>Ga0307476_10000001_pt1 | contig 1135410 bp, 1049 predicted proteins | sample atmos_gasesECM2C_2_FD_203314 | JGI IMG/M metagenome (GOLD analysis project Ga0307476, IMG submission 203314) | Hardwood forest soil microbial communities from Morgan-Monroe State Forest, Indiana, United States - atmos_gasesECM2C_05 | ecosystem: Environmental > Terrestrial > Soil > Temperate... | reverse complement strand
TGTGTAATTCGGGGGCGCTCAACGCGCCGCTCTTCCACAGCCGTCCCCAACAAGTTGATACGGGAAATCGCTATGAAACGACCTTGTGAGCCCGCAGCGATAGATCTTAATGTAAGAGCTCATTACCTCAAGCTAAAAGCTTCCCCTTGCTTCCATCCAGTTCTGCAGGATGAGTATCGCGGCCATTCGATCGACGGCTTGACCGCGTTTCTTAATCGAGAGATCGGTCTCACGGAGCAGCCGATTGGCCTGGGTAGAGGTGAGGCGTTCATCCCAAAGATGGACCGGCAAGCCAAACTTCTTGCGTAATTCCTCTGCGAAGACCTGCATTTTCCCGGACTGAATGCCTTCCATCCCGCTCAGCCGAAGGGGGTAACCTACTACGATTTCAGAGATCTGATAATCGCTGACTACCTTGGCAAGATGCTCGAAATCCAGTCGCTTATTCTGCCTTTGTAGGGTTGGCAAACCTTGCGCAGTCAGGCCGAGTGGATCAGAAATAGCTATCCCAATCCTCCTCGAACCGACATCTAAGCCCAAGACTCGCGGTTTTAGCGCCGGCGTGGGGCTGCCGTCATCCATGTCGCGATTATATGGCCCAGACAATTACTGACATCGAGAGTAATCGGGGGATAAAGAAAGAGGGTCCGGCACCGCCGCCTAGCGGAGCCAACATTGCTCATCCTCGCCTCAGCAGCAAAAGCTGGGCGTTAAGTGTGCTGGGCGTCGGGGCGATCCTCGCCTTCTGCTACTTCGCCGAGGAACCGCTGGCGGTGATTTTGGTGTCAATGCTCATCGCATTCGTTCTCGATCCCATTGCTGATGTCTTCACCCGGATGCGCATGCCGCGCCCTTTTGCGGCCGGAACCGCCGTCTTACTTACATGTGCGGCACTGGCCGGATTAGCGTACGTCGGAATCAACAGGGTTTCAGGTCTTTTGGAGGAGTTGCCCAAGCACTCGGTCGAGATCAAGCAGGATTTCGCAAAAGTAAGCCGCAAGGCAGAAAAGATCGCGGACTTGAATCCCGCCCAGGAGAAAGGAACGGTAAAAGTCCAGCAAACCACCAGTTGGACCGACCTGCTCTCTCGCGGCTTTGGGTCGGTGTCAGAAATCGTACTGGCGGCATCGTTTGTTCCATTCCTGGTGTTCTTCATGCTGACCTGGCAAGAGCATGCCCGCAAAGCGACCCTGGGCCTAGTGGCTACGGAAAACCGCCGCGCTGCTTACGTGACCATGGGACTGATCTCGGGCATGATCCGCAACTTCATGGTCGGAAATCTGGTGATCGGCCTGATTATCGGCGTTTTGAGCACGGTGATCTTCGGATTTGTGCACATCCCATATTTCTATTTCGCGGGATTTGTGAGCGGATTTTTAAGCCTGGTTCCATACCTTGGAGTTTTGATAGCTCTGTTGCCGCCGATATTTCTCGGCATCGGCCAACTTACTGTGGCGAAGATTATTTGGATCGTGCTGGCGGTTTTCTCACTTCACGTCGTTTCCATTAACCTGCTTTATCCAAAGATCCTCGGAAGCCGGCTGCGGCTTAACCCGCTGACGGTGACGCTAGCTTTATTACTGTGGGGATGGCTGTGGGGAGCGGTGGGACTCATTCTGGCGGTGCCAATAACTGCAGGAATGAAAATCGTGTTTGACCACGTCGAACCGCTGAAACCTGTCGGGGCATGGCTAGGCGGAGATCAGCCGCCAAATGGTGATGCGCAATAAGAATTTCTGACTAGGATTGAAGTTCGGCGGCGTCAGGGAATTTCAGGTTGGTCTTGGAGAGGGCCTTATCCAGGATCTCTTCGACATTCGCTTCTTCAGTGTTTCGTGCCATTGCAAGTTCGCTGACCAGAAGATAGCGGGCGCGCTCCAGCATTTTCTTCTCGCGGAAAGATAAGCCCTTGTTTTCTTTAAGGACCAACAAGCTCTTCAAAACCGCCGCAACTTCCAGCAGCGATCCCGTACGCATGCGGTCGGAATTTTCTTTAAAGCGGTCTTTCCAGTCAGTGGCGCTGTCGCCGTTGCCGTCGGAGAGATAATCAAGGATTTTTTGAATCTCACCGTTTCTAACTACCCGGCGCAACCCGACCGCACCCACGCTGTGGAACGGCACGGTAACCTTGAGATTGCTGGATTTGATATTGAGGAGATAGTACTTTTCGACCTGCTGCCCCAGCGTACGACTGCCGACTTGCTCGATAACTCCCACGCCGTGGTTTGGATAGACGACCCGGTCACCGATGTGGAAATCGCCGTTAACGTTGAGATTCATGCGGGAACAGCCCACGAGCTACACGTTCATTGTATCTGAAGCGCCTGGGTTTAACAATCGCGGACACGCCAGGTTACTCATTTTCATAGGTTTAGCGACGACCAATGGCGAATCTTCCGGTGAAGTTCAATCCGAATAACGCCTCACCCGCTGCGGTCGGCAACTTCCTGAATGCCCAAGTTGGGCCAAAAAGGTGGCACTCTCGTGCTGCGAAAGTATTCGCTTCAAACGGTTTATAATTCGACCACGATGACCGAGCAGATCAAAAGAAGGTTGCAGGACGAGATCAATGCGCTCGAGCATGAACTCATCCACGAGCTACCTAAAGAGATCAAGAAGGCTGCAGCGCTGGGCGACCTGAGCGAGAACGCCGAGTATCACATGGCGAAGCAGCGCCAGGAATTCGTGAAGGCGCGCGTCCGCCAGCTGGGAAAACGTTTGGCCGACTTGTCCATGGTGAACATGAACAATATCCCCAAAGATAAAGTTGGCCTGGGCTCGACGGTGAAGGTTTACGACAGCACCAAAAACGAGGAAGTTGAGTACAACATAGTTACCAGCGAGGAGTCGGATGGAGGGACCGGGAAAATTTCGACCACTTCACCGATCGGCCGAGCATTGTTGAACAAAAAAGTGGGGGACACTGCGGTCGTGGTCACCCCGAATGGCGAGCGCGAATTGGAAATTTTGAGCTTGACCACGATCCACGACACGGCGGCAGCAGGATGATGGTATTGAATCATTGAAACATTGAGTTATTGAGCGATCGGAAATGACATCCGAGTTTTTCAATGATTCAATGACAGAATGATTCAATGATTCAATTTCTTCTACTGATTCAATTCTTCCATGACCTGGACTAGCGCTTTCGGCCGCGCCTGCGGAGTTCTGCTTAAGACCATCGTCCGCTGGCTTGCCCTCACCAAGATCAATCCCAACGTTCTGACCTTCATGGGGCTGGTGGTCAATGCCTGGGCGGCATTCCTGTTCGGTTATGCCACCGCCGAAAATCAGCAGCGCATGTTTTTCTACGCCGGCCTGATTATTATCGGTTCGGGATTTTTTGATCTGGTCGACGGCGAGGTGGCACGGGCACAGAACCGGGTCACCCGATTCGGAGCGTTTTTCGATTCGGTCATTGACCGTTACAGCGATGCGTCACAATTTTTTGGCCTGCTGGTTTTTTATGGCCGAGGCGACAGATTTTTCTACGTGGTACTGACCGGATTTGTGATGGTGAGCGCCATTATGGTCAGCTACACGCGGGCGCGCGCCGAGTCGCTGATCGGAACCTGCCGCGTGGGATTCATGGAACGGCCGGAGCGCCTGGTATTGGTCATCATTGGCGCGCTGTTCAATGTGATGGCTCCGGTCTTATGGATTATCGCCGTGCTCTCGACCATTACCGTGATTCACCGCATTCGTTACACCTGGTCGCGGACCAATGGCCCGGAAGCAATCAAGACCGGGCAGGCGGCCTGAGGGTAGATTTATTTGGCCCGCAGCCGCAAGAACGCGAGCACGCCGAGTGGATGAGACCCATAGACGGGCTGCAGAACTGCCGGCACTCCGTACCAGGTCAGCTGCGCCCCCACCGCGGTTAAAAGATGCGGAAGACGGCCGATGTCGCGGTCGTATCCTGCCGTATAGGCTTGCACGCGGGTAAAGTAACGTTCTGTGAAACTCGGCGACAAAAGAGTTTCGCCGGTTAGCAGTTCGTTGGTACGGTCCACATTTTCGATGCGCGTCCAAACGTTGTTCTTGTTGAGGAAACGCAGCGTAGACTCCAGCAGATAGGCGTTCCCGACGTTCCCATCCTGCAGGCTCTGGTTTCGCCCCCATAGCACCATTGAATTCCAATTGCCCTCGTGAATTGGACGGTTGTAAATGAGCGAAGCGGTCATGCGGCGAATGTTTTCATGAGGAAACAACGCTTCCGGACTGGCTAGATCGCTAATGGAATACTGAAAGCTCCAATTCTGGCCGGGATTCGCAGTTAGTCGCGCGGACCACGAATCGATTCGGCCGGTATCAATGTCCCAGCGATATTCATCCGGTTCCTGCCCATGAAATCCGGACGCTTCCACGCGGAACATACCGTGCGTGATGCCCAGGGTGATCACGTCGTCAGCGATGTGAGTTGAGTCCTGCAGATGATGGCCCAAGGGAGCCATAGGGTCTTCTGGGGCGGAGGCCCGGTGCGGATAAGCCGGTGGCCCAAGCGCCGGGTCGCCGACTGGAGCCGCATACACAGAGAGCAGCGTGCGTTCGCTTACGCGATAATCGTAGATCGCCGCAACTTCCATGAAGAAATTATGGGGATGCTGCCCATCGACAATGGGCCGGCCAAAAGCGGTTTCGCCCTGCTGGAATAACTCCGGATATCTTTCGCTGGTCACGGTCGCGGGCTCAAGGCTAAGCATGGTTCGCAAAGTCAGAGTTCCGCTAGCGCCGATTTTTCGCTGCGCCATCGGCATAAACCAGTTGGTCGAGAAAACTTTATCGGCGCCGCGTAGTCCGGTTTGCTGCAGTTCATTCAGAAAAGCTTCGCCGTGAAACATAAACATCCAGCCGCCTTTCTTAAACATGACCATTTCGCTGGGCGTAGAACTGGGCTCGGCATCAGTACCCGAGGCAGTATGCTGCGTTATGGTTTCGCTCAGTGAGTGAGATTCCATCCCCATCTTGCTCTGCGACATCCCACCCATCCCGTCCATGTCCGTAGTCGGGGTCGAGCCGCCGACAGTTGAATCTTGGGCCGGCGAGAAAACCGAAAAAAACACCGCAAGCACATATAAGACTGCAGTACGCATAAAACCATTCCTTCTTCGCAAGTAAACGGATTTAGAAGTAAGCGCGCGAAGGCGCTCGAACTCAGAAGAAGCGTGTTGAAGTGGCGGTATGGATTAAATGCGCAGCTGCAATTTGGCAGGAGGGGTTCCAGGCAAGGCAGCTTCGTCGCTGAAAAGTGCGAAGACATCGTGCGACACTGGTTTTCGGTCAGAACGGAGAAGTACGGAGACGAGAACATCGCGCTGCGGATTTGCGACCTTCTGTAGCATCGCCGCGTCGTGTCCGGATTGACAGCAACGGTGATCAATTGGCGAAGGTGATGGGGAAGATTGCCGGTGCATCGGGCATTGAGTACTCTGGCCGCGTACCGACATGCCCGCCAATAGGGGCGGAATCGAGAGCCCATCGCCGATCAGAATCAGCAAGAGCATTAAGGCAACTTTGGTTGTTAGTTGCATATTCCCCTAAAAGTTAGATGCACTGTTGCCGTTATCGTTCGGCGTAATTACCAAAGCCGGTGCGGCAGCAAATACGTGAACCCCGCGAATGCTTCCCAATGCGTGGAGGTTTCAGTCAATCCCTTTTCGAAGCCGCCATCGAAGACCAAGTTCCTTCGGGCTGCAAAACTCACAGCCCACAGGTTCCCGACTGCATTGCTGCGCAGAAAAGGCTGGCTAAACCTCCATATCTCACCCGAAACGGCGATCTTTTTGGCGATCGGGTGTGAGATCGAAAGGGTCTGACCAAATTGCAGCCTGTGCACCGGGCCCTCAAGGACCTCGTTGAATATCGCATTAGCGTCATAGTGAAATCCTCTTACATCGGCACTCGCATAGAGGACGAATGAGTTTCGCGGGCTTCCGAAGTCGAGCTCGGGCGCCCCGCCGTCGTAGACCCGACGGGAATAGCTGACAGCCAGAGTCGGCTTCGCCCCTTCGCCGGGCATGAGCACTGCCTGAGCGCCGAGAAACACTTCCGCGCTCCCGTTAGCTGTAATCCCATCCACGGTGGAGTGGACCAGAGGTTCAGAAGCCTCGATGAATTCCAAGCGGCGCGAAACCGCAAGTTTTGCGACTTCGTTCCATTCGGAACGAGTTGCAAACTCGGGAGAATCAGTAGCGCCGAGAACTCCGGTTTCGAATTGCAGATATCCCACCGGCGTAAGCGTCGCCGGGTTACTCACCGTCGGTCGGGCCGGATTCGCAGCGGGTTCGTCGCTTTCCTCTTGCCCCGACTGAGCCACGCTGTGGGCAACGAACACAGCGAAAATCAGAAATACTGATAGGACACGGCACAATGGTCCTCCTCACTAAGTGGGGCGGATGCCTGCGTCCGCCCCTGTTCTACTTAGAAATTAAATCCTATCTGCCCGGTTATGGCTCTCGGGGTCACGTAGTGCGTGCCACTGAAAGTCGAAAGGAAGTTATAAAGTGCATACTTGTTGGTCAAATTGATGACCGTGAGCTGCGCGCTGATTTTGTACCTGTCGCCATGATTCAAATTGTCATGGCCGATTGCCAGGTCAAAAAGATGGCGGGAAGCGATACGAGGCGGATTCTTGTCGTCATTCTCTGTACCCGGACCAGGGACGTTGAGAAGGTTGGAACCGAACTGTGAGACTGGGCAGGGATTTGGAATTCCCACGAACGGAGTCGCATGCACGCTTCCGCAGAACAGCCCTGATTCAAATTGTTGATCAGGACTGAGTGGATTTCCGAACGAATCGGTTATCGCAATCGCGGGTTGTCCATTTAAGGTAGTCGTCTGAGCGCAGTTACCGCCGTAGCACGGAGTTTGACCGGCGACTAGGCCGCTGTCATAACGCCAGTTGAACCCGACCCACGGACCGCGCTTTCCTATCTGATACTGAAGATGCGTTGTCTGGTTGAACTTCTCGTCGTGATCAATACGGAAGGGGGTTGAAGCGGTTGACCCCACGGCTACCGCAGGCACTGCGCCAGCTCCGCCAATTTGCGGTGTAAAGAAGCGGGCTGCCACGCTTGAGAAAACCATCAGGGCGGAAAATCCATGATAGTTGGGCACGCTCACGCGTCCCGCAAATCCTGGAATCTTTGAGCGGTCCCACTCGATTGGGAAAGTGATCGGCGTGTTACCAAGCACGCTGAAGTCGTAGGCATTGTGCGTATATTTCCAGATGTACTCGCCGGAAAATACCACATATTTTCCAAAAGCCTGCTGCAGGCCAACGTGGAATTCGTTTCGCCATCCCGGCTCGAATGGCGTTATCCCCGAAACCGTACAGCCAAGAAGCGGGTTCAGTACCGGGTTGGCGCAACCGTTGTTGGAGAGCACCAGGTTTTCGTTAAAAGGTGTCTCTTCCGTGCGGGCATAGGAGACGCGAAGCACGGTATTGGTTTGCTTGATATTGTACGCAATGCCGAGCCGCGGCTCGGCTTCTCGATGCGTGGTCAGACCGTTGTAGAAATCGCCGCGCACTCCCAGGTTGAAGTTCCAGTTCCCTTTCGTGATGGTGTCCTGAACGTACAGAGCGAGTTCTTTCACGTCTGTGTGACCGTTGAAATTGAAAAGGCTGCTGCCGTTGTGGGTTAGATCAAACGGAACCAGGGTGGGGTTAAGCGCTGGATTGGGGGCGGCACCCGCACCTGCGCACTGGCTTGTGCTGGTGATGTTGGGATTAATGATTGCCATCCCCGCGCCGTTGACGCAAATGGGATTTAGCGTCGGATCGACAATTCCCAGATTGTCATTTTCGTTCAAGAAAGTCTGTTCATAAGTCGCGCCTATTTTGATGTTATTGATGCCCTTCACATAGGAAACGTCGGCGCGAAGGCCGGCGTTGGTCAGAGTCCGGTCTTGCGAAACGCTCTCCCTCTGCAAGTTGGTCGGGCCGAGATCGGCAAATGGGTCGCCGCTGGGGTAGTAGTTGAAGTGGTCGCGCCGCACGAAAGCACCCAGCGTGAGCACGGTGGTGTTGTTGAGCAAGTGTGTCCAGGACGGGGCAATGTTGAAAGTCTTGATTTGCGAACGCTGGTCCGCTGGGCCGACGGGATTGCCATATGGGTCAAGTCCGCCGGTGCTGACAACCACGCCATTCCAGGGCAAGGCCAGTTGGGAGTCAAAAGAATTGGGAGTTTGAAACCAGGAGCGCGTAAAACCGAAATTGATGTGAACGGAATCGGCGCTTGAGAACTGATAGTCGACCCGGTCGAAAATATTTTCCTCATTGCCTTTATCGTGGTTGACCACGAATTCGGGCGGATCGAGAAAGCGGCCGCTATTCATTGCATTGGCTGAAATGAAGTTGCCCCATTTTTGTCCGCCGTACCCGAGGTTGAAGTCAACGTTTGACGTGCCGAAACTTCCGTAGGAAGTGGTGACACTGCCGTGAGGCGTCGTCATGCCCTGGCCGGAGCGGGTTGTTACGTCAATGACGACGCTGGTCTTGTCGCCGTACTCTGCCGGGGGCGCACCGGAAATGACTTCTGTTGACTGCACGGCATCCAGCGGAATCTGATTCGAGAAAACCTTGCTCTGTTGATCTGTGATGGGCTGCCCGTCAAGTGAGAACGAGTTTTCCGCGTGATCGCCCAGTCCGTGGAAAAGCCCGTTGGAGTCAGCGGCGATTCCCGGCGTGGCTAACGTTACCAGCGAACTCAGCGATGAGGACGCGCTCTCCAGAGGCACCTTGTCAAACAAGTTTCTGTCAACATCGGTATGAAAGGTGGAGTCATTCTCGAGCAAGTCCTCTGCTCCGCTTTCGACGGTTACGACCTCGGAGCTCTGCAGTTTCAGGTTGATGGTGAGGTTGGTAGGAACAACAGAGCGTACGTCTATATCTTGAACCAGAGGTGCAAATCCCTGGCTCGTCACCAGCATGTGATAAGGATTGAAGGGGACGTTAGGAATGGAAAAACCACCTGTCGAGTTGGTGGTCGTAGCCCGATCAAACTGGCTGACCGGATTACGAATTTCTACGGTTGCGTTGGGAACAACAGCGCCGGTGGGGTCGAGTACCGTCCCTGTGACTGAGGTCGAGTTTGCCTGCGCAAACGAACCACGGCAGATAGCAAAAAGAAAAATAGCGAGAAATGCGGCACGCGGCGGCGTGCTAAAAGAAGCCCACATATATCCTCCGAATTTTTTATGGATTGAAACCCAGTCGTGGTCTTAAACCTGGGGCGGAGGACGGATGTAGTAAAGGGAAGGCGGAAGGAAGGAATGCGAGACAATTGCGGGCGTCTCAACGGGGACGGACGGAACGAAAATCGGCGCCGGTGTGACAATGTTATTTACCGCAACTCCAGCGTGGGCCAGAGCACATAGTGAGCACGATCGGTCGGTCCCAGCTATGTCATTCGAGTGAAAGTGCGCGACCGCGACAAAACTGGTCAGCAATACCAGCAGAATACAGAGAAGCGTGCCGCCACGCCGGAGCCAGTCGGGGATTCGGGAATCCCTACGCGGAAACTCTGGGCGTAAAGTCTGTTCGCCTGGGCCGAAGCTCGATATCTTGGACATCAGAAGAATGACATCAGAATGTGGCCGATTTCTGTTCGATGCAGTCTGAGATTAGTTTGTTGCGTAAAAATTGGCAACTTACTATAGATACCGAAAATAAGTATAGAACCCGAATCAGTGCGCCTATTGTTCCAATGTTATCAGGATAAACCTCTATTGCATGGGTTTATTACATGGGTTCCCTTGCCATAACCGTTCCGGGAGATGGACTCCGCCGCGGATGGTGTCCTGGTTAAGCAGAACTTGCCGTAATGCCGAAGAAGCGTGATTTATTTGCGGAAGGATTGCCTGGCCGCGTCGATGGTCTTTGAAATGTCCTCTTCCGAGTGGGCCGTGCTGAGGAAGGCGGCTTCAAACTGCGAGGCGGGCAGATAAATACCGGCATCGAGCATCTTGCGGAAGAAACGGCCGAATGCCGCTATGTCGGATTCCGTCGCAGTGGGCCAGTCTGTGACCGGTTCAGGATTGAAGAACCAGGTAAACATGGAGCCGACACGCTGGGACGTTAGCCTAACGCCGGCGGCCTTTGCAGCGGCTGCTACCCCGTCCACCAGCTTTGCGCTCAGGCTTTCGAGACGCGGATAGATTTCGCCTTTTTTCTCGCGCAGAATTTTCAATTGCGCGATCCCAGCAGCCATGGCTAGCGGATTTCCGGAAAGCGTCCCCGCCTGATACATGGGGCCGAGCGGAGCGACCATGTCCATGATTTCTGATCGCCCGCCGTAAACGCCAACCGGCAGTCCGCCGCCAATAATTTTGCCAAGAGTGGTGAGGTCAGGCTTGATCCCGTAAAGCTCCTGCGCGCCGCCGTAAGCGATGCGGAAGCCGGTCATGACCTCGTCAAAAATCAGCACAGTTTTTTCGCGCTGGGTAATGGTGCGAAGGTTCGCGAGGTAATCACCCGCGGCGGGCACGACGCCCATATTTCCAACCACCGGCTCCACAATCACACAGGCGATCAAGTGGCGATACTTGCTGAATGCCTGCTCGAGCACTTCGGTGTCGTTGAAGGGAAGCGCAATGGTGAACTGGCTTACTTCTTCGAGCACGCCCGCCGACCCCGGAATGCCCAGGGTGGCGATGCCGGATCCGGCCTTCACTAGCAGCGAGTCGGCGTGGCCGTGGTAGCAGCCCTCAAACTTGATCACATATTTGCGTTTGGTGAAGGCCCGAGCCAGGCGTATGGCCGACATGGTGGCCTCGGTACCCGAGCTGACGAAGCGAATTTTCTGAATGGTGGGGAAAGCTTCAATGATCAGTTCGGCGAGATCGGCTTCGGCGGGAGTGGACGCGCCAAAACTGGTACCGTTGACTGCCGCGGAGAGGATTGCCTCCACCACAGTGGGCTCGGCATGGCCCAGGATGAGCGGTCCCCAGGAACCCACGTAATCGATGTACTCATTGCCATCTGCGTCCCAGATGTGGGAACCTTGCCCGCGAACGATGAACGGCGCATCGCATTCGACCGCCTTGAACGCGCGTACCGGAGAGTTCACGCCGCCGGGGATTAACCCTTCGGCGCGTTTTTGCAGCCGCCGGCATTCATCGAGCTTGCGCGGCATTTCCTTCCTCTTCGCGACCACAAGTTATGCTTCGATATCGGACAAGAATGTCCGACCCACACGGCTAAATATAGCCGAATTTACGAAGATTTCATTCCACATGCATACTCCCGCAACATTAAAACGCTATCCTGCAAACAGTAAGGCACCTCCTAACCGGGAGGAAAAGAAGGATGATTAGGGCCGGATCCCCGATCATCCAATTTTTTTTTCAACCGCCTGAATTTCTTCCTGCGCACAAAACTTCAGCCGTCGCCCAAGTCGGACCAGACTTTCTTACCGCTTTTTTATGTCATGCAATGTAGTCTGTAATTTTGGATTTTTGAATGTCGAGACTTACCGTCACAATCCGACTGGCGTGGAAAGTTGCGCTCTACGCCGTCATCGCATTGTGCGCAATCTCGTGCGGCCACGCCCAGTCCGCGCTGCAAGGCGATACTCAGCAGGAGGCAGGAAGCGACTCTCAGGCTCCGCCAGATGCCGCAGCAAACGATCCCGAGAGCATGCTGCCGCACCTCGCCGACACGCGTTTCTGGCTGTCAGGTCAGGCGAATTTTATTTTCCAGACGAACCCTCCGTTTCACGCACCTTACAGCGGCCCTAACAGTCTCAGCCCTAATTATCAGAAGGCCCTCTCCCGAGTGCTGACGTTATACACCGGTGTGCGATTGAATGATTCGACTGAATTGTTAATGGACATCGAAGAAGCGGGCGGCAGCGCGCTCAGCACTGGTTTGGGACTGGCTGGCAATACCGACCTCGACATTGTGCGCAACCCGTCGCTCAGCAAAGCGCCTTATCTTGCGCGCAGCATGATCCATAAAGTTTTTGCATTCAGCGAAGACAAGATTGAGAACGAGCGCAGCGCGCTGTCGCTTTTCCCCGAGTTACCGCGACGCCGCCTCGAAGTGCGATTCGGTAAGTTCAGCATGGTGGATTTTTTTGATCAGAACTCGGTGGGCTCTGACACTCACTTGCAATTTACCAATTGGACGGTGGACAACAATGGCGCCTACGATTACGCCGCTGACACCCGTGGCTACACGGTCGGCGCAACTGCCGATTATGAAGATCGTAACTGGGGATTTCGTTTTGCCGAGGCCCTGATGCCCAAGGTGGCCAATGGAATCGACCTGGTGTACCGCCCATGGCAAGTGCATGCGGAGAACTGGGAATACGAACTGCGCCGCGGATTTTTGCCGGGGAAGGCGGGCGTGGTTCGCCTGCTGGCCTATACGAACTACGCGAACATGGGAATTTATCGCGATGCGATATTGCAATACGACGAGCATCTGGTGCCCAGGCCGGACATTACCAACCATCCTTGGCACATTACGCGCAAGTACGGCTTCGGAGCGAATTTCGAGCAGCACTTCACGCCGAATCTGGCGGCCTTCGGGCGTTTCGGCTGGGACAACGGGAAGACCGAATCTTTTGCTTACACCGAGGTCGATCAGACCTTTGCGGGCGGCGTGGGCGCATACGGGCCGATGTGGCATCGCTCACACGATCGTGCCGGGGTGGCGTTCGTGAGCAATGCGATCTGCAAATATCACCAGGAGTATCTGGCGGACGGCGGACTCGGCTTTCTGCTCGGCGATGGACGACTGAATTACGGGCGCGAAAATATCGTGGAGTCCTACTACACCGCACACATCTGGCGTGGCATTTACGTCGCTCCCGGGCTACAGCACATCAATAATCCCGGCTACAACCGCGACCGGGGGCCGGTGCTGGTCCCGACCTTCAGAGGGCATGTGGAGTTCTGACGCCGGAGCACAAAGTTCTTACTTCACCGGCGACAGGGAAATGGTGTCATCCACATAAGCAGTCAGTGGAGTTCCTGCTTTGACCTCAACATTCTTGCCATGCTTGATTAAACCTATCGGGCCAAACAATACCGTTAGGGCGACGGCAGTTCCTTCCTTCCCCTGACCCTCTTTGCCTTTGCTTCCCCGAAGTCTTACTTTGTCGTCGCCAACCGTTAAGTGTTCCAGGCGCATATTTAATTCACCAGCTTTGCCCATCATTCCGGCTTTTTTTGCGTTGGTGATGGTTCCAACCGCTTTGCAGCCAGCTTTGGCCACAACAACGTCTCCGATCTTGACGTCTTCATCGAGAATCAGATTTACCGGATCGCCTTCGCTTGCGGTTTTGGAGCTGAGATCGTCGGCAAACTTGAGTTTGATCTCGGTGCCTTCTTTCAATGAAATCTTGCTCGTAGCTGGCGGTTCATCGGCTGCGTACGCAAACTGAAAGAAAACGAGATTCAAACTGATCACAAGCAAAAAAACCGATAACGTTGCAGATGTTTTCTGTTGCATACACAAATCCCTTTCGTCGGACAGAATAGTTCCTTCCAGTTGGTTGACTTTCAGCCGGAGTGGAGGATATGCACCCCGAACGCGATTGAATTCTGCGCCCGATAACAAGAGCTGTCAAGCAGAATGGGAAGGGGAGCTTATTCAGGAAACAAAGCCTATTTAACCCTTTTTCCCAGGTTAGGTTATGGCTGCCATGAGATCTATTCTTTGGTCTGAATCGTCGCCCCTGAATCGAACCTCATTTCTGTGGCATCATTTATCCATGCCCAAGATTCATATACCTACGCCGTTGCGCCAGTATGCCGGCAAGCAGCCCGCAGTTAACGTAAAAGGGTCGACCGTCGCCGAGGCCTTGAGCGGATTGGTCTCCCAGCATCCTGACCTTCGCCGTCACCTTTATACGGAAGATGGCAAGCTGCGGGCTTTCGTGAATGTCTACGTAAATGACGAAGACGTTCGCTACCTGCAGAAAGAAGCGACCGCGGTCAATGACGGGGACGACATTTCGATTGTGCCGTCGATAGCGGGAGGAACGGAGATTGAGAAATTGAGGAATTTAGTAATTGGGTAAATCGATTCATGATTTTCTTTGCGTGCTCGGTGGATCCTCTGCGTTCTCTGCGGTTAAAAACTTTCGTTTTTGGAAAAAAGATTTTAACCGCAGAGGTCGCCGAGAACGGCGCAAAAGGAGCACACAGAGAAGTTCAATTACACAATTACCAAATTAGAAAATTACCCAATCGAAAACCATGGCCACATTAACTGAAACCCAGCCAACACCAGTTACCCTCAGCAATGACGAAATCCTGCGCTATTCGCGCCACCTGATCATGCCGGAGGTCGGCATGGCAGGGCAGCTCAAACTCAAGGCGGCGAAGGTACTGTGTATCGGCGCGGGTGGATTGGGATCTCCGCTGGCGCTTTATCTAGGGGCGGCTGGCATCGGCACGCTGGGGATTGTTGACTTTGACGTTGTCGACTATACGAACCTGCAACGGCAGATTATTCACTCAACCGCTGACGTGGGCCGCCCCAAGCTGGATTCCGCCGCCGACAAGCTCAAGGCGATGAATCCGTTTTTGAACATCAAGAAGTTCAACATGCGGCTTTCGAGCGACAACGCGATTGAGCTGTTCAAAGAATTCGATGTGATCGCCGACGGCACCGACAACTTCCCTACGCGTTACCTGGTGAACGATGCATGCGTACTCACCGGGAAACCGAATGTATACGGATCGATCTTTCGCTTCGAAGGGCAGGCCAGTATTTTCGCGACAAAAGAGGGCCCGTGCTATCGCTGCCTTTATCCTGAGCCGCCACCACCGGGATTGGTTCCCTCCTGCGCGGAAGGCGGAGTGCTGGGAATTCTGCCGGGGCTGGTGGGCGTGATCCAGGCGACAGAAGCGATTAAGCTGATTTTGGGTGCGGGCGATCCGCTGATCGGGCGGCTGCTGTTGATCGACGCGCTGGCCATGAAATTCCGCGAGCTCAAACTGCGGAAGAATCCGGATTGCCCGGCGTGCGGGAAAAATCCTACAATCACCAAGCTGATCGATTACGAGGAGTTCTGCGGAATTCGCGGCGAGGAGGCACCAGCCGAAGTGACTACTGACGAAATTGAAGTGGAAGAATTGAAGAAGCGGCTTGATCGCGGGGACGACATTTACGTGCTCGACGTTCGCGAGCCGCACGAGTACGACATCTGCAACATTGGCGGGCACCTGATTCCGCTGGGCGAATTGCCCAATCGAGTGAACGAGCTCGATACCAGCAAAGAGATCATTGCCCACTGCCGCTCGGGAGTGCGCAGCGCCAAGGCGGTGAACTTCCTGCGCCAGGCGGGATTCAAGAAAGTCCACAATCTGGCGGGTGGAATTCTGGCCTGGGCCGACCGCGTCGACCCCAGCATGCCCAAGTACTGAGGCTACGCTGGAAACCGCAGTTTCAAACGATGGCCGGCCGCTGGGCGTAACGGCGGTCGCCATCGTTTTCTTTTTAGCTTCTGCCTACCTGCTGATTTTGGGCTTGATCAAGCTGATTAATCCTGAAGCCATTCCACTATCGCTCGGCGCGCCTCTGCTGCATGGGCTTGAAATCGACGGGCCATACATGTTTTTGTTGTCGGGCGCGGTGGGGCTTGCAGTCGCCTACGGATTATTCCGGCTGAAGAATCTTGCGCGGCGGGCTGCGATTGTGATTGTGGTCGCGGGAATGGTTTTGTTGGTCCCGAAAGTCTCGGCGGACACGGCTGAGTTCTCCCCCGACTTCTTCCTTGCCGGATCCATGATCGTCATTCGCATCATGATCGCTTGGTATTTATGGCAAGGATGGACGGCGGAAAAGTTCAGTTGAGCAAAATTAATCTGTTCGCACCCGCGCCAAATTTAATCCGAACCACTGCTGGCGGTCGAACCAGGTTTTTTCCAGCTTAAATCCTGAAACGCACAACATTCGGTCAACCATATCGAGCGTGTACTTGTGGCTGTTTTCGGTATGGATACGTTCTCCTGCCCGGAACTGAACGGTTAGCTGGGACATGCGCAGCGTGACTTTTTGCGGGCGTGTGCTTTCGAGAAAAATTTCCATGCGCGAGCGCTCAGGCGACCATTCCGCAATGTGACGAAATGAATCCACATCGAAGTTCGCATCGAGCTCGCGATTGAGCCGAACGAGAATGTTCTTGTTGAACTGCTCGGTCACGCCCTGCGCGTCATCATACGCAGGCACCAGAATCTCTGGCGGCTTGACCATGTCCGTGCCCAGCAGCAACCCATCTCCAGGCATGAGCTGCTCGCGAACTTTGCGCAGCATGGCGACGGCGTCGATCCACTCGAAATTGCCGATGCTCGAGCCGAGATATAAAACCAGCTTTCGGCCGGGAATCTCGCGCAGGAAATGAAAGCCGTCGCTGAAATCGACCACCACCGGTAGGACGGTGACATTTGGACACTCATCTTTAATTCTGTCCTTGGCACCGGCCAGGGCGCCGGCGGAAATGTCTACCGGAAAGTACTTGACGCGCAATTGGCGACGCGCAAAAGCGCGCAGCAGAGCGCTGGTCTTAGTTGCAGTGCCTGCGCCGAGTTCAATGATGGAAACCGGGGTTCCGGCAGCCGACACAATCTCTTTTGCGGAGTCTTGCAAAATCCCGAACTCAGTGCGCGTGGGGTAATACTCCGGTAAGCGCGTGATCTTTTCGAACAGCTGCGACCCGCGGTCGTCGTAGAAAAGTTTGCAGGGCAAAGTCTTCGGCCGGGAGGTTAGCCCGAGCACAACTTCGTCGATGTAAGGGGGAAGGGGGACCGGTTCGTGCAGGATCATTTGGCAAGCCTTATACCCATGAATTGCCAGCGCACATGTGGCGGAAAGAAGTTGCGATAGCTGGCGCGGATGTGACTTTCCGGAGTGGCGCACGATCCGCCGCGCAACACGAACTGGTTGCACATGAACTTGCCGTTGTATTCGCCGATCGCACCAGCGGCAGGAGCAAATCCCGGGTAAGCAACGTAGGGGCTCGCAGTCCATTCCCAGACGTCTCCGAACATTTGCTGCAAACCCGTGCCGGACGCGGGTTGCGGACGAAGCTTCTCGGATTCAAGGAACGTCCCTTTCACTGAAGCCTGAGCCGCAGCAACTTCCCATTCTTCTTCTCGTGGCAGGCGGGCTTTGCTCCAGTGCGCGAACGCATCGGCTTCGTAATAGCTCACGTGGCAAACCGGCGCCGAAGGGTCCACTTCTCGCATTCCGTCATAGCTAAAGTCGAACCAAGTCCCGTCACGCTCTTCCCAATAGAAGGGCGACTTCCAAGCCTGCGCGCTAACCGTGTCCCATCCATCAGAAAGCCACAACTCGGGCCGGCGATAACCGCCGTCTTTCATGAATTCCAAATACTCGGCGTTGGTCACGAGACGCGATGCGAGCTGAAACCGAGTCAGCAGTACTTGATGCCGAGGGCCTTCGTTGTCAAAAGAAAAGCTCGAGCCTTCATAGCCGATCTCGCGAATGCCGCCGTCGAAATCGATCCACTCCAGCGGCTCGGCATTCTTCATCGCACGCGGTCCATCAACCCGTTCCGGACGCAGCGGCATTGACCAGAGCGCATGTTTCATGTCGGTCAGAATCAATTCCTGGTGCTGCTGTTCGTGATTCAGTCCAACTTCGATCAACGCAGCCGTGCGCTTATCGGGGACGTTGAGATAGCGCAGCATGGCCCCATCAACGTGCTCTCGATAGCCACGAATTTCGTCAAGGCTGGGGCGCGACATCAGCCCGCGCGCGCCGCGATAAGGATGCGATCCCAGTTGCTTGTAATAGGAATTGAAAAGCTGCTTGAATCGGGGATCGAAGGGCTTATAACCGGGAACGTGGGGGCTAAGGATGAAAGTCTCAAAAAACCAAGTGGTGTGGGCGAGATGCCATTTCGCCGGGCTGGCATCCGGCATGGATTGCAGCATCATGTCTTCCGCTGAAAAAGGGGAGGTGATGTGCTGCGTGGTATTGCGAATTTCGCGGTACCGCTCGCGAAGTGGGCTATACGCTAACTGCTCGGCATGGCTGGCGTGCATTGCGTTCTCCACAACAGAGATCTACAGTTTCAGCTACCCGCTGAATTCGGCACCTCTGATGGATGCGCAATAAGCGGCCGTTGCTACACTTTTTTGAGGGAAAAAGGCGGCGGTGAGTTGTCCGCATTCAGTCCCCACGACGGTCCGGCTGTCCACCTGCTATAAAATAGCATCCTACTCAGGTTCAAGGCGCATCCTAAAACCGCTGTCAGCGCCATACATCTTAGCGGGAGATATTTTTGCGTAAGATTTGCGCCATTGCCTTCTTAGTGTCTGTTTTTTCAACCATTGCCAGCGCCCAGCTTCCCTCGGGAGGGGATGCATTTTTCGGCTACTCCTATGTTCACGGCGAGGCTTTTTCCAATAGCCGCACTGTGCAGGCCAGCGGCGGCACCGCCAGCATGAATGGCTGGGAGGCCTCGGTCGAAGGCAAATACTTACCGTGGCTGGGAGCGGTCGCCGACCTCGATTGGCACTACGGCGGACACAACACGACCAGCTGCGTTCTTGGCGGTCGTTGCAACAAATTCCGACTGAATGCCAGCCGTGACACGCTCCTGTTTGGCCCACGCGCTTCCATCACTTACGGCAAATACCGGCCATTCGCTGAGTTCCTGCTGGGCGTGGCCTACCAGTCCGATAAGGGCGGCGGCATTTCAAACTCTGATCTCACGATGGCTACCGGATTTGGCGGCGGCGTGGATTACACATTGCTTCCCGCCGTGGCCCTGCGCGCGCAATTGCACGATATTCACACCAGTTTTTTTGGCAAATCGCAATACGATCCGCGCTTTTCCTTTGGCATCGTGTTCCGGTTTTGACCTTCCGACGACCTGAGTTCACTCTCACATTGCATCCGGATTCCGGGCTGCTGGCATCCAATTTTCTAACGTTTGCCAATTAAAATCAGGAGTTTTCCAGTGAGCAAGACAGCAGGCATCTTTCTGGGCCTTTTCCTGGCTGCGGGGATGGCGCAGGCCCAAATCCCAACCAGTGGAAACATATTTGTGGGTTATTCGTTTTCGCGCGCCGATTCGCTTCCTGGGTCCTCCCCCGTTGCGAACCTGAACGGGTGGGAAGCTTCGCTCGAAGGTAAGTTCCTGCCGTGGATTGGGGTCGTGGCAGATTTTGGCGCGGGGTACGGCTCGGGCACGCTCCCCATCGCATGCATATCCGCCTGTGCCTTTTCATCCAGCCTTAGAAGGTACACGTACTTGTTTGGTCCCCAAGTATCGGTTCCCGTTGGACGATTCACTCCGTTCGCGCATGCTTTGTTTGGCGCGGCACATATAAACAATGGCGGGCTTACCGACACTTCATTTGCCACTGCAATCGGCGGAGGCATCGACTACAGGCTGATTCACGGACTCGCGTGGCGCGTCCAGGGCGACGAGCTGCACACCAACCTTTTCAACACTGGCGAGAACCATTTCCGATTCTCGACGGGAATCGATTTTCGATTCTGAGTTGTCGCTGCTGAGTAACTTCAACTTGCTTTCTCTGGCGCGACGTAATCCGGCGGCGGGGCCGCGCCTTCTCCGAAGAAGTACTGTTCCATCTGCTTGACGATAACTTGCTGATCTTCGCGCCGCGCCGGGTTCAGGCGATATTCATTCAGCAGCATTTTGCAGAACTCCGTCCACTGGTTCCATGCCTGCTGGGAGACGTTTTCGTAGATTTTTTTGCCTAGCTCGGTGTCGAACGGGGCCTCGTCCAGCCCCGGCAGTTCCTGGTGCAGCTTTACGCAATTAACGATGTGATCCGCCATTTTTTCCTCTTTAAAAAATTATCTCACAGGCTCAGACGAATCTATAAGGGGACGGGCGAGCGCGCGCCCGTCTCTCCAAATTCCATACGAATTTGAAAATAAAAAAGACCCGCCGATGCAGGTCTTTAGTTGCGGCTCCAAAAATGCTTAAGCGCCCGGGGGAGGCGCGCTAGGCGTTGTTTGTGGTGTTGTAGTCGGGGGAGTGCTGTTTGGAGGATTGGTTGATCCCGGAGCTGGCGTGCTTGGATTTGCATCCGGTGTTGCGGTTCCCGGCGTCGTGCCCGGCGTGCTGGGCGTTGTTTCCGGAGTCGGTCCCGTAGGCGCCGTCTGCGGCGTCGGCGTCGTGGTGGTGTTAGGGGTGGTTCCCGGGGTCGCAGTTTCCGGAGTCGGGGCTGCCGTGCCAGGCGTTGGAGCGGCCGTTCCAGGCGTTGGCGCAGCGGTTCCCGGCGTTGTCGATCCAGGCTGAGTTGTACCCGGAGTGGTTTGTCCGGGGGTTGACTGGCCTGAAGTTGACTGTCCGGACATCGACCCGGAGGTCTGCCCAGAAGTCGAGCCTGCGCCCGCTGTTCCTGCGCCGGCTGATCCCGCCGAGCCGGTCTGCAGTGCTGCCATCAGAACCGGAGACGCATCGCGATTTCGCGCGCTCGGTTTTGCGGCAGGAGCTGAGCTTCCGCACTGGTCAGCAACCTTGGTTGCGCTGGTCACATTGAATTCCTTGGTCGTGCCAGTAGACGCGCTGGAACTCATTCCAGAATTTCCAGAACTCGCGGTCGCTGAAGCGCCTGCGGTCGAAGCGTTGGCGTTCGAACCCATGCTGCCCGAACCCTCCTGTCCGGTTACTTGTACTTCGCTTCCGATGAGGGTGCGGACCGCGTTCAAGTTTCCGGTGAGCTTGTAAGCATTGCCGGACTTGTCGGTTAGCGTATAGGTTCCGGCAATGGGAGATCCGGCGAGGCAGCCGGTTATGCCACTACCGCTTGCGCCCGGTGTTGTCGCGCTGGGAGCGGTTGTGCTCGGCGCGGCATTCTGTTCCGGAGCAGTTCCGGGAGTGGGTTGTCCCGATGCGTCCGGAGTTGCCGGAGAAGTTCCTGGCGTCTGTGGCGTTGTGCTTGGCGTTTGCGGCGCCGCGCTCGGCGCTGGAGTTCCAGGCGTTGGAGTCTGCGAGTTTGCCCCGGCCGGGCTACTCTGGGTCGTCTGCCCAGAGGCCGAGCCTGAGGGCGACGTGCTGCTCGGCGCATTGGTTTGGGCGGCTACCCAGAGGGCCGAAAGCAGCAACATAGAAAACAACGGTGCTTTCAATTTCATAGCAGTTCACCTCTCCGAATTATGTCTTTCACATATAAAAATGTAGGCTCCCTGCAGTGGGGTGGGTATCCGGTGGAATCTCTAGGTGGCTAGAGGCTTTCCCGTACGCCCAATTTTCCGAGCGGATGGAAAAATTACAGGCGAGAGTTGCTGGTGAAGGAATTCATTGTCGCTGAGTGCGCAAAAAACTTTCGTAAGTCGAACTTGAGTCGCACGGCGAAGTTTCTCAGGGTAGGCTAACATCTGGGCCCGCTGCCGAAACCCTGAGCGTATCCGAGGGACCTCTAGTTGGTGGGCCCGCCTGGATTCGAACTTGAGGCGCTTACGCGGCGTCTGAGCCGCGTGCCGAAATCCCGAGCGTAGCCGAGGGACCTCTAGTTGGTGGGCCCGCCTGGATTCGAACCAGGAACCAACAGATTATGAGTCTGCTGCTCTAACCGTTGAGCTACGAGCCCCGCTTCTTTCAGAGCGATTCTGCTAATCATATAAGACGCGGCGGCTCTCCACGAAACCGCGTGGGTTTTACGCTCGCGGCGAAAGTACATTGTCTGTGTGCTTGCTCAGTGAAACTCCGTGTTCTCTGTGGTTAAAGATTTTTAAACGCTTACCACAGAGGCCACTGAGTTTCACAGAGGAACTACACACAGAGGGATAAGGGGGCACGGCTCTTCTCGACCGCGTGTCACTGACCAAATCCTCTTGCCGTCTCAACCGCGCGCAACACCGCCTGCGCTTTGTTCATCGACTCCTGATATTCCGTCGCGGGATCGGAATCCGCGACAATGCCAGCGCCCGCCTGAAGATAGGCCTTCTTGCCCTGCATAAGCATGGTACGAATCGCAATGCAGGAATCGAGATTGCCAGCGAAATCGGCGTAAAGTACCGATCCGCCATAGACGCCGCGCCGCGTGGGTTCCAGCTCTTCGATGATCTGCATGGCGCGAACCTTGGGCGCGCCGCTGAGAGTGCCTGCGGGAAAGCATGCAGCGAAGACATCCAGCGCATGCAGCTCAGGCCGTAGCTTCCCTTCCAGCGCCGAGACTATGTGCATCACGTGCGAATAGCGCTCGACATACATCAGATCTTTTACTTTGACGGAGCCGTACTCGCTGACGCGTCCGAGATCATTGCGGCCAAGGTCGACCAGCATCACGTGTTCGGCGCGTTCTTTTTCGTCGCTGAGCATTTTCTCTTCCAGCTGGCGGTCTTCAGCTTCATCTTTGCCTCGACGATGGGTTCCGGCAATCGGGCGATATTCGAGTTTCTGACCGGTCACGCGCACCAGCATCTCCGGTGACGATCCAAGAACGTGGGTGTCGCCCATTTTCAAGAAGTACATATAGGGCGAGGGATTTACCGCTCGCAATGCGCGGTAGATATCGAAGGGAGGAACTTCCGGCTTGAAGTCGAGGCGCTGCGAGAGCACGACCTGGAATATGTCTCCCGCGGCGATGTACTCCTTAGCGGTTTCTACCGATCGCTCGAACTTTTTCTGAGGAGTTACGGAGCTAATTTTGAGTTTGCCGTGAGAATTGCCGGGAACATTTTGCAATCCTGCAGATCGTGAACCGGCAGCCAGTTTCTTCTCAAGCGCCTCAATGTCCGCAACCGCGCGGTCATAAGCTTTGCGCGGACTTTCGCTGGATATGTCAGCCGCAGCAATGATGTGGATCTGGTGGCGGAGGTGATCGAACGCCAGCAGACGATCGAAGAACATCAGGACGCAATCAGGCAGGTGCAGGTCGTCTTTAGTGTGCTCGCCGATTTTTTCCAGCTGTCGGACGATGTCGTAAGAACAAAATCCTACTGCCCCCGCGGTAAATGGCGGCAGGCCGGGGACATTAGCCAGCTTGTGCTGTTGCAGAAGTTCCTTAGCGATCTCGAATACATTGCCTTCCCGCTGTTCGCGTTTTTTGCCGCGCCGAATCGTGATCTCACTGCCCCGGGTGCGCAGTTGCATGTAAGGTCGCGCGCCCAGGAATGTGTACCGCCCAATCTGTTCGCCGCGTTCGACCGATTCCAGCAGAAACGCATTTTCTTCTCCGCGAAAAATGGCCAAGGAGGCGGAGACTGGCGTCAGCAAATCGGCCATGACCGACTTGACCACTGGCACCAGCGTCGCTTCCCGCGCCAGTCGTGAAAATTCTCTGTAATCGGGGCGAATCATTTCGCTTAAGAGCGATACCCGCAGACCAGCCATTATAGGGGAAGTATTTACCGACGAAGATTTGGAATTCTCTGTTTCGCAGAACGGGGTATGCCAAAAGCGCGAAGGCACTGACATTAGCACGGGCGAGGACGGCGGCAGCCCGTTCTCAGCAGAACGCCTCTGATTGCAAATATTATGCGATTCTTAAGGCCGCTGCCGGAAACGCCAAATCAAAGTGTGCAAGAGCTTGATCACCTTCAACACTGAAGCCCTCTTGCCGCTTTGACCTTCCGTTGTTTCTGCGCTCCGAGAATCTCGCGGTTCCGCTTCGAGCCAGTCGTCCAGGGCGAAGCTGTCAATCCTGTCGCGCTGCTCGTATAACTCGAAGACGCGTCGCTGGATGCGCTCCTCGATGTTGCCGTGAAGTCAGGTTTCGGTCAATGAGGTCCTGATGACCAGCCGTGGCAGTGATATATGCAATTACCGTAAGGCCTGTTCTTACTGGGTTCTCCGGAATTCTCAAGCCGATGCACCGTTTCTGTCTGTTTATAGTCTTGGGCGGATTTTCTCGGACGCCTCTTCGGACCTGATGACGGGATGGACCTCGAACTCAACGATGTCGCTCCAATTGACGATCCATTGATCTAGCAGTGCGCGATCTTCTGTTTCCATTAGTTGATAACAACGATCCAACTTCTCGTTCACCCAGCTCGATATATATGACAGGCCGACTGGCGCCAACCGTCCGTGATCTCGAAACCGACGATACACCGGCACGGCATCTCCGTTCCTAAAGTTCTCGATCACCATGTATAAGCTCATTGAGTCTCCCACGGCGCCCGCGCCTGCATGAACATTTGAGAGTACTTAGTCCGACGTGCTGGTTTCACGTGCGGCAGCTGGAACTTCATGGTCTGGAACTATCGGTTTCGCCAGGAAGAAGTCGTGGCTGTAAAGGTTGTGGTACATGCGACCGGCGATCTCGGCGGCTTTGGGACCGAAGGTGGGGCGTCCGCCTTCAAGAAAGACGACGACTACGACCCGGCCGAAATTGGTGTTGGCGTAACTCGCGAACCATCCAAAGCGAGTTCCAGCACGCGAGCATGTGCCGGTTTTGCCCAGGACTTCCTCTTCGTTGAAGTTCAAAAGCAGGCGGCGCGCGGTACCAAATTCGACTGCGCCGGCCATGCCGTCAGAAATCTCAGGAATCAATCCGGCGATATTCAAATGGCGCTTCACCATCGGCTGAAAGTTCGTAATGGCGGCAGCGGTCGAGGGATGCTGCAGGTAATACATGGTCCCACCATTAGAGATTGCCGTGACCAGCGCGCCCAATTGCAGCGGCGTCATCGAAATACCTTCGCCGAAAGAGCACATCCTGCCTACTCCGCCCAGCTTCGACGAAATTTCTTCTTCCGGATAAACTCCGGGCTGCTCGCCGGCAATGTGATAACCCGCGAGCTCACCCAATCCGAACATGTGCGCATAGTTCGCGACTTTTTCGAATCCGAGCTGGCGACCCAGCGCCTCGAAATATGCATTATTCGAATGCGCCAGGGCCAGCGTCAGATTCATATGGCTGCGGCCGCCAAGTCGGACTTCAGTTTCCTTGGTGATAATGCCTTCGCTCAGCGCGGCCAGCGCGACCGAGAGCTTAATCGTCGAGCAAGGCTGCGCGCCACTGGAGAGCGCCAACTTCTGATTGACCATGGCCAGAATGCGGCCACTGGTGGGCTGAATCGCTACCACGGTGCCATTCATGTTGCCCAGGGCATCGATTGCTGCCTGACGCACAACGGGATCTTCGCCGACGGTCTTATCGCCTTCGGTGATATCACTGGCATAAGAGCTGGCGTAAAAGTGTTCGTAGTAATGGTGCTTCTTGAGCGCGACCACGGTGCGCGAGCGCACTCGACGATGGCGGGCCAAGTGACGCATGTGACGTCGTGCACGCGGAGTTTCTTTGACCATACGAGGCTTACGAGTCGGGGTCAGAGTGTGATTGCTGATGGTCGCGGCGATTCCAGCCTGAGTCAGCAGAGCTAGCGAAGCGATGAAAACTATGAGAGCACGATTCGAACTTTTAGCGGTCAATTACCTGCACCCACTTCCCGGGATTCAACAGCTACTTAGATTGCAAAAACCCCGCTCCCGTTCACAAGTTGGGCGGGAGTTCGTGCAATTTTTTGATCTTACGGGAGGCGAGGAAAGTTACGCAATTAAAATTAACGAAGTAGGCAACAGGGTTGATTGCGCGGAAGTACCGACGGAATAACAACTTAGCTATTTATTGATTAAAGACCTAAGCCTTTGGTAATGACTGATGTGGTTACCTCGTCAACTCGGTTGATGTGAGATCCCAAATCGGGAACACGGACAAGTTTATTTCAGCAGACAACAAGTGCCGCTCTTAGAATTGAGCCGTGCCAATTGCCAAGTTGAACCGCGACATTCTTAGAAGCCTAGCGAATGCCCGAATTGAAGAAGCTCGCATCTTGCTCGACAATGGTCAATGGACCGGTTCGTACTACATGGCGGGCTTAGGTGTTGAGTGTGCGTTAAAGTCGTGTTTGGCTGCAGCGGTAAAAGAACACGATTTTCCGGACAAAGACTTTGTGAATGCGATGTATGTTCATAACCTGGAAAGGCTGCTCAGATTAAACGGTGGCCTTTGGAACAGTCTGCAAACGGACATGAAAGCGGACGCTAAGCTCGAAATAAATTGGAACACCGTGAAAGACTGGGACGACAGCAGGCGTTACATTATTGTGGAAGAGTTAGAAGCACGAGGGCTTTACGATGCCACGACAGAACCCACTCGGGTGTCATGGTCTGGATTAAGGGGAAATGGTGATGCCGTACGTTGACGCCTTGACTACGTGGGACATTGATTTCGGCAAAGAGCTATGGCGCGTGCTGCGGACCAGCAAAAGTTTTCCCGCGCAGGGTGTGCTATGGCTTTTGGAGTCGGAGAATGGATGGCGTCTGCTCGTTGCAACTCCAAGAGTTGACGAAGTCGGGCGGCAAAAAGCCTATGAGCAGTTAGCAAATGCAACTCGAGGGGTTGTGCCTGGCGCCAACCAGCCGTTGAGAATCGAGCTCATCAGCCCGAAAGAACCGCTCTATCAAGCCCTGCGCTCGGTCTTCGCAAAGACAGCGTCTGTGGAGGGAGCGCGATTAGGCAACACACAAGTCGGCGGAATGTACATCGAGGACGCTTATTTGTATGAAGTGCGGTAAGAAAATCGCCGAGTCGTCGCCAACCAAACCTTATCCCTCTACTTAATCGTGATCGAGAGCAATTGTCCGCCGGAGACGACGAAATCCAGCGGTGCGGTTGCTGTCTCACTTACTGAGGATTCGCCGAGCACGGTCATGTCTTGCGTGCCGCGCATACCGTCCATCACGTTCATGACGGAGAGAGGAAGCGCGGGCATGACTTTGTCAGCGACCATGGCTTCGGGGTCTTCATCGAGGACGGAGACGTACACGCGATTATTCACGTGCTGCTTGTTGAGCACGCCGATAGTCGAGGCAAGGTCGAGTCTTTGCGCTCCGGATGGGCCGCGGCGCAGGCGGTCAAGCATTTCGCCATCACTGACCATGATGTGAAGCGTAGATCCTTTTGAGGCCGAAAGCGGGATTCGCACCGGAACGTGCTCGATGACCGCTTCTCCGCGATAGGGGCGGAGCAGAATTTCAACGGTAATCTCGTCTCCGGGACGCGCTTCACTGAGGTCGGTACGCGCGCTTTCAAGACGTGCCCACCGGCGCTCGTTGGTGACCTCGAAATCAAGGTTCAAGCCCTTGATGTCCGGGGTGCTGTAAGGATTGTCGTAGATGCGCCCGAAGCGCTCGCCAACCGAACCGGCGGCCAGCATAGCGGCGGGCTGCATGCCATCAGCGCTCGAAAACATGTCCTGCAGCTTGACGACCGGGAAACCTTCCACGCTGATGTCGCCCTTCATGGCGTAAGTAGTCTCGTCACCGTATTCGTTGACGCCGTGTAGCGCGTTGTAAACCGTGGTAGAGATCGCGACCGGGCTAAGGCGCGCGTTGTTCAACACGTCGTAATGAAACACTTTCGGCGCGGTGCCGCCGTGGATAGTCAGGGTCACCGGAATCATCTCCGGGTTCTTGCCAAACTCACCCAGAATGCCGGTGTGTCGGTCCTGAACGAATGTACCCACGGTCTCAGTCGCGTTGACGATCTTGAAAGCGTTTAGCGGCGAGGGCAAGGTGGCCAGCACTTCGGCTTTGGTCATGGGCAGATCAATCATGCCGAACTGCAAGAGCGGATGCCCGCAGGCCAACAGATGCTCGGCATCGATATAAGTGACGGTGCAAGTCGCTGCAATATTCATATCGCCGCGGACCAAAACAGCGCTGACCGCGGAACCAGGTTCCATTGGCTCAGGCTGCGCGACATCAGACGCAGAACCGACGCCCATTACCGGCACAATCCCCGCCGAGGCAAACTGCGGCGCAAATCTCTGCACGGCGTCTTCGGTGAACCCGCTGAACACCAACGGCGTCTCAATTGGTTTTAGATAATTCGCAAAACTTTGGGTCGTGCCGCTCGGCAATCCCGGCCCAGAAGTCTTTGCTGCGAAAGAAGGAATCGACTTCACCTGCACTGGAACGCTCGTTGGCGTGCTGTCGATGGCGCTGATCTCAAGCATCTCGGAGATGGGAGTGACCCCGGCGATAGGCTCCTTGGAGAATTCACCGATACGGAAAGCGACCGCCCCCGCAAGCTTGCCATTGAAATAGACCGGGCTGCCGCTCATGCCCGCAACCACGCCGGTATATTCAGCCTTGGCCCCGCCTAGGCGCACCAGGATTACGTCCCCTTTCGGGCCATTGGCGTTCTTGAGGATGCCAAGGACCTCGACCTCCATTGGCTCCGGCTTGGTCCCCTGAAACACCGTGTAGGCCACGCCATGCATGCCCTCGTGGATCTGGCTCACCGGGATGGTATCGACCGGCTTTGAGGTCTGGGCGTAAGTGTTTTGGGCGAAAGTCAGTAAGGAGAATACAACCGCATACACTACTACCGGGAGAGCTGCTCGTCTCATTTTTTCCCGCCGGGACAGTGGCAAGTCCCTTACAAAAAATTTACTTCGCTGTAATCTTTTCACCGGTGAGGAGCCGGTAAACATCCCAATCGCGAAGATCTGGCGTCTATACTAGCATAGGAGTTTCCACGAGGCGCCTAATGTTTTTCACGATTTGGCCGCAGAAAGCCACCCGAATCGCACACTTCTGTGCAAAGTCACTATCTTTCCTCCTGATGCTTACTTTGGTAACCGGATCGTCGATTTCCTTGCCCGCGCAGGACAATTCCGGGCAGTCGCCGAATACCCCAACTCCAAACGCTCAGCAGAACCCGAACCAACAAGAGGCGCCGCCGGAAGCTGGTGGGCCCAATAATGACACCGGCCCCTACGCGATCCCGAAAAAGGGCGAAGCGGAGCCGCCTCCGCCACCGCCCGATCGTCCGAAAAAGGTTGAGGGGATGCCGGATTATTCCATCCGCGTGGACGTGCCCCTAGTTACCGTGCCGGTGATGGTCACAACTAAGGATGGCCAGTTCATCTCGACTCTAAAGAAAGAAAACTTCCGGGTGTTCGAAGACGGCACTAAACAAAATATCGCTGACTTTAAGGTCGAGGATGCGCCTATCACAGCGGTGTTGCTGGTGGAGTTCGCTTCGACGAGTTATCCCCTGCTCATCGACGCGCTGCGCGCCTCCTACATTTTTGCCAGCACCTTAAAGAAAGATGATTGGGTAGCGGTCGTCTCTTACGATATGAAGCCCGATCTTCTGGTTGACTTCACGCAGGACAAGAACGCCGTCATGGGCGGGCTGAATACGCTGCGCATGCCAGGATTCTCAGAGACCAATCTGTTCGACGCGCTCTATGACACGCTCGACCGGCTGGATCGGGTTGAAGGCCACAAGTACGTCGTGCTGGTCAGTTCCGGCATAGACACTTTCAGCAAATTGAACCTTGACCAGATCACCAAGAAAGTGAAGAGCACGCACGACATCACTATTATTTCGGTCAGCATCGGATGGCTGCTGCGCGAATATTGCGAAACCCACGGCTGCACCGGCATGTCACACGGTATTGCCAGCATGGGAATGCAATCGATTGACTGGTACCAGGCCGACAATGAAATGCAGACCTTCGCCAAACTCACCGGCGGACGCTTCTACCAGCCGCGACTCGAAGGCGATTTCGTGGATACTTTCAAAGACATAAGCGGAGATATACGGCACCAGTACGTGATCACCTATCATCCGACGAATGCCAAGTTGGACGGAAGTTACCGCAAACTGAAGGTTGACGTAATCGCCCCGGATGGAGGCCCGCTGAAAGTGAGAGATCAGAAGGGCAAGGACGTGAAGTACCAGGTAATTGCCCGCGAAGGCTACACGGCTAAACATACGGTGGACTAATCTGGTTTGTGGAGGAACGGACGTCCCCGCCCGTATTTAGGCTGGACGGGCGAGGCGCCCGTCGCTCCATAATTAGTTCTTAGCTGACCAGGCGATCCAGCAGGAAAAAGACTGCAACCCCCAGCAACACCACCATTGCCATCTTGCCCCCAGGCTCGCGGTTCACTTCGGGCATCAGATCAGACGCGGCAACATAAATAGTCACGCCTCCGGATAGCGGTAAGCCTATGCCAACGTGGTGCTTCAACAGCGCCATGGTGAGCACTCCGGCGAAGGTTGCGCCGCCCAGCAGGACCGAGGCTCCCCAGGCCAATCGCTTGCTCCGCCCGCTGGCCAGCATTACCGAGGCCACGGTGAAGCCTTCGGGAATTTTGTGCAGGAAAATGGCAACAAAAATCACCCACCCCAAGCGGTTCGAAATAATGAAGCCCGAAGCGATCGCAATTCCGTCGAAAAAAGTGTGAATCATGAGGCCAAGCAGAACCGAAAAACCCTTGTGAGCCGCCATAAACTCGTCATGATGGGTTTCTTCACCGAAGTGGAAGTGCGGCGTAACCGTGTGCTCGAAGAAGTGGATTAGGAGGTAGCCGGCGAGAACTAGGAGCGCTGCACTTCGCCCGCGAAGTTCCAGGCTGTCAGGGATGATCTCGATGATGGCAACGCCGAGCATGAAACCTGCTCCCAGCGCGACAAAATATTTGAGATAAGAGCGGTCCCAGTTCTTCTGGACGATGATGGTGCCGCCGAAAACATTCGCGGCGGCCGCGGTCAATCCGAGCAGAAGACTGAGCAGAATGGGATGCATCGAGAGTGGGAAATGATAGCAGAGAGCTGTCAGCTGTCAGCCGTCAGCCGTCAGCCAGAAAGGCGTAGCTTGGCTACGTCTCAGATGTTGCAAGCAACGTCTCTACGGTCCTAGTGAAGAGGATTGACAAAGGATGATAGTCGGAATAACGGCAAACGTCGAACAAGCTGAAAGCTGACGGCTGATAGCTGACAGCTGAATTGCCCTCCTGTGCAAAAAAACTCCAACTTTTATCTTTCTATCGCTGCGCGATTGACGTTATATTGAAACTGCTCAGCGATTTCCACGACAACTGACCTGTTGATGGCGCGACGAAGCAGCACCACCATCCAGGAAGAGTTGTACTCTACGGCCAACGACCCGGCGCGCGAAGAGCTTGACGACGCTCGCCTGCTCGACTTGGACGCGGAGAAGGAATCGCCATTCCTGCGGGCACAAAAGCGCGTTTCGGTCCGCCGCAGTCCTCTACCTAAAAAAACTGCCGCTCGCCTGTTATGGGTTGTGATAGCTGTTTCCGTCGCTGCCGCAACTGCGCTCGGCGCGGCCATGTTTTATCGCTACGAAGAACACTCATGGCGCTTCCGCCTGGACTCGAGCGACAACATTGAACTGGCTGGCCTGAGCAATGTGACCCGTCCTCAAGTCATGGAGGTGATGGGCGCCGACATCGGCCGCAACATCTTCTTTATTCCTCTCGACCAGCGTCAGAAGCAGCTGCAACAGATACCTTGGGTGGCGTCGGCCAGTGTCATGCGTTTCGCACCCAACCGACTCAAGATTCAGATTCAGGAGCGCACACCAGTGGCCTTCGCGCAGGTTGGCTCCAAGGTCATGTTGATCGACGCCGGCGGCGTGCTCATGGACCTCACCAACAAGAAGAGATTCTCGTTCCCCGTCATCATCGGAATGTCGGCTAGCGAGCCGCTCTCGACCCGTTCGATCCGCATGAAAACTTTCAATGAACTGGTGCACGAACTCGACTCCGGTGGCGGGCACTACTCGCAAGATCTGAGCGAAGTGGACCTGACCGATCCGGAAGATGTGAAGGCCCTGACTAACGATCCGGCGGGCGAAGTTCTGGTGCATCTCGGGTCGGCGAATTTCCTTGATCGCTTCAGGATTTATGTGGCGCACCTGCGGGAGTGGCGGCAGCAGTTCTCCAAGCTTGAATCAGTCGACCTGCGCTATGACCAGCAAATAATTGTGAATCCAGATTTGCGCGGGACCGCAAAGCAGCCCGTCCTGACTCAGGCGGCGGCAAGAGCGGCGATGGCAGCGGGAGTAAAGCCCAGCGCCCTGGTGAGCCGCCAACCTACGGGAACATTGACGCCGCATGCTGTCGCTGTGAAGCCCCTGAAGAAGCCTGCGGGTTTGCAGTCGTCGGCGGCCCAGCAAAAATGGAAGAAGCCCGGAACACTCGCCGCGAAAATCAAGCCCGCATCCATCCGGCGCCCGGAAAAACAACCTCCAGCGCATAAACGCTGGACACCGGCAAAGCATTATGCGTGGAAGCCCCGAGTGCAGAGCACAACCACACAATCCAAATCGACGGCGGGACTGCAGAAACCCAGCCCCGCAATTGCCAAAGGACAGGACACCCACTAACCATGCCCAAGCCGCATGAACAGTTTTTGACCGCAATCGACGTAGGCAGCGCAAAAACTTGTGTGCTCGTAGCCGAGTTCACCGAGAACGGATTGCGCTATCGCGGCCACGGTCTGGCGGACTCACGGGGATCGCGTAAAGGCATCATCGTGGATTTGGAAAAAGCGGTCGGCACCATTCAGAAGGCAGCGGAGCGCGCCGAAGACAGCTCGGGCATTCCCATCGAGCACGCGCTTCTGGGGGTTTCCGGATCGCATGTGCGCGGGATCAATACGCATGGCGGATTAATTTTCAATCGCGCGCGCGAAATCGGGCGCGAAGAAATTCGTCAGGCAGTTGATAAGGCCCGGGCGATCCCATTGCCGCCGGACCGCGAAGTGCTCCATCTCTTGCCCCAGGAATTCATTCTCGATGAGCAGTCGGGCGTGCATGATCCAATGGGCATGATCGCGAGCCGCCTCGAAGTTCGAGTGCACATGATCACCGCCGCCACATCGGCAACGCAGAACGTGGTCACGGCGGTCAATCGCGCGGGCGTGCATGTGGACGACACCGTGTTCGAGCCGCTGGCTTGCGCCGACTCGGTGCTGCGTTCCGACGAACGTGAACTGGGAATTTGCCTGGCGGACATTGGCGCAGGATCAACCAACCTGATTGTGATTCAGGAAGGTGCGGTTGCGCATAGCGCGGTACTTCCGGTCGGCGGCGACCACTTTACCAGCGACCTGTCGGTGGGGCTGTGCACTCCGCTGATTGAATCGGAAAAGATCAAGAAGCTTTTCGGCAACGCGATTGTCACGCTGATTCCCGAAGGCAACGAAGTTGAAGTTCCGTCTGTGGGCGATCGGCCGTCGCGCATGATTTCGCAGCGCATGGTCGGAGAAATTCTTGAACCACGAGCGCGCGAGCTCTTCGAGATGCTGCGAGAGAATCTGCGGCATGCAGGAATGCTTGAAGTTTGCGCCGCGGGAGTGGTCATCAGCGGCGGCGGCTCGCGCCTGCCGGGCTTGATGGACATTGCCGATTCCGTGCTACGCAAGCCAGTGCGCATGGCGTGGCCGGCGCCGATCGCGAAAATGCCTTCCACGCTCGCCGAGCCTGAGTTCGCGACTGTGCTGGGGATGGTGATGTACGGCCACCGCGCGCGAACTGCACGAGGGGCGCTGGATGAAAGATGGAGCTCGAGGTTGAAATCCATGCTGGTAGGTAAGGGGGCATAGGCAGTGGTTAGTGGTTAGGCTACGTGCGCGATGATCAGAAAAGTTTGTAACCGCAGAGGACGCCGAGTTTTCACAGAGCACGCTGAGATGTTCTCTGCGGTTAAAGGCTTTTGAATTTTCTAAAAACCAACGACGATTCACCAGGAGTGCGGTATGAAAAAAGAGAGCAATAGCGAAATTCGCATCAGCTACAACGACGATACCCGCAACGACGCTCGCATTAAAGTGATCGGCGTTGGCGGCGGCGGCGGCAATGCCGTCAACCGCATGATTGATGCCGGCATGGACGGCATTGAGTTCATCACTGCAAACACCGACCTGCAGGCACTACGCATGTCGCGCGCGCCCATGAAAATTCAATTGGGCGTAAAGCTGACCAACGGCCTGGGAGCGGGCGCGAATCCCGAGATCGGGCGCAAGGCGGCCCTTGAAGATTCCGACAAGATCATCGAAGCGCTCGAAGGCGCAGACATGGTTTTCGTGACTACTGGCCTGGGCGGCGGCACGGGCACAGGCGCCGCGCCGATCATCGCGTCGTTGGCGAGCGAGATGGGCGCGTTGACGGTTGCGGTTGTCACCAAGCCATTCGCGTTTGAAGGCAAGCGCCGAATGCAACAAGCCGAGCGCGGCGTGGCCGAGCTAATGGATTCGGTCGATACGACGATCGTAATCCCCAACGAAAAGCTGCTTGCCGTTGCGCAGGACGCTGGATTCTTCGAGTCGTTCCGCGTGGCCGACGACATTCTGCGTCAGGGCGTGCAGGGCATCTCGGACATTATTACGATTCCGGGGATCATCAACCGCGACTTTGCAGACGTGAAGGCGATCATGGCGCGCATGGGATACGCGGTCATGGGCACAGCCAGCGCAAATGGTTCGCGCCGCGCTACTGAAGCTGCGCAGAAGGCGATCGCATCGCCGCTGCTCGAAGCTGGAGCCATCGACGGCGCTCGTGGGATCCTTATCAACATCACAGGATCAGCATCGCTGAAACTAGCCGAGGTGCAGGAGGCGTGCAGCATCATTCAGAACGCCGCCCACGAAGATGCCAACATTATTTTCGGTGCGGTGCTGGATGAAAAGATGAAAGATGCGGTGAAGATCACCGTCATCGCTACCGGGTTCAAAGATGAAGACCGCCCGCGGCGGAAGACCGAGTCGACGGGATTCACCGTGCACTCGGACGACGACTTTGATTCCGAGCCCGCGCCTCCGCCGATGGTGATGGAATCGTCACAGACGGCGTCCGCAGCTTCGTCCGAGGTCATTTCACTCGACAACATGCGCACCGCCATGATCGCGAACTTCGAGCAGGCGGACTTGGACGTGCCGGCATTTTTGCGCAAAAGCCGGGAAAACTAACCTCGTAACACAAGCGGGCGCCCCACCCTTCTCGCGTCTTTCGTGAGAGGGTGGGTCTCGATTTTTGAATGTGCCTAGTCCGGCCAGATTTGCAGCATGCGATAAAATAGCTGCATAGCTGATATGGCGCAGATGACTCCTGAAGTTTCGAAGTTGCTCGAGCGGGCGCTGTCATTGTCTCTCGACGAGCAAGAGGCACTGGCTGATTCGTTGATTTCGAATCTTGGTGGCAAGATCGATCCTGGTCTCCAAGCCGCTTGAGAGAGCGAAATTGAAAAAAGGATTGCGGAGCTCGATTCTGGAGCAGCCAAGACCGTTCCTTGGGAAGAAGTGCGACGTCGCAACCTAGCGAAGCTTCCGCGTGGCCGTTAAGAAGATTGAGTTTCACGACGAAGCCGCCGCTGAATACGACGCATCATTCGACTTACCTCGAACAAAGCCCTGACACAGCTCGCCGATTCGACGTCGAGGTGGAACATGCAATCTCGCAGATCAGAAAAGTTCCTCTCGGGTGGGCGACGGGCCCACTCAATACACGCAGATATTTGCTGCGAAGATTTCCATTTCTCTTGATTTATCGAGAACGCCCCTTCGATGAAATTCAGGTCATCGCCGTAGCTCATACCAGTCGGCGCCCGAGGTACTGGAAAACGCGGATCTAATTCCGCCAGCACTGTACGTCAACGGTGCTTTGTGGTCTAATCGTCGGGTTTTCCATTTCCGTCCAGGAGGCGATATGCGAACGTTCAGAATATTCTTCGCAGTGGCAGTCTCGCTCGCTCTAACCAGTTTTGTGTTCGCGCAGGAAAAAACCTCAGGGAAAATGACGCACAAGAAAGCAGAGGTCTCTGACACCGTCTACACCGCTCAAGCGCTTTCAGCTGCGCCCAAGGCAATTGCTAAAGACGCCGGGGTGGTCCGCATGGACGCTGATGGCAAAATGAAAACAATTCGCGAGAGCAAAAATGGATTCACGTGCATGGTCATCGCCACCGACAAAATGTGCAATGACGCCAACAGCATGGAATTTTTTGGCGCCATGCTGAAGAAGCAGACGCCTACCGACAAACTTGGTATTTCATACATGTTGGCCGGCGACCAGGGTGCCAGCAATACCGATCCGACCGCAACAAAGAAGACCACCGACAATCACTGGGTAGTTACTGGTCCTCACCTTATGGTCACTGGTGCGGCAGCGAAGAGTCTGGGCTACAGCGAGGCTGCCGACCCCGACCCCACCAAGCCATATATGATGTGGGCGGGCACGCCGTATGAGCACGCCATGGTTCCGGTAGGCGGCGGGAAGCCGATGGCAAAGATGGGCATGGGAAAAATGGGGATGGAAACATCAGATAAGAAATAGGGAACAAACGCTCTGGTTGCGACCCCGCAACCGGAGCGTTCCTCCGTCCTGCGCCGAACACTCTCCGTGATACTCTGGTTTTAACGATTTTCTCTTTCCTTCAGAGGCCACCATCTTGCTCCGTAATTCCGCTGCAATTCTCGTTCTTTTTCTTTCGGCCGCCGCGGCTGGTTTCGCCGAAGGCACTCGCACCTGGGAACAGTCGAACTACCAGGATTTCCTGAAAGGCACCGCACACGGCGTTGCTATTTCGAGTGACGGGTTCCTGCAGCTGGCGCCGGCTTTCAAACTGATTGCGACCACGCCTTCGAGCGCGATTTGGGCGACCGCGATCGGGCCCCAGGGTGAGATTTACGCTGCCACTGGCGCGCCGGCGCGGATATATCGCATTGTGCCGGGAGGCAAGCCGGTCGCAATTTTTCAGCCGCAGGAATTGCAGGTGCAGGCATTGGTCGTCGGCAAGGATGGAGCGATTTATGCGGCCACGAATCCGGATGGAAAGGTCTATAAGATCGAAGCTGGTGTGGTGACTGAGGCTGCGAATGACGGGCGAGACGCCGGTCGCTCCAAAAACAAAGATGATCACTCCGCAAAGCAAGACGATAAAGCAGCAAAACAAAGCGATCAGTCAAAGCCTGAGACCACTAATCCTACGAATGGATGGAAGTCTTCCGTCTTTTTTGATCCCGGCACGAAATACATCTGGAGCTTGGCGCTGGATGAAACCGGCAATCTGTACGTCGCCACCGGAGATCACGGCCAGATTTTTCGCGTGATGCCGAATGGAGATCATTCACTTTTCTTTAAGAGCGACGAACCGCACATCCGCGTCTTAGCTTTTGATAGTCAGGGCAATGTGATTGCGGGTTCTGACGGCAGCGGGCTGATTTATCGCATTACGCCCAAGGGCGACGGATTCGTTCTCTACAGCGCTCCTAAGCGTGAGATCACGAACCTGGCCATCGACAAGGCGGGAAACATCTATGCGGCTGCGGCCGGTGAAAAGCGCGGCGGCGGCAGTGCAGCGGCAACTTTGACGGTCGCGATTCCAGCGGCCCCCAAAGCGCCGGATTCAGCTACACCTTCGGCGGGAGCGTCGAGCGCCGGCCCTCCGGCTGAATCGGCAGTCACGTTGAACAGTTCGAATGCCGCCATCCCTGGAGGATCGGGGATTTACAAAATTGCCCCTGACGGTTCTCCGTCGCTGCTTTGGAACTCGCACGACGATCTGGTTTATACGATGGCGTTCGATTCGCAGGGACATTTACTGGCCGGAACCGGAAATCGTGGGAACATTTTTGAAGTGAGCGGGCGCGAAGATTACACCGAACTGGTGAAGGCAGAGGCCAGTCAGATCACGACGTTTGCCAAAGCGCCGAATGGCGGTCTGTATGCCTCGACCAGCAATCTGGGCAAGATTTTTTTGTTGAGCAGCGCGCCTGATGCCGAGGGCAGCTACGAAAGCGACGTATTCGACACGCAAGTGTTCTCCAAGTGGGGACGCGCGCAGTTCCGCGGCACGGGCAATGTTGAGTTGTTCGCGCGCAGTGGGAACGTGGACAATCCCGACCGCAACTGGAGCACGTGGACGCGAGTAGATTTGCAGAAGAACGCTGAAATCACCGTACCACCGGCGCGGTTCGTGCAGTGGAAGGCGATCCTGCATCCCGGGGACAAGGCCCCGCGCGTGGACAGCATCACCGTCAATTACCTGCAGAAGAATGTTGCACCGGAGTTCGATGACGTGACGGTCACGCCGAGTGTTCGATATCAGCCGGTGGCTCGCCCGCCGGGTTTACAACCCGGTCAGCGCTTCGATCCACAGCCCGGCCCGATTCACGATTCCGATTCGATTGGCGTGAAGTGGACGGCGCGCGACCAGAATGACGATCAGATGGTGTATTCGGTTTACTACCGTGGCGAGGGCCAGACCCGCTGGCTGCTGCTGAAAGATAATCTCAGCGAGAAGTTTTATTCGTTTGACGCCGCCCTGCTGCCGGATGGCGGGTACGAAATAAAAGTGGTGGCGTCTGATTCTCCGTCGCATTCGCCGGGAGAAGCGCTTTCGTCAGAACGCGAGAGCGACCACTTCGAAGTGGACACCACGCCTCCGCAGATTCAGGACTTGAAAGCTTCAGTGCAGGGTGGAAAAATTCACGTGCAGTTTCGCGCTGCCGACAGTTTTTCTACGATCAAGCGAGCCGAATATTCGTTCGATGCCGGCGACTGGCATTTTGTGGAACCGGTCGGCCAGTTGTCCGACGCGAAAACTGAGAACTATGATTTCGCTTTGCCGATTCCCGAAGACCAGTCTGGACAGGAGCATGTTGTAGTGGTGCGCGCGTATGATCGTTACGACAACATGAATTCGGCAAAGACGGTTGTTCCGGGGCGATAAAAAGGAAGGAATCTTACTTCCACGCGAACACCGAGTTGCTCAAGCGCTGAAGACGTTCGGAATGACGCAAGCTCGACGACGCTTACACTTCTAGTGTGCTCTCTGCTTGGCCCTGAGGGCGTGACGTTGCATGGCTATCTCAATGGTGGACTGCAATTCGCCGGCGCGAAAAGGCTTGAGCACGCAACCATCATATTCGCTTCCCTTGATACGATCCACGGTTAACCGGTCTGAATAAGCAGTCAAATACACAACCGGCACATCGACCTTCCGATGGATCTCTTGCGCCGCCTGGACGCCGTCTTTCTCGCCCTTTAACCGTATGTCCAGAAGCACCAGGTCTGGGCGTTCCCGGGTAGCGATAGCAATGCCTTCATCGGCTGACTCTACTGCCGCGATTACAGAAAAACCAAGTAGCGACAACCGCTCTTTGAGTTCTTCAGCGATCAAAATCTCATCTTCGACGATCAGGGCGCGCGGTTTGGAAGAAACCAAGTTAGCTTGCATGATGAGCCACCGTGAGTTCCAAATGGGCTGATGTCCCGGGATGAATGTTGCCTACCGCGAAGGTCCCATGAATCTGTTGAGTCAACGAGCGCACTAGCCTCAACCCCAGGGACTTGTTGGTATGACCGTCCACATCGCCAGCAATCCCCACTCCGTTATCTTCAACGCAAAGAGTACACCTGCCGTCAGGGGAGCCGTGCAGCGTCACCTTGATCTCACCGCCACTAGTGTCAGGAAATCCGTGCTTAAGAGCGTTTGAAATCAGCTCGTGGAGAATGAGGCCACACGGTACTGCGAGGTCGGCACCCATTATCACCGGATGCAACTCACTTTTCAAGCGGACGGAGACACTCGGACTCGCGTGCGCCGAGAATATGTCTTCCAATAGGGTTTTCGCATATTCGGCAAAGTCGATACGGGCCAGGTTCTCCGAGCCGTATAGGCTCTCATGCACCAGCGCCATCGAATGCACACGATTTTCCATGTCACGAAAGATCGAGGCTGTTTGCCGATCGCGGGCATGCGTGGACTGAAGATAGAAAAGGCTGCAAATCACCGCCAGATTATTTTTGACCCGGTGATGAACTTCGCGGAGAAGAGCTTCTTTTCTTTCCTCGCTGGCGCGGAGATTTGCGGTCACTTGTTCTGATGTTCTGGCCTGCCGCACCAGCTCAAAAGCATGGGGAACGGTAAAAGGAAGAATGGCCGCGGTAGTCAGCGAAACTGCCGCGGTAAAAATCTTGATGACCGTGGACAGGTTATACAACGGTGTCCAGATAGTGATCGCTTCCATGAAGTGGGTGCCGCCACACGCCAAAATGAAAAGGCCAAAAGCCAGAAACATCCAATGAAAGGGAATATCGCGCCTCCCCTTGTATCCCAAATACCCCAACGTCACCGAGATTGCCAAATAGGCAATTCCAACCAGTGAATCCGTGATCACGTTAGTCCATACCAATCTCGGATTACTCAAATAACAGTAGGCGTGGGGTAAAAAGTTTTTCGCCAGGACCCATCTGATCAGCTGGTGCCAAAAGAGGAGCGCACCAAGTGTGACTAACGCCCCAAGCCCGATGACATAAAGCTGGCGCTTGAGGAATCGAGAAGGCACAAAAGAACCAGGGCTTACGGGAAGCGTTGACATGGGGACCTCCGCGCGTCTAACGAATCGCCCAAAATCAGCCAGACTTGGCAAACGAGGTCTGTAGCTCCGGCTGACGCGATTCTACGCTCCTAATCCTCTGAGGCCAGCGAAGAATCTTTTCCCATTTTCGGAGCGTTCAAAACGGGAACATAAGCTTTCTCTTGCACTGGCGTTAGCCGGTTGGCATTTCTCAGTTCCGGGAACAGCCAGGCCCAAAGGCCGACCACAAGCAAAGTTCCCGCGCCCCCGAGGATCACCGCCGAAACCGTGCCGAACCAATGAGCGGTCACGCCAGACTCAAACTCGCCCAGCTCATTCGACGCGCCGATGAAGATCATGTCGACGGCGTTCACGCGACCGCGAACTGTATCAGGCGTTGCGATCTGCACCAGTGTCCCGCGCACCACCACGCTGACCATGTCCGACGCTCCGACCAGCACTAGCGAGACCAGAGATAGCGTCAGATTGTGCGAGACCCCGAACACAATTGTGAATGCTCCGAATCCCGCGACACAGAACAACATGATCTTGCCCACGCGGCTTCTGAGGGGCCGATAGGCCAGCAGTACAGCCATGACTGCGGCCCCGACTCCGGGCGCAGCGCGTAAGAGTCCCAGACCCCACGGTCCAGTGCGCAAAATCTCGCGCGCGTAGACTGGAAGCAACGCTACGGCGCCGCCGAGCAGCACGGCAAACAAATCCAATGAGATCGCACCCAGGATTAGCTTGTGGGTCCAGATGTAGTGCAGTCCAGCGAGCACGGTGCGCGCTGTGAACTCTTCTTTCGCGCGAACCGACGTGCGCAGGCGTAGGCGCGCGAGAGCTAGGGTTGCAACGCCGCATGCAGCTACCGATACGCCATACACTCCTGCGGGGCCGCCCAACACGGCGTAGAGAAGGCCGCCCAAGGCGGGGCCGAGAATAGTCGCGCCTTGAAACATGGTCGCGTTCCAGGCCACAGCGTTGGGGAACACTTCGGTCGGCACCAGCAGCGGCAAAAGGGAACGTCCGGCGGGACTGTTGAAAGATCGTACGATTCCCAGCAACACCAGCACGACATAAATCGGCGTCACGTCGTGCGGGCCGCGCAGGGTGATGGCGATCAGAAGGGAGCAACAAATCGCAAAAGACAGATTGCATACCAGAAGAATGCCTTTGCGGCTGAAACGGTCGGCGGCGTGCCCAGCGATCAGAAAGAGAAAAACGTTGGGCAGAAATTGCGCCAGGCCCACGTACCCGAGGTCAAGGGGGCGGCGCGTGATTTCGTAAACCTGCCAGCCCACGGCCACCGAAAGCATCTCCAGCCCGGCCACCACGAAGAGACGCTCGATCTGGTAAAGCATGAAATCAAGATGGCGGAAGGCGGACAACCCGGCGTGCGCATGGCTTTCGGATTCGAACATGTTCTACTAATGTGCCACAGCGCGAGAATGGAGTAAGCGGGTCGGATAAAATCAGCTGTGAATATGTAGGGGCGGACGTCCACCCGCGCTCACAATTCCCAGACGTGGGCGTCTAGCGTTACATGGCTTTGTTTACCCCGGACGTCAACATCCGGGCTACATGTTTGCGGTTTTGCGGTTTTGCTGATGGCTGAAAGCTGAGGGCTGACGGCTTCTCTTATGCGCTTTGAACTCTTCATTGCGTCACGCTATCTGCGCGCCAAGCGCAAGCAGGCGGTCATTGGCGTGATCACGGGGATCTCAATTGCCGGAGTCGCGGCCGGTGTGTCGTCGTTGATCATTGCGCTGGCCATCAATAACGGATTTCGTCAGGACCTGCAGGACCGGCTTTTGGGTTCAACATCGCATGTAAATCTGCTGCGCACCATCGGCGATGGGATTCGCGACTGGCGTCCACTGATGGAGCGGTTGCGGACGCAACCGCATGTGATCGGAGTTGCGCCGGACATTTATGAGCAGGTGCTGATTTCAATTGGGTCGAACGCTCGCGGTGCCGTGCTCAAGGGGATCATTCCGCAGGATGAGCGCAAGGTGAGTGATCTGCTGGACAGTGTGAAGCAAGGATCGGCGGACGCGCTTAAGGAAGAATCTGCCTCTAGCCAAACCCCGGCAGGCGAAGGCGCCCGCCCCACACAAGCGGACGCAGATTCCCTCGACGCTTTGCAGCAGCGGCGGGCTGCCATGCCGCCAATCATTCTCGGAACCGAAATGGCGAACGAGTTGGGGGCGAAGGTAGGATCGACGGTGCTGGTCACCAGCCCGCAAGGGGAACTAACACCATTCGGCATGATCCCCAAATACGTGCGCTTCAGGGTAGCGGGAATTTTTGACTCGGGATTCTACGACTACGATTCATCGTGGGCCTTTACCCGGCTTTCGGATGCGCAACATTTATTCGCCCTAGGCGATGTGATCCAGATCATTGAATTCAAAATTGACGACATCTACAAAGCTCAGCAGGTCGGGCAAGAGCTTGAGCAGGCGGCTGGCGCGGGTTTCATGACCACTAACTGGATGGAGCAGAACAAGCCGCTGTTTCACGCGCTGAAATTAGAGAGGCTGGTCACGTTCATTACGGTCGGATTGATTGTTTTCGTGGCCGCGCTGAACATTCTGATTTCGCTCACCATGATGGTGATGGAGAAGACCCGCGACATTGCGGTTCTCATGTCGATGGGCACGCGGAAAGCGCAAGTGCGAAAGGTATTCATAGCGCAAGGCTTGTTGATCGGCGTAGTGGGAACGGCCATCGGATTGGCGCTGGGCTATGCCCTTTCGTGGATGGGCGGACATTATCACGCGTTCTCGCTCGCGCCCGAGATTTACTCCATTGACTACGTGCCATTTGCGCCGCGAGTCATGGATGGGGTTCTGGTAGCGTTCGTAGCGGTAGCGACTTCGCTGGTGGCGACGATTTATCCATCGTGGTCGGCGGCGAGAATTTTGCCAGCCGAGGCATTGAGGTACGAGTGAAAGGTTCTTCGCGGGGGAAGCGGATTAACTTAAGGAGGACTAAATGTTAAGTCGTACTTTTCGGTTGCTGCTGGTTGCCTGTTTGGTTACGAGCTCGGCATGGGCCGCGAACGATCCCTTCGTGGGCAAATGGAAAGTGGACCCGTCTAAAAGCAAACTCAATGACGAGATGAAGGTTGAGGCCGCGGGCGCAAACAGATACACCTTCACGTTTGCCCCGGGCTTTGTGGACACAATCGTAGCCGACGGTAGTGACCAGCCAGCGCTGAGCGGAACCACCCTTTCCGTTACGGTGAAGGGGCCCAACAGTTGGGTCGTCATCCGCAAGATGAAGGGCCGCACACTCCTCACGGCGTATTGGACGCTTTCCGAAGACGGCAAGACGCTTAACGATGCCTATACGGAGTACGCGCCCGACGGTTCGCCGTCGAGCATTCCCTATGTGTATGAGCGGACGGCGGGGAGTTCAGGTTTCACGGACACTTGGGACAGCGATAGCGAGAAAGTGAAGGCAGGAATCGAACTTGAGATCCAGCCCTACGAGGGGGACGGCCTGTCATTTAAACGTTCCGATGCAAAAATGGCTAAGAGGATCAAGTTCGATGGGATCGATTATCCGGATGCTGATCCGAACGGGGATACAGGCTCTTCATATTCGGGCCGCCGTGTGAACGAGCGCAGTCTGGAAATCACAGAGAAATTCAAAAGCAAAATTACGGGCACCCGGCAGATCGAGCTTTCTAAAGATCTCAAGACCTTGACGGTGACCGAGCGCCTGGTGGGTCAAAGCAGGCCCAAGAGCATCTTTGTGTATTATCGGGAATAGGACAACCCGTTCATCTCGGCTGGTGCTTCAGCCCTTAGGATTTCTATTTCTGCGGCTCATCGCTCCGCGCATCCTGACCTTCCGCAGTTTGTACGTGAGCTATCGCCGTGCGCACCTGATAATTCGACGCGAGCTCGCAAGTGGAGTAGCCCCTCGATCCACTTTCTCCGTCGGCAAAATGCTCTTTGCGTTTCACCTTGTACACACGCATGGTGTAACAATCGGCGTCGTTCAAAACTGCTGATCTTGGCTGTCCAGAAGGAGCGGCAAATTTCAGGCGAGGCCTGTCTTTGAGAAAGAACAAATCAGGGGCAACTGACTGGACGGACTGACCAAACGCTGCTGGATCCGTGGTTTGGTTCTGCACGGAAGGGGCGGAGACTTGAGAGTCGGATCCGTCGCCCGCAGCGTAAGCTGCGCCCGCGCAAAACCAGATCGCCAGAAGAACGAAGAGAGGTCTGACCGAGGTCATAAGCGAACCTCCTTAATGCAAGGAATTATAGTCTCGAAGACCGGGCAAAGAATACGTCTCCGCGCCCGCATCGTTAGTTTGACGAGCCGGTGATCGTTCCGAAAGCAACGCTACCCTTCCAGCCGTGTTTAAATGAGTGAGGCAGATTCCTTGAGGAATGTAAAAGGTTTCCCTGCCAGCTCAGTTTGAGACGAGGAGCTCACTATTTGCATCTAAATCAACAGGTGCTGAGAGTCGAAGGATTGAAGAAGGTTTTTCGATCTGGCGCCTCAGAATTGGTGCTCTTTGAAAACCTTTCGTTCGCCGTCGACCAGGGGGAAATGCTGGCGATTGTGGGTTCGTCAGGCGCGGGAAAAAGCACTTTGTTGCACATACTTGGCGCGCTTGATAGGCCTTCTGCAGGTGACGTATACTGCGCCCAATTGCGCTTGAGTTCTCTGTCGGAAAATGCCGCCGCTGATTTTCGCAACAAGGAAATTGGCTTCGTGTGGCAATTCCACTACCTGCTTCCCGAGTTTACCGCGCTGGAAAATGTGGCCATGCCGCTGCTCATGCGCGGCACTCAGAAAGTGGAAGCCGAGACAGAAGCATTGCGCTGGCTGGAAGAGGTTGGGCTGGCGCCGCGGTCACACCATCGCGCCGGGGAACTCTCTGGCGGTGAACAGCAGCGAGCGGCTCTCGCCCGGGCCCTTATCACCAAGCCGAAGATCCTGCTGGCGGATGAGCCTACCGGAGACCTCGACAAGCGCACCGCCGAGGTGGTGTTTGAGCTGATCTCCCGCCTGCATCGTGAGCACCAGCTGTCTTCCGTTGTGGCGACGCACAACTTTGATTTCGCACGTCGGTGCCATCGCATTGTGCGGCTCGAGAGTGGGAAAATGAAGGAAGTTGCTCCAGAGACGCTGTCGGATTAAGGTCGCGGGTTGAAAGAGACGAAAGAAAAGATATACGAAGGGAATATGTTTACAGTGGTTCGTTATCAAATAGGAACTTGGGGTAGTCAGACGTTCCTTTAGTAATCGGGAACAGTGGTAAAACATATGGAAGCCCATCATAATGAGGTTGTGGGCGACCGGGTCGAACTGTTGGTGGGGTTTTCCGGAGAGTGACGGGCCCAGGCTTTCGCGGCAAGCGTTAGTTGGGTTTGCCTTTCTCTCTCTGGAGGAATCTGGGGGAAGGGGCTTATGTTCGAGCGTTATACAGAAAAAGCGCGGCGTGTAATCTTTTTTGCGCGGTATGAAGCCAGCCAGTTCGGCTCTCCTTATATAGAGACCGAGCACCTGTTGCTCGGGCTTCTGCGAGAAGACAAAGCCCTGACCAATCGCTTCCTGCGCTCTCATGCGTCGGTGGAATCGATCCGCAAGCAGATCGAAGGGCACACCACGATCCGCGAAAAGGTTTCTACCTCGGTTGATCTTCCGTTGAGCAATGAATGCAAGCGCGTACTTGCTTACGCGGCCGAAGAAGCCGAGCGGCTTTCACACAAACACATTGGAACTGAACACCTGCTTCTGGGATTGCTGCGGGAAGAAAAATGTTTCGCCGCAGAAATTCTGCACGAACGCGGACTTCGACTTTCGACCATCCGCGAAGAGCTTGCCCGCAGCAGTCAGGAAAAAGCGCAACCACAACGGCAGCGCGAGTCTTCACTACTCAGCGAATTTTCCCGTGATCTGACCCAAGCCGCCATGGACACCCAGCTTGACCCGCTGGTCGGGCGGGAAAACGAACTTGAGCGCGTGATTCAAATCCTGTGCCGGCGCACCAAGAATAACCCGGTGCTGATTGGCGAACCGGGCGTTGGAAAGACTGCAATCGTGGAAGGCCTAGCGCAGCGAATTGCTGACGGCGAAGTTCCTTCGTTCCTGGCAGACAAGAGAATTCTGGCACTCGACCTTTCGTTGATCGTTGCCGGAACCAAGTATCGCGGCCAGTTTGAAGAGCGGCTGAAGACCATCATGAAAGAACTGATGGAGTCGCAGAACTGCATTATCTTTATCGACGAACTGCATACTCTGGTGGGAGCGGGTTCGGCGGAAGGGTCTCTCGACGCTGCGAATATCCTGAAGCCGGCGCTGTCGCGTGGCGAGATTCAGTGCATTGGCGCGACCACGCCGGGTGAATACCGCAAATCGATCGAAAAAGATCGTTCACTCGAACGGCGTTTCCAGGCAGTCAAGGTTCCGCCTCCGAACGAGGTTGATGCGACCAAGATTCTGTTTGGGATCAAAGACCGCTACGAAAAATTCCACGCGGTCACTTATACCGACGATGCCATCAATTTCGCGGTCTCGCATTCGAACCGTTACATCCCGGACCGCTTCCTTCCAGACAAAGCCATCGACCTGGTCGATGAAGCCGGCGCGCGCGTAAAGTTGCGCCAGACTTCGCTGCCGGAAGAGATCACCGAAGTGCAGAAGCGGCTGAAGTTCATCGTTCACCGGATGGAGAACGCGGTCGCAAACCACGAGTTTGAGAAGGCACGCTTCTATTCTGACGAAGAACGCAAGGAGCGCGAGAACCTGCGCATCCTGCGCGAGAAGTATCACCTTGATGAATCGGCCACCGGCGTGGTCAATCGCGAGGACATTGAAGATGTGGTCTCGCGCTGGACTGGCGTGCCGGTTACTTCGATCAAAGAAGAAGAAACGCAGAAACTGCTCCGCATTGAAGAAGAGCTGCACCGGCGCGTGATCTCGCAGGACAAGTCGATCAGCGCATTGGCTCGCGCCATTCGCCGCAGCCGCGCAGGACTGAAGAATCCGAACCGGCCGATTGGTTCGTTCCTGTTCCTTGGCCCCACTGGCGTAGGCAAAACCGAAGTGGCCCGCACGCTGGCGCAGTTCATGTTCGGCAGCGAGAAATCGCTGATCCGCTTCGATATGTCTGAATTCATGGAGAAGCACTCGGTTTCAAAGCTGATCGGCTCGCCTCCGGGATATGTCGGTTACGAAGAGGGTGGCCAGCTTACCGAACGCGTAAAGCGCGCCCCTTATTCAGTCGTGCTGCTCGACGAAATCGAGAAGGCACACCCAGATGTCTTCAACATCCTCTTGCAAGTATTTGAAGACGGTCAGCTGACCGACGGCTTGGGAAACACCGTCGATTTCAAGAACACGATCATCATCATGACGTCGAACATTGGCGCCCGTCACCTGCAAAAGCGTGAGGGACTTGGCTTCCAGTCGACGAAGGAAGATGCGATCGTGGACAAGATTGAGGAACTGGTAAAGAACGAAGTCAAGCGCACCTTCAACCCCGAGTTCCTGAACCGGCTCGACGAAATCATCATCTTCAACGCGCTGAGCGAGGGCGACCTCATCCAGATTCTGGAGCTGATGGTCAACCAGTTGAACCAGAACCTGGCACAAAAGGCGATCACGGTCACCGTGGCGGACGAGGCCAAGAAGTGGATCCTCAACCAGACCTTGACCGACCGCACCTACGGTGCGCGGCCGTTGCGCCGGGCCTTGCAGAAATACATCGAAGACCCACTCTCCGAAGCGCTGATCCAGGGCACGATTACAACGCGGCCGGCGTTCATCGAGGTGTTCCTAGAGGACAACAAATTGTTCTACCGTCCCGTTGACTCGAAAGAGAACGAAGGCGTGCTGCTGTACGAGAACTGAGCCGTCCGCTTTGCTATTGAAAGCCGCCAGCGAAAGCTGGCGGCTTTTTGTTCTTCGAAGTTCCTGTTCAGGGCTGGACAACCGTGGAAGAGCGGCCATTTTATGGCCGCGTGGGAAGAATACTCACCATGAACGCGGCCCTGAAAGGGCCGCTCTTCCACGGAGATCCGCAGTCGAAGAAACTCGACCGAAATAAAAAAGGCGGCCAATTGGCCGCCTTTTCATAACCACGGTAAATCCTACGCTGGGGCCGGATGCTCGCCGCCCTTAGCGATTCCAGGCCTTCCCGGCTCGGGCTTGAGCACCTGTTGCAGGCCGTTGTCATCGCCGCGAGGTGGAGGAACCACCTTCGGCAATTCCTTGCCTTCGATGATCATCTTGAGTTCATTGGCATCAAGCACTTCGCGTTCGAGCAGGGCCAGCGCAATTCGCACCAGGGTGTCACGGTTCGCCGCCAAAATGCTTTTGGCAGTTTCATACCCGTCCTGAATCATGCGCTTCACTTCCTCGTCGATTTTGATCGCCGTGGCTTCGCTGTAATCGCGATGCTGGTTGATCTCGCGGCCAAGGAAGATCTGCTCTTCTTTTTTGCCGAAGGTCAGCGGCCCAAGTGCGCTCATGCCGAATTCGCAAACCATCTTGCGGGCGAGTTCGGTGGCGCGCTCAATGTCATTGCCGGCGCCGGTGCTCATCTGGTTGAGGAAGAGCTCTTCCGCGATGCGTCCGCCCATCATGATCGCGATTTCGGTCTCAAGGTAGTCCTTGGTGTAGTTGTGCTTGTCGTCGATGGGCAACTGCATAGTGACGCCCAGCGCCATACCGCGAGGAATAATCGTGACCTTGTGCAGAGGATCAGAATTCGGCAGCTTGGAGGCCACCAGCGCGTGCCCCGCCTCGTGATAAGCCGTGACCTTCTTTTCCTCTTCTGACAGGATCAGCGACTTGCGCTCGACGCCCATCAGGACCTTGTCTTTGGCGAGTTCGAAGTCGTACATCAGCACGGCTTTGCGGTTCTGCCGCGCCGCGCTCAACGCCGCTTCGTTCACCATGTTGGCCAAGTCGGCACCTGAGAATCCGGGTGTGCCGCGCGCCAAGACCGAGAGATCAACATCGTCGGACAAAGGAATCTTGCGGGTATGAACGCGCAGAATCTCTTCGCGTCCGCGAACGTCAGGACGGTTTACAACTACGCGGCGATCAAAACGGCCCGGCCGCAACAGCGCCGGATCGAGAACGTCGGGCCGGTTGGTGGCCGCCATCAGGATAACGCCTTCGTTCGATTCGAAGCCGTCCATCTCGACCAGCAGTTGGTTCAGAGTTTGCTCGCGCTCGTCGTGTCCGCCGCCAAGACCAGCCCCGCGGTGCCGTCCAACGGCGTCGATTTCATCGATGAAGATGATGCAAGGGGCGTTCTTCTTGCCCTGCTCGAACAGATCGCGTACCCGGCTCGCTCCGACGCCGACAAACATCTCAACGAAGTCGGAACCAGAAATCGAGAAGAAAGGAACGTTGGCTTCGCCGGCGACTGCCCGTGCCAGCAAGGTCTTGCCTGTTCCCGGAGGTCCGACCAGCAGCACGCCTTTGGGGATGCGTCCGCCAAGCTTCTGGAATTTTTGCGCCTCGCGCAGGAACTCGATAATCTCTTTCAGCTCTTCTTTGGCTTCTTCGACCCCGGCCACATCCTTAAACGTGACCTTCTTCTGCTGCATCGAGAGCAGACGGGCGCGGCTCTTGCCAAATGACAGGGCTTTGTTGCCGCCGGTCTGCATCTGGCGGATCATGAAATACCAGAGGGCTGCGAGCAAGGCTAAGGGAGCGAACAGGTTAATCAGCCATCCCCAGCTGCTATTGCCAACGTCTTGCACGGTGATGCTGACGTTTTTGTCCTGGAGCTTCTTGATCATCTCCGGATAGTTGGCCGGCGCGGTGGTGTGGAACAAAGAACCATCGGCCAACTTGCCCTTCACTTCCATGCCGGTGATGGTAACTTCTTTGACCGTGCCCTGGTCAATCTCCGACATGAAGCGCGAGAAGGTAAAGTCCGCGACTTTCTGTCCGGAGTTCGCGGTCTTCACCACTTGCCACAACGCGACTGCCGAAATCAGGATAACTACCCAGAAAATTATCGTTTTAACGGTTGAATTCACCAAAAGCTCCTAAACAGGGGGATCTAGTTCGATCTACCCCAACGGAAATAATCCTATTACAACCGGAGCACCACTGATAATTAGATGCCGCTGCAGAGATTTAGATCGACAGAATGATCCACCTTTATTCTACCCTCTCTACGAGAAAACGCAGTGCGAAGTTTAAATAACTTAGGTCATAGACAGCAGCATTGGCCAAAATGGCGATCGCGAGAAGCTCTCATTACAGTCTTATAAGGACCACTAAATTGGCGGGTTTTTTAAGGATTCGCCGCCTGTTGGCACCCATATCGAGTCCAGTTGAATGCCGGAACTGCCGATTGGCGATGTACTCCCGATTTTCGCTGATACCGCGCTTACTTGTGTCTACCTTGAATCTCTCGGATCAAAACTCCGTCCCCGCCATTGGCTTGAAAATCCCGACAAACGCCGAATCGCTTCATCCAGATAATGTCGTCGCCGCATGCGATCACTGGCCAGCGCTGCTTTTCCTCGCCGGTAATATGCCGGTCCTGCAGCAATTCCTTAATCTTTTTGGGTTCTTTAGTGTGTACGGGCCAGAAGCGCTCGCCGGCTCGCCAGTTGCGGACCACCCATTTGTGTTGAGCAAAACGCGAGTGCACCAAATCATCGCCTTTGTGGGACAGGTCTGATCCGTCCGGCAAAGATGTTTCGAGAATGATTGCGGCTTCGGCAACACTGACTTTCCCAGGTACCGGGAGCTCGTACTGATACTCAGACACCGTCTGACGGGCCCGTGTGAAAGTAATGATGTGACTGTGTTGCGTGACCGTCCACTGCCCGGAAAGGACGGAACTGCCATCGCCGGACCCATCGCCCAGAATTTCTTCCACATGACGGAATTCGAGGGCAATGCCGAGATTTTCCGCGGCGGCCCGCAGCAATCGCCGACGCAAGGCCAGCGGCAACGATCGGGACGAAAGCTTTAGCTCTCCGCCGCGTTCGTTAGCGCTCCAAATTTCCGGCAGCCAACGGTCAACTTCTTTGACCCAATACTCTTCTTCCGCCCTGGCAATTTCTGCCGATTCCGCCAGCGTTTCGCACACCGCAGGGTTCAGATTCCGCTCCAGCAGGGGAAGGATTTCCTGGCGAATACGGTTGCGCGTGTGCCGCAAGTCTTGATTGCTTGCGTCCTCGCGCCATGTCTGCCCGACTTCCGCCAGATATGATCGAAGTTGTGAGCGACGCGACCCAAGCAGTGGGCGGATAATCGTCTTAACGTCGTGATCCAGATCGGGTTGGTTTTTGCTGATGGCTGACGGCTGATGGCTGATGGCTTTCTTTGGATAAATTCCCGCCAGCCCGCGTGTCCCCGCGCCCCGCGTGAGCTTCAGGAGCACAGTCTCAGCCTGATCATCAAGTGTATGCGCGGTCGCGACACGGTTGACTTGGTTCGACAGTATCCCGCCGAAAAACTCATACCGGGCTTCCCTTGCGGCAGCCTCCAGGCTCAACTTCTTCTCAGCGGAAAGCGCCTTCACGTCGCGGCTTTCGGCTATGATCTCGATCCCATAAGTCCCGGCGAGGCTGCAAACAAACTGCTCGTCTGCGTCCGAATCCGCGCCGCGCAATTTGTGATTGAGATGAACGACAGATAGAACAATTCCGAGTTCGTCTTGAAGCTCGAGCATCAAGCGCAGGAGCGCAACCGAATCGGCGCCACCAGAAACCGCAATGCCAACACGGTCTCCGGGCCGCGACAATTCATGCTTGCGGATGTATGCGACCACGGATTGCGCCAGCTTATGCACAGCTCAATGGTACAACTCAGGCCGGAGCAAGGGGCAGCGTTGGAACAATCAACTCAAGAGCTTGTTCACTTCTGCGTGCGACGGCGCGTCTTCGAGCGCCTCGTAGGTGCCCGTAGTTTTCAATCCCTGCGCTATCCGCCGAACCAAGCCAAGAGTGGCTCTCATCGGCGACGATCCCAAGCTGACGCGAGCGACACCGATCTTCTGCAACTCCAGTATTGGAGGCGAGCCAGGACCAGCCAGAATGTTCAGCGGATGTTGCAACTCGCGGACCAGCCGCGCGATGACATCCAAGTCTCGGACCCCGGGCGCGAACAGGCAATCAGCGCCCGCGTCCCTGAAGGCAGAGAGCCGCTTGACGGTCTCATCAAAACGGCTCTCCGGCTTGCCCACTTGCAGAAGATAAACATCGGTTCGCGCATTCAAGACCAGCGGAACGCCAATCGCCCGTGCGGCCTCTCGTACCGCGGCAATTTTTTCTAGTTGCAGAGAAAGATCGGCAAGTGGATGTTGAGGATCATCCGTTCCATCTTCCAAATTCAGACCTACTGCGCCCGCCTCAATCACCGCCCTTGCCGTAAGCGCCGCATCTTCGGGACGATCTCCATATCCGGCTTCAGCATCAGCAGTCACCGGCAACTTTACTTTGGCCACAATTCTGGCAGCCGCCGAGAACATCTCGTGGCGAGAAATCTTTTCCCCGTCGGGATAGCCGAGCGCGAATGCAATTCCTGCACTGGTCGTGGCTATTGCGGTAACGCCAGTTTCTTCCAGAACGCGCGCGCTGGCTACATCCCAGACATTGGGTAAGACAAGAGTCTTAGGCCCGCGATGCAGCTCTCGAAACCGATTGGCCTTCGCAATCTGATTTTCTAATTTCGTCATATGTCATTCGCGAGCGGTCGTAATCATCCTTGGGTCTTGATTTTCTGCATAAACTCGCCCACGCTGACCACCGCCCGTCCCACGGTTCCTCGGCCTATTTCGCGAACGTCGTCTCGCGCTGAAACCCGCACAGTATAAAAACGTCCGTCAAATGATTCGACAACCGCCTCAGCCCGGGTCTTTGCGCCAATCCCGCTGGCCGCCCGGTGCTCAACATTAATGGCCGTCCCCACGGTGATTTCGTCGCCTTCGCAGAAAGGCTGCAGGGCATGAAACGCCGCGGTTTCCATCAGTCGAATCATGTCAGGAGTTGAATAAACCGACGGCAATTGTGGATTATGCGCGGCCAGAGTGTGCTCGAACTTGACCACCTGCTCCGCCTCGCCTCGTGCGCCCGTGGGAACGATTTTCATCGGATTCGTCTCACAAAGAATGGGCCTCTCCTCATGCGAAGATAGAAAAGCAGAGTAGCTATGGGATGATTGTGGCCGAGCCGAGGCCGCAGTTTTTCTGATACCTGATCCACGTTTTCCGATCGGGAAATTCCATTATGAAGGCACCCCGTCATCCGACCAGCGCACGAAGTTCATTGCCGAGATCGAGCAAACTCCGGTGGCGATTCGCGCGGCCGTTCAGGGCTTGTCTCCAAAGCAGCTTGATACGCCGTACCGTGAAGGCGGGTGGAACGTGCGTCAGGTTGTGCACCACGTCCCGGAGAGCCACATGAACGCCTATATTCGATTCAAACTCGCTTTGACTGAAGACGAACCCACCATCAAACCCTACGCCGAGGACCGCTGGGCAAAGCTGGCCGATGTGCAATCGACGCCGACGGAAGTCTCGCTTGCCCTGCTTGAAAACTTACATGTGCGCTGGGTTGTCCTGCTGCGAGGTTTGCGTGATGAGGACTGGAAGCGTACCTTCATCCATCCTGAAAGCGGCGTAGTTTCGCTGGAAAAGAGCCTCGGTCTTTATGCCTGGCACGGAAAACACCATACAGCTCACATCACCGAACTGCGCAAGCGAATGCAGTGGTGAGGGCCTGCTAACATTGCAGCAGCCTTCATTCTTCGCGATAGCCGGGAGATCCCTTCCATGTCAAGTTCCTCAGCGCCGACGCCGCGTACCCGTGTGGTGCGCGAGCCGCAGCGCGCCGTTTACGATCGCAGCGTAATCAACCGAATTCTTGATGAGGGATTCATATGCCACGTTGGCTTCGTGATTGATGGCCAACCATTTGTGATTCCGACGAGTTATGGAAGGCATGAAGACGTTTTGTACATTCACGGCTCCGCCGCCAGCCGCATGTTGCGCAATGTGAGCGGCGGAATCCCGATGTGCGTGACGGTTACATTGATCGATGGACTGGTGCTGGCCCGGTCGATCTTCAATCATTCGATGAATTACCGTTCGGTCGTAGTCCTGGGAACGGGCACGGCGATTGAAGATCGAGAAGACAAGCTCACCGCATTACGATTTCTGTCGGAACACCTCGTGCCCGGACGCTGGAATGAAGCCCGCCAGCCGAATGAAAAAGAGCTGAAAGCCACAACCATCCTTCGAGTGCCCATTCAAGAATTTTCAGCGAAAGTGCGCAAGGGGCCGGTCATTGACGACGAAGAAGACTACGCGTTTCCGGTCTGGGCCGGGGTGGTGCCGCTGAATCTTGTTGTCAGCGATCCGATCGATGATTCGCGACTAGCTGACGGGATCGGTGTGCCGGATTACATCAAAGGTTATTCGCGATCTAAATGAAAAGTCCCACCCTGCGAAACCGCGATCGCCGCGTGAATCAGCCAAAGGTGGGACAAGTGGACAACCAGCTTTAAGCAGATTTCGGCAGCTGGCTCATGCGCCGCTGCATTTCTGCTTGAGATACATCTTCTTTGTGGGTTGCAACGGTCCAAACGTGTCCAAAGGGATCAACCAGATTGCCCGAACGGTCACCGTAGAACTGATCTTGCACCGCGCGAGTTTCTTTAGCGCCGTTTGAGATTGCCTGCTTGAAAGTCTTGTCGACATCTTCCACGTAAACCATCAAGCTCACCGGCGAACCGCCGAGGGCCTCCGGGGTGCGATAGTTTCCTTGCTGCTCGTCAGCCAGCATGATGATCGAGTCCCCGATCTTAATTTCGGCGTGTCCAACGGTGCCGTTCGGACCCGGCATGCGCATGATTTCAGTCGCGCCAAAAACTTTCTTGTAATAGTCAATCGCCTTAGCTGCGCCTTTGACGATCAGGTATGGGGTTACCGAATGATAGCCCTCAGGAATCGGCTTTACTGACATATTGGCCTCCTTGTGTGATGGGCTGGTGGAGGTGGGGCGAACCTGGTGAGCAAGCGTGCATCGCCCTCGCCCGTCCAGTCTGCAAAAGACTATCACTTTTACCGGGCGGCAGAGCTGTGGATACCGGAATCCCTGTAGGCCGGAGGTGCACCAAGCATCCCCCACTGATTCCTTCACATCCGAAATACCCGGCCAGCAAGGATGTGAAATTCACGAACGAGGTTTCGTATGAAAATTTTCGGGACATTATGCACATTAGCATTATTCCTGTTCCTGATTGCACCCACTCCGGGCTACTCTCAGGACCAAGACAAACCTAATCAACCGCAGGATGAGCAGAAGAAGGACAACGACAAGGCCAAGCAGGATGACAAGATGAAGCAAGATGAGAAGGCCAAGCCGGAGGACAAGATGGCACGGCCAGACGAAGGCAAACGAAATGAGGCTCCGAGTGCCGGACGTCAGGACGAGCGGCAGAACCAGCCTGAGGTGAATCGTCCACAGGAACAACAGCAGCGCAACGACAGTCGCGAACAGCAACAACGCCCGATGGACAACGATCATCGCGCTGCCCAGGGTAATGATCGTGACCACAACCAGAACGCGGGAAATCGCGGCCGTCGCATTCCCGACGACCAGTTCCGCACCCACTTCGGCAGCCAGCACCGTTTCCACGTTCAGCGTAATCAAATCGTAAACGTGTCACAACCGGTGGTGGTCTACGGGGGCTACTCTTTCCAATTGGTCGATGCGTGGCCCGCTGACTGGTCCTACGACGATGACTGCTACATCGATTACATCGATGGTGAGTACTTCCTGTTTGACGTGCTGCATCCGGGCATCCGCATCGCCGTCTTTGTAGTTGAGTAGCCGCAGCCCAAGGAAGGCCTTCGGGCCTTCCTTTTTTATTTTGTAATCACCGGTTTACAGCGTGCGCAAGAAAACTTCCCAAGCTTCATCGCTTTCCAAAAAAACGAGCCAGAAAAAGTCTGCGAAGAAGTGGGTCGCCGGCGTCACCACGGACTCGACGCATCCACCTGAAGGGTTGTTTACAAAGGACGCCGCGACCATCGCGCGCGGCCTGGCGTCGAAGAAAGTTTCGCCCAAGGGCCCCGGCTCCGGCATGAGGATGCTTAACTACTTCATCAATCGCGGCGGAAAGAATCTGACTGCCAGCCGCCGGCACGAACTGGAGAAAGCAAAGCGACTGCTTTCCGAGCTCATCAAAAAGCAAGGCGCGAAAGCGGCATAAGTTTCTCGCGACCAAACAAAAAACCTGCCCGGCGTTCCCGGGCAGGTTTTCTTGCATGAACAGATCGTCCATTCAGTATGAATCGCGATGCTCGCCGAAACTGAACATGTCGAAGAGATCGCCCAATGCGGGACTGTTCAGCGGCACGTAGGGATTTGCCCCTGCCGACTTGGGATTGGGAAGGTTGTCCCGGCTGCGGTCGGTCAAAGGCTGCAGCCCCCAATTCCGTTCGATGAACTTCAAGATGGAGACGTGATCGGTGTAAGTGTGGCTGATGTGGCCGCCTTTGGTGAAGTTTGAAACCACGATCAGCGGAATGCGCGGACCGTCACCAAAGAAATCTAACGGCTGAATGTAACCGGAATCATAGAAACCGCCGCCTTCATCAAAGGTGATGATGAATGCGGTCTGGGCCATCAGGTCGGGCTTAGCATTTAGATGATCATAAATTTTCTTGGTCATCCCTTCGAAAAGATCGATCTTCGAGGAGGCCGGGTGCCCATCGAGCAGGCCATCCGGCTTGACGAATGAAACCGCCGGCAGCGTGTCGCTATCGATGGCATTCAGAAAATCGGTCGCGTCTTTAATGTGGGCGGCACGCTGTGCAGCGTCGCCCATGATGCTGTTTACATACGATTCGAAGTTGCAGATGTTGCAGTACGCTGCTCCCACCTGTACTGCCGGATTGGTGCTTGTGGGATTGTGTTGCAGTTGAACCGCGGCGTTGTAAGCCCCACCGTAATACGCCCACGAGATGTTCTTCTGGTTGAGCGCCTCGCCGATGGTCCGAACATCAGACGGAGGAATCGAACCACCTTTGGCGATGCCCGCGTTGTCCACTGTGCCATCGGGCAGGAAGCCGGGGCTGTCGTTGTTCACCATATAGAAGTGCCCGGACTCACATTTTGGATCTGGATTGTAAGGAAGCGATTGCAAATAGTTCACAATCGGCGCAATTCCCGGCTGCGTCATTTCGCCGCACTCGGTGAAGTTGCCGTCGAAGTTCAAATCTACGGTGTAAACATCATCGGTTCCAGGCAGCGGAGTGGGATTGGCAATGTGGGATGGCGGCATGGTTGGGCTGTTATGGCCATCGCTCCAGAATATGGCGTCGCCGGTGCCGAGCATTACGTGATTAGCGCCGGTGCCACCCATGACCGACTGGTGGAAGTTGTCGCTCATGGAATATTCGTCAGCGAGGCGCTTCAGGAAGGGAACGTCACCCTTCTGCACGTTGTAGAACGCCATCGAATTGCCACCACCATTGTCGTCGATCCCCCCGAAGAACGGATCGAATTGATTGGTGTAATTGGTGATCACGAAGGGATAGAGGTCATTCAGGCAGCCAGAAGGGTTCTCAGGCGTCGCATTCAAGACGTTGCAATCGGATTGCTGCCACATCTCAAACAGTCGATGCGTGGTGTCGCCGGTGTAAGAGTCGTAAGGCAACTGAGGTCCGCGCAACGCGAAAGGCCCGTTGGGCAGATTGTTGAAATTCGCAACGCGTGTGTCGGGGTCGGGCTGAACGAAAGTTTGAGTAAATTCGCTCGCCGCACCCGTGGTCAGAAGATTCAAGTCTTGCGTCTCCAGTGAGGGCTCGACGGCAGCCAGCAGGCTGGTGGGAGTTCCCGGAGGAAAAATAGTTTTTGTGGGCGCAAAGTTGAGCGTCGGCTGCGGCAGAATGTCGTATGGGGCTTTTTCATTGTTGTTCAGGCTGACGAAGTAGTCGGTTCTGAACGGGGCGACGGCCTGAAATTGCTGGGCCAGCGCGAAATTTGGGCCCGGGGTGCCATCGGCGTTGATGATTCCCTTAGACAAAAGATTTGAAACCGACTCTCCGTGCTTCGGCTGGTAAGTTGCGAACAGGTGATCAAAAGTGCGATTCTCGCCAATGAGAACGATCACATGCTTGATTGGCGTCTCGGTTTTAACGTGAGTTTTCGTTGCACCAACGTCTTCGGTTTTTTCGACTCTTGAGCTTTGACCGAAGGCGTAAAAGTTGTTGGACAGCAACGCGAATAGGGACACTCCCACCAGCGCGCGCCGCCACCACTCCATCTGAAATGATTTCGTTATCATGCTGTTCTCCAGATTTGAAATTGGACTTTCGAGTTGGTAGGGGGCCAGTCTAGCGAGGCAGTGTTGATGGGTTATGACGGCTACATTAACTGGAGGTGAAATTGTGTAAAAGGAATGCTGGAGCCGTGACAATTTCTTGACAAATACCCAGGGAAGGGTGCCGATTGGCGCCTACTCACTCCATCTTTTGAACAGCAGTGCGCCATTCGTCCCGCCGAAGCCAAAGGAGTTCGACATGGCATATTCGAAGGAAGTCTTGCGCGCGTGATTGGGAACGAAATCCATCCCGGCGGTATCGGGGTCCTGATTCTCAAGATTGATTGTCGGAGGAAGAATCTGGTCGCGAAGCGCCAGCACGGTCACGCCAGCCTCTAGGCCTCCCGCGCCGCCGAGAAGATGCCCAGTCATCGACTTTGTCGAACTAACAGCGATTTTGTGATCACCAAAGAAGTTCCGGATGGCATGGGCTTCCAGCGTGTCGCCGATGGGAGTTGACGTTCCGTGGGCGTTGACGTAGCCGATATCTGTAGGCTTGATTCCCGCATCCCGCACCGCATTCTTCATCACGCGGAAGCCGCCTTCGTGCTCGGGCGCAGGCTGCGTGATGTGGTAAGCGTCGCCACTCATGCCATAGCCAACCACTTCCGCGATCGGCTTGGCGCCCCGTGCGCGGGCATGCTCGAGTTCTTCGAGAATCAGTATCCCAGCGCCTTCACCCATCACGAAACCATCGCGATCCCGGTCCCACGGGCGGCTGGATTTTTCCGGTTCGTCATTGCGCGTCGAAAGCGCGCGCATGGCTGCGAACCCGCCGACGCCAAGCGGAGTGATGGCGGCTTCGGTCCCGCCCGCAATCATCACATCAGCATCGCGGTGCTGAATAATACGAAATGAATCGCCGATTGAGTGCGCGCTGGTGGTGCAGGCCGTTGCGGTAGCTTCGTTCGGTCCCTTGGCCCCATATTTCATGGAGACATGTCCAGCGGCCAGATTCACGATCGCCGCAGGGATAAAGAAAGGAGAGATCTTGCGCGGTCCGCCTTCCATCAAAGCGGTATGTTCGCGCTCGATGATGTCGAACCCGCCGATTCCCGAGCCAATGTGCACGCCGACGTTTTCCGCGTTCTCCGGCGTGATCTGCAGCCCGGACATGCACATGGCCTCTTCCGCCGCAGCCATCGCCAGATGGATGAAGCGGCCCATCTTCTTAACTTCTTTTTTTTCGATGAAGTTCAGCGGGTCGAAATTCTTGACTTCGGCGGCGATGCGGCACGCGTGCTTGGAGGCGTCAAACTGGGTGATCGGGCCAATGCCGCTCTTGCCCTTCAGCAGCTGTTGCCAGACCTCCTCAGTTTTGTTGCCCACTGCACAGATCAGGCCAATGCCCGTGACAACAACTCGCCGCACCAGTTACTTCCCCGCTTTCGCGTGCTTGCCGATGTAGTCGACGGCGTCCTGCACGGTGCGGATTTTCTCCGCGTCTTCGTCAGGAATTTCGATTTCGAAAGCTTCTTCGAACGCCATCACCAATTCGACGGTGTCCAGCGAGTCGGCGCCAAGGTCGTCTACGAACGAGGCAGTAGGGGTGACTTCGCCTTCGTCCACTCCGAGTTGCTCAACGATAATCTGCTTCACTTTTTCATCAACGGCTGCCATGATTTTCCTCGCTCAGAATTTAGATGGGACTGCCGGGGCAAAGGGAAATCCTAATCGTTGCTGTCGGTTAAGGTCAAACCGGCCTGCTCTGCTGGAGCGGCTAAAATTTAGAAGACGATTTCTCCCTTTCTGTCGTATGCTCGACTGAACCGTACGGGGGGCTACAAACGAAGATTCACCTCGATGAGTGATAGCGATCTTCAGGTCCAGTTGTCAGATTCTCTCTCTTCCGATTCTACGGCGGCTATCGCCGATCTCGTAGTGGTGGATTCGGTCACCAAATCCTTCGGGCCCAAAATCGCGTTGAAGAACGTTCGCTTCTCGGTTCCCGCCGGCCAGATCTGTGGCCTGCTAGGTCCTAACGGAGCCGGCAAAACCACACTGTTTCGCCTGCTGATGGGAATTCTCAAAGCTACTGAAGGCAGGTTGCTCATCGACGGCCTGGATGCTTTTGAGGAGCGTGTAGCGGTCAAGCGGCTGATCGGATTTCTTCCCGATGAACCCATCTTCTATTCCTATCTGTCCGGCCGAGAGATTCTTGAACTAAGCGCGGCCATGCATGGCTTGGATGTGCCCGCAGCGATGGGGCGCATCACGCCGCTAATGGCCAGGTTGCGACTTTCCGATGACATCGACAATTACGCCGAAGACTATTCGCGAGGAATGAAGAAAAAACTTGGCTTGCTCCTGGCCCTGGTGCACCAACCAAAGCTTCTGGTCCTGGATGAGCCGACCAACGGACTCGATGTGGAAGCGACTCACCTTTTTTATGACTTGATTTTTGAAACCGCCAGGCAGGGAACCACGGTCCTGTTTTCCACGCACCTCATGGACCACGTGACCAAACTCTGCTCGCATGCCATCATCATCAACGAAGGAACAGTCGTTGCAAAGGGATCCCTCGCCGAGCTCCGTTCCGAATTTGCGATCGACAGCCTTGAAGACATCTTCCTAAAATTGACTGCCAGGCCGCCCCAGCGATGACAGGCGATCTTGCCCCGCTTGGTTTTTGGCGCACCGTCGGACTGCTCCTGGGCGCTGCTCGCAAGAGGTCTCGTGGCCGTCGCGAGCGCCAACAGAAACTGATTCGTCAGCGCTCAGGCAAGTCTACCGACTGGACTGGGATCGGCTTCCCGCTAACCATCGTTTTCATGGTCGTGCTCAATGTGATGGCAGCATTCGTGCTGCGCAATGCGGTTGCTGCGGCAGAGCGCATTCAAAGCGAACACAGAGGAAAGATTGTCGTGAGTAGGTTTTTCTTGAATGCTGTACGCGAGATGATCTCCGACGATCCCGGAAGCCAGGCCTACCGTGACGATGCCTCCGATTACTTCTCGTCTGAAGCCAGAAGAATAGCCGATGAGAACGGCGGCGACAAAAAGCAAATTGAACGTGATCTGCGCAGGTCAGTGTGGTCGCACGGAACGAGAGATTTCGTCGCCAGTAACGATGTCGTGCTCGGGTTAAGCGCACTCGCGCGAAGTGGCCGGTTAACGGCGATGATCGGGTCGCTCGTGCTCCTCTGGTGGGGAATCATGCTGGTGTGTCAGGGCGAGGGGCTCGAACTTGACCTGCAACGACGACGTCATCCGATGTGGGAGTGGTTGTTCTCGCACCCCGTGCGTGCCGGGCCGGTATTTCTTGCGGAGATGCTCTCTCCGATTGCGGCGAACCCAATCTATTGGGGCGGGCCTTTCTTCGTAGGTGTTGTATATGGATTTGTCTATGGACCTGAACTCGGGTTAGTCGCCGGCCCATTGATCGGCCTGCCTTTGATTGTGGCGGCGGCTTCACTTGGCAAAGCCCTTGAAATCGGCATTACCCTTCGTTTTCCACCGCGTTCGCGTGGCGCCATGATCGGCATCATGAGCTGGCTGGGTTACGCCTCACTGATGCTGTTCTTTTTGGGACTGTACATTACCCCGAAGATTGTTGCTGTCCTCGCGAAGTTCCTTGCGGCACTCACCGCGATTCCCTGGCCATGGCTGGGACTTTTTCTGGGTGCGCGGTCGGACGGTTCGTTCTCTTTCCCGCAAGGGGTGCTTAGCTGCTGGATTTTCGCTGTGATACTTACCGCTGGGGGCATCGCTTTTAGCGTCTGGGGAGCGAACCGTGGCCTTAGTGGAAACTTCGCCGAGTCAAATTTGCCCAGGGTACGAAAGGGAAACGCACGTTTCGGGAGAGAACCGCTCTATCGCAAAGAGTTCTTGTGGTTCGTGCGTGATCGCAGTGCGATTGTACAAACAATTCTGATTCCTATCACGGTTGCGGGGTTTCAGGTATTCAATTTGCGCGGGCTTTTGAACCAGGCGCAAGGAGCGTGGAACTATCTTTGCGGTGTCGGCATTTTATTCGGTACTTACTTTCTGTGGGTGCTGGGGCCCAAATCCCTGACTTCGGAAGGATCAGCGCTTTGGATTCCACTGACCTGGCCGCGCGGCCTGGAGAGCTTGCTCAAGGCTAAGGCCTGGCTCTGGTCTTTGCTTTCATCGGCGATGGTGGGGCTGGTGTTGTGTTACGCCGCAGTTCTGTATCCTCGTGAGATTTGGAAAATTGCCATCGTAGGCACGGCGTGGTTCTTCTTTGGCCGCAGCATGGCAGAAAAGACGGTGACGTTGGTCACGGTAACTTCGGAATCCGGAGAGACGCAGCGGATTCCTCAGGGGCGCAGATGGGCGGCGCAGCTTGGCATGCTGACCTTCGCCATTGGAGTATTCACCCAGCAGTGGCACATTGCCTTCATGGGAATCGTTTATTCCTATATCACTGCCGCGGCGATGTGGCAAAACTTTCGAGCGCGCCTTCCCTATCTCTACGATCCATGGTCCGAGCAGATGCCTGCTCCGCCGACCCTCATGCACGCCATGGTCGCCATCAGCATAATGGTGGAAGCGGGAGCGGTCATTACCGGAATCGTGCTGGCGGCCGCCGGCCGGGAAAACCTCGCGGTTGCGCAAGCCGTCAGTTACGGAATCTGCGCCGTAGCAGTCTCAGTAGGGATGTGGAATTTTCTTTCCAACCGGGGCGTTTCGAATCGGGACGTATGGCGGTGGGAGAGTGCGGAGCAAGACGCCGGCCAGGCACGACGGTGGCGTATGGGCGATCGGACCAAAGCGAAGAACTTTTTTCTGGTGCTGGCTGTGGGCGCCGTTGCTGGGCTCGCACTGGGATTATTCGCCCACGCATATCTAGCGGTACTGACCCACATTCCACAGACCGCTGAACTCATCCGCAAGTCTCAAGCGCAACTGGCGAAGATTCCAAACCTGCGCTTGTCTTATTCTGTGATGGCGGTATTCTTCGCACCATTCGCGGAAGAATATCTTTTTCGCGGATTGCTCTTCCGGGCTTTAGATCGCGAATGGGGTGGCTGGAGGGCAGTGGTCGGCAGCGCAGCATTTTTTGTCATCTATCATCCTCCCCTTTCCTGGTTGCCCGTGTTTCTGTTGGGCGCATGCAACGCAATTTTGTTCAAAAAGACAGGGCGACTTGCGCCTGCGGTGATTCTCCATATGGTTTACAACGCGATCGTGCTGACTTGATGTGATGGAATCGACCCACTCATGCGAGCCGTCATCCAACGCGTGATCCGCGCTCGGGTGAGCGTCGGCGGAGAAGTCGTGGGCCACATTGGGCCTGGGCTTTTGGTTCTGCTGGGCGTCGCGAAAGATGACACCAAAGCTGATGCCGAGTACCTTGCGGCAAAGACTACAGGTTTGCGCATCTTCGCAGACGAAAACGGCAAGATGAATTTGTCTTTAGCCGAGACCCACGGAGCGGTTCTGGTGGTTTCGCAATTCACACTGTACGGCGATACGCGGAAGGGAAAACGACCATCGTTCGATGAAGCCGCTCCGCCCGAACTGGCCCGCGAGCTATACGAATATTTTGTGGCGAAAATTCGTGAAGTGGGCATGCCCTGCGAAACTGGCCGCTTCCAGGCAATGATGCACGTCGAATTGGTGAACGACGGACCAGTCACTATTCTGCTGGATTCAGCCCGAGAGTTCTGAATCAATCGCGTTCTGAAATGGGCGCTGCACGGCCGGGAAGGGCACGACTTTAGTCGTGCCGCAAATGCTTAACATGATCAGGGTTTTAGCCCCTGGGGAGCACTAAAGCCGTTAATTCGCCGCCAAATCCGCGAGTTTCAATGCTTCGACGCAGGCGCGTACATCGTGAGTCCGAATAATGTGAGCGCCTTTCATGGCGAGCGCGACCTCGCCGCCTAAGGTCCCAAACTCGCGGTCGGCAGCAGCAGCGTCATTTCCGTTTCGCGACAAGGCACGCCCAATAAAAGACTTGCGCGACACGCCCGCGAGCAGCGGAAAACGCAGTTCTTGAAAGTCGCTGAAGCGCCGCAACAGAGGATAGTTCTCCTCGAACCGTTTCCCGAATCCGAAACCGGGATCGAGCACAATCCGGTCGCGCTTAATTCCCGCTGCTACCGCCGCATCCGAGCGTTGACGAAGTTCCTTCTTAGTCAGCATGACAATGTCCGGAACGGTAGGCAGCGAGCGCCATTCATCGGGACGGCCACGCGTATGCATCAGCACGATTCCGCAACTCAAGCTGGCGAGTGCGGTTTTCATCGCCGCGTCCCATTGCAATCCGGAAACGTCGTTTACGATTTCCGCACCGGCTTCGACCGCGGTGCGCGCCACGCTTGCCTTGTAAGTATCGATGGAAATAATCGCTGTCGAGCGGGCCCTCCTGACCCCCGTAATCACTGGCAGCACGCGCTGTAATTCTTCCTGGGCCGAAACGGCAGGATTTTCAGCTCCCAGCCGTGCTCCCGGCCGCGTGGATTCGCCCCCGATATCTATGACGTCCGCGCCCTCATCGAGCAATTTCAGCACGTGGGCCACGGCCGCTTCAGGCGATAAATGCTCCCCGCCATCTGAAAACGAGTCCGGGGTGACATTCACAATTCCCATGACCAGCGTTCGCTTGCCCAGTTCAAGCGAACGGCTGCCCAGGTTCCATGTAAATACGGGACGCACGGTCTATTCTCTCATTGTGCAGATTCTCGGCCGGTATCGTCATTGTTGCCGGTGCTAAAATCAGCAGTGTAGATGCGATATCGCCAACTGCTTGCGTTCGTTATCTGCGCCACGCTGGCGTGCATTTTTCTTGCGGAGGGTTCGGCCGCCGCGTCGCGCAAGCCGCACGTTTCCCTCAAGAAGCAGGTCGAAACCATTCTGGCGCAGCCCGACCTGGCGCGCGGCTTTTGGGGAATTGAGATTGCTTCGGCCACCACCGGCAAAGTTCTCTACTCGCTCAACTCCACCAAACTTTTTACGCCCGCTTCAAACACCAAGCTGTTCACCACCGCCGCAGCGCTGGCGCTGATCGGCCCCGACTACAAATTCCGCACCACGGTTGAGACCAACGGCTCATTAGATAAATACGGCCGCCTCACCGGCGACGTGATCCTGATCGGCCGCGGCGACCCTACTCTCTCTGGCCGCGAACTGCCGTACACCACGCACACGCAACGTGACGCCGATCCAACCAAAGTCCTGGAGCAATTGGCGGACGAGCTTGCGAAAAAGGGCGTGAAATATGTCGACGGCGACTTGATCGCCGATGACTCCTACTTCGCCTTCGAGCGTTACGGGGACGGCTGGAGCCAGGACGATCTGGTGTGGGCTGATGGCGCACCGGTTTCGGCGCTCACCATAAACGACAACGTGGTTTTCGTGAACATCCTGCCGGGTGCACATCCGGGAGACAGAGCTTTCGTCAGCGTGACGCCGTTTGCCGACTACTACACCATCGACAATCGCCTGATAACCACGCCGACCGGCAGCGCACGCAGACTTTACATCAATCGCGAACCAGGCTCGACCGAGTTGACGCTGTGGGGAACGATCCCCATCGATGACACCGGAGCGAACGAAGGGCTGGCGATCGAAGATCCCGCAGAGTTTGCCGCCAATCTGTTCCGCCACCTGCTCGAAGTCAGGGGCATTCAAGTTTACGGAAAGCAGCGGACCCGGCACACCGAGCTGGCCAATTTGTCGACGTTTACCAGCACAGTGATTGCTTCCAGCCGTGGCGGCGGCGATAACGCGCTTACCTCACCCGCCGGGCCGCTGGTGCTCGCGGAGTATCAGTCGGGGCCGCTTTCGCAGGATATTTCAGTCATTAATAAAGTCAGCCAGAACCTGCACGCGGAAATCCTGTTGCGATTGTTGGGGCGTGAAAAAGGCACCGCTGGCACGGTACAGGCTGGACTCGAAGTGCTTCGCGGCTTTTTGAACAACGCAGGAATTTCCAGCGACGAGTATGACTTATACGATGGGTCGGGACTATCAAGACAAAACCTGGTCACGCCGCATGCGATTGTCCAACTACTGCAATATGCCGCGAGTCAACAATGGGGCGCCGAGTTCCGTGACTCGCTCCCGGTCGCTGGAGCCGACGGCTCTCTCGCCGACCGCTTCAAGGATCTGAATCCTGCAACGCACATCTATGGCAAAACCGGATCGCTGGGCGGCGTCAAAAGTCTTTCGGGCTATGCCGTCACGCCCAAGGGCCAACAGATTGTGTTCTCCATCGTTTCCAACAATCTGAGCGTTCAACCTAAGCGCGTCACCGACGTCATTGATAGCGTGGTGGAAGCCGCGGTGAACTCTGTGAAGTAGCAGGTGGAAACCTGTCCTGCTTGCGCTGCTCGCACCCGCCACCACCGTCTATAATGCTGCTCGTGCAGTTCTAGCAAGGAGGAACTGATGTCGCAATCTATTCCTGATAAGTATCGCGATCTTTTTACGAAACGCGCGTTTGCCAGCCTGGCGACGCTCATGCCCGACGGTAGCCCGCAGGTCACTCCCGTGTGGGTCGACTTGGAGGGCGATCTGGTTATTGTGAACACCGCCCGTGGACGTCAGAAGGACAAAAATATGCGGCGAGACCCTCATGTGGCGATGGCTATTATCGATCCGGAAAATCCATATCGTTACCTTGAGATTCGTGGACGCGTTGCCGAAATTACCGAAGAAGGCGCCGACGCCCACATCGATAAAATGGCAAAAAAATATTTAGGCGCGGACAAATATCCATACCGCCAGCCGAGCGAAACCCGGGTCATATTCAAGATCCAAGCCGAGCGCGTAAATACAATGGGGTAAGTGGCTTCCAGCTTCTAGCCACTGTTTAGCAAAGCGAATCTAACGGAAGACGCGGCGAGCGCCAGAGCTTGTCGCGTTTTGTGTCTCAATATCAAATGAAGAGTCCAACCCTCGATATTACGCAGCCTGCGCGAGCAATCAAGCCGCTCGACCTGGCTTGGGTGCGTTCGCAATTTCCGGCGTTGTCGCGAGAGGTGAACGGGCAACAGGCGGCGTTTCTCGACGGCCCAGGTGGAACTCAAGTCCCGCAGCGCGTCATCGACGCAATTTCAAAATACCTGAACACGAGTAACGCGAATACGTGCGGGGCTTACGCTACCAGCCGCGAAACCGATCAGACGATTGCGGCTGCGCGTTCGGCGATGGCAGACTTTCTCGGCTGCGACGCCGACGAAATTGTTTTTGGCCCGAACATGACAACACTGACCTTCGCTATTAGCCGGGCCATCGGTCGAGAGCTGAAACCCGGCGATGAAATTCTGCTCACCCATCTCGATCACGACGCCAACATTTCTCCGTGGCGAGCACTGGAAGAGCGAGGGGTGAAGATCCAGCTGGCCGACATTAACGAGCACGATTGCACTTTAAACCTCGACGACCTGGCGCGCAAAATTACGCCGCGAACCAAGCTTGTCGCGGTTGGATACGCGTCCAACGCGGTCGGCACAATCAACGATGTGAAGACGATTATTCGCCTGGCCCATGACGCCGGAGCGATGGCCTACATCGATGCCGTGCACTATGCTCCGCATGGGCCCATCGACGTTCGCGAGTTGGACTGCGATTTTCTTGTGTGCTCGACCTACAAATTCTTTGGGCCGCATATGGGCGTTCTCTACGGTAAACGCGAACATCTCACACGCCTGCAGCCGTACAAACTTCGCGCCAACACCAATGCCGTCCCTCAGCGCTGGGAGTGGGGCACGCTCAACCACGAATGCATTGCGGGAATTACAGCTTGCGTCGAATATCTGGCGAACTTGGGCAGAAACGTGGCCCAGTGCTCCGACCGCCGGCAAGCCTTGACCGCGGCTTACTCCGCAATTCAATCGCACGAGCGCAAGCTGATGGAACGTATGTTGCGTGGGCTGCGCGAAATTCCGGGACTGCGTCTGTACGGAATCGACGACCCAGCGCGGCTGGAATCACGCTGCCCAACATTTGCAGTGCGCATTGACGGCCACACTCCACTTGAACTCGCCGTTAAACTCGGCGAGCATGGCATCTTCACCTGGGACGGCAACTACTACGCCATCAATTTGACCGAACGCCTAGGCGTGGAACAAAGCGGCGGCTTCCTGAGGATCGGGCTGGTTCACTACAACACCGAACGCGAAATAGATAGAGTGCTGGATGGTTTACACTCCCAGGCATTACTTCGGCGCTAAGTCATCCGGATTTTTCAATTGAATCTCTGCGCAGCTTGCGCGATATCTCACAGTGACCAATTTGCATTGCGGCGGTTCCTTGGAGAAATTGCAATCCTGCAACACCAGAGGTGCAGTCAAACAATCCGGCCTTACTACGGTGTTGGGACCTAAAGCTTTAAATGATGCCCTCTGGCGCATGGCGCAGCCCGGAGTTAGCCCCAGAGCCAGAATGACTGCTGCCCATTTACAACGCATCGTGTTTCCTCTTATCTGTGTTCATCTTCACGTTTTTAATAACATCGGGTATGGAATTCAGTTCTTCATATCGATGGCTGTGCAAACAATGCACGAAAGGCTCAAAGATCGGGGAGCCTATGGAACACCTATTTCCACCAGCGATCATGCAACGCAATCAACACGCTGATGGCCGTGGTCAGGGCGGCGTTTACCAACCGGTCATAAACTCCGCGGCGGACGTCATTGCGCTCAAGCGTGTTCACGCGATCCTCCACAAGGCTCATCCGGCCCGGCTGCCCGCCTCCCACCAGCATTTCCATCTTGGCTTCTAATCCCGCCAGCTTCGAAAGCACTTCGCACTGAAAATCGTTGTCGGTAACGCGCACCACGAGCGGGTGCTTGGTGGGCTCGCGCATGCGAGTCGTTTCGTCGCTTGAATCTTGGGTTCGGTTGATCATAAGAACAGCTATCAGCTATCAGCTCTCAGCCAAAAAAGGTAGACGAAGGAGACCTTCCTAGAACGGATAATCAATATGCAGTGCCGTGGAATGCCTCGAATATTTAGGCGGGACCGAGGCATCAAACTGACGCAAGAAATAATCCTCGACTTTGGTCAGCCGCGGCAACGTGAAAGCCTGCGTAGTAAAACGTCCCGCCAGGTTTTCGTCATTGAATTGCCCCCAGCCAGCATCGCTCCAGCGAACTTCAAATCCGCCGCCAATTGGCGGAGAAATTCCTACGTCGATGCTCGCCGTCGTCGACGCGGCCTGCGTGATCTGCGCCGACGTCAGATCTGCTATCACCGTCGTTCCCACTTGAGCATTCGTGATCGGAGTAATCGCAAGCGGCGTTGCAATCTTCGCGGCTTCCAATTCGAATGAAAGCGTTTTGGCTGCATCGTCGGCAAACTGGACCCTATAGAGGCTGTGCTCGCCGGCAAGATCCTGAAAAGCTATCTCCACTTCGCGCACGACGGCTTGAAAATTCGCCGAACGAGAGGGAACGTTCACCGCGAGCGCATCGCCGGGAAAAATATCCTGCGCGGCGCCAGGAAGAAAATCGCTCCAGACTTCGTATTTGCCAGTCCAACCCGCAGTCGCCCCGTCAGACAAAAGAGCCAACGCCGCATTTTCGCAATCCGCCGTGGTGCGAGCGGCCGGCGACTTCAGGTGACGGACAGCGCTGCGCACCCCATTGTCGATGCCGCGCTCCTGGGCCGTAATGCTGGCCGGATTGGTGACCCGCGCCATTGCCCTTCCAACCGTCGCCAGCAAGGACTCGCTACCGTATTGCCCGCGATAGTGGACCTCAATGTATTGGTTCGCCGCGGGAACGTTTGCGCTGAAGAAATCGAGCGTAGTTCCAGAAATGACGTTGCACTCACATCCCGAAGAAAGCGGTCCCACCAGCCGCGACACATAAGGCTGACCGGGAAGCGAGGTCCTCACTTCGACATCGACGGCCTCAATCAGGCGGGTAAATGCGATCGCGCAATACAAGCCGGGAGAATTCACTAGAGCATAAGTGCAGAACGCGGGAGCGCCGGAGATCACGCCATCATAAAGAACACTCGCGGGCGCAACGATGGTGGCAGGATTGGTCGGATCGATGTCGTGCACTTCGAGCACCAGACGGACGTTGGCGCTGATCTGGGCTCCGCCTAAGCTCGCGCCTGCAGGATTGGCCGCGCAATGAAAAGTCTGCTGCAGGCGATAAATTTCTTGCGAATAGATCGTCGTGGTCAACACGTAATGGTGACCGGGAACAGTCGTCAGCGCAGTGCCAGCCGGCGTTCCATTTACCAGCGACTGGATTTGTGAGGCCGGACCAGCGGGAGAAATTTGAAATCCAGCCAGGCAATTTGCTGCGGAAACGCTGCCCAGGTACAAGCCACCGAGGATCCCGGATGAAACATTAGAAGTGAAAACCACATCGCCGTGTTCTATGACCCAGGAACCGCCGAGTTCCATCTGTTCCACAAAGGTCACAACGGTGGCGCCGTCCGTGCCGGTGCCTCCGGCGATCTGCAGCTTTCCGCTTCCAACTATTACCGCGTGGGCTGGGTCAGAGACGCTCCAGCGCGTGGGATCGAGGGCCGGCGTGCTGTATTCCTCATCGAACACCGTCGTGCTGCGTTTGGTAAACGGAGGCTGCGAAAGATAGAAGCGCGTTGACACTCCGTTGCCGACGAAGTAATCGCGAACGTAGGCACGCGGCTCCAAATCGCCGATCACGGTTACGTCATTCACAATTGCATTGCCCGGCTGAAGTGTGAGACCGCCTGGGCAAAAGTTAGGGTCCGACTCGTTCAATCCGTACGCCGCGGCGCCGATTGAGGCGAGTATCACCGCGCCATTAGAAACTCGATAGCTGGCGCGGCCTTCGGTAGAAAGTGCGGCGGCGTGTTGCGACCACGACTTCTGCGGATCGGGCGCATAATAAGGAAGCACATCCAGGTTCTGGACCGCGCTGACATCGAAAGTTCCGGGGATTGCGTCTTGCGTCAACTGCCGGAGCGCGTCACCCGCGCTCCGGGCCACGAAAGGGCTGCGCGTCGAAAGACGTTTTTCGTCGAGCAGAAACTCATCACTCAGCGCCACGAGATTGTAGCGATACATAGCGCCGCGCTCGCCCCATCCCAGATACTCGTATTCCGGATCAGCTTTGATGTATCCGGTAAAAACATCCTGGCCATTGGTGCGGCCAAGGGTCACGCGCGCGCCTCGGCCCGGCACCACGAAATCCGCGCCCACTGAAAGCAGGCTGAACTGTAGCTGCGAAGCTTCATTCAGCTTGCGTGTGACTTTTGGAGTGTGCGCGGCGTCGATGTCCGCGGTGTAGTCACGCGGGCCCACGCCATCGAGGTTGTCAATTTGCAGTTTCATTTGCGTTAAAAATTGCTCCCAGAGCTGGTTGGCTGCAACTCGCATTTAACTTGATTGGCAGCGCAAGGTCAGTACAGCGCCGACATCGCCGCCGGAAAATAGCTGCGATAACAGACGGCGATCTGGCCGTCGTTCTCGTCAGTATGGGGCAAAGCGATAAAAGCGGCGTGAAGCGCCACGGCCGCAGTCGGTTTAGCGACCTCGATGGCTTGCTCGCGTAACCATGGCGGAGGAACGGTAGTCGCAGTTGGATGCACCGTCGTCACCGGACTCAATCTCGGATAGTGAAAACAAATTCTTCCGCCCGATGCGTCGCCCGCGATAAACAATGCTGACCATTCTTGAAAAAACCCACCGCCTTCGCGGTCTACAAAGGCAATTACCTTCTGTACGCCCGCACCGGTCGCGGGCGCGCCACCAAGCAATGGCTGAGCGAGCAATAAAGAGGTCGCGGTGAGTTGCGCTACCCGTCCGAGATTGAATGTCACGCGGCGAATGTAGTTCGCATCCTGATTCACGTCTGCGGGATTGTTGACGTACGCTGCCGAAATTCCGGAGCCGACATAGCCGGTCTGCTGCTGATAGTCGGCGTCGACCGCAATAACATCGCCGGCGAAAAACGAGGCGATTGGGCCAGCGCCGACGATCACTTCGCCTGAGCTCGAACCTGGCAGAACAGCGATTGCAGACAACGGCGATCCGCCTGAGGGCTGAGCCGCGGCATTGGGATCGGAGGCGAGCACGTTCATGTGCTCGGAGCCCCCGGCCAGCGCCATCTGCAATTTTCCCCACTCGCGAAAGTCGAATTCGATGCGGGCATCGAGCACTCCGCGAAACTGTGCTGCAGCGGCGCCACGAATGCCCGCCCGCAGCGGCTCACTTGGAGTGAGGCTGACTCGCTGAAAATTATCGATCCAGCCAAGATCGATCCAAGGATCTGGGGGCGCGTCGAGCGCAAACGCCCCACTTTTCCCGGGATCGAAGAGAGTTGGAACTTCAGTGGCGCGATTTACCGGCGCAAAATATGCGCGTACGCGCTGGCCCAGCGGCACCATGCCGCCTCGAATTGCAAAGCTGCTCATAATGAATCGTCCTCGTACTGGCAGTTAGCAGTTAGCATTCAGCGTCTACTTAGACAGCCGGCCTGCTGGAAATTGTGGAGCGACGGGCGTCTCGCCCGTCCAGTTCTCGAGTCTCCGCGGAGAGCTCCGTAGGGACAGCTACTCTGCCGATTGCTAAGTTCCAATTGCTGTTTTTCAGAATTTAACTTCGGAAAAGAAAAATACTTTCAGGCTTGTGGTGCGTTCCAGGCGTACGCCGGTCGTGCCGCGCGGCAGAGCTTCGGTTCGCGGAGCTTCGCTGCCCGCAACTTTTCCGAGTTGTGGCGTTGTCCAAACGATGCTAGTACCCAGGCTCGCCGGCGTGGTTTGCGTGTAGTCGAGCTTTGGCGTTGACGCAGGCTGGCAGATGGTGATCAGCTCAATATCAAGCGCAGCCAGAGTGCGGCCGCGATCCACTCCCGTCTCCACTGTCCCGAAGGTGTGGTACGAGATCAGACAATCGAGCGAGAAGATGGCGCGATCACCGATCTGCTGCGGCACGGCTTGCGCGGCGCCCCATTCGACGTAAAAAGCGTCCGGTAACGGCTTCACCGGAATCACGGCCTCGTTCTCGGCGACCACCACCGCCGGCCGCGTAACGCCGTTGAGCGTGATCACACGCGCAGGATTCAGCGCCGCCAGACGGTTGCGCAACGTGATATAGAAAGTGTCTTTGGTGAATTGCATAATAGCCTTCAGCCGTCAGCTATCAGCCTTCAGCTAACGGCAAAAAAAGATGTTTGAAGTGCATTGATTTTTGAGTCGATGCAAGCTCGCGCGTTGACACGGGACAAAATAATGGCTGACGGCTGATGGCTGCCTTATTCCACCGCCACCACTCGATACAAGTACGCTGTGCCCGCGAAGTATTCCGTGCTCACGCTCTCGATGTAAAAGAGGTCTGCCTGGTGTTGAATCCCCAATGCCAGATCGAACAACGCCTGGGCGCTGTCGGCGCCTTCCTCATCGACCGCGCTCGCCACCGCCGATGCGGACATCAAAAATTCGAGCCGCACCCGCGGACCGGTGTTTGGCTCTGGAAGCGTGCGTATTACCACTGGCGAAATCGTCAGCTGCTGAATGCCAGGGTCGGTCAGTCCCAGCTGCGTGCTGTCGCTTCCGGTCTCCGTCGGCATCGGCAACACCAGACCGATCTGGTCGCCGCCGAGCGCGCGCAACAAAGCGTCCGCCGCGCGCATAACTGCTGTTCCTGCGATGGCCATGTTTCATCTCGTTTTCTGCGCCACAAATGGCGCGAGCATTGAGCGCACGGTGGCGTCGAGAAGATCGGGCGCAAAGTAATCCATGCGGAAGCGGTCCATGTGGCCGGTCTTAACGTTCACCGCCGGCGTGGCCTGAGCATTGCGTACCACCTGCGCGCAGGCATACTTCACCGCGTCGGGAATCGTGGCGTAACCCGCGGTGTAGATGACATCCACTTCGCTGAACCACAGGCCGACCAGGTTCAATGGCAGCGTGAGCTCGCCAGTCGTCGGATCGAAATCTACTGACGCAGGATCGATGTTGCTCCACGTGCCCGGCATGCCGAACATCAGCGCGACATCGAGACGCAGATCATCGAACGGCCATTCTCCGCGTCGCGGAATCGTATATCTCCCGCGTCCGGATACGATCGGCGAAGTCGCCGGCGCCAACGGGACAAGCGGTAGGTAAGTGAGGTGAATCGTATTGCGATCGGCCATCATACGAATGCGCTCTTCGTATTGCGCAATCGCCAACGTGGCACGGCGGCAGTGCGCGTCGATTAGCGACGATGCCGCCCCCACTAACGACGCGTCGGTTGTGGTGTCAATTCCGTAAAGTTGATATTCGGTTGGAGAGAGGTAGTTCACATCAGCTCCTGGTTTTGGCGGTTAGCTCTTAGCTTCAAAAAATAGGCGGTCAGGCTTCGCGTTCGCAGTTCGCCTCACAAAAACAGCTTGTCATTCCGAATCGCTTAAGCGATGAGGAACCTGCTTTTTTGTTCGTACTAGCAGGTCCCTCAGGAATAAATCCTTTCGGAATGACAAGCGATGGAGAGATCGTCGACGACATCCTAATGTCGCTGACTGCAATCAGTGGCGAACGGCCAACAACGACCGGCCGCCGACGACGTTTTCTACCGGTCGACCTTCACTTCGTAGTGCGCGTAGGAAGCGCCCTTCACCACTACGCCTCCAAACTTCACCACCACGTTCTGCGCAGCCAGAGAGCTGGGCAATCCGAGTTGGAATACGCGCGGGTTCGGATCGGTAAGCCAGTGGTACTCGATCAGGTCTTCAGTGACGATGTATGCGGGCAGCACCGCCGTGCCACTGCCCGGAGTTCCCGTGTAGCCGATTGCCCACTCGGGAATGAGCGGCAGATCGCCGGCCTGGGTGCTGAGAGCTTTCACGGTAAACCCGCCAGTAATCTCCACTGTGTTCAGAACGACGTTGAAGTCCGCCTTCATCTCGCGGTCAATCAGGTCGAGCAGGACAGGATTGGCGTAGATCGCAGTCGGACGGACTGCGAACGATGAACTCGACACCATCTGCGCCACCGTGGACTTCAACCCGTCCACGATGCTGGCGGTCGTTCCGATGGTTGTGGTGTTGCCACCAGCTTCGATCTGTCCGATCGCCCCAAAATATTGCAGCGTGGTCGGAGTCGCGAGCGACGTGTCTGTGCCATTCCACAGCGAAACATCATGCGTGCGCATGATGCCTTCGACCGCATCAGCCAGGTCTTTCGCCTGCAGGTAAGCGAACTGGCTCTGCTGGCTGCCGACCTCGAGATCAAAAAGGTTGTAGTTGATCTGCGAGACCAGTGCCTTCAGCGGAACACTGCGTTCCACCCGAGTTGGTGACTGCACGGTGGCTGCGATGTTGCGTGGATCGACAAAGGCTTGCGCCGCAGTTGGCGATGCAATGGCCGTCTCTTCGAAGAAACGCGAAGGATGCCCAGTCGCCGGCACCTGCTTGATGCGTTGCCCGAATGCTCCGCGACGACGCACGATGTCGGTGATTTCGGTTTGATAACGGTTAACTTCAATCGCACCCGGCCCAAGAAAGTCAGCGGCCGCGTGTAGGTCAACAAATTGTCCGTTCATGTTTTCTCCTGAAAAAGTAGTGTGTTTTTGCTGATAGCTGACAGCTCAAAGCCGTCAGCTGCTCTACTCGATCATTCCGGCCCGCGCCATTTCCGCTTTCACGGCAATGCGCTGTTCCACGCTGAGCGTTTGCAGAGTCTTGTCGAGAGCGCCGGCTTCAAGCTTGTCACCCGGCTCCGCATTGCTTTTTGCCAGCAGCGCAGAAACAAACGGCGACATTGTCTTGCGCGTCAGGCGGGCCGCCTGCGCCTTGAGATCTGAGTTGACTTTCTCCAGTTCCGCCACGCGATGCTCAAGTTCGCGAGAACCTTCGGCATTAATGTCCGCCCCACGTTCTTCAACGGCGGCCACAATGCGGTCGACTTTTGCATTCATGGCTTCGTGTTGTGCGTCCAGTTTTCCCAGGACGCGGTCCAAAGTTTCAGCCGCATTCGCCAGGCGATCGGCGGCAGCGGCCAGTTGATCAAGGGTTTCGCTTTGTTCCATGAGTTCTCCTTTTTAGCCATCAGTCATCAGCCATCAGCCAACCCCTCTCGCGCCTGTCATTCCGAATCGCTTTAGCGGTGAGGAATCTGCTTTTAAAAGGAGAAGCAGATTCCTCGGACCTGAGGTCTTCGGAACGACAAGTTGCTGAGAGTAGATTGTCTTGACGGCTGACGACTGATAGCTGACAGCTTTATTCCATCTCGATCCACGTATCTCGATAAGCAGCCTTGTCGCGACGAAGAATCGCCGCGCCGGTGAAGGTCACATTCGTGAGGGTCCAGATCTTGGCGCGCACGTCAGCAACGCTGGCGTCGGAAATTTCATACGACATGCCAAGTGGATTTTGCATTCGCCGGCGCGCCCCGCCGGCGTGAATGATTCCCGAGTCGATCTGCTGCACAATTTCCGGAAAGTCTTTGGCGAAAAGATAGCCGCTAAGTTCCAGCTCTTTACCGGTGATTTCCGCCCGCGTAATAACTCCGATTTTTCGGCGAGCATCGTGGCGATCGAAACTGGGTGAGTAATCGAGCGCCATTCCGAGTAACGACGGCAGCGCGCGCTCGGCAGCAGCGCGAGTCAAAATCACACGATGACCGCGCGACCCGGCCGGTGGCTTGTCGGAAGGAGTGTCCACGAGCGTCAATACGCCTCGAAACGGCTCCCGGTTGGGATGCCCGTGCACTGCAGGCATGGCAATCGCCATCGATGAGAGTTGGAAGTTCATAATTAGCTTTTAGCTCCTGGCTTTTAGCGTTTCGCTGAAACGGTTCCCTCAAAACAAAACTGTCATTCCGAACCGCGTTAGCGGTGATGAATGACAGCTGGTCGAGGTTTTGCTAATGGCTGATGGCTAAGGCTGACGGCTTTACAACGGCGGCAATCCGCGCATTTGCCGGACTTCGTTTATCGTGAGCACGCCTGACTGAATCAGTATTTGCTGGATCTGCGCTTCTTCCATTGCATCGCCGGGGCCATCGACATCGGTGAATACAAATTCAAGATCATCCCAGCCAAGTTTTTTGCAGATCGCATCTCGCGTGAGATATTCGGCGAACAATCGCGCAGTTGGAACAATCGCCTGGCGAAAAGCCGCGTCGTTCATCTCCGCAGCGGTAGAGCGGTTCACGTCGCGCTCAAGCCCCAGCGATTGTGGAGGCAAATCGAATGCATCCGCGATGATGCGCAACAAGAATTCCTGCCATTGCAAGCGCAGATCGGCGTCCGTGCCGCCGCCGAAACGCAGCACCTCGGGCTTGTTTTCAACCGAAAGTATTGGCACCCGACCAGTCCCTTCGATCTCATCCTGCCACCAGCGGATCAGGCGCTCGTGCTGTTCAGGCGTAGTGTTCTGCAACCACAACGCGTACTCAACCACCGAGTTCGACGCCAACCGTCCCGCGTATCGATGCGCACCCAGAAATGAATTGATCGATTCGAACGCAACCTCCAGACGACCCAGCCCGAACGGCGTAAACGTCCGCGGATTGAGGCGCATATAGATCAGCTCGTCGTCCGCCAAAAGCACATTGGCATTTGGACCAGACCTTGACGTGACCTGCTCGTATCGGACCGAGCTCGGCATCCCGTCCCAATCGACGCGAATATTTATCGTCGCGCCATCCACCGGCCACAGCGCGAGCGGATGGTTTGAGTCGCCGGTCGCTTCGACCTCGATTGCGCCGAATCCGCCGACAATCACGTCTTCGAGCACCTGCTCGCACAGCGACCGGAACGAGTCATCCGGATTAGGCGAATGCAAATTGCACGTCAGAAGTTGTACCCGCGTTTGAGCATCCGCCGATTCCGGTGCGCCCGGCTTTGACTGCACTCGCCAGCGCATTCCGGCGATGTGGTCTTTAATGGTGTTGATCGCTCGGCGTGCAACCGGCGTCTCCGAAAAACGCCGCAGGTTCATGGGCGTGGGCCGCGGCATGGTCTGCGCTCGCGGCCCGTAAGTGTTGAGTATCGACGGGAGCGGCACCGTCCGGCGCTTGCCTGCCAACGTCCCGGCAGACCCTGATCCGGCAAAGATGCTTCCACTCTGTGTCATTCGGTTCACGAAAGACACTCCCGCAATCCGGCGCATCGCGCCGCGTAACGAATTTGTAATGTTCATGGTTTTGAGCTTTCAGCCGCCAGTTATTAGCCGTCAGACCAGGCATCTGACAATTTGAAGTGGTCTTGCAAGTCAAACGTGGGTGGCACGAATGAGCATTACGATGCCACCGATGATGCTCGCTATTTCGATAAAGAAGAAACGCAAATCAAGCAGGGTTACTAGTCCATGCCCTCGCCGTCTTAACCGAGCGCGCAGAAACGCACCCCCGAATAAAATCAGCAACGCCCCCGAAATCACGAACTGCGTTGACGGAGTTAATGAACTCCAAATGGGAGTTCGACCCATCCATTCCAGCAACACAGTAGCGAGAGCGGAAATTCCCCAAATTCCAAGCAAAAGGCCGCAGACTAGCGCTGCCGTGATTACATGGCCTTTCCAACTGAGGTGCCAATGCCTACGCCAGCGCTGCACTCGAGTTTCAGGTGCGACTTTCACGTCGCAATTCTAGCCTGATTCCCTCCGCGATCTGCCGCATTTTCTCTGTGGCGACTACTACGATTCCGCTCTCCTGCATCATCTCCAACGTGAAATTCACTTCATCACGGTTGCGGTCCAGGTCGTCATCGACTACCGCGGTCAGCCACGCTTTCACGTTTTTCTTTGCCCGCATTCCCGCCGCGATCTGCGGAAATCGCGCCGCTAAGATCATGCCTTGCTCAACTCGCTGCGCGAGTGAAACAGCTTGCAGAAACTTTAACGCGCCCTCTATCGGATAGCCAAAGTCGAGTTTCATTGGATCTCCCGGCCGCGTATAGTCGGCCACCGGAATATCACGCAACATGAACGGCAGCACGCCGGCGGCTTCAAGCTCATCCTTTATGCAGGTGACAATTCGCTGCCGACCACTGATTTCGCGTTTCTCTGTCCCGGCTGGAGTCTCCAGGTAAATCGTATTTAGTCGCTCCATCTCCAAAGCCGGAGATTCCGTCAGGCATCCCTGCAATTGCTCAAATCGAATAACGTTCGACCATGCATCTCCCACTCGCCTAACTAACTCCGAACGTCTTTGCGGATCTTGCAAATCCTGCCGAATCTCGCGCTCAATGGCCTGCATTTCCTCAACGTCCGCAAGCGGATCGAAGCAGTGCAGCCGCCGCCAGTTCCGAATAAAGCGTACGTCCGCGAATCCTCCCGCGTCGCCAGGCGCAATCGCGACCACGCCGAGGTTGATGCTCTCGCCCTTGGTGGCGTCTCCTGCGTATCGCAGCAGAAAAAATTCGAGTTGGTGCAATGTAGCCATCGTCAAGGAATGCAGAAGTGAGAAGTCAGAATGCAGAATTAGCATCGAGGCGCTTTTACTTCTGCATTCTGACTTCTTACTTCTGCATTCTTCAGTATCCGGCTAGTTCTCCACCCATCCCGGAAACGGTCTTCTCGGCGAAATGCGGAAGCACGTGATCAATTCACGCACCCGTGTCCGTCGCTCCATCAACGCCTTCCCGAGATTTTCCAGCGCTCCCCATTCACTGCCATACCACTCCGGAGGTATTTCTCCCGCCTGCGCCCAGATTTCGTTCTCGCAAATTGTTTCAATGCGCGACAACCACGGCTCGAACGATTCCCAACCTTTGATCCAGGCGTAAGCTTCGTTGCGGGCAAACACCCCGCGCAGCGGATAATCCGGAAACGTCCACTCGCCGGCATTGAAGCAGTAGCCCTGGTCGATGAACGTTGCGGTGTACTTGCGCTCGCGACCCTTGCGCCAGAACGCCGCCTGTCGTCCATTGGCGTTGCCTGTCCACTTATCCAGCGCCAGCATTCCGGCAAAGGCATCGATGTTCCGCAAGCGATCGAACAATTCAACCGGCAGCCAATCAAACACACGCCCTTCGACCGGATTGACCACATAGCGCGACCCAAACTGCAATCCCGGCTCGCAGTCGATTACATTTCCCGCCAGCTGGATGTTCAGCTCCGGGGAGTGCCTGATGAGCCACTCATTGACTTCGACGACTTCAGTTACCGGGACCGGCAATCCAACCCGCTCCGCCAACCGCGTCGCCAGCAACTCGTTCGCCAGCACCCGTAAGTGCTGCGGGTTGTTGCGAAACTTCACCACATAAAAATTCCCGTCGGAGCAGCGCATCAGGTGACTCTGCGCCCCTCCCCGCATCCTGCGAACGTGTTGGACTGCAACGACTGGCAATATTCTCCGTCACAATCAAACTGTCATCCTGAGCGAAGTAGAATCATTCGCTCGCGAATGAGTCTGGGGAGTCGAAGGACCTATGCACTTGCCGGCAGATATTGATGCCGTTCGCGAACCATTCTCGACTTGAGCCACGTTGGATTCAACGCGACAATCAGGGCGATCGCTCAGGATGACGTGAGGGTAATCAATTTCACAGGCATTGGATGTGACGAGTGAACATCCCGGGCCTGTGAATTTTTTGGTTATTCCTGTGCCACAAATCTTATTAGGAAGTCAGCTAGGTTATCGAAATGGGCACTGTTGATTGGAACCGGATTGTTGGGATCGCACAGCATCAGGTTCACAGTACACCAAGGATTGTCCTCACAAAACGCGCCTGCAAGGACGGACATTCGCATTTTTGCCAACTTGTTGGGCCTTTGCGATTTAAGTACTCCCGTACAACCGGAGAATTCCTCCAAACATCTTTCGAGTTTCGGTGCGTTTGCAAATGCGGCATCGAGCAAAAGATGCTCCAAAGTTCCCGTCCGGTTTGCACCTGGCAGTAAGTAAACACCGACGCGAAACTTATCTCCCTCGATGCTGAATGGGGTCACCGGTGCAGGAAATTCCGCGCTCGACATGGCAGCTTTTATAGCGTTGAAGGCTGCGGTCGCGTCGTCATCAGCATCAGCGACAACGAGAAGACCGTTTAACGGCACTGACGTTGCTCTCTGCCTGGCGAATTGAATTGAAGCTAGGTATTCGGGAAATGCATCTTTCCCAGTCTTATTCCTTGCACTCTGGCGACTGGGGCATCCGACGCTGCAAGTTGTAATTGCCCTGAATTCCAGCAGATTATCAATTAACCGAGCGTCGCCCATTCCTTCTGTCGCAATAAAAAACGGGTGTGGGAGTAGCTCGAGCGTCGGTGGCTGAATGAAGCTCACCTAACTTCCACTCCCTGATCTATTGCGGCTTCCAGGAACTTCCCTTCGACGCGAGCTACGCTCGATGAACCGTTTACACGTTCTGCTCGCAGAAGTGCGAAATCTTCTTCGTGTCCCTCCATTGCTGGCAACAGAGCTTGCACGCACTCCAAGCTATGCGTCGAGGCGAAGACCTGAGTATTATTAGCGGTCGCAAATCTCAATAAATACTTCCAAAGTGAAGGAAACACCTTGTACGAGAGGCCGTTCTCGACCTCGTCAATCAGCACGATTCCATTTGCGCGTATCAGCACAGCCGACAACATCGCAATGAATCTGCTTATTCCGGACGATAAATTTCCGATAGCCAACTTCTCCCTTAAATATGGCAAGCCTACGTAAATACCGACCTGCCCTAGGCCAGTCGGTGAAAGAACCACCAAGCTTTCTAACGACGGCTCGAACTCGGTCCTCACTGCATCGAATACCTCTTTCTCGTGCATTTGAAGACTCGCCTGAGAAAATAACTGGACCGGAAGCATCGGGTTCACGCTCAGGGCCGCAGACGGAAAGAACTCCGCAACGATCCCAAGCTCGGATCCCTGATCGAAATTTAACTGTCCCTGCGGAAGTACAGTCGCGTACAGGGTCGATTCAGCCCCCGCGAAAGTGGAACGTTCGAAGGCAAGCGGGAGAATCGAGATATTTGGCAAGACCGACGCAGGTTGCTGAGCCTGTTGCTGTGGTACCACAGTGACCGGCCTCTTGAAATCGAAGAAGATCTTGACCCGGGCGTGCTGACCTTCGGTATCGCAACAATCAGTTGTGATCGCCTTTGTAACGTCGAAATTAAAAAAATAGGAGCCCCATGCTGACTCGAAGCCTTCTTTAGTGATCGGCTGGGGGATACCGCCGAATGACCCTCTACTCGGATTGAGGCCCCACAAGACGGCCGGTGTCCCGCCGACCGCTATGCGGATGGCCTCCATGAGTGCGGTCTTGCCAGTCGCATTTCTTCCCACAATCACGTTGACACGTCGTAATCCGTTGAGATCCAGCTGCCTAAAGCACCGGAAATTCTCAGCATGTAAGGACGCGATCATAAGAGGTTCCGTCTAATCATGAGCTTCTTGTTTGCCTGACTCAGTCATTGCCCGGATATTCACAGACTCCCGCAAGCATGTAAGCAATTGGCGTTCCAGCGTGCGTTAGAAAAACCGCGTAAAATCCCGATTTCTCCAGGCACGCTGATTCTACCTAAAAAAATGTGGCCTCGGGTGTGTGCGTCAATTTTTTTAACAGCCCGCCGCCCTCCCCGCCAGCGCGATCGCCATCGCCATCACGCAGTCGTCATGACTGCCCGAGTTGCTCTCCGATCCACCATCTGTCCGCCGGATAAACGTCCGGCACTCCGCCAGCAGTCGTTCGCTCTGAAACAGCTGCGGCTTGATGGACAAGATTGCCGCCAGGTTTTCGATCATCGCTGGCTTCGTCACCGCCGAAGTCAGCCATCCATCCTGGCCGCCATCGCAAAAGATTTTTTCGTATCCCTCCGCCCGCAGATTCGCGAGCACGCCGTATCCATGATTATTGCGCTCGACCACCAGCAACGCTCCGTTATAAGTCCTGGCCAGCTCGATCAACTTCATCGCCAGCTCACGCGGAGAATAATGCCCGTGCAACTCCGCGCACTGCATCGCAGTTTGCCGGTCGATCACCTCGGCGCAGGCGTAATCGCCTTCCGTCCCGCCGCCCGCTGGATCCACTCCAATGACGTAATGGCGCTCGCGTCGCGCTTGCAACCAGACCGTGAGCCGCCCATTCTCCCGGACCAGCGCCGGCTTAGGCGCTGACTCCAGCGCCCGATCGATCGCCTCCAACTCGAAAATGCATTCGCCCGACGCGAGAAAGCATGACACCGGATCTTCCGCGTACTCCTGCGCCGCCAACTTTCGCAATTGCGCGCGATTGGTCCGACGCCAGGCAATCTGCTCGTCGCTTAGTCCCGCGCGCACAACCAGTTCTTCTTCCTCCGGCGTCAGTGGCCGAATGTTGCTCGTTCCCGAAGAGTCGCGATATTCATCGTCGAACCACCACGGAAAAAAGTGCCGTGTGTAGCCGGTTTCTTTTGCGTGCTGCCACTCTTCGTAAAAAACTCCGCCAGCTCCGTTCGGAGTCGATTCCAGAACAATGTCTCCATCCGCCGGCACCGCAGCCCGCAACGACGCCAACGCTTCCGCCGGATCGCGCAGCCAGCGGGCGACCTCCGAGCAATGCAAATTGTGGATGGTCAGCCCGCGGCCGGCATTCACGTCCGCAGCCGTGGCCACACGGTACTCACTGTCGAGCCGCGGGAACACCATTTGGCGGACGTTGGCGCGTGAGCGGGTGAGCGCGCCGCGTTTCATCGCATTAGGCAGGTTCTCCCAGAAGCGATGGACGATCTTAAAAATCTCCTCTGCCGATTCCTGGTCGTGCGCCACCTGCACCGTCATCGTGCCGGGGTGCGTGATGGTCTGAATGAAAAATCGCGCGGCAATGTAGGTCGTGATCCCCATCTGCCGCGCCTTTAAGACGATGTTGCGGTGTGTGCACCTCCGCGCAAATTCCGTTTGTGCGCGGTTCGGGCGCAAGGGAACCAGTCCGCGCTTCTTATTTCGTACTCGCAGTACACTCGCGATCAGAAAGTCGCGTACGCTTTCACACCCGGCAAGATCTCCCAGTCGCTCCGCTGTGATCTTCGCTTCCAGCGACATCCCCAGCCGCTGCAGCAGAGCGATATCGTCGGTCAATTTTCAACCTGAATGTTCCGTTTAGTAGCGGAACTAGGGCGTACGCACGCCGGCTCTAACTGCACTCTCCACCGCGTTGATTCCAGTGATGTCTGCCCCTAGATCCGTCCCGTCACTCGCCTGGTTGGCCTGTCCGGCGGCAAAAGCCGACGCTGCAGAGCATGACGGCGAAGGATTGTTCAGTCCTTTGCAGAGCCGATAATCTCCGCCATTGCCACCGTTGTAGTTCACAAACCCGACCCCCGTAGATGCCGGCTGCCAGATAGGAGAGCTTAGAAATACGCTCGGCGATGCCGTACTATCCAGCAACCCCAGATGATTAAATACATAACCGTTGAAGCACGGTACAAGGGCTCTAGCTTCGGTGTTATTGCTCCCACTTCCTGTCGCCGTATCACAGTCGTTCGCTTCCCCGTTCGCATTGACAAAGGTACTCGAACCCGGCGAAGCAAAGAAGTTGTCTTGCCATGTGAAGTTTGCGACCTTGGACTGCGCCAGATTGTTGGCAATTGCAAATGTATTAGTGAAGTTGCCGACTAAGGTGTTGTGGCGAACACTTATGTTGTCAGCCAGCGGAGCTATATTTGATGTCCAGGCGAGTACCGTAGTCGAACCAGTCCCGCCAGTCTGCAAGGCCGTCATTATTTTCAAAAACCCATTTCCCCATCTTTGGTAATTCACATCGTCGCCCAGCACATTTGTCACTGATACTCGATGGGTTCCTAAGGCCTGGTTGAGTGGGACTGCCACAATGCCAGTACCAAAATGCACGCCTTTGATGTATCGCACGGTAATGTCATTGATATGTTCCGGACCGTATCCCACCGTCACTCCACTGCCATCAGTGGTCTGACTGGCCGCATTAATAGGCTGCATCAACATCATTGTGCCAGGTTGACCGCCGCCGTTGCCCTGCGACCCCCATCCCAGCTCTTCTAAGCTGTTCTCCAGCAAAACCCGGTTTCCGCATTTCAATTCCCACCCGTTCTTCACGGTGTCTGCCTTTAGGTCAAAAGCGACTGTTGGGGCCGATCTGGATACTGTTAGTGTGCTTGAACCAATTGTGTTGTCGGAAGCTGTCGCGGTGATCGTATGGCTGCCTGTCGTCTGAGGAGAGGTGTAAAGACCCAATATCCCCTGCGTCGTAATTGTGCCGACGGTAGAGTTTCCCCCCGCTACGCCATCCACTGACCAGGTCGTCGAAGCTGAAGTAAAGTTTGGTACGGCATTGAACACCATCTGAAACTGACGCTGATTGCCAGATGAATCGGCGTAAGATGGTTGAATTTGTAAATCAGGCGCTGCTGGCCCAACTGCGACTAAGTGCGTTGGGGCAGAATTAACTATAGTAATCGTTGAGGTCGCTGTCAGCGCGCGGTTATTGCCAAGTGTGCCGAGTCGCCCATCGGGTACTGTGTAAGACAGTGTAAGAGTAACCGTACCCCCTACTGGAACGCTTGCCGGGCCTTGGTAGCTATAGATTCGCTGGTTTTGGCTCGCATAAACCCCAGTTCCAGTAGTTACCCCATTCTGTGAAGTAACCGTGCCACAATCGCTTGAGCCGCAGGTGGCCACTAACGTCGCCCCAGGCCCCACGGCTCGATTGATTCCTGCGTTGCTGTCATTTTCAATGAGGACCTGAAACTGCATTGACTGATTCACGGCAAGCTGTACATCCGAAGGAATTAGTCGTGCGGCCTGATCATTCGCGGGCCCATATCCGGTGCCTTCAATGTTTTCGGTTTCGTTTAGCGTTTGTCCGACTTGTGTGTCCCACAATGGATTCTTATACAGCCACTGCTGCGAGAACCACACATCATGCGGAATGCCGTCGAAGCCTGTCGCCGGACTGAGTGGCTCGACGAATGCGCCACAGAACAAAGATGACATGGTGCTGGCGCTGACAAAGTTGTTGGCGAACTTCCCGAAACCTACATTAGTAAGGTATTTGCCATTTCCCCAACCATAGGCTTGCGCGTCGCCGCCGCCGCCGGCAAAGGAAAGTGTAATATCGTAGATGTAACTATCCAGCACCGCAACCCAGCGCACCCCGCCGAATTGGAACGCCCTTGTGGTCTGCCTTTGCGCGTCGCCGTGAACAATGTTGCGATCGAAGATGATGTTCGTCGCCTGCGCATTAATGCAAGCTGTGTCGGGCGCGGTACAGACACTATTATTACTTAGAGTGATGATTCCGAAATCCAAGTCGTAAGTATTGACGCGCCCCCATTCGATGCCTACAAACCGGTAATAACTTCCGCTGATCAAAATGGTCGAACCTGATCCCGATTTCTGAATGTACGGCATGTGCCGCGCCGGAGATGTACAACTGTAGGGAGGCAATCCTACCAGCACAGAAGCCGGCATCCCCGAATAGCACGGCGTGACCCGGTTGCCTTCTGCCGGGAAAGTCGGGTCAGTCATGTCGCGCTCGATGGTGATCCAATGAGCCGAGTCGCAGACCTGAGCAAATTTCAGGTTGCCATTGGGCGCGATATAAACCGTGTTCTGCATCTTGAGCGTTTCTCCGCACGCTAACGAGTTAATGGCCGTCGAAAGTTGGGTCGGGTTGAACGTGCATCCAGAAGGCGCGCAGATGCCGGTGTTGCCATTCCCGATAGTAACCACGGCTCCGGGACTGGGAGAGTGGGCAACATCAGTCTTCCAGTTCAATAATGCAGGATCGGGAAGCGCAACATTCGTAGTCCCGACAACTGCAGGGGTCAACATCGATCCTTGCGAGTTGAAATTGCCCGACCAGGCGGACTGCTGTGCCCATGCGCTCACACCTATCAGAACCATTAATAAAAAGGATTTCATAATCGTCTGATAATGAAGTCGCTGCCGAAGTCCACTCTCGCTATTTCGCATTTCCAGGTGCCTCAGCCACCAGGGTGTAAGCACCCATTTCCCACGAAGTACCAAAGAGAGTCTGGTCGTCACCCATCAAGTCATATTTAAACTCAGTGGTGAGCGGCGCGCCCGCGTTTGACACCGGTGACAACGCCGTAGGACGCACATCGACGGGAGGCCCTGTCACTGAATCTGCATAGTAAGTTGTCCCGGAATTCTGTTTCGCTGCAATCAAGTAGTTCACCAGCTGTGTGTTGGTCATCAGCGTCGCACCGGACTGTTTCAGCGCATCAACCATCACTTGCACCTGGTGCGCCGAAAGTTCGTTCACGTGCCAGAAGATACCAATCGGAACTCCCCAGACTGCCGACTTAAACACCAGCGCACGAATCTTATTAGCCAACTGACCATCCGTGAGGTTTTGAAAGTTTGGCGCAATGCCTTGGCTCAAAATGTTCTGCACATCGATTCCGCTTGCCATAACCGTGGCGGCATTCGGAGAAGGCTGCATCACCCCCGACCCGCGCGAACCCGCATATCCCGCCGTGACCGCGATGGCCTCAGTCGACGCGTCCTCATAACTGCCCGGATACACATACACGCGATTTGTTGGCAGCCCAGTCAGATTCGCGCTCATCCATGCCATGGCCCAACCGATTTCGTCCGTCATCAGCCGCGTCTTATCCATCAGCAGCGTGTAAGGCGCGCTCATGATGTCCTGCGAAGCGACATCGGCAAGGTCTTCGCTCTTCACCGCAGTTTTCAGGTTTGGATCAGTGCTCACAAAAAACACTCCCCGCTGGTTCAGCGTAAAAACAATTCCGCCAAGCGTATCCAAGCCAGTCGGCACGATATCTGTGCCAGAAGGACTCAGGTTCCAACTCACCTGCGCTGCGGGATCGCCAGGCGCGGTTATCGCCAATTGCTTATTTGCAATGGTCAATGTCACGCTGCTCGCGGCCGTTCCCGTGTACCGCACGGTAAACGCATTTGGAAAAACAAAATATTGGTGGGAGACCGAATGCGTGTTCACGTCCCAGCTGGCATTGATCCAGGACTGAAACGTAGGAACTAATTGTTGTGAGAGCGGATATCCCGTCACCACCGCAATGCTGAGCGGAAAATTCCTTTGCTGGAACATGGGGAGAAGCGCCTGAATGTACTGGTGCGATCCGTCAATCAGTCCGGGGTCGTCATAGGTCAGCGTGATCCGCGCGGGATATTGCATGAAGCCGCGCACATTCGGCGGCGTGTCCGCTGGAAGATTATTCCCGCCGTCGATCGGCCCCGGCGTGCCGGTGACATCCGTCGAAATCCCTGTCGCCAGGTTGTTGGCATAAAAATGACAGTAAGAATAAGTCACGGCCGCGGTGTTATCCATCAAACCGTATGTTCGATTGGCATAGGCGCGGCAATTCTTGAGCTCAATCGCGGTCGGCGTGCCGTCAAAGCGATACCCTACGTAATTACGATGCGCGTCGGTGTTATAGAGGTGAATGTCCCCGGGAGTGCCGCTCGGATGTACGTAGAAACCCAATGGCACCGTCGCATTGGGCACCTGGCTGTCAGCAAGTATGTTGGCCAGCCAGATGTGGTCGCTCGCTCCCTGCACCTGCACTCCGTATCCGTCATACCAGTCGAGCTTGATGTGCTGGATTTCGATGTAACTCACGTTATTGATATTGATCAGCGACTGTCCGCTCAAAACGATTGGTGTTATTGCTCCATACGCGGTAACCGGATTTCCCTCGGATGAATACACGTAAAGGATTTGGTTGACGCTGTCGTAGTACCAATCTCGGTTATGAGCGAGCGCCGCCTGGGACGCCTGTACATTCCCCCAGATGCTGCCGAATTGCACAAAGGTCAACTGCGAAATTGCCTGCGTCGCAGCGAGGCTGATCTGCCACACATTGCCGGATGTGTTCGTCCACAGCACGCTGGTCGTCTTGTATCGTCCGGTAAACTCGGGCGGGAGGCCGTTTCCATACGCATCGAACTTGATCAGGTTGCCGGCGGTCCCGCTGGACGGCGGTGTGAGCCACTCATTCCACACACCGTCCCGTTTGAACAGAATTGAATCGCCTGGCTGAAATGTCGAAATCCCCACTTTGAGCAGCGTGCGCCACGGCGTCTGTGGAGAGAGTCCATCATTGGCATTCGAGCCAGCGGGATCCACATAGTACGTCGCGGCGCTCGCGCTTGCGCAGAAAAACAAAATCGCCAGTAGTAATCGAACTGGTGTCACGGGAACTCCTATTATCGTGTGAGGTTCTCAGCGAAGTTACAGCTACTGCACTCTTCTGTAAGTGATGTACAGGGCGTAAGTGCCGGTTCCGGTTGTACACGCCGTGTAACTTGTTGAGTAAGTCAGGTTGTTACTCGCCGAGTTATTCCAGACGGTCATCGCTGCTTCACCGAAGTTTGCAGTCGAGCCCAACGCAACCGAACCGCTAGTAACTCCTGATCCTTGCAGAGGAACTGTCATGGTCCGCGCGCCGGTCCGGTCGCCCCAGCCTACGGTTACCGTTACGGCTGCCGATCCCGGAGATGAGCACGACGCATCGGACTCGATATAAACATTGATTGCATATTCTCCAACCGTTGCTCCAGTTAGCAGATTGGTAGTTGCGATCGCGGCTGTCTGTGCCGTCACATTTACCGGCCCGCCGGAAGTGTTCACGCTGCCTTGCAACAGCAAAGCCGGCGTGTACACTGCGGTACCGAAATATCCCGTCGCAGGCCGCAACGTGGTCGAACCTAGCGAGTAGAGGTTGTCTACGAATGGTTTCAAATTCGACGCGGTATCGATGGCCCAGCGAATATTCGAGCCGATCCAGAAGCCCATGCCACGCTGGCTCCCGGTTCCTGCATTCTCGTTTTTCAGAACGAAGTAACTGTCGGATTGGTCCCACGCAAGCCCGGTACGTTCCCAGTTCGTGGAATTTGTCCATGTGCCATACACCCGTAACGCCTGCGGGTTGGTCCCATTTACTTCTTCCAACGTATTCGACGGATTGGTGCCGTTTGAATCCTGGTTGAACACATTCGACAACCCCAACTGCACCGCTTGGCCATTGTTGTCGATCACCTTGGGACAATGGCAGGTTGAATCGAACCAGAAGATGCCGTAATTCGGAATTCCTGTCGGCGCAGTTGTCTCCGCGAGCTGGATTTGATCAGCCGTGCTGCAGTTTGCATTTCCATTCGCCTGAATTCCCGTCGCGAAGCTTCCCGTACATTGCGTTGGAGTTTGTCCTAACGCAACCGCGGTGGCAACATTCCCACTGGTATCGAGCTTGGCGACTTCCAGCAGGGCGGCGCCATTTTCTGAAACTTGTAATTTTCCATTCGCCCCAAAGCCGATCAGCGATTGCCCAGTCGGTGCCGTAGTCAGAGTTCCGAACCCGCCCTGCAAACTCCATGGGCCGCTTCCCGTCGACACGAACGAAGTTGCTTGCACGCTGCCGCTGACGGTGAGCCCGGCATCCATCTGCACGTTAGTTTTGAATTCCTTCAGCGTATTGCTGAGACGCTCCAGCCAGTTGGTGCCGTCACCGACATTCCCAATGTAGTTTGAGATCGACTTGGGCGCGCCGAAGCTGATGCCAATGTCCGCCGGACTACCGTCGCCGCGGTCATAGCCTATAAACGCATCGTTCGGATCATTCGTCGGCCGGTTGTTCTGGCTGGCAATAGTCTTCTGAAAGTTTGAATCCGACAGCGTGATAATGTGACTCGGTCCGGTCCCCAGCGTCGGGAAATTCAGCCGGCCCTTCAGATTCAAGGCGCTATTTGCATCCTGATTCGGTTTGGCCGCCAGCAACAGCGCTCCTTGCTGGAAGAACACACTCGGCGCCATCGCCGAGTAGCAACTTAACCAGATCGGCGTCCACTGGGTTACCGAATCGCAATTGGTTGCGATCACCGAAGGCTCGCCCATGCCGGCAACCCCGACAATACTGTTTGGCGCATTCTGCAGCCAGGCGCGCGCTGAACTCAGTACGCTGTTCGAATCCGAAGCCGCACCCAGGATCAGATTTCCCGGCCAGAAAGTGAGCAGCGGATAGTAAGCCGGGGTCGCCACCGTATAGCTTTGCAGCGCCGCCTGCGTATCTGTAAACGTGCAAACACCGTTTGCACAAGAAGAAGATCGCGTCACGCCGGTTGCCACCGCGAAATTTCCGGTACCAAACGGCGCCTGCTCAAGCCCGGTTACCGTCACTCGCAGTAAATCAAAAGTCGTGGCTCCCGCGATATCGGGGGTGGTCACGGTAATGTTTCCCGATCCATTGGTCAGCCCTCGCCCGGCATATAAAGGATTGCTGGCGCCATAGGTCGGATTCTGAGCAACCACGTAGTACCGGTAATCCGTGGTTCCAGTATTCACAAACAGCGGCACCATTCCCGACGGAGCTTCGCCGCCCGCGACCTTCACCGTGTTCCCCTGAACGATCGCACCCGCCTGCCCAATGTTTCCTGATGGGTTGGTGCAGTTGCCAACTTCCTCGTAAAGATTTTCAATATCCATTCCGCCGAAACCGCCGCGCTTGGTGCCGCCGCGCACGCCGTATTGCGCGAAGCCCTGGATAACACTATCTGAGATCCTAACGGTATTTCCGCTTTCCCAGTCCACGCCGTTGCCGGCACATTGCAGCGAGATATTCAGGTTTTTCAGCCACCCCACCGCGGAGAAAACGTTGAAAGGCCCCGGCGCGTAAACCGCCGGCGCGCAGACCGTACTATCACAGCGCAATCCACCGCCGAGCGTCGTATCCAACCCATCAAGCAGAAACGCTTGATCGTCATCCACCTGCACCAGCGAGCCGAAGGTGCCGCCCGTCACCGGCTGCCTTGTCGCCACATTGAACAGCCGACTCTTTTGCGCGTTCACTTCAATAAAGGGCGCAACTCCATTCGCTATCGCCGGGCGTCCCCGTGGGTTCACCAGCGTGATATCTGAATACGTGCTGGAACTTGCTGTGTCCCCTACAAATAAGCAGGTATCGTTCATCCAGCATTCAATAATTGAACCGCTGAAATCCACAGTAACGTTCGAAGCCCGAATAGAAACTCGCGCGAAAAGTTTGAGTTCTCCCGGCGGTACCACGACTTTGCCCGACTGTGATGTTCCTGCCGGATTGCTCGGAATGAAACGAGCTGCGATCAGTGCCTCTTGCAGTCCGCCTGACGCGCTACCGACCGAGTAACCCGGAGGGTGCGAGTTTGCGGTTGTGAACTGAAGAGTTCCGGCCAGCCCATTGCCTGCGCACGTCCCTCCCGTCACTAGTGCGGCCTCGGCCGTGCCGGTTCCAGAGACGTAAACGTAATACTGCGGTTCAGTCGCAATAACGCCCAAAGGGCATTGCACCAAATTAACGAGTTGAGCGCCGGGTGTACTCAGATTGTTCCCAGGACTTTGGCTCCATCCAAAATCGGTCGCGTATTTTATCGCCAGCATTCCCGCAGTCAAGCCCGAACCACTGCCCGTTCCGCAGCCGCCCCAGGTTGAGTCACCATGCAAGCACACAGTGTTATTCGCTGTCCCCGTTCCCAACTCCACGGTTGGAACTTGCCCGCCGGCAAGGTCAGCTTTGTTGGCTGCGATCAGATCGATGTAATGTTTGTCCGCCGCCTGCTGCGGTGCTGCAGGATCGGCCGGCAACGTCAGCGGCCCGGTCATGGTGTCGCCGGCTTTGGCGACAAAATTTCCGCTGCCCGAATTTATCACCGCCGAGTCCACGTAAGCTTTATTGACCGCTTGTCCGGACTGTGAGGGCGCGGGTAGCACCGGCGAAACCGCGAACTGTTTCGCCCCCGTAATCGTTTCACTTCCGCTCAAGTGGACAACCGTCGCTAGTTGCGTATTCACATACTGCTGGGTCGCAGCCTGCGCCAGTTGCGTGGTCGTGCCTGCGAGCGTCCGCACTTGAGAAATCGTTTCCGGCGAAGCTGTTCCGATCGACCAGTTTTCGGTCTTCACCGTCCCATCCGTCAGCTGATAAGTCACGGTGTAAACCGTACCCGCTGGCGTGGCGCCCGCGTTCGGCGCCAGCTGCGCGCTAAAGCTGCCACTCGTTCCAAGCGCGATGTTGGTATTTCCTGCTGCCACGGTCGCGCCGCCGGCAGTTGTGAACGGCGGCCATGAGATTAACAGGGTCCCGCCCGCTGGCGAGCCATCCGCACGGTAAACCGTGTCCGACACTGTGGTAAGAGCCGGCCCCTGCGCTAGTGCTTGCCCCACCAGCGCCAGCAAGACGCAGCCCAGCCGCCAATAAAAAAGCCGCCATCGCCGGCGGCTTGCTTGCAACATAAATCCTCCGAATTCTGAATCCTGAGAAGAGTTCCTAGTCGCCGCTTCTCACCTGCTGCTGCAAAAAGTTCTCCACGCTGTTGACATAGACGTCGGCGAAATCAACCACCGGCCGCCGCGATGAGATCGTCTCCATCGCTGTTCCCAATTCCCACCCCATCGAGCATAATATGGCCAGCGTCATCATCGCAGCGCGATGCACTCCGGCTGCGCAATGAATGAATAGCTTGTTCTCCGGCCGTTCCAGCGCTTCCGTCGCAAACGCGACCCCGCGTTCGAATAACTCCGGCGGCTTGGGCTGAAAATCGTCATCGGTAGCGTTCCACAAAACCTGTATCCCATGTGGCTCAGCCAACGGGGTGTCGTCAAACTCGATTTGCATGTCGACGATATGGGTGATCCCCATGCGCGCCAGCTCTGCCATGTTCTCTTCGTTCCAGATGCCGCCGCCGAGTCCAATTCGGCCGGTAATCCACGTAATGTCCATCCCGAGTTTCCGTTCTCTCCGGCGCGCGAAATCAATTCTGCGACCAGCGTTGGACCCTACAAGTCCTGCCTGGCGTTCCAGCGCTTTGCTGAAACGTGATCCGGCGCGCTCCCAATTGTTCTTATTCATTCTACGGGATAGCGTTGGCTGACTTCTGTTCGACGATGCGGCAGCTGCTTACCCGGCTCAATAGGCGCCAGCCCCAACTGTTCCAGCAATACCTGAGCCAGCGAGTCCTGCGACTCAGAGTCTTCCTGTGCGACCACCGGATACAAACCAATCATTTCAAAAAGATATTTGATTGCCTGGTACTGGCCCTCTTCGCGTACCGCGTCAATGGCCTGCTGCACCATGGGAACCGCATTTTGTGCGACTAATTCGCTGATTTTCCGGCGCAACTCCGAAAGTTCTTCGGCGGGACCGGCCTGTCTGGTGCGTGTTCCCATGGAAGCCTCGAAGGCAAAAATAAAAAGAGCGCGACAAGCGCGCTCTTTTTTCTTACTCTCTATTTTCAGAATAGCATTCTGAAAAGGTAATTGTGCCATACTTTGCACATTTATATTCGGCTTATTTGCATGGGCTTGCGGAGAATTGGGTGTTTTGACCCCCTTGACAAGAATTTTCCACAGGTCGCCTCGGAGGCAGACGATTGAGCAGCCCTCCCTCCAGAAACAGGTCGCTGACTTTGTCCACCGCTTCCGGAAATTCTCGGCACACGGTGCGGCGCGCACAATGCAACACCTCGGCGGCCTCGTCCTGTGAGTAGTCCTGGAAGATGATCACGGCCACCAGGTCTTTTCCGAAATTGTCCAACTGATCGAGGGCCCGCTCCACGTCGTGCACAAAGATCACCGCGTCCTCGAAGCTCGACATCCGGTACGACGTCACCTTGGAACGAAACAATTCGCGTCCCAGTAGTGATGGCAGCCGCCCGACTTCAATCGAGATCCGTAGATAGCGTTTCAGCAACGCGATGGTGCGCTCGCGGTAGAGCCATAGGTCGGGATCGCGGCCAAGATCCACCGGACTTACTGGAACAGAACCTTCGATAATGGAGGTACGGGCGTCCTCGCCCGTACACGAAATAAGAATCTCTTCGCTCGCATTCATGCGTTTCCTCCTTCGCTCCAGAACGCGCTGTTAATCTTTCGCTCGAGTTCCGCGCCATGGGAAGTTGGTCCTCGATGCTCCCTAAACCGTGGATCACGTGCCAGTCCGGCCAATATCACCGAGCAGGGCGAGCAAAAGATAAGGTCCGAGCCGGTGAGCCGCAACCAAATTGCGCCACAGCGCTCGCAATATTTGAGTTCCATCTGAATCGCATCAATGTCATGCAGTTCCATACTTCGCCTCCACGCGAAAGAGTGAGACAAAAAAAGCCCTGCGCCGGATTTACCGGCTACAGGGCCCGCTTCTGTTACGACGACCTGTCTGGATTATTCAGTTATGAGTCCACCCTCACCTTCAAGTGCCGGAGTGGTGCCGAAAATATCCTTCCTCGTAGCCTGATTTGAGCACTTGCCCGTTCTGGATGATTACGCTAACTTTGCCGTTAAAGTGAATGTCGGAAAGCAAACGCTGCATCGCGGCTGAAAGCACCTCGGCAGCGCGAATTTTGCGGCGAAATTCAGTGAACCCGGCTTCTTCCATTCCTCGCGATACCTCACACATGGCAGCCTTCTCTCTCTCCCCTCTATGCAATCCAGTTATATCGGTTGGTTGATGCTATAGCTGGCAGTTTTCGAGAGTCAAGGCAAAGCCGTAAAAAGGCGGGATTCCCTTGTGAGAGTGGGACTTGCGCGAGCAGTAACAAAGCGCCAAGTTACATAAAGGCGCATTTTGGTTGTGGATTGACGTGGAAAACCGCATAAACCCCGACTATCTGCAGTCTTTTCACACCAGGTAGTTTAATTTCATTTTATGACAATAGCCACATGCTATAGGGCGTGCTATACTCCCGGCCATGAAGTTCAAGGCGTTGCAAGAAAATCTGCGCAAAGCGCTATGGGAACGTATCGACGAAGGCGAACTCACCGGCCTGCGGCTGGCCAACCAGACCGGCTTCCGCCAGGCGCATATCTCCAATTTCCTGAACCGCAAACGCAGCCTGAGTCTGGACGGCATGGATCGTGTCTTGAGCGTTCAGCGGCTGTCAGTGCTTGATCTACTCGACCCGGACGAGGTCAACAAGCGCGCCACCGTTGCTCCGCCCAGCGACGACGAATTCGAAAACATTTTCGTGGTTGAGGGAGAGGTCGCGGCTAACCAGCCGCTCATTATGAGTATGAAGGTACGCGAGATCCAGAAGTTCAAACGCGGCTTTCTGCGCAAGCTGCGCCCTGACATGCATGGCAAGCGGGCCGACTGGGAACGATTTGTGGCTATAAAGATCGCCGGCGACGGCATGAGTATGTATCCCCGCCTTTTGCCCGGCGCGACCGTTCTCATCGACCGTCACTACAATTCTCTGCAGCCGTACCGCAAGGACGAATTGAACATGTACGCGGTACGCATTAAAGATTCCTGCATCGTCCGCTATGTGGAATTGGCGGGCAGAAATATCGTCTTAAGACCACACAATCAGTCCCATTTGGTGGAAATTCTGACCATGTCCGAGGGCGAAGGCCTTCCCGATTACTTGGTAGGGCGGGTCTGCTACATGGGCATCGAAACCTGACTGAAACCCGCTTCGACCCGGTCGTACACCCTCCTCTGGTAACCCTTAGTAACCATACGAATTACACTGGCCAGCCGTACAATGACCATGTCCGAATGGCCGTCCCAGGCTTGCCCCGGCGACTGCCCCGCAATTGGCCGTCAGTTCCAACAGGGCGGCGAAACGTACGGACCTGGAGTCGGAAAAGCTTATGGCGTTTGGTTTCGGGTTCAACAAGCAGAAAGTTCTGAGCGCTGCGGAGAAGTTTGTCCAGCAGGGTAAGTTACAGAACGCCATCTCCGAATACGAAAAGGTCCTCAAGGCTGATCCTAAAGACCTGACCGTACTAAATACTGTCGGCGATCTCTACTCCCGCAGCGGTGAGCAGGAGAAGGCTGCCGACTGCTTCAAAAATGTTGGCGAGGCTTATGCGACGCAAGGCTTCACCGTCAAAGCCATCGCCATGTATAAGAAGTTGAGCAAGCTGAAAACCTCCACCGAATCTGTATTGCGGTTGGCGGAACTCTATACTCAGCAGGGTCTGTTCAATGATGCCCGCGCTCAATACCTGCAGGTCGCCGAAGATTTTCTCAAGTCCGGACAAGTTGAACAGGCAATCAGAATTTTCCAGAAAACTCTGGAAATGGACCCCGACAACGTCCCCATGCGCGTGCGCCTCGCCGAGGCCTATATCCGCATGGGTAAAAAGAACGACGCCTGGCAGCTTCTGACCGCCGCCGCGGAGAGCCTCCGTTCCAAGGGACAACTGGCTGCCGCGGATGAAATTCTGCAGCGCATGTTGAAGCTCGATCCGGAAAATAATTACGCTCTGGTGCTCCGCGGGCGCGCCGCCGCCGAAAAGGGTGACTACAACGGAACCATTCAGTGCCTGGCCAAAGTTGCTGATCTGGATAACAATGCCGATGGGCTTCGAGCTTTGTTTCAGGCCTATGTGCACACCAACCGGATCGACGATGCGTCTTCTCTAGCCGCCAAACTGGCTAACGTTCACGATGACGTGTCCGCGATCTTTGAATGTGGAACGGCGATGGCGGAAGCCCAACGGCCTCGCGACGCGGTCCAACTTTACGAGCAATTCAGCGATCGCTTGCTAAGGACAGACTCCGAGAAGCTGTTCACGGCCCTCCGCTCCATGCTGCATTTCATCCAGGATGATCCCCGGACGCTCGAACAGGTGCTTGCCATATTCCAGAAGGGCGGCGAGAACTCGCAACTTACTGACATTTACGAACTGTTGGCCCACAGCTATGTGCAATCTGGCAATCCCGAAAAGGCGCAAACTTATTACCTGAAATTGACCGAGCTGGAACCAGCGAACCAGATGCACGCCCAGAACTATCAGCAGATGACGGATCAGATTGGGTCCGCGAATGACGAGCACCTCATCACTGCTGAAGAAGGCGCTGGCATGATGGATGAACTGGAAGCCAACGCGCCGTTCATCGAGCAGCGTTATGACGACGAGGTCGCACTCGCATTGAAGGCCGCTTTAACCGATGCCGAGTTGTTCATGTCTTACAACATGCCGGCCAAGGCCCTCGATCCGTTGATCGGCGCATTGCCCAGTGCACCTCGCGACCTGCGCTTGAATCAGAGGCTCGCAGCTCTGCACACGCGCGCCGGCCGCTTCGCCGAAGCCGCAGTCTGCTGCCGCACCCTCGAAAGCATTTATCACGACGCCGGACACGCAGACGAAGCGTCTAAATATAGCGACCTGGCTGCGAAATACGAGCAGCGGAGCGCCCCGGCCGTCGCCAAGTCTCAGGCAGTTACCCCGCCGCCAGCCGGACAGCCAGCCGTTCAGGAATTCGAGATCGCCGCGCCAGCGCCAGATCCATTCGCGGAAGCCGAGGCGGCCGCCGCACAATCGGCCGGCCAGCCTGCCACGCCCGAATCGAACACGTCATCTACGCATTCAGGACTTTTCTTTCACCAGGAGGCTCCGCCCGCGCAACTGGAAATGCCTTCCGACGCGCCGACCGAGATGCCGCAGGAATTTCCGACAGCCGCTACTCCCGAATCTTCCGCCGACGCTCATTCCGCAGACGATTGGGAACAGGACTTCGCCATTGATGCACCGCACGCAGCGGGTACCTCTGAATTCGCGCATGCCGCTGACGAGCCAGGCGCATCTCCAGCCCAGGAAGAGGTTGCCGCCGCAGGCGCACCGCCCAATTTAGAGGAATCCATCGAGGAAGTTCGTTTCTACATCGGGCAAGGCATGACCGAGCAGGCCGAGAGTATCCTCCAGAGACTGGAAGCCACTGCGCCCGGCGCGCCTGAGCTTTCCATTCTTCGTCGCGGAATTGACTCCGCGAAACAACTTTCCCAGGCTTCGGCACCCCAATCCCCAGTTTCCATTGATGAATCGGAAATTGTCGAGCCTCCTCCGCCAGCTATCGTGGAAGAAGTCGTAGAACCCATGCCAGCAGCTCACGCCCCGGCACAGCCTCAACCGTGGCCGAGTCAACGGCCGGTATTCGACACTCCCGCGCCGGAAGTCGAGTCGCCGCTCGGGGAAAATTTGGATCCCGCGCCGGCGCCCTTCCAGCACACGGCTACGCCCGTGCCCGCGCAAGCCACATCAAAGTTCGCGCCGGGAACGCTCGACGAATTCGTTGCCGATCTCGAAGCTTCGCTGGGTAATGATTTCATCGTCGAAGCTACTCCTGTGCCGTCGCCTACGGTCACGCCTGCGGCTATCGAAACGCCTCAAGTCGTTACCCAAAGCGAATCACAAACTGCCAGGGCTGCGGTCGCCTCAGCCAGTCACAGCCACGCCGCTCCTGCCCCGCCGCCGGTGTTCGCGTCAACCCCGGAGCCGGTCCATACTGCGCCGTCACACGTTTCGCCTGCAACCCACGCTGCGCTTCCGCCGCAAAGGTTCGATCCTGCGTCGAGCGTCGATTTATCCAGCATGTTTGGCGAATTGAAGCAGGAACTTGAACATGACGCGGCCACTGCCGACGAAGATCCAGAGACGCACTACAACCTGGGAGTCGCGTTCCGTGAAATGGGCTTGCTCGACGAAGCTATCGGCGAGTTGCAGAAGGTATGCCAGTTCGTCGACCGTGGCCACACCTTCCCCAACCTGATGCAGGCTTATACCTGGCTGGCCCAGTGCTTCCTGGAAAAAGGCATGCCCGAGGTTGCGGTTCGGTGGTATGAAAAAGCCCTGAAACTTCCAAACCTGGAGCAGGAAACCCGCACCGCCCTGCATTACGAACTCGCTTCCGCGCTCGAGGGCTCCGGCAACAATCCTGCCGCACTCAGTAATTTCCTCGAAGTCTACAGCAGCAACATCGACTATCGCGATGTGGCCGAGCGGATCAAGGCCCTAAGGCCGTAAAATACCCAAATGAGTTTGAATCAAACGGCGATGTCGCGGCCATATGGCAGGAGTGCGTATTGAGCGTTGAGCCTACTACGCCGCCGGCGACCACATCACGCGAGGCGCCTCCGATTCCCGCTGACTCTCCCCGGCCCGCGGTGCGAACGGCGCGTCGAAATCCTGCAGCCGTGGAAATATGGCTCCTTCGACTCCGGTCTTTGTTGTTCGTCACTTTGTGCGCCACGCTTGGCGTGCTGCTCATCATTCTTCCCTGGACGCCTCGCTGGACTGATAACCCGCTTCTGTTGACCTCGCCCAATCTGCGCGACTTCGTTTCCAGCGGATTCGTGCGCGGCCTGACCAGCGGGCTGGGTATTCTGGATCTGTGGTTGGGTTTCTGGGAAGCCATTCATTATCATGAGAACCCGCGGCCATGAGTCGCGATTCGGACGTCTTCGATGCATTACTCCAAATCACAAAGCCTGTTTTTCTCCGACTTGACCTCTAACCGTTGTCCGCAAGCGACACAAAGGAACCGATGAGTATCCCTCCCGAAAAGAAAATCGCGCCGATGGCGTACGAGAATCCCGAATTCCTCAATAGCCCCGATGGCCGGGTCCTGCGCATCATGTCCGAGTACGTCGAGCCTCTGGCGCGATTCCGCCGTGAGCAAATCCAGGACACCGTTGTGTTCTTCGGTTCGGCGCGCTTTCGCAGCCTCGAAGACGCCCGCAAAGCAGTCGCAGAAGCTGGCTCAGGCGAAGCAGCCAAACTGGCCCGCTCCCATCTCGATATGGCGCGTTATTACGAAGAGGCCCGGCGCATGGCTTTCATGCTCAGCGAGTGGGCGAGCACTATTCCTGCGCGCAGGCGCCGTTTCGTGGTCACCACCGGCGGAGGTCCCGGAATCATGGAGGCCGCAAATCGCGGCGCCCAAGAGGCGAAATCCAAGTCGATCGGCCTCAACATCCGGTTGCCCTTCGAGCAATATCCCAACCCCTACATCACGCCAGCGCTGAATTTTGAGTTCCATTACTTCTTCATGCGCAAGTTCTGGTTTGCATATTTGGCCAAAGCGCTGGTCATTTTTCCAGGCGGGTTCGGCACCCTGGACGAGCTGTTCGAAATTTTGACCCTCGCCCAGACTCAGAAGCTTGCGAAAAAGATTCTGGTGGTGATCTACGGCCGCGAGTATTGGGAGAAGCTGATCAACTTCCAAACCATGATTGACGCTGCCGCCATCTCGCCCAAAGATCTCGAACTTTTCAAGATTGTGGACAATCCTGAGGAAGGTTTCGAATTTCTTCGCGAAGGCCTGATCAAATACCACTTGGGCCCGGACCGTCCGAAGCGGGTGGGCGAAGTCGTGCCCGAGATCGCAAAAACAAATCCATAGTGGTCTATGCTCAGTTGTTAGTGAATAGAACAAACGCTAATCACTAAGCGACGTCGGGTGTAATCCCTCGTTATAGAATCCGAAGTAGATTTCGCTGACCGCCGAACGCTGATCACTAGCCACTGACCGGTGCTCCTCTACTACATCACCGACCGCTCGCAGTTCCGGGGAACCGAGTCTCAACGCCGGGATAGCCTGCTGAGAAAGATCGCGGAAGCGGCAAATGCGGGCGTGGACTACATACAACTTCGTGAAAAGGATCTTTCAGGGCATGCGCTGGAATCTCTGGCAAAAGAGGCCGCGCAACTCATCCGCGAGACCCGCAGTAGCACCCGTCTCTTAATCAATTCTCGAACCGACATCGCACTAGCCGCTGAGGCCGACGGAGTGCACCTCACCTCAAACGACATCTCGCCAGTCGATGTCCGTAAGATTTGGCGCGAAGCGCATGCTCCCGCGCAGCCAATCATCGCCGTCTCATGTCACAGTGAAGCCGACGTCATCGCAGCCGAGAACACCTCTGACCGTGTAGCAGCGGACGTCCACGTCCGCCCACCCTCTGCCGATTTTGCCGTCTTCGGTCCAGTGTTCGAGAAGCGAGGAGCCACAAAAACCGCAGGACTAGATAAGCTCCGACGAGTCTGCCGGCACCGAATCCCGGTTCTCGCCTTGGGAGGCGTGACTACGGAAAATGCGCATCTCTGCCTGGAAGCCGGAGCCAGCGGAATCGCCGGCATTCGATTGTTTCAGGAAAACGACGTTGCCGCGGTAGTGACAAAACTTCGCGGATTGAAATAAAGCAAAAATTTAGTGCCGCGCTACCAGCATTCCCAGGATCTCCTGCAATCCGTGGCGAATGCGTTTCAAGTCAGCCGAGGATTGAATCGGAAACGGCAGTGGCGCCTGGTTCTTCTCAACTTTGCTTTCCGAGCGAAGTTGCTGGCGCGCGCCGGCGATGGTAAAGCCCTCCTCATAAAGCAGCTTCTTAATGCGCAGCACCGCCTCAACATCCTTGCGCCGGTACATCCGCTGCCCGGTGCTGCTCTTAACTGGTTTGAGTTGGGGAAACTCGGTCTCCCAGAAACGAAGAACGTAGGCCGGCAGCCGGCACAGCTCCGAGACTTCCCCGATGCGGAAGTAGAGCTTATCGGGAACAACAATTTCGCTTGATCGGTTTGGTTTGGCCTTCAGCTTAGTAACGCTCATAGTATCCGCCAGCGACACTCGGGTGACCTCAAAGACGCGCCGCTACAGCGTTTCTAGCACGATCCGCCGCTCGCGACAACTACTACTTGGCCGGCAAACAAAAAACCTCTCGAGGATTTTCGTCGAGAGGCTTACAAACTCTTGCGTGAGATCTTCTCACGTTCTTAGTGCTTTTTCTTTTTTGCTGCCTTTTTCTTTGCTGGCATCATTACCCTCCTGAACGATTTTCCCTCGTTACTGAACGGTCTCTGCCGACAATTTTGCTATCAGCAGCATCACTGATTTCAGATATTGCGATGTGTCACTGCTGTTGTCAACATATTTCTTGCATTTTGAACGAGTTATTAACAGGGAACATCGCTCGCGAATCATCATCACGCAAAACGAATTCGTTACTCGAAGGCGAAGTTTCAATTGTTTTTTCTGGATGGTATTCGCGTCGATCCGGGAAAATCGTGGCAAGAATTTTTCTTAAGCGCCCGTCGGCATCTTCACAATTTTTTTCTGGATGGCGTAAGTGACCAGTTGCGCCTTGTTGTGGATATTCAACTTGCGCATCAGGTTAAATTTGTGGGCTTCGACCGTCTTCACGCTTAAACCCAGAATGCTGGCGATCTGCCGCACCGAGTTTCCCTCAGCCAGCATCTTGATCACTTCTCGTTCGCGAGGTGTCAAGGTTGAACCGCGCGCCATTCCAGTGGTTGAGCGCGAACGGAAGTCATCGACCAGCTTTCCCAGCACTTGCGGGCTTAAATATTTCCTCCCCGCATTCACGTCGCGCACTGCCCCGATTAATCGCGGCGCAGGCGCATCTTTCAAAATGTAACCCGAGGCGCCGGCGTCCAGACACTGCAGCAGGTATTCTTCGTCCTCATACATGGTGAGGAAGATTACGCGCCGGCCGGGCAATTCCCGCGTGATCCGTCGCGATGCCTCAAAGCTCGACAGCCCCGGCATTCCAATGTCCAGCAGGACAACATCCGGCTTGAGCGCTTGCGCCTGCTCTATTGCTTCCGATCCGTCCCGTGCCTCTCCTACAACTTGGAGATCGGGCTCGCTCTCCAGCACGCGCCGCAGTCCCTCGCGAAACAGCGTGTGATCGTCGACAATCAGACATCGGATGGGCATAGCTCCCCGTTAACTGGCCTTTGCTGTCGAGGCACGCCGAACTGCTCGGCCGCCACGTCTTGTTTGTGGAGTGGAAGATGCATCGGCGATAAAAGGCAAAACAATGCGGACCTGCGTCCCTCGGCCGCGCCGGGATTCGATGGTCATGGAACCGCCAAGCGCAACCGCACGTTCGCGCATTCCGGTCAACCCAAAGCCGCCGTCGTCAGGCGCTTTCGTCAATATCCCGGTTCCGTCATCTTCAATTTCAAGGTGGATTTCGCTCCCCGCAGTGTGTAGCCTCACCACAAAATTTCGCGCTCGCGAGTGTTTTGCGATGTTGTGCAACGCTTCCTGCGCCGAACGGTAGAGCGCCACTTCAATGTCGTGGTCCATGGCCGCAATTTCTCCCGGCAATTCCACGCGGGCTTTCATGCGGGTCTGGCTGGCCAGCAGTTGTGCATGCCGCCGAATTGCGGCAAGTAGTCCAAACTCCTCTAAGACGCGAGGCGATAACCTGGCGATGATTCGCCGCAGACCCTCGATGGTCCGGTCCAGCACATCGAGCGATTCCTGGACCATGGCTTTCTGTTCCGGATTCCTGGCGTTCGAGGCAAGCATCTCAAGTTGAAACCGCAAGACCATGAGCGCTTGGCCAGTCTCATCATGCAATTCCCGGCTGATACGCCGCCGCTCCTCTTCCTCGCCTTTCAACAGGTGCCGCGAAAGTGCAGCAGCATCGGAAGCGGTCGTATCAGCGACTTGGCGCTTTGGGACAGCTTTATGGGACACCCGATCACCTCAGAACTACAAAAGCCCGTAATCACCACGTGGGGACAGCCGCCCTAGGCTGTCCGGTCGAGCGAACCTCGACTTGCACCACGTCACTGCGAACTCGCCGATTTGGTCTCGCTTCACAGTACTCCCCTTCGACGCGGAATACGCGTAGCCAAGCTTTGGATGAACAAGCGGAGTTGCGGGTTTGCCACTTCATAAGCAACATTACTCATCGGATACAATCCGAGTAGATGCTCAAATTTTTCACCTCTGGAGAATCTCATGGCGAAGCGCTGGTTGCATTTATCTCCGGCTTGCCCGCTGGACTTGAAGTCGCGCAGGACTTTATAGACCACGAACTGTGGCGCAGGCAGCAGGGTTACGGCCGCGGCGGCAGAATGAAAATCGAGCGCGATTCGGCCAGAATCCTCTCCGGCGTTCGTCACGGACAAACCATTGGTTCTCCCATCTCCATGCTCCTGGAAAACCGGGACTGGAAAAACTGGCAGCAGCAGCTTCCGGTTGAGAAGGGAGATTCTAGCTTGCACAAGCGGGTCGCGTCGCCTCGTCCTGGCCATGCCGATTTGGCTGGCGCGTTGAAATACAACTTCTCTGAAGCGCGATACGTTCTCGAGCGCGCTTCCGCCCGCGAATCGGCCGCGCGCGTCGCCGTCGGTGCTTTAGCCAAATTATTTTTGAAGCAGCTTGATATTGAAGTCCTGAGCCATGTGGTCGCGGTCGGAGCCGCTAACGTCGAACGCGAAGTTCCTTGGGAAAAAATCAAAGCCAGTTGCAGCCGTGAAGAAGTTTTGCTGAATTGCGCCGAACCTGAGGCCGAACAAAACATGAAAGCCGAAGTCGACAAAGTTCTGCGCACAGGTGACTCCGTCGGCGGCGTCTTTGAAGTGGTTGCGCACGCCGTGCCTGCTGGTTTGGGAACCTACGCTCAATGGGACGAACGTCTCGACGCCCAACTTGCCGGGGCCGTTATGTCCCTGCAAGCGGTCAAGGCCGTAGAGATTGGCGCGGGCGTAGCGTCGGCCTACGCTCCCGGATCAGCGGTTCACGATGAGATCGGTTACAACCGCGACTCTGGCTTTACTCGCACCCGCAACAACGCTGGGGGTATCGAAGGCGGAGTTTCGAATGGACAGGAAATTCGCGTTCGCGGTTACCTGAAACCAATTTCTACCTTGCGCCGTCCATTACAATCGGTAGACTTTACCAGCCGCGAACCGGTGAAGGCGGCCTACGAACGTTCCGATGTCTGCGTGGTGCCTGCCGCCGGAGTTGCTGGTGAAGCAATGGTTGCTCTGACTTTGGCGCGTTGCGCTCTAGAAAAATTCGGCGGCGACTCGATGACCGAGACCTTGCGCAATTTCAATGGGTATCTCAAGCAGTTGAAGAACTATTGACCTCAAGGCCAACGACGAACGACCAATGAGCAAATGATCTATCCCATCGTGAAGTACGGAAATCCCGTCCTGGAAAAACCCGCAGCGCCAGTGACCGAGTTTGACGACGAGTTGAAAACCCTGGTGGCGGACATGTTTGAGTCCATGTACGAAGCCAAAGGCGTAGGCCTCGCCGCGCCACAGATTGGCATTTCAAAGCGATTGGCCGTCATCGACGTCACTTTCAAAGAAAACCCGCGCGAGAAACTGGTGCTGGCAAATCCCGAAATCATTCACACCGAGGGAAAGCAAACCCAAAGCGAGGGCTGCCTCAGCATCCCTGATTTTCGCGAAAACGTGACTCGCGCCAACAAGGTCACCATCCGCGCTCAGGACGTAAATGGCAAATGGTACGAGAAAACCGGCGAAGAACTGCTGGCCCGCGCCTTCCTGCACGAAACCGATCATTTAAACGGCAAGCTTTACATCAGTCACTTAAGCGCCCTGAAGCGCGACCTGATCAAAAGAAAGATCCGCAAGCTGGTAAAAGCCGGTGAATGGAAGTGAGCTGATTAGTTTGGCCAAGAGTCAATTTCTTCCGAACTCCGCTAGGTGGGTTGTGAGTGAAATAGCGATTTTTCGCCAGCTGAGGTCATGGAACGAATCGAATTTAGTGCGCCTTACCCGCCCGCTCTAGGATGAACTGCTTTACTTCCTTGATATCCGACTGCATTTTCCCGCGAGTGATTTCATTCAAGTGTTCCAGCAACAGCAAGGTTATTCGGGGACGGCGGTCGTCAGTTACTTTTACGCAATACTGGGGACATTCAAACGCGTCGCGAATTACACGCAGTACCCATTTTGCGTTTTTTGGGGACGCCATTTCGCTATCATCTATCGATTTCAGGACTGCGACCGCTACCAAATCCCCAGACCTGTTGAATGTCTTCTCGTCCCATCCTGAATACATCCCGGAGCTTGTGACCCTGCGGACCGCAGCCTTCACATCGTTGAATGAGTAGTCGCCTTTCGGTTTGCAGCCCTGCCAGTCCTGTGCTGATGATGCAAGGGCCAGAAACACTACGCATACGAATAAACTATGGACTCTCATACAGAACTCCATTTGAGCAGGGCTATCGTAGCAGACTAGTAACTCGCAACCGCCGCGCAATCTGCGCAGGTTGCATGTCCATTTAGAATGACCCTGCGAAATGTACCTCCTCTATAGCGCATTGCTCGCCGTAGCTCTGCTGCTCGGCAGCCCCTACTGGATCTTCCAGATGCTGCGCCACGGCAAATATCGCCGCGGACTCCGCGAGCGCTTCGGAGTCGTCCCTCAAAGAATCCGCTCACAAAGCAAACCTTCCATCTGGATTCACGCAGTCTCCGTTGGCGAAGTCCTAGCCGTCAGCGAACTCGTCCGGCAACTCCGGTCCGAATATCCGGAGCACCGAGTCGTAGTCTCGACTACAACCGACACTGGCCACACGCTGGCTGCTACCCGCTTCGACGCGGAAAACGTCTTCTACTTTCCATTCGATCTAAAATTCTGCGTAAAGCCATACTTCGACGCCCTGCACCCTGAACTTATCGTCATCGCCGAGACCGAATTCTGGCCGAATTTCCTCCGCACCGCCCACACGCACGGAGTCCGCGTTGCCGTCGTTAATGCCAGAATCTCCGATCGATCCCTTCCCGGCTATCGGCGATGGCAGCGTCTGCTCTCTCGTGTCCTGAGTGATGTCGATCTTTTTCTGGCGCAAACTTCCGAGGACGCGCGCCGCCTGACCGAAATTGGCGCCGATGCCAATCGCGTTCGTGTCGCGGGCAATCTCAAATTTGATGTCCCTCCTCAGCCCGCACCCGCAATCATCTCCCAGCTGCAATCAGCTCTGGCCGCCTCCGGCGCCAGCCCGGTCCTGGTTTGCGGCAGCACCGTGGACGGCGAAGAATCTCTTCTTCTTGACGCCTTCAAGGCTGTGCTCGCCCACCATCCGTCTGCCGTAATGCTGCTCGCCCCTCGCCACCCGGAGCGTTTCCAGCAAGTCGCAGATCAGCTTCAGCAATCAGGAGTTGAATTTTCTAAGCGCTCAAACTGGAACGGCGAATCCCTAGCTGGACGCGTCCTCCTCATCGACTCCATCGGCGAACTTGCCAGCCTTTACGCTCTCGCCGACGTCGCTTTCGTCGGAGGCAGCCTGATGCCGCGCGGCGGCCACAGCATTCTCGAACCGGCACAACACGGCGTCGCGATCCTCGTCGGCCCGCACACGGAAAATTTTCGCGACATCATCGAGCTATTTCGAAGTCAGGATGCAGTTCGCATCGTCGCTTCCGCCGATCTCCGCACATGCGTCACTGACCTGCTGGAGAACGACAACGCGCGTTTCGCTCTCGGCCGCCGAGCTCTAGAAACGCTGCACTCACAACGCGGCGCCACTCAATTCACCATGGATCAATTGCGCGGGTTGCTCAAAGGCTCCGTTCGCGAGGTGCATCCCGCGTGAACCCGTTGAGCTCTTTGTACGAATTCGCCGCTATGGTTCGTAACCACTTTTACGATCGCGGCATTCTCAAATCTCACAGGTTGTCTAGTCCGGTGATCAGTGTCGGCAACATTTCCGTCGGCGGATCAGGCAAGACCCCATTCGTGATTATGCTCGGCGAACTGCTCAAGCAGCGCGGCATCGGGTTCGACGTGCTCTCGCGCGGATACGGACGTGAAACTCGCGGGGCTATGCTCGTCGACCCAAACGGCACATCGCGCGACTTCGGCGACGAACCACTCCTGATTGCACGCCGTCTGGGATGTCCGGTCATCCTCGGCGAAAGCCGCTACCAAGCCGGCAAACTGGCTGAGGCCCAACCCTTGGGGACATCCTCACAACTTCACATCCTCGACGACGGTTTTCAGCACCGCTCTCTGGCTCGCGACTTTGACATCGTGCTTCTTACTGAACAAGATCTGCACGACCAGATCCTACCCACAGGTCGCTTGCGCGAACCACTAAGTTCACTTCGCCGCGCCGACGCCATCGTACTCACCGAAGAAATCGATCCTAATCTGTTGCCAGGCAACAAAAATATCTGGCGGATCCGCCGCACTCTTACGGTCCCAGCAACCCCACAACACCCGATCGCTTTCTGCGGTATTGCCCGCCCACGCAAGTTCATCGAGCAATTCCGAGCCCTTGGTATTCAGCCGATCGCGGAAAAGTTTTATCGCGACCATCACCAATACACCTCGCATGACGTCCGGGATCTCCTCAGATTAAGAGACCAAAATCAGGCCGACGCCTTCATCACCACCGAAAAAGATGCCATCAACCTAGGCACACACCTCAGCGAAATATCCCCAATCATCACGCGAGTTGAGATGGAATTGATCGATCCGGCTGGCGTTGTGGATACCATCCTTCGTGTCATCACCGAACGCAGGGCCAAAGCATGAGAAAATCGCAGTGGCCACTGGCCGATCACTCAGTCGCTCACTAAATGGCACGCTCACCAAAACCCGCCGACCGTTTGCGAAAAATCGTTGAATCGTTCCCGCGCGTCACCGTAACCGTGCTCGGCGATATGGTTGCCGACGAATTTGTCTTCGGCGAAATTTCTCGCGTCTCGCGCGAAGCTCCGGTGCTGATCTTGCGACATCGCGAGCGTGCCGTGGTCCCCGGCGGCGGCGCCAATGCTGTTAATAACCTCGCTGATCTCGGCGTCAATGTGCTTCCCGTTGGCATTATTGGAAATGACGAACCCGGACGTTTGCTGCTCCGCAGTTTTCGCCACAAACATATTCCGGTCACCGGAATTCTCAAGCATAAGAGTCTTCCCACCGTTACTAAAACCCGTATTCTCGCTGGTATGCCGCACACCTGGCGCCAGCAGGTGGTACGCATCGATCGCGAACCCGACGCATCACCCGATCGCCACACCGCGCGCGAACTCGCGCTCGCAACCCGTGAATATCTGCGAGCCTCTGACGCGCTGCTGGTCTCAGATTACGGATACGGCGCGGCCACCCCGCAAATTTTGACGGTTGCACGCGACCGCCGGCGCACTCCCCGCCCCGGCACTTCCGCAAAACCGGCGGGAAGTTACGATTCCATGCCCGTGGTTCTCGACTCCCGTCATCGCATTCTGGAGTTTTCTGGCATCACCGCGGCCACGCCCAATGAGCCGGAGGTCGAAGAAGCATTAGGAGCGAAAATCGGCGCCGACTGGAGCCATCTATGTTCCGCCGGCGCGGAAATTATTTCTCGCATGAACCTCACTTCTCTGTTAATAACTCGCGGCCGCGACGGCATGGTCGCGTTCCCTGGCAAACATAAGCCGGTAGATATTCCGGTCTTCGGAAGCGACCAGGTAACCGACGTTACCGGCGCTGGCGACACTGTTATCGCGACCTTCACCGCGGCTTTAGCTGCAGGCGCCGACACCGAAGACGCGGCCCAGCTGGCGAACTACGCCGGGGGGATCGTGGTAATGAAACGCGGCACGGCGACAGTTTCGCAACAGGAATTACTGGACGCGATTGAAAAAGCGCCGCCGGGGACCAAATCGCATTAGTGTTCGGGAACGCAGAAATCGCAACACACAAAGGAACACCAGCGCATTGAGCGATGACAAAATTCTCAGCCGCGACGAGCTGAAGCGTCGTGTAGAGGCCTGGCGCTCGGGCGGGGAAAAGATCACGCTGGCCAACGGCGCCTTCGATCTTCTTCACGTCGGACATGTACGCTATCTGCGCGCTGCAAAACAACTGGGCGGAAAGTTAGTAGTCGCCGTCAACTCTGACCAATCCGTTCGGGCGCTGAAGGGCGACGGGCGTCCGCTCATGCCCGCTGACGAACGTACAGAAATTTTGGCCGCCTTGTCCGATGTCGACGCCGTCGTGATTTTTCCCGAACGCGACGTGCGGGCGTTGGTGCGCGAAATCCGTCCCGACATTCACGCTAAGGGCACCGATTACACGCCTGAGAGCGTGCCTGAGCGAGACACCGTAATCGAATCCGGCGGCCGCGTAGAAATCGTCGGCGACCCCAAAGATCATTCCACGACCGAGATCATTCGCACTCGCGTTGGGCAGCGCCGACCGTGAGCGCCACGGCCGCCAATGTCCCTCCAAACAGCCTGCTGGTTGTGCGTTTGGGCGCGATGGGCGATGTCATCCATACCTTGGCTGCCGTCTGTTCATTACGCAATGCGTTTCCAATTATGCACATAGGTTGGATCATCGAAGATCGTTGGTCCCAACTGTTATGTGCCGCTGGCTCGTCGCTGTCTGGAGCACGCAGCCAGCAACGGCCGGTTGTCGATTTTGTTCATCTTGTGAACACCAAGCGCTGGCGCAAATCTTTGTTTTCCCGCCAGACTAAGCGCGAGGCACGCCAGGCTCTACGCGAAGTGCGCGATCGGCATTATGAAATTGCCGCCGATTTTCAGGGCGCCTTGAAATCCGCGGTCATTGCGCGAATATCGGGAGCGAATGCTATTTTCGGCTTTGCGCATCCGCGCGAGTGGCCGGCCCGCATGTTCTATCGCTACAAAATCGCAGCCCGGGGCGCGCACGTGATCGAGCAATATCATTCACTCGCCGAGGCTGTTGCCGGAAAGCCACTTACCCCAAGCGCAACCATCTTTCCTCGCGACGAAAACGCTGAAGCTTCCATCGAAAAAAAAATCTCCGGATTGAGTAAAGATTTGGTGATCATTAATCCGGGCGCGGGATGGGGCGCAAAACGATGGCCCACCCAGCGCTATGGCGAAGTTGCGCGCCAGCTTTCACTCTGGGGATTCGTACCTCTCATCAACTTTGGCCCCGGCGAAGAGGACCTCGCGTTGCAAGTCCAGGCAACCAGCAATGGGGTCGCACAACCGATCTCATGTTCGATCTCCGAACTCATAGCGCTGACCCGCCGGGCTCGATTGTTTATCGGTGGCGATACGGGCCCTTTGCATTTGGCGGCGGCATTGCAGGTCCCGGTCGTGGCAATCTTTGGCCCCACCGATCCCGCTCGTAACGGACCTTATGGCGTGAAGACCGTAGTCTTGCGCAATCCCGCCAGCAAAACTTCCTTGTCGCACACCAGCGCTTCCGATCCTGGGCTTCTCGCAATCACTGCCGACGAAGTAATCTCGGCAGCGCGTGAATTGGTAAGGAGCGCGATTGCCTAGCTGGAGCAAAATTGCACGCCGCATCCGGGTCCCGCTCGGCTTCATTTTCGCGGCCGCATACATTTGGCTCGCCCGGCCCACGATCGTATCCATCGTGATCGGAAGCTGCGTTGTGCTGGCAGGACTTTGCATTCGCGCGCTCGCCTCCGGTCACGTCGAAAAAAATGAAGTGCTCGCCACCAGCGGCCCTTACGCCCACACCCGCAATCCGCTTTATTTAGGATCGATCATTCTCGCTGTCGGCTTCCTGATTGCCGCTAGAAGCTGGTGGCTGCCTCTGATCGCAGCCGCAATGTTGCTAGTCATTTATGTTCCCGTGATTCAATCCGAAGAGGCATTTCTGCGCGAGCGTTTCCCGGAATTCGACGACTACGCCGCTCAGGTCCCGCGATTGTTTCCGCGTGCCCGCCCTTATCAAAGACGTCCTGATTCGTTCTCTTGGCATCTTTACTGGAAGCACCGCGAGTACAACGCCGCGCTGGGCGCCGCATTGATGATTATCGCCCTGGTGGCAAAATCTGTGTGGTTACAAAAATGATCGAACGCATCAAGAGATTCAGGCCACTTTGTGCCCTCATCGTTATTACCGTGTCTACGTCTCTAGCACAAAGTAATTCATCGCCCGCTTCAATCGGCGCAGCTCCGGCTTCTCGGATTATTCCTCCATCCCCATCATTTCATTTGCCCGACAGCGAAACTCTTGTTTATTCCGTCGAATGGCACCTGCTCAATGCCGGCGCGGCAACAGTTACTCTGAAGCGCGACGGCTCCTCCGAACATCTGCGATCAATTGCCGATACCTCCGGGGTTGTGAACAAAATCTTTGCCGTTCATGACACTTTCGATGCGGATATCGAACCTCGCAATTTTTGCACCCAGCAGGTTTCGAAGCACAGCGAGGAAGGCGCGCGCCGGATCGAGAGGCGGGTCCATTTCGACTATCATTCCGCAAAAAGTCACATGGAAGAAAACAATCTGAAGACCGGCATTCGCCGGCAGGGAGACTTCGACATTCCGCCCTGCGTCACCGATGTGGTCAGCGGGTTCTTTTACGCCGCATCGCTCGACCTGGCGCCCGGTTCATCGCAAACCTTTCCGGTCAACGATGGCGGCAAAACCACTGATGTGAAAATAGAAGTCGAAGGCCGGAACCGAATCAAAGTCCCGTACGGCGAATTTCAAGCCTTGCGGGTGAAAGCCGAACCAGTTTCCGGGCCGCTTGCGGGCAAAGGCGTCCTCTGGGTTTGGTTCACCGATGACGCCCGGCACATCCCATTGCAGCTGAAATCTAAGTTGGGATTTGCCACGCTCTTATTTCAATTGCAGCGTCTGGATTTGCCGAAGAGCGCCAAGTAAGCGCTGCGTTTCAGTTCTTCGCCGCACGCGCCTCTGTAACTTCCCGTGCGTGTTTCAGCTCTGCCCGTTCCGACGTCGCACCCTCACAATTCTTTACCAGCGTGGCGAAGTAATCGTTCGCTTTGTCGTGCTTGCCCGCCTGTTCAGCCGCTTGCGCAGCCCCGTAGAGTGCGTCAAAGCGGTCAGGATCGCTTTTGAGTGTTGCCTCATACTCGACCAGCGCTTCTTCCGGATGTTTGCTCGCGAGCAGTATGTCGCCGATCATCTCGTGCGCCGGAATCCCCTGGCTGGCCTCCGCCTCACCTTCTTCTTTATCGGCGATGGTTCGCATCAGGCGCACCGCTTCGTCATTATGGCCCTCGGCCTGCGCCAGCCACGATCTGGCCACCACCAACTCGTCCGTCACCCCGTCGTATTCGCCTTGATCCTTCTTCTTGTTAGCTCCCAGTTTTTTCTGGATGGTCTCAAGTTGTGCAATTTCCTTCCGCGTCTGCTCTACATTGCCAATACGCGCAGCACCAATCGCCCGCGCCGTGTAGGTGATCGACTGGTCGGAATCGCCCGCACCGGTTACCGGGGTAAGCTGAGCCGCTTCATTCCAGTGATGTAGTTCCAACTCATACGAAGCAGGAAATGCTGACATTGCAAACGTTCGCGGATCGAACCCCATGCCATACATATCGTGCATCGGCGGCATGGCGCGCACTTCGTCGATGATCCTCTGCGCATCTTGCTCGCGCCCGGTTTGCAAATACGCGTACACCAGAAAATCCATGGCGTGGAACTGATGCCCTTCGCCGCCCATGTGCTCGGCTGCTTCCTTTTGGGTGGCGGCGATTGAACGAACGTTGGAATCGATGTCGTCCTGCCACAAACCTAGCCGCGCAAAAATATGCGCCGGCATGTGCAAGGCATGTGGAGCAGCAGGCGCGAGTTGTGCGTATCTGCGGGCTGCGGGCAGACCGAGCTGCGCCATCTCCGGCTTATCGTAAGTATGGATCAGATAATGCGCCACTCCAGGATGGTTCGGCTCCTCGGCAAACAATTTTTCCAGCACCGCAGCCGCATGCTTACGATTGGCATTAGTCTTGTCGTGGTCAGGTTCAGCCGCCAGCAAACTCAGCGCATAAAACGCCGCCGCCTCATGATCATCCGGAAATTTCGCGTAAACCTTCTCCATCGCCTTCGAATAGGCTGTAACCCGCTTCTGGTAAGGCTTTCCCGGATGCTCATAAAACTTGCTTAACGCCGAAATGTAATCCTTTTCTCGGGGAGTTCCCGGCAAAGATTTTGCAGATTTGAGTTCCGCGCCGCCGCGATCAAGGACGGCGACATCCGGGCGGTTCCATAGCTGGTGCCATAAACTCATCGCCAGGCCCCAGTGCGCAATCGCACACTTCGGATCGTCCTTCTCGATCTGTCCAAATTCCTTTTCGGCTTCTTCGTACCAAAATGAATGCAGCATCGCCACGCCGCGCTCAACCGGCTTCTGCTCCGCCGCCAGGCAAGAAGACGGAAAGTGAACTATCCCCACCTGAGCTTCCGTCAATTCTTCGTGATGATGGCCTTCATCATCCGCCGCCGCGAAGGTCGCCGCGCACATAAGAAACGCCAGCAGGAACACGCAAATTTTCATGGGATTCACCGGAAATCGAGTTTATGCCCCACGCAGGCAGCAGTCAAAGTCGCCCAAGGGTAATTGATCTAACGTCATCCCAAGCCCCTGAAACTAAAAGCCTCTATGTGCCATCTAATCTACTAACGGCGGGATAAGCGGGCAAATTGCCGGAAGCTGCCGATCGGACGTAGCATCGAAAAGCAAAGGCAGAAAACCATGGCCTCAGCGCGACTAGCTGCTTTTCGCAGTCTCTTTCTGCTAAAATTTCAAAGTTTGTGCCGGCGGCCAGCTCGCCATCGCACGCTCCCACCGTTGACTAAAAGACATCTCACTTTCGTCCGATAGATAAAGAAGACGAATTCAACTCGGACGAGGACGAAGAGGAAAAGCCTTCTTGGCACTTGAAGATAAATTCGACGACATAAAAAAGCTGATCGATACAGGCAAAGAGAAGGGATATCTCACCTACGATCAAGTCAACGACCTGATCCCGCACGATGTGCACTCTCCCGAAGACCTGGACGATTTGCTGACCACAATTGGTACCCAAGGAATTGATGTGCTCGAGGGCCCCAAAATGCCCTCAACTGCTCTGGACAGAGAAGAAGCTGAAGAGGCTGGCGAAGACGTAGAGCTCGACCTCACTCCCGGAGCAATGGAGAAAACCAACGATCCCGTCCGCATGTACTTGCGCGAGATGGGAACGGTTCCGCTACTCACCCGCGAAGGCGAAGTTGAAATCGCTAAAAGAATTGAGCGCGGCCAGAACCGCGTGCTCAAGGCGCTTTCACGGTCGCCGATCGTAATCCGCGAGCTGCTCGCCATGGGCGAGGACCTCAAGAAGGGCGTCCGCTCTATTAAAGAAGTGGTCACCTTCGACGAGGAAGAAATCACCGACGAAATCGTTCAGGCCCGTCTGAGCGATTTCACTGGAAAAATCGACGAACTTGCGAAGGCTTACAAAAAAGCCATGCAGGTGCAGGAAAAGTTCGCCGACGTTTCGCAAAAGAAAAATCCCAAACCTTATCGCCGGCTTCGCAATCAACTGGCGCGCGCGGTGATTGGGGTTTCGCAGGCTGTACGTAAACTCGGCTTCACCAACGTCGAGCGCAAACGGCTGATTGAGCGCCTGAATAAGACGGTTGACACCATGCGTTCGCTCGATCGCCAGGCGCAGAACCTGGAGAAAAAAGCCGAGGCAACTCGCAGCGAAGATCAGCGCAAGGAATATAAGCGTCAGGCGCGCGCCATCAACGCGGAGTTGGAGAAGATCGAGCAGGAAGTGGGCGTCGCATTCCAGGAGCTCAAGCGCACCCAGCGTGAACTCATCCAGGGCGACATGGATGCCGAGCACGCCAAGCGCGAGCTCATCGAAGCCAACCTGCGACTGGTGGTTTCAATTGCGAAGAAATACACCAACCGCGGACTGCAGTTCCTCGACCTGATTCAGGAAGGCAACATCGGCCTGATGAAGGCGGTGGACAAATTCGAATACCGCCGCGGGTATAAGTTTTCGACTTATGCCACGTGGTGGATTCGCCAGGCGATCACTCGTGCCATTGCCGATCAGGCGCGTACGATTCGTATCCCAGTACACATGATCGAGACCATCAACAAGCTGATCCGCACTTCGCGGCAGCTGGTGCAGGAGCTGGGACGCGAGCCGACGTCGGAAGAAATCGCCAAGCGCATGGACATCCCGGTGGCCAAAGTTCGCAAGGTGCTGAAGATTGCGCAAGAGCCGATTTCTTTGGAAACGCCAATTGGTGAAGAAGAAGATTCGCACCTGGGAGACTTCATCGAAGACCGCGCCGTTGTGTCTCCAGCGGAAGCAGTCATCAACGTTAACCTGAAAGACCAGACTTCGCACGTGCTTCGCACCTTGACGCCGCGCGAGGAAAAAGTCATAAAGATGCGGTTTGGGTTGGAAGATGGCAGCGAGCACACCCTCGAAGAAGTTGGGCAATCGTTCGCCGTCACCCGCGAACGCATCCGCCAAATCGAAGCCAAGGCGCTGCGGAAGCTAAGGCATCCTTCCAGGTCTCGAAAGCTGCGCGCGTTCTTGGATGGGGTGAGGGACTAACTTTACGCGGAATAACTGATTGTTATGTGGGGCGGGCGCTTTCGCCCGCCTTTTTGCTTATGTCGCGAACTTCAGAACTGTCGCTGAATGAGGACTTCTCCGTGCGCGGGGGATGGTGGCTCCCCCAGAAGGACTCCGACACCGTCGCAGGGGAGTTGTCCTTTTCCGAACGCGGCATCAGGCTCGTGCTGGACGGGCATTTTGACATTCCGGAATTCAGAGATCCGACAACGTTATTTGGGAGTAGGTACAAAGCGCCGATAATCCTCGGACGAACAGTTGACGGTGAGTCATGCATGCTTCTGAGGTCTGTTATTTCAGGATTCAGTGGGGGCAGCCGTTCGTTCGCTCCGAGATATCTTCTCATTTCGGAGGGACCGCTCGGCGACTGTGAACCACAGATTGCTGAGGTTCTTGTTCATTATTCTCACCTCGAGGACTGGGGCTCGAAACAATTAGTCCGGACGGATCGCGGAGCAGCACCGGGAACCTTCAACATCGTTGTGCCAACGAATCGAGTGGAGACCCTCAAGGTTGAGAGTGACATAGGCTTCCAAAGCCTCACACTCTGGACAGCAGTGGCTCAACAGTTCAAACCGGGTGAAGTACATCTGGCGCATCGTAGTCATTTTGAAGCCGTGTTCCATTTGCCTGAAACGATCGACAGTACAACCCATTTCGTGGGGCTACTTGCCGACCTGCTAACGTTGCTGATTGGAGAGACGGCATACGTCACGAAGGTTCGCGTTATTCCGAAATCCGAAGGGGCTCATCCGCCGATCATTGACGTTTTCTCGTCCTGGGTGCGCGGAGATAGTGGGCCGGTCAGAGCTCCCGAGATGTGCTGTCCGCTTGACCGATTGAGCTCCGAGGAACGCGCCATCTTCGCCTCTTGGTTCAAGCACGCTGAAGAGCTGAAGCCTGTGTACGATTTACTACTAAGTACCACGCGAAGCGCAAAAACACACCTTCAGATGGACTTCTTGAATCTTATTCAAGCGCTTGAGACCTTTCACCGTAGAGTCTACGGTGGCCAGATAACCTCCGATCAGGATTACGATGCCGTGCGCGTCGTTTTGAGAAATGCCATTCCCTCTGGAACAGCCCCTGAGTTGGCCGAGAAGCTGAAGAGCCTCCTGGACTATGGCAATGAACTATCTCTGAAAAAGCGGCTGACCCATCTCTGTAGGACGCTAAAACGTGAGTCTGTCGAATCGCTTCTTGGCGTCTCAGAAGACGGCGTCGCGAGGTTCTTGCAGTTGTTGGTTGACATGCGGAACTTCCGGACACACTACGACGAGAAGCTGCGCTCCAGGGTGCGAGAAATCTCTCAAGATCTTGTCGCCGCCTATAACGTGAACCTGCGCCTACGTGCATTTACCACCCTGCTTCTTCTCACGCATCTCGGCTTGGAGGAGACGAAGCTGGCGACTGGTCTCAGCTCACAGTTGCATCTTGCCTTCTAAGCGCCTTCTTATCCACCTACGCCCTTGGTACTATCGGTTTCAGGATTATTGGAGAGACATATGCAGTCGGCGGCACCAGTCAATGCCTTAGCAACGACCGACCGTTTCTACACCATGTTGAAAAGCTTGAGGGAGTTTGACCGCATCGAGGTTCGAGGAGTCATTCAGACACTCCTCTCAACGTCCGCTCGGGAGCGCGCATTCCTCGGGACTTACTATCGCGGAACGGCCAATGTGGACAGCCTCCTGGAGCTGAAAAACGCGAGCCACTTTCAGGCAATAGCGATGCTGGCACGAAGTTTGTTCGAGCTTGCTGTGGACATTAGGCTAGTCGATGTTATTCAAGACAGTGTTACGAAGATCAATGAATTTAACGATGTGGAGAAGTTAAGATGTGCTCGCAAAATCCTGAAATTCGCAGCGATGTCGCCGACAACCCAAATTGACACGTCCACCTATTCCGCATTTGTGAAGAATAATGAGAGCAGGGTAAGAGCCGCCGCGAGCCTTTTGTGGCCGGGATCTATTAAGGGCGTTTTGCATTGGTCGGGTCTTAGGCTGTCAGAAAGGGTTGCACTGCTGAGCACTCCGTTCAACGAAATTTACGAGGTTCATTACCCGCGCCTCAGTTGGTACGTGCACTCGGGACTGACTGGGGCCGTAAATCTGAAAGCCGAAACATTCACAATCTTATGCGCCGTTGCGTACAAGGTCGCGGCGGATTCGTATTGGGAGTTGCTTCTCGCGATGATCAATGAGTTCAAAATTGCGAAAGCGAGCGAAAAAATTGAGGAAAAGCTCAAGGCTGCGAAATTGCTTCCCTTTACTGATACTCCTGCCGAGGCAGAGCAGTTATTTAGAAGTCTGTTGCAGTAATCAAGGCACCATCAGCGCCTAAAGTGATCCAATTGGATCCCCGTATGGAACGCCTGAGGCGTGCCCTGACGGGAGTAGGGTGCTCTCGTGGAAGGTCGGCTCTTTAGGTCCGCCTCCAAGGCACAAATATCTGTCCTTTACAGCTTGCGGCAGGCTAAAGTCCTAATTCGACAATCGAGAGGTCTCTACGCGGCCATGAATGGCCGCTCTTCCACGAAGGCCTGGACAAAGGGCTTTTGGGATCGAAATTGTGGAAGAGCGGCTCTTTAGAGCCGCGTCCAGGGGTGCGCAAATATCCGCCCTTTAGGGCCTGCCGGGCTGAAGCCCGTTTCAGACATAAGACGCTTTAACACGGCCATGAATGGCCGCTCTTCCACAAGACGCTGACGAATACGGATACAACTCCGGCCTTTCCACCAGCCGCGCACCGACGGGATTCATGCGTATGTATTCGACATGCCGCAAATAATCCCGCTCATCACGGACGCGATGGTTTGTGAAACTCTCCTGCCAAACCAATCCTCGCTTTGCCTTTCCAAGGCGATAGGAAAACCCGCCTTTGATTAATTGCATGGCACGTTCGAGCAAAATTTCCGGCGCAGGTGTCAGGAGAAGGTGCAGATGGTCGGGCATGATTACAAATTCGTAAAGCACATATTTCTTCTGCTCGCGATAGTGGAGCAGAACATTCATCATCAATTCCGCTTTTTGAGCGTTGCGGAAGAGAGGTATTCGCTGCGAAGTCACGGTGGTTACGAAGAACGTTCGATCGAAGATCATTTCTCCGACATGGTAAGGAGTTCGATAGGCTTGTGTCTGTGATACTCGAACATTCACGTTGTGACGCTCAGGCGCTGAAGCCCGCGATCAAAATGGAAGCGTTTGACGTGGCCATAATGGCCGCTCTTCGACGACTGACTTTCCCGTTTTGGGCGTGCCCCCCTCATTTTTCTCGGAATTTGTGCCTCGGCTTGTCAGAACATTCCAATGGAGAGATAAGGCGGCCCTTCGACTTCGCTCAGGGCAAGCTAAGTCCGCGATTTTTGCGGTGTTGCGTTCACTTGAGCTATTCGAAACGCAAGGTCCCTCCACGCGTGATTGGATTGGCGAGCCAATCCAATCACTTGGTCGGGATGACAGTGTTATGGAGCAGGCCAAATTCGATCACTGGGTAGGGATGACGGAGGTCGAGGAGCGAGTGAAAGAACGGCCTGCAAATATCCGGGACAACAAAAAACGCGGTGAGTGGGCGGAGTCGGTGTTTGGCGGGCTGACCCGCCCTTTCCTTTTCAACACTGAGGCTGCCCCACCTCTTAGACTTCGCGAATGGAGTTGCGATCCCGGGCTCACCGTTATTGCTCTTTTGGCTCCGGAGGCTGCGGTAGATCAGGGATGGACGCAATCAACTTGGAATCCAGCGGCATTAGATTCAATTGCTCAGTTAGAAATGCGATGCGGTCGCGCCGTGCTCCCGCATTCAACGCGTGTGGAGCGTCATATTCCTTGAAGCTCTTCGGTTCGCTCACCAGTGCCGCGTAGGCGCGTACGCGCTCAGGCGTAAGAAACGTCTCCTGGCTCGCATACTGCAGGAACACAGTCGCAGGGGCCGCATGGGAAACGAATTTCCCCGGATCGAGCCACGACCATTTGCTGTAAAACGCGTCGAACTTCTCCGGACCAACCTTTTGCCGATATGCCTCGGCTTCTTTGGTCTTTAGATTGAGTTCATCCGATAGACTCCCCGCCATTAGCACAAACGCCTTGAAACGTTTGTCAACTCCGCTGAGAAAACCGCCGACGCTGGCATCGTAGCTATGACCGACATAAGCGAGCCGCTGGGGATCGACATCTTTGCGGGCCAGCAGCAAATCGGCCCCGCGCCGCATGTCCATAATCTGCTGGATCAGATCGGTAGATTGTTGGTCGCTCAACGGCGCTTTATCTTCCACCTGCCCAGGACGGGCAATTGGCCCGTCGGTGAGTAACGACACAACGCCAGCGTTCGCGAGCGTGACTGCCTCAGCCAGGAATTCTTTGCGATTGCGGAATTCTGAATTTTCCCAATACCAGTGCCCCCAAATCACCGCCGCGAATGGTCCCTTGCCGCTCGGAACAACTAGATAAGCCGGCACCCGTCCGCCTTTCGGGCTGGCGTAGGAGATGTCATGCACCTCAACCGTCCCGCGCCGCTCAACTCCGGCCTCTTTGATATCCAGCGACGCATTGCGGTCGTAGTCAAAGTTATGAAGATCACTGGCGTTCTGTGCCGCCGCAATCGAGCTGATCACGAAGCCTAGGGCAAGAGGTCGAAGTATCATGAACCGTTCTCCGTACATTGTTAAATTATCAATGAGACACGTTGTGCGCTTGTCAACAAATTGGTGGGTGGGAATCCCGATTTGTGGGCGGAGCTATCATTAAGTTGCGATCAATTTAATCATCATGCGGCACGTCTGAAGACGTGCCCCAATTCGAACCTTCGCGGGCGATGGCACCTCTGGTTGAGGCCCTAGCGGTTCATCATCCTTCGCATTACTTATGTACTGGCCTTTTGTGCGGACTAGCTGAAACCTAATGAGGACGCGGGACCCGGCGCCACTTATCCTCTAACCTCTGGTGCAATACTGCTCCTTCGATCCCGAAAACCCTGTGTTTATAGGGGTTTTTGATGAGACCAGGCGAACTTCACGACGCCCCAGCATGACTCCATTACAACCAAATTCTTCATCCGTAAACTCGAATTACCAAAGCGCATGGACATGGGACATCTTCTTGCTTTCCACGCTGGATGAGATGGTGAGTGCGTCACACTCAAAGCGGCGATGGCAAGTAACGAATACCTCGACGATGTTCATGTGCGCATGTTGCGCGTGACCGAAGATCTGCGCGCCATCCAGCAGCAACTGAATTGCGCCGCTATGCAGGCCCCGGGCGATCCGGAATTGATGGAAGCGCTGGCGCAGTTGCCGGAGATCGAGTCGCTGGAAATGTTGAAGTCCGCGCTCGACCAGATGCGTCACTTCTTGTTTTTCTATGTGCAGGTAATGACCACAGGTTCTGAGGCCGAAGATAGGCCGGCGCCGAAGAAACTACAGAGCGCGCAGGTTGAGTCACTGATCGAGAAGTACACATCTCTCAGCGAAGCCGTGCTGCTACGGCACTTCGCCAACTCGAAAAACCGCAAGCCCAACTAGCAGCTATTCCAAAGTTACTGACTTCACCAAGTTCCTGGGACGGTCGACGTCTAGACCTTTTCGCACCGCCATGTAATACGCGAACAACTGCAGCGGCACGATTTCTAGAATCGGCGAGAGTAACTCGGGCGTATGCGGCACGAAAATCGTATGGTCCACCAGCGCGGCGAGCTCTTTGTCGCCTTCGGTCGCAAGCGCGATTACCTGTGCTCCCTGCTGTTTGAAGCCGCGAATATTGGCGACGTTCTTCTCGTAACGCACTACCGATCCGGCATCGTTGCGATCGCAGGTGGCGATGATCACAACCGGCAGACTTTCATCGATCATAGCAATTGGGCCGTGCTTGGTTTCGCCGGTGGGATAGCCTTCTGCGTGAATGTAGGAAACTTCTTTCAGCTTTAACGCGCCATCCATGGCAACGGGATAATGGATTGCGCGTCCGCAAAAAAGAAAACTTTCGAACTTGTGGAAGCGGTCGGCCAGTTGCTGGCACTGGGCGGCTTGCTCTAGGACAGTTTCCGTCTTCTTGGGCAAGGCCAGAAGTTCTGCGATCCAGCTGCGCTGCTGGCTGTCGGAAAGCGCGCCGCGAACTTGCGCCAGATATTCCGCGAAAAGAAATAACACCGCCATTTGCGCGGTGAACGCCTTGGTGGATGCAATGCTAATCTCCGGGCCGGCGTGAGTGTAGAGAACGCCGTCGGCTTCGCGCGCGATGGTTGAACCGACGACATTTGAGATCGCGATAGTGCGCGAACCTTTCTTCTGCGCCTCGCGTTGGGCTGCGGTGGTGTCGGCGGTTTCGCCCGACTGCGTGATCACGATCGTAATCTCGCCGCGGCTGATCATGGGATTGCGGTATTCAAATTCGCTGGCGTAATCCACGTCGACCGGAAGATGCACCAGCTCCTGAAACATGAACTGCCCGGCAATGCCCGCGTGACGGCTGGTTCCGGACGCTACAATATTGACCCTGCGTATGGAGCGCAGTTCGTCGCTCCCGATCCGCACCTCGTCGGCCAGCCGCACTTGCCCGGTTTCGAGCGACACGCGGGGAGCAATCGTCTCTTCGAGCGCTTTAGGCTGCTCGAAAATTTCCTTGAGCATGTAATGCGGAAATCCGCCTTTGTCTGGCATCGCTCTCCTTCAAATGGTTACTGAACCACCACACCTTTTACGACTGTGGCCCGGACTTCTCCAGTCGGCGTCAGCACCACAAAATCCGCGTCGGCGCCCGGCTCGATCGTCCCCTTTTTTATGCCAACCACTTTCGCTGGATTCATTGACGCCGCCCGGGCCGCCTGCTGCAAATCTAATCCCGCAAATTTCATCACGTTACGTACCGCGCGGTCCATGGTCAGCGCGCTGCCGGCGAGGTTGCCATCGCGCGTGCACCGTCCGTCTTTCAGTTCCACTTCAAGCGTTCCCAACATATAACGGCCATCCGGCATGCCGGTCGCAGAGATCGCGTCGGTGATCAAGACGAAATTCTCAATCCCCTTGGCCCGAAATAAAAGATCGATAACCGTGGGGTCGACATGAATTCCATCGGCAATCACGTCGGCGCTGAGCTGGTTGTTGGTCAGAACTTCGCCCAGAATCCCCGGTGCCCGATGATCAAACGGGCGCATTGCGTTGAAGGTATGCGTCGCGTGCCCAGCTCCGGCCTTAACTCCGCGACGCGCTTGTTCGAGAGTGGCATCCGAGTGCCCGATGCTTACGAAGACGCCGCGTTTTGTGGCTTCGGCGATCACTTCCTCCGCGCCGTTGAGTTCGGGAGCGATTGTCAACATCCGCACATGACCGCGCGCCGCCTGCCAAAGCTTGTCAAAAGCGGCAATGCTCGGCTCGACCAAATCGACCGGCGGATGCACGCCTCGCCGTGCGTGACTAAGAAAAGGACCTTCCAAATGGATACCCAACGGCCGCGCTCGACTTCCGCCATCCTTCTCGGCCGCCTCGATCCAGTTCGCCAACCGCTCTAGAGCACTTAGGGTGGCGTCCTGCGAAGCCGTGACCGTGGTCGGAAAATAACTTGTAACTCCGTGCCGCGCCAGAAAGGTTTCGAACTTCTTCATCTCGTCGGCGTTGCCGCGCATTACATCGCAATTGACCCCGCCGTGAACGTGAATATCAAAGAACCCCGGAACGATGACGCAATCGCCAAAGTCGATTGCAGCCTTATTTGGCGCGGTTTCCAAGCCGTTACGCGAGGCCACTTTTACTACGGCGCCGTTCTCAACCGACACCAGCGCATCATCGATCCTGCGCAGAGGTGTATATAGATTTTTGGATGTGAAGACGGTCATTGGTTGGGTGATCGCCTGGCGAAAGCTACCCAAGTATAACAACACATATGCTGCTGTTCTCGACGATCTCGGTTGTCTACCGATATAGAGCAGCAGGTATGCGAATGACGATTTAGCAAACGCGCGCGCGGTTAGTTCCGCAACCGCCTCAGCTGCACGAGAATTCACGATTCGAGAGAATGCCGATCAAGCGCGCAAGATTCGTCTCACCCCGGAACTCGCGGACCCGCGATGTATAATTTAGGAGTTGTTCTCTCGCTATGCGTCCACCTTGGGCGTAGCACGACGTCGGGGAGTGGCTCAGCCTGGTAGAGCACCTGGTTCGGGACCAGGGGGTCGGAGGTTCAAATCCTCTCTCCCCGACCAATTACCTCAATCCCGTCATTGAATTAGCGTACTCCCGTTTTTTGACGTTCCTAAAACTTGGGTCCATTTGGGTCCAATCAGCAAATTCTCGACTTTTTCGACCGCTGCACGTGCATCCGCCGGGATGGAATGCAGGTAGATCTCACGGGTGATCTCCGAAGACGAATGTCCGAGCAGCGCCTGCACTGTGCCCAGTGGTGTGCCTACCGCGTCCAGCAGCGTCGCGTTCGCATGACGCAGCCAGTGCCAGTTCACACCAACTAGGCCCAGTTTTTTGCATGTCGGTTTGAATTGCCGATTGAGCAGATTGTGACGGTCAAACGGGGTGCCGGTTCGGGTGGCGAAAACCAACGCTTCGGGATTGCTCTCGACGGGCATTAACGCCGAAAGAATCTCGATGGATTTCGCTCCCAACGGTACCGAACGTCTGCTGCGGGCCGTCTTCGGTTCATCAAAATGCCCGTCGTAAACCGTCTCGGTGACGCGCAACACGCCCCGATTGAGATCGACATTCCGACGGCGCAAAGCCAGCAGTTCGCCGATCCGCAATCCGGTGAACACCAGCAATCGCGCCAACGAACGGGATGGTTCCGGGAGGGCTTCTAGCAGCTCGCGAATTTTCTCCGGAGCAATAGAAACCTTTTCCTTTACCAATCCGCGTCTTGGAAGACGGGTTTTACGCACGGGGTTCGCCGTGATGAGGTCCGCGTTTTCTGCAGCTCCCATCACCGTTCCCAAGACGGTGCGCAAATGTTTGACTGTCTTCCAAGAAAGTCCGGCCCGCTGTTTCGCTGACAAGAAATTCTGCACCACATCGCGAGAGATCAATCGCAGCTGCATCTCTCCCAGCATGGGGCACAGATGGACCCGCAACATGTAACCGTAATACTTCTGGGTTGAATGCTTCACTGTGGGCGACACTTCCGGCAGCCAGATCGATTCCGCATATTCGCCGAATGTTCGTGGTGACGAAGGTCGAAATTCTCCGCTATTGATGGGTCTCAATCGATCAGCCAAAAGCTGTTCAGCTTGGCGGCGCGTCGGAATCTCGGCAGTCGTGCCCAAGATTTCAGACCGGCGCAATCGCTCCGCTGTTCCGTCCTGACCAATCGTGTCTTCCCACCACCGTGCAACCCACACTTTTTTTCGTTTACCTCGCTTGAAAATGGAACCATGCTGAAATCTTCGATTTCGAGCCATTCTTCCTCCAGGAATGACCCGTTCAGCTGGTTCTACGTCGCGCTTGAAGGTAAACGCTTGGCTGTCGCTAGGCAAGCGGAATCCTCCTCTGGTTTTGGACCCACTCCAACACTTCTCGCCTGGCAAATCGCAAGTATTTTCCGAGCTTGAAATGTGGAATACGTTCGATTCCGCGACGCCGCGTTCGTTCGTACACCCAAGAGGGTGGCACACGCAAAAACGCGGCAATCTCTTCGACGGTGGCCAAATCCTCTTCGTAGACCCCATCTGGATCGCATTCGACGCGTTTGTCACGGTCAGAGATCATTTTGGTTTGACCGATGGTGTAATGGGTCGATCTATGTGCGTATACGCGTTGTTAACAGACGCGCGGAGATCGTCTGTGGACCATCGGCCATCTTCGGCCAGAAGGGCTCGCATGCAAGGACGGCAAAACAGAACGGCTGCCGAACACTTCTGGCGGCGCGGTGTCGAACCGACGGTCGATATCACCCAAACAACGGACAACTCGGCCTCGCTTGCACATCGGCTGCACCGCTTCACCATCACTTTGGCTTTCGGTCCCGTCGGTCGAGCGTCTTAAAGAAATTGACCAACTCTGCCAGTAACGATTGGTCCAAGTCCTGGGGATCTAGCGCAATCCGGTCGCAGTCGATTTCTTGGTAGGGCTCGTCGAGTTCTTTTGCTCTTCGGCTCACGGTTGATTACCTCCGCTGTCGGCCCCTCGCGATCAGCTGAAGACGCGTAAGAAGGGTCTCAATTCGGGCGTTCAACAATTCGCGGGCGCGTTCTTTATGTTCATCGGTGAAGAAAATATCGAACACGCTGTCTAGCTTTTTGATTTCTTCTTCTAGGCCGCGAATCTCCGTCAAAACCGCCTGAATCTGGTAGAGAGTTTGCGCATGTTCACGGAACGGAAAATCTCTTTCTTTTAATGTCGCAATCAATTGAGAAAGGTTTTCGGCACCTTGACGACCGCGAATGAAGATTTGAACGCCGCACGGATCGCAAATAAAGTAAGGCTTCCGATTTTTGTCTTGCCTCTGGCTCAATTCTTTGGTGCACAAAAAACACGGAATTTTGGACACAGACCAAACCCTCTTCTACGTTACGTTGTAGTCACCCGGACTAGGTCGTCCTACATCATTTGCGAAACGCAGCTGAAACTCTGCAACATCCCATCGTCATCGAGAACAACGCCATCGGCGTCTTGCCAAAATCTGGAGTACAGATGGAAAATGCTGACTTTGAGCAAGAGCCATCGCTGCTCTTCGGCCTTCTTCTCAATCAGTCGAATGGAGCGCGAAGTGGTAACCCGCCGTGATCTTTTGGGGGCTGATAGCAAAAGTTCTTTGGTGAGGTATTTCGATAAGTACCTGGAAATCCGGTGGACATCTACGTACTTAATGTTCACGACGGTGCCGCCGCCCAATCGGCTCCAGCTTTTCTTGATCCACGTCCAACGGATGTATCGGTCTATGACAAGATGGAGGTGAGCGATCCCGCTCTTGTGGAATTCGAGGACCGCGATGTACTTCACGGCAACGCCGAACCTGCGACACAAATAAAGGCGGAATTTATTGAATACTGCCCGGAGATATCTGGCCGAGTTGCCCTTAATCTTCGATGGATCGAGCGTCAGCGTCAGAAAACGCCTCAACTGCTCGCGCTCCGCGATTTGTCCGATCAAATACTTGTATCTCTTCGCCTTCCTTGGACCGCAATAACAACAGCTCCAACATTTGCAATTCACACGGTGAAACATCGGGCGACCATCCGGCGTCTTGCTATACACAGACCAGACACCGCAATATCGACCTCGACCCAGAGATTGAAACGACTCTGGTACCGCCGTGTTTCGATTATTCTTTAGCTCGTCAAGAGAAGAAATCATCTGCGTCGCTTCGCTCCGCAGATCGCCGCTCGCTACGCTCGCGCCGCTGGGGGTTTCACCCCCAGACCCCCAACCACTTTTATCCTGGGAGATGTTGGGGATTGGGGGGCAAGCCTCCGGGTTTAGTCCGGATGTCGGTGGAATTGTGGGTTCTACTCCCAGGTCCGGACCGGAGTGGTCAACCGGTTGCCCGGATTCTTGATTTCGAACCGCATCCCGCTTGCCCGTGAAAGATCTCTTATCCATCGCTTGGCTCGCGATAGGGATGATCCACTACGGCACAACTACCCGCTATACTGGACCTTACTTTTTGCCACCAATTGGGGCTAAGAGATACAAACGAACGCACTTGAAATGCCGCGTCGCAGAGAACATTTCCGGTCGCACGAAGACGCACGATGCCTGGAGCAAGCTTGGCTCTGGTTCTTCACTGGACTCAGCGCTGGCTTCCAAACCGAGACTTGGGAGGAGGTCGTGAAATTTCCTGTTGAACCCAGGTCGGACACGCCGAAGCTACTATCAGAAGAACGTCGAAGGTTTCCGACAGTGGCAGGGATTCAGACTAAGACCGCGGGCGGTTGGTTGCCACAGCGAAAACTCTGGAACGAACTGCTTAGTGCGACAACCGTTCAAGAAATAAAAACAGCGTGCAGGAGGTCCCATTTTTGGCCGCGAGACCACGGAGCGGTACGAGATTTGCGAATCTTCTACTACTTAAGCGTACTTTCCGACCTTGCTCCGATGTTCTTGGTTGCGAAGACTGAAAGGAGATTCCCAAGATCAGATCGGCCTACAAGCGATTGCAAGAAGATTCTATATCTTGCGCGAGCGATGGCCGGCGCATATCTCGGCGTTACCCCGAGGTTCGCTAATGAAAAACTGCTCAAGAAACGGGCCAGCGAATAAGCATCACCTTACCCCACGATGCACCAGGCTTTTACGAACGCCTAGGCAGGGCAGCGGCAAAGGCTAGGACTGTTCGGGCAGGCGCCGCTCAAAATTCGCCTACTCGGGACATTTATTATCGAGGGCGATTGTTCATGTCCTCAAATTCTCGCGGCCATCGAGCCGCAAAGGGGAATGCAATGACTAAAGACAATCTGCTTAACGAACTGGAACGGCAGGAGAAGTACCTTGCCGAACTTCCCACCGGCTTCACTTTCCCGCTCTTCAACACCAAGCGAGCTCTCGATTCGCAACGCCAGAACGGCTATCGCAACACGGCTGTAGCTGCCCGCGAAATTGTCGATAACGCCTTCGAGGCGAAAGCGACGAAAGTCGATGTTATCTTCGACACCGCCGTGCACACGACACGCCAGGTGGTATCCTCTGTCGCTTTTATTGACAATGGCGCGGGGATGCTGCCGAAAATGGCGCGGTTCTCGCTGAGTTGGGGTGGCGGCACGCATTTCGACGAGCCGAATTTTATCGGGAAGTTCGGATTTGGACTTCCCAATGCCTCGATCAACCAGACGCGCAAGGTCGAGGTCTACACCCGGACCACGAAGAACGAACCGATTGTGAAGTGTTGGCTTGATTTAGACGACTACAAGTCCTTCGATCACCAGACCGTGCCCGAGCCGGTCAACGCCGAGTTGCCGGACTTCGTAACGAAATACATGAAAAAGACGGGATTCGAGTTCGATCACGGCACTGTCGTGGTCTGGAAGGAACCGGATCAACTCACCTACAAGTCGCCGAAAGTGCTGGAAGGACACCTGCTCGATGATTTCGGCGTGACCTATCTGTACCTTCTCGAAGGCAAGGAACTAATGGTGAACGGCACGCGCGTCGACCCCGTTGACCCTTTGTTCCTCACGCCCAAGGCGCGGCTTTATCTGCCGGAATCGGAGGGCGGTGCCGTAGATATCTTGAAGGCTCCGGTCACGATTTGGGCGCGGTATTTCGTGGATGAAACCACAGGCGCGATGCGGCTGGAAAAGGTTACCGATCCGGCGACGGTTGACCGGGATGCACCGGGGTTTCGCGCACTTGGAGCGATCACGATCCGGGTTTCCCGATTGCCCTATGGTTTCGCGCAGGGCGGAAAATCGAAGGATATCCCTGAAGACGCGCGGCAGCGTTTTGAGATTCGGCAATCTCGCCGGGGCATGTCGTTCGTGCGCGCCGGCCGCGAAATCGAGACGCTGGATGCCTTCCCGCGCTCCAGCCGCGATAGGGCCAGCGGCCTCGGGGAGTGGCCGATGCTCCAGAGCTATGCCTATCACTGGGGAATCGAGGTGAGTTTCGGTCCCGAGTTCGACGATGTCTTCGGTATCACGAATGACAAGCAGCGCGTTCGTCCGATAGACGACTTCTGGCGCGTGCTAACCCGGGAGGGTATTGACGCCCTGTTGCGGCGTGAGAACGACTGGCAGCACAAAACGCGCGAAGAGGAGCAACGGAAGAAAAGGGCCGAGAAAGCGAAGGCCGCCAATTCGCCAACGCCCGCCGAAGAAGCGGCGGCAATGGTTCCATTGATTGTCGGTAAAAAAATGACGGTGCCCGACCGCGCAAAGCCCGAGGCGCGGCGTCGCGCTGAAGAGGAAGTCGAGCGGCAAGCGAAGGAAACCAAACTGCCAGTCGATGAAATCCGCAAGGCGCGCGAGGAAGAAGAGGTACGCCGGAAGGTCAAGATCGACTATTTCGACGACCCTCACGGGCCATTCTACTGCCCGGAATGGGTCGGGCTTCAGATGGTGGTCAAGGTGAACCGCCAGCACCCATTCTTCACAGTCTGCTACGGGGAGATCGTCAATCTAGTCGGGGGCTACAAGGCTAAGGAGGCACTCGATGTGCTGCTGATTGCGCTCGGCAAGGCCGAACTGGAATTGACCGAGGATGCGGCGATCGATCAGTATCGCTATCTCCGCGAGGAAGTCTGGAGCCGATTCCTAGCGGTGGCGTTGCAAAGCTTGAATGCAAAGATCCAACCGCCGGATGAGCGGGAGGAGGGTAACGCCGCCGTTGCCTAAGCGGAATTTTTTTTCGATGGCCGGCGCAGGTCGGCCATCCCTGTTGTTGTATAATCTCGTTTTCTGAAGGCAGTGCAGGTGCGGCCACCGTGCCGCCATGCTTCCTGGCGCTGCATCGGCCTTCAAGACTTAACTGTTTTGAGGCCCATGCGGCCCGGAGGAACGTCGATGAACACTGCCGATCCCGAACTTGCCTTTCTTCTCGAGGGCTACCGCCTGCGAGATCCCGAGCTTTCCAAGAAATTCGATGTAGCTGTGCGGCGGCTGCTGCGCCGCATGGCGCGTAAACTCCGGGGCACGCTCCCCGAAGATGCCATTGAAGAGGTCGTCCAAGAAGTCTTCCTTGGACTGCTAAATCCGCTCTCCGCCGAGTTCGATTCGCAACGCGGCACGGTAGAAAAGTATTTGCTTGGCCGTGTGCTCAATGCCGTGAAGACGGTGCAAGTGAGTCGGGGTCTGCGCCGCGCGGGTTCGAACTTTGACAACGAGCCGCAACGTCAGTTCCTTCCGCTTGAAGACTATGAGACCACAGGCACATCGACCTTCCCGTTCCATCCGCTTCACGCCCAGTTGATGGTACGCAAGATCTTCGCGGGTTTTGGTGACGACCTGGAGCGTGCCGGACTGCGTGTGTGGGGAAACCGCGAATCGCAAGCAACTGTTGCCTCGGATTTAGGCATGAGCCGATTCGCCTTATCCCGAAAACTTGCGGCGGTGAAGACGACATCCGCGAAATACGCGGCATGCGTCTAGAGGACGGCCATGACGGGGTATCCGCTGGTGGCCATCCGCTCATTCATCGAGGCGACGCGCGATTCGGGTTACAAGAGCACGTCCGCCGCCCTCGCAGAGTTGATTGATAACGCTTTCGAAGCCGATGCAACTGTCGTCCATGTGATTATTGCGGAACAACAAAATGGTGCAAAGAGTGTCTCCGTAACGGACAATGGCATGGGCATGCCGCAGGGTACCATGCAGCTTGCGCTGCAATTCGGCGGCAGCACGCGCTTCAACTCACGCCGCGGCACGGGCCGGTACGGAATGGGGCTGCCGAACGGCTCCCTGAGCCAAGCCAGACGCGTCGACGTCTTCAGTTGGACAAATCCGCACAACATTTGGACCAGCTACCTTGACGTGGATGAAATCGCATCGGGTGGGCTAACGGGGGTTCCTCTGCCGGTACGCTTCAAACCAGAGAGAACCGAGGACTATCCTGGCTCGCCCTCAGGAACGATGGTCGTTCTGAGCAAATGCGATCGCCTCGACTACCGCACTGTGCGTGCGCAAGCACGACGCTTGCATGCCGATCTGGGCCGGACATTCCGCCAACAACTGTACGAAGGCAAGTCGATTTTCATTAACGATGATCCGGTCGTGCCTTTCGATCCGCTTTTCTTGTGTCAAGGGGGAAATCTCGTCGGCGCGGAGGCGTACGGGCCGCCTTTGACGTTCGATATCTCGCCGGTTGGAGCGGATGGTCTCCGGTCGCGCGTCACCGTCAAGTTCGCCGTTCTCCCGGTCGAAAAATGGCACTCGCTTTCGAATCGGGAGAAGAACCGAATTGGTATTTCGAAGGGAGCCGGGATTTCGATTGTGCGCGCTGGCCGCGAAGTCGACTATGGCTGGTACTTCATGGGATCGAAGCGCAAGGAAAACTACGACGATTGGTGGCGCTGTGAGGTGGCTTTCGGTCCGGACCTCGACGAATTATTTGGCATTACGCACACCAAACAGAAGATCAACCCAACGGAGTCGCTCAATGACATCCTCGTGCCTAATCTCGAACATATCGGCCGCGAACTTAACGCGCTAGTACGAAAACGGTATTTCGCAGTGCGAGAGGAAAACAAACGCTTTCGGAGCGAGTCGCTTGCGGAGGAACGCGATCATTTGATGCAACCTCTTAATCTACGCGGCTCAGCTCGCTCGTCGCCGATTCGCAAATTCAGCCAAACCGGGTCGCGTCTTGGTTATGTTATTGATGAAAGCGCAGCGGACGCGTTAAGTTTTTACCTGCCATGTGTCGTGCGTGACAGCTTAAAGGTGGTTCTTAACCGTGATCACCATTTTTATCAAAAAATATACCTGCCGCTGTTGGGTGGAGGTCGTGTCCAGCCGTCGGTAATGCTTGAGCATCTGCAACTACTGCTTCTCGCCGCCGGCCGCGCCGAATGCGCCCTGCGTTCTCGGGTCGAACGCTCTGCGGCGGAGAGGTTGCGGGAATCCTGGAGCAATGTGCTCACAGCGTTCCTCGACTGAAACTGATGAGCCAATCGATCACGCTCAATCCGACTCTCAAGGTACTCCTGCCAGTGTTCCGCCAACGATGTGCGGATATCAAGGTTAAACAGTCCAATGAGGCTGAAGCGACCGTAACGCCCGAGTTGGTCGCCGAACTGCGCTTAAAGGTCCTCTTGCCCCTGGAAAAGCCCCGAAAAGCAGAACTGGCGGAAGAACTAATCTTGCTTGCGACATTGAGCGTCGTCATAGATCTCATAACCCAGGGGTGGCGTATTGCCGCGACGGAGCCGTCAGTCGTTCTCGATTTTCCCGAAGCTTTGTCCTCCGAAAACGAGAAAGATCGGATTCGCCGCGCTCATCTTATCGAGCGCGCCTCCCAGATACGTGAACCGTCGGTCCTGGAATTTATTCGGGGCATGGAGAAACGAAGGCTCACCCCGAAAGGCTGGCATTCGATTTTCTCCGTGATGAGAGACGGTGAGGATTTGGCGCGGCACCTTGACGAAATCATGGAATGCAGGAATCCCGAAATCCAGAAGGATCTCCTGGCTCGCATCGTTCAACCTTATGTCCAGGTCGTCGATTCGGATTCGATCTGCCCTCAGACCGGACTTCGTCTCAATGATATGTGGCGATACTTCCGACACACCTGGGTGACGACTTATAAAAGCGTGCCGGGCCGTTCGATGGCGGTGCTGGTCAGGGACGCCGGTGCGCCGAACCACCCTGTGATCGGCATTGCGAGTTTAGCCAATTCCGTCGTGCAGCAGGCGACACGCGACAAATGGATCGGGTGGGATTCGTCCACCGTCGTCGAACGCTTCCGTCACGAACCACGGCCTAAGAAATGCGTGCAATGGTTGCTTTTTGAACTGAACCGGTTCGTCAAGGGACTTTATTTGAAAGATTTGATTAAGGATGGCCTGGTGACACGCGCCGAAATCCACCACCCTTCGGATAGCGTGATCAGGAAGCTTTACAAGGAATCCGACAAAGCGATTAAGCGTCATCGTCTGTATCCGCATGCGGCGAAACACAAGGGTCCGTCCAATGACTCACCGAAGATGTGGGTTGAATATGCCGAAACCGATCTGTTCCGGAGCAAACGATCGAGGCAACTCGCGAAATTGTTGGCGATTCGCCAACTTCTTCAACGGATCAAACTTGACCCGGAAATTTCAGCGGAGGCGTGGCGGCAACTTTTCGAATCTTCCCGATTCCGTCATGCTGTCGGACAGATCGTTCGCTTCCTGAAGGCGGAACGCGTCGGTATCAATATGATGGATATTGCCGTTTGCGGGGCCGTCGCCCCGTACAACGTTCTCTTGGGCGGCAAGTTGGTTGCGCTTCTGCTTTGCAGCCCGGAGATTGTGAGAGCCTATCAGGCACGCTACGAGAATCGGTTGAGCCTTATTGCATCTAGTATGCGGGGCGCAAGCGTTCAGCGGAGGGCCCAACTCGTACTGCTCTGCACGACAAGCCTCTACGGATCGCCGCTCAATCAATATAGCCGCCTCAAGATGCCGACCAATGTTCTTGGCGGCAAAAGCGGTGGCAAGGTCGAGTATGAGTGTCTCGGAACAAGTGAGGGCTTCGGGTCGTTCCATTTCAGTAAGGACAGTCTTCGCATGATGGAAACCCTGCTGGGACGATCAAAGGAGGCGAGAAAGGTGAACTCGATCTTCGGTGAAGGGGTTAATCCGCTCATGCGAAAAATACGCGAGGGCCTTGAACTGCTCGGCCTTCCGCCCGATATCCTACTCAAGCATGGCAGCAAGCGTCTCATCTATGGCGTGGCGCTCGCGAACAACTTTGGAGATTATCTTCTCGGTTTATCGGCGACTCCGAAGTACCTGATTCCTGGAAGCCGTCCTAAATTACGGACTGAACTGATCGCCGATTTTTGGCGTGAGCGTTGGTTGCAGAAGCGATTATCTAAGCCTGGCATATTGGAGGAAATTGCTCGGCACACCTGCGCTTATCCAATTCGGCACGGAGCCCAAGTTGAACTCCCTCACGCGCCCGATGATGTTCTTGAACTCTTGGAGTCGGAGCCGGTAGCTCGAAAAACTGCGAGCTAAGTATATGCAAGCTTCCCGTTCTGTGCAGCGCATTGTAAACTGATTCGCAACCTCTACTCTGGTTTATACCGCAATGGTAACCAGAAAATCAGTGAAAGCCGATATTCGCAGAGTCTCTGATCTTCTCGCCTTCGTAGAAGACCATTGCAGAGACAAGTTGTTTCTGTTCAGAGGCCAACCCGAAGACAAACCCCTACTTCCGAAAATCGCGCGAAACTTGGTGCCGATTAGCAGGGTTCTTGAGCTAGAGGATTTCCTACTCAGTGAGTTTAAGAGGCGTAGCCGGCCACATCTGACCGTTGTGCCGAACAAGAACTGGGATTGGCTCGCACTGGCTCAGCACAGTGGAATGGCAACTCGACTTCTCGATTGGTCTGACAATCCTCTAGCCGCCCTGTGGTTTGCCGTTAACGAAAGTCCTCCACGTAGATCTCCAGGGGTTGTGTGGATGTTTGAAGTTCCCACACAAGACATAGTTTCCGCAGAACTCAAGACCGACCCACGCCAAGGACACCGAACGAAGGTGTTCCAGCCACGACACATCAGTCCCAGCATTGTCGCGCAGGGGGGATGGTTCACTGCACACAAGTTTATTGAGGGTGAGAATAAATTTGTTCCGCTCGAAAAGAACAAAACCTATAAGAATTTCCTCACCAAGTTCGAGATCGATGCCGATTCGTTTCGCCAGATTGAGAAACAGCTCGACCAATTTGGCATTAATGCAGCATCGTTGTTCCCTGGTCTTATCGGACTATGTAAATATCTCAATTGGGATGCCGTCTCGTTACATCTCAAAGAATAAACAACCTATAGTCCTACGAATCGCCGCGTAGCTGATGCATTACCGCCCAACTGCCTATTTTCGAAGAGTGCTTCGCAGTTTGCCATCTACCTGCATCAGCGATGCGCGCGAGCAAAGCAACGGAGGCGTCATTGGATACTCGCTATAGCAGTCGTTCGGGGAAGATGTGCATTATCGCACGACCGCGTAGGACGATGGACCAGGTCAGCAAGGACTGTTCCGCTTTGAAATTCTGTGTTCCGCGACAAAGATTTTGCACTCCTCAAACCGCTATCTTCAACGGCCGGATGTCCGTTTCCGCGTCGTGCTGGCGAACGGAAGGGCCTTCTCGGGTCCAGCCCTCCAACTCGAATACTCGCGTTTTCTGTTCACTGTTTACCGGACGCAGTTTCCGTTCAAGCAGACGGCCAAACCTTTGGTCATGAGTAGATATAATCAACTGCCGAAGACCCTTTGCTCTCCTGAGGAGGTCAATGACTCCCAAAAGATTCACATTATCCAATGTTTGAAGCGGATCGTCTAAAAGGAGCGCATCAAGTGGTAAGGCCCCGATACCCAGGTTAAGTGAAAGGAACAAAGACAGAGCCAGTGAGTTGAGTTGTGAACTTGAGAGGATGGCACCCGGATCGTCACTGCTGATGTCGTAGATAGGATCCTCCACAGAAACAGATACACGCCCTCGTCTATACGCAAATTTGCTGAGGAGTCGAACCACCCGAAAAGCCGGGTGCGGATCGATCCTCGAGTAAATTCTTTGAAGCAATGGTTCTAAGCGTCGGATTTCATCCTCAACGATATCGGTGGCCGCGTCTCGAAGAGAATCTAGTATCCTTGTCGCTTCTTCTGCCGTACGATTCCTGCTCTCCAACAAATTTTCTATTTCTTTTTGCTCGCCGCGCAACGATTCGATCTGCCGTTGCAACTCATATCTTCTGCCTTCCTCCTCCGCTCGCCCGATAAGGAGAGCGAGCTTTTCACCCTCGTCTAACAATTTTCTCCCAAGAACGTTTTCAGCTCGAAGCTCGTCGATTAGAATCCCCACCAGTTTGGATACACCCTCCGTAGATTCCGTAATGCCGAGCTCTTGAAGACGCCTTTGTAGTTCCGCGTTCCAACCCTCCAATTCAGCGGTCGTCCGTCTCGTCTCATTCAGAACTTTTTCCAGCGCCGCCAATTCCTTTTCGAGAGTGGCAAGCTGTGCCGCTGCCGCGCTCACGATTTCGCGCTGAACGGGAGGCATAGGGGTAGTTTCGGCAAGAAGAGTCTGCAGTCTTGCCCGCGTTTGCTCCCGATCATAGGTTTGATCGCATACGGGACAACGGTCTTCAAGGTGTCTTAGGGCAATCTGGGCGAGCGCCTTGAGTTCCTCTCGCACGCTAGACTCAACCACCTGCTTTCTACGTTCCTCGGCGACGACCTGTTGTGCTGTTGCCAAGTTCACTGAAGCTTCGCTAATGCCTTTGCGGAGGTCCGAATGTTCCTTAGTCACAACGTCAAGGCTTTCAGGCGGTTTGAGCTTGCTGCGTTTCTCCATCTCAGTAGCTAAATTCTCCGCGATTGTCAGCCGTCGTTCACGAGCCAGTGTGCTTGTTTGCAATTGCTTGAGAACATGATCCAGCGCGGTCGATGCCTCAGTTGAATCGGGAGCCGGTACGCCGCGCTTCCACAATGTCGATATCTGCGGAGCGGACCACCAGGCAGTCCATCGCTGCCGTACTTCAGATATATCGGGCGCACTAGCGGTGAGGCTCAGAAGCTGAGACTCCAATGCTCGAAGTCTCCTGTTCCCAGCCTCGGCCTCATTTGTTCTCACATTTGTTGCCCGAGTCCATGCGGATCGGGCATTGTCCAGCTGAACTTGTAATTCATTTAGTCTTCCAGTGCCTATTAGCTCAGAAACTGCAGCAAACCGAGCCGACTCGTCCGCCGCTTCTATGAAGTCTCGTAGCCGATCCTGTTGTAAATAGATACCTCGTACGAGAGCGGACTCTAAGTTCAAGTTTTGTTGGACTCCGCCAACTCCCGGCCACAACCTCTGCAAGAGCCGGGATTCCGCCATCGAACCCTCGACAGAGCCGTTGCTATCCTGGACTCTAAGTCGTTGCTGCTTTCCATCGAAAGTTCGCCGCACGACTAGCGGGTCATCATTGCTGCCCAACGTCAACACAACCTGCATCGTGCCTGTATCAGAAAAGAGTGACAGTAGCTTGTCATCTCCAGAAAACCGCTGGACACGTCCCGTGAGACCCCACAAGATTGCATCGAATAACGAGGTTTTCCCCTGACCATTTGCTCCGATTAGAATTATCGTCTCCGCCTGTAAGTCGAAGGCGTGCCGCGTCGTAAAACCTCGGAACCCAGTCACATCGAGCGAAGCTAGTCTCATTTTCAAGACCTTATCTTGTGAATACGTTCCAAGAGCGGCTCGTTGTTAAGGAACGCATCAATCAGTTCACGAGATATTTCGCCGGAAATACCGCGCCTTTTCAAGATTTTGGGCAGACGATCTAATACTCGATCCTCTTGATTACCGTGTCGCTCAATTGGTCCGGTCAAAGGTAGTAGGGGCAGGAGTGTGCGTTCAACATCAGTGATCGTTCTCAGGTCCTCTCCAGTGGCCAAAAGTTTTCTAACTCGGCTGGTGTTGTATCTGATTTCTTCCGCATCAGCGCGCGCTTTCGTAGGCAACGCGGCGGGTGTAAACAACACAAGATATCCTTCCCATGCCTTCGCTTCGCCGCTCTGCACAAACCGAGATATAAGTTCAACGAGCGACGCCTGAGCGTCAGACCAATTCTCCCTAAGAGCCTCCCAGGTTTCGAAGACAATGAATTCCACGACTCCGCAAGTATCTTCAAAAAACCTCGCTCCCGACGGGGGCGCAACCTCCTCCGGCAGTTTTGAAATAGCCTTATAACCTCCCTCCAGGAGCACAGCACTCGCGGCGGCTGCAATTTCGGTCGACGTAAGAGGATTCATACGACGCTCAGAAGCTCCCTTGCGAGACCCTCCGTATTCCGGAGATCATCCACAGTCACCATGGTCAAAACTTCAGCGCTGGCCACGATGTCACCAACCTCGACTTCTCCCGATATGTCAGCAGGCGGTGCGGCGGCTCTTACATTTCCATTAACACCAGCAAAAATTGCTGCGGTTGGCTGAGGTTGCCGTACTCCCCACCTATGTTTGTCGCCTTGCAATTCCGCCTCCATCGCAAACCATCGCTTAACTCCCCTTCCACTCGCAAATATAATTCGCCCAAGAATGCTGCTACCGCGGCGGAACTCCACGACGCCATCGTGCTCAAAAAACGCTTGAGCTTCGGTCTCACGTTCCATAAATCCCACAGCTAGGAGGAGGTCCGCGATCAATCGCGCGTCCGTATTACGCCATGGAAAATACGATCCTTCCTCTAATAGCCAGCTAGCGCGTAAGGATCCAAAATCCAAGAGTCCAATCGCCACGATCCTCTCGCATAACGCAGGAACATTCTCATTAGGGACTCCTTGATTCTGAACTAGCCATTGACATGCTGTCTGTAGCTGAGCGCGATGTTCCTCTGATAAGCGGACCGCCAGTTGTCGAACAAAATCGCGCCAGCCCATTTGAATGAACGAGCTTTCCGGCAATTGAAGCTCGGCGACAAAAGCCGAGTCCACTCGGCGAGCGACATCCACTTGGAAAATGTGCGTGCCTTCTGGAATCGCATTTCGAATCAACTTGACGGTTTCTATCAACACGCGAGCCGGAGATCCGAGGCCTACGAAAACAACAGTTGGCATCAACAAAAACCGTTGTGCGACGACCTGTTCCCAGCGGCCCTGCCATCCGGTAGCAATCTCGGTCGCCCGCAGAATCCAGTCATCCGGGTCAGCTTTAGCGCTTCTGTGCAGGTAAACCACGTTGATGGTCGAAAGACGACCGTGATCTTCCGGGCCGAGAATGACTGATATGTCTGTGCCCATTCCTAGAAATGAGATTGCGTGAAAGATTGCCAGATCGAAATTCAGAGTCAAGATCGCCGAAATCGCATGCTCAGCTAGTAGAGCGGCGGCAAGCTGATACCCCTCATTAGGAGGAGCTTGGCGAAATTTAACTGGGTTCATCCTGTCAACAAGCGCATCTTGGCTCCCAGTCTTCTCGAATACGACTTCGGCCAGCAAGGAAAGGTCTGCTGGATCGGCGCAATCATTTTGTCCGAGCACATGGTCAGCAACTAGCCGACGATGTGCCTCTTCTGCACATTCTCGGGATAAAGGTAGCGAAGTCGGAGGTTCCTTTGAGCAGCCAGCGCCAAGGACCAGTACAACTTGTCCACCGCCATGCGCCGAAATCGCAGCCAGTAAAGATGTGGGCAACATTTAGATCGTATATCGTACAACCATTCGCGGAAGTTCGCGCCTTCACCAATTACAGCGGCTTCATTGGTCGGAATACCGACGACGGCTTCATCATTTCTGTTTGCCTGAGCACGGGGCAGACTTAGAATGTGTCGCCTGTTCCGATTTTGAAACAAAATTCCACCTCTTGCGGAATAGTAAACAAGTAATTCTAAAATTTACGCGCTCTCGAAGGGGATTCCCGGAAAACGCAGAACCGACCCCCATTTCGAGAAGTCGAAATGTCAAACTGGAAATCAGGTTGACGATTCCAATGATTCAAATCTTAAACAGAAAACGTGGGTCAAACTTGAGTCAATTAAGGCCCGAAAACCGGGTAAAAAGAGGGTGTTTCACGCGAGCCAAGAATCAAATCAATGAGAGAACATTTTGGTAGTTTTTTCGCGACCAAGGTGTCGAAGGCTTTTTGCCTAAGCACTCTTGACCAGAACTAGGGTAACTCTAAATGGAACAACGCAGAGACTGTGATTGCCAGTTACCCATGATGAGAAGTAAGGGTACAATGGCCAACGTCCTTAAACGGAGAGCCTTATGCCAACTGAAGTAAAGCTTTGGGAGCTTGTGGACGGTCGACTGAAGGACGTGGGTGATGCATCACTTGCGGATGCGAGATTAGAAAAAGACCTTGAAGATTGGATTGTGACCAATCCAGCGCTTCTAGGTGAGGACTTTCTAATCATCGGTCGGCAGTGTCAGACAGTTGCCGGGCCGCTCGACCTCTTACTGATCAATAGAGACGGACAACTCGCGGTCGCGGAGCTGAAACGTGATCTCTCGGCGCGGGAGGCGGTGGCCCAGGCACTAGATTACGCTTCATGGCTTGATGATTTAGAGCCGGAGCAAATTCTGGAGATAGCTAGCAATTTTCTAAGGCGCCCACTCGAGGAAGCGTTTGAAGATCACTACGGAAAGGAACTCCCTGACATCTCGCCTCAGAATCAACGCATTCTAATCGTCGCCTCACGACTGGATGCAGCCGCCGAGAGAATTGTAAACTACCTTTCGGAGCGTCATCACGTTAATCTCAACGCGGTGCTATTCAAATACACGCGCCTTAGCGATGGACGCGAGATGCTCGCGAGGACGGTACTGGTTCCCGAAGAAGTTGCCCGCGAGCGCAGCACACGGGGCCCTCGCGTAAGGCCGACAGCGGAGGAACTGAGATTGATGGGTGAAGAACGCCACGTAAACAATCTCGTCAGATTATTCGAGGATCCCATGGAGAAATACTGGGGGGCCCTGGAATCAAGAACGTTCGGGGGTTCAATTCGTTACCGGCGGCAAGGGAAAATCATTTTCGGACTGAATGTTTCGGGCAAGGGCTGGGCTGCGCCCGAGGGAGCTGTTGACGTGTGGATAAGGCCCAGCACTATATCCGAGTTAACAGGGGTTTCCCTAGCCGACATCGAATCACGTCTCGCAGAGTACAAACCGATTGCGCATATCGAGGCTGGGGGGACAGGAGTTGTGCTCCGCATAGCTGATCCGAAGACGGCGAATAAGCTAATCTCGGACTTGAAGAGCTGGTTTGATTCCGAACGCGGTCTCGCCGCAGCATCCTGAAAAAGTGACGGTTCTCATTCCGAACTATCTTCACTGGCGATTAATCTCTGTTCGCCGATGACAAACAGATACCTCCCGCGCCTCATGCTCAAAAAACTTGGGTCCAATTTGGGTCCAATCACTGCCAAAAACCAGCTAAAACCGTGGTCTGTGACGCAGAACCAAGCTAAACGAATCAATAAGTTAGTGCATCTGTTCTTACTTCGGGACCAGGGGGTCGGAGGTTCAAATCCTCTCTCCCCGACCAAATCTAGTTGATTCGGTTGACTCAATGCTCGCGGTTTCCGCAAGTTTCTGATTCCAAATAATGAGCTTTTGTGTCCTAGTCGCGTCCTGGGGTGCAACGCTAGCCGGGCGCAGCGGGTTTGCCTTCATCGGTGCGGAGAGGCTCGGTATGTCCAACCTGCGGCGCAGCCGGTGCCGAAGACATCGGAGTTCGGGTTCGGCGTTGTCAACGTAATTATTGGCGAAGGGGGAGTGGAGGTGCAGGATTCGTGCCCACAAAAAACGAAGCCTTTCAGCTGGTGCGGTACTGGGCGACGGAAATTATCGATTTAGATTTTTCTTTTTTCTTATACGGCGCTACCCGATCCTCCTAACCGACTCCGGCCATCAAGTTATGAGAAATTTCGTGGGGCGCAGCCAAAATGCGTGCCTCAAGTCGCTAGAGGACGATAAGCGATTGTTGCCACGACTTTGACATCCGTCCAGCAACAAATGCGTTAAGATTGTAGGTACCGTTGGCGTCCAAAACGAGTCCCCCAGATGGCCCCTCCGGTTAAGCGGTGCAGCTGTTCTGGTATTTTAGGAAAATGAACTCTTCACTAACGTGGACCATCATTTGCAAAAATATTTGAGCTTGCGCTTCTCTTTTGTCTTTGTCCTGGCAGCTATTTGCAGTTGGCAAATTTTTGCGCCGGGTTCGGTGCGGGCACAGTCGACGAGTCCTGGCGGCGACCGTAGCGCTTCATCCCTCCGCATGGGGGAGGTCAGCACCAACTACGGCATGCAGCAGAACCTGGTAATCACGGTCATGGGGGGCGCCAAGTCTCATTTGGATCGTCAATCAGTCATCGCCCTGCATGATCTGAAACGAAACACGACGGTTTGGCAGACCACCTCAAGCGAATCGAAGGCGATTTTTTACGACCTTGATTTCGGCGAGTATGACATCGAGGTGAGTGCGGTCGGATACAAGACCGAACACAAGCATGCGCAAATCTCTTTCGCGATTCAGGGTGTGAACGTGGAAGTCACTTTGCAAAAAGATCCGGCTGCCGCCGACTTGAATGCGACTGACGATGTCATTCCGCCCAAGCAGCGCAAAGACGCAGCTCGCGCGGTTTATGCTCTCAAGTCGGGAAACCTAAAACAGGCGCAGAAACGGCTTGATAAGGTTTACAGTGCCGCTCCCTCCAGTGCGCAGCTGAATTTCCTATACGGCTATCTTTATCTTCAGCAGGGTAACCTGGAAAAGGCGGAGTCCTATTTGAGCCGTGCGGCAACCTTGGACCCGCGCATAGTTCAAACGTTGACCTGGCTGGGACGGGTCCAATTGCAGCGCCAGCAGTATGACGAAGCGCGGAAGAGCCTGGAGCAGGCGGTTGCCGCGAATCCGGAATATTGGCTGGCGCATAACTTCCTTGCGGCCGTTTACTTAAAACAGAAGGAATACGAAAAAGCGCAGAAGCAAGCTCAAATTGCCATCGACGAAGGCAAAACCGCTGCGAGCTCTGCATATTTGGTGCTTGGTCAGGCATTCGCGAATGTGGGGCGTGATCGCGAAGGAATTGATGCGCTGAAGACTTTTTTGAAGAACAATCCGAACGATCCCATGACCGCACAGGCGCAGGGGTTGATCGCGAAAATTAAGGACCGCGACAACAATACAAGTCAGAATGGACAAATGGAGATCGCCGCCGACCTGGCATTGCCTACCTCCCAACCCACGCTCGCGCTTAGCGCATGGGGACCACCAGGAGTCGACGAGATAAAACCTTCGGTTGCGCCCGATGTCGCCTGTCCTTTTGATGAAGTGATTGAAAAGTCCGGCGAGCGCGTGAAGCAGTTGATCGACAATGTCTCCCGGTTCTCCGCCACGGAAGATTTGCTTCACGAACAGCTCGATCAGTACGGGAACCCCATTACCAAGGAAACGCGAAAGTTCGATTATGTAGCGGCGATCAGCGAATCGCCTCAGGGCTTTTTCGACATCGACGAAAACCGCAAGGTGCGTTACGGGATCACCGACCTCCCCGATCACATCGTCACCCACGGCTTCGTCAGCCTGGCGCTCATCTTTCATCCCGATGTTCGCCGCGACTTTCTGATGACCTGCGAGGGGCTCGGTCAGTGGAAGGGGCAGGCCACATGGGTGGTTTACTTCCGCCACCGCGATGACGCTCCCAGCCGGTTGGAAGCTTACCAGGTCGGCCAGAGCACGTATGCGGTGAAGATGAAAGGACGGGCCTGGATCACCGCCGATACCTTCCAGGTTGTGCGCATCGAATCCGAGTTAATGAATTCCGTCCCGCAACTCACGGTGCAGCATCAGATCGCAGAATATGGCCCGGTGCATTTCAACAGAAAGAATGTCGATCTTTGGCTGCCGCAAAGCGTTGACCTTTATCTGGAACTCAATAAGCATCGCTACTACCGCCGGCATAGCTTTGACCACTACATGCTCTTCTCTGTTGCTTCGGACGAAAAGCCATCGCTCTCGAAATTTCAGAAAGCGCCTGACTGCAAAAACGCCCCGTGCGATGCTGCGGGTTGGTAAGCGATCCAAGGCAGCGAACAATTGTTCGCTGCGAACGCAACAACCAGACCCTGAGCGCTGTCCGCTATAACCTTCAGTGCGGATACACTAATTTGACTGACACTCGTGTTGTTAACACCCATGGCATATGCTGCTTGAGCGTTTACAGACAGGAACTGAGATCGATCGATTCCCCAATTGGGCGAATCTGATTTGGTGCTAAGTACAGCATCCACCGCATCCGGAATGCTAAGGCCATCCTCTCTCCCCGACCAATTCATTTCCGCCCCTACGTTTTAGAATGCACTGAGCAGGCATTCGTTATTCCCGCCCTTCGCAAAGTGCGCGAAGAACGGGGCACCCGCTTTTTCTGTAAGGCCAGCGAGATCAAAGGCCGGACCACCCGCCTTCCTTGTCTCAATTGCGGGCCGTCATAGTTTTGCGCACAACCGTCTTCCGTGCGGTAGAATCCCTCCGGAAGGTCGTCGCGTACTTTACGCTAAACATCAATGTCGTGACGGTGTGACGGCTGAGGATCAGCGTAGAATCGGATGACGAGAGTCTCTTTCGCGTGACGGCACTTCTCACGGGAGGAAAGATATGCTCGACGTAATCTCAACAGCTGAGGCACCCCGGTCCATCGGACATTATTCGCAGGCGATCAGCGCAAACGGATTCATTTTCGTCTCCGGCCAAGTCGCGATTGATCCGGTAACCCTTCAGGTAATTGCAGGCAACGCCGCCACGCAGACCGACCGAATCATGAAGAATCTTTGCGCCATCCTCAAGCATGCCGGAAGCTGTCTTGAAAGGGTCGTCCGCTCGACAGTTTTCCTGAAAGACATGGACGACTTTGCCGCAATGGACGATGTCTGCGCAAAATATTTCGGTGCGACTTCTCCAGCGCGGTCAACAGTTGAAGTTGCGCGGTTGCCAAAGGACGTTCTGGTCGAGATTGATGTAATCGCGGTCGCAAAAAGTTGTGCGATTTTTTCCAGATCAAGATGACTTCAACGCGACGAAAAGTCTGTGGTGCCCGCCCTTTGCAAAAACCGCGAAGAGCCTGCCCAGGGCGGAGTCGAAGGGATGGGCACCGTCGTTTTATCTCTTCCCGCAAAGGCGGGTCACCCGTCGTTAGACATCCGTGCCCGCCTTGCCTCAATAGAATGGCAGATAGGCGGTCGAATTGCCGCCGGGAAAGACAGAGGCGCCTTGGTCATTGACCACGTGCTCTATTCCGGAGTTTGACGCCGTACCCAGGTTATAGGTGAGTGCATCCGTCACCGTAACTCCGGAAGCCACAGGGACCGTAATCGCGCTATCCAGAATGATATTCGTCGCAGAGAAGTTGGAGTAAACGCCCAGGCCATAAGCCTGGTGATTGGTCACCGAAGGCGAGACCGAATAGGGCGAAAAGCCTCTGGCCGTTCCATTCATCCACGCGCTCTGGCTGGGAACGTCATAGGGTGGTTCATCCTGGAAGAAGATGTTTTCGCCGTTGTTGCCGTTCCACACTACCTGGTTCTGCTGATAGTGCTCGACGGCCAGGCCGGTGGCGACGACGTAGTCTCCGTTCACAACCAATCCATGGGCAGCCGTGTTATTGGTCCAGCCGACGCCGGTTCCATGGTCTGCGCGCCATAGCCACATGTTGTCAAGGATGACATTGTCGCTGTCTACTTCAAGGCTGGTGGTTGCGGTTCCCGCAACGTATCCGCCAACTCGAATAAAGATGTCAGAGAGTACTGTTGGGTTTGAACTGTGACTGACCCGGGTGCCTCCCGGAACGCCTACCTGCAGTTGCACAGCAGAGTTGACCGTGCCGGCGTCGATCAGCAGTCCTGAAACGCTGACTCCGTCCACATCGGCAATGGTGATGGCGGGTGTCCCTGTCTGCGGCAGAAGGTCAGCATATCCCAGGCCGATCACGATCGTGTTGGCATTGGTGACATTGATGGAGCCGGAGTACCTGTATTGGCCGGGCGTCAGGATGAGGTGCTGACCGGATGCCAGCGCGGCATTGATCTGTGCCAGAGTGCTGGACGGGGTAGCGATGAAGAAGCTGCTGATGGGCAGAGAATAGCCGGTGCCAAGGCCGCCTCCGGTCCAGGTTGCGCCCGACGAATTGGTTTGCAACGTAGGTACAAAGACGTTGTAGTTGCTGCTGCTGTCAACATAGATGAATGGCTTTTCGCGAGATTGCGGAGTTGTGCTCAGCACCGTGTTGTCCGGGACCGAGCGCGGATCGGAGGTGGCAAAGCTCTGCGGTGGCGCTCCGACGACGCCCGAAAAAACCATGTTATCGATGTGGCCTTGTTTCCACACGTTCAGCACATCATCCCAACTGCCAATGTTGCTGTTGCGCGTGTACCACTGTTGCTGAGAGCAGGGATCCATATAGCCGGTGACGACGATGTCGGAAACGAATCCACCGCTGGCCCATCCGCAAATACCGGTACGCAGTTCTGAACCGTCCAGTTGCAGGTTGCCATTCACCTGTAGCCGCCGCAGGGATGTGCCTTGGGAAACGCCCCATTGCAGCGTATTCGGAGGGTTGTTCTGCGATTTGTTATGGCCGGGATTGACAGTGAAGTTCGACATCGAGCGCCAAAACGTTGTAGTCATGTTTTTGGAAACTGTGGGGCCGAAGTTTGGCGTGATGTAACCGTTGATGACGACATTTGTGGGGTTCATACCAAGGCCGTAAACGGCCTCGTTGTAGCCGATCGCGGCTTGCAGGTTGTATGTGCCCGGCATAAAGAAAATCGCAACGTGTCCGGTGCCGAACTGCGAAATACCGCTCACTGTGCTCGAGTTGAGTACATTCTGAGTTGCTGAATCCGACCCGGGACTAAAAACGTAAACGTTGGGGCCAAAGATCGTGTTGTTCTGTGCGAAAGCCGATGGTCCACAGGAGAGAAGCACCACGAGCGTCAGGCCAAGGCTTATACCAACGAACAGTTCGCTCGCGACCGTGTATCGAGATAAGCGATTTTTCAATGAGAGATTTTTCACTTGAAAGGCTCTTTTCTGGTTCTGGTATTGAACCGGTTATGTGCCCAACGCTTACCCCGTGCGGATCATATCAAGCAAGTTGAATCTGTTGCAAAATAGGGTTGGTGTGAATCGCTAGACGGGCGGTTGACGGTTTGGAATCCGCTTAAGTGATGCGCATTACTCGCCCGACCATTTGTCCGCTGGGGGCGTCAGGATGCTCCGCGCGGCTTGCAGATCGCGATGCCACGACTTTGCCTCTTCTTCGGTAGCTCGACCCCGGCGAGAGCCTCGGCGAGGTCGCGGTCGGTGCAGATTTTCTCCTCGACCGGTTTGTGACCTTGCCGTTCATCTATTCAGATTACACTCGGCGGCCTCCGACTCGCGAGCGCGCTCTCCGGTTCCCGCCGTCATCAGGTTTCGTGAAAAGGCACAACCTCATCCATGCGATCGGTCGTATCAGGGCATGGCTTTAGCCATGCCGTAGAGTGTGGACGACAAAAAGGCGCGACCCGAAGGGGAGCGACCGGGGGTGGCGCTTTGCGCGCTCTGTCGGCCTTGGCCGCACTCATAAATTGGGCAGCTTTACGCACGGCTGCAAGCCGTGCCCTGATACGAGGCCTCTCCCCCGTGCGGCGCTGATGATGCACTCATCACAGCCTCCGCCTGGGGCCGGATGCGCGACCCTTTACTCTCTTCAGAAAATGGCGACAGGCGCGACGCTCACGACGCCGTCGTTGCCCAAGGGCTTTATCACCTCGCCGAAAATGGTTAAGCGCAGCGGCTTCCCCTTGGGCATCGACCGCAGGGCATTCTGCGGAACGGTGATTCTGAATGACGCGTTCAGCTTGCCCGTGTTGGGCGGCCCTGCGAGAGCGTGTATTAACAGTACGCTGCCATTTCGCACGGACTCGTCGAAGTCGCCGTCCACGAAGACCAGCCCTCGGGCCGTCGAAAGCTGCTCCTTCAGCTTATTTACAAATCTCTGCGATGTTTCAGCTGCGCGGTTTAGAACATCCTGTGGATCCGAGGACGCCGACGGACTAAGTGGATCCGATGGATCCCATTCGGTCTCGGATCCAGCGCGCAGAATGCGCAGCGTTGTGTACTTTGAGTACCAGCCCCAATAGTCGGTGTAGTAGCTCGTGGGCCATGTTTGCCTGACGTACTTCATTACTTCCAAGCATTTGCGCTCTGGCGAAAAGTTAGATCGATCATACTTAGATTCCTTCTGGCTGGACTTATCGCCCTCTATGTTGAGCTTGGCACCATCAGCCCCTAGTTCAGCGCCGGCCTTAGACTCACTGGCGCTCTTGATATTCCGAGACGTTTCTTCAAGCTCCGGCCTTAGTTGGTTGTAGAAAGCGCCAATGGCGTCCTCATTCAGGTAGTGAAAATAAACCGGCGGAACGATGTCGGGTTGCTCAAGTCTTGCCTCAAGTTGCGCATCTAGTGCGCCCGGCGCTGCGTTGATGATTGGGAGCATCTCGAGATACTCCTGAACGTTTCCAGGCATTAAGTAGACAAGCAAAAATGCGGCTGCAATCACCGCGACTGAGGCGACTACGATCGGCTTGAAAAAACGATCAAGAAGATGGAATAGTTTTCGAGGGACGAGAAGGATAATGGCAAACAGCGTAAGGCAGCCGAGGACAATGGACGTCACGACCGCTGGATGATTGCTCACGAGGAACTTAATGCCCAGTGCCGTCCACCGAAATTCTGTGAACTTGCCGTCCCAGACGAATCCATACCACCATCCGCCGAACATCAGCGACCCCACGGCCACGTAGACGGCAAGGCACAGCAGAATTAGCGCGACCGCCCGTCTAACTGGGATGGGAAGTTGCTTCGCCGGTGATGATGGAGACGACGTCTGCAAAGGCTGCGATACGGGAGCTGCCATTCAGGCACCTTGGTCGTCATACTACTCGGGTGAAGTGAGGCGATGCAATTAAGGGCTTGCCGTCACTAGGCAAGGTCCTTGTGCTGCTACTGCTGCTCCTGCTGCGGCTGCAAATTCTCAGTGCGTTTGCGAAACCGCGCTCTCCAATTCATCGGCGGCTTTGTTGATGCCGGCGGCAGCATTCTCGATGACTTGGGCGACTCCGGGAATTTGCGCGTCGGCTTCCTTCCATTTTTTCTCATCCATGTATTCGCGCACCGCGGCGATGGGCTTGGCCCCGTATCCGGTATACGCACCCGGCGCATAAATTTGATTTTTGAACCAGGGGCGTTCGGGCAGACCTTTTTCATTCAAAAACAGTCTAGGAACTCGAATCAGGTCGGCGTTGATCAGTTCTAATTTTTCGGCGGGCAGTTGCGGCGAACCGCTGTCTCGCCACTTGGACAAGGCTTTTGAATAACGGTCAGAGCTCTTCTTGAACACGTCGATGGCATTCTTCATTGGCGCAAAATTCATGTATGGCGGGACGGTTTCGGCCGGCGGCGGCTGGGTCGGCCGGTGCGGATCATTGGTGGCTTTAAAGACGCCTTCCTGCAATTCGAGATTGCGTTCGGTGAATTCGTCCTGCTTGTCTTTCAGTAGTTTTTCCAACTCGGTTTCGTATTTCGAGATGGCTTCGGCCTGCGGGGAGTAATCGACCGGAATCAGGTCGGCATCGGCGAGACGCATCATGGCGGTGCCAATAGTTTGCGCCAGCGCGCGGCCGTAAACGAAGTCTGTGTCTACAAAGTGGGTGTACCAGTAGAAGTCATCGTAGATCGAATGGTATTGGGTGCCGTCATCCTCGCCGCCGTATTCCACGCTGAGCGTCGATATGCCGGCGAAGTCCTGAAAGGCGGTGAAGTCGGACCCGTCTCCGAGCGCGTCAACCACCAGATTGTTGCGGTTACGAAGCTCTTTCCGTTCATCGGGATTCTTCGCGCTCGCGATGCTCTCCAAGTGCGCACGTTCGAAGGCGGTCATTTTAGTTTCAGGATCCTGAATCTCTCGCGCCACGCTGCTGATAAAACTTTCCAGGTCTTGAGTCCCGCCGGTGTCGATGAAACCGCGATTGTTACTGTCGGAGTTGATATAGGCGACAGCGTGCTTCTTCAACTCGTCCACATGAGTTTCGACCCATTCAACCGAACCGAGCAAACCCGGCTCTTCCCCATCCCAGGCGCAATAAATAATGGTGCGCTTGGGGACCCATCCCTGGCGGTGTAACTCGCCCAGCATGCGCGCTTCTTCGATCAACGCTGACTGGCCAGAGATAGGATCTTCCGCGCCATTCACCCAGGCGTCGAAATGATTTCCGCGAATCACCCACTGACCGTCGTCTGATCCGTGCAATGTGCCGATCACGTCGTAGATCGGTTTCATGTCCCAATTAGACGAAACTTTCAGGTGCACTTTTGCAGGGCCGGGGCCGACGTGATAGGCAATCGGCAAGCCTCCGCGCCAATTTTCGGGCGCAATCGGTCCTTTAAGGGCCGAGAGAAGCGGGGTGGCGTCTGCATATGAAATCGGAAGCACGGGAATTTTGGTTATGGTTTTAGCTTCTTTAATGGAGAGTCGCTTGGCATCAGCGGTGGCGCCGACTCCCGGGGTCAGCGGATCGCCGGGATAATCCGTGTCCATCACGCTGCCGCGCTGCACGCCGAAGCGAGGACGCCAGCCGCCGTTTGGATAGTCGTCACCGTTGAAATAGCCGTCGCCTTTGGGATCGGAATAGATGATGCACCCGATGGCGCCATGTTCACCGGCAACTTTGGGTTTTATTCCGCGCCATCCGCCGCCGTAGCGCGCAATCACGATGGCTCCTTTGACTGAAATCCCCAGCCGATCGAGCCGCTCGTAGTCTTCCCGATTGCCGTAATTCACGTACACCAGTGGTGCGGTGACATCGCCGTCGATCGAATAGGCGTTGTAGGTGGGAAGTTGTTCCGCGGTCTGGTTTGAGGTGGGATCGACTGGCAATGCGGGTTCCTGCAACTTGGCGGTGAACTTGGTCGGCTCCAACAATTCGACGACGCGTTCTTTGGGCGTAGGAAACAAGACGCTGAAGGTTTCAATGTGCGCGTCAAATCCATATTCTTTGAATTTCGAGAGTATCCATTCCGCGTTGTCTTTGTCGTAAGGCGAGCCGACATTGTGGGGCCGCGCGCTCAATCGCCGCATGTTCTCGCGAATGTTGTTGGGAACTATGCCATCACGAAACTTCTTCTCCCAATCCTTCTGCTGCTGCGAGCTCTCGGAGCTGTAGCCCAGTAAGTGGGAGTCCTCCCCAGCCTTTTTTTCTGATTCAGATTGAGCGCTTAACAATTGAGTTATGACAACCGCGAAACCAACAATCCAGCCGAGCCTCATGAACGCTCCTGACATTTGAAAGGTAGTCGCACATAACGGCGGACATGCGGTGCGACGAATCGGCTAATACTTTATCTGATTTTTGCAGTGACGGAATAGGGCGAATCGTCGCGTCGGAGCAGGAGCTTGCAACTTGGAACGGACCATGAGTCCCTTTAGTTTAGAATTTTGCATTCAGATTCCGATGCCACAAGTTCTGCAACTCGATCCCCGCGACAACGTTCTTATTGCCCTGACTGATCTGAAGAAGGGCGACGCGGTGGAGTTCGGCGGCACCAGCTTTTCTCTGACATCGCGCATTCCTGCGAAACACAAGTTCGCCACGCAAGATCTCGCTACCGGCGGCGCAATCACCATGTATGGAGTGTTAGTGGGAAAAGCTTCGCAGAGTATACGGAGAGGCGAGTTACTTACGCTTTCGAATATTCATCACGAAGCCGCGCCGTACACCGAAAAAAAATCGCAATATCACTGGATACCTCCCGACGTATCGCGATGGAAGCAGCACAATTTCCTCGGGTATCACCGCAGCGATGGTCAAGTTGGAACGCGCAATTACTGGGTAATTGTCCCACTAGTTTTTTGCGAGAACCGCAACATTCTGAATTTGAAGCAGGCTTTTGAAGAAGAACTTGGGTTAGCTGCGCCGCAACTTTATCGGCGGCAAGTTGCTGAACTGGCCAAGCTTTATCGCGAAGGAAAAACCGAAAATCTCAATATTTCTGGAGAGCCGCACCAAGGCGCTGAATCTCAGCCCAACAGGCTCTTTCCTAACATCGATGGCGTCAGGTTTCTTTTGCATGAAGGCGGTTGCGGCGGGACTCGCGAAGATTCCAACAATCTCTGCGGACTCATCGCGGGGTACATCAATCATCCGAATGTCGCCGGGGCCACCGTTCTCAGCCTGGGATGCCAGAACGCGCAAGTGAGCATTTTGCGAGAGCAACTTGCCGAGCGCAATCCGCGCTTTGACAAGCCTCTGATCATTCTGGAACAACAAAAGAGCGGCTCCGAATTTGGCATGCTTTCAAAAGCCATCCGGCAAACCTTCACGGGACTTGCGGAAGCAAACCAACTCACTCGATCGTCCGCCGATCTTTCGCATTTGTGTGTGGGATTAAAATGCGGTGGCTCGGATGGCTTCTCCGGGCTGTCCGCCAATCCTGCGATAGGGCACACCTCTGATCTGCTCGCTGCCTTGAGAGCGCGCACGGTCCTGGCAGAGTTTCCCGAGTTGTGCGGTGTGGAGCAGGAACTGATTGACCGGTCGGTGAACCGTGAAGTTGGCGACCGATTCATCCATCTTATGCAGGAGTACGCGAACCGCGCACGAGCAGTGCGGGCGAGCTTCGATATGAATCCTTCGCCGGGAAACATGCGCGATGGTTTGCTGACCGACGCCATGAAATCCGCGGGCGCGGCGAAGAAAGGCGGCACGTCGCCGGTAACTGCGGTGTTGGATTACCCGGAATATTCCAAAGAGCCGGGTCTCAACCTGCTCTGCACTCCTGGCAATGACGTAGAATGCGTGACCGCGCAGGTGGCTGCCGGATGCAGCGTGATCCTGTTCACCACTGGCTTGGGCACGCCAACCGGCAATCCCATCGCGCCAGTGGTTAAACTTTCAACTAATAGTTTGCTGGCGAAACGCATGCCCGACATAATCGACGTAGATACGGGTCCAATCATCTCCGGAGACTCGACTATCGAACAAATGGGCGAGCAGGTGCTGGATTACGCGATTCGAGTCGCCAGCGGAGAAGTGCGCACCAAAGCTGAACAAAAAAATCAGGAAGACTTCATTCCCTGGAAACGAGGAGTTTCACTCTGACGAGCAAAGATCGAAGCATAAACGAGTTTCGCCTTGACGGGAAGTCTGCAATCATCACCGGCGGCGGGAGTGGAATTGGCCGGGCGATTGCGCGAAAATTTGCAGTCAATGGCGCCGTGGTCCACATTGTCGATATCAGCGCAAAGGATGCCGAAGCCGTCGCCGCTGAAATCTCCAGCGCGGGAGGAACCGCTTCAGCCTACGCCTGCGACGTTGGAAATCAATCCGAGGTCGTCGGCAGGTTCTCCGAAGTTATCCGGCACAATCGCATCGACATTCTGGTAAATAATGCGGGCATCTCTCACATCGGCAATGCAGAGAACACACCCGAGACCGACTTTGATCGCGTGCTTCGGGTGAATGTAAAGGGTTTTTACAACTGCATCTATGCCACGGTCGGACACATGAAATCGAACGGAGGCGGTGTGATTCTGAACCTTGCTTCCATCGCGGGTTCTGCGGGCTTGGCGGACCGGTTCGCTTATTCGACCAGCAAAGGCGCGGTCATTGCGATGACTTATTCTGTGGCGCGTGACTACCTGCCGTTTAACATCCGATGCAACTGCATTTCTCCGGGGCGCGTGCACACCCCGTTCGTTGACGGGTTTCTTCGCAAACATTATCCCGGCCGCGAACAGGAGATGTATGACAAGCTGGCGAAGACCCAGCCCATCGGGCGAATGGCAGAGCCTGACGAGATTGCGGCCTTGGCTTTATTTCTATGCTCTGACTCTTCCGCGTATATTACGGGCGTGGATTACCTGATTGATGGCGGCTTCATGAACCTGCACGGCTAGCCGAATCATTGTGGATCTCGAATTAAAAAATAAGGTCGTTATCGTGACCGGCGGCGCTAAGGGAATCGGCGCAGCCATCGTGCAGGCTGCCGCTACCGAAGGCGCCATTCCTGTGATCGTGGACCGCGACGTCGAGGCTGGTAACCAGTTACACCAGCGGGTGGCGGGAAGCGACTTGATCATCGCCGAGCTTACCAAGGCGGAGGGCTGTTACTCGACCATCCAAAAGGTAATTGAAAAGCACGGCCATCTCGACGCTTTGGTCAATAACGCCGGAATCAACGACAAAGTCGGCCTTGAGCACGGCAGCCCTGAGCAATACGTCGCGTCGCTTGAGCGCAATCTGCTGCATTACTACAACATGGCGCATTACGCTCTGCCTCATCTGAAAAAATCGCGGGGTTGTATCGTGAACATCAGTTCGAAGACTGCCGTCACCGGACAAGGCGGTACGTCGGGATACGCATCTTCGAAGGGCGCAATCCTCGCATTGACCCGCGAATGGGCGGCGGAATTACTTCAGTACGGCATTCGAGTGAACGCTGTCGTCCCCGCGGAGGTCATGACTCCACTGTATCGCCAGTGGCTGGAGACTTTCCCCCGGCCCGACGAGAAGCTCAAAAATATTCTTGCCAAAATCCCTCTGCAAAACCGAATGACCGCTCCAGAGGAAATTGCCGCGATGGTAGTATTCCTGCTCTCGGCGCGTGCCGGGCACATCACCGGCCAGCACCTTTTCGTTGATGGCGGCTATGTGCATCTCGATCGTGCGCTGACTTAACATGGCAAACTCCGCGCCTCTTGCCGAGCGGTCTCTTACCGAGAAACGATACGTTGCTCCATTCATTCTCATCACCAGTCTTTTCTTCCTGTGGGCTTTTGGAGTCAACCTTAACGACATCTTGATTCCGCGATTTAAGAACGCGTTCCAGTTGAGTGATTTCCAGTCATCGTTCATTCAAGTTGCGTTCTTCAGCGGCTATTGCCTTGCCGCGCTCCCCGCGGGTCGGCTGATGGAAAAGATCGGCTACAAGCGCGGTATCCTGACCGGTTTGGCTTTGTGCGCAAGCGGCGCATTGTTGTTTGTGCCTGCATCTGCGGCCGGCACCTACGCGTTCTTCCTTGTCGCCCTCTTTGTCATGGCTTGCGGCCAAAGTTTTCTTGAAGTCGCCGCAAATCCATATGTCACAATTCTGGGCCCTGCCGATAGCTCGGAACGACGGTTGAACCTGGCGCAATCCTTTAACGCCGTGGGCGCTGTGTGCGCGATGTTACTGGGATTGTTCATTTTGAGCGGTCAGGAATACACGCCGCAGCAGCGGGCCATTTTTTCGGCAGCACAGGAGCAGGCTTACCGCACCGCGCAGGCGGGCAGCGTGCGACTCCCTTACACGCTGATCGCGTGCATCTTCGTCGTTGTTGCGGTGCTGATCGTTATCATGCATCTTCCGGAAGTTAGCGAAAAGAGCACGCACACCGGGATGGAAGAGAAAACGTCCTGGAGGAAGGTGCTACAACAAGGACATTTAGTAAAGGGCGTGCTCGCCCAATTCCTCTATGTGGGCGCACAAGTTGGAGTGGGAAGTTTCGTCATTCGCTTCGCCCAGCACAGTCTTCCCGGATTAGGTGCACGCAGCGCGTGGTATTACCTGCTGGGACATTGGATCGGATTCATGTTGGGGCGTTTCGCTGGCTCTGCCCTGATGAAAACCGTCGCTGCGCCGCGTCTCCTCTCGATCTTCGGGGCTGGCTCCTTGATTTCGATAATTGTCGCCCTCTCAGCAGGTGGATCTGCATCAGTGTGGGCTCTTGTTCTGATCGGGTTTTTCCACTCAATCATGTTCCCCACAATTTTTGCGCTTAGCATTAAGAATCTAGGGCCCCTGACCAAGCGAGGTTCTTCTCTCCAGGTCATGGCGATTCTCGGAGGGGCGGTTCTCCCGGCCATCATGGGGCGAATCTCAGATGCCACAAGCATCCGGACCGCCTTTATCGTCCCACTAGTCTGCTACGTTTACATCTTTTATTTCGCCGTAGATGGCTACAAGCCAGGCAAGGCGGGCACGAAAGAGATGGCTACCGTGGCTGGCGTCACACAGGAATCATGAACCGGCGCTTTTGTTTCACTCTCGATCTGAAAAACAGCCCCGCGCTGATTGCCGAATACCGCAACTATCACGAAAAGATCTGGCCTGAGATCACAGAAAGCATCAAGAATTCCGGCATCATGGACATGGAGATTTACCTGCTCGGCACCCGCATGTTCATGATCATGGAAGTGAACGAGAGCTTTTCTTTTGAGAAAAAGGCAAGGGCCGACCAACAGAATTCCAAGGTTCAAGAGTGGGAGCAGCTGATGTGGCAGTTCCAGCAAGCGCTTCCGGAGGCGAAGCCCGGCGAGAAGTGGCTGCGAATGGAGCGAGTCTTCAAGCTGGAGAGCTGAGCCGGGGCTCTACGGCCTATTGCGACGAGCTAATCGCTCGCCACAGAGGAAGTTGGCCGTTTGTGCGCGCTCGAAGGATTGAAATACATCATGAATGCGAAACGCGGTAGATAGATGGGTACGCTGTAATCGGCTTCCAGGTAGATATTGGCGTTTTTTCCATATCCGTCGCGCATCACGATTACCTGTTCAGGTGCAAGAGCAATATTGTACTTTTCGGCTTTTCGCAAAACCATTCCGCGGAGATCGTCGTCACTGCTTACATCACTGGCTCCGATGCGCATTCCCAGCTGGGACGCAATGTCCTGCAGGTCATCCTTTAGTTCGATGTTGGCGAGCTCACACGCGCCAATCTGCCAACCTGCACTGAACAGCACATAGAAGGCAGCCAGCGCCAGAACAATTTTAATTTTCTTCATCTCACATCCGCTCGCAATGCCTGCCGAAGGTAACTGGGACCCGAGTCCCACTCCTGCACGATCCCATAATAGTTACCGTCACCAGGCTTTCAAAGTTACTCAGGTACCCGGATAAACGCCTGGCCCTTCGATTAGGGTTGAATTCAGAAATACGTAGCAGCGCGCTCTGTTCAGGAAGGGATGTCAGAAGGAGGGGATCGGGAGCGAGGTGATTCGATTTAGCGATCGGAGACAAGCCGGTTAATGGTGGCCAGTAGCTCGGGCACTTCGGTGGGTTTTTGCAGCCCGGCATCTGCGCCCTCGGCTTCCCAAGAACTGAGCAAATCCGGAAAGCCGCTGATCACAAGCGTGGCCGGTTTTCGGCGCTGCTCCTGAGCGGCATGAACCAGGTCATAACCAGCAGTCGGAGTTTCCACACTCAAGTCGGTCAGCACCAGATCGAAAGGAGACTGAGCGAGCACCACCTTGGCGGCCCGAACGGTTGAGGCGGTCTGGACCTCAAAACCCTCCGACTTCAAGACCAGCCCAAGCGTTATCAAGATATTCGGCTCGTCATCAACTACCAAGGCCTTCAATGCCATTGTTTGTTCCCGGTGACTACATTCTAGCACCGGATCTGTCTGATGACGGTCCGGCAAACGACGCTCCAGGGCTGGATTGGCCGGACGCAGGTTGCCGCCAAGCTTCCTATTGTTTGAGTTCCTGCAGCTTGGCAGACGCCAGCTGATTGGCTTCGCTTTGCGCGGGTGCTTCCTTCTGTATTAGTTCGTACTGCTTCTTGGCATCAACCGTCATTCCCGCGCCCTGATAAGTTTCCGCCAACTGGAACTCGGCAGCTTCCTTACTCACAGTTTGCGACGGCTTTTCCATGAGCTGCTTGTATAGATCGACGGCGTCTTTTGTCCGATTGGTGTCGCGATAGACTCCCGCCAATGCCAGCTTTGCCAGCGCCGAAAGGTCACGATTGTGATAGTCAGCAACGGTCTTAAGTTCACGCTCGGCGGCGGCGTTATCGCCGAGCTGGGCGGAAGTAACGCCGACAAAATAGCGGGAGAAGTCGGCAACGTGGGTATGCGGATATTTATTTGCCAGCTCTTGAAACTGCTTGTGGGCTTCAGTGGCGCGTTCTTTTGCCGATGCGAAACTCGGATAGTCAGGCTCTGCGGGCGTTCCTGCTGGTCGAACCGGCATATCAAAGGTCTGGAGAGCTTTCCCGAAATCGACGCTGGCCTTCTCGTCCTGGCGCTCGTTATAGTACCAGCCCCCGATGACTGCGGCGATTACGAACGCGACCACCACGCCGGCAATTATCAGTTTGCCCTTGTGCTCGACCGTCCAATGCACCGTCTGCTCGGCGGCATGCATGGTGGCCCGGCTGAACCGGTCTTGTTTTAGCTGATGACGTGCTTCTGCGCGCACTAATTCCCCTTGTCCTGATGAGATTCGGAAAGTTAAGTCTATCAGCGGGAAATCTAGAGCGTCAAAGTAATGGCAAGAGCTTCGATCAGCGCGAGGCTTCTTCCAGAATGCCCTTTTCCAGCTTCTCCTGGCATTCAATGCAATGGCGTGTCCAGGGTACAGCTTCCATTCGCTTGGGATTGATGTCTGTGCCGCAGGAAATGCACTCGCCAAAGCTGCCTTCGCGAATGCGAGCCAGCGCGTTCTCCACCATCATCAACAGCTGGCGATCATTGTTGCTCTGATGAAATAAGAACTCTTTGTTATATGAACTGGCCGCCTTGTCGGCGATGTCCTGAGCCACATCTTCATCGGCGGTGCGGCCGTCCTGTTGAGTGCGGGAGACAGCGCGACGCAACTCCTGCTGCCGGGTCTCTAACCGCTTCTTGAATGCTTCCAACTTCTTTTTGTCCATCGATTCTTCCAAACCGAAGCCGCTACTCTGCTTCGCGGCCTCAAAGCCAAACGGGAATAATATGCGCCTAAAATAAGATGCGTCAACTGTGCGAAAAGCTTCAGGGCTGGTGGACAAATGTGGGTGTGGATTAGCGGGTGTTTCTGGTCTTTTCCTAAGTGGTGGTTTCCGCCGACTCTGTGATCCTTGGCGATTTCGCCGCCCCGCCGCCAGCCCCTATGCATTCCATCGAGGCCATCGTTTACCCGCCCGAGTACTGTCATCCTGAGCGCAGTTGTTGTTCGCGTAGCGAACGACAACGCAGTCGAAGGACCCCGTGCTTCTCGGCACCGACGGCCCTGCGGGGAGTTTTCTGATTGGGCTGTGGAGAGAATCACCCAACGCGCTATTGCCAAGCGAGCTCCCTCGGCTTTGCTCGGGATTTCAGCAGCGGGGCTCGGACGCCCGCTAAGCGCCTCAACTTCGCCTCCGTAGAGCGATTCGCAAAGCGAATCGCTCTGCTTCGCTCAGGATGACAGGGAATTGTGGTTCTCCGAAATTGATACTATCCTCATTCTCTTACCAGCACGGATCACGACACCCGAGAATGGAAGAAGCGTGAGCAGATGTGAAGCGGTGACTGGCTTACCGTCTATTTCAACCGCGTTCTGCCGTATCTTCCGCAAACCGTCTGTAGCTGAGTCCGCCAGCCCCGCACACGCCAGCAATTTTTCCAGCTTTATTAACTTTCTCGGCTGTTCCGGTGGAGCACTGATCACAGCAGTTCGATCAGGGAAGAAGAAGCAGGTTGGGTTGTCAAGAAGATTTTGTATATCAGCGTTGGAACTTGCGCCAACGACTGACGCCAGCGGAACCTTCACCTCTTGCACGGATTCCGGAGCTTCGCCCTTCTGAAACTGTTTTGCCCAATCTTCTGCTGCCTTCGCCGACGCCTCTGCCGAGTGGAAGTCCTTCACGATCCGTGCCGCCAAATCTTTCTTGGCCTGCATAGGATGGGCGTCGCGCTTCATCTGCTCGATCTCCGACATCTGCACATCGGTCAGCAGCTCGTAGTAACGCCACATCATTTCATCCGAGATCGACATCAGCTTGCCATACATTTCCAGCGGCGCCTCTTTTATGCCGATCGCGTTGCCGTACGACTTCGACATTTTCTGCACGCCATCGAGTCCTTCCAGAATCGGCATAGTCAGGACTACTTGTGATTCCTGCCCGTATGCGCGCTGCAGTTCGCGTCCCACCAGCAGATTGAATTTCTGGTCGGTCCCGCCAAGCTCAACATCAGCCTTCAGCATGACAGAGTCGTAGCCTTGCGCCAGCGGATATAGGAGCTCGTGCAGAGCAATCGGCTTCTCGTCCTGAAATCGCTTGTGGAAGTCTTCACGCTCGAGCATCTGCGAAACTGTGGTCTTCGCTGCCAGCTTGATCCAATCCGCCGACTTCATCTTTTCGAACCACTCGTTGTTGAAGCGGACTTCGGTGGTGCGTGGCGAGAGAATTTTGTAAACCTGCTCCATGTAGGTTTTGGCGTTGCGCATCAACTCTTCGGCGCTGAGCGGAGGACGCGTGGCAGAGCGGCCGGTCGGGTCGCCGATCATGCCAGTAAAGTCGCCAATCAAAAAAATTACAGTGTGGCCAAGGTCCTGAAAGTGTTTCAGCTTGCGCAGCAAAACCGTATGGCCGAGATGGAGGTCGGGCGCAGTGGGATCGAAGCCAGCTTTTACCCGCAGCGGCTTGCTGGAGGCAGCCGACTTTTCCAGTTTCGAGCGCAGCTCCGCTTCGCGAATGATTTCGGAACTGCCTTTCTTGATATAGGTCAGCTGTTCATCAACAGGTGCGAATGGCATTCGGGAGATTATACGGGTAGTCGGGCTGGCTTACAGGCGACCCCCAAAGTTGCACCGATCCAGCTTTGCGACGGTGCGGATTCGGTGTATATTGGCCACCTTCCCCAAGACTGGCTATTGGTGTCGGCAATGCGGTTTACCATTCGATCCGCCAGCTAACTTCTCGTTCGAATTGTCGGATGGCCAGGGGCTTGCCTTGGCTGGACGAACCCATATGGGAGCTCTGCAGAAATGAGACTTATCAAAGTGACTCAGGTGAAGTTGCCCGAAAAGGGCGAAAAAGTGATGGGCCCGGAATGGCGGAAGGAGGGCACCGACGATTTGTCGAAGCTCTCAATAGTGGTCACGCAAATCGAGGTGGAGAAGCGTCCCAGGGAGCCGCATCCGTAATTAAGAGAGGCAGCCAATGGCAGAAAAAGATCAAGGAATCGAGATTCTGCAACCCATGGAGGTAGTCGCGGACGCGAAACTTCGCGGCACGGCGGCCAAGGTCATGCTGGGATTGTTTGCGTTCTCCGTCCTGGCTACGTTTGCTGCGATCTTCGGCTCTGGATTGGGCTATTTCAACTTCAAAGACTGGCTTCTAAAGTCTTTGGTAGCGGCGACAATCGGCGAGATTGCCACGCTTTTGGGGTACACGATCAAGTATCTGTTCCCTCAAGCTACTAAAAACAAAGACAATAAACTTGTTGACAGGCAATCCAAGCCGACGTGATAATGAGTAATGCAGGATGATTATATGATGATTTAAGGAGTATTACACGTGAACATTACACTGGAGTTAGACGAGGCCGCGTCCGAAGTCTTGGCGGAGCTGCAAACCCTGACTGGCCTGAGCTTGTCACGCATATTTAGCTGTGCCCTAAGTGTCATGCTATGGGTGGTTAGACAGGGAATGAGCGGTAGAATCGTGGCGTCGGTGAACGAATCTGAACGCAGTTATCGGGAGTTGGAGCTCTCCGCTCTCACGCAGAAGCGACGCCGGGCCGCTTGATTCGATAGACCCTCGCGGGTTACTCAGGGGAACCTCTCAAGGTAATCTTGTGTTCCTCCTTTACCAATGTATTCTCAGAGCGTCGGCGCAAGACGGCACGGGACCAGTTTGAGCTCGATCCCGAGCCGCTGAATCACCGAGCGGAGGAAAAAATGCGCATTCAAATCGATGTGGACGACAATGGGGTTCAGGTCTTGAACGACATCAAGCAGGCCACTGGTCTCACCACCTATAAAGACATCTTCAACAACGCCATCACCCTGTTTGAGTGGGCAATCCGCCAAAGAGTGGGGGGACGGGTAATCGCATCTCTGGACGAGCGCACCAAGCGGTACAAAGAGATGACTATGCCCGCCCTCGAAGACGCGCTCCGGCGGGCACCCTCCGCCAAACCGGCGCAATACGCTGCGGCCCCGCAAGCGGCAACCGTTGACTGAGACGCAATCGGGGTTGCGGCGCGATGCAGATCAGCCCTGATTCACCAGCCGCCTGTTCTGGATCTCGAACTTCCTAGTCAGCACAAGAATGATCGCCTCAGAGTAGGCAATGTGCTCCTGCTCGAGGATTCGCGCGGCCAGCGTTTTCTCATCGTCGCCTTCAAGCACCGGCACAGTTTTTTGCACAATGATCGGTCCGTGATCGAGTTCTTCATCGACGAAGTGAACGGTGCATCCCGCGACTTTGACCCCATAGGCAAATGCCTGTTCCTGGGCTTCAAGGCCGGGGAACGCGGGCAACAGCGACGGATGAATGTTCAGGATCTTGCGCGGAAACTGCTTCACGAACCATGGCGAGAGCAGCCGCATGTAACCGGCAAGGCAGACGAGATCCACGTTGCGCTGCTGTAGCGCTGCGACTACTTCGCGGTCGTGCTCTTCGCGGACTTTGCCTTTCGAAGGAATGACGAGCGTTTCCAGTCCCAGCCCGCGCGCAACGTCAATTCCACCCGCGTCAGCACGATTCGAAATCACGATCGCAATTCGCGCGTTCGGAATTTTTCCAGACGCGACGTTTTTCGCGATGGCTTCGAAATTCGACCCGCGGCCGGAGAGCAGAACACCGATATTCTTCATCTTAAGTTAGCCGTTCCGAACAACTAAAAGCGGGCCGCAGGCTTCAGTTCAGGTAAGCACGAGCACTTCCGTCAGGTGCGGACATTTGCCAAAGCATTTACATTTTAACCATACCGGAGCATTGATGGCCCATCGTCGATTTTGTATCTTGCTTGCCACTTTATTTTTCTGCAGCCTCGCCCTCGCACAATCTGCTCCGGCAGCGCCTCAGCCTGCTCCTGCCACCGCGGCCAAGACCGCCGACGAACAGGAAATAGAAAAACAGGAGCAGTCGCAGCGCATGCTGGGAGTGATTCCAAACTTTGGGACGACCAGCCGGCACAATGCTGCTCCGCTCTCGCCGCAAGCCAAGTTTCGTTTGTTTTACAAATCGGCATTCGACCCAGTGGAATTGTCAGTAGTAGGACTTCAGGCGGGGCTCAGCCAGGCGGAAGACGAATTCCCCGAGTATGGTCAGGGCGCGGCGGGATTCGGAAAACGCTATGGCTCAACCTTGGCTGACGAGGTTTCGAGTGGTTTCTTCGCCAATTATTTCTACCCCGTTCTATTAAAAGAGGACCCTCGCTACTTTCGGCTCGGTGAGGGCTCGGTGAAACGCCGTCTCGGGTACGCACTTTTGCAGGAAGTAGACTGCCGCACAGACAGGGGGAGCCGTACTGTCGCGTGGGAAAATATATTGGGTGCCTTTACTTCCGGCGGACTATCGAATCTTTATTATCCGCAGGCCGAGCGGGGCTTTGGACTGACTATGAGCCGCAGCGCGATTGCGATCGGATATGGCAGCCTGGGCGGATTAGTAGATGAATTCTACCCTGACATCAGTCACTGGATGTTTCACCGGCACCAGAAACAGCCCGCAAACTAAGCGGCGTGCAGCCCGGCCCAAAGCGCAAGAAACATCACCAACGACAATAGGATGGCTGCCCACGCATTGGTGCGAGCAAATTTGTGTGTCGCAGGCCAGGGAAACATCAGCACGTCGAATACGGTAACCAGTCGTTCCGGCCAGAGCAGGCCCGCAACTCCGAACGTGAGCGAGAGTTGCACAAACACTAAGAGAAGAAGGTGGTTCATTCCCGATACTCCAACGCTAATTTAAGGATTGGGAAACTTCTTGACCTGAGTGTAGCTCAGGGCCGCTGCGGGGAGTCAATAGGAGAATGCACTAAGACGTTACCGGTAGTGCAATCCAGAAGTCGGACCGGTTCAGCCCGCAATCGTCTGAACATTCATACGCTTGCGTCGTCTTTGCGGCCAGTTCCGGCGAGCCAGCGAAACAACATATTCACCAGACTCAAAACGATCGCTCCCCAGAAAGCAGAAGCAAAAGTGTCTACCCGGAAACCCGGAACCACCGCCGAGGCCATCTCCAGCATGAGAGCGTTAATCACGAACCAGAAGAGCCCCAAGGTCACGATGGTAAGGGGCAGAGTGATGATTTTGAGCAGAAGGCCGAGAGTGGCATTTACAAACCCGATGACCAGCGCGGCGATAAGCGCGGCAGCCAGTCCGGCGACGTGAAATCCGGGAACGACCCGCGACACCACCCAGACTGCCAATGCACTCAACAGCCAATTGAGAAGAATCCGCATGCTGGGCCTCCAGCGTTCACACTATAAGCGCATCAGCGTAGATCGGCAACATCGGCGCATGATACTGAAATGCTACTTGCAACTCCATCGTTGGTAGCAAAAAATCCTTGGAAGCAAGGGGAGTTGCCATGTGGCTGGGACTGGTTCCGGTGGCGGCGTTTGTGATCGCGTTCCTGGTGGGCGGCGTCGCGTTGTGGGCGATCGCAAAAAGCTCGACCATTACGGAAACACAAACCAAGGCGGGCAAAGCCGTCCACCTGCATACTCCGATCGGCACGCTTGATTCTGTACCCCAGGAGAATCTGGATCCCCGCCTCGCGGAGCTTCCCGTCTATCCCGGCGCGATGCGCGAAGATCCGGCCAGCGCGCAAGTCGTAACTCAAATGGATTTCAACCATGGAGTACTGCAAGAGGTCTCGTCCACCTACTGGACTCCTGCCTCCGCAGACGAAGTCTGGCAATTTTACCGACACCAGTTGCCCGACTGGCCACGTAACCTCGATGAGAGCATGGGAAAAGAATTGATCCATCCTGAGCCAGATGGTGTGCGGCTCATTCGAGTTACTGGCCAGAACGACCGGACGGTCATCGAAATCTGCATCAAACCCATTGGATACCCGCATTTGTTTACCGGAGGCGGGGACTGATGCAGTCCCGCTTGCCGCATATCTCCTATAGAAAGTAGTAAACTTTCGACTTATGCCGAGAAGGCCTACCAGTATGGCGGCTGCCGTTTTTTTCCTTGTTTCCGGATTCGCCGCCGTTCCTGGTTTCGCGCAACTGGCTGCTTCTCGCGATCTCACTTCCGGCTGGCGGGTCCCCTCGGAACACATCTCCATTCCGCAAACTTGTGAGAAGCCGCGTTCTTCGGTCGTCGACGGCGATCAGCCGAAAGCGGTGCCGGTGAAAGCCAAAGACCTCGAACTGACTATCCTCGGGACTACGCCACCCAAACTGGAGATTGGCAACGATTTCAATGCGAGCGTTCGGCTGAAAAATATCGGGACCGCGTCAGTGCTGGTGCCTGCGATTGCCGACGGTGAACAGGTGCTTCGTTCGTCTGCCGACGCTACCGAAGAAAAGTACGAAGTCGGTGACATATCGTTTCGGTTGACCACTGGAAAACCGCATGCCATTCCGATTTACTTGAATTCGGCCGGCGCGCTGTTCGCTAATCCGGACGACAAAGCCAGCTATGTCGCACTCGAACCGGGAAAATGGCTGGAGATCAAACTGCATGCGCGCGTGGAGTGTGGCATGGAGGACTGCATGGGTGAGATTCAGCCGGACAGCAAAGCGGTGCTGACTGCGTGGTGGTATCAGCGCGTCCTGAGTCACAAAGTGAACGGGTGTGAGGAAACTCACGGCAGTTACACTGTTCGCGAACTCGACTCGGCACCGTTCACAGTTGAAGTGACCAGCCCGGCCCCAAAGATGTCGGCTGCGGCCCGGACTTACTGACTATGCCTGTACTTACTTATCTCGAAGCTATCCGCCAGGGAATATCGGAAGAGATGGAACGCGATCCCGCCGTTTTTTGCATCGGCGAAGACATCGGCATTTACGGTGGCGCGTTCAAAATTACCGAAGGCTTTATAGATCGCTTCGGTCCGGAGCGCGTGATTGATACGCCCATCGCCGAATCCGCGATTGTGGGTGCGGCGTTTGGCGCTTCGCTCACCGGTATGCGCCCGGTTGCCGAATTTCAATTCATGGATTTCATCGCCTGTGCCATGAACCAGATCAGCAACATGGTGGCAAAAACGCATTACTTATGGGGCGCTCCTGCGCCGCTGGTTTTGCGTGGGCCGAGCGGCGGCAATGTTCATGGTGGTCCATTCCATTCACAGAATCCCGAGATGTGGTTTGTGCATAATCCGGGGCTGAAAGTTGTCTGCCCGGCGACTGCCTATGACGCAAAGGGTCTGATCAAAGCCTCCATTCGGGACAATAATCCGGTCATCTTTTTCGAGCACAAGTATTTGTATCGCCGCATCAAGGAAGAAGTTCCCGCCGAGGACTACATCGTTCCGCTGGGCAAAGCCCGCGTCACTCGACCAGGCCGTGACATCAGCGTAATAACCTACGCCGCCATGGTGCACACGGCGATCGAGGCAGCGGAACTTCTGTCCAAAGAAGGAATCGACCTTGAGGTCGTGGATTTGCGTACGCTTGCCCCCCTGGATCGGGAGGCCATTGCCGCTACGGTGAGCAAAACCAACAAAGTTATTATTCTGCATGAAGACACGCGCACCGGCGGAATTGCGGGCGAGATTGCAGCCATCATTAACGAAGAAGTGTTCGACGATCTAGACGGACCCATTGTGCGCATTACCGCGATGGACACCCCCGTGCCATTCTCGCCGCCGCAGGAAGAACGCTTCCTTCCCCAGCTACGTGATGTCGTGGAAAAGGCGCGCTGGCTGAAAGCGTATTAAGCATTAACCAGAGACAGTTTGTGCCGTCAGTTAGGATTCTCGACGATAGGAGAACACATGCGAACCTTCGTACTCGGGATCATTATCACGATTGTGGCGGCGTTCGTCATTGTAATGTTGATCGCGCAGTTTGGTTTGTTTCCTACCAACGCGGATGTTACGCCCTCGAGCCTGGAAAAACGGGTTGCCATGAGCGCTATGGACGCATCCATGGATCGGCATGCGCCGCGGGCACCGAACCCGGTTCCGGTAACTGACAACAATCTTATCGACGGCATAAAACTTTACACCATGAACTGTGCCGTGTGTCACGGAACTCTCGATTACAAGCCCAGTCTGCTCGAGCACTCCATGTACCCTGCTCCGCCGCAGCTGATTCTTGACCCACTGGATGATCCGGAGTGGCACATTTTTTACGCCATTCGCACCGGCGTACGTTACACCGGAATGCCGGCATGGAACCACGCGCTCGGCGATCAGGACATATGGAAGGTGACCGCCTTCCTATCGCGACTGGATAAACTTCCGCCGGGAGTGCAGCAATACTGGAAGACCAACTTTGGAGTTTCGCCGCAAAACCATCCCAGCGAGGGTGGACACGAGCATCACGACTAGGCAACCGGCGATTGCCATTTTTCCTTTTTGTGCGTTTGTTCTAGGATTGGTGCGGTATGCCCAACTACACTTTCCACGTTAATGGCAGTGAAAAGAACGCCGACGTTTCGCCCGATACTCCGCTGCTCTGGGTGCTTCGCGATAGCCTGCAATTGACCGGCACAAAGTTCGGCTGCGGCGCTGGTTTGTGCGGCGCGTGCAGCGTGCACATCGATGGCGCGCTCACCCGCTCGTGCATCACGCCGGTCTCGCAGGTCGCCGGGAAGAACGTCACCACCATTGAAGGTCTGGGCGCGAACGGCTTGCACCCGTTGCAGGCAGCGTGGATCGCCGAAGACGTTCCGCAATGCGGCTACTGCCAGAGTGGCCAGATCATGGCGGCCGCGGCGATGCTGGAGAAAACTCCGCACCCGACCGATCAGCGGATCACCGATTTCATGTCGGGGAACATTTGCCGATGCGGGACTTACGAGCGCATCCGGCGCGCGATTCATCGCGCCAGCGCGGGAGGTGCAAAGTGAGCCCGGTTTCGCGCAGGGCTTTTCTCGGTAGATCGGCCGCAGCCGGGGCTGGACTTGTCATTGGGTTTTACCTTCCGAAGAGCGCTTCCGCCCAGACCGAAGGCGTTTTCTCTCCCAATGCATATTTGCGAATTACGCCCGACGAGAAAATCACCGTTGTAGTCGCGCGCACGGAAATGGGACAGGGCGTGTGGACCGCGCTTCCCATGATGCTTGCGGAAGAACTCGAAGCTGACCTCAAGCAGATCACCATCGAACAAGCTGGCGCCAGCACTTTGTTCGGGGATCAGAGTACTGGCGGCAGCGCCAGTGTCCGCACCACGTGGGACCCGATGCGCAAAGCTGGAGCACAAGCCCGCGAGATGCTGATTTCTGCGGCGGCCACGCAGTGGGGAGTTCCGCGCGAGAGTTGCAAGGCCGAGAGCGCGTCAGTAATTCATTCAGCGACCGGGCGAAAGTTGAGTTACGGATCGCTAGCGACAAAGGCTTCGACGCTTCCTGTGCCCGATAATCCGCCGTTGAAGAGCGGCGGCTACAAGCTGGTCGGAAAATCGACTCCGCGGCTGGATACGCCTTCCAAGGTCAACGGCTCTGCGGCTTACGGAATCGACTTTCACATTCCCGGCATGAAGTATGCATCACTGGCGCGTTGCGAGACGGTCGGAGGCAAGGTTGGGGATTTCGATGGCACTGCCGCCAAACAAATGCCGGCCGTAAGTTTCGTGGGCAAAATCGGAGACACTGCCGTGGCCGTAGTTGCCGACAGCACATGGAATGCATTGAAGGCGCGGCGTGCACTCAAGATCACCTGGGACGAAGGTCCGAACAAAGACCTAAATTCTGCTGCAATTTTCGCAGGGCTGCACCATGCCGATGAGAGCAAGCCGGTGAAATTCTTCTCCGCGGGTGACGGTTCGAAATTCACCGGCAAACAAATAGAAGCCGTTTATCAGCTTCCCTTCATGGCACATGCTCCGATGGAACCGGGCAATTGTAGCGCGCATTTTCGCGGAAGCGAGTGCGAGATTTGGGCGCCCACGCAGGTGCCGCAGGATTGCAGGGACACGGTCGCACCGTTAATCGGATTGAAACCTGAACAGGTGAAGGTGAACGTAACCCTGCTCGGCGGCGGGTTCGGCAGGCGGCTTGAGCACGATTACGCGGTCGAAGCCGCGCTGGTTTCGAAAGCCATCAACGCCCCAGTGAAAGTGACCTGGACGCGTGAAGACGACATGCGCTGCTCTACTTATCGTCCGGTGAGCTTGCACAAACTGTCGGCCACGCTCGGCGAAGACGGAATGCCGAATTCGTTCCGGCATCGCATCATCGGACCTTCTATTAATGGACAAAAAGGCTCGCAACCGGTGAATGGAGTCGATTCCGATTTTCCCGATGAGGCATCGTTCGTTTATCCGATTCCAAATGTCGCGCTCGAGTCCGTGGTCACTGAAACTCCAGTGCCTTTGGGATGGATGCGTTCGGTCTATGCGCTGCAGATGGGTTTCGCCAGCGAAAGCTTTATCGATGAAATAGCCGCTGCGGCCGGCAAAGATCCATTCGAATATCGCATGCAATTGCTTTTGAAAGACACCGAGATCAAGTATTTCGATACATCCTGGAGTACGGCACGCATGCGGAATGTGTTGAAGCTCGCTGCAGAAAAAGCCGGCTGGAGCAAACCGCTGACCGCGGGCCGATATCGCGGTATCGCCTGCTTTGGCTGCTTTAGCACCTACGCCGCGGACGTGGTCGAAATATCGATGGAAAACGGCGCTCCACACGTGCACCGCGTGGTCTCAGTGGTGGACTGCGGACAGGTGGTGAACCCGAACATCCTTGAGCAACAGATTCAAGGGGCGGTAGTGTTCGGCCTGGCAAATGCGTTGCGGGCGCAGATCACCATCGACAAAGGCAAGGTGGTCCAGAGCAACTTTGATACCTACCAGCCGATTCGCATGAACGAAGCACCCAAGGTGGAGGGATTCTTTGTGCCGAGCACCGAGCCGCCCACCGGGGCTGGCGAGCCTCCGATCCCGCCGCTGGCACCGGCGCTTTGTAATGCGATTTATGCTGCGACCAAGAAGCGAATTCGCGCATTGCCGATTCTGAGTTAAGGAAAGCAGCGAAACCCCAATGCATGCCCCCGGGCGTCGTCATCCCGAGGTTCCCGCGTTTTCCCCAGCAGGGGCGAGGGATCTGGCGTGCAGCGGCACCCGGTCAGCGGCATGTTTTCATCGCAGACAAGAGGATTAAGAATGTTCTCATCTGATCCGCGCGAGGTCCCTCCCTCGGCTGAAGAACGCCGAGGTTCGGGATGACGCAATCGGAAAAATAATTGGTGCGTCGCACGGAGGAAATATGAGGAAGACTAAACGGTTTCATATTTACATCATTTTCGCGGTCTTACTCTCGGCGGTATCTTGTTTCGCGCAAACCAACTCCTCTCTCCCTCAACGCCGTGCCGCGCATCTCCGCCATGGCATCAATCTAAGCGAGTGGTTTGCGCAGGTTTACGATCCCAAGGGATACACCAAAGAGCATTTTGAAAACTGGACCACGGCCAGCGATATCGCGCTCATAAAGTCGATGGGATTCGATCATGTTCGCCTGAGCGTGAATCCCGAGCCGATGATTCGCCATAATCGCGGTGATGAACTTCCGGCGGAATATCTCGGCTATCTCGATGCGGCCGTAAAGATGATTCTCGACCATGGGCTCGCCGTCATCATCGACATGCACCCGGAGAGCGAATTCAAATCGAAATTAGTCGAGCACGATGATTTCGTGGAACAATTCTCGGATTTCTGGCGGGCCGTCGCGCGCCATTACTCTTCCTACGATCCCGAAAGAGTGTTCTTTGAGGTTTTGAACGAGCCGGAATTTCACGATCGCTACCGCTGGGCTGGAGTGCAGGCAAAACTTGCCAATGCTATTCGCGAGGGCGCGCCGCAGCACACCATCATCGTCGCCGGCGCGAATTACTCGGACGTTTCTGACCTGGTCGCGATGACGCCTCTTTCCGATCCCAATGTGATTTACAACTTCCACTTTTACGACCCGCACACATTTACTCATCAGGGCGCGACCTGGGGAATAAATTACTGGCATTTTGAGAGCAAGCTGGCGTATCCATCAAGCATGGAAAGCGCGGAGAAAGTCGCGGCCGCCGAGCCAGACGCTGTAAACCGGCTGCAGGTCCTGCGATACGGCCTCGACCACTGGGACGCCAACCGGATCACGGTCGAGATCGGGCAGGCTGCTGAGTGGGCGAAACATTGGAATGTGCCGCTCACCTGCAACGAGTTTGGCGTGTACCGCAAAACTTCGAATCCCGAAGACCGTGCGCGTTGGCTGCATGACGTACGTACGACACTTGAGCACGACGGCATCGGCTGGAACATGTGGGACTTCGGTGGCGGTGACAACGGACACGGCTTCGGCGTGGTCAATGGTGAGAACGGCCAGAATACGCCGGACGGGGTCACGATTGAGGCGTTGGGACTGAAGTAATAGTTCACCTGGAACGACGGGCGGCTGCCTCGCCGGTCCTTGCACGGGCCAGTCTCCCTGCGGGCGAGGGCGCCCGCTGCTCCACGATCTAATTCGTGCTACTCCACTGCCGCGATGTGTCCTCTGCGGCCGCGAATCGCACGCTTTCTTTCTAACAGCGCTTCGAGGGCTTGCCGGGTTTCGGCCGGCAAATGGTAAGACTCGTTGTCCGCGGGATACTGCCGCGATTGAACATCGGCGCGATATGCCTGCACCGCGTGCGTGATCTCGGCGGCCGCGTCTCCGTAGCGCCGGACGAATTTTGCCGCAGGCCCGAAGGTCAGATTCAAGATATCGTGCAGCACCAGCACCTGCCCATCGCAGCCCGGACCGGCGCCGATTCCAATGGTCGGAGCGCTGACTTCGTTCGTAATCAGATCAGCAACTTCGCGCGGAATGCCTTCAAGAAAGATGCAGGCCACGCCAGCGCGGTCGAGCGCGGTGGCATCACGCATGAGTTGCTCAATGTCCGCTAAGGTCTTGCCCTGAACTTTGAATCCGCCCATGCGGTTCACTGACTGCGGAGTTAGCCCAATGTGCCCGGCGACGGGGATCTCCGCGTCGATGATCTGGCGAATTACATCGACGCGTTTCTCGCCGCCTTCCATTTTCACCGCTTCGGCGCCGCCTTCTTTGACGAAACGGGTTGCGTTGCGCACCGCGTCCTTCGCGTCCACGTGGTAAGAGCCATAAGGCATATCGGCGACGAGCAGAGCGTCTTTCACTCCGCGCCGAACCGCACGAACGTGATGCAGCATCTCGTCCACGGTGACAGACAATGTGTTTTCCTGGCCGAGCATGGTCATGGCCAGCGAATCACCGACTAGGACAATGTCGATGCCGGCTTCGTCCACCAGACGCGCGCTCGAATAGTCGTAGGCGGTCAAGCAGGTGATGGGTTCGTGCTGGGTTTTCTTGTCGTGAAGGGATGCAACTGTAATTTTGTGGCGCGGTGCGCCGATCGGAGTGAGACTCACGATGTCCTCCAGTGCCCCTCCGCATATCGCGGATAGAGCCTGCACGCGGAATTAGATGCCGCTGGGAAGATTGTAGTCTCCAGCCCAATTGCCGTCCATACCCTCAGTAACACCAACGCGTGGTTACCTGCGGCGTCTTACTGTATGGTAAGATCAGCTATGGCGCATCGCACAATCGTGAGCTCCAAAGGACAGGTTGTTGTTCCAGCGGAGTTGCGCGAGCAACTCGGATTAAAGAAAGGCACAGCAGCTACTTGGACCGAGGAAAACGGCAGGCTTGTGCTGACCCCAATTTCTGCGAAGCTCCTGGACGAAATCCGGGGATCTCTCAAGCCACGCCCAGGTGAGCCTTCCGCATTTGAGGGTTGCTTCGAAGAACGCGAACGCGAACGAGCGCGGGAGAAGTAATTGAGCGCTCAGATGCGCCGACCTCGCAAGTATGTGCTGGACGCAAATGCGCTGATCGGTTTTTTCGAAGACCAAGCGGGAATCGCCAAGAAAGTACAGAGCGTGTTCGAGCAAGCGCTGCGCAACGATATGCCGGTTCTAATGTCAGCAGTGACATGGGGTGAAGTTTTCTACGTTGAATGGCGATATCGAGGCGAGGACAACGCATACCGTGCTGAAGCCAGAGCTCGCCAACTGCCACTCACAATCATTTCGGTTGATCAGGAGCGAGCGACTCGCGCTGGCGCAATCAAGCAGAAGCACGGTCTGGGATACGCGGACTCCTTCGCAGCCGAATTGGCCATTGAACGTTCCGCGTGGCTCGTGACCGCAGACCGCGAGTTCGAGAAGCTGGGGAGACACTTATTTACCCTGCTGCTTCCACGTCGATAGACTCAGCGCGACCGTTCTCTCGCCCTAGGCGCTGGCGGCTTCCTGGCTGCCTAATGGAAGGAAATACTGCGTCCCCTTGATCGGCGCCGAGACCTTTCGGAGCAATTCCTGCAGGTCTTCGTTGCGCTCAACGAAATCGATCTCTGAAGTGTTTACGATCAGCAGGTCGGACGACGTGTAGTGAAAGAAAAAGTGTTCATAGGCCTTGATCACTTCTTCCAGATATTCCTCGCTGATGGCCTTCTCGCCGGCAACGTTTTTCTTTTTCAGGCGCTTCTTGAGTACCTCGGGAGTGGCCTGCAAATAGATAACGAGATCCGGCGTGGGCAACTGATCGCGAAAATAGTTGTAGTAGCGGTTGTAGGTGTCGAGTTCCAGATCGTTGAGATTGAGATACGCGAAAAGCTTGTCTTTCTCAAAGATGAAATCCGAGACGACCAATTTTTGGGACCGCGCCCCCAGATCCAAAGCGCGCAACTGCTCGAATCGTTGGATCAGAAACGTAAACTGCGCCTGGAAAGCGGCGCCCGCTTCTCCCTGATAGAAAGGCCGGAGAAATGAATTGTGTTCGGGATCGGTGACCCGCTGAGCATTGAGCCGCTCGGCAAGGATGGTCGAAAGCGTGCTCTTACCGACGCGTATGGGGCCTTCTACCGCTATATACCGGGGGAGATCAAAAAGCTTGGCCATGAATGTGAGGAGTCGCTACTGAGAATATCCCGAGTGCAACTCTCGCGCAATTGAGGAAGAAGTTAACAGGGGAGAAAGAATGCAGAAGTAAGAAGTCAGAATGCGGAAGGAAAGCAGTTGTCAGAATGCAGAACGACGAGTGCGGAATTGCAGACTCGCGTTAATTCTGCATTCTGACTTCTTAGTTCTGCATTCTCTACGCCGTGTATCCCATCGGCGCATGTGTTCCGTCAAACTCCACCACTGAAACGTCGTCCGGAACGCGCAACCCTGCCTGCTGAATTGCGTTCATGGCGAGCATGAAGTTGCCTGCGTCCATGATCACCAGGGCGCCGCTCATGCTTCTGGAATCGAACTGGCTCCTGGCAAAGGTTTGACCAGACCGCAATGCACGGGCCAGCGGATTGGGTTGATAGTTCAGTTCGCGGGCGGCGGCCACAATGCGCGCCCTAGTGGCTGGCGGGATGCGAACCGCTCCCGGAGTGTCATTCAGAACTGCCGAAATCGTGCCCGGCGTGAGTCCCACATGATCGGCCACGGTTTTCAGAGTCACTCGTGTCGACTTGCTACCTTTTCCGCTGTGTATCCTCTCGTTTTCCATACGGATTTCTCCCTTTGCGAAAATGTATTTTTCTTCAGGACAACGAGGTCAGGAAGCAGGCGTCGAGGCGAAGGAAAGTCTGAAGCAGCGCTGCAACCCGGCAGCGACTGACCTGATTACTTTTGCAAAAACGTTGCGGGCTGTCCAATTGAAAAAATCTATGCCGGGTATTGCGGGGAGTGCGGCCGCATCCGGGCAGCGCCTTTGGTGCGAATAAGTAAGTTATGCCAAGGTGTCATAATCAGCGGAGCGTATGTCTCTGGATTTTTCTTTTCCTATCGATGACCGGTGGTTGCCGAAGTCGGTCCTCTGCCTTCGCGATTACAACCTCAATAAATTCACCCGCGACGTGATCGCCGGTGTCACCGTCGGGCTTGTCGCTCTGCCGCTGGCCATGGCATTTGCGATTGCGTCGGGGATGATGCCGCAAGCCGGAATTTATTGCGCCATGGTCACCGGCTTTCTGATTTCGCTTCTAGGCGGATCGAAGACGCAGATCGGCGGCCCGACAGGGGCCTTTGTTGTCGTAATTGCCGGGATCATCGCGGTGCACGGGCTCGACGGCCTATTCATGTGCACCATGATGGCCGGAGTGCTGCTCGTTATATTGGGCGCAACCGGCATGGGATCGGCGGTGAAATTTATTCCGCGGCCTGTGGTGCTTGGATTCACCAACGGCATTGCTGTACTCATCGCCAGCACGCAGATCAAAGATTTCTTCGGGTTGCACATCGCAAAAGTTCCCGGCGAATTCTGGCTGCGGATGAAAGTCCTCGCAGCAGCGTTTCCCACCTGGTCATGGCGGGCGACATTGTTGGCCGTATGCACGGTTGCGGTGATGCTGGCCTGCCGAATGTTTTCGACCCGAATTCCCGGACCGATCATCGCCATGCTCGGCGCGACCTTTGCGGCCTATTTGCTGAAACTACCCGTCGAGACCATCGGCACCCGCTTCGGCGGAATTCCCAGCGGCCTGCCGCACTTGGTTATTCCGCGGTGGCACGCGTCGTTGGTTCAAGGCTTGCTGGGGCCGGCGTTCACGGTGGCGATGCTGGGCGCGATCGAATCTTTGATGTCTGCGGTGGTTTCGGATCGCATGAGCAATGACCGGCACAATCCCAACGTCGAATTGATCGGCCAGGGTGTGGCCAACATCGTTTCGCCAATGTTTGGAGGACTTCCGGCCACCGGCGCCATCGCCCGCACCGCGACTAACATCCGCGCGGGAGCGCAATCCCCGATTGCGGGAATGATTCACGCGCTAACTCTTCTCTGCGTGCTGCTGTTCGCTGCGCCGCTGGCCAGCTACATCCCGATGGCTGCACTGGCCGGGATTCTGATGATCGTGGCTTACAACATGGGGGAGTGGCGCGAAATTCCGCAACTGCTCAAGCTCACCAAAACCGATATCAGTGTGTGGCTGGTGACGTTCGGGCTTACAGTCTTTGCCGACCTCACAGTCGCCGTCGAAGCAGGAATGATTCTCGCGGCGCTGCTGTTTATCACCCGGGTTTCGAACACGACCACGGTTTCGCAGGTGACTGACGAGTACATCGAAGACGGCCGCATGCATATTCTGCAGGACAAAGACATTCCTTATTACGCCACCATCTTCCGTATTCACGGGCCATTCCTGTTTGGCGCGACTGACAAGGTTGCGACAATCACCGAAAAGATGCACGAACTGCCGCCGGTGGTGATTATCCGCCTGCGTAACATGACCGCCATCGATGCCACCGGAGTTTACGCGCTGGAAGAAATTGCCCGGCAACTGCACGCTTCCGGTCGGACGCTCATTCTGTGTGGCGCGCGAGAACAGCCGGCACAGCTGATGCAGCAGGCCGAATTCGAAGAAGTCGTTGGCCGGGAAAACATTTGCGCCAATGTCAACGAAGCCCTGCAGCGCGCAGAAGCCGTGTTTGAACGGATCCAGACCAAAGCTGCCACCGCCAAGTGACCTTCGCCGGATTACTAAAGTCGCAACCCTTCTTGTTCCTTTTCTTCTCAATGGTTTAACGGCATCATTGAGATAAGAGAATCCTTAACCTCCCTCAGATTGAGGATAACCGTGAGAAAACTTTGCGTCTTTGCAGCGCTGGTCGCTGGCGTGTCGATGCTCGCCGCCCAGAGTCAACCAGGTACTCCCACTTCTGCCGCCGCACCGGCTCCGGTTGCTAATGCCGTGTCGCATACGACTAAAGCCATGCATTATCGTCCGGGCGCTAACACCAAGCTGCCTCTCCAAACCACGGACCTGATGCCCGGCGCGATCGGTGAAGCCAAGATCGAAGCCAAGAAAACCACGATCAACATCGAAGCCAAGATCCAGGGGGTGGAAGAAGCCACCAAATTTGGCCTGGAATATCTGACCTACGTTTTGTGGGCGGTATCGCCCGAAGGCCGCGCCGATAACCTTGGCGAGCTGGTGATCAAAAAGGGCACGGCCGAGCTCAAGACCTCGACCGACATGCAGACTTTCGGGCTTATCGTCACCGCCGAGCCGTATTTCGCCGTCACCCAACCCGGCAACATGGTGATCATGGAAGGCGCAGTTCCCGAGGGTGAAGTGATCGGCGCGAAGTTCGAGCTGGTCGGCAAAGGCACCTATTCCTCGACCAACGAACATATTCAAAACGCAATTTTCGGAATTGATCGCAGCACCCCGATGGAACTGTTCGAAGCGCGAAACGCGGTTCGAATCGCGCACATTGCCGCGGGCGATAAGTATGCAACTTCAATTCTGGCTAAAGCTGATCAGCAGCTAGCGGCGGCCGAGCAGACCTATCGCAGCAAGCAGGGCAAAACTGCGGTTGATTCTGCCGCTCGCGAAACCTCGCAGACCGCCGAGGAAGCTCGCATTATGGCAGTGAAGCAGAAGGCGGAATACGAAGCCAATGCCCGCATCGCCGCCGAGAAACAGGCTGCGGAAGATCGCGAAGCCAAAGCTCGGGCTGACGCACAAGCTGAAGCCCAGCGGCGCGCGCAGGCCGAAGATGCTCAGAAGCAAGCTGAGGCCGCTACCGCCGAAGCCCAGCGCATGAAGGCTGAAGCCGAAGCGGCTGCCGCAGAAGCAGCCCGGCAGAAAGCCGAAGCCGAGCAGGCCAAGGCGGAAGCTGTGGCGCAACAGCAGGCACTGGCGGAGCAGACGGCTGCGGCGCAGAAAGCAGCGGCTGAGTCAGACCAAATGCGGCAAAAAGCCGAACAGCTGCAACAGCAAGCGGAAAAGGAAAAGCAGGAGTTGCGCGCAAGATTGTTAGCGCAGCTGAATTCAATTTTGTCGACGCGTGATTCGGCGCGCGGCTTGATCGCAAACATGTCCGACGTGTTGTTCAAGAGCGGCAGCTTCGAGCTGTTGCCGGGAGCGCGTGAGCGGCTGGCGAAGGTATCTGGAATCGTGCTGGCCTATCCCACGCTGCATCTTCAAGTGGAAGGCCACACCGATGCCGTCGGCACCGACGAATACAACCAGAATCTTTCCGAGCATCGTGCTGAAGCGGTTCGTGATTACCTGGTCCAGCAGGGCATTGCGGCCAATTCAATCGGCGCGCGAGGATTCGGCAAGACCCAGCCGATTGCGACCAACGAAACCGCCGAAGGCCGGCAACAGAACCGCCGCGTGGAGCTAGTGCTGTCTGGTGACGCGATCGGGAACACGACTGCGTCAGCTGGCGGAGCGCAACAGTAGGGGTTGTCATTCTTCTGGTCCCCACTTCTCGCAAAACCAGCGAGAAGTGGGGCACCCCCATGAGATAAGAAATCAAAATCCCCAGCCTCCCGCAAAGGACGCGGGAAGGCTGGGGCACCCGATCTTTTCTTCGAATTACATCGGCCGGATGAATCGAATCAGGCACGAATCAAGAAAGTAAAAAGTGGGAAGAAAAGCTCGAAATCTTCCCAGACTATCGGCCATTAACCCTGAGCAGAAGCATTCAGCACAGACCATGTGGGTCGGACACTCCCTTCGGCAAGCTCAGGGCAGGTCTGTACGACATACCCTGTTAGGGCCCCTGTGACGCTAGTCCCGCAGGGACGCCAGATAATTAGCCCAGGACGTAAGTCCTGGGTCCCAGACGAGGTTGATTGGACCGCAAGGCCTCGGGCCGAGCGACAGTGACGACCCCATCGTGCCGATTTTTCCACTTGCGTAGTTTCACGGTGTCCCCCTGCGAAGTGTATTTCCTTATGCCACAAAAATCTTGCGGGAAACGTCGACCTGCCGCTCGGCCCTGCGGGCCGCGCGTTTTGGCGTCTTTGCAAGGCCACCCAGGACTTACGTCCTGGGCTAATTATCTGGTGTCCCTTCGGGACTCACATTTGGGCTAATTGCATTTTCGGGACATCGCCCTGCGGCTACACTATTCGGGCATGCTCACTGCCCTGACGCGAGCCGTTTCCTCCCGCATTAACGAATGCGAACTGACGTTCATCGAGCGTCAAACCATCGATGTTGAGCGTGCCATTCGGCAGCACCGAAATTATCAGCAGCTGTTAAAAAGCCTTGGCCTCAACGTCGTCGAACTCCCTGCAGACGATCGCTGCCCTGACTGCTGCTTCATCGAAGACACGGCCTTGGTGCTGGATGAACTCGCGATCGCCACACGCCCCGGCAGCGACGCTCGACGCGCCGAGGTAGCTGGAGTTCTGCCCACGATTGCAAAGTATCGAAAAATTGTGCAGGTCGAGCCGCCCGCCACTCTTGAAGCGGGCGACGTATTGCGCATTGGGCGCGATCTCTTCATCGGGATCACCAGCCGCACCAATCACGAAGGAATCGAATTTGTGCGCGAGCATGCTGCGCCGCATGGGTACACGGTCCATGGAGTTGAAGTCCCCGGTGCGCTGCACCTGAAAAGCGTTTGCACCGCAGTCAACGAACGCATGATTCTCGCCGACTCATCGCGGATCGACATCGAGCCTTTTGCGGGATATGACCTGATCGAAGTTCCTCTCGAGGAATGGATGGCAGCAAACGTTCTGCTGGTAAATGGGACAGTCTGCATGCACGAGGGATTTCACAAAACACTGGCACAGTTGCGCGAGCGGCAAATTCGAGTCCGCACCGTCGATATTTCCGAGTTCCTCAAGGCCGAAGCTGGCCTGACCTGCATGAGCATTATTTTTGATTCTAAAAACGTTCAGGCTTGAGCGGCGCGTCGATGAGCCTTCTGTCCCATCGCATAAATCACAACTCCTAGCAAATTTGCTCCAACAATTCCTCCCGCGGTCTTTGCCGAGTATTCCCAACTGCTCTGCACGTCCACGATAGGAAAGATGGAAAGAACGATGTAGAGCAGCGTCATAACAAAGCCGGAAGCCGCTCCTAACCGTAGCAACAGCCCCGACCTCAAGCCCAGTTTTTTTCGCGCCAGGAGCGGAATTGCAAATAGCGCTAGGTACGCGGTTGCATAAAACGCGAACGCTACAACCAGCAATAACTCGAAAGCCTCCTGCTCGCCCACGCCAACCAAAACTGCGGCCGCGGCCGCCATCGCAACTCCGGCGCCAAAGAAAATCGAATTCACTGGTGTCTTGTATTTCGGATGAAGCCGTGTGAACCAGGCCGGGAGAAGGTGGTCCCACCCGGCAACCATGGGCAGCCGAGCGCAACCGTTGAAATTAATGTTAAAAGTCGAAACGTAGTTCGTAAGCAAGAGAATCACCGACACCGGCAGAATGATTCTTGCAATGCCAAATGGCTGGAAGGCCTGGCTGAGCGCCTGCGGGATGGCCGCGGTGACGTCCACCGCCTCGGGTGGAACAAAGGCGAGAATTGCGCTGGTGCCGAAGATGTAAAGCAGGGCGATGATCGGCGCGGTGATCAGGATGGACCGCGCCAGGTTGCGCTCGGGATTGCGGCACTCACCGGCGAAGATCGCAACATACTCAAAGCCGCACAGCGCGCCGAAGGTCATCTTGCTGAATACGCTCAGGGTGAAAAGCGTGAGCGGAGGCGAGACCAGGCGGAGCGGCCGAAACGACGCAGTGCTTCCACTAAGGCCGCTAAAGAACGGTATGAACACCAGCGCGCCAATGACGATCAATGTGGCAGCGCTGCCGAAATTAGTGATCCACTTGCCAACGTGAAATCCCACACGCGCCAACAGAGCCATTGCCGCCGCCAACGCCAGAGATGCGCCCAGCAGCAGCCATTTATTTTGCGCGATCCAGGCGGCGTGCGGACCTAATGCGTAGGCAAGAAAACTGAGCGTGATCATCCCTGCTAGAGCCATGTAGATCACGCCATACAGCCACATATTCCACGCGACCAGAAAGCCGATGCGGTCACCAAAGGCTAGCCGCGCCCATTCGTAGAGGCCGCCTTCCAGCGGCATCAAGCGATTCAATCGCGCCACCACCAGGGCTTCGGGAATAAAAAATAGGAGGATTGCCAGAAGCCACAGCAAAACGTGCGAGGGACCAGCTTTGGCGGCGGTTCCGAAAAATTCAGGAATTGTCAGATAGAGAATCTGTGCCAGCGCAATGTCCGCCAGTCCGAGTTCGCGGCGAAGTCCCGGCGGACTTTGAGATGTTGCGGCAGGTTGGCTTTTGGATTCCGGCAAACGAGAGGAAGCTAGACTAATACCGGTCGCGAGTTTCGTCTACGATGCAGACTACTCGGTAGTTTGCTGTTTTGAAAATCTTTCCAAAAACCCAGCAAAAGCGTAGGCTTCCACAGTTGGATTACCTCCCGACTTGGCGGAGGTGTGCGCGATGCGGCAATGGCTTAAACGTAACGCCTCTGCAGTGGTTGGAGCATTTCTTTCTGTGCTTGCCGTGTGCGTTTCATCCTACCTCGCCAAGGCAAAACTCAATCCGCCTGTCGGTACCTATATTGCGCTCATGGGGCTCACCGCTGCCATCGTCTCCTTTTTCCGCGTGAAAAAGACAGAAAAATTCGCTTGGATTTGTTTCATGACGGTGCTAATGGTAGCGGAAATCAGAAACCTGTATGTGGCCGATGCAGATCAATTAGCGAAGTTCACAAAGGTTTCAGATGCTCTGGATGCGACCAAGCGCGGACTCGATGCCGCAGCAGAAGGAATCCATGCGACATCCGTTGCAATTAAAACCGATACAGAAGCTAGTCAGAAACAGTTTGAAGAGAACGTAAAAACGATCACCGGAGGAAGCAGTTTTTCTATAGTGTGGGCACCCTTAATGCCGATAAGCCCGAACACCTTCTCGCTCATGATGAGCATTCATGGACGCTACGATTTACAGGATGTTCAGGTCGAAGTAGTGAAATTGCCGGAGCCCGGTTTTGGTACAAAGGAGTGGATGGAACACACTCTTGCTGGCACGAATCCAAACATGAAAAGCGTAACCATTGGCAACGTGTCACATAAATCTGGAAAGATAATTCCTATTTCTGTGACTGCCTCCGACGATGGCACCATTACCGAGTATTCTATAAATGTATTTGCTAGGAATCGCACGACGCACGAATCGTTGCGCATCATGAAGAACCTTAAGACGGGAGAATGGGAATCCTCTTTTAAGGTGATCGATGGAGATAGCCACAAAACGCTTCAACAGTCGAAGCCGGAATGGCGAAGTTTTAGGATGCTTCCACCTCGCTGATTTTACTTCTGTGAGAAGAAGCTACGCTGCTTTCGTGACTTCTTTGTATTCAAGCAGCGAAATCAATTCTTCCAGTGTCCAAACGTGATCGGCTAGGCGGCTTCCATAAGTTTCGTCTACGATGCAGACTACTCGGCTCCCTCGACGCCGGGGCTGAGAGAAGCCTCGCTCGACTTAGTCAGCTGTTGCAGCATCTTCAAGTCGCTTTGGATCTGCTGCTCTGACGCGTGCGCAGGTTTCTTGGCTTTCAATTCCTGATCCAGCCGTGCGAATAGCAATCCTTCTACCAGTTGGGGTGGCGCCGCCATGCGGAGCGCGTTATTACGGCAAATTCCAACCTGAGTTGTCGCGTCTTCCCCGCTCGCTCGCAGAAAAGGCTGGCCGGTGGCGTCGAGCTGCGGTTCGGTCTTGCTGACAAATTCTCGCCAGTTTGGCAGCGGCTCGGACTCAACATTCTCGCGCTTCATAGCCAGGACCAACTTCGCGTACCAACTGCGCTGCCCGGCGGTTAGCGGAGTTTCGAGTCCGCGCGCGGGATCGAAAATCAATGCGTCCTTGGACGGATCGAATCGCCAGCCCGTCCAGTAGGCGGCCTCGACACCGACCACCAGGACTGGGTGGAACAACAAGACTGGGGTCACATATTTTTTCGCCAGAACTACAGATTCAAGCACACCATGCACCGGCTTGCTGCGCTTGAGCCCGGGCACCTGCGGAATAAGGAACGTGGTCAGCTGCATTTGCGGATGGCGTTTCGCCGAATGCGCCAGAGACTTCGCCGCTTGCTTTGGAGTCATGATTGCCAGATCGGCAATGATGCTGCGGTGCACAGCGTGCGCGTAGTAGAAATCGATGATCTGCTTGGCGAAGTCGGCGCAATTGCGATTCAACAATGCGTAAGATCCGCGGTTCGTCTCTTCGTTTAGGTGACGGATCAGTTCATCGTCCTGCTCAGGCGTAGTCTCAATCCGAAATCCGTAGGTCGTCCGATCATAAGCGGAGCCCACGACCTGGTAGGCGTCGGTGCCGCTAAGGTCTATTTTTTGCAGATATTGACGCCGAAGAAATGCGACAAGCTTGGCGTCAGCGTAAAGCGGCACGTCTCCCGGGTTATCGACTGCATACAGATAGGGGAGCAGCGGGACGGCGACCCAATCGCGGCCTTCGAGGTGATGATACCGGCTGATAACCACGCCCTGTTCGCCTGGATTGCAGCGGCGAAGAAGGGTCGGCGTTTCCGCACAAATCCGAGACAAATAAACGGCCGCGTGCCCGGTTCCAGCAAAAGTGCCGTCGTAGCTGTACGGCTCTTCGAGAAGCAGGGTCGCTTGGGCGTGTGCCAATACGGGAACGAATCCCGCCAAGGCGAATATCGCAAAGAAAACAAAAGACTTACATAATTTTGAAAACAGGAACATGCTTTGCTCATTTTATCCAACCCAGCTCAGGAAAAGTTGTTCCGGAAGCTCCTTGAGAATCCGGGCCTTTAGTAACCAGAGAGACGCGCAAGCCATGGACACAATTGGAGTTATGCGTGATTGGCAGCTTTTGATTGGGGCTTAATTTTCCGGTTTTCGGCTACTTGAATTGTGCGGCAAATTCGGAGAATAGGCGCTTAAGTTCCCCTACTTCGGATTTAAGCGACGCAACCGCCGCCTCCAGGCTGGCGATTCGCTGTCCATCGCCGCTCTCAGTCTGGCGGAAGTCAGATGAGGGGTGGGTTGGACCTGTTGCAGTCTCTGGAACGTATTCACCGGAGAACAAGTCTATATATCGCGATTCCTTTGTCCCAGGCTGGCGGGAGAGGACGCGCACGAGAGGCGGCTGGCGATCCATGAGACGTTGCAGCCCGGATTGCACGTCGTCCAAAGTTTCGAAACGGTACATGCGCTCGGCGCGTCCACGGAGTTCGCCCGGGGTTTGTGGACCACGGAGCAGAAGAACACATACAAGCGCGATCTCCCGGCGATCGAAGTTAAACACTTCCTGCAAGCGATGCTCGTATTTTGTCACCCGGCTGTCTGCGCCGCCGGCTGGACCGGCCAGGCGCTTTTCCTGGAGTGAACTGAGCGCCTCTCGAACCGAGTTTTCATCGAGCGACATGACTGGATCGCGATTGTTTTTTTGATTACAGGCATTCACCAGCGCATTGAGTGACAACGGGTAGTAATCGGGTGTGGTGATGTCTTTCTCGATCAGCGAACCGAGGACGCGGACTTCGATTTCATTCAGTTTCAGTTGGGGAGTATTCATCAGAGCTTGACTAAAGTTTAACAGCGAGACCTGCTCTGGTTCTTTTCTGCGGGCGTATACTTTTTCGCGTCGGCGTCGTCTTTACTCTGTGTCGCCTCGGTGTCCTCTGTGGTAAGGGTTCGAAAAAGTATTAACCAGAGCGAACACAGAGTTACACAGAGGATTTCACAGAGGGGGATTTACCATCCCAAATGGGTGAGAGTCCAAGCTAGGAACAATAGAAGGAGGTCGCGTGAAACGTAGAGAGTTCATCACCACGGCAGCTTATGGAGTCGGCGCCGCATGGCTCGGATCCAGGATGACGAGCCGCGCGCTCGCGATCCCTCCTCTTGCGCAAAAATTCAGCGCCTCGGATACGGTTGTTCTCGGCAGTACCGGAATCCGCACTAGCCGCCTCGCGATGGGAACGGGAACAGTCGGTAGCGGTCATCACTCAAACCAGACTGCCCTCGGCGTGAAGGGCCTCTCTGACTTGCTGATGAACGGCCATGACCAGGGCCTGCGATTCTTCGACGCAGCTGATTCTTATGGCAGCCATCCTCATGTGGCCGAGGCCCTGAAGCACGTCAAACGCGATCAGGTGACGGTATTGAGCAAATCGTGGGCGCGCGATCCCGCGACCATGCGTGCCGACCTCGACCGCTTTCGCAAGGAACTGGGCACGGACTATCTCGACATCTGCCTGATGCATTGTCTTACCGAGGCTGATTGGACCGAGCGCTATAAGGGGGTAATGGACGTGCTCTCTGAGGCGAAGCAGAAAGGCATTATTCGAGCGCACGGCTGCTCCTGCCATTCGATTGAGGCGCTGCGAGCGGCTGCGGCTTCGCCCTGGGTCGAAGTGGATTTCGCCCGCATCAATCCTATCGGTTCGCACATGGACGCCGATCCTGCCAGTGTTATTTCCGTGTTGAAGCAAATGAAAGCCTCCGGTAAAGCCGTGGTTGGAATGAAAATCCTTGGTCAGGGAGACATGCGTAACCGCCAGGATGAGGCCCTGCGCTTCGCCCTCGGCCTTGGGATACTGGACGCCTTTACCATTGGCGCGGAAAACCGTACCGAACAAGAAGACCTGATCCGAAGAATTGCGGCGGTGTAAACCAGTTGTCAATCTTCGTGGCAAAGACAATCCGCCGGCCCTGGCGTTTCTCAGGGTTCCGGCGGCTGCTTGCTGCTAACTTGTCTTAGGAACTATGTCTCGATCACGCGGGGCGTGATGAAGAAGATTAGTTCCTGGTTTGAGCTGGTCACGGCCTGATGCTTGAACAGGTTGCCGAGCCATGGAATGCTTCCCAGTAGCGGTATTTGATTTATGCTGACTGAGTTGTTGCTCTGAATCACACCGCCAATCACCACCGTTCCACCATCCGTGACTAGTACCTGGGTGGTGGCTTGTTGAGTGATCAAGCTGGGGTTCCCGTTAATTGCGTGACCAAAGTCAGGCGTGGTGTTCTCTACGTCAACGTTCAGGAAGATGGTGTTCTCGACTGTAATCTGTGGAGTCACCGTCAGCTTCAGGAATGCGTCCACGTAGGTGATGGTCGCCGGTGCACCCAGCGTAGCAGCGCTTTCAACTGGTACGCGTACACCCTGCTTGACTACAGCTTGGATATTGTTCTGGGTCACAACCCGCGGGCGGGAAAGAATCTTCAGCAATCCACGAGACTCAGCCATGGTAAGGATTGCGTCCAATTGGAGACTCTTCGAGATGTTTGAAATACCTAATGCACCCGTCGGCCCGGTTGCTGCCAGGTTCGAGAATAGCGGGATATTGTTCGACACGTTCCCGATAGTTGTCGCTGTCGAAGTTGTCCCCGCGGTGGCGTTGGTTCCACCGATGGAGGTTGGGCTGTTGCTCCATCCGATGCCAATCTGAGTACCGATGTCGCGAGCGAAGCTGCGAGTGGCTGAAATCACCCGAGCCTCAATCTCAACTTCCTGGGTCTTGCGGTCGAGCTGCTGAATCAAGCGGTCAACTGCAGGAATGGTCCCAGGAATATCGGAAATGATTACTGCATTGGTGCGATCGTCAGCCACGATGTCGCCGCGCGAGCTGAGAAATTTCTTGATCGTCGCGACTACATCTTTCGAGTGAGCATAGCTTAGGAAGCGGGTGACTGTAACTCTCTCAACCGCCATCGATTCCGCTTCCAGCTGGGCGCGGCGTCCATCAGCCTCGCGTCGCAGAGTGTCCATGGTCGCGATGCGCAGAACGTTTCCGTCAAGCTGACGCGAGAGGGAGTTGTTTTTCAGGACGATGTCCAGGGCTTGGTCCCATGGCACGTCGTCGAGGACAATGGTCAGTGAGCCGTGCACGTCGGGATCCAGCACCACGTTCAGACCGCTGATCTCATGGACCAAGCGGAAGAAGTCTTTCAGATCAACATCCTTCAAATTCACCGAGATCGGTTCGCCCGTGTATTTCGCGTTCGAAACCGTCGACTGCGGATGTGCTCTCTGCTCCGCAGCCATGTTTACCGCAGGTTGTGCCGAAACCGGAGTTGGGATTGCTGGAGCAGGAGAACTCTGTGCTTCAGCAGGAGCCGAACTCTGCGCGGGAACTGGAACCGGAACTGGAGTTGCCGCTGCCGCCTGATCTTGCTGTGCCATAGCGGCGCTTGCGCCAGGAAGCAGACTTCCTTCGGGCCGTTCGACAAATTTTGAAGCTGCCGCTACGGTGCGAGCTGGAGGGGCGACCTGCGGTACGTCCTTCTTTGGAGCGAACGTGGGTTCCACGAACAGGAAGTTGCTGGCCTCATTCTTCGCGGTCTCTGTCTTCGCTGGGGTCGCGTTGACAGTTGCCGTCTGAACGGGTGCGCTAGCCTTTGCTGGCGTGCTGGCACTTTCAAAAGCGGCAGTGGTTTCCAGCTTCAGCGTGAGCTTCTCGCCGGGGCCTGGCACAAGTTCATACTTGCAGAGGCGGTCGAGATCGACCACGACGCGAGTAGTTTTGCCAGCGTCGGTGCCGATGCGCACGCCGTTCACGCCGTCGCTTCCAACGTGAATCCGGCTCTGGGACGTCGCCATCAGCGTGTTGGGCAGGTCAACGACAATACGGGCCGGCGAAGACAACGTCTCCACCGTGGGCGTCACCGCGCCCTTCGACGTCATCTCGATGCTGATGCCGCCATTGCCGCGCGTCACGCTGATCTTTTGCAGTGCGGCGTGACTTGCCGCCTCCGTGCCCGGAGTCTGCGCGCCGGCCATTACTACCACGGCCAGCAGCGCCCAAGTTGTTGCCAGAAGTTGCTTTCGCATTTCGCGTCTCCCCGCCTCTAGTCTGCTCGAACTATTTTTCTTGCCCTTCTAAACTTCTTGTGGCCGTTTACGCTACCGGCCGCGTGATTGATTTGGTTACGTCCCGCGTCAGCACCTTGCCCAGCCTGTCGTGGAACGTCTCTTTGAAAATGATCGAATCTCCCGTGATTTTCACTACGTAACCGTTGAACACGGGATCGTTTTCCCGGAGGAAGTAAGCTTTGTCCAGCGAGTTCGTTACCACCGCAATCATTCCCGACTCCGATTTCACCACGCCCTTGAGCGCGATCTGGTCAATCGTCAGGCAGCGTTTTCCAGCGCTGCAGCCTGAACCCGTGGCTCCCATAGTCACCACCGGGCTAAGAAATGGATCGCGCCGGCCAGCGGTATGAATCTCTGTCGGCGCTTGCTTGTTCTCAGCCGCCGATTTGCCTTGGACTGAAGGTGCGACTTTGGGTCCTGCCACCCTCGCTACCGCAACTTTCGCATGGGCTGGAGCCTTGACATGTGCCACAGGCTTAGCCGCGCCCGCCTTTACATTGGCCGGCTTAGTCACCGCGTGCGCAACTGCAGGCTTCGGGCCTGCGCTGCCGGCTTTTACTGAAACTGAATTCGGCTGTGAAGCCCCCTTTGCAACTGGAGCGGCTGTGGGCTTGACCAAGACCCCGACAATCGTGGCGCTCTTCGCTACCGGAACCGCTTTTACCTTCGAATCTGCGCTGACCGGTTTGACTGCTGCTGCCTTCACCGAAACGCCTTTCGCCGCAGGCGCCGGTGACACGCTTTTTGTTCCGGCTGAAATCGCGTTCGGGCTTGATACGGCCGGCTTTCCAGAAGCTTGCACCGAACCTGTTTTTGCGGTCGATACTGCCGGCTTCACGGAAACTGGCTTTTGGGTCGATGTCGCAGTCTTCACCGCGGGCGTAGCTTTCACCGAAACTGCCGCTTTCGCCTTGGGCGCCGCACTCGTGGCGGTTGCCTTTGCACCGTTCGGAGAAGGTTTTCCAGTCTGTGCCGTATGGGTCGTCGCCGCAGGTTGCACGCTGACCGTTCCCGGCGCCGCCGGAGTCTGTACCGCTGTTGGGGTCTGCGCGAACGCAGCCGCCGATAGAAGTATGAGTGTCCCCAGGGTCCGCATCATTTAGATCCTGCCTTTGGCCGTCGCCGGAGTTGCCACCGGCTGATCGTGGCTGAAGAAAGTTGTGGCCATGCACGTTGCCACTACGCTTTCGTTAGCCGCGTACTGGTACGTGTGCTTGGCTTTTGCTTCTCCGCCCTTCTTGGTGTTTGCCACCAGAAGGTTCGATACGTTCACAATTCTCTCCAACTTGGCCACCCGATCAAAAAAGTTCATCATCGAGTAGTAAGAGCCATCCAACTCGATCTCAAACGGCACTTCGGTATAGAACTCTTTGCTGGCCGTCGGCTGCGCCGTGTAGCGACGCAACTCGATGCCCGACTTCGCCGCCTCGGCGTCCAGCATCTTCATGAAGCCATCGACCTCTTTTTCTTCGGGGACGATGCGCTTCTCGATTTCCATCTGCTGTTCCAGGCTCGCCAGCTGGCGGTCGATTTCTGCCAGCTTGGTTTTATAAGGCTCGAGCTCACGGTTTTCCTGCAGCTTGGCATCAAGAGACTTCTGCGCGCTCTGGTTAGCGTCGCGCTGGCTCTTGAAGTATGTGAAATACAGTGCGGCGCTCAACAATCCCGCTACGGCAAGCACCAATCCCCACTGTTTCATTCCCGACATGTCATTAAAGTTCATGGCCCTGTCCTTAGGACTTGCTCCTGTCAATTTCGCAGGTCAACTCGAACTGGAACGCCTGCATATCCTTTACGCTGTCGTCCTGAAACGTTTCCTTGATCTCGATGTTCTTGAAGTACCCGGTCTTCTGCAGATTTGAAATCAGGTTCGCAACTGCGTCCGCGCTTAGCGCCATTCCCTGAATGGAAATATTCGCACCCTGAGTCTTCATGCTGTTCAACCAGACCGCTTCAGTGCCATTAACGGTTTGTCCGAGAGTATCGAGTAAGTTCACCGGTCCGATTTGTGCTTTACGCAGCTGGTCGATAACATCCACGCGGTGCTTGTAATTGTCGGCCTGCTTCTGGCGTTCCAGATATTTGGCCTTGACTCCCGCCAGTTCACGGTTGTGTTGCTCCGCAACCTTCATCTTCGCGGCGATCGCGACTGCCTGGTGGTCCAATTGATACCAGTACGCGGCATTGAGTCCGCCCGCCAATACGATGGCGACTAGAATCTTCATTGCCGGCGAACCAACTTCGCCGAGCTCCATGGAAGGCGCCGCGATGGCTACTCGCGAGCGCTTGTTTTTCGGTTTAGGCGTCCCCAGCAGATTGATTCGGATCATAGTTCTTCAAAACTCCTCAAGGCCAAGCCGACCGCCACTGCCAACTGACCGGCATTGCCTTCAATCAACTCCATTCCCGAACCACTCGCCGGAGGCGCGATCTTCTGAAACGGATTCAAGATCTCCACCGGCATCGAGAACTCCTGCCGCAACGCTTCCAGTAATCCGGGGACTTTCGACGATCCCCCAGCTACCAGAATCTTCTCGATGTGCTCTCCCGCCGCACTGGCCCGGAAGAAGTCGAACGTCTTCTGAATTTCGAGCACGATGATCTCGGTTACCTGCTGCAAGATCGGCGTCTTCGCGTCTTCGCTCACTGTGCCCACTTTCTTGCCCAGCTTCAGCGCTTCTGCGTCCTCGAAATTCAAATCCAGCTCTTTCTGGAGCGAGTCCGTGTACTGATGCCCGCCCACACTCACATCGCGAGGGAACAATGGTGTGGTCCCTTTCACGATGTTGATGTTCATTACGCTTGCGCCCAGGTTGAGCAGCGCAACCACTTGGTTCGGCGAAGGCTCGTAATTGAACTCGTAGCAGTTCTGCAGAGCCAGCGCGTCTATGTCCACGATAGCCGGAGTCTTGCCGGCCATCGAGAGTACGTTGGTGTAATTCAGTATCTTGTCCTTCTTCACAGCCACCAGGAGAACGTCCATCTGCGGCTGGCCTTCATCCTCAGACATGATCTGGTAGTCCAGGTTCACGTCCGCCAGGTCGAAGGGAATGTGCTGCGCGGCTTCTTTCTGGATCGTGTCCGCCAACTCGGCGTCACTGATCGAGGGCAGCGAAATCTTTTTCACGATGACCGAGTGACCGCTGACCGCCGTGGCAACTAACTTGGTCTTGATTCCGTTGTCCGAAAATAATTTCGAAATCGCGCTGGATACCGTGCCCGAGTCCACAATCATCGAGTCCACGACGATATCTGGAGCCAGATGCTCCAGGCCCAGGTGCGCCACTTCTATGCCGCCCCGGCCTTTTTTCAACTCCACGGCCTTAATGCTCGAGGAGCCTACATCCAGGCCAACAATCGATTTCGCTCCGAATCCAAACATGTGTCCGCCTTTTATGTGGCAGCCTGTCCGGCCGCCTTCGCTTTCCTGCTCTTCAATTCCGACTCGCTGGACTTCTCTTCCATCCACTGGTCCAGCTTCGATTTCTTAAAGCGCCAACGGTTCCCCAGTTTGAAAGCCGGGATCTTTTGCTCGTTGACGTACTTGTAGAGCGTGTCCGGACTTACGCCCAGGTACTGCGACGCCTGGCGAATGTTCATTACTTCGCGCGAATCTGCCATAGTTATCTCGTTCCACAGAGATTCGTCTCATGCATGCCTACTCATGCCGGACGATGTTGGGAGAGAATCCGCTCGAATTACTGCATCGAGCGAATTTGAGTGAACCGAGCATATATCAACCTCGAATCAGGCGAGGTCAGGGCTGAATTCCGCGTTTTTCCGGCTTTTTTGCGGGTTTTCTGGAAAACAGTGCGAAGGGACTTGCACACTGTATCTATAAGTTGTGGTAAATCTCAATGCGATGCCTACAGCTAGTGTAGTTAGCCTTGTCAATGCCCGCTGAACCGAGGACACATAACCTAAGTACAACAGACGGTACTAAGGTGTTGTATACGGGGTAACGCCGGGAATGTATGAGTTAGTGGGTGGAACGCAGAGAGTTGACGGCGGGAATTCAGAACTAAGAACGCAACAAGGCAGAAGTAAGAAGTGAGAATGCAAAAGTACGGCGGGCGGACCTCACTTGCATCTGAAACCCGCTACTGGGATACTGCGTTCATCGAGCCGGTGCGGGGGATAAGCATTGGACTGGAAGCAATACGGCGTAAAGATCGTGCACGCGCGAGACCTGGACACGAATACAGCCCAGACTCCTGGAATGACGCGGGCCGCAGCCATTACACTCGCCCGCACCGGGGCGACCAAGCTTTGGGCGGGTACCGTCGTCGTTCAGCCACATGCCAAGACTGGTCCCCACCATCATGGCGAGTTAGAGACGGTGATTTACGTTGTCCGAGGCCGGGCCCGCTTGCGCTGGGGTGATCGGTTGGAGTTCTGCGATGAGGCCGATCCCGGAGATTTTATTTACGTGCCGCCCTATGTCCCCCATCAGGAAATCAATGCCCGCGCAGATATTCCATGTGAGGCCGTGATTGTGAGAAGCGGACAGGATCCCGTCGTGGTGAATTTGGATATCGAGAGCCCTGAGCCGGTTAGTGAGAACAGAAGCAGCGAGAAACCATTCCACCCCAGCCCTTAGGCGCTAGCTCAATGCCAACTGGCGATAAATCGTGCTAAGTGACCTTGAAGGTAACGGTTCGCGATAATCAGTCGACTCAGTGCGCACGCAGATTCGCTTTTCCAGCAGCCTCGGTATATATTCTCCTCGTTAGTCTCCCCTCGCCGGGCCTTAGTGGTGCTGCATGATTGGTCTTTTGTGGCGTCTCGCCGCCGTGAGTTGCTTCTGTCTTTCGTTTCTCCAACTAACGCTCGTTGCGGAAGATGTAAAACTGCGCGAACAAGCCGTTCACCTGCTGGAGAAGGCCAACTTGGTCAGCCTGCCCGGCCCGGTTCCGGACTACGAGCAAGTAGTTAACTTCCGCGTGCATTACCTGGACGGCACCGTAAAAGAAGGGTCATACTCGCGAGAAGCGGCCGGCGCGGCTGGTTATCGCGAGGAAGAAACTTTCGGTGACTACCACGCAGTTTCAGTCCGGTCGGGCAATCGCATGTCCTCTACAGTCGGCTGGAAAGAGCCACCGGAGATGCGCGAATTACGCGAGCAGTTACCGGTACATCTGGGGCGCTTTGACCAGCAAGATGTCATCCGTTCCATTGAAGTTTCGAATGTGCTCGGCCGCCCTGCCAAATGCATTTTGTTCGAGACCCAATTCGGCACCACCCTGCAACACAACCAGCTCTGCATGGACGCCGAGAGAGGCGCCTTGCTGCTGTGGCAGGTCGGCGACGAGGCCATTGAAAACCTCGACTACTTTAAAGTAGGCAGCCTTTGGGAACCCGCTCGTATCAACCGCAGCCTGCGAGGTGTCTTGCGAATGGAGATCGAGCAACAAATATCAGCCATTGACGGTCCTGTCGATCCCAACATTTTTATTCCACCCACTTCCCATTGGAATACGATGTTCCATTGCAAGACTTGGCGTCGCGCTATCGGGATTTCAACACCTCAGCCGTCACCGGGGAACGGGGGTACAGACATTGTGGACATCATTGTGACCGGCATGATCCGTGAAAATGGCAAGACCGAAGCCCTGAAAATTCAAAGTTCTCCCCGCCCTGACCTGAATGCGGAGGCGTTAAGTACTGTCGCCCAGTGGACGTTTCAACCTATGATGTGCGACGACAAATTAGTCACTCAGGGATCTGACTTTGTGGTTCACTTCCAAGGCAGATGAACGTCAATGTTGGCGTAATATCGCCATATCACTCATTGAGGGATAGACGGGTTAACACCTTCCATGAGAAGGCCGGTCGGAGTCAAGTGGTTCTTTTATTTTTCATTGGACAAGGTTTTTTTCCGGCCGAGTTGGCCACTGACGCCATCCTTCCATCCGCATCTGGCGAGCGATCTTGGTTCGCTCGGTGCAAGTTGGGCGTTCTCGCTTCAGCCGGTGCTGCCACCTGTTAGTCGACCTTTACTCATCTCGAAAGATGAGGCTGGGCCAGGCGTTAGACGCAGTCACCGGAACTCGGCTTTGGGCTCTTGCTTTTCCTTTCTCGCCGTTGCAATGGCTTTCGGAGTCGTGCCCAGCCTCTGCTCCAGCAGTACTTCGCCTGCTTCGTTCAACACGCAATACCAGCTCGATCGATCTCCCAAGTCCAACCTGATCGTCAGCTTTGCTTCGGGAAAATTCCTGATCTGCTTCGCCGCGAATAGTGCTAACCTTCTTCATTACCGGTCTCCTTTATCTTTTGCGCTTCGAGCGCGTCGATAACTTGGGAGCCTACAGCATCCCGTCGGAGACCGGCCTTCTCATCCCATCTGATAGCTTCAACCATCCCACTTCTTAGCCTATACTCTCAAGGATGCGCGGATCACTCGTCGCTCCAACCGTGCAGTGGCGAACCGCATGGGAGTGCCGGAATGTCATGCACTGTTCTACCGCTGTTCCTCCTCGTCGCAATGGTCGCAGCCGCCCAGACTGCGAATGACTTAACCGTTCGTTATGGCGATCCAGACGCTGAGCAGTTCGTCGTTCGCCCCGGAATTACGATGATGGCCAAGTACGCCGACGATCGAACTGCGTGCGAAATGTTGATCGAACCAAAACGTTCAATCGAGCGATGAGATCACAAAGAGCAGTCGATGGCAACCGATAAAGTATCGGAAATTATCAATGAGCTAATCCCAGAATCGGAACGAGGGATTCTGCTCAATCACGGCATAGAAGACATGGGCGCTGCGGAGTTCCTATTCGCCGAATATCAGAATGTGACGATTAGCCAATATTTTGTCCGGTATCTTCCGCCCAACCATGACGAGAAATCCGCGACGATTATTCGCAACGATAGGTTATGCAAGTCAGCGATTGCTCCTCAGGAACAGATTCCTGCCATCGAACTGAACGCCACCGATCTCCACACTCGGTACGGTGAATCCGTCATGCAGAGATTCGTAGTTCATCCCGGCATCACGCTAATGGCTACGTACGGAAGGGATGCGGCCGCCTGCCGGATGGTGGTTGAGCCGACGCGCTCAATAATCCCGCACGATGAACCTGCCGAGTACATGCGACCGGAAGTCGTAACCGAGATTATCGACGAGATTTTGCCAGAGGCAGATCGTGGCAAGCTAGTCTTCCGCACAGTCACCAAAAGCGGGTGTAACGAGTTCGAGACTATGGATTACGAAAACGTAACCGTCTCCCGCTTCAGACACAAGTGCGATTTTGCAAAGCCTGAGATAGAGGGAGCGGCAACCGTTTACGCGCAAGAACCCCGCCTGCATTAACGGTGGGAACTAATCGCCGCCAGTCTTAACTGTTGCTAAATCTCTATTACACTCATCATCCGGTCAATGAGTGATAACGCCCGGTTGTGTCAGCCAGCCTCTACCACGTACTGTATCTCGTGCCATTACTGCTGGTGGCATCTGAACCACTATGAACTTCCAAATATTCCCCGGACTGAGATTTCTCCGTTCGCCAAGTGTCGTTCCTGCCCGTGAAAGGGTCTGTGGGAATCCGTTTGAAGTATCCATTGGATTCTAGTTCGGATAAAGACGCGGGTGGTCGCTCATGGTCGAGCGTAAACTGTTTAATTACACGGCGGAGCACGCCGAGAGATTCTTGAAGAGATGCTTCTTTCTGGAATTGTTCTCTATGCGCGCGCATGCAATATTGCCGCACACCATCGTGAAGAGCAGAACCGCAGCAAAGGCCCGATGCATGTCTCTCACGCCCCTTGAAAAGAACGGACCGGTTTAGCGTTCTTGCATATCGTAATTGGCGATAAATCGCGATTACGCTCAAAACCCTCTTCTTTGGGCTGTTCGCGGTCGATGAGTGCTAACGCCTTGTTCGAACCTAAGGAGGCGAGGATTTATGCGCGCGCTTATCTGTGGCTTACTAGTGGGAGTATTCGGAACACTTATTTTGGCCTCGGTCGTTGCTGGGTTGGGATGGGTTCCGCTTGCGGCGAATCATGGAAGGCTCTGCTCTTAAATTGTGGGCCTTGCGGAAGTAAGCAACGCGGCGGATTCATTGTCAAGATACACAGTGCATCTCGGATGAGTTCGCAGAATCGAGGCAGGCGCGCGGGGGCTGATCTCACCTTCGAAACAAGCAGCCACCGCCCAAGCTTTTCTTGCATCGGGCACGATGCAAATAATCTCTTGAGCTTTCAAAATCTGTCGCACACTCATGGAGAGTGCCGTGAGCGGAACATCAGCAAGCGTTGCGAACCAGCCCTCGCCCATTTGCTGGCGCCGGCAAGCCTCGTCTAAATGCACGACCAGATATGGCTCTTCAGTTTCGAAATCCGCAGGCGGATCGTTGAATGCCAAATGCCCGTTTTCTCCGATGCCAACGAATGCCACGTCGATTGGAGCGCTGGCCAACTTTGCCCCAACTTCACGCGCAACCGAAGCGGGATCGCTCTCTCCATCAAGCAAGTGATAGCGGGCTATTCCTACTTTGTTGATGAGCCGGTTGAGAAGGTAACTGCGAAAGCTGGCCGGATGCGAGAGCGGAAGACCTATGTACTCATCCAGATGAAACATCTCAACTTGCTTCCAGTCAATATCCGGCATCGCGGTCAGCGCGTCCAGAAACTCAAACTGCGACGCTCCGGTCGCTGCAATAATTCGCGCAGCGCCTTTGTCGGCGATTGCCCTACGAATGCTAGTCGCTGCCTCCGCAGCAGCGGCGCCGGCCAGAGAAGCTTTGTCTTTGAGGACCTTGATATCCATGAAATCCCGTCACTCCGCTGAATGGGACATGCAGGATACCCGAACGATCGGTATCTGCGGTACTCGTCCACAGGTGAACGCCCTGAAACAATCCTCCGCCCCAGGTTTTCGTTTTTTCTCCGGTGAGATCGAGTTGATATTTTGCCTCCGGCCTCAATCCGGTCACGATCAAAGTTTTACTATCAGAACGGGTTGTGGGATCGTGCATGGACACATGCTGATCGGGACGCCGTTGAGCGAGACTGGAAACCTCATGTGCAGGGTTCCGTCACTTTGGAGGCGGCGCTGGCAAGACTCGTGAACGACCTCTCCGTGCGAGCGATACGCAGCATCAATGATCAACAGAGCAACTGTTGTCGGCTCCTTTCCTCCGAGCCCTTTGGTTGGTTTGCGCCTCCAAAGTCTACTAGTCTACTCGGGCCTCGGAGCCGACATTGTTATGGGATCATTACACTCATTGACGTGTGAGCGGTTCCAAACTCGTTACCAAAACCCCGCATTTTTGAGCTGTTCTTGGGATGCGGAAAAGGAAACGCAACGAAAGCTAGGGTTGATTCAACCTGACCCCTTCATTCCACTCTAAAAAAAATCAGCCATCAGCTCCCAGGTCTTTCTGAAAGCTGATGGCTGAAAGCTGACAGCTACTTAGTATCCCCGATTGCCCGAGACCAGCACGTCGTACGGCACGTCGCGAGGAATGTTGTACTTCGCCATGATCTCCTGCAATTTGCCTTCATCTTTGGCGTAGTCATCTCGGTCATGTTTCTCCCGGTCGCTCCGCCATTTCTCATACGCCTTATCGAACTTCTTCTGATCATCCGGCGTGAAGCGTCCCTGATACTGCCGCACGTCATAGTGCTGCCCATAGCCATTCGTGGTGGCAATCGACGCGAAAGGCGCGTTAGGAGGGATGCCGTCGCGCTGCATGATCTGTTCCATGTTTCGTGCGTGTTTATCTATGTCGTCGCAATCATTCTTGGCGTTTGCTTCCTGCCACTTGGTGTACTCTTTGTTGAATTTATTTTGATCGTCGCCCGGCAACTGATTGGCATATCCGCGATTGTCATAGACCCGATTGTCATAGTCGCGGTTGTCGTAGCCCCGATTGTCGTAGCCGGGAGCATTCTGTGACGCCACCTGATCGTAAGGCGTGTTCGCAGGAATCGCATACTTATTCATCAGATCTTGCATGTGGTGTTCGCTGCTGACCAAGTCGTCCCGGTCGCCATTCTGCCTGTCTTGTATCCAGCGCGAATAGTAATTGTCGAACTTCCTAGATTTGCTATGCATTCTGCTTTTGAAAGATTTCTTTCACCCGCTCCATCGTGTCAGCCTCTTCGGGCAGCTTGTCTGGCCTTAGCCGCACGATTCGGGGAAAGCGCAATGCATAGCCACTCGAGTGCCGGTCGGACTTCATGATGTTGTTGAACGCCACCTCCAGCACGATCTTCAGCTCGACTGTCCGGCGAAAGCCCTGGTCTTCGATGGTGTGATCGAGAAACCATTTCGTCATCTCGGCAATTTCAACATCGGTCAAACCTGAATAGGCTTTGCCAATATTAAATAGCCGGTCGCCATCTCGCACCGCAAACGTATAGTCGCTCAATACGCCTATCCGCCTGCCGTGCCCGAACTCAACTGCTGTTACCACCACGTCAAGAGTTGCCAGTTCGCGTTTGAGCTTCAGCCACGACTTGCCGCGGCGCCCCGGCGTATAAGGCGATTGCGGATCCTTGATCATCAGGCCTTCATTCCCGCGCGCCTGGGCTTGGTCGAACAATTTGTTCAGATCGTCCGGCGAAGATGCTTGAAAAACCGGAGCGCGAATCAGTAAGGGAGTCTGCACGAAGTCGTCGGCGGTCGGGCCTCGGTCGTCGATCTCGGCTGACCCGAAGTTCAAGCTTTCCTGATGCGCGCGTGAACTAGTCCGGATTTTTCTCCGTGTCTCAGTGTCTCCGTGGTGAGTGCGATTTTTGTCGGCAGTTAACAGGGCGCCGAGTATTCCCGCTCTCTCCCGCAGCGGCCGATCAATCATCAGCTCGTCACCGACATACAGCACGTCGAATACGAGAAATGCGACCGGCACGTCACGCATCAGCTTCTCACTGACTTTCTTTCGGCCGAGCCGCTGCTGCAAGGTGCTAAAAGAAAGAGCACGACCTAAGACCGTGGGGCTACGGGCGTCCTCGCCCGTGGCAGGGGCGCCCGCGACGTCTGTTACTAAGTCATCTGTCAGATAACTCCACGCCACAATCTCTCCATCGAGGATTACATCCTGCGGCAGTCCGGCCAGAGCATCCGGCAACTCCGGAAAAGATTCCGTAATCTCGTCCCGCGTGCGCGAGAAGAACCGAACCGTATCTCCCGAGCAGTGGGCTTGGGCGCGGATGCCGTCGTACTTGTCTTCAACCCAGGCATTTTGAAAATAGCTCAGCGCATCCTCCGCCGATTCCGCCGGGCTTGCCAACATGAAGCCGATGGGATGAAACAATCGCATTTTGGCTTCGGCCAATTTGTTTTCCACCGCCAGCCGCAGCGTCTCACCGATATCGCCCAGCAGCATGTTCGCCCGCTGGACGTCTTTTAGCGTTTCCCCAAAAGCCTTAGCAATCGCCTCTTCCACCAGGCTTTCCTTCAGCCCGATCCGCAAATCTCCGGTCATGATTTTCACGATGTACTTGGCTTCGAGCGGCGAAACTTCACTCAGCAATTTGCGGACTAACATCGCCTTCGCCGCCGGCCCACGCGCTGCTGCAATTTCGCGGAAGACCAGCAGGATCGCGGACGGGCGTGGACGCCCGTCCCCCCACTTCCCGTCCCGCCACTTGTTGTTGGGTAACACCGCTCCTGCCACTGCGCCCAGATCTCCGAGCTTGCGGTACGCCGCTGTCAACTCCTTCTCACTCTGCCCCGAGAGCTCCTGCACCGTTCGCCAAAGCAGCGTGCCGCCTACCTGCAGCGTCGTCTCCTCCCAAGCTGGAAAAGGCCGCCCAGAAAAGAAGACCGCCGCAACCGCCGCATCTTCCACCGGCTCCGACTTGAGGTATTCCGCCAGCAGCGCCGCCTTCTCCAGCTTCTTGGTAGTGGCAGCGATCTTCTCGGCAGTTTCGGCAAATGTGCGCATCGGTCAAGATCAATTGAAGATTTCAGATTGAAGATTGTAGATTTGTTATGGCAGAGTGCCTTATTCTGACTTCTGAAATCTTCAATCTGAAATTTAACCTCTGAAATCCCCCTGTGTTACCCTAAAGCTGGAACTAAGTTAGCCCTCGGATCATCTAATCTTTATGCAGTTTTTCAAGACATTGTGGCGTTTTCTGGTAGCCATCCAGCTGCTGCCGGCTCTCGAAGGCGGTGAAGAAACCCTCGTCGGCGGACAGGCTGTGCTCGAAGGCGTAATGATGCGCACTCCGCACGCTTGGGCTATCACTTGTCGCAAGCCTAACGGCGAACTTTCCACACACGGCGAACCGCTCGAACGCCTCTCGGAAAAGCATAAATGGATGGCTTGGCCCGTCGTTCGCGGCGTGATGACGCTCGGCCACGCCATGACTCTCGGCTTCCGCGCACTCAAGTTTTCCGCCAACGTGCAATTGGATGAGCTTCAGAAGGACGAAGCCGGCAAGTTACCCGAAAAGAAATTCGAAATCAGCGGCTGGATCGCCACGGTAAACATTGTCATCTCTGTTGGCTTCTTCATCTTCATGTATAAGTATCTGCCGCTGCTGGCTACAACCGAGATCAAAAAAGCTCATCCATCCTTGAACGGCCAGATTTCATTCAACCTGATCGACGGCGTTATTCGCCTGGCGCTGTTCCTATTCTTCATCTGGGGAACTTCGCTGCTCAAAGATATTCGACGCGTGTATCAATATCACGGCGCCGAACATAAGACTGTTTTCGCTTTCGAAAACGGCGATCCGCTGGGCACGGTCGAAGTCCAGAAATATCCCACGTTCCACCCGCGATGCGGCACCAGCTTCCTCATGACTGTAATGATCATCTCCATCTTCGTTTATATGCTTTTCCCGGTTACCACGTTCTGGGCGCGTTTCGCGTTGCGCATCGCTCTGTTGCCGGTGATCGCTGGTGTCTCCTACGAAATCATTCGCTTCGCCGCCAAGCGTCGCAAATCACTGTTTGCGATCATGACCGCTCCGGGCCTGTGGCTGCAGCGGGTCACCACGCAGCCGCCTTCTGACGACCAGGCCGTCTGCGCCATCTCCGCGCTTGAGCACTCCATGAGCCTGGAAAAGGCTAACGGTGGGGAATTGGTGATTGCGTAGCGTCGTTGGCCGTTCGTCGTTGGTCATTGGCCAAAATCCCAAGCTCCTTTGGTCATCCGTCACAGACAAATGTCTCGACTTCCGTTAGTCAATGTTGCGGGAGGCGAATACATGTCCGCATCATTTTCGAGAGCTAAGAGTTTGGCAGGAGGCCATGAAACTGACGACTGAGATCTACCGATCGACAACCAGTTTCCCGAAACACGAACTTTACGGGCTGAGCCAGCAAATCCGCCGTGCAGCAGTTTCAGTGCCCAGCAACATCGCAGAAGGCAAGGGACACCGTTCTGACAAGGAATTCGTGCGATTCTTGCTTCACGCACGCGGGTCGCTACTCGAACTGCAGACCCAACTTTTGATTGCCGGGGAATTACAATATTTCGGTGCTGCGGAAGGCGCGCGCTTGTTGGGCTTGGCAGAAGCAGTGGGCCGCGCGTTGAACGGCTTGATCAACTCGATGAGCGAGAAAGCTGCCTAAGGTGGTTTTGGCCAACGGCTACGACCAACGACGCTGTTTTGAGCTTTCGACCAAGGACGAGGGACTAATGACGTTATTAGCCTGAGGCTTTGGCCAACGACCAACGACGAACGGCCAACGACGTTCTTTAGTTTTTTTACGAACAACGACGATTTTATGTTTTCACGCCTTGACCAAATCGAAGCCCGCTACGATGAGCTGACCGCAGCCCTGGCTTCGCCAGAAATCGTCACCGACTCGTCGAAGTATCAGAAGACGGCGAAAGCTCATAGCGAAGTTGCGCCCATTGCAGAGAAGTATCGCGAGTTCAAGGACCTGAAAAAAGGCATTGCGGAGAGCAAGGCCGTTCTCGCGGATGAAAAAGATCCCGACATGCGCGCCTACGCCCAGGAAGAGCTCGACAAACTCGAAGCTCGCGTTGGCGCCGTCGAAGAAGAACTCAAGTTCTTATTGCTTCCGAAAGATCCCAACGACGAAAAAAACATCATTCTTGAAATTCGCGCTGGCACTGGAGGAGACGAAGCGTCTCTCTTCGCGGCTGAGCTTTTCCGTATGTACGACCGCTATGCCGAATCCAAGCGCTGGAAGGTTGAAGTGCTGTCCACTTCCGAATCCGGCGTCCACGGGTTGAAAGAAGTGATCGCTATGATCGAAGGCGATCGCGTCTACTCGCAACTGAAGTACGAAAGCGGCGTGCATCGCGTGCAGCGTGTCCCGGAGACCGAGCAGCAGGGCCGGGTTCACACCTCCGCGGTCACGGTCGCGGTGCTGCCCGAAGCCGAAGAAGTTGACATTAAAATCGAGGCCAAAGACCTTCGCATTGACACCTTCTGCTCTTCCGGTCCCGGCGGCCAGTCGGTGAACACAACTTATTCTGCAGTCCGCATGACCCACATTCCGACCAACACCGTGGTCAGCTGCCAGGACGAGAAATCGCAGATCAAGAACCGCGAAAAAGCCCTGCGAGTGCTGCGCTCCCGCCTTTATGAAATGGAAATGCAGAAGCAACAGGACGCTCTCGCCAAAGAGCGCAAGTCCATGGTCGGCTCCGGCGACCGCAGCGAGAAGATCCGCACCTACAACTTCCCGCAGAACCGCGTCACCGATCACCGCATTGGCGTCACTATCCACCAGCTTCCCGAAGTCATGGATGGCAAACTACAGCCGCTTATCGACGCGCTGGTCACGCATTACCAGGCTGAACGCCTCAAAGCTGACAGTGCCGGGACCGCGTGATAATTCAATTACGTGATGTCATCCCGACGACGCTTACGCAAGTGGGCGGGAGAGGGACCTTACGATACGACTGGATTACCAGCGGCGTATGCGGGATTACTCTTGATCAAACGCACCGATGTATCGGACGCACGGTTTCTGCGTGTCTCAGTGGTGAAAAGATTTTGTCGGAAAACAAAAAGGGCGGCTGGCACCACCCTTTTACTGACTGCTGATTTGCTACGTTCCCTCTGACCAACCCGCCAGATACTCTTCCTGCTCCGGCGTAAGTTTGTCGATCTTAATTCCCATTGACTCGAGCTTTAATTTCGCGACTCGCTTATCGAGTTCTTCCGGAACGCGATAGACCTTCTTCTCCAGCGTCGAGTGGTTTTTCACCATATATTCCACCGACAACGACTGGTCCGCGAAGCTCATGTCCATCACCGACGGCGGATGTCCTTCTGCCGCAGCCAGGTTGATGAGTCTGCCTTCGCCTAGCAGGTTGATCTTGCGTCCATCTTTTAGCGAGTACTCCTCGACGAAGTTCCGCGTGGTGCGCTTCGAAGATGACATCTTTTCCAGCGCCGGAATATCGATCTCCACGTTGAAGTGACCGGAGTTCGAAATGATTGCACCGTTCTTCATCACTTCGATGTTGTCTTTGGTGATGACGCTCTTGTTGCCGGTCACGGTGCAGAAGACGTCGCCGAGTTTCGCAGCTTCTGCCATCGTCATGACGCGGAAGCCATCCATTGCAGCTTCAAGCGCCTTCGTCGGATCGACTTCAGTGATGATGACCTCTGCGCCCGCTCCTCGTGCCCGGCTGGCAAGTCCGCGGCCGCACCAGCCGTAGCCCGCAATCACGAACTTCGATCCCGCCAGCAAAAAGTTGGTCGCGCGAATGATGCCGTCAATCGTCGATTGCCCGGTTCCGTAGCGGTTGTCAAATAAGTGCTTGGTATCGGCGTCGTTGACCGCGACGATCGGATATTGCAGCACGCCTTCTTTTGCCATTGCCCGCAGGCGAATTACGCCGGTGGTCGTCTCTTCGGTGCCGCCGATCACGCCTTCGAGCGCGTCCTGCCGCTTGGTGTGCAGAATGCTCACTAGGTCAGCGCCATCATCCATGGTGATGTGCGGCTTGTGGTCGAGCGCGGCCAATATGTGGTTGTAGTAAGTGTCGTTGTCCTCGCCTTTGATCGCGAATACACCAATGCCGTGATCGCGGACCATGCTCGCGGCAACATCGTCTTGCGTCGAAAGCGGGTTTGAAGCGCACAACACAACCTCGGCGCCGCCATCGCGGAGGCAAATGGCCAGATTTGCCGTCTCTGCAGTTACGTGCAGGCACGCCGAAATGCGTATCCCTTTCAGCGGCTGGTTCTTGATGAATTCTTTGCGGATGATCTGCAGGACCTTCATCGATTGATTGGCCCATTCAATCCGCTTCTTGCCGAGATCGGCAAACTCTACGCCCTTGATATCGCTTTGCAACTGCGCCGAAGTGGTTGACATGCTTCTCCTGAATTAGTGGCTGGTGGTCAGTGATTAGTGGCTAAGAACCGGAGTCGGCCAGTGACTAGCCACTAATCACTGACTACTGCTCACTTACTTCCTTACGCCTGCCCCTACCGGTTCACGCAATCCCGCCTCGCTCGCCAGTTTCGCAGCCTTGTCAGTCGCTTCCCAGGTGAAATCAGGATCGTTGCGTCCGAAGTGGCCGTAAGCCGCGGTCTTGCAGTAAATCGGCCGGCGCAGCTTGAGCGAGTCAATGATCCCCTTCGGTGTGAGTTTGAAGTGCGACCGCACTAGGTCAGGGATAATCGCCGCGTCTACTTTGGCCGTTCCAAAAGTTTCCACCAGCACGCTTACCGGGTCTGCGATACCGATGGCGTATGCCAGCTGTACTTCGCAGCGATCGGCCAATCCTGCGGCCACAATGTTCTTCGCGATATAGCGCGCCACATATGCTGCCGAACGGTCCACCTTGGTCGGATCTTTTCCACTGAACGCCCCGCCGCCGTGCCGGCCCATTCCGCCATAAGTGTCGACAATAATTTTGCGCCCAGTCAGCCCGGTGTCGCCCATCGGGCCGCCAATCACGAAACGTCCCGTCGGATTGATGTGATATTTCGTGTCCTCATCGAGCAATTCCGCGGGGACCGTCGCCTGAATGACATGCTTAAGAATATCGGCACGAAGCTCGTCGTTCGTGACCGTCTCTGAGTGCTGGGTCGAGATCACCACCGCGTCCACCCGGACGGGCCGGTTCTTGGCATCGTATTCAACTGTAACCTGGGATTTTCCATCCGGACGAAGGTAGGGAAGTTTGCCGCTCTTACGAACTTGCGAAAGTCGCTGCGTCAACTTGTGCGCCAGCAGAATTGGGGTTGGCATCAGCTCAGGATTCTCGTTGCATGCATACCCAAACATCATCCCCTGGTCGCCGGCGCCGCCGGTGTCCACGCCCATGGCGATGTCGCCCGACTGCTTGTTAATGCTGGAGATTACGGCGCAGGTGTTGGAATCGAATCCGTAAAGCGCGTTGTTGTAGCCGATAGATGCGATAACGCCGCGCACCAGCGCCTGAAAATCCACGTAAGCTTTGGTGGTAATTTCGCCGGCAATCACCACCAGGCCGGTTGCGGTCAGAGTTTCGCAGGCCACTCGGCTCATGGGATCTTCAGCCAGACAAGCGTCGAGTACGGAATCAGAAACTTGATCGGCGATCTTGTCGGGATGCCCTTCCGTCACGGACTCAGAAGTAAACAGGTACGGGTTGCGGGATGACAATTTAGTTCTCTCCTTCAAACGCGGTCAAGGTGCTGCGCTCCAGCTTCTGCTTTCCGGATCGACGCGGATGTCGGGTGTCACTCTACGCCGTCTTGAATCAGGGCCATTCGGCTCAGAGGAGGTCTGGGCCACGCTTCGGAACCCAATATGAACAGAAGGCAATTAAATGAACACCTTGCAGCCTATAAGAAAGCTACCAAAGAACCCCGGCAGGCGCAATTGATTTTGGCCCAAGCGTACCTCCGTACAGTGGAAGGGGAAAGCCGTAGCGTGGGTGGGGAAAGGATTAACCCGAATGGAGTCTTTCGTTTGTCCGGTCTTAACATTTTCACCATTCAGTTACCATGGTTCATTGCTCATGGTTCCCCGGGGTGCCTATAATTTGACAACCTCAAAGCTACAAAGGACCCTTTGATGTCGAACGCGGCCGGAACAGAGACTGCCCGCCAATCCCAAGAACTGCGCATTTTTCATGACGTAGCCAAGGCCCTGACGTCGTCTCTGGACCTGGATTCCATCCTGCAAACCATCATGGAAAAGATGGCGGAATATTTCCGTCCTGATACCTGGTCTTTATTGATGGTTGATGAGCAGAAGAGTGAACTTTACTTCGCCATTGCAGTCGGCACGGCCTCCGAAGCTCTGAAAAATGTTCGGCTGAAAGTCGGCGAAGGCATCGCCGGGCACGTCGCCAAGTACGGTGAGAAATTAATCGTTCCGGATGTGCGCTCGGACAAACGCTTTGCCAAACGCATCGACAAAGTCACGCAGATGGAAACGGAATCTATTATTTGCGTTCCGCTGAAATCCAAGCTGCGCGTGCTGGGCGTAATTCAGTTGGTGAATGTGAACATGAACCATTTCACCGAAGCCGAATCTTTCTTTCTGCAATCCTTGTGCGACTACGCCGCCATCGCCATCGAGAATGCGCGCTCGGTCGAGCGCATCCAGGAACTGACCATCACCGACGATTGCACCGGACTTTACAACGCCCGCCATCTTTATAAGACGCTTGAGTCCGAAGTCTATCGCTCATCGCGCTTTGGATATGAATTCTCCGTCCTCTTCATCGACCTCGATCACTTCAAGCAGGTCAACGACACGCACGGCCACCTGATTGGCAGCAAGCTGCTGGCCGAAATCGGATATTTGGTCAAAGCCCAACTGCGCTTGATCGACTTCGCTTTCCGCTACGGCGGAGACGAATTCGTCGTGCTATTGCCGCAGACCGGCAAAGACGCGGCTTTAGTTGTCGCCCGCCGCCTCCGTGACAGCTTACGCGCCAGCGCATTCTGCAAAGACGAGTCCTTGAACCTGAATGTGCGCGCCTCCATGGGACTCGCCACCTACCCGCATGACGCCAAAACTCCGCACGACGTAATCCGCCAGGCCGACGAGATGATGTACATGGTCAAGAACAGTACCCGCGACAACATCGGCATCGCGCAACGAGGGATGGAGAAGTAGAAGTAAAGGAGTAGGTACGAGAGAATTCCCTTCGAGATCTTTGGCTGCCCGTACCTCGACTTATCACGTAACCAATTCATCCGGAAGCACTGTCGTAATTTACAGCTCGGCCCCTACGTAAAAATACCCACTTCCAGTTCTGGATGGACTGCATTTCCAGGCAGGCAAAATCATCCGGCCAACCTGCGCCCCGACTGCTCACTCATAACTCCGACCGAACGATAAGACAGCTACTCACTTGCCGGAGGAACTATGAAAAAACTTTTAGGGAGTCTGATCGTGCTGGCCGCGATCGCATTGCCCGCGCTGGCGCAGGCACCGCCGATGAGTCCAGACGACCAAGCGAATGCGAGCCGTAGTATCGATAGTGCCCGATAATCTTCCAATCAAAAAGAACGTCCCCCATTTGAGGACCGCGCCCGATGTTATGGACGATCACGTAATTCCCGTCCTTGTCTCGCTCGTTCACGATGATACCGATGTGGGTAATTCCGCCTCCTAAGTCCCAAGCAACAATGTCTCCCGGCGAATAGTCCGTCCCGCGCTGGCTCATAGGGAGCGAAGTACCGTTCCGTAAGAAGAACGTCATCAGGTTTGGAACTCGCCGATGATCGATATTGGAATCAGGCTTGCGTTGCCTTTTGTGCGGGTAATCATTAACGGGTAATCATTAAAATGGTGCACCATATCTTCATGATGTACTTGTCTCTGCAGGTCTATGCCGACTGCGCGATAGATTCGAATAATTTCGTCGGTACACACTCCAGTGTCGGAAGGCACGTCGCCACCTGGGTACGGAATACGGACATAATCCGAGACATATCTCACCTGATGGTGAGTCCGTTCAATAGCGGCGGGGATAAGTCTCTGAACGAAAACCCGCTGTACCCGGTCTTGCGGCCAACCTACCGCAGTCAGCAGGAAGAATAGAAGCACAGGCGATTTATTCTTAAGACTCACCTTGAGATCGGACACCGGTCACCCGAAGTTTGTTCCCAAAAGAGCTCAGTGCGTATGGCTCTGCACTTCTCCCACCGGGATGACGCACCCGTGCGCCACTTCACATACCGCATGTTCGAACTGAATGGTGGTATGGTCGATGCGGAAGTCGGCGTGGAGGCGGGCCTTCACGTCCCGCAAAATGCGCTCGCTGGCGGAAGGCGGAATGTCGGCGATGGAAATGTGGCACGATAGCGCACTGGTCTCAGACCCAATGCTCCACACGTGCAGGTCGTGGACATCGTTTACTCCATCGATCTCGGCAATGGCGGCCGCGACTCGGGCCAGCTTCATCCCGCGCGGCGTGCCTTCGAGCAGGATGTTCAGGGTCTCGCGCATGATGCCGAAGCTCGACCACAAAATGAGCGCGCCGATTCCGAACGAGAGCGCCGGGTCGATCCAGAGTTGCCCGGTGGCGAGAATGGCCCAGCCGCCTGCGATAACGGCCGCGGTCGAAACCGTGTCGCCAATTTCGTGCAGCAGGGCGCTACGGATGTTTACATCGCGGTGAGTGCGAAAAAGCATGAACGCAATCGCGCCATTCATCACCACACCGGCGGCGGCGACCCACATCATGGTCCCGGCGTGGACCACCTGCGGATGCTGAATGCGGCGCACGGCTTCGTAGAAGATCAAAAATGAAACCGCGACTAGGGCAGCCGCATTGACCAGGGCCGCGAGTACGCCCGCGCGATGATATCCGTAAGTATGAGTGGCGCTCGGCGGACGCGATTGAAAGTACACTGCAACCAGGGAAAGCAGCAGGGCCACGAAATCGCTGAGATTGTGCCCGGCTTCGGAGAGCAACGCCAAGGAATGGGAGCGCAGTCCAGCCACGACCAGCAGCCCGATGTAAGCGGCGGTGACGATGAGCGACACTCGCAGAACCTGTGAGGTACGCTCGTTCGCGGCATGGGAATGGACATGCACGTATTTAGTCTAAGGATGCCGAGAGCGCGATTCAAGCTAGCCATCAGCCGTCAGGCAAAGCGTCTTTGGCCGGGAGCCGGTCGTGGCTCATAGCTCGCAGCTCACAGCTGATTTTCTGACGGCTGACGGCTGAGAGCCGCCGGCTATGAAATTTGACAGCAAAATTTGCCGGGTGCTACCGTCAGCCATCGATTGCGCTACCGACTCGAATACGCCCTCGCCTGGGGACTGCTGAAAATTGTGGGTGCGTTGCCGCGACCACTGGCCCGCGCGGCAGGGATTTCTATTGCCTGGATGGTTTACGCGCTGCACGGCAAGCTGCGCCGCGTCGGCATGCGGAACCTGGAACTCGCGTTTCCTGAGAAGACCCGGCACGAGCGCAAGAAGATTCTTCACGGCGTGTTTACCTCGCTTGGCCGCCAGGTCGCCGAAGTCTGCCTGTTTCCGAAATACACGCGGGAAAACGTCAGCAAAACTGTCGTGTACGAGGGCTTCGAGAATTTTGAACGGGCCCTGGCACGGGGCAAAGGCGTTCTGTTTCTGACCGGGCATCTGGGAGCGTGGGAACTTTCCGCGTTCGCGCACTCGCTTTATGGATATCCGCTGAACATCGTGATGCGGCCGCTGGATAATCCTTACATCGATCGCATGGCGCGCGCGTATCGCACCATGCACGGGAACAAAGCCGTCGATAAAGATTTTGCCCGCGGCCTGATTGCCGCGCTGCGCAAAGGCGAGACCGTAGGCGTGCTCATGGACACCAACATGATTGCCAGCCAGGGTATGTTCGTGGATTTTTTTGGGATTTCGGCGTGCACGGCGAGCGGCGCGGCCCGGGTTGCGCTCAAGACCGACGCGGCCGTGGTTCCCGGATTTACGATTTGGGACCCGGTGCTGCAGAAATATCGCCTGCGATTCGATCCCGCAGTGGAGTTAATTCGCAGCGGCAATCACGACGCCGACGTCTCGGCAAACACGGCCAAGTTCACCAAGGTTATCGAAGACTATGTGAGACATTATCCGGACCAGTGGTTGTGGGTACATCGCAGATGGAAGACCAGGCCGAAGGGGGAGAAGGGGTTGTACTGATCCAGATAGCTGGTGATCAAAACCAATCGCTACGATAGGCGACCCACCAGCTGGCAAAGATGATTGGGATGGTCGCGGCCAGCGCCCACCACAGCGGAAGCACGACATCAGCGAACAGGCCGAGCGCGGTGAAGGTGATCCAGAAAACTTTGCGTTCCACGCGATTATTTTATGCCGCGTGGCGGCTGAAGCCGCGTTCCGAAAGTAATGCCGCGCTTTGGCACGGCTGAAGCCGTGCCCTTCCCGGCATGGGCGAAGTAGGGACTCCGCTCGCAAGCTGGGTTTCGCGTAGCGCGGGACATACCGCCTGCCGGCCTTCCCGGTTTTTCTGTGTTCCCTTACAATCGTGGATGTGGCGGTGTAGCTCAGGTGGCTAGAGCGACGGTCTCATAATCCGTAGGTCGTTGGTTCGAGTCCAACCGCCGCCACCACGCAAGGAATCTGAAACGACCCCTCTTCTCGCAAATAACGTAAGAGCCCGCCCTGTTTTTCCGAAGCTCCGAGCAAAATCGAGGAGGAAGTCAAAGGGATGGGGCCCCACAGTCGGCGCACTCTCCGACAATAAGGAAGGGCCCGCACACCCAGCATCTCACGGAAGAACGATGATTGTTCCTTTCATCCCCAGAACGTCGTGAAGGGCACAGATATACGGATAAACACCGGGCTTTGTGAACGTGATGCGAAAGCGAGTTGGCCCCAAGGGAGTCTGGGGTGAACCAATCTCGTCTTGCGGAGCGGACATGATGAGGCCGGAATGCACGCTATCGGCGGTTGAAGAAATAGTCGCATGCAGTGCGCCGTCGGCGTCAACGCTCACGTTACCCGAGGGAGGTATCGGGTTTGCCGGCTCGGTGCCGAACGTAATCGTGTGCGGCAAGCTGGGATCGTCATTCGTCCACTCCACCGTCGCGCCTGCATGAATCACCAGTTCGGGCCGCATGAACCGCATCAGGGAGATTGAGTTGTGGCCTCCACCAGTTGCCAGCGTCTTTCCGGCTCCGACAATAACGCTATTGGCCGAGGCTGCATGATGGTGACCTTGCAACCGCGCGAGATCGGCTAACAGTTCATTCGCTTGATTGGCTGCTTCTTCGTCATAAAAGTCCTGGCCATGCGGAAGATCAGCGGTCGTTTCCAGAACATGGACCACTCCCGTCTGATCCGGATGCACAAGACAAACCAGCTTGAAATTGCCCGGTGAAGGGAACATTACGGTGAAGCTTTGGCCGGATACGAGCGGCGGACTGCTAACGCACGTTGAGCCGTCGACGATTGCTGTGCCAGAAGAGTATCCAGGGCATCCGACGGGGAACGGTGGGCGGATTTGGCCCGCAGTCAGAAAGGTCAGCGTATGGGGTTCGTCCGCCTTGACGTTCCATTCAACGCTGTCGCCGGCGTGAATCCATAACTCGTTGGGAAGGAACGCCACGACCTGGCGACCCTTGTTTTCGTCCTGAGCGCCGACGGTGGCGTGCCAGGTTTCGGCTTGTAAGGATACAGCGACCATCATTCCAGCGAACAAGAGCCAGTACCGGGCCAAAGTGAATTTATTGAGTGCTGGGTTCATGTGATTCTCCTTTTTTAAACTCGTGAAATCTGCTCGAACGCTACGAGCTGCGGAAGCGAATCTGACCTAAGTGGCACAATGTGGCAAGGAACTTCAGATGAATTAAAGGTGAAGAAAAGGTAAAGCCGGAAGTTGCTGAATTTACGAATTGTTACTCGCCTTAAACTGGCAGTGGATGGTATAGTTCTTGCCCAATCAGTAGAGTGTCGTGCCTGCGCCCACCTACAAGTTCGGCGATTTTGACCTGGATCCCTCTCGCTTCGAATTGCGCCGGGATGGCCTCGCGCTGAAGATCGAGCGCATTCCCCTGGAGTTGCTCATTCTCCTGGTGGAGAAAGACGGCCAGCTGGTGAGCCGGCAGGAGATCATCGAGCGATTGTGGGGAAAAGATGTTTTCGTTGATACCGAGCATGGGATCAACACGGCGATACGCAAGATCCGGAGCGCGTTACGGGAGGATGTGGAGCGCCCAGGGTTTATTCAAACGGTCTCGGGCAAGGGGTATAGGTTTGTTCTGGAGACCCGAAATGCGAATGGCAACGAAGGCGGAGCATCCGCCAAACATCTAAGTCCCCCGCCCACGTTGTTAAGCCCACAGAATGGCGAGGTTAATCCGGCCAAAACCATTGAACACTCAGGGCTGAAATGGCTCTGGTTGGCAATCGGTTTTTTTGCATTGGGTGTCGCGCTTTGGGCGTTTAACCTCGCCGGGCTGCGCGACCGCGTTTTTGCAAGAAGCCAGACCGGTCCCATCCATTCGATTGCGGTGCTTCCCTTGACCAACCTTTCCGGCGATCCGTCGCAAGATTATTTTGCTGATGGTATGACGGACGAGTTAATTACCGCTCTGGCACACAACCGCTCGCTGCGAGTGGTGTCTCGTACATCGGCGATGCAATACAAAGGCGTGAACAAACCATTGCGTGACATTGCACATGCGCTCGGTGTGGATGGAATCCTGGAAGGCTCGGTAGCGCGCTCCGGCGGACGGGTTCACGTTAATCTGCAGCTTATTTATGCTCCCACCGACACGCATCTATGGGCAGAAAGTTACGACCGCGACACGAGCGCAGCGCTCTCGCTGCCGGACGAACTGTCGCAAACCATCGCGACACAAGCCAGGACTGCCCCGCCTGTGATCAGACCTGCGCGGTACGTCAGTCAAGAAGCCCATGATGCATATTTGCAAGGACGTTTTTATTGGTTCATGCAGGATTACGATCGGGGCAAACCGTATTTTGAAAAAGCGATCAAGTTGCAACCGGACTATGCTGCCGCCTGGAGCGGACTGGGGGACACCTACGCCGCGGGCGGTGCAAGTGGTGAAATGCTTCCGTCACCGGCTTTCGCCGAGGCAGAAACCAACGTGCGCAAGGCCCTCGCCCTCGATGACTCGCTTCCTGAGGCCCACAATGCCCTCGCCGCCATATATCTTTTTAACAAATGGGATTGGAAGAAGGCCGAGGCGGAGTCGTTGCGATCCATTGATTTGGACCCGAATTTCGCCGAAGGTCACCATTTGCACTCCTTCACACTCTGGGTACAAAACCGGGATGCAGAGGCGTTGCAAGAGCAAAAACTATCAACTGCTCTTGATTCCCTCACTCGCCCATCCGCATTGGGGGAGGCCTACATGTATTGCCAGCAGTTTGATATGGCGATCAAGGAATTGCAGGCGAGTGCGCAGTTTCGCCGCGACTTCTGGACTGAATTCGATCTATCGGAGGCGTACGAATTCAAAGGTATGGACCGCGAAGCTGTGGAACACATGGCCCAGGCCTTTGCTAACGTGAACGACGAGAAATCCGCTGCGGCAATCAGGCTGGCATTTGAGAAAAAGAGACTTCGTGGGGTTTCAGAGTGGATGCTCAACGGCCAGCTCGCGCAGGCCAAGAAAAAATACGTATCGCCCTGGGACCTGGCTTGGAATTACGCCCACCTTAATCGCAAGGAAGAGACGCTTGCAGCGCTCGACGAGGCGTATAAGCAGCGTTCGCCTTGGATCATTTTCGTGCAGAAGGAACCAGTCTTCGATTTTCTGCATTCGGATGAGCGCTACCGGACACTTGTGAAGAAGATTGGACTGCCGGCCGCCTATTGAGGACTGACTGAATTCGGATTTCGGCACGCGGCTCAAGTTCGAGTCCAACCGCCGCCACCATTCCCAACAAATATTTCCCACTTCTCGCAAAGGAGGCGAGAAATGGGGCACCCGCTCTTATGACTGCTGTTCTTCCGCTTCCAGCATTCGATTAATTTCCTCGATAAGCGTCATCAGCCGTTCAGGGTCTGGTTCAACTGCGGCGCGTTCGCAGAGATGCTTCCAGTCTTCCTTGTCTTCCTTGTTTTCCTTGTTTTCGCGGATCACACGGATGTCCTCAGAGGGATGTGACATCACTTTGCCCGTTTCGTAATTCAAGCTCGATTTCTGCAATTCATAACACCAACGCTGTAGGGATCGGTTTTCATGGCCGGAGTTTCAACCACTACGTTGGGGCTTGTGCTTTCCTTCTGATCTGGTTCTTGTTCTTCCTCGGCAATCTTCTTCACCACTTCAACCGGGACCTGCTCGAAATGCGTCTTCACTTTGCGCATATTTGAAACCTGCTCTTTCTTCATCCATCTCGACACTAACAGCCTCGAATTCATACGGGTGGAATCTTTTATTTATCCTCAATTTCTTTAACCTGTGTAAGTGGTTCAATTTGCGTGATTTGTTTCGACGTTCCAGAGGCATCATCCCGTTAGCCGAATCGTCATATATGGTCAGTTTATTTTTTGCTTGAGCACTGAAAGCAATTAGTGTAACGTTAGTTTAACGAAGCGATACCATTAGAAAGAGAGGGCCCTATGGGTTCGCCAAAGAAAATTCCGATGAACTTCAAGACAACTTTGCAAGCAGACGTTCCGCAGGGCCGAAATGGAAAACATAAGGGAGTGGTCACGAAGATTCTGTCCGATCTCGATCAAGTACGGCCGGGCACCGCGCTGAAGATACCGTTGGAGGCTTTGGACGACGGGAAGGAAAACGTTCGATCAGCCTTGAACCGTGCAACGCGAAAGGCAGGACGACACATTGCGACTGCGACCGACGCCCAATTCTTGTACATATGGAACCAGGGGCTACATGAGTGAAGGCCGTTCCAGCGCAGGCATTCTGTTTGTTGATGATGAGCCGAGTATTCGGCTCACGCTTCCGCCAATCCCGCACATGTTCCCACTTCCCACTTCTCGCAAAGAACGCGAGAAATGGGGCACCCGGCGAATGAAATCATAACGCCGCACGGCTTCGATCTTGACGGGAGAAGTAGCTTGACCGGCGCTCCTGGTTAAATCATAGTAGCTGTGATGCCAAAACCTACGTGGTTTGATTGGATCACCGTTGCAGCTCTTGTTCTAGGGCCGGTACTGGCGCTATTCGCGCAACGCGGGCTTGATTTGCTCCGTGAGCGAAAGAAGAAACGCCTGGACATCTACCTAACTGTTATGTCCATGCGTGCGTTGTGGATTCACCCGGATTCGCTGAAGGCGCACAACCTCATTGACACGATTTTTGACGCCAAGGGAGACAAGCCCATCCGTGATGCTTGGTCCGCAGTGATTGCTCACGTGACAACGAGACGCCCGCAAGACGATGAAGGTGCTGCAAGATGGGACAGCAGATTGGTTGACCTCCGCGTTGACCTGTATCAGGTCATGGGTAAGGCCGTTGGTTATAACCATACGGTTGATTACATCAAGACTCAAATATACGCGCCGGAATACCACGCCACGGCAGAGATGGAATGGCTACAGATTAGAAAGCAACTCGCGAAGGCGATTACCGATCACGGCATTAAAGTTGTGGTCACGGAATCGGCACCGCTCGCTCCGCAACTTCCGCCTGGACCAGCTCCTAGAGTCAACGTACCCATCAGACGATAGGGAATTTTCTGTGCTAATTTGTGCTACTTATCTGTGGGACGTGTGCCTCGTGTGACTAGAGTGCCCTGCGTTATCAGTACATACAATGTTTGCAACATTCCCAACAAATATGGTTCCCACTTCTCGCAAAGGACGCGAGAAATGGGGCACCCGCCACGCGGCTTAGTATTTTGTCCGCCCGGTGCAAGACTTAGCAATGCGAATTTTGCCGAAAGGCGAGTAAACCCCTCCGGCTTCGAATACAATCCCCAGCAGTAGGTTTTCACTACAGCGCAGGTCAACAGGAGAAATACATGGCCAAAGCAGCAGGCAAAGCGAAGAGCAACAGCGCGTTCATGAAGCCGATGCAGCCGTCAGAGCATCTGGCCAAAGTTGTCGGATCAGAGCCGTTACCGCGCAGCGAAGTCACCAAGAAGATTTGGGCCCACATCAAGAAACACAAACTGCAGAATCCAGCCAACAAGCGTGAGATCATCGCCGACGATAAACTACAGCCTATTTTCGGCACCAAGAAATTGGACATGTTTCAAATGACCAAAGCGGTCAACAAACACCTGAAATAATGCGTGTTTGTCGTGGTTGGCGATGCCAGCAGCACTGCTTAAGAACTGAATGGCAGCGCGTGTCCGTTTACAGTTGGTTCCGCGTCGAACAATGCGAGCAGAGCAGCTGCCGAGCTGCTCTCGATCTATGACCGTGGCGTCGAACATCGCCCGTAAAAAACGCATCTCAAAAGGGCATTAAATTTGATGTGCGAAGGAGAATGCAACATGGGTGACGAAAGAAACCAGGGACAATCCGGCCAAGGTCAAGGCTCGCATGGTCAGGGACAACAGGGACAGCACGGGCAGGACAAACAGCGGCAGCAGCAGGAAGAGCAGAAGCGCCGTCAACCAAGTGACCAGACCAACGATCAAAGCGGCAACGTCAGCCGCGACCAAGAACGGAAGCGCGCCTAATCTTCAACCCAGCTGAACTTCTGCACCCGCCAGGAACTGGCGGGTTTTCTTTTTAATGTGCGAGCTAGCTCCAAACCAGCGTAGTCACAGAATGCTGGTTCAGCGAAACATTTACCGTGCTGCCGCCCACTTTCAGAACACAAGCGCTGGCAGGGCCGGGATTGGTGAGCACGACCACATGCTGTCCGTCCGGATTTTCAAAAGCCGCATGCAATATGTCGCCGCTGTTGCTTTGGGAATCGATGCGGTGCGCGTCGCGCTTAATAAATTTTGAATAGTGAGCGAATGCGTAATATTGTCCGCTGTAAGCAATCTCTTTGGTCTGGGAGTGAATGCTGACCAGACCGCCGCAGGTGAAGGGTCCGATGTTCGGCTTGCCAACTTCATCCAACGCAAGGTTCCATCCCGTGATCGAACGGCAACAGTTGCGTAGGATGCCGGTGAAAGTGGCGCTCCATTTCGCCCAGCCGGTCATGTAATCGGGTTCGGTAAAATCGGGACCGCCCTCGGTCCAATACATTTCGACGTCGGGATACGCGTTCTGCACGCGATTGATCCATTCGACCTGGCCGACATAGCCGTGCCAGGCAATCGCGTTGGTATATTTGCGCACGCCGGGAGTCTCCAGCTCGCCCATCGCTCGGCCCCAGAGGTTGTAGTTGTGGTCGATGATCCAGATCTTGGTTTTAACTCCGGCGCGCTCGAATGCTGGTCCGAGTTGCCCGCGAACGAAATCGGCTTCGTATTCCTGCGGCCAACTGCAAGCCGGCATGCGGCCGTCCTGATCGGTGTCGAGTTCGTTCTGCACAGTGATCGCCTGCACAGGCACGCCTTCAGCTTCGTAGCCTTGCAAAAATTTCACAAAATAATTTGCGTACGCAGGCATGTACTTGCGCTCCATATTTCCGCCCAGCATCGATTTATTTGGCTTCATCCAGCCCGGAGGACTCCACGGGGAGGAGAAAAGGAACAAGTCAGGATTTGCTTTGCGTGCCTCACGCAACATGGGAAGGATGTAGGAGCGATCATGGTCGATGGAGAAACGCTGCAAGTCGGGGTCAGGCTCGCCTTCATCGAAACTGTAAGCATTGAGCGAATAATCGCTGGCGCCGATGCAGGTTCGGCAGACGTTGAGTCCCATTTCAGATGGGCTGAACATCTGGTGAAAAAGTTTTTCGCGGGCTGCGGGATCGAGGCGATTGAAGGTGAAGCAGGCTGCGTCGGTGAAGGCCGCGCCAAAGCCGAGGATCGGCTGAAATTTTTTGTCAGGGTCGAGAACGATCGCGGAAGCGCCGGAGCGCGAAGCGTTTTGCCAGGAGAGCGCTGGCCCGCGAGCGCACCGCTGATTGTCGTCGGTTGTCCAGACCGAAATTTCTCCGGCTGCGCCTTTCGCGCTGGAGCGGGCGGGCGAATCGGCAAAGGCAACTCCGGCGATGGCGGCCGTACCCATGCTTGAGACTTTCAGGAAATCGCGACGAGTGGATTCTTTAGACATGGTTTCTCCGGAGAAAGAATTGGGCATCGCCGCGGTCTCAGGCGTTTGACACCTAGGACATTATGCTTGCAGCCCGAGCTACTCGCAAACCCGTACTCACTTCACGGCATCTCATTTGTCCGATATGCACGTTAATTTCGGCGCTTTTTGGAATTCTCTTCACCATATAACCGAAAGCTCCATTGGGCGGCTGCCTTCGCTGGCGATTGCGATAGTCGTCTTCATCTGCTTTTACGCGCTGAGCAAGCTGGTTAGCCGTTTGATCCGACGCGCCACGCACGGACATCGCGCAAACCTGGGGGTCGTATTCGCGCGGCTGATCGGGGCGGCGGTGGTTATGCTGGGACTGCTGGTCGGCTTGGCCGTAGTGGCGCCGTCGTTCCAGGCTAGCGATCTGATAAAAATCCTGGGTATTGGAAGCGTGGCCATTGGATTTGCGTTCCAGAATATTTTGCAGAATTTTTTGGCGGGTCTGCTCTTACTGTGGAGTGAGCCGTTTCGCGTGGGCGATGAAATCAAGGTAGACGCGTTCGAAGGCACGGTCGAAGAAATCCAGCCTCGGGCGACAATCATAAAAACTTACGATGCACGTCGGGTGGTGATTCCCAATGCTGATCTGTTCACCCATTCGGTTACGGTCAATACCGCGCTGGATAATCGCCGGTGGGAATATGAGTTTCCTCTGAAAGATGGCGGCGATTTGAACCGAATTAAAAGCCTGATTGTGGATACGGTCAAAAAAGTTCCGGGTGTTTTACAGGACCCTGCTCCGGAGGCATTGGTTGCCAGCCTGGATGATCCGCAGACAGCTTCGTTCAAAGTGCACGTGTTGTGGTGGACGAAAGCGAACCGCCAACACGAGATGCTTATCTCGTACGATCAGGTGCTGACCGCGATCGCAGAGGCGTTCAAACCGCGCCCTGCGAATCAAAATCGAAGTCAGGACCGAGTTGCTTAGAGGGTTGCCGGAAGTTATGGTTGCGTAATCCGCGGGCTTGTGGCTTTTGCCGCGAATTGGCCGACCAGAGCTGGTTTCGGGGCTGTCACATCGACCTTGGCCGAATGCGGGGAGGAATTTTGGCCTTCCGTAATCTCACACCGATTCGGGAAAATGTTGATACTCAAATCATGCCCTACGCCCCCCAAACTGAGTTTCGCGAACGGGCGCAGCGCATCGGATTCGAAGAGAAAACTCCGGTGGTAGTAAGGTTTCCGGGCGGCATCCGATGCTCAGCGCAACTGCAAGTTATTTCGGTAACCGGCGGGCTGCTGTGTTTGCAGCGGCCGGTACAACCTGGCGCAGTCGGAAAACTGATGTTCCTCAGTAATAAAGGCTGCATTGCGGGCGAGGCGCAGATGTTGACGCCAGTGGCCTGGGACCGCCAGCCATTTAAGTTCACCACGCTTCTCGAACAGGATCATTATCGTTTGCAGACCATCATCAAGCGGCAACTCTCCACCAACCATCGCAAGGGCGAGGAACGGCGCAGCGACAATTCGGACATTGAACGGCTGCGGCCCTGGTGAAAGAAGTTAATCCTGTTTGAGTTCGTCGTCTCTGCGCTGTTTTCTTACGTCGATCCCCAGTTGCTCGGCCTTCTTATAAAGGTGGCTGCGTTCTAGGCCAAGAGTCTTAGCTGCGTTGGTCACGTGAAAACCGGCGCGCTTTAATTCCGCAACAATCGTCTCCCGCTCGAAGGTCTCGACGCGAGCAGCAAGTGTGCCTGAGCTTGAAACGCTGCCCGGGGTGTGAGTTTCGGCCGAAGGCATCAGCACTGACTTGACCGTTTCCAGTCCAATTTCGTTGGCGTCGCGCGGAGCCAGCAGCAAAAGGCGCTCGATCATGTTGCGAAGTTCGCGAACATTGCCCGGCCAGGAATAATCCTGCAAAGCGATTACTGCATCTGAGGTGCACTTCGCCGGTTTCCAACTATTTTGCCTGCAGATCTGATCAACGAAATGTTCGATGAGCGCAGGAATGTCGTCACGCCGCTCGCGCAAAGGCGGAAGCTGAACCGGGAAGACGTAGATGCGGTGAAATAGATCCTGACGGAATTTGCCTTCGTGGACGAGGGCTTGCAGATTGCGGTGGGTCGCGACAACAACGCGGACATCGACGTGCACCGCTTTACTCGCGCCGATACGCTCAACCTCGCCCTCCTCAAGTACCCGAAGAAGCTTGGCTTGCATAGACAAAGGCATGTCGCCGATTTCGTCGAGGAAAAGGGTCCCGCGTTCCGCCTGCTCAAACTTGCCGATGTGACGATTGGCGGCGCCGGTGAAAGAACCTTTTTCGTGTCCGAACAATTCGGATTCGATCAACTCGGCAGGGATCGCCGCGCAATTTAAGGCAACGAAAGGACCAGAAGCGCGCGGGCTTCTCTCGTGGATGGTGCGCGCGATCAATTCCTTGCCGGTACCGGTTTCGCCGAGGATGCAGACGCGAGTGTCGGTGACGGCGACGCGATCGAGTTGCGCCATTACATTCTTCATGGCCTCGCCAGCCCACACAATTTCGTATTTTCCAAGACGCTGGCGAAGCTGAAGGTTTTCCGATTCGAGACGCTGGAGCTTGAGTACGTTCTCCACCGTGAGCAGAAGTTTGTCGGTCGAGACCGGCTTCTCGAGAAAATCCAGTGCGCCCAGTTTGGTTGCGCGCACGGCCATCTCGATATGCGCCTGGCCGGACATCATCACGACGGGCGTGGTCACGCCGGCCGAGCGCAACTCCTCGAGAAACACGAGGCCGTTTTTCGCGGGCATCACCACGTCGGAGAAGATGAGGTCGAAGTTCTCAGCCTTAGCCAACTCCAGCGCCCGGTCGGCATTGTCGCAGACCGTGGCTTCATGACCGGCGAGCCGGAAGGCGCGAGAGAGCGTGGCCAGGGTGCTGGCCTCATCGTCAACGATCAGCAGTCGCGCCTTCGACGGCAAAGTTTCTCCGTTTCCTTAAATGTGTGTTCCCTGGGCGGCCGGCAATTTATCGCGGTTCGCAGGAAGCTCGATGATAAATGTTGTGCCGCGGCCGGGTTCGCTGGCGACACTGATTCTTCCCCCGTGATCGCTCACGATGGATTGCACAATCGCGAGCCCGAGACCTGAACCGTGCGGCTTGCTGGTGTAGTAAGGCGTGAACAGCTGCGCGGTCTCCTGCGGCGCCAGGCCGCTACCGGTGTCGGCGACCTCGATGCGAACTGAATCCTGGCGGTAGCCGGCGCGCAAGTTGATGGCGCCGCCATTCGGCATGGCTTCAATCGCATTCAGAATTAAATTGGAGAGGGCGCGATGCATGAGTTCAGGATCGGCGGCGATGGGATTGCCGGCGGATATTTCGAGATTGCATGAGATGCCGGCCTTCGTGAGTTGCGCCTGGTGCAATTTGATCGCGCTTTCGCAAAGTTCACGCAACTCGACCGATTGAAAGTGCGGCTGCGGCATCTTGGAGAAATCGCTGAACCTTGCGATGATGTTTTTTAAATTTGAAATTTCGGACAGCAGCGTGGCCGAGCTCTCGCGAAAAGTTTCGTCGAACTGTTGCTGGCCCTGATCGCGGGCGCGCAGAAGGTTTTCCACGGTCAATTGCAGCGGGAAGAGTGGATTCTTGAGCTCGTGCGCCAGGCGGCGGGCGAGCTCGCGCCATGCCGCTACGCGCTCGGCCTGCACCAGGCGCTCGCGGTGGTCGAGCAAGTCTCGAGTCATGCTATTGAATGATTCGGCGAGTTCGCCGATCTCATCTTGGGTTTTCACCTTAACGGCTATATTCCAGTTACCGGCGGCGACCTCACGCGCAGCGCGGGCAAGCTCTTCAACCGGGCGGGTAACACGGGTGGCGGCCCAACTGCTCAACAAAATCGCGAGAATCAATCCTGCAGAAGCGGCCAACAGCGCCGCGACCCGGATCTGGTTGCGAAGCTCGGCATAAACCTGGCGCGAGCTCGCCACCAGTAACACTCCTAATACCTGATCATGGTCGCCGGTCAAAGGAAACGCGTTCACGATTTCGCCGCCAGCGTTCCCGCCACGAATAACGATCCTTGCCTCGCGGTGGGTGCTCTGCACCTGTTGAATGATGGGCTCGAGTTCCTGGGGATTCTGTGACGCACCGTCAGCGAAGATCAAGTGATCGGACGAAAATTTTTCCGCATCGAGAGTTTCGTAGAGCATGACGCTCATCCCGGCTGGAGGATTTAGCCCGGCGAGGAAACTTTTGTCGAGACGAATTCCGCCGATGATGTACAAGCGCCTTCCGACTGCGGTCGTGGAACGAATCGCGAACAGCCCGAGAGCGGGACCCGAGGGAAGTTCTTCTTCTTTCAAAAACGGCGCCCCTGGCGGAGATTGAGCCACGAGTGGATCGTTGTACCCGAACTTCGCCGGCCATTGCGCCGACGAAATGATGGTGCCGCGATCGTCGGCGAACTCAAGAAAATCCAGCCGCTGAGCGCCGGCGATCACCTGCGCGGTGTCGAGAAATGGACTGTAATCAGCCGCCGTCTGGGCGGCGGCTACGAGCATTCGATTGGCCTCAGCGCTCGCCGCGATCGACTGAACTCTGCGGCTGACGTCCTCGCCGTGGTTTTGAAATTCGCGGTGGAACTGGGCCACAAACGCCGCGGTGCGCTCGTCGTTGGCGTGGTCGAAGGCGCGGCGCGTCCAGGTTGAAATGATGACAGTGACCGCTGCCACCGACAGCAGCACGGTGAGCGCAAACAGCAGCAGCAGCCTTCGCCGAAAGCTCACGGAGTCTCCGCAGAGAGCCAGACGTTGTCCAACTGCCAGCTTCCGTCGGGGAGCAATTTCAGTCCATGAACATTCGAGCGAAAAGCGACCGCGGTCCGCAAATAAACAAGTGGGATTACGCGGCGACTCTGGAGGGACGCGGTTTCTGCGGTATAGAGGCTACCGACTGATGAGTTGGCAAAGGTTGGCGCGGGAAGTTGGAAGGCGCGCGCCAGAACATTGAGAGCCGTCTCGGAATCAGCCGAGGGCAGCGCGACCTTGACTAGGCGAATGTCGGCAACATCTGAAGTGACGATTTGGAGGGCGATTCCCGCATCCTTCGCATTCAACACAATGCGATCGGCGGCGATACGGGCGACAGGATCGGATGAGTCACAACTCAAAGTCCAAGCGACGGAATGCGCTGCCCGTGGCCGAGTTGCGACGCTGCCAGCGGGATACACAAAGCCATAGCCCGAAAGCCAATTAGGGAGCAGCGCGCCGGTGGGTTCACCCGCAGACTGGAAGACGACATTGTTTAGCGCCGCCGAATCGATGCTTAGCGCGAGTGCATTCCGCAGGTGAATCTCGTCATCGGAACGAGCCTCGCGGGTGAAGAATAAGGCCAGCAGTTCCATAGGCTGAGACGCTTTTAGCAGCCGGTTGCCGGTCTGTGCGCGGCGGATGTCTTCGGGCGCGACTTCGACCAAATCGCTCTTCCCGAGGTCCATCAGCATGAGTTGATCGCGATCATTTTTCCCCAGGTCGGCTTCGATGGAATCGATGAATGGCCGGCCGCCCCAGTATTCGTCGTTCGCCTGCAAGGTCAAGTGTTGTTTCGTGGCGTCCCATTGCGTGACCGTGAAGGGGCCAGTGCCGATGAGTGCTCCCTGATTGCGCCGCGAAATACTGTTGCGCGGCAAGGCCAATTCGGCGGCAAGATTTGGCATGGGAGAACTGGTTTCGACCATGACCAGATCTCCCAGTGCGAAAACTTTCCAGTCCGGATTGGCGGCACGGAGTGAAGCCGCGGCAACACTCGCGTCGACAGGAATGCCATCGCTGAAAACGACGCCGTTGCGCACCTGAAAGCGCCAGCGTTGATTGCCGGGTTCGACTTGCCAGGAAGCGGCGAGCAGCGGTTGAGGGCGGCCACGATCATCGAGCTTGACCAGAGTTTCAAAGACCAACTGCGTCAAGCTGCGAAATCCAGGCGCGGCAGAAGCGGTAGGCTCGAAGACCTGGGCCGAAGTCTGCACGCCAATGCGCAACGTCCCGCCATAATGCGGACGAGTCGCGGCAATCATGCTGGGCGTGCAGGCCAGGCTAGTGGCCGCAATCAAGATTGAGCTGAAGCGCTTCATAGTTTCCTGTGCTTGAATTTCTATAAACCGCGATGGCACTCTCTGCACTTGGTGTGCTCCACAGCGCTGTAATGCTGCCGTTGATAGCCAGCTTCGGGCTAACCGGGGCCGGCTCGCGGTCGGCAAATTCGAAAGCCTGGATCGACTCGGCGGGATCACTTTCCGCGGCATCGGCCAGGACCAGAGCATCAGGCCGGCAAGCGGGATGCACCGCGGCTACGTTGCTTCCCCAATGAACTTTGCTGAGGATTTGCTGATTGATTCCGTCGAGCAAATGCACCTGGCCATCAAGGCCAGCGAAGATCCAAAGCGAATAATTTGCTCGCGGAACCGCCGCCGCGGAATAAAACGGAGGCGCGGAGTTTTGTTTGCCGATGCCCGGAATCAGTGCTCCAGGAAAGAAATTTCTTGCCGGAGAAAAGAACGCGGAGACTCCCTGCGCCTGAAGCGGCCAGGGGTCTTCACTGGGCGCGCAACTCATGGCCAGCGGGGCTGAGTTGGCGCTGTGGCAAATCAGACCGGGGAGGTAGGCGTCGAACAGGCGGTCTTTGCGAAGAAAAATTCTGCCGCGAGCGTCACGAGGTAACGGCGTCGGCGAGGTGATGGGAAGCGACTGCACTATCGACCAGTTCTGGTTCGCGAACTGCTGGATTGTGATGGCGGTTCGCCCTAGCACGACGATTCGTGGCGGATTGTTTTCCACGATGGCGACGTCAAGAATCGGGTCGGCCTGCGAGACCAGCGGCGTAGGACGGATGGTGATGGGCGGAGCGTTCGGCGCGGCGACCGCAAAACTCGTCCGCGGCGTAGAGACAAGGAGGACCTTGGCGTCGCTCGCGCCTGACTGGATTTCAGCGACCCAAACGTATTCCTGCAAATTTTCTGAGAGGGTGAGTTTGATGTTAGCGGCCGCCTGGTCGGGCTGCCAGACGCGCACTCCTGAGGTGGCGAGTAAGGCGGTGAGTTCGCGACGAATTTCTTCTACATCAGCGGAACTGATCGACGAGCGGTTATTTATTTCGAGAGCTATTACGCCAGGGCCTGTAGCGGCAGTGATTTTTGCTGCGAGCTGGGTGATGGGATCGTGCCAGTCGACAGCAAAAGATAGCTGAAAAAAAAGGATGCAAAGACACAAAGCCCAGCGCAAGCGTGAGGAGAGACGCGTCATTTCCAGATTGGGCGAATTATAAACCTGGGTTTGCATGGCGTTGGCCTTCGGAATCTAAGTAGTCCATCTCCCCTCAGGGACTAAAGCCCGCCTTGTTCTGCTCCATACCGGCATGGCTGAAGCCATGCCCTCCCGTCGATATCCCTGCTTACTTTTCTTCTCCTGGCTCTGCCTCGCTGTTCTTGTTGGCCATGTTCATGCTCTTGAGCACATCGTTGGCGAAGAAGTATTTGCCATCGGAGGGGACCATCATGATCTGCAATTTGTCGGAAAGTTTTTCGGCGATGATCTTGTTAATCAGCAGCGGATTTTGTTTCAAGATAACGCCTTCGTTGCGCATTCTTTCGGCGTCGGCGACAGCGGTCACGCGAATGCGCTCGGCTTCAGCGTCGGCGAGCAATTTGCGGCGCTCCATTTCGGCTTTGCTGTCGAGGACCTTGGCCTGGGCCATGGCCTCGGCGTTCTTGATGGTCGCCTGTGCGCTAGCTTCGGCGTTTTGCACGGTAGCTTCTTTGCGCGCCTCGGCCTCAAGCTTGCTCTGCTCGATCTGTTTTTGCTTCAACGGGAGCGTGTACTGCATGGCGTCGGCTTCGGCTTTGGCCTGAAGTACGCGTACTTGGGCTTCGCCTTCGGCCTGTTTTACCTGCTGCGCCTTGGTGGCTTCGGCCTGCAGTTCGGAGATCCGCACCTGCTTCTGCTGAATGTCGGTTTGCACGCCCATCTGGTCATCTTCTTGTTCCTTGAGCAACAGGTCTTCGAGGCCCTTGGCGTATTCGGGCGGAAGCTGGATGTCGCGCAGCATAACTTCTTTCACCACGATGCCATCGGCCGCGAGTTTTTGCGTGATGACGGTCGCGGCCCGCGAGCGAACTTCTTCGCGCTTGGTGGCGAAGACTTCGCGGACAGTGTAGTTGGGCACGAGTTCGCGCCAGGCGCTGGCCACAACCGGAGGCACGATTTCTTGCTCTACCGGCTGTGGCAGATTGGCCTGAATGTAATCGAGATGCGCGGGATCAAGGCGATAACGAATGGTGATGGCAAGGCCGAGTGACAGACCTTCTTTCGCCTGAACGTTTAGCGGGGCGGGTTTTTCCGCATGCCGCTTTTCGGATTTTCCGTCTTCAACCGAGCCGGTGGTAAAGAGCTGATCGCGCGTGTCGAAGAGCGCCAGGCTTTCGGCCAGGGGAATTACGAAATGCGCTCCGGGATAAAGCGTGCCCGGCAGCGTGCCGCTAGTCTGGCTAACTCGAACTCCGCCCATACCACTGGGGACGACGACAATGCTTAGGGCCAATAGAATTGGTCCCCACGCCAGCAGGGCCAGGGCAACCGAATTGCGCCAGTGGATTTCGGGTCTAGCATTCATGGGCGCGGCGCCGGCGGCCAGCGATTGGCGATATTTCATCTCGAAATAGAGGTCGCGGGTGAGAATGGCGATGGCGGCTACGATCATTCCAATTCCGCCACAGAGCAGCAAATATTTGAGAAAAAGCATAACGCCTCCTTTATTGATGGCTGTCAGCAGTCAGCCTGACCAGAACTGGACGAGCTGCGGATGGTCTGTTCGGAGCAAAAAACGTGCGAAAGATTTGGCCGAAGATGAACTCTTCGACCACGACGGCGACCGCCAGCGAGAAGAGCAATCCTCCGACGACGGTGATGAATGTGATTAAGAGCTGCATATGGATTCTCCGTTCGACACGGGAATATTTGCAGTTGGGTGGCCTTGGGTATGTTGTTTAAAAGATTAGAGATACTACGGGGCCAGCGTGTTTCGGAAGACACGGTGTGGGCGGCAGGACACGCCCCATAGTTCGCTGAAACTTAGGGTCTGTCATTCCGAGCACCCTTCATGAGAAACCTGCTTTCGGGTTGTCGCGAGGGCTGCACCCTCGCGTTTATCGTGTCCGCCTCGTTTACCCAGCGCTTCCGCGCTGGACTACATTATAATGTCGGCCCTTTCGGGGCTGGTTGGGCTGTACAGCCGAGAGCCTGCCTTGAGCCTGTCGAAGGGGCGACTGCCCCCACAAGGCCTGTGCTGCGCGATTTTTGTCGGACAGGAGTTTCCTCCTCTCTGGCCGCACTTCCTGTGCAGAATTTCCTCAGGCCGGTGGCTTAAAGTAATAGAGCAGTAAAAAGATTGACCGCGTATTAACTCAGCGGGCGTCTCAGCCAGAATACAATCAGCATCTAAATTTTCTTTGTCACATTGGGCTTTCTACAGGTAGCGGTGCCGACTTCGGGCACGGGAAAAGTCATTCGCCGGCGAGTCCAGTTCGACAGCGCTTAGGTCCGCGCGATATCAATACAGATTCGGGGAAACAGAGTTTGGCCGCACAAGACGGGCTTTGGTACAAGGACGCGGTTATTTATCAGGTCCACGTCCGCGCGTTCTACGACAGCAGCGGCGACGGCAACGGAGATTTTCGTGGCCTGGCGCAGAAGCTCGACTATCTGCAGGAACTCGGCGTCAATACGATCTGGCTGATGCCTTTTTTTCCGTCGCCCCTGCGCGATGACGGATACGACATTGCCGACTATCGATCGGTGAATCCCACATACGGCACCCTGGATGACTTCAAGGCGTTCCTCCAAGCGGCCCACCAGCGCGGAATTCGCGTCATCATCGAGATGGTGTTGAACCATACCTCTGACCAGCATCCCTGGTTTCAGGAATCGCGCAGCTCGCGCAACAATCCTCGGCGTGACTGGTACGTGTGGAGCGATACCGATACCAAGTACAAGGGCACGCGACTGATCTTTCTGGATACGGAGCTTTCGAACTGGGCCTGGGACCCGGTTTCAAAGCAGTACTACTGGCACCGCTTCTTCAGTCATCAGCCTGACCTGAACTATGACAACCCGCAGGTCCGCGAGGAGATGTGGGACATCATGAAATTCTGGCTGCAAATGGGAGTGGACGCGTTCCGGCTGGATGCGGTGCCTTATCTGGTGGAGCGTGAAGGCACCAATTGCGAGAACCTGCCGGAGACCCACGAGATCATAAAAGACTTGCGAGCGCGCATGGACCGAGAGTTCCCGGGGCGAATGTTGCTGGCCGAGGCGAACCAGTGGCCAACCGATCTAAGGGCGTATTTCGGCAATGGCGACGAGTTCCACATGGCATTTCATTTTCCTCTCATGCCCCGCATGTTCATGGGGTTAAAGTTGGAAGACCGCAAGCCAATCACGGAAATTCTGAAGCAGACACCGGAGATTCCCGAGAACTGCCAGTGGTGCCTTTTTCTGCGCAACCATGACGAGCTCACGCTGGAAATGGTGACCGACATGGAGCGCGATTACATGTACGACGAGTACGCCAAGGACAAAGCCATGCGGATAAATCTTGGCATACGGCGAAGGCTCGCGCCCTTGCTGGATAACGACCGGCGGCGGATTGAGTTGATGAATGGATTACTCATGTCCTTGCCGGGCACTCCCATCATTTATTACGGTGATGAGATCGGTATGGGAGACAATGTGCACTTGGGCGACCGGCATGGGGTACGAACCCCTATGCAATGGGAAGGCGGTTGGAATGGCGGGTTTTCAGCGGCCGATCCCGAGACGCTCTATTCGCCGCTGATGTTGAATCCGGTTTATGGTTTTCAGGCGATCAACGTGCAGTCGCAGAAACGCTTCGAACACTCCCTGCTTTCCTGGATGAAGCGGCTGATTCGGATAAGAAAGGCGACCCCGGTGCTGGGCCGGGGATCGATACAATTTCTTTATCCGGCAAACCATCGAGTGCTGGCGTACACGCGCAAGCTGGGTAACGAGACGATTTTGGCGGTCAATAATCTTTCCAGCAAAGCGCAAGCGGTCGAATTGGATCTGAAGGAGTATCGCGGGAACATTCTGGTGGAGATGTTTGGCAGAAATATATTTCCGCGAATCGGCGATGTGCCGTACTTGCTGACGCTGGGACCGTATCAGTTTTTTTGGTTTAGGCTGAGAAGGATCTAGCGCTTGCTACTAGCTACTAGCTTCTAGCAAGAACGATCAGAAAAGCTAAGAGCTAGTTGCTAAGAGCTAGGAGCCGCTTGCCAGAGGAGAGCATACTTTCGGATGGGTTCGTTCGCGAGCTGATGAACGTCGGCGACGTGGACATTGTTGTGGGTGTGCCCACCTACAACGACGCACGTTCGGTCGGCCAGGTGGTGCAGGCGGTGCGGGCGGGATTGCTGAAGCACTTTCCGCGGGAACGCTCGGTCATTATTAACGCCGACGGTGGTTCGCGAGACGGCACACAGGACATGGTGCGGGCCGCGGCCATCAGCGATCTGAGCCTTGTGAGTGACGTGCATGCCTTGCGTACTCTGCACAGCATCAGCACGCAATATGAGGGCGGCCCAGCGAACGGGATCGCCATGCACACAATTCTTGCGGCAACGGATCTACTGCAAGCCCGTACCTGCGCCATAGTTTCCCCGGAATCGACAACCCTTGAGCCGGATTGGATGGAGCGACTACTGCGACCAGTGTTGCGTGACGGCAACGATCTGGTGCTGCCGATTTATCGCCGGCCTAAATTTGACGGGCTGCTGATCCGCAATCTGGTTTTTCCCATGGCGAACGTCCTGTATGGCTGCCCGGTGCGCGAACCATATCCCTCAGATTTTGCTTTTTCAGGAGAGCTGGGCAGCAACTTTCTTGGGCAAGACATCTGGAACCAGGAACAGGGGCGCCTCGGGACCGAGTTGTGGATGACCTTGTGGGCTGCGATTGGCAAGCGCAAACTGGTCCAGTCGTTTCTGGGGACCAAAACCCGGCGGGAAGATGCGCCATCTGACTTGGTAGCCGCGATGCGCGAAACCGCAGGCACGCTGTTTACGTCGCTCGATGCCTACACTTCAATTTGGCACTCGACACCCGAGACCGTCATAGCCCCGTGCATAGGGTGCGAACCGGCCATCAGCGACGGCCCGTCGCGGCTGAACCGCAAGCGGCTGTATGACATGTTTACATTCGGCGTAAAGGAATTGGACCCGGTTTTCTTGTCCATTCTTACCACGCCGACGCATGATGAGCTCAAGCGGCTGGCAGAACTTCCAGAGGAGAAGTTTACTTACTCGGAAGAACTCTGGGCGCGCACCGTGTATGAATTTGCGATTTCGTTTCACAAAACAGTAATCGGACGCGACCATATCGTACAGGCTCTGGTGCCGCTATTTCGCGGCCGGGCGCATACGTTTTTAACCCAGAACCGGGATGCGTCCGCGGAAGAAATGGAACGCAACCTTGAAATTTTATGTAAAGCGTTTGAACAGGAAAAGCCGCACCTGATTGATCGGTGGGACGGCGGGAAGTGAGGTTTTTATGTGGCAGAACTTTATAGGAGAGCTGACCAGGACGATGAACGAAATCGTGCAGAGCTTCGCCCGCTTTCTGCCGCGCGTTCTGGAAATGCTGTTGTTGGTAGTGGTGGGGTGGATTATCGCTTTTGTACTGCGGGCAATTGTGAGAAGCGTTCTGCGAATTGCGCGCTTCGACAAATTGTCTGAGCATACCGGAGCGGCGCAGGTGTTGCGCCGATCGGCCCTGCCGTCGCCGACTGATATGTTGAGCCGCTTCGTCTTCTGGGTGGCCTGGGTAGGATTCATTCTGGTCGGGGTCAGCGTGTTGCCGGTCCCCTGGCTGAGTCCGCACATTTCAAACTTCTTTGGATTTATCCCCAGGTTGGTGGCCGCGTTCTTTATTCTGTTTTTCGGATTGTTGGCGGCCAGCTTCTTTTCCCGCGCTGCTTTGCTCGGTGGAGTTAACGCCGATCTGCCTTCGCCACGGCTGATCAGCCAGACTCTGCGGACGATGATGATACTGTTTGTGATTTCGATGGGGTTCGAAGTAGTCGGCATCGGATCGCGTACGGTATTGATTGCATTTGCTCTGGCCTTCGGCGCGTTAATGCTCGGACTTGCCCTGGCTTTCGGACTGGGCGGCAAAGACCTGGCGCGTAAATATCTGGAGAAGCGGTTCGCCAAGGAGGACTTCCCCGAGCGGCCGAGCAAAGAGAGAGAAGATGAGCTTTCCCCGTTGTAGTGGCGATCAAAAGAAAAGCGCATCCGCGATCTTCCGCTTAGCATTGATCGCGGCAATCGCCGCCGGGTCTTTTGGCCAGGCGTCCTATTCCCAGCAGACTTCGCGGGATCTATCCGCTAAGGGTATTGCCGGATATCTGGCTTCTCGCGATGAAGCAGCGCCGACACTTTCCGTCACCGCGGTCGTAGAAAAAATCATGACTGCCAATGCACGACGGTCGGCGGAGTTGCGCGCCTTCGAAGGCAAACGCTGGTACCACTTGGAATATCACGGATTGTTTGGCGGCAGGAATGCCAGCATGGAAGTGTTTGCCACCTACACCGCTCCGGACCAGCATAATTTTTCGGTGATGTCGCAGAGTGGCTCCAAACTACTGTTGAACCGAGTGCTGCTGAAACTTTTGGACAGCGAGAAAGAAGCTTTCCAAAACCATAAGCAGGTGGAACTGAGCCCGGAGAATTACACCTTCACACTACTCGGCACCGAGAAGATACCGGAAGGGGATACCTGCTACGTGCTGACAGTAAAGCCTCGCAAAGAGAACAAGTTTCTTTACGCCGGAAAGATTTGGGTAGATGCGAGGGATTTCGGGGTTGTGCGCATGGAGGGCGAACCCGCCAAGGCGCCTTCGTTCTGGGTGCGGGACACGCAGATCGATTCCAATTGGGAAAAAGTCGGCGGCTTCTGGTTCATCGCCCACAATCATTCCGTGAGCCACATTCGCATGGGAGGAGTGGCAACTTTGACCATCGACTACGGCGATTACCAGGTAACCGCAGTTGACGGACGCGCCGCCAAAACTCAGGCACAAGGCCCGATTTTGCCAGAGCCAGCTTCGGTCACGCCCCAGCGGTAGCTCGATTAGAGCCTCAATCCTTACAAAACTTTCGCTCTGCGTTCTCTGCGCTGTTCTCACCGAACTCTGCGGTTAAAGTCTTTCTCTCTCTTCGTGTAAACCAAAAACTTCTAACCGGAGAGATCGCAGAGGATTCGCAGAGTACGCAAAGCAATCAGTACTCTCCGAGATCATGGAGATCTTGGCTCTACTTCTTCAACATCTTTACCGCAACTTCCTTAAAAAACACGATGTCGTTGTCGCTATGATTTTGCAGGCCGATGTAGCCATCGTTGGGGCGGGGACCGCGCTGCGGCTCAAAATTAAATTTTCTCTCCGGCACCGGACCACCTTCGGTGTAATCCGTTACCTTCACGCCATTTAAAACCACGACCGTGTGCGGGCCGTCGAGCGTGATGTCCATCGTGTTCCACTCGGGGCCAGGCTTTCCGGGACGCGCGAGAGGTTTGGTCAGGGAGTACAAGGTTGCGGTGACGTGATATTCGTCTTCTTTCGAGTCCTCAGGCTGGTTGTCGATCTGGACTTCGTATCCATAGTGCACCGGCATCCATTCCTCGCGAGGCTCGATAGGAATGCGGATGAACACGCCGGAATTGTCGTTGTGGTCACGCATTTTGTAAACCACATGGATCTGGCAGTCGCCCAGCTTTCCGCCCGTCCAATAAAGTAGGCCCATGCCGCCATGGGTGCGAATCAGGCCATCTTCGACGGTCATGTAACCTGGGCCGACATGCTTCCAGCCGGTCAGGTCTTTGCCGTCAAAGAGCTGCTTCCAGTCATCAGTTTGGGCGCCCGCAAGAGGGGAGAGAGCCAAGATGCAGAGAGCAAGCAGACTACGGAACATGCGTCACCTCGAAACGGGACATATTACACTAGAAACAGCTACTTGCGCGGCTGCGACTAGCGAACCTATTCACACTGTGAAGATAGTTCCTGCCGGTCCAACTATCGAAGAACTGAAGAAGCAGGCCAACGACTGTGACGAGCGCGCTAAGGCAGCACCCGAGCCTTTGGCCACGCGTGTGCGAGAAAGGGCTGAACTTTTGCGCGACTGGGTGAAATTGCTAAGCACCGGAGCTTGGAAGTCATAAGAGGAGTGCCTTAGAACCAGCAACTGCAGGTAATCTGCCATGCACCGAAGTTCCGGAGACTCGCATCAAACCAGATATAATTGAAGCACTCGGCTGCGCCCATGAGCGTAGTTTTGAGTTCTGGGAGTCAGATTGTCCACAAAGATCAAATCAGCCATTCTTGTTGCGTCGGCCGGCGTTCTGCTTTTTTCGCTGGCGGGGCAAATCCGGGGCGTTCGCGCCTCCAATAACGACGGCGCCTATCCGCAATTCGAGGTTTACAGCGAAGTGCTGTCGCGAGTGCGAAGCGAATACGTCGAAGAGCCGAACCTGCCAACGGTGACCGACGGCGCGCTGCACGGACTTTTGGAGTCGCTCGATTCCAACTCCAGCTACTTGAACGCGGACCAGTACAAGTCATACAAAGCCCGCAAGGTTGGCGCCAAGGGTGACGTCGGCGCAGCAATCTCAAAGCGGTTTGGCTACGCTTCAGTGGTCGCGGTGATTCCAGGAAGTCCGGCGGACAAAGCTGGGCTCGAAGACACAGACATTATTGAGGCGATTGAAGGTAAGAGCACGCGCGAGATGTCGCTGGCGGAAATTCGCAGCCTGCTTACCGGAGAGCCAGGCTCAAACGTGAACTTGTCGGTGGTGCGGGCGCGGAGGTCGGAACCGCAAAAGGTTGTCGTGACCCGCGACATCGTGAACATTCCGCCGGTCAAAGACAAGATGATCGAAGATGGGATTGCGCAGATTCGCGTCGACGCTCTGAATAAAGGGAAATCGCAGGAGATCGCCAACCGTATCAAAACGCTGCAAAAGTCTGGCGCGAAGAAGCTGGTTCTGGACCTGCGGGATTGCGCTCAGGGCGAAGAAGCTGAGGGCGTCGCCACGGCGAATCTGTTCCTGAACCACGGGACGATTACTTACCTGCAAGGGCAGAAGTATCCGCGAGAGGCGTTCAACGCCGATCCTGCGAAAGCAATTGCCACCTTACCGCTGGTGGTGCTGGTCAATAAGGGAACGGCAGGGCCAGCGGAAATTGTTGCGGCTGCAATCCTCGACAATGCGCGAGGTGACGTAGTTGGAGACAAGACTTTCGGTGATGGATCGGTGCAGAAGTTGATTGAATTGCCGGAAGGCGGAGCGCTCATTCTTTCGGTGGCGAAATATTACACGCCGCAAGGCAAAGCGATTCAAGATAATGCCGTGACCCCGAACATCGTGGTTGCCGATGTCGCGGATGATGTCGCCGTGCCGGATGAAGATGAGAACGCGACTCCGTCTGATATCGAAAAGAAGACGGAGCCAGAGCACGACGAGCAACTGGAGAAAGCCGTGCAGATACTGAAGAGCAGACAAGGCTAATGCAAACGAGGTACGGGCGAGGCGCCCGTACCTCTCTCGCGATATCTCGTGCTCTTATTTCATGTTTTGCTACTCCGTTCTTAGCACCCGATTTCTAACGGCGGAGGAGCCGAGGGCGATAGGAGAGAAAGCTGCTCCGGTTCGGTAGAAGTTTCGGGCGGATGACTGAGTTGTGATTCTATAATCAATTTATCCGCCAACCCGCGAAGGATTACATAAGGCCCCATTAACGGCTTTCGAAATCTGTATCTTCTTCCCTCACGTTCCAAAATCGGCCCACGAATCTCGGAAAAATCTTTGAGGTGTTGCGAGAACGCTGGAATGTCCAATGGTTTGCCGGTTATCAATTGCAGAGGTTGAACCAGGTTTTTAGCATAAAAGAATCCCTTTTCATCCTTTTCTGCGAGCGCACAGGCCAAGAGAACCGGTTTGAATAGTTTTCCGCGAGGCGCGGTGACCGCATCGTTGTATGTGGTCAGATTAGTTTCGCCATGGGTGTTGACCGCTTCATAGATTCCAAGCTCCAAATCTTCCATATTGATATTCGTGCGTGCGTTCATCACCGCATTCAAGGCGGATTCTCGAGCGAGCATATGCGTGTAGAATGGTAGGCCCTGCGCAAGGTCGGCCATTCTTGCCCGTGGTGCTGCTTCGATTGTTAACCCTTCGATCTTGGCGAGTCCTTTGTCCACAATTTCCAGAAGTTCAGCCTTCGACATTCGCTGCATATGAATCTGTTTCAGGGGACGTTCAATAGAGGGGTGTTCCCCGATTAATTCATCAACAGCGTCGGCAACACCCACTAAAATTAATGTCGTTTTGATGGCATTGTCAGAAAGTGTCTTAATTGTGTCCGCCAGCAAGGTTGTGACATCGGCATTTGAGACTCGATCTAATTCGTCAATAATGATTATGCTGGGATCGTTAACAAGCTGAAAAGTCATGCGAATGTCTTCCGGACCCGGGTTCTCCGGCAGTGCTTCGACAAGTCGGAGAGAATTTCCCTCTGGGCCTGTGGACACGATGTCACTGAACGCCACGCGCCAGACGTCGTTAAATGACATTCCCTCACTGCAATTGACTTTGGCGCGCTGGTAGTTGTACTTCCCAGTCATAACCAGGAAATCGAACAAGGTATTCGCGAGCGACGTTTTGCCGACTCCCCGTTCACCGAACAGAACCGCGTGCGAACCTTTTTGGAAGATGGTGCTAAGTACTTTGTCCACTTGCTTGGTTCGCCCGGCGAACAGATCACGGCTATCAATCGGGGAGCCCGGAGTGAACGTGGAGTTGATCTCGGCTAAGTATCGATATTTCGTCGGCTCGTCCATCGCTGCAATTAACTATTAGTTTCGATGCAGTATCTCATAGTTTAGCTACGTACGCCTAGGAAATTCCAGCGTCCGCCAGCCGTCTGCCTATATCTGCAACAGGTTATCAGGCATTAATCGATGCGAACCGAAGAGGGTGGCGGTAATCGACTGTTTCGTTAAGGGAGGCGGAGATTGGCTTCGGCTTAAAAAGACGGATGTTCCCTCCTGTTATCCTAAGCACAAGCTTTCATGAAAGCAGTTTTAGAAGAACTGCAGTCGGCTGAAACTGGCCGCAAGAGGCTGGTTGGTCGGCTGATCTTTGGCGCGCTGGTGCTGCTGGCTGCCGCGATCGGCGTGGTCGGCGGATTGTTGCTGGTCTATTCCACTGATCTTCCCCAGGTTGAGGCGCTCGAGCATTACCGCCCGGTCTCGAGCAGCGAACTCTACGACATCAACGGCAATATCATCGGTTCGTTTGCGCTGCAGCGGCGGGTGGTCTCTTCGTACCACGATTTTCCGCCACTATTGATCGAAGCGCTGGTCTCCATCGAGGACAAGGAGTTTTACCGGCACTGGGGAATCAATGTCTGGCGAATCGCGGGCGCGGCTTTCCGCGACATTGAATCCGGCGGAAAAGTGCAGGGCGCTTCCACCCTCACCATGCAGCTGGCGCGAAATCTTTTTCTCTCTCCCGATCGGTCATTCCACCGCAAGATCCAGGAGGCGCTGCTGGCCATCCAGATCGAGCGGCGATTCACCAAGCAGCAGATTCTCACCCTCTACGCCAACCAGATTTATCTTGGCCACGGAGTATATGGTTTCGAGGCGGCGTCGGAATATTACTTCAGCAAACCGGCGCGGCAACTCACGCTCCCCGAGGCGGCGCTAATCGCAGGACTGCCGAAGTCGCCTCTCTATTATTCGCCAATCAACCATGCCGACCATGCGCTGCACCGGCGCAATCTGGTGATCAACGCCATGCTCGAAGACGGAAAAATCACAGTGGCACAAGCCGAGGCCGCCCGCAATGCGCCGTTGGGGCTGAACCTGGCGCATGACCCGAATTCGCTGGCCCCGTATTTTGTGGAAGAAGTGCGGCAATATCTGGAAAACAAGTATGGCTCAGATGAAGTCCACGCCGGCGGATTGCGCGTGTACACCTCGCTGGACATGGATTGGCAAACCGCGGCAAATCAGTCAGTGCTCGATGGCTTGGCCGCGTATGAGCGCCGTCACGGGTGGCACGGACATCTCGAAAACATTTTGTTTGAAGGCCAGACACTTAACGGTTATCAGCACCCTGATTGGATCGAACAACTCTCGCCCGGCGCTTACGCGCACGGGTTGGTGACTGCGGTATCTGCTAACACGGTGGGAATAGCAATTGGCGGTTACACGGCCACTCTCGGGCGTGCAGACGTGGCGTGGACCAGGATACCGATGGCGCGTCTACTCTCCCGCGGAGACATCATCTACGTGAAAGTGCTGGCAGTGTCTCCGGGTGGAAAAGCGCGAGTCAGCCTGGAGCAGGACTCTGGGGTACAGGGCGCGCTGCTGGCAATCGATAACGCCAGCGGCGAGGTGCGCGCGATGGTGGGCGGACGAGACTTTAATCTCTCCAAGTTCAATCGTGCCACCCAGGCGCTGCGGCAAGTCGGATCGTCATTCAAGCCGTATGTGTACACCGCTGCAATCGACCAAGGGGCGACCCCGGACGACACCGTTGTAGATTCGCCCGTAATTTTTCAAACTGCATCGGGCCAATACTTCCCGCACAACTATGACGATAAGTATGAGGGCACGATTACGTTACTTCGCGCATTGGCACAGTCGCGCAATATTCCAGCGCTCAAACTAGCCGACAAACTCGGCATTAAGACCGTGGAAGATTACGCGCGCAAATTTGGGATCACATCCCCACTACCGCCGTACTTGCCGGTGGCTTTGGGCGCGGCCGAGATGACGTTACTCGAACAGACTTCGGCGTACAGCGTTTTTCCCGATGACGGAGTTCGATTGGCGCCGCGCTTTGTCACAAAAGTTACTGACTACGATGGGCGCGTGCTAGAAGAAGATTATCCGGATGTGAAGGACGTGATCAGCTCTCGCACAGCTCGCATCATGACATCGATGCTCGAAGAGGTGGTGCAGCACGGAACCGGAGTTGCAGCCACAAAGTTGAAAGTCCCTCTAGGCGGAAAGACCGGAACCACCAACGATTTTACCGATGCATGGTTTGTGGGCTTTTCACCGGGCATAACCGCGGGCGTATGGATGGGGTACGACGAAAAGCGGTCACTGGGAGCGAAAGAGACCGGCGCTCACGCCGCGCTGCCGATCTGGATGCAGTTCATGAGCGCGGCATTGGCCGGCAAAGATCCGGGAGAATTTCAGCCGCCACCCGACTTGCCGCAGAAGCCTACGGCGCAAACTCTCGATACGCCTGATTTGGCGCCGGCCGGGGATGAAGGTCACTGAAATTCGCACTCGAAAAAAACGCCGCCCTAAGAGGGCGGCGTTTGCTTATCGTTATGGCTACTTTAATTTAGTGACGTCCACCGCCAGTGTGGCCCCCGCCTCCGCCGCCACTACTATGGCCTCCTCCGCCTCCAGAGGGCGCGTGTCCTCCGCCACCGCCGGATCCACCCGAGCGGCCACCGCCACCACCGCCGTAAGACGGAGCCGCCCTGCCTCCGCCAGACGATGGCGCTCTTCCGCCGCCGTAGGAGGGTGCGGACCGACCGCCATAGGGTCCGCCATAACCTGGCGCCCTGCCACCGTAAGCCGGCGCCGGACGTCCGTATGCGCCGCCACCGTATGGTGAGCGACCATACGCGCTACCGCCATTTCCTGGTGAGGGTCTGCCGTTATATGAACCTCCGCGGCTGTAGGCTCCGCTAGAGCCCGAGCGCCGCGAATATGCGCTCTCGCCGCGTCCCATACTGGCGTTCGGCGGGCGCGGAACGTTGCTGCGCGAGGTCATTTGCGGCGCGGAAGCACGGGAATTCATCGGGCCTTGATTCCCGCGGTTGCCGAAATTCGCATTGGCTGACGATGGACGCGAGGCCATTCCACGATTGCCCGAATTGAACGAACCGCGATTACCAGCCGGCGAAACCGAACGGCTAACTACCGGACGGGCGAAAGCTCGTTGCGGTGGAACTGCAGCTCTGCCACCGCTTGATCCCGCCATAGTCGTCCGCGACGGCGCTATGCCAGGCGAGTGGACAGCGCTCATCCGGTTTAAAGCACTCGGCGATACCCGCAGGTTGTTGCGTGCCACTGAGCGCGAGTTGACCAGCGTGTCGCGTGAGACGGCAGTGAATCCGCCGGGGTTGTGCAGGTTCGCATAGTGGAACTGCTCCCCTCCTCGTGACACCAGCCTGCCGTGGTCAAAGTTGTGACCGTAAATACCGCGCAAGTCGCCGAACCGGTTATACCTGAAGTTCACGCGCGAGAAATATCCGAAGCTCACGCCATACCAAGGGATGAATGGTTCGCCAAAACCCAGCGGGCACCATCCGAAGCCGCCGCCGAAGCCGACGCCAAATCCGAAACCACCGCCATACCACGCGACTAACGCTGGAGCATAGTATGGCTGGGCATAAAACGATCCGGGCGCCCATCCCCAGAAGCCGCCGGCATAAACCCAGCGCCCATAGTGGAAAGGAGCATAGCCCCAAGGCTCATACTCAACCCAAGTCCATCCCCAGGGATACTGCCAAATCCAATGACCGTTAGTGTATGGAGACCAACCGGGCGCGACTGCCGGGGTCCATACGTCACCGTACTCCGGCGTATTGCGCCAGCTACCGTATTCATCGAGATCGTCAGAACCAACGACCTTAGGCGAAACATAGCGCGCGGATTCAGAGTGATCGAAGTGGTTGTCGCGATTGCTCGCCCATTGATCGAACGCATCAGGGGCCGGCGCGGCGTGAGAATCGACGGTCATCGACGTGCCGTTGGTGAAGCGGACTTGCTCATTCGCGCGCACCCGCACTGCCGGACCGTCTCCGGTAGATTCGCCTTCGCCCCGCCAAACTGTGATGACAGTTTTGTCGCCGTCAGAGTCCACGTCGAAACGATAGTCCCCGGGCTTTAACGCGGTGAACGCTTGGTTGGGCGTGTCGACTTCATATTTTTCGTTGTCGTCCAAGCGGCGAACGTGAAGAATCAGTGCGCCCTGGTGGAGCTGAAGCTGCACAAAATTGTCAGTGATATTAGTGATGGTAAGACTGCTCTCAGAACCGATGCGCGCTATGCCGGAGCCTACGCTGATCTCTGCGCGCGAATCTTTGTCAGCCCAAATGTTATCGGAGTTCGTAAGCGGCCGGTTGATCTCGCCGGTGACCCAATCGCCAGTACCCTGCGGCTGCACCGAAACTGATCCGGTGGTGAACTGCAGGCGTGCGGCGCGTCCGGGCGGGTCCGGGGTGGCCGATTCAGAGTTGTGCTGTGGCCCGCCATTTCGCGGGTCATACTGCGGAGTTTCCAGCGGCTGATCTTCTGCGCGCGGACCTTGTGCGTATCGCGGATCGGGAGCTACACGGTCCGGCTGGGAAGCTTGGTTTTCATCGCGATCGTTGTTTGGGTTCTGGCCGTAGCGTGAGTCGGGCGGCGCGGCTTGCTGATCGTTAGGCGCGGGCTGGTTATCGTTGTTGTACTGCTGGTCCTGCTGATCGGCCGGGTTCTGATTATTATTTTGCTGGTCGTATTGCTGATCTGCAGCCGGCGACTGATCGTCGTATTGGCCGTCCTGCTGGGCTTGAGCCATCAGCGCGGAGCCCGACATCAATGTTGAAATTGTAAATACGCAAAGGATGCGGTAAAGAGTTCTCATTGGAACCTCCCCGGAGAGCAACCCGGCCTCCGAAGCGCTCCGCGTCCGGATGAGGCGGAGCCGGCCATTCGAGCTGCCACTACTGTAAACCCTAATTGTGGAAAAGAGTTTCGCCATATTTTGGCCGAAAACGGCTTGAAAACAAGGGCTTTGGGGAGGACAAAACCCAGCAAAACCGAGCCGCTCAATCCCCGGCATAGAAGCCGGCGCGCGCCTGAACCGTGGAGTCTTTCTGCTTCGCCTTCAGCAACAGCTTGTGGTATCCGGCAGTGTCGCTTTTTTCGGGGGTGAAGCCGAGGCTGTACTGATTGCGCAGCTCTTCCTGAATGCTGCTGTAAATCTGGTCGATCGGCTGCTTCTTAGAAACCTCAAACATTCGGCCGCCGGTTTCTTTTGAAATGCGCGTCAGAATTTTCTTGCCATCGGGGCGCTGTTCCTCCGGCTCCCGCCTCCCGCCTCCGCCGTGACGGCCGCCACCCATGCCGCCAGGAAAACCAAAGCCACCGCGGTTGCTGTAGTCCTCATCGTCTTTGAAAAGAACCGAATACACGACAGTGTCTGCGCGCTGGGCGGATTCGATGGCGCTCTCCAGACTTTCTTTGCTGCCGCGATCCACGCCGTCCGAAAGAACGATTAATGCTTTACGTCCTTGCTGCTTCGTCATGAGTTCGTTCGAGGCAAGATAGACAGCGTCGTAAAGCAAAGTTCCCGCGTGATGTCCGCCATGCCTGCCGCCACCACCGCCATTTCTGCCGCCGCCGGGCCAACCTCCGCCGGAGCGTCCGCCTGAATCAGGTGGATTGTCTTCCTGAGTGGGTTCGGGCGTTTTCAGCGATTCGAGAGCCGATTCGAGCTTGGGGCGGGATGCGGTGAGGTCCTGAAGCAGTTCGACCTCTTTATCGAAATGGATCAGGAACGCAGTGTCTTTTTCGTGCAATACCTGGTCAAGAAAAGTTTTGCTGGCGGCGCGCTCCTGATCGAGTACACGGCGCTGGCTCATGCTGGTATCCACAAGCAGGCCGAGCGTGAGCGACAGATTGGGTTCATTGGCAAAATAGCGAATGGTGACCGGCTTGCCGTCTTCTTCCAGCGTGAAATCACCTTGGGCGAGATTGGAGATGATTTTTCCGTGTTTGTCGCGCACCGTGGCCAGCACATTAACGACTTTCACATTTATGGCGATGGGTGGGGTTTGCTGGGCTTCTGGGCTTTGCTGGCCGGACAAAAGCGCACCCGCGAACAGTACAACTACACCCATCCATTGAAAGCGCATGAGAAATTTGATGCGCGCATCTCGGCGCAACAAGGTAAAGGTTTGTAAAAGCCAGCCGTTGTTCGGGCTCCGCCCTCGCGTTTATGCAACCCAAAAGTCTTGTCATTCCGAACCGCTTTAGCGGTGAGGAATCTGCTTTCCCCCGGCGCCCTTCCCATGCTTTGCCTGCTACACAGAGTCTTGCTCGGGCTTCGCCCTCGCGTTGTCGGGTGTCAATGCCACCCAGGGCTTACGCCCTGGGCTATATAAATGTCGCCCCTTCGGGGCTCAGTAACCGTGGGGATTTAGACCTTTGCCGAACAAGAATGGCTTTTCGAAAATTCGCCAAGCACGGGCGACCCGTGCCGTCCCTGGCGTATTTTGCGGGGCGTTTCCGCCGGACAGCCGAGAGCTTGCCCTGAGCTTGTCGAAGGGGCGGCTCTTCCAACGAGGGATCGTCATTACATCGACTAAGACCTGCTGAAATGATGTAATACTGAGAGCGAACCTGCCGCGGAGAGTTGGCCGAGTGGTTGATGGCACCGGTCTTGAAAACCGGCATACCTTAACGGGTATCGGGGGTTCGAATCCCTCACTCTCCGCCATAGCTCTTACAGGTCGCTCAATCAGGTCCGATGCTCACACGACGAAAATTCCTTACCACGACAGCGTGCGCTGTGGCTGCAACACGTCTTCACGCTCAGGGCGAAAGTAAGATTCGAGTTGCCCTTAGCATTCCCAACCAAGCGACTGGTCCGCATATGCCGATCGATTTTGTCGGCCTATCGTATGAAGTGCAGCAGCTCAGAGATCCGAGTTTCTTTTCGGCGCAGAACAGCGGCCTGATTCAAGAGTTCAAAGCGCTCGCGTCAACTGGCGTTCTGCGCCTTGGGGGCAATACCAGCGAGTTCGCCTATTGGAAACCTAAGCCTGACTCTCCCGAGCCAGAGCATCCTCAAGTGCGAGAGGTAGTAGGCGAACCGAAAGCGCAGTACTACGCAGTGATGCCTGAGGCAGTCAGGAACCTGGCCGAGTTTCTCCAAGCCGCTGGTTGGAACTGCATTTATGGCATCGGCATGGGGACAAATACACCGGCCCGCGCCGCCGATGAAGCCGCATTCGCGGCCGAGACGCTCGGTGATCGCCTGCAGTATTTCCAGATCGGAAACGAGGCCGATTTATTTGATCGGCACTTGCGCGATCCGAAGACATGGTCGGCCAAGACGTATCTGGAAGAATGGCTGGCGCTGGCGCGCGCTATCGCAGCTCGGGTGCCCACGGCAAAATTCGGCATGCCTGATGTTGCCAGCAAAGTCTCATGGCTGACCGAGATTGCTGACGAGTGGGCGTCCATCCAGAACCAGCCCCACGTAACCACGCTCACTCATCATTATTACTTTGGCGGGCCAGCGACGAACCCCGACGTCAACATTCCGAACCTGCTGAAACCGGCGACCATGCAACGGGTGCAGAACACTGCCAATACCGCAGCGGCCGCTGCCAGCAGGATCGGGGCGCGCGTGCGCATGACCGAAGGCAACACCTGCTATCGCGGAGGCAAGCCGGGTGTCTCCGATGTGTTTGCCGCTGCGCTTTGGGCGGCCGACTATTCGCTGCTGCTCGCGAGTAATGACTATTCCGGCGTCAATCTACACGGTGGTACGGGCAAGTCGGTGGCCAATTCCGTTGGCGGATCTCTGCCCGGCGACGCGCTTCTGCAAGAGCAGGGCGCAACTCCTCAACAGATTGCCACTCATCCACATCCGTTCTATACGCCGATTGGGACGTTTGGCTCGGACTATGTACTGGAACCAGTTGCGTATGGTCTGAAGTTTGCTGGCTTGTTCAGCGGCGGAACACTTTTGAAGACGGAGTTCGCAGAGAAGCTGCAGGCCGCGGGAGTCAACGCCACGGCCTATGCCGCGAAACTCCCCAATGGCAAAACTTCAGTGATCATTCTGAACAAGGACGCGACAGCAGACCTTGAGCTGGAACTCGACTTTGGTCGCGACGCGAGTGGAGTGGTGCAGACCGAGAAATTACACGCACCGGCAATAGACAGCCGCGAGGCGCACATCACAACGTCAACAAAGACGGACTCGCTAAAGCAGGGCAAGTGCTCCGTTAGTGTTCCCCATGCAACGGGTGTACGCGTAACATTGAGTTGAGACTTTTCAGCTACAGACAGGGCGTTCGCAAGACAGGCCATTTGCTTCGTTGGCCGGGATCGCTATGGAGCCTTCGGCTCAATGAGTGAAATCGCGATTTTTCGCCAATTGACAGGTCGACTTCGGAGTTTTACCGATTGAGGTTCAATGTGGTTAAGCCCCCATCTTTTAGGTCCGGACCATCAGCGAGAGTGTCGTCAGCATTCAACGGGGTAAACTGCCGCTCCGCTAGGGGTACTATTAGCAGGTACATCGCAGCTACGGTGAGTCCGGTCGTGAAGCCGCCAACGTGCGCCCAGAATGCTACTCCGGTCGCATGCGTTGCTTGTGTAATTAGCCCCAGGACAAACTGCTCTCCGATCCAAACACCAACCGCGACATGTGTGAACGTGGACGTGGACCAAACTTTCCACCAGCCGAGGTAGAAATACAAGTCAAACCGCGACTTGGGAAACAAAATGAAGTAAATGCCCGCTATCCCTGAGATCGCCCCGGAAGCCCCCACACATGGAATCGGTGAGTGATTATTGAGGGCCCAATGGAGAGCATGGCCACCGAGCCCACACACTACGTAGACGAGCGCAAAAACCCAGCTGCCTAGCGCGTCTTCAACTTGGCGTCCAAACATCCAAAGGAACCACATATTTCCCAAAAGATGTAGAAAGCCTGCATGAATGAATAGAGCGGTGAACAGCGTGAACGCGCGTGGATCAGTGGGCGTAAACCCAAAATGCCTGTAGGCGAGGTCGCCAGAGCCAATCAGAAGGGTGCCCAACAGTACGGTTGAGTTGAGTGCGATCAGCGTAATGACAGTTACCGGCGTGCTCGTTAGGCGTTCATCTCGGTTAATCGGCAGGATAAACACTTTTTCTCCAGCTAAATCATTCTCGGTTTTGCACTATGCGCCAGGCAAGTCTAATCACGGATACTACGTTAAAACAGCCTGGTTGATGCAATCAGGCCTTATCACTCACTGACCGCGAAGCTTAGGCCGCCAGCGGCAACTACAGAAGTCATCAGGTGAGAAGCGACCTCGTCGAACGGCTTCCATCTCATTCGCTAACCGGTTTGAAGTCGAAATAAGCCAGATTTATGTTGCCGAGCGTCAATATGTGTACGGTAAGGACATTTTTGCCTTTGTCCAGATGGATTTTGAAAAGTTGCGGCGCCAGGTTCCAGTGATGCCATTGACGCCAGGCCAGCGGATCTCGAGGATCGTTGGTCGTTGTGATCTCGAGAGGCCCGGTTGCGTCCTTTCCATTGACATCCACTGATATTGTTCCGCCACGATTCGAAGTGTAAAGAAAATCGGCCGCGTATCTTCCGGCGTGCGCCACATCCACCGTAATGTTGAACCACTCTCCGGGTTCCGTCCAGCCAACATAGGGCAGGTCTGCGGGAGGAACGATCTTGTCGAAGGGGTTGTCGTCCATCGGATCCGGCTTCCGGTTGAACTTCGTGTAGGAAGTATCCACTCCCTCATGGATACGAAATTCATTGAGATAGGTGCCATCGGCCGGATTCAACTCTCCGCTGCCGTGATTCTTTGGATCGGTGTCGTGATACGCGACTCCCTCGCCGCCCAGGTCATAGTAGGCGCACAAGACCTTGCCCGGTATTTTTTGTGGACCGTCGCTATAGCGGCTGTCGTGATAAGGCGAGCCTTTATACTGGCTCAAAAATGATTGGGAAAGCGCAGTGGCTGGCAACGTCAATGCGGCCACGAAGCAAAAGAAAAACACTCGACGGTTCATTCTTCATCTCTCCTAAGCACCGAATCGGTACCATGAATAAAAATCGGGATGCTCCACAGACGCAAACAGAAGTAGAAGTACCAGTAACAAAGACAAACGATTGACTGGCTCGCAAAGAGAAAAATATACTCTCATGATCGATCCGGTTTCGAAGAAAATCGCTATTCTATTTCGTATGACTTGGAGAGATGGACATGAAAACGAACGACACACCTCAGGATGGCGGTAACCAGAATCGGCGTGGTTTCCTAAAAACAGGAGCAGCGTCGCTAGCTGCCGGTCTCTCCGCGGGAGTGATCGCTTCACGCGCATCGGGCGAGGTGACGTCATCGGAAAACAGTCCGGCCGCGGCAAAAGCCGTCCAGGACATGATGCCGACGCGCAATCTGGGCAAGACAGGATTTCGGGTCGGGATTTTTGGCCTCGGTGGGCAGGGAGCGCTGGAGAAACACAATAACGAAAGCGAGGCCCTGCAGATGATCCAGCGCGCGCTCGAGTTAGGAGTGAACTATTTCGATACCTCCGCCATTTACGGCGGACCCGATCGGTGGAGTGAGCAATATCTGGGTAAGGGGCTTAAGGGCTACCGTGATCAGGTTTTTATCGCTACCAAGACTAAAGAGCGGACCCGCGACGAAGCGCTTAAGAACCTCGAGGTTTCTCTGAAGCTGCTCGACACCGATCACATTGATACCTGGCAGCTGCACGATGTTGGAATTCAAGAAGACGTTGACCAGATATTCGGCAAAGGCGGCGCCATCGAAGCCCTGGTGCAAGCGCGCGATCAGAAAATGGTGCGCCATCTGGGCGTCACCGGCCGGTTCCGTCCCGAAGCACTCATCGAGTGCATCAACCGCTTTGATTTTGACACGGTACTAATAGGCGTCAACGCGGCTGACAAATACTATTACAGCTTTGAAAAAGACTTGCTTCCTCTGGCCGTCGAGAAACAGATGGGGGTTATCGGGATGAAGGTGATGGCGCGCGGCCGCATTCTTTCCAGTTGGACGCCGCCGCCGGTGGAAGAACAAAAGCACTCGTGGGAAGGCAGAGGCGCAATCACCACGATACCGGGTACGCTGACGAAACAGGAAACCTTCTTCTACACGCTGTCGTTGCCCATCAGCACAGCAATCATCGGTTGTGACTCAGTCGCACAGGTTGAGGAATGTGTGGATCTGGCCCGTTCCTTCACCCCATTAAGTCAGGCGCAGATGTCTGCCTTGGAAGCGAAAGTGGAACCTGTTGCCAAGCAGTCCCTCTTTTTCCGGCTGATGCCCCGGTGAAGATGGCCAGACCAACCGACCACGTTCACACGTTCTCAATCAGAATGGGGCGCGGGAATGCGAGTCCGAATCGGTAAGCGACCACGCGGATTTTACAATTTTGTGACATCAATGACCATCTACTCCTCCTCCAAAGACAGTAGGAGAAGGGACTCGCTCGTTTGTTCTGAGTCGGGGGCATGTGGGTTTCAGAGAGAAGAAACTCGCCCAGCAGGAGATACGTATGGGAAACTTCAAGAGATTCAGCCACGTGAGTTTGTTTGCCCTGGCGTTTGTATTAATTCCATTCCTCGCTAGAGCCAGCAGCAATTCATTCATCGGGCCTTTAAGCAAGGTCAACCGGATCGCATCCACCGTTCCACCCAGGGGCGATGTTAATCCGTACGGGGTAGCGGTTGTGCCGGCTAGCACGGGGAAACTGATCCAAGGTCACATCCTGGTCAGCAATTTCAACAACAGCGCAAATCTTCAGGGCACAGGCACCACGATCGTGCAAATCGGTCCGGGTGGGGCCTTCAGCGTATTCGCTCACATAAGCGCCAAGACGTTGCCCGGCGCCTGCCCCGGAGGAGTTGGACTGACCACCGCGCTTGCGGTCTTGCGTACCGGATGGGTCATTGTCGGGAGCCTACCTACGACTGACGGCACCGCAGCTACGGCCAAGGCTGGTTGCCTGCTGGTGCTGAACAAGTGGGGTCAGGTAGTAGAGACCTTCTCGGGGTCCATGAACGGCGCCGCTATTAATGGACCATGGGATATGACCGCGCTCGATCTGGGACCGATCGCGGAATTATTCGTCACCAACGTTCTCAACGGAACCGTGGCGGCGAAGGGAAGTATTGTGGACGGGGGAACGGTGGTGCGTATAGTTCTCTTCATCCCTGAATCGGGCAAGCCGGAGGAGATACTGCGAACCGTTGTCGGCTCCGGCTTTGCTGAGAGGACCGATCCGAATGCGCTTGTCATCGGACCAACTGGTGTCGGATTGAGCGCCAACGGGACACTCTATGTTGCCGACACATTGGCCAACCGCGTCGCGGCTATTCCGCAGGCGGAGTCGCGATTCACCAGCGACGGAAGAGGAACCACGGTTTCAAAAGGGGGAGCACTCAATGGGCCGCTCGGCTTGGCCATCGCGCCCAACGGAGACATTCTGGCGACCAATGCAGGTGACGGAAACCTAGTCGAGGTTGAGCCGGGAGGCGCGCAGGTGGTTAAAACCATCGACACCAGCGGACAGGGAGCGGGTACACTGTTCGGCTTGGCAGTGGACCCTGCGGGCACTGGGGTTTACTTCGTTGACGATGGCGACAATACGTTGGACATTCTTCACTAGGCTCTGGCCGAAATCACGAGCACAGCGCGGTCGAAGAACTTGAGGAAAGAATTGGTCGGGACGGGGCAGACGATTTTCGAACTTTTCTGCTGGCCCATCAAGGCTCTGAATCCATTTTTCAACAGATTACAGTTTGAGTCCCGTCAGAAATTTCTCAGTGAGTGTAATCGCGATTTTTTGACCAGTCAACGCCACTGCCACGTTACGATTCAGAACATGACCACCGACGACAGAACAGCGCAAGGGCGCCTCACGAAGAGATTGCGCCACACGAACTGCAGCAGTATCGCCCAGGCAGCCACACCGATGACCCACGCTTGGACGGGAAGATTGGTCCAGTGATTGGAGGCGAAGTGTGTGCCTGGAATGCGGAAACTCCAGTACGCCAAACCGATAAAGAGGCCTGAAACCCAGCCCCAGCGCAGCGCTGCCGGCACATTCACGAGGCACAGCAACGGCGCCACGAAGATGACGTACTGGACTCCGAATCCGGGGGTGAGTAAGAGGAATAAAGCCGCTCCCAGCGCCGCCTGCTCAGCCATCAGCCGGCCGCCACGGAACTTCGACAGCAGGGCTACCAGAGTGATAGCGGCCAGTACGAAGTAACGACCGGCAGGCCGGTAGGCGCCCTTCAGGATGGCGACGAACTTGCCGAGGACGGGGATGTGCACACCTGCCCTCAGTATCAAGAGGAGCCCCCAGTTGTCTGCCAAGGAGTTGTAGACCACCATGTTGCGATACATGGCGTGGCCGGCCGCGAGCGCCGGGACTACGAACGGCACCGCGCCCAGGGCCAGCCCAGTTGTCAAGCGCAGAAGCGCTTTCCTGTTCGGCGACCCGATGAACACCAGGGGCAACAGCACCAGGGGAATGAGCTTGACGTTGAGGGCGGCGGCCAGGAGCAGACCAGAAAGAAAGTAAAGTTGACGGTCGAAGGCGATGACGGCTACCAATACGAGCGCAGCATACAGGCAATCGGTGTTGCCGTGAAATGCTGAGACGAGGATGGCCGCCGGCAGCCAGGCATACGCGGCGGAGGCTTGGGGACTGGCGAACCGCCAGAGCGCCCACAGGATTAGCGCTTCGCCCGCCAAACCGGGTAATTTGAGGAGGTGCGCGAAGGTCCACAAGTCTCCGCCGGACAACCGCCACGCTTGCATCGCATAGAGTCCCATGAGCGGCGGATGGTTGTAGATCTGAATGTTCCTATAGGTCGCAGCCAGACCGTCGGCAGCGATGCTCTTCGCAAATTGGCGCCAGGAAGTCACGTCGTTGGTCCCGATGGAGGTCCACCACAGCGCCATACGCGCAATGGCACCTGCCAGGATGAGGGCGAGCCAGAAACGGCGCGATAGCTCAGTTTTGCCTGGAACTCTCAGTTTGACTCCCCGGCCGATTCAGTGCCCGGAACCGACCTCCTTTCACCGGCTACATCCATGTGCTTCGGCTATTCGGTGATGATCCGATCCGCCCACTCGACAAGCGAGACGAAAATCGCAGGACTGCCGAATTTCGCTCCCCAATCCTTCAAATCTGTTTCCGTGACCCCACGGGCCCGGGAGCAGGCCCCTCAAGAGAAGATTGGAATGTGCTTGGCTACGACCTTGTCTAGCATTTCGCTAAGGGGCGGCCAGCCAACCGGGAAGATTGCGGCGACTGTAGCCTTGCGCATCAGGTAGGTTGCTTCACCCGTGAGGAAAATCTGCACCTCGTGACCCGCTTCGGCCAAGGCTAGGCCATGCGCGAACACGAAAGACGCGCGAGTGGGGTCATCCGATCCCCAGGCACTCTTCATCATGATCTTCAGCGGTTTGCGTGCCATTGTTTCTTGCGCACTGCCTGCACCCAGCCCGAGCAGACCCAAGCCAAACCACTGTGGGATCTTTGAAAGAAGCTGCCGTCGAATCATGCTCTCCTCCGTGAGAAATCCCCGATTAAAGTTGCGGAAGAATGTACACCCTGGACGATGGTGACGTAAACAGACGTTACACTCACAACTGGGCGGATTGCTTGGGCAATCAAACTTAGCTCGTGCAAACGTATTAAGCTACAATAAAGGCTCATTCGAAAATGATTTGGGGGTGATGAGTTTGGCAGAAGTTCGACTACAAGAGGGAGAGTCGTTGGAGAACGCTCTTCGCCGCTTCAAGCGCAAAGTCCAGACCGAAGACATTATCAAGGATGTGAAGCGTCACTCCTTTTATCTGAAACCGGGCGAGAAGCGCCGGGTGAAGCAAGCTTTGGCCCGAAAGCGCGCTCGGAAAAAAATCCGCAAAGACTCAGAGTAGAAAGATAACTGCATCCAGCAATTGCAAGATCTGCTCACGAGGCAGATCTTGCAAGCTGGATTTTCGTTTCTCGGGCAGTAAAGCCAGTGCAAGTTAGAACAAGAGATCCGAACCCGGTCGTCCCACTTATTTGTCTGATTAGTCGCGCCCGCAAAAAGTGGGAGTTGACCGCACAACTGTCGAGTCAGCAGCGATTCTCGCCGTTCTGGCCAGCGTGGTAGGCTACCTTCTGGTCCGGAATAACCCGGAATCCGCGACGCGTAATTTCGCCTCCAAGGGCGCAGGCGGCCACCACGTCGCTTATGTGGCCACTCTCGATCTCAGCATTCAATGTGGAAGAAGTCCAAACCCGCAGCTCCGACCGTAACTCCTTCTAAAGAAGGGACATCTGCGTCGGATACTAGGGCGGATGAAGCGCAACTTTCTGACCCTGATCGGGTTAACTCTGATGTGAGCAGCGTGGCACTCAATTACGGGTTGCCCGCAGTGGGCATTCCCTCGCAGGCCGCGGCCAGCGCGAACGGCGGAGAACTGACCGACGCAGAAGTGATGCTTCGCGTCAAGGCCGGTGACGATTCGGCGTTCGATTTTCTGGTACAGAAGTATCGTCGCCCGATCATAAATTTTATGTACCGCATGGCGCATAATAGCGCCGCGGCTGAGGACTTGGCGCAGGAGGTGTTTCTGCGAGTGTATCGGTCGCGATCAAGTTATGAGGCCAGCGCGAAATTTACGACTTGGCTTTATCGCATCGCGACCAACCTTGGGATGAATTATTCGCGCGACACGCGCCACGAGCGTCCTGAGAACATAATGAACCTGGACGAACCGGACGAAGAAACCGGGCAGTCCCCCGACTTGGCAGACAAGACGCCGAGCGTGGAAGAAGAGATCATGCAGCGCGAGCGTTTGAAGGCGATCCGGCAAAAAGTAGAGGCATTGCCGGAAAGGCAGAAGATGGCGGTGCTCATGCACAAGTACCAGCAAATGGATTACCGCCAGATTGCAGATGTTCTGAAGTTGAGTGAGTCAGCCACAAAATCGTTGCTGTTCCGCGCCTATGAAACTTTGCGGACGCAGCTGAAAGAGTTCGTCTAACAGAGGAAAGATCCATGAAGTGCAATGAAATTCGCGAACTGCTTCCGGACCTGGCCGCCGGACTCGTCTTCGCCGAGCCAGAGGTCAATAATCATCTGCGCTCCTGCTCTGATTGTGCGGGAACGCTGGCCGAGTTCCAGAAGACCATGGCGCTGCTCGATGAGTGGGTGGCGCCTGAACCGTCGCCGTATTTTGACACCAGGTTGCATGCGCGTTTGCGCGAGGAAGCAGCTAAGCAGCCGTCGAGTTGGCTGGCACGGGTGCGGCGTCCCGCTCTTGCTATGTCATTAGCAGCGATCGTGGCCGTGGGCGCGACTGTCTTGCGCCTCGAACAGAAGAAAATCAACAACCGCCCGGGGCCGATAGCCGTAGTGGAACCCGGCACGGCCGTTGGCGATCTGCAGGCACTAGATCAGAACCACGATGTTTACTCAGACTCCGACTTGCTGGATGATTTGCAGGTCCAGGAAGATGTGCGCGCGAACCCGTAAGATTGTGACGCAAGAAGTTGGGCTGAAAGACAAAGAGAAGTACGGAAAGAACTCCGGGGGAAAACAGGGATGAAAGCAGCGGCGCAATTTCGGCACCGGCTGGCCTCGTGCATCACGATGCTGGCTTTGGCGACGGCGCCGTGCCTCGCGCAAAATCATCGCAACGATCATCACAACGACCCCGCACCGCGTTCTTCCCGTCAGGAACCCAGCCGTTCGCAACCACGGCATCAAGAGCAACGCCAACAACCAAGATCCAGCCGGCCCGAACGCAATTATTCTGCGCCGCGCAACTATCAATCACGGCCGCAGGGAAATTATCCACCGCCGTCGGCACGGAATTATCGGTCTGCGCCACAGCCACCACAGCGTTACGATGTGCCGCGGCCCTACCAGCCTCCGACGCAAGGCCATCATTCCGGCCAATGGTTAAACCAATATCGTGGAGCACCGTTAGATCAGCAGCGGCGCGCGCTCCAAAACGATCCGACATTTCGCCGCTTGCCACCAAACCGCCAGCAGCAGCTCGAGCAGCGGTTACAACACTTCGACACTTTGCCTCGAGACCAGCAGCAGCAAGTGCTTCACCGCATGGAAACCTGGGAACACCTGACGCCGCAGCAGAAGCAGCAATTCCGCTCTGTGGATTCGCAGTTCCACAGCCTGCCGCCTGACCGCCAGCAAGCGGTGAGAGGCGCCATCCAGAGCTTGCGCGCCATGCCGCCCGACGCGCGCCAACGCGCTCTCGAGTCGGGACGATTCAACCAATTTTCGCCGCAGGAGCGACAGATCCTGAACAACACTGCGCGCCTGCCGCTGGCGCCGTCGCAGCCTGAAAATCAGCCTGAGCAGCCCAGTACCGGTCCGCAGCGCTATATTCCGCGCCCGCCACGGTGAGAGTTATTTTCTCAGCAGGTTCTTAGCAACGAACATCAGGTTTGCAGGGCGTTCAGCCAGACGCCGCATCAGGTAGGGATACCATTCAGTCCCGAACGGGACATACACGCGCATGCGCCAGCCCTCGCGTATAAGCGATTGCTGCAGGTCGCGTCGAATCCCATACAGCATTTGAAATTCGAAAGCGTCGCGCGAAATATGCTCCTGGGTCGCGAACGACTGCGCCTGACGGATGATGTGTTCGTCGTGCGTCGCCAGGCCGTGATAGGTTCCACTCTTCAACAAAATCTTCATGAGCTTTACATAATTGCCATCGACCTCAGATTTTTCCTGGTATGCAGTCTCGACTGGCTCACGATACGCGCCCTTGCATAGCCTTATGCGGATTCCCTCCTGTAGCAGCGCAGCGACGTCATCTTCCGAATGGCGCATATAGCTCTGGATCACCGCGCCAACGCAACCCCGATTTCCATTCTGCCGGTGCAATTGGTGAACGCAGTCCAATGTGCGCTGGGTATAGGCGGAGCCTTCCATGTCGACGCGAACAAAGTTTGTCGGCGACATCGATGCGGCCTTCTGCACCAGTCCGGCAACATTGGAATACGCGAGCTGTGGATCGACATCAATTCCCATGTGCGTGAGCTTCACGCTGACATTGGCGTTCAAACCACGCTTCTCAATTTCTGAGAGAAGTTGGTGGTAGAGCTGAGCGCTGTGAGTTGCCTCTTCGGAGGTGGTTACGTTTTCGCCGAGATTGTCTACGGAAACGCTGAGGCCGGATTGATTCAGAGCCTTGGCCGCGCGCAGTGCATCGTCCACCTGGGTACCCGCAACGAACCGTGAAGAAATGCGCTGGCCAAGAGATGATTTTTCCGCCAGGCGGCGCAGCGTGCGGCTCTCAGACAGAGAGATTAGCGACGCTCTCAGCACGTTTTTCCCGTGCAAGCGAAGTCTTGCATCGCCTTATTCAACGAGATCACAGAAAGTTTTACCACAAACTGCAGGGATGCTTCGAGTACCGGCGGTGAGCGAATGTAACCCTAAGGAGTGAACCGGAATTCCAGCATTTCAGTGGATTCGTGCTCGGCCTTCGCCCACTTCCATTCCCGCACCGCATTCTGAGCGGCTTGCGCCAACAATGGGTTCCCGCCCTTTACCTGAATGGACTTGACCGTTCCGTTGGCGAGCACCAACGCTTCCAGTTTCACGGTTCCCGCGAGGTTCATGCTCCGAGCGGCAGGAGGATAGACCGGAACAATTTTGTTGACTATCTTTCGCGCGGATGGGCTCTCTGCACTTTGTGCACTCTGTGCGTCGGCGGACGAAGCCTTGGGAATCGCGGTTAAACCGAGCAGAACAACTAAGAAAAGCGAACCTAGCCTCATAACTGCTTCAATCTAAGCGGTTCGGTTCGCTGCGAACAGATTACCGGAGTGGAACTCCGCGCTGAGACTGAAGTAACCGGCGAGGTTCCCGGTCGCGGACAACCATCGTCTACTTTATTCAACCCCTTGATCTTCAAGGAACTTCTCTACTTCCAGCGCAGCCATGCAGCCTGAACCGGCCGCAGTTATGGCCTGTCTATAACGCCGATCCTGCACATCGCCACAGGCATAGACCCCCGGCACTTTGGTAAAAACATTCCCTGTAGTCTTCAGGTATCCGTCCTGGTCCATCTCCAACTGGCCCTCAAAAATTTTGGTGTTGGGGATGTGTCCAATCCCTAAAAACATGGCGCTGACTGGCAAGTTCGAAGTCTCGCCATTTCTCAGGTCCCGAAGTCGCAGCCCGGTCACCTCTTTTTTAGAGGGATCGTCAACCTGCTCGACCACCGTATTGGTGATGAAGTTGATCTTCTCGTGTTGTTGCGCCCGTTCCAGCATAATTTTAGAGGCGCGAAATTCGTCACGCCTGTGGATCAGCGAAACCTTGCTGGCAAAACGAGTGAGGAAAATTGCTTCTTCCATCGCCGAATCACCGCCGCCGATTACGGCAATATCTTTGCCGGAGAAGAAAAATCCGTCACAGGTGGCGCACGACGAAACTCCGTGACCGATTAAAGCTTGCTCACTGGGCAATCCCAGCCAGCGAGCCGACGCGCCGCTGGCAATAATCACGCTGCGCGTTTGGACTTTCTCTTTGCCGACCGTCAGTGTGAACGGACGACTGCGCAGGTCCGCGGCGGTGACGTGAGCCATCTGGTATTCCGCGCCGAACCGCTCGGCTTGACGGCGCATATTGGCGATCAACTCCGGCCCTTGAATGCCCTCCGGAAAGCCGGGGAAATTTTCGACCAGGGTGGTAAGCGAAAGCTGGCCGCCAGGTTCGTGCCCTTCAAGCACCAACGGTTCGAGTTTCGCGCGCGCGGTGTAGAGGGCCGCCGTGTGTCCAGCGCAACCCGATCCCACGATTACAACGTTTCGTATACCCATAGGCTCGATTAGATTACCGAAATGAAATTCGGTCGCAACCGGGGATTACTGATGGCGCGTCGCATTTTCGCTCTTGTGATGCGCTACGCCGCTACCGCTTATCCGTGCCAGTTCTGCCGGAATCAGCTTCCTCGCATCGAGCACGCCGCGATAATCCGAGAGAATCGACGAGGCCGACGCAAAGAGAGGTCCGTACGCGCTCTGGTCCGGCGCCGGACCTCCATTACTCCCTGAGCAACGCGCCAGCACCACCGATGATTTTCCAAATCGTTCCAGCTTGATTCTTCCCGCGGGTGTCGCGGCAGTAAGCATGGTGGCGGCTGTGGTGACCGAAGACGCGCTCGATTCGATAGAGATCTCCAGCAAGTCCTTGGCCTCGCGCAGCCTAAAGACCAGCGTCTCGACCATTTGTTGTTTGTCGCGGCTGAACGAGTATTGCGCGGTAGAAAATGTCTCGCCGTTGGGAAAGTCTCGGCGGATGCGTACAAACTCCGCAAAGGCCTGCTCCGTTGAATTCGCGGGCGCCGCAGCGGTGTTGGCCACACCAGTAATTGGATTCGCATTCGGATCCAGCACCGATCGCCCGCGGTCCACTTCAAAGTCAGGGCTGAATGAAGGCCGCTTTGGAATCCGCGCCAACGCCGACGAAATTTCCTGCTGTTCCGCCTGCGATGGCGAGCACACATTCAGCACGTTTACTTTTACCTGCGGTTTCAGCGGTTCTTGCGCTTGGCACGTGCAGGCTGCAATCGCGATGGCGCTAATCGCTAAAAGTTTCGTACGCACAACCGCATTCTAGCAGCACCCATCCGCCCAGAATCCTTACTCCTTTCTTGATTCGCCTACCATCTATAATTCAGGCGATATCGCATGACTTCCCGTCGCTTACGCGCGCGTCTCTGGCTGGAACATTACGGCCTTTTTCCGCGCGGCCGGCTCGCATTTTTCACTCTCTATGTGCTGGCGCTAGACCTATTGCTCCTGATTGTCCAAAGAGTAGGCGGACTATTCCGCAGCTCTTTCGGCAGCTCTCTCACCGGCTGGATTGTTTTATTGACGGTTCTTGGTCTGGGGTTGCTCGCCGTACTTTTGGTGCGACGAGTCTCGTCAAAATTGCTGTGGCGATTGCGAAACCGGCTGGTGGTCACTTATGCTTTCGTCGGTGTTCTTCCGCTGCTTGTACTTGCCGCCCTGGCGGGTATCACGCTCTATCTGTTTTCTGGCCAGTTTGCCACCTACATCGTCACCTCGAAACTTGAACTCCATCTCCGAGCCTTGCGGGCCAATGACTTGGTCCTCGCTTACAAAATTGCGAAGGATCTCGATAGGAACCGGGAAAGCGACTTCGGCCGAGACGAGAGCAACAAACCTGGTGAGCTACGCGAGTTGCAGATCACCGGATGGCTAGACGACAAATTTCTCTTCGCCGATCCTCCGTTGAGCGAACGTACGCCAATTCTAGGGCTTCCCAAGTATCTTCCGGCCGACTTCAACCAGATTGTGCGCGATGGGGGGCGCCTGTTCCTTCGCTCAGCTGTCGCTATCCAAACTAAACGCGGAAAACTGACCGTAATCTCCAGCAAGCCTCTTGACCGCAGCCTGTTGCAGGAGCTCGCGGCGAATTTAGGTGAGGTTACCCTGTTACCCTCAGGACTGACCATCCGTCAACTCGATCAAGACGCCGCGCCCCTTCCCGGCTTAAGCGCGTCCTCCAAAAACCCCGCCCAGAAGAGTGCAAACTACCTCGATACGGGAGGAGGCCCGCCCAAGCCGATATACGTAGTCGGTGCCATTCCCCCCCCCACTCGCATTTTCGACTTTTCAGTGCGCTTCCCTACATCTATAGCAGTCGTGAACTGGATAGACGGCAATACTTCGGAACCGGCAGCGATCCAGGTGCACACCCGTCTTTCCGCGCTATACGAACAGCTGTTTGCTGCACCTGGAGAGTTTGCTCCTACGCTCGAAATCATTCTTGTGGTCGCTACCATCGTCTTAGCCGTAATCCTCACCATCGCTTTATTTATTGGCTCACGCCTGTCGCGTTCCATCACTGGGGCCGTAGCGCAGCTCTACCTCGCAACCACCCACGTCAATCGCGGAGACTTCAGCCACCGCATTCCGGTGACCTCCACCGACCAACTCGCCGCGCTCGCAAATTCCTTCAATTCGATGACGGAATCGACCCAGAAATTGATTGTCGAACAAAAAGAAAAACAACGCCTGGAAAACGAAATCACCATCGCGCAGGAAGTGCAGGCGCAGCTCTTTCCGCGACACATCACGCAGCTTCCCAGCCTGGAAGTGTTTGGCTTCTGCCGTCCTGCGCGCAGCGTAAGCGGTGACTACTATGACTTTCTTTCGCTCGGCCCGGAGCGGCTGCTGCTGGCGGTTGGCGACGTAAGCGGCAAAGGAATTTCCGCTGCACTGCTCATGGCGACGATTCACTCCGCAGTTCGCGCCTATTCAGTCGAAGGTATCCCGGCGCTGCGTCAGGTACAGGCCGTTGGTGGCGGCCCAGCGCTGCTGTCGAGACTTGAATCGTTGATCGAAGGCGCAGAGGTTTGTCCGGGCACCCTGCTCTCGCTTCTGAACCACCAGCTTTACCACAGCACACCGCAGGAAAAATACGCGACATTGTTTCTTGCTATGTATGACGCGCACAATCGCCGCCTCACCTTCAGCAACGCCGGGCATCTGCCCCCGCTTGTGCTCTCGGAAACGGGCGTCGTAAAGCGGCTTGAGGACGGCGGCACCGTGGTCGGCCTTTTCGACGACATTCGCTATGACGAAGATTCGGTGCAGCTTCGACCTGGCGAAATTTTCCTTGCCTACAGCGATGGGGTGACCGAACCCGAAAATGACTTCGGCGAATTCGGCGAGCAACGCCTGATCGACCTGGTCCAGGAAAACCGCGACCTGCCGCTCGAACGCATTTCTGAGATTGTCACCGCCGCGGTTGACGACTGGATCGGCGCCGCCGAACAGCCTGACGATGTCACGCTGGTGTTAGCGCGAGCCCGGTAAACATTTTTCCCAAATTCATGTCATCCCGAACCGATACGTCGAAGACGGATCGGAGAGAGACCCTACGTCAGGTCGCAGCGCCGCTGCTGTCGTCGGGAGAATGCAAACAGTCTGCCGAGACACCGCAAACCAACAACTTTCATTTCTTACCTGTGTTTCAATAAGCCAATTACGCCGGAGGACCCGTGCCCAAAGTTGTGCGCTTCATCGCCGCCACCTGTCTGATCGCCACGACGGTGCTGCTCGCTGCCTGTCCGGCGCGTAGAAGCATTGAATCGATCAATCGTGATCCGGCGCGATTTCATGATCACGAAGTGACAGTCGCGGGCCGAGTCGTGAATTCATTCGATGTAATGGGAGTGGCGGCGTTTGAAATCGACGACGGCACCGGACGCCTCTGGGTTTACAGCAACAAATTCGGCGTTCCCGGGAACGAATCGAAAGTTGCGGTGACGGGAACCATTCAGCAGGGATTTAGCCTCGGCGGCCGTAATTTCGCCATGATTCTGCGCGAAACCCGCAGCCATCATGAGTGACGCCAGGTCGGCTCACGGCACGAATCGCGGCACCTCTCTTGTTATAATCGATGCTGAATTGATGTCGTGTTCAAGTTGATTTCGCCGGCGACCACTTCCTCGGTTTCGTTTCCAATGGCGCTATCGTCTAGGGGTTAGGACGGAAGATTCTCAATCTTCAAACCCGGGTTCGATTCCCGGTAGCGCTACCATCCATAACATTACCTAGTATGCTCCGGGCAAACAGCCGGTTGTTGACGGAAGCTGATCAGCCACGGCTGGTACCTTGAGCCCTCGGGTCAATATCAGCAAACCCTTACATCCATGGTGAAAGTAAGGCTATTCCGCATAACCTTTGGTTGCCTAATCGGCTGCCGTAACCTAGCCCACGCCCCGCGTGCCCGATAGCATTCGCTTACAGTTATCGCAATAAGAATCACGATGCGAAACGGGGAGGATACTTTAGATGAGGTTTTCTAAGCTTGCTTTGGGTTGCGCTTTGTTCATGGGAGCCTTTGTTCAGGCGCATTCTCAAACTCAAATTCGGGTCAACGTTCCTTTCGACTTCACGGTCGGCAACCACACGCTTCCAGCGGGTCAGTACGATGTAGTTCCTGCTTTCACCGGCAGGGACGCGAGCTGGCTAATTATCAACCGTCACGGCAACGCGACGTTTGTCATGACCTATGGCGTTTCGTCACCGATGGCTGATCACAAGTGCAGCCTGCTATTCCGTCGATTTGGCGGGCAATACGCTTTGGTTCAATTCTGGACCGGGCGCCATGATGGTCGCGATGTAATTAGACCGAAGATCGCGCCCAGCATGATCGCACAGTCTGATCTCGTACAAATTGCAGCAGAAAGATAAAAGTCTTCGGGCAAATGCAAGGTCTGCTCGCGTTGGGCTGGCCTTGCAAACCCCGAACCGGTACACCGCGAGAGTTCACCTGTTGCGAGTTCTACGCCTCTGATCGCACGAACACAGCGGCAGGTAGACTTTGCCGGCCTGACTCCGAAGCGAAGGAAGCAGCCACTGGCTGGGTAGCATCACAAGAAATTTCGTTTGCCGGACCAGCCACGCAATAAACATTTCGGTGACAATCAGCTCAATTGCCAAACCGTCGGTAAACCGACGGCTCGCTGTTAACTTTCCATGTTCTACGGGATTCTCTGTATGCTCCCGCTTGTGTAATCTCTGTTACTTATCGAACAGTATAGATCCATCCACAGTGGAACCTCGAAAAAAACAATACGCCGCCCCGAAATTAACCGAGCTCCCGTCGGACAAAGCCAAAGCATTTCTGCTGGATCAAGCAGCTCGCGGCAATCAGGAAGCCGAAGATCTGCTGAATCTGCTGAGAGAAACTTCCGCGTAGTTGCGCTTAGTCAAGGACAACCCCGCCTTTCCACGGCAGTGTTGTAGACACAACAATGCATGATCGGAGACGCAATGGGACTCGCGTTAGTTGCGAAATCCCGGCTCGTTTAGAGATTCTGAATTCACTCCATTTAGCGCCCGCGCCATGTCTCATCATCGTCGTAAATCTGTACGGGTGCGGCGCGAAATTCGGTCGTCCGCTGGAGATCGGAACCCGCGTTCAACTACAAGGTCTCCTAACAAACCGCAATGTAATTGCGCGAGTAGTGAACTGCATCTCGCTTGGCGAGTATGAGAAGTTCTGGTTTCTTGGATTGGCGCTAGACGAGCCGGGTAACGTTTGGGGAATCGAAACTCCACCGGAAGATTGGAACAAGACTACCCGATCCGCCGAGGCCTAAAGTAGGATCGCTGTTAACTTCCTATGCGAAGCGATATTCATCCATTATGAATTCCGAAGTGTCTACGCGTATGGTGCTTTCCTCCGATTACACGATCACTCGTGAAGGGCTGCGTTCTCTCTTCCTGCAGGCACCGGAAGTGGCGATTATCGGAGAAGCGGAAAGCGTCCTCGCGACTCCGAAAAAAGTTCGGGAGTTGGTCCCGGATGTAGTGTTGATCGAGATCAGCGGCCCGGGCAGAGCGCCTGGACTTCGTGCCGTCGGCGAAATTACAGAATACTCACCAGCAGCACGAGTCGTTATACTCACGAGTAATAGTGATCTCTCCTATGCCCATTCAATGCTGGCAAAGGGTGTGTCCGGCTACCTTCTCAAAAACTCCAACAGCTCACAGCTCTTTGCAGCCGTCCGTAATGTGACGCGCGGCGGCAGATTCATTGACCCCACTTTCGGTAATGATCTGGTGTGGCATGCGGCCGACAGAAAAAGCAAGCCTGCGCGTCCCATTCTTAGTCGGCGCGAGTTGGAGGTTCTTAGGGCCTTAGCGCGCGGCTATACGAATACTGAGTCCGCACGTTTGTTGAAGGTCGGCGTGAAGACCGTCGAGACTTATCGCTTGCGACTTTACAGGAAGCTACGCGTGCGCAGTCGAGCAGAGATTGTGGAATACGCGTCAGCCCATCGGTTGTTGACGGAAGCTGATTAGCCACAGCTGGCAACTTGAGCCCTCGGGTAAATGTCAGGCAAACCCTTACATCAATAGTGGAAGTAAGGCTATTCCGCATAACCTTCGGTTGCTTAATCGGCTGCCGTAACCTAGCCCACGCCCGCCGTGACCGATAGCATTCGCTTACAGTTATCGCAATAAGAATCACGATGCGAAACGGGGAGGATATTTTAGATGAGGTTTTCTAAGCTTGCTCTAGGTTGCGCTTTGTTCATGGGAGCTTTTGTTCAGGCGCATTCTCAAACTCAAATTCGGGTCAACGTTCCTTTCGACTTCACGGTCGGCAACCACACGCTTCCAGCAGGTAAGTATGAGGTAAATACGGTTTTTTCAAATAACGGAAGCACTTGGCGGATTAATAACCATCAAGGCAATTCAGCGGTTATGCTGACCAACGAGGCTTCGGCGCCAAAGGTTGATCACACGTGCAGCCTGCTATTCCACAGGTCCGGGGGAGAGTACTCTCTAGTCGAATTCTGGCTAGATGGGAATAAAGGCCGCGACGTGATTAGACCGAAGATAGCGCGAACTGTTATCGCACAGTCCGATCTCGTACAAATTGCAGCAGAAAGATAACGTCTTCGGGCAAATGCAAGGTCTGCTCGCGTTGGGCTGGCCTTGCAAACCCCGAAGCGGCGGATATTGTCAACGGCGGGACGTAGAAAAGAGAGAAAGAATGATGAGATCTACCATTCTGCGATGTGCAGCAGGACTGGCCTTACTCATGGGGTCGCTGGCGTCGAACGCGCAGTCGGATACGAGTCTGGCCATAAGAGTTCCTTTTGATTTTATGGTGGGCACCACCATGTTTCCTGCTGGCGAATACACCGTCAGGCCCGTAGCCCGCGAGACTTTTGTACTGGCAGCGCGGAACGGATCTGAATTCGTAGTAATGAAAACTCGCCCGGTATTAATGAGATCGAACTTCCGTGCCGGTGGGCTGTTGTTTGTCAACGATGGGCATCATTACCGCCTGCAGCAAGTGAAGACGCGTGCGCATGGAGGAGAGAGGTTGGCGCCACGTCCGCATGCAGGAAAACCTGTGTGGGTAGCCGCAGCCATTTCACCGGACAGACATCCGAAGGTCATTAGGACCGGCAAAGAATATTAGACAAAGTTTTGTGTCCGTCTGGGAGGCCGCGCCCTATAACAGCGGCATCTCCCACCGCGAAGCGGAAACATTTGCAATCTCCTCAACCAGACACGCAAGCTCAAACCTCCCGCCAGCACCATCCGCTCACCCTTGCGCTTCTCCTTCGATCTCTCTGTCGGACACAGAGGGCACGACCTTCCATGTCCGATTAGGCGGGTAAAACGGGCTGGTGGACGTAGCGTTTCAAGGTAGCGCCACCAACTACCTCTTTACTCATGCCTTCAGCAGAGCTCAGCAGTGTTTCCTCGCCGAAAAAATGAAAACGGGCATTAGAAAGATGCCGTTGGGCGTCATTAGCGACGAGTTCGTTGGTTAACGTAGTTGTTCAATGCGTTATTCCACTCTGTCAAATCAGCACTTGGCAAGAGCTGTACTGATTTCTTTCGTGGTGGACGCAGTATGTAGAAAGCCCAAATCAAGGCGCCAACGTTATACGCAGCTGAATTGAGTATTGAGAAAGCAAGAGGATTCATCCAATGCAAGGCGCCGCATTCAAAAGCGACCAGCGCCCCTGCCGAATAGACGCCGAACCCGATGAGAATTCCCAACGCTTCGTGGTGCCAGGTTAGTCCTAAGACCGACATGAGCGCGATCACCACGATCAGCAAAGAAGCTTGCAAAAGCCTGACAGAGCGTTCGGCCAGCATAACAACTTCATACCCCTGGTAATTTCCCGTCATGGGTTTGGCCGAAAGAAACATCAATAGTGCGATAACCACGAAAAGCCCCGTTAGCACCCACACGAGACTCATAACAAATCTCGGCGAGGAGTAGGGAGGAAGAATGTGTCGCAGGATCTCAAAGATTGCCCCCAATCCCAGCACTACGGATAGGGCTTCTTCGCACCAATGAAGATGATGGTAAAGGCTTCCGAAGGGTTTAAGAAATAAAAGTCCTGCAGCCGAGAATAACACCCAAAGGGTATACATGAAGAAAACAGGGAAACTCTTGACCAATTTGCGCCGAACCATGCAAAAGACGATGGCGGCCTGGAGCACGATTGGAAATATCCAGAGAGCGTAGATCACCAGGTTCAAGAGCGTCATGGGCGCAGTCGCAGACTACCTCGAAGTCCTTACGGCCCGGCGACCAGGAACATTGGATTCTGCGTAGGCGGGATTCCGGAAGCGAGCGCAGGAAAAGTGCTCAGCGGAGCGTCGAGAGATATGCCAATGTAGGTATTTCCCGGGTTTCCATTCGCGGGGTAAGTATCGACTACCGCGACAGTTCCCGCGTCGCATTGCGAAACATAAACTTTGAAGTTCGAGTTGGCTCCGCCTCCAGACGAGGCGACAAAAACGCGAAATCCAACCGTTCCGCATCCGGATTGCGCCGAAGTGTCACCCACTTGGTTGAGCGGAATCGTCTTGCTCAAAGTTTCGCTGCCAGTATCAATGACCGACAGTTGGGTACACACCGTTCCTGCGTTCAGCTGGTAACTGGCCACGTAGGCGCGGCTCCCATCTCCTAACACTGTCACCGAAGCGGGCAGGACTGGGCTCGGGCTACAGGGCGATGCTGCTGCTTGTGGTATCGCGATTGGATTTAACGAAGATGGCAAAGGCGTGCTGCTCGACACATCGAAGATACTCAAGCTATCGGAACTGGGGGTCGTGACGTAAAGACGGTTGAAAATCCTGTCGTAGAACATGAAGTTTGCACCCGCGCCGGCCGAGACTGACGAAGCGATGACAGAATCCGAGGCGGTATCGATGGCATAAATTGTGCCGCTCTGATCTAACACGTAAACTTGCCCGCTATCCGCCCGGGCGACTGCCCACACCGGAACCGGGCCGATCGGACACGGAGGCGCATTGACGCTGCCCAGGCAAATGGTTTTCGACACTGTATTAGAAACCGTATCGATCACGGATACGCTGCCACCTGAGGTATTGCTCCCGGAATTAGCCACGTATACCTTTTGTGCAGCAGGTGCTTGAGCCACCGCAACTGGATGACTATCCACTGGCACCGCTGCCGTAACCACTTGAGAGTTTGTATTGATCACGTACAAAGAGTCAGTTCCGTAGCCTGCGACAAACACGCTGGCATTTTCGGCGCTGTTGACGAACACCGCATTAGGCACTTTGGCTTGAGCGCCAAAAGACTCCAGCTCGCTGCCGCTGGTCAAATTCGTTACCGAAAAAGAATTGCCCCCTGCGGCCGTCACGGTGAACGCGCCATTGAAGCCTTCGGTGGTGCAGCCGCTAACGTACACCTTGTCGCCGACTGAGAATAAACCTGTGCCCCCTGTGTAGGTGTAGGTCGCAGTCGATCCGCTGCCTGTCGCCTGGGTTATGGTGGCAGAGGGCGATGGAGGCAGACTGATTGTCACCGCGCCCGTGGGAGACGATACGCTGCTGGCGGAAACGGTGTCATCACCGCTGTTGGCGATGTACAGCAGCGATCCCGAAGCGGTTAAACCAGCATGGACTGGAACCATCCCGGCCCTCAGCTCTCCCCGCATAGTGTCTCCGGAGACATTAATGCTGCTGACGCTGCCACGGTCGCGATGGTTGTCACCCACGCCATCGGTATTAATTGAAGCCACAAAGTGCGCAGGAGCAGGACTGGGTTGCAATCCCTGGATTGGCTGGGCGACTGGACGATATGTTTCCCCACAACTGACGCAGATCAATCCGAGCAATATAGTGAACGCAGCTGTGAGCGCGCGCGACGGCGCGGAGTGCGCATGATTCCGGATAGGAACTCTCATTAGGAATTTGCTTATTCTAGCGGCTTGCGGCGAAGTGCGCCAGCCAAGCACACGGCGTCCATTTCAGAGTAGGAAGCGTCTCGGAGTAATAAGGTTGTAATCTCCAGCGCGGGAAAACTGGCGGTTCTGTCACGCGTTAATTAGTCGTTGGCCGTCAGTTCGAGCCATTTTCCCTGGTAGCAGTAGTAGATCATCGAGGCCTCTTCCCCGCCTATTTCGACTCCGTCGTGGACGACAAGGTTCTTGTTCTTGTCTGCGAAGAATTTTCTATAGGAAAGAATCTGCTCGCGATCCGCCCTCAGTAGATAAAGGCTCCCTGCCGATCCCGGCGGGAAATGACTCTTCATCGGCCAGCCGCTCGTGATCTCGGACGAACAGGGTGCGGCCTCGGCCCAAAAGATCAATGCTCGAATCGTGCCCTCGGGTGCGATGCATATCGCTGCCCAATCTTGCGCGTCACCGGCAAACTGGCCCTGAACAATGTTGAGTCTTGTCTGGTCCCAATGCTGCGTTTCAGGAAGTTCACAATGACGCTTCTTGAGCTCTTCTCGGATCGTTGAGGGTACACTGGCATACGCATCGGGAGACACGCGCTTTTGCGTCTGGGCCTGTGCAATGGCTGAGATTGCGACGACGAGGGCGAGCCCGCTCTTTCGCGCCCTGTGCATTTCAAAATCCAACGCTGTGAAAACTTGCCATTCGTTCCTTACCGCTTGGCCCGCTTGCGTGCCGGCGCGTCCGCAGCTGCAGTAGTTGCCGCGGGCTTTTTCTTGCCTTCCATCTGCGCCAGGCTTTGTTTCAGGGCGGCCATTAGGTCGACAACCGGAGCAATCTTCTTGGGTTTTTCGACTTCGGCGATCTTACCGCCTTCGAGCTTCGTCTGAATCAGGTTCTTGAGGTTTTCCTGAAAGTCGTCTTTGAACTTTTCCGGCTCCCAGTCAGCGGCCAGCGCCTCGATCAACTGGTGCGCAACCTTCACTTCGGCGTCTTTCAATTCCACGTCAGGCGCGCCAAATCCTTCCACCTTGCGGACTTCTTCTTCGTAATACATGGTATGCAACATCATTCCGCCTTCATGCGGGCGCAGAAACACGGTGTACTCGCGATTGTGCATGGTGAGCTTGGCGATCCCGACGTACTCGCTTTCTTCCAGCGCCTTGGTGAGCAGCGCATAAGGACGGCGGCCGGCTTCTTCCGGCATCATGTAATAAGAGGAGTCAAAGTAAACCGGGTCGACCTCGCTGGCTTTCACAAACTCGAGAATCTCCATGTTCTTCGCGGTTTTAGGTTCGATCTGCTTGATCTCCTCGGGCTCAATCACGACATATTCGTTCTTGCGATACTCATAGCCCTTGACGATGTCGCTGCGCTCAAGAACTTTGTTGTCGAGCGGACAAATGAGCTGCTGTTTTACGCGGGTAAGATCGTCGCGATGAAGCTGGTTGAACGAAATGCCGGAACTGCGTGCGCCGGAAAACAGGCGCACCGGAATTGAAATCAAGCCGAAGGTTAAATATCCCGACCAAACTGAAGCCGCCATAGTTTCATTCCTTTTGCCGGACCAGGGTCGCTTGGTTCAGACCGCTCCGGTCGAATTTCTGACTGCTCGAGCCCAGCATTCACCGAGTAGCAGTTTAGACTACTCCGTGCTCTTCGATGCAGTGGAATTGTCCGGGTAACCGAATCTGGAAGCTGGACGGCTGGTGGCTGGTTTTCGCCACGGCTATATCTGGTGTTTACGCGCGTGGTTCCGTACCTCCGGGTTAACCGAGGCGGCTAATTGTCATTCATTCTCGTTTGATATGAGCTACTTACCTCTTTACTGGAATCCCGCGTTGCTCATTTCGTCACAGAAAATAGCTGTTTTCGCAGCTTTAACGCTGCTTTTCGCGGCTTTAGGGAGGGTAGTGCGGGGGGTGACGACTGGCGGAGCAGTCGCCGGGGCCGCCGTCTGCTTCGCGCTGCTCTGGGTTGTGGGGCTCGCTGGCTTTGCCGGGCTGCTCACCGTGTTCGTTCTGACCTGGGTCGCAACTCGCTTTGGCTATGCCCACAAACAGCAGTTAGGAACTGCCGAGGCTCGGACCGGAAGGACCGCGCTTCAAGTACTGGCGAATCTCGGAACCTCTGCGGGTTGCGCTATTTTTTATTCGACCTTGTGGCCGGATCGGCGACTTCTGGTTGCAATGACCGCCGCGCTGGCCGAAGCTGCCGCGGATACAGTCTCCAGCGAACTCGGCCAAGCCGTCGGCGGTGCGCCTTGGCTCATCACAACCTGGCAGAAAGTAGAACCGGGTACGGACGGCGCGGTCACTTTGGCAGGAACCATGGACGGAGCCACAGCTGCAATCGCGGTGGCGTTAGTATTCGTTCTCACTCAAATCTTGTCGTGGCGATTGTTTGCGGTTTGCGCTGGAGCTGGAGTGGCTGGAATGATTTTCGACAGCTTATTGGGAGCAACTCTCGAACGCAGGCATTGGCTCGGGAACAACGCGGTCAATTTTGCGTCGACGATAGTGGCGGCAGGGCTGGCGTTCCTACTTGCTTAGCGGCCTACGAATCTTGATTTTCAGAGTCTTTCAGAATCCCTTACCACAGAGGGCACTGAGGCCACGGAGAAGGGACAGAGTAAAATCCCTTGTAAATTTGCGAAATGGCTACAGATTCCCGCTAACCCTCTGTGTTTTACCTCTGTGAAACTCTGCGTCCTCTGTGGTTGGCTTTTTCAAAATTTTCTACGCGGCCCGCGCCATCCGGTCTGTTTCGATGCCATCGAGCGCGGTCCACAAAGCCTTTGCCGCATTCTCCGCGGCATTCAGCGCGCGTTCTGCCGCTGCGGGGTTCCCTTCCACCGCATTTGCCAGTTGTTGCTTCCACACTCGCGAGTGGTAGACGTCGGCGGTGGTATGCAAAGTGAAGTACTCGCAGGTCTTCGCATCCGCTCCATACATTGCCTCTAATCCACGCGCCTTTTCGGCTGCCACTCGCGGAACCTGAGATTCGTAGGCGTAGAAAGTTGCCAGTGCCTCTTCCGGCCCGCCTTCCAAAGCAGTTGAGTGAAAGCGCTGGATCAATGACTCGACCTCGGCGATGGGCTTCGCACCGCCGGCGCGCTCGCCGCCCATACCTTCAACAAAATCAAGCCAAAGCTCGGAGTGTGGACGCGACCCATGCAGTCCCATCTCGTCATCGTGGTTCGCCTCGACCGCACGCCGAACCTCGTCTTGTGGCAGCCGCGAAGCGAACGCCTGCAAATACTCAGGGAACGCGTTTACATGGTGAAAGTAGTTCTGCGCATATGCGCGCAAATCTTCGCGCGTCAGTTTGCCGGCGCTCCACGCTTTATAGAAAGGATGACAGAGCAGGTCATATTTCGCTATGCGAGCGTCGAGTGCTGTGAAGAATTCTTGTGTAGTCATTTCTCCTCCGGTTGAAAGTTCATACTACGGGGAACAAAGCTGTGCTGGCAACAAGAGACGATCGCGGCCCTCCTTGCGTCTCTGTTGTTGTTCGTTTTGGGAATCATATGTCGCCGTAACCAAAGAATTTTAGAATCGGCGCTGGATATAGTGAGACGATGTCACCGTGCGCGTTCTCTTACTTATCGCCATCTCCGCAGCCTACCTCTCTCAAACCGACTCGCGTGTTCCCCCAGAAGTGAAATTCAAATCTGGATACGTTGATTCAGTCGGCAAGCCGCCCGGCTTCACGTCCGCCATGCTGTGGGGAATTGCCATCGCCGACTCTCGGGTGGCCGGTTTCGAGAAGGCGCAAGTCGAAGTTGCGGAGGCGCAGCTGTCGTGCCGGGTGAATGGAAAGGACATCATCCTGAACGACGATCGCGGCGATGTGCGCGGAGGACTGTACCGAAGGCGTCCCTGGTTCGGCACAGATGTGCATGATCCCATGCCGCTCGCTTACTCTGACCGACCCCGCGCGGTGGTTCTTGATGTAGGCGACCGCGCAGATCGGGTTTGGCATTTCTGGGCTGCGTCTCCCCGTCAAGCGATTCCGTCAGGTCATCTCGAAGGCTGTTCGGTAAAAGTCCGTGCGCGAATCTCTTCCGGCGCTCTTCTACAGGTCGGAATGGATTACTGGCGCAATGCGACTGTGGGATACGGGGCCGGAGGCAACAATCGAGAGGCAGGAGCGAGCGATTGGTACTTCCCTTCGCCGGACTGGCAAGAAGCCACGTTCACCGACGCTCCCCAAGCTAAGTGATCCTCTGTGTTGTTCCTCTGTGAACCTTGGTCGGGCTTTAAAACCTAACCACAGAGAACACAGAGGTTCACAGAGAAATGCCACAGAGGAACTTCTCCGCTTACATGAACCTGTAAAATAGAAGGTCGATGCAGTTCACCGAACAATTTGACATCGTTGTGGTCGGAGCCGGACACGCCGGTTGCGAGGCGGCTGTCGCTTGCGCCCGCATGGGTCTGAAGACCGCGCTCTACACGCTCAACGTCGATCTGATCGCGCAAATGTCGTGCAATCCTGCGGTAGGCGGCATCGCCAAAGGACATCTCGTCCGCGAAGTTGACGCGCTCGGCGGGATCATGGGCGAAGTAACAGACGCCGTCGGAATTCAATTTCGTTTGCTGAACACTTCACGCGGTCCGGCGGTTTGGTCTCCGCGCGCTCAGTGTGACAAGCAAGCCTATCGCCTGAAGATGCGTGAAGTCCTCGAGGCGCAACCGAATCTGAAGATCAAGCAGGCGGAAGTGGCGGAGTTGATTTTAGAAGAACCGTCGTTGGTCGTTGATCGTGCGTCGTTGGCCCGGCAAGGACGGGAAGGGCACGACTTCAGTCGTGCCGAAAGAGGCCCCTCAGAGAACGCGGCTTCAGTCGCTGCGGCTACCGACGACGATCTTTCACAGCCCCGTCGCATTCTCGGCGTCCGCTTGCGCGATGGCCGCACTGTTGGCGCGCAAGCCGTCATCATCACTACCGGAACTTTTCTCAACGGGCTGATCCATTGTGGAGAACAACAGTATCCCGCCGGACGGTCCGGCGAACCCAACGCGGCGCTGCTCGGCGAAGCTTTGAAAAAACTCGGTCTGCGTGGATGCCGTCTGAAGACCGGAACTCCTCCGCGACTTGATGGCCGTACCATCGACTGGTCCAAATTTCAAGTGCAACCGGGCGACGCGGACCCGACGCCCTTCAGTTTCCGCACTAATAAGGTCGCGCACCACGATTCGCAAGTGCCGTGTTACATCGCGTGGACCACACCGGAAACTCATCGCATCATTCGCGAAAACGTTCATCGCTCGCCCATGTACAGCGGGCAGATTCAATCCATCGGTCCGCGCTATTGCCCGTCAATCGAAGACAAGATCGTTAAATTCCCCGACAAGACCACGCACCAGCTTTTCCTGGAACCTGAAGGCCTGAACACGCACGAAATTTACATCAATGGGATGAGCACGTCATTGCCCGTCGAAGTCCAGCTCGAAATTTTGAAATCCGTTCCGGGTCTTGAAAACGCAGAGATGCTGCGCCCTGGTTATGCCATCGAATATGACGCCATCGATCCCACCGAACTAGAACGCACGCTTGAAACCAAGAAGATCGCGGGCCTGTTTCTCGCGGGACAAATCAATGGCACGTCGGGCTATGAAGAAGCTGCCTGCCAGGGACTGATGGCGGGAATCAACGCCGGACTCAAAATAAAGAACGAGCCGCCGCTCATCCTCAATCGTACCGAAGGGTACACTGCAATTCTTATCGACGATCTTATTTCTAAAGGCACGAACGAACCGTACCGCATGTTCACTTCGCGCGCCGAGTTTCGTTTGCACCTGCGAATCGACAACGCTGACCAGCGACTAACGCCGCATGGCCGGCGGATTGGGCTGATTGATGATTCGGCGTGGGCCGACTTTCTTGCCAAGCAAGAGCGGCAGAAAGAGATCAAACGGCTGTTAGAGACAACAAGATTCAGCAATACCGCGCTCGAGGGAATAAAAGAAGCCAGGGAGCGACGGGCGTCCTCGCCCGTCCATCCAGACGGTGAGTCCGCAGAGGCGAAGCTCCAACAAGAGACGCCCATCGATTTATCTTCGGCAGTTGGTCAGCCGCTGGCGCAACTGCTCAAACGCCCGGAGATCAACATCGAGGATATGGCTTCGACTCTGCGCGATCTAGCCCCGAATTTTTTCGAAGGGTTTTCGGCCAACGGCCAAGGACGAACGACCAACCCCGTTCTTCCGTCCGCCCTTCGCAACGAGCTTAAGTCCGTCGAAACGGAAATCAAATACGAGGGCTACTTGCTTCAGCAGCAGCGTGCCATTGATCGCTTGAAAAAATCCGAGCAGCGCAATATTCCGGAGTGGTTCGATTACAAGTCGGTAAGTGGCCTCTCTCGCGAAATGCAGGAGACACTAATCAAGATCCGTCCACGAACGCTGGGACATGCCTCGCGCATTCCTGGCGTGACGCCGGCGGCGGTGTCGCTGGTGAATGTTTATATTGAAATCCAGGGCCGTCGCCGGGAGCAAGTCGCGGCAATATAAAAATGCGTCTCTCTTATACGTATCTCAAGTCTCCGATCGGAACTCTTCTGCTGGCAGGCGACGCTGAAGGCTTACAACAGATTCTCTTCTCGACCGATGGCCGCCCGGCCACGCCTGATCCCGAATGGATAGAAGATTCTCCCTCATTAGCGGACGCGGTCCGTCAGCTCAAGGCGTACTTCGCCGGCGAACTCGAAAACTTCGATCTTTCTCTGTCGCCGCAAGGCACTCCCTTTCAACAAAAGGTCTGGAGCGAACTCCAAAAGATTCCGTATGGCAAGACCATCTCTTACGGCGAACTCGCGCGGCGGATTGGCAACCCGAAAGCAAGCCGGGCGGTAGGACTTGCCAACGGATCGAATCCGATTTCAATCGTGATCCCCTGCCATCGCGTGATCGGGGCGAATGGCAAACTAACGGGCTACGGCGGCGGTTTGCCGATCAAAGAGAAGCTGCTGGCTCTGGAGAGACGGCAATTGCGGCTGTTGTAATCGGCATTCCCTGAATCAGGCAGATCCCAGCCCTGCATTTCGCGCGACCTTCGGTTAACATAAATAAAAGATTTTCAGCATCCAAACTTCATATGATCAGAAAACTTCTTCCGGCTTGCGCTCTGTTGCTCCTTTGCTCATTGGCCTTGGCCCAGGATCCCGCACTGCTCCGTCCCCCAAAGGGCGCACCAGTTGCGCTGATTGTGTTCGAGGACCTGGAGTGTCCTAAATGCCGGGCCGATTCGCCGCTGGAAGAGCAGGCCGCAAAGGCGCACAAAATTCCGCTGGTGCGGCACGATTTTCCTCTGCCGCTGCATAAGTGGTCGTTCAACGCGGCGGTTATCGCCCGTTACTTCGACTCGCAATCGAAGGACTTGGGCAACCAGTTCCGCGATTACATCTTCCAGCACCAGCCGGAAATAACTGCAGATAATTTGCAGGGTTTCGCGCAGAAATTTGCCGGGGATCACAAAGTGGAACTGCCTTTTGTAATTGATCCACAGGGCAAATTTGCCGCCGCGGTGAACGCAGACAAAGCGCTCGGCCAGAAAGTGGGGATCCAACATACGCCCACGATCTACATTGTCAGCAGCCGCAATCCTCAGCGGCCATTCGTAGAGGTCACCGATTCCACCCAGTTATTTCAGATGATCGAAGCGGTACAGGCAGAGTAGGGAGAATGTGGAATTTCAGATTGTAGATTTCAGATTTGAAGTCATCAGAAATGAGAATTCAGAAAGCAGAATGCAGAATTGAAGATTTGAAGATCACGTCTAATTTATTCTGGCTTTTTACTTCTGCATTCTGACTTCTAACTTCTGCATTTATCCGGCTCTCTTCGCATCCTCGAACGCGTGCTTCTTTTCGAGTTCGGTCAGGGCAGCTTTCATGTCCGATTCGAATTTTTCAGCTTGGGCCAACAGTGTTGCGTTCGCCGATGCCCATTCTCCCTCTAACGTCATCAGTCCTGATTCCGCCAGCTGGCGCGCCAGTTCGAGCACATGCGGGACCGTGCTCTCAACGTAAAGCGCCTCAGCTGGATCGCCCACCCATACGTTCCCGCTGAGCAGCCGCCAGTGCCAGAACACTTTGCGCATAATCAGTTTGATAACGTCCTCATCGCTGGCGCGGCCAAATATCCATTTATTGCGCTTGAAATCGTAGTAGCGGCTGGAAAACTGTACCGGAACCATCTTTCCCGATTTCAAAAACTGCAACTGCCTGCGGTCGACATCTTTACGCAGCGCGTTCACTGCCGCGCCTTCTACGTCTTTCGGCTCCATCGAAGGGAGAATTTCGCGCACTGTGGCCGAAAGGTTTACTGACACCGGAGCATGCAAGCCATCGGAGTTTCCAAGTTTAACGTCAGCGTGTAACACCCAGAAGTCGGCACCCGCGGTCGAGCTGTGAAATGGCCATTTGAAATCGATCAGCAAGGGCAAGCCGGTGAGCGAGACATAAACTTTTTTGCCGGTCTGCGTGTTCGCTGCGGTGTCCATAATTTCCCCGTGGGATTATCTGAATAGCAATTTTACGACAGACAAGAGGTGGAACCGAGGGCGGCTGTCCCAGGCAACCCAAATAAGAAAGGGCGACCAACAGGCCGCCTTTCACTTCAGCCAGATAAGACTTTATCGTCCTGACATCGCTGCCATGGTTTTGGATTGCTGCGCCTTCGGTTGTGGCTTCGACTGCTGGAGCATGGCGCTGACCTTGTCGAGGAAATGCTGCATGTCCTCGCCGGTGTCGATGTTTCCATCCACGTAGGGATGCCGGGAACCGTCGGTGTGCAACACCAGGACCTTTGCCGCGGCCTGTGCTTTCTTCGCCATGTACGGAAGGTGATGACGATCATCGCGGGTGAGCGTCTGTCCCAGCACCACCAGGTCAAACGTTTCCTTCTTCAACAGATCCTGCACGGCTTTGCGCCCTAGCGCGGTTTGCACGGTATATCCTGCCTTCTGCAGTTCGGCGGCTTGCGACGCCAACACTTCTTCGTTTAATTCCCCATAAAGCAGCTTCAGTTTGGACATTTTCCGGCCTTTCTCCCTGTCCAAACGGTAGCAACCCGGCACTCACTTGAGAACGTAACCGAAGATCAAGCCCGAACGGGGTGGCGCGGACCGGTGTTCCTCAACCGGGGCCGTGATTTGAAGTTTTTCTGACGCAGCTATAAATTACTCAGCGAATTCCTGCGTCAGCTGGCGTACAGTGATAAATTATTGCCGAAAGGAAACTTCCCAAGATGCGCATGTCCACTTCCCCGGTTCCCGCAGTCATCGTTCTGTTCGTCTTAGCGTCTGCGGTGACCGCTTTCGGCCAGGCTCAAACCTATTGCAATTTCGCGGACGGCAATCAAGTCACGATTCAATACAATCCCACGGCTAAGGAAGAGCCGCGAAACGGCCGTGTGTGGTCGCCGGGAATCACTCTTTATGTGCAGACGCCCCTCACCCTGGGCGGGAGTGGGATTCCGCTCGGCGCGTATACGATTTATCTGACGCCGGAAAGAAAAAGCTGGACCATCACCGTCAATAAGAATGTCACCGCGGGTGCGGCTTACAACTCAGCGCAAGATGTGGCGCATGCGCCCATGGAGGTCGGCGAGATTCCCGAGCCTACAAAACAACTCCAGCTTTCTTTTGCCCACATGGCGCCAAAGCAGTGCAGCCTGCGGGTTTATTACCAGAAGACCGGCGCCTTCGTGGACTTCATGGAACAGTAGCTCTTTCAACTTGAGCGCCCTTCGACCCGCACTCGGATATGCCCAAGGTAGGCGATGTAAGTCGGTCGGACTCCTAGGCGGGTTTCGGCTGGAACGGTTGGCCCGCTCGTGCTGCGGCATTTCGGTCCACGAACATATTTCAATAAACCCACGTTAGCTCGAAAGCCGGGGGCGCAGCCTTACTTCACGTCTGAATACAGGTTCTGCCGGGTCTGTTTCAGAAACCGCAGTTTCTCTTCGATGTGCACCCCTTCCGGCGTGCGCGTATAGGGAAATCCGACCACTTGATCACACTTCTTCGCATCCTCCAGTTGCAGATAACAGGCCTTCCACCGCTGCTTGGTATTTGGGAAGTAAGGCAGGGCTGGGCTGATGCGTAAGGACGAAAGTATGACGGTTATAAATAAGACCGTCACTAACACGCGCCGGGTCAAGGCATGGCGAATCTCCAGCAGGCCAAAGTACAACCCGAGAAACGCGGGCAACACATAAATGACATAGCGCGAAGCCTGCGCCGTCCACAATCCGAAGCATGTGCGGCCATGCGCGGCGTTCAGGCATAGCACCAGGGAAAGCGCGATCAGGAGTGCTGCCACGGAAGCCCGCTCCCGGCTTCCGGCATCGAGATATCCGATCTTGTGAACCAGCAACTTCCAAAGGCTGCGAAACAGGACGTACAACGCTGCTATCACCAGGATCGTTCCAGCGGCACGGGTGAGGAAGCCAATGCCCGGGGTGCCAAACGGGTCGGCGAACATGACGGTCAAGTAGGCTACATACGATCGAATCGGAGACTGCGGTTGAGTGCGGCACAGTACCGCGTCGAGAAGTTTGAATGAGTACCCGAGGAAGAAAGATCCCACCGTGGTAAGCGCGAAGACCAGGGCGACCGAGAAACGGCCCATGGAGGGGCGCACGTCAGGAGCAGTTGCACGATAGTCCGCCACCAGAAGGAGCGGCGTAAGCATACCGAGAAAAAGGCTGAATCCAGTGTAAGTCGCGAGAAAATTGATGAACAAAATCAGTGGATACCGGAAACTTTTTCGGCAAGTCCATGCCAGGCAAAAAAGCACAATCATAAGCAACGGGAATGCGCCCTGGGCGAAGTTGGGCGTGACCAGCAAGCTCTCATATTGGGCTGGAGTGAAAAAAAGTGCCGGTATCAGAGCATCGAAAATGGAAAGCTGACCGTAGAGCCTTCTCTTGAGCCAGAGTGCACAGATCGCTGTAACTACGATGATAGCGCCGACAATGAAAGCTTCGATCCGGCCGTTCCAGCGGAATAACGGCTCGACGAGCGCTGCGAAAAGGCCGCCAACTCCTTCGCGATGCCACCCGTGCTGCCAAGTGAAGGTTTGCCACAACGAGTGTTTTTGAAACAAACTGGCTTCGTTGAATTTCCACTCGTCAGAGAAAAAGATATTGACCGCAAAGCGCGAAATCAGCCGGAACATCCGCTTGGCGAAATATACAAAAGCGAAAACCACGACCGCAGTGGGCCCGTACCTGATCATCCACGAGGCAGTCGGGTTTCGTGGAAGCCGCTCGGCCTTTTCGAATGCCCTTTGCTGGCTCATCACTGGCAGATTACATGATGGCTTTACTTGGTGTATCGTCAAACGCGCACAGATTAGCTCGGAGCCTTTGAGTTCGTTTAGGAGGATTGATGAAGGCAGAATTTGTTTTACTGTTGCTGGCTGGCCTGTCAGTATCCGTGGCGCAAGCCAAGAGTGGTACAGGAACGGATCCCAAGAAACCGTACCAGTCGTTCATGGGAGATGTACCCGCAACCATTGCTGACAGCGTTGCTGAGACGCTGAAGTTCGTCGAAGGCAATTTTCTTGGCGCGGCGGAAGCGATGCCAGAAAACAAGTACGACTACGTTCCGACGGCGGGCAAATTCGACGACGTCCGCAGCTTCGGCGAGCAAGTGAAGCACGTTGCGTGTGCACAATTCGCATTTTTCAACGAATTTGAAGGGAAGAAGCCGCCTGACGATTGTGAACGAGGCGGACACGATCCGGCGAAAACGAAGACGGAGTTGATTGGGTACTTAAAAAGTTCATTTGATTATTCGAATTCGATAATCGCCACGCTTACTGCAAAGAATGCGCTGGACCGAATCGAAGGGCGCTATGCCGGGCCGAATACCAAGCTAGGCATCTCGGTGGTTTCAGTTTGGCACGTGACTGATCACTATGGACAGTTAGTCGAATACCTGCGCATGAACGGAATAGTGCCTCCCCAGACGCAAAAGTATGGCCTGAAGGTGAGATAGCGGAATAAGGTAACGGCATGGAGTAGCAGCCCAGCAACACACCACAGTCACCCCGAGAAATTCTCGCCAGAGCTTCACTTTCATTGTCAGGGTAAATACGTCGAATCCGGCGCTCTTTAGCACAGCATCTCGGAGCAACAGAAGTTCTCGATTTTCCCCTACTGAAACCACATTAGGGTTAGTTCGACGCATGATCTTTGGTTTGAAGCCGGTTCGAGGTTTGGGGTTGATTGGAATCGCATTTTGACACCGGCGTGGATGTTGTTATGCATCGCCCAACAGGTTTTCCAGTTCCTCATAACAAATTTTCGTGCGCTTCAAAATGAACTTTTGACGCTCAGCTCCCCGCAGCCCCGCATCTTCGGCTTCGCTGATGGCGCGAGCACGCGCTGCCTCACGCCAATCATCTCGGTTTGCTTCTGTAATTTGGGCGTTTTCGCCTATTGAAGCATGTGGGGAAATTCCAGCGGACGAAAGCACCCCGCCTCGCGGCTCTCGATCTAGCCACCCATACAACCAACGAGTTATGTTTCGTCGTATCATGAAGTAGAGAAACGCAGATGAAACAGTAACCCCTGACTTGCTCGTTGCGCGGTTCAGCGTCTTGGGGAAGGAAAAAAGACCTGTGATGAAAGTGTCTCAGAACCAGCACCTGAGGGGTAGTCACTGGCGTCATTGGCCGCGCTGCGTCGATCCCGCTCGGCGGTTGGACGGAGGCCAATGCAAAAAGCATAAGGGCCCGTCGCTATACACTACCCCTCCCACCATTTGACGTAGTGTATAGCGACGGCAAAATGCTCCCTCCCCAGCTTGGTGACTGCAACTTGGGCCTTATGGGCGAACAAATAGCGCAAACTTGTGCTAACGCATGATTTCAACAGTTGACCCGAGCTACTTCCGGTTTGCCCGTGAGTCGGGCGCAATTCCTAAAGAGGCCCCCTTAGAGACTTCGACGAGTGCCCGACTCACCGTCAAAGTGGAATGAATTATGGAAGACCGCGAGGCAGAAAAACCTAGCTCCATGCTAGTCTTGTCTGCTTACAACTAGGAGGAGCAGTTGGACTCCGGGGCGAACGATATTGCTGGATTCCACAGTATCGGCTCAGGCCAGCTAAAAGGCGGTGCCCGGGCAGCGCTCATCTGTGCTTCTTTCGGCTCTGCTTGGATGTATTGGGCTGTTGTATTCTCCGGCAGCCAAAGCCCGGTATGGTTCTCGATTGTCACAGTGCCAGCAGTCGTGCTAACGCTTTGGGCGATCCTTCGCGTTCGAGCGTTTCGCCACCTCGCCTCTTCTCCAGACGAGTTAGCGCACTGGATGCGCTTTCGTAAATTTTTCTGGATCGATTCCGCTATTGAATGGGGACTGGGAGGTGTCACGGTGTTCGTTCTAGGGCACGTTGGCCGTTCTGACCTAATACCGCAAGCCCTTGGTGTGATCATCGGGTTGCATTTTCTTCCGTTGGCAAAAATCTTCGCGGCACGGCTCTACTACTGGACGGGTGCCATCATGGTGATCGCAGCGATTGGGTCTTTTATCATCCCGCGCAGCGACATCCGCAGTGTTGCCGAATGCGCAGCTATTGGCCTCATACTCTGGTTAACTGGCCTAGTTATCCTTCGGCGGATCACTTGGCAAAGTAACCACCTTGTCAATTCTGAGATCTGATAGGCGACAACTGTCCGACCTTCGTCAATTGACGATAAATCTCTATTACACTCATTGACTTGCTGGGAAGGATTTTTGAGTGTTAACGCCTGTTAACGACAGTTATCCAGCGTGCTCCTGCCCTGATGCTGCTGTGATTGCCAGGCAAGCTGCGAGAAAAGTGCCTCTGCCTGTGGTCGTCCCTGTAGGTCCGCCGAGGCCTAACGGATCGATCTAGAAATTCCAACATGCGGTCGTTTGGGACGAGAGCGTAGCCCTAAGGATTAGGAATCTCGCATGTTCATCCATCTTTGATGAGGTAGTTCCACGCTTTGAAAACCGCAAAGGGTGGGCCAACCCGCCCCCCTTTGATCTAGGTTGTGCTCTAGCCGGTGGAGTAATCAGCGGTGCGAAAGACGGAAGCAAAGAACTGGCAAAACAAGCGGCGACATGGGCCATTACCCATTATGCTCTCAAGGCATGGCTGACTGGAACGGGAAGGCTCGGTTGCTTGTTTACTTCATCAACGCCTTCTCAAATACACTAATACTGGGGAGATTGAAATCTGTAACCCTACGGAATAGAAAATAGCCATTACTATAATGAAAGGCATCGTTCAACGCAGGGTTAAGTTGGCTGTTCTCGCAGGTCTTTCATCGCTGGTGCTAGTGTTTCTCATTGGATACTTCGTTCAAAATGCGATTGTTCCGAAGGGTAAAGACTTAAGTCACTTACATCTGTTCTGGCTGAAATCTGTTGCTGGTCCTCTAACTCTTGCCACCTTTCTCGGCGTGTTACTTTCGCGAGCGGAAACAAATTACAATACCGCGCAATTTCGAGTAGTTAAAATCATGATTCTGCCTCCTGTGATCGCATTTTGTGATTTCATCTTTGTCTACTTGCTATTGCTGGCATTCTGCGGAAATCATTTCACTCCTGCTGTTGTGGATGCAGTTCTGATTTCCGCCTACGTCACAGCCGTGCCTGCCGTTCGCACGTCCGTCAATTTTCTCTTCAGATCGAAGAAGGCTTAGTGTAAGAGTTGCTCCACTCCTCGGGGTATTCGAAGGGCGAACAAAAAAACTAAGGCGGCATTACCCTGCGTGAGCCGTTTCTAATACAGCAAAATTCCCCTCCCGCGAAAAACAGCGCCATCACCAGTGAAACGTTTCTGATGATGTCTGACTCGGTACTGTAGTAGACAATTCAGTTCCGTTGAAGCCTAGGTCCGACACTTGTTTAATGTTTCTCCTCAAGCTCTTGAACCGCTTTAAACAAGGATTGTTCGGTTTCTTTTCCGGCACATCTGCGAATCGCCACACACGAACATGGCCCAATACATCCACAAGGTGCAATGACTTTCGCAAATTTCTTCCCAGGAATTCCATAACCAGGCCATAAGATGCCCTACTTTTTTTTTGCTTTCAGGCGCGAGCGCCAGCGAGCGCGCGCCCCTCCACAACCCCACTGCATGCACCATCAACAACAACTGTGTACATCTCGACAGCACATACACATATACCCCTCCCACCATTTGACCCTTCCTCACCGACCCCTTAAACTTGCTCTCCTACAGGTTTCTCTTTGATTGGTTCAACCGTTTCGCATTACAAAATTATTCGGGAGATCGGCCGTGGCGGCATGGGCGTCGTCTATGAGGCCGAAGATGTCACGCTGGGGCGGCGGGTCGCGCTCAAATTTCTACCACGCGATATGGCCCCGAACGCCGCGGCGCTGGAGCGCTTTCGCAACGAAGCCCGCACTGCGTCGTCGATCAATCACGAAAATATCTGCACCATTTACGAGATCAGCGAGCACGATGGCCAGCCATTCATTGCTATGGAAATGCTCGAAGGCGAATCGCTGGCCGAGCGCCTGATGTCGCGGCCCTTTACTAACGATCAGCTTTTAGACATCGCAATCCAGGTTGCGGACGCGCTCGACGCCGCCCATCGCAAAGGAATCATTCATCGCGACATCAAGCCCGCGAATATTTTCCTTACCATCCGCGGACGGGCCAAGGTGCTCGATTTCGGCCTGGCTAAACTTGCACGCGAGCATGAGCAAGCTGCGGTCGCTGCCGGGGCCACGCTCGACAGTCCGCTGCTCACCAGTCCGGGGTCAACTGTCGGCACAGTCGCTTACATGTCGCCTGAACAGGCCCGCGGAGAACCGGTTGATGCTCGCACTGATCTGTTCAGTTTCGGCGCGGTGCTCTATCAAATGTCGACGGGCCGGCTTCCCTTCGAAGGCGCAACTTCAGCGGTGATCTTCCACGCCATTCTCGAGAAAAACCCGCCGCCACCGACCGAGCTCAATCCTCTGCTTCCGCCAGCGCTTAACGAAGTCACCCTGAAATGCCTGGAAAAAGATGCTGACCTGCGCTGCCAATCCGCCGCCGAACTCCGCGCCGATTTGAAACGCATGAAACGCGCCTCGAGTGGGTCGTCGGAGCGCATAAGCCGAACTGCGTTGTCGGATAGCGATCAAGTTCCAGCTGCCCCGGCTCAAATATCGAGTGCTTCGGTTCGCACCAGCGCACCATCAATTTCGAACGCCGCGGTCATGGCAGAGGCCAAGGATCACAAGTGGCGATTGATTGTTCTGCCGATCGTCGCTGCTCTGCTGATTGCCGCCGTCGCGCTCTACAAACATTTCTCGGCCAGCGGAGCGGTACTCAATCCACTGAACATGCAGATTTCAAAGCTGACGGACAGTGGCACGGCTCTCGAAGGCGCGATCTCGCCAGACGGCCGCTACGCAGCTTTCGTTAAGCGTGGCGAGCAACAGAGCCTATGGGTAAAGCAGATCGCCACCGGCAGCGAGGCCCAGGTGGTGCCGCCCGGCACAGGATACTTCGAGAACCGTCCCACGTTTTCGCCGGATGGAAATTACATTTATTACGAGCACAGCAATCCGCAAAATGAAGACGAAACCAACCTTTACTCCGTTCCCAGCCTGGGCGGAAGTTCGCAGCGCATTCTTGATGATCTGAGCACGCCCGTCAGTTTCTCCCCGGATGGCAAGCAAATTGTCTTTGCCCATTTTGATATCGGCGAGAAAAGCGACCCTCAGCTTGAGATTGCCGCGAGCGATGGCACCGGCCGTCACGTCATTGCCAAGCGCGACGCGTTAGCCATAAACGGAGCCGCGCCTTCCTGGTCGGGCGACGGCAAACTCATAGCGGTCGCTCAGTACGAACTCACGAAAGAAAGCTTGAGCAACGTGCTTGTTTTCAGTCCGGACGGAACGCTGGTTAAGTCATTTTCCTTTCCCTTCCTGGTGGATGGTGTCGCGTGGCTGCCTGATTCGAGCGGCATGTTTCTTGAATACCGCTCTCCGCAAACGAGCTTCCGCAAACAGATCAAGTTCCAGCCGTATCCCTCGGGAGACCTGCAGAACATAATTAACGACCTGAACGAATACCGCAACATAACCATCACTGCGGATGGTAAGGCACTGGCAACTATTCAAGAGCAAGGTTCCTCCGCAATTTACGTTGGCGATGCGCCCGCGCATTGGCCCGGAGAAATCAACCTTCACGCCGCTCCCATTACTCCAGGACGATCAGAAGGCGGTTGGGCGCAGTGGGGCGTCGATGGCAAGATCTACTTCAACGATGGAGATTTCCACTCTTTCAAGATGAATGCTGACGGGACCGGGCGGTCACGCGTACCCGATCGCGATACCAATGCTGTGTACGGCAGCGCTTGCGGTTCCGGCGCAGTTATTTTCGCGGACTTGAGAAATAACAACCTGAGTCTTTTCCGTCAGGACGTTGCGACCCGTGAGACCAGACAGCTGACCTCCGAACGCGACGCCGAGTGGCCGGTCTGCACCAGCGATGGGAAGTCAGTTTTTTACAATGATTTCTTCGAAGGGCCCGCCATAAAGCGCATTTCAACCAGCGGTGGTTCTGCGACTCTGTATGCCGGCGGCGCTGCTTTCGCCTCGTTATCTCCAAATGGCAAGCGCATTGTATTCTTCCAGTTTTCGACCGCGGACGGTCAGCACAAAAACATGATTGTGGTCCAGGACGTGGACGGCGGGAACCGGCTGGTGCTGCCCTCCACCGGAGTACACCGCGCGGAGTGGGCGCCTGACTCCCACGCATTGGTGCTCAGTAAGACGACCGGGGCCGGATCAAATTTGTTTTATCAACCGCTCGACGGAAGTAGTCCCACCCAACTGACTCATTTCGATAGTGAACCGCTCTCGATCGTTTCGTATTCCTTTTCTCCGGACGGGAAGCAGATCGCAATTGGACGCGCCCGCGTCAACGACTCTGATCTGGTCATGTTCAGTAACTTCCACTGAAGAGAATCTCTAGATTTCACGCGCCTCAAAAAGTCATAAAATTCATTCATGCAAGCCGCTGTGCTCTCCGCTCCCGCCCCGATCTCTCAGTCGCCTCTCAAAATCGAAGATGTTCCCACGCCGGAACCAAAATCCGGTTACGTTTTATTAAAGGTCCTGGCATGCGGCGTTTGCCGGACAGATCTTCATATTGTCGAAGGTGAACTGCCTCAACGAATGCCGCGGGTGATTCCGGGTCACCAGATCGTCGGCGAAGTTATTGCGGGAGATATTTCACAAACTGAGAGTGGAGAGACGGCGCGGCTTTCGAAGGGCGGGTTAGTCGGCGTTTCCTGGATCGGCGGCATCGACGGCACGTGTTCCTATTGCCTGCGCAACATGGAAAACCTCTGCGACTTCCCTACGTTCACGGGATACACGGTCAATGGCGGATACGCCGAGTACGCTCTCGCTCGCGCCGATTTTTGTTTTACCATACCAGCGCAACTGGACGCTCTGCACGCCGCGCCGCTATTATGCGCCGGAATCATTGGGTTTCGAGCGCTTCGGGTCGCCGGGGTTGAAAAAGGCGAGCGCGTCGGTCTGTTTGGCTTCGGTGCTTCCGCGCACCTCGCAATTCGTGTGCTGCAATCCTCGAAGTGCGAGGTTTACGTTTCCACTCGCGGCGAATCTCATCGCAGGCTTGCCACCGAACTCGGCGCGACATGGGTGGGAACCGAAGACGAAAAGCCACCGGCCGAACTGGATCGCGCTGTCACCTTCGCGCCCAGTGGGGATGTGGTCATCGCTGCACTCGCGAGCTTACGCAAGGGCGGCGTAGTTGCGATCAACGCCATTCATCTGGACCGCGTTCCGCAGTTCGACTATGACCGCCTGCTGTGGGGCGAGCGCCAGATTCGCAGCGTCACTAACATGACACGCGCCGATGCTCGCGACTTTCTACAACTCGCAGCTGAAATCAAATTGAAGCCGAAGGTGACCTCGTTTCCGTTGGAGAAAGCGAACCAGGCGCTAATGGCGGTTAAGAATGATGCGATCGACGGCGCAGCCGTGATTATTCCCTAGGGATTCGGAGTAAGTTATTTTGCATTTTTCCCCGAGCTGCTTCCCACTTTCACTTCGTAAGAGCCAGAATGCAGTTCGAAGACGGAACACTAGACCCACGGTTTTACGTGAGCCGTCCCACCAATTACTACTCTGGTTCGTTCCACGAGGTTTACTAAAATGATGCTCGGAAACGGGTCAAAGCGTTAGTCACGGTTTGGGCGGCGCCGGCGGCGTGAATTGCGCAAGGTCTGCAAATCCGAGTTCGCCTTCTATTTTGCCGATCTGCTTCTCGGCGTCTTCAAATCCATCTTTGCCAAACATTTTGTGCTCGATGTCTTCAAACTGATCAGAGATTTCATCGAGCTGCTTGTCGGTAAAATTCTTCTTCCATGCAGGAAACACTATTGTGTCCTCTCGCGCTGTGTGGTTTTGATACATGAGGACAAAGGTTTCCAAAACTTTGGCCAGGGGATCAACATGGGCGGCTGAAATGCGCGGGCCGTTGGTGACCGCGAGCACATAATCGGTGACCTCGCGTCCGCGATTGTGCTGCTCGACCAGGATGTCAGCATAGCGTTTGAGCTGCGGACCTTGTTTGCGAATCAGCGGAAAGATGTGCTGCTCCTCGAGCATGCGCTCGTGATAATCCTCGCCGAAGGTGCGGAACAATTTCGCGGTTTGCTGCAGGGCGGCGGCGTCGACGCCGGCTGCATTCTGTCGAAGCTTGGGAACAACTTCCAGAAATACCAACAGCGCGCGCCGTAACACACCGTGTTCGCGCATAAGGTCTTCGGTGGCGGTGACTTCAGGTTCTTTGTCAGCATCTTTTGCCTTTGCTTGTTGAGGAAAAGGGTCCGCCAGCAATGGCAAGGTAGCGGCCCCGGCAAATCCCAATGCAATCGAGTCGAACAGAAGTTTGCGGCGGGTAGCATCGAGCGACATGGGAACCTCACTTTCCGAAATATATCTCTTACGTTGCGGAGTTTAGGTCAGAGGTTGCCAAATCGGTAAGAGCTTCCCACGCACGCTAATCGCGCCCGCAGAGTTCAGCTGCATTTTAATGTTCTGTGCGGATGCAGTCCCGCAGTGTAAGGTGTTATTCGCATACGCGTCCGCAAAAGAGTTCAACATCAAAATCGAAAACTGTAGTCAGCTCTCCCCGATCTGATCAATCTTTCTTTTCAACGCCAGTTTGTCAATCGATGTGAGCGGCAGCGAGAGAAACAGGCTTATTCTGCGGTCAAGAATTGTGAAAGCTTCGCGAAACGCGCGATCCACTTCCTGCGGCGAACCTTGTACGGCGGCGGGATCTGGAACGCCCCAATGCGCCGTCATAGGCTGACCCGGCCAAATGGGACACACTTCTTTTGCCGCGTTGTCGCACACCGTGAAAACAAAGTCGAGCTTAGGGGCGCCTGGCTTGGAAAACTCGTCCCAGCTTTTGCTGTGAAGGCCTTGAACTGGAATTCGAGCGCCTTCTAATCGCTTCAAAGCTTCCGGTCGAACCTGCCCTGAAGGATGGCTTCCCGCGCTGTAAGCTGTGAACCGCGATTTGCCTTTGAAATTCAGGATCGCCTCGGCCATGATCGAGCGCGCTGAGTTGCCGGTGCACAAAAACAGAACGTTGTAGTGATCTTGCATTTGTGGGCCCTTACGGGATTCCTACGTGAGATGCTGTCTCTTTGAAACTCAGTGTCCTTTGTGGTTGCCTTCTCTTAGGTGCAGCAGCTCGGACCACAACAGCTTTTCGCTGGCTTCACTGCGCGCACAAATGCGCTCATGATTTTCCCGTCTACTTGTGGTGCGATCGAGTCGACATCAACTCCCGACGTGGATAAAAATTCTCGCGCATCGTTCACTCGGTAAATGCGCGTCGGTTCGATGGTGATCTCGCCGAATCCAGCTGCCATGAGCTTCGACCGATATTCGTTTTCGTCCAGTGCTCCGGCGACGCAACCGACCCACAGCAAAACGCTGTGGCGAACGTCCTGGTTGATCTCGCCGCGCGTCACGACGTCGGAGATGGCGAACCTTCCGCCCGGTTTCAGCACGCGGAATGCTTCGCTGAGAACCCGGTCTTTATCCGCAGACAAGTTAATTACGCAATTGGAAATGATCACGTCGACCGAATTTTCAGGCAGGGGAATATTTTCGATTTCGCCTTTGAGGAACTCGACATTTTGCGCGCCGGCTTTGCGCTTGTTCTCATTCGCTAGCGCAAGCATTTCGTCAGTCATGTCCAAGCCGTAAGCTCTGCCGGTCGGGCCGACGCGTTGAGCGGAAAGCAAAACATCAATCCCACCGCCGGAACCCAAGTCGAGCACAACCTCGCCCGGATTCAATTGCGCCAGCGCCGTGGGATTTCCGCACCCTAGAGACGCACGCACCGCCTCTTCGGGGAGGGCACCAGTTTGCGCCAAGTCGTAAAGATTCGAAGTGATGGGATCACAGCTCATCGCGCTCGCAGCTGTGGCGCCGCAGCAACTGCTGCCGCCGGTCTTCACCCGAAGAGCTGCCTGTCCATATTTCTCTTTTACGATTTCTTTTACCTTAGTGCTTTGCATGTTGTCTCCTTCGACTTCCCCGGACGTGGACGTCCGGGTTACAGGTTAGGTTTAGGTGCAGATCTGCACAATTTCCTGCGGCTTTACGGCCTGGCTCCTGGTGCAACACTCTGCGTACAGAAACTGCAACAGCTCCCGCAAAGCTTCGGTATTTGCCGTGTAGCGCAAAAATGTGCTCTCACGGCGGACGTTAATCAGTCCCTCGTTCCGTAGCTTGTCCAAATGGTGAGACAGCGTGGAATTCGGAATTCCCAATTCAGCCTGGATCTCGTTCACCACCATCCCGTCTGGATGAGCCGAAAGAAGCAATTGCATAATACAAAGCCTGGGTTCAGCTCCCATGGCCGAGAACATGTCAGCATACTTTGTGATTTGCGGACTGTCGTTCATTGTTTCCATATTTGCAGAATTATAGATATATGTCAACAATCTTTGGCGATGCAGGTTTATTACTCCGGCTCTGCGAGCGCCGAGAATGGACGTGCCAACAGCTTCCAAAATATAGGAGATTCCAACGTTCGCCTCATCTACAATGCACTCTCCATGACACGGGAGATATCAAACTTGACGGGTGTCGAGCGAATCGTCGAGTTGCTGGCACCATTTGTGGGACCGGCGCCTCTAACGGACTCCCAAGTGAGAGCGATTAGGACCTACATCGATCTGCTTCTGAAATGGAACGCCAAGCTCAACCTGACGGCGATCCGCAATCCTCAAGACATTATCACGAGACACTTCGGTGAGTCGTTGTTCGCGGCGCGGCAGCTTTTCCCGGTCGGCGATTCACATGACTCGGTGATCGACATAGGTTCCGGTGCAGGTTTTCCCGGATTGCCCATGAAACTCTGGTCTCCAAATCTTGACCTCACGCTGATTGAGTCGAACCAACGAAAGGCCACGTTCCTGCGAGAAGTGATTCGAGCACTCGATCTGAAAGCAGCACTAGTTTTGACCGGGCGAGCAGAGTCAGTTTCGCTTCGCGCTGACCTCGTGATGTTCCGCGCAGTAGAACGCTTCGAACGCATTCTGCCGGTTGCATTTGGTTTGGTTAAGCCCGGGGGCAGAATCGCGCTGCTCATTGGAGAGATGCAGGTGCGCGGAGCTCAATCGGCATTGCCAACAGTTACATGGAACAATCCCGTGCCGATTCCGCTGACTAGGAATGGAAGGCTTCTGATCGGAGAAACAGAGATCCCGTAGGCCAAGAGTTTTTCGCAGAAGGCGGCCTTGGGCAACAGCGTTTGCTCGAGCAAGGTGTTCCACGTGGAACTTTACTTCCTACAAATTCGGCGACGTTAATTTCGGAAGCGAAGAACCCCTCAGGCGTCAACGCCGAAATGTTCCACGTGGAACATCGCTGTGGAAACCAGGCCCGATATCACTCCAACTATCGCAATCGAAGTGAAATATAATTCTTTAGTACCTGCACTCGAATCCGGCATTGCAAAAGCCGCAAATTCGAACTATGCTCCGCTCAAGCCTCTGGGTTCTCCCTAAAATCAAATGGCCCGCATTATCGCTGTCGCCAATCAAAAAGGTGGCGTCGGGAAGACTACGACTGCCATAAACCTCGCGGCTTCGTTCGCCGCTGCCAAACTAAACACCTTGCTGATCGATTGCGACCCGCAGTCAAATTCGACGAGCGGACTAGGTCTGGGCAAGGATGGCGAACGAAACAGCACCTACAAGTTGCTGCTGGGAGAGTGCGACGCGCACAGCGCCTTGCAAAAGACCGACCTGGAACATCTCTTCGTCATTCCGGCGCACAAAAACCTGGTCGGCATAAACTTCGAACTGATTGACGCGGAGAACAGGGAATTTCGCCTTCGCGACGGCCTCGCACCGTTGCGCGAGAAATTCAACTTCATTGTGATCGACTGCCCGCCGGCGCTAGATCTGTTAACTCTCAATTCCCTTGTCGCCGCCGACTCGGTCCTGATCACGATGCAGGCGGAGTATTTCGCACTGGAAGGGATCTCCGAGCTGCTCGACACGATTGAACGCATTCGCGGCGGTCTAAATCCTATTCTGGCAATCGAGGGCGTGCTCTTAACGATGTTCGACGATCGTACAAACCTGGCGCAGCAGGTCACGGCCGAACTGAATCGGTTCTTCGGCGATAAGCTATTTGCGACTACGATCCCGCGTAACGTACGGTTGGCAGAAGCTCCAAGTCACGGCAAGCCGGTGTTGCTTTACGATCCCAAGTCGCGCGGAGCAGACAGCTATATTCAGCTGGCGAAGGAAATCATCCCTAAGCATGTGCCCGGATTTGTGGCTTTCCCGGAGGACGCTAAAGAGGACGGGCCGGTCGAACCGTCGTCAACGACCGAAGAGAAGCAGGTAGTTAATGGGCCGAAGTGGCGGCGCTGGCGTGATCGCAACAAGCTGGTCACAATGAATTTGAAATGACAAATATACCGTTCGTCGTTGGCTGTTGGTCGTTGGCCAAAAGCGAAAGCAGGTTCCTCGACTTGAGACTCGTTCGAGCGAACGAATCTTTGCGCTCGGAATGACAGGGTTGATGGGGAAAAAGAACATATATCGTAATACGATATATTTCTTAGGAGAAATGAATGGCTGCTATTGAAGAACACAAGCCCACGGAAAAGCGGCGGGCACTCGGAAGAGGACTGGATTCGCTGCTGCCGTCCGGGCCGCGCGTGGTTTCATCTGGACCGGCAACCGCGGTTGCGTCGGCACCGGTGATAATCCCACCTCAAGTGATGCCGTCCGCAGGTCCGGCGATCATGCCGCAACCTGCTGCAGCGACTGGTAGCGCTGAACCAGGCGCGCGAGTGGGAGTGTCTGCGCCACATGGCCAGGAAGTAGTCGAGATCCCACTCGACCTGATCGACGAAAACCCTTACCAGACGCGACGTACGTTCGATCCCGCGGCGTTGGCTCAACTCTCTGAGTCGATCAAAGCCAGCGGGCTGGCACAACCGATCGTGGTACGTCCCGGAGAGAACGGCCGATACATTCTGGTTCTCGGCGAGAGGCGGTGCCGCGCCTCAAAGCTGGCAGGGAACGTTACCGTGCCAGCAATTGTCCGGCGACTGGGCAATGAGCAGGCCGCCGAAATGACGGTGGTAGAAAACCTCCAGCGCCAGGACCTGAATTGCCTGGAGCAAGCTCACGCCTTCGCGCGCCTGAGTCGCGAATTCAATTTGACCCAGGAGCAAATTGGAAAGCGCACCGGAAGCTCGCGCGAGTCGGTCGCCAATTACATGCGCCTGCTCAAACTTCCTGAGGGCGTGTTGGATCTGGTTGGCCAGGGCAAGATTGGATTCAGCGAGGCCCGGGTGCTGCTCGAGGCTGCGGTGTTTCTCGACTCAGCGGCCGTTGAAGAACTGGCGCGCAATGCGGTTGCATTGGGCTGGACCGTGAAGGAACTGAAAGCGCAGCTCAACAGTCTGCAGGGGCCAATGGTAAGGAACGATCCCGTGCCGCCAAAGGCGGTCGACGCCAATGTCAAAGCGGCTGAAGAGGAACTGCAGCGAATGTTGGGAATGCGCGTGCATATCAGCGACAACAAAGGCAAAGGGACAATTTTGATCCAGTACCGCAGCGTCGAAGATTTCGAGCATTTGCTCGATGTGCTCCGGGTGCCGCAGTAGCCTTTCCACGCGGGATCAGGCGAGGTACGAATCAAACTGGTAACAAGTGGAAGAGCTAGGTCAATTTCCCCCACTTTCATTGGCGCTAAGCTGCGGTGCTTTTAGCGTTTTCCTTTTCCGACTTCTTGCCGCCGCCTAAAAATGGGATCAGCATGGGAACGCGGGCGCGATACTCGCGGTAGACGTCGCCGTAGTGAGAAACCAGGTCACGCTCCTCAAAAAAGATACCGACCAGAATGTATCCAGTTGTGGCCGCGGAGAACAGCAGGTGCCCGACGGTCATCAGCGGAGCAGACCAGAAGGCGATGACGAATCCTAAGTAAATGGGATGGCGCACCATGCGGTAAAGCGCCGGCGACTTGAACGCTGGACGCTCGAATTCCACGCCGCGAGCGTAACCCCACACTTGTTGCAGCCCGAACAACTCAAAATGGTTTATGAGGAAAGTGCTCAGCAGCAGAATGCCCCAGCCGATCCAGAACGTGACGCTGAGGATGCTGCCGAAGACTGTTCCCCGAAGATCCCATACGGTGGAAGGAATCGGCCGCCACTGCCAGAGCAGCAGCGCCAATGCCGCCGTGGCTGCAACTACGTAAGTAGTTCGTTCCACGTACCAGGAAACAATACGCGTCCACTGGCGTTTGAATCCCTGGCGCGCCATGATGCTGTGTTGCAGAGCGAAAATACTCAACAGCGCGGCATCAATGATGACTGCGGTTGGTAAGGGAGATTGTTTGCCGGTATCGATGGATTTGGGCACGAAGACATTTCCGACGAAGCCGATAGCGTAGAGAAATGTTCCGAAGAAGAAAACATACGCGAGCAAGCCGTAAAGGAGAGCCAGCGTTCTTTTCATGGGTCACCTCGCGGATTTGGGATTCGGTCGTTTTTCGGGCGAGCGATTGTACCTCGGACCAAGACGGTTGGCAATGGCATGCCGGGCCCAAGGTTGCATCCGGTTGTAACCGGCCACGCTGGTTACCGCCGATAAGGCAGACTGCACCACAAATGTGGCAACTCTTGTGCTGATCAGGTACAATGAAAGTGCGTTTGATTTAGCGGTACGCTGCAATTAGCAACTCCCGCCTCGTGCGTGAACCGGCTGTGCAGAAGGCCAGCGAAAACTCAGCGCCATATCAACACAAAGGAAACAAAGCACCACCATGGAAACAGGAACAGTAAAGTGGTTTAACGACGCCAAAGGTTATGGTTTCATCAGCCGCCAGAACGGCGAGGACGTGTTCGTTCACTTCTCGGCCATTCAAAGCAATGGATTCCGCAGCCTGCAAGAAGGCCAGCAAGTTCAGTTCGATGTAGTGAAAGGCCCGAAAGGGTGGCAGGCCGAGAACGTAAAGCCCGTCTAACAACCACTTTTACACAATTCGCTTGAAGGCGACCCGCAAGGGTCGCCTTTTTATTTGCCGGAGATCCGTCGTTCGTCGTCGGCTATTGGTCGTTAGCCGACCGACCGCTTTCGAAGGCTGGAAGCCAGGACGGTCCCTACGAGCAGAACCGTCATCAGCGAGATCGTGCCCAGCGAAATGGCGCAATAGAGACACCAGACACCAAGCACATCTTTTTCTATGTGGGCTAGGTAAAGCGAAAAAGCCAGCGCCGGGACGGCGAGCGCCAGCATTGTTTTGTACAGGCGCTTCAATGCGAGAATCCCCAGTAAGAAATATCCGGCAATGCCGATGTCCGCGACCGGAATGCCGTGAAACATGGCATAAGGACTGTGGTTCACGATGCCGCAGTCCCAGCGTTCATTGATGTCGCAGGGGGCGTCGCCGTAGGTCCGGTAGTGCTCGCGTAGAGCCAAAGATGAAGCAGCAATGCCGAGAAGGGCGAGGATCACTAACAGATATCGCATAGTTTTCTACCTTAATTGATCCCTCGGTTGTCATTTGTCGTCGAGCCTTGCTCAAGCGGACGGGCGAGGGCGCCCGTCCCCACATGGCCGCTGCTGCTCACTTTGTCGCTGGCGCGGGCGAGTGGCCAGTGACCGCAACGTTCTCGAGCCATGCGCCTTCATCCTGAACCATCAAGTCCGCGGTGATGACGTCACCGGGATGTAGTTTGTCCAATTCACCTTCGGGCTTCACCTGATAAGGCATGGTCATCGCGTCCATAAAGCCGGGGATTGCTTCGCCGTCGACATTGAGCATTTTGCCCCGCTTGTCGATGGAGACAACTTTGCCCTTCAGCTTGAAATGTTTGGATGGAGATTGTGATGTAGTCGCGATCGGCTTGGTGGTGTCGCACGAAACCGCGGTTACGCCAAGGATTATTGTTAGAAGCAATAGGATAATTTTCATTGTTGATTCCATCATGATTCGGAATAGTTGTGCCGTCCCTGCGGGACTTGATTTTGTTCACTTCACCTTTCCCAGCACTTACGTGCTGGGCTAGTTAAGTTCCGCTCCTTCGGAGCTGGAGACCGTGCGCACAACCGTTCGGCCCACATCACCAGCCTCAGTAATGAAACCTGTATCGCAGCTCGACATATATTTCCCGGGGATCGTTCCAGTGAAAGCCGCCGAAGGTGACGCTGTTGTCCAGTTCTACACGGCGATTGGCAACATTTATTGCATTGAACGAAGCCGAAAAACGCTCGCCGAAATCCTTACCCAGTGAAAGATCAAATGTAGTGTGTCCAGGCAAATAATTCCCAGGATACGGCTGGCCCGGAAATGCGTTGCTGAAACCCGACCCATAGTAAACATTCGTTGAAGCAAAGCTTCGCCGGGGAAGCGCGACGTCACCGCCGACGTTCAATGTATTGCGCTGATCGTGGTCGAGCGGCGAGAGGCCCGCGGGCAAGGAAAAATCGGTTAAACCGCCGGTGATAGCGCCGCCGCCCTCAGCAATCTGATTGGAATACGCGACGTGGATCGTGCCGCGATGGGCAATGCGGGGAGAGCGCAGGGTCAGCTCCCACCCGCGAACGACCGCTTCACCGACAGTGATGGGGAAGAACAGATTCGATTCTCCAATATTGTTGTGGTCGAAAAAGTTCACCACGTTGGTGCGGAAGTTGTCCGCGTCGAGAGTCCATCCTCGATACGGAATACTTACGCCGAATTGATGTTCCTCATCCCGCTCGCCGTGCAAAGGAATGAAGCCCAGACTATTGGCGTTAGCGAATTGCAGCAGCGGGCCGGACGCCGTAATTAAAGGCGGAGCCTGGTAATAATGCCCGTAGAACGCGCGGAATGTCCAGTTAAGATGGGGCACGGTGAGTGCAGCGCCGAAACGTGGGCTGACCGCAGTTTCTGTAACCCCACCCGAAAAATGAGTGGGACGCACGCCAGCGCTCAAATTCAGCCAAGGCGTGAGCTGGAATTTGTCGTCGATGAAAAACGCAGTCAGATTGCCGGAGGGACGCTCGAGATCAGTAAAGGGGCCGCCGCTGCCGTCGTTGAAGACTGCTCCGAAAAGTTCGTTGTCTTTCTGGTAGAAGCTGTACAGACCGGCCTGAAAATTATTTCGCGCGACGTTGGCATTGAAAGCCACCTGGCCCCCAGCGTAAGTAGACGTACGGTCCTGCGTAGTTGCGACCGGAAAGTCACTGGGCGAGCCGCTGTAATCCGCAGTATTGCGATGGTAGAAAGGCGAAACCGTCAGCAGCATTTGCGAATTGAAGGTGTGCACCCAGGAGAAGTTGACCAGCGCATCGGATTCGTGGTCGTCGTCGCGCAGGAAAAGGCTTGGGTATTGTCCGGTGAGCTGGCCATTTACAAGTCCGTTCTCAATATCTCCGGGAAATGGATCATAAGGGATTTGGTAATAATCCTTTCGCAGAGAGGTCACGAAACGCAGTTGGTTCGACGCATCGACATTGAAAATGAGCGATCCAAAGCCACCGTATCCGTTTTCAGCATCGTGCACGACTTGCGGCACCGGCGTTTGAATCCCGAGATTGCTGCGATTCGCGTTCACACTGGCGTAGTAGGCAAAGCGCTCGGTATGACTGCCGATGTTGAACTCGTCGTTAGTCTGATAAAAGTTTCCCAAGCTGGTGACGACTTCGGCTTCGTTGTTGCGTTCGAACCCGGTACGGGGGACGATGTTGAAGACGCCGTAGGTTCGATCGCCGAGCTCGGCGCCGTAACTTCCGCGGTCGACTTCCAAATAGTCGATGTCCTTGGGATCGAGCTGCGGGCCAAGATTGGAAGCGATGTTGGTGTTCGGGATCGGCACCCCATCGATCAGCCAGCTGGTCTGATGTCCGCCGCGAATGTGAAGCTGATCGTGGGTGAAGTAGGCGCCGGGGACGTAGTCAGTAATCATGGCAAGGCTGTTGGTGCGATCGGCGCCAGGCGTGTTTTGGATTTCCGCACGGTCGACGAGAGTTGTCGGCGTGGCGGAATCCGTGGGAACGGCTTCGGGCGCGCCGGAAACATTGACGGTTTCACCCTTTGTCGCAATTCTCAACGCCAGGTGTAATACGGGCTCGGTGCCGGAGCGCACCGTGACCATTTGCGACACTTGGTCAAATCCGGGTGCCACCACGACAACCGTGTATTCGCCAATAGGGACGGCGTTGAATTCGAACTCACCGTTGCTGTCGGTGTTGGTAGTCTTCGCCCAGTCGGAAGCATTCGCACGCAGCATGACCATCGATCCCTGCAAAGGGCGATGCTGCGGGTCGTGAATGATGCCGCGCACCGAACCAAAGATGGTCGCGGCAGCGGTGACGTCCAACAAAAAAATGAAAAGTAGCGGTGCGATCTTCCGCATCATGAACTCTCCTCCTTGCGCACGGGCGGGGACGCCCGCGGCTCCAAAAACAACAGGCTTTTCGGATCAATATTTTTAGGAGAGAGAGATGGGCGGCGCTCGCGCGGAAAGATTGCGTGCCGCTAATGGAGAATAGGAAGAAGATCGCTTGTGAGTTACGAAGCCAGCTACATCAAGTGAAGTGATACGGAATTTCGCTGGTTCTAAACCGAAGGCGACTGTCGGGGGAAGCGGGGTCGAATAGGGGCAAGCATTTCCTTTGGAACGAAAACCGGCTTCGTTAGACGTTCCCTGACAATGATGAGCTCCGGTGCGCAGGCAGCAAGCCTGCGGAGAAAATTGTTGTGCTGCGATCGCGAAGGGCGCAAAGAACCCGATATAGATTGCTGCGAGCGCGAGATGGGCAGCTAACCGGCGCATATATTTCCGCAAATCTTAGCAGGTTTGCCGAGGAACTTGTAATTAGCGTGTCAAAAATCAATGCTCGCTCTGCAAGATCGAGACACACTAATGCATCAACACGTATCGTCCACCGTCCGTAAATAGGACGACGAGGCACATGATTACAATCATTAAATCGTAGTGCCAACCTGATGCTTTTTCGCCCCAAAAACCTGTGTGCCAGGCGAAGATCTTCTTATAAATTGCTCCCAGCATTATCAGGATTAAGCCGATTGCGGCGAGCTGTTGCAGAAGACCAAACACGACTCCCAAGGCACCCGAGAGCTCGGCTAAACCGAGGAACAGCGTGAAGCCCTTACTCATGCCGATGCTCTGCCCACGCTTTGCAGGATCTTTCACGTGGCTCCAGCCGCTGGAGAGAAAGACAATGCCGACCATTAGGCGAAGCAGAAGTAAGCCGAGATCAGCAAAGCGAAGAAGTTGAGGGAACACGAGGGCCTCGATCCTCCGACTTCAGGCTATCAAAAAAGGATTGCGTCGGTGAACGTCGGACAAAGCGAAGGGTCCCCAACTGCTTAGGCCAGCGTCATCTGCGTTTAGGTATGCGTAGGGGACTTTACAGTGGTATGTCTGAGCGTTATAATCAACGGCTAGAGCTGCATACATGGCTTACGAGACCTTTGAGCGAACCACGACACGATCCGAAAAACCGATGCTTAGTGTCCTCCCAGACAGCCGAATAACCTTCAATGCGGCTGCGTCTCGATTGCTTAAGGCGAAGCGAATAAGGGCCGTCAAGATACTCTGGGATAAAGACCGCTGCGGGATTGCGTTTCCAGCCGTAGACAAGGACGATCGGAATGCCTATTCGATCTTCTTTAACCGTGGTCGTGCCGCTACCATTTCGCCCAAGTCATTTCTGAACTACATCGGATGGTCAGCAAAGAAAAGTCAGACGGTTCCGGTGAAGTGGAACTCAGAACGGGACATGCTCGAAGCAGAACTTCCGTTCAAATTTGTCAGTACTTACGAGCGAAATATGGAGGGACATTGAGAGCAGCAGAGTGTAACGAATCGACGATGGATGACATATTGACCGAATCTAGGTTGTGAACTCATTATGTAGCACCCATAAGGCAGAAATAAGTGATTGCCAGATACAAAAAGCTGTTTCGCTCCAATCCAGAACTGGGGCTGCTCGCCTTGTTTGGGCTGTTGCATCTGACCCTGCTGCTGGCAACGGATATCGTCCAGCAGGTCAAGCTCATGCTTCATGTTTTGCTGGCACGGTAAAGCGTACCGACCCTCCTCCATCCTGAGTTGAGCCTGCAATTTCGCCTGTGGTAGATTCTTGGCTTCGCTCGAAGGAGCCCAACCGTGAAAGTCTATACTGGCGAAAATGTAAGGAATGTCGTTCTAGTCGGTCACGGGCACGCCGGAAAAACTTCGTTAGTCTCGGCGATGCTCTACACGGCCGGCGCAACTCAAAGGCAAGGGCGCGTGGATGATGGCAGCGCCACCACTGATTACGACGAAGAAGAAATCGCGCGCAAGATGTCGATCGCGACCAGCCTGGCCTTCGCCGAGTGGGGCCAAACCAAAATCAATTTACTCGATACCCCAGGCTTCAACATGTTCGTGCATGAAGCCAAGATGGTGCTGCCGGTGGTCGATGCGGCGATCGTCGTCGTCGATGGCGTGGCGGGCGTGGAAGTCGTGACCGAGCGGGTTTGGAATTATTGCGAAGAATATCAGACGCCGCGGGTGATCGTTGCCAGCCGCATGGACCGCGAGCGCGCCGACGCCGAGCGCGTTCTGGAATCTTTGACTCGGGCGTTCGGGCGTGCCGTCGTTCCGCTGGAACTTCCTATTGGGAAAGAAAAGAATTTGTCGGGCGTGGTGGACTTGGTCAACATGAAGGCCTACACCTACGATCTTGGCGGAAACGGCAAAGGAAAAGAAGGCGAGATTCCCGCCAATATGAAAGACGCGGCACAAGAAGCGCATGAGAAGCTGGTGGAACTGGTTGCCGAAGGCGACGATGCGCTGATGGAAGAGTTCTTCGATAAGGGCACGATTCCAGTCGAGCACTTGATTCCCGCGCTACACAATGCCATTCGCGAAGACAAAATTTTTCCTGTTCTGTTTGCTTCGGGTCTCGGGAACGTGAGCACCGACCGGCTCATGGATTTCATCGTCGACTTTACTCCGGCAGCGACCGAACACGATTCGATTCGCGGCGAAGTGACTTCTGGCAACGGCGAGCCGCCTGTGCGCAAAGAATCGGATACCGAGCCGGTTTCGCTTTATGTGTTCAAAACGGTTTCTGACCCGTTCGCAGGACGAATTTCTTATTTCAAAGTTTTTTCTGGTGTATTGAAGAACGACGCGTCGCTGGCAAATTTTTCTCGCAGCTCGCAGGAGAAGTTCGCTCATATTTCAGTGATGCAGGGGAAAACGGCGGTCCCTATCAATGAACTGCACGCCGGCGATATCGGCGCGGTTGCGAAATTGAAAGACACGCTTACCGGTGATACCCTGGGCGACAAGTCCGCCCCCATTCAATATCCACATGTGAAGCTGCCCGAGCCGGCGATTACGTTTGCCATTGAGCCCAAGAGCCGCTCGGATGAAGACAAACTGGGACCGGGCATTCACAAAATGCTGGAAGAAGACGCCATGCTGCGCTTTTTCCGCGACGCGCAGACCCGAGAATTTTTAATTGCGGGCACCGGGCAGCAGCATATTGAAGTGGTGGTCGCGAAATTGAGGAAGCGCTACCACACTGAGGTTGTTCTGAAAGCGCCCAAGGTACCGTACCGCGAAACCATTCGCGGGCGCGCCGACGTGCAGGGACGCCACAAAAAACAGACCGGCGGCCACGGGCAATATGGCGATTGCAAAATCAAAATGGAGCCGCTGCCGCGCGGCTCGGAATTCGAATTTGTGAACGATATTTTTGGCGGCGCTATTCCCAAGAACTACATCCCCGCGATTGAGAAAGGCATTAAAGACGCGGCGTCGCGCGGACATCTGGCCGGGTTTCCCATGGTCGATTTCAAAGTGGTGCTCTACGACGGTTCGTATCACGACGTGGATTCGAACGACATGTCGTTTCAAATGGCGGGGCGCATCGCTTTCCGCAAAGCCATGGAGCAGGCTAAGCCGACCATTCTCGAACCGATCATGCATGTCGAGATCACCGTCCCCGACGAATTTGCCGGATCGATTATGGGCGACTTAAACGCGCGTCGCGGGCGCATTCAGGGCATGGACAACAAGGGCGGAAACACCATCGTCAAGGCCGAAGTGCCCATGTCGGAGATGCTGACCTACGGCGTCGACCTCACCGCCATGACCCAGGGCCGCGGCAGCTTCAACATGGAAATGCATCACTACGATGTCGTCCCCGGGCAGCTGCAGGAAAAGATTATCGAGAAGGCGAAAGCGGAGAGAGGCGAGGTGAAGGAAGAGGAGGAGTGAGGCTAGGTTCGCCGCGCTTGCTTACTCGAACCTCAAATTGATCTTTCCGGATTTCGAAATGCTGGCGATGAATGGCGGTGGGATCTTTTTGCAAGCTCTCACCATTTCTGGAAGGGCAGTGACAAGTGTTACTGCCATTTCTGCGCCCGTGTAGTTTCCTGACGAAAAGTAGAATTCGCGCACGCGATAGCGGCGCACCGCCGTTTTCTCCAATTGATTAAAACGGATGCGCTTATCCTTGGTGAGCACAATCCAGCCCTGCTGGCCGACGAATGGCAACCAGACAGAATCCTCTGTGCCAGCTTCAAAATGCTGACCATGACGCTCGTGTTTCACATCGTGCTGAGTGAGAGCCTCAAGGATCGGTTTGCAGTTGTGAAGATTCTCGTCGAGATAGAGAACGAAGTCTTCAGGCAGCGACAGCGGCCGTTCTTTGCTCCCAGCGGATTGCTTCTTCGATCTGTTTCGGCGTGACGCCATATTCGGAGGCAAGGTCGACTATTGATTCCCGAGCATTGAACCTGGAGGCAATCACGGCAGTAGAGATGCCGGTGCCAGCTATCACGGGCTTGCCGAACCCAACGGCGGGATTGATCAGAATCAGTTTGGGCTCGTTCGGCTTTGGCTGCATTACGAACGGGTAGAGCTTTCGAAGGCCTTTTGGGTCGCGCTCGACACGTTCCAAATATAGGTCCATCATGCCACGGATTTCGATCTGGCCGCCTCTTGAAAGGTTGATGACTTCGCCCAAATGCTCGATGAAAAGGTCGCGTCGATTCGTCTGAAAGACTTGCTCAATCAGCGGGTGTTTGTGATTAACGTATGTAGCGAGCGTGGCGAGTGCTTTTCGGACTCTAGGAATACGAACGTCATAAATAGCGCGCATGCTGCTCAGCATGTAGCATTCCAGCAGATTGGCGAACGACAACCGTGCAGGCTCAGCGAGCCTGATTAGCGGACGCACTGATCCGCGGTCCTGGACCCAGTAGCGCAAAGTATTGAGAGGAACCCTCAAATACTGAGCCGCTTCCGTCAGTCCGTAGATCGGGACTTCCATGATGTCGTTAGGTGTCTTCATTGCCGCCCCGCTGATCAGCATAACAGATGCTTACAAATGCTAATCGGCCCAGTTACCTTTACCATTAACCACAAACAACAGGGCGCGATAACTCGCGCCCTCTCAGGTTAACGAATTTCGAGTTCACTATTCCCTACTGAATCAACCCGCCGTTCGGCACCTCATCTGGCGGAATCACCACGGCCGCAGCCACGCGGTCTCCCGCTTCCATGTGCAGCAGGCGGACACCCTGCGCCGAACGTCCGGATTCTCGGATGGTGCTTGAATCCATGCGAATAATTTTGCCGTACTGGCTGATCAGCATGACCTCTGATTTTTCCGAGACCTGCGCTATGCCGGTGACTTTGCCGTTGCGCTCGGTGGTTTTGACGTTAATCACGCCTGACCCACCGCGCCCCTGCAAGCGGTATTCGTCGGCAGGGGTGCGTTTGCCGTAGCCGTTTTCGGTGATCGAAAGAATCAGCGAACCTTTGATCGGAATGGTCGCATCGGTCGCAGTTGCCTCCGGCACTCCAGCTTCGGCCTTGGCTTTTTCAAGTTCGGCTTCGGCTTTCTTGAGATCTTTCGGTGTCGTCGCCATGCCAACGATGTAGTCCTTGTCGTCGAGCTTCATTCCACGAACGCCATAAGCCGGACGGCCCATGTCGCGCACGTCAGACTCATCAAAGCGGATTGCCTGGCCATCATGCGACGCCAGGAAAATAATCTGGTTGCCGTCGGTGAGCGTGGTGCCGACCAGCTCATCGCCTTTATCGATACCAATGGCAATGATGCCGCGCGACATCACATTGCAGAAATCTTTGAGCGGCGTCTTCTTCACCGTGCCGTTGCGGGTGGCGAAGAAAATGTAGCGGCCTTCTTCTTCCAAGTTGCGGACCGCTAGCATGGTACGCACGGTTTCGCCGGGTTGCAGCGACACCAGATTGCCCACGTGCTTGCCCTTACCGGCAGCTGCGATATCTGGAATTTCGTAGACCTTCAACCAGTACACGCGACCGGTGTTGGTGAAGATCAGAATGTACGCGTGGGTCGAGGCGATGAACAGATGCTCGACAAAATCCTCGTCGCGCGTCTTCATTCCGGTGCGGCCCGTGCCGCCGCGACGCTGCTGGCGGTAGGTGGAGATGGGTGTGCGCTTCAGATAGCCGCTGTGGCTGACCGTGACCGCGACTTGCTCATCGGCGATCAGGTCTTCCAGCATGATCTCGGCAGCTTCGTCTTCGATTACGGTGCGGCGCTCGTCGCCATAGAGCTTCTTGATTTCTTCGAGCTCGGTGACGATGACTTTTCGCAGCTTTTTCTCGGAGCCAAGGATCGATTCGAATTCGGCAATGTTCTCGCGCGTGGTGCCGAGTTCTTTATTGATTTCGTCGATCGAAAGCCGAGTCAAGCGGTGCAATTGCAGTTCGAGAATAGCGTCGGCCTGGATGGCAGTGAACGGCTTTTCGGCTGGAAGCTTGGGAGCACGACCGGTGGTGTTGATTTCGATCTTTTTGCCACCGAAGTACATCACCAAATTTTCGCGGGCCTCGGCGCGATTGGCGCTGCCGCGAATGATGGCGATCACGTTGTCGAGATGATCGAGCGCAGTAAGATAGCCCTCTAAAATGTGCTCGCGGTCTTTGGCTTTCTGCAGCAGGAACGCGGTGCGGCGGCGGACAACATCGACGCGGTGATCGATGAAGTGCTGAAGGGCTTGGATCAGCCCCATTTCCTTGGGCTGGTTGTGCACCACGGCGAGCAGGATCATGCTGAAGTTTTCCTGCATCTGGGTGTGCTTGAAAAGCTTGTTGAGCACGATTTGAGGCTCGGCACCGCGCTTGAGCTCGATCACGATGCGCATACCGTCGCGATCGCTCTCGTCGCGAATGTCGGAGATGTCTTCGATGGTCTTGTTATTGACCAGCTCGGCCATGCGTTCGATCAGGTAGCGCTTATTCACCTGATACGGAATTTCGGTAACGATGATGGCGTCACGGTCTTTCGAGAACTTTTCGATTGCGGCGCGGGCGCGCATGGTGAAGCGGCCACGTCCATGCTTGTAGGCGTCGAGAATTCCCGACTTGCCGTGGATGATTCCGGCGGTGGGGAAATCCGGGCCTTTGACGATCTTCAGAATTTCGGGAAGCGTAGTCGCGGGATTATTCACCAGCGTGATCGCGGCATCGACGATTTCGGTCAAATTGTGCGGCGGAATTTTTGTGGCCATGCCGACGGCAATTCCATCGGAGCCGTTAATAAGAAGATTGGGAACGCGGGATGGGAGAACATCAGGCTCAACTTCGCTGCCGTCGTAGTTCTCGCGAAAATCAACCGTGTCTTTATCCAGATCTTCGAGCAGTGCGCTCGCAACTCGAGTGAGTCGAGCTTCGGTGTAACGATCAGCCGCCGGCGGATCGCCATCGACCGAACCAAAATTCCCCTGACCATCCACCAGCGGATAGCGCATGGCAAACGGCTGCGCCATGCGAACCAACGCGTCATACACCGCGAGGTTGCCGTGCGGGTGGTACTTACCCATGGTTTCACCAACGATGCGGGCGCATTTGCGGGTGGCGCGGTTGGGCTGCAAGCCCATCTGCTGCATGGTGTAGAGAATGCGGCGATGCACCGGCTTGAGCCCGTCGCGAACATCGGGCAGCGCGCGACCGATGATTACGGAGAGCGAGTAGTCGAGGTACGACCGCTTCATCTCCTCTTCAATGTTGACTGGCTGAATGTTCGCGGCGCCCGGGCCGCCATCGCCGGGAGGAGGAGTTAAAGGAAGTTGGGGATTTTGATCGTCTGCCATAAAAAGAAAGCTCTTAGCTGTTTGTCTTTAGTCTTTAGTCTTTAGTCTTTAGCCTTTAGCTCTACGCTGAACTGCGAAAATCCGACTCAATTTGAGTTCGCAAAAAGCTCGTAAGCAATTGCAATATAATGGACTTAGTGCCTGATTATGAGCTGATTGATTATACCACGATTGGCCCTGTTTTGACCTGCCGCAGATAGCCCTGAACCACAAAGGACACATAAGCCCAAGAGCTGAAATACGCTCGCAATTTCATGCTCCTTCGAAATTTCCGTATCCGATTTTCAACTATGATCATCCAACGTTGTGCAGCGAGCTTTCGCTGGAACGTAAACCCCTGATCACATAAACGAAATGCCAGAACAACGCAGAGGTGTCGTTCCAGCCTCACTCGTCACATTCCTGGTTTGTATGACCGTAGGCGTTCTGTTTGCGGAAACCGGCGCCTTGCACCTCGAAACCGGCGAGCAAATCTATAAAACCGCGTGCGTGGCTTGTCACGGGCCCGATGGCAAGGGCATGCCAAAATCCATTGCCGCGTTTGATCCCCCGGATTCGTTCCCAGACTTTACCCGTTGCGACCAGACTACTGCCGAATTGGATAACGACTACCGGGCCGTCATCGTTCATGGCGGTCAGTATCGCGGCTTCTCGCAAATCATGCCGTCTTTCAAACAGGCCCTGACGCCAGAGCAGATTAATAAAGTAATCGGTTATCTGCGGCGCTTCTGTGACCCGGCAGGATGGCCTCGCGGCGAATTGAATTTGCCTCGAGCCATGGTCACGGAAAAGGCCTACCCGGAAGACGAAGAAGTCGTCTCGACTGCGGTGAATGCAAAAGGCGCGCCTGGAAACGAGACCCACATCATTCACGAGCAGCGTTTCGGAAAAAAGAATCAGATCGAAGTGGATGTCCCCATCACTTTTCAGGACGAGAACCATACCTGGTACGGCGGGGTTGGCGACACGACTTTCGGGGTGAAGCGGGTTTTATTTTCGAACCTTCACTCTGGATCGATCATGGCTCTGCAGGGCAGCGTGCTTGTTCCGAGCGGAAGCCGGGTGCGAGGGTTTGGCAGCGGTACGACGACGTTTGAAACCTTCGCCGCATACGATCAGCTATTCCACAACACTTCGATCCAGACCCAATTCGGCGCCGATCTCCCGCGTCACACAGCGATCGCTCCGCAATCAATTTTCTTCAACACCGCGATCGGGCAGACCATCATGGCTGATCATGGGCTGGGGCGTGCCTGGACGCCGATGTTCGAGTTTCTCGCCCAACGCGACCTCTTAGACGCCGCAAAAACGAATTGGGACGTTCTGCCGCAGATGCAGGTGACCATCAGCCATCGCCAGCACATTCGCGGTGATCTTGGTCTGCGGGTACCAGTTTCAAATACCGCGGGACGAGCGGTGCAGTTGCAACTCTATCTACTTTGGGATTGGCAGGACGGAAAGATCAACGAAGGCTGGTGATGCGAAAAGCTGCGCAAAATTTGATGTGGTTAGCAGCGGTGTTGGCGCTCTTCGTCGCTACGCCTGTGATGCTCCACGCTGCCGACCATCCGACGGGACCACAAGCAGAATTTCATACTTCTGACCGCTGCCTCGCCTGTCACAACGGATTGACGACGCCTCAAGGCAAAGATGTTTCGATCGGCTTCGACTGGAGATCGAGCATCATGGGGAATTCTGCTCGCGATCCTTATTGGCAGGCCAGCGTCCGGCGCGAGGACATAGAGCATCCCGAGTCGAAGGCCGAAATCGAAGATGGTTGCGCGGACTGCCATATGCCGATGGCGCGATACCAAGCCAAACAGAAGGGGAAGCTGGGGGAAGTTTTCGCCCACATTCCCTTCGATCACGATCCTGATAAGAATGCGGCGGCTGAAGATGGAGTAACCTGCTCAGTCTGCCATCAGATTTCCAAGCGGAATTTCGGCACGCGGGAAAGTTTCAACGGCGGGTTCGCGATTGAGACTCCGCAATCGCCGAACGATCACCCGGAATTTGGTCCGTTTCCGATCGCAAACGGGCAAGCGACCATCATGCAAACGTCCACCGGCGGCTTTCGCCCTACCGCCGCCGAGCACATCCACGATTCTGCCCTTTGCGCCACCTGCCACACGCTTTACACAAAATCGATTGCGCCAGGAGGGAAGGTTTTAGGATTTTTCCCCGAACAGGTGCCATACCAGGAATGGCTGCACAGCGATTATCCGAACAAGAATACTTGTCAGTCCTGTCACATGCCCGAAGTCCAAGGCGAAGCGCCGATTGCGGCCGTAATGGGGCAGTTGCGGCCGGGAGTGCGGCAGCACACTTTTCTCGGCGGGAATTTTTTCGTTTTGAGACTTCTCAACGAGTATCGCAATGACCTGAGCGTCTCCGCCATGCCCCTGGAATTAACCGCGGAAGCCGAGCGGACAGAAAAATTCTTGCAAACGCAAGCGGCGCGGGTGACGATTCGCAAAGTGGACCTTGTAGAGGGAAAACTTGAGGCCGATGTGTTTGTCGAGAATTTGACTGGTCACAAACTACCAACAGCGTTTCCTTCGCGTCGCGCATGGTTACACCTGGTAGTTCGCGATCACAACGGACAGACGGTATTCGAATCAGGGGCGCTGAATCCCGACGGTTCCATCCACGGCAATGTCAACGATGCCGACGCTTCGCGCTTCATGCCGCACTATCGGGAAATTAGCAGTGGCGACCAAGTTGAGATCTATGAACCTATTCTCAAAGACCAGGACGGCCGGGTAACCACCGGTCTGGCCGCAGCAGTCGGATATTTAAAAGATAATCGACTTTTGCCCGCAGGATTTCAGAAACAGAGCGCGGATAAAGACATTGCTGTTGTCGGCGATGCTGCGGACGATCCCAACTTCACCGATGCCGGAGATTCAGTTCACTATTCGGTCGCTCTGGCCGATGCCCAAGGACCTTTTCAAATCGAAGCCGAGCTCTGGTATCAACCGATCGGGTTTCGCTGGGCCCACAACCTGGCTGCTTACGATGCACCGGAGACGAAGCGGATCGTGGGATATTACGATTCCATGCCGTCGGCAAGCGCGGTGGTGCTGGCGCGATCGCAAGCTAGTTATTGAAGAAGATTCGATTCAGGGCCGCAGCATGACTTCATCGGGCCCCGAAGGCAACTCGAAATTTACCCCGCGTTTTTGGTTTTGGTTGAGTGTGTTAGGAATATCGAGATCGGCAATGGCGATGGTTCGCGTCCAGGCGCCGCTGGTCCAGTAATTTGCCTTGGTGTAGATCAATCCACCAATGATGGAATAGCTGCTGACCTCTTCAGTGTGACCATCGCGAAACACGAGGAGTGCGGGCGGTAAGGGTCTGATTTTACCCGGCTGCTCGCTCGATTTTTCGACGGCTACCGCTTGGCCGGTTGCCTCCCCGTAATTGCTGACGCGAACCCACTGGCCTCCGCGTAATTCCAGGAGGACAGGATCGGGCAGAGGTTCAGCTTTTACTTGAGCTGCTGGTGACGGACTCGCGGGCGGCTCGGGCGGAACTGACTGATACTGCCAATCGTAAGGCTGATAGTCATCGGAATAGAAATAAGGCAGGCCGTAATATCCATAGTCCGAAGCGAAAGCCCTATGTTCCCGACCGCTTCTTATGCTGGTGCGATGGCCGGCAAAATGTGCTGATGAAAAGCTTCCCCGAGCGGAACCGCCGGGGCCGGCCACTTGTCGTTGGGCCCAAGCGCTCGGGATCAGGAGCACGGCCGCTAACGCGAATCTAAGAAACTTGGTCATAGCGTTTCACTAATTGAACTTGGTTTCCGCAGGGAGTTGAAATTCCACTCCGCGTTGATCATTCTCCTTGATGGTAGCCGTGAGATCAAGATCTGAGAGCTGGACTTTTTTCGAACGCCCATCGCCTAGGTCATAGAGGGTTGCCCCGACAATCGCATAGTTCGAAACTTCCTGCTGATGGCCGTCTTTGAAGATAAGAACTGTACTGGGTTGTGCGGTAACTGGATCAGTCGGCACTTGTGTTTGCTGCTGGCGTTGGGTACTAAGCTCCGCGCGATAATCATCGTTCAGGGCCTGGCGGTCGTCATAATCACGCGTGGCGCGGGGATCGTAAGACGGATCGTCGGCGTAGTCGTCGTTAGGCGGGTAGTCCGCGTACGGGTAAGGATAGGAATCGTAGTATCCGCCGTAAAACGGGCTGTAGGCCAAGAAGCGATCGCGATGATGGCGGCGAAAGTCAAACGACTGTTGGTGAAATCCGCGTCGTCCACCGCCGAAAGCCACTGGAGCAACGCCGCCACGAAATCCGCGGAAGTTTTGATTAGCGCCGAAACCCTGCGAGGTCACACTGGCGGGGACGCCGTGAAAACCGGGATGGCCGCCGAACCCGAAAGAGGTCACGCTCGCGGGCACGCCGCGCGGGGCAACCGAACCCCCGCCATGGAAGCCGAATCCCTGGGCTGCGGCCGAGGCAGCCAATAAAGTCATTATTGCGAATGCAAGAATAGAAGAACGAGCGACAAATCTATTAACAGGTGCAGTATGCATAACCGCCCCCTTACCTATTAGAACGACGTACCCGCCCGAAGGTTGCGAAACTTCTGTCAAATTTGCCGTGGTTACGAACGGCTCAATGTCCGATCCGGGCGAGCCCAACCAGGCCCCAAAGCGCATTCGCCGCCACCAAACCCACCAGAATAGCGCTAACCGACTCCAGAGACTCGGTTTCCAGCAGATCGGCGACAATCCCGGAAATGAATACGAATAGAAAAACCACCGCAGTCAGGCTGAAGACCGACCCGGTGGCATGAGGCGAAAGCACTCGTTGAAGCAGGAGCAACAACGCCATGATCAGAGGCGCGACGTTTCCGAAATAGCGGGTTCGCGGCCATACGATGAACACAACCAGCGCTGCCGGAACCAGCAGAATCAATACCGGCCCGCTGCCGGCCACTTCTTTTACCACTTGCTTGTACGCGCCTGGCATGGCGATTGAGTGCCAATTGACGTCGAGAAAGCGAGCATGCTTAAGGCCCTGTAGAAAAAGCGAGGGATGGAAAAAATAGGAACCAAACAATAGCAGCAACGCTATAAAACAGGCCGACGCGAGAATTACCAAGGCTGCGCCTTTTCGGTCCGACGCCAGATAGAGCATAAAGGCCAGCAGCACCGGAATAACAATCGCCAAGCCGAACTGCGATCCGACGGCCAAAGTCAGCGAGACGCCTAGAAGAACGATCCGGCGCCAGTTCCAGAGCACCACTTCGCGCGGAGCATAGAGCGTATGCGACACTGCGATGGCGGTAAACACAGCTCCGAATGTTCCCCAGGCCCCGGCAACATCTGGCTCCGCTACCCACAATGCGCAGCTGCGAATCACCGCCGGAGAAAAGCAGTAGAGCGTCAGCGCAATATAGCCGCCGGCATTTCCATAAAGCCGGCGCGAAACGTACCACAACGAAGCTCCCAGCAGAGTTCCAAACAGAATGTAAGGGGCACGCGTGAGCCAGAGCCAGCGTAATGAATCCGGCGGAACATGAAAAATCACGAGAGGAACCGCAGCAGTGAGCGACCAAAGCGGTGAACGATAAGGATCGTAGAGTTCAGTCTCTGCGGGCGCAGGTGCGAGGGGAGTTCGGACGGTTGGCGTCCCGGCAATACCCAGCCCGTGCCACTGCGCCAGCCCTTCCTCAATGCGAGCGAGTTCGTCTTCTCCGGTGGCATTCGGATACTCGTGCGCTACCAGCCAGGCACACTCGCCGACAAAGACCAGCAGCAGTGCCGCGGCGAAAATCTGCGGTTTTCCGAAGCGTTCCGATGAAAAGATTCCAGACATAGGCAGGACGGTTTGTTTTACCATGTCTCGGCGCGTGAGTGAAAATTGCCATGGAGCCACCACCAGAAGCTAACTTGCCCGAAGCGGGTTCGGAGCCGCGCCAGCAGCATATTTCGCCCACCTTGGCTCCAGGGTCGCTTTTTGTTGATGTTGACGGGGTACGGCCAATCTGGCGTGTTCTGATTTACGTCGCTCTTTATTACGTCCTTCGGTTTGTGTCGCTGTCGATCGCCATCACGGCACTTCCAGGCTGGGCGGATTCGGTAAGTCTGCTATGGTTCCAGCTTCTCGAAGAATGCTTGCTCCTGGTAGCTGCGCTGCTTCCCGCTTTATTTCTTTCGAAGCTCGAGGGACACCGCTTTGGAACCTACGGATTGCCTGCCCATGACGCGTTCGGAAAACAATTCTGGCTAGGACTGGTTTGGGGACTGGTGGCGATTACCCTGCTGCTGCTGGTGATGCGAGGAGTTGGCGTGTTCCGTTTCGGACACCTTGCTTTGCACGGCCTGCGCGTGTTGAAGTTCGCCGCATTCTGGGGTACGGTATTCTTGGTTGTGGGACTGTACGAGGATTTTCTCTTTCGCGGCTATAGCCTGTTTACGCTAGCCGAGGCGATCGGTTTCTGGCCTGCGTCAATTCTGCTCTCTTTCGCCTTCGGCTTCATTCATCTGGGAAATAGTGGAGAGTCGTGGGTGGGCGCGCTGGGCGCCGCGTGTATAGGCTTGTTCTTCTGCCTGACCCTGCGCCGCACTGGAACGCTGTGGTTCGCCATCGGCCTACACGCGTCGTGGGACTGGGGGGAGAGCTTTCTGTACTCCGTTCCGGATAGCGGCCAGGTTGCGACTGGTCACCTGCTCAGTTCTTCGTTCCACGGCGCACGCTGGCTCACCGGAGGCTCAGTGGGTCCAGAAGGCAGCGTATTCGTGTTCGTGGTGATCGCTCTCCTATGGGTGGTATTCGACCGCGTCTATCCTTCACCCAAACACCGGCCCGACGCGCTGGCTGCGGACGCACCGGCAACCGCCTACCACGAATAGTGAACCGTATACGTAATCACCTGCTCACCATTGGGCGCGACGGTTACTGGAAACTCAATCGTCTGCGCGTCCTTCTTCTTGAAGTCTGCCGACTGCTGGGTGAGCTTCCAATTCGTCCAACGATACAGATGCTCGACCGCCCGCACATCGACTGGATCCTTCTTGTGATTGCGAATGCGGATCTCGAACGATTCATCCATCCAGTGCTGGTTTGAATCCACGTGATAGTTGGTGCGCTTACGTTCGCCAACAACATCAAAGGCGTTGCCGGTGTAGACCCGAATAGTTTCATCCTTCGGCGTGTGATCGATTGTGTTTTCGCCGACGAACTCCAGATGGCCATCGGTATCGCGACGGTAGAAACGCAGTTTGCCCTTGGGCAAAGCTATTCCGAGGTGATTGGCCTCAGAATTCTTGAATTCCTCCATCACATAGACTTTTGGATTTGAAGCGGTCCCGTAATTGACGTCAGCGCGTATTTGGTCGGGATTGTAATAGCCGTATTGCGCGGTCTGCGCGCCATCATAAATGAACAACCGCTGGGCGTGAATTCCGGTAGCGCCGACGAACTCCACCTGCTTGGTTTCCTCGTCGCGCAGAGTCGTTGGGCGTTGCAACGTATAGAGATGGAATTCGTCGAATGATTTTTCCTGGACCGCCGACGCCATGCCAGCTTCGTCTACCGCCATGGCTTTCGCGGCATATGCGCGGCCGGTAAGCGTCGGTTCCTGGATCTTGCTGACATCGCCCGCCAGCAATTTGATGCGCGCATTCTCAAACGTTTTCCCGCTCTGGTTGCGCATGGTGATCCATCCGATCATGTCCAGCAAATCGGTCTTTTTGCCCGGATCATCCTGCACCACCACGTTGTAATCAGATTGCCAGGTCATGCCGCCGCTGACGTAAGAAATTTCCGCATCGAATTTTCCCGGCGTGTTGGTCTCGAGCAGCCAGTTCAGCGTCGGCTTAAGAATTGAATCTGCGCTTAGCGCGGGAAAGATTGGCTGCCCAGGCATGCCAAAGCGCAACACGCCATCGACTTCGATGATGGGCTGGGTGGACGCCTGCTGCGGGTCGCCGTTGATGAAGTTGGTGGGCACGTATCCGCTGCGAATAACTTTGCCCTTTACCTTGACGTCGCTGCCATCGGCGTTTCGTCCGACTGAAAAGTCAATGGTTTTTCCTTCATAAAAGGAAAGCAGCAACTCCTGCGAAATGGGATCGTTGCGATAGTTCTGCTCGAGAATCTGCAAGGCGCGACCCCGAGGATCACGCAAGATCACTGAATCTGGCTCCAGGTGCGCCGCCACCCCGGTGTAGTGCGCCTCGTTGACTCCCGACTTCAGATCGAGAGGAACATATTCGCGCGCGACAAAAAAATTCTGGTTGTAGATAGTAAGAGCAGCAGCGCTATCGTCTGCGGTCTGCTCAGACGTATTCTGCGGGGCCGGATTCTGCGCACCGGCAGCCGCGTTAGATATCCGGAAGTTCAATATCAGGAACAGAACGAACAAACTGGTGCCGAACAAACACAGCCGTGCGCGCGACTGGCGCCACACCGCCAACACGTTCTTCATGGAGCCTCCCAAATTGCGCGGACCTGGAAGGGGAGGAAGAATTCCGGCCCTATCCAGAGAACGTGTAAGTAGCGGCGACTTGCGAGCTATGTGGAAGGCGAGGAAATACAGGGTAAATCTCGGAATAGCGCTGCCCGGACCGGTCAAAAGACAGAAACCGGCCCGGGAACAGCGGGCCAGGGGTGGAATATCTGTGGATTAATGGACGGCAACGTCAGAAGAGACTGGGCCTCCGGCGCCTTGGGTGGATGCGGTGAAGACTTCTTTTACGCGTTTAGCGATCGGCACCTCCTGCGCCACGCCGTTTATAGCTACTTGCTCCAGGAACCAGTGTTCGCCATAGCGATGAAAACGAAGATAGCTTCTACCGTCTGGCGACGGCCATGCACTGATAGTGAGAAACATGATGGGTTTCGAGTTGTCGCTGCTTAACGTGACCACGTTTCGGTCTCTGTTGAACAAGACCGTGTAGTCACCTGAAGGAGAATCTTTCCCTCCGGCCACGAACGAGAAAGGCACGGTTACCCGAGCCTGGTGCGTAATTTGTCCGCTGGCAGCGATTGCAGTTAGCAGCACGGCCAAACCCGCGAAGCTTCTGATCTGTCTTGTCATTGTCGATTTTCTCCTTTTTATTTGTGGCAACGCAGCAAGCGGTGGAGGGTCGCAGCGCTTGACCACCAACCATCTATCGGGTGCAGGAGAGAAAGCTGTACCGTTTTTCGGGCAGAATTTAGTACAGGTGAAAGTTGGAGAAAGTGGTGGCCGATGCGCGCGAATGGAAGGGAGCACGCGAGATTATGGAAGGCGTGTATCGCCAAAATGCCGGAGGCGGACGTGGACGTCCGCCCCTACATGGCCGGCTTTAAATATCCAGGTTCTTTACGTCGAGCGCGTTTTCTTCGATGAACTTGCGGCGGGCTTCGACGTCTTCGCCCATCAGAGTGGTGAAGATGGTTTCGCACTCAGCGATGTCTTCGAGCCGTACAGATAGCAAGGTGCGGCGCTCGGGATCCATGGTGGTTTCCCAGAGCTGTGGGGCGGTCATTTCGCCCAGGCCTTTGTAGCGTTGCACGGTGAATTCTTTTTTGCCCTCGCCGAGAACGTAATCGAACAGCTCGCGGGCGGTGGATTTTTCTACTTCTTCTTTGACGGCCTTCTTGGTCGATTTCGCGGACTTCGGCGACGTTTTCTCGTCGCCCGGACGGGCGTGGGCGCCCGTGCCCACATGGCCATCGCCAGATTCCTCGTCTGAGCCCGCAGCTTCCCCGTCTGCGCCTGCTCCATTACCACTGGCTGATCCCTTGGACAGCGTTTCGACGATGAATGGCGGTTCCATGTAAGGCTCGATCTGCTTGAATTTCGCGAGCATTTGCCGGTACTCAGGCGCGGACGCCAGCTCCCAGTTGATGAGGTGTTCAGCGCCCTGCGAATTCAAATAGCGCACTTCCCAGAGGTTGTGCTCTTCGTCAAAGCGAGCTTCGACTTCCTTGAACTGAAGTTCTTTTTGTAGCTTCTTCAATTCTTTTTCGAGTTTCTCGATTTTCTTGGGCTGAGTTTTCTTGTCGCTTTCAAAGTCAGCACGCTTGGCCAGATCGAGTTTAGGTAAAAGATCGGTGACTTTCTCCGCCCGCAGGCGCTTGTTCACCTTGTCGTGAAAATCGAGATACTCCTTGAGCACGGTAATGAACTTTGCCAGGGCCGAACCTTCCAGTTTGGCCGCGCCTTCGCCGTAGCGAACGATGAGACCTTCGGCAGCGCGCTTGACCATTACTTTCACAAACTCGCGCTCGTCTTTGATGTACTGCTGCGACTTGCCCTTCTTGATGGAGAATAGTGGCGGCTGCGCAATGAACACGTTGCCCCGCTTGATCAGGTCTTGCATGTGGCGGAAAAAGAACGTCAACAGCAACGTGCGGATGTGGCTTCCGTCCACGTCGGCGTCAGTCATCAGAATAATCTTGCCGTAGCGCAGCTTGGCGGGGTCGAAGTCTTCCTTTGAAATGCCGGTACCAAGCGCGGTGATCATGGCGCGGATTTCTTCATGCGCCAGCATCTTGTCGTAACGTGCTTTTTCAACGTTGAGAATTTTTCCCTTCAGCGGAAGGATCGCCTGGAAGCGGCGGTCGCGGCCCTGCTTCGCGGTGCCACCTGCGGACTCGCCTTCTACCAGAAACAGTTCGCAGCGCTCCGGCTGCCGTTCGCTGCAATCTGCTAGTTTGCCGGGAAGGCCACCGCCATCCAGAGCGCCTTTTCGACGCGTCAGATCGCGGGCTTTGCGTGCGGCTTCACGCGCACGGGCCGCGTCAACTGCCTTGTTGATGATCTTGCGTGCTACGGTTGGGTTCTGCTCGAGATATGCGCCCAACCGTTCATTCACAAACGCCTGCACGATGCCGGCGATATCGGAATTCAACTTGCCCTTGGTCTGGCCCTCGAATTGCGGCTGGGAGAGCTTCACGCTGATAACCGCGACCAGGCCTTCGCGCACGTCATCGCCGGTGAGATTTTCTTTTACGTCTTTAAACAGGCCCATTTGCTGCCCAGCATAGTTAATGGTGCGGGTCAGCGAGGTTCGGAAACCAGAAAGATGCGAGCCGCCGTCAATTGTGTTGATGTTGTTGGCAAAGCTGAAAACGCTCTCGGAATATCCATCGTTATATTGCAGGCCGATTTCCATGGCCACCGCATCGCGCTCGGCTTCCATGTAAATCGGTTTGTCGTGCAATACCTGTTTGCCGCGGTTGAGGTGCTTGATAAATTCCGCAATGCCGCCGTTGTACTTGAACTCTGCCGACTTGGCTTCGCCAGTTTTCGAGTCAGTGGTGCGTTCGTCGGTAAGCGTGATCAGCAGGCCTTTGTTGAGGAAGGCCAACTCGCGCAGGCGCTGTGCCAGCGTGTCGTAGTTGTATTCAGTGGTGCTGAAGATGCTCTTATCGGGCAGGAAGCGGACCTTGGTCCCGCGCTTGGCTTTTACCGCGCCGGTCTTCTTCAGCTTGCTGGTGGGCTCGCCTTTTGAGTAGGTCTGCTCCCAAGTGAAACCGTCGCGCCAGATTTCAAGTTCCAATTCTTCGCTGAGCGCGTTAACGACCGAAACGCCAACCCCGTGAAGTCCGCCGGAGACTTTGTAGGTTGAGGAATCGAACTTGCCGCCAGCGTGCAGCTTGGTCATCACCACCTGCGCGGCGGGAACTTTCTCTCCATCGAGATCCATCATCTCCACGGGAATGCCGCGCCCGTTGTCGATTACAGTGATCGAGTTATCGATATGAATGGTGACTTCGATTTTGTCGGCATATCCCGCGAGGGCTTCGTCAACCGAATTGTCGACAACTTCGTAAACCAGATGATGCAGCCCGAGCTCGCCGGTTGAGCCAATGTACATAGCCGGACGCTTGCGGACAGCTTCCATCCCGCCGAGAACCTTGATGGAATCGGCGTTGTAATCGCCGTTGCCATTAGCGACGGCCCTCGCGTTCTTGGCTTTACTTTCCTGGGCTTTTTCTTCCAGGATTGCTGCTGCGTTAATCTCTTTGGTCGCCATTCAGATTGGGGGAGAGCACCTGGTTCAGACCACCTTACATTTACCCACAAAAAAGGGGCCGCGCCCAGTAATCTTCCGGAGCCCTTCTTGATGCCTGCAGATTTCCCACAAATAACTGAAATTCCAATAACTTAAGGCATCTTTTGATATTCTCAATTTTACCACAGAGTGGGTCGTTTTTCGACCCCTGAACCGGCCCGGTAAACTGCTGCATTTACGGTATTTCCACAGGCTAAATCACAGCCTCGGGACCGCCGAGCGTTCACCGAATTGCTGAGTAGGATTTTTGCAGTGTTCGTTCAGTTACCTCTTCGAATTATACGGTCGAAGGCTGGGTTTCGGGTGGCCGCGACCTGATAACATACGGAACAGGTTAATTTCCAAATGAGTGTTCCTGTTTCGCAAATGTGGACGGTGGCTACCTATGTGCTCGGGCAGAAAATTGCCCGGCGCAAGCAGTATCCGCTCGTCCTGATGCTCGAGCCTTTGTTTCGCTGCAATCTGGCCTGCGCCGGATGCGGCAAGATCCAATATCCAGCACACATTCTGAAGCGCCAGCTCACGCCCGAGGAATGCTTCAAGGCGGTGGACGAATGCGGCGCGCCCATGGTTTCAATCCCCGGCGGTGAGCCACTGCTGCATCCTCAGATCGCTGAGATCGTGGAAGGACTGGTCGCGCGCAAGAAATACATTTATCTATGCAGCAACGCGCTGCTGCTCAAAGAGAAGATCAACCTATTCAAGCCTTCGAAGTATTTGACCTTCAGCATTCACTTGGACGGCCAGCGCGAACATCACGATATGTCAGTCTGCCTGGAAGGCGGCTACGACAAGGCTTTCGAAGGAGTGCGCGAGGCGGTTCAGCGCGGCTTCCGTGTAACCACAAACACGACTTTGTTCGACGGCGCTGATCCCAAGAGTGTGCGCGCATTCTTCGACGAGATGATGGAGCTGGGTGTCGAGGGCATGATGCTTTCGCCCGGGTACTCGTACGATAAGGCTCCAGATCAGCAGCATTTTCTGGGACGCGCGCGAACAAGGAAATTATTCCGCTCGATTCTGGCAAACCGCAAGAAGACATGGCGGTTCAATCAATCGGTTTTGTTCCTTGAATTCCTGATGGGCAAACGCCATTATGCCTGCACGCCATGGGGCATGCCGACTTACAACATTTTCGGCTGGCAGAAACCGTGCTATCTGTTGCAGGATGGTTACGCCGATTCTTTCAAAGAGTTGCTGGAAACCACCGAGTGGCAGAACTACGGAACGGAGTCCGGCAACCCACGTTGCACCAATTGCATGGTGCACAGCGGATACGAGGCTTCGGCGGTCAACGAGACGTTCGGTTCGCTGCGCGGGTTCGTCGACACGGTGAAGGCGACGTTGTTCAATCGCTACGAGGATCCCGGGGCTGCTCGGCTGCTGGACGAAATTGCTTCTGAATCGGCAGGCCCGCTGGTGCAGATCGACACGCAATCGTTGGAAGAAACACGGGCCTGAGCATCCACCGGAGATGGATTGAACGTCGAGCGGACCATTGCGGACATCGAGGAATTAGAAGAAATCTTCTCGCTCTCTGACATCCGCCCGCTAACCGCCAGCGACGTCGCCGCTGCAAATCGAAGACACGATGAGAGGCTCTCGCGCAGCCCGTGGTTCCGGCTCTGGCAGCAGTACGGCATTTGTTGCCGCACCGAGCCTCCAGTGCTTCGATTGCCCGAATAATAAAGAGATTCCACAATCATGAGCGTTCCGCAACGCGGCACCAATCCCGACGAACTTGAACATGCGCCCGGGCGCGAGCGCGAAAATCTTGAAGGCTGGATTCCGGAGCTGGCCGGCGGGGAAGAGGTCCGCGCCGCCCTCGAGAAGGCATTCGATTTTCGCGGAGATATCACACTCACTTTGAAAAACGGCGAGAAGGTCGAAGGTTACATTTTCGATCGCCGCACCGGACATTCACTCGCCGATTCAGTCGTCCGCCTATATCCAAAAACTGGCAATGAGAAGATGTCGATCTCCTACGCCGACATCGCCGCTCTCGCCTTCACCGGCAAAGACACCGCCGCCGGCAAAAGCTGGGAAGCCTGGATGAAGAAGTACAACGAGAAGAAAGCGGCAGGAGAGAAGAACATCGGGCTGCGCCCGGAAGCGCTGGAGTAGCAGGACTGTTTCTGAATCTCACTTCGCAGCGGGAGCCTGCCTTGGATGAGTTCCTATGCCGAAGCTCAGCCCCCCGATCAGATCGTTCACTTCATCTTCACTGCCGCCGATAAACGTGAACGAAACGATGTAGCCTTTCTCGATCATCACCAGCGAGCTCTGCCACATCATCAGCTTGCCGCGCTCTTTGCTGAAATCGGCACGCGCCAGTTGCTTTGTGCCGACGGCAAAAGCGTACGGCTGATTGACGACTTTGAATCCGCGGTTCTCGGCGAGCTCGCTGATGGGGTTGAGATAATCGGCGGCCGTCTTGATGCCGTGATAGTTCGCCAGCGGCTCGGCAGCGATTACGACGGCCGAATCGATCGTCTCCCCCGTCGCGCCGGGCGGGCGCTCGAAAACGGCAAGCAGGGTCTTGGAAGAGTCCGAACTTGCCGGCTTCGATTGATCAGTGGCTGGAGCGCTGGTCGCAGTCGGCGATTCCGCGTTCGCGGACTGGTCGGGCGAGTCTTCATCTTGCTGCATGTCTTCGGTGCGATCCACCCAGCCAAAAATGACTTGGTATGTGAATCCGAATTTCGGACAGCGGAGAACCTGGTCGGCCAGCGGCCCACACTTTTCCTCAATGACTTTTTTCGGCAGGCTTGCGGGTTTATGAGTTTGCGCGGACAGAGTTCCCGCGATAAGGAATAAGAGGACGGAAAAGCGAGGAAGGCTCACGCCTCTATCCTAACGAAAAGTACGTAGCCTCTTCGACTTCGAGTCGCCAGCGAATGATCGCGCTCCGCTCAGAATGACAAATTGAGGAGTGTATAGGCAGAGGTGGTGAATCACGCGGCGCGGCCACTCAGCTGCTGCGTGCAATGCGCACACCGGCGGGCATCGATGGGAATCTCGCTCAGGCATTCGGGACATTTTTTCGTGGTGGGGTCCGCTGGCGCGTCGGACCGGTGCATGCGAGCGACCAGCAGATTCACCGGGGTCACGACAAAGAAGTAAACCGCGGCGGCAACCAGCAGGAAAGAAATCGCAGCATTAATGAAGTCTCCGACCGGAAAGTGCGTATTGCGAATGGTGAAGCCAAGATAAGAAAAATCCGGCTTGCCGACGATCGCCGCGATCAGAGGCGTGAGCAGGTCTTTGGTGAATGCGGTAACTACGCCAGCAAAGGCGGCGCCGATAACCACGCCGACCGCCATGTCCACAACGTTTCCGCGAAGAATGAATTGCTTGAACCCGCTGAGCATAAGCGCCTCCGAGTAGGGAAAACAGAGTATTCCTCGGACGGAGCGTCGTCAACGGGTGCGGCGTCCCTTCGGGACTCAATCAAGTCGCCCTACGCGTTCCCAGCACTCACGTGCTGGGCTAAATAGATAGCGCCGCTGTGCGAGTCACGTGAAGGCCAAGCACGTAGATAGTGTCGCTGTGCGAAGTCCCACTATAGGGTAATCGAGCTTCCTCATAACCGGCGTCCCTTTCGAGTGCCCATTCAATTTTGGTGTTTAGAAAGTTCGCCTCGTATTGCATCCAGAAAGGTACGTTCCGACAGCCCAGAATATTTCGCATTACCTTCTCGCACGCGAGCGACGTCATCGATCGCCTCGGGTACAGCGACGCCCTCCACTAATTCCCAATCTTTTTCTGAAGTAAAGAACTGTCCTTTAGCGTGGTGCTGGAGTACCAAAACGTATCTATGGCCTGGTTGTATTGAGTAAATGCCGAAATCGTCATAGCGTACATCATTAATCGTTTTTCCGTTCTCAAGCTTAATACATCCACCGTCGATTAAGAGGTCTGCAAGTTGTCCTGGCAATATCTGGGTTGGACCGGGGGCCAGGACCTGCTCGACTGACAACTTGACGTCAGTGTATGTAGCAAGGCGAGTTAGAGTCAGATAGGGCTGATAGCTGTCGAAGGTGGCGACCACGATGGCTTCATTGTCGAAAAAAGGCAGCTCAGTTCGATTGCCAATACTTCGAGAGGAGCCTCCGGCTCTGGCGGGTTGCGGTTGATCTAAAGGAACTCCAGTAATGCTGAAAGAATCGAATACGTCGCCACGTTCTTTTAGAATTTGGAGCTCAGCAGGGTCATTAGGTGGGGGCAAAGCAGGTATGGCGATTCTTCTCCAGTCATCGTGCCTCGTTGCAGGCTTGCTTGTCTTAGTGCCAGTAGACTGGGCACATGCCGCAACCTGAATCAGAAATAGAGATAGAAAGAAGAAGCACCGAAACACTAGACTCATCGAAATCATCCCTTTTATGCAAACCGTCAGCAAACTTCCATTGTAAAACCTACTTCCCAGATCGACTCATATTAAGGTCGGGCAGGGTGGAGATCGTTGCCGTGCGGCTGAGAACGTGCGCCCGACTGTTCGCGACCGGAAAGCGGGCCATCGCGGGAAGTTTGCTCGCATGAGGCGCGTCTGGCTCTTCGTCAAAATAAGGCGCCCGCCCTTCTAAAAGGCCGAAGATCGGGCACCCATAATAATCATGAGCCGGCGCGCCTAGCTTACTGTTGCACCACGCTTCCGTTGTCTACTGATCTGCTTAGCTCTCGCGGCCTGGAGTGCAGCGAGAACGCCACATTCCGCTCCTGGTTGACCTTGACGGTCTGCGCCAGGTCAACGAGCGCAAGCGGCACGTTCTGCTCTGCACCGTCCTGCGAGATGCAATGAATGTCCTCGCCTTCAACCCAGTACCGGCTCGCGATCAATGCCGTACCGGCCTGCAGGGCAATTACCGTAACCTGTCTGTGCTGTTGGGCTGGCATCGATCTCGGCTCGCTGTAGGTTATGCGGCGAACCGGCGAATCGTCTGACCGCGAAGTCTCCGACTGCACCGCCGAAGCCGGCTGATAGAGCGACGAACTCCCGCGATAGGCGCTCGGCCGGTAGTCCGGCTTGGGCACGCCGTTGTTTGCGACCGCGAACGGCACTTCCACGTCTTCCATCAGGCGCAGCGTGAGGCGGGTCTCGCCTTTGAGCGTCGGGAATGGCCCACGCGCGGGCAGAGTCAGAATCTTGCTCGGCCAAAACACAGGGACAGTCCACAGCAACGCGTCGCGCTTGGGATGTCCCTTACCCTTGATGTCGCCCTGGGCGTCGACCTTGTTGTGCGGCGCGGAGATAACCTTCGCAGAAAGGGGCAGTACGTTTGCGCCAGGCAGGATCATGCGGTCGAATTCAATGCTCATCCACCCCTTACCCCAGAAGTGGCCGGGCGCTTTATAGTCTTGCAAATGCCCGCTGAGCTCAGCCCCGCGCGGGAAAACCGAATGCCCGAATGCGCCGAGCGGACCAAGGTTACACAGGACGGGATCGCCCACCTGCGCAGTTTTAGGTGAAAAATTTGGCTCGTCCATGGTGCAGTGCAGGAGCGTTCCGGCTGGAATCAGGTCCCTGGTTGCAGCTTGAACGACGATGGAAGAGAGAAAAACCGAAAGAGCTAGAAGCAGATACTTCCGAGACATGGCGCCTCCTCATGACTACGCTGAGAACACGCCCCATATCTCGGTACCCGAGATAGGCAGGGATTGTAGCACGAACGGCTGCCGCTTCTCACGATAAAAATCATGTATCCAGATCGGCCCTTGACAGCTCGCAATCGCGAAGTGATGATGGCGTTCCGCCGCTACCGACTCAGAGCGGAAATCGAAAAAGATGGACACCTCCCACAATCGTCGCGAAGAGGCCCGGCTTTCTATTGAATTGAAATTATTTGCAGCTAATAAGAAGGAATGGCTGACAGATCATTCCGGCGACTACGTTGTGGTCCAAGGAACGACAGTTCTTGGCTTCTTTGAGTCATGGGAAAAAGCGCTCCGCTCAGGTATTGAGGCTTTCGGAGTCAGGGATGACTTTCTTGTAAAGCAGGTTCTCCCACAGGAGCCCGTCTATTTCGTATTCTGACAACGTCGCAAAAAGGCGACTTGTTCGTTAGCCCTTTCACGTAGCTCACGTACCTCATCCGGCGACCTATCGGCCGGGGTCTTATTGGGGGAGCGAGATGTTTCAGTGACTTCCCTTGGCAAAACCCGCGCCTCTGCGAGCTCGGCGAGCACGCGAGAAAGCCCCGTTAACTGCGAAAGATCGCGCTTTATGTTACCAATAAGTAGTTTGCGCTCCGGAACAGGTAACGCCGTCAAAAATTCTTCGCTCGCTTCTGGGCCGAGGAGTCGATAGGCGTTCGTCGGCGAGATCTGTTTCTTACTAACCGCATCGGAAAGAGCACGAACTCGATCCGCCTTGTCCCACCCCAGAGAGACTATCCACTTCGCCGGCTCACCCTTTGTGCGTGCGGCCGCTAGTAGGGTCGAGTATTTCTCCTTAAACGCCATTCGCGCAGCGATGGCATCTCCGTCGTTCAGCAGCTTACGCGCTGCTTGGAAGGCTTCTGCCATTTCCTCCGTCCAAACCGTAGAAGCCTCTTCTGACTTCGGGCAGAGTGACCAAGCCTCTTCGACCCCAGGCCGACCGTCGCTTGTAATATCTGGAGAAAAACCTGCAAGTTCTCGCAGTTCTGCTATTTTTGGAAACCATTTCAGTTCTTTGATTGCTCTTCTAATTGCACGGCGAAGTTTGTCGAGCGGTATGTCTGCAAGGGATGTAACATAAATCGCTTGACGTTCAGCCGTCAGCCCTTCGCCGAATGCTTCTCCTAGAGCCATCACCTCGCCTAAGACCCAATCAGTGACGCTGGTGTCGGAGGAGTTCTCGCGCCCTTGCGCTGGCGGCAAGATTGTCAAGTTTTCGTTTTTCGGCTTTGCTGGTACTGGCATTTGACCTCCACTTAACATTCTCAAAATAGAATCTGTCAATCGTAATTCCACGCTGCCTATCATCGATTGCGGCGTTCGTTATGAGATCCTGCACTTCCTCTATCTTCCGTTTAGTGTAGGACGCCTCCGCCTTCACCGCTGCCTTGACGGTAACGACAAGGCTATTAGTGGCTGGAAGATGCAGCGCCTCAACAATCTGCCCGGCTGAGTGCTCAGCTAAGAAGTCATCAATAAATTTGTCGGCTTCTACTCCTCTGCGTCTGGCGTGATTTGCCGCCGTGAATAACTCCTGTAGCAATCCATCCTCGGAAAGATTTGAATTACGTGTCTTTGCCTCGACCGCCGCGATTGCGGCACTCATTGATGTCCCAGGGAGTCCTAGTACGTCTAATATCCGTTGAGCTGTTTTCTCAAGATTGACGGTTGCCGGTTTAGCACCTTTGTTAAATAAGTCTTGTTCTTGTGTTTTGTTCAAGGAGTCTTGTTCTTCCTTATATGCACCGTCATTGATGTCGCTACAATGCGCCACCGCTGTCGCATTAGACGACGCACGTGGCGCAGCCGGCGACACCCGTGACCAAGACTCCGACTCCCGCGTCGCGATAGCGACACTCACGTCGTCAAGCAAGAACTCTTCATCTTCGATTTTGTCGAAGAGAGGAGTAGAGGCCGCCTTCGGGCGGGGCGGAACGGGCAAAACGAAATACATTTTTACGGTCGAGGTCTGCACGATCCGGATTAGTTTCAACTCCTCGAGGGCCTTGAGAGACCGTTGGACGGTTCTTTGTGACACATTTAACACTTCAGCTATTTTGGCGGTGCCTACCCAGGTTGAACGCGTGTGGCAGTTAGCATACCTCTCCAGCGTGTGGTAGACGGCTATATCGGTCGCCTGTAATTTTCGAGCGTAATGATCGATAAAACTATTATCGGTCGTATAGAAGTTTTCTCTCCGACCGCTGCGGACAGATTCTCTCACTTGCATACTGGTTCAGAATTTCTCCTACAAGGATGAACCGATCATACGGCGGAGACGAGCGTTGTGGCGGAATTGAATAGGGCAAGCTCATTCGAAATGTTGTGTAAAAGAGGGAAAACTTGTGAGTGGCAGCGGGAAAGGAGGTTGTTATTAGAACAGGGGAAGATGACCGCGTTTAATACTGAAAAACGTCTGCCAGTTCAAGTGATTCGCGCGGTGCTCCAGCATGTCTAGGGCAACAACAATCATCGCCTATACAATTTCTGCAGAACGATTCGTTGCAGATTAAGCATTGGAGCGAGTGACCCTTCAAGGGACGTCCACAGTGAGCGCAGTCTGCGGTATCGGTATAAACTCTAGCCGCGTTCACTGCACGACGGGCTTCCTGATCCTTTCGATCTTTTTCATCCCAACAAAACGACATATTAAAACCTCGAAAAGGTGCGCATTGGCAGACCCTCAGATCCTCATCGGCATGACGATGTAGCGGTACTTGTAATCTTCGCTCTCGGCGGGGCGGAGCTGGCCGGCGGATTGGGAGTCTTTAAGTTCCAGGCGAACGTCGCCAGCACCTGCGGCCTTCAGGAAATCAGTGATGTATTGGGCATTGAAGCCGACCGTGAGCGGCTCGCCGTTGTAGTCAACTTCGATAGAATCCTCGGATTCGCCGGTTTCGGTTGATGAAGCGGAGAGCTTTAGTTCGCCCTTTTCCAGCTTCAGGCGCACGGCGCGCGAGCGCTCGTCGGCAAACTGGGCCACGCGGGAAATTGCTGCGCCCAAGTCTTCGCCGTGCAGTGCGATGATCCGGTTATTGTCCTTGGGCAGAACGGCTTCGAAATTGGGGAATTGCCCGGTGAGCTGGCGCGAAGTCAGCAGCCGCTGGCCGATGCGGAAGAAGAGGGTCGATTCATCTTTCGCGAATTCGATAGTCTCGACATCGGTCGAGTCCACCAGGGACCTGAGCTCGTCCATGGCTTTCTTCGGGACGAGAGTTTTCAGTTCACCGGAGACGCCTTCGAACTTCTCGTTGGCGCGCTCAACGTGCGCCAGACGATGACCATCGGTCGCAACCATGGTGATCGACTCGGGCTTAAGCACCATTAGCGCGCCGTTCAGGGTATAGCGCGATTCTTCGTTGGCGATCGCGAAGCTGGTGCGCGCAATCATCCCGCGGAGGACCTGGGCGGGAATCTTCACCACGTTGGCGGTCGGAAACACCGGCAAGCTGGGGAAATTAGAACGTGCCATGCCGACCATCTTGGTGTTGGAACGCCCACAGCGAATGCTTACCCAGTGGTTTTCGAGCAGCTTGATGGTGATATCGGCATCGGGCAACAGCTTTACATAGTCATGCAGTTTGCGGGCAGGGATGGTACACGCGCCTTCTTTCTTCACCTTGGCGCTGCAGGAAGTGCGAAGGCTCAGGTCAAGATCGGTCGCGGTGAGCGAGAGCCGGTCACCGCCGGCTTCGAATAAATAATTCGACAGAATGGGAATCGTCGTCTTGCGCTCGACCACTCCTTGGGTTGCGGCCAACTCGCGGAGCAGTTCGAACTTGCTGATGGTGATTTCCATCGTGGAGGTTCCGATTGCGGAGGATGCGATCGCTTCTACCGGCATAGACCAAAGACCCCTGCTCGTGTGATGCGACCTGCCCTGAACGAAGTGGACTCGGGTGTGGTCGCCTTACTTCTAGTACTTCCTTATATCAAATCAAAATACATTAAAACCAGTAGTAACAGTAGGTGAGTCGGAAAAGTGGAAATCCATTCCAAGTGTAATGCTTCCTTCAATTCCACTCACTACCTTCGTGTCCAAGATCAGACCCGATTGGAGGAGCCTACCACCGTACAAAGGGAACGATTCCTGAGTTTCGCTTTCGGTATTCACAGCTTTCACAACCTGCCCACAGCGATTATCTTGCAAGACCGGCGAAAAACAGGAAATCGTGCCCCGAACTAGCATTTATCCGCCAAGTTGCTCGGTAAGTTTGTTGAGCATCCTGTTCAAATCTTTGTCGTTCTTCCGGGTCCCTTCAATCTTTTCGACCGAGTGCAGCACCGTGGTGTGGTGCTTGCCCCCGAACTGGCGGCCAATTTCAGGAAGAGACGCTTCGGTCAAATGCTTGGACAAATACATGGCAATCTGCCGCGGATAAACAATGGCTCGGGAATTATTTTTTGCTTTGATCTCCAGCAGCCTGAGTCCAAACTGCTCGGCCACAGCTTTCTGGATGGACTCGATGGTGACCTTGCGCGCCTGCGAATCGATAAAATTCTTCAGCACCTGCTGCGTGTACGGAAGCGTGATCTCGGTGTTAGTAAGAGATGAGTGCGCGACTAGGCGGATAAGCGCACCTTCCAGTTCACGCACGTTGGAGCGAATATTCGAAGCAATGAACAGGGCAACGTCGGTGGGAAGAGTGATTCGTTCCTGCTCACCTTTTTTCTGCAGGATGGCAACCTTGGTCTCTAGATCAGGCGGTTGAATATCGGCGATCAATCCCCACTCGAAGCGGCTGCGCAGACGATCTTCAATTTCGGCGAGCTCTTTCGGCGGACGGTCGCTGGCGATCACGATCTGCTTCATCGACTCGTGCAGCGCGTTGAAGGTATGGAAGAACTCTTCCTGAGTGCGTTCCTTTTGCGCGAGGAACTGAATGTCATCGATCAGCAGGACGTCGACGTTCCGGAACTTGTCGCGGAAAGTGGTCATCTTGTCGTAACGCAGCGAGTTGATCATTTCGTTAGTGAACTTCTCGCTGGAGACGTAGCAGATGGCAGCCTGCGGCATCACGCGCTTGACCTCGTGCCCGATCGCCTGCATGAGGTGGGTCTTGCCCATTCCCACTCCGCCGTACAGGAACAGCGGGTTGTAGGCCTTCGACGGACGCTGGGCCACTGCCTGGCATGCCGCGTGAGCGAACTGGTTGCCGCTGCCGATCACAAAGCCGTCGAAGGTATAGCGCGCATTGAGTTGGGCCGCGCCGTCCCAATCGAAACGCGACTGTGCTACATGAATAGCTGGAGGGGCCGCTGGTGGCGCGGAAAGCCCGCCGTCGTGCCGCACCGGAGTCGCCGCGGGATCATCCTCAGGCGTAACGAACTCCACATCGCGATAATCCATGTTGAGATTGTCGAGCGCCTCCTGGATGAGGTCGGCATACTTATCACCCACATGACGAAACTCGACCGTGGGAACGCGAATATACATGATCCCATTGCTCGAGTGACTGTAGCGCGTAGGTTTCAGCCAGGTATCGTAGGAGTGCCGGTTGATTTTCTTTTCGAGCGCATCCAGGATGCGCAACCACGGATTCGGAGACAGAGTAGGAGTCGGAACAGACATAATAAAAATTTTAAGAGGGGCCGCTGGCTGGGGCAGCGCCTGGCTACACCAAGTTTACTGTTTCGGTATCGTTTTGTTTACCAGAGAAGCTTTGCTCGACGAACTGGTGGTGGAACCAAATCCATCATGTTCAACAGAGCGTCATGCTAGCACAAAAAATTTCGCTTTGTGGAAATCTTTTTTCAAAGAAATTTTGCGGTTGCGATTCCAACCGCGAAGAAAAAATTCTGTCAAGTAGCAGAGTTGTTAATGCCACGAGAGTGGTGCAGGAAAAATCGATTTCAGTTTCGCTTGACGGACGGCAGAGACGATTCTAACTTCCCCCGCATCATGCCTGGGCATCCCTGCAGAGAATAGTATAGCTCGAATCCTTCGGACAATTGCACTGCGCTTCGCCGATAGTGCGACTGAATATATTCGACGAGTTTCGGGTTGGTGCGAACGAGTGCAAGATTTTCGAGACCATTGATCGCGGCCTGGAGGTTGAGCAAAATCAGCCCTGTGTGGTTTTGCTGTAACGCTTCAATCTCTGCCTGCTGAATCCGATCGCTGCGCGGCCAAAGATAATAGGTGTCCCACGAAGGTGCGCGGGTGTTCAGGAACGCATACATCCCTGGATAGTACGGTGCGGCCAGAAATCCGCCATCGTGCGGATCGCAATCGAGGAACGCCGCGGCCACACTGTGCATGATTTCAGCCTGCTCGGGGGGGACTTCGAAGCCTTTCCCGTTGATGCTGATTTGCTCCACCCTCGCTGGCGCGCGCGCCTTCGTCCGGAGATGTTGCACCAGCGGCTCCATCGGCAGCCAACTGGCGAGCACCAGGAATAAGGTTGCGCAAGAAACAGTAAGCGACCATGGCCGTGCGTTCTTGCGCCAGAGCTCGAGTGACAACGCAGGGGCAGCGAGCGCGAACGGTACAACACCCTGAGCTATATGAAAAAAGTCGGAAGTGTAAAAGGCATGGATCAAAAAGCCTGTTCCCACTGCCGACGCCGCAACCGAAAGCCACTCTGCGCCGCATAGCGCGGCTCGCGTTCGGACGGAGCGCCACAGAACAGTTGCGTAAGTCAGCGGGACAGCTACGCACAACCAGGCCGCCGCGCGCGCCTGCAGCCGATCTATCCCGTGAAGGCCTCTTAAGTGAACGTGCCAGGGAAAAGGGACAGGCAGCGGCCACGCCCATCGTGGAGTCATAAGCACGGATTGAAAAAATTGGTGAGCGAAGCCGTGAACCCCGATGATCATCAAGATCATTGGCGAATAGCCGAGCAGAGTGCCGGCCGCTACCGCGCCGACGGCACGGCCAAGCGAAGGAGCGTCGCGGCGAATGCGAACGACGACAAACGCGAGGGCAACTGCGAGCAAACAAAATACGCCCGAATTTCGTCCGAAGAATGCCGCCAAGCCGATTACAAGGCCGGAAAGAAACCAGCGCTTAAGCCGTTGTGGCGACTCAAACAGGAAGGCGATAGCGGCGACCGCGAGAAGAGATAAAGTCTGTTCGTAGATCTTGTGGCGCGGGAATCCTATCATGATCCCCAGCAACATAAGAATCGCGATTCGCGCAGTCCGACTGAGCCCGGCGCGAAACATTGCGAAATAGGCCAGAGCTAAACCGATGATCGCGAACAGGTAATTCGCCAGCAGTTGTTCGAAGAATCCACTTCGCCCCAGCAACTTGAATATCGCGGCGGACCAGTAATACCGCCCGGGGTCATAGCTGAAGAAATCGCGGAGCGGAACGTCTCCCAACGCGGTGCGCTGGCTGATGTACCATAGCCAGCCTTCATCCGCCCAGTTGAAACCGTAACGCCATTGCAGCAAGAGCACTGTCAGCGAAACCGCAGCGCTGAGCAGCATAGCTTCGAAAATGTTGAGCCATTTCGCAGGCCGAACGGTGGTCCGCAGCTGCTCGACGGCCGCTGGAGAGGTCGTTTGTCCATCCGATGCGAACGACGTGCCGAAGACGACACTGACAAGCGCATTTAACAAGCGCTGCATGAGGCGAATCGTACCTCAGCGGGCAGGTATGCGGGTATTACCGTCAGAGAACGTGGGAACTAAATCCGCCAACGTCAATGAGTGATATAGGGATTTTTCGACAATTGACCTTCCCACCTTTTCGAGGCCATAGAGCTTGAGTGTGGCTAGGACTTCTCCTCGGATCGACACGCATGACTGTCGTGTAAGCTTTTCCTCGCGTATGATGCAGGGTTGTCCCTGGTTGAAAAGACGCCGCGAAAGAACCAGAATCAGCGGATGAGCACTGTTTATCGGAATGGGAGTCGTCAATGAGTAGCGTACAAATCGAGCAGAAGAGTTATGAGATGCCCCCGCGGGAGGGGATCAGCATCGCGCATTTTCTCACCGTCGCCGACGTCGAGCGATCGGCCCGCTACTACGAAAAGGTCTTCGGCGCCCGCATTCTGACCATGGGTGACGGCAACGCGCCTCCGTACCTTCAGCTTGCCAATATCTGGATGATTCTGAACGTTGGGGGCGGGCCGACCCCGGATAAGCCGACGGTGACGCTCAGCGTCCCCGACCCGAATCACATCAACAGCTTTATGAATTTCCGTGTTGCGGACATTCAAGCGTGCTACGAATTATGGAAAAGTCGAGGAGCCGAGTTCATTACGCCGCCGATCCCTAAGTACGGCGAGATTCGCTGCTACATCCGCGATCCTGACGGTTATATTATCGAGGTCGGACAGAGCACAGACCTCACGTACGGTTGATCGTAGACGGATGACGGCCCAAACGGAAGTTAGCTGTTGATAACAGGTTTTCACTCATTGACCTTCCAAAGCCCTAGGCGTAGCCAATTTCCCCAGGTGTAATAACCCCGGTCGTTTTACGTTATCCTCAGGCGTCATTTATACTTTCCTTTCACTAAATTTGAGCAGGGCATCAGCTAAGGACAGGAGCACAAGAGACTTTTCATGCCGAAACGTACATTCCAGCCGAACCGCCGCCGCCGATCGAAGGTACACGGCTTCCGGACCCGTATGAAGACCCAGGGCGGACGGGCGGTCATTTCCCGGCGCCGAGCCAAAGGGCGCAAGCGCGTTTCCGTAAAACCCGGATTTCGTGAATAAGTAAGCACGGGCGCCTCTATCGGCTCGCGCGAGGGCTCTTGCTTCAAACCAGTTTTCTTGGGAACCAGGGGCGTTCCCGCCCCGAGCAACTTTGACGGTGAATCAGGCGACCCATACTAAAACGCAAGGAAGATTTCCGAAGAGCCATCGCCTGTTACGGCATTCGGACTTTGAGCGAGTTTACAAGCAGGGGCGGCGGCATTTTGCAGCCCACATGACAGTTTTTTACTTGCGCCGTTCGGATAGCGAGTTGAACGGGCCGCGAGTAGGTTTCACCGTAAGCAAGGCTTTGGGCGGCGCGGTCCAACGAAATCGAATCCGACGCCGCTTGCGTGAGGGGGTCAGGTTGGGTGATTTCTCGACTGATGTCGCCGTGGATGTGGTGATCAATCCCAAGCGCTCGGCGCTAGCCGCCGACTTCAACGACTTGCAGAGCGAAGTCAAAAAGGCGTTTCAGGTCATCGAGAAAGATTTTCAGAAAGGGAAGCCAAAGTGATCGGCAATTCCATGAGCAGCTTTGTAGGATCCAGGTCCGGCTTGCGGTCAGTTCCGCAGGCTGTCCTGGTTTGGCTGCTTGCTGGTTATAAGCGCGTGATATCGCCGCTGTTATTGCCGTCTTGCCGCTACGTGCCAACTTGTTCCGATTATGCGATTGAAGCCGTCGAAAAATACGGAGCACTCCGAGGGAGTGCGCTAACGGTGTGGCGCGTGCTGCGCTGTCACCCGTTCGTGCACGGCGGATTTGATCCGGTTCCAGGCCGCGTCGGTTCCGATACCAGTCACTGAGTCGAATGCCAGAGTACAAGAGTCCGCAATCCGAACCCGGCACCGAACAGCGTTTCGTGCTGGTTTTTCTGTTGATGGCTGTCGTCATTTTTGGCGCGCAGCTGTATATGAAGAAGTACGCGCCGGTGCCCAGCACCGCGCAGCCGAAGCAGGCGACGCAAACCGCGCCAGCGTCGCAACCACCGGCAGTTAATCAATCGGCTGCGGCCGCCGCTACGGCACCTAAGCGTGCACGGGGTTCTTCAGCGCCTGCGCCTTCAGCCCAGCAGGCGGATTCCGAATCTGAAACTGTAATTGAGAACGATCTTTATCGAATCACTTTCACCAACCGGGGCGGGCAGGCGAAATCGTGGATCCTGAAAAAATATTCGGATGACCAGGGTCGCCCTCTCGACATCGTGAACCAGGCGGCCGCAGCCAAATACGGCTATCCCTTGGCTTTCTGGAGCTCCGACGAGTCGCTGCGCAATCAGCTGAATTCGGCGCTCTATGTCGCTTCAGAAAACGGCGCCGTTACTGCGCCCGCCACGCTGGTGTTTGAGTATTCCGCTGGCGGACTGGCGGTGCGCAAAGAGCTGCAATTCGATCACAGCTACGTAGTGCACGTTCACACTTCGGTCTCGCAGAACGGGAACCCTGTGTACGCCTTCCCGGCTTGGCCCGCAGGATTCGGAGATCAAACTACTGCTTACGCGTACGCCCAAGGGCAATTCGAATATCAGCAGAACAGCGACACCGAACACATCACCGCCAAGAAAATTTCCAGCGGGAATACGCTGCATGGAACATATGACTGGGTGGGCACGAGCAGTGCGTTCTTCGGCGCCGTTTTCATCCCCGACAATCCCGACAATCTGGATGTGGTGACGCTGCATAACGCCATCGACATTGTTACCGATCCCAGCAAGCCGACTGAGACCAAGCCCGCAGACGTTCTCGGCGTGGCGGCGGGACGTCCCGGAGAGTCGAGCGAGCGTTTTTTCGTTGGTCCAAAGTCGCTGCAGGTACTTGACTCAGTGCAGGTTCCCGCCATCGTAGGCGCGGACAAGGACCTGCGCAATGTTCTGAATTTCGGCTGGTGGGGAGCGATTGCCCGGCCGCTCTTCGAATGGCGGTTCATCGGCCTGCGCTGGTTTCACCAGTACACCAACAACTGGGGCTGGGCGATTGTCTTGCAGACGTTCATCATTACCCTGGCGCTGTTGCCCCTCCGTATTTACCAGATGAGATCTGCGCTCAAGATGCAGAAGCTGCAGCCGCAGATGAAGTCAATCCAGGAGAAATACAAGAAATACAGCATGCGTGATCCGCGCAAGCAGGACATGCAAAAGGAAATCGCGGAGCTCTATAAGCAGGAAAAAGTAAACCCGATCAGCGGCTGCCTGCCGTTGCTGGTGCAAATGCCGTTCCTGATCGCTTATTACAAGATGCTAGGCAATGCGATTGACCTACGGCAAGCGCATTGGTTGTGGATACACGACTTATCGGCCAGCGACTGGATACTACCGCTAATCATGGCGGCCAGCATGTTCCTGATGCAGCGCATGACCCCACAGCCGGGCATGGATCCGGCGCAACAGCGCATGATGAATTTCATGATGCCAGTGATGATGGGCGTATTCTTCTTCAAGCTGCCGGCGGGCCTGAATCTTTACTATGCTGAGAGCAATTTGATCATGATTGGCCAACAGGCGATCATGAACCGCACCGGAATCGGGAAAGAAATGCGCGAGATTGCCGCCAAGCGGGCGAGAAAGAAAGACAAATAGCTGTCAGCCGTCAGCCATCAGGAGAACCGCTGACGAAATGCGATATGCTTCTGCGGTAGCCGAGAACGTCAGGGCTAAAATGTCGGTCTCACACATGCGAGATTTCACTGAGAGCTGAGGGCTGACGGCTTATTTATGAATAAAATCGAATCTGCAAACCAGCTCAATGGATTTCTGAACGGCATGGTCAAGCATGCCGGACTCAAGCTGAAGTACCGTATCACAGTCGATCCGGTAATAGCCGACGACCGCGATTGGGAGCGTCCGGATATTCTGGTTGAATTTGCCGGGCCGGATTCGGCGGTTCTATTAGAGCGGGGCGCGGAACTGTTGCGCTCGATGGAACTGCTGGCGATAGAGATGCTTCGGGTTCCCGGCAGTGAGCACGAGAAGATCAGCTTCGATTGCATGGGCCACAGAAAAGCCCGGCTGGAAGAGTTGCGCATGTCGGCCAGCGTGGCCGCAGAAAAAGTCCGGCAATCTGGAACCCCTTATCACTTTGCGCCCATGTCTTCGCGCGAACGCCGCATCGTGCACCTGGCTTTACGCGAAGAGCACGATCTGACAACCGAGAGTACCGGCGAGGGCCTGCGACGGTCGGTGGTGCTGTATCCGAAAGATCACCGTCCTATCAGCCGTGAGCGGCGCTGAAGATCAGCGCTTGATTTTGCCAATCACATAGAAAATCACGGACAAAACTACGCTCAACAGGATTGACGTGGCCAGCGGAAAATAGAAAGTAGTGTTCTTGCCGCGATAGACAATGTCGCCGGGCAGTCGCCCGATGGGAAGATTGGTGCGACCGACCAGTACTAGAACGAGTCCAATAGCCGCAAGGACCAGGCCGAAAACCAAGAGCATCTTGCCGATATCGGTCACCACTCAATTTTAAAAGGAAAAGGCCTTCATGGTGGTGAAGGCCTCTGTGCGAAGCATCGACGAGGACGTAGCAAGCTACGTCTCTGCAACTATCACTTCTTTTCGGCGGTCGTCTTGTTGTCCGTGCCGACTTTGGCGTACTTGCGGCGGAAGCGCTCGACGCGGCCAGCGGTATCCATAAGCTTCTGCTTGCCGGTGAAAAACGGATGGCAACTGGAGCAGATTTCCACGTGGATGTCGCCCTTGTGCGTGGACCGGGTGGTAAAGGTGCTGCCGCACGCGCAATGCACGTTCACTTCGTTGTATGCAGGATGAATAGCTGCTTTCATGGGTTCTCCAAAGCTTAATGCCGGACTGTTTGATTCTAAAAGATGGCTGCAGGATTCAGCAAACTGGCCTTCGGCCGTTTGCTAAGGCGTAAGCTGGCTACGTCTACCCATGTGTGGTTTGAACCCTTTCATCCCCCTCGTGCATAATCTTTGCGGAGCAAATAATGAAGATGATTGTCTCTGCCGCTTTTTTTCTGCTGGTGTCCGCCATCGTCCTGGAAGCGCAAACCTCCGGATCCCCAACCCTAGCCGAAGCTGAAGCGTTCATGAACAAGGCGGAAGCGCGTCTGGCCGAGCTCAGTGTGAAAGTCAGCAAGGCGAACTGGGTCCACGATAACTTCATCACCGACGACACCGAGGCCCTGGCGGCCGACGCCAATGACGAAATCACCGCGGTTACAGCTGAATTGGTGGAGCAGGCGAAGCGCTTCGACGGCGTGAAGATGCCCGCCGAGCTGTCACGGAAATTTTTGCTCTTGAAACTTTCGCTCACCGCGCCCGGCCCGAAAGATCCCGTGTTGCGAAAGGAGATGAGCGAGATTGCGGCGTCGCTCGAATCCGATTACGGCAGAGGCAAGTACTGCGACGCGTCCGGCGAATGCCTCGATATCACAGCAATCGAAAAGATCATGAGCGACAGCCGCGACCCCAACCAGCTCAAAGACGTTTGGGTGGGATGGCACGCGATCGGCGCTCCCATGCGGAAGAAATATTCGCGCTTCGTCGATCTTTCCAATCAAGGGTCGCGAGATTTGGGATTCAAAGACACAGGCGTGTTGTGGCGAGCGGGATACGATATGCCACCGCAGCAATTTGACGCGGAGCTCGATCGGCTGTGGGAGCAGGTGCGACCACTCTATCTTTCGCTTTACACGTTTGTGCGGGCGCGGCTTTCACAGAAGTATGGCGCGCCGGTGGTTCCGCCCGATGGTCCTATCCCCGCTCACTTGCTGGGAAATCCGTGGGCGCAGGCCTGGGGCAATGTGTTCCCGATTTTGGGCTTGCCGGAGCACCGCAGCGGCTACGATTTGACGGAACTACTCAAGGCAAAAAATCTCGACGCGCGCGGCATGGTGAAATACGGCGAGAATTTTTATAAGTCGCTGGGTTTCGCACCGCTGCCGCAAACTTTCTGGGAGCGGTCGTTGTTTGTCAAACCTGCTGATAGAGACGTTGTATGTCACGCCAGCGCGTGGGACCTCGACAATAAAGACGATGTGCGGATCAAGATGTGCATTCAGATCCGGGCCGAAGATTTTGTGACCATTCACCATGAACTGGGCCATAACTTTTATCAGCGGGCTTATAAAGACCAGCCGCTGCTTTTTGAGAATGGCGCAAACGACGGCTTCCATGAGGCCATCGGCGACACTATCGCGCTCTCGATTACGCCGGAGTATCTGAAGCAAATCGGGTTATTGGAGCAGATTCCGCCGCCCGAAGCCGACATTCCAATTCTGCTGCGACAAGCTTTGGACAAAGTTGCATTTCTTCCCTTTGGACTACTAATCGACAAGTGGCGCTGGCAAGTCTTCTCCGGCGAGGTCAAGCCCGAGAATTACAACAAAGCGTGGTGGGACCTGCGCCTGAAATATCAAGGGGTGGTGCCGCCGGTTGAGCGCAGTGAGGCCGATTTCGATCCCGGCGCGAAATATCATGTGGCCGGCAATGTTCCGTATATGAGGTATTTCCTGGCGGATATCTATGAGTTCCAGTTCTACCGCGCCATGTGCCGGGAGTCGGGATACAAGGGTCCGCTCAATCGCTGTACGTTCTTTGGATCGAAAGAGGCTGGGGCCAAGCTAAACAAAATGCTCGAAATGGGGCAGAGCAAACCCTGGCCGGATGCAATGGAAGCCCTGACCGACCAGCGTGAAGCCGATGCCAGCGCTATCATTGAATACTTCGCGCCGCTCAAGAAGTGGCTGGACGAGCAGAATAAGGGGATGAAGACCGGCTGGTAGGGATTTGTGCCCATGCCTCGTGGGGGCAGAAGGGGAGTGGATTATTTAGCGGTAGAGAAGCGGCTCGTATTTGGCGTCAATACTGTCAACTCGCCAAACGTCTCCTTCTTAACCGGCCCCCGCAGTTTCACTGCGTGGTCAATCATCCACAGTTCGGGGATGATCTCGCCGACCATCTTCCCGTGACAGAAAAGCCTGACCACCGAACTCTCGGAGACCACAATGCCCACTGCCTTGGTTACGGCGCTCATGTTGGCGGCGGCAAGGTGCCTGCTGCCGAGGCCCAGGGGCACATCTACCTGCGAGGCAAAGGCGTCAAGATAACGGCAGGCGGAAAGCACGATGCCATCGTGGCTGACCACAAAGCCGCCGTCGAGTTGGGCGAGCTCCTTGATGGTGCCCCGCAGATTCGGATTGGTTACGTGCCGCGAAGATTCCGGATGCCCGACCAGGGGATCAAGAATTAACGTTCGTGATTTCGCCAGCACCGCGTCTTCATCTCCGAGGGTGAATAGTGTTCCGATCCGCCGGCCCTCGCGGCCCTCGCGCGCGATTTCCACCGCGAGTTCGATCAGCGATTCGAGGACCTCGGAATCGTATTCGGTGACCTGGCAGAGAATGCTCTCAAACATTTTGCGGACTTTGAATAGCTTAGGAAACTTTTAACTCACGACCCGTCGTTTGCTCATCCAGGCCAATCACTTCGCGCCTGTCTTCCCGGGAAGCGCTCGGTCCTTTTTTCTTTCGGAACGAAGTCAACAGGGTCTTAACAATAACGTAGAGCACAGGAATAAAGAACAGGTTGAGAACGGTGGAGAACAGCATGCCACCGACGATCGCGGTGCCTACCGAGTGCCGCCCCAGCTTGCCGGCTCCGCTTGCGAAGTAGAGCGGCAGCACACCCAGAATAAACGCGAACGACGTCATCATAATGGGGCGCAGCCGCAGTTCAGCCGCTTCGATCGCCGCATTGATGATGGTGCGGCCCTGCTCAAGTAATTGCTCGGCAAATTCGACGATAAGAATCGAGTTCTTCGCCGAAAGGCCGATCAGCATGACCAGGCCGATTTGCACGTATACATCGTCCACCAGTCCGCGCATGTTGACGAACAGCAGCGCGCCCAGCACGGCCATGGGAACCGCCAGAAGAATTATGAAGGGGAGGGCGAAGCTCTCGTACTGGGCAGAAAGCGTGAGATAAACAACCAGTAGGCCGAGAGCGAAGATGATGATCGCCTTGCCGCCGGCTTCAATTTCTTCGAGCGCCAGTCCGGACCAGCTGAATGACATCCCCTGCAACATATTCTGCTTTGCCAATTCCCCCATCGCTTTTATGCCCTGGCTCGAACTGAAGCCCGGAGCGGCCGCGCCATCGATTTCAGCGGAGCGGAAGAGGTTGTAGTGGTTGATGACTTGCGGTCCAGATGCTTCTTGCAGCGAAACTATATTAGCCAGCGGTACCAATCCGTTGGTGTCCGATCGCACGTAATACTGCCGCAAATCGCGCGAGGTCATGCGGAAAGGCTGGTCAGCTTGCACATATACGCGGTAAGAACGGTTGTTGAAATCGAAATCGTTGACGTACTCCGATCCCATATAGACGCCCAGCGCTTGCGTGACCTGGCTAATCGGAACTCCCATTGCTTTCGCTTTTTCGCGATCGATCTCTACCAGTTGCTGGGGGTCATTTGCCGTGAAGCTGGTAAATAATCCTGTCAGGTCCTGGCGCTGATGGCTGCCGGCAACGATCTTGTGAGCCACTGAATCGATATCCTGCAGCGTGTTGCGTCCCAAATCCTGCAGCTGGAACTGGAAGCCGCCAAAGCTGCCTATTCCGTTCACCGCCGGTGGCTCGAATGCGGCCACGATGGCGCCGGGAATTGCAAAGAGCTTAGGCCGCACGCGGGCGACAATGTCACTGGCGGCGTGCCCCGCGCCTTTGCGATCATCGATCGGTTTAAGAGGAGCGAAGACCAATCCATAGTTCGGCGAGCTGCCACCGGAGAGTGAAAACCCGGGGACTGCAAATGTGCCGAACACATCCGGATCGGCGCGGAGAACCTGTTCAGCCTGCTTCGCAATGTTGGTGGTGTAGGAAAGCGACGCTCCCGGTGGGGCCTGAATTACGGTTATGAAGTAGTTCTGGTCCTCCTGTGGCACGAACCCGGTAGGCACGTGAACATACATATAAGCGGTCGTGGCCAGGCCGGCCAGGAACAACACGATCATGATGTAGCGGTAATTCAGCACTCGGCAGATAGCTTTGCCGTAGCCATTTGCCATCCCGCGAATGCCAGCCTCCACGCCGCGAACAAACTTTGCGTAACCGTGGGAGAGCCAGCCGATGTGCGTCCAGTCGAACAAGGCGAACTTTGATTCTTCGCCACGCAGCAGCAGTGCTGCCAGCGCCGGCGAAAGCGTCAACGCATTGAACAATGAAATCGCGATTGAGAACGCGATGGTCAGCGAGAACTGCCGGTAGAGGATGCCGGTTGTGCCGGGAAAGAACGAGACCGGCACGAAAACCGAAATCAGCACTAGCGAAGTTGCCACCACAGCGCTTGCCACTTCCGACATGGCGACCGACGTAGCCGTGTGCGGATCGGAGTGATCGGCGTCAATGTGCCGTTGTGCGTTTTCAATGACAACAATCGCGTCGTCGACCACCAGCCCAGTCGCCAGCGTGATGCCGAAAAGTGTTAGTGAATTAATGGAGAAACCGAATATCTTGATGAAGGCGAACGTGCCGATCAATGACACTGGAATAGTGACCGCGGGAATGACGGTTGCGCGCCAGTCCAGCAGAAACAGAAAAATGACGATGATCACGATGATGATGGCTTCTTCGAGGGTCGTGACCACTTCCTTGACGGAGTCGCCTACAACGGTCGTGGTGTCAAACGCGATCACGTATCTCATTCCTGGAGGAAATGATTTCGACAAGTCTTCCAGAACGGCCTTGGCAGCCTTATCTACGTCAAGGGCGTTTGCATTCGAGAGTTGCTGGACTCCGACTCCAATAGCGTCGTGCCCGCTGTACATCAGATTAGTGTCGTAGCTTTCTGCGCCGATCTCAGCTCGGCCAACATCTTTCAACTGGACGATGCCGTTACCGGTATTTTTGAGAATTATGCTTTCGAACTCCTTAGGATCCGAAAGCCGGCCCACGACCCGCAACGCAACTTGGAAGCTTTGTTTAGGATCGGCAGGGGGTCGCCCCAACTGACCAGCGGGTATCTCGACGTTTTGTTCCTGGAGCGCTGACACAACATCAGCCGCGGTCAACTGCCGCGCCGCCAACTTTGTCGGATCGAGCCACACGCGCATTGCATATTTGCGTTCGCCAAATATCAGAACGTCGCCCACACCGGGAATGCGCTTCAGCGCGTCTTTAACATACACATCCAGATAATTGGAGATGTACTGATTGGAAAGACTGTTGTCGGGGGAAAAGAATCCCGCGGCAAAAACAAAGTTGGGATTCGCTTTTGTGATAGTGACGCCGGTGTTCTTGATTTCCTGAGGAAGGCGACCCTGCGCGGTTGCAACGCGGTTCTGCACGTCGACCGCGGCGATGTTCAAATCATAGCCGGTACGGAACACCACATTAATTGTGCTGGTGCCGTCGTTGGAGCTGGTCGAAGTCATGTAGTGCATGCCCTCGACGCCGTTAATCTGTTGCTCAAGTGGAATGGTGACGGCGGACTCGACGACATTGGCGTTGGCGCCGACGTAGTTGCTGGTCACGGTGACTTGGGGCGGCGCCAGTGCCGGATAAAGAGAAATAGGAAGCGTAGGAATCGAAACTGCGCCGGCGAGAATGATCAGCAGCGCGCAAACCGTGGCGAATATCGGTCGTCGAATAAAAAAGTCTACCAAGAGGCACCTGCCTGAATTCTGGCGTTAGAGTTGCCGGGAACGTCGGTCAAAAAGTTGGCTAGTTAGCTAAGAGGTCGCACGGGCATACCGTCCACCAGAAACTGCGTCCCGGAAACGATGACCTTGTCGCCCGGTTTCAGGCCGTCAGTAACGGCATAGTCATTTCCGATGGTGTCGCCGAGCGAGACTGCACGCTGTTTGGCTACGGCTTCGTTACCAGAAGAAGTGGCCAGATAAACAAATGCCTGACCGCCGATGCGTGTGACCGCTAATACCGGTACGGTCGGCGCCGGAGAAGTACTCCATACGACGCGCGCTTTAACCAACTGAGAGTTGCGAAATCTATCGAGCGGTGCGTGGACCGGTGCTTTAACAAGAATGCCCTGTAGAGCGTTGTCCACCTGCTGGGAGATGAAGTCGATCTTCGTTTTCTCGATCAGCTCACCACTGCTGGAGACGACTTGCACCGGAAGGCCCATGCGAATTTCCGAGGCGCGCTCAGTAGGAATGTAAATATAAGCTTCGAGATTAGTGTTCTTGTCGACTGTGGTCAGTAGCGTCTGCTGAGAAACGTAATCGCCGATATGTACGGGTACATCGCCAATAACGCCGTCAAAAGGCGCGGTGAGATGGTAGTAAGCTAGCTGGCGCTCTTGCGTGACCCGGGCAGCGCTGGCGGAATCCAGGTCCGCTTTCGAATTTTCGAACGCCTGCACCGCATAGTCATAATTCTGCTTGCTGGTCACGCCGCCCTCGTATAGACCACGCTGACGCTCTACCTCCCGCTGGTTGTAATCGAAAGTAGCCTTCTTCTGAGCTTCGGTACTCCGCTGCTGGTCCACAGTCGCTTGCTGCTTCAGGGGATCGATGGTCATGAGCACTTGCCCGGCGCGTACACGATCGCCGGACTTCACCAGGATTCGGGTAAGTGTCCCGTCCACTTGTGGCTGTATGCTCGCCGAGCGTCGCGACTTTACGGTGGCCACATATTCATCTGCTCGGGGAACTGGCGCAAGATTGACCGTCTCGACTTTTACCGGCAATGGTTGAGGAGCCGGCGCTTTCGCTTCCGTTCGGCTGCATCCCGTATTTATGAAAGCCGCCGCCAGCGCAACAGGCGCGAGGACTGCTAGTTTCGTATATTTTCTCATTGCAACGCTCCCTACGACCCAACGCTTATCAGCAAAAGATGCCGGGTGCGGGGGGTGAGATTCAAAACCTGACTTGGTATGACTCAAATCGCCGCAGGAAGGTAGTTTTTGGGCGGAGATATGGTGGATTGGCCGGCCATTCCTGCTACTTTTCATTCCTGAAGACCTTCAGGCCCTGAGGAGTCTGCTTTTGAATCCCCGCTCTTGGAGGGAAAGCCGGCTCCATGTGCCGCTAAAGCAGTTCGGAATGACAGAAAGGGAGTGAGGGCTAGATAAACTGACGAGATCTTACAGCCGAGCACTGTTACGCGACGTGCTCATCATCATCCCGATACTCGCCAGGAACATCGTCTTCGGGAACTTCGTGAGTAGTGACTTCAGAGACATCGGCGTCTTTCGCGTTCTCCACTCCATACACTGCTTCGGCTTCAAACGCGTTGCCCTCTTCAGCCAGTTCTTCAACGCTTTCAGAGTCGGCGCTCGCGGTGTCCGAAATTTGTTGGGTATCGCCAGACTGTCCAGCTGAGTCTGGACCCAGTTCGTTACGTTTGGACTTCTTTCGATTAGTCATAGGGTTTCTCCAGTTATTAGGATGACCGGCATTACTCAAAGACTCGCAGTTTTCGCGGAAAACTTTAGGCTGCCTCGCGCTCCAGTGCCGCACGGTCCCACTTGCCCAGACTAGCTGCAGCGTCATAGGTACTCTGGCAGAATTGTAGCAACGATGTGCTGGGCGATTCTGCCTTGCGGACATCTTCGTAAGGCAGCAAGAATTCTCCCAGACTGCTGTTGTAACCCGCGGCTTTAGGCTGGGCCGGCGCTTGCTTGAATCCGTTCGGCTCTGGGGCTGCGTAAGAATAAAACGCCGCGTCCGACATGCCGCTGGTACCGGGCCAGAAGCCGACACTGCTTACTTCGTGGGAGTACGCTTCTCGTGTCATCTTGTCGGCGCCGGGGCGCTCAGGCGCTCGCCGGCCCGAGAACCGGCTCACTGCCAGATCGAAACTTCCCCAGAAAAAATGCACCGGACTCGACTTGCCAATGAAGCGCGATCTGAATTGATTAAAGATCGCGTCCACCGACACCAGAATGCGCCAAAACTTCTCCGCGGATTTCGGGTCGTACGAGGCGTGCACGCGGTCCTGATCGAACGGGATTGGATTCGGAATTTCGACCGGCATGTGCCAGATTTTGACGTTGATGTCCTCCGCGCGAAGCATGCTCATGAATTCCTGGTAGAAATCCGCCACCGATTTGGCAGTGAGCGGCAGAGCTTTCAGGGCGCCATCGCTGGTCTCGAGCAGCAGCTGGTGTTTTAGAAAGTCAAAGCGCAGCTCAAACGATCTTTCGCCATACGGAATCAATGACGTCGTCAACCCCCGCGCGGTCACATACAGGGGAACATTCCACCAGTGATTTACGAGAGGCGTAAGTGCCAGCCGAACTTTGCCCACGATCTGCGTCCACATGTGCAGCGTGTCGCGCGTGTCCTTCCACGAATCGAGGGGCAATGACGGCCAGCACTCCGGCCGATCAGCAGATGAAAGCAACATAGGCAAGTCCTGGACGTGCGAGACCATTCGGTAGCTCTCGGTTGAGAGGGGTAAATCGGCCCCGATCCAAGCCACGGACTAGGGGCCGCAAAAATTAAGCTGCCGCTTGCCGGCTCTGTTTAAGAAAGGCCAGCAGGTCAGCGTTGATCTGGTCCGCATTGGTTGTGGGCATCCCGTGTGGGAAGCCCGGATATATCTTCAACGTGGAATTCTTTACAAGTTTCGCCGATAGTGGTGCGGCGGCAGCGATAGGCACGATTTGATCCTGATCGCCGTGAAGTATGAGGGTTGGCACGTCGAACTTCTTCAGGTCCTCAGTGAAGTCGGTCTCTGAGAATGCCTTGATGCAGTCATAATGCGCCTTCATTCCCCCCATCATCCCCTGCAACCACCAGTGCTCCCGAATACCCTCCGAGATCTTGGCGCCTGGCCGGTTGTATCCGTAGAACGGAATAGTGATGTCCTTGTAAAACTGCGGCCGGTTCGCGGCAAGTTGGGCCCGCAGATCGTCGAACACCTCAATCGGCTGACCTGCTGGGTTTTGGTCGGTCTTCACCATTAATGGTGGAACTGCACTGATGAGCACGGCCATGGCAACTCGCTTGGAGCCATGCCGGCCAATATAGCGCGCGACCTCTCCTCCGCCAGTGGAGTGGCCCACGTGAATTACATTTTTAAGGTCCAACTTTTCCGTAAGCGCCGCGAGGTCGTCAGCATAGGTGTTCATCTCGTTGCCGTCCCAAGTTTGAGTAGAACGGCCATGCCCGCGCCGGTCGTGGGCAACGACGCGAAAACCTTGCTGGCCGAAGAACAACATCTGTCCGTCCCAGTCGTCGGCGGTGAGAGGCCAGCCATGGCTGAATAAAATCGGCTGTCCCGTACCCCAGTCTTTGTAATAGATCTGTGCGCCGTCTTTTACGGTGATGGTAGGCATGTGGCTCCTCCTTGAGGTTGTTGTTTCTGCGTCAGCAGAACGGCCAGGCTGCCAAGCCGCGATTCGTGGAGGGCACGGGATAGCGGTCCCAGGCCTCGGTCCATCCGCCGAGATTACGCGGCGTTGTTAATGTGAGGGTTTCCGACAACAATGAAATCAAACTGCTGCAGAGATTCGAAGTCCCGTGCGGCAGAAAAAACCATTAGGCGTTCCATCAGATTCTCAATTTCTTCTGCGGGCATTTCCTTCGTTGCTGACCAAAATTTCTGAGGCAGTAGCCAAACACGATCGGCTTTATTGGGCATCATCAGGAATTCTCCGGCTGAGCTGGGTTATAGGAAAGAATACAACCGGTACTCCAACGAGCGCATTCTATACGGACGTTCAGGCATATAGCAAACGCGTGTTGGCGCGATATCTAAAACAATACTTACTGCATGAGAGTTACTTCCGGCGGGGTTTAAAGGCCCACATCACAGGGCATCAGAAGAAATACCTACAACACGATCACTGTTACGCGACATAACAGTTTTGTTCAGCAATTCAACTCAGGCGCTGACCCCGTTTGCGGCAGAACCGCTGTAGCGCAAAGCGATATTCATGAACACACTTCCGCTGGAGGTCTCAAAGCGAAGCACGAGCGCTTCCGTGTCGGAAGTAATTGTTGGTCCATGCTCGGAAGTGTGCAGGTGTGGGGGATGTACGCGAAAGTGGAAGCCCTGATCGTTCAAGGTAGCGACTGCGTTACCAATCACCTGGTTGGCCAATTCGCAGACGGCCTCGCGCACTAATGAATCCGTTTCCGGAAGCTCGGTGCCGGCGATCTGACTGGCGATTTTAGCCGCCGTCGTTGGGGATGCATCAAAAATCACGCGGCCTTCAATGTCTCCGGTCAACTCCACCATGGCGGCGACGCCTTTCAGACGATAGGCATCTTTATCCATGGTGAGGTTCCCAATCTCCATGGGAGAGTTCAAGCCTTGTGACAACACGGCGTCTGCCGCGTTGATGAACGGCTGGATCAGCTCCATTTTCATATCTAGGCCCCTGCGCCGGCTGCGGCGGCAACCACTCCGTCTTCCCCAAGCACGTACTTGATGACTTCATACAGCACTTCCGGCTTCACGGGTTTTTGCACGAAATGCCGCGCCCCGCGCTGTAATGCTGCCACGATGTTTTCCTGATATCCCACGGAAGACACCATGACGATGCGCGCGTCCGGATTCTGCTGCACAATCTTCTCAGCCGATTCAATGCCTTCCATCTGCGGCATGGTGATGTCCATGAGCACGATGTCTGGCTTGGCGCGCTCGTATTCGGTGATGGCCGTCATTCCATCGCCGGCCTCACCTGCGATCTCGCCCCCAAATGATTCAATAATGCGGGCGAGGTTTTTGCGAGCGAAGACGGAGTCGTCGACTATCAGATAGCGGACTGATTGCCCGTCTTTGCTGCGCTTGATTGGTGAAAACTGCTCCATAACTACCTCCTTCTTTGTTCCTGCTCCGGCCCCCCGAAGGTGTGCCGTAAATCCAAACTCAATCGTTCGCCGCGCGCATCGCATGCTCAGACCCCGCGCGTTCTGAGCACAAGGCGCGCAAGGTGCCGGCCATCTGCTGCAGATCGACAACTCGCATGGCGTGGCCGCGCTCGATCGCGGCCTTAGGCATTCCGAAAACCACACAGGATTGCTCGCTCTGGGCGATGGTCACGCCTCCCGCTTCTTTGATCAAGCCTAATGCATGCGCGCCATCGTCCCCCATACCTGTCATGATTACTCCGACGCCGCGGAAGCCGAATTCCGCCGCAACACTTTTGAACAATACATCGGCAGAAGGGCGATGACCGTTTACTAGCGGTTCGTCGCTCAAAACGGCCACATCTCCTAAAGGCAACCGCTTCACCTTTAAATGCTTGCTGCCGGGGCAGATAAGCACGCGCCCGCCGTGTAGGACATCGCCCGATTGGGCCTCTTTAATGCTGAGCGCGCTGCACTCATTGAGGCGCCGCGCAAACATTTCCGTGAACCCCTCAGGCATATGTTGCACCACCACAATGCACCCGGGAAAATCCGCCGGCAATTGCGAGAGCACATACTGAAGCGACTGTGGGCCTCCGGTCGAGATCCCGATGGCGATAACTCTGGTCGCCTGGCGGTTAGAGGCCGACTGCGCTTTCAGAAGTTTCACCGGCTCCGGCAGACTGCTGGTGATCTGAATGCCGCGGCTGTGAGCGGCGGCCTTGATTTTGGCGATCAACTCCTGGCCGCTTTCCTGCATGCGAGAAGCCACGTCGGCCGGTTTGGCGACAAAATCAAATGCTCCGAGCGACAAGGCTTGCAAGGTGACGGACGCGCCCTGGGTGCTGTGCGAACTCACTACGATTACCGGAAGGCGATGGCGCCGCATGATCTCCCGTAGCATTTCGAGCCCACCCATGCCAGGCATTTCCAGATCGAGGGTGACGACCTGCGGCTTGAGTTCTTCGATCTTCTTCAGTCCGAAGTTGCCGTCCATGGCGGTGCCAACCACTTCAATAGCGCTGTCGGTCGCGAGGATCTGTGGGATCAGCTTTCGCATGAAAGCAGAATCATCGACCACCAGTACCCGTACCGGTTGCGCGCTCATTGCCGCACCTCGGTCGAGTGACTATCCTGCCGCGCACGCGAGAACAAACCAGCCTGGCTGAGGTTGGTGCCGGCCCTGACAAAACGCTCCATCACGGCGGCCAAATTCATAATCAACACCACCCGTCCGTCCCCCAGGATCGAAGCGCTGCTGACAAGGTCAGAAGCAACTGTTTGATCGTCCAGCGCCTTGATGACCAATTCTTCTTCTCCGTCTAAAGCATCGACAATCAGCCCCAGCTTGCGTTCGCCGTAGGTCAGAACCAAAACGAAAATCTTTTCCTTACTTGGGTCGCGATCCGAAATCCGCCGCTCTCCCACCCGCACCAGCGGTAAAACTTGATTGCGCAATTGTAGGACTTCAGTGCCGTCCACATGATGCAGGTCGCTCTCCCAAGCGCGTGCGATCTCAGCTACGGCGTTAAGCGGAATGGCATACAGTCGGTGCTCGATACGGAACATCAGCGCCTGAATAATCGCGAGCGTTAGCGGAAGTTTCAGACGGAAAGTCGTGCCTTGTCCGGGGTCGGTTTCGGTCTCGATCGTACCTTTCATACGCATTAAAACGCTGTGCACCACATCTAATCCCACCCCTCGTCCCGAAATTTCAGTGATCTCATCGGCGGTACTGAACCCTGGCCGGAAAATCAGGTCGAATATCTCCTGCGTGGTCATGCGTTCGGCGACTTCAATACTGATCAGGTTTGCTTTAAGGGCTTTCGCCTTGATTTTGGCAGCGTCGATGCCGGAGCCGTCGTCGGTGACCTCGACAATCAACTGGTTTGCCTGGTGGTAAGCATTGAGTTGAACCGTCCCCATAGGTTTTTTCCCGACCTTCTCGCGTTCCTTGGGAGATTCGATTCCATGGCTGACTGCATTGCGAACAATGTGGGTCAGGGGTTCTGCAATTGCGTCCAGCAGGCCCTTGTCGAGATCAGTCTCGTGACCTCGGATCGAAAGCTGCACCTGCTTTCCGCAACTTTTTGCGGCATCGTGGACTATGCGAGGAAAGCGCCGGAACAACTGGTCGACTGGTACCATGCGTATCTTCATCACCGAGCGCTGCAGATCATTCAGTACTCGCGATTGAAATCCCATTGCATCGGAGAACCGCGGGCGTAGCGTGTCTTTCGGATAGCGGCGCGCAAATTCCTGCATGGTCTGCTGCAGCATGGACTTGGCGATAATCAACTCGCCAACCAGATTCATCACGTTATCGATGCGTTCCGCGTCTACGCGCAAAATATTTTCTGGCAGTGCGGGACGATTGGTTTGCGGCGTACCGTCTGATGAAGCTGACTCGACCGCGGTCGACCGCTTCTCTTCCTCTGGAGTTTCGGGCACGGGCACCCCTGCAAGCGACGCCTCGCCGACGCTCAGAGGCGCCAACGCTTTTGCGGGCTGACCGGACAACGCGATCTCGAAATATTCCACCCGCGAAATGACGGTCGGAATCAGGCATTTGGAAACAATGTCGGTTTCGCCGGCGGCGGTGGCGACCAAGAGATCGAGCTTCTTAACGTGCTCTGTCGATCCTATTTCCGGACGTACGCCCAAAACGTGCGCGATCGCGCCCAGAGCGGAGGTCACGAGCTGGCGCGCGGCAATAGGCATGGCGCAGAGCTGGTCAATATGCGCGACCACATGAAATATTCGGTTACCTGTTCCCTGAGCCGCATTGGCCGACTTCTGCTCGTCTTCCGTCCACGAAACGGGTAGAACCTTGTTGCGCTTCGGCTTGTGTGGACCGGTCGAGGCCGGAACCAGATTTTGCGCCATGCGCTCGATTTCAGAGGTGTCCGGAAGCGGCCGATGTTCGCGGTACGCGGTCAGCATTTCACCGAACACGTCTGCCGCCTTGAAACTCAATTCAACCAATGCGCCGGGAGCGACAACGCCTTCGACTGCCAGCGCGTCCTCTAGCTGGTGTGCAAGTCCACTCAGCTCTTTGAATCCACAAGCCGCTGCGTCTCCTTTTAGTGTGTGCACAGTGCGACGGATGCTGCGCACTACCTCGATGTCCTGAGGAGACTTCTCGAGTTTTAACGCATCGTCATTCAACGACTGCAGCAGCTCTTGCGAAGTTTCGAAGAAGAGGTCGCGCATCTCCGAGCCGGGGTCGTGACGGAACGGGCTCATAGCGCAACCTCCAAGCGACGGTAAGCGGTGCCGCTGTCGCGATAAACCATGGCGAACTTGGTGGTCAGTCCCAGCAAGCTTTCTGCGTGGCCCACCAGCAAATAGCCGCCAGGAGCAAGACAGCGATGGAACTTTTCAATCAACCTTCGCTGCTCGGCCTCATCGAAATACATCATTACGTTGCGGCAGAAAATCACGTCATTGCGCTGCGGCAGAAATTCGGTCTTCAGATTGTGAAAGTCGAAGTGGACCAACTCCTTCACCGCTTTTTTTACCGCATAGCGTTCGCCCACTTTGTCGAAATAGCGCAGCCGGTAGTTGTAATCCACCGACGACATCTGATGTTCGCTGTAAATACCTTCTTGTCCAGCGCGCAACACTGAGTAGTTGATATCGCTGGCAGGGACCTCAACCGACCACGGCGGAGGTACCAGCGGCTTGGGCCACGTGGTGGTGGCCAGGTGTGGCATCCGGAGCTGGTGATAGCCGAGCGCGTCGGCGACCAGCATCGCGATCGTGTAGGGCTCCTGTCCGGTCGAACATCCGGCGCTCCAGATACGCAGGGTGCGTTCACCGTCGGCTTCTTTCTTGCGAATCATTTCGTCCAGGATGAGTTTGTGAAAAAGGTCGAGCTGGGCCTTGTTACGAAAAAAACTGGTTTCATTTACCGTCAGGTCTTCCAGAAGACGGGAAAGCTCATGCTTGCCTTCGGCGCTGATCAGCAACCGGTAATAACTGTAGAAAGAATCAAGCCGGCACTCGCGCAGGCGGCGTTGCAAACGGTCCTGAAGAAAATGGGTCCGCCGCGAATCGAAAAACATGCCGCACTCGTGATAGACGAGCGATTGCAGCAACCGCATTTCAGCTTCACTGAGCTGGATGGCCATTGCGGGAGTGCTCATGAGTTCCTTGGTCCGCCTTATTTGGCGCCAGCTGCGCGCCGCTTTTCATTGCTACTTTCAGTGACGGCGCCCGGTTTGGCCTTGATCCCCAAGTCGAGCAGCCGCGCCATATCGAGCAGCACGATCAGCCGCCCTTTGTATTTGCCCAATCCGGTTACACAATTCAATTCGCTCTCGTGCAATACCTTCGGAGAAGCTTCGACGTCACCTGACGGAATTTTCAGCACTTCGGAAGCAGAATCGACGATCAGTCCGCAGAGCCGTCCGTTGTGTTCGACCACCAGGATCCGATTTTTCCGCGTGGCTGTGATTTTCTTTTCGCCCAGCCGCTTGCGTAAATCGATCACCGAAACAATCTTGCCCCGAAGATTGATCACGCCTTCGACGAACTCAGGCGCGTCCGGTATCGCCGTAATTTCGGGAACCCGGACAATTTCATGTAGCGACGTGATCGGCACGCCGTAAGTTTCGCGGCCGATCTGGAAGCCCACGATATGAAAGTCGCGTGATGGTTCTGTGCTCATTAGCGTGATCCCGCCGTGGCATGACGGCCAACCTTGCGCGCGCGATCTTCGCCAAGAAGTGTTGAGTCGCTTTCGATTCCGAAACGGTTCATGGAATCGAGTAACCCGCGAGACATCTTGGACATCTGCTCCGCCGAAGCCGCCAGCTCAGTCGAACCGGACGTGGTCTGCTGCACCAGCTCGCGCATCCGCTCCATGGCTTTCACAACCGCGTGCGCGCCTGAGGCCTGTTCCTCGACCGCGGAATTAATCTCGTGAGTAATTTCATTCAAGCGCGTTGTGGCGCGGGCAATCTGCGATGAGCCATGCGACTGCTCATTGGTAGCCGCTCCAATTTCCTGGGCAAATTTGTAAACTTCCGTGACCACGTTTGAAATCTTGCGTAAGGCCTGATTGAGTTCGTGGCCAAGCTGAAGACCCTGGTCCACGATCTCGGTGCTTTGGTCCATGTTTTCGACGGCCTTTCGTGCTTCCTTCTGAATACTCTGGATCAACTCAGAAATTTCTTTGGTCGATTGCGCGGATTTTTCCGCCAGCTTACGCACTTCGTCTGCGACCACGGCGAAGCCAAGGCCGTGTTCCCCGGCACGCGCTGCTTCAATGGTTGCATTAAGCGCAAGCAGGTTCGTCTGTTCTGACAGGTCATCAATGACCTCGATGATTTTTCCAATGTCGTCAGCACGCTGCCCTAGCACGCCGATAATTTCTCCCGACGCGCCTATGGTGACGTTGATCTTGTTCAGGCCTTCAGTGGCCTTGTCCATGGTGGTGATGCCGCTGTGTACCTCTTCGCGCGAACGGTTGGAAATGTCGAGTAGCACTTTGGCTGTGTCAGCCACACGCTGGATGGAAGCGACCATTTCATCGATAGAAGCTGAAGTCTCGCTCACGCTGGAAGCCTGTATCTGCGTGCTCTTTACCATGTTTTGCACGTTGACGCTCATCTCGTGCATGGTGCTGGTGACTTCATCGATTGCGGACGAGCTCTGCAGGCTGATTTTTGCTGATTCGTCGGACGCGCCCGCTACTTGCGCGGATGCGCTGGCAACTTGTGAAGCCGCATCCTTTACGTTACGGACCAGATTGCGCAGCCCCTCGGTCATCTTGGAAAAAGCGTTGCCCAAGGTGTCGTTCTTGGAGCGCGGTCTAACCTCCACTCCCAAGTTTCCACCAGCAATTGACTCGGATAATGTCGCCATTTCTCTCAGGTAAGAAACCATTCCGTCGAAGGTGCGGCCCAGCTGGCCGATCTCGTCGTCCCGCTGAATATCGATCTTGTGATCCAGGTCTCCGGCCTCACTGATCTGTTTAGCCACTTTCATAAGCTCGCCGAGCGGCACGGTAAGGGACCGCGCTGTCTTGTAGGCGATAAAAATTCCAAGCCCGAGCGCGATCAGAGTGCTCAGCGATGCAATCACCATGATCTCGGTCCCCGCGTCGTCGTCGGACTTGCGGCGCTTCTCAACCAGATTCTTGGTTTCCTGATCGACCTGGTTCAGATAGTCGGTTGAAGTCTTCACCCATGAGGACGCGTCTTTCTGAAGGTAATAAATTTGTAGGTCGGCGACGGTCGCGTTGCCAGCATCGACTTCCCTCCGTTTCTGCAACACGGGTTGAGCAAAATCAGTGACCCACGCGCCCTCATTCTTAGCTACGCTTTCCAGCGCCGAACGTTGCTGGTCAGAGCTGGCCAGCTTCTGGCTCTTCGCCAAGTCGTCGTTCAACATATGAACGCCCTCATTCATGCGCTCTACTTCGCGTGTATCGCCGCTTAGCAGATAATTGCTGAGGTAGAGACGGTCCTGCATCATCTGGGAGCGAACGTTGTCGGTGACCTGCGACATTTCGAGCGCCTGGGCCGCGCTGGCTTTTGTACTCCGCTCGCGATATACCGCCGCTACAATGACGAAGAGCAAGAGCAACACGATGAGCAGAAGGGCGCCGAAGCGCACGTGGAGTTGTTTGGTGATAGACATGAATGTGGCTCCAGTGTGTTCGCCCTAACCGCGCTTACTAATTGCCTGGGTCAAATCTAATTTCCAGGATCCCCGTGGTTTCAGCGCTGGCAGGGTCGAACTTCCATTTTTTCACTGCATCCACTGCAGCCGTCACAAGAATCGGGTGACCACCGATTACTTTCGTTTCCTTTACGTTTCCGTCAGGCGAGACCACAATTTGAACTCTGACGGTGCCGTTCAGCTTCATCTTGCGCGCGATGTCGGGATAAATGGGGGCCACTCTGACGCGGATTTTGCGCTCCAGATGTTCTTCTGCGAAAGCGCGGTTGGAGTAAGGCGCAAAGCTGGCAGCTGCAATCATCAGGGCGGGCAGAAAAACTATCGCCCTACGCAATAATCGTCGTGGCCTCGGCAAGCAGGGATCTCCCTCGGAGGAAAAGATTTACATGCACCGAGGCTACCAATCCCGAATGGTTACCCGGCGGGTAGGTTGAGCCTATGTTTGCTATAGCATGCAAACAATTGCCTTCTGTGCCCGAACGCCAAATGGATCTTTCGTCTCACAAGTGCCACCGCCCGTCTCAAAAAGTTTTGTCCGATTTAGGACAAAAGTGGATAAATCGCGGTGGTTCGTTCACGGCTTTTTTACTTGACTCAAATTGAGAAACCGAGATAGAGTCCAGATTTATCAATAACTTGGAATAAACTGCGGACGGTGGCAGGGAGTTAGATTACGGGCGCCGAACAAATACTTGGATCACCCGCCGAGCGGTTTCCCCTGGACGAACGCTTTCAAAGCCTGCTGCTGGAGTTTTCTGCGGCAGCCTCAAAAGCTGTTTCGCCGGTGGAAATCCTGCGCCTGTTTTGCCGAACCACGCGCACCTATTTCGGGGTGAGCGGCGCCTACATCTGGCATTTCTTCCCCCCCGACCAACTGGTGGCCGAGGAGGCGGATGGCTGGATGGCGGAACGGTTCCGCAACGTACGCCTGAAAACCAATCAGAGCGCTATTGTCGTTGAAACCATCCAGAAGCGAAAACCTATCCTGGTAAATTCCGTCGATGCCGATCGCTATCCCATGGCGCGAGAGTTCCAAGTCCGTTCGCTGCTTGCAGTGCCCTTACTGGTGTTCGATGACGCGATCGGGGCGACGGTGTTTGTGCACACCACCGACGCCGAATTCTTCAACCAGGACCATCTCAACAAGGCCAGCATCCTCGCGGCACAACTGGGGGGTTTACTCGAGGCCGCGCGGCTTGCTCATCAAACAAAGGAAGAAAAGCGGCGAGCGGCGATTCTCGCAGAAGTGGCGCAGAGCTTCAGCGCCGAGCCCGACTTCCGGCTGCTGGTCGATTCCGTCGCCGACAGGGTACGCGCGTTGCTGCGCACTCCGTTGGTCTGCGTGTTGGGCCGGGAAGCCAGCGGTTTTGAATTGTGGTCGGTTGCAACCGAGGACCCTGTTTTCGGGGTTTCGGTTCGAGCCCGGCAAGACCGCAGGGGATTGCATTTTGCCTCTGATATCGCGAGCCGCGCACTTCAAGCCGGTGAACCCATCACGGTGGCGGTAAATCCGGCTTCGCACCTTTTGGGAGATTTGGTTCCAGCGGGTACGTTGCTGGCGGCGCCGTTCCGTACGTCGAGCAAAGAGGGCGCGGTGTTGGTTTATCCCAGGCGGGAAGGGGCCTTCACCGCAGAAGAGAAGAAGCTGTTACCGGTTGTTACAAGTTTCGCGGCCGTCGCCATTTCTAATGCGGAACTCTATGCGAAGGCGCGGACCCAGGCCGAAGAGCTTCATCAGATGGTAAATATTGCTTCCGATCTCGGCTCGATTTCTGATCTCGAACAGTTCATGGCCCGGTTTATTCAGCGCGCCAGTCATTTTCTTGGCTTTAAGCGCGCATTCGTTGGGTTGTATGAAGATGGCAAATTGCAGGTCCGCTGGAGTTACCTCGACGGTAAAGCGGGACCGGCTGGTTATGTGATACCAGGGGGGGGCCTCAACGACGCAATTCTTAATAAAGAAGTTTTTTGGTCCGACGATGCTACGCAAGTCCCTGGCGCCGACCTGCAACTCCTAACAGAATTCAACGTGCGCCAACTTCTGGCCGTGCCCTTGTTCAGCACCCGGTCTGAGCCGCTTGGAATCTTTGGAGTTTTGGACAAGCGTGAGCACTTGCCCATTTCCCAAGAAGATATTCGCCGCGCTCAAGCCCTGGCCGGACATATGACCGCCGCGCTCGAGGTCAGCCGGAACCTGCTTCTCTCCGAGCAGCACCGCAAGCGCTCGGAATTCCTAAGCAGCCTGGCTCTCGAGAATTCGCTGGTACGGGGAGCGGGTTTCGCGAGAAATATCCTCGAGCGCGCAGCTGACATAATGGGGGCCGCTGATGCTGCGTTTGTGATTGAGAACGAGGGCATCGAATCGGCGCTGGTGCTGCACTCTCTTACCGCCGAGCCAGACAAGGAGTTCGAGGCAAAGTTCGCGGCTCTAGTAGCGGCCGAGCTCTCCGCATCTCACGAGCCGATCTCCACCGTGAGCGCCACTAATCTCCTTGGCGAAGAACTCGCGAGCAAAACGCACTGGACAGAAATTGTGATAGCAAGGCTAAGCGGCGGGAGCGGAGAATTTTTCGGCGCACTCTGCCTGGCCAACCGCAAACAACCATTCAGCTCGGAAGACCAGCAGCTGCTCAAAGGCATTGCCGCACAAGCTTCGGTTTCTCTAGAAAACACGCGTTTCTTTACGCGGATCGAACAGTCAAAGCGTCACTGGATCGAGATCTTCGACTCCATCTCCGACTTCATCGTTGCCCATGACGAAACCGGTAATGTATTGCGGGTTAACCGCTCGTTGGCAGATTTTGTGGGCGTGCAACCGCAGCAACTGATCGGCTTGAACATCGCCGCACTTTTGGCCATGGGAACCGGTCCGTTACCGAGATCGTGTCCTTTCTGTCGCGTGACTGGCGATTCCGTGGATGAATATGTGCATCCGGTCCTGGAGCGAACGTTCTTAGTTTCAACTTCGCAGGTGCACGCGGCCAGCAGCGAAGGATTGCAGACCATCCACGTGCTGAAAGACATCACTGACCGCCGCGAGGCCGAGCGCCGTTATCGGGAACTTTTCGACAATATTCAGGAGGGCCTGTTTTTCTGCAGCCCTGACGGACGCTTCATCGAAGTCAATGACGCCCTGGTCCGTATGCTCGGTCGCAGCAGCCGGGACGAGTTGCTGCATTGCGATCCTCGAGAAGAAGTTTTTCCTTCAGCCGAACATCACCGCGAGCTGTTCGCGGAGATGGAACGCCAGGGAGCTCTCCGAAATCGCGAAGTTGTCCTCAAGCGCAAAGATGGTGGCGCCGTTCATGTTTTGATCAACGCTTTTGCCGTTTCCGGCGCTAACGGAAGAATTTCTCAATACCGCGGCTTAATGCTCGACATCAGCGGGTTGAAGACCTATCAGGCTGAGTTGCAGAGAGAGCGTGATTTCTCCGGCAAAATTTTGAGCAACACCCAGAGCCTTATTCTGGTTGCCGATACTGCGGGTCTGGTGAGTTATGCGAACCGCCGCTGGCAGGTCATGGGCTACGAACAGGCCGCGATTCTGGGAAAACCGCTTGAAATGTTGGTCGCGACTTCGAGCAGCGATGCCTTTCGCGACGCCTATTCGGCGGTGCTATTGGGCAGCCAAGTGGATAACCTCGAGCTGCAAATTTTGCGCGCGGACCGCCGGGTCGGGCAGTTTTCAGTCAATCTTAGCCCCATGCGCGATGATCACGGGAACGTGAGCAGCATAGTGGTGGTCATGAGCGACGTCACCGACGCGGCTTCTCTGCAATCCAAGCTGATGCATGCCGAAAAGATGGCTGCCGTCGGGCAGTTGGTTTCCGGTGTTGCACATGAGGTAAACAATCCGCTCACCGCCATTTTGGGTTTTGCCGACCTGCTCATGGAGAACAGCGAGATCCCGGAGAGCGCGCGTAAAGATCTGCGTGTGATTCTGCAGGAGGCGCAACGCACTAAGCAGATCGTGCAGAACTTGCTGAGCTTTGCGCGCCAGATGCCGCCGCAGCGCAAGCCGGTACAGCTGAACCCTATTCTGAAGCGCACCATTCAACTGCGCTCTTACGATTTGCAAAGCCGCGGCGTGGCGGTCACGGAAAATCTTCGCGATCACTTGCCTTTCATCATTGGTGATTCGCACCAGTTGCAACAGGTGTTTTTGAACATCTTGAACAACGCTTACGATGCTGTCCGCGAAAATACTCAAGGTCCGCGCATCGAAATTGCCACTGCTTGTAACCAGGACTTTGTGGAAGTGGCGTTCCGCGACAATGGCCAGGGGATCACCCATCCGGAGCGGATTTTCGATCCGTTCTTTACGACTAAGCGTGTAGGCGAAGGTACCGGTCTAGGCTTGAGCATTTGTTATGGCATCGTAAAAGAGCATGGTGGAGAAATTCTTTGCTGGAACAATTCTGATTCGGAAGGCGCGACTTTCACGGTGCGATTTCCGGCGGTTCGAGAACTGGCATCAATTTCCGCGGTTGCAGGAGTTACACAATCATGAGCGCGCCTTCATTTCAACCCAAGTCCTTGCCGGTTCTTCTAATTGAAGATGAGCCCGCCGTAATGAGCTACGTGCGCGCGGTGCTCGAACGTAACGGCTACGAAGTGGTGTGCAGCCAGTCCGGAGTCGATGGACTTAAACAGCTGGAATCGGGCGAATTCATGGGCGTAGTCTCGGATATGCGCACGCCGGGTGGCGTCGATGGCGCCGACGTTTATGCCTGGATTTCGGCCAACCGTCCGGCCCTGGTCTCGCGCCTGGTGTTCATCACCGGCGATGTTGCCAGTGACGAGACCGCTGCAACCTTGTTCCGGACCGGCGTGCCGTGCGTGGAAAAACCTTTCCGCGTTCAACAATTTCTTTCGGTGTTAGAAAAAACTGTGGGGAAGCCTTTGTGACTGAGAGTGTGGGAATTCGTTTCTTGGTAGTCGATGATGAAGAGAGTATCCGCCGTTTGTGTGTGACCGTTGCTGGCGGCCTGGGTTTTACGTGCATGGAGGCCAGCAATGGCCAAGCGGCGCTGTCGCTACTTGAAGAACAGCCTGCACACATCATCCTGACCGATCTGGTGATGCCGCAGATGTCCGGCATTGAATTTCTCGACCGGGTAAGAAAAATGCTCCCGCGGGCCGAAGTTGCGGTGATGACCGGCCATGGTTCGGTCGAGACTGCGGTGCAAGCGATGAAGCTGGGCGCATACGACTACATTGCGAAACCGTTCTCGGCGATCGACGAGCTGCGCTTATTCCTGCGGCGCATGGTGGAAAAAGTTCAGCTGGTTGAGGAGAACGAATTTCTACGCGAGTGTACCTACGCGGAAACCGAACTGCACGGGATCGTCGGCGCATCACCTAAAATTCAGGATGTGCTGCGCATGATCGCGCGCCTGAAGGATACGCGCACTCCAGTTTTGATTACCGGCGAGAGCGGCACGGGAAAAGAACTTGTGGCACGCGCTATTCACTTCCGCGGTACATTCGCAAACCGCCCCTTTGTAGCGGTGGATTGTGGCTCGCTGGTGCCCACTCTGATTGAAAGCGAACTGTTTGGTCACGAAAAGGGCGCATTCACTGGTGCAATGCGATCCAAGCCGGGACTTTTCCAATCGGCCAATGGCGGTACGGTCTTTCTCGACGAGATTGGCGAGTTGCCGCAGGAAATGCAGGCCAAACTTCTGCGTTTCCTGCAGGAGAAAGAAGTGCGCCCCGTCGGAAGCAACAACCGCTTCAAAGTTGACGTGCGGGTCATCGCCGCCAGCAACCGCGATTTGGAATCCGCATATAAGACCGGAGAATTTCGCAAGGACCTTTACTTCCGCTTGAACGTAGTTACCGTGCACTTGCCCTCGTTGCGCGAACGCCGGTCGGATATTCCTATGCTGGCGCACTGGTTTCTTGAGCGCTACGCCAATGGCTCCAACGTGCCCATCGCCGCTTCGGCCATGAAATGCCTGCTGCAATACGACTGGCCGGGCAACGTTCGCGAGTTAGAGAACTGCATTGAGCGCGCTGTTGCGCTCGGGGAAGGCAAGATCATCGACGTGGGCGACCTGCCGCCGGCTGTTCTGTCTGCTGCCCCTGTCGCGGAAATACCCGCAGCCCCACTTCAGGGCTTGCTATCTTCAAATGACCTGGAAGACATAGAGCGAGCGACAATCCTCCGTGTGTTTGAGCAAGTGAATGGGGACAAGGTCATAGCCGGGAAAATGCTAGGCATCAGCCGCGCCACGCTTTACCGCAAACTCAAGCGGTACAACATAAGCCAGCAGTCGAGTGTGACCGCGAGCCAGGGAGTGCATTAAATCACTCGTTAAACATGATCTCACTCTAGATCGGACGCTCTAAATTTCCGCCGTGCGCCGTAACGGATATGAAGGATCTCCACTAAACCTAACTTGATCCTGATCCGGAAAATCACGCGATACAAATGCGGCTTGCGGCCGTATAGAAGATGTCTCAACTTTTTGTTTTCTAGTGTCTTCGGGCATCGGCCTGGCATGTCGCGGAGACGAAGCATAGCTGCCCTCAGCCCCAAATACCACTGTCGGGCAACTTGGGAATCAGCGGCGCGTATCTTTCTGTACAGAGCATCCAAATCCTGTTCAGCTCGAGGCGTAACCCTAACGCGATAAGCCATGCTTGGCTTCGAATTCTTCGAAAAACTCTTCGATTGGTCGAGTGCGGCCTTTTCGAGCGTCCTCAAGACCCTGGCGAATCCCCTCACGAGCATCTGCTTCCGCCGCGATGTCCAGCAGACGCTGGTATGCCTCTGCATCCTGAATAACTGCGGCAGCTTTGCCGTTCACAGTGAGAACTACCGGGCGCTTAGTCTTTTTGATTTGTTTGAGAAACGCACTGGAACGACGGCGGAAGGTGGTCAGAGGTTGGATATCTGCTGGTATGTTAAGCATATAACTAATATAGCACCTTTAAAGGTGCTGTAACCTCAGGCCCGCGGTCTGGATCACGCGAACAAAAACTCCTTTGTCCTCAACTCCTTAATTCTATCTCTCAGCTTCGCCGCTTTCTCGAATTCAAATTTCTTTGCCGTCTCGCGCATCTCAACTTCAAGTTTTGCGATGAACTCATCCAGTTCTTCCTGGTTCTTGAAATCGGGCAGGCCATCGACCTCTGCGCTGGCCAGTTCGGCATAGTCCGCCTCGATGATCCCGGCCAGCGACATGTCGAGTGATCGCACAATCGACACTGGGGTGATTCCATTTTCTATGTTGTAGGCTTCCTGAATTGCCCGCCGCCGGTCAGTTTCGTTGATCGCCTTCTGCATCGAGTCCGTCATGCGATCGGCGTACAAAACCGCGCGGCCATTTAGATTGCGCGCGCAGCGGCCGATAGTCTGAATCAGAGAACCGCTGGACCGCAGAAATCCTTCTTTGTCTGCGTCAAGAATTGCCACCAGGGAAACCTCGGGCAGGTCCAGTCCTTCACGCAGCAGGTTGATCCCGATCAGCACATCGAACTCTCCACGCCGCAGATCGCGTAAAATTCTCACGCGCTCCAGCGTTTCGATTTCCGAGTGCATGTAGCGGCACTTCACGCCGACTTCGCTGTAGTACTCGGCGAGGTCCTCAGCCATGCGCTTGGTGAGCGTGGTGACCAGCACACGCTCGCCACGCTCCACCCGCAGTCGAATCTCGTGAAGCAGATCGTCAATCTGCCCTTTGACCGGACGTATCTCAACCGGAGGATCGACAAGTCCCGTCGGCCGAATGATCTGCTCGACCACCACGCCGGCTGATTTCGTCAGCTCATATGGCCCTGGAGTCGCCGACACGTAAACGATCTGATTGCTACGGTGCTCGAATTCCTCAAATGTCAGCGGGCGATTATCCAGCGCCGATGGCAATCGAAATCCATATTCAACCAGCGTAGATTTACGCGAGCGGTCGCCGTGATACATGCCGTGCAACTGCGGCACCGTCTGGTGCGACTCGTCGATGAACATCAAATAATCGCGCGAAAAATAATCCAAGAGCGTTGGCGGAGGCTCTCCCGGCATGCGTCCCGTAAAATGGCGAGAATAATTCTCGATGCCGTGGCAATAGCCGACCGACTTGATCATCTCCAGGTCGTACATGGTGCGCTGGTGCACACGCTGCGCCTCAACAACTCGGCCTTGCTGTTCGAGTTCTTTCTCCCACCAGGTTAGTTCTTCTTTAATCGAATCGACCGCCTTGGTGCGCGTCTCCGGTTTCATCACGTAATGCGTCTTGGGATAAATCGGCAGCCGAACATATTTCTGCTTCACTGTTCCAAACAATGGATCGATCTGCGAGAGCGACTCTATGTCATCTCCCCAAAGCTCAATGCGGTACGCCATGTCATCGTAGGTCGGATAAATTTCGATTACGTCGCCGCGCACGCGAAAAGTTCCGCGCCTGAAGTCGCCATCGGTGCGCTCATAAAGAATCTCAACCAGCTTTTTAGTAATGTCCTCACGCTTGATCTTCTGCCCTTTCTCAAGGAACAACAGCATTCCGTAATACGCTTCCGGAGATCCCAACCCATAAATGCAGCTGACCGAAGCCACGATCAAAACATCGCGACGTTCAAACAGTGAACGGGTTGCGGAAAGCCGTAACTTATCGAGTTCGTCGTTGATGGTCGACTCTTTCTCGATGTAAAGATCGGCGGCAGGCACGTACGCTTCCGGCTGATAGTAGTCGTAATACGAGACGAAATATTCGACAGCGTTGTGCGGGAAGAAATTTTTGAACTCGTGATAGAGCTGCGCCGCCAGAGTTTTGTTATGTGCCATCACCAAAGCCGGGCGATTCGCCTGCTCGATAACCTTGGCCATGGTGTAGGTCTTGCCCGACCCGGTAACGCCGAGCAGGACCTGGTGCTGTTCGCGATCGAACACACCACGCGCCAAAGCATCGATTGCGGTGCCCTGGTCGCCTTTAGGCTTGTAATCGCTGACGAGTCGGAAGTCCATGAGAGAACAACTGCCTTGCAATAGGCCAGCTAAATACTCACAACACGGGCAGGAATTCCGCAGGTGAGTGTCTGTAAATTATAACGTGGGTCGCGGGCGCAACCCAGAAATACGACTTACCGATGGTAGTGTCTCAGTTTGCCTGAGACATCCCTATTGCTAAGAACATTCAATCCCGTTCTCGGCTACCGAAGAGAAGTATCTTGGAAGGTCCAATATCTCGGGCTTCGCTGCGACTTGTTCGATACGCGCCAAAAGCTCCGGCCCAGGTTTGAACCACTCCGCGCCCCGCGTGTATTCCGCGAAGCGACGAAGATGCTCAAACTCATGATGCAGCTCTCGCTCCTTCGCATCTGCATCCCGCGTCGGATACAGGCCATAAGCGTCATGAGTGAAATGTATTACCCCTAACAGGCAGATGCGTTCATGGTTAGACGACTGAATCTGCGACAACCGGCGCACAAGGGTGGCCTTTAGACCCCGGTCGTCGGTTATCGCGGCCATTCCGATCTTTATTGCGAGCGGTGGTTCACCAGCCGCTATAAAGTAAATGACGCCAGGATTTTTCCACCATGCGACCGTGCTGGGGGTGGCGGCTTCGACCTGTATTGGTGGTTTCACGGTGAACCGGCCTAACTGTTCCGCTTACGCGGCGGACGTTTGGCACGAAGTGAGTATGCCACAGTTTGCAGATCCGTTCCACGACGGTTAAATCCAAACTGAGACACTACCCCACTGATCGATAGGGACAGCCTAATTTGGCAACTTGAACTTGATTGTGATCTGAGTTTCGATTTGAACAGGCTCGTCGTTTAGCAGGAACGGGCGATACTTCCACTGTCGGACTGCATCGGTCGCTGCCTGGGCCAGCATTGCTTCGCCGCTAAGCACCCTCACCTTGGTGATGGCGCCGGTTTTACCGACCGTAGCAAGCAATTGCACATCCCCTTGTTTGCGCAACTGCAGCGCAGCTGCCGGATACGTAGGCGGGACCTTCTTGATCAGCAAACCTTGAGAAACACCTTCGGAGATTCGCATAGCACCGCTTACGGGCTTCGGTACAGCCACATTTGTTGAAACTATGCCAGCCAAGGCTTCGTCTGCGGTTTTCGACTCGGGGAGGATAACCGACGGCGGCGTAGGCTGCGCGTGCGCAGGCTCAGCTGGCTTTTGTTTCACCAGCAACGGTTCCGGCTTGGGAGCCACGGTTATCGCAGGTTCTGGCGCGTCTAAAGGTTGACCTACGTCGATCGTCTCTTTAGTGGGAAAGCCTTCTGGTGCGCCGTTTGCAATGATAGGCGCGCCCGAATTACTTGCTGTGTCAGCAGCAGGGACGGTAGCAGGGACGGTAGCAGTACCAGGTTGCGCTTCAGCAGCAGGAGTCGCATTTACCTGCGAAGTGTCAGAGTCCGTGGGCTGTGAAGGGACAGAAGCCGGCTCAGTGCTAATCGCCGGAGCGCGATGGATATAACGCAATGGTTGCAGCTTTTGCCAACCGAAGTATCCTGCTGGAGCTAATACCAGCAGACACACCAAGGTCCAAAGAATTTTTGTTCCCGATCCGCTCGATGCTGAAGAATGCTGCGCGTACGAAGAGAATGTGGGAACGTGAGCCGCCGAGGGCTCAAGAAATCGCGTCTGTGGAACTATCGATTCCTGTGTTGCCAACGGCGCGGCAGTTCTTATACGCGGCAACTTCTGCGTTTCGGAATCGGACAGTGAAACAGATACTGATGATGGCTTCGGACGTTCGGGCGCCATTGCCGGCGCGGCTGCCGCTGCCATCGGAATTCCGCCAGCAAATTTATCGGAGCCGCTCTTGTCTGCCGACGGTGAAGCAGGCTCGATCGCAGCAGGTTTGCTGATAAGAAAAGAGGGCATCGACTCGCGGGGCTTTATTTCATCCGGATTGGACGCTGCTGGTTTGTCCTGCTCAGCTTCGAATAACGATGTTGGAACTGTCGCGACCGGTTTGGCGGAAACTGGCGGCTCTGAAGTGGCAGCGGCTACGATCATGCCGGCTGCTATCGGAGCGGGCTGCGCCGCAATCTTCGGACTCGGGGCCGAGACTGTCGAGAGGCTGCCAGTGCCGGGTGTTGTTTGCGGTTTATTCTCGCTCTTTCGCAACAAGCCCCTTGCCACCCGCAGCGTTCCTTTCGACTGCTCAATGTTGATTGGCTTGGTAAGAACCAGGTTTGCGCCGATGCGAAATGCCTTGGCGCTTCCCATTTGGCCTTCAACAACCGCCACGCACAAAGAGCTGTGATTCAGGCTGGAGTTGCGCGCGCCCTTAAACAAAAGCGCGGCATTCTCCTCGTTTGCGCAGTCCACCACAACGGCGTCAAAAGGCTCGGCGGAAAGTTTCTGTACTGTGACGAACGGCTCGAAGGAGAGTTCAACCGTGAACTCCAGCTCACTGAGCACTTGCGTGACCAGGCGCGCCGCGGTCTCATCTGGGCAGAAAAGTAGGGCCCGGTAGCTCATATTGCGATGGTAGGTACACTGGTGTGTACCAGCAAGTTACTGACGTAATTGGGTAATGATCGAAAACCGTTCCGCAAAATCGAGAATCCCGCTTTGGCTTAAAGTCTCATGGACCATCTGGCTGCTGGTATGGGCGCCGATTTACTGGCGCCAATATGGCGCACAGAACTTCCTTTACTTTTGCGATGTGGGGAATTTCCTGATCGCTATCGGACTTTGGACCGAGAGCCGGTTGATCCTGTCATGGCAAGCGGTTGGGCTACTCGTATTTCAAACTCTGTATGCCATTGACCTTATAGGTGCAGCTCTATCCGGTCATCACCTATTCGGCGGGACCGAGTACATGTTCGATCCTAAGATCAGTCTTTTCGTACGACTGCTCGGCCTGTATCACCTGATCGTGCCGCCGCTATTGCTGTGGGCGGTACGTCGCGTGGGTTACGATCGGGAGGCTTTGAGGTGGCAGACGTTTACTACGTGGACGCTAGTGCTGTTCAGCTATTTCTGGCGGCCGGAGTACAACGTCAACTGGGCCAGAGGCCTGGGTCACGAACAGCATGTGGTCCCGCACTGGCTTTATTTGGGAATTTATTTGATCGTGGTTCCGGTGGTGGTTTACTGGCCCACGCACCTGGTGTTGAAGCGATGGGCAGGGAAGGGCAACATTTAGCCGACTTTGTTCGAGTGGTCTAATTTCTCAGTGTCTTACCAGTTTTTAATGTGTACTGAATTCTTTCCTGGGTCTTCTTCTCACCGGACAGCGATTTAAATGCCTCGCGTTCCAGATCCAGAATGTACTGCTCGCTCACCGGAGTGCCTGGGGTGATGTTTCCGCCGCACAGCACCTCTGCAACCTTAGTCCCGATTTTTACTTCGTATTCGGTGATGTATTCGCCCTGCCGCATGAGGTGTACACCCATCTTGAGCGCGGCAAGAATGTTTTCACCCGGAGCTGGAATGTCAGTACGTGGCTGCGGCGGTTCATAGCCTGAACGTAACAATTCGAGCGCTTTCTCTTTTGCGTCGGTAACCACACGGTCGCGGTTCATGGTGATGCGGTCTGACGCGCTCAACAATCCCAAGCTCCGCGCCTCCTGCGCCGAGGTTGAAACCTTCGCCATTGCGATGGCTTCGAACGCCCGCTTCATAGCTTCCATCAGCTCGACCGATTCTCCGCGTCCACCCGGACGGATCGCGCCGGTGCTATCGATGGCACGGAGCAACATCTCTTTGCATCCACCGCCGCCCGGCAACAGGCCGACGCCAACTTCAACCAAACCCATGTAGAGTTCGGCATGGGGCTGACGGGCCGCCGCGTGCAGTGACATTTCGACTCCGCCACCGAGTGTCATCCCGAACGGCGCGATCACCACCGGCTTCGGCGAGAACTTGATCGCCTGCGTCATGTTTTGAAAGGCGCGAATTGCCAGATCAACTTCGTCCCACTCCTCTTCCTGCGCGCTCAATAATAGAAGCATGAGATTTGCGCCGACGGAAAAGTTAGGCGCGTCATTCGCGATTACAAAGGCTTCGAAGTTGTCGCCAGCGCCGCCGGGCTTCAGCGTCTGCGAGACAAACTGGACGATGTCAGAACCCAGCGTATTCATCTTCGAGTGAAACTCGATGCAGCCCACTCCTTGGCCAAGATCGACCAGCGACGCTCCCGAATTTTTCTTTACCACGCCGCTTGATTTTTTCGCTGCTGCAACCGACCAAACGCCTGGTGCGGCCGAAACCGGCTTGTAACTCGCGCTGGGGAGATCGAAATACGCGCGGCCGGAAGCCGTTCGCGGGTCATCTTCGTACCAGGTCTTTTTTCCCGCAGCCAGCAACTTCTCGACATTCTTCGCGACCGGCCGACCCTCTTTGGTCATGCGAGTAACTGTGACTTCAACTCCGGCCGCATCCCACAATTCAAACGGCCCCAGCTCCCAGTTAAAGCCCAAGCGCATAGCGCGGTCGATTTCAACCACGCTGTCGGAAATTTCCGGAATGCGGTTCGCGGAATAAGTCCACAGATCAGAAAGCGCAGACCAGAGGAACTGCTCGTCTTTATTTTTCCCCGATCCGCCAAGCAATGTCCGAATGCGGGTCGCAGGATCGTCAATGTTCTTGGCGGTGTCGAGCGAGGCGAACCTTGCTTTTTGTCGCGGGCGATACTCCAGCGTCTTCCAATCCAGGCCAAAGCGTTCGTCCTCGCCGGCGCCTTTTTTCTTTTTATAAAAGCCCCCGCTGGTCTTGTCTCCGAGCATTTGTTTCTCGAGCATCTGGCGGAAGAAGTTGGGCAGCGTCAGATCGTTGCGCTCATCACGCACGTTCTCGGTCATATTGCGGACCACGTGGCCCAAAATATCCAGCCCAACTAAATCGAGTGTGCGAAAAGTTGCTGATCGCGGCCAACCCACGGCCGGGCCGGTCAACGCGTCCACTTCTTCGATGGTCAGATCGAGATCCTGCATGAGCCGCATTACATTGAGCACGGAAAACGTGCCAATGCGATTGGCGATGAAATTCGGCGTGTCCTTCGCCTGCACCACCCCTTTGCCGAGATGCACATCCGAAAAGTTTGTGACCGCCTCGATAAGCGCCGGATCGGAATCCGAAGTAGGAATGATTTCCAGCAGCCGCATGTAACGTGGCGGGTTGAAGAAGTGAGTGCCGAACCAGGCCTTGCGGAAATCTGCCGAAAATCCCTCGGCAACTTTCGCTACCGGCAGCCCGCTCGTATTGGTGGTGATGATGGTTCCCGGCTTGCGGAACTGCTCTACTTTTCTGAGCAAGGTTCGCTTGATCTCAAGGTCCTCGACTACTACCTCGATTATCCAATCCACCTCCGCAATCCGCTTCAGGTCATCTTCGAAATTCCCCGGCGTAACCCACGACGCCAGTGAAGCTTCGAAGAAGGCAGCCGGCTTGGCTTTGCGGGCAGCCTCCAGACCAGCGACGGCGATCTTGTTGCGCGAAGACGAGTCTGCGCCTGGGGGAATGATGTCAAGAAGAAGACTCGGAATGCCGGCATTGGCCAGATGCGCGGCGATGCGCGAGCCCATAGTTCCCGCGCCGAGAATTGCGACTTTATGTATTCGTTTCATGGCGTAATTGCAGTTCTTCAGTAGACCACAAAGGGGATTCTTCGGCTATGCTGGGCAGCCACCGTTGCAGGCGTCCTTTGTGGTAATTGGTTTTAGGGAAGCTTATCGACGGCCCATTCATTTTTCCCGCTACGAGTTACAACCACCGTACACACATGCGGCCGCGACGGAGTGGCAGAAGCGCCGAACAAAACTACCGGGAACTCGTAGGCTGCAGCATTCACCCGTTTGCCACGCGTAATTTCGTAAGCCGCATCCGGGCCGGGCGAGAAAAAACTCTGAAGATTTTCGGGTGAAAGATTCTGCCGCGCCGAATCGCTCAACATCATGATTCCGGTTTCCTGATCTTGATCTTGCCATGCGCGCAAAAAGCGGTTCGCCGCCGCCAGCGCCGACCCATACAAAGGGTCAATCGGACGATGAACGCTTTTGTGGGTGTGCGGGAACGATCTGGGACAAATGCTAAGAATTAAAACGAAAAAAATTACTGCCGGTCTCATCCGTCAATCATGCGGGGAAATTAAACTTAGGGGAAGAGATAAGCCGGGTTCCCTGAAAGTTCTTCCTCTGCGATCTCTGCGGTTAAAAGCTTTTGACTTTGTACGGGCGAGGACGCCCGTACCCCCAAATTCAAATAGCACCCCACCTACGCAATCCACTTGGCCAGCAAGAACGCCGCCGAGGCCGCCAATCCCCCGATAATCACAGTCTGAAACGCACTGCGTAGCGCTGGCGCTCCAGTGAACTTGCCTTTGATAAATCCAAAGACTCCTAAAGCCGCCAAAGTGACGATCGCCGAAACTATCAATCCCCGAAAAGCATTGCCCAACACAATGTACGGCGAAAGTGGAATCAATCCGCCGGCGATGTAAGCCCCTGCTATCGTGGCCGCGCTGGTGACCGCACGCTTCGGATCGGGCGCCTCCAACCCAAGTTCGAAGCGCATCATGAAATCCACCCAGGCGTCGGTTCGTTTGCTAAGCGCATCGACGATCGGCTTGCTTTGTTCTGCAGTCAGTCCGTACTCCTGAAACACATAGCTGACCTCGGCCTTTTCCTGCTCGGGAATTTCTTCGACCTCCCGATACTCGCGCGCCCGCTCCTGTTCGTAATGTTCCGAATCACCCTGCGCCGCGAGGTAGCCACCAAGCCCCATGGCGATCGACCCAGCAGCAATTTCCGCCAGCCCGCCGATCACAATCAAGCGCGTATTTGAAACTGCGCCCGACAAGCCCGCCGCCAGGGCGAATGGGACGGTCAGCCCGTCTGACATCCCTATCACCATATCTCGAACGAAATTGCCCGAAGTAAAGTGGTGTTCAGCATGGGGTGTACGCGCCATCAGGGTTGTCCCTCCTCTGAATGTGATTTCAAATACTCGCGCGCGAGCCGAATTACATCCCGCTCGCCGCGGTAAGCCAGCCGTCGTTCCGCGCCTTCAAGCGGAATCCACTGCGCACGTTTTACTTCGACTCGCATGGCCGTTGAAACATCGTCAATTGTTCCCGATTCGTATTTCAAAAGATAAAAGCTGACAATCTTAAATACCTGCTGCTTGTCGCCCCAGGTGCGAACGTACGTATATTTGATATCCGTGAGTTTGGCCAGAATACTACCAGTAAGTCCGGTCTCCTCGCGGACCTCGCGAACCGCCGTCTCGGCAGGCTTTTCGCCGGGATCGATCAGGCCCTTAGGAAGCGCGAGCACTTCTTTGTGACGTTTTTTGTCACTTTTGCCGACAATAGATGCCTCTCGTTGGGGCTCGATGACCGCCAATTCCCAGCCATCGGGCGCACGCCGCACCAATACCCCGCCGGATGATATCTCTCGTAACATCGACCCAAATTAGCAGGAACAAACAGGTTCGTCACGTGTTCTAGATGTTAGGACCTACGGTAACTTCCCGCCATAGATGGGGGAACTTACCCTTTAGGAGAGGCATCTAAGTTGCTGTAAGTAGTGTTGGCGACCGGAGGCCTGGATTTATGGCCATCAGGGGCTTACAAAAAATCGTGCGGTCGGTGCGTGCTTTTGGGCGCACCATCTCGGGGTTGCCCACCCAGGCGACCAGTTCCTCTATTCCATCTATTGGCCTCGCGCTTGGAGGGGGCTTCGCGCGTGGCATCGTCCACGTCGGCGTTCTAAAAGTTCTCGAACAAGAAGGAATCCCGGTCAGCTTCGTTGCCGGCACCAGCGTGGGCGCGCTGATTGGCGCCGCCTATTGCAGTGGAGTTTCCCCGGCTGAACTGGAGGAAATAGCCGCCCGCGTCCGCTTCAAAGATCTGGCCCGCTGGACGCTCTCGCGCTATGGTTTTGCCACCAACCTGCGCATGATTACTTTTCTGAAAAAGATTCTCAAGGTCCACACTTTTGAGGAGCTGCAAGTTCCGCTGGCCGTGACCGCGACAGATTTTGGATCCGGCGAAGGCGTGGTATTCCGCACCGGTCCGTTGATCGATGCGGTGCGCGCCAGTTGCGCCTATCCCGGAGTTTTTCTGCCGGTCAAAGTTAACGGGCGGTTGCTGGTCGATGGCATGCTGGCTCACTCATTGCCTACCAAGCCCGCGCGCGACATGGGCGCCGACAAAGTACTTGCCGTGAGCTTGAGAAGCCACTGGAAAAACAGCGACGGCCCGCGCCATATTTTTGACGTGATCGGCCAATGCTTCTCGATCGCGCAGGACGTGAATTGCGCCCAGGCCCGCAGCTGCGCCGACCTGGTGATTGAACCTGACGTCACCGGCTATCGTTATGACGACTTCGAGCGCAGCGCCGAACTGGTCCGGATCGGCGAAGAAGCTACCCGTGCGGCGATTCCGGCAATCCGCAAGTGGATCGAAGTTGAAAAAGCGAATCACGCCGTGCAGGCGCCCGCGATGAACGCGTCTCTCGAACCGTTTTCGCCCAAATAATTATTTCTGCGCAAAGAGACGCGGCAATAAGAACCCCGCGCACTTCTTGTGTTCTTCGAAATCTTCTGTGAATGCTTCCGCCAGAATCGCATCCTCCCGTTTGGCCTTGACGGTGTAATTAGTGAGCAATAAGAGAAACGCCAGCACCCCACGCCACTCATCGACTACCAATGCACTTCCCGCGACTCCGAGTAATACTCCTGAATAAATCGGGTGGCGCATCCGCGCGTAGGGTCCGGAGCGGACCAGTTGATGATCGACCTTGAGCACGATCTTGTCGCTCCAGTAATGGCCAAGGGACATGCGCGCCCAAATAGCGATTGCCATTCCGGCGAGCGCCGAGGCGAATCCGATGTAAGCGAGTAATTGCGTTTGCGGGGGAAAATGTTGGCCCAGAAAGCCGACTGCAGTCCATTTCGCAAACAGGAGCGTGAACGTGACTACCAGCAGCAGAAGACGGAAGACCCGATAGACCGACGATTCTGTGGTTCGAGCAGCCTTCACTCGCCGTGCCGCGATCAGCCAGTACACCCCGAATGCAACCCACGTCCACTTCAAAACGAGGACTAGTTGCGCCTGGCTCACGACTGCTGCTTCGGCTCGACCAGAACCGCGGTTCCATAGGCGAGGACTTCGGTGACGCCCTGCATGATCTCGGTCGCGTCGTAACGTGCGCCCACCACAGCATTCCCGCCGAGTTGCGCCGCATGCTGCAGCATAAGATCGAAAGCTTCCGCCCGTGTTTTTTCGCAAAGATTCGTCAGCAACGTGATGTTGCCGCCGAGAATGGTCTGCAGGCTCGCGCCTATTGTGCCCACGATTGATCGAGAGCGGACAACTATGCCGCGCACTACGCCGAAGGTGCGCACTATGCGAAATCCGTCCAGTTCAAATTGCGTGGTCACCATGGTGTGCGCCACCATGGTTCCTCCGGTTGGATAAGCTATGGCCATGAGAACTCCCCCTGCACCTTCATTTTATCTGTCATTCCGAGCGAGGCTCCGTTATCCGGTTACAGAGGACGGAACGCAGTCGAGGAATCTGCTGTTCACAGCCCCGGCACTGGCGGACAGCCGGGAAATTCCTTCAGAAAAGTGCTGCCGACGTAGCCGAGATATTTGATCCCGATTTCGCTGGTGAAGAATCCGTCGGTGGTCAGGTTGCGGAGGAATGAAAAGAACTCAACTCCTTGACTCAACCGGGAATCCGTCATGGCGTTGTTGCGATAGGCAATCTGATCAAGGATTTCTTTTTGCTGCGACGGCATACAGTCAAGATAAACCTTGCCATAACGGTCGGAGCACGTGCCGTCCAACCACATCAAGCCACCACCCAATTTCACCTGGTATTCGAGGTTCTCGCTGGTCAGCAGATCGATAAACTCCGGAGCGCCGGCTTCGATTGCGCCTCCAGAGTCAGAATCGGCGGGGATGATGGTCTGGCAAAGAGTTTGAAGCGTCTTGTATTCGTGCGCGGCGAAAAACTTCGGCGCATAAACCTTGGCCGCAGCTTTTTCCGCCGCCACCATGTGGTGCGCGTATTCTGCCGCCTGCGCGGGAATGGTGCGCAGCACCGAAGTTGCCGCCGCGCCCATGGCCAACGATTTCAAAACATCCCGCCGTGAAATCGACATTACTTTTGCCTCGCTATTTATTTCCCGCAATTGTTTCCAGAGACCAAAAAGGTTCGGCCGCAGGAACAAAATTGACCGGGACCTCACTGATAAAAGTTTTCAACCATTGGGCACATTCGACCATACCGGCCTGCTCAGAGGGAATATGACCAAGAATAATCAAAGCCTTGTGCTTGCCTTCCGTGACCGCATCGGCCACATACTCCACGGTTTCCCATTCGCGGGTTTCGCCGACCACCAGCACTTCAACATTGGGCATTTCTAAAGCGCTGGTCTCGTGTGCAAATCCTGCCGCTCCCGGACTCAAAGCAACCCGCGTGACCTTCATGCCACGTTCGCCAACCACTCGCACAATGCGAATCTCCAGCCGCGCCTTGAGTTCAGCGGCAAGCTGTTCAACCGTCGTTTGCGGGACCGTGAATAGATATTGATTCGCTGGATCCTGAAATTTTTCCCATCCCAGCGCACGGACAGTGCCGGCTTCAATGCCATCTGGTTTGCGAGCGTGCCAATGGTCGTGAAATCGCCAGATGATCAGGCCGTGCTCCTTAATAAACGCCCGCTTCTCCGCCAGTACCGGGTCATTCTCGCCTTCGGCGAGTTCGTCGGGTTTATCCAGATGGCTGAAAAACGTTGGCTCATGCGTGATGATCAGATTGTTTCCCGAGGCCGCGGCGCGTTTTAAAACATCGAGCGTCGCCATCATCGTCACCGCGATTCCCGTGACCGGCGTGTCTGGATTTCCCGCCTTGAAAGTATCGACGGTATCGCTCTGCCACGGAACGCCCACGTGCGCCTGAATTCGTTCGATCACCTCACGGGCGGTCAAGGATTTTTGTTGTGCGAGCGCCGGGGACAGCGGCAGAGTTAATGCCGCAAGCAAGAAGCCGAGAAGCGCTTGTTTCGACCTGGCCATTTCTTGATAGTCAGCGCTGATGCCTACAAATTTCCCTTCTTCGCTTCATCGAGTAAATATTCCGAAGCCCGCCATGACAAAGCCATGATGGTCAATGTCGGATTTTTATCGGCGTTGCTCACGAAGGAAGCCGCATCAGTGACGAAAAGATTTTTGACGTCATGCGCCTGGCAGTATCCGTTTAGAACAGAAGTCTTCGGGCTGCTTCCCATGCGCACCGTTCCCAGTTCGTGAATGATCACGCCGCCGTCCTCAATTCCATACGGATGGTCGCCGTCAGAACGAACTTGCCAGTAGTAGGTTCCGCCCGCGGTTTCCACGATGTCGCGAAAGGTCTCCTGCATATCGCGCGCCATTTTTATTTCGTTGTCGCTCCACTGCCAGTGGAAGCGCAACACCGGAATGCCCCACTGGTCCACGGTATCTGGATCGATCTCGCAGTAGCTTTGCTCATTCGGAATCATCTCGCCGCGTCCGGCGAAACCAATGAATGTTCCGTATATGTCGCGGCACTTGGTTTTCAGGCTTGCACCGTAGCCTTCGGATTCTTCACAGACACCGTGAAAGTCTCCAACGCCCGGCATCTCGCGCCCTCCGCCGAACTCGATGTGATATCCGCGCAGGAAATCATTCTTGCGGTCGAACTTCCACCACGGCATGTACATGTGCATGCCGCCCACGCCGTCGTGATTGTGCGCCGGCATATTTGTCAGTTGCGGGAAATATCCATAGCCGGAGCTGCCGACACTGTCAGTCAGGTACCGACCAACCGCACCCGACGAATTGGCGATTCCGTCGGGAAACATGGCAGACTTGGAATTCAGCAATAGGCGCGCCGATTCGCAAGCACTGGCGCCGACCACAAACGCTTTCGCGCTGATTTTCTTTTCGCTGCGAGTGGCTTTGTCGATGTATGAAACCGCCTCGGCTTTTCCGTCCTTGCCGACAATAATTTCCCTCGCCATTGCTCCCGTAATCAGGGTGAGACGTCCGGTTTTCTGCGCCGGCGGAATCATTACCTGACTGGAGCTGAAGTTCGACGCGCTGACGCAGCCGCGCCCGCATTGCGCACAGTAATGACATGCGGGGCGTCCGTTGTGGGCTTCAGTGATAACTGCCAGACGCGAGGGGATGCAGATGATATTCAGCTTGTCGCACGACTTCTTGATTATGGTCTCAGTGCAGCGCGGTTTTGGCGGCTTCATGAAAACGCCGTCGGGCGCGCTGGAAACATTCTCCTTCGTGCCGAAGACACCGATGAAAGATTCGACTTTGTCGTAGTACGGCGCGACATCGTCATAGCTGATTGGCCAGTCGTCGCCCATACCATCGCTTGATCGAGCTTTGAAATCTACCGGAGCAAAGCGTAGAGCGATCCGGCCCCAATGATTGGTCCGCCCCCCGACAATTCGCGAACGAAACCACCGGAAGCGCGAGCCGGGAGCAACTGTGTAGGGCTCACCCTCAATGTCCCACGATCCGTTGGGTGCGAGAAATTCCCCGAAGTTCGCACTGGCCCGTCCGCCCACTCCGGCGCCGCGGTGGGGGAGTTGGTAAGGCCACACATGTTCTTTGAAGTCTTTTTCTGGATTGAGTTGCGGCCCGGCTTCGAGCATTACAACATTGAGGCCGCCTTCGGTGAGAATCTTCGCGGCCGTGCCACCAGCAGCACCCGAGCCAATTATGCAAACGTCGTAAACTTTAGGCGAGCGAATTACCTGAGCCATTAAGTCTCCGCCTCTGCGTCCTCTGTTACACGGAGGAAAACCACAGAGGAAAATCTAGAAACGCAACTTTTCTAAATATTCGTAACTGGCTTGAATGCTCTCAAATGGGTCAGCGGGATTATCGAACTCTACAAAGTAGTGCTTGATTCCCGCAAGATCAGACTTCGCCAGAATCGCCTTCCAGTCGATCTCCCCTTTGCCAACATCCACCATCGTGCGGCTCTTATCGAAATCCTTCACGTGCACCAGCGGGAAACGTCCGGGATATTTTTTGAAATACGCTAGAGGATCGACGCCGGCCTCATGCGCCCAGCCTAAATCCATTTCCATCTTGACCAGCTTGGGGTCGGTCTCCGCGAGCAAAACGTCATAAGGCAACTTGCCGTCAGGCAGCGGCTTAAATTCCTCGACGTGATTGTGATAGCCCAGGTGCAATCCAGACTTCAGGCACTCCGCGCCCGCTCGATTGAAATTTTCCGCCGCCCGCTTCCAGCCGTCAGGCTGCTTGAGCACGTCGCGGTCAATCGAAGGATTCACAATGTAGCCGTGGCCGAGAATCTTCGCACCCTCGATCACCTTAGGCAGATTCTCGACAGACAGCGCCGAATACGGCACGTGTGAAGCCGGTGAGGACAAGCCGTTATCATCCAGAATCTTCCGCGCCTCTTTCGGTGACGGCTTAAATTCGGGAAGGTGGGCGAAGAATTGCGCCAGCTCGACTTCCTTGTATCCGACCTTTGCGACGCGCGCGATTACACCTGCGAAATCCTTGTCGAGCGCGGCGCGGACCGTATAGAGCTCAAGGCCAATTTTCTGAATTCGACGCTCGGCCGCCCAGGAGAAGCGGCCCATTGAGGTCAGCGCGGCAGCCGTAGTGCTAGCGATGAAAGTTCTACGATCCATTGTGCCTCCCTGGCTTTTCTCGGTGAACTGTTACTCCGCGATCTCTGCGGTCAAAAGCTTTTAACCGCAGAGATCGCAGAGAAAAGCCGGAGTTCGCAGAGAATATACAGTCAACCATTTACGCTAACTGGAGCTCGGTTAAAAGTTCTTCGCGGACATTCTTCAGAACATACAACGCGCGTTCAACGCCGACCTCACCTGACAGGATCGGGTCTTCGTTCTCCACGCTGAAAATTCCATCGTAGCCAACTTCCATATATGCACGCATGATGTCTTTCCAGGTGCTGGCGCTATGCCCATAACCGACTGCGCGAAATGCGTCCGACGCGGTCTTCAAATCCTTCTTTTCAAAAATGAAGTTCAGCACTCCGTATTTCGCAACTTTGTCTGGGAAGAGTACCGTGTCCTTCATGTGCGCGTGATAAATTGCGCCCTGCTTGCCGAGCATATGTATCACTTCGACCGGATTGCAGCCTTGCCAAAACAGATGGCTCAAGTCGTTGTTGGCCCCTATTTCTTCGCCTACAGCATCACGCAGTTTGAGTAAGGTGAGCGGGTTGTAAACCATAAAGTTCGGGTGCATTTCGAGCGCAATGCGATGAATGCCATGGTCCCGCGCGTACTTTGCCGCGCCCTTCCAGTACGGAACCAGCCGCTCATTCCACTGCCAGTCCTGTGCCGCAGCATATTCCGGAGGCCAGCGATAGGTGATCCAGTTCGGGTTCTTGTCGGTAGGATTCGCCCCGGGACAGCCGGAAAATCCCACGACGACTTTTACGCCGATCTTTTCCGCCAGCTGAACGGTTTTGCGAAAGGTCTGATCGGACAGTTCGGCGGCGGCCTTATCAGGATGCACCGGGTTGCCGTGACAGCTGAGCGTGGCGACTTTAATGTTGTGGTCGTCGAATTTTTTTTGCCATGCCCGAAGCTTGCCGGGGTCGGCGAGCAGATCATCGAGCGGGCAGTGCTTATTGTTCGGATAGCCGCCGGTGCCGATCTCGGCCGCTTCCACTCCCAGTTGCTGATACTTTTCCACTAGTTGATCAAGCGTGAGGTCGGGAAACGCCGGATCGAAAACCCCGATCAGAATTTTGCGCCGATCATGCGGCTTGGTGTCTTCAGAATCTTCGGGTTGTGCCGCAGCTGCGGACATGCCGCGCGGGGCTGCAACCGCTCCAGCGATTGCACCGCCGGTTGTCGCCAGAAAATTCCGTCGTGTGGGAGAGAGGGGATCGGAAGAGTTCGACATTGAGTTCCTCGAACGTGGAGTGCAAGAACGGAACATTATACGCACAGGTCGAGGGCTTGAGGCGGACAAGAATTAGCGGCGTCGCAAAAAACTAAAGCCGCCCTTTCAGGCGGCCTTAGCTTCGTGGGTTGAACTCCTCAAGTTGTCAGGCCGGAGGTGGCCATTTAGGTATGAGGACGTTGAAGATATCTTCGCGCTAATGCCAAACTGGCGCAATAACGTAAAAATACTAGCTCCCAAGTCCCACATCCTAAGCCCAAAAAACGAAATCACGCCTCACGGAACATTCACCAGTCCATTTCGGATCGCATAAACCACCAGCTCGGCTGTCTTGTGAATTCCGAGCGCATCCATGATGTTGGCGCGATGCACCGCAACCGTGTTCGCGCTCAGCTCCAGCTGATCTGCAATCTCTTTATTCGATTTTCCATCGCAGATGAACTGCAGGATTTCGACTTCCCGCGGGGTGAGACCAGCATTGCGCTCGCCCTTCAACGCCTGCTGCTTCGAAAGTTGCCCGTCAAGGACAGTTTCCCCCTTCACCAACCGCCGGATCGCCGAACTCAATTCCAGGTCCATCGCGTTCTTCAGCACGTAACCGCGAGCGCCGGCATCAATTGCTTGCCGCACCCAGGTTTCTTCCGTGTGCATGCTCAACATCAACACCAGCGTGTCCGGCAGCAGTTGAAGAATTTTGCGCGTGGCCTGCAGGCCATTAATTCCCGGCAAAGCACAATCCATTACGATGACTTGCGGTTTAAGCGAACGCGCCAGCTTGACCGCCTCCTCCCCGTCACTGGCCTCGCCCACCACGCGAATGTCGGCTTCATCCTCCAGCATGCGCCGAAAGCCGCGCCGCACGAGGCTGTGGTCGTCCACCAGCAGCACCGAAATATGATGATCAGGCATTAGCTTCCAGCCGCTCTCGCGGTACAGTCATCCTTACCAGCGTGCCGCCATCCGCCGGGCGAGCGATTGCGATCTTGCCGCCCAGTAATTCAGCCCGTTCACGCATGGCCACCAGGCCAATTCCCTGCCGCGGTCCCGCGACGGAAAATCCTGAGCCCCGGTCTTCCACTTCGAGTTGCAATTGGTCGGCTGCGAACCGTAGCCGCACCCAGGCTCGCTTTGCTCCCGAATGCCGCGCAACGTTATTCAAGGCTTCCTGCAGGACGCGATAAATGTGGACCGCCGCCCTGCCTTGGATCGGAAACGGTGTTCCGGATTTCTCGTAGGATATGCCAATTCCAGTCTGCCTTTCCACTACCGGCAAATACCACTCGACGGTTGGCTCCAGTCCGGCTTCATCAAGCATCACCGGATGCAATGCTTGCGATAGGCTGCGAACTTTGTCGAGGGTGGCCTGCGCAATTTCGCGCACCTCGAGCAAATCTGTCCGCAGCTGCGATCCCTCGGGCAGCTGATTGCGCGCCCGTCCTAGCATCATTCCCATCGCGGTGAGAATTTGCCCGAAGTCATCGTGAAGTTCGCGCGAGATGTGACGCAACGTCGATTCCTGCGACGAAATGAGTTTCTGCGCAAGGTCGCTTCGTTGTTCGGAAAGCACGGCGAGTTGGTTGAAGATCAGCCGGTTCGAGCGGATGAGATAGAGACTGGTGAGAATGATTGCCACCAGCGTCGCAGTCAGGAAAACGTAAGCCTGCCGCGCGACCCGGTTATAGATTTCCGTGACCTGCACCGCTGCCCGCTCCTCACTTTCATTGTTCTGTACCAGCTGGCGTGCGATGGAGGTAGTCAGCGCAGCAAGTTGCGTCTGCAGCCCCAGGCGGATCTGTTCGCGCGCCTCTTTCTCTTTGCCCTGCCGCGCGAGATTAAAAGTTTGTTCGACTCCATTCCAAAACTGGCTCAACGAAGTCAGGAGGTAGCGTTGTTGGGCTTCGGTCCTTCCTTCAGGTGAGACCTGTTGCTCGCGACGAAATGCATCTTCGAGGTCAACCCGCATGCGCTCAAATTGCGGCTGCCACGCGGTCAAAGGATGTCGTTGGGATGAATCGAGCGTACCCGTATCCAGCATGTCACGCATTGAAATGCCGACGGAGTTCAATTCGTTCTGAATCCGAAGAAGCTGCAGAGAATCTTTGCGGTTGCGATCGATCAGATTATTTTGCAATTGGCGCAGTCCGGCAATCTGCTTGGTCACGTAGGCCGAGTAGGCAACTACCGCCGCCAGCGTGATCACCAGGCCGATATAAAGTGGAGTTGTCGGAGACCGCCCCGCCGCTCGCCGCACGGCGCAAGCATATAACGCAGAGGGCGGCGATCACAATCGAGGGACCCTGGGCGGATCATTTTCGTCGCGGTACGATGCGAGTGCCTCGCGTGTCGCCGAAGCCTACAATTTGGTTATGGCCCGGGGATGGGAGAGCAAGTCGGTTGAGCAACAGCAAGAAGAAGCCACATCTTCGACCCAAAAAAGGGGCAAGCCGCTTACTCCCGAACAAATTGTGGAGCAACAGAAGCGCCAGGGGTTAGAGCTTTCTCGTCACAGAATCTTGCAGCAGCTTGAAGTTGCTTCGAACCAGCAGCATCGCGCCATGCTGGAAGCCGCCTTGGCTGATTTGGATGCGCAACTGAAGGGCAGCGAGCGATGATTGTGGGGCGACGGGCGTCTCGCCCGTCCCAAATTAGATACGGGCGGGGACGCCCGTAACCCCACTAGCTGAGCCGTTACAATACAGCAGTGAAGAAATTTTGGGACAATCCGGCCGGCTCGGATGGGTTGTCGGAAAAGAGTGTCCGGCCCACACAAGCTCCGGTACCCGACTCGCTTCAGATCGGCTCCATCCGCATTTCTCCCGCTACCGTGCTCGCGCCTATGGCCGGTGTGACCGATACCGTTTTTCGCCGTTTCATTCGCAATCTGGGCGGCTGCGGACTCATCATGACCGAGTTCACCTCGGCCGACGGCGTGCTTCGCGCCAAGGACCAGAAGGCCAAACGCTACCTGCATTTTTACGAGGACGAGCACCCGATTTCCGCTCAGCTTTTCGGCAGCGATCCTCAAGTTATGGCCGACGCGGCCCGCATCGTCGAAGACCTGGGCTTCGACTTAGTGGATTTGAATCTCGGCTGCCCGGCGAAAAAAGTGGTGAAGTGCAATGGCGGCTCGGGATTGCTGCGCGATTTGCCTCGGATTCGAGGAATTTTCGAAGCCGTGCGCGCCGCGGTAAAGATTCCGTTCACCGTGAAATTCCGCGCGGGATGGAACGACGAAGAAATTGTCTGTGTTGAGCTGGCGAAGATCGCCGAAGACTGCGGATTGTGCGCGGTCGCGCTGCATGCTCGCACTCGGGAGCAAGGTTATAGCGGCAACGCCCGCTGGGAGTGGATCGCCGCGGTAAAAGACGCGGTGAAGATTCCGGTGATTGGAAACGGCGACATCCGCAGTCCCGAAGATGCCTGCGCCATGGTTGCAGCCACGGGATGCGACGCCGTAATGATCGGCCGCACCGCCCCGGCGAATCCCTGGATATTCCGGCAGATTCAGCAATATTGCGAAGCGCTGCAATTCAGCGATGTGGGGACGGGCGCCCACGCCCGTCCGGTCGAGCAAAGCTCGACATTTCCGTCCTCATCGAACGATCACGCGCCTGTGCAGATCCATGGACAGCCGGGGGCGGCTGTCCCCACGCGATACGATCAACCTTCGGAATCCGACCGCTACGAAATGATTCGCACCTACTTCCGCATGCTGATCGAGGAAGAACTGCCGGACGCCACAGGAAAGATGAAGCAGTTTGCCTCGTGGTTTACCCACGGAGTCCCTGGCGGCGCAGCGCTACGCAAGGAGATTTATGAATCAAAAACCGCGCCGGAAATCCTGACCAGGGTGGAGAATTTCTTCGAGGCAAGACTCGCGAAAGACGCCGAAGAGAAAGAGGTTTCCGCGCTACTAGCTCTCTGATCAGCGTCCGCGAACCTGTTCGATAACGCCGAATTTGTCGAGCGATGCTCGACCCGTGTGGGCGGCGGGGACGCCGTACCTCCATTCCCGCGTATTATTCCTGTGGATGCGATCCCTGAAACTCTGAGCAGCACGGCTTCTGGACCGGCTTGAATTCCATTAATTCGATCCGAGTGAAATCAGGATCGTAAAGATTCAGCTGCCACTTTCCATCTCTACCCATCTGCGCTTTTTCGTCGCCATGAGGCTTCCAGCCATGTGATTCGAGCTTTGCCTGCGCCTGCTTTATGTCTTTTACGCCCAGTGAGACGTGGTTCATCACTCCCATTGTGTGTTGATCGGCATCGGACTTGACTTTCAGCATGTACTCCACCCAGTCGGTGCCGTCGGGAACTTGCATCGCAACCCAATCAGTTTTGTCGGGCTGCATTCCGCCATGCCAGTAAATATGGAAGCCGAGGATGTCACGATAGAAGTGATCTTCGGCGGCGCGGTCGTGAACGATAAAACCAACGTGAATTATGCGCCGGGAGACAGGGTAAGAATTTTCCACGCGCGCACGAGAAGTAGAGTTCACGCGCTGGACAAATTCGATGGTGTGGCCTTCGGGGTCTTTAACCTGAAAGGTGCGACTGTTCGTGCTTAGGATCTCGTACCCGTCCGTGACTTCGATCTTTTTGGCGATCAAGTAGGCCCGAAGCCCTGCCGAATTATCGGTAACGAACGCGACGTGGTCCATACGATTCCTGGCCTGCGGATCAGGCGCCGGACTGTATCCCACGAACTGATTGCCAACCATGAACCGCTGTGTCTGTCCTGGCTCGAGCGGCACAACCGAGGCAAGACCAAGCGTACGAGCATAGAACTCGTTGTTCGCCTGCGGCGAGGTTGTGTAGAAGTCAACGTGATCGATGCCGGTAATCTTCGGACGCTTGTCAGCGGACTGGGCGAATCTGGTAGCGATGACAAGTAACGCGAAGCAAAAGACTTTTTTCATTGCAGTCTCCGATTGGCGACTTGGACTGACTCCAAGAACCGTTTTCGTGCCGACGAAAAAGCTTTTAACCGCAGAGAACGCTGAGGATCAACACCTGAGATCGCTGAGAAAATCGCAAACAGGTAAAACCGATCAGGAACTCACTCGGATTTTCTCTGCGCACTCTGCGTAATCTCTGCGAACTCGGCGGTTAAAGGCTTTTTGCACTGAGCTGCCAGACTTACCCCGCCAGCGCCGTTTCTTCTTTCGCCACGATCTTTCCCCGCTCATCTTTGCCCAAATAGCTCCACGGCGCTTCCGGATCGTGCGTGAACATGGTAAGCCAGTTTTCCGGAAGCGCGCGCGAATAATAACGCTTGCGGCTTTCGATAGTTTCGAGTGGATAAAGATCGAATCCCATCACCCAATTGATCTCGACGTGGGCACTGGTGGGGATCAAATCAGAGATGTAGCAAGCCGTCTTGCCTCGACTTTGAATGATCACCGCCTGCATGTCGCGGGTGTGGCCGGGAAATACTTCGACCGAAATTCCCGGGAAAATTTCCTGGGTTCCCTGAAGCAGCTGCATTTGTCCGCTATCGACCAGCGGATCGTAATTCTCGTGAAGATAGCTGACGGTGTCGCGCTGGCCCTGGTGGGCATGCTTCCATTCGCCTTTCTGAGCGTAGTACTTGGCTTTCGGGAAAGTCGGTTTGACCGAGGCGCCAGATCGGATCGTATTCCAGCCGCAGTGATCAAAATGCAAATGCGAGTTGATAACGATATCGATGTCATTAGGGGAGACGCCGGTCGCGCTCAGCTGATCCAGCAGTTTTGCCGGCTGGCCGTAAATTTGAACCATCTTCTCGGAGAGCTTGTTGCCCACTCCAGTTTCGATCAGAATGTTTTTCTCTCCGGTGCGAACTAGAACAGAGTTGAGGCCGGTGGGCACGCGGTTCTTTTCGTCCGACGGCATCCGCTTCGACCACAGCACTTTGGGCACAATGCCGAAAAAAGCCCCGCCATCAAGGTAATAAGTGCCGTCGGAAAGGGCCGTAAGTTCGAAGTCGCCAATGGAAATGGTTTTCATATCTATGCGGATTGTAGCGTTAGTGGAATCGTCCGGAAAAGCCTTTAACCTCAGAGTTCGCAGAGATCCCGCTGAGAACGCCGAGATTTACTCTGCGATCTCCTGAAGTTCTCGGTGAACTCTGCGGTTAAAGGCTCTTCCTTACTTCTAGCATGCTAAAATTGATGCATACTTCTGCATGTCGCCTGAAATTGAGTATTTAATCTCGCTGCAAGGCACCGACCGCGAAATCCAGCGGCTGAAGGCTGAAATCGCCGAACTTCCCCGGCGGGTAGCCGTAATCGAAGAAAAACTCGCAGGCACCAAAGCCGGACTTGAGAAGGCCCGTGCCACCCTAAAAGCCGACGACGCGGCGCGACGCAAATATGAAAGCGCGATCAACGATCTGCGTCAAAAAATCTCCAAGTATCGCGACCAGTCGCTGGATGTAAAGACCAACGAACAATACAAAGCGTTGCTGCACGAGATCCAGTTTGCTGAGCAGGAAATTGGATCGAACGAGGACAAAATTCTCGAGCTGATGGTGAACGCGGAAGCTCGCGACAAGCAAGTAAAAGTTGCTGAAGCCGAGCTGAAGGAAGAAGCTGCCGAGATCGAGAAAGAAAAGATCATCGCCCACGATCGCACCGCCCAAGATGAAAAAGAATTGGCTGAGTGGACGGCCAAACGCGATGCCGCCCGGGGAGCGATTGATCCTGACCTGTTGCGGCACTACGACCGGGTCTCGAAATTCCGTGGATCGGGCATTGCGGAAGTTCGCGATCAGAAGTGTTCCGGCTGTTCAGTTATGCTGCGGCCGCAGATGTACAACGAAGTTCGCAGCGGCAAGCTGCTGCAATGCGATTCCTGCCAACGAATTCTGTTTTACGATCCGTCGAAAGAAGTTCCAGTCGAACCCCAGAACGAGCGTACCGGCAAGCGTCGGGCCCATCCCAAAATCGATGCCAGCCTTGCCTGGTACTATCGCAGCGAGTACCTCGACAGCGGAGAAGTTTTCCTGAGCTTTGTAAATTCGAGCGGCTCGGCTGCCCGGCGCATTTTCGACGCCGCCAGCGGACGCAAACTCGGCGATACGCTGATTCGCGAAGGTGGATACCGGCAAGCTTTTCCGGAAGATTTGGCCGACTCTATCCGCCTGAATGGCCACTGGAGCGATGCCGAGCAGGACGAATGGGGCGACGAGCTGCCGAGTTCCGTGCTCGACGCGCTGCAAAGAGATTTAGATCTGGCGCGCACCGAAGCCGCCAGCCGTCCCCACAAAGAAGCTGCTCACGCGCCATCGACCGTCGCCAGCTGAGCAATCAGGGGTCAACCGCTCTTCCTTCAGCACTCCGCAACAGCGCTCACGGTAACATTCATGCATGTCCCAACTGAGCAGTGGTACGACTGTCACCATCTCCCGGCGCGGTGCGGACCGAATTCGTGCCGGGCATGTCTGGGTTTATCGCTCAGATATCGTCGATGCTAAGGACGTTCAACCGGGAGCGCTGGTACTGGTGCAGGAGGAAAAAGGCGGGCGGGGGCGCCCGCCCCACACACGACTGCTTGGCTCTGCCCTCTACAGCTCTGCGTCTCAGATCGCGCTGCGAATGGTGTCATCTCACCGTGTCGACAATCTCGACCAACTTCTGCGCGAGCGCATCCGGGCTGCGATTGCCTATCGCGAACGTTTTGTCGGGAACACGAATGCCTATCGGGTGATTTTCAGCGAAGGCGATTTTTTGCCCGGGCTGATTGTCGACCGCTATAACGACATTCTGACCCTGCAGGTCTTGACTCAGGCTATGGATGTCGATTCCGTGCGCGGGACCGTCATCTCCGAGCTCAATGAAAAACTGCAGCCTGTCGCGATTGTCGAAAAAGTTGATGCCCGTGTACGTCAGCTGGAAGAGCTGCCAGATAAGGACAGCGGTCTCATTTTTCCCGCAGAAGCGAGGACCGCCGAGACGCCCGTCCCTCCATCGATCAAGACAACGACAGAATTTCACATGAACGGCGTTCGGTTTCTTTACGACGCGCTCGGGGGGCAGAAGACGGGCGCGTTTCTCGATCAGCGGGAAAATTACGCCGCAGCAGAAAAATATGCACGTGGTGAAGCCCTTGATGTTTTTTGCTACCAGGGTGGATTCGCGCTGCATTTGGCGCGTACTTGCGAGAGGGTCACGGGCGTGGACAGCTCCCGGCCTACGCTTGAAACTGCAGAAAACAATGCCGCGATTAACGGGCGAGAGATCGGATGGATCGAAGCCAATGCTTTCGACCTCCTGCGCGACTACTCGGACCAGGGAAAGAAGTACGACTGCGTAGTTCTCGACCCTCCCGCCTTCGCCAAATCCAGGCGCGATTTGCCCACTGCGTTGCGCGGGTACAAAGAGCTGAATCTGCGGGCGCTGAAGATGCTCCGGCCGCGGGGAATCCTGGTTTCATGTTCCTGTTCGTACCACGTCAGCGCCTCAGCACTGCTGGAAGTTATTGCCTCGGCTGCACAGGATTCGCACAGGATTATTCGTTTGCTGGAAAACCGTGGCCAGTCCAAAGACCATCCGAGCGTACTGGGAATCCCTGAAACAGCGTATCTCAAGTGCATCATTGGGCTTGTAAGTTGAAGCATAATTGGCAAATCCATAGCTTGACAATAAAACACTCACATTTTATGCTTGATTCGTACTAAGGCGATTGCCATTAGCGCAACCAAGCTTCAAACCAAAAATTCTGAGAATTTCGATTTAGGAGGATTGTCATGACAGTTCTTACTCGCTGGGATCCTTTTCGTGAGTTCAGTACTCTACAAGATCGTATGAACCGCCTGTTCCGCGACTCGTATGGCGAGCGTGGCGAAGAGGCGCTGACCACCTCGACGTTCGCCCCTCCGGTGGACGTTTATGAGGACGAGCACAATATCACGTTGAAGATCGAAGTACCCGGAATCGACGAGAAAGACATCGATGTCCGCATTGAGAACAACACCCTGACCGTGCATGGGGAGCGCAAGTTCGAGAAGGAAGAAAAGGAAGAAAACTTCCGCCGGGTCGAACAGCAGTATGGCAGCTTCACTCGTACCTTCACCCTGCCAAATACGGTTGATGCCGAGCACGTTCAGGCGCACTATGACAAGGGGATCTTGAAGATCCAGCTTGCCAAGAAAGCCGAAGCCAAACCGAAGCAGATCAAAGTGAACGTGGGGAGCCAAAAGCCGCTCGAGGGCAAGGAAGCGAAGAGCGTCAGCAAGGCGGCCTGAGTTCGCCGACAAAAGATAGTCGAAAGATTATCTCTGATCAAAGAAGGGAGGCGACAGCGGGATGCGCGCCTCCCATTGTTTTTGGATTTGTAATGGGAATTTGGTAATCGGATAATTTCAGCCAGCGTCATCTCGCGATCTGTAAATTATCCGATTACCAAATTACACAATTACAAAATCGAGGTTTTCCATGGCCATTCGTTGGGACAAATTCACAGTGAAAGCACAAGAGGCGGTTCAGCGCGCGAACGAGCTCGCGTCTGAGCACGGCAATCCTGAAGTCCTGCCATTACATCTCTTGGCCGCGCTGCTCGAGGACAAGGAAGGTATTGTGTCGCCGATCATGGAGAAGATTGGCATCGGGCCCCAGTCCGTGCTGAACGATCTCTATCAGGCGATGGAACGGCTGCCAAAAATTTCAGGGGCCGCGGCGCAACCCACTTTGTCACAAGCGGCAAATCAGCTGCTGGATCGCGCCTTCAAAGAAGCCGATAATTTCAAGGATGAATATGTCTCCACAGAACACCTGCTGCTTGCCGTCACCCAACTTAAGCGTGATCCAGCGCAGGAAATTCTCGCACGCTATGGGGCCACACACGATGCAATCCTCAAAGCGCTGACATCGGTCCGTGGTTCGCAGCGGGTCACCGATCAAAATCCCGAGGGAAAATATCAGGCGTTAGAGCGCTATGCCAAAGATCTGACCGAACTGGCACGGCGGGGAAAACTCGATCCTGTGATCGGGCGCGACGAAGAAATCCGCCGGGTGGTGCAAGTGCTTTCGCGAAGGACCAAGAATAATCCGGTGTTGATTGGCGAACCGGGCGTGGGCAAAACGGCAATCGTTGAAGGCCTGGCACAGCGCATCATCTCCGGCGATGTGCCGGAGATTTTAAAAAACAAGCGCGTGGTTGCGCTCGATCTGGGCTCCATGTTGGCGGGGGCGAAGTATCGCGGCGAATTTGAAGACCGGCTGAAGGCGGTGCTGAAAGAGATTGAGGACTCGCAAGGGAAAATCATTCTCTTTATCGATGAACTTCACACGCTCGTCGGCGCGGGAGCGGCCGAGGGCGCAATTGACGCCGCAAATATGCTCAAGCCTGCCTTGGCGCGCGGAGAACTGCGGGCTATCGGCGCCACCACCCTCAATGAATATCGCAAGTACATCGAAAAGGACGCCGCGCTCGAACGCCGTTTCCAGATCGTTTTCGTCGGCGAACCCAATGTCGAAGACACCATCGCGATCCTGCGCGGTCTGAAAGAGAAGTACGAAGTGCATCACGGGGTGAGGATCAAAGACTCGGCCATTGTCGCGGCGGCGACGCTCTCACACCGCTATATTTCCGATCGCTTCCTGCCGGACAAGGCCATTGATCTCATCGACGAAGCGGCGGCTTCGCTGCGAATTCAGATCGATTCCATGCCGACCGAAATCGACCAGCTGGAGCGCCGCGCCACGCAACTCGAAATCGAAAAGCAGGCGCTGAAAAAAGAAGACGATCCCAACTCCAAAGAGCGCCTCGCCGTGATCGACAAGGAACTCGCAGGAATCCGCGAGCAGGCGAATGCGCTAAAGGCCAGATGGAAGCAGGAAAAGGACCTGATCGCGCGTCAACGGCAGCTCAAGGAAAAGATCGAGCAGCTGCGAATTGAAGAGCAGGCGGCGGAGAGAAAGGGAGACCTGCAGCGAGTCGCTGAAATTCGCTATAGCTTGATCCGGCAAGCGGAAGAGGAACTGGCAAAGGTCTCTCGGCAGCTGGAAAGCTCCAGCGGCAAGCGCATGCTGAAAGAAGAAGTGGACGAGGAAGATGTTGCGAAGATCGTCTCCAAATGGACGGGCATTCCTGTCTCAAAAATGCTCGAAGGCGAAGTCAAAAAGCTGGTCACCATGGAAGACCGCCTTCGTCAGCGCGTGGTGGGGCAGGACGTAGCGCTGGAGCGGGTCTCTAATGCAATTAGGCGTTCGCGCGCCGGGCTGAGCGATCCCAAGCGGCCTATCGGTTCGTTTATTTTTCTCGGACCTACCGGCGTTGGAAAGACTGAGCTGGCGCGGGCGCTCGCGGAATTCTTGTTCGATGATGAGCACGCCCTGATAAGGATCGATATGTCGGAGTACATGGAGCGGCATGCAGTGTCGCGATTGATCGGTGCGCCTCCGGGCTACGTTGGCTACGAGGAAGGCGGACAACTTACGGAGCAGGTTCGCCGCCGCCCCTACTCGGTCATCCTGTTCGACGAAATCGAGAAGGCGCACCAGGATGTGTTCAACATCCTGCTACAAATTATGGACGACGGCCGCCTGACCGATGGACAAGGTCGCGTTGTTGATTTCAAAAACACGATCATCATCATGACTTCCAACATCGGGTCGACCTACCTGCAGGCGGATACCATGCGCAGCGCCGACGATTTTGCTCGCGCTACCGAACTGGTCATAACCGCGCTGCATGGTCACTTCAAGCCCGAGTTCTTGAACCGCGTGGACGACATTATTGTCTTCACTCCACTGGGCAAGGAGCAGCTGGTGAAGATCATCGACCTGCGGCTTGAAGATCTGCGTCGTCTCTTGGCGGAACGCAAAATTTCCATTGAGCTCACCGACGGTGCAAAGGAGTTGCTATTCACCGAAGGTTACGACCCCAACTTCGGGGCGCGTCCTCTCAAGCGTGCAATCCAGAAGCTGATTCAGGATCCGCTGGCGTTAAAGATTCTCGATGGCGAGGTGCTGCACGGTGATCACGTGGTCGCCGACGTGGACAAGCGCAGCGGGAAAATAAAGTTTGAGGTAAGCCGGCGGGTCGGCGCGAGTGTGCAGCCGGTCCGAACGTAGTTACGGTGTTGCACCTGTAACCGTGGTGACCGTCAACTCCGGCATCTGGTGGTTCCAGCCAGCGGGCGTGTGCTGGAAATAAATACGTACTGGACGGGATTCATTCGGGTTAATCGGCGATCGAGTCAGATCTTGCGGGGTTGTCCTGTCCGCGAGGCTTTGCACTGGTACGGTCAGAGTATCCAGCACTGGCCCGTTTCTTCCTAAAAATTCCGCTTGCACCAGAACCCCGGTTATCGCCGTGTCCCCGGTGTTGTGAAGAATTGCCGTCAGGTACGCACCGCCTCCTGCGGGCGCCGGCGCAAGTTTTAGGTGCGTAAGCTGCACCTGGTCCGCCGTGGGTTGCTGTGGGACCTGTGCGCCGGTCGGAGGCTGAGTCAAATGAGGAACTCGGGGCAATAAGGCAAAGATTGCAATCAGCAACGTTGCTCCCGCGATCAAAATCACAATCGACCAGGGGAATTTGCTCTGGCGAATCATCTGCACCTTGGCATGTTCCGCTGGCCGCGGCGGAGTGTGAGGAAAATCGGGCAGCTTGGGATTGGTAGTCATTTCTTGTCTTAGTCTCCCGCCCAATTATGACTGAAATTCGATGGCCGAAACTGCCGTGGAGTTTGCCAGTGCGTGTCGTCCCTAAGGGGACTCATCTATGGCGTCATGGAATTTCAAGAATGGACTCTGCACTCCTGCCACTCTCGCGCAGCCTGCGAATGCTGAGGGCGTCGTGGCGTTTCGCCAATCGCTGGCCTCTTTCATCGCGAACTAAATCGCAATGGTAAAACTTGGGAGCCTGCAGGTCCAGAGCGCGGTAAATCAGCAACTGCCGCGCGGTTGACTTCAACAGGTCGGCTCCTCGCACCACCTCGGAAATTTTCATAGCATGATCGTCCACTACGACGGCGAGCTGATAAGCCGGAACATCATCCCTTCGCCACACCACAAAATCCCCGAAGTCGCGGCCCGCCAAATATAACTGTGGCCCGAGATGCCGATCCTCAAACCTGACCTCCTCACCGTCGGGAACGCGAAAACGCCAATTCACTCCAGCGGGTTTCTCAAAAACGCGCCCGTCATCGCGACTTCGACATTTTCCCGGATAGACCGGCTCATCATCCAGATCGTTGGGCGCGGTGGCCGAAGCCGCCAAATCTTTTCTTGAACATGTGCAGGGATAAATAACACCCGTATCTCGCAGTTTTTTCCACGCGGTCAAATAAAATTCTCGCCGCTGGCTTTGCGAATAGGGTGCGCACGCGCCGCCGCAATCCGGGCCCTCGCTCCATGAAATTCCCAGCCAGCGCAGGTCCTCATACATGGCCGAAACGAATTCCGTTCGGCAGCGATCAGGATCAAGATCTTCATTGCGAAATACACGCTCCCCGTCAAATTGTCGCGCTCGTTCAGCGGCTATCAGAAAAGTTCGCGCGTGACCTAAATGCAGATATCCGGTCGGCGAAGGCGCAATGCGCCCACGGTATTCGTGAAAAGACGGCACATACGGATTTTAGCGTTGTCGTCCCGGCGACTGCCCACACGACCCAAGATGAGATAATTAGGAGAGTGGAACACTCCTGCCCACGTTGCAACTCCACTGTGGATGACAATTCGCCGTTCTGCCCGACTTGTGATGCAGCTCAGGTACTTGCCGCGCCGAAGGAGTACTTGCGCTCCCCAGTCACGGTAGTGGGCGAAAGCACGCCGGCATTTTTGACCGCCGCACCCTTACCCAATGCAACCGGAAGCACGGACGCGAGGTCGGAATTGCGCGCGGCATTTTATGCGGCCATCGTCGCCGCGGTCCTCAGTCTGATCCAACCGAGAGGCGGCTTCATCCTCACATTGCCGCTGGGTGGACTTCTTTCCGTGCTGTTGTACCGCCGGCTAAGTTTGGGAAGCGAACCCTCGCTGCGGACCGGCTTCCGATTAGGGGCAATCAGCGGCTTATTTGTCTTCGGCCTAGTGATGATTGTCATCGCGGCCGGAACCCTCGCTCTTCACAATGAGGCTGACGCGCATGCACAGGTGATTCAGATCATTCAGCAGGCGCAGGCCCGCAATCCCGATCCCCAGACCAGGCAGGCATTTGAGTACTTCATGACCCCACAAGGCATGGCCTTCATGATGGTTATCGGCTTTGTCTTTATGGGTGTTCTCTTTGTCCTGCTGTCGGGCGTCGGGGGCGCAATCTCTGCTTCCCTTCTGCGGCGGAAAGCGCCTCCGGGACACTAGTTCGCCGCCTTGCCCGCAGATGCCCCGCCCAAGTATGATGCAGCGTTCATGACTTCCAAGAACTCCCACCAGCACGGGTTGCGCCAGAAGGCGCAAATTATGGCCCCATCGGAAATTGAACGTACGCTGGTTCGACTGGTGCACGAAATTATTGAGAAGAACGATGGTGCCAAGGACCTGGGCTTGGTAGGAATTCGCCGCCGTGGGGTGTATCTGGCCCAGCGCATTGGGCAAATGATCTCGCGGATCGAAAAGACGCCTGTGCCGGTTGGTAGTCTGGACATCACCTCGTACCGGGACGATCTTTCGCCGCTGGCAAAGCCGGTCGTCCATAAGACGGAGATCGGATTTCCCGTCACCGGCAAAAAAATTGTGCTGGTGGACGACGTTCTCTATACCGGACGGACCACTCGCGCCGCCATGGATGCTTTATTTCGTCAGGGACGTCCAAAGCAGGTGCAGCTTTGCGTGCTGATCGATCGCGGTCACCGGGAACTCCCGATTGATGCAACTTACGTCGGACGCAGGGTGCAGACCAGCGATCGGGAGAGCATCGAATTGCTTCTTCGCGAGGTGGACGAGAATGAAAAAGTTCTTCTGATGGAGAAACAGGACTAACCACGATGCCAGCCGTTTCAAAACAAGTTACCACCAGGAGCGCAACTCGTGGGTCGGTGCTGGGCATTGAAGGCATGTCGGCGGCGGAAATAGCCAAGCTGCTGCAGCTGGCGCGGAAAATGAACCCGCAAAAGCCGAGGTTATTATTGCGGGGAAAACGCGTGCTCCTGCTGTTTTATGAGGCCTCCACCCGCACACGAGCATCTTTCGAAATTGCGGCGAAGTCGCTCGGCGCAACCACTACGCTTGTGCTCTCAAGCGGGTCGAGCATTGAGAAGGGCGAGTCGCTGCTCGACACTGCTTATACGCTGCGCGCAGTCGGCGCTGATGTCATGGTGATACGCCATCCTAACGCGGGCGCGCCGCATTTGATGGCCAGTCATCTCGATATTCCTGTGATCAACGCCGGCGACGGCATGCATGAGCATCCGACACAAGCGCTGCTCGATGCCTACACCATCCTGCGACACAAGAAAAAACTTACAGGGCTGCAAGTTACGATCATCGGCGACATTTATCACAGCCGAGTGGCGCGCTCGGCGATTCATCTGTTGAGCAAATTCGGTGCGAAGATCGTGTTGTGCGGACCGCAAGAGCTTTTACCGGAACTCGCTACTTCGCTGGCGCCGGGATTACACATCAGCCGCAGTTGCGAAGACGCAGTGCGCGGAGCGGATGCGGTGATGGTGTTGCGGGTCCAGCGCGAGCGGCTGGCGGGCTTAAAAGTGAACTTGCAGGATTACATTTCGCGTTACCAGATGACGCTTGCGCGGCTGAAGCTAGCCAAGAACGATGCGCTGCTTATGCATCCTGGTCCGATCATTCGCGGTCTGGAGTTGACTTGGGAAGTCGCGGACTGCCCGCAGTCAGTGATCGTCGAAGAAGTAAGGAATGGAGTCCCAGTACGTATGGCGGTGCTGGCAAGGGCGTTGGGCAAGGCAAAGTAAAAGCACCATCCGTATTGATCGGCTTGGGGAGAAGTTCGACTAATGAAGCACTCGTCACAAACTCACAGTCTGCTTATTCACGGCGGGCGCGTCATCGATCCCGCGGCGCAAGTTGACGCGCTGATGGATGTGCTGGTGCGTGATGGGCAGGTGGCTGAGGTCGCGCTGCCCAACAAGATTCGCTCTGGAGCAGACGAAAAAATCGACGCCCGCGGCTTGATCGTCGCACCTGGATTTATCGACCTGCATGTGCATCTCCGCGAGCCTGGCCAAGGATACAAAGAGACCATCGCGTCCGGCACCGCCGCCGCAGCAGCCGGCGGGTTTACGTCTGTGTGCTGCATGCCCAACACCACGCCGGTGCTCGATTCGCCCGAGTGGGTTACGTGGTTGCGCCAGCCTCAGCGCGGGGCAATTGTGAATGTTTTCCCCATTGCGGCGGCCACGCAGGCGGGCAAAGGCGCAGTGCTAACCGATTTTCGTGCATTGCAAAGAACTGGGGCAGTCGCAGTCAGCGACGATGGCAAGCCTATCCTGAGCGAAACCACCATGCGGGAGGCCATGCGCGCCTCGGCGGAGATCAACTTTCCGGTCGTGCAGCATGCCGAGGATACCCGCGTCACCCAAGGTTGTTCGATGAACGAAAGCGAAACCTCGTTCCGGTTGGGATTGCGCGGGATGACGGACACGGCAGAGGCAGCGATTGTGGACCGCGACGTTCAACTCGCGCAGCAGTTCAATGGTGCACGCTTGCACGTGGCGCATGTGTCAACGGCCGAAGCGCTGAAGTCGGTCCGGCGCGGGAAGAAAAATCGCGCACGCGTGACCTGCGAAGTCACGCCGCATCACTTCACCCTAACCGACGCCGACATTCGCGACTACGATACGAACTTCAAAATGAATCCGCCGCTGCGCTCGGCTGCAGACCGGGAAGCCCTGCTGGTCGCGCTGGCTGACGGCACCATCGACGCTATCGCCAGCGACCACGCTCCCCACGCGCCGCATGAAAAAATCATCGAGTTCGAGCGCGCAATGTTCGGAATTACCGGACTCGAAACCGCTTTGGGATTAGCGATCACGGTCTTGCATCTTCGGCAGAAGATTCCTTTGTCTCGAATCGTCGAATTGTTCACCGCCGGGCCGGCGCGAGTTGTAGACATTCGCGGGCGGGGAACATTACTGCGTGGCAGCCATGCCGACCTGACCATCTTCGATCCAAAAAAGCGCTGGACATTCGACGCCTCGAAGTCGCGATCGAAATCGCACAACACTCCGTTTGACGGGTGGTCGCTCACCGGCAAAGTAGTCGCAACAGTGGTGGCGGGGAGAGTTGTGTATCGGGCGGGGTAGGGTCGTCCCTCGGGTACTCGGGTCTTGATGCACGGTGTCCCAGCACTTGGCTGCAGGGCTATTTAAACATCGTTGCCTTCGCGACTTGATGGTGGTAAGTACGCAGAAACGTCAGTGCCCTGAAATGAACTGGCCATCCGATCTGTAGTCGCGCAGCGAAGGAATCTAATTAGCCCAGCACGTAAGTGCTGGGAGACAGTCGTCAGGAATCAGAGTCTCAGAAGGAGACGGCACGGAGACGTCACCTACGCTGCAAATACCTGGTCCGCGTCATAAGAGACACCAGCTTTCTTCAAAAAAACAAGGAACTCCTCCTCGAAGGTCCGCCCACGGTGATGTTGTTCTTGATTGCGGATTTAATTCCTGACTGTCTCGACAAACGACGGGCTGACGCTAAATGCTGCATAACCTTTTTGCCACTCAAACTTCAACCCACGCTCGCCCATCCATCTCGAAGAGTTCGCTTTCAATTTTTGAATAGCGACGGACAACGCCATCGCAGGCGGCACAGCGAGCAACAGATGAATATGGTTTGGCATTCCACCGACGGCAATCAGTTGGATTTGCAAATTCCTGGCTATTCCTATGAGGTAAGCGCACAAGTTTGCCTGTAGCTCAGGAGGAATTAAATTGTGACGATCTTTGGTCGAGAAGACACAGTGCACGAAATTGGCGACGTAGGCGTGAGACATTTCTGGGAGTTGATCACGTCGGGAATGGCTCGTCTGTGACGATCGTCATCTCCCCAGTTGTGGAAATCTTTGTTGGGTGTCGTCCCTGCGGGACTTGGTGTGAGGTTTTGGGGTTTTCCCAGCACTGACGTGCTGGGCTATTTAAATAGCGTCGCGTTGCGACTCTCGGTAGGCACCGGGGTTATGCACAGAGTTTGCGTCACGCACGGGAAATTGGAGTTGCGCCAACGACGGAATCTAATTAGCCCAGCACCTAAGTGCTGGGAACGCAGGCAGACCTGATGCCGAGTCCCTTCAGGGACGGCACCAAATGAACACCTCAGCCCAGAGTCCCCATTCGCTTGCCGACTTTTCCGAGCACCTCTAGCGCGCGCTCCAATTCCTCGTGGGTGTGCGTCGCGCTCATGATAGTGCGAATACGAGCCTTCCCCTCGGGAACAGTAGGGAATGTAATTCCTGTCCCCAGCACTCCTTCTTTGAACAACTCTCGGGAGAACTCCATGGTGAGCTTACTGTCGCCGATAATAATGGGCGTAATAGGGGTCTCGCTCGCGGGCGTGGTCTTCCCACCGATGTCGAAGCCCAGCAGCGCAAGTTCTTTTTTCCAGAAGCGCGTGTTCTCCCACAGTTTCTCGATCAGCTCGGGTTCATTTTCCAGCACATCGAACGCAGCAATACAGGTCGCCGCCACTGACGGTGGATGCGATGTCGAAAACAAAAATGGCCTTGCGCGGTGATACAAAAATTCGATCAGGTCGCGCGATCCGCAAACGTATCCTCCGAGAGCGCCGATTGCCTTCGATAAAGTCCCAACTTGAATATCCACCCTGCCGTGGACTTTGAAGTGATCGACGGTGCCGCGGCCATTTCTCCCCAGAACTCCGGATGCATGGGCATCGTCGACCATCATGATTGCGCCGTATTTCTCGGCGAGATCGCATAACGCAGGAAGCGGCCCTATGTCGCCATCCATCGAGAACACGCCATCAGTGATCAGGAGTTTCTTGCCGGGTTGATCGGCGACGCTGGCCAGCTTGGCTTCTGCATCCGCAATATTCTTGTGCTCGAAGACCAGAATCTTCGCTCGCGAAAGCCGCGCGCCATCAATGATCGAGGCGTGGTTCAACTGGTCAGAGATGATGAAATCGTCTTTGCCTAAAACCGCCGACACTGTTCCTGCATTGGCCGCGAAGCCGGACTGAAACACCACGCAAGCCTCAGAATTCTTGAAGCGCGCAATCTTCTCCTCAAGTTGCATGTGAATTTTCATTGTGCCCGCGATGGTGCGCACCGCTCCCGAACCGACACCGTATTTTCGCGTAGCCTCCAGCGCGGCCTCACGCAGCTTGGGATGCGTAGTCAGTCCGAGATAATTGTTCGAGGCCAGATTGATGACATGCTTGCCGTCAAATGTGCACTCGGGAGCCTGTTCGTCCTCCAGCACCCGCAGGCGGAAATAAGTGCCCTTGGACTTGAGATCATTTAATTGGTCGGTGAGATAAGAAAGGGGATTAGTTCGAGTAGCAGTTGGCATGAATCTCTCCGTGCGGAAATTAGTTTAAATGAGGACGGAGGAGGTCACGTCACTTCTCTGTATGCTCCAGCATTCCAGAACGCCGCCGCATGGCGGTTCTTCTTCTCACGATTAGCCACGCGGCGGCACCGACGACCGCGATCAGCACCACCCAGTGAAAGTGGTGGCTGAAAAATACTCGTATGGTCGAGACCGCGCCTGGACCAAAGTAGATCACCAAGCCCGCGAGAGCTGCAAAGCGCAGGAAACGCCCAAGAAAAATCGCGAGCAAAAAATGGCTAATGCTCATTTCCGCGACTGCCGCTGCCAGGGCAAATGCCTTGAAGGGGGTAGGCGGGGGCAGTATTGCCGGAAACATCAGGCTCCAGAACGGGTGCTTTTCAAACGCATTGTGCAGCTTTGCAAATCGAGCCGCCGAAACTCGTTTGCGCAACAACTCTTCGCCGCCAGCGTATCCGATGCCATAAACAACCAGGCTGCCAAGCGCAGATCCTGTTGCGGCCATGAAAACATAAAGCAGCCATAGGCTGTGGTTCTGGGAAACGTATCCTCCGACCACCAGGTCAACGGGCAAGCCAAACGCTGCTCCGTCAAGCGCCGCCGCCGCCAGCACACCCCATGGTCCCAGAGGCTTCAGGAGCGCCCACAGAAATGCGGTGTAGCGGGAGAGGATGTGCTTCAGCGTTTTCATCAGGGGACTAGCACACAAAGGCGATCAGACGAAGATCGGATTCTACTATTGTTATTTGGCGGTTCTTTTGCTGATGAGTTCGGCTGGACACTAGTTGCTCATGTGCTCAGTTCTTCCGGCAAGGATCTGGATCGCATGCGGCAGAACGTCGATAACAGCCTGGAGAGACTCTACCGCCCCTACCGGGCTTCCCGGCAAATTCAGCACCACTGAAGAGGCGTAAACTCCGCACACGCCGCGGCTGAGGACCGCAAACAGCGTCTTTTTTTCGCCCTCGCGCCGCATCCGTTCTGAAATTCCATCCAGCATTCTTCCGCACACCGCGCGCGTGGCCTCGGGGGTTACATCACGGGTAGAAATTCCGGTACCGCCGGTGGTTGCGACTAAACGCGCTTTGCGGGCGAGTTCCACAATCGCCTTCTGGATCGCGGCATGATCGTCGGCTACGACCCGGGTTTCAATTACAGAGAAGTGATGCTGCTCCAGCACTTGCGCCACCGCTGGACCCGAGAGGTCGGTGCGCTCGCCCCGGGCGCAGGAGTCGCTGATGGTGAGAACAGCGGCGCGAAAGGTTTCAGGAATCGAGGAGGACATCTTCCTCTTCCTCGGATTGGCCACCACCATCGCGGCGCGACTCATCAAGTTGCCGCAGGCCTTCCATCAGCAATCCCTGAGTGTTGAGGGTGGTGGTTTGCTGCTTGGTCTTGCCGTCGAAGTCAATCTGGAAGTTGCCGCCGGTCCAGCTCAGAACTTTGAAAACCGCGGCATCGCCTTTGAGTGCGCCATACGCCGCGTGCGAGACCTGGCCTTCATTGAAATACATCTCGCACTTTTCGCCCTTATTGCTAAGGGTGAGCAGGCAGCTTTTGCGGCCCATCTCGAGCGACTGGACCAGATCGATGACGTTCATCTGCGAAAGATTCCCGCGCACCACGCCATCTGACGAAGACGCCTTGGCCATTTTTTCGAGCGCGATCTTATCGATGACGCGCTTGATCCGCTGTATGGCTTCTTTCAGGTAAAAAGGCTTCTCGACAAAATCGTCAGCCGGATGATCCTGCACTGCCAGTTTCTCGGAGATATCCGCCTTGGTCGCCATCAGGACCACAAAAATTCCAGAGGTGGTCGACCGGCTCTTGAGCTTATCCACGAGTTGTCGTCCGTCCATTCCCGCCATGCGGAAGTCGCTGACCACCAGATCGGGCGCATCGTCGACCGCTTTCAGCAGGGCGTCGGCGCCATCGCCGGCGGTGGTGACCTTGGCCAGCGGTGTGAGCGCGTCGTGCAACATGGCCAACACCATCGGGTTGTCATCAACCAGCAGGATTTTTACGTCGCTCTGCATAAATAATAGCTATCAGCCATCAGCCCTCAGCCCTCAGCAAAACCGCTACTTCCTCTTGCGGACGTAATCGCCGCTTTTGCCGCCCGACTTTCGCTGCAACACAATCTCTCGAATCTCAATTCCTTTATCGACCGCCTTACACATGTCATAAATAGTGAGTGCGGCAACGCTGGCTGCCACCATTGCTTCCATTTCCACGCCGGTTTCAGCCGTCGTCTTTACTGTGGAAGAAATCGCAATCCCATTCTCGCACTGCCGCAATTTGACATCAATGTGTGAAAGCGGCAGGGGGTGACAAAGCGGAATCAGCTCAGATGTCTTTTTCGCAGCCATGATCCCTGCAATCCGCGCGGTTTCAAATGGATCGCCTTTGGGATTACGGCCCAGGGCACCCAATACCTGCGCGCTCATCGCAACGAACGCGCTGGCCTCAGCCTCGCGCACAATGGCCGTTTTCGCGGACACGTCGACCATACGCGCGCGCCCGCCATCGTCGTAGTGAGAAAGCTTAGAGGACAATTGCATTACCTGGAGAAAGTCATCTTAGCAGCACCGGCAACCACTCACCGGCCTCAATCCGCTCACGGTCGGGCGGAACAACCGCATAACAATTCGCTCGCGCTACCGAGGCGATGTCGCCTGATCCCTGCCAGCGAACCAGTTCTACTTCGCTATTCTCATATTCGCCTGAAAGCAGAGCGGGAAGAAAGCGCTTTAATCCCGTCTTGGTGCGGATTTCAGATTTCAATTTGGCGTGAGTAAAAAGCAGCTTGCGGGGAGAAATTCCGGCCAGGGCCTCGAGCATCGGCTTGGCTAACAGTTCGAAGGTCACCATGGTGGAAATAGGATTGCCGGGAAGCCCGAAGAAATATTTGTGCTCGACGCGACCGAATACAACTGGTTTCCCAGGCTGGATTTGCGCACCGGTAAAAAAGAATTCTGCTTTGATCTCGCCCAGTACCTGCTCAACCAGATCATACTTTCCCATCGAGACGCCGCCGGCAATCAGGAGCAAGTCCGACTCCAGGCCCTCGATTAGTAGGTCACGCAAACGGCCAGCCTCATCGGGCGCAATGGGCAGAACCATTGCCTCGCCGCCTGCAGCCTGAATCTGTGCTACCAACGAATAGCTGTTTGAGTTGCGAATCTGATTCGGCCCGGGCGGGATGTCGATGTCGACCACTTCGTCGCCCGTCGAAAGCACCGCCACGCGCGGTTTCGCATGCACCAGCACTCGCGAGCGACCCACCGAAGCCGCAACCGCAGTTTCTGCATAGCCGATTTGTACGCCGGGCGCAAGCAACTTGTCGCCGCGTTTGGCTTCAGCGCCTGCGGCAACAATGTTCTCACTCGTGGCTACAGACCGGGTCACGTGCACGCGATCACCTCCGCGTGAAGTGTGCTCGATCATCACTACGGCGTCGGCCCCGTCCGGCACGGGCGCACCGGTCATAATTGCCGCAGCCTGTCCGGATGCAACCGATAAAGTCGATACCGCTCCCCCAGCTTTGATCTCCCCAATGATCTGCAAATGGGCGGGCAATTTATCGAGATCTGACGCGCGAATCGCGTAGCCATCACGCGTCGCCCTGGGGAATGGCGGGAAATCTCGATCGGCATGGATCGGCTCAGCTAGCACTCGTCCTTGCGCCTCCAGAATTCCCAGAAGTTCCCTCCCCTTGGGTCGCAGGCGTGAGGCATGGTCTTCGACCAGGGCGCGAGCTTCCTCAAAGCTCAGAATGTTTGCTTGCTCGGGCTGGGCGGCCATGCAGAAATGATAAGAGGGACGTAGAGGAAAAGCGAGGCTACAACTCAGACGGTGCGAACCTTGCCGGTCTCAACGTTCAGGAATACCCAATTTTTTAGCGAGCGCGCGGGAATCCACGGCGTGGGTGACACCGACGTCCGGGGTCACAATGCCTGCGCGAACCAGATCTTCGATCTGGGAATCGATGCTCAACTCTACGGTATTCTCTGAGGTTTGCCTCGGGGGATCGTCGGAACGGCGATGCGATTCTTTTCTCAGTAACTGTTCCAGTGATTCGGAACCCGACTTCCACACTTCGAACACCGCCGTTCGGTGTTCATCCTGCTTTCTGGGTACCAGCCGCTGCGAAATCACATAGCGCACCATTCCGGCCAGGCGATCGCGGGCCGGGCGGTGCTCTCCCGAAGGCAGCGCGCTCGCAAATCTTTCTACCGCCTGTTGTGCGTTGATGGTGTTCATGGTCGAGAGCACCAGGTGGCCGGTCTCAGCGGCTTCCAGGGCCAGCTCCATGATCTCAGCGGTTTTGAGCTCTCCCACCGCTATTACATTTGGCGCCTGGCGCAGAGCCGCACTTAGCGCCTGCAGGACACTCGGAGTATCGCTGTGCAGCTCGCGTTGGTGCACGGTGGAACGCTTGTGGTTATGCAGAAACTCGATCGGATCTTCAATAGTGATAATGTGGCAAGTTTCGTTCTCGTTGATGTAATCGAGCAGGGCCGCCAGGGTTGACGACTTGCCCGAGCCCCGAGGGCCCGTGATCAACACCAGGCCGTCATGTAGTTGCGTGATGTCGCGAAGTTGTTCTGGCAGGCCAAGGCTGGCGAAGTCGGGGACGGTGGTGGGAATGACTCGCATCACCACGGCACAACTTCCTCTTTGGATGAAAATATTCACCCGGAATCGCGCCACTCCAGGCAGCGCGTAGGAAACATCGCAGTAGCCTTGCTCGCGCAACATGCTGACCGCAGACTTGTTGCTGGCAATAAGGTCAGAAGCGACGCGACGAGTATCGTCGGCGGTGAGCGGGGGCATTCCCGGCACCTCCAGCTCGACGAATTCCCCGTTTACCTGAATCTGGAATTTTTTGCCGGGAGAAAAAATCAGATCACTGACGCGCGGGTTCGCCCGCAGAATTGCTACAAGCAACTCGTCAGTTGCGGCCCCCGAGGATATCGCGTCGAGCGAAACTTGTATCCGGGCGGTGCCAGTTGCGGCCATCGTCAGCCTGATTCCCTTTCAAAACGCAGGTACTCAGACTCAACTCTAGCGAAATTAAACAGCTTCCGGCCACAAAGAACAGCTTGTCCATAGACCTTGGTAATCTCCCATTCAGACCACAAAAAATGGGCGGCCAAAGCCGCCCTTTACACGAATGATTCGAAGCTACTTCGTTTTCTTAGCTCCCTTTTTACCGTAGGAGGTTTCCACCGTGGCATTCAGGGCTGCCAGCATCTGTTTGGATTCGTCGGCGTGCGGCCCAGTCGGTTGCAGCTCAAGATATTTCTGGTAAGACTCGGTGGTTCCGTCCGGCGCGACAATCTTGCCGCTTGGGTCTGTGGTCGCCAATCCGACCAGATTCTGCGCTTTCCAGAAATAAGCATCGGCACGGTTCGGATCAGCCGCTATGGCCTTATCGAATGCATCCACCGCCTGCTTGCGGATCTTCGGATCATTCGTGGCATTCGAATTGGTCAGCACCGCGCCCAGATTGAAGTAGTACTGCCCTGCGTGCGGGGGATCGAGAGTGGCCGCTTGTTGATAAGCATTGACTGCTTCATCAGACTTACCAATCCGAGCCGCAGCGGCGGCAAGGTTGTCGTAGTATGCGGCCATTCGCTGATTGTCCAGCGCGGATTGCACCGGCGTTTTTGCGGGTTGAGGCGGGGCGGTATTCCCCTGTGCCGGCTGACCGTTTGCTTGCGCCGGTTGACCGTTGGCCGGTTGCGCGCCAGGCGCCCCTGCCTCAGGGGTCTTGCCCGTTTTTAGATCAATCGCCTTCTGCAGATCGTTGTAGGCTTCGGTATAGCGTTTCGTCTTCTCTGCGGGGTCGGTTTGCATTTTGGCCGAGTCCAGGTATGCCCCGCCTAGCCGGAACCACACCAGGTCCTCATTCGGAACCATCTGTGCGGCCTCGTTCAGTGAAGCAATAGCTGCGTCATAGTTCGGGGGACTGGCCTGTTCGGCGGCGGTTGCAGCTTTGAGCTTTTCGTTCACCGTACCTATGCTCTTGTTGTACTGCTCGACTTTGGCCTGCTGCTCCTGTATCTGCTTGACCTGCTCAGGAGTCATGCCTTTGGCCTTAGCGGTTTCCTGGACCGCCTGCTCCTGGGATGCCTTCAAATCGAAGTCCAAAGTCAGTTCGTCAGTGGTGACCTTGTAGTTGTTGACCTTGTCAAGCTCTTTGCCATCCTTACTCAAAGTCACGGTGTACGTGCCCACATCAATTCCGAGTGAAAAGTACTCGCCCTTTTTATTGGTCTTCAAATTGAACGTGCGGCCATTGTCGTTGTTATGCCATGTCACCTGTGCACCGGCGATGGGATTGGCCTGCGCGTCTTTGCAGGTGCCCTTGACCGTCGCGGTTTGCGAAAACGCCGGCAGCGCAAAAGCCATAGAAAGAACCGAGATCATCAGTACATAAAAAACATTTCGCTTCATCGAAGCCTCCGGGACTGGTCCGCACAAAGCTCATCCCTCAGAGGACGAGCGCGGACAAAATTTTAAACGCTCTGCTCGACAGGAACATATGGAAGCGGATCAACTGCTCCCGCTTCATGAAACGCTCTCAGCCGCAATACGCAGCTATCGCAAACTCCGCAGGCGCGGTCTTCACGGCTGTAACAAGACCACGTTAAATCGAATGGTGCGCCAAATTCAAGGCCAAGGCGCACAATCTCAGCCTTCCGCATGTCGATCAATGGCGTCACCACTTCGATGCGACCCTCCTTGGTTCCGGCGCGAATTACTCGATTAAACGCCTCATAATACGCGGGACGGCAGTCAGGATAGCCGGAACTGTCCTGCTCGACCGCGCCAATGTAAATTTTGGAAGCGTTCAGTACCTCTGCCCAGCTTACGGCCACCGACAAGAAATGCGCATTGCGAAACGGGACATAGGTGACCGGAATGTCGCGACCTATGGAATGCGATTCAGGGACCGGAATATTTTCATCCGTCAACGCCGAGCCCCCGATCAACCTGAAGGCCTCGTTACGGGCGACCATGCGATCATGAATGCCCAGCCGATCACAGATGCGCTCAAACGAATCGCGCTCCCGTTCCTCGGTGCGCTGACCATAGCTAATATGCAAAGCAGCCGCATCATGGTCGCGGGCCGCAAGCGCCGCGCAGACGCACGAGTCCATGCCTCCGCTGAGGAGCACGACGGCGCGAGATTTGAACGATTGAGTCATTGAGACATTCAGTCATTGAGACGTTGGGTTATCTGATTGTTGATTTCTGCCAAATTTTGAATGATTCAATCCCTCAATGATTCAATGATTAAATTTCCTACACTCCCTTGAGCGCCGGGTCCCAGATCAGCTTGTGAATCTGCAATCCCAAGCGGGCCGGAACATCATCCTCCAGCATCCATTCCGCCAATTGCTGCGGATCCAGCAGGCAATTGGATGCGTCCCGTGCACCAGAGGCATCCTGGCTAAACGCCGGAGAAAACAGGACTGCATTAATGCGGTGTGCCAGATCGTGATGGCGCGTGAACTCGCGGGCAAACTCGTAATCGCCGCGGCCGCTGATCACAAACTTGATCTCATCATGCGGTTGCAGGGTTTCCAGATTTTCGATGTGAAACGTATCGCCCTCGCCTGAGTCTGGGCACTTCACGTCCACGATTTTCACGACCCCCGCTGGAACCCGCTCCAATGGCCGTTCTCCGCTGGTCTCGATCAATACCTTATAACCAGATTCAATCATTTGCTGCATCAACGGAACCAGTTCGCGCTCTTGCAGCATGGGCTCGCCGCCGGTAACTTCAACCAGCCCGGGCGTAGGGCTGAGGCGCTCGACCTCGTCGAAGACCTGCTCAGGTGTCATCTTCTTGCCGCCATAAAAGCTGTATTCGGTATCGCACCACGAGCAGCGCAAATTACACCCGGTCAGCCGTACGAATACGCATGGCATCCCGGCGTACGTCGATTCCCCCTGCAGCGATTTGTAAATCTCGGTGATCTGCATTTGTCAGTCTTTCAGTCTTTGAATCTGGGGGGAGGGGCGTCCTCGCCCGTCCTGCGTGTCGAGCCTGCAGTTCCACCGGCCTGCCCTACTCGCTATATTTCGCCGTCGTATTATCAGTCTCAAACACGGTGACATCTTTTACCTGCACGCGTCCGTCAGTGATTTTTCTCAGCCGTCCGTTGGTCTCATCATAAAAATACTTGGCCAAGTTCTCTGCCGAGGGGTTAATTTCAATAAACGGCTCCAGCTCGTTGATCATTTGGTGATCCAGCCGGTCGATCACATGCCGCATCACTTCCCGCAAGTCCTTGAAATCCAGCAGCAGTCCGGCTTTATCGAGCTCTTTGCCCGCCAATGTGACCCGAATTTTGTAGTTATGGCCATGCGGCTTCTCACACTTGCCCTTGTAATTGCGCAAGTAGTGCCCGGCGGCAAAAGAATCTTCAACCGTGACTTCGAACATGGAACCTCGGGATCAGAATGATGACGAACGTTTATTTTACAGCTTTGGAGACAAGTCGAGGTTCAAAGCCGAATGGCATACGAAACCTATCAAGTCCGCATGGAACGGTAGGTTTTTAGGCAGCGGCTGGCCGTTTCCAATTCACTCAAACGGCTGCCTTCCTGCTCGATCAAATAATACTCAACCCCGCCTACGCTTTCGGCGGCGGCAAAAATATCTCCCCACTTCGCGTCGCCCTCTCCGAACAGAACTTTGTAAGCCTTGGCCGGATCTGACGACCAGTCTTTCAAATGCAGAGAATGGATTCTGCTTGGATTGCTCCGGATCCAGGCCGCCGGGTCGGAGCCGCCTTCGATGCAGGTGCCCACATCGAGCTGCAACATGATGCTGGGCTTCGTATTCTTGGCGAGAATTTCCATCGGGCGTACGCCATTGATCGGCTTCCATTCAGCGTCGTGATTGTGATATCCGGGTTTTAGGCCGGACGGTTCAAGCGTCGCGGCGGCTGCGTTCAAATTGTCAGCAACGGTTTTCCATGCGTCGAGAGTAGGCTTCGGGTCCGAGTAAGCCTGAACCATGTACTGCGTACCTAGAATGAGGTTAAGGTCGCGCGCGCGAGTGATGTTTTCCGCGCTGAAGAAGTTTTCGTCATTGTGAGTGGAGTAACAGCGAATACCGAGGTCGTCGAGCAGCTTGCGCATCTGCTTGGCCTGCGCCTCGCTCCACTCAAAATAAGGAGCGTAAAACTCGACGCATTGATATCCCATTTTCGCCACGGCACGGACTGTCCCCTCGGGATCTCTTTTGAGTTCCTCGCGCACCGAATACAGTTCAAGCCCAACCGGCGGACCGGACGGCGATGCAGAAGCCTTGAGGGTCCAGGGAAAAGCTGCTGAAAGTGCAAGGAACGAGCGGCGGGTCAAAGACATGGCAGAGATAGTACCGCTTAACGACCCGATCGTGCATGGTCACATAATTATGACTATGGTCATATTGCGAGATCTAGAAAAAACAAAACTCAATACTCCGGGTGCTGCGGCTGATATTGCTCGGCATTATTGCGCGCCCTTGGCAGCACCACTCCGCCCTGGATCTGCGGAATTCCAAAGTGTCCACCGAGATGTGCCAAGTCAATAGGACTGATCGCGCACGAGACGGAAACGAAATTGACCTGATTCGGTCCGGCAAACAGAACGGCTACGTTCCTGATTGTCGTGTTATCGAGGCGCACCCACAGGTCAGTTTCGCCGGGGCCGCCAGTCCGGGCGTGAGAAGCGGAAATATGCTGCCATCCGGCGGCGCGGTATTGTTGCCGCACGTCGGCCAGGATTCTGGGATCGTACATTCCGTCGCCGGGAAACCGAAAATGGTGCACGGACACTCCGTCGACACCAGCAATGACGCGGCGGAAATCCGTATCGTCCTGGTCCATTTTCGAGGCCAACACTACCATCGAGTGGTCAAGGTTGAACTCGGTCTTTGAGGATGCAGTCTGTCTTAAGTAAGTGATGGCATCTGGAGTCCAGTTTTGCGAGGGATCTAAGCGCGATGGCGGAGGGGGCGGGATTTGCGCCGACCGCTGCCGGTAGTCAGGCAGATCCTGCTGCTCTGGCTGGTTTCGGTTATCCGGTGGATTCTGCTGGTTCGGCTCGTTGCGATAGTCGGGTGGATCCTGCGACTCCTGATTGGTGTAGTCTGGCGCGTTCTGGTGGTCCTGCTGCGACTGAGGCGCCGGATAGATTCTCGGGTCGGGTTTGTCTTGGGCCAAGAGTGAAACCGCCATCATGCTGATAATAAGGGAGATTAACGCAAACAATCGGGAGAGTCTCACGGTGCGCCTCGGAGAAAGGGATGTAGACGTATTAAAGGAGCCAGTTCGTCTGAACCCAATTTGCGGGCATTAGTTCCGCAAAAAATTGACTTCACCAAGAGCAGAAATAAGTAAGCGCCAAAGGAGATCCGGGTAAGCAGAAGCGAGATCGAGTCCCGGGAGGACGACACTTAGCTATCGATCGACAAATTTTTGCTGCCGAAGCGTCTGTGTCGGACCCATGAGGCCACGCGGTAGCTGTTCTTCGAGTTATCCTTACACCATAGTAAGGAAAACGGAATATGGTAAGATATATAAATGTCGGCAGCCACTATAACTTCCAAAGGTCAAATCACCATTCCAGCTCCCATTCGTTCAGCTTTAGGGCTGGACGCTGGGGACCGCGTTGAATTTATTGAAATCGAGAAAGGGCAATTCGCCATTGTTCCCGCTACCATCCCATTGCGACGATTGAAAGGGATTATTCGCAAACCCGAGAGGCCCGTGTCGATCGAGGAGATGAATGCCGCGATTGCCGAGCGTCGCGCGGGGGCGACTTTGAAAAAGAAATGACCGGTCTTGATACAAATGTAATCGTTCGCTTTTTGGTTCAGGACGATCTAGAACAGTCTGCGGCAGCGGGGCGCCTATTCGACACATTCACCGCCGAAAAACCCGGGTTTGTTTCTGCAATAGCGATCGTGGAATTAGTCTGGGTTTTACAAAGCTGTTATGAAGCCAGCCGCCACGACATCCAGGGCGTAATCGAAGACTTGCTGCGCACCCGCGAATTACTCGTCGAGCGCGCCGAACTAATTTGGCAATCGCTACGCTTATTCACAAAAGGGAACGCCGACTTCGCCGATTGCGTGATCGAACGTTGCGGCCAAGCCACTGGTTGTGATCACACAATGACCTTTGACCAAAACGCTGCAAAGGCTGCGGGCATGAAACTGCTCCGCTAGGATTGCGAAACTCGGTTCCGGAACCCGCTAGCTCCTGATCTTCTTCGACCCCGCGTCCCAGATTGCCGGCGTGTTCTTGAAGTAGGAATAGTTCGCCAAGTGGCAGCCCAGGGCAGCATTGTTGCCGAACTCTTCGTTCTCAACCACTTTCTTGCGCGAGCGGACGGCGTTGAAGAAGTTCGCTTGGTGATCGACCAGATCGCTATAGCCCTCAGGGGCGGCAAAGACTTCCGGCGCCTCTTCGACCTTGACTCGGTATGTTGGGTGTTCTCTTTCGAAGTTGGCCAGGTACTCGTTGCGCAGTTTTTCCGGCCAGCCATAAATCGAATAGGCTTCCGGCTGCGGACGTGTATCCTGGGGCGTGTAAGTCAGGTTCTGGCCGCGAATAATCGCGGTTCCCTTGGTGCCGTAGAAAGCGATGAAGTCTCCCTGATCGTTCATCAAGTTGCAGCGCAGATAAACCCGGAAGTTCGGATATTCATAAAACGTCTCAATCAGATCGGGATAGTCGCGCCCATCTTTAAAATGAAACAGTCCGCCGGTTGACTGTGCTCGCTTGGCTACGGTGTTGATGCCGGCGATGAAACTGATCCCCGAAATCAAATGGACAAACAAATCTCCGGCCAGACCCTCGCCGTAGTCAGTGAAGCAGCGCCAGCGGAAAAATCGCACTGGATCGAATCCGCGTTTGGGCGCATTGCCCAGGAACGCATTCCAATCAATCGTCTGCTCGCTCGCATCCGGGGGGATGGGATACACCCATGCGCCGCTGGGCGAGTTACGGTCCCAGTAGGCCTCAATGTGATACACGTCGCCGAGTTTTCCGGTGTCGTACAGTTCCTTGGCCTGGGCGTAAACGATCGATGAAACTCTCTGGCTGCCGATCTGGACAATCCGGTTCGCCTTCTGCGCGGCGTCAATCATGGCGAAGCCGTCTTCGACGGTGTGCGACATGGGTTTCTCGCAATAGACGTCTTTGCCGGCCGCGCAGGCGTCTTCGAAAATTCGCCGGTGATTATGGTCGGGCACCGCGATAATTACCGCGTCCACGTCTTTCCGGTCGAGGATTTCCTTATAATTCCGCGTGGCCGGAACGCTCGGATTCCTCACCGCCTCTTGAGCAGCGGTGTGTCGCGAATCATATAGATCGCATACCGCAACGCATTCCACGCCGGGTACGTGAGTTGTTGCATTCAGCAACTCGCAACCGCGCACCCCAGTGCCGATGGAGGCGAAACGGACGGTATCGCTCGGCCCGACCGGCTTCGGCGATGCCCAGACATTTTTCGGCTGCAGCAGAGTGAATTTGGCGGCGGTTCCGGTCGCAGCTGAAGCGGTTCCTATACGAATGAAATCACGACGTGTCCAGTTCTTATTCATTGCGGACAATCCTCCTGCGATGTGATGAATTTTCTCAGTAGAAAAACGTTAAACCAGAATTGCGGAGAATTATCGCACAGGACTATGAGAGTGCGTTCGGAAAGATTAAGGAATAAAAACGAGACCGAGTACAATTGCTGATAACAAAGCCATGCCTTTGGATCAAGTTGTTAAAGGCGTCCAGATTCTCTCGTACATGGCCGGCGCGGCCGCAGCGGTCTCCGCAGTTTTTGTGTACCGCAATAACTCCCGGCGGGAGCGGGCACGCTGGGTCGAAAGCTTGTACTCGAGGTTCTTCGAGAAGGGTGAGCTGAAACAAGTAAGAGACATTCTTGATTGCGACTCGGATGATGAGAAAGTGAATGCGCTCGTTACTGAAGAAGGTTCAGCATGGACCGATTATCTGAATTTCTTTGAACTTGTGGCATACCTTCAGGAGTCTAAGCAGGTCGCTGCCGAAGATGTTAAGGCCCTGTTCGAGTACTACATCGGATATCTAAAAAGACACCGGGCAGCCATGGATTACATTCGCGACGAGACTAAGGGATTTAAGTACCTGCGGTGACTATTGCGTAAGATCTAGTGTCATTTGTGCAAGCCATGAAAAGATATCTTTTTTCGTATGGGACGTTATTACCGAATCGAGCACCGGCGGAGATAGCGCCCGTCGTGAGGCGCCTACGCCGGGTTGGCCGTGGGCGAGTACACGGGCGACTTTACGACTTGGGCGAGTATCCAGGTGCAGTGCTCAGCAAGAGCGGGCCAGTTATTGCAGGCCAGATTTTCGAACTTCCCGACGATCCGGGCGTGTTAGAAAAACTGGATCAGTACGAAGGATTTGATCCCGAACGCCAACAAGGAAACCTATTTGTGCGTAAAGGGCGCCTGGTCAATATCGACAACGGAAAAAGGGTGTGGTGCTGGATTTACGTTTACAACCGTCACCCAGGTAATGCCCCAAGTGTCGCGGGTGGAGATTTCTCTAAACTTCGTTCGCGCTGACGCCGCTCAGTCGCTTATTCCACCGTTACCATTGCGCTCCGCTTCTTTCTTTGATTCGCCTGTAAGACTTTTTTCCTCAGCCGAAGTGCCTTGGGTGTGACTTCGACGAACTCGTCATCGGCGATGAATTCGATTGCCTGCTCAAGATTGAGTTGCTTGAAAGGAACCAGGCGGATGGCTTCATCCGCTGTCGAAGACCGCATATTAGTTAGCTTCTTCTCGCGCACCACGTTCACGTCGAGGTCGGTGTCCTTGGCGTTTTCGCCGATGATCATGCCTTCGTAAACATCGATCGTCGGTCCGACGAACAACTCTCCGCGCTCCTGCAAGTTCCACAGCGCGTAGGACGTGGTCACGCCTGCGCGGTCGGAAACCAGCGCGCCGGTAGGACGGTGCGGAATTTCACCGTGCCAGTGCGTGTATCCATCGAACAGCGAATTCATCACGATGGTGCCGCGCGTGTCGGTGAGTAACTGACTACGCAAGCCGATAAGACCCCGGCTGGGCACGCGAAATTCCACACGCACGCGGCCGTAGCCATGGTTATGCATATTGGCAACTTCGCCTTTGCGTTCGCCGAGTTGTTGCATTACCACGCCCACGAACGTTTCCGGAACATCGATGGTCAGGTGCTCAACCGGCTCCATCAACTTTCCATCCACGCGCTTGGTGACTATCTCCGGCTTGCCCACCATCAGCTCGTAGCCTTCGCGGCGCATCATCTCGATCAGGATCGAGAGTTGCAATTCGCCGCGGCCCATTACCTTGAATGAATCGGTGCTCTCGGTTTCTTCCACGCGGATGGAAACGTTGGTGAGCAACTCCTTTTGCAGGCGTTCGCGCAGGTTTCGCGACGTAACGTAAGTACCATCGCGTCCGGCGAAGGGTGAGGTGTTCACGGTGAACTGCATCGCGATCGTCGGTTCGTCGATGGCGATGTGTTCGAGCGGCGCCGGATTTTCTGCGCTGGTGATGGTCTCACCGATGGTGATGCCTTCCACTCCCGCGACCGCAATAATGTCGCCCAACTCGGTTTCCGTAATATCGGTACGCTTCAGTCCTGAAAAGGAAAACAATTTCGTGATTTTAGTCTTCTCGATCGCGCCGCCAAGTTTTGCAATTCCGACTTCTTCTCCGGTGCGCATAGTCCCGTTGAAAACGCGCGCTATCGCCAGCCGTCCCAGGTAATCGCTGTAATCGAGGTTCGCGACTAGGATCTGCAACGGTCCGGCGGCATCGCCTTTGGGAGCGGGAATGCGTTTCACAATCGCCTCGAAAAGCGGCTGCAGGTCTTCGCCTCCACCTCTGATATCGGTAGACGCCGTGCCCGCCTTGGCATTGGTGTACAGGACCGGAAAATCCAATTGCTCTTCGACGGCATCGAGGTCAATGAAAAGATCGTAAATTTCGTTGAGCACTTCCTGCGGACGTGCGTCCGGGCGGTCGATTTTGTTGATCACCACAATTGGCGGCAATCTCGACTCCAGTGCCTTACTCAGCACGTAGCGAGTCTGTGGCAACGGGCCTTCGCTCGCGTCCACCAGCAGCATGGCGCCATCCACCATCTTGAGCGCGCGCTCAACTTCGCCTCCGAAGTCGCTGTGGCCGGGCGTGTCGACAATGTTGATCTTCACATCGTGATAAAAAATCGCGGTGTTTTTGGCCAGAATAGTAATGCCGCGCTCGCGCTCCAGCTCGTTCGAATCCATCACCCGTTCGATGACAGCTTCATTGGCGCGGAATGTGCCGCTCTGACGCAGCATGGCGTCAACCAGCGTGGTCTTGCCGTGGTCAACGTGCGCAATAATCGCTATGTTGCGAATACCTGAACTCAATAGACTTCCTTCCCGGTGAGAAATGCCTCTGTATCTACTTTACCTTATGAATGATTAAAAACCGGGGAAGCTGGGCGGCCCTGGAATGCAAGATGAGGGTGCAGACTCCAACCGTGGCATTACGTCGAAACAGAAAAGCCTCCCTTGCGGGAGGCTTTTTGCTGAGACCTACTAACTGCTTACTGCTGGGGGGCGGGCGTTGAGGCGCCAGCCAGTTGTTCCAGGTCGTTCTTGAGCAAGCTGATTTCGACCCGGCCGCCGCTCGTCCGCTTTGGCTTTTCGCCGTTGTCGGCAGTAGCTGTCGGTGCCGGAGCGTTGCCCATACCAAGCACGTAAATCCGGTAAACCGGAATTTCGTGGTTCTCGACCAGGTAGCGCACCACGGCGTCGGCCATCTTGCGCGAGGTCGCGATTGCAGTCTGTCCCTTGCCTGACGAGAAGCCCTGGACTTCGATGATGTATCCGCGCTGGCTCTTCACCGGCTCGGCCATCTGGTCAATGGCTTGTTTCGCGGCCTCGCTCAGGACGGTTTGTCCGGCGCGGAAGCGAATCTCAGTCTGGTTGGTCGACTTGTACTGGTCGATGTTGCTGACGACGGTCTCAACCGTGGTCAGGCGAGTGTTGGCCTGGGTCGCGGTGGTCTGCGCCTGGGTGGCCTTGTTTCCCGCGTCAACCGCGTGCTGGTCGGCTTCATTGGCCTTGGTTGAGGCCATCTGAATGCCTTGTGTGGCGCGCGAATCGACGTCCTTGATCATCTTCGAGTTCGCCTGGGTGAGTTCATCGAGCTCGTTTACGCGATCGCGGATCGGCTGGGTCTGGCGTTGCACATACTTCTTGCGGGCAAAGGGATTCACTTTGCCCCAGAACCCCTGGCGGCTTTCATACTGCAAAGGCGCTTTGCCGGTGGCGCTATCGCCGGAACTGGTGGACGGGGTCGACGCCGCCTGCGACTGATCGCTGGGGGTCGAGCTGGCCGGCTGCTGCTGGGCAAGCGCCGGAAGAGAGAGTAAGCATGCGACGAATAACGCTACCACTGGGCGGTTTATCATTTTCAACATCCTCCGTATTCACGTACTCTGGGGGAGCCGCCGGCCTGGCCGAAGTGGCTGCGCTCAGCTCAACTCCTCGCTGCACGCCATTCGCGGGCGTGATCGCGATATTGGTGCGTCCTGCAAAACTCTGGCACTGGTAGAGCTTGTCCGGTGCCGGCCAGCGCTGACGCCACGCTGGACCGAAAAACTCGGCGTCAAATCCTAAGATGCTGACACCTACTGTGACGTATATCAACTCCCATGCCAAACTGCAGAAAGCCTAAGTTGTTGATTCCCAGACCTATTTTAGTCCCTTTCGAGGGTCACAGTTACCCTTTCGGCGGTAATTTTGCCGCAGATGTATAAAAAGGTGCTAGGCGGGAACGGAAGTCACTAGTTGAAATTCGCGCGTCGGCCTGCGAGTCACGCCAATACCGGTCTTAAAAAGACGCCAATACGCTGGACCAAATCTGAGGTTCCGAATATCCTGTGTCTCCCATGCCCGCGTATTACCAATCGGGGTTGGGGGCGTTTGTAACTGAAAATCCCTCCACCATTCTTTGGAAGTTAGCTCAGGCAAATGCCGCAGCGAGATTCCCTTTGACCCCTCAGGCGATCGAGGCGTGGCACATGCAGCTTCCTTTTCTGACGTATGGGATTTCCGAATTGCTTCGCGTCCAGCCACGTGCAAAAGCTTGGGGGATATTACTCGAATATCCTATCCCGATCGTTGGTAAGCGAATTGACGCAGTTTTGCTTGCACACAACGTCGTCATTGTTATCGAGACGAAAACGGGGGTCAGTCCGAGCTCGGCTGAGCGACAGGTAGATGATTATGCTTTGAATCTCGCCTGCTTTCATGAGTACAGCCAAGGCAGAACGGTCGTGCCGTTAGTCGTGTCAGATTCGCGGGTTGCTCTAAACCGCACCCGAACAGATTTCGATAGTTTCATAGAGAGATGCCAATTCGCATCAACAAGCGATCTCGGGCGGGTGCTAGAAGAGATCTGTAATCAATGTGTCGACCTAAATGCGCCGCAAATACAGATTGGCGACTGGGATGTTGGGAGATTCAAGCCGATTCCGCCGATCATCGACGCGGCGGTTGCGCTTTATTCTGGGATGGATGTCTTCGAAATTGGCCACGCGTGTGCCGCTCGAGAAGATCTCAACAAAACGACCAATGCTCTAGTGCAAGCTGTCCTTGACGCGCGCGCGTCCAGACACAAGATAATTTGTTTCGCAACAGGCGTACCCGGCGCCGGCAAGACATTGGTAGGTCTGAATACCGTGCACAGGCCGGAAATCAAGGATCTCAGTTTATTTCTTTCCGGCAATGGCCCCCTGGTGAAGGTGATTCAGGAGGCTCTCGTTCGGGACGTTGTTGAGCGGAGCAGGCTGGAGGAGAGGCGCATGACCCGCCGACAGGCTGACCTGGAAGTTCAGGCATTTGTTCATAACGTCCATCGTTTTGCAGACCAATATTATGGCGGAGGGCGCCGGGAGCCGGCGCAAAGGGTTATCGTCTTCGATGAAGCGCAAAGAGCATGGGATGCCGACCAAAACCAACGCGCAGAGCGGCCACATGTCTCCGAGCCTGAAATGATGCTTGAAGTTATGGATCGGCACGACGGTTGGGCAGTGATAATTGCATTAATTGGCGGCGGCCAGGAAATCCATCGGGGCGAGGCCGGCTTAGCGGAATGGGGACGCGCGCTTGCGCGTTTTCCTCAATGGAAAATTCGGGCATCGCCTTTCGTATTGGGGACTGATGGCGGCGAAGGATTCCGACTCTTTGAAACCCGAGATCCTTACCCGCAGAGAACCGATAGGATCGATGAGCTGCACCTGAACGTCTGTACACGATCAATCCGGGCCCAGCGCATTTCCGATTGGGTGGACGCCGTGTTGCATGGCAATTGCAGCACTGCTGCCGCGATTGGGAAAGACATCGATGCCAGGCCCGTTATCACACGAAATTTAAATAACGCGAGGAGTTGGTTGCGCGCAAATCGGCGTGGAAGAACTCGGGCAGGCTTGGTCGCGAGCGCCTCCGCTACTCGGCTTCGCGTTGACGGCTTAGAGCCGACTTTCGATTTTCATCAGAGATTTGACTGGGAGCATTGGTTTCTCGATACCCACGACTGCCCTGACTCTGCGTGTCATCACAAGTACTGTAACGATGTTCGAGCAAGCTCAAAGCTGGAGGTGGCCGCGACCCAGTTCGAAATTCAAGGTCTTGAGCTTGATTGGGTAGGGTTATGCTGGGGCGAAGATCTTGCGTGGAGTGGATCAGAATGGATCTGCCGACGATTCAATGACAAAGGCTGGAAACCGCTCGCCCCCGATGACCATCGGCGCTCGTACCTCGTTAACGCATATCGAGTACTAATGACTCGCGCACGACAAGGCATGGTGATTTATGTTCCGCAGCCTGACAAAAACGACAAATCGCGCCTGCATCAGGAGCTTGATATGACCGCGGAATTTCTGATCAGTTGTGGTGCCTCGGAGCTGCGGGGCTAAACAACAAAAAACGTTCCGGTTGAACGATCAAAGCTGCTGGCTCGGGGACGTCGTTTAGGTAAGTGATTTCGTCAAAGCTAGCACCCAGATTTAGTATTCTGACCGCGCTGTCGACTGCCTCCCGCTCATTTATCCCGGCGGTCTGGATCATTAACTTGTACTCCTTCACCATCGTGTCACCTCTCGTTCCGGCTGTTTTTCCAATACTCCTGAATATCTAAATCGGCGTGCTTCTTATGATCTTTACACATCAAGACTCTCCGAACGGAGGTACTTTGCATTACTCCGGTTCTTCCGGTTAATCGCTCTCCACCCACGCTGGGGTAAAATACCAAAAGCACCCGTCCGCAGCGGTTCAGCATCCAATTGCTATGGTCTGGGAGTACACAGGTATTTCATGAAAAGTCTCTATGCCCCCATTTTGCTGAGCGCGTGCCTTGCGCTCGGCCAGCAAGTCTCCCCGAAACCGGCAAACGAGAAGCCAGCCGATTCCAAGCCGGAAAATTCTTCATCGCAGAGCACCGCTGCCACCGACAAAGCCAGCGACTCTACGCCGCGCAAGACCGACAAGGCCGCCGCTTATTACCACTTCACCATGGCCCATACGTATGAAGAGGAGATGGCGGTTTACGGACGCAGCGAACTGATGACCAAGGCCATCCAGGAATACCGCCTGGCGATCGAGGCCGATCCGACGTCGCAATATTTGACCTCGGGGCTGGCAGAACTTTATGCCCGCACCGGGCGAATCCGCGACGCGGTTTCTGAGGCGCAGGATATTCTGCAGCGCGATCCTAATAATCTCGAAGCCCACCGTCTGCTTGGCCATATTTACTTGCGCTCGCTTGGTGACATGCAGGGCGGCAGCGGCTCCGACAGTGTGCTCAAGCTGGCCATTCAGCAATATGAAGAGATCGTGAAGCTCGACCCTTCGAGCGTGGATGATCACATCATGCTCGGGCGGCTTTACCACGCCGACAACCAGCTCAAGAAAGCTGAAGACGAAGAGAAGACCGCAGTGAAGCTCGCCCCTGACTCCGAAGAGGCCGTGACTTCGCTGGCCATGCTCTACAACGAAGAGGGCGATTCGGCAAAGGCTGCGGACACATTGAGCTCGGTTCCCGAAGCCAGTCGCTCGGCCAAACTTTACGCCGCGCTCGGCGACACCTACGATCAGCAGAAAAATTACAAGAAGGCGATTGAAGCCTATCGGCACGCCATTGAACTTGACCGCGACAATCTCGACGCCATTCGTGGCTTGGCGGGAAGTCTGGAGAAAGACGGCCAGACTGACAAGGCGCTGCAGCAATACAAGATCATCGCCGACGCGAATCCCGAAGACGCGCGTACTTATATCAGCATAGGCGAGATTTACCGGCGGCAAGGCAATCTTGATCAGGCGCTGGAGAACCTGAAAAAGGCGCAGTCGATGGTGCAGGATTCCGAGCAGGTCTCGTTTGATCTCGCGACCATTTACCAGCTCCAGGGCCGTTACGACGACGCCATTCAGACCATGCAGGACCTGCTGAAGAAGACCGAGAAAGCCGACGGCAAGTATTCGCAGGAAGAAAAGGACAATCGCGGCATTTTCCTCGAGCGGTTGGGTTCAGCTTACGCGGACGACAACAATGTTCCCGCCGCGATCGAAACCTTCCAGAAAATGCTCGCGCTGGGAGATGACAACGCCGAGCGCGGTTATGGCGCGATGATCGACACCTATCGCGAGAACAAAGATTGGCAGAAGGTCACCGACGTTGCTCGCGAAGGTACGCAGAAGCTGCCAAAAAGTCGGCGCCTGAAAATGGTTTATGCGGGCCAGGTTGCCGATATGGGCAAGCCTGAAGAAGGCTTGAGCCAGGTCAAGGCCATGCTCAACGGCACGCCGGACGATCGCGAGGTATACGTTGCGCTGGCCAATATGTACAGCCGGCTGAAGCGCTGGTCGGATGCCGAAGCTGCGCTCGATAAAGCCGCGCAACTGGCGACCAAATCTGAAGACAAAGAGAACATCGAGTTTCTTCGCGCCGCTAACCTTGAGCGGCAGAAGAAATACGATGACGCGGAAGCCACCTTCCGCAAAATTCTCAACCAAAGCCCGGACAATGCCGCGGTGCTCAACTATTTGGGATACATGCTCGCCGACCACAACTCCAAGCTCGACGACGCGCTGGCCATGATCAAGAAAGCGGTCGGTCAGGAGCCGGGCAATGGCGCGTATCTTGATTCACTGGGCTGGGCTTATTTCAAGCTCGGCAAGTATGATCTCGCGGAAAATAATTTGACCAAGGCTTCGCAGCACATGGGCGCCGATCCCACGGTGCAAGAGCACTTGGGCGATCTCTACCAGAAAACCGGACGCCTGAAACTCGCCGCCACACATTGGCAACGCGCGATCGAAGAGTGGAGCAAGACGGTGGCCCCCGAAGTCGATCAGGAAGAACAGGCGCGGGTTCAGAAGAAACTTGAAACCGCCAAGGTCCGCCTGGCGAAAGAACAGGAAACCAAATAGCAGAAATGCAAAAGTAACAAGAATCCAGAAGTAGCGCGAATTCTGCCTTCTGCATTGCGAACTTCTGACTTCTCACTTCTTCTTTTCTTTTCCATTAGAATCCGAGCATGTTTGTGCTCGCCACTGCTGCCAGTGCTGCTCTGGCAACTGCCGGATACCAGTCGCTGGCTCCCACTGGTCAGTGGTTTGGGCAGGCTTTCTGCCGGGGACGGCGAGGTTCGAAGCAGATTGCGTTGACCTTCGATGACGGGCCCAACGATCCGCACACTTTCAATTTGCTCGACGTTCTCTCCCGACATAACATTCGGTCCACGTTTTTTCTGATCGGACGCTACGTGCACCAGCGGCCTGATATCGCTGCCGAAATTGCCAGGCGCGGACACGTAATCGGGAACCATACGTTTACTCATCCGCTGCTAACTTTCCAGTCTTCGGCGAGCGTTCGTAGCGAAATCAGCCAATGCCGGGATGCGATTCATGACGCTGTCGGTGAACACTCGAATTTGTTTCGACCGCCGTGGGGAGGCAGGCGGCCGGCAGTGTTCCGAGTAGCCCGGCAGTTGGAGCGTGAGCCGGTGATGTGGAATATAACCGGCTACGATTGGAAAGCGCCCTTGCCGGAATACATTCAGGAGAAAGTCGGGCCCAAGATACGCGGCGGCGATGTCATTTTGTTGCACGATGGCGGTCACTCGGCCTTCGGCATCGATCGTTCCGCTACCGTCACGGCGGTCGATCGCCTGGTTAGTCGGTTTTTGACCAAAGGCTACGAATTCGTGAGCATCCCCCAAATGATGGCCTATGACGCTAGCCCGGCTGACGAGGGCGTCCGCCGCTCCACTATCACGTAGTTCAGAGTGCTACACTTACCAGTTTTCGGAGGCTCCCCTGAGCAACAATCCAGTCCTCGTTGTCCATGGTGGCGCATGGGCAATTCCAGATGACATGGTCGAAGCTCACCTGAATGGCGTGCGCAACGCCGTGAATGCCGGTTGGCACCTGCTCGAAAGCGGAGGTTCGGCGCTCGACGCAGTCGAAGCCGCCGTGGTCGTCATGGAAGATGACGAGGCCTTCGACGCCGGCCGCGGCAGTTTCTTGAATCGTGAAGGTAAGGTGCAACTTGACGCGCTGATTATGGATGGAGGGACGCTGCGCGCCGGCGGCGTGGGATGCGTGGAACATATTGCCAATCCAATCCGCGCCGCACGTAAAGTCTTGAGCGAAAGCCCGCATGTTTACTTTGTTGCTGAAGGCGCCGAACGTTTCGCCAAGCAACACGGCATTCCTCTATGCAAAAACGAAGACTTGGTCATTCCTCGCGAGGTTGAACGGCTGCGCGAATTTCAAGATCTCACGACCGGTGAAGGCCAAGAGTTGTTTGCGCCAGAGATTTCGCACGATACCGTGGGCGCGGTGGCGCTAGACCACGCAGGAAACATCGCCGCAGCAACCTCTACCGGCGGAACCTTGAACAAAGCGCCGGGTCGGCTCGGCGATTCTTCGCTCATCGGCTGCGGCTGCTATGCCGACAACCAAAGCGCCGCAGCTTCTACCACCGGATGGGGCGAGCCGATCATGAAACTGGTGCTCGCCAAGTGGGCTGCAGACCGAGTGGGCGCGGGCAACCTTCCTCAGTGGGCGGCGGCGGAAGCCATGAATTATCTGAAAGATCGATTAAACGGACACGGCGGCATCATCGTGCTCGATTCCCAGGGCCGCTTCGGCCTTGCCCACAACACGCCTCGCATGGCATGGGCGGTAAGAACTCTCAGTCGGATGGATTCGGGAATAAGTCGAATCTAAATTTTCCAGGAGCCGTGTATTGCAACTTCAACGGCTCGCTGCTTTCTCTGGACGGCAATCTCGGCCGTAATTCCGGCGTCACTCCATGGACAGTTTTCAATGACATTAGAGTGTCCCGAAGGATCAGCTTCGGCGAACGCATGAGCATGGACGCTATGGTCGACATCTTCAACATCGCGAACCGCTATAACGTCGCCGCCGTCAGCCCGCTGTATACCAATGCAGGTCAGGCCACGGCCGCCTACGATCCGCGCCAGATTCAGTTTGGCTTGAAGGTGAACTGGTAAGAAGGCAGCCCACAGGCTAAAACGACAGCAGCACTACCCCACATGCCACCAGCGCCGCCGCCGCCCAGCGTCTCGCCCGGACATCTTCGCCGAGGATGTATTTAGCCAGTAGGGTCTCCAGCAGATAACTGATCGCGGTTGCGGGCACTGCAAAGCTGACGGAGCTGATCGACAGCAACGAGAGCAAAGCAAAGAACGAAACTGCTAATGCCGCAAACCCTCCGAGCACAAGAGGGTTACGCAAAATGCGCTTTACCATCACCGCAAAGCTTCGCGGTCCCAGGTCTTCGATCTCGCCCTGCCGCTTCATCCCGGCGGTGTTCATCACGTCGCCCAAGGTATTGCAGACCGCGATGATCGCTACCAGCAGCCATCTCATAGCAGGCGGCCTCGAGTCCCGTTGGTAGTACGGTCGGGAGTCTCTTCGGCAAGAATCACGCCCAGGGTGATGAGCGCAATTCCAGTCCAACGAGCCCAACTGATGTGATCGTGCAAGATGAAATGCCCGCCGACGGCTACCAGCACATAAGCGCTGGCAGTGACCGGAAGGACAAAGCTAAGGTCGGCACGGCTTAATAAGGCCAGGTCCGTCAGCATCCAGACCACGAGAACGCAAATTCCTAGAATGGTCCACGGGTTGGTGAACGCCCGCAAGTAATCCAGCGGGGAGGCGGAAACAATCCTTCCCACCTGGTGCATGCCCCGGCTCAGTGAGACATTCCCGAGCACGTTGGTGATGATCACCACCAGCACCAGTATCTGGGTTTTGCGGGCATGGCCTTCCCGGAACTTTGCGCCTCTGATTGGCTTCAACGAAGTTGCTGACATTGCACCCCAAAAGGCTTCGATTGAATGTCGCTAGGACAAAAATTCCCCGGTCGCGGTCCACAGCTCGTTTTTTGAGCGCTCAGCCGCACCAAGAAACTACAGATTTGCAGTTTACTTAAGCTGCGATTGCCCCGATACACCCTGGATGGTCGCAGCCGCAATTATTACTTAAGCCGCCATTCTCGGCGGCCTCTGAGCAAGCCTGGCTGCAATACTCTTGTCCTTCGGAAACTTGGCAGGTGCATTTCGGGTGCGCACATTTGTTCTGGACTGCTTCGGCCATCGGATTTCTCCCGTAGGTTATTTGTTTTACGGTTCTTCGATGCACAGGTCTTAAAGAAGGTAAAACGAAGTGGAGTTTATATCCGGAGTTCCGCCCACATAAGCGGCTAACTTAAGCAGCTATTGTTTCCGAATATCCCGGCCGTGACAAAGTCGGAGACCATCTGCATGTGAATAATGCAGGTAACACCGCCCAGGGAACGCGATTCCCCTTGATTTGTTGGAAGGCCATTAAATCGATGGCAAACGGCTGAACTCGCTTCACGAGTGGCCGAGTGGATCTTCGGGAACGCGCGATAGTCTCAGCTCTCGATAAGGCGGACCATACATTCCGAGTGGTCGGCACCTTCCCTTGAGATTACTTCTAGTTTGCCCGTCAACCGGGAATAATCGGCAGTTGGAGGGCCCTTCAAAAATCGCCGCTGGCACCTCCGCCTCCCGAAGCTCCCCCACCGAAGCGGAAATCTGTACTCGTGGTTTGCGGGCTGGGCGTTATTGACTGTGGCGCTACCAGGCCCAATACGGCGGAGCCGGCGTTCATCCACTGTTTGTCCCTTCCCGACAGGCGCGCGGCGGTAAAGCCACGGCGAATTCCGTCCGGTCCACGGGCAAGCCAGCGTCGAATGATCAATGCAACACCGGTTAACAATATGCCCAGAAGCATCGGGTCCCAAGTATGGCGCGGCCAGCCGAGATAAGGTTTGTTGGAGACGAAGGTCAGGACGGCGACAATCGCGCCCACCGCAATGACAAAGCGGTCCTTCTGGCGAATCCCGCGCGCGAGTGCGACGAGGGGCAGCACCCAGATTAGAACCCATGTCGTCCAGTAGAACGGCCTCGCGAATTCAGAGGCGGCTGTAGTGCCAATGCCCAACCACTGCGCTCGCAGATTCAACGAGGAAAGCTGGAGGTTGACGGCCAGGTATATGCCGAGCCAGAGGAATGCTTCGACGAGCAAATAGGCGTCCGCGAGGTAATCGAAGGTATGGCGGGGGCGCACCGCGGCTACACATATCAGCCCGGCTGCATAGAACATGGCGACGATGACATGCTGCGCCGCGTGAGACGACGTCCAATAGCGTGGCAGAAATAGCGCGAAGACCATCGCGGCGAGAAATGCATATGAGTATCCAAAGCGGCGCCAAATCCAGAGCGAAAAAACACCGCCGGCAGCGGGAACCATGAACTGTGCTAGGTTCGGCTTCGGCGAATAAAAGCTAAAGGTGAAAAAAGCGGCCTGCATTCCCGCGCAGAAAAAGCCAACTGCGCAGACGACCAGTGCTTCCTCAATGCCGAAGTGATAGAGCCGACCTTGAGAAACGGCCACTTCGGCGGCGGCATAGCAGACGACAGCGAAAATCAGGAGGAAAATGCCAGAGGTTTGCTCCGATGGCTGCGAAAGAAAAACCCTGAAGAACAATGCAGTGGCCGCGCCAATGCAGATCAGCGTGAAGACGAACAAGACCAGCCGCAGAAAGATGTTGGTGGTGCGCAGCTCAGAGACCGTGTCCTGCTCCAAGCGCTCGTATTGCGCTTTGGTGATGAAGCCTTCGCCGGCCCAATCCGTCAGGAGTTTGCGGGCGCGCAGCGTCTCCTGGCTGGATGCGGTGTAGATTCTCATGCCGCCCTTCCGAAGCGACGCGCGATCAGCACCAGCGCCACCAGCATTGCAATCGCGGTAATGACGAAATAGCTGAGCACAGCAGTTTCGTCATTAATTCCGCGGATGAGTATCGAGCTAACACCTACGTAGCCGTAGATCGCCGCGTAAGCAACGAAGGCAAACTGCCGGCGTTTCAGGCCCCACGCAAGAGAGGTGCCGCATGCGAGAACCAAAGCCAGAAACCATACCCCGTAGCCTTCCTGATTGAAGACGCCCGAGAGCAATGCCCAAAACAAAACGTTGGCCACGATGTTCAGATACGTCCCGAAGAAATGTGGTTTTAGGCCGCGCCGCTGAAGAATCGCCCCACCGACGCCAACCAGCAGACAATAGAGAAGGGCACATTGGCGATATACCGCATCCTGGTGGGACGGCCAGTGCGAGATCTTCAGCCCGAACCATCCGGCAAGCGACGACAACGCGAGCGACAGCACGAAGCGATTGTCGAAACGGTAAGCGAGGAAGAAGAACAAGACTGCGGTCGCCAGGAGATAGAGATCCCATTGTCCGGACAATACGTGGAAGCGGCTCTCCAGGTAAGCGAGTTCTATGCACCAGACGAGGCTGCCGAGATAAAGCACGTAATCGAAGACCGCCGTCGGTGCAACTGTTTCCGCGAGGGACCACGCCGGCGCTCGGGAAAAGCAATACCAGAAACAAGCGGCGAGGATGGTGGAGAGAATGGCCAGAACGAGCACGTCACCCATTTGTTTCGACCAGGTAGTCACCGTCCAGCCGAGTCCAGCAACAAACGCCAGCACACCGGCATAGAGCAGAACGTTCAGCCCGAGAAAAAGAGAGATGGGTTCTCTGCGGGAGAGGTTCGCCAAAAGCGAGTACTGCTCCGGCGATATCGCGCCCTGCTCCCTCCACTGCTCTAAGTGGGCGAGGATGATCATGAAGTCTTCGTTCTCCAGGGACAGCGGATCCGTGGCGGCACCAAATCCCGTTACCTGATTCGGCCCATGAGTCTCCTCATCGTACATTCCGATAGACTTGCCGTGCTGAAAAATCCGGAAGTAGAGTCAACGCTTGTGGGGGTTCAGCCCCGCGGTCAGAAGAGGGGATGAACTTCGTGGCAGCAAATCTCCTCTCCCGGGGGAGGTGTGACGCATGGTTCGAGAATCCGGACAAGTCTTAATTGTACGTTTGGTCTGTTCCGGAAGTAACTTCGGCAAACCCCTTTTGCCGTTGACCCGTCCAAAGACAGGGTAGTACGATTTGCTATCTCGCCCAACCGGCGACACGGCGGTAAGTGATAGATGCATATGAAGATTAAGCATTTTCGAATGCTGATCGCCGCGTCGGCGGTGCTGCTTGGTGGCTTAGGCTGCCAGACGGCGCACAAACCGACGGCGGCAAACGTTGTGCCTTCGCAAGCTCCGCCTCCACCAGCAAAACAGGCCAAACCGGCAAAACCTGTCGTCGCCCAGAAGACACAGCCTGCGCCAAAGACCGAAACGTCTACTCAAGCTCGCAGTCAGTCCAGTGCTCCCGCAAAGCCAAAAGCTGAAACCAAGCCCGATCCGGTCGCTGAACTGATCGCGACCGTCGAAAAGGAATACCAAGTTGGCCTGGATCAATACAACGCCGGCGACAAAGACGCGGCCAAGATCCACTTCGACCGCGCGTTCAACCTGCTTCTGGAAAGTTCTACCGAAATACGCAGCGATTCGCGCTTTCAGCCGGAATTCGACAAGGTGCTTAACAACGTAAATGACCTTGAGCTGGCCACGGTACAGCAGAGTGATGCTGCGCCCGAACAGAAGGCTGAGCCGGCGCCTATCGACGAGGCCAATGAAGTCACGAACTACCCTGTCGACCAGAACCTGAAGGCCAAGGCGACGGCGGAGATCAAGGTCACCCACTCTGATCTGCCGCTGATGATGACCGACCAGGTCGCCAGCTATATCAATTACTTCTCGACTCGTGGCCGTCCCACATTGGAACACGGCCTCACGCAAAGCGGGCGCTACAGGGACTTGATCGAGAGTGTTCTCAAGGAAGAAGGCGTTCCACAGGACCTGATCTACCTGGCGCAAGCCGAGTCTGGGTTTCATCCGTATGCAGTTTCACGAGTGGGCGCGCGCGGTATCTGGCAGTTCATGGGAAGTCGCGCTAAGGGCTACGGACTGCACCGCGATTTGTGGGTCGACGATCGGCAGGACCCGGAGAAATCCACCCGCGCGGCCGCTCACCATTTGAAGGACTTGTACAACCAGTTCGGTGACTGGTATCTGGCGATGGCCGCCTACAACTCTGGCCCGGGTACGGTGCAAAGCGCAGTAAAGCGCACCGGCTATGCTGATTTCTGGGAGCTTTACCGCCGCAACGTGTTGCCTAAAGAAACGCGCAATTACGTCCCGATCATAGTCGCGGTGGCGATCATGACCAAGAACCCGTCGCAATATGGGTTGCAGAACATCATTCCTGATCCGCCGATGAAGTACGATACGGTCAAGATCAACTATCCGGTTGATCTGCGGCTGGTGGCGGAGTGCATCGATGTGACACCGTCAGAGTTGCAGGAGCTGAATCCAGCTCTTCTCCGTATGACCACGCCGAAGGGTCACTTCGACCTTCACTTGCCGGTTGGGACCGCGGACAAATATCAGTCCGCAATTGCCGGCATTCCGACAGACATGCGCCTGTGGTGGCGTTACCACACCGTTGATCGCGGTGAGACTTTGATGTCGCTCTCGCGCACCTACCGCACTCCGTTGAAGACGATTGCGACGGCCAATCAACTCGATATGTCTGACACGATCGAGGCGGGCGCGAAGCTGGTAATTCCGATCGCACCGGGCAGGCACAACAGCGGTGATGGTCAGACCTATGCCCGGCGTCTCACGATTTACCGCGTGAGAAAGAATGACACTCTCGAAAGCGTATCGAATAATCTTGGCATAGCGCCGACCACAATCCGCCGCTGGAACCGCATGAAAGGCGACAGTCTGACTGGCCGCCGACTACTCTACGTTCATCTTCCGATTAGCCCGACCGTAGCCGCAGCCGAACACCAGACCAAGCCTAAGTCGCACCATACCAGCGAGTTAGCTGACAACAAGTCCGGCGCACCGGTCCACCATACGGTCAGACGCGGTGAGACTCTGTATTCCATCGCCAACAACTACAAGACCAGCGTCAAAGCCATCAAGCAAACTAACGCCAACGTCGCAACTCTGCGTCCCGGTATGGTGCTGGTAATTCCCGCGCAATAAAAACTTTCCGCATCCAAACAAGAATGCATCTGAAATCGGTTGCGATGGAGTTCGCACTTGGTTATAATCCGCCGTCGCTAGTTTTGTCTTTTTAATTTTTCCGCGCGAGGTAAATGCGCAAACCGGCGCCGCGGCGACCGGAAAATCTGAGGAGGAAAGAATGAATTTCGAGGAGACCCTCTACCTGCGTGACGATGAAGCCGATGAATTTGGTGACTCCGGTACTTTCAACGACTCGCTCGACGAAGATTATGAAGAGGAAGAAGAGGAAGAAGAAGCTGAAGCTCCAGTTGGCTCCATTCCAGAGCGGGAGCCTTTCAGCGCACCGGCTCCGACTCCGTCAATAGGCGGCGGAGGCGGTGGCGGCGGTTCGAGATCAGCGCCGCGCAAACCGGTCAAGAAGAAAGCTGCAAAGAAGGCGAAAAAAGCTCCGAAGAAAGCTGCCAAGAAAAAAGCGGCGAAGAAAAAAGCTGGCAAAAAGTCCGCGAAGAAAAAGTCAGCCAAGAAAAAAGGCGGCAAGAAGTCTTCCAAGAAGAGCGCAAAGAAAAAAGGCGGGCGCCGCCGCTAGGGTTTTGTTTTCAGTTTGTGAAAGGCCGCAGCGTAAGCTGTGGCCTTTTTTGCGCTGTGGGTAAATTTTGATGGATTTTCAGATGCCAGTGGAATTGCTGCCCACAAATGGCGCAACATACCGGCATGGCTTCGTTCTTGCGTTCTCTGGCGACTGCATACATCGTCGTCCTCATTGCCGTTGTCTTTTCGGGATTCGGTCAATCTGGTCCATCTGCACAGCGCTCTGTTTCGCACACCGAACGCTCGACACCACCGACGCGCGACCCCAACACTCCTGGCTACGTTAGTGCGAAAGAGTTGCCAGATGGCTCAATTCCTTCTGCCGATGTCGACGGGAACTTCATCATCGGACCAACGCACAACACGGCTCCGGAAATATCTGCTCACGCCGATCTCACGGGCGGAACTGTGATTGAGTTCACGATGAGTTCGTCGGAGAGCAGAATCTATCCAGGCATCGCGCGCGACGCCGGCACCTTCGGAAGCAGCGATCCTTCCGATCCCGCAAAGCTGGTCGTCACCACAAGCCACCCGGCTCCGTATACGAGAACCGTGACCGTCTACGTCCCCAAGCAATACGTGCCCGGCAGCGTCGCGCCATTCATAGTTGGAGCAGATGGCCCTGACCGGCTGCTGTTTTCGACTCTCGATACCTTGATAGCGCAGCACAAACTCCCCGCGATGATTGCCATTTCAATCGGAAATGGAGGCGGCGACGCTCAGGGCAGCGAGCGTGGCTTGGAGTACGACACGATGTCTGGGGCTTATGCCGAGTTTGTGGAGAATGAAGTTTTGCCCCTGGTCGAAAATCGGGCGTACGTGAAACTCACGAAAGACCCGGAGGGAAGGGCGACCATGGGGGGCAGCTCCGGAGGATCTTGCGCCTTGATTATGGCGTGGTACCACCCTGAGCTATACCATCGCGTTCTTACGTACTCGGGAACTTTTATAAACCAGCAATGGCCTTACAATCCGGAAACGCCGCACGGCGCCTGGGAATTCCACGAGCACCTCATTCCAAACAGTCCAGCAAAATCAATCCGCCTTTGGATGGAGGTTGGTGACCGCGATCTTTTCAACCCCAATGTTATGCGCGATGGCATGCACGATTGGGTGATCGCGAATGAAAATATGGCTCGAGTGCTCGCCGCCAAGGGCTATCACTACCAGTTCGTCTTTGCTCGCAACGCCGGGCACGTTGACCGCGGGGTCAGAGAGCAGACACTTGCCGAGGCTCTTGAATACATTTGGCAGGGTTACCCGAATTCAACCGTAAGACATTGAAAGCGCTGGGGCGCCCGAACGAACGAAAGCGCATCTATCCTCGCTGAATTGCAGCCTGACTCTTTGGGATGATTACTTCCGTTACGGTGCTTCGTACCAACGATCACAGAGAACACCTCCCCTCTTGCCTCATACTCGAATTGTTCGAGGAGGGATTTGGTGCCGCTTAGGCTTGATTATTTGTCCTGTGTGTTGACCATATGTTCGACCATTCTGGTGGGTAGGCGTTGCTGGAAGGGATGGGTGCTGGCGGCGATCAATAGCGGAATCGTCTGTGTTATCGGCTTTCGGACCGAGCAGTTTGGCTTTATTCCCGCAAACGTGTTTTGCATCGGGCTTTACGCTTTAAATCTGCATTCTTGGCGCAAAGCTGACACTCACTGAGCGCGCGTCAGATTGGTGAAGTTGCTGGAAGCAAACCACTTTGTACGATCAGCATCTCACCTGAGCAATGTCTGATTCTGCCCTGAGTTCCATACTCTTCGTGCTGCTCCTGCTGGTTGGATTCGCCCAGTTGCTCGGCTACCTGTTCGTTAAGCTACGACAACCGAAAGTGGTCGGCGAAATACTGGCCGGGATCGTTCTGGGACCGGCTCTCCTTGGCCGTTTGCCGTTCTTCTCGCACTTAATCGATGCCGCCAAGCACCAGGGCAATATTCTGGATTTCGTGTACTGGCTGGGCTTACTGCTGCTGATGTTTTTGTCCGGCGCGGAAACCCAGCAACTGTTCACTCGCGAAGAGCGTCGCGAAGTCGGCTGGCTCGGCATTGTTGGCACCGGCATTCCTTTCGTCCTTGGCCTGATCCTCGGCCCCTGGCTGATCCGGCCGGAGCTCGCCGGCCCTAACGGCAACCGCATTTCCTTGATCATCATTCTTGCGGTGGGCGTCGCCGTGACGTCGGTCCCCGTCGTCTCCAAGATTTTTGCCGACCTGAAAATCTTGCACACACGATTTGCGCGACTGGTGCTCGGCGTCGCCGTGCTGGAAGATATCGCGCTTTGGCTGGCTCTTGCTGTGGCCACGGCCCTGGCGGGAAAGACCGCGCTTAATCCGCGCACCATGGCCTATCACTTGCTGGCGACGATCGCATTTTTCCTGCTCGGGCTCACGATCGTTCCCCGCGTCATAAAAAAAATCAACAAGTCACGATTCAATATTGTGGCGAAGAATTCTCCCGTGAGCTATGCGATCGCGGTTCTACTCGCCTACTGCGCGGTTGCCGGGGCATTGCAGGTCAGCCTGGTATTCGCGGCCTTCCTCGCCGGCTTCGCGGTCGCGCACAAGAAAAGAAGATTGTTTGCCGAGGCACTCGACGCCATAGGCAAAGTTTCATTCGCGTTCTTCGTTCCCGTGTATTTCGCGATTGTCGGTTTAAAGCTGGACCTGATCCGTGGCGTGTCGCTGGGGATGATCGTCGCGTTCGTAGTCGGAACTTGCGTGGTGAAGATTCTTTCCGTCTCATTGGCCGGCCGGTTTGCAGGATTCCGCGGATTGGATTTGATCAATCTAGCGATCACCACGAACGCGCGCGGCGGCCCGGGAATTGTGCTGGCCAGCGTAGCATTTGACGCCGGAATTATCAGCGCGAAGTTTTATACCACGCTGGTTATCGCAGCGGTACTTACTTCGCAGTTTGCCGGGGCTTGGCTGGACTACGTTCTCCGCAAAGGCTGGCCGCTGCTTTCAGGAAGTACGGTCTCACACGTGGCAGCCCCGGTAAAAGAAACCAGCATGGAAATTGCCTGATCTATTTCTTTCCCACCGCCTGAAGGCATTTTCCGTACAGCTCAAGCAGGTGTGCGGCATACTCTTCCGGCTTCGCCGCTGCGCCCGTGCCTTGAAAACCCACCCCGGTCGAACTTGTGCGTCCGTAGCCGGTAGTCATAGCCACAAATTTCATAAGATCAAGAGCAATGTCTTCGTTGCGCCGCGATCCTGCCGTGATGCTGGGTGCCTCGTCCATGGAACTCTCCGTGATAGTAAGTATGAAATTTGATGATAGCAAGAATAGTGTTAGCCATCAGCTCTCAGGCCTCAGGAAAATAGAAGGAGGACAGAATGCTAATGGAGGTATGGGCGCCCTCGCCCGTACGAAATCGAAAGCTTTTAACCGCAGAGAGCGCGGAGAAATTTGATGAAGCGATCGCAGAGAAAACAAATTCCGTTAGTTCTGACGGCTGATGGCTGAGGACTGACGGCTTACAGTGAGCAGTTCCACAATCTCCGTGTGCCCTTTCGCCGCAGCCATGTCTGCCGGCGTCTTCCCATCATCACTTCTGGCTTGAGGATCGGCGCGGTGCTGCAGCAGGTCACGCGCCATCTCGACATCACCAATCTGCGCAGCTTCGTGAAGTGGAGTCCATCCTCCTTCCTGCCGAACATCAGCAGGAGCGTCGTTTTCGAGCAGCAAGCGAACTATTTCTCCATTGTGCGCGGCTGCCGCACTGTGCAGAGGGGTCACTTTCATCGGGTTCTTCGAAGTCGCGGAAACGTCTGCAGCATGTCGGATCAATATCCGCGCGATTTCGGGACGACCGAAAAACGCCGCGAGGTGAAGCGCAGTGAATCCATCTGCTGACCAGTGCTTTGCGGCTTCTGAATTGTTTTTCAAAATTTCCGAGACTTTGTCTGCTTTGCCGGCAGTCGTCGCTTCAAAAATATCCAGATCGGACTTCGCCACGAGAAGCAAGTCGGCGATCTCGGATCGACGGTAGTAAAACGCGAACATCAGCGCTGAGACACCTTTCGCGTCCTTAGCTGCGGCGAGAGAAGGATTGTCCTGCAGCAGGCTGCGAATTTTCGCGGCGTCCCCAGATTGCACGGCGGCGATCACATCAGCGTGGGTCGGCACGATCAGCTCCCTGAGAGGTATACAGATAAAAGAGATCAAAATCTAGCACGCAATTCTATCGCATAGGCCCATACCGTTCGCCCGTACAAACTCAATTCTGAACCAGCAATCCCCTTCGCATATAATCACTGCGTAGGCAGCTGGACCGGACGGCCGCTCGTGTTTCGTCAAGAAATACGGGAGGAAAGTCCGAACTCCACAGAGCAGTGTGCCGGATAACGTCCGGGAAGCCGACCTCAAAGTCGGTTGACGGCTAGTGCCACAGAAAACATACCGCCTGTGCGGCAACGCGCGGGTAAGGGTGAAAAGGTGCGGTAAGAGCGCACCGCCGCGGCAGCAATGCAGCGGGCAGGGCAAACCCCACACGGAGCAAGACCAAATAGGGAGGGAGCCTATGCGAAGCGCAAGCTTCGACGGGTGCGTGCCGGCTCGGTGCGCCACAACCTCCGGGTAGGTCGCTTGAGCTGCGCAGTAATGCGCAGCCCAGAGGAATGGCCGTCCTGTGGGAGCAATCCCGCAGACAGAATTCGGCTTACAGGTCCAGCTGCTTTCATTTCTATGAAGTGCTGCCGTTCAGGATTTTGGCTGCGGACTCCCGCTTCGCTCACGCCCGCAAAACCGCCTTAACTTACGGGTCCAGCTGCTTTCATCTATGTCGGGGTCCTTCGGCTGCCGTTCAGGATTTCGGCCGCGAACTCCCGCTTCTAGCAAACTCGCAAGATCTTTACGGAGCATGGACGTCGGCGCTGGGGCGGTTTTCTGTTTCAATTTGAGCCAGCTGGGCGCGCACACTCTAGAAGCACGGAAAATCCGGCGTGACCACCCCGACGACCAACTTATTAAAAATGGTTTTCTGCAACTGCGCGTAGGCTCCGGTCGCGGGAATGCGAATATAGTGCACCCACTGCACCAGCCCGTATTTTTGGGTCAGATAATATTCTTCTTTGTCGCCGCAGTTCGCATAGTTGGTGTCGCAATTGTAGCGATAACTGATCATCAGGGTCTTAAGATTAGCTGGCAAATCCCCGCCGAAAGAGTAGCTGTATGGCCCCCACAGCTGATTAATTGAAGTCTGCAGACCTAGTGTCACTGAGCACGACTGCGAACAGTTAGTGTGCAGGTCATAGTTGGTATTCGAAACCTTGATCGTAGAACCAGGGGTGCCAGCGGTGGCGCACCTCGGCACCAGCGGCAGGTTGGTATTGTTGGTGAATTTCTTGTAACTCTGGGGAACCGTCCACGACATTTCTGTAACCCACAAATAGATATAGTTACTGTCATAGAGTTGAATGTCCCAGGGATAGCCCAGTCCTCCCTTGACCCAGTAAAACTTCCCGCTGCCCGGCGTCAATATCGTGTACAGCGGATTGCTGGTGCCTTCCATGTGATAGGTGTTTCGCAGGTCGGAATCGAGTGTCATCCAATCCAGCATGTCGTAGGTTCCGGCTGGACAAGAAATAGTGCTTTCCGCGCTTGCCGGTGTCGCGGTTCCCAGCGCGAAGATGCACCATGCCGCACTTGCTAGCACGAACGCTGCACGAAAAGCGGTTCTCTTTTTAGCTGAATCTGAATGCTGGCGCCGAACAACCAGCTCTGTGGAAGTTTGGAAAGGCGAAGTCATGAGTCACCTCGGAAGGAATTGCATTGTCGGATCGGAGACGGCCAGAGCGAAAAGATGCGGCGCCCAGTGTGGGCAGTAGAACAGCCATCTTAATAGTCTGGCCTGCCAATCCGCGCCCAGCAATTCTACCGCGCGCCGGAGCCTTAACGATCAATCATCTTCAGCACGGCCTCTGGCAGTCGTTCCCCTTGGATTTCGATTCTTGCAACCGCGTCATTGATCTCGCGAAGGTCGTCGGTTGTGAGCTGGATGTTCGCGGCGCCGAGGTTTTCTTCCAGGCGATGCAGTTTCGTAGTTCCTGGAATCGGTGCAATCCAGGGCTTCTGCGCTAGAAGCCAGGCTAGTGCGATCTGCGCCGGCGTGCCGCGTTTCTTCTCCGCGATCTTCTTCAGCAGATCTACGACGGCCTGGTTGGCACCCCGGGCTTCGCTGCTGAAGCGCGGTGATATGTTACGGAAGTCGGTTTTGTCGAATGTAGTTTGTGTATTGATCTTGCCGGTCAGGAATCCCGCTCCCAGTGGAGTGAAGGCAACAAAGCCGATGTCCAATTCCTCGCACGCGGCCAGGACGCCATTGTTTTCGACGTCTCTTGTCCAAAGCGAGTATTCACTTTGGACCGCAGTGACCGGATGTACAGCATGAGCGCGCCGAATGGTTTTCGCCGCGGCCTCAGACAAGCCGTAATATTTCACCTTGCCCTGCGCGATCAGCTCCTTCAACGTGGCCGCAACATCCTCGATAGGAACTTCCGGGTCAACGCGATGCTGGTAAAGCAGGTCGATGCTTTCAACCTTGAGCCGCATCAGCATTTCTTCAACGACCTGTCGAATGTGTTCGGGGCGACTATTCACGCCCCCGCGGCGCTGTCCGGTTTTCGAATCGATGTCAAAGCCGAACTTGGTGGCTATCACCACCTGCTGGCGAAACGGCGCGACAGCCTCACCCACGAGTTCTTCGTTCGAAAATGGGCCATAAGCCTCGGCGGTGTCGAAGAATGTGACGCCTCGATCGAATGCCGCACGAATCACCTTGATTCCGTCTTCACGGGAAACTGGCGGACCATAAGCTGACGACAATCCCATGCAGCCGTAGCCGATAGCAGAAACCTCTAGACTGCCCTTGCCTAACTTGCGCTTTTGCATCGTTATTCCTACCTTGGTTCGGAGCTCGGGACGAGTCTAAATGTCTCGCAGAAATCCTAGGAGAAATCCTTCGTCAGCGCATGCTTATGGTTGTGACTGTCAAATGCTAGCGGCATGTTGCCGGAGCCGTCCATCATCTAGTCTCGGATTTCAACCTGTTGACCGGTCGCAGTTCCCAGATCGCGAAGATAAGTGTCAATGGTGTGGGTCTGACCGATTACGAATCGCGACATGAATCGGAACACAGGGTTATACACTTGGCCCTGTTCCGTGATTCGCAGCGCAGTGAACCCCTCGGTTGGCTCCAAGTTCAATGTCCACGTGCCTGAATACGGAAGATTCGCGGTGACAATCCGAGTTTTTAACAGCGTCGGGGAACGCCGTTCCACTGCCTCATAGGTGATCGTCTGCCCGTGAGCATCCGTTTCGCGCCACTGCCGATGCCCGTCCTCGACGGATACAGTTTCATATTTCTTGACGTTACTGCGCCATGTTTGAGGCCCATCCATCAACGCGAACAGCTGCTCTGGCGTGGCCTTAAACACAGCGCTTCGAGAAGCGACGTGCGACTTCGGCAACAGCATTCCGATGACAACCGCTATTAGTATTGAAGCAACCAGTGTCCCCGTCACGATTAGCAAGAGTTTCATGCGTTCCGCCTCCTTGCAGTTCGCCTAGTTAGCATCGTGGCATATTTAGCTAGCCGCTCAATGCCTTCTAACGCCGATACAAGCTCCGATTCGGACATCGACGCGAACATTGCTCTGGCTAGCTCTGGGTCAAGGACGGTGTTTTGCCTTTTGACCCGGTTTCCAGCATTGGTAAGCGTCAGGTCGACCTTGCGGCCATCGCCATGGACTGCGCTTCGTTGTATATAGCCTCGGCGCACTAACTGATTCACCTGAATACTCATGGCCGAACGCCCAATGCCCAGATGCTCTGCCAGACTCGAAAGCGTCGTCGGCTTTCGAATGTCCAAATGATCGAGGATGCTTGCCTGATGCGCGGTTACAATCGCGCCACTTTCATCGTCGCGAATATGGCGACGGTGGCACGCAAGATAAATCGCGGGATAAGCATCCAGCAGCCGCTTTATTTGCGCCTCAAACATAGCAAGCAGAGTAAGAGTAGTAGTTTGATCCGTCAAACATTTAGTTTCGAGGAGGACCCAGTGGGCAAATGGGAAGTTGCCTATTAGCAGTTGTTGAAAAATCGGCTATGTCATTCAGCATCGGGGCCATGAGCGTGGCTGCCAACAACTCTGGATTGGCAATCCGGCCAAAAAGGTACATAATTGCGCTGCTTTTTTAACCATCGTGGCAGGGGCCTGTAACGCACGCTCATTTCCGAGAGCATCCGTACAGGAAATCCAAAAGGAGGATCTGTGGCACATACAAATCGGGGCCGAGTCTTGTTGGGAGGTTTGCTGGCTGGAGTGGTGATCAATATCTTTGAGTTCGTTACCAATGGAGTGGTCCTAAAAGCCGACTGGGGGCAGGCGTTGCAAGCGTTGGGCAAGGCGCCAGCGCCCAGTGGCGGCGCCATAGCGATATATAACGTATGGGGCTTTCTGGTCGGCATTGCGGCGGTGTGGATTTACGCGGCCATCCGTCCGCGTTACGGCGCAGGTGCGGGGACGGCGGCACGCGCCGGGATCGCGACCTGGGGACTCGCGGTTTTGCTCGCGAATCTCGCCAATTATCCTTCGGGGCTTTTCCCCACCCGGCTGCTGGTAATCACCGCAGTGGTCGCGTTCTTCGAAATGATCATTGCGACCGTGGCTGGCGCCTGGCTCTACAAAGAGGACGCGGCTGCGACCACGGTCCGGAGCGCAGCGGCATAAGTCGTAGATGGAGAGGCGCGCTTGTGCGCGCCTTTTCATAATCGGAGTCCTTTAGGTTTTTTTTTGAACGATCTGCTCCCGAAGCCTACGCGAAAGATTTACCGCCAATGAGCGATAGAATCGAGACGCCAAGTGGGGAAACAATTCGAATAATTCAATCAGGGTTTTCCATTCGATACTGAAGGCCTGAACTTCCTCTTCGGCGGTAGCCGTCGCACTGGAACGACTGTCCTCGAGAAACGCCATCTCGCCACAGATTTCTCCCGGGCCGATTTGTGCCAAGACTTTACCCGAGATACTGACCTTAACTTTGCCGGACGCAATTACGTAGAGCGTATTCGACTGTGAGGCTTGCTGAACGAGAACGTCGCCTTTTTTGAAGGTAACCGGCTTGGCACGATCCAGAAGCAGCATCCAGTCATTGTGCGAGAGATACTGTAATCGATTCTTCTCGTCTCGCAATGACGCAAGCAGTCGTTCCTGGCCTGCACGGGTGCTCATCGGTATGCCTCTTCATCCTTACTTGAGGGGAGAGCATATCAGAGGCGACTCCCCGACGCACAGAAAACAGTTTGTAAATCTGAGATCGCTATCGAGTGTCCGGCGGGGAATTGCATTCCAACGCTCCAGGTGTCCCGCGAACACCAGTTACTGATGTAATCCTACCTGGTAACTGGGAGCGAGTATTGTCTGCAACCCACTGTAAAATCAGGGCACACTTCGTCAGCAACAAATTCCGGCAACTGGCGTTTATATATCCAGCGGAATCGCGGAGCCAGAGAATGGTTCCCTGGTGACGGGCAAGGGAGTTCCCCAATACGCGCGTTTTTTTTCGCGCACAGTACGACATACGACAAAGGAGAATTATGCAAATCACGCGCTTGGTTCGCTGTTTGGTCTTGGCGTCGGTGGTGTTGGCGATTTCAGCTTCATCCTTCGCGGGCGTTTTTGTGTCCGTGAATATTGCGCCTCCGGTGCTGCCGGTTTATACCCAGCCCCCGTGCCCCGGCGATGGATACATCTGGACTCCCGGCTACTGGGCGTACGGCCCGGACGGATATTTTTGGGTGCCTGGCACCTGGGTAGTCGCGCCTGAGCCTGGATTGTTATGGACCCCTGGTTATTGGGGATGGAATAGCGGCGCCTATCTCTGGCATGCCGGTTATTGGGGACCTCATGTTGGTTTCTACGGCGGAGTGAATTACGGCTTCGGCTACGTCGGAGTCGGCTTCCTCGGCGGCGAATGGCGAGGCGGTCACTTTTTCTACAACCGCGCGGTAAGCAATGTGACCATCACCAACGTTCACATTTATAACCGCACCGTGATCGAACACGGAGGACGCGTTGCTTTCAACGGTGGCCCTGGCGGAATTGAGCGGCGGCCATCGCATGATGAAGAAAGATTCATGCACGAGCGCCACTTTGGAGCTACGCATAATCAGGTCGAGCACGAGAATGGAGCGCGCGGTAACCGCGAATTTCTGGCTTCGGTGAACCATGGCCGTCCGGCCATCGCAGCCACCTCGCGGCCCGGAGAATTCCGCGGACACAATGTGGTCGCGACGCGGCCAGTAGCTGACCGTCGCATGGATAACCGTCCCGTCGACCGTCACGCGGATGATCGCGCCATGAATCGTGGAGTGCCTCGTCCGCAGGGACCAGCGCATGACATGAATCGTCCACAGAACAATGGGCATAATATGGGCCGCCCGATGCCGCACGAGAATGCCTCTAATAATCGGGGAGGTCAGGCGCACAACAATATGCGGCCGGCGAATCCTGCACCGGAAAATCGCGGTTCGGCGCCGCGTCAGGAAAACCGATCGCGTGAGAATGCACCCCGTCCGGAAAAGGACTCCAGAGGTCCCAAAGGCCGTTAACTGTCTCAGCGAATCGGCAGAAATGGGCTGGCAAATGCCAGCCCATTTTTCTGCAGTTCGGCAGGACCTCGCAGCTTGACGTAAAATACTCTCAGTTTCCAACAACTCTTGCGCCTTTACTCCGTTCGACGGCGCCTTGGAACCAAGGAGCATCGATTATGTCCGCACCCAGCCGCAGGCCGGAAATCCGCCGCCGTCGCGTTCGTAAAGAAAAAATCACCAAGCTGCGCAAGCGTATTGCGGCCGCTACGTCGGAGTCTGAGCGTTCACGCCTGCTTGGAAAATTGGCCAAGCTCGCACGCATATCCCCAGGCCAGCCGTTGGTCAAAGCGTAGAGAACCATCGAACGGGATCGCCACTTCTAAGCAGGACGCCGATAGTTCCTACCGCGAACCGAGAACCAAGTTACAGGTTTGCCAGTTTCCGCTCTGGCTGCGCCGTTGAAGGCTTTCCGCCGGCAACCTGCTCGTAGGCTCCAAGGATAGCCTCCGCCGAATTCTTCCAGGAAAACTTCTTCACCTGCTCGTATCCCCGCTGTCGCATTTTTTCGCGCAACGACCGGTCGATCAGCACCCGCTCCAGTGCCCGCATAATCTCAAAGACATTTTCCGGGTTCACCATTACCGCCGCATTCCCTACTACCTCCGGAATTGAAGACGTGTTCGAGGTCAGTACCGGAGTTCCGTGCGCCATGGCCTCAAGCGGAGGCAGTCCGAAGCCTTCATAGAGTGACGGGAAAACGAAGACTTTTGCCAGATCGTAAAAAATTCGCAACACCTCGATGGGCAGAAAGCCCATGAATCGCACATCGTTCTGCACACCGCCGCGCACCACAGTACGCCGCAAGTCGGGGTTCTTTGAAAGTTCGTCACCGATAATGATCAGCTTCAGATCTGGATAAAGGTCCTGTTTGAGCAAGCCCGCCTTCAGCGCGGAAAACGCCTCGATGATCCGCACCAGGTTTTTCTGCGGGCTGATTCGTCCGGCATAGAGTACAAACGGAAAAGTGACCTGATATCTTTCCGCCAGAAATTGCCGATCAGCGTCGGTCGCGTGCCCAGATAGGAATCTGTGATCTATTGCGTTGTAAACCACTTCGATTTTGGCGGGATCGATCCCAAAAAGTTTGACGAGCTCACTTTTGGTGAATCGTGAAACCGCAAAAATGCGGGCGGCATGCTTCACCACTCTTCGCGTCAAATTAAAATGCAGAAAACGTTTGATCCCGGAGCCGCTGCGGGCGCGATACATATGGTCGAGCAGGTCGTGCGCCGTGAGCACGTATGGACAAGGCATTCGGCGCGGAAACCAGAACAAATGAGGAACGTGTACCAGATCGCAATTCAGCCGTTTGAGCACGGCACTGCAATGCATCTCTCCGCGTACGGTCTCGCTGGCAGAGAGCGGAACGGCCTTAAAATTCTCCGGCAGCTTGCCGATCTCGCCGACTTTAGTCGCCGGTCCCAGCAAGAAATATTTGTTCTGGCGATCTAATTGCGCCAGCGCGCGAATAATGTTTCGCGTATAAGTGCCTACACCGAATTCGTTGATCCGTCGAATGTCGATGGCGATCTTCACAGAAGGAATTTAACCACAGAGCGGGACGAGTGACCATCGGGTCGCCGCCTGATACGAAGAGAATGTCGAAGCGGAAGTTCCCAAGAACGCGCAGATCGTATCGATGATGGTCAGTGCGATAGTCCGACGACGTATGCGAGCTCAAGTCGCGCAGCGACGAAATCTAAGTAGCCCAGCACGTGAGTGCTGGGAAAGTTTGAGTTGAAAGACGAGTCCCTTAGGGGGACGACACTGAATTAGCATCATTGCGCAGGGCACCACGGATGTCGCATTTTTAGATCCAAGAGTCACCGGTGCCGTCCCTGTCGGGACTCGGCTCATAGGTACACGGGCTCCCAGCACTCAAACGTGCTGGGCTCATTAAATGTCGTCGCTTTGCGACTTCGGGCGGGCGAGATGTCGTCGCGTCGCGACTGCCGAGCAGCCCCAACTATGGAAATCAGGCCCTCACTTCGACTGTCGCCTTTGCCCTGCGCTCGGCGTATAACGGAAACGCGTCGGCCAGTTCGAGCACTTCGCGGCGGATTCGTTCAAGCGCTGAAGCATCGTTGCGGTTGTTCAGAGCTTGTGCGATCCACAGCCCGACCTGTTTCATTTCGCGTTCTTTCATACCTCGCGTGGTCAGTGCCGGCGTCCCCATCCGAATACCGCTGGGCTTCATGGGGGGATTGGTGTCGAACGGGATGGCATTTTTGTTTACGGTGATGCCGGCGTCGCCGAGCGCTTTTTCTGCCTCGCTACCCAGCATGCCTTTGCTAAACACATCTACCAGCATCAGGTGAGTGTCGGTCCCTCCAGAAATGATGCGGAAGCCTTCGCCGGCCAAAGTTTGCGCCAGCACTTTCGCGTTGGCGACGACCTGCCGTGCGTAGTCGCGAAAATCAGGCTGCAGCGCCTCGCGGAAGCAGACTGCCTTGGCGGCGATGATGTGCATCAACGGGCCGCCCTGCATTCCCGGGAAAACAACTTTGTCGATTGCGGCTGCGAATTCCTGACGCGAAAGAATCATCCCCGCCCGCGGCCCCCGCAAAGTCTTGTGCGTGGTCGAGGTAACGATGTGGGCATGCGGCACCGGAGACGGATGCACCCCACCCGCGACTAGTCCCGCGAAGTGCGCCATGTCGACGAGGTACAGCGCGCCAACTTTGTCGGCGATCTGTCGCATGCGCGCGAAGTCGATAATTCGCGGATACGCGCTGCCGCCGCCGATAATCAATTTCGGCTTTTCTTTTTCGGCGAGCTTTTCGAGATCGTCGTAGTCAATGGTTTCCGTGTCTTTGGTCACCCCGTAGGGAACAATTTTGTAAGTCTTGCCGGAGAAATTCAGATGATGGCCGTGCGTGAGATGCCCACCGTGCGCCAGGTTCAGCCCGAGAATCGTGTCTCCCGGCTGCAGCACCGCCGAGTAAGCTTCCATATTGGCCGATGAGCCCGAGTGTGACTGCACATTGGCGTGCTCGGCGCCAAAAAGTTGCTTGGCCCGGTCGCGCGCCAGATTTTCGACCGCGTCGGCGTACTCGCATCCGCCGTAATAACGCTTTCCCGGATAACCCTCGGCGTATTTATTGGTGAACACCGAGCCTGCAGCTTCGAGCACAGCTTCGCTGACGAAGTTTTCTGACGCGATCAGTTCCAGGCCTTCGTGCTGGCGGCGGGTTTCGTTGTCGATCGCGGCAGCGATCTCGGGATCAGCTTCGTACAGTGGGCGCGTCATTAGCTTGTTCATCGATTCTCTCTGGCACAACTGAATCCAGTATAGCGAGTGGAACGGCGCGAGGGGCGTCGACTTTCGTAAGAGCTGGCGCTCAACACAATCGTTTAAATGCTTTTCCCAGGAAGGACGCAAGGGCCCACCCATCCATATATTTATACGGCGTTTCGCCCATTGAATAATGTCCGCAGGGCAGGGCAGCGACTTTGTGTTCCAGGTTGTAACGCTCGAACTCGGCAACTACCTGCTTCGAAAATTCCGGTAAAAAAGTCAGATCGTATTTGGCATACACGATTAAGGATTTTCGCGGCCATCGCGCAAATTGTTTGAAGTACGACATCGGGCTGACCGCCTTCCACAACTCACGCAACCGGTCGATATCCATTTGTGGCTCGAGGCCTTGGCGGATGTGCCGCGTGGACTGTCCGTGCCAGACCACGTCGGCAACATAGGTGGAGGCGTGGTTGAACGCGGCAACCTGAATTCGGGAGTCGTGCGCAGCCGCGAGAAAGGCATAGCACGAGCCCAGGCTGGTTCCCACTGTGCCCAGGCGCTCGTAGCCTTGCTGCTGCAGCCAGTCGAGGCAGCAGCGAATGTCGAGGACCGCCTGGCGGCAGGCGTCCATGGTGCGGCCGATATTGGCGGAGACGGCATAGTCGGCGCGGCGAATTTCGGCGGGACGGCGAATGTCGTGATAAGGCATGCTCAGCCGCAGCACCGGAATTCCCAGCCGGTTCAAGACGCGCGCCAGCGAGTTGTAATGCAGCGCATCTGAGTTCCAGTGCGGTAACAGGACAACCGCGCTCTTTCCTTTGGCCGGAAACCAACGGGCATTCGCCAGATTATTTTCCGGGTAAGGCGTGTGCACAGGTGAAGTGAACCGCAAAAATTCCGCGTGAGTTCCGCGGACTTTATTTTCCAGAGCGGGATCGGGAGCTTCGCGGGTGCTGAAGACCTGCACCTCGCGATTTTCCAAGCGAAAATCCGACGGCGTCCGGTAAGAGAAGAATTCGTCGCTCGAGGCGATGGCGCGCCGATTGTATTCGCGAAGATAGCGTTCGCACTCCGCGTCAGTGCGCGTCGGCAAAAAGCCATTGCGACAGGGCCAGTCGCGCGTCCACTCAATGCCCCACTCCAGAGGACGGATTACACGGTTGCTGTCCACGGACGTAAGCCGGGTTTCCCAGTCGTACATCCAGCGGGCGTAAAGAGAAGGCATTGATTTCAGAATAGCAAAAGCAGGAGTCAGCACCCAGCCCTCAGCATTCAGTGGAAGTGTTGGGCGGTTGACAGCGGAAATTGGTCATTGGGAGATGGCTGGCACGATTTCGGTGTCGGTCTGGCAAGAGTGGTGGCTGACTGGCAATAAGGACAAAGAGAACCCGGCAAGCAACCGAGCTTGCCGGGCCAGCTTTAGAAATTAGGTTTCGCCACGAAGCCGTGCGTGTGGTTTGCGCTGTCCGTATAGGCGCCGGCAATCCACCGGCTGTTGTTTATGCCGAATGGATAGGTGGGCAGCCCGGTTGTCTTTCCAGGGAAGTTCACTTTAATAAATTTCGGCGTGACTTCCCCTGACGATTCCACCTCGTTTTGTTCGATATGCTCGGTGAACCAGCCTTGCGCTCCGGTGAAGCCGATCATGTCGATGTTGTTGTTGACGCCGGTGCCGTTGGTGTCACAGCACTGGGTTTTTGTGCCCGTCGGGTAGGTGAAAAAATCTTCGTCCGTAGATTCTTTCATCCACGCCATGAAGAAATCCGACTGGAAGACCAGTCCGCTAAGAATCCCATTGTTGCTGACCCCGGTCACCGACTCGCAACAGGCGCCCGCGCCGTTATTCGGATTCATATTGCTAAATGTACCGTTGATCCACACCCAGCCGCCGCCAGGAAATGTCCCGTTCTGCCCAGTACCCCAGAACCCTCCCACAACGATTCCAGCTTTGTTGATACCCCACGGCACAGTGGCGTTGCGTTGGAAGTCGATAGTGCGCACGACATTGGTGTGATACCAAATGAAGCCGTGCTCCGACCCATCGGATTTCTTATAAAAACCCGTCAGGTCGCCCAAGTCGTTGACCCCCATGATCGCGGTACTGACGGAATTCGGCATCATGAATTTCACATAGCTGCCGTTCACCAACTTAAATCCTTTAGTGGGGCAGGTTGGGACACGGACGTCTGTGTCGGTGCAAGTAGTGGTGGTTTCGTAAAATCCAACCACCTCACCGTTAATATTGATTCCGCGAGCTTGGGTCAAGACCGCCCCCGGGACGTTGATAGGAGCATAAGTAAAAGTTTGGGCTAACACGGTTGAGGGTAGAGCTAGAACAATTGCGAGTATTAGACGGCTCATCAGTGAATCTCCTGTCCAGGGGAAGTGAATCTCCTGGTCCTGGAGAATAGATGCGCAGCTCAGGATGTAGTTGTCTTCTGGAGTTATCAAAAGCCGCCACCAGCAAGGGAAAGAACCCGTATCGTCCCTAAGGTACAACCTCACCTCTTATAAAGAGCCAGTCGCGTACATCTCTCGACATCCCATGCCAGAGGACGGATTACACGATTGCAGTCCACGGGTGTAAGCCGGGTTTCCCAGTCATACATCCAGCGGGCATAAAGATAAGGCATTGATTTCAGGATAGGAAAATGAGCGGTCAACACTCAGCAATCAGCATTTAGTGGTGGAAATTGGCGGTAGATGGCTGGGATTCGTCATTCGGACCTGTGCTAGTGGGAATTGAACTCGAACTGCCACAAGCCTAGCCCCGCGGGAAAATCGGCGTCCGACTTAGTTGTCAGGATCGTCCGAAACCTGCACGTGAGCTTCAGAGTTTGGGGGCTGTTAGCGTGGACTGGCTTGCTACACATTCCCAGTGGCTGTTCTGGAAAATCCACGTATCCGTGAATCGGACACGGCGATCCACTTCCTTCCCCTTGATTTTCATTTTTTCGACGTACACTCCGATCACAACTACGGCGTCGCCGTAGACACGAGCATTCTGCTCGACGTTTGACAAGTGCTGATAGTCCTTCGCTGAGCTCTGGACCTTTCTCAGCCATTGGTCCCGGTCCATAATAGTTCCGTCATAGTCTGTGTACACAAATGTTTCGGCCAGCAGTAACCTGAGAGCATCCCCATCATGCCGCTCTTCGGCGTAGTTCCATGCGTTTTCGAGATTGATAACGGTCTCGGACTTCTCGTTGGCCGTCTTCGCTGCCTGGGCTCCCATCAGGAGAAACGCTACGAGCAGTACACCAGCCAATGCTATTAGGCGCCGCATTTGGCCTCCTTAATCAATCTCGGGGACGCTGGCGAATACACCATTTATTGATTCCGCACGGATAGCGAACATGTTATGTAACCGTCTCTAAACGTCAAGCACCGAATGCTGAATGTTCTCAGCTGTACTTCCTTGGCACTCTCTTCGATATCGCGCATAGGATTTCGTAAGGTATGGTTTTTGCGAGCTCGGCGTGTTCCCGCGCATCCACGCTGAGGCCATCGCTTGAGCCGAGCAGAATTACTTCGTCGGCAACTTCGACGCCGGCTATTCCCGTCACATCCACCATGGTCAGATCCATGGAAATTCTGCCGACGATCGGAGCGTAGTGTTCGCGCACGATGACGCGTCCGCCGGATGAGAGGCCGCGGTTCAGCCCGTCAGCGTATCCGACCGGAAGCATGGCGATCCGCGAAGGCGCCTTCGTGACATAAGTTCCGCCGTAGCCGAGTGCCTGTCCAGCGCGCATTTCACGAAGGGAAAGTATTCGTGTCTTCCAAGTGAGCACCGGCTTGACGGGAAGTTTCAACGCGCGTCCGCTCACGGTTCGTCCCGCCCGTTCGAATGGTAGATGGTACCCATATAGCGCGAGACCTGGACGAACCATCGAATCCCAGCTTTCGTGGTGCGAAATCACCGCGGAGGTATTCGCCGCATGAATAAGCTCAGGCTGCAGGCCGCACTCGGCAAGCGTTTTTCGTGCGGCCTCGAATATCTTCAACTGTTCTCCTACCGACGGCGCGTCGAGAACCTCCGACGACGCAATGTGCGTGGAGAACCCCTCCGTCTTGAGATGAGGAGATGACTTGAGTACCGCGCAAATTCGCGGCAGATCCTCAGGTGCTGCGCCGAGCCGCCCCATTCCAGTATCGATTTTCAGATGGATCGCCTGCTGAGTAACACCGAGCCGAGCCGCCGCACGTTCCATCAGTTCGATCTGTCCCACTTCCCAGACTGTCGGAGTCAATCTCAGCCTGACAATTTCTTCTTCTTCGCCGCGCCAGAACCCGGTCATCAGCAGGATTCGCGTGCCGATGCCCTCCTCGCGCAGAGGAATCGCTTCATCGAGCGACGTCACACCCAGCCAACTCGCGCCCTCTTGCTCTAAAGCCAGAGCGCATTCGACTGCTCCGTGGCCGTATGCGTCTGCCTTGACAACCGCACATACCGTCACGGCGCTGCCGACATATTCCGCAACCGTGCGGTAATTCTGCTTTAGCGCAGAAAGGGAGACTTCTGCCCAGGTTGGGCGCGTAGCCGCGCGTTTCGCGATTTCAGTAGTGGCCACTCTCGCGATTATAGTGGGCGCTTGCGAAAGCCACAGGTTACCGCTGTGCTACCCCGCGTCAGTGCTGGAGCACAAAATTTACCGTGATCTCGGTCTCGACCTCGATCGGTTCGTGGTTCAGATAGTAAGGGCGGTAGCGCCATTGCCGAACGGCAGCCAATGCTGCACGTGCCAACAACGTTTGACCACTCTCGGTTTCCGCGTGGGTTATGACTCCATCCCGGCTGATGGTCGCCTTCACCATCACGGTTCCCTCAATGTGAAGCTGCTTGGCAATCGGCGGATATTGTGGTTCCACTTTGTAAATCAGATTTCCTTCCATGATCACGGAAGTGCGAAGTTTGAGTGGCTGAACTGGAATTGGCATGGGCCGGACGTAGTCGCCCATAATCGAGTTCGCGACTCCCGGACCGGCGTTACCAATCACATCGGAGATGCCCGGTGGCTGGGTTGGAGCGGGGTCCTCAATCGAGTTTGTTGATCTCGCGAAGGACCATCTGCGGTTATTGACTATGAGCGTATGAGGGGCAGCGCCGCTGGCGTGCGAAACGCTTGTCTGCGGTCGTTCGGGAATTTCAGGGTTTGAAGCCGGCAGGAACAAAGTTCGCATGACCGGTGGCAACGATTGCGGGTAGAGCAGCGGATACACAAGCGCCGCAGCCACCAGCACTGCCTGCAAAGTGAACGAAACTATCGCCGTCCAGCGACGCACCGGACTGCCTTGGGACACAGCCAGATCGGAAAACATGGCGTCTTCTCCCATCAACAAACTCGCGACGATTGTCGTTGGAAGTAAAGACACCGGAAGCATTCGCATCGCGGCATTGCGAAGCCGTTCGTGCAAAAAATAAAGACCGCGAGAAATCGCGGTCTTCAGGAACTAAGCCTATACAGTTGGTGTCGCGCTATTTCGGCGGAGCCGTGGTCTGGGACTTGGGAGCGGTTGAGCTAGGCGTCTTGGTGGCCGGAGTTCTAGTGCCGGTACCCAAACCGTTACTGCCGGCGGGCCGCGAAGCTGAACCGCTCGCCTTTGGCGGTGCGGCTACGCCAGATTGCACGTTGTAGGCATCCACAATCGGCTTGGTAATATCAACCGACGGCGCAGCCCAAACCACTTGACCTTGAGGCCATGGATTCGAAGTATCCATGATCACGCCAAGGCCGTTTTCGTTGGCGTATTTTAGAATAATGGGCGCCATTTTCTGCAGGATGCGCTGCCCAATCTCATTCTGTTGATTCTGGAAATCTTCGCGGGCGTCCTGGGCCTCGCGATCCAGCGCCTTTTGTTTCTGCTCGATCTGCCTCTGCAGATCAGTTTTCGAGTCGTCGTTTAGGCTGGCGCCCTGAGTGGTCAACTTCTTTTTCAGCGCGTCAATCTCGTCGTTCTTGCCTTTCAGTTCAGTACTCTTGGGTTCGAACTTTTTCTGCAGCGCATCCATATCGCGCTGACCTTCATTGCTGGCGAAGATGGCCCCTTCAATATTGATAGCTGCGAGCTTCGACGTGCCGGCGCCTGAGACCGATACCGGGGGATCATTCGCAGTGCTGGGCGCCGGGGGCAAAGCGGACGAAGACGCGCCACCACCCTGGGCCATTGCCATCGCCGAGGTCAGCACAACCGCGGCTGCGAGAGAATACACAAACTTGAGTTTCATGGGATTTACTTTGACTCCTTGGGATACAGCTTCGTTTTTTAGAACTCGATGTTTCTGAATTTTCAAAATGAATTTACCGGAAACGTACTTGCGCCACACTCGCGCATTTTCCATGCAAACATCAATAAGGCTCGCCGATCTTCGGTTTTTCAGCTCGGATCTTCGACTCGCATCCAATTGCGGGCGCTTCTTTGCCGCGCATGACCGGCCGCTCTGGTGTGGACGCCCCATTATAGAAATACTCAATCCCCAGCGTCAAACTTGGAAATTGTAAAACTTAGAACGTGGTTCCAACCGTAAATCGAAACGTTTTTCGGGGCTCGCGCAGTTGATAGCGCGTCGCGAAAGTATTCCGCGACAACAAGAACGTGTATTGTCCGGCATCGGTGTTCGGGAACATGCTTCGCAGCACCTGAGACGGAGATCGTGACACGTCATCCAAGCGCACCGGATTGTACGCCCAATAGATTCGGAATGGCGCGTTTACCACCGGCAGGAAGACCTGCAGCTCAAGTCCGGTGGACATTCGCGGCTGCCAGTTGGCGCTGCTCAGCACCGCCAGGTTTTGACTGAACCCTTTCCCACCGTTGAGTTGAGCGAATGTTTGCGCTCCCACGCAGTTGAACGTAATCGGGTCCTGCTCAGGGCAACCAAACTGGGTCTGGTTCAAGGTCGCGAACTGCTGGTCGTTAATTCGCAACTGCGACTGGCGCAGGATCGGATCCACGCCGAAGTCAACAAACGGTGCAATCGCCACCGGGCCGGCTATAGTGACACGGTATTCAGCATTGGTCACCAGGCTCAAATCTCCGCCGGGGAAAGTGATCTGTTGAAAGGGGACCTGGATCGTGTAAGGCCCGCGAGCCAGGTTACTAGGGTCCTTAGGAACAATCGAACCATCCGGATTTCTCAAATCAACCGTCGTTGCCGTCGGAATGAAAGCCACCGGTGAAACCGAGCGGATATCGAATCCCCGCAAATCGTTTTCTCCACCCATGTAGAAGCGCTGGAACGGCGGCGCTACCAGCCCGCCGTAGCCGGTCATGAACGAAGCCTGGGCATGTAATCCAATCGCGTTACGCCGCTTCTGCACCGGAATATAATGCTTCCATTCCGCAATCGGACGAATGCTTCGCACCGTGCCGCCCAATCCTGAAATTTCAGCCCCCATAAAATATTCCGTTCCGGAATGTGGGTAGAGCGCGGCGTCCAATTTGTTCATTGTGTAATTAAATAAAATCTTGCTGGTGATAATGCCGTTTAATGCGTTGGGCCCGCTGAGGCCGCTGAAATCCAGGAAGCTGAACAGCTGCTTGGAAGCGGTCGTTGTTGCCACCAGTGAGGAAACATCGAACGAGTAAGTTGCGCCAATTCGCTTAAAAGAACGATGGATGGGATGAGAAGCCGTCAGCGTAAATCCCTGGCTGGATTGCGTGTAGTTTTGCAGGCTCTGCAGTTCCGCCTGCGAAAGGGCCAGGGACTGACCTGTAAGCAGCGCCGTTTGGCGCGCCTGATCGTAGATGAGCTTCTGACCGTAAACGGTAAAGCCGACTGTGACCTGGCGATCCAGGAAGTAAGGCTCGGTGAAGCCAAAACTGATATTTCGCTGTAAAGTTCCGATGTTCGCCTGGACGCTCAGGGTTTCGCCGAGTCCGAGAAAGTTATTAGTGGTGTAACTCAGGCCGACGAAGGAGCCAGCCAATCCGCTCACGCCACCGGAAAGTCCAATCTGGTTTTTGCCTTTTTCGTGCACTTTCAACGTCAGATCCACTAGACCTTCTTTTTCGTCGAGGTGCCGCTCGGTCACATTGGGATCGTCTGGTTTCAGTTGCTCAAAAAATCCCAGTTGGTTCAACCGCTGCAAACTCAGCTTCCAATACTGCTCGTTGTAAACCTGACCTTCTTCCAGCACCAGCTCTCGGCGGATGACTTTGTCGCGGGTGGTTGTGTTGCCCTGGAATTCAATGCGGCGTACTGAAAATTGCTTGCCCTCGTCGACGTCGATGTCGAAGTAAACCAGCTTCTTGTCTTCGTCGATACGGGGTGTCGGGACTGATGTGAAGTTGATATATCCCTGTGTGCCGTAGGCGTTCTTCAGATTTTCCAGGCCCTTGGCGATTTTTTCGCGGTTGAACACATCGCCGTCCTTGATGGCAAAGATTCCGCGCAGGGCTTGCGTATTCGGAATGGCCTTATTTCCCTTGAAGGTGATCCCGCCCAGTTTGTAACGCTCGCCTTCGTCAATCGGAATCGTAATATCCATCGCCTTGCCCGGCCCAGGGTGGATGAGAAACACGTGGAACTTAGCGTGGCCGGTATCGCGAATTTTAGTTTGCGGATCGCCGACGTTGCCTTTGAAAAAGCCTCGGTTTTGCAGGGCCTCGCGGACCAACTCCATGTCGTCGTCGAGCTTGGTGGCATCGTAAGTCTTGGCGAAGATATTCTCGAGGAAGATGGAGTGCGGCACGCCGATCGGCTTCAGGAAGTGCATGGCCTGGCGAAGCTCGCGGCTTTTTACGTTCTTGTTGCCGACAAACTTGATGAGGCCAACTTTGACCTTCGGCCCTTCGCGCACCACAAATGTGAGTCCAACCGATGCCGGCGGCACCGGCCTGACCTCGGTGCGGATGGTAGCGAACTGGTGGCCATGTTCGGCTTCCAAATTCCTGATTACAACTTCGGCCTTCTTGACCTTGGTGGGATCGTACTGTGACTCCGGCGAGAGCGTGACCTTGTCTTGCTTGAACCGGTCGAGAATATCGCTTTTGGAGATCGCGTTAATTCCGACGTAGTTGATCTCCCGCACTCGCGGCTTTTCTTTAACGTAAATATGCAGGATCCAGCCTTTGGGAGTGGCTTCCCGTTCGAAGCGAATGTCCTCGAAATAGCCGGTATTCCACAGCGAGTTGAAGTCGCGCTCGATGGCGGCCTGGTCGTAGACATCCCCCGGGCGCGTAAAAATGTGCGCGCGTATGGTTTCTGCGGGAACGCTACGGTTTCCATGAGGCCTGATTTCCACTATCACGTCTGGCTGCTGTTGGGCAAACAGCACGGGCGTCAGAGCACAAATGAGGACGGCTAACCCGGCTTGGGCAGAAAGGAATCTCAAGCAAATCTTTCGGAATGAAAAACATGCGTGTCCGGACACAGCTTCTTCCGGACGCCGGCAGCCACTCCTCCCCGAAGTCGCAGGGCTATCCTGATGAATGCAGAAAATCGGCACTTACCTCAAATCACTGGAGTTGATGGAAAACCGCAATTATACGGTAGAGCTGTGGAGAGCGTCCAAGATCAGTCCGTTCGTCTTATCTCAGTCTAGCGTGTTTCGTGAGCGACATTCGGTGAACCTCGAAAAAGCTCCACCTCAACCAAGACGGAATAAAACACTGCAGAGTTGCCCAAGTCGGTGAGTTTTTCCGAAGTCAACACGTTTATGTTCAGATTGCCGGGTGTAAGTTTTGCCCAGTTCAGTTTCGCCGCCACGACTCCGGGCAAAACTTTGCCGTCCACCCGAGCTTTCAACTGGATTTCGCCGCGATTGTTGAAAACTCGCACTGAGTCTCCGTCGTGGATGCCACGGCTTTTCGCGTCTTTCCCGCTGATCTCCAGCAGTCCGGTTTCTTCCATCGACTGTACGCTGGGCTGATTCGAAAACGTGGAGTTGAGGAAGTTGTCCGCCTTACGAGCCAGCAGTTCCAGGGGAAACGCTTTTGCCGAGGCAGCGTGCCGCGACTCCAACGGCGGAACAAACGACGCTACCGGATCGAGCCCCTGGGCTTTAAGACGTTCGTTATACAGTTCGGCCTTTCCGCTGGGCGTTCGGAAGTTCCCCTGTGCGTAAGGCAGGAACGGCTTGGGAGGAGATCCATTGCCCTCAAAATTCAACCGACTGTGTCCTTCCGTCTCCAGGCGCTGACGGCTCATTCCCTTCAGCCACGGATTCGCCGCGTTCAACGCCTGGTCGATCATGTCGTCGACGGAATCGCGGAAGCATTCGTCTTCAAATCCCATGCGTTGGGCTAATGCTTGAAATAAGTCGACATTAGATCGACATTCGCCCAGCGGCGATAGGGCTTGATTTGAAATCTGCAAATAATAGTGGCCATAAGCAGTCTGCAGATCCTTGTGCTCAAAGAAGGTCGTAGCCGGGAGCACGAAGTCGGCATAATCGGTCGTATCAGTGAAAAATTGCTCGTGCACGACGGTGAACAAGTCGGGACGCATGAGGCCACGAACCACATCGTTTTGGTTCGGGCAAATGGCCGCCGGATTCGAGTTGTAAACAAAGAGCGCCTTAACCGGCGGATCGTCAGTGTAATTCAGCTGCTTGCCCAGCTCCGCCATGTTCAGAATTCGCGCCGGTCGTCCGAGCGATTTCTGCATTAGGTCCGGACGCTCCAGCGCTTCTTCGTTTACTTTGTGGGCGCCGCTGGTCGAGAGCTGAAAGCCGCCGCCAATTTCTTTCCAGGAACCGGTGATGATCGGTAACATCGAAATGACGCGCGCCGCCGTGCCGCCATTTTCCGAGCGCTGCACTCCGTAGTTCATGCGGATCACTGCCGGGCGAACGTTCGCGTACTCATGGGCCAGCTTACGGATATCGGTCGCTGAAATCCCTGTCCACGCCGCAACTTTCTCCGGAGGATATTCCTGCACCTTGGCGCGCAGATCGTCGAAGCCCAGGGCGTACTGCACCACGTAGTCGGCGTCATGCAGATTTTCATTGATGATGACGTGCATCATAGCTAGCGCCAGCGCCACGTCCGTGCCGGGATTGATTGGCAAATGCCAATCTGCGCACGCCGCGGTGCGGGTACGATAAGGGTCGATGACGACCAGTTTCGCGCCCTCGCGCCGCGCCTCTTCAATGAAGGGCCAGAGGTGCACGTTGTTTCCGTGAATGTTCGCGGCCCACGCGATGATGTACTTGGAATGGCGGAATTGCTCGGGATCGGTCCCCATGTTTACGCCGTAAACCGATTTCACTCCAGCAGCACCGGCCTCGGCACAAATATTTCGATGCAATTGCGACGCGCCCAGCCGGTGGAAGAACCGGCGATCCATGGAGCCATACCCAAGCTTGCCCAGAGTGCCGGCGTAGGAAAAAGGCAAGATCGCCTCGCTGCCGAATTCGGCGGCAACTCTCTTCAGCCGCGCCGTGATTTCATCGAGAGCTTCGCCCCAGGTGATTCGTTCAAAATTCTGAATTGATTCTGGAGGGACGGGCGTCCCCGCCCGTCCAGATGTGGCGCGGGCGCCCCCGCCCGCGATACCCTTCGCCGCCACTCTTCTCATCGGATACAGCACCCGCTCCGGTGAATAGACTCGGTCCAGATATTTCGTGACCTTGGCGCACAAAAATCCACGCGTGACGGGATGCGCAGGATCGCCCTGGATCTTGGTCGCGCGCCCATCTTCCACGGTGATCAAAACTCCGCACGCGTCCGGACAATCGTGCGGGCACGCGGCGTGGACTACCTGCTTCATAAGCTCTGATTATATGGCCCGAGGCTGGCGCGGACTCATGATTGCTGAAAGCTGATGGCTGAGAGCTAACAGCTCACGAAGGCATCTTCATTCCCGCCAGCCTGCGCATCATGTTGCCTTTGCCCATCTGTTTGAACATCTTTCGCATCTGGGCGTATTGACGAAGAAGATTGTTTACTTCCTGCACCGTCCTACCTGAACCCCGGGCGATGCGCTTGCGCCGGCTGCCATTGATTACATCGTGATGGACGCGCTCGTATGCGGTCATCGAGTTGATGATCGCCTCCACGTGATTGATCTGCTTCTCGTCGATCTTGTCAGCGTGTTTTTGCAGTCCGGCAAACGGGCCGATGCTCGGCAGCATGCCCATCAAGCTTTGCATCGATCCCATCTTGCGAACCTGCCGCAACTGATCGCGAAAATCTTCGAGCGAAAAGCCATCGCCGGAGAGCGCACGGGCGGCGATGTCCTGAGCTTTCTTTTTATCGACCGTCTGCTCGGCACGCTCGATCAGCGAAAGAATGTCGCCCATGCCGAGTATGCGCGACACGATGCGGTCAGGATGAAATGGCTCGAGGGCATCATACTTTTCGCCGACGCCAATGAACTTGATCGGAGACCCCGTGACCTGGCGAATTGAAAGCGCCGCGCCACCACGAGCGTCGCCATCCATCTTGGTTAGCACCACGCCGGTGAGGCTTAGCTTCTTGTGGAACTCGTCGGCTGAGCGGACAGCGTCCTGCCCGGTCATCGCGTCGGCCACGAACAGAATTTCTGACGGATTCAGCATGCGCTTGAGCAGCTGCATCTCGTCCATCAACTGATCGTCGATGTGCAAACGGCCCGCGGTGTCGACAATCAGCACGTCACAGCCGGAGTTGATGGCCTCACGCCTAGCTTCCTTGGCGAGTCGTTCAACGGTGGCAGTATTTGCTTCTCCGACCTGCCCTTCGTAAATCTGCGCCTTGATTGCCTGCGCGACAACTCTCAGCTGCTCACGCGCCGCGGGGCGATACACGTCCACCGAAACCAGCAGTGGACGATGCCCGCCATTTTTGAACCAATGGGCGAGCTTGCCCGAGGTTGTAGTTTTGCCGGAACCCTGCAATCCGGCCATGAGCACGACCGTTGGCGGCTGTGAAGCGAACTTCACCCGCGCCGTGTCTTTGCCGAGAATCTCTATTAGTTCGTCGCGAACAATTTTGATGACCTGCTCGCCAGGAGACAGCGAAGTGGAGACCTGCTGGCCAACCGCCTTGGCCTGCACCTGATCGATGAATTGTTTTACGACCTTAAAATTGACGTCGGCCTCGAGCAACGCCAGCCGCAGCTCACGCAGGGTCTCCTGCATGTTCTCGTCATTGAGGACAGCCTGTCCACGCAGCGACTTGAATGTCCGTTGAAGCCGTTCCTGAAGGTTCTCAAACATGACGGTAGTCAATCATTTTAGCAGCGCGCAGGGATACGTCGGCTTCGCAGCTTACCTCGAACGAATATCCCCTGATATCACCAGAATCAGTTACTCTGTTTCATCCACGGAGAACCGTTGTCTACCGCGACTAGTCCACAACCAGAAAACCACGCCGTAGCGCCGGCATGGCACACCGTACTTCTGGTGCTCGTCATGCTGGGGCTCTCGGGGTTGAGCGCGTATTCGCAAGGGCTGCCATCGCTCGGCCGCACGCGCAATCAAATTGCGCGGTACGTTACTGCAATCGTGATGGAATGGCTGATATTCGGATTCATCTGGTTCGGCTTGCGTCTGAGGAAGCGGCCCATACGCATTTTACTGGGCGAGAATTGGGGAGGCGCCCGTCAGATTCTGCGGGACCTTGGCATTGCCGTGTTATTCCTAATCGCTTCCAATCTCATACTTAGCCTGATCTCGCACTTGCTCAAAGCGGCGCCCAATGCGGCGATCCGGAGCCTTCTACCTCATACTGCCGCAGAAATCGCGGTTTATTCGCTGCTCACCGTGACCGCAGGAATCTGCGAGGAGATGATCTTTCGTGGATATCTGCAGCGTCAGTTTTCAGTTTTCTTTAAGAGCGCGGCGGCGGGCGTGGCGCTTCAGGGAATAATGTTTGGCGCGTCACACGGTTATCAAGGCCCGAAATTCATGGTGATCATCGTTGTGTATGGCGTCCTGTTCGGACTGCTGGCTCAATCGCGACGCAGCCTGCGCCCAGGCATGTTCGCGCATTTTCTTCAGGACCTGACTGTTGGAGTAGCGGCTGGACGTTTTATGAAGTGAGCGTCAGTATGGATCATCGTGGAAGAGCGGCCCTTCAGGGCCGCGTAAGTTGGGTTCTTGATTAAGCGAGCTTCAGCTCGGCAGGCCCTAAAGGGCAAGCCATGTGTGGTCGCCTACGCGCGGCTCTAAAGCTTGCCCTGAGCGCAGTCGAAGGGAGCAGCTCTTCCACGTAGCATCCTGAGAGTGCGATCGAGCCAGGTCAGTTCTCAAAAGCTTCCGCTGGCAGTCCGGTTATCCGAAGTCCTGAATGGCCCTTGTGCCGGATGTTCAAGCCAATCAGCACCGCGGTGATCTGCTCAACGATGCGGGCATTCTCAAGTTTTCCGCCATCCAGGGCACGCACTCCTGGAATCTTTCTCGCCAGTTCGCGCACACGCTTTCCCGCGTTCTTATCATCGCTGCACACAATCACATCGCAATCGACTGGACCATCTTGTTTCAGAAGGTCGGCGGCCAGGTTGTGAAACGCGGCCACCACTACAACGCCCTCGGGCACAAGTTCGGCGGCCTGCTGCGCCGCCGACCCCTGCCACACGCCGAGAGTGCGCGTGGGTCTTCCTCCGACGCTCGCAGCCAAAGGCACGGTCGTGTCGACAAGTATTTGGCCAGCGCGTAATGCCGGCTTGATGTGCTTTAAGGTCTCAGCGTGGGCTTCAAAGGGAACGGTCAGGACAACAATCTCGGCATCACTGCACGCCAATCGGTTCTCGGTGCCGGATATTTTTTTATCGGCCCCTGTTTTTTCGGATAATTTGGCTGCGGCTTCCAGGGCGCGTTGCTCATCGCGTGAACCAATGATGATGGTTTCGCCTGCCTGCGCCCATTTGAGAGCCAACCCCGAACCTTCCGGCCCAGTCCCACCGACAATAGCGATGGTCACGCGAACTCCGGCTCCAGCAGCGGCTCGGCGGGGAAGCTCTCAAATATCTCTTTGATCTGAATTCGAGAATAAATCGTGTTTCGTTCTGCCGGGATTCGCCCGATCTGTCGGATCAGCGATTGAAATTCTTCGGGGCTGGTGTACTGGCCGGCCGTCGCTCCGGCTTCACGCGAGATATTTTCTTCCATGAGCGTCCCGCCGTAATCGTTCGCGCCAGCCTGCAGGCACAGTTGCGAAAGCTTGCTGTTCAGCTTGACCCACGAAACCTGAACATTATTAATGGACCCCGCCAACATGAAACGGGCCAGGGCGTGAATCTTGAGGTGCTCTGCCAGCGTGGGGCCGGGACGCGAAAGTTCCTGATGGAAAAGCAAAGTGTTGTTGTGAATAAACCCGAGCGGAACGAATTCGGTGAAACCGCCCGTCTGGGCCTGGATCCCGCGCAGAAGTAGGAGCTGATTGACCCAGTGCTCCGGCGTCTCCACGTGCCCGTACATCAACGTGGATGTGGTGCGAATACCGCAACTATGCGCGGTCGTGATGACCTCTTTCCACTGCGCGGTGGAGAGCTTGTTGCGCGAGAGCACGTGACGGACTTCGTCATCGAGAATCTCAGCGGCAGTTCCCGGCAACGTGCCCAAGCCATTATCGCGCAACATCGTCAAATAGTCGCGCAGGTTCATGCCGGTGAGCTCAATGCCGAACATAATTTCCATGGGTGAAAATGCGTGAATGTGCATGCTGGGCACGGCAGACTTCACGGCGCGTAGAATGTCGCGGTAATAAAGAGGAGGCAATCCGCGCGGCAGGCCGCCCTGAATGCAAACTTCCGTCGCCCCGAGTTCCCATGCCTGAATGGCCTTTTCGGCAACTTGCTGCGGCTCGAGAAAATAGGTGTCGGACTCACGCGGCCCGCGGCTGAAGGCGCAAAACTTGCAACCGACAAAACATATATTGGTGAAATTAATATTGCGGTTGACGATGTAAGTGACGATGTTTCCTGCGAGCTCGTTGCGCAGCAGATCCGCAGCCACCAGCAGGCCAAGCAAGTCATCTCCCTCGGCATTGGCGAGGAGCGAACATTCTTCGCGAGTGAGCACGGAACCATCCTGCGACTCCATGACTCGGTCGATGGCGCTACGAAATTTTCGCTGCATCTTAGGAGCGACGTCCAGCCAATCCAGCTGAGGGAGGTGTTCTAATTCGGCGTTGGTGCAGGTCCGCATTGGGCACTCTCTTTCTTGATAGCCTCAACGGAACAAATCGTTCTTTGCCGGCCGGACCAGTTCGCGTGAGCTGCCTCGGCCAGTCTGGAAGGCGAAGCCGCGCACGATGCAAACCGGTGTCTGGTTAAGCTTGCCGCATACCAGGCCAGCCGCGCAAGCGACCTCGTCGGCGACAGCCTCGTAGCTGGCGTGAAGCGGATATCCGTGGGGGTCTTGCTTCCCACGATAGTCGACAATTGGCTTCATTCCCGCCACGCCAATCGCCACTTCAGTCAGGCCTTCGCGCCAGGGACGCCCGAATGAATCAGAGATGATGACCGCGATATCAACTCCAAAGAATCGCTTAAGTCGTAATCGCAAAGTTGCAGCAGAACGGTCGGGATCTTTTGGCAGTAGCACTGCGCTCTCGCCGCCATCGACATTTGAAACATCTACTCCGCTATTGGCGCAAACGAAGCCATGCCGCGTCTCCGTAATCAGCACACCTTTCTTTTTGCGCACCACGCGCTTGCTCTCGGAAAGCGCCAGCTCGATTACTCTGGCGTCGGTCCCGGTGCGACGCGACCACGCCTTGGCCGCCAGCGATGGGTTTACGGTGCCGAGCTGCACAACCTGGCCTTCAGCCTTAGAAACGATCTTGTGCTTCACAATTACAATGTCGCCGCTTTTTAGTTTGAGCTTCTGATGCCTGAGTGCGCCGGCAAGTTTCTCGGCAAGGTCATCGCCGGGCAGGATCTCCCCCGCAACCGGGACCGGGATGACTCGAATCTCGCGACTTAGAGTCATTCGAATTTTGTCGCGAGACTACTCTCGTCTTTGGGATCGCCCGCGGATCGACTCTTTTCGCTGAATCCCAATTGGCGCGTCAACACTTGCGAACGTCTCTCTCCCGGAGCTTGGGCAAGTTGGTATAGATCTTCCGGAGTATCGATGTCTAAACCGATTCTGGGGAGCGAGAGTACGAGGCAAGATTTGTTGGTGGCAATCGCCGCGGCCAGGTGCGGCATGAAGCTGTCGTTGCCGAAGCGCAGCGGGAACAGCGACGCTGGCCGACGCAGCACTGCATTCGTTCCCCGCTTGTCTGTAGACGGCACCAGCGCCGCGCCAGTCTCCGGACTCGCCTCGTAAATCGCGCGAATGTCTGAAGCATCGATCAGCGGAATGTCGCCGGGTATCACCAGGGTGCTCGCAGTTCCACGAGCTTCGCAAACTCGCGTGGCCATTTCGATCGCATCCGTTTCGCTCACATTTGTTTCGTCGCGGATGACTTCGAATCTATAGCGACCTGCGAGCTCCAGAGCAAATGGATCGCTTGTAACGAGCGCAACTTCGTCGCCTGCAAACGAGGCTATGGCTGCCACGACGTCCATCAGCATCGCCTGGGCAAATTCGGTGCGCGCCGCTTGGTCGAGAACTGATGCCAGGCGTTGTTTGGCCTTCGCCAGATTTTTTATCGGAAGCAGGATCATGAAATCTCCGCCGATTCGGTCACTATTTCCGGGCAGGCAAGCGCCAGGGCAGCACGCGCTATTCGTGTTTTCTCTGCAATGTCACGCATCAGGATGTTGGTGCAGTGGACCTGAAGGTGATCGCTGGTGAGTGACTGAGCCGCCGCAGCATCGGACTCATCCGCGATGAGGATGTCGAGAAAGTCGTTATACGCTTTCGCAACTCCCGCGATCGAAACCTGCAATGCCTGTGCCGTCATCAAAGTGGCGGCTGGCCCCGTCACAGCAGCGTTGCCGATGATGGGGCTGACTGCGACCACCTTCGACCGGGTTGTTTGCAGAGCATCGCGAATACCGGGGACCGCTAAGATCGGCCCAATACTGGTAACCGGATTGCTGGGAGCGATCAGCACCGCCTGCGCCGCAGCGATGGCCTCGACCACTCCCGGGGCTGGGTCCGCGTCGGACGCTCCCGCAAAGCGAACCGCGTTGACGGGATCCTGGTACCAGCGCTTCACGAAATATTCTTCGAAGCTGAGATCGCCCACCGGAGTGTCGATCCGGGTTTCGACACGCATGTCGCTCATGGGCAGAATGCGTGAACGCACTCCCAGTTTCCGCGCAATATAAGAGGTAGCGTCAGAGAGGGTGCGCCCTTTCGAAAGTAATTGGGTGCGCAGCAGATGGGTTGCCAGATCGCGGTCGCCTACGCTGAACCACGCCTCTTCGCCCAGCTCTTTCATCGCCTGCAGACAGTGGAAAGTATCGCCGCGCACTCCCCAACCGCGCTCGCTGCTCAACAGGTCTGACAGCACATACACAATCGAGTCGACGTCCGGCGAAACGTACAAACCCCACCAAACGTGGTCATCACCGGTATTCACAATGATGGTGATTTGGTCGGCGGGAATCGCGCGCCTCAGGCCGTCCACAAACTTCGCCCCGCCCGTCCCACCAGTGAGGACGACGATCATGCGGTTCTCCGCGCGTAAAACTCTGGATCGGCAATTACGGTCAGCTTTTGCGAAAGCAGGGCGCTCTTAGCAGCCGCCCGCTCCATAAATTCGGGATAAACCGGTAAGCGCTGCCGCAACTGAAAACCTTTTGCCTGCGTTCGCCGTTCGAGTTCCTGCAGGTGCGGCCATGGTCTTTCAGGATTTATGAAATCGGGCGTCAACGGGGAAACTCCGCCCCAATCGTTGATTCCGGCGTCCAGTAGCTGTTCATAATCCGGATCGGAAAGATTGGGCGGGGCTTGAATGTTTACTTCCGGCATGAGCAGGCGTGCCACTGCAATCGTTCGTAACATTTCGCCGCGATTCGGTTCTGGCCAGTTCGCCATTGGAATCTCAGCTTTTGCGCGAAAATTCTGGATGATCACTTCTTGAATGTGTCCATACCGCCGATGCAGATCTCGAATCGCGATCAGCGCATCGACGCGGTCTTCAGGCGATTCGCCAATGCCGATCAATATTCCCGTCGTGAACGGTACGCCTTGTTTGCCGGCTTCTTCGATGGTCCGCAAACGTTTCGCTGGAACCTTGTCGGGCGCGTTGTCGTGGGCAGCGCCCGGGGCCAGCAGCGAGTCATTAGTGGTTTCGAGCATCAGCCCCATGCTCGGAGAGACCCGCGAAAGCCGCTCAATCCATTCGGTGCTCATCAGCCCGGGATTAGGGTGTGGCAATAAATTGGTCTCGCGAAGTACCAGCTCGCACATGCTTTCGAGGTAATGCAGCGTCGAGCGATATCCGAGTTTGCGCAGAGTGTCGCGCATCACTGGGAAAATCAGCTCCGGTTTATCTCCCAAAGAGAAAAGCGCTTCCGTACAGCCGAGTTTTTCGCCTTCACGCGCCACACGGATAACTTCGTCGGGCGTCATCGTGTGCGCGCCGGGCTGGCCGGGGTCGCGCCGGAAGGTGCAATAGCCGCAATAATCGCGGCAAAGATTGGTTAAAGGAATGAAGACCTTGCGCGAGTAGGTAATTACGCCCGGTTTGAATCGATCACGCCAGGATCGGGCACGGGCCAGAAGATCAGGCAATTCAGCTTCCGATGAGCGGATCCAATGATGTGCCTCATCGCACGAGATAGGCTCACAACGACCAAAAGAAACGGTGATGTCGTCGCTTTGGGTTTGGCTAAGCATTGCGATGTCCGGATCAATTGGCCAGATTAGCCGCTGATTACTGGCAAAGATATCCGGCATCAAGAATCATAGCGGAACGGGCAGCACGCGCGAAATCCAACGTTCGTGGTACAAATCTGATTCGAGCCATGAGTACTACTCAGGAAGAATTCCGGCGCGCCATGGGGTGCTTTGCAACCGGAGTCACGGTTATCACCGTTGACGACGCCGGCAAAGTGGAAGGCATGACTGCAAATGCGTTTACATCGGTTTCGCTCGATCCGATTATGGTGCTGGTCTGCGTCAGTCACAAGGCCCGAACTCACGCTCACATTCACGCGCGCAAAAGGTTCGGGATCAACGTGCTCTCCGAACATCAGCGGAAGATTTCAGAGCACTATGCTTTGGCCGAACGCGATCCGGACGGGGCCGAGCGGGAAGCCGGAGCCCGATTCGATCGCACAAAACATGGCACTCCGGTCTTGAACGGGGCCGTGGCGTACTTGGAATGCCGGCTGCAAACAACGTACGAAGCCGGCGACCACACTATCTTCATCGCCGAAGTCGAAGACGTCATTGTGCACGAAGGCAGACCGCTTCTTTACTTTCAATCCGCGTACCACGCGATGGGGCCAGAGTTGAAGTAGATGAGGCCATTCCAAGTTAGAAGAAGAGACGCGGCGATCGCGGACTTACTCCATGGGGTTTCTCTGTGGACCTCTGTGATCTCTGTGGTTAAAGATTTCGAACCCTTACCACAGAGGCCACAGAGTTTCACGGAGGAAAACACAGAGCAGCAAATTCTCACTCAAGCACCCCATCCTCTGCTTTTTCCGTTTTCCACTTCGCGGCCGCGCGCAAAAATTCGACGATGATCGGGTGCGGTTTGCCCGGCTTCGACGAGAGCTGCGGCTGAAAAAGAGTTGCAATGAAGAATTTATGTTTGGGAGCTTCGATGGCTCGGATCTCGCCATTCTCGCCGCGGGCCGCTATGGCAAATCCGGCCTCAATGATTGAGCCTTCAAAATCGGGGTTCACTTCGTAGTTGCAGAAAAATTCTTCCGTCACTACATCTTTCTTGTAAAAGCCTTCCAGATATGATCCCGGCCGGATGCGAATCTCAGGAACTTTGCCGGAAAGTTTTGGAGCGTTCTCCCCGCGGTTGGGAATCGCGCAGGCCACCGGAGAAATCACAATGTTCTTCGAATTCGGATTATTCTCCGCCGAATCTGCATCCTTCATGCCCAGCACGTTACGCGCACACTCTACCAGAGTGTATTGAAAGCCCCCTCACGTGCCGACGAAAGGCCAATCCCGACGCCGGGCGAATTCGATTCCGCGCAGCATTCCATCGAGACTTTTATAAGGACTTCCGGGACCAGCCCAAAGCCCGTCGAAAGCTTCCAATTTCTTTTCCAGTTCAGAAGTAAGTAGCGAGTCGGTCGCCAGCCACTGTGCTTGGGCTGTGATTTTCAGCTTTTCAGCCGCGTGTTTGATCGACTGCTCGACGGCAGGAAGAGTGGGAGACGCAGGATCGTAATCTCCGAGAACGCCGATCTGTAGCGGTTCTGCCACCGACCTATTAAAGCAGCTCAGCAGAACGAAACGAAGTCTTATTTTCCTTGCGCGAACGACATGGCTACGTCCGTCTTATCCGCTTCATCCACCTTTAGCATTGTGCGCGGCGTCAGCCGCATGAATGCCGCCACAAAAGTGTCCGGGACCTGCTGAATGCGAATGTTGAATGTGTTTACCGAGTCGTTGTAAAACTCGCGCCGGTCGGCGATCTGATTTTCGAGCGACGAAATCCTCTGCTCCAGCGTCTGGAAGTTGCTGTTGGCTTTGAGGTCGGGATAATTTTCCGCTACCGCAAAAAATCCCCGCAGCGCTGAAGTCATGCTCTGGTCGGCCTGCGCCTTCTGGTCAAACGTCACCGCCTGCTGATACTGGTTGCGGGCCTGCGTGACCTTGATCATGGTGTCGCTCTCAAAGTTGGCGTAACCCTTGGTGACATCGAGCAGTTTGCTGAGTTCGTCGTGCCGTTGTTTCAGCATGACATCGATGTTGGCCCAGGCCTTGTCGATATCGTTCTTGATCGCGACCAGGCCGTTGTAAATCGTCGTCAGATAAATGGCGACTCCGGCGATCGCAAACAAAAAACCAAGCAGGATAACGGTGCTCATATTTCCCCCAAGCGCGGTCAGAATTTACAGCCAGTTGAAGTGTGCAAGCAAAATGTAAACGCAAACAAGTGTTAGGGCTGGCCCTCCCCAAATCATCAGCGTCGACTTCCAGCCCAGGGTCGTGATCAAGTCACGCTGGCTTCGCCACGAAATGAAAAATGTCGGATCGTGGTTTCCTTTCATGAGAACAACCGGCGAGTGCAAATCATAATTCTCGTTTGTCTCTGGGCTTCGCTCCTCATCCGTAGCCAGCGACGTCGCGACCGCTGCAGACACCGCGGGCGTGGCCTGAACTGCTGCCTGTGGGCTGACACCCGCCACCGCCCACGCTGCTGGATTGCTGATCCCGGCTTTTACCAACGCGGCGGCAATTTTCTGCTGCTGCGTCATTTCGATAGCTGGAACGGCAACCGATTCGCCCGACAGATTCACGATCTCCGGCTGCTGATTCACTGGCCTGATCGTTGGCGCCAACCCTCGGGTGCTTTTCTGTGTTGCCCACGCGGGCACAATGCTCGCGTTCAAGCCAGGGTTCTGCGACAGCGTTCCCAAAATAAAGAGAGGATTATTCGGACTGATGCAGCACTCTTCCACCTTAATCCGTCGACTTGAATCGACTCCATGGCGAGAGAGAAAGCCGTACACCTGTCCGGGCATCTCTGGGCCGCTCAGCAGGACCGAGCGGTTGTATTCCTCGTGCATATCGCAATGCAAGTCCATCTCGGCGCCAGTTGGATCAACTAGCAGCTTCCCGGATCCGTCGTCCATATAAAAAGGGACGTGAAGGCTCTCTTCCGCCACCTTCACCCATTCGCTATTTTTTCCGCGCTGCTGGTATTCCCAAGCGATGCTGCGGTAGTAGTAACAACTCAGTTGCTTCAGCGGTGAGTTGATCACATAAGGTCCCGTTGCCAGGCCGTTGATCTCAACCAATCCCATGGAAGCGCTGCGGATTTTCGAAGCCGGAGTATTCAGGATGAGGCGCTTGCGCTGCAGTAGCCGAAAACCGCGATAGAAAAGGTACATGCCAGCCGCCGCCCCGGCTGCAGCCGCGGCCAGCAGATTCATCGGTGCGGAAGCCATAATGTCCGCAAAATAGGCCATGAAGGGGCGCTACTGGAAGAAACACACGTTCCAGCCTCCCGCAGTGTAGCCGAGCGGTAAACCGGGGGCCGTTAAAACTCGTGGAATCCGCTTACCTGAGTAACTCCGGGCCCGATACAGTCAGATCCGTGTGACCTTCGTAATTGCGGTTCCCTGTTACCGCATTTTCGACTTTCCCCACGCCGCCTAGAATCTTGGAGTGGACGACTCCGCACCCGGAGGTCCGCAAGCGCCCGACTCTGTGCTCCGGCGTAAAAAACTTCCCATGGCTGAGACTCCAAAACGGGCGGACCGGCAAGAAATCGCCAGACGAGTTGAGCGCGGCGAAAAACTGCTGCAAAAAGGGAAGCCGGCTGAAGCACTCGAAGAATTCCTGCAAATTCTCGCACTTGATGCTGGCAATGACACGGTTCGCCAAATGGCGTCCGACTTATGCCTGTCGCTGCAAAGAATCCCCGACGCGGTGCGACTGTTGGGTGAACTTTTCGAACGTCAAGTGGCTGCCGGGGATGCCATCCGAGCCAGTCTGACTTATAAGAAGCTGGCGCGATTCACGACGCCAACTTCCGATCAGAAGATCCGCTTCGGGAACCTTCTTGAAGCCTCGAATCGCAAGCTGGCCCTCGAAACCTACGAGAGCGCCTTCGAGGAACTGACGCGGGCTGGTCGCAAAGCCGACGCCCTTGCGGCCCTTAAAAGAATCGTCGCCCTCGACCCGGCAGAAAAAAATATGGTCCGATTGGCGGAGGCCTCTTCGGAGGCCGGCGAGCGCAAAGCTGCAGGCGCTGCGTTCCTGAAGATCGCGCAGCAAGCCGACGGTACCGGCAGCGATCCTACTCAATGGTTTGAGCGGGCATATTCTGAAGATCCGACCGAGGAGCCCATCGCACTCGGCTACGCGAAATGCCTGATGCACCAGCAGCAGGTCGGCGCCGCCATTTTTGTGCTGGAACCGCTGGCCGGCGCCGGACACAGCTCAGCCGAATTCCGGGACTTATATTCCCGCGCACTACTCAGCGCCAATAGGCTGACTGAAGCGTTGCCCCTGGTCTGGGAAATTTTTGAGCAGAACCCTTCGCGCATCGAGCAGGTGCGCGATCTCATCGGCGCTTTCCTGGATTCGCAGTTAGACAAAGAAGCCGTAATGCTGGCAGAGAAGCTGGACCATTTTCAACGACGAAAGGGCGAACGCAGGGCGTTCCTGGCAATGATGCAAGACATAGCTGCTGGTCACCGGCCTTCGGCGGAGATGCTCGAATTCCTCGCCGATCAATTCAACACCGCCAATCGCGAAACCGATTATTCCGCGACGTTGTTGCGACTTTTCGATGTTTATTGCGAGCAGCAGAATTTTGCCAAGGCTTCAGACGCGCTCGACCGCGCCGTGGAAATCGACCCGTATGAGCCCGGCCATGCGAAACGGTTGGAAATGCTAAAAGGAAAAATTGAGCAGACCCGCTACGACCTGATTTCCTCTCGTTTCACCGGAACTTCAGCAGCGCAGCCTCCGCGTAACAGCCCGGATGAAAAGATGTTGGGTTCTGGCACCCTGCAGGACCTGATGCTGCAGGCGGAGATCCTGGTGCAATACGGCATGCGCAACAAAGCGCTCGAGCGCCTGCAAAGAATTCAGCAGCTCTTCCCACACGAAGAAGATCGCAATGCGGATTTGCGCCAGCTATACGTAACCGCTGGAATGACGCCGCAGTATTCGGCTGGTTCGACAGGTGCTGCAACTCCGGTCGCTCCGGCTCCGGCATCCAGCGCCGCAAGTCTCACATCCGGCGCTGCCGAAAATCTGGATATGGCCAGCTTCGCGCGCGTCCCAGACATCACTCGCAAGCTGAACCAGCAAAACACCGCCGACGGTGTACTGAATGCGGCAGCCACAGAAATCGGGACCCAGTGGAAGCTCTTCCGTTGCATGGTCGCTTTAAGGAAACCCGGCTTAGTGACTAGTACTGCGAAACAGTTCGCGGGCGCGGGCACCCAGGCTGCAGATTCCGAAGTTGTCGAGCAAGTCGTATCCACCTTGCATGACCTCGCGATCAGCCGCGGCACCCTGGCGTATTCCGATACCTCTTCTGCGGCGGAATTGCAAGGCCTGGCTAAACAGCTTTCTGCGCTGAATGCGCGTTCGTTGCTAGCCTTGCCCTTGATGGACGGCAACGACCATCTGGGCGTGATGCTGCTGATTGAAAGCACGTCGCGGGCATGGGCGCCGAACGACGTCATCGTCTTCAAGATGATCGCCGAGCAGGTAGCCATCGCACTCAACAACGCAGGTCTGCGCCGGCTGGTCAAGAATCTTTCTGTCACTGACGAGAACTCGGGTCTACTGAAACGCGCTTCCTATATCGATCTACTGATGGGCGAAGTCCGGCGCGCCGCGCAACAAGCAACACCTGTGTCCGTCTTGCTAATGCGCTTCGCCGAACGCGCAACTATCGCCAAGGAACAAGGCGAAGCTGCCGCGGATAACCTGATGCAGCGGCTGGGACAGCTGGTCGCCGCTAACGTCCGGCAGAACGATCTGGCTTTCCGTTACGCCGGCAATGCCATCGCCATTGTTCTGGGTGAGACGGGGGAGAACGAAGCTCTGCGCGTGGTGGAAAAGATGCGCCGCCTGATCGCCACCGCGATTGGCGAGAAACAGATTGCAGCTTCATTCAACGCGGGAGCTGCTGAGGCAGTTGTGCGCGAACAGTTCGATCCCGTCGATATCGTCACCGAAGTGATCAATCGCGCCGAGCGTGCACTCGAGAAAGCAGTTGCGGAAGGGCCTGGGAAAGCAATGGTCGTCCCCAGCGCGCTTTCTGCCGCCGCGGTGGCATAAGTTTCGTAGGAATCGACCACTCCGGCTATAATTGAAATCGAGCCTGTCATGCATTTCCAGAATGCCAACTCGCGTCTTCCTGCTTGCTGGTTGCACATGCTCGTGTGCCCGCGACGTTATCTTGCGGTACTGCCGTCGCAGAGCCGGCCCAGTCTCTTCGGTAGCGACTAAACTTCCATCCTCCTCAAGTCTGTGTGAGGCCGCATTTCGCGCCAAAAGAGGCGGCGGCCAACGACCAACAACCAACAACGAACGGCGATTCTCAGGAGGATCCCATGTCAACCAAAACCACGTCCGTAATTGAAGGACCGAAGATCAAGACCGCTCTGCCCGGGCCGAATGCCAAGCGCGTGCTCGAAGGCGATGACCGCATCATTTCACCCTCGTACACACGGTCTTACCCGCTGGTGGCCAAACAGGGCCGTGGGATCGTCATCACCGATGTCGATGGCAATGAGTTTCTCGATTTTTCATCCGGCATTGCCGTGACCTCGACCGGCCACTGCCATCCCGATGTTGTGGCCGCCATTCAAAAGCAGGCGGGCGAACTGATCCACATGTCAGGTACGGATTTTTACTACGAGAGCCTGGTCACGTTGGCGGATCGCTTGTCGAAGATCGCTCCCATGCCGGGGCCGCATCGTATTTATTACGGCAACTCCGGCGCAGAAGCTATTGAGTGCGCGCTGAAGCTGGCGCGATATCACACCCGCCGCCCGAACGTCATTGCCTTCTACGGGGCCTTCCACGGTCGGACAATGGGAGCTTTGTCGCTGACCGCTTCCAAGCCGCAGCAGCGCCGCCGATTTGCGCCGCTGCTTCCGGGAGTGACTCACGTTCCTTATCCTGACGGTTACCGTAAAGGCGAGCAGGACGCGCTGGCCTGCGCCCGCTTCATCGAAGAAAAATTATTCAAGACCACGCTTCCGCCCGAGGAGGTTGCGGCCATTTTCGTTGAGCCGGTACAGGGCGAAGGCGGATACGTTCCCGGCCCCAAGGTCTTCATGGAAGAGCTGCGCCGGATTTGCGACAAGCATGGAATTCTGTTGGTCGCTGATGAAGTTCAGAGCGGCGTCGGACGGACGGGAAAATGGTGGGCGATCCAGCACACCGGCGTGCAGCCCGACATTATTTGTATGGCCAAGGGCATTGCGTCGGGCATGCCACTATCGATCACGCTGACTAAAGCGGAGATCATGGACTGGGTGCCCGGATCGCACGCTTCCACTTTCGGCGGAAACCCAGTTTGCATTGCCGCAGCTCTAGCCACTCTCGACGTCATCGAGCGCGAAGGCCTGCTGCGCAACAGCGAAGAAGTCGGCAATTACATGCAGCGGCGCATGACAAACTGGCCGAAGAAGCACAAGCTGGTCGGCGACGTTCGCGGACGCGGCCTGATGATCGGCGTCGAACTGGTCAAGAACAAAGAAACCAAAGTGCATGCCTCAGAAGAACGCGATCGCGTTGTTGAGCTGGTGTTCGAGCGCGGCATCCTGTTGCTCGGTTGCGGCCCCAACACGGTGCGCATCTCGCCCCCGCTGATCACCACCAAAGATCAGGCGGATGTAGCGATGGATGTGCTGGAAGAGTGCATCGAGATAGTTGGGAAGTAAATCATGTAAGGCTCTGCCCTCCTGCGAGATCGGGAGGGCGGGGTCATCCTGTCCCGACCTTACTCCCGTATAATAACGTTTGTCATTATTAACGTTATGCGTTATTATCATTTCACGTGATCAAAAGCTTTGCCAACGCTGAAACAGAGCGTATTTGGCTCACCGGCAAAACGCGGGGATCTCCTCCGGCGAGTGTGACAAAACGAAAGCTGGCAATGCTCGATTCCGCGGCCCGGCTCGACGACCTGCGGATGCCGCCAGGCAATCACCTCGAGAAGTTAAAAGCTGATCGCCAAGGACAATACAGCATTCGAATTAACAATCAATATCGCATTTGTTTTACCTGGGACAATGGTGATGCGCACACGGTAGAAATCGTCGATTATCACTGAGGCACAAAATGACTATCACACGAAAAGGCATACCGGAGTGGAGAGTTCATCCTGGAGAAATCTTGCGCGAGGAGTTTCTCAAGCCCATGAAGTTAAGCGTTTATCAGCTTGCTAAGGAGCTGCACGTTCCTGCTCCACGCTTGAATGATGTTGTGCTGCGGAAGCGCGGGGTCAGCGCGGACACTGCCATCCGGCTGGCAAAGTTCTTTGGAACGTCTGAGCAATTTTGGCTGGGCCTGCAAGCAGCCTATGAGGTAAGCATGGCGAAAGAAGAACTCCGCCATGAGATTGATCAGATCAAGCCCTGGCAAGCTGACGATCGCGGAACCCGAGCGTAGCCGCACTCCCGCAGCTTACCCGCGACAAAAAATCACAAAAATCTTCTTGCATCTGTGGAAATTTTCCGTACATTAAATCCTGCGAACTAACTTCAGCGCGATTCCTGGAAATCGAAAGCACCAGGAGGCTCGCAAGCGAATCCAGCCCCGCTGGGAGCAGCTGAGAGTGAGTCGTTCAAGGAGGAAGCCATCGCAATTGGCAACAGCTAGCGCCACACCCCAACCACTCTCGCCTAATCTCCTTTCCCCAAAGAAAAAGAAATCTGCTCGCCTGACGCTCTGGCCTCTAGTTGCTGCCACGTTTTTTATGGTCTCAGGCGGCACTTATGGCATTGAAGACATCGTTCACGGCGCCGGATACGGCCGGGCGATTCTGTTTCTCGTGCTCACCCCACTGCTCTGGAGCCTGCCAACCGCGTTCATGATCGGCGAGCTTTCGAGTGCTCTGCCCTTTGAAGGCGGCTACTACGCATGGGTGCGCCGCTCCATGGGTAATTTCTGGGGATTTCAAGAGGCCTGGCTTTCGCTGACGGCTTCGATTTTTGACATGGCGATCTACCCGACGTTGTTCGTGGCGTATCTTACGCGGCTATTTCCCTGGTTCGCCGAGAATCATCGCGGCCTCTGGGTCGCGCTTGCCGTGGTCATTGTGTGCTCGTTGCTGAATATCGCGGGCGTGAAAGTCGTCTCGACGACGTCGTTGTGGCTGTTCTTCGCCCTGTCGTCGCCGTTCTTGCTGGTGGTTTTGCTCTCGCCATTGAAATATGGCGCGCTGTTTCACGCGGTGACCACGCCCACCACTTCCAAAGTTGATTTGATCGGCGGATTGCTCATCTGCATGTGGAATTACATGGGCTGGGACAATGCCTCCACCATCGCCACCGAAGTCGAGCGCCCGCAGCGGACCTATCCGCGGGCAATGCTCGCCGCGGTTGCCATTGTGGCTTTGAGCTACATCGTTCCGGTCGCCGCAGTCTGGATGACTCATCTTCCTGCCGGCGCGTGGGAAACTGGCTCCTGGGCTGACATTGCCGGACTGCTCGGCGGCCCAGCATTGCGCATTGCCCTGGTCGTCGGAGGCATGTTCAGCGCCTTCGGCATGTTCAACGCACTGGTCATGAGCTACTCCCGCCTGCCACTGGCCATGGCCCAAGATGGTATGTTGCCGGGCGTCTTCAGCAAGCTGAATCGCCGCCGCGCTCCTTGGGTTGCCATCATTGCCTTGGCCATCGGCTGGGCGGCGTGCCTGAATCTTGGCTTCGAGCGCTTAGTCACGATTGATATCCTTATCTATGGCCTGAGTCTCGCTCTCGAGTTTGTGGCGCTGGTCGTCCTTCGACTTCGCGAGCCGCAGTTGAGACGTCCTTTCCGCGTGCCCGGCGGTCTGTTCGGAGTCGTTGCGGTCGGTGTCGCCCCCGTGCTTCTGCTCAGCTTCGATCTCATTCGCAGCGAGACCGAACAAGTCGCTGGCATGAGTTCATTCGCCTTCGGAGCGATCATCATCGGGGCGGGCGTCGTGGCCTACGCGGTGAAGCAAGTGCTCAAACCGGCCGGATGGGCCGTGGGCGAAAGACCCGAGCCGGTCGCCTGATTCCGACCTTCTGGTCGCGTAATCCCGTTAAGAACTAGCCTGCAATTCCGCATTTGTGTACCGTTCCTCTAAACGGAGGAACTCACGATGAGGAACGTCCTTGCAACAACGCTGATGTTATCTTCGCTGGCGTTGGTAGCGAGCGCTCAGGCGCCCGAACTCAAATTCATTGCGGACACACTGGTTGTTCAGGCAGAAGGAACCTACGAAGCCGATCCCGATCTTGCGACAATGACATTCCACATCTTTTCGCAGGAAAAGGAACTCAAAAAAGCATACGAAGTCGCCACCCAATCCATGGGGCGGATCGCCGTGCTCGGCGCGAACAATGGGCTAAAAAAGGAAGACATTGCCAGTGGAGTTTTGACGGTTGCGCCGATTTATGAAGGCGACCGAAAAAAACGTGCCAAGTCGTACTACGTTCAGGGAGAAATACTGCTCAAAGTGCACGATTTTTCTCATATTGGACCGATACTGGACGGTTCGGTCGAGGACGGCGTGGCGGATTTCAGGTCCCTCACGTATTCGCTGTCGGATGAAGAAGCCGCAAAAAAGCAAGCGGTCGCCGAGGCCATGCGCCGTGCCATAGGCCGCGCAGGTATAGCGCTCGAGCAGAAAGGGCAGAAGCTCGGCGGACTACGCTATATGAGCCTGGACGTGAGGCAGCTGTTGGGCGTGGCACAGTTGCAGAATATCGGGAGTGTCTCGGAGACGGTAGAGGTTTCTGGGGACTCAACAGGTGGGGGACTATTCACTCGTAAGAAGCTGGCTGCGCCCCCGCCCCCACCGCCTCCACCTGAAAAAATTACCGTCACCGCTAGCGTGCAGTGTGCATTCCAGATTCAGTGAGGATGACGGGCTATCCACGAACCTCTGTGGAACTCCGTGCCCCTTGTGGTTATGCATTAAACTCTGACTGTGACTAAACGCCGATCCAAAGGGGCGTACATGATTTCGGCCGTCGCCGAGATGTATGGAATTCATCCGCAGACGCTGCGTTTGTATGAGCGCGAAGGATTGCTGAAGCCATCCCGCACCGAAGGCAACACCCGCCTCTATACCGACGAAGACCTGCAGCGGCTTGAGTTCATCCTGAACCTCGCACGCGACCTGGGCGTCAACATCAGCGGGATGGCAATTATCCTGCAAATGCGTGAGCGCATGGAAGAGATGCAGCGCCAGATTCAGGACTTCGTGAAATACATTCAGGAAGAAGTGCTCTCTCGCGCAAACGCCGCTAGTGATCCGGCCCGAGGGGCCATCGTGCCTATTCGGCGACCATTTCCTCCGGTGCCGAACGTCCGCAAAAAGTAACGCGCTTCATCCTCCCCTTCCTTTGTCATCCCGAACGGGCGCGCTCGCACAATCCCCCAACTTGATTGTCATCCCGAACGGGCGCGGTAGCGCGCACGAGAGGGACCTTACATCAGAATGCACGACTTATGGCGTGGTAGGGAGAACCCGCGACGCAGGCAGCTGCACAATCCCGTCAGCGCCGCCGCTAATGAGGGGCATCGTAAGGTCCCCCTCTCGCCCGAACGGGCGAGTTCGGGATGACAAATCGAAAGGAGCGGGCGATTTCGGAATGACAGTCGGATTGAAATAGTACCGTCGGCGAGTTTCGGTATCATCGTTAGCGAATGCTCCCATTCAAGCTCATTTACAGCGACGGATATTATTTGCCCATCGGGCAACATGTTTTTCCGGCGGAAAAATATCGCCGCGTCCGGAATCAGCTACTCGAAACCTCCGTCGCCGGTCCGGAAGATTTCATTACTCCTCAGCCGGCCTCGGATGAGGACATATTGCTGGTTCATACTCCTCGGTATGTCGAAAAGCTGAAAACCGGGAGCCTCTCTGCCCGCGAGGAACTGGAGCTTGAGGTCCCGTTCTCGCCTGAGCTGGTGCAGGCTTTCTGGCTGGCCGCAGGTGGCTCGATTCTCGCTGCGCAGCATGCACTGAACGATGGAGTCGCAGTTAACATCGGCGGCGGATTCCACCACGCGTTTCCCGATCACGGCGAAGGCTTTTGCATGATTCACGATGTGGCAGTCGCCATTCGGCGCACGCAGCGTGACAACAAAATCCGTACCGCCATGACCGTCGATTGCGATGTTCATCACGGGAACGGTACCGCGGCAATCTTCGCTGGAACGCGAACTGCGAGTGAACCGCTGCCGTCCAGTGGGCCGGCGGTCCTGGGCAAAAAGCCTCTCATGCGTGGTGCCCATGCCGGCGATGTCTTCACCATTTCATTGCATCAGGAAAACAACTACCCGCCGACCAAGCCTGCGTCATCAATCGACATCGATCTGCCTGACGGCGTCACTGACGACGATTATCTAGCATGGCTCGACAACGCGCTCAGCTCCGGCCTGCGGCAGTTCAAGCCGGATTTGATCTGCTATATTGCCGGAGCCGATCCCTACCGCGAAGACCAGCTAGGCGGCTTGGCGCTCACCATTGAAGGATTGAAGAAGCGCGATGAATTAGTCTTCCGCGTGGCCAAGGCGCAAGCCATTCCGGTGATGGTGACTTACGCCGGCGGATACGCGCGCAACGTCGCGGACACGGTGACCATCCACTCAAACACCGTGATCGCGGCGAAGGAAATTTTCGCGTTATGAGCACGAACGTGCGGCTCAACTCGACCGATCCCGTCATCGAATTCCGTGACGTCGAATACGAATCGGGGGGCCGTAAAATTTTGTCCGCCTTGAGCCTCGCGATTCATCGTGGAGAGATTCTGGTTCTGCTCGGCCGCAGCGGCTCCGGAAAAACCACCGCGCTGAAACTCGTAAACCGGCTATTAACGCTTTCGCGCGGCGAGATTCACGTAGACGGCCGCAATGTAAAAGACTGGGATGTAATCAAGTTGCGCCGCCACATTGGATACGCAATTCAGGACGTTGGCCTGTTTCCGCATTACACGGTTGAGCGCAATATTGGGCTAATTCTGTCCCTCGAGCGCTGGGAAAAAGAAAAAATTCATACACGTGTTCAAGAGCTACTCCGCTTGGTCGGCCTTAATCCGGACCTTGCGTCGCGTTATCCTAACCAACTCTCCGGGGGACAACGACAGCGGGTCGGTGTGGCCCGCGCGCTGGCCGCCGATCCGCCGATTCTGCTGATGGACGAGCCCTTCGGCGCGCTCGACCCACTTACCCGCGCAGATCTGCAGCGCGAATTTTCGTCGTTGCAAAGAAAATTGCAAAAGACTGTCCTCTTCGTCACCCATGATCTTCACGAAGCCTTGCGGCTGGGAAGCAGAATAGCGTTGCTCGAAGCCGGCAAGCTGGTCTCAGTCGGATCGCCCGATGAATTTCTGAGCTCCTCCGATGCGCTGATAATGAAATACGTGGAAGCATTCGGATCGATCGAAGAAGCGCGAGGCAGGAAATGAATTTCTGGACTTTCATATCGCAGAACCGGCTGGAAATCGCCGACCTAACGCTGGAGCATTTGTGGATGGTCGGCATGTCTACACTGCTCGCGCTCGCCGTGGGCATCCCGCTCGGAATTCTTATTTCTCGTCGGCCAGCGTTACGCCGGCCGGTGATCGCAACCGCAAACATCATTCAGACCATCCCGAGTTTGGCGCTTTTTGGCTTCTTACTTCCTGCGCCCTGGATCGGAGCGCGCGCAACCCGCCTCGCTATTCTGGCGTTGATGCTCTACGCGCTGCTGCCCCTGATTCGCAATACTTACGCTGGAATAACCGGCGTAGATCGCGCTGTGATTATGGCCGCACGCGGCATGGGGCTGACCGAATGGCAATTGCTCTTCAAAGTTCAGTTGCCGCTGGCCGCCAGCGTGATTCTCGCCGGGGTACGCGTCGCCATTGTGATCTCAATTGGCTTAGCAACAATTGCGGCAGCAATCGGCGCCGGTGGGCTGGGCGAGTTAATTTTTCGCGGCTTGGCCATGGTAAACAACTCGGTCATTCTCGCGGGCGCAATTCCAGCCGCGCTGATGGCATTAGCCGCCGACACGCTACTGGGGTGGCTGGAGAAGCGGTTCACCCCACAACGTGTTGAGTAACTTTGAGACTTACGGCACGAGTGAACTCGTGCCCTTCCCGTATCTTATGACGAATCGCCGAACACCCAGACGCGCTTCATTCGTATATCAATGGCGATTATTTCCACACGTCAAGACTGTTTGTTTTCTCATCATCGCGGCGCTTCTCTTCCTCTCCGCCTGCTCTCACCGTGATCGCATTGTTGTCGGCTGCAAGAACTTCACCGAACAAATCGTCCTTGGCGAACTGATCGCGCAGCAGATCGAAAACAAAACTCATCTTCCCGTGGAGCGCCGCTTCTATCTTGGTGGAACATACATCGCGCACCAGGGTATTCTTGCCGGACGCATCGACATCTATCCCGAATACACGGGCACCGCGCTCACCGCGGTGCTGAAAGAGTCGGCGTCGTCGAATGCAAACGTGGTTTACGATCGCGTGAAGTCAGAATACGAGCATCGCTTTCACCTGACCCTCGGTCCGGCTTTCGGCTTCAACGACACGTTTGCGATCGAAATTCGCGGCGATGACGCCCGCCGCTTGAACCTGCAAACTCTTTCCCAGGCTGCGAAGTTCACTCCGCAATGGCGGCCCGGATTCGGTTATGAATTTATGGAGCGTCCCGATGGATACAAAGGGCTAGTCGCCACCTACGGCCTGCGCTTCGCCGCGCCGCCGCGCATCATGGATCTCGGCCTCCTTACCCGCGCGCTCAAAGAGCATCAGGTGGACCTGATCGCGGGCAACATGACCGACGGACTCATCCCTGCACTTGATCTTTTCGTGCTCGCTGACGACAAACATTACTTCCCGCCCTACGAAGCCGTGCCAGTGATTCGCCAACAGACGCTGACCGAACATCCCGAAATTCGCGTCGCGCTCGATTCGTTGGGAGGGAAGATCTCCAACGAAGAAATGCGCCGTCTCAATTACGAAGTAGATGGGAAAAAACGCGACGTCAAAGAAGTGGTGAGCCAGTTCCTGCGCAGCAACAATCTGAACTAAAGTTTGAGAGTAGTTCGCTGAGACTCGTCCGGCTTGTCGTGAATCACTTGCAGCACTGCCGCGATCACTAGCCCGACCGCAAGCGCACCAACTACGAGGTACCAGAGCGCCGGGAGAGCGATCAGGAAAATCAAGGCGCTTCCTACCGCAAAGACTAACCCAGGGAAATCACCGCCCACCGGCAGCCGGTGCATGGTGATTCCGCGATGTGGAGATTTGCTTTCCATGCTTTTCTCCTGACTCTATTATGCTCCTCAGCGTCCAGGAATTCCCGTTCATTTAAGGTTAACCCCGCTTCTTGGCTTCCACTCCCGCCAATCGCGCTTTCACCATTTGTTTAACCAGAGTTGCCGGCAGCGGTCTATCGATCGGAAAGTGAATGGTTCCCTTCGACTTCCGGAATGGTTTTAGTTCCTCTTTGAATTTTTCAATCACCGATGCCGTGGGGAACACGCTGCAATGGTCCGAAAATGCTGCGTACCAAATGAGCACTTTTTTGTATTTGAATGCCGGAATTCGGTAGCTGAGGACTTCGGTGGTTTCGGCTGGCACCACCGAACGGATTGCCTCTCGAACTTGGTTGAGAGTGCTCCGCGCCGGCTGGGGCACCGTAGCGAGATATTCATCAACGGTCTTTGGATTGGCTTTCTTTGGATTAGCTCTCTTTTTCGGCACGGATTTGCCGCGCGACGTTGTCTTTTTCATTTGGAAATGATAAATCGAACCACTAATCGGTTCTTCCAGAGTTGTACGACACTAGCCGGCCAAAGATTTGTCCCTTCGCCAGAGCAGCCACGGCCACGGCAAAACTGCGAGCGCGAGAATTACCAAGACATGAAATAGTAAGGTGGAGATGTCCTGCACCGAGGCCCCGAGGGCGAAACCCAAGCTGACATGCCCCACTCCGCCGGACAATGGCCGGTTCGCATGGACCTGGGCCACACCGGCGATCAACGCGATCAACCCCACCCCCACAGTTGGCCAAAGCGCGTTCAATCTTTGACGTGCAGCGACCAGTCCCATCAGCCACCCGATGAAAATCGGCGCTCCGAAATACAGCAGCCGACCCACGCCGAAGTACAACATCGCCCACCTATCTAACAACCCTACAAAAGGCGTGCTCGTTCCCGGCATGAAGATCTGCCAGCCCGACCACAAAATGAATAATGCAACGAACCACGCCCCAGCCAAAATGCACAAAGGCCCCAAACCAAATATCGCCCACGGCGCCCGCGCGCTCCACGACTGAAACTGTCGCTGCTCGATCATTGCCTTGGCGAGACTCTCCATTCCGCCGAGCCGTGCCAGCGCGGCTGATTCCGCCTCCGCCCTGCTGCGTCCAGCACGTTCTTCTTCTGTGCGCAGGTCGGTTAGATGATCGGAAAGTTCATTCAGATAACGCCGCACGTGCCGCGGCGCGACCCCGGCCCGCAGCAAGCGTTCGCGTAGTTGACTAAACGGCTTCGCCATATTGCCCTCCTGCCAGCATCTTGTGAATCGCTCCCGCCAGACTGGTCCAGGTTTTTGAAAGCTCTGCCAACCGCCGCGACCCGGAGACGGTTACGGCGTAATAAACTCGGCTGCGTCCATGGACCGTTTTGCGCCGCGATTTTAGCGCGCCATCGCGCTCCAGTCCGTGCAGCACGGGATAGACTACGCCCTCTCCGACGGCAATGACCGAGTCGGTTTGGTTGCGAATCGCCTGCACGATTTCGTAGCCGTACATCTCTTGTTTGGCTAGCAGCCTCAGAATCAGGAGCTCCGGCACCCCGTTCATAAAATTCGGATTGGTCTCGCGAGAGCCCATCGAGGACATCATACCTCGCGGTTCAAGGTATGGCAAGTTTTGCCTTGGCAATCGGACCCGTTCCCCTGGGAACCAAACTGGTAAAAGTGGAATTCGCAGCCCTGGCATGCGAGTGATTCCAAGAACCCAAGCGTCAGGCCCTGGGGAAAACTGATGACTTAGTGGAAATTTACGCAGTCACGAACCAAAGCAGTTATCACTGCCAAAATAAAAAAGGTGCCCAAATTCTGGGCACCTAATTCCCCTCATATCCCCGCCTACTGCTTGTCGTACACCGCAACGCTTTTGTACTTCTTGCCCTTCGCATCGGTCCCGGTAGTTGTGACTGTGCGGCTCTTGCCGTCCGCCGAGAGCACAACGTGGGCTGTGAGTACAACCTTGCCGCCCTTTTTCGACGTTATGTGAAGCGTGTGATCATCAATCTGTTTTGACGAACGCATATCTTCATTCGGATTCCCCGTCGAGGGATAGTCTTTGCCGTCAAACTTTCCCGTCCACTCGCTGTGGAGCGCCGTGCCATCGGGCGCAGCGCCATCAATTGTGACCTTTACGCTGTCACCCGCAGCTTCATAAGTAACAGTATTGTTCTTCGGTGCCCCGGCGGCGAGCTTCGATTTCGCCTCGTTCAGTTTCCAGGTGCCCATCATGGCTTCGTTGGCTGCGAAGCACATTACTGCCGTCAAACATATCGCGAACGCTAGCAAAGTATTTCTGCGTTTCATAGAGCCTCCATTGCGATCAATTGTGGATTCGTTGACCGCGCGCATTCTAGTAGCGTGGGCCGCATTGCGCAACTCTCTCACGGAAGGACGATAATTCGCCCTTTCATACCCAGGTCGTCTTGCAAAGCACAGATGTAGGGGTAAACGCCGGCCGTCGTGAAAGTGACGCGAAAGCGCGTCATACCCAAAGGGGCTTGCGGCAAGAAGAGCCGGTCTTGCGGAGCTGAGTTCATGCATTCAGCTTGTCATCCTGAGCGGAGTTTGTCGTTTGCCAAGCGAACGACAACGCAGTCGAAGGACCCCATGCAATTTGGCGTTGGCAGAGGCACGGCAAGGAGTCCGCCCGATGACTAGGATTGGGCCATCGCGAGTACGCCTTGCGACGCCAATCTTGCTGACCACATCCGCGGGGTCCTTCGACTCCCCAGCCGATTCGTGAAGTGAATCAGTCGGCTCTGCTCAGGATGACAGAATTAATTAGCTCATGGATGGGAGCGCGCTGCTGCTCATCGAAGAAGCGGCGCCTTCGCCCTTTTGCGCGATGACGTCGTCACCGCCTGATCCAACTCCGCCGCGATCGCCTCAAACTCCGGCTTGGGACCGTTCCAGCGCAACTGCTCCACGTCGTCGAAAAGCGCAATGTCTGTGCGGAGCGTGGCAAGTTTTCGAAACAGCAGCGCGTCGGTCCAATCGCGACAAAGTGTGTCGGCGAGCGCGCCGGCATTGTTTGCATTCACGTGCCATTGGCGGCAATCTTTAGGGATCGCCTCCAGATGTCCAAATTTGGCGAGCACCGCGGCTGTTGATTTCGCGCCCCATCCCGCCAGCCCTGGATAGCCGTCCGCCGCATCGCCCACCAGCGCCAGATAATCCGGAATCGACAACGGCCGCACGCCATATTTTTGCATGACGCCCTGCTCGTCGATCGTTACTCGCGTGCGGCGATTGAGTTGTACAACTCTCGTGCCTCGCACACATTGCGACAGGTCTTTGTCGGGAGTGCAAATTATGACGCGTTCAACGCGAGCGTCCTTTTCAGCGGTGGCCGCGCCTGCAGCCAGAGCGTCGTCGGCCTCGAACTCCACCATCGGCCAAACCACAATACCGGCCGCGGATAGTACGTCCTCGAGCGGCTGGAATTGCGCCAGCAGTTCCGGCTCGATGCCTTCGCTGGTCTTGTACTCAGGCCACAACTGGTTGCGAAAAGACTCAATCACGTGGTCGGTGGCGACCGCAATGTGCGTCGCCCCGCCCTTAATCATTCCCAGCACCGACGCCAAGACGGCACGTACCGCGCCGACTTCGCGTCCCTGCTTATCGCGCGCGGACGGCACTGCGTAGTAATGCCGAAACAGCTCGTACGTGCCGTCAACCAGAGAGACTTCCATGGGTAGGGAAAAAGTTGCTTAAGCCGCAACTGTTTTTGCGATCGCCTTCTCCTTCCACTGCAGAGCGACCGTCGGAGTCGCGGTCATTGCAATCTTTACATCTTTCAATTCGAGTGTTTCCACGCTGACGGTTTTTTGCAGCTTGCTTGCCTGCAGCAGCGCATTCAGAGTCACCGACAGCAGAACATTGCTCGGATTAGCTTGCAAAACCGCTTTGAGTTTTTCTTCGCTTATTGACTGCCCAATCTTTACATCCACGGTGATCTTTGGAGTCACTCCCAGTTCTACTTCCAGCTCTCCAATCTGAAATCCCGCATCCGGGAGCGCTGCCAGGATTACATTGACATCGCTCATCAGTTCCAAAGCTTTTTGCGTGCTGACGTCAGTGACCTTGTCTTTAATTCTGCTCAGTGGATTGAAGTCCATATACTTTCCTCCTTTACTATCCAGGAACAATCCTCGGCAGGAACGCTACTCTGGCCAATGGCGAGTGTCAAGGCAAAGTAAGGGCTTGACTTTGACAAGACTAGATGGGAAGAAGTCAGAGTCCCTCTCTGTCGCAGACAACGCGACAAGGCCAGGGCGCCGAATTTCAAGGACTTCTCGGACTCAATCTCTGACTTGGTTGCCCCACCCTTGTCCCGCCTTTTGGGACAGGGTGGGGATTTTGGTTCACGAACCAGCCAACGCTGGGACCGGTTCGAAATAACTCCCGTGCTCGAGATCGGCAATGAGCCCGACCTGAGTCGGCTTCCATCCGAGCTGTTGCTGCGTCCGCTTGCTTGAGGCCGGAGTGTCCATCGCAAAGAAGTGCGTCAGCCACGCAAAATGGCCCGCTGCTTCCTCCGATGACTTGGAGACGACAGGCAGGTTCAGCTGCCGGCCGATCACCTGAGCGATCTCGCGGGTCGCTATGCCCTCGTCCCCGACGCCGTGATAGTAGCTGACTCCCGCGGGAGCCTTCTCAACCACAAGCCGGTAGAGCCGAGCAGCGTCGAGCCGGTGCACCGCCGGCCAGCGGTTGAGTCCATCACCTATATACGCCGAAACTCCTTTTTCACGCGCTATCGCGATCAAACGTGGCACAAAGCCGTGATCCCCGTCGCCATGGACCGAGGGCGACAGTCGCACTACGGACACATTTACACCACGCGACGACACCGCAAGCGCCGCATCTTCCGACTTACGAGGGAAAGCGGAGTCTGGCGTGTCGTCTTCGGTTGCCAGAGGTCCTTTGCGTTGAAGAACCAAGGTCCCGGAAGTGACGACCAACCGGCGGTCCGAACCGGCCAGCGCGCCGCCGAGCGCCTCGATAGCCTGCGTATCCATCTGCGCTGCAACCGCATAGTTTGAAAAGTCGTGATTGAACGCCGTGTGAATCACTCCATCCGACATGGCTGCTCCCTTGCGGAGGCTTTCGAGATCAGTGAGATCACCTCGCTGCACCTGGGCGCCAGCGGCAGCAAGCGACTTCGCGCCCGCGTCGGAGCGAGTGAGACCAAGCACCTGGTGTCCTGCACTGATGAGTTCCTGAACTACTGCGGAACCGACGAATCCTGTAGCACCTGTAACAAATACCTTCATAGATCACTCCTTAATTTTTACTTTCAGTTCTTGAGGCCTTGAACGACGAACGTCTCGGGCCAGTTAATTTCGTTGACCTCGACCGATCGAGTCGAGAGTGTTAAGCACCTCAGCCGGAATTTGAAGCGCCGACGCATTGAGGTTCTCGCGAAGATGTGCGACCGAAGAAGTTCCCGGAATCAGCAGAATGTTGGGTGAGCGCTGCAGAAGCCAGGCCAGCGCAACCTGCATCGGTGTAACTCTGAGCGAAGCTGCAACCGCGTTAAGTTCCGACGACTGCAGCGGAGTGAAGCCTCCCAGGGGGAAAAACGGAACGTACGCTATACCTTGCACCAAAAGGCTATCAACGAACCCGTCATCGTTCCTCTGCGCCACGTTGTAAAAATTCTGAATGCAAGCGATTTCTGTAATCCTCTGCGCTTCAGCCAACTGCGCGGGGCTCACGTTGCTCAAGCCAAGTTGACGGATGAGTCCCTGCCGCTTGAGGTCTGCAAGCACGGTCAGCGGTTCTTCAATCGATCCTTCGGACGGCTCGGTGAATCCGCCAACGCGTAGGTTGACGACATCGAGCACATCGAGGCCGAGATTTCTCAAGTTGTCGTGAACCGCATCGATCAGCTCCTGACGCGAAAGCGCGGGCAGCCATGATTTGTCGTCGCCTCGCCGCGCGCCGACCTTGGTGACGATCACAAGATCTTTGGGATAAGGATGCAGCGCCTGCTTGATGATCTGATTGGTTACGTGCGGACCGTAGTAGTCGCTGGTGTCAATGTGATTCACGCCGGACTCGACTGCTTCGCGCAGAACTGCGATCGCCGCATTCACATCGCGTGGTGGTCCAAACACACCTGGTCCCGCAAGCTGCATAGCGCCGTAGCCCATGCGGTTCACGATCATCGATGTGCCGGGGAAAGTGAAGCTGTCGACGAAAGTTGTTTGTGCAATCATTTGGTTCCTCCTTGCTACAATGATTGGATGAAGGATTCTTCAGGTTTGGAGTTCGCATTATGTCTGCCAGCCCACTAACTGCATTTGAGCCAAGAAAGACGCCCGTTCAAGCCAGGGCAACCGTCACAGTAGATGCGATTTTTGAGGCCACCATTCAGATTTTATTGAGCCATGGAGCGGACCGGTTAACTACAACCCGCGTCGCCGACCGTGCCGGAGTTTCGGTGGGCACGCTGTATCAGTACTTCCCCAACAAGCAGTCATTGCTGTTTGCTGTGATGGAAGATCACATGAACAAAGTGGCGGCCGCCGTAGAGTCGGCTTGCGCGCACGCCGGCCACAAGCCTCTCGCCGAAATGATTAGAGAAGTAGTAGAGGCGTTCGTGGATGTCAAAATGAACCGCGCAGATATTTCCGTCGCCCTCTATCAGGTCGCGGCGGAGATCGGCGGCCCGGCCCTGGTGAAAAAAGCTGGCGTGCGCATGCGCAAGGCCGTTGACGCCATGCTTCAAACCGCGCCGGATATCGCGTCGCCACCCGAAAAATGCACGGTTGATACCATGCTCGCCGCGATGTCAGGCGTAATGCGCTCCCTGTTGGAGGCAAGGCCATCGCCTTCCATAGTCCGGAATTCCCGAGAGCAGCTCGTCCTGCTCTGCCAGTCGTACATGAAGACCGCGACGGCGCGGCGGGGTTAAAAGCCAAACGTAATCATTCCCAGCACGAACAGCATGGCGTTGTTTCACATTCCCGGCTTGACGCGTCGGAAAGCCGATAGTATGATCCCGGCGTTCGCGAGTTGTTTTGTAGTTTGATATCAATTGTGCGGGTCCTGCGTCGTCTAGGTTCTACCTTCCCCCGGACCGGTCGGCGCTCAAAGATTCCAACTTTCGGCCCAAATCCAAGACGTTCGAGACGAGCAAGTTAGCGAGTTAATTCTTTGTCCCAAGACCGCTAATGCTTCACAACTAGCCGGGTTAACTTCGCCGGACAGCGAAGCTCCCTCTAAGCCGGCAAGGAGGCTGTCATGTACACGAAAGATGTCGCTGGTAATGTTCCGTTATACGGTCAGCAGATGTGTTATTGGTGCGGAGCGGCGAGCGCTGAAATGGCGAGAAACGGGTATCCGAACCCTGCCGATCGTCTGTATTACACGCAGCTATACCTCTGGAACACGATTCAGGCTCACAACAGCACGGCCCCAGCGGACTCAGGATGGGCAACCGACCCGCATGGACTCCAAGGCTGCCTGCAATCGCTGTCTTCAGCGCCGGTTGACTGGGTGGAATTTGAGAATCCCAGCAGTGGACCAGTGCTGTTCTTCATGCTGTATTGGATGAATCGAGAAGGTTTTCCTTCGCCTGTTCTGGTCAATCAGGGAGGACACTGGGTTGTGGTGGTTGGTTGGGAAACCGACGTTGAGCCGGTTGGCGGTAGCACACCCACCCTCGAACAGATCCACTATTTTGACCCCGAGCCGCATAACGTGGGTACCGACACCACCATGACCGGCGCGCAGTGGTATGCTGGGCCGTGGAACGGAGCGGTCGTCTATTCGGGGACGTGGCTCAACCAATATGTCGCCATTGTGGAACCTCCCGTTCCGAAAGGCGAGGCCAGGGTGAACACCGTGACCAGGACCGGAGAAAAACTGCTGACTCCAGAGCAGGCGGTGGAGCGGGCGCGGCGATGGATCGAGGAGCGGCGCTTGGCGGAGAAGCCGCAATATAGCATTCTGAGGCATCAACAAGTCGAAGCCCATCCCGCCTTGCTGGTGCGCGACGAACCCCGGGGCAACACTTCAAAGAGCGTACCTCACTATTACATCGTGCCCTTCGGTCTGAGGAACGAGCGGTCAGACTGCGGAAATCCACTCGCCCGGGTCTGCCTCTTGGTAAACGCATATACCGGTGCTTTCGAGGAAGTTACCACCTTCGGACGGCCCTTGCGCTATCTCACAAAAGAAGAGGCTGTAAACGTGGTCTCAACTTCCATCCGATTGCATCCCAACGAATTGAAAAATGCAGAAGTGACTTTGATGTTCCAATCCGGCGAGATCACTCACGTCCGAACCTATCCATTCTGGCGCATCTTGTTTAGGGAGCGAGTATATTACGTCGATCAACTCGGCGTGCTTTACAACAAACTGGTGCTCAGTATTCCCGGCGACTGACGTTTGGCTCGCCGTTTTGCTCAGGGTGGGGATTTTGACTTCCTGTCCTTCGATCCAAAAGTCAAAGTCCCTGTCCTTAATCATTCCCAGCACCGAGGCCAAGACACCGCGCACCGCGCCAACTTCGCGTCCCTGCTTATCGCGCGCCGAAGGCACCGCGTAGTAATGCCGAAACAGCTCGCACGTGCCGTCAACCAGAAAGACTTCCAAGGGTAGAAGAAGGATACTGTGCGGGCGAAGGGAACCCACCAGCTTTCTAGCTAGTATAGAATTCTGCAACGTGTGCAACTCGCCTTTGATTCCAAAGAGCTTCGTACAACGTGTGAGAGCGATGCACAAGCGAGGCTCGATCTTGGTGATGCGGTAGCAGAAATGCTGAAACATCGTCTAGCTGACATGCGTGCTGCGAAATCACCCAAGGACCTAGTAGCTGGAAAGCCGCGTACTGGTGCGGATTCTCAGCACATGGTTGTTGACTTGTCGGTGGGGTATACCATCGTGTTCAAAGCTAACCACACTACTAATCCTTTAACTGAGGCCCATGATCTAGACTGGTCAAAGGTCACAAGAATCAAAATTCTGCGAATTGATCATGCATAGTGCACAAAACTTCCACCCCGACTGGGCATCACCTCCTGGCGCGACAATAGCCGATATTCTTCATGAGCGCGGAATGTCTGTCGCACAATTTGGAGAACGGCTTGGCCTGACCCCGGAACAAGTCGCCGAACTTCTTCAAGGACGTGCGCATATAACGATAGGGATTGCAAGGCGACTCGGACACATACTAGGTGCTTCTGTGGAATTTTGGATGTCCCGCGACTTCCAATATCGCGAGGATATTTCTCGATCGCATACGGTTGAGGCGCAATGGCTAAGCGAGTTGCCGTTGGGCGACATGACTAGGTTTGGATGGATTAAGCCAATCCGGCAATCGTCTGCCAAACTCAAAGAATGCCTTAGGTTTTTCGGCGTTCCGAGTGTCTCCGCGTGGCGTCAGACGTACCAGGGATTGGAGAAAATGGTCGTTTTCAGAAAGTCGCGGTCATTTGACTCGCGTCCTGCCGCAGTTGCAGCTTGGTTGAGGCAGGGAGAGATTGAGGCAGAATCGATATCTTGTCGTTCCTGGAATTCTAAGCGTTTCGTTGAGTCACTCACAAGCATCCGGTCATTAACTCGTCGGAAGGACCCGCGATATTTTGTTCCCGCGCTTCAGAGGATTTGTGCGGACAGTGGTGTTGCCGTAGCCGTAGTTCGGGCCCCGAGCGGCTGTCCCGCTAGCGGCGCGACACGCTTCCTGTCGCAGCAGAAGGCATTGTTGCTACTAAGTTTTCGTTATCTGTCCGACGACCAGTTTTGGTTCAGCTTCTTCCATGAGGCTGGCCATCTGCTGTTGCATGGTGAGAATGGATTTTTCCTAGAGGGCATGGAAACAGCCAATGGCGAACAAGAGCAGGAAGCTAATGAGTTTGCCGGGCGCACTCTCGTCCCAGCCGAGTTTCACGCAAGCCTGTTTTCGCTACCAACGAACAGTGAGAAGGTGATCAGATTTGCAGTGCGCGTAGGTGTTTCTCCCGGAGTGATCGTCGGGCAGCTTCAACATTACAAGAAGCTTCACCATGGCCAACTCAACACCCTAAAACGGCGATTTACTTGGGAAGATTGACCGAGTTCATCCCCTGAAAGGCTTGAACTTGGATGGGCTCTTTTGCCAATTGCACAAGGAGTCCTCGAGCACCTGCATGCCGACCCGTAAATAGGTGTCGAGCTCGACTAGCCAACGATCTAGAGTTCCGGGATTCTCCATTTCCGTTCCGAACAATAGCTTGGCACCGCGAAGCGGGCCTGTCGCTTGGCTAAGATATGCAGAAGGCGCCTCAATTCCAGCCAGACCCAGCTTGCCAAGCATTGTCAGATAGTCGAAACGAGCGGTCCTACCAAACCGCGCAACTGCGTCCATTGAGTAGTACAGATGATCGAATGCCCTTTTAGGATCACCATCTGTTTCTTCGCAAGCTTGATCTACTAACTGCTGATGGGTTCTTGGAGGGTCGACCCATTTTACATAAGACTCCACAACTGTAGCGGTTCCGTTTGGGGATGCCGGATCAAGAGTCTCATACTTCCTATGATTGCCGAAACCGCCTGGAACGTCCGTCCGTGTCAAAATATTAAAGTGGGCCGTGAGCCATTTCCGGAACCCGTCCGCATCAGCACTAATGCTGGCCCAGTCCCATTTGGTACCTTCGCCGAGTCGCCCGTACACTTCGCGCGCGTAACGCCAACCTCCTTTTGAACTCTTACCAAAGTGCACGAACAGAAATGTTAGCCAGAACGCCTCCTCAGTGTTTCCTCGATTTTTCTCCAGTATCGCGGCCTTGAGAGGATCAAAGAGCAATTCGTTCTGCGGTTCGGCACGCAGTTCACTTAGTTCACGAGTGCGCAATACTGCAACAAACTTGACTCGGTGAACGCTTTCAAGAAGCTGCTCAATTAGCGCCTCACAATCTTCGGGGGCAGCAATTCCAGGCAATGGCCGCCGCTCAAGATCATATGCGTACAGGCCAGCTTTCAGTTGCTCCGCTAGTGCGTAATCCCGCGGCTTCACGAGATTGCCCCACCAATCACTTCACCTGCCCAAGCGCCAATCGAGCCGATAACTTCATTGGTCACTCCGAAGCTGCTCTGGAGGTTGTGGTTATATCCGAGAACCAAAATTTTATGAGGCAGTCTGAGCCCCGCCACTTTGTCTATAACAGCCGTATAACCAATGCCGGGTATCTGGAATTTGCCTTTGCGAGCAAGGGACCAGGTGCGCATTTGCCGTTGCTGCATGCAAACGCCGCAAATCTGCTGGAAATGCGCGACGACCGATTGGCCATTTAAGATCAGCACCACAACGTCAGAGTCTCGAAGAAGCAGGCCTAAACTATCCGCTGCCATGGCAAGCAGCAGAGATCGCTGTCGCCCGGTAAGCTCGGTCCATTTGCTGGCCGTTGCGTATGGGATTAGGTCTAGATGACACGCGCTTGGGGAGTCACCATAAAACGACGATCCAACGGCGGATATAACTCGGTCCAGCCTCTTGAACCACAGGTCATATGGACTCCGATTGAAGTATTCACTACATGAGTCGAGGATCAGGCGAAGATGACGAGCGTCGGCTTCGAGCCAGGAATTAATGCCAAGCGAATTGAGAGTATGAAACCGACGTAACGTTCCGGCAAGCTCGTCTCCACAAACGTCAACGAATTCGCGATTGCTTGGGTTAAGTCCGACCGTTGCGACCTTGGCACGGGAGAGGTCGCCAAATGATGGAACCGGGCTCGCCCATCTAATTACATCGGTTGCGAATGCCGCAGCGCTATCTAGTCGATCTAGCAGAGTTGTCAGCGTTGTATGCATGCGATGAGAGATCCATTTGAAAATTCAACTTTTCCGTCGCGAGAGCTGATCGAGGGCCTTTTCTACAAAGGGCACATATACCGGTGACGAGATGCGTTTGCGCAGTTCCGCTATTTTGCTTACGTCCCTTGCTTTCTTGAAGTGAAAAACTTGAAGGAGGCGCACGAGGTCTGCCCAATATGGGTCCAGCTGCTCTACTAAATGTGGATCGCATTTGCCAGTGGTACGGATGGCTGCTTCAGACTCAAGGAGGGATGTAATTGCGGCCCAAGGATCGCCTTCGGGCATTGGAGGCATAGGCGCGTCGGTCGGCTGCCATCCCTCGTTCAAAAACTGCCTCGCCCCTTCATCGAACTTGTCGTAGAGATGAAGGCTACCAACCGAGTGTTTGTAGGTGCCGAGCCCAACGGAGAGACTCCTGGCTAAAATCTCCTGCAACATCGTGAAGCAAAAAAAGTCGTGAGGGAGCCCCAAGTAGGCGTCGTTCGACCGCATATTTACCATCATGTGCAGTTTGTCGGCTCGGTTTAAGAATTGCAGCGTGCAAGTGCACGGTACATCTCGGTGGTCGCCGATGAGATCGTGGCCATCAAAAAGCTGGACGACCGCCTGCCTAGAATCAGGCCTGTTTCTGAGAATATCTATAACGGTCACTAGCTGCGTTAATCCCTCCCATTGAAAGAGGCGTGGCCCGTATCCGCCAAAGATTTCATCGCCGTCTGCGGACTCCTCATATTTGGGTATGTAGTAGTAAATAAAATCCAATCGTTTGCTGGGGGCCAAGTACCAACACAACTCACCCAGGCAGCTATACGGCGTCCCCTTAATTTCAGTTTGGCTCAAGCGTGCTCTCGGGTTTGTAAGCTCAAGTAGCACCCCGACAAGCTCCTTTGCAGGTCCCTTCCTCGGCTTAATCGGCTCGCCGTGCGCTCCGATACCCTCCATAACGAAGCGCATTATGTCGTCTAACGTGCTGGCAGAAAAATAATGTGGATCAGTCATCTTGAGCTCTGACTGAGCTATTCGGCACGCTGCTACCGCTGGGCAGAAAACGCCCGTTGGGGAAGGATTGAATCGTACTTCAAAACAGACGTCCCCACAATTGCGAAGATGGTTCTCCGCGTACCGCTTCCCGATCCTGCTAAACTACGACACAATAATTACTTGTCTTATTCTCGCCGGGTGGGGCTGGGCAGGCTGAGCAGGCTGAGCAGCTACCTCATTTCAGAACACGCCGACTGTGGAAAATTCTTGTCAAGCCCCCTGACAAGGCAATTATCCCTTGACAACAAGTAGAATAATATGCGAATATAAGTCTGTCAAGAGGAAATATGAACCGCCGACAGACAATCCCGAAAGAACTTCGATATACGCGGAATCAGTTTGACGCTGATTTCCCGAACGATGACGTTTGCTTAGAGCAGATCAAACAGCAGAGATGGCCTAGCGGCATGATCTACTGCGCGACCTGCAAAAAGGAACGCAAGCATTATCGTGTTCGCGGCCGCATGGCCTACGCGTGTGATCGTTGCGGCAATCACATCTATCCCCTTGTCGGCACCATTTTCCAGAAAAGCACCACTCCGCTGCGCGTGTGGTTTCAGGCGATGTACCTGATGGGTTCCACTCGTTGTGGCATTTCCGCAAAGCAAATCCAGCGCGAAACTGGCGTCACCTATAAAACCGCGTGGCGCATGTTTAAGCAGATCAGAATGCTACTTGTGGAGGATGTCACGCTGGAGGGTTCCTCAGTTGAGATGGATGAGACGCTGATCGGCGGACGCCGCCGCAAACGAACCATGTACGACCCTCAGAACAAAACTTGGGTTGCTGGCATCGTGGAACGCAAAGGCGAACGTCGCGTATATGCGACGGTCATAAACGAGAACACGAAGAAGACACTGCAAAATATCGCGCACGAAAAGATTCTGCCCAAGTCTGTTGTGTTCACCGACGATGCCGCACAGTATCACGGTCTGGATACGGACTACCATCATCACCGCATCAATCATTCTCAGAGCGTGTACGTGATGGGCAATGTTCACACGAACACGATTGAGGGATTCTGGAGTCTAGTGAAGCGTGGTCTAGGCGGGGTTTATCACAGCGTGAGCAAGAAGTATTTGCAGACCTACTTGAACGAATACAGCTTTAGGTACAACCACCGCGCTTGCGGGAATTTGATTTTCCCGCTGCTCGTGGAGCGGGCTTCCCAACCGGAGTTGTTGAGGCCCGCTGTACAAGTCGAAAAAAATCTGACCGTGTAAACGAACGTGAGTCACCCTGCGCATTCTTGCCGGAAGGTTTAGGGTGATTCGCCATTATCGCTTGCCTCGACGTGCTGAAGTTGATTCTAGCACGCGGAGGCGGTACCATGCCCAAGCCCAAAATGACGCGAAAAAATAGTACAGCAACGACTGCGACTGACGAACCGCTGTTTTACGTAAGTCTCAGTGGCGGGCTGGCCGAAAGGAATAGGCTTCCCCTTGCTCACGTCATTAGTGTGCTTCAGCGGATACAGGAAGCTATCAGAGAGATGGGCAAGATCGTACAGAGGGAAAATGGCGTGGAGTTTCCGACCGGAGATTTTGGGATAGATCTATTGGCAACAAATGAAGGATTTGTTTTCCGAAAAGGAAGTGTGCGCAGCGAGGCAGCAATTACGAAGGACCTGGTTAACGGCAAAGAAGCGATTCGGCGCGTAATGAAAACGGCAGACCATCTTGAGAAAAAACGCCCGGCATCTATCGGTATCAGCGAGGAAGTCATAGTTCCGAAATTCGCTGCGATTGCAGATATTCAGAAACTAGATCGCACAAAGTTGGAAATCGCACTGAAGGTTCCCAAGAAAAGAAAACCGGAATTGGTGACATTCGGAGAGCGGGGAATCCACACGGTCGAAGCGATAGCCGCTGATGAGACCACGGAGCGCGGATTAACCGTCTATGGACGGTTGCGGCAGTTGAGCGACTTTAGTCCTTCCGAAGAAGGTGGGCGATATTTTTGGGGTGAATTAATTAAGGACAACCGCGAAATTTGGCGTACACGATTCTCTACCAAGCAACAGGATGAGGCCGTCAAGCTCTTTAGGAAACGAGTCATCATCGAAGGCGATGTGACATATTTCCGAACGAGAAGCCCACGAGTAGAAGTTCGTTCCATCGACGCTGATGTCACGCGCGATTATGACGCTGCTTTTGATGAGCTTTACGGGATGGATAACGACATTTATGGGAACGAGGATTTCGACGCGCTGGTTAGCGAAATGAGAGGTGATTCCTAGATGGGCGGAGCATATTTCGATACGTCCGTTTTCATTTCGATTTTCAAACCTGAAAAGGACAGGGCTGCACAGGTGAAGGCACTATTGAAGGAACTCAAGCGTGACAAGGTTCGTATCCATACGTCCATCATCACAGTGCAAGAGGCAAGCGTTATAGCCTACAAACGCGGCACGATTCCAAAGGACTACCACGGAAAGGTCGGTCGAATCGCCGACATTCATACGATTGACAAACAGATTGCAGTCACGGCTGCAAAGCACGAGGCTACACTGGTTGATACTCTGAGCGCCCAAGATCAAAACAAGCCGCGCAGAAAATGGGACTGCTTCCATATCGCAACAGCGCAATCTCTTGGGTGTAACACCTTCTATGCGTGGGATGACAAACTTCTAAAACGCCGCGATCATTTGAAGATTGCCGACATCACATTCTCGGAACCTAAGCCGCGTTCGGCGGAACTTCCATTCGATAAAACATCGTAAAGCGTATAATTCGCGGCACCATGGAAGGCTACTATCCTGATGGCCGCGTCCACGTTTTGCTCGGATGGCGATGCAAAGGCAAAACGAAAACCGAAAGGTGCGGTAAGTTTCATCCAGCGAAATATCTCGGTGACAAGAAAGAAATAGAAGGCAAGTCTATTGCGCTTTACGCGCGCGGGAAGTCATTCGCGTTCCTCTGTCCTGAGTGCGGGGAACGCCACTGGTATCACCCAGAGGAGATGAGCTATGTAGAATTGGACGCTCCTCCTCCTCCCGGATTTCGATCACTAATCTGATAGGTTCGCCTGTAATCTCAATAAGTTGCGTAGACCAGTTGATGTCTTTCCATTTCAGGGCAGCTTTATTCACAGGGGCGGCCCTTGTCTTGAGGGGATAATTACCCCTGACAACCTCGTTTTTGCCTAAGTACCTGATTCGCTTCCAAATATAAACTTCCAAACCATGGCACAATTCCCCTCCTAACCTGCCATACTAAAAATAGAGAGTAGAAAAAGAGCGCGGCCTTAAAGAGCCGCGCTTTTTCTTCTTCACCAGCTTGAGGCGTTTAGCGGGCGTCGGAGTCCGCTGCCGAAATCCTGAGCGAAGCGAAGGACCTCCAACGCCTAGCCACTAAACTGGGGCCCCTTAATGTCCGATCAAAATCTATTTAATGAACTGGCTCATGCAGCCAAACTTGACCCGAAGCGCCGCGGAGAACTTGCTGAGCTCGCCTTCATGCGCAAAGCTGCCAGCTTGGGTTTCGCCGTTGCCAAGCCCTGGGGCGACAGCGACCGCTACGATGTTGTCGTACGCTTTGAGAGCACTTTCTGGCGCGTCCAGATTAAATCCGTTCTAGGCAAGTCCCCTTCAAGGGGATACTATCGCGTCCAGACCGCACACTCGCGCCAGCATACATACACCGCCAAAGACATCGACTTCCTCGTTGCCTACATTTTCGCCGAGGACATCTGGTACGTTATTCCTGCTCACGTCGTTGAGAACAAGAAGTCGCTCTGTCTCACCCCTGGCTCCAAGAGGTCATCCGTCGACCAGTACCGCGAGGCGTGGGGCCTAATGATGAAATCTCCTGGCGACGATATTGCCACGCGTGCCGTGAACGTCGCCGACGGCGCAGAGGGAGCTCGTGCCGTCGCCATAGACTCTGCAGCCACCTGATTCTGCGCGCTACCCTCCCGCGCAGAATTGCAGTCAGCCAAGCACGCGCCAGCAGTGTGCCCTTGCCCATCCTGCTAAGTTGAGGCGTTTGCGCGGCATCTGAGCCGCGCGCCGAAATCCCGAGCGCAGTCGAGGGACCGCTTGCCCATCCTGCTAACCTACGGCATAATAATTACTTGTCTTATTCCCGCCGGGTGGGGCTGGGCAGGCTGAGCCGCTACCTCCTTTCAGAAGAGCAGGAAAAGCGGAAAACAGAAAGGAAACAATTTCAGTGCTAATGATTCGTCTGGCGCGCGTAGGTGCGCGCAAACAACCGCATTATCGGGTGGTGGTGATCGAGAAGGAACGGCCGCGCAACGGGCGTCCGGTAGAGATTGTGGGGACGTACAATCCTCGCACTACCCCGGCCAGCGTGGAGCTCAAGCGCGACCGCATTGATTACTGGCGCTCGAAGGGCGCGCAAGTGTCGGAGCGCGTCGGCAAGATTCTGGGCTTCGCGACGAGCGCACCGGCTGCGCCGGTGGCTTCGTAACTTCGGGCCACGGATCGCACGGATCCCCTCGGATTTTTTGGAATTAAAATCCTTGAAATCCATTGAGCGGTTAATTTTTTCTCGGCGTACTCGGCGGCTTGCTCATGCGATCTCTGCGGTTAAGAGCTTTTTGGTTCGTGGTTCCCACCTTTCGCAAAAATCGGCGAAAGATGGGGCACCCCACTCTTGGGACTAGCATAAGAAAGACCCGTGTAATCCGTGGCCGTTTTTGGTTCTAGCAATGACTGACCAGGCTCCCAATCCGAAGGCTTTGATCGAGCACATCACCAAGGCGTTGGTGGCCGCGCCCGACCAGGTGAAGGTCGACGAGTTCGATGAAGACGGCGAACTCGTGCTCGAACTCGAAGTCGCCGAAGACGACATGGGACGCGTGATTGGCAAGTCGGGCAAGATCGCGCGGGCAATGCGCAATCTGCTGCACGCGGCTGGCGAGAAAGCCGGCAAGCGCTACGAGTTGGAGATTCTGGAGTAGAAGATCGGCCACCGATTACGCGGATTATTAAGAAAGTCAGAAACCACGTGATCTGGCCGACCTAGTTTTTGCTATTTAGAATCCGTGTTGATCAGTTGAAATCCGTGGCCGGTTTGAATTGACTAACTTTGTCACTCTGGCGCGCGTGGTCAAGACTCAAGGCAGGCACGGAGAAGTCGCTGCCGAGGTTCACACCGATATTCCCGGACGGCTGCACTCAGGCATGAAGATTTTTGCGCTGGCCGAGGACAACAGCCGCTGCGAGTTGCAGATCGACGATGTCTGGCCGCACAAGAATTGGCTGGTACTGAAGTTCGCGGGCGTTGATTCGATCTCGGATGCGGAAGTTTTGATCGGCTGCGAGTTGCAGCTTCCGGCCAGTGAGCGTGCCAAGTTAGAAGCGGGAGCGACTTACGTTAGCGATCTGATCGGTTGCAGTTTGTTCGATCACGGTCGCGAAGTTGGCCTTGTAAGCGATGTTCGCTTCGGGGCTGGTGAAGCGCCGCTGCTGGTGGTGGGATCAGGTAAGAATGAGCACGAGATTCCGTACGCTCAGGTATTTCTGCAGCGGGTCGATCTTGAGCAGAAGCGCATCGAGATGAATTTGCCGGAAGGCCTGCTGGAACTTAACGCGCCTTTGACGGACGAAGAGAAGAAGGAACAGCAAGGCGAAAGTAAGAAGAATTGATTTCCTTCGTGTAACTTTGTGTCCTTCGTGGTTGAAGATTTGAATGCATGAACCACAAAGGAACACGAAGGTTCACGAAGGAATGCGATGCAGATTGACGTCGTCACCATCTTCCCGGATTTTTTTCGCGGGCCGCTCGACTTCGGAATCATTCGCCGGGCGCGCGAAGCTGGGCTGGTGAAGGTGGACATTCACGATCTGCGGGCTTTTACCCGCGATCGTCATCGCACTGTAGATGACCGCCCGTTTGGCGGCGGCGAGGGCATGGTCCTTAAGCCGGAACCGATCTTTGAATGTGTGGAGCAGTTTGGGCTGGCGTCGCGCGAGGAACGTGCCGCTGGGAAGCAATCGGTTGTGTTGCTTTCCGCGCAGGGCAGGCGCTTTGATCAGAAGCTGGCGTCTGAGCTGGCCGAGCTCGAACGTCTGGTCTTGATCTGCGGCCGCTACGAAGGCGTGGATGAGCGGGTGGGAACGCACTTGGCTGATCGCGAAATCTCGATCGGCGACTACGTTCTGAGCGGCGGGGAATTAGGCGCCGCGGTGATTATTGATGCAGTCACGCGGTTGATTCCCGGCGCGGTCGGAAATGAAGCTTCGACGCGGCAGGAATCGTTTGTGGCCGGGCCGGAGTTCGGTGACGGCTTGGCGGGCGAGGGCGCCCGCCCCACACGAGCAGATTCGACTTGCGGCTCAGGTGGCTTACTAGACTATCCGCACTACACGCGGCCGGCGGACTTTCGCGGGCTGAAGGTTCCGGAAGTTTTGCTGAACGGCAACCACGACGACATCCGGCGCTGGCGGCGGCGTTCGGCGCTGGAGAAGACGCTGCACAACCGGCCCGATCTTTTAGATCGTGCAAGGTTGAATGATGACGATAAAGAAATGATCGCGGAGATTGAGAGAATAAGCAGTGAGCAATGAGCGGCGACCCATGAGCAACCCCGGCGGTTGCTCGTAGCTCGATGCTCGCAGCTCAAAGCTGCATTGAGTATCATCAATTTTCGAACCTGGAGCTAACATGACAAGCTTAATCATCGAAAAACTTCTTGCTAAGACCAAGCGCACCGACCTTCCCGAGTTCGTGCCCGGCGATACCGTTCGCGTTCACGTCAAGATCAAAGAAGGCGACAAGGAACGTTTGCAGGCGTTCGAAGGCGTGGTGCTGGCGCGTACGCGCGGACCACAGGCGAGTTTCACGGTCCGCAAGATCAGCTTCGGTCAGGGTGTGGAGCGCATTTTCCCCATCAGCTCGCGAGTTATCGACCGCGTCGAACTGGTACGTTCTTCGAAGGTCCGCCGCGCCAAGCTTTATTACCTGCGCAGTTTGCGTGGCAAGGCTGCCCGCTTGAAAGACGTCGAGCGGGAACAAACCACGGTTGCGACAGCAAGATAGCGGCGGCGTAAACCTCAGACATGCATCAGAAGTGGTCGTCGGCAATCACGCTCTGTCTTTCGCCAGCCTGACGTTCCCGCGAAAGACGCCCTAGTGCCTGCGCCTGGGCCATTCGGTCCCACGGGCCGGCTTCCCAGTTGTCCCTGATTCTGTCGTGTCTGATCCAAGGCGGCACAGGAATATATAAGTTTCTCGCGATCCCCTCAACGTAGGGCTCATACTTCATGCGGAGCTCATGCAGTTTTTCTTCCACCTGCGCGCCCTCTGCCAGCTTCAGTCCCTTGCCTGCAAGCTGCGTGCGGATCTGGTTAAGGTCTTCGGGCGTGAGCCTTTCTGGAGCATTCGGGTCATAGTGTGCGTTAACAACCTGCGCCAAATCCACTACCGCATGGCGCGCCATCTTGAAAGTCCAACGCGCTTGCTCGCTGCTAACCCCGTCGATGCCGGCGATTACCAGCGCTGTCGCATCCAGAATTACGGTCAGTGCGCCTAGCCACGATTGATTGCTATGCTGCGAGCGGTAAAAACTAAGTACCGGATAAGACAGGTGACTCTCAAGCACTTCGGCCGCCCATCGTTCCCAGTCATGCAGCAGCCGGTCGAGGGTCCCGCGATCCACGCTGCTCAAAGTGCGGCTGAGCAACTCAGCCGCGCTCGGAGGCGAACCGGCGCGCGCGTCGAGCAAAGAAATTTCAATTTCGCGCCGCGAAAAGGCTGAATAAATGGTGGGCAGATATCCGATCACAACCGCCAAAAAACCGAAGCCCATTCCGGCCTCGAACACCGAAAGCGCCCGAGAGTAGTACGACGCTGGAGTTATATCGCCATAGCCAAGTGTGAAGAAGGTCTCGCCGCTGTGATACAGCAAAAGACGGAAAGTAATTGGCTGATTTCCGAAAGCCAGATGCTCGCCTCCGCCGTATTGCAGTAAAGCGAAGGCGAAAATCAGCCCCAATGCCCAAATCACCAGCAACGCAATCATCGATAACGGGCCGAAATATCCTAGAACCGTTTCGCGCCGCGTCTGGGATTTGACGTGACTCGCCAACTTCGCGTACGGGCGCCAGGTGTTGCGGTAGAACAGGATCGTGATCCGAAAATGACGTTGAACCCGCCGCGGCAGCACCACGGTCTCGAACGCGTCCAGCAAAACCGCCAGAACAATCGCTAATCCGGCAATGATGGCCAGGATGTGCATGACGATGTGATGAAGTGAGTTGGGGAATGGTAGCAGATTTACTGCGGACTTCGAGGGAGGGCGGCTATCCCGCTTGCGGCAAGCCAACGGCCTCAAAATCTTCTTCGCCGGAAATCCAACCGTCCTGGCCGTCGATCTTAACGTGAAGCCACATCTTGGTCATGTCCTGCACGCCGAAACCGATGTGATTGGGATCCGAGCTCCACGACATAGGAACTTCAGCTTCGATGTATTCAATCGTTGAATCTGGCTTGACCACGAGGTGTTTCGCAGTAAAACCGTCGTCCGGCTCTGGAAACAATCGGACGAAGGTCATCTCTGCGGTGCGTACGCGGTCCGCCTGCACCTTATAGCGGCAAGCAGAAACTGGTCCCTTTGAACCTGTTCGGGAACAGGTCCATGCCGGACGCAGTGCGCCTTGCATCCAGTCGATGAGCACGCTGTAGGTGATATTGAAATTTCCCGTCCACACGCGAAAGTTCAATACGTCACGCGTGACCGTCTGGAGCTGTTGCCCGCGAATCATTGCCGTAGGCTGATAAGAGTCGACGGCTTCTCCGAGAAACTCGCCCTCTGCAGACATAGGCGGGCCCATCGCCGTGAGTTTGTTGTTCAATAACCCGTAGACTTGCACCCACCATCCTCCGTTTGGTGTCGACGGTTCTCCAGCGCCTGAGAGCAGTAGCCCGCGTCCCAGGGTGGTCTTCAATTCGCTAGCGCTGACGTCTTCCGTGTCGTCAAATGCGCCGTTCTGCACGTGCGCCGGAGGATTTTGCTGATGAACGATTGCCTTCCCGTCGGCGTCGCGCAATTCCCACCAATCGACCGTGGACTCATCCGCGGATTTCGCTCCTTCTATTTTTAGGACGTGCTTTACGAATGTGAATGTTTGATCGCCAACGTGAAACGGGCCTTGAGTCACATCGGAGGCGATCAGGGTTGAAGGCGGTTGTGCAGGACCAGCTGCGCTAGCGACCGGAACTTGGGTTGCGACTTGTTCTAATCGGGCGGGCGCGACGGTGACCAAAGCGGAAGCCGGCACTGCTGCATGAGGCGGAGGCGATGCCACGCGGGTAACTGGCTGCGTCTGCCGGGAACACGCCGGTAACATCATGCTCAATAGCAACGCAATACATGCGCCGGGATGCTTCACCGTTGAATTCTCGGCGAGGTGGGTGTGCCTTACAAGATGACGAAAGTTTATGCGGGCGCGGAAGGACGAAATGATGGCGAGCTCGTGGTCGCACCGGGCAGAAACCAACCTGTCCCAGTACGGCCACGTGTTCTCGCTTTTACTGCTGCCGCAGTGCGAACGTTCCGGTTGGAATGTTAAAAGTTGTAGCGCCGTCACCCATGCCGACCTGACAAGTGTCAGGCGGATACGTGCATACTGTGCCGTTGCCCTGGCATCCACCGCCCCAGAACATGTAGCCCAGCATTCCTGATGACGTTCCCGCACCCGACGCAGGAATCGTGGACACAAAGTTGAATCCGGTTTCCTGGTCCGAGCTGGCGAAAGGTCCAATGCAATTCGGGCTCGGACTATTGCCGACTGCCCACAAGCTTCCGGTCAGCTTCGCAGGCGCGACCGGCGGAACGCTACTGTCTCCCTGCACGTGTTGCTGCCAACCGGTTTCGAGTGTGGAAACGGTGGTATTTTGCGACGCCACCATGGCATTCGCGTAGTCAAGCACCGGATTGCTAGTGGTGAGCCAATTTGTGGCTGCGTAATTGGCCAGGGAAGTCAGATATGTATCGCCGTCGCCGAGATCGATGGTAAGCCGAGCGGCATAATTTGCCCCGCTTGCGTCGTAAGGGATGACCTTGCGATAGGCAGTTACGAATTGTTGAAGTCCGGTGAGATTCGGATTGCTGCTCTTTTCGTAGTCGATCTCCATGCCAACGTTGAATTGTTTAGCCGCGTTCGCCGCATTTGTTCCCAGCTGCGTGGGATTGCTGGATAACGCCTTGTCCCAATCTTTTGTATAGCTCGCCCCGCCGATCGAGAACATCACGCGAACTCCGCGACTCTGGAAATAACTGACCACGGCTGTCGTCATTCCCACCGGAATCCCGTTTACATCTCCAGAATCGTTGGTGAGGTTCATCAGCTTAACCGGATTGACAAAGCTCAGCACCACCACGTTTACCGACGGATGGTAACTGTTGTCCATGTTGCGGTCGATGATCCAGTGATTGTCGGTATCGAACGTAGTCATGTTCGGAACCGATGCCCAACTGCAGGCGTCGGTATAGCAATGCCATAAGCCATAAACCTGCATTTGATATTGGGCGTGCGCGGAGGTGGTTATCGCGATTAATGTTCCGAGAACCAAAAGGGAGGATATTTTCGCTCGCATGAGATTTGTTTCTCCTGATTGAATTGTGACGAGTGACGAGATCTGCTATACAGCCAAGGGCCCACGGTTTGTGTGCTCCGCAGGCCCCCGCGCCTCGGAAACTCGAAATTAAGGCGTGCCGGTTGGCGCGCCCGCAATCTGCCAGGCAAAGGCAAGGAACGACGACGCGGTCAGATCGATGGCCGGTTCGACTGTCGAATAAGACTGCACGTTGTCCTTGAACACGGCGCCGCTGCCGTTGAATTGTGCGAATGTATCGACGCCATTTGGTGGACAGGCCACCATGTTGGTGAGGCTGCCTTTCGTCGCAATCGAGTTCGGCCCTTCAACCGCGGCACCCGAAAGAAACGGCGGGCCGTTCGGCGGCACGGGAACAAGGTTCGTGACTTGATGTTGCATGCACAGCGGGAACGTGCTGCCATCATTCACGATCAGCGAAGCGCCCCAGGCATTGGCGCCCAGAATATTTGCCAGCTGCCGGTTCGCATACGCAGCCGGCGAGGTGCTGTTGTTGAGCGCCGGACCGTTCAAGTAGCTGTACTCCGCCGCCATAACTGCCAGGCCGCCGCCGTGCGAAGTGGTGTCGTAAGTGGCCCAAGGAAAGCCAAAACCGAACGCATCTTTCGCGCTTTGGGCGATGGCCTTATTGAGTTGCTTCTGCAAGTCGGCAAGCAGCGCCGCCTGCGTAGTCGCCAGCCCGCTCGGATTACCTGCCAAAGTGATCGCGCGGTAAAGCTCGAAGTGCGCCAACCCGCTTACGTCGTAGAGATTCAATGTGTCCGCGGCATCATTAGGTCCGGTAATGTATGCATTCGCCCATGTCGCGGCTTGTTGCAGATAGTATGACGCAGGGTGAAGATTGATCGGGCAACTGCTGCCGCACCCCTGAACTGCAAAATAAAGTTCAGTGGCGCCCAGTTCGAGGTCGTCTCGCCATTCGGTCTCAGGATAAAAACTAAATGGCGCCGCTGTAACCAGAGTGCCAGGCGCCGTATTTGCCAGATCAAAAATGTGCTCGGCGGATGACAGGCACTGGTTTGCATACGCGGGACTGGTGGTCTGATATTCGTGGTAGCAAAGTGCGAAATCCGCAGCCAGGCGGCCAGCGAGGTTAGGACTGATCAGCGCGCCCGCTTGTATCTGACCCGAGGAATTTAGCGCGGCAGGATTGACGAATACTGGCCGATGGCAAATGTATCGATAAATGCTCGAGCAGCCGTTATATGTGTCGTCCACCTGCGGCAACCGCCAGATGTCGTGGTCGCTGATGGTTTTGCCGTTGCCATTGCCAATCGCAACCTGGTAATAAAGAATCTTGTTAGTGTCGTCCCACATATTCTGCAGCCAGTCGAGCCCGAACTTGGCTTCGTCTGTAAAATGCAGGCTGTTCTGGGTCACTCCAGCGGCGCCCATCTGATTCGGAAAGTCACGAATGCCCACCAGCATCATCGCCATCAGGTAGCTGTGGGTCTGAACGAACTTCATGTAATCGCCTGCGTCCCACCAGCCGCCCATGGCGTCGAGTGTCACCGACGCCCCGTTGAATGTGGCTGGGGTTAGATCTCCGGAGAAGCGGCCACTGCTGTTCATATTTGGCGTGACGTAAGCCGTTGCGCTCTGATCGTTCAAATGTCCGGCAGCGGTGCGCAACGGGGTTGCGACAAAGTTCTGGCCGTCCCGTTCGTTCTGGTAAAAGTAGAGGCTGTTATCAAGAGCGCTGGTATAGACATTGGTGGCTGAATCGATTTTGAAGCTGGGCGATGAAGCGGCAATCGATCCGCTCACGCTGATGGTATAAGTTCCGGCGGTAGTGAACGTGTCGAAGTCGAGGGCATAGATATCGGGATATGTGGTGCTCCACGAGCCCAGGCTCGAGCCCATTGCTGCTGGACCAAACACCGTCGATCCGCTCGAGTTCTTAACCGAAAAGGTCGCTCCAGTTTCGGCAGCCGATGCCATCAGGTAAGCGCGCTTCGATCCGCCGGATGTGTACCCAACCTGGTTGACGCGCACGAATGCGCTCTGAGCGGACGCTATCAAAGAAAAGAAGAAAAGGGACACCGTAGCTCCCAAAAGGTGGTTGCGGTACGAAAAACGGCTTGCGCAGGAAAGCATCGAGGCCTCCTATTGAAAGGTTTTAATAAATCGCATGAATCCTGCTCTCCCTGCGTCCACCTGTCAATGGGAAAGTTACTGTATTTTCGCTAAGTCGCCTGAGGAAATCGGCGTTGGATGCACGCTATGGCGGCGCCAGAATGCCAGCCAACCGAATCGTCCGCGAAGTTTCGTCCGCAACAAAGAAAGCGTCAGCATGGCAAGGAAGATGGCCAGCAAGCCTTCGGACGCACCTAAAACATTCTGGCTGCGGTGCGGGAGGATTGCGAACTTTCCGTAGACCAGTTCGATGTGCACCCAGTAAACCAGCAACGAGGTCTTGCCCAGCTGAATCATTGGACTGAAGCCCCGCTCCCCCGGTCCCCATCGGCACCAGGCATAGGCGGCGGCCGTCATTAGCAGAAGCATCCCCAGTCGAATGATGAAAAAGCTTGGACTGGTGCGCCAGTAGTCGTACACGGGATAAATTTTTAGCCCGAGCGAGTCCAGAAATTTCGAAGTGAAGACTAAAAGAATTCCGCCTGCGGCGATGGCTAAGAATGCATATGCGCCGATCTTTTTGGCGCGAGGAGTCGTCAGTAGAAATCCCAGGGCTAGGCCGGCGAAGGCAAATGCCGCCCATGGAAAGATCGGGAACAGACCCGACTGCGGTTGACCGAGATTGTGAACGCCGTCGATGTAGGTCTCGAGTTCCCACGGTAGGAAACGCGGTCGCCATGTCGCCCAGACAAGCGGGGTGAGCGCGGAAATTGCGGCGACCACAACCACGGCTGAACCCACCAAGCTCGCGATGTTCCCCGGACGTGAAGGTCCGGGGCCAGGCTTCTCGAGGACAGCCAGTACCATCCAGCACATCCCGCCCATCAGCACGAGCGACACACCGATGGTGTTGAGTATGTCGACACGAAACAAATCGCTCCACGGCGCCCACCCGAGAGCGATGGCGTACTCCTGTAACCGAAAGAGCAAGCCAAGCGCGAAGATTTCCGCCCCGCGCCTAATTGTTGTTTTCGCGATTTGATTAGCGGAGAAATTTTTCTGCCGGAGCTTTTCAATCACAATTGCAAACGAGATTCCGGCGAGAAACAAAAACAGCGGCGCGGGAAACGTTCCGCCCAGCTGCGACCATGTGTAAACTTTCGAATCGCGCGCCTGTCCGCCCAGCCAGGCGTCATAACAGTGAGTTTGGAACATGAGCAGGCAAGCCAGTCCGCGCAGCCAATCGATATAAGCCATACGGGATGACGAAGCAGAGTTCACCACGGGCAGTATAAGACGAGAGGATGCAGCTTGACGGCTAGACTTTCTCAACTGAAATTTAATTGGATTATGGAGAGACGGGCGCCTCGCCCGTCCTGCAAACGCTACGCCGCTGCTGCTTGGGGCTTTTGTTCCGGCTCGCCGGCCTTGCGCACCAGGTACTTGCCCGGGCCGGTAAGGAACCTGGCCAACAACCCCGCAACTCTCTCGAGCAGGACCCGCTCATCCGCGCCAAACGCATTCTCCCTATTGCTCTCTACATTCAAAAAACCAATTTCGCGCCCGGCGATTTTCATGGTGACAATGACTTTTTTGCGGGTTCCCGAGGCCTCGAATTGCGCGGGATGTGCATTGGGTAGCAGAGGCATGGCCAGCTGTTTTTCTAAGGTCAAATAAATTCCAACCCAACCGTAATGACGCCCTTCGGCCAGCAAGCCGGCAACTTTCTCCAGCGGAGAATCGTGAAATGACGGACGATTTTCTGCCAGCAACTGCTCGACATCTGCCAGCAGGTCTCGAGTTGATCGGAAGGGTTTCACAAGCGGACTCGCCGGAAGGAGCTTGTAGTCTAATTGCCAGTCGAAGCGGCGGTCAATTGTGCTGGTCGCGCTTTTGCAGCTTCTCGGTTTCGTCAGGCACCTCCGGTGATTTTTTCGGCGTAGAAGTTTCCGGCTTAATCACCGACATATTCGCCGGGGCGTCGGGATGCATCCCGAAATCCCAAACAAAGCTGTTCATGCCTTCTTTTCCCAGCAACTCCGCAATGGCGTATTCGCCTGGCTGCAGCGGAGCCTTAGGCGTGAGCTTGATCCATCCAGCGCCAAGTTGCTCAGCATCGGCGGGAACCACTTGCTCTTCCTGACTGGCTTTTCCGTAAATGGCAATCTTGATTGCGCCCACGATTCGTCTATCGCCCTTGACCTGCGCCTGCACAATGCGAAACCGGTCCCAGGGAAGTTCCGCCACCGGCTTCTTCCCCTTTTTTTCCTCAGTCTGATCGTCCTCAGTGCTGGCGTCGAGATTAATGTAGATGGTCGGCAACGCGGCATGGACTTGCAGATTAGATCTCGGGCCGGGAAGTTCTATAGTACGTTTCGAGCCACCCACGGGATTGATGACCCCGCGCAATACATTGTGACCGTTGTGCCGATTGACTTCACCCCCAGTTTGGTCGAGAGGAATTAATTGCGGTTCAGTCAGGTAAGTATCAAGCGCATAAACCCCGCCATCTTCCGGAAGGCGTAACCCGGGTGCGACATGCGGCGATTTCGATTCGTCCTCGGCGCGCTGGGCTTCGAGTTCCTTTTCCAGTTGAATCGCTTCCGGCGACATCTTTCCCGCGACGCGGTCCTTTTCGTATTGATTGGTGGCATTCCAGTCCACCAAAGAATTGGGAACGTCCTCCCACTCATTGCGCTCGGCGCTGAAATAATGCACCCGGTCGCCTTGAACTTCCCACTTGGTTGCGTCCTGGTAGGATCCGTCTTTCAGGATGAGCCGCTTGCTCGCAGTCTGAGCGCGGCAAGGAACTACCAACATCGTTAGGGCCGCCAAAGTGGTAAGCAGGCCTAGAGACAGAAAAAAGTAAAATCGAGCACGCATCGCGATGCTTTGCTTAGTGTAACCCCGAACTCGGATTGAGTTGCCGAGGGTTGCTATGCTTGGGCGGCCTTCGAGTTTGAATCATCGCTCAGCGGCTGAGCTGCAACCATTCTGGGCTTGCGAGAACGACGGAGGTCTCGGCCTGGCGTTCAGGGATGCTCCAATATTTCCTGAGGAGACGGTCTTTCTCGACCGAACTGACCATCTGAAAGCCATGTTTTTCGTAGAAGCGAATCGCCCAAGCCGCATCAGCCCAGGTTCCAATCAGAAGTGGGGACTTCGCCAGCTTGCGTAAATGCGAGAGCAACTGCTCACCGATGCCCTGCCTCTGCCTGGACGTGCGAACGTAGGCATGGCGGATCAGGGTCACTTCGCCCAAATCCTGAATTCCCATCACCCCGGTCAACTCTTCGGCAACTTCATATCCCCAGAACACCACGCCCTCGCTGATTTCATGTTGCAGTTGTTCCCTCGACATATAGGGTTCTTGCCATCGATCTTCAGGAATGGCGCCCTTATAGGCACCCGCACCTTCGTTGATGATGGTCCAAATCAGCTCAAAATCCTGATGGTTGCACGGGCGAATCATAATACCTTCCGTAGTTTACGTGCAGATTAGGCGGCTCATTATAGCGTGTAGAAAAATTGACATTTCCTGAAAGACACCTTTCTGTCATAATTGATCGTGCACCCCACGCTGCACAACTTTCCAACACAATTTAGAGCGAGGCAACGATGTCGGCAAAGTACATCTTTGTAACCGGCGGTGTAGTGTCTTCATTGGGCAAGGGATTGGCAGCGGCTTCCATCGGGTGTTTGTTGGAGAGCCGTGGACTAAAAGTCAACTTAATGAAGTTCGATCCGTACCTGAACGTCGATCCGGGGACCATGTCGCCGTTTCAGCACGGCGAAGTTTTTGTTACCGACGACGGCGCCGAAACCGACCTCGACCTCGGCCACTACGAGCGTTTCACTCATGCCCGCCTGTCTCGCGACAATAATTGGACCACCGGCCGCATTTACGAGCAGATCATCGCCAAAGAGCGGCGCGGCGATTATCTCGGCAAGACGGTCCAGGTCATTCCCCACGTGACTAATGAAATTAAGGCGGCGATGAAGAAAGTCGCGCAGGAAGTCGACGTTGCGATTGTTGAAATTGGCGGTACCGTCGGCGATATTGAATCCTTGCCGTTCATGGAAGCCATCCGTCAGATGCGCCAGGAGCTAGGCCGCGAGAACACGCTGTTTATGCACGTTACGCTGGTTCCATTTATTGCCGCGGCACAGGAATTAAAAACCAAGCCGACCCAGCACTCTGTTAAGGAACTACTTAGCATCGGAATTCAGCCGGACATTCTGCTTTGCCGCACCGACCGCTTCCTTTCGAAAGACATCAAGTCCAAAATTGCGCTCTTCTGCAACGTAGAAGAAGGTGCGGTGATTACCGCGAAAGACGTCGCATCCATTTATGAGGTGCCACTGGTGTTCTCCCACGAGGGGGTAGACACCCTGGTGCTGAAATACTTGCACCTTGAATCTAAAGAACGCGACGTTAAGCAATGGGAAGAGCTGGTGCACCGGGTTTATAACCCTAAAGCTGACGTGAACATTGCGATTGTCGGCAAATATGTCGAGTACGAAGACTCTTACAAATCTTTGAAAGAGGCACTTGTCCATGGAGCTCTCGCGCACAATTTGAAATTACACGTAAGCTGGATCGAAGCGGAAGGCATGGAAGCCGGCCAGCGTGCTTGTGCGGAGCAGTTGCAGGATTACGACGGGATCCTCGTCCCTGGCGGCTTCGGCAAGCGCGGCATTGAAGGCATGCTGCAGGCGATCCGTTACGCGCGTGAACAGAAGGTGCCATATTTCGGGATCTGTCTGGGAATGCAGACTGCATGCGTAGAATTCGCGCGCAACGTTTGCGGATTGGCCGAAGCCAATTCGAGCGAGTTCGATCCTGCTACCCCGCACCGTGTGATTTACAAACTGCGTGAGTTGCGAGGCGTAGAGGAACTCGGCGGAACCATGCGATTGGGAGCTTGGCCCTGCAAGATCGAACAGGGAACGTTGGCTCACAAAATTTATGGGCAAACCGAAATCAGCGAACGCCACCGTCATCGTTACGAATTCAATCGTGAATATGAAGGGCCGCTGACGGCCGCGGGCCTGCGTATCTCCGGTTCAACCCCCGACGGCACTTACGTCGAGATGATCGAACTGCCCGATCATCCGCATTTCATCGGTTGTCAGTTCCATCCCGAATTCAAATCGAAGCCGCTCGAGCCGCATCCGTTGTTCAAGTCATTCGTCGGCGCGGCGCACGAGCATGGCCGCGAGCGCGAAGCCAAAAAGCAGGCTGCCGAGTTGGAGATGTTTCATCGGCCAGTGAAAGTGGCGGCCAGATAACGGCTTAACCACAGAGGGCACAGAGTTACACAGAGGAAAACCACAGAGGCCTCTGTGCTGTTTTCTCTGTGTAACTCTGTGCCCTCTGTGGTGTGATTTTGCTTTTGCACATGACGGTTTCATTCCAAATCGACGGCATCCACATCGGTTTCGGCAATTTATTTCTCATCGCTGGACCCTGCGTCATTGAGAGCGAGAAGCATGCGCTCTTCATGGCCGAAGTCATTAAAGGCGTAACCCGGTCGCTTAACGTACCGTTTATTTTTAAGGCTTCATACGACAAAGCCAATCGTACTTCGATTCGCAGCTTCCGCGGCCCGGGCATCGCCGAAGGTCTTCGCATTCTGAAAAAAGTAAAAGATGAAGTTCACGTGCCGGTGCTCACCGATGTGCACGAAACGGCCGATGTTCCGAGAGTAGCCGAAGTCGTCGATGTATTGCAGATCCCCGCCTTCCTGTGCCGGCAGACGGATCTCGTGGTCGCCGCCGCCATGACCGAGCGCGCTGTCAACATTAAGAAGGGCCAGTTCGTTTCGCCCTGGGACATGAAGCACATCGTCGAAAAATGCCGCTCGGCCGGAAACGATCGCGTGTTCGTGACCGAGCGCGGATCGAGCTTCGGCTACAACAATCTCGTGGTGGACATGCGTTCGCTCGCCATCATGCGCAAGTTCGCGCCCGTGGTCTTCGACGCCACCCATTCGGTGCAGTTGCCGTCCGCCTCGGGCGACGGTGATCACGCCGTAAGCGGCGGCCAGCCTGAATTCATTCCGTTGTTATCGCGGGCCGCGGTTGCAGCCGGCGTGGATGGCGTTTTTATGGAAGTGCACGACAATCCCGCAGAAGCCAAATCCGACGGCGCTAACGCGCTTCACTCGACTAAGCTCCGCGGCCTGTTGAAGGAATTACTCGCGGTTCACCGGGCAGTTCCCGATGCACATGCCAACCCGTAGTCATATTGGAATGTTGACCCGATGGATTCCGGAATTGCGCTGAAGTGGGGTGTTATCATGAATTTGCCGCGATCAAAATGGGCGCTTAACTCAGCGGTAGAGTGCCATCCTCACACGGTGGAAGTCATAGGTTCGAATCCTATAGCGCCCACCATCTCTCAACGACATGCCCCGTCGCCATATCCGGTCGGTATTCCGACGGAGAAAGTTTGCCCGCTTTTATTCCGCAGCGCATGTTAGGTTTCGAAAAAGCCAAACCCCCAAAGCGCGAAAATTCGGGGCCGGGGCAACCCCTTCGTTCTGGCCCTGAATCGCGCTAAGTGAGCTGTTCTAGTCTCGATCGAGATCTAGGGAAATTTCAAACGAAAGCGCAGCCGCCGTCGGGCGTGTTGACCAAAAAGCGAGCTAGGCGGGCATCTGAATACCCGCCCGGACTGAAGCCGTGAGTGAACTTCGGCTGGCTTGGTCCTCCAACCAGCCAAAATCGGACTCAAACCGCGCTGGGCCCGCGAACGAAGTGCAGCACCAGGGAGATCAGCGCCACAATCAGCAGAATGTGGATCAATCCACCGGCCACGTGAAACACCCCAAAGCCTAAAATCCAACCCACCAACAGAATTACGAACAAAATTGTGAAGATACTCATAATTTGAGCTCCTTTTTAAATAATTCTCTCGCTACGTAAGCATGCATTCGATGGCCCTATACTGACCCGAGATGCACTCCTAGAAGGCTCTGCACGAAGTTAGTGGGATGACTACAGAGAGCTCGGAGCGAAACTGAGCATGAAGGGAGTGTCTGATACTCGAATCCTTTATAGACGCAGTCGCAAATGTAGCGGAAACTGATTGCCGGAGGAGCGCGAGCTAGGTTTTCAAGAAAGGCAACTGTTAGTAGTGGTAAAGGACCCAGACCAGGAACGGGAGCGAGCCGGCTTGTGCGCAGATTGTCGGCACATGCGGCTGATCAAGTCAGATCGCGGAGCTACGTTCTACCTGTGTGAGCGTTCGGCGTCGGACAAAAGCTTCCCAAAATATCCCCGGTTGCCAGTGATTCAGTGCAGAGGATACGAACTCGAACACGCTGATGGGCCTGAAGACTGACTAAATCGGCGATCCGTGATCGAGACAGTCTTGCGCTGAACCGTGGGAATCAAGCCGAAGAGCGCCGCTCTCATCTGAGCAAAAAGCCTTCGTACCGGTGCTGTTGAGGGAGACAGGAATTGCAGTCACTTGAAATCTTGTGACCGGCGCACCGGTGGACTCGACGGTACAATTTTGCAATGCAAAAGCGTAACCATATTTTTGCCCGCTCAATAAAGCGGAATCGGTCAGACCAGCGGAGTTCAAGTCTGCTAGATTGCAAGTAAATCCTTCGGCTGGGTGTTGTGCCGCGTAGGCCCTCTCTGCGGTTGCGACCATGCGAACCGAATGCGCGGCCGAGGCTTCATTTGCGGCAATCTTTGCCCGCAGCAGATTGGGGATGGCGATGGCCGCAATGATCAGAATGAATGGAATCGCTACGATGCCCAGGTAGCCGAGCACCAGACCCGCAATAGCCAAACCTTTCCCTGAAATCTGACCGGCGCTTTTTTTGATTTGCGAAAGCGAAATATGCCCCAGGACAATTGCGATGACGGACAGAGGAAAGACATTCACAATTCCACAAACTAAGCTGGCGATCGCCATACCGCTGGTTTTTTGTTGCGCAGGGGGCACACCGGGGATCGGGACTGCCGTCGGCGCCAATTGGCCAGGTTGGATTGCGTTACCGCAGTTTGAACAAAATTGGGCGAGGCCTGTGACAGTCGCGCCGCATCGAGAACAGTTCAAGGATATCTCCCGCGCCGATCACCGTTCCGGCGATAAATTGGACGCAACCATACTCTGCCCGCTCGGTTGCGTCAATTAAAAATTTGGATTATTCCTGGGGCTTGGCGGGAGCCTCGAGACCTAATTCCTTCATTACCATTTGCAGGTCTTTCCAAGTCTCTTTTTTCTGGCGGGGATCGCGCAGTAGAAACGCCGGATGATAAGTGACGGCCAGTTTGGTGCCACGGAAATCGTACCAGCGGCCGCGCAATTCAGACATGGGAGCGTTGATCGCCAGCAAAGTCTTGGCAGCCACGGCTCCAAGGGCCACGATCGCCCGCGGAGCGACGGTTTGAATCTGGCGCATGAGAAACGGAGAGCAGGTTTCGCACTCGTCGCGCTCCGGGGTCCGATTGCCCGGCGGGCGGCACTTGATAATGTTCGCGATATAAACTTCTTCGCGGCTCAGACCCATCGCCTTAATCATGTTGGTCAGCAATTGACCGGCGCGGCCAACGAAGGGTTCGCCCCTTTCATCTTCATCAGCGCCCGGGGCTTCACCGATGAACATCAAATCAGCACGGGGATTGCCCACGCCGAAAACAATTTGCTTGCGTCCCTGCTTGTGCAGGCGGCAACGGGTGCAGTCGCCGATGTCTTCGCGTATCTGGCGAAGTGCGGTAACCGGATCGGATGAAGCAGCCAGTTCCACTGGCTTCGCTAGGGGTGATGTGGCGCGGGCGCCCTCGCCCGCGACCTCAGGTGCAGCGGCGACTGCTTGAACCGGTTGACGGTAGAAATCGTATATCCCGAGATCGTTGTAGTAGCGAACGCGGTCAGAAATGGCGCGGCGAAGTTGCGGATCGAGAGGAGGCATTTCGGAATTGTAAACGGTGAGAAGTTGTAGATTTTTGCAAAACAAAGGCACTAACCACAAAGGACACGAAGGTGCACGAAGGAAAATCCGCTTAATCTGAGATAAGAGGAGCTAGGAGCTCATAGCCAAATGTTTCTTTTTCATCCCCACCACGCAATCCAACACCCTCTGCGCCACTTCCCATTTGGTGGTTTCGGGGACGGGAATCGTTTCTGCCGCGGTGATGATGGTAACGGCGTTGCGGTCGGAATCGAAGCCGACGCCTTCGCGCGAGACGTCGTTGACAACGATTGCGTCGAGAGATTTTATCCGCAGTTTTTTGCGCGCATTTTCCAGCACGTTTTCGGTTTCCGCGGCGAAGCCAATTATTAGTTGTGATTTTTTGTGCCGCGAAATTTCGGCAAGAATGTCCGGAGCGGGTTCGAGATCCAAAGTCATGGGACCGCCACGTTTTAGCTTTTGCTCGGCAGGATTCGCGATGGTGTAGTCGGCGACCGCGGCGGTTTTGATAACAATGGATGATTCAGGTAAAAGGCGAATCACGGCATCGAGCATTTGTTGCGCAGACTCGACTGAAGCCACTTCTGCGGCCGATGGCGGTTTCAATGATGTAGGCCCAGTCACCAGCAAGACCCGCGCACCACGTCGCAAGGCTGCTTCCGCCAATGCGTATCCCATGCGCCCGCTGGATCGATTAGTGAGATAACGGACTGGGTCGATCTTTTCGCGCGTGGGTCCGGCGGTGATCAAAACAGTTTCGCCGCTCAAGTCCTGCGCAGCGCCAAGCGCTTCCATGGCGGCGGCGACGACCGCTTCGTTTTCCGCTAAGCGACCAGGACCGGTCATGCCGCACGCAAGATAACCGCTGCCAGGTTCGACAATCTTTACGCCGCGTTTGCGAAGTGTCCCAAGATTTTGCTGTGTCGCCGGATGCTCCCACATGTTCACGTTCATCGCAGGCGCGACGACAACCGGCGCGGTAGTCGCGAGATAAAGCGTGGTCAGAAAATCGTTGGCGATTCCCTGCGCGAATTTTGCGAGAAGATCGGCGGTAGCGGGAGCAACGACTAAGGCATCGATCGACTGCGCAACCGCAATGTGCTCGATGGCAGAATCGATGTTTGGTTCTGCGCCGGCATCGCGATTGAACATGCCGGTAATAACTTTTTCTCCGGAGAGCGCTGCGAAGGTAAGAGGACGAACGAACTCCTGAGCGGAGTCGGTCATTATGACCTGAACACGAATGCCGCGGTCCTGCAGCAGGCGGACGATCTCTGCGGCTTTGTACGCTGCGATACCGCCGCAAACTCCCAGTGCAACTTTCATCTATCCTCTAGGCTCAGCCCTAGCTTCCAGCAAACCACGCTGCGCTTGCGAGAAATAGCAGCTACAAACTAGCACCAAGGTAACAACTAATTCTCCTGGCCAATGGCCTTGTCGAGCATTTCGGAGGCGACATCGACCGGCGAGGCGGGTATTTCTGGAACGACCCACTTCACTTTGCCAGCCTTGATCTCGTCCTGCGCGATTCTGCAGGGCTTGCGCGAAATTGTCTCGATGACCGGAGGCGCGCCACCCTGAAGCTGTCGCGCGCGCCGCGCTGCTACCAGGATGTATCGATAATTGCTGTCGAACCCGTCAATCAACTTCATGGAATTCCCCCTGCGTTTACTTCACACCGGCTGCGGTTTTACCGAACGACTGCAAAATCGGTTGCAGACGCTGGCGAACGTTTTCCAGGCGGTACTTCTCTGCAGTGGCGCTTAACCCTGCGTCCGTACGGCCCTGGCGCTTGAGCCGTTGCGACAACAGAATCGCCTTCAGCGCATCCACGGACTCCGCCAGGCGGTCGTTCACCAAAATATAGTCGTATTTATCGTAATTCTCAATCTCACGACTTGCCGTTTCCAGCCTGCGCTGGATCTTTTCTTCCGAATCCTGTCCGCGCTCGCGCAACCGCTTCTCGAGTTCGATGCGATTCGGCGGAAGAATGAAAATGCTCACCGCATCCGGAATCTTATGCTTGATCTGCGCCGCTCCCTGCACGTCGATGTCGAGCAATAGATCACATCCTTGTTCTTCGGCCTGCTGAAGAAAGCGGAGCGCAGTACCGTAATAGTCGGTTTCGAAAACTGTCGCGTACTCCAGAAACTCCTGGTTGCGAATCATCTCTTCAAATTGCTTGCGCGAGATGAAGAAATACTCGCGCCCATTCTGTTCATGGCCCCGCTCTTTGCGCGTAGTGTAGGAGATGGAAAACGACAGGTTCGGAACCGTCTGGCGAATTTCATTTACCAGTGTAGATTTGCCTGAGCCCGACGGCGCGGAGATGATAAAGACATTGGTCATTATTCGATGTTCTGCACCTGTTCGCGCGCCTTTTCGATGTCCGACTTCATGACCAGTCCCGCTTCGGTAATTCGCACTGCATCCCCCGACAGGCCGGAAGTTTTCGACATTAATGTGTTGGCTTCGCGATTCATCTCTTGCAACAGGAAGTCGAGCTTCTTGCCCGCTTCCCCTTCCGCCTCAAGCAGTCCGAGGAAATGCTCTACGTGATTTTCCAGACGCACCAACTCTTCCTGGATGTCGCTGCGATCGGCCAGCACCGCCGCTTCCTGAAGAATGCGGTCGGGATCGATGGCGGAGCCCAACCACTCCTGCATACGTGATTTTAGTCGTTCGGCGTAGTTTTTGAGTACCGCCTCGCGGTGCTTGCGTACCTCGGTGCACGCCGATTTGAGGCTGGCCATTCGTTCGCGAAGCTCTCGCTCCATGCCGCGCCCTTCTTCCTCGCGCATGCGATTCAGTTGAACCAGCACGTGCTCGACGGCCGACAAAACCGCAGGGGTGAGTTCTTCTTCTGCAGGTGCAGCGGCACTATCAAGCGCGCCGGGGAGGCGCAGTACGGCGTTCAAGTCGGGCTCGGCGGCAATTCCTGATTCGGCGGCAGCGGTGCGAAACGCCTGCACATAGCCCGCGACCAGTTGTTTATTCAGCGCGAAGGGCGATTCGCCGCCCTGCTCGAACGAAAGGTTTACATCCACATGGCCGCGCGCCAGCTTCGTTTTCAAAATGCGGCGCAAGTTCATCTCGAGCGCGTCTGTGTTCGATGGCAGACGAAAATGAAGATCGAGAAAGCGGTGATTCACAGACTTAATGGAAATGTTGAACGCAGAGCCGCCGTTCACCTGGCCTTTAGCTTGCGCGAAACCGGTCATGGATCGTATAGGCATCAGATATTTCTCATTGTGATTGCGTGGCGTGGCGCGGAAGGTCGATATCGATGAACTGAAGATCATACAGCCGGCGATAGGTGCCTAGTTTCTGCATCAATTCTTCATGACTTCCAACATCGGCGATTGCGCCATTTTCTATCACCACGATGCGGTCGGCGCGCCGCACCGTTGAGAGCCTATGAGCGATTACAACAACAGTACGTCCGGACATGAGGTTTTGTAGCGCTGATTGGACCAGGGCTTCAGACTCGCTATCGAGCGCAGACGTGGCCTCGTCGAGAATGAGTATCGGAGCATTTTTCAGCAGCGCGCGCGCAATGGCGATGCGCTGTCGTTCGCCTCCCGAAAGCCGCACGCCCTTCTCCCCGATTACAGTTTCATATCCCGCGGGAAGCCTGCAAATGAAGTCATGCGCCAGGGCTGCGCGGGCTGCGGCTTCAACTGCGGTTTGCGATACGCTGGGCTGACCATAGGCAATGTTGTTGCGCAGGGTGTCGTTGAAAAGCACGGTTTCCTGCGTCACGACGCCGATTTGTGAACGTAACGAAGAAACAGTGACGTCGCGAACATCTCGGCCGTCAATCGCAATTCTGCCGGAAGTAACGTCGAAGAAGCGTGGAATAAGTGAAACCAGGGTGCTTTTACCGGCGCCACTGGAGCCGACCAGCGCCAGAATTTCACCCGCATTGACCTCAAGATCGATACTGCGCAAAACTTCGCGCTGCTGGCCCTCAGATTCATAATGGAATGAAACATCCTCAAAGCTGATCTTTTTGGAGAAGGGCGGCAATGCTGGAGCACCAGGCTTCTCTTGTACTTCGTCGCGAATATCCATGAATTTGAAAATTTGTGAGGAAGCGCCCAGCGCTTGCTGGAAGCTGTTATGAAAAAGCGCGAACTTGCGGACCGGATCGTAAAGTTTGAAAACAGCGATGATGAACGCGACGAAGATGCCGGGCGTCATCCGGCCGTGGACGATCTGCTGGCGGCCGAGCAACAGCAACAGCACGATGGCTATTGCGCCAAAAATATCCATCAACGGAGAGCTGATGGCGGCTGCAGCCACGGAACGTAGATTAGCGCGGAACAGGCGCTGGGCTGCGGCGCGGAAACGGGCGTATTCCCAACTCTCCATGCTGAAGGCCTTCACGATGCGGTTGCCAGTAATGCTCTCGTGAAGAATGTTCTGGATGTCGGCCAGTTTGTCCTGCCCGCGACGGGTGGTGTGGCGAACGCGGGTGCCGATCTTGCTGGCGGAAAAAATAATGAAAGGCACAAACAGCAGCAGCAGCCAGGCCAAGTTGCGGCCCAGAAGAATCACAACGCCCGCGATGAATAAGAACGTAAAGAACTGCTGCAGGAATTCCGCCAGAATGCTCGACATGGCAAACTGCACACGCTCAATGTCATTGACGATGGTTGAAACCAGAGTTCCGGTGGTGTGCTTTTGAAAAAACGCCGCCGAACGCCGCAGCACTGAGTTGTAGAGCGAATTCCGCAGGTCGGTGATCAGACCATAGCCAGCGTAATTGACCAGGTAGGTGCCGGCGTAATCGAATATTCCCTTCAAAATTGTAGATGCTACGAAAGCAAAAGCCACAATCGTCCAGGCATTATGAAAACGCGAAGGCACAAGCTGCTGCAGGTAAATAGTGTGATGGGTGCGCGGGATAGTGAAGAGCTGAATGTTCTCAGAGCCGGAAGACGGATTCAATACCCGATCAAGCACCGGCCCTACTAGCAGAACGCGGAAAGCATCGAGGAATCCCACGCCGGCGAGTAAAACGACGGACGGAATGAATTGCCACGAATAAGGCGCCAGGTAACGCAAAAGTCGCGTCAGTTGGCGCATGCAGTGCTCCGGAACCGGTCAGGCAGTAATAACGACAGCTTGCGGTCGGCCTTCACCTGAAGCCAGTACCCGCTTCTGTCCGATAAGATGGGCATCGAAGGCAAGGTCTTATTCTACTTGAGAGCACGCGGACTAACAGAGACATCTCAGATACTTGGGTGCGGGGAATGCGTGGTTAAGAAAGTTTGCAATCCTACGTTCCGCTCCAGCCATCTAAGCCACGCAGATACCTCTAACAGGAGCACCCGATGAAATACCGCCAGCTTGGCCGTCGTGACGGCCTCAAAGTTTCCGCCCTCGGATTGGGTTGCATGGGGATGTCAGAGTTCTACGGTGCCGGCGACGATAACGAATCGATTGCCACCATCCACCGCGCGATTGAGCTGGGAATCAATTTCCTCGACACCGCCGATGCTTACGGCCCTTACAAGAACGAAGAATTGGTCGGCAAAGCTATCCGCGGGAAGCGTGACCAGCTGATTATCGCGACCAAGTTTGGTATCGTTCGCGATCCCGCTAATCCCCAGGCGCGTGGCGTCAGTGGCAAGCCCGATTACATTCGCAACGCTTGCGAAGGAAGCTTAAAGCGGCTGGGAACTGACTACATCGATCTCTATTACCAGCACCGCGTTGACCGCGACACTCCGATTGAGGAGACGGTGGGAGCGATGGCCGAGCTGGTGAAGCAAGGGAAAGTCCGGCACATCGGGCTGTCGGAGGCCAGCCCGAAAACCTTGAGACGCGCTGCCAAAGTACACCCTATCACTGCTCTGCAATCCGAATATTCGTTGTGGACCCGCGATCACGAAGACCGGGTTTTGCCCATGTGCCGCGAACTCGGCATAGGATTCGTAGCATATAGCCCTCTTGGTCGCGGATTTCTCACCGGCCAGGTTAAACGCTTCGAAGACTTTGCACCCGATGACCATCGGCGCAATTCACCGCGATTTCAAGGTGAGAATTTCCAGAAAAATCTCGACCTGGTAAAAAAAGTGGAAGACCTGGCGCGCCAGAAGAAATGCACATCGTCACAACTGGCCCTGGCCTGGGTGCTGGCGCAAGGCGAAGACATCGTCCCCATCCCCGGTACAAAGCGCGTGAAATATCTGGAAGAGAATGTTGGCGCGCTCGACGTCAAGTTGTCAGCCGACGATCTCGCCCAGATCGAAAAAATCCTCCCCAAGGGTGCCTTCGCCGGACAGCGTTATAATGAAACCATGATGCGACTGATCGATGTCGCGTGAGGAAAGCATGATTGACAAGATCAACCTTGCCGAAAAATTTTCCCGCATAACCGAATACTGGAAGCCCTACATTGTCGGCGAACTGAATGGCCAGCTGGTAAAGCTGGACAAGCTGAAGGGCGAGTTCGTCTGGCATCACCACGAAAACGAAGACGAAATGTTTCTGGTGGTGAAGGGCCGCTTCCGCATTGAATTTCGCGACAAGACAGTATGGCTAGAGGAAGGCGAATTCATCGTGGTGCCTCGCGGGGTTGAGCATAAACCGGTCGCGGACGAAGAGGCCTGGATTGTGTTGTTCGAGCCGGCATCGACGTTGAACACCGGCAACGTCAACAACGAGTTCACGTTGCGGGAATTGGAAAAAGTCTAAGGCCGAACCGGACGTAATGACCCTGATGTAATCAGCTGCCGCCCGCCAGTACACCATCTTCAGTACTGTAGCCCGCCTGCGCCATCGGCGAGACCATAAGTTAAATCAAGCCGGAATTCTCTTCTCCCCGCTTAGGAGAATGCCAACCCCACTCACGGCTATACGGCTGATGGCTGAAAACTCATGACTTTTGACCGCACTACGCACGAAGAAGAGCTGGTATGTACCGCCTGGCAACGGCTGGTACAGGCAGCGTTAATATTCTTCCTGGCCATCGCGCTGCTCGTTTTAGCCCATTACTTGCTGATGGCGCCTGACTCAAAGGCGCTGCGGCAGCAGGTGCGCACGCTCTCGGAACAGGTGAGTGAGCTTAAGCAAGAGCAGGCGATGCCGTCGCTGGTCTTGAACCGCTATCGTAATTCGATTTGCTACATCTTCGGTATTTATCAGGTTGGATTTCAAGGCGGGAAACCGGTCCAAAGGACACGAATTTCGGGCACAGGGTTCGTGGTTGCGGAAGGCCTGATCGCAACCAATCGCCATGTTGCGGAACCCTGGTACGGCGATCCAGACACGGACGCGTTGGTGGCAAAAGGCGCTACGCCCAGACTTGAAAAGATGGTCGCGTATTTCCCGGGATCCCCGGCGCCCATCAATCTGACTCCGGCTGCGCTGTCCTCAGATGGCGACCTGGCGATTATGCGCATGCAAGACGCATCGGCGCTGAATCTACGGCCGCTGCCCCTGGCCATGGACAAACCTAATGCCGGCGAACTGGTCGCGGTCGTGGGATATCCGATGGGAGTTCTGGGCATGATGGCCAAGGCCCCGACCCCGGTTTACGCGCGGCTTGCATACCGGCGCGACGATCAGGGTGCAGCCAGTGAACTGGCGGCGCTGTCACTGATTCGTCCCTCGGCAACTTGTGGACACCTCGGTGATGTCGTCGGCGACAAGTTGATCTATGACGCACCCACCGCGCATGGCGCCAGTGGCGGACCGGTATTCAACTCCCGCGGAGAAGTGATCGGAGTGAATGCCGCTTACATCGATGGCTTCGCCGGTGGCACGCTCGGGGTCTCGGCGCAAGCGCTAGAGCCGCTGATTGAGAAGGCCCAGAAGGGCTTCTGAATTCAAGTTGAGCTAGAAATTCTTGGTCTCGAAACGGCACACCCGTTCCTGCGATGGAGGTGGCCTCCCGGATACTGAGTGTAAATCGCCCGATTTCGACACTTACGCAGGTAAATAGCGTCGATCCGTACTTCGTCGGTGTCTAATGGCGCATGAGGATCTTTGCGATCTCCGCCACAATCCTTTTCGTCTCAACCTACTTTTGTGCTGGACGGGCTAGCCCCAGATCTCAGGCCGAAAGCGATCTTCACAGATGCACCCCGAAAATTATCAATAGAGCATCGCCCCGAGAACTTCCCGAAATCCATTTCCGAAAAGGCGAGAGGTACAAAAACATTCCCATCATTGCGTATCAAGTTATGGAATCGGGCCAAGTCGCTCAGGTGCTCGTGAAACGCAGTTCTGGAGTTGCTGACATCGACAAGTACGCTCTGGATTCGGTACGTGAACTCAAATTTAACAAGCGCTCGGGATGCCCTGTCGTCGATTCCCAAGCCGGAATCACCGTAGATTTTAGGTGACACGGGCGTTCTGAGTGCAACCGCCTGATAACAACATTTGACTCGTCAGAATAGCGAAAGCCGTTATGCTATTCAGTCATGGAGCGGGTGAAAGCGACGCTGTACCTTCTCACGGCGAAAACGCTCGGGCACCTGAAGCGATATGGAGCTGCTTTGCGCCTTCTGCAACACAGTGCTGCGCTTAAGCCCGACTCCGTGGCAACACAATGCTGGATCGGATGGATTCACCAGCAGCTCAACGATTATGCCGCAGCGGTCCCATTCTTTGAACGTGCGATTCAGCTACGTCCAAATTGTGCCTATGCACATGCACAGATTGCCTGTTCGTGGATAGAACTCAAGCGTTATCGAGACGTAGTCGATGAATTGTTGCGCGCCTTCAGGATGAATCCCACTTATAAGAACAATCGCCGATACCTCCTGGTGCTGGCTTCGGCGTATGCCCAACTGGAGCTAATGAACGAGAGCGTCTCAGCATACGAAAGAGCATGTCGATTGTTCCCTAATGATGCTGAGTCCGTTTATGGGTATGGCTGGGCACTAGCAACGTCAAAGCGATTCTCGGAAGCGGAACAAGTGCTCCGCAGGGCAATTACTCTGAACCCAAAAAGTGCAGATGCGCATTACAACCTTGGCGTCGCACTTTCGGCGCGAGAACGCTGGCAAGATGCAGCCCATGAATTTCGCTCAGCGATCCGTTTGGAGCCGACCAGGAGCAATCACCACTGTGGGCTCGGAACTGCGTATAAGGAATTGGGCCAGCTCAATACCGCCGCAGAAAGCCTGAGCGAAGCGATCCGCCTCGCACCCAATGATCCAGATGCCTACGTCCAAATCGGGGCAGTTTACATCGATCTGGACCGACCCAATGAAGCACTCGAAACCGGTAGAAAGCTCAGGCGGCTAGTACCCGATGAGGAATTCGGTTACTGCCTACTGATCGCAGCCTATTCAAGATTGGAACGTTACGACGAGGCGATTCAACTTTGCCATGAAGTTCTACGTAAAAATCCGCATTCATTGCCAGCTCTTGAGAGTCTTGGATGGATTCACTTGAGAGAGGGCAGATTCAGGGAGGCGATTCCGCCGTATGAACACGCCATCACCGTACATTCAGATGCCAGCTACCTTCGGGCGCAACTCGCGGAAGCTTATCTGGGCGACGATAACCTCGAAGCTGCCTGGAACCAGCAGCGAGGACTTCTGAGCATCGATCCCTCAGTTGCAGAACAAGTCCGAAAACTCCTTCAGGGTGAGATCAAAACCCTGCTGATGTGATCGATCATTGTTGGGGCGGAACGCGCCGTTGTTGGCGATAAATCGCCATTAGCTCATTGAGGAAGCGTGCCAGCCGTGCTAGGCATCAAGGTCAAAATACTTCGATACATAAGCGACGATCCCCAGCCCGGGATCGTAGAGTGCCAACTGGAGGATGCTAACGGGAATCGCTGGTTATTCGTAGAGAAAACCGCGATTGTCAGTGCAGCGCATCTTGATGCGAAAACGAGTTATCCGCAGCCAGGAATCATTGCTTGCGAGGTAGTTCGGCGCGGCCGTGATAGCGCGGGGCGTGAGGTCATCCGAATCAACACCGAGCGACCCTGGCTTGTCGAGTCGGTTGATGGTTCGACTGAGTTCGACGTATTAGATGGGATGCTTGCGGACCTCAGTTGATGAAAAATCGCCATTACACTCATTGACTTCTCGGGAACTCGAAACTCGTCACCAATTGGACACAAAGGCCCGGCGTTCTCAAAAACGAAAACCACACCGCTCCAAGCAATCCTTAGCTTGTTTTCTTGCGAAATCCTCGAAACCATCCTGCTTCGCGAACGTATTCATCATTGAAGCGATGCAGGCGCGCCGCCATAATTCCTGGCCGCCCTAAATATCCGACGACGTTCTTTTCATCGTTACGGTCGACCACCGGAAGCCGTCCAATGTTATGGCGCAGCATTTTTTCTGAAGCTTCCTGCAGGCCCTCGTCCGGATATGTCACTACAACGTTTCGCGAACCGGCGTCGAGAACGGGAACCCCGCCGGACGGATCTTTATCCAAGGCGCGCATGACATCTCCGCGAGTAATTATCCCGGCGAGTTTGCCCTGCTCATCGAGGACGATCATTCCATGATGGCCAGCGACCTGCGGTTCGCCGCGCGCAATACGTTCAGCGAGATCGCCAATTTTCATTGCGGCGGGGACAGCGGGAAAGTCCTGATGCATGGTTTGTGAAACCGTCATGTGGTAGAGCACATCGGCTTCATATTCATGAGGAATACGCAGGCCGCGGCGCCGCAACTTTTCCGTCATGATGGACGCGCGCGGCATCAGCAGCATGGCAATGCCGTCAGCGATTACGCTAACCAGCATCAGAGGTAGCACCGAGTTGTAGTCGCGAGTAATCTCAAATGCGAAAATGATGAATGAAAACGTTGCGCGTGAGGCGGCGCCAAATACCGCGCCCATGGCGACTAGCGCGAAGGCTCCCGGCGAAAGGTGCGCGGAAGGAATGATTTTGTTTAATACGATGGCGAATGCGCCGCCCATGGCCGCCCCAGACATGAACATGGGAGCGAGCAGGCCGCCGGAAGTGCCCGAACCTAGCGAAACCACGAGTGCCGCAGATTTTGTCAGCATGACCACGATCAAAACCTTCAACGCCAAGTTCGCATTCAAGATGTCGCCAATCGTGTCGTACCCGACGCCGAAGACGCGGGGAACGAAGTAGCCGATGATTCCAAGGCCCAGCGCTCCGATGGCGGGCCACCACAATTCGTCGATCGGAAGTTTCTCGAATAGGTCTTCTGTCCAATAAAGCAACCGCGTAAATCCCACTGCGGCCAAACCACACAATCCGCCGAGCAATAGGTAAAAAGGCAGGCCGCGTGGGATATCAAAGTTCATGGCGGAAACGTGGAACATCGGTCCGGCGCCGAGCAACTGCATATGGACCGCTGTCGCGAGCGTACTAGCGATCACCAGCGGAATAAACGACCGGGACTTGAATTCAAAGAGCAGCAACTCGATCGCAAGAATGACCCCGGCAATCGGCGTGTTGAAGGTTGCCGACATTCCCGCCGCCGCGCCGCAAGCCAACAAAACTTTTCGCTCGGACGCGGTAGTGTGCAGAACTTGTCCAATCAGGGATCCTATCGCGCCGCCGGTTTGGATGATTGGGCCTTCCGCGCCGAAAGGGCCGCCGGTGCCGATGGCAATCGCCGCCGAAATGGGTTTCAAAATCGCAACTCGTGGCTGGATGCGGCTGCGATTCACCAGTACCGCTTCCATGGCTTCGGGAATTCCATGGCCCTTGATCTTAGAGCTGCCATATTTGGCCATGACGCCGACGATCAATCCGCCTATGACGGGAATCAGAATCACCCATAATCCGAGATGGTTGTAACGCGGGCTCATGAAAACGGAACTGAAGTGGCCATAAAATGCGATGTTGGTGAATAGGCCAATCAATTTGTAAAGCAGGAATGCAATGCCGCCGGCGAGCAGCCCTATGCCAGCCGCCAGAAACGAAATCATTACCAGGCGGAATTGCGCAATCGGCTGCGGCTGTTGCTCCGCCGCGATATTAATGCCGGTAACTGAGAATTGGGCCTTGTGGTCCGGTGGGGGCGTGCCGATAACGTGAGTGGACGGGGTATTGCTATCTTGCATTTGGATTTTTATTTTGTTCCTTTTTTCAAAGTGCGTGACTTCTTACTGTCCTGCAGAACGCGGCACAATGCTTCTATCAGCGTCGGTCCGCGGGTAGATAATTCGGCGCGATGATGTAGTACAAGCTCACGGATCACTCTCTCGCCCGCTGTAGTGAGAACGACCAGGACCTCACGGCGGTCGTGAGTGCCGCGCTGCCGCCGAACCAGACCGCTTGCCTCCAGGCGGTCAACCAGTTCAACTGCGCTGTGGTGCTGAATTTGCAGTTGCTCCGCCAGTTCTCCAATTCGCGAACGGACATTCGGAGGCAGGCCCTTCAGTGCCAGCAGCAACTGGTATTGCCGCGGTTCCAGGTCTGAATCGCGGACGGCAGCGTCGCTGAATTTGAGGTAGCGGCGAATCTGGTGGCGGAATTCCCCCAGCGCCTGATAGTCCTCAAGGGTTAAAGTCTTCTTCATGGGGCGGATTATATCGCGCTCTTATTTTCTTCTATATCGTATCACGATATATATTTGCCCGAGCAGAACGCAATCCGACCGCTGGTCACGCCCGGCCTTCGCCGTTTACAATCCAGTTTCTCAAGATCGGCATAGGAGGCGGCATTGATCGCGCGATACACCCGGCCGGAGATGGGCCGCATATGGAGTGAAGAACATCGCTTTCGTGCCTGGCTGAAGGTTGAAATCGCGGCCACCGAGACTCTCGCCGAGGCTGGAATCGTGCCGCGTACGGCCGCCAAAGCTATTCGTGAGCGCGCCGATTTTAAGGTCGAGCGCATTCAGGAGATCGAAGCGGAGGTCCGCCACGATGTAATAGCCTTTACCACCGCGGTCGCGGAATTCGTCGGTCCAGAGTCACGCTGGTTTCATTACGGACTAACTTCCAACGACGTGGTTGATACCGCACAGGCTTTGCTGATTGGAGAAGCTTCTGCGATCATCGCCGCCGATCTGCGCAAGCTTGAGGATGTGCTGGAGAAGCGGGCGTGGGAATTTAAAGATACGCCAATGATCGGACGTACCCACGGAATCCATGCGGAGCCGATCACTTTTGGTTTCAAGCTGGCAAACTGGTATGCCGAGGTGCAGCGCAATATCGAACGTTTCGATCGCGCAGCCGAAGAAATGCGCGTGGGCAAGTTTTCCGGCGCGGTCGGCACCTTCGCCCACCTCAGCCCCGAGCTCGAAGAAGAGATGTGTTCCCGCCTGGGATTGAAAACCGCGACCGGATCATCGCAGGTTATCCAGCGCGACCGGCATGCTAATTATCTGGCCACGCTGGCGGTAATCGCCTGCACTCTTGACAAGATCGCGACCGAGATTCGGCATCTGCAGCGCACCGAGGTCCGAGAAGCCGAAGAGTATTTCAGCGAAAAGCAAAAGGGATCGTCGGCCATGCCGCACAAGCGCAACCCTGTAACCAGTGAGCAGATCAGTGGTCTGGCGCGGGTTGTGCGTTCAAATGCGCAAGCTGGATTTGAAAATGTTGCGCTCTGGCATGAGCGCGATATTTCGCACTCCTCGGTGGAGAGAGTAATTCTGCCGGACTCAACCACCCTGGTCGATTACACCTTAAACAAGACGACCAATCTTGTTGGCACAATGTTTGTTTATCCGGCGAGGATGAAGGCCAATCTTGAAAGCACCGGCGGCCTGGTTTTCAGCGGACAGCTTCTGCTTGATTTGGTAGAGCATGGTGTTTCCCGCGAAGAGGCCTACCGAATGATCCAGGCCCACGCCATGCGAGCGTGGAGGGAGGGACTCAACTTTCGGGAACTCGTGGCGACCGATCCCAATATCACCGACAAGGTCCCAGCCCGCATTATCGAAAAGGCGTTCGATTTGAAGCGCCAGTTACGGAATATTGACGGCATATTCGCGCAAGTGTTTAAAGCGAAAAAAAGCGGAAAGGCGGGTGCCGGTAAGGGAAAGAACCCGCGTCTGTCACGAAGCGCGGCAAAGCGCCCCAAACAATTGCGGGCATCCTGACAATCCCCGTTTACGCTTATCCGCATCGGAGAGTGTATGAATTTCCGAATGCCTGTTACCGGTCGGATAGTATTGCTGGCACTCCTCCTCGACTGTTCCGCCATCGCCGGCAGCCCCCAACAAACCGATAGCGGGAAGGGGCAAACTGGGCCTCCAGCGGCGTCGCAGAGCACGCCGGTAACAGCAAATGCAGAGCCTTCGATATCCGACCTGGAGGAAAAATCATGGCTCATTCTTCAAACCGGTTTACACAGTAAGAGAGCGCCCCAACGGGAGGAGGCGGTCAAGGCACTTTCGTTGCTCGAGGGCAACCATCAGGCGATAAGGTTCTCACTGCGCGCCCTGCGAGACAAAAACCCGCGTGTGCGAGCGGCCGCGGCTTCGACTCTGGGAGACCTCCATGCCACCGCTACCGTGCCAGCGTTGCGGGCTGCGGTCTCCGACAAGGATGCTTCGGTCATGCTGGCGGCGACACATGCGCTCTTTCTTCTGAAAGATCCCATGGCTTATGAAATCTATTACGCGATTCTTATGGGCAACAAAAAAACCAGCGCAGGCTTGATCCAGGCACAAGTCGACCGCTTGAAAGACCCCAAACAGATGGCGCAAATGGGATTCGAAGAGGGCATCGGATTCGTTCCCTATGCGGGGATGGGATACGAAGCTTATCGGCAATTGATGAAGCACGATAACTCGCCGGTGAGGGCCGCTGCCGCTCGCTACCTGGCGCTGGATCCCGATTCGATTTCTGAAGATGCGCTGATTCAGGTGGCTGTTGCTGACAAGAACATCATTGTCCGTGAGGCCGCGCTCGATGCGCTCGCTCAACGGTCTGACCCTAAGTGCATTCAACGGCTGGCAATAAACCTGGACGAGACCAAGTCTCCGGTACGCTATCGCACCGCTGCGACTATTATCCGCTTGGGCGGCACCGATCACCGAAAACAGCCCGCCAAATAATATTCTCGGCGAAATAACAGAAGTCAGAGCCGCTTGAGCGATGCCGCGCCGCCGCCGCTCAATGCCAGACAAACGCACGCCGCGAATACAGTGAGCGGAAACTCCACTCCCATCGGGTTGAAGAATCCGTGCTTGGCATGGACAGCCAAAATTGCGACCAGCATTTCAATCGCAAGAAGCGCAGCCGGGAGACGGGTGGCGAGGCCGGTGACGAGGAGAATTCCACCCACAAACTCCACGATCATAACCACGATGGCTGCCACGGCAGGCGCCGGAATTCCCATGTGTCCGAACATTCCTTCCACTCCGTGAAACCCAAACTTGAAAACCTTCTGATATCCATGCGCCAGAAACACTATGCCGACGATAATTCGCAAAGCGGCGATTCCCAAAGATTGAGATTTCCCACTGAACATGAAGTCTCCTTTGCCGGTAGTTGGTGCATCCTGTTTCCAACAGGATGCAGCGCCTATTCCCAGGGCTTCAATTTTGCGTGTAAAGATTTAACGCGCCGGAGCTTGGGCCCGTTCGCGCGCTCGCCCGGCCACAAGTTCGCCCATTTCGCTGGTGCTGATGGAAAGTTCAGTCTTCCCCACCAAGTCGCGAGTGCGATGGCCCTCAGCCAGAATTTCGCGAACTGCAGTTTCGATTGACGCCGCTTCGCTCTCAAGCTTGAAGGAGTGGCGCAGCAGCATCGCGGCTGACAAGATCGCGCCCAGCGGATTAGCGATTCCCTGGCCGGCAATGTCAGGTGCGGAGCCATGAATGGGTTCATAGAGTCCGACCTTGCCGCCCACGCTGGCCGAAGGCAGCAATCCAAGCGAGCCCACCACCGCTCCCGCTTGATCTGACAAAATATCACCGAACATATTTTCGGTAAGAATCACGTCGAACTGGGTGGGGCGCGAAACCAGGGCCATGGCAGCAGAGTCGACGTACATGTGCGAGAGCTGAACGTCGCTAAATTCAGGTCCGACACGATTTACAACTTCTCGCCATAGCCGCGAGCAATCGAGGACGTTCGCTTTATCGACAGAGGTCAATTTTTTTCGCCGCTGCCGGGCGAGTTGGAAAGCAATGCGGGCGATGCGCTCGATCTGAGGTTCGCTGTACGCCATGGTGTCAACTGCGCGGCGGCGACCGGACTCGCCTTTGGTTGAGCGCTCACCGAAATAAAGCCCGCCCAGCAACTCGCGCACGATCATGATGTCAGTTCCATGCACGATGTCTTGCCGAAGAGGCGACAAATTTTCTAAGCCTTCCAGACAGATGGCAGGCCGCAGATTAGCGAAGACGCCGAGTTCACTTCTGAGGCGCAGCAGCCCTGCCTCGGGACGCAACTTCGCGGGATAGGAATCGAATGCCGGGCCGCCCACTGCTCCCAGCAGCACGGCACCGGAATCGAGACAGGCGGCGATGGTATCGGGCGGCAGCGGGTTGTTGCTGGCGACCAGCGCGGCTCCACCGATATTTTTTTGCGTGACTTTCAGCTTGTGACCAGAACTATCCGCTATTGCCTGAAGCACGTTTACGGCTTGCTCGGTGACTTCGGGACCAATCCCGTCACCGGGCAGAGTTGTGATGTTGAGGAGCATTGAGGGATTTTATTGCGCGAGCGTGCACCACGGCAAAGGCCTATGTTTTTGCGCCCAACGGTCGCCGCGGACGAGACTGGTTACACCCCCCAGAGATAATCTTCCTGTTCGGCGAGGTGCTCGGAAGCCGGGACCGAAGTCAGACCAACCACACTAAAATCCGACGGCGCTCCAACCGGGAAGGGCTTGTGTGGCGTGTCTTCTGCCCCGGCCGCAACTGCGGCTGCCTGTTCCGACCCGACTCGTCCTGGCGGAATCCGATGGCTTTCGCCATAGGCTTCGCGCACCAGTTCGAGCAAATGATGATCGTGGACCGTCTTGATCTGATCGGCGAGGACCACGAAGCGGCGGTAGATTTCATCCAGTTCGCGACGTTCGAAGTGATATCCAAGCTGTTCGCAACGAAGACTCAATGCGTGCCGCCCGGAGTGCTTACCCAGCACCAGTTTCGAATCCGGCACGCCCACCGACTGCGGCGTCATGATTTCATAGGTCAGGCGGTTCTTGAGCATGCCATCCTGATGAATGCCGGCTTCATGGGCAAATGCGTTACGCCCGATGATGGCCTTGTTCGGCTGCACTGGGATGCCGGTAATTTCCTCCAGCAGCTGGCTGGTGGGATACAACTCTTCGGTGGCGATGCTGGTCACGTAAGGATAGCGATCAGCCCGCACCCGCAACGCCATTACGATTTCCTCAAGTGAAGCATTGCCTGCACGTTCGCCGATGCCATTGATGGTGCACTCCACCTGACGCGCGCCATTCGCGACGCCGACCAGCGAATTGGCGACCGCAAGTCCAAGGTCGTTATGGCAATGCGTCGAGATGATGACGCGCTCTATGCCGCGCACGCGTTCTCGAATATTACGAATCAAGTCACCGAACTCCAAGGGAACCGTATAGCCAACGGTATCGGGGATATTCAGCGTGGTTGCGCCGGCTTGAATGACCGCCTCGAGCACCTGAAAAAGAAATTCGGGCTCGGTACGGGTCGCGTCTTCCGGAGAAAATTCGACGTCGTCGCAAAAAGTGCGCGCTAGACGGACGGACTCCGCAGCTTGTTCGAGGCATTGCTGGCGAGAAATCCGCAGTTTATGTTGCAAATGAATATCAGAGGTCGCAAGAAATACGTGAATGCGCGGACGAATTGCAGAGCGTAAAGCCAGCGCTGCGCGCTCAATATCGTGACGCGCGGCGCGAGCCAGGGCCGCAATGATGGGGCGCGGAACTGCCGCAGCCACACCCTGAACCGCGGCGAAATCGCCGTCTGAAGCGATCGGAAACCCAGCTTCGATTACGTCAACGCCCAGGCGATCCAGTTGACGGGCGAGGCGAACCTTTTCCTGCACGTTCATACTGCAGCCCGGCGACTGCTCGCCGTCGCGCAAAGTGGTGTCGAAAATCGTAATTCTGGGGCTATCCATTTGAAACTCCTGTTAAGTTACTTCAATGGTAGCGGCTGAAAGAATGGAAGCAAAGCTTATTATTGTTGTCAAAATACATAGTATTGCTAATATAAGTAGTGAAACTTATGTATTATTCAGTTTCATTAATGGTGATCGGAATATGGAAATATCGCAGTTGGAAGTTTTCCTGGCGGTGGCGCGCGAAGGCGGCTTTTCTCGCGCGGCGGAAAAACTATATCGCACTCAGTCAGCGGTAAGCCAAGCCATCAGGAAGCTGGAAGCTGAAATCGGCGAGCCGCTATTCGACCGCTCGACGCGCGACGGGGTGATGACCGACGCCGGGAACGTTCTGCAGGAATATGCGGAGCGTTTACTGAATTTGCGGGAGAACGCCCGCGAAGCGCTGGCCGAACTGCGCGAACTGCAAAAAGGAAAGCTGGTCGTAGGCGCGAATGAATTCACCGCCCTATATCTTCTGCGGGTGTTGGCGGAATTCCGCCGCCTGCATCCGGCGATCCGGATCGTGGTGCAGCGCTCGTTGGGCAGTCACATTCCGGATGACATTCGGCGGCACAATTGCGAGTTTGGCGTGCTTACTTATGACCCGCAGGATCCCGAACTGGCTTCGGTGGTCGTGTACTCCGATGAATTGATCTTTGTGGTGCCTCCGCAACATCCGCTGGCGCGCGAATCGCAGGTCAGCATTCGCCAATTAGGAGCAGAGTCGTTTGTTGCGCACATTGTGTCTTCTCCTTATCGGGAAAAAGTTATTCAGGCATTTGAAAAACATAAGACCCCGTTGCATATGGGAGTTGAATTGCCCACTCTGCAGGCGATCAAACGCTTCGTCGCCATGGGGAATGGAGTCGCATTTCTTCCTGAGATCAGCGTCGAAGATGAAATTGCACGTGGAGAGCTGGTGCGCATTCCGGTACAGGAGTTGCGGGTGCATCGCAAGCTGCGGCTGATTTATCGAAAGTCTGCGGCGCTCTCGCACGCCGGGCGGGCATTTTTAAAAATTGCGGAGTCGGTTGCGGACACCCAAGGCGGACGCTATAGATTTGAGCGCTCGAAATAATCTTCCCGCGTTCTAGCGTCGTATACTCTCGTCGTACATTGGGGAACTCACCACAGAGAGTTGAGTTCCAAGGGGACCGCATTGACGGGGCGAGCAGGCAAAAAGGCAAGCTGTTTCTTGAGAGTCTTAGTTTTTGGATTCCTTGCGGCGAGCGCTTCAGCACAGCAGGTCACCATCAGCGGCGTGGTGCAGGATGCAACCGGCGCGGCCATTCAAGGAGCGCAAGTTACGTTCAGCGCCTCGGGCTCCAGTCCGACCACCACCACTAATGCTGAAGGCAGATTCTCGTTTTCGGTTGCGAGCAGCGCTTCCGGGAGGCTGCGGGTGACTGCAAACGGCTTCGGTCCCGCCGAAAAAGATTGGACTGCCTCTCCGGAGGAAGTTTCTCTCACATTCGTTCTGCGCGGAATTGCACAAGGTGAGCGAGTCGTCGTCTCGGCAACTCGCAGCGAAATGAAACTCTCGGAGGTTCCCGGCAGCGCGGTCGAACTTTCGCCCGAGGACATCAGCGCGAACGCGGGCCTTACGCTCGACGACGTGCTGCGGCAGGTGCCAGGGTTCTCTCTGTTCCGCCGATCCAGCAGCCGCGTTGCCAACCCGACAACTCAGGGAGTTTCCCTCCGCGGACTGGGCGCCAGCGGGCCGAGCCGCGCGTTAGTTCTGGAAGATGGGGTTCCGCTAGTCGACCCGTTCGGTGGCTGGGTCTTTTGGGACCAGGTACCGCGCGCCGAGCTTTCAAGTGTGGAAGTATTTCGCGGCGGTGAGTCCAATCTTTATGGAAGCGATGCGCTGGGTGGAGTCATCCAGATGCTAACCCGAGTGCCGAGCGGACCGTCGTTCTCGATTGATACTTCGTATGGAACCGAGAACACTCCTGATGTTTCGGCGTGGGGCGGCACCCAAATCTCGCGCTGGGATTTCGAGTCTGGGCTCGATATGTCTCGAACCGACGGTTACACTCTGCTTCCGTCTTCTGAACGCGGCCTTGTCGATACTGACGCTAATTCGAAGCACGCGACCGTAGATGCCGGCGCCGGCTACCAGATTTCCAACAGTGGACGGGCTTTCATCCGCGGCACGTTCTTCGATGAATCCCGCAACAACGGTACGCCATTGCAAACCAATAGCACGGGAACAGGGATAGGAACGGCGGGAATCAACACCAGCGTAGGCGATCATGATTCGTTCCTGGCGCGGATTTCCGGCCAAGTGGAAGGTTATGACCAGACTTTTTCCGCCATAGCCTCGAATCGCAACAGTGAAGCCCTCACCGATATTCAGCATGTTCCATCCCAGCAGGTGGGCGGCGCAGTGCAGTGGAACCACGGATTGAAGAAGCAGACGCTGATCGGCGGCGTGGACGTGCAGGAGGTGATGGGCGCCAGCGACGAGCAACTCATTTCAGCCACCAGCGGCCATCATTTTGCCAACAACATTGCAGGTGGAAGACAGCGCTCAACCGGACTATTCGGCGAAGATATCTTTCGCATTACCGACAGATGGACAATCATCGCCGGGGCTCGCTGGGATGATTGGAGCAACTACGACGGAAACACGGTGAGAATCTCTGTTTCGTCCGGGACCGCCGCTGGGCAGTTCTTCCCCAGCCGCAATGAGACATCTTTCAGCCCGCGACTTTCGCTGATGCGTAACCTGGGCAGCAACGCGGCAGTGTGGGTTTCCGGCTACCGGGCGTTTCGCGCGCCTACTCTGAACGAGCTTTACCGCAGCTTCCGGCAGGGGACCGCGGTCACGGAGAATAATCCTGCGTTGCGCGCCGAAAGACTGACCGGCGCCGAAGCCGGAGCCCGGGCGACATTCAAACAGAAGGTTGAGTCCCGTGCGACGGTCTTCTGGGCGGATATCGTGAATCCTGTCACCAACGTGACACTGTCGTCGACCCCGACTCTAATTACCCGCGAGCGCGAGAATCTTGGACGAATTCGGTCACTGGGCGGGGAACTGGACGGGGTTCTGCACCTGAGCAACACCATTCAACTCTCGGCCGGATATCAGTTCACCCACGCTTACGTTGAGAACTCGACCCAATCCCTGGTTGGCAAGCAGGTGCCCGAAGTTCCTCAACATCAGCTTACCTGGGAGGCCCGCTACTGGAAGCCGACGCGGATCATGTTCAGCGTAGAAGGCCGGTATGCCACTTCTCAGTTCGACGATGATCTGAACACCCTGGTTCTGGGGCCGTACTTTGTTATGGACGTCTTCGCTGGTCGGCAGTTTCGCGGCGGTTTGGTCGCTTATGCCGCGGTTGAAAACGTTCTCAACGACCGTTACGCGGTGGCCATTGCGTCTCCGGTACAAAATCTCGGGCCGCCAATCCTGGCGCGGATCGGGATTCGCTATGACTTTCCTGGGCGAAGATAATTTCCAGCAAACTGTACAGCGCCGCATTGAGAGGGCAAGTGCTTCACATCGCACAATCCGCTCTAGGTGCTCTTCGCCAGAAGCTCAACAAAAAAGTTGACTCAGCTGTTTCCTGTTTTCGGTTCGCGCTTCATTCCTAGCGCGCGATCGGCCAGTTCGAGGTAGTGTTCAAGGCGGGAAGGTTCTTTTGAGCGCTCGGCCAGGGGAATCAATCGCGGGCCTTCGTCCCGCGCGGCCTCAGAAGTAGGCGGAATGCGCCGAACTTGCGTATTGGGTTTTGCAGTGCGGCCTTTTATAGAAAGCTTTCGCTTCTTGCGCTTCAACCGCCCTCCACTGCTACGACTTGCGTTCGGAATCCTGATGGAGCGTGACCGAAGCGCTAGCTTTAGTTTCCCCCGCGGTAAATGCCAACCCCCGGTCGGTTTCGACCGGAGGCGCACCCGCCAGTTCACGCTTATGATTCTGAATTTCGCGCAACTGCCGGATAATGTCCGCCTCTTCCTGCGCGTACTCCTCTTCCGTAATCTCCTCAGCTTCCAATTTCAGTTGGAGTTCCAACAGCCGCTCTTTGATGGGAGCGTCGTCGGTGTATTGCTCTTCCGCGACTTGGCGCAACGTTTTCATGACAAAGTTAAATCCTGAAAACGGCAGCATTAGAAGATCGTCGATTAAGAGCATAAAAGTTTGTGCAGACTACGGTTCCGAGGTTTCTAACGTTTCAAAGTTGCAAGGTAAAAAGCTCGCGTCGCGAAACCGTTGAAATTTTGAAACCCTGAAACCTTGAAACCTTGAAAATTGTACTTTCAATCCTATCCCGCTCCTACCCTCTCCAATTTCAATCGGATATTCACAAAATTGTACGGGGGCCAGGGGCCGGTGTACTTGAATTTCAAGCGCTGGCCATACTTCTTGGCGATGGTATTCACCGCCTCGTCGAACTCAGGCTCGCGATCGCGTTCTACAAGAAAAGCCGCATTCATGATCATCTTATCGCCGATAGGCTGATTATCTCGCGAAGCCACGCACACACTGCGCAATGCCTCATAAATCTCGCGCACATAACCAATCGAGCGTTCCGCCAGAGCCTTGTCGATCATGCGGCCCAGCTGCATTCTCGCCAGATAAGTAGATTGCAAGTGTTTGCGGATGATCTCCTGATGAAACTTTCGAATCTCCTCATCGTCCTGCTGAATGTCCTCGATGATGCGGTCTCGGTCCCAATTCACTTTCAATCCAAACTCGAGCTTTCCTGACATTTGGTGCAGCACGTCTTTGAGCGATGAATAAATGCTCTTCAGCACCTCGCGAATGTCGTTATCGGTCCGAAAAACCGTGCCGAAACTCATCGGGATAATGGTGTAGGTCTTCATCACCGTTTCAATAACGTGCTCGTGGGCCAGTGCGTTTTCGCGGGTTGGATCGAAGATGTAGACCGAGGTGTTGCTGACCACCGCTGCAATGTCGAGATAGTTTACGGTATAGACCATCGCGCCCGCGCCGCCGATTCCGATTTTCCCGAAATCAATTCGATCGCGGCTTTGAACGATGCCGTAAACATAGCGGCCACTCTCCCCTGCTCCGGTATTCGAGGGCGTGGAATTCTCAGTAAACTTCACTCGAACGTCGTCTTCTGATTTTGTGGTCTTGCGCGGTTTGGCTACCGCCTTACGTGTCATTTTTTGCGTTACCCTCTTGCGATCATTTCCATAAGCTTGCCTGTGTATCCTAGTGTCGGCGGGCGGTTTCAGGCGCCAGCACTGGGAAAACAATCCTGAAAATTGTACCTTTTCCAGCGCTGCTGCGTACGTGAATTCGCCCTCCATGGTTTTCCACGATTCCCTTGACAATCCAGAGCCCCAGCCCGGTACCCTTCTCGCCCTTGGTGGTTACAAATGGCTCAAACATGGTGGTGCGGATCTCCGTTGGGATTCCGCTACCGGTGTCGGCCACCACCAGGCTTATCTCCCCGTATATCCCACGGGTGGATTTGATGTGAGCGGTACGAATATTTAGCTTGCCTCCGCCCGCCATGCTGTCCTGGGCATTCACTACCAGGTTCGACAGCAATTGGCGGAACTGGTCTGCGGAGCCCTTCATTGCCGGCAGTTGCTTGAACCGCTTTTCGACCTCGATTCCATCTTTCGCCAGAGGTCGCGAAAACAGGGTCAGGGTGTCCTCGGCGATCGAGTTCAGGTCGAAGGTCGCCAGGTGTCCCGTGTTGCGATATAGCCCGAGCATTTGGCGAACAATTCGCGTGACCCGGTCGGTTTCGCTTTTAAGAGCGTCATAGACTGGCTGGGCATCGGGCTCAACCTTATTCCGCAGCAGGAAGATAGCGTTCTTAATGGCCTCCATCGGATTGTTGATTTCGTGGGCGATAGTGCCCGCCAGCCTTCCTGTGGCTGCGAACTTCTCCATCTCGAGCATCCGCCGTTCCATCTGCAACTGCTCCAACTTTTTCCAGGTAGAAAAATCACGCAAAACCGTGACGGTATATGCGACCTGGCCGCGAGCGTCGTAAATTTTTCCGGATCGTGCTGCGTATTCGATTTCAGCCCCGATAGCCGGGTTGAACAGATGCACAGCCTTGTTCTGATGATCGAGGAACGAAAAGGTGAACGCGGTGAGATAGGCATCCAATTTGGCTTCATTCTCCACCACTTGCGACTCGCGACTGCCGTTTCCTGTTCCGAAGAGGTCTTTTGCGAGAGGATCAAGCAGAACGATCTTCGCGGAATTATCGGCAACGACAATTGGATCACCCACGTTCTCGATAACCACGTTCAAGCGGTCGCGGTCCTGGCGGACGACCTCCTCCGCAGCACGCAACTTGTCCAAATTGGCGCGCAGTTCCTGGTCAGCGCGGCGCAGGTCGGTGACGTCGCGCATGACCGTCACCATGCCGGTCCGGCTTTCGTCGATATACGTGGGCGCGCATACCGCTTCAAAAAGAATTTCTTCGCCTTCCATTACATCGACCAGGGTCAGGTCGCGCGAACTGTCGCTAGCGCTCACGGTCATCGAAGACAGAGCGGCCGAAAACAGAAGGTTATTAAACTCAACCGCGCGCCTCCCACCTTCAGTCACCCCCTCAGGCACACGAAAAAAACGCTCTGCTGCCCGGTTCTGGATTATGACTCGGTGCTGATTGTCGGTCAGGATAACCGGGTCGGCCATGCTCTCCATTACCGTGGTCATGCGCGAGATGGTGATTTCCATGTCCTGCATGCGGTTGTAGTAATGTTCAACTTTGAAAAGCCGCGCCAGCTGCCGGTTGGCGCGGTCGACCAGATTTCGGAACTGCCGGAGCTGAGGCTGTCCGGTATGTTTGCCCAGTTGACCGATAACTACATTGACATAAGAGCGCATGCCGCAGGCGGAACACACCTGCTGCTGGATTTGCAATTTGCTTGATTCGGCGTTCTGCACCGCCAGGCAATCGCTGCGGCGCTCGCGCTCCGCTTCCCAGCAGCGGGTAGAGTTGCGGTAAATCATGGGATGCGCGTACAGAGCGCCACTGCGAATTACTCCGTCAGGCGCCAGCACCGATTTAAGGTTCAGCAGTGCAGAGACAAAGGCGTTCTCGCTCGCCCACAGCGAAGTGTCAAATTGTTCAAGAAATTCGGGGCTGCAGTTCAGAGAAGCGGAAGGCTTGATCTGCCCCGTGTCGAAGTCCAGTTCGAGAGCAAGCGCGCGCGGAAATCCCAGGTGGACTACCTCCTCCAGGAGAATCGGAAGAATCTCTTCCGGGCGCTCGGCCGCGCTGAGACGGAGGGCAGCTGACTCGCTGGACGATCGTGGATCGTGGAAATGCTCGCGTTTACCTCTTAGCGCGGAACTGGACATTCGACTGTAACGCTAAACCGCAATCGGCCCAGGACTGCCGGGCGAGAAGTTTCGGTTGGACCTTGTATCAGCTCCGGCGCTTCCCTCGTCGTGCCGGCACACGGGTAACTCTTCGAGTCGTCTCCATTTCAATTTCGGGAACGGTTCCGGTCCCCAACTGTGGCCGCGAAACCAAGCCCACGAGTCCGACGGCATCCGCATATTTCAAGTACGTGTCGATCGACGCTACGACCACTCGGGCCTCGACTGTAATCAGGTCGATACCGACCAGCGAGATGCGAACCCAGGCATCGATTACGATGCCTTTGTCCAGTACCCGGTCAAGCACATCAATTAGGCTGGATCCGCCCGATACCCGTTCGACCGCCATGGAAGTCCCTCCTCTGCCGTTCAAAAACTAATTAACGCTTTCGCCGTGTCCGCCCCGGCACTCGGGCCTTGCGTCCGGGCACTCCAGCTTTCCTGCCCGGCACTTCAGCAATCCGCCTCGGCGCCCGGGGCCTCATTTCGTCAATTCCGGGAAGCACGGGCGATTGCATGGTCAAGTGGGGATCGTACTTCCACCAATTGAGCCCTATTTCTTCGGCCTTATCGACAGAGCACACCAGTAGCCGGATTCGGATGGTCAGCAGTTCAACGTTCGCCAACGCGATACGCACGTCGCCCGCGATCACCAATCCCTTGTCGAGAACGCGATCCAGAATATCGACTAGATTCGTAGTTCCCGCAACTGTCGGCACTCGATCCATGGCTTTTTTCTTTCTGCCAAAACGTTGCAAAACACCCGTTCCGCGCGCCTGATGCTAAATGCATCAGCAACCGCGTGTCAACGCTATGGGAAAGACTCGCTAGAAGCAGCTGTGCCGGATACTTCGCCGGGTTTGGGATTCGGAGGTGCTGGTTATCGTTGCCTGAGTTGCTGAAGATATTTGCCATTTGCAATTTGTTTGGTGCGCGTGGCAAGGCGTGCGGAACAGGGACAATTTAAGATCTCGCCGGCTTCTCTGTGGGAGGCTTTGACACAGGTGGGCTTTCCAGAAGATTCCCCAGTGGGCCGAGGTCCAGGTTCAGGTCGGCGAGAGTCAGGCCGAATTGCTCCGCCATCTCTCGGATTTTGCTTTCCAGCTTCATTAAGGACGATCCCATACTCTCGATCTGTTCGTCGGAGAGCGATCCGCCTTCCATACGACGGATTGCTTGCCGCTCCAGAAGTTGCCGCAGGAGTTCGATCAGGCTGAGCACCAGTTTTGCCAGCCCCTGGTCAATGTTCTCGGGAGTGCAGTCCAGTCGCGACTGCGGCCGCGACGGATTATCTTGCTCGGTCATGTTTGCCAAGGTTAATTCTGGCATATCAGCTCTGTTCGATAAACTCGCTCACCGGCCATGGTCCGCTGGCGCGCACACTGAGCTCGCGCGGAACCGGTGTTCTACGCATCTTATTTCGGAAATCAGCCACGAGGCTTCGATCGATAAGCGCGAATGCCCGTATCCCGTCTCTTGATGGCCGCTGCCGCCAGTCTTGTGTCAGCTCTGACAGAGTCGCGCGCAGTTCAGCCATAACCTTCTCGATCATAGCGGTCGCGGTTTGCCGTTGCTTTAAATATTGCGTGCCGGATTCGGATTGGCCCCTCAGACTGGGACTCGTAATTCGGATTTCCATCTGCACCAGGTTGCGGAACTTATCGAGCAATGCAGTGTAGTCGCTCGATCGTTCCCGCAGGCGCTCGGATAGTTGTTCTTCATTGTCGAAGATGGTCGGAAAGCGAAAGGGAATGATAGCGCTAGATTTGAATACCTCGCTGAGCACTCGATGAAATTCGAGCGCGGAGGTATGCAACTGTGGACGCAGCCAGTTGGACTTGTCAGTGTTGCTCGATGTAAACGCTGCGAGGCTCCCGAGTGCAACGCGAACGACCGGATCGCCGGCTACTCCGGTCAGCGAGTCAGTGGCCGGTGCGTCACCCTTCGCGATGCAATACAACAGGATTGCCATAGGCTTGGCGACGCAAGTCTGACTAAGCTTGTCTGTTTAATTATTTGAAGTGCAGAGCTGACTCTTTTTTCCTGCGCCCGGAGCCTGCGTCTGCGCCAGCATATCTTTTCGGCGTCCCGTACTTGGGTTTGATCTCGTGGCAGCCATCATCGCAGTACACACCGCCTGCCGCCGTCTCCGGCGCCGGCATAGGAGAATTTACGGCAATCTCGCGCTCCTGCTCCAGATAAGACTCGACCTCGGCGATAAGCTTCTGATGCTCCTGCGGCGAAAGCCATTTCTTCACATTGACTAAATAGTTTTCGAAGCGCGCGATGGGATCACGTTTGCGCCAATACTCAAACATCGGCTTGGGGACGTAGTCGGCCGCGTCGTGAATAGCGTGTCCTTTCATGCGCATCATTTTAGCCTCGATCAAGGTGGGGCCTTCGCCGCGACGGGCGCGTTCGGCAGCTTCGTAAGCGGCGTCATAAACCTGGCAGGCGTCGGTGCCGTCAATGATCACGCCCGGAATCCCATAACCAATGGCACGTTCCGCGAGGTCCTTCACGCAATATTGCATTTCCGATGGTGTCGAATACGCCCACAAATTGCTCTCGACCAGCAACACCAGCCCAAGTTTCTGCACCGCAGCGAGGTTAATGCCCTCATAGGTTACGCCTGTGGACTGCCCACCGTCCCCGATGTAAGTCATTACGGCGATGTTCTTCCCTTGCAGGCGCGCTCCGAGGGCGACCCCGGCCATTACCGGGATGAGGTCACCAAGCATCGAGATCGGCGAAACCACGTTACGTTTGTTGATGTCGCCGAAGTGCGAAGTGCCATCGCGGCCTTTGGTAGGCGAATCCGCCTTGGCCATGTACTGCATCATCATGTCGCGAGGCTCAAAACCGCGCACCAGAAGCGCCCCCTGATTGCGAATCATGGGCGCCAGCCAATCGTCTTTCTGAAGAGTGTAGGCTGAGGCGCATGAACACGCCTCCTGACCGAGCCCGAAGTAGACTCCGCCCACGACTTTCCCCTGCTTGTAAAGATTTTCGAGCGCCTGCTCCATGCGGCGGTTGAGGACCATCCAGCGGTAGATCTCTATGCACTGTTGTCTGTTCAGGTATTTCGAATCGCGGATCGGAGGCGCAGGTGCGCCGAGGTCGCCGGAGATTTCATAGCAACACTCTTCGCCCTTGCGTATCTGGTGGACGATGAAGGCCGGCTTTTCCAGACGATAGTCCGGAATTTCAAAGGTACGCTGCTGCGGCAGAGATGTCGGGCGCTTGGCCCCGTTGCTCCTCGATCCATTGCTGGAATGTGCGCGTGGCTTGATCTTGCCGGTAGTCTTCGGTGGTTTTTTCTTCATAGGCCAGCGGAAGCGGCGAACCAATAATCCTACTCCTTGGTTTGAGCACAGGCAAAAGCTGATGAAGTTTCGCGAACGGGATCGTCCTGCTCGATTTGAGCCGTACAATGTCGCGGTGACTAATCCTAACCCGAAGTTCGCATTGTTTTTCGTCCTGCAGATCGGCGGCAGCTTTTGTGCCCTGGTGGCAATGGTTTTCTGGCCGATTCCGTGGAACTGGGCACACTGGGTTGGCCTGGCGATCGCCACTCCCGCCGTGGCACTGCTTTCTTTAGCCCGCTCTCAGCTGGGAAGATCTTTTTCAGTTACGCCTCAGGCCCGTCAGCTTGTTACCCACGGCATCTATTCGAAAATCCGCAATCCCATATACCTATTCGGTGAGTTGCTTATTCTTGGCTTCTTGCTGGTGATGCAAAAACCTTATTTATTTCTCATCTTCGTAATCGTGATACCTATGCAGATCATTCGAGCGCGAAAAGAGGCCCAGGTCCTCGAAGAAAAATTCGGAGACGAGTACCGGCACTATAAGCAGAGCACGTGGTTTTAGTCAGGCGCGGATTGGGCCTTCGTCTCCGTGAACCTTGCGGAGATTCTCCGGCGGCTGCATGGGCACGCCGAGATTGTTTCCCAGCAGGGCATCGAGGCTGTCGAGCCATAAGATCTGGCTGTGAAACACGGTCCCGAAATTCCGGGTGAGCGCGTGCGCGATGTCTTGCATGGGAATCGCACGGCCAAGTTCTTTCTGCATGGACGTGACTGGCTTGGATGTAATTCCGCAGGGAACGATCAGATTGAAAAAGTTCAGGTCGGTGTTCACGTTTAATGCGAGTCCATGCGACGTGACACCGCGCGAGATGTGGACCCCGAGGGCGGCAATCTTGGCCTCCGGATGTTCGCTGCGCTCCGAACCATGTGGGGACGGGCGCCCTCGCCCGTCCAGCTGAATCGGAAACTCAGCAAGCTCTTGTTTTTTGGGGGAACGGGCGTCCTCGCCCGTCCATACTCCCGTCAATCCCGCAATCCGCTTCGCCGGAATTCCAAAATCGGCGCAAGAGCGAATCAAGACTTCTTCCAATCGTCGTACATACTCCACCGCACCGAGAGTTTTTCGGCTGGCGCTTTCCGACGGGAAGCCCCTCAAATCGAAAATTGGATAGGCGACCATCTGCCCCGGCCCGTGGAATGTGACGTCGCCGCCTCGATCGCATTCGAAGACCTCAACCCCGCGCCGAGCCAGCATTTCAGGCGACGCAAGCACATTCGAAGATTTCGCATTGCGGCCAAGCGTAATTACCGGAGAGTGCTCAAGCAGAAGAAGCGCATCGCCAATGCGGCCGTTTTTGCGCATCGCGACCAGCTTCTCTTGCAGGCGCAGGCTGGTGGCATAATCGAGACTGCCGAGTTGAAGGACGGAAATCAAAAATGCCTGGTAACTAGATCAAAGCGCCGGGACTTCTACGTACCGAGAGTAAGTGCGCGGCTCGGGGATAGGCTCACCCTTGCGTGTCATACCTTCCAAGTGGAACTCAATGGCTTCTTGCATTTCGCGCTCAACTTCCTCGCGAGAGTGCCCCGTTGCAACGCAGCCTTCAAGATCGGGAGAATAAGCCGAATAGCCGGTTTCAGTTTTTTCGATCACAACTAAATACTTTTTCATTTCTTCAGTCCTGCCTGTTTCAGCACACTATTTAGAGTTCCAGGCGCCAAATCGTCTCCTGGCTTGCCAGGTAAGGTAACTAGCCCCGGCTTGTCAAAGTGCTTATATTGCCGATGACTACCCCTAGTACGATCGAGAAACCAGCCATCTTGCTCCAGTAGCTTGATGACATCGCGCACTTTCATTTTACGCCCACAGCTCTCACATGTTTATCGCTAACCCGTACACGCTATTCGATGCGTCCAGCATGGCCTCAGCCAAAGTCGGATGCGCGTGGATCGTCCACATTAAATCCTCAACCGTGGCTTCGAGTTCCATCGCAGTCACCGCTTCAGCGATCAACTCAGTCGCCTGCGGTCCGATGATGTGGACGCCGAGAATCTCGCCATACTTCGCATCCGAGACGATTTTGATGAAGCCTTCGTGCTCGCCAACAATAGACGCGCGAGAATTTGCGGTAAAGGGAAACTTGCCGATCTTCACGTTGTGTCCCAACTCACGCGCCTTCGCTTCAGTCAGGCCCACGCTGCCAATTTCCGGATGGCAATAAGTCACGTTGGGAATCTTCATCAGGTCGATCGGTCGATCCTCTTTTTTGGCGATTTTAGAAACCGCAACGATGCCCTCCATGGCGCCCACATGCGCCAGTTGCGGCCTGCCCAGCACTATGTCGCCGATGGCATAAATACCGGGCTCGGCAGTTTCCATCCACTCGTTGGTTTTCACAAAGCCCCGGTCGGTTTGGACCTTTGTCTTCTCCAGCCCAACTCCGTCTGTGTACGGCTTGCGTCCAATCGCGATCAGAATCTTCTCGGCTTCCAGCTTCTGTTGCTTTCCATCGACGGAAAACGCTACTGCGATTCCGGACTTCGTCTTCTCAACCTTTTCTACTTTCGCGCCGCCGTAAAAGTTAATCCCCTTTTTGCGATATACACGCGCTAGTTCCTTAGAGACCTCTTCGTCTTCCAGCGGCACCATGCGCGGCAGCATTTCGAGGATCGTCACGTCACAATCGAACGATTTGAAGATCGAAGCGAACTCTACCCCCACCGCCCCCGAGCCGACTATCACCAGGGATTTGGGAATCGCGCCCATCTGCAGGATCTCGATATTAGTCAAGATGCGATCATCCGGATCGAGGCCCGGAATCATGCGCGCTTCCGATCCCATGGCGAGAATTACATTCTTAGTTTTCAGTTGGCTGGTCTTGCCGCCATCTTTCACTTCAATGGTGTGCACACCATTCTGCGCTGGCCCGGTCAGCTTGCCGAAGCCCTTCACCGTCTCAACTTTGTTCTTGCGCATCAGGAACTGCAGGCCCTTAGCGTGTTTGTCAACGACCTTGGTCTTGCGCTCCTGGACTGCGGCCCAGTTCAGCTTGCGGGTACCGACGCCTTCAATTCCGTATTCTTTCGCGTCTTTCAGATGGTCCCAAATCTCAGCATTGAACAGTAAGGCTTTCGTCGGAATACAGCCCACGTGCAGGCAGGTGCCGCCAAGATAAGGGTCCTTTTCAATGAGAGCGGTTTTCAGGCCGTACTGGCCGGCGCGGATAGCGGCCGTGTATCCGGCGGGGCCGCTGCCAATTACGGCAACGTCATAAATTGTGTCTGGCAAAGTCGTACTCCTCTAATAAGTATGGATGAGCCGAGGCAAACCAATGATTCTAGCCGAGCCGAAGGGTTCGTGAAATGGCTGAGATCGCCCAGTGGGGACAGCCGAGGGCGGCTGATCCCCCCACGGACCCCGATTTCGGGAACCGGTCTGGCAGCGGATTCGTATTGATCATTGGTAGTAAACTGAGCACAGCAGGAGGCTTAGACCCTATGCACCTCTTGGCATTTTTCTTCTTCCCGATCTTCGGATTCGGGTTTGTCTTTTACTTTCTTCCCGCGATCATTGCGTTAGCCCGCCATAAACGAGACGCGGTTTCAATCCTGGTCTTGAATCTTCTTCTTGGCTGGACGATGATCGGGTGGGTTATCGCACTGGTGTGGGCGCTGAAGCAGGATGTGCCGGTCGTAATCCGCTGACAACCGTAAAATCGGGCCACAGATTTACGTGGATGTGGCGAATCAGGCCTGAGCGTTTGTTTTATCCGTGCGAATCGGTGTGATCCGTGGCGGTGTCAACCTTTAGACCAGCAGCTTCGCCGCTTCTTTTGCGTGATAAGTCACGATGACGCTCACCCCGGCCCTACGGATCGAAGTCAGCGACTCCATCATCACCCTGTCGCGGTCGATCCAATTATTGCGGGCAGCGGCTTCGATCATGGCGTACTCGCCGGAAACCTGGTAAGCCGCAATCGGTACATCGAATCGTTCGCGGGCGGCAGCAATCACATCCAGATATGGCATTGCGGGCTTGACCATGACCATGTCCGCGCCTTCTTCGATGTCGAGCGCGATTTCTCGCATGGCCTCGCGAATATTCGCTCCGTCCATTTGATAAGAGCGGCGATCGCCGAATTGTGGAGCGGAATCGGCGGCCTCGCGGAACGGGCCATAGAAAGCCGATGAGAACTTCGCCGCGTAGGAAAGGATCGGGGTGTTCTCGAAACTGGCCTGGTCGAGCGCCTTTCGAATCGCGGCCACTCGGCCGTCCATCATGTCGGAAGGCGCGATAACATCCACTCCCGCTCGCGCCAGCGACACCGACGTCTTAGCAAGCAATTCCAGCGTGGCATCGTTGACGATCTCGTAGTCGATCCCGGCGATGGTAGGAGTAGCTACAGCCGCGCCGAGTGGACGAGGAGACGAAGGCTTCACCACGCCGCAGTGCCCGTGCGACATGTATTCGCAAAGGCAAACATCGGCGATCACCACCATATCCGGAACTGCGCTCTTGATGGCCCGGGCGGAGCGCTGTACGATTCCGTTTTCATCCCAGGCGCCGGTGGCGACTTCATCTTTCTTTTCGGGCAGGCCGAACAGAATCAACGCCGGAACACCTAATGAATGCGCTTCCCGCGCTTCTTTAACGGTTTCATCTATAGACAGATTGAACACGCCCGGCATGGAACGTACTTCTTTGCGAACCCCTTCTCCCGGACAGACGAAAAGGGGATACACAAAGTTCTCAGCCGTGAGCCGGGTCTCGCGCATCATGGAGCGCAAAGCTCCGGTGCGACGCAACCGGCGAAGGCGTGTAGCCGGAAAAGCCATAAGCAAATTTTAGCAGGGTGGGTGGTAGTTTCCGCGGATAAACAAACCCCGTTAGCGTGGCGCCACTTGTGCCCTGGCCGGAGCCGGGCGCGAACGCAGCAGCTCCTGAGCTTGAATCACAATATCTCCTGCAAGCACGGAAAAAGCCACGCAACACCAAACGATAGTTTCGGTTGCTCCCGGGACGTGTCCGAGTCCGGTAAGCCCCTGAATCACCCGCACTTCCAGAAAGATCAGCGCAACCGCAAAACTGCGTGTCATCCACTGGCGGTGCTGTTGAACTTTGCCATTCAGAATGAAGGCGAGGGCGATCAGAGTCGTGATCATCAGAAGCGCGGCATCCACACCCGCGGCAATGGTGAAAGAGCGAGGCCCACCTGAGCGCTCGTTGAAATATTGGATATAGGCGCCCAGAGGAGCGAGGACTAGCGCGCCGACAATATAGATGCGGCCCACCACTCGGTGCAGCTTGGCGTAACGCTGCCGCAGCCGGTCGGAGAACTGTAGCGGGCCAAGGAAAATGGCGCACGCACCTGCGACCCCGTGAGGCAAAAGCCACCAGCGGAATGGATGATAGTGGTGCCACGCAGGATCGTTCGCATGGACGAGGAAGCTTTCATTGTGGACCAGAACGTAGGCGATCATCAGACCAACTAATCCGAACAACACATACTTCGGACGCACTCCTGACGCGCTTCGGACGGGGACGGTTGCGGTTGCCATCGAGGCTCCTGATTTAGGTAAATAAATTTTCGGACGACAAGCTTTCGGGCGAGAAGCTTTGTATCGGGGGAATGCCGTTCAACAGCGCGGACTACAGTAACATGGAATCGTGCCGGAGGCCATGCAAAATTCGAGCGCGCAGGTGCTGGAGTTCGACCCGTTGCGCGAACTGTTGCGGGGATATGCGTCCTCTGATCTGGGACGGGCGCGGGTCGCTGCGTTACAACCATCAGTGGATGTGGAGTGGATACAGAACCAGCAGCGACTCACAGCTGAAATCCGGGGATTTCGACGAGTCGGAGGCCGCTTCGAGTTCGCAGGGCTGATCGACGTCTCTAATCTGCTGGGAAAATCGCGGATCACTGGTGTCGTACTCGAAGCCCTCGAGATTCGAGACGTAATCACCATCGTCGAGCGAGCCGCGGAGTGGCGTGCCCTTGCAATTAATCCTCCGCAGGCGATGAAGGACTGGACTGCGGTGCGCGAACTTTCTTCCGGCATCGCTGATTTCGCCGACCTGCTCCGTGGACTGCGAAATAAAATTCTCCCCGATGGCACACTCGATGACAAAGCCTCGCCGGAGCTGGCGAGCGTTAGGCGCGAAATCGAAAAGCAGAGGCGTGCAATCCAGCAGTCGCTGCAGAACTATCTGCGGCGGCTGAGTGAGGGCGGGGCAGCTCAGGATGAAGTCGTGACAGTCCGCGGCGAGCGCTTTGTGATCCCAGTGAAGGCCGAACACAAGCGGCGCGTGCAGGGCGTGGTGCACGGGGCAAGTTCCAGCGGACAAACCGTTTTCATTGAGCCACTGGAAACGATTGAGCAGAACAACGAGTTGGTACGGTTGCTGGAAGACGAGCTGGCGGAGGTGCATCGCATTCTGCTCGAGATGACGGCGAAGATTGGCGAGCGAGCTTCGGAAATTACTACTGCCCTCGATATCCTGGCAGAGCTAGAGTTGCAGTTTGCGAAGGCGAAATTTGCCGAAGATTATGACTGCGTTGCGCCAGTGCTCAATGCAGTTCAGGGTGCCCCATCTTTGCCTCCCCCGGTGTTGGAGAGACAAGGTGGGGATGTTGACGCTGCCCGAAGCTCTCCAGTTCTGATCATTCATGACGCGCGTCATCCGCTGCTCGAGCGAAACCTAAAAATTAAAGGTGGGCGAATTATTCCCACCACGATTGAGCTGGAAGGAAACCGTCGCGAACTTATCATCACGGGTCCGAATACGGGCGGAAAAACCGTTGGCCTCAAAACAGCCGGCCTGCTGGCGCTAATGGCGCAATCCGGAATTCCGGTTCCGGCGAGTCGGATGGAGATACCGATCTTCGACGCAGTGCTGGCGGACATCGGCGACTATCAATCGATCGAACAGAATCTTTCAACCTTTTCCGCGCACGTCACCAATATCGACCGCCTCTCGCGTACTGCGACTGCCCATTCATTAGTATTGCTCGATGAACTGGGCTCGGCGACCGATCCCGAAGAAGGCGCAGCCTTGGCAGTTGCTATCGCAGAGCATTTTCTCAAAATCGGTTGCTTCACCATCATCTCTACGCACCACACTTCGCTCAAAGTGTTTGCGGCGAATTCGGCTGGGGTGGTGAATGCCGCAGTTGGCTTCGACGAAGCCACGCTGCAGCCGACTTACGAACTCAGGCTGGGAGTGCCGGGTGCCTCGGCAGGAATCAACATCGCGCAGCGGTTGGGATTGAATCCCGCGATCATTCAATCGGCGCGCTCGCGTCTCGGATCGCAGGCGCGCGACGTCGGGCAATTTCTGGATCGCCTGCATGCGGAACTGCGCGAGGCAGAGGGTGAACGCCTTCGTCTGCGGGCTAAAGAAGACCAATTGAAACGCGAGCAGGCGCGGTTGGCGTCTGAAGGTAAACGCGAGCAACAGGAAAAGACCCGGGAACTGGAGAAGAAACTCGAAACTCTGTTGCGCGATTTTGAATATCATGCGCGGGAAGCGGTCAGCGCAATTCAGGACAAAGCGGCGGCACAGAAGATCTCGAAGGATGCTGAGCGGCGCATCGCCAGGTTGCGGCGGGATTTTCGCGAGCAATTTGATTCTTCCGTTGTGGCGCACGTGAGCGGCGCCGACCGGGATGATCCCAATGCGCAACCAAGTCTGGTGCAGAACGTTTCCGAAGGCGATTTCGTAAAGCTGAAGTCGATGGGACGCAATGCGAAAGTCACCCGCCAGCTCGACACTAAGCACTTCGAAGTTGAAGTGGGGTCGATGAAGATGCGCATCGCGCGCGAGGACATCGCCGCGGTTGTGAGTCGGGCGGCGGAGAATCCGGTAGCGGCCGCGCGGTCGAAGGGCGTTTCGGTACTGCTGGAAAGCGAGCGCGAGAGCGTGCCTTCGGAAATAAACGTCATCGGGCATACTGTCGACGCCGCCACTCGTGAAGTGGAGAAATTCGTGGACCGCGCGTTCCTGGCGGGATTGCCTCGAGTAAGAATCGTTCATGGCAGCGGCATGGGAATTTTGCGAAAAGCGTTGCGACAATACCTGCAGAAACATCCGCACGTGGAATCGGTCGCCGAACCACCGCAGCAGGAAGGTGGCGGCGGAGCGACTGTGGCAGAGCTGAGAGTGTAAGTGTAGGTGTGGGGCGGGCGCCCTCGCCCGCCAACATAATATGGACAATCTAAGCATTCATCCCGCCACCCGCGATGACATCCCCGCGCTACTATCTCTCATCCGCGGCCTCGCCGCGTATGAGAAGAAACCGCACGCGGTGGTTGCAGCTGAGCAGGACTTGGTCCGCGACGCGTTCGGCCCACATCCCAAGTTTCGTGCACTGATTGCGGACTGGAATGGCGAGCCCGCAGGCTATGCTTCGTTCTTCCATTTTTATTCCACCTATCAAGGACGCTCGGCGCTGTTTCTGGAAGATTTGTTCGTGCTCGACCAATTTCGCGGAAACGGGATTGGGATGGCGCTGCTATCTGCGGTCGCGAAACTTGCCGTCGACGAAGGCTGCTTCGGATTGCGCTGGGAAGTTCTCGATTGGAACCACTCGGCGATCGAGTTTTACAAAAAGCTGGGAGCGACATTCCTGAATGAGCGGAAAGTTGTTGCGTTCGATGACGCAGCCATGCGCCGAGTCGCTGAACAAGAGTGATATGAGGCGTCATCAATGAACCCAGCCTCACCCGTGTCAGAGGCAAGTTATTTTGCCGCATTGGAGCTAAAGCATGTTGATGATTCGGCCCGCCCAAGAGAGTGACGCCCGGGTACTAACCACCCTGATTCATGAGCTAGCGAACTTCGAGCGCCTCGGACACGAAACCATCATTACCGAGGCAGACGTTTTGCGCGATGGGTTTGGCCCGCGGCGCAGATTCCGTGCGCTAATCGCGGAATGGGATGGCAACGTCGCAGGCTATGCATTGTTTTTTGAGTTTTACTCCAGCTTTCAGGGACGCGCAGGATTATTTTTGGAGGACGTCTTTGTGCGTCCGGAATATCGCAAGAACGGTACAGGGACGGAGCTTTTGGCCCGAGTAGCGAAAATCGCAAGCGCTGAAGGCTACTTCTGTTTGCGATGGGAAGTGCTGGACTGGAACAAGACGGCGATTGATTTTTATCGAAAACTCGATGCGGAATTTCTTGATGAATGGAAATCAGTGTGCTTGATTGGAGACGCGCTGGAAGCTCTTACCGAAAAGGCTCAGCGATGAAGCGAGTCAAAATCATCGGTGCGGGGCTCGCGGGATCGGAAACGGCGTGGCAGTGTGCGCGCCGCGGAGTAGCTGTCGATTTATACGAAATGCGGCCCGTGCGATCGACGCCTGCTCACCAGACGGCCGACTTTGCTGAACTCGTCTGCTCCAATTCTCTAAAGTCGGAATCGGAGAACACGGCACCGTGGCTGTTGAAAGAAGAAATGCGGCGGGCGGGATCGCGGCTGATCGAGATCGCGAAAGAGTGCGCAGTCCCCGCTGGGCATGCCCTAGCGGTTGACCGTGAGCAATTTTCCGCGAAAGTGACGGAGACAATTTCACGCGAGCCGCTGATTCGAATTCATCGCGAGGAAGTTTCTCGAATCCAGGATGATGAAATTACGATCATCGCGACTGGGCCATTGACTTCGGATTCGCTTGCAGCGGAAATTGCGAGATTTTCCGACGGGCGGGGACGCCCGTCGCCCCATGGGTCGGATTCGACAGCAGCGTCGGATGGGATTTGTCGGACAGAAGCGTCAGACCCACACGCTCATCTTTACTTCTACGATTCGATCAGCCCCATCGTTGAGGCCGACTCGATCGACATGTCGAAGGTGTATCTGGCCGCGCGATATGACAAGGGAACCGCCGACTACATCAACTGCCCGATGTCGAAGGAAGAGTACGACCGCTTTTACAACGCGCTGGTCGCGGCCGAATCAGTCGAAGCCAAAGACTGGGAGAAGCTCAATTATTTCGAGAGTTGTTTGCCCATCGAAGAAATCGCGCGCCGTGGCCGCGATACTTTGCGTTTTGGGCCAATGAAACCAGTGGGGTTGAGAGATCCGCGCACCGGCAAGCCGCCCTATGCAGTCGTGCAACTACGCCAGGAGAACCTGCGCGCAGACTCTTACAACTTGGTCGGATTTCAGAACCATTTGAAATTTGGCGAACAAGCGCAGGTAATGCGATTGATTCCCGGACTAGAGAATGCACGGTTTTTGCGATTCGGGCAGATTCATCGCAACACTTACATCAACTCACCGACGCTGCTTACCTCGACGTTGCAGATGAAAGAACATCCTGCGGTTCTTTTTGCCGGGCAGATTTGCGGTGTGGAAGGCTACGTCGAGTCAATCGCGACCGGAATGCTCGCGGGAGTTTTTGCTGCCCAACTCGTAGCGGGAGAAACACCAATTGCTCCGCCTCGCGCATCAGCCTTGGGATCACTGCTTAATTACATCACTCATGCTGATCCGAAAAAGTTTCAGCCAGCGAATATCACCTTCGATCTGCTGTCGCCACTCGAAAAGAAAATTCGCGACCGCCAGCAACGCCACAAATTGCAGTGCGATGTAGCGCTGGCAGCATTGGATAACTGGCTGAAGAGTACAGAAGTTAGAACTCAGAGTGAAGAAGTTGGCCACGCGTCGTAGCCGATTGAGGCCAGAGTTCCCCGCCTGCCGGTGGCCCTCCTGAACAAATCTTGCGTTTACCTCGTATTACTTCTGTCAGGCGTTCTCCTCGGCTTACGTTCCGCCGAGCTGAGCGTCCAAACCTACGGTCGTGATCATCAGTAATGGGCCTGCGCGATCTCATCCTCGACGTCTTCCGCACGCTGTGGTCGCACAAGCTGCGCACATTTCTGACCATGTTCGGGATTGCATGGGGAATTGTGTCGATTGTCCTGATGGTCGCGGCCGGAGAAGGACTGCGCAAAGGCCAAGAGGAACAGACCAAGACCTTAGGCAAAGACATCATGATCATTTTTCACGGTCGCACCAGCCTGCAGGCGGGAGGAACGCGAGCCGGCCAGATTGTGCACTGGGAAGACGCGGATGTACAGGCGGTGCAATCCCAGGCGCCGGATTGCCAGTACGCGATCCCTGAACTGGAGCAGGAGGACGTTCGCACCCACAGCAATTACAACAATGCGGCATTTCTGGTGACCGGGTCTTATCCGGAGTTTGGAGACATTCGCAGCCTCAACGTGGGCTCGGGGCGCTTTTATAACTGGGACGACGAAACTGCCGCGCGCCGCGTGGCTTTCCTGGGCACCGACGCCGCCAAGCAGCTTTTCCCCGAAGGCCGCAATCCGCTTGGCGAGAATGTGTACTTGAACGACATTCCTTTTCTCGTAATCGGCGTGATGGCCAAGAAAAAACAGGACTCGAGTTACGACGGTTGGGACGTGAATAAAGTGTTTATCCCGTTTGGCGCGATGCGTCGAGATTTTCCCGATAAACCGCCAGGAACGGCGCGGACCTTTGACATGCTCCTGGTCACGCCAAGATCAGTCGAACACCATGAAGCCTGTAAGCATGAAGTACGTGTGGCGCTAGCGCGCATGCATCACTACGACCCGTTGGACAAAGAAGCTTGTCCGATCTGGGACACGGTCCAGGAAGCGAAGGCTTTCACGCAGATGACCGATGGCATGAAATATTTTCTGGGCGCAGTCGGCTTTGTGACTCTTTTTCTCGGCGGCATTGGCGTGATGAACGTGATGATGGTGGCAGTGCGTGAGCGCACACGTGAGATTGGCGTACGCAAAGCTCTGGGTGCGCCGGCGCACGCGATCCTGAAACAGTTTTTCATTGAAGCCATGATTATTGCGCTGGTGAGTGGCGGTATTGGCATGGCTGTCGCATACGGTTTGTGCTGGTTGGTTGATTTAATGCCGATGCCAGCTTTCTTTGCCGGATTAATCCCGACGTGGACGTCAGGAATCCTTGCTTGCGCCATGCTGGGCGCGATTGCGGTTTTGTCGGCGCTATATCCCGCGCGCCGAGCGGCTTCTATTGATCCAATAGAAGCGCTGCGATTCGAGGCGGGAGGATAAGAAGAAGTCAGAAGTAACAATGCAGAAAACTTCTGCCTGGCGGTTGTTTCATTCTGCATTCTTACTTCTGACTTCTGCATTAAAGCCTGGAGCCACGAGCTAAGAGCTAGAAGCTGATGCTACTCGAAATCATTCGCGAATCTTGGGTGGCGCTGAAGCGCAATTACACGCGCACATTTCTCACCATGCTCGGCATCGTCTGGGGCATCGCCACGGTCACGCTTTTGATCGCGTACGGCAACAGCTTCCGCAAAATCCTGGTTGGTGGCTTCGATGCATTCGGCAAGAGTGTGGTCATTTGCTGGCCGCAACAAACCAGTGAACAACCCGGCGGTCAGCGTGCCGGCAAAAGAGTTGTGCTTGAGAAGCAAGACGTCGAGATGATCAAGGCCACGGCGCCGCTGGTGAAGTACGCGTGCCTTGAAACCGTACGCCGACCAAGCATTGCCTACGGTGATCGCATGGTCGGAACCGATCCGGTGCGCGGTGTTTGTCCGGAATATGGCGAGATGCGAAACGAAGTTCCATCCGAAGGCCGCTGGCTGAATGCCGAAGATGAACTCGAACGCCGGAGAGTAATTTTTCTTGGCGGAAAATTGAAGGAAGATTTGTTCAGTGGACGTCCGGCGGTGGGTGAGAACCTCCTGGTTCAGGGCGTGCAATTCAAAGTGGTGGGCGTGATGGCGCGCAAGATTCAGCTCAGCAATTATTTCTCCAGCGATGACGATTCCTCCTGGATTCCCTACTCGACCGCTGGCGATCTATGGAATACCCGCTATGCAGCCGTGCTGGTGTTCGAACCTATCGCGCCGCAGTTCGAGAAGAGAGCGATGGCGCAAGTGCTGGCCGCGGTCGCCACGCGCCAGCAGTTCTCGCCTACAGATCCAAAGGCTTTTCAGATGTTTGGACGCGATGAGTTCCGTCCGGTTATCGACGGGATCACCATCGGTCTTGAAGTTCTGCTTACGTTTATTGGCGCCCTTACGCTCGGCATAGGTGGAGTTGGGGTAATGAACATCATGCTGGTATCAGTCGAAGAACGCATTCGCGAAATTGGTCTGCGGCGCGCCCTGGGTGCAAAGAAGATCCACATTAAGCTGCAGTTCCTATCGGAGACACTGCTGATCATGCTTCTCGGCGGCGCCATCGGCGTCCTCGTTTCGTATATAGTGGCCGCTGCTGTCGGCACGCTTCCGCTCATGGGGCCACTATTCGAAGACGATTCCGGAAAGGGGGACATCCACCTGCACATTTCGATGGTTACGTTGATGGTTTCAACCTTCGTGCTGTTGCTGGTAGGAGTAATCAGCGGATTGATTCCGGCCCTGCGCGCATCCAAGCTTGATCCGGTCGAAGCGCTGAGATACGAATGAGGCGAGTGAAACATTGAGCGATTGAATCACTGAGTCATTGAACCTGCGCAGCCTTCGAGTTGTTTAAGCGGCACTGGAGACTTGCAATGATTGAATGACTCAATGCTCTGATGATTCAATTGTGCCCGGAAATCCTGTTGACCACTGCATTGTTAGCATTTACCTTCATCGCGTCACCTTCGCGAGGTGTTCCCGTGCCAATTTCTGCTGTCGATTCTTTGACTCCTGCTTTCGAACATACTAAGCAGCAACTCTTTCGCCCTTTTCGTTTTGGCCAGTGGACGCAGTTGGCGCTGGTGGGATTATTTGCGGGCGAAATGAGCTCCGGCGGAGGCTGCAACTTCAATTATCCAACTCACACATCGACTACCCATCGCAACTTTGTCGCAGTAGTGCCCCCGAATTGGGAGTTGCTGGCCCCCTTACTGGTCATCGCAATTATTGCCATTCCAGTGATTTGGTGTTTGTTGATTTACTTGAACAGCAGAATGCGCTTCGTTCTGTTTGATAGCGTAGTTGCGAAGAGATGCGAGCTTGGCCGCATGTGGCGCGAGCGCCGTGGCCCCGCCTTTCAATACTTTATTTGGCAGATTCTGTTCTTTCTGGCGACAATAGCAGGCACCGCTATCCTGCTCGGAGTCCCGGCACTGGCCGCATTTCTTTTAGGTTGGTTTACCGCTCCCCGTCAGCATTTGGCGCCTTTGATCCTGAGCGGTATTTTCCTGTTTTTCGTGCTTATGCTGTGGCTGTTGCTGTCGATCCTCATCCAGGTATTCACCAAGGACTTTGTAATTCCACAGATGGCGCTAGAGAACCTGTCAGCATTCGAAGGCTGGCGGAGATTGTGGGTCATGCTGCAATCGGAAAAGGGTTCGTACGCTGGCTATGGCGGGATGAAATTGGTTTTGGCGATCGGCGCCGCGGTTGGAGTTGGAATACTTGCTGTCATTATTATCATCCTGCTCCTAATTCCGTTCGGAGGAATCGGTGCAATCGCTGTCATTGCCGGCAAGGCCGCAGGATTTACATGGAACGTCTTTACCATCACTGCGGCCATCGTGGCCGGGAGCATGTTCCTGCTGATTGTTTTTTATGCGGTGTCGTTGATTTCGGTTCCGGCAATTGTTTTCTTTCCCGCGTACTCGATTTATTTTTTCGCCGCACGCTATCCGAACCTGGCGCGCGTGATGTATCCGGCGCCGCCTCCGTCTCCGCCTCCCCCTCTGATGCCATCGCCGATTTTGCCAACGCCTGAGCCCATCGCCTAAGGCTGCGCATCACTGCGGCGGCTGCTTTTTTGATGTCCGCCATTCACTGCCAGATGTGGGAACTTCCGCGCTCCTGCGCTTGTCCAATCTTTCAGACACGCGCGTGCTTTGAGAGGAGCGACTGGGATGGCATTCTCAAATACGAGCGGTGGTCCGCTTCGAGCAGAGATCAACATCACGCCGATGATCGACATTCTGTTGGTGCTGATCATTGTTTTCATGGTTGTGGTTTCGATGTCGCAGGAAAAAGGATTGAAGGCGCAGATTCCGCAGCCGGCAAACGAAAAATCTCCCCCGCAGCCCGAACGCACGATCGTGATCCAGATCGCGTGGAGCGGTGACAACAAGACACCAACCATCAAGATCAACGACGAAGATGTGCCGTGGGACAGACTTCACGACCGGCTCTCAACTATTTTCACTGGGCGAGTTGAAAGAGTGGCATTCGTCAAAGGCGACGATGATGTGGATTTTGAGTTTGTCGCCGACGCCATCGATATCGCGCGAACTTCCGGCGTGGAGAGGATTGGGTTGCTGACCAGGACGGGACCGGAGACGGCGCAATAAAAGACGCCACGTCATGCGAACGACCGTCGAATCAGTCGCTGCCTTAGAATCATGCAGTGCTGGAGCTTGCATTTTTCGTCGGGAAGGGTGGTGTAGGCAAAACCACGGTTGCGGCGGCATATGCAGTCCACACTGCACGCAAGAATCCCCGCAGCCGGGTGCTCCTGGTTTCGACTGATCCGGCCCATTCACTGGGAGATGTTCTGCAGCGCAAGTTGGGCGGATCGCCGAAAGCTATTAGCGCGGACGGAGGCAAGCTTTGGGCGTGGGAACTTAATGCTTCTCGATTATTCAGTGATTTTTTTCGCCACTACAAACAATCCATCTTAGAAATCGTAGAACGCGGGTCGCTGTTCTCGGCGGCTGAGATTTCTCCGCTGCTTGAAACCGCGTTGCCGGGGATGTCTGAAATCTCCGCTCTGCTGGCCATTCGTGACGCCATTGAGTCGAATAAATACACAAATATTGTCGTAGACACCGCACCTTTCGGGCACACGCTGCGACTGTTCAGCTTGCCGGAGCAGTTCGTCCGAGTGTTGAATTTTCTGGAGTTAGCTGCGGGACGAGATCGCGTGCTGGCGGCACACTTCGGCGGCGGTGTCCAAGCCGCGGAGCCGAAGCTGATCGAGGACTGGCGCAGCAAAATCGACCAACTGGCGCAAGCTTTTTCTGCTGCCGAGATATTTCTGGTTACCACCGCAGAAAAGTTTGCGCTGAACGAATCGGTCCGGTGCATAACCGAAGTGCACCAGACAAATCCGTCTCTCAAATTAAAGTCTGTTGTTCTCAACCGCGTGGTGCGCCATGCGGGAAAGTGCGCCTTTTGTAAGAAAAGAATCAAGGCTGTCAGCGCGGCCCAATCATTATTGCGCAAACAGTTTCCATCGGCGGAATTGCACCTGGGCGAAGATCCCGGATTCCCGATCATGGGAGCCGAGTCGCTTCGTTCCTTTGGTCAGCACGTCTTCGCCAATCGCCGGCTGCAACTTCCAGCTCAGATGCCCAAATCCAAGAGAAAGCCGACTAGGTTAGTGCCAGCGCAATGGCCAGCTCTAACTTCGCGCATTTCCTTTGTGATCGGAAAGGGCGGCGTGGGCAAGACTACGGTTTCCGCGGCGTTGGGGTTTCATGAACGTAAAACTTCTGGCTCCGCCGCTGAAATCTGCTCGGTTGATCCGGCACCTTCTCTCGACGATATTTTTCAAACGCAGATCGGCGACAAACCGAAAGCAGTCCTCGGGGACAAACATTTTCGGGCATCCGAACTCGATTCGGCGGCGTTGTTCCGGAGTTGGATTGCGGAAATTCGTGAAGATGTCGAGTCCGCCACCACCAGCGAACAATCGGGCGTGCACGTCGATCTCTCATTCGAGAGAGAATTGTTGTCAGCGCTGTTGGATATTGTCCCGCCCGGCCTCGACGAGGTGCTGGCGATCTTCCGCATCATCGACCTGCGCTCCAGTACAACGGGAAAGATCATCATAGACATGGCGCCCACCGGTCACGCGCTCGAACTTTTGCGTATGCCGGAGCGGATTGTGACCTGGTCACGGCTGCTGTTGAAAAGCCTGGCGGCTCACCGTAAACTGGCACTTGCCCGTAATGCTGCGGTCAAAATTGCAGAGCTGGAATTGCGGGCGCGCGAGTTGTTGAAGGCGTTCAAGAGTTCCGGCGAAGTTAGTGTATTTGCGGTAATGCTGCCTGAGCCGCTTCCCGACCGCGAAACCGAGCGCTTGCTTGCAGAACTCGACCGGCTGGGACTGACCGCAAGCGCGCTGTTCATAAATCGCCTGATCTTTGCGAAAGACGCTGCGAATTGCCCTCGTTGTCGGCTGGCCGCAGAGTGGCAATCGTCAGTTTTAGCCGATCTGAAAACGCGGCATTCCGCAAAAGAAATGTTTGCAATCCGTAACTTTATTGACGAAATCGCAGGCGCGACCGGGTTGCGCGCCATCACAGATGAACTATGGCGGCTCAATTGACCAGTGATGGTCGGGTACTCTACCTGTATGGGATCACCGAATCTCGGTTCGGTGACATTCCAGAGTTGATCGGAGTGGATCGCTTCGCGCCGATTGAAGCCGTGGACTGCGAGGGCGTCTTCTGCTGGATCAGCCGCGTTTCTGCCCTCGACTTCGAGAAGAACCTGGCAAGCAACATGGAGAACCTGGACTGGCTCGCAGAAACCAGCGTCGCGCACCAGCGCGTGATCTCCGCTATTTCTCGGCTTACCGACATTCTCCCGACACGCTTCGGCACCGTGTTTCGGACCGAACAGTCACTTTGCAAACACGTTGCCAAGCGCGTTCGCGGATTAAAAAAAGATTTCGAACGCATCAAGGGCGCCGACGAATGGGGCGTGAAGGTATTCACCGTACAGCCGGCCGCTTTGCCCATGCCCTCAGCCCGTACCGGCAAAGACTATCTGAAAGCAAAAGCAGCCCTGCTGCCCAGCCGCAAGCCTAAGTCGATTCAACGCGAGGACATTATCAAGTTCGAGCAGGCGTTAGCGGGTGTGGCCACCGAAACCGCGCCCGCGGGCAACGTGAGCCGGGGACAGCGAGGACTCTCGTTCCAGACGTCGTTGCTGGTGAAACGTACGAAACGCAAAAAGCTCGAGTCGGTATTGGAAAAGTTCGCTCGCGAATGGACGCGAGAGCGTCGGATTGAATGCACTGGCCCATGGCCTCCTTATTCATTCGTCTCGCGTCCCGATGATAAAGTGACATCGAAATGAGCGCGACGACCAACGCCGTGGTTTTCACCGGAGACGATCCCAGTGACGGGATGACGCTGCTTGATATTCTCGATCACGTGTTGAACCAAGGCGTGGTGCTCCGAGGAAACGTGATCATCTCCCTGGCTGGAGTTGACCTGGTGTACTTGGGGCTCGACGTCATCCTCACCTCCGTCGAAACTGCTCTGCGGCACGTAAATGCAACCGCACTATCACCAGGGAAGTAATCATTCTCCAGAAATCTTGTAACCCACACATTGCAAATCACGGACATGGATATGGAATCGGGGGCGTTGGAGGCGTCCCCGGAATGTAAGTGTCGGGTGTTCCGGGCGAATCCACCGTCCCTGGAGTGCCCGGAATGTAAGTCGCCGGCGTGCCGGGTCGGCCTGGAATGTAGCAAGTGCCATGCTCGGCCGACGCAGGCATGGGTGAGGGCGGCAGACCGCTGGGAGCTGCGGGAGTTGACGCAGTCGTTCCCTCCGGGTTCGAAGTTTGAACCTGGGCCAGCGTCACCGACTGCGGGAGCGACAATTCCAGCGGCGATCCCTCTTGAACATAGAAATGGTGGCTGCGCACCAGTAATACCACCGACACCGCGCCGCCCGCAGCCAAGCCCACCAGACTTCCAATCGCCAAACCTTTCGGCGTACTTGCAGTGAGAGTTGTTCCTCCCAGAGTAGAGCTCTGGGTGGTGTGCTGCGAAGCGCCGATGGCCGCGCCTATCCCGAGTCCGGCCAGAGGCGCCGCGATTATACCGGCCTTCTCGGCGGACGAAGGATTACTCCAAGCCGTGCCTTCGTCACTCTGCATATTGATCGGCCCCTGGATGGTCGCGACATAACCATTAGGAAAGACCACTGAGACCGACTGCATCAGCAACTCGCCGCGAGTTCCACGGCGGGTCACCTTGTCGGCTTTGCCTTGCACGAATGTTCCCGCCGGTATCGCCACCTGATTTGCAACAATCAACGGCGAGGTTGTCTGGGCCAAGATTTCGTCTCCGCGATGAGTATTGCGGCTATCTACCGGGTGGGTCAAAGCCAGCGCAAGATGAGTGCCAGCTGGGATCGTGATAGTCGTTTGCTGCGCCTCAGGATTTGTGGATGACTGGGTACCTGAATCCGCAGCCGGTTCACTTGACTGTGGAGACGGTTGCGCCACGCACATGCCAACGGCGAATAGAAATGTCAGCGAAATGGTCTGAAGTTGTCTTGTGATTGAAGGGAGAGAAGAGATAAAGCCACCACTGCTTGCGGTCACGGCGACCTCCTGCAAAGCTCATTGATTAAGAGCTTCACCGGCGCGGGCGGTAAGTTGCTCGTCCACCTTGATTGAAGCATACATCGGGGTAGAAGCTGCCTAAAGATTGGTGAATCTATGTAAAACATGAATCCCAAATCATCAATATTTGTAAAACTGAGCTAATGGAAATGAGCGGCTCAGGCGAGATCGAACAGCAAGAGTTCCGAATCTTCAGCGGCCTTGATAGTCAGCTTCTGTTCATCGCTGATTGCGGCGCCGTCCCCTTGCTTCAGGGTGTTACCGTTCAATGCAATCGATCCCTTGGCGATTTGCAGCCAAACAAATCTGCCTGCTTCTACGTTGTACACAACTTCTTCGCCCGGGCTGAGTAGCGAGGCATAGAACCTCGCGTCCTGGTGAATGGTTACTGAGCCATCAGCCCCGTTTGGAGACGCAATCAGCCGAAGGCGCCCGCGCTTCTCTGATTCTGCAAATTGCTTCTGTTCGTAGCTGGAATCATGGCCCTTGCGGTCCGGCTCTATCCAGATTTGTAAGAGATGCGTCGGATGTTTAGGCGAAGGGTTCGCTTCGCTGTGGCGCACCCCGGTTCCCGCGCTCATGAGCTGTCCATCCCCGGGATGAATGACTGAACCGTTGCCCACGTTGTCTTTGTGGGCCAGTGCCCCTTCAAGAACATAAGTGATGATTTCCATGTCGCGGTGGGGATGCATGGGGAAGGATCCCCCAGGCGCAATTACATCTTCGTTGATTACGCGAAGGCAGCGGAAACCCATCCAGAGCGGCTCGTGGTATTGATCGAAGGAAAAGGTGTGGCGGGTGTTGAGCCAGCCATAATCGCCGTCTCCCCGCTCATTGCTGGGACGAATTTGGATCATAAGAAAAGTTAGAAATAAGAAGTCAGAATGTAGAAGTAAAACCGGTGCTTGACTTTTCAGCGCCAAGTCGAGAAGGCGGCTCCTACTCGGTAGCGCAAACGCTGCCCATACCACGCTGTAACCACGACTGCCACTAGTAACCAGATTCCGGAAGACGTAACACCTGCGTAGGGGCAATTACGGTGCAGTGCGCAGGTATTTCAGCCGATGTTCTCCACAGAATTCGGAGAACAGCCATGCGCGCCTGCGTGCATTTTGTGGTTGTCGGGTGTGTAATCTTCTCGGGTTGCGGGAATCGGCCGGGCGCAGATATTGGGTTCATCAACGAAACCCAACATTCTGATGCGCAGCTGTGGAGTTTATGGAAGGCGGCACAGACAAACCTTTCACAGCAGATCGATTTGAATCCTCTGCAGCGGCAGTTCAGCAGTGTTGCGCCAGATATGTTGCCGGGAGATTCGCGCGTCTTGGGTGTTTCACCACGTCAACTGGTGGTTTCATCGCAGCCGGACGTAACCTCTGCGGCGCTCTACGCGGCCACCGGCACTAACCGGCCAGATCCTACCGGCCTAATCGTTTGCCCGCAACCCTGCAACGTGAGTTACGCGGCTGCGTACTCGCTCTATCTCCGGCCTGCGAGTCATTACGCGGCGTCGTGGGAATTCGCGGGGAGTAATTTCGATGCGCTGGTGCAATACGAGTTCGAGAACCAGATTCTGAAAACGCTGGGATATGACATGAGGTGGAGATAAGCTTAGCGCCTTGCTCTTGAGTCCCTTACTCGTAGGCCAAAGCGTCAATGGGATCTTTTTGAGCTGCCTTGAATGCGGGGTAGATGGCACCGGCCAGCGATCCGATTATGGCAATGAGGATAGCGGTAATAATCCACTTGGAAGTGATATCGACGGGCAAAGTGGTGCGTTTTTCAATGCTCGCGCTGGTCGCCAGGCTGATCACAATTCCGACGATAATCCCGCCAATCGACAGCAATGCGGTCTCACGAAGAATCGCGTCAATGATGTAAAGCCTGGATGCTCCCAATGATTTCAGAATCCCGATTTCGCGGGTGCGCTCCATAACCGCGGCGTACATAGCCTGGAAAATCACAATGAAGCCGATGGTGACGCTAATTCCAATGACAATGTGGATGAATGTGGAGAGCATCGGAATGTTGTCAGGCGTGAGCATGGAGAGATATTCGCGCATGGAGTGGACGCCATAGGTTTCCATGTGTGGAACGTTTCTGATCTCTGAAGCGACAGCTTCGGCATTCGCCGGATTGTCGGCTTTGATATAGAACGCGGTCGCTCGGCCAATAGCGCCGTTAAGCTCCTGCAACTTGGAAAGCGGAAGAAAGACGCGTGCTCCCTGGCCATGGGCAACAATTCCAGAGATGTGAAAAGTCTGATTCAATAAATCGACTGTGTCGCCAACCTTCGCATGATTGCCGTTGGCATAGATGTCGTCCACGAGAATGTCATTGCCGGCCCTGAATGGTCCCCCCTTTAAATAAGTAAAAGGGCGGAGGGCTTCAAAGCTGTGCAGGTCAACGCCGAATATGTTTTGCAGGTGGCCGCCGGAAGTGGAAACCTGTATCAGAACGGGTGCAACCACGGCGACGTCGGGCAGTTTTCCGATGATATCGCCAATCTTCACCGGCATCGGAGAGCTGGTGAGCCCCACAATGTTAGACGAGCCCGGCGGCAGCACGATTACGTCTGCTCCAATTCCAGCTTGGCGCGAGCGGGAGTCGTTCAGTAGTCCAATCGAGAAGCCGACAATTAACAGAATCAGCGCAACCTCCAGCGCAATTGCGGCAATGCTGATGACCGACCGCACGGGCCGGTTAGTGAGGTTGGCAACGATCATTTTATTCATCATGAAAAGCAGCTCTTAGCCGTTTAGTTCTTAGCTCAGCTCCGATCAGGGCACATCGATTGTAGATTTCAGATTGAAGATTTCAGATTTAAAAAACGGCACCTAGAATCTGCATTCTGAAATCTGAATTTGGCTTTGAACTTGAATCTGCAATCTTCAATCTGAAATTCAATTTTCACTTTAGTGCATTCCCCCGCCGACGGCTGACCGTTGGGGATCGAGGTGAATTTCTTGCGCCCCGGCCGGCTTTTCCAGAACGAACTTGGTATCGTCGAGCTGCAGATTGATTTCGAGCTTCACCATGTGCAGAGTGATGTCATATTCCTCCTCGGGCCGGCGGATCTCAATCACCGAAGGAAACAAGACTCCGCCGTAGTCCTTGTGATCGCTATAGCTTGCGTCAGTGACCAGGTCCCCGGCTTGATCGTAGATCAGCTGCCGGTGCGGGAGCAGGTCCACGCGGCTGAAAACAATCTTGCGCGAAAGCCAGGAGTCGTTGCCGGTTCCATCTTGGATAACGTCGATTATGTAGTCGGCCTGTTGGAATTTACGATTCTTGTCGCCGGTTACGATTTCGGTCCCGTTCTCCAGCACCGCGAGCTCCCCATTTTCGGGTTGGATCGGACGCAGCAGCAAAGCGTCGTAGATGATTTGCGGGCGCAAATTCTCGAGCGGCTGTTGCGGGTTAGGCACCATCACGTCATTCCGTCCGACTACGAAACGGTTCTTGGGCGGAATGGAAACCTTGAATTCGCGGCCGTCGCTGACCATGTCAAAGGCGGTGTTGCGGAGAATCGGCAGCAGCCCAATCATGCGCAGCATAGCCGGCTTGCGGGCGAGCACATAACCGCGGATCTCCTTGTATTCGGTGACTTTACCCTTCTTCGCGCCTCCGACTGACGTATCAATGTCGACGGTGGCCTGCATGGTCTGGATATTGGCAGCCTGATGGTTGATGTAGGCGATCAGTTGTTCCTTGGTGGCGGACTTCAAAGGCACCGCACTGATGGTTTGCTCGACCCGGCGGGTACGGAAAAGGCAACCCGTAGTAAACACAGTGCTCGACAGAAGAAAAATCAGACAACATCGATGGAATAAGGACATGCGGCTTACAAACCTATTAGTAGTCAGTATATAGAGATGGCCGCCGGGGCGAATACGCTTCGAGGAATTTGTGGCGCGGGGTGCCAACGTTGTTATGCCGGTCGGTTTAGAGCTTGGTTTACCGTTTGGCGACGGCGCGGCGCAAGGCGGCAACGTTGCGGTTGTGCTCTTCGAGGTTATTTGAAAAACGATGGTGCCCGTTTCCGTCGCTCACAAAATAAAGGAACTTGGTGTCGCCAGGGTGCATTGCCGCTTGTAACGAGGTTTTCCCCGGGTTCGCAATCGGACCCGGCGGCAATCCGACATGGCGATAGGTGTTGTAAGCGGAATCAAAGCTCATATCGGCGTGATGCAGGGCGCCGCTGTAGTCCCCCTGCAGCAGTTCGGCATAAATCACACTGGGATCGGCTTGCAGTGGAATCCGATCGTTCAGCCGGTTCTGGTAAACGCTGGCAACCTCCGGGCGCTCATCAGGAACCGAGGTTTCTTTCTCGATGATCGAAGCCAGCGTCACCGTCCGATGCAGGTTCTGGGTCAGGCCAATTTTCCCCGATACTCGGCGAAATTGCTTGACCATGACCGCAATCATTTCGTGCATGCTTTGTGCGCGCGTGAACTCGTAGGTGTTGGGGAAAAGATAGCCTTCGAGCGACTTGGCCTGCGGATCGAGATCGGAAATGAGCGAAGTATCGGCGCTTGCTGCTTTCAGAAAATCCTGACGCGATCCGAGGCCTGCGCTCTCAATCGCGGCCGCGATGTCGAACATGTTGAAGCCTTCTGGAATGACAACCGTATGAACGTAAACGTCTCCTCGGGCGAGGCGTCGGTGCACCGTGATCGCATTCGCGCCGCGATCAAAAAGATATTCGCCGGCTTTAAGCGAGGGCCGACGATGGAGCGCGTGCCAGAGCACGAAAGCTTCCGAGTTGCGAATCACTCCGGCGGATTTGAGTGCGCGAGCAACGTGCCGAGTGGAGTAGCCGCTGCGCAGCATGACAAACTTTTGCCCGCCGGGCGACAGAGGCAGCCATAAAGCCCAGGCCAACCACCCTGCAAATCCCAGGACGAACAGCAACAGAAATGTCAGGAGCCGCCGCATCGTAGTTCTAGTTTAGAGGATTGCTGAATTGAAGCTGGTTTACCAAAGGACTAACGCTGCCGGCCGGTGGAACTGCTTGATGGAGCGTGGTATAGGCGGAGCCACACCGGTGACAGTGAGGGCGATCTCAACAGGCACCGGATTCATGCTATTTGACACGTATAGAGTCCCCGTTTCGGTTCCCGATACCGACGGAGTAAAAATAACGGTAGCCGTGCACCCTGCTCCTGCGGCTATGGGCGACAGGGTTGCGCAGTCATCGGTTTCAGAAAAGTCACCCAGTATCCCGAGGGGACCAACCATTAGCCGAGAATTATTGCTGGCATTGGTGAGTGCCAGCAGCTGAGGCGAGCTGCTGGTGCCGAGGTTTTGGTCTCCAAAGTTGAGGGAATGAGGAGACGAGTTGATGGCCGTTTGGGGGACGTTCACTGGTACCGAAATGCTGACGCTTTGGCCTGCAACCGTATAAGTGGCCGTAATAGTTGCGTTTCCCGCTGCAACGGGCTTCACCTCGCCGTAGCCGTCTACGGTTGCTACGGCCGGATTGGAGGATGCAAATGCAAGCCTCGATGATCGGGTAACAAGTAAGTAAGCACCGTCGGCGAATGCTGCTTGGATCCCAATCGGCTCTCGTCCGCCCTGGCTTGCGAAAGCTATCTGCTTCTTGCTGCTGTTCAGGTGGATTGGTAAGTCAGGTCTTTCAACATCAATTTGGACCGCATTGGAGGATATGGGTTTTCCGTCGCTAGTGACTCCTCCTCCTTCTGCCGTGAGAGTGTAGGTTCGAAGCCCGATTTGCTGAGGAATGGTCAGCGAGAACTGAGCAGGGAGAACATCAGTGCTATCCGTCATGCCCAAAGGGTCTTCGCCGACGACCACGACGGATGTGAATGGAGTATTAGTAGGAGAGATCACGGTAATCGATATCGATTGCCCTGGAGACACTACTGTGCCCTCAACCGGCGAAGCAATTTGGAGTGAAGGCCGTTTCTGTTGAGCGTTCCCAAGAAGCACTCCCATCAAGATTTCGAACGCAAGTGCCAGCTGTGCGGCTCGAACCCAATAGCGTTCGCGATTTTTGCTACGTTGGTGCGACATTTACTTAGACTCCGATCCGCTCAGTGCCTCGACTAAGCTAAAGCGTGAGATTCGGGTCATCTTAGCTGTGACGGAAGATGTCGTCGAGTTACCCCCGGTGCACGGCCATGCCTTAGAAGAATGCTAAACAAGCAGAGTTCCCCGCCGCCTTGCGTGGTAGAATTCCCGAAGCGTTTCTCCCGAGAGTTCCCCTTTGATTGAGCTGGCGCCATCGATTTTATCGGCGGATTTTGCGCATCTCGCGGAGCAGGTCGCGCGCGCGGCAGAGGGTGGCGGCACGATCATCCACGTGGACGTGATGGACGGGCATTTTGTTCCCAACATCACCCTCGGACCGCAGTTAGTGCGGTCGCTGCGCAAGGCCACCAAGCTTCCGCTCGATTGTCACCTCATGATCGAGAACCCGGACGAATATATTCCGGCATTCGCCGATGCCGGGGCGGATTGGATTTCGGTGCATGTGGAAGCCTGCCGACACCTGGATCGTACGCTGAATCTGATCAAGAGCCAGGATTGCCATGCCGGCGTGGTGATCAATCCGGCTACTCCGGTCGAAATGTTGAGCGAAGTCCTGGATATTGTCGATTACGTGCTCGTCATGTCGGTGAATCCGGGTTTTGGGGCGCAGCCGTTCATACCCAACTCTTTGCATAAGTTGAGCAAAGTAAGGGAGTTGCGTGAGCAGCGCGGCTTGAATTATCGCATTGAGGTTGACGGTGGGGTGGCGCTGGATACAGTGGCGAAGGTAGTACGCGCCGGAGCAGAAATTCTGGTCGCGGGCAACGCTGTGTTCAGCCACGGTGATCCAATGATTAATGCCCAAGTATTATTGAAGGCGGCGTTGGAAGCGACGCTGCTGAAGGTGTAGCGCGGACGCCCTCGTCCGCGGTTAAGTAACAGAAATTTGTCAACTGAGGGTTTTCATGTCCTTGCGAATTACCGTGATTGCTCTGGCCGCGACGCTGGCGCTCACAACCGCATGCACCAATAAGAAGGTCAACAATCCGCTGGCCAAGGTTGACTCCAAGCAACCGGACAAAGTGCTGTTCGACCGCGGCATGGATGCGATGAAGCACAACCGCTTCGACATCGCGCGCCTCGACATGCAGACCTTGATTAACACTTATCCGGATTCGGAATTTATCGCGCGCGCCAAATTGTCGCTGGCCGACTCATGGTACGCGGAGGGCGGCACCGCGGCCCTGGCGCAGGCGGAGCAGGAATACGAAGACTTCGAGACCTTCTTCCCCAACATGCCGGAAGCGGCAGAAGCCCAGGTCAAAATCGCCAATATTCATTATCAGCAGATGGAGAAGCCGGACCGCGATTTCACCCACGCGGTGCGCGCCGAGCAGGAATATCGCAAGGTGATCATGCAGTACCCTGACAACCAGAAAATGGTTGAGGAGGCCAGAAAGAAACTGCTGCAGGTGCAGGAAGTCATCGCCGAGCGCGAGTACGGCGTTGGACGCTTCTATTTCTTGAGAGAGTCGTATCCCGCAGCCATAGCTCGCCTGCAATCGCTGGTAGACCGTTATCCTCTATACAGCAAAGCCGACGACGCACTGCTCACGCTCGGCCAATCGTATGAGGGTGAAATTGCATTGATCAAGCATGCCGATGTCGTCGAACGTCAGCAGATGGAGCGCCTGCACAAAATAAATGAGCAGCAGCTTCAGAAGGATGAACTGGCGAGGGAGCGCATGATCACGGATTTCACCGGCAAGGCAGCGGAGGCGTACGCAAGAATCATTACTCGCTACCCAGCAATGGAGTGCGCAGACGACGCCCGCGCCCGTCTTACCGCACTACACCAGCCGGTTCCTCGTCCCACCAAGTCGGCTCTCGCATTGAATAAAGCCGAAGAAGCAGGTCGTGGCGAGCAAACCATGCTAAGCCGCATGATGAGCGGCTTTGAAAAGCATCCGAATGTTTCTCCCGCAACTAGAATTGGCGATCCCACTTTGAACGATCCCACGCCCGTTAGCGCGAGCGTGCTGGTACAGCAGGCTGGCCGTGTTGCCGCGGGTAGCAAGGGCAACGACTCGCTTTCGGTGACGACTGTAAAGGGGACGCCGGGTCCGAACGAGGCCGCGCCCCGATCGGATGACGCTGCTCCGGATCCTGCTGCGGCACCCGCTGACCCTAATGCAGCGCCGGCCCAACCTGATCCAAATGAATTGAAGCCAAGTCCAGATGCCCTCATCGGTTCGGCTGCGACCCCCACTGACCCAAATGCCGCCCCAGCAGCTCCCGACCCGAATGAATTGAAACCTGATGCTCCTGCCGACAAACCTGCGCCAGCGCCTGCCCAGGTTAATGAGATGCAAGGTGATGGGACCTCGCCGGCCGCAGCACAGGATGCCTCAAGTAATACCGCTGGCCAGCAGCTCGCAGACGATAAGGATTTAGCCTCCAGCAAGCATAAGAAAAAGAAGGGTCTGCTGCACAAAGTTATACCGGGCAATTAGTTAAGGGACGAGAAAGTGCACTAAATCTATTGGCCCGTCGTAACCTGTTAAACCTCTGGATTCATTGACTTAACACCTTGTCCAAGTTACCTTCACGGTATCTCCTCCGGACAAGGATCTCCATTGGCGCGCAAAGTATTACTTGCTGACGACAGCGTAACCGCCCAGAATATGGGCCGCCGCATCATGACCGATGCTGGTTACGAAGTTATTACCGTCAACAACGGCTCGGCTGCACTTAAGAAGATTCATGAGAGCCAACCTGACCTGATTGTGCTCGACGTTTATATGCCGGGCTACGGAGGCCTCGAGGTGTGCCAGAGGCTCAAGGAATCGGAAGCGACCATGAAGATTCCTGTCCTGCTGACGGTCGGGAAGATGGAGCCTTTCAAGGTCGATGAGGCCAAACGGGTCCATGCCGACGGCCACATCATTAAGCCCTTTGACGCCAGCGAACTGCTTTCGGCTCTAACCAAGTTAGAAGATAAGATTGTTCCGTCCGAAAACGGGCGCGCACGTCGGAACAAAACTGAAACGGGCGCAAGAAAATCGCGGACCGTTGCAGCAGCAGATCCAGCTGCAATCTTCGATGACTCGCAGACTGAGCAAATCCAATATCTGGCGCGGGTAAAGCAGCGTCGCCCGATTGAAGAAGTTCCAGAAGCAACTGATTCCGCATTTGCAGAGGCCGCAGCTGATGCAACTCCGGCCAGCGATGAAGCCGCGGCTGCGAAAACGCAAGCTGCATTCGAAACAAATTCTTACGACCCCGTGCCTGCGTCTGCAGAAGAAGAAGCAAATCAGGAACAACGCGACGAGTCGGTTACTTTTGCTGCCGGGCCCATCTATGAGCTGGAATTGACCGCGCCAGCTGCGATCGAGAAGCCAGCCGAAGAATTCGAGATTCAGCGAGAGCCAGAAATCGAGCAAGAACCCCAGATTGAGTACGAACTGGAACCCGCCCGAGAGATTAGCTCAACCCCGTTTGTCGCCGAGCCGCTGCCCGAACTCGAGCGTCCCCCGATCTCAGAAATTTCAGTGACCGAGCCGATTGCAGCCCTCGAGACCGAACCGAGCTTGGTCACCGAGGGACAGAGAGACTATTCGGCCCCGCAAGCGGAACCCGCGCCCCGCTGGGTAGCAGAAAATGTTGCGCACAGTTCTGAAGAAGCCGCGCGTTCGTTGGAAAAAGAAATGGAGCAGGCACAGGCCGCTAACGAAACTGAGTTCAGCGAAGCTCCCAATCAAGAGCCGGTCCATCAGAGTGAACCGGAATTGGAAACCGAAGGGCAGCGGCAACCCGAGCCGGAAGGTGACCCGAAAGAAGGTGCAGCATTCGCGGCAGCCGCCTCGGCATCCGAATCTTTTGCGCAGACCAATGCGGTCGGCGCCAGCAGCTTAGAGTCCGAACCGCCGGCGGGATCTGAATCCGCAGCCGCATGGGACAACTGGCAACGCATTCGCGATACCGTTATCACCGAGCGCGCGACTGAGGCCATTGCTGAATCGGCTTCAGTTATAGCCGACGCGGCAATTTCGTCGCAAAATGACGCGCCGCCTGCTCCGTCAGCATCAGAGGCGGAGCCCACATCACAGCCAGCTTCTAACCATGATGCGCTTTCCAATATCGTGGACAGCGTTCTGGCTGAGCTGAAGCCCCGGCTGCTGGCCGAAATCGCGAAACAGCTGGCTCAGGACAAGAAATAGCTAGTTCTCCACAGGCTCGTTCTTTCCCACATCTTCTCCGCGCAATAGTGCTGGGCTATATTCCTAAGAGTACGGCTGAGGCTCACAACCCAGCCGCGCCATTTTTCGAATTATCGATCCCAACAACTCATGGCATTCGCCAACGACTTCGCGCAGACCCTCAAGCAGCAGGCCGACATTGTCCGCATTGTCGGGGGCTACATCAGCCTGAGGAAGTCCGGCGCGCAGAATTACTCGGGCTTGTGCCCCTTTCATAAAGAGAAGTCGCCGTCATTCTCGGTGCATGCGGCGCGGCAGTTTTATCATTGCTTTGGCTGCCAGGCTTCGGGTGACGTCTTCAGTTTTGTTCAGAAGATCGAAAACATTACTTTTCCTGAAGCAGTGCGAGCAGTCGCACAAAAGCTGGGCGTGCCCATGCCCAAGCAGGCTTTCAGCACTGAGGCTGAGGCCAAAGACGCCAGGCTGCGGACGGCGCTGCTGGAAATCCATGAGCGGGCCTGCATTTTCTTTCAGGAGTGTTTGCGCCGACCCGAGGGCGCGCGAGCGCGTGAGTATCTGGCCGGGCGCGGTTTAAACGAAGACATCATCCGCCAGTTCCGCATCGGTTTTGCCCCGGACTCTGGTTTCCTGCTGCGCGACCGGCTGAAGGGCGAATTCAACGAAGAAGTCCTCCGCGAGAGCGGGCTGTTTTCGTGGAAAGACAGCTCCGGAGCTAGCCATCAGCCATCAGCCGTCAGCCGTCAGTCAAATAGTGAACCATCGGCAGCCAAAATTGAACATGTGGGGACGGGCGCCCCCGCCCGTCCGGCCGAGCAAGGCTCGGCAATCTCCGCCATGTACTCCAAGTTCCGCAACCGCGTCATGTTCCCCATCGCCAACGAAAGCGGTCGTGTCATCGCCTTCACCGGACGCACGCTCTCGGCCGACGAAAAAGCTGGCCCGAAATATTTGAACTCGCCGGAGACCGCGATCTACTCAAAGTCGCGAGTGCTGTTCAATCTGCACCAGGCAAAAGAGGCGATACGCGCGCTGAACTACGTGATCCTGGTCGAAGGCCAGATGGATTGCATTTCAGTTTTCTCCGCCGGATTCCACAATGTCATCGCCAGCTCCGGCACGGCCTTTACGGCCGCGCAGGCCGCGCTGCTCGCCCGGTTCAGCAAGCAAGCATTGGTCAATTTCGATCCCGACGCCGCCGGGGCCAAGGCCACCGAACGCACACTTGGTTTACTAGTCGAAGAAGAATTCGACATTCGCGTTTTGACCCTCGACGCTGGCCTCGATCCCGATTTATTCGTGCGCCGAAAAGGTAAAGAAGCCTACGCCGCGGCCCTCAAGAATTCGCAGAAGTATTTCGATTACCTCATCGAACGCGCGCGGCAGCAATTTCCGGTGCGGAGCGCGGAGGGCAAACACAAGGCTCTCAACTACCTCTTGCCACATATTCAGCGCGTTCCCAGCCGGATCATTCGCGATTCGGTGGCGGAAGAAATTGCGCAGAAGTTGAATATCGACTCGCAAGTCCTGCGGCAGGAATTGAAGCACGCAGCGGTGAGCCGTAAGAGCGCGACTGTGAAACCGCCCACGGAGGCCCAGGTCACCGATGCGGAAAAAATCCTCATTCGCGCTTTGGCTTCAGAATCGCAATTTCAAAGCGAAGACTATGTCTCCGACCGCTCCGGCGCGGACGACGCTTTCGAACCGGCGCGGCAGGCGAGATACGTGCTTTCCTCGGAGCGGTTGCACGTGGGTCTCGGCACCGAGTCGCTGATCGAAATGCTGTTGAATCCGTCGCCTGAGACCGGAGTCATGGACATTCCACTTTCCGACGGCGACCGGCAACTGCTGGCGTCGATTCTGCTGAAAGACGATGAGGAATTGACCGCCGAAAAAGTCGAAGGCGCAACCCGGGCGCTGCGGCGCGTGCAAATCCGGCGTCGGTTGGAGCAAATACAGAAACAGCTGGAGGCCTTCCGCAGCACAGACGGCCGCCAACTCAAGGAACTCATGGATGAAAAGCTTCGCCTGAAGCGCGTGCTGATGGATCCGAACCTGGGAACGGGCGAGAATTTGGCCGCACCAGCGTAACCTCGCGCTGTTTTACAAATCTCCCTAAAATCAAGCCAGCATGCGCGAATACCTCGACTCTCTGATGGAGTGGAGCGGTGCCGGAGAACCGTGGCGACCGATCCCGAGATGGGCAGTGGTCGCGTGGCTTTCTTTCTTTGTATGGTTCCTGGCCTACGCCTTCAGCAAACATGGCGGATTTCTCTTTATCGATACTCCGAACATGGTGGTGCACGAGGGCGGACACGCGCTATTCGGCTGGTTCGGCGAGACATTGGGGCTCTGGGGAGGAACCATCCTGCAGTGGCTGGTGCCGCTGCTGCTTGCGATTTACTTCTTCCACCAGCGGCAGGTCGCTGGGTTTGTCTTCTGTCTTTTCTTTTTCTTCGAGAACTGGATCTACACCGCGACCTATATGGCGGACGCACGGGCGATGGAATTGCCGCTGGTCACGCTGGGTGATCCTGAATTTGCCAAGCATGATTGGAATACGATTTTCACTAACCTCGGTGTGCTGCAATACGACACTCTGATCGCAGGCATCGTGCGCTTCCTGGGCTGGTGCGGGATGTTGGGTTGCACCGCCTGGCTGGCGAACTGTTTACGGAAGACCGATCCGCAATTGAATCGCGAGATCGTGAACGAGAGAAGCTTTTAACCGCAGAGATCGCAAAGACTCCCGCTGAGAACGCAGAGTAAACGGGGCAGGGTCTGCAATCCAGAAGCCCGCGTAGCTTTTCTCCGCGGTCTCGTGAAAACCTCCGCGTTCTCTGCGGTTAAAAGCTCTTCGCATGAAGCTGCGCGACCCTCGTCTCATCCCTCTTCGTTATAATTACAGGTTGCGATTTGGTGCGGATAATGCACTGAGTCGAAAGAGGAATTATGGCCACCGAAATTGTTATGCCCCAGATGGGCGAGTCGATCGTTGAAGGCACCATCACCAAATGGCTGAAGAAGCCCGGCGACAAGATCCAGCGTGACGAGCCGCTGTTCGAAATTTCTACCGACAAAGTGGACGCCGAAATTCCCGCGCCCGCATCCGGAGTGTTGCAGGAGATCAAAGTTGCTGAAGGCACGACGGTTCAGGTGAACACCGTCGTCGGCACAATTTCGTCTGACGGCGATGGCGCGGCCCCCGCAAAGGCCGCTGAAAAGAAAGCGGCACCTGCCCCGGCCCCGGCTGCTCCGAAAACCGAAGCGCGGCCCGCCGCGAAAACTGAACCAGCAGCGCCCGCGGCGCAGGTACATGAAGACGATGAGCACGCGCGATCGTCTCCGCTGGTCCGCAAAATTGCGCGCGAGCACAACGTGAATTTGTCGCAGGTTGAGGGCACCGGCCTCGGCGGCCGCATCACCAAGCAAGACATTCTGTCGTTCATCGAAGGACAATCCGGAACTGAACAAAGAGAACCTGGGGGGACGGGCGTCTCGCCCGTCCAACCGAGCGGGGACGCTCGGCCCTCCACAATTCAGGCTGCGTCAGCCGCCGCTCCCGTCTCCCGGCCCACTCCCGCCGCCATCCCAGGCGACCTGGTCCCGATGACCAACATGCGCCGCATCATCGCCCAGCGCATGATCGAGTCGCGCCGCACCAGCGCCCACGTCCACGCCATGTTCGAGGTGGACATCACCCGCATCGTCAACCTCCGCAACAAGCTCAAGTCGAGCTTCGAGCAGCGCAACGGCGCGCGCCTCACGTTCATGCCCTTTTTTGTGCGCGGGGCAATCATCGCTTTGCAGCAGTTCCCTATCGTCAACGCTTCGATCGAAGGCGACAGCATTCGCTATCACCGGCATGTAAACGTCGGCATCGCGGTTGCACTGGATTGGGGATTGATTGTTCCCGTCCTCAAGAACGCCGACGAACTGAATTTCCTCGGATTGCAGCGCGGCATCACCGATCTCGGCGAGCGCGCCCGCAACAAAAAGCTGAAGCCGGAAGAGGTCGAAGGCTCAACTTTCACTGTCACCAATCCCGGCCAGTTCGGCGCAGTGTTCGGCCTGCCCATCATCAATCAGCCCAACTCAGCCATCATGGGCGTCGGCGGCATCACCAAAATGCCGCTGGTCGTCACCGACAAAGACGGCGCAGACTCCATCGCCATCCGCTCGGTTGTGCATCTGACCCTTGGCTACGACCATCGCATCATCGATGGCGCCGTCGCCGACCAATTCATGGCGTTTGTGAAAAAGACGCTGGAGGGGTGGAGCGAGGAAGTCGGGTAGGGATTTGGAAATCAGCGGCTTTTCATGAGTCGCCCTTGATTACTCCTGTCAAACCCACGACAAAAAGTGTTGCGAGTCCCCAGCCTGCCGGAACCTGAAACCAGAGCCAGTAGCGAAAAGGCCACACGGCTTCAACCCGAGAAAGGTGGTTGCTGACGGCCTGGGAGATGCTCCATTGTAGGACGGGGAGTCGGACTGCGGCAGTGGGTGCGGGTGCCCAGTGATCCTTGACGCCGAGGGTTATTAGTGGAAACGAATGCTCGAATGAATACACAAGTGGGTTGAATTTGGGATAGTAGTCGGGAGGATACCCACGTTTCTCGAAGATTTCGTACGCATCCCGATCATTTGGAACGATCACGCCGCCAAGATAGGCCAGGCTCGATAGAACGCCGCCAACTGCAGCCAGCAACAGGAGCCACCCGAGAGCCCGCTCCGACATGAGGCCGTATCCGATAGTTGTCTTCAGCACCCAATCCCAACAACGCTGCCACCAGTGGTGGTTCTGTTCCTTGCGTCGCCGATCCTCCATTTCGAATAAGATTCTCCGCGCTCCGCGATCATCCCCCAACTCCCGCAGGATTTTCGCCAGCTGACGATAGGGCTGTGGTTTGAATTCGCCCTGAAGATCGACCCATGCCAAGCGTTCCCGCGCGTTCATCGGGCTGTTCAGGAAGCGCTTGTAGACAAAGCCATCGACGTGTAAATTGCCCTTCCCAGGCCAGCTGGCGGCATCGTCCGAAATCACATCGGCTGACGCATTCGTCAGGTCCAGTTGGCTCGCGCCAACATTTGCGATCCGGCGCCATAGGAAGCCGTTCTTAATGGTCGCCCCTTGTAAATTTAGAGTATTGAACGCGCCCCCGTCACAAACAAGCTGGCTACCGACCAGGGCGGCGGGCAGGCGTACTTCCCCCTCCGCCGAAAATCCGCCGTCAAGCAGAACGTCTCCCCTAATCTCAGCACGGTCAGCAGCTAGTGCGACATTGCCAGGATTCTTGAAAATGCCGTCTCGACAGCACAGGCTACCTCCGATCTGAGCGTCCAATACCCGAACTTCACCGAAGCACGCAAAACCCTCGTCTAGGGAAACGTCGGCCCTCACATGCACACCATCCGCGATTAGCGACCTGATCCGGCTGCCGCTGAGATTGAGGGCGGGCAGGGTCACAAACTTCAAGTCGATGTCGTCATCGAAACGGCAGAGTTGAAAAAAAAGAGGGAAGCCGATGGCCGCGAAGAAAAGATTCAGCCTGCCGACAATCTTGGCACCGTAGACTTGAATCCCAGCGCGATCGACTCTCTTCACAGCCTCCGTATTGACGCAGAGCCACGAAATCAGTGCGGCGCGAATCTCGCGCTCGCTACTCCATTTGTCAGCGTCAGAGGGGTCATAACCGGGTCCTCCCGGGCCGGGGTTCGGGCCGCAGCAGGCGGTTTCTCCCCTAGGCACGGCGCGAAGAAGCCTCCTCTCCGCTTCCGTTAACTCGCCGAAGTGCGAGTGAGCGAGCATTTCAAGCTCATTCGCGTGTTGTGCGAAACCCACCGCCACTCCTCTCCGACTTCCGATGCACCATTCTTTCACGTTCTTTCGGGCGGTTGGCCCATTTGTTGAATCAACCGACAATCCCTCTTTTTACCCCAAGGGCGGGCGCGTGGCGGACGGGTCTCACCTTGACTTTCCCACCCTCTCGGCTACGATGAACAAAGAACCGGGAGCATCCATGAACATCGAAATCCGCGACGCGGCGTTGCAGGCCAGAATCCAGAAACAAGTCGAAGCGACCAGATCCGGCAGCGTTGAGGAAGTGTTGCTCCATTTGCTGGAGACGCAGGAAGAGCAGGACCGCTGGCTTCTGGAAAACCGGGACGAGATCAACGTGAAAATCCGGCAGGGCCTTGACCAACTCGATCGCGGCGAGGGAATCCCGGAAGACCAGCTCGACTCCTACCTGACGAAACTGAAAGCCAAGTCTGAATGACTGCGCGTTACGTCCTTGCGCCACAGGCGGCGCAAGACTTGGTTGAAATCTGGCGTTACATCAAGGACCACAGCAGCGTTTCAACGGCGGACCGAGTCGAATCGGTCATTCGAGACAAGATCGCCTTTCTGTCGCGGAGGCCGGGTGCCGGCCATTGGCGCCGGAATCTGACCGAAGAGGACGTCAAGTTTTTCCCGGTCTATTCCTATTTACTCGTCTATCGGCCAGAGACTAAGCCGTTGCAGGTTGTGTCCATTCTCCACGGGCGCCGCGATGTTGAACGAATCCTGAGCGAGCGTTCCTGATTATGGGCCGCACCATCCGATCAGCAGGTTGGAGCAAGAGTGTGGAGACTACGACTATACGCATCAAGGGGCTTTGGCTCACGTCACCCGACGGCCGGCCCGCACAATCGGGAAGGGCGCGAGTTCCACTCGTGCCGAAACAGACTTGGGAAGCACCGCGGCTTCCAGCCGCTTGGGGTCAGCTTTTGTTTGGAGTCCGAGAAAGGCAAAGCTCAGCGGCTAAAGCCGCAACCCATAGGCGGCGCATGTCGGCACGTCCTGAAGACGTGCCCTTTCCGGATGAGGTCGCGCCATCTCCCCGAATGCTCCGGGCAGCTTAAGAATCTCCACCCTCCGCCACAGAACGCGGCAAGGATGGGGCAACCACATCTGTGTGATACCACCGTGGAAGAGCGGCCATTTATGGCCGCGTTGCAGTCTCGTACGAGAGCTCACCCTTTAGGGCCTGGGATTCGAAATCAGATCCGGAAGGGCGTCCATCAATACATATCATCACGTGGCTCTAAAGCTTGCCCTGAGCGAAGTCGAAGGGAGCCGCTCTTCCACGTTCCCCACTCCCGTCTGAGGTTTTTAAGCCGCCATCAACTCAAACACCGGATACCCTGCAGCAATCTTGGCAAACTCTTCCAGCGCGGCTTCCGGCGGAACGGGAAAGAAGCGCCGCACGGCGCTCTTGTAATTAGATAGATAGGCCTTCAGTACTTGCGGCTTCTCGGAGTCGGCGAGCGTCCGTAAGCCGAACCTGTGACGGGCTCCGCGCTTCAGAGTGACTTCGCCCGCAGCTTCTGCGTTGCGCACCCACTGCGTCCGGCCGCGAGGCGCGACCAGAAACTGCTTGCCGTTCAGCTCAAGCAAATTGACCGCTGTCGAATATATCTTTCCCGACTTTCTTCCCCTGACTTCCAGTAGATATATGAATGAAGGGGCGATTCCCAGTCCGGCGAGAAATCCAAAAACACGGTTGAAGAGTTTCTCCCCGGACGAAGGCGCCTCGTACTTGCGATCTGCCGGCATAGCCGTATTCTATCCCCCGATTCGCCTGTATTAAGGATCTTGGGTTTAGCGGTTTGTGAGGTGGATCAAGGCTAAAGCCCAAGCCTTAGCGCAGTGCCGAAGTGCTGCACCACCAAATTCTTAAATTCACCCTCGGAATCGCCCTGCCCCGTCCTTAAACGTCACAACTTCTACCTGTCCCGAATCGCGCAGCTTCGCCAATTCTTCCATCAATCTGGCAAACTCGAGTTCGGTGACGGGCTCCCAGCCATCTTGCTCGGTTCCGATCCCGTGGAATGTTACTACGTGCCAGCAGCCAGGGCGTGTCCACACGCCGACATCTTCGCCAGTCTGCGCAATCTGACGGCAGTCCACGGCAAACTGGTCCAGCGACTCTCCCACAGCGTAAAAAGAATTTTGCTTTCCCGCCCGCGCTTGCCGGTAACCTGCCGCGATTACGGGCTCTTTGAAGGCCTCGATGGTGTCGTAGAACGGATAACAGAATGACGAGATCTCCATACCCGTCCAGCCCTCGATCAAACGTTTAGACTCCGTGGCTTCGAAAACCGGATCAGTCGGCTGGCGTTCGTGCTTGACGGTATGGCTTGCGATCTCATGGCCGCGCGCCGCCATGTCTTTCAGGAACCGGATATCGTCGGTGCTCCAACTGATCTTGTGCCACGTGTACCCTTTAGCTTCTGCCCAGGGATCCTCGAAGATCGACTCAGTATTCGCCACCAGGAAAAATGTCGCCGGAAAGCCAAGTCGATCGAGTACCGGCACGGCGCGCTCGAACTGGCAGAGCAGTCCGTCATCGAAGGTGAGAGAAATTAGAGCCTTGCTCATTATTCACAAATATCTAGAAACGCCAGAGACCGAAACTTGAATAATTCTAGCTGCCGGGCGCCTGAGTTCGAATGCTAAAATCCCGCCATGCCGACGGCGCTCCGTTTGGGCCCTTATCGATTTTACTTTTATAGCCATGAATCGAGTGACCGGCTCACATCCACATCGACCCCGACGATCTCTCAGCCAAATTTTGGCTTGATCCTGTGCAATTGGCGGGAAACTTTGGGTTTCGCGCCCATGAACTCCGCGCGATACAATCTCTAGTTGAGCGGCACCGGGGAAGGCCTTTGGAGGCATGGGATGAATTTTTCGGCACCTAGTGCAGATGAGCGCGTCCTGGATGTGCAATTTACTGAGGACAGCTTGAGCGTAAATCTGCGGGACGGCCGCGTAATTTCTGTGCCCCTTGCCTGGTATCCTCGCCTTCTCCGGGCTACACCAGCCGAGCGGAAGAACTGGGAAATCTCAGGTGGTGGGTACCGTATTCATTGGCCTGATATCGATGAGGACCTTAGCACCGAAGGCCTTCTTCGTGGTGCGCCTGCCCCGAAATCCGCGGTCCACGCGAAGTAGTGTGCGATTACGAGCGTTAATGCAGCGCGTAAAGAGCTGCGCTACCCAGGGTTCAGCGCCGAAGCTGTACTACTTTCCCATCTTTCCCAATTAAGGCCAACTCTGCCATGCCGATGAAGAGGCCATGCTCGAGCACGCCAGGAATGTGGGACAGCTTCTCGGCGAGCGCAGGCGGGTCGGCGATTTCGCCAAAGGTGCAGTCCAGAATGTGATGACCCTCATCGGTGACATAAGGATTGCCGTACGCATAACTTCGCAGAGAGACTTTCGCGCCCAAGGCTTCGATTTGCGGTTTGATCAGCGACTGGGCAAACGGGACTACCTCGACCGGAAGCGGAAATTTGCCCAACCGCTTTACCTGCTTGGCGGAATCGGCGATGACGATAAAGCGGCGCGAGACCGAAGCGACGATCTTCTCGCGCAGGAATGCTCCGCCGCCACCTTTAATTAAATTCAGCTGCGGGTCGATTTCGTCGGCGCCGTCGATATCGATATCAATCTGCGGATGATCTTCCAGCGTACCCAGCGGGATTCCGAGTTGTTCAGCGAGGTGCTGGGTTTGTTGCGAAGTGGGAATGCCTATAATTTTAAGTCCGCTGCGAACGCGCTCTGCCAGAGACCGTACCGCGTACGCCGCGGTCGAGCCCGATCCCAGTCCGACGATGCTTCCCGCTTCCACAAGCTCCACGGCTGCGCGGGCGGCAATTTGTTTTTCTTGGTCCCGGGGATCGGCTTGGTTAGCGGATGCTGTCATTTTGTTTGCGAGATGAGGCCAACGGCCACGGCGACCAGCCATTGTATGACAATGAGTAACGATCGTGACGAGGGATCGGCGGAGAAGGTCCTCGATCGTCGTGACTGTTGATGGGCGTGGAAATTCCGTCGTACGCGGCGTAACTAACACTAGCCACTGACAACTGATCCAGTCACGGATCCCTAATCACCGAGTTGCGCGGCGGGTTGCGGAGACCCGTGGTGAAACGCATAGAGCACCAGTTCTACGCGGCTGGAGATCCCCAGCTTTTCGAAGATCCGAAACAGATATTTTTTGACGGTGTGTTCACTCAGGCCAAGTTCGCTGGCCACATTGCGGTTGGAGAGTCCGTCGGTCACCAGCGCGACCACCTGCTCCTCCCGCGAGGTTAGCAAGATTTCTCCGGTGGTGCTCACCACCCGCAGACAAGGCGATTGACACACTGAATCAAGTAGATAGCTGAGCTGTTGGTTGGTGGCGAAGATTTCTCCCTTATACACGCGCTCGATGCACTCGCAAAATAATTGGAACGACGAATTCCCCAAGCAGAATAACCCCCGCGCCCCGGACCGAAAGGCTTGGACGGCAGCTTGCCGGCTTTCGATATCGATCAAACAAATTTTCGGAATTTGCGGATGCATCAGATGCAGGGTGCGGACCATGGCGACGTCTGACGCAGTGGAGTAGGGGACTACGCAGCTGATAACCACTACATCAGCTCCATCACCCTCGAGAAATTCCAGAATCGGAGGAATTTCGCTGCGACAGGAATACACCTGAAAACCGCGATTGCGAAGCGAACCGGCCAGTAGCTGGCTTTCCAGCTGTTTGGAGTCAGCCAGTAATACGCTGATCCCATTCGACGAAGAGGCGCTGTCAATTGTCATGGCTTACCAATCAGAGACGAAGTCGTACGTAGTGACAGGAATGTACCTGTTAAGAATTCCGATTTCAGTGACCAAAGAACATTGCAGCAACTCTCTTCTGTGGAAAACGCAAATAAATAAACCTTCTTGAGGATTGTCGAAGCGACACTAGCTACTTCCGTGCGGGGTACTTTCTGCGTCTTGTGGTGTGCCCGATGCCAGATTATTTTTCCTTTTGCAAGGTGGTAATCGGGTTGCGGTGATCTCTTCTCATGAACATTCAGCGTGCAGCTCTGTTGTCATTGATTTGCGGATTTCTCGCCCGAACCACGCTCCCTGCTTGCGCTCAGTCTGTAGAAGGGCCCGACGCAGCAGGGGTCGCCAACAGCAGTACGGCGGATGGCAAGAGGGGTCCCATTAGCGGGAGTCCAGCCTTGACGGGTGCACGCCATCCGCTGTACCGGCTGCGCAAGAGCGACGTTGTCGAGATCAAGTTCACGTTCTCGCCCGAATTTGATCAGACCGTGACTGTCTTGCCGGACGGATTCCTCGCGCTAAAGACTGTAGGCGATCTTTTCGCCGAAGGTCTGAGCGTCGCGGAATTGAAAGACTTGGTTCGTGAGGCGTACGTGCCTACGCTGCGCGATCCCGAGGTCAGCGTAATTCTCAAAGATTTCGAGCGGCCATTCTTCGTGGCGGGAGGCCAGGTGGGACGCCCAGGGAAGTATGAGTTGCGGTCGCCAACCACGGTTGCTGAGGCCATTGCCGTTGCCGGGGGATTCACTGAACAATCGAGACACTCGCAAGTTGTTGTGTTCAGGACGGTTACTGCCGGCGTTGTGGAAGCCCATGTTCTAAATGTCAAGGTCATGTTGGCCTCGCGAAATTTGGAAGAGGATTTCGAACTCAAGCCGGGAGACATGCTCTTTGTACCGCAAAACCGGATCTCAAAGATCCGAAAATTCTTGCCCGTATCAAGTCTCAGTACGTTTTTCACACCGACACAATTCTGAGCTATGACACAGGAGTTACAAGTCGTTGGCGCGCGAGGGTCGCTACACTCGCTTACATTGCGCGACGTTGCTGCTGTGTTCTTCAGGCAGAAACGTTTGTTTGCAATTTCGCTTGCGGTGATTGCAACCACGGGAATTCTCTATTCAGCGCTCTGTCCTTCGTATAAAGCGGAGATGAAGGTATTGCTGCGCCGAGGGCGAATCGATCCGGCATTGACGCCGACACCGACTCCATCGCCAGCATTCGAGCACGACGAAATCACGGAAGAGGAACTGAATTCCGAAGTGGAACTGCTCCACGACGAGGACATCCTTCGGCAAGTCGTGCTTGACACCGGACTGGGGCAGAGGACATGGGCTTCAGTCGTTACTCGACAGAACTTCGAGCAACGGACCGAAAAGGCGGTACGCCGTCTGGCCGACAAGTTGGAGGTAAGTCCGGTCCGCAAATCGCGTCTGATTACAGTCTCCTATAGTTCTCCAGATGCGTCGCGGTCGGCGGCGGTGCTGCGTTCCTTGGCGCGCGCCTATCTTGCGAAACACGCGACAAATGTCCGGCCTTCGGGCCAACAAATCTTTTTTGAACAACAGGTGAATGAGTCGCGAATCGTTCTAGAAGAAGCGCAGGGGGATCTGATCGCCTTTACTCGGAAACAAGGAGTAGTATCCGCCGGACTCGAACGCGATCTAGTTCTTCAAAAACTGAGCGATGCGCAAGCGTCGGAGTTGGCAGTTGAGAGTGCAGTGGCCGAAGTTGGTACTCGCGTTCGCGTGCTGGAGTCAAGCTTGCATGATTTACCTGAACGGCGAGTGGTTGAAATCAAGAATGCCGACAATCCTCAACTGGAAGAAAAACTGAAATCGAAGTTGTTGGAGCTGGAGCTGCAACGCACGTCGCTGATGACTAAGTTTCAACCATCTTATCGTCTGGTACAGGAAGTGGATGAGGAAATCGTTCAAGCCAAGGCTGCGATTGAAGCCGAGGAGCAAAAGCCGCTGCGCGATGAGACCACGCAATACGATCCCGAATTCGAATGGGCGCACTCCGAACACCTTAAAAGCGAAATAGATCTGCGGGCGTTGCAACAAAAGCAAGCTGTGGCGCGTGAACAAGTCAGTTCATATCACGCCGTGGCAGGAAGATTGGAAGAGAACGCAATTGCCCAGCACGATTTAGAGCAACAAATTAAGGCTGCGGAAGACAAGTATCTGCTTTACTCCAACAAACGTGAAGAGGCGAGAATTGGCGACGCGCTTGACCAGAATGGGCTCTTGAACGTGGCCATCGCACAGCAACCCCGCGTCCCGGCGCTTCCGGTCTGGTCTTTCCTTGCAGCCACCAGCTTTTCTTTTATTGGTGCGTGCGGGTTCAGCACCGCACTTGTGTTCGTGACAGATTATTTCGACCCTTCCTTCCGCACCCCTGCAGAAGTATTTGAGTTTTTGGGATCACCGGTCCTGGCATCTCTGCCGGCAATCCGCGAAACCGATCGAAATTCGGAGGCGTTATGAGTGTAGGCGCGCAAGTTTGGAAGCATCTTATTCCCAGCACCAATCCCGTGCTTCATCGTAAACCGCCGACCGCAGTTCGCGTGCCGCGGGCCGGAAATCTATCGAATGAGCCGGCGTTTGCGCTGATGCACCAGTTATTCTTCCCCAGCGCCATGCAGCGGCGGACTTCGGTTCTGCTTGCTGCCGCAGATACGCCTTCCAAAGCTTCATCATTGGGCGAAAAAATAGCTGTCAACCTAGCGCAAGTCTCCGGCGGAATGGTCGGGTTGATCGAAAGCGCTTCTCCATCGCAACGAAGTCCGTGGGAAGGCAAAGGACTGCCCGTAGGCTCCGGCCGGGGATTATGGCAAATGTACTCCTCGCGCCTCGCGGAACGTGTTTGGCAGATTCCCATCGCTCTGCTAGGTCATGAACCGAACCAGAACCGCGGCTCGACATGCGATGGGCTGAAGGAACTTCGAAGCGCCTTCGACTATTTTTTGCTGTCGGCCGCGATCAATGACAGCGACATGCCTAGTCTTTGCAATTTGTGCGAGGCGGCTGTCTTGGTGCTCACGGCAAGTGTTACTAGGCGTGAAGCCGCGTTCAATGCGAAAGAACAGTTGCTGCGACACGGTGTGACGTTACTAGGAACTGTGCTTGATCAAAGAACACTGCCCATTCCGGAATCGATTTATCGGCGGCTGTGACGGACATATGGGACACCTTGCCAACATTCTCGATTTTCAAGCCGTGAGACGGCCAAAACTCGCGAGTGCAGCGTTTGTTGCTCCAGAGGTCGACTATTGTGATCTGGCGAGGCTGATCCCAGGGGCGTCTAACTCGGTTCCGTCAGCCTCAACCTCCAGGCCGGTCCTCAGAACAGTCGCGATGCATATTTTGCCGCGATTCTGCCACAAGTTTGACGCCAGCATGCTGGCGCCCGCGATGCTCGACTTGGCACTCATCACACTCGTCTTTGCTTTTGAAGCCTGGGTGCTGGGATCGCGGTCGCTACATCAGGTTGCTCTGTGTGTTTATGTCTTGAGCTTCCTCTTCTTTGCGGTTGAAGAAGACTTGTACCTTTCGCGGAAGACGGCCTTATCGGAAAACGCGGCCGTGTGTCGGGCTGTCGTGTGGGCAACGTTTCTCGCAGGCCTTTTTCTAAGATGGTCGCCAGTGCGGGGTTGGGGAATCACACTGTGCGCGCTTAGTTTATGTACTCTCATCGCTCTAGTTACGACGAGACAGTTATGGCGGACCCTTCGTCCAACTGAAGCACCGCTTCGTAACGTGCTGATTGTAGGCAGCGGGGCCAAAGCCGCACAAATTGCCGAGGCCATTCAGCGCGACCAGAATTCATCCCGACTGGTCAAGGGTTACATCACAGAGAACCATCTTCGCAATAATTACGGGCCCGCGATGTTGAGCAGGATCGCACGCGACGAATTCGTCGATGAACTGGTCATCGCGAGCTCGGACCCCTCAGTTGTGAATATTGCTGTTCAAGAGGCTTGCAAAAACAAGCTCGACGTAAAGGTCGCGCCCCATATCTGCATTCCAGTTTCCGCGGTCGATTTCGAGAATCTTGGCGGCCTGCCACTGTTCAAAGTCCAAGACCATCAAAGCCCCGAGTACCGGCTGGCGCTGAAACGAAGCCTCGACTTTGTACTGGCGATTTGTGGCCTGATTGCGCTTTCGCCATTGTTGGTCCTAACGGCAGCATTCATCAAATGGGACTCCGCTGGGCCCGTTTTCTATCGAGCGCCCCGTACTGGACGTAAGGGACGGCGGTTCATCTGTTACAAGTTTCGCACCATGGTCCCCGACGCCGAAGCCCTCAAGGATGAACTGCGCCACAGGAACGAACGCCATGGAGCGTTTTTCAAAATCGGAAATGACCCGCGAGCTACCCAGCTAGGGCGACTTCTTCGGCGCTACAGCCTCGACGAACTTCCGCAGCTGTGGAATGTGTTGCTCGGCGACATGAGCTTGGTCGGTCCGCGCCCTCACCCAGTTGATGACGTCAGCCAGTACGAACTCCAGCATCTGCGGAGGCTCGACTTCGTTCCCGGAATTACCGGATTGTGGCAGGTGACAGCACGCCGGGATCCGTCGTTCGAACGAAACGTAGCACTGGATGTGGAGTACATCAAGAACTGGAATCTGTGGCTCGACGTGCGCATTCTCTGCAAGACCGTGTCCGCCGTGTTCCAGGGGAGCGGGGTGTGAGCTTAGCAGTAGTTACGCCTTATCGTGTCGATAAACCTGCAATATCGCTTTTCATTCTTCCGCTCAGACTTTTTCATCTATGGGTGAGTTTGCCGGCGGGAATGTTTTTGCTCGCGCTAACCGCCATGTTGTTCAGGCCTCCTGATCTGAAATCGTTTCCCATCGACCGGGTCGCATTTTTCGCATTGGTTCTTTTGCTGGGGGTTCGCCTGTGTCTTCATCGCGGATATCTGCAAATTTATCCTGCAACCTGGCCATTGCTGGGATTGATGCTGATCGGGCTCTGGGGCGCGTTGACCGCGCCTTACGATCCCCAAGCCTGGAGCGTCTTCGCTGCAAAGTGGGTGACCCCGTGTGTGTTCTTTCACATGGCTGGTCTGGTATTTCGTGACGACCGAACGTTTCACAAGCTGGAAGTATTTCTGTTGATCGTGCTGGCGTATCTGACCGCGATTTCTATCTTTTCTCTGCTGAATCTCCAGACCTTGATTGTTCCGAGATTCATTACCGACGAGGGAATCGGCATCCACGCCGATCGGGCCCGGGGGCCCTTTTTACAGGCGGTGGCCAATGGTTTGTGTCTGAATCTGCTAGGGCTTGTAGCTCTTGATTCGTTTCGTAGAAGGAAAGTGCCTGGGATTTTAGCGGCACTACTCTTCTTGGCCGTGCCTTTGGCATTATTGGCGACCAAGACCCGCGCCGTTTGGATCGCCTCGGCATTGTCGGTTGTGTGCCTCATGTTTTTCGGGTCCACGCTCAAATTACGGCGGGTAGCTCTTGCGTGGTGCGTCCTGGCGACTGTTACTTCAGGAATTCTGCTGTTTTATCACGATCAGAATTCGTTTGCGCAACGTGCGATGGATCGCTCGCCGGTCGACTTTAGGACCGAAATGTACAGCGCCGGCTGGCAAATGTTTGTTGAGAAGCCGGTCCTGGGATGGGGTGACGAGCGCGACATTCAGGCAGAAGTTGAGAAGCGGGTTAGCAGCTTCCGTCCCGAGTACTACATCTTTCACAACACCTTTTTAGAACTTGCCGTGGAACGCGGCCTGCTCGGCCTGGGATTGTACGTGTGGCTGATGATCTGCTTGTTCCGCCTGCGGAAGACGGGCGCGGTCTCGAACGAGATGGGCGGCCCGTTCTCGAACCCACATTTTCGGAAGCTCTGGCCGTTGCTGCTGGGAGTGTATCTCTTGAATGCCAGCGCGGTGGTGATGAATTACCAGTTTGTAAATGCGACGTTGTTCACCATTGCTGGAATCCTGGCGGCGCAAACTTCCGACAAACGGCAATTCTATGGTCACTCGGGGCTCGCTCAATGAACCAGATCGCTTACGTCGCCAACAGCTTTCCTGAAGCGGTTGAAGCTTACGTCTCGAAGGAGATTTACGAGCTTCGCAGCCGGGGACAATCCGTTCTGATGTGCAGCTTTCGACGTCCGCATCAAGTTCCGCAAGCAGCTTCCGAACTCCCCTCAGAAACGATGTACCTCTTTCCTCTGGGTCCGCGACTCGCGCTGCACGCATGTTGGATCTTCTTTTCGCGGATCATTCTTCTCGCCGATCTTTTGTGGCGGGTTATCCGCGGGCCGGAGCCGATTCAACGCCAACTGCGGGCCATCGCCCACACTTGGCTGGGCGTCTATCTGGCAGCCGCGCTTCGCAAGCAACAAATCAGCCACATTCATATTCATCACGGATATTTTTCTTCCTGGGCAGGAATGGTGGCGGCGCGAATCCTGGGCGTGACCTTCAGTCTGACCCTGCACGGTTCCGATCTTTTGGTCCGCGCGGATTACCTGGACTCGAAACTCAAATACTGTCAATTCTGCATTACGGTTTCAGAGTTCAATCGTAGACACATCAGCGAGCATTATCCGGAAGCGGATCCTGGCAAGATACTCGTCCATCGTCTGGGAGTTGATTTGGACTTCTGGGTTCCCGAGCAAAATACAAACTGCCGCTCTTCCTTCTCAATTCTTGCCGTGGGGCGCCTGCACCAGGTAAAAAACTACGACTTTCTCATCCGTGCATGCTACGAGCTCAAGAACGCTGGTTTGAAATTCCACTGTGCGATTGCCGGCACCGGTGAAGAGAGCGGACGCCTGCACAATCTGATTGGTGAAATGTGCCTGCAAAATGAAGTCGAGTTCTGCGGCCACGTCGGGCGCGACAAATTACGAATTCTCTACCGTCAAGCCGACGCAGTAGTCCTCACCAGCCACAGCGAAGGAATTCCTCAAAGCCTGATGGAGGCGATGGCGATGGAGAAAGTCGTTCTGGCGCCTGCGATCACTGGAATACCCGAGTTGGTCGCCGACAGACAAACCGGCTTTCTCTATCAGCAAAATTCGCTCCCCGACTTCCTGGACAAATTAGTTAGCATTGCCGCCGCGAAGCCATCGCCCGATCTTCTTCGCCAACAAGCCAGACGGCATATTCAGTTGTACTTCAACGGTCAGCGAAATCTGGACACTTGGGCTGACGATTTTCTCCGACATCTCAAAGGCGTAGCAGTCGCACTAGAAAGTTCTCATGCGAATTCTGTATTGCAACAAGTACAACTTCCGGTTCAGCGGGACCGAAGCATACCTGTTTGAAACCATGGAATTGATGCGGTCTCGGGGTCATCAGGTCGCGTTGTTTTCGATGGCGGACGACCGCGGTCCGGTGACGCCCTACGATCGCCACTTTGCCCCACTCACTGATTTCAAGCGGAGCGCTAGTCTTGCGCGAAAAACTCGCTTGGCGATCCACGCGGTCTATTCAATTGAAGCGCGCCAGCGGATTGGCCGAATGATCGACGACTTCCGGCCCGACGTCGCCCACGTCAGAAATATTTATCACCACCTGTCGCCTTCGATTTTGTGGGAATTAAAGTCCCGCAAGGTGCCGGTGCTTTATCACATCAATGATTTCAAACTCATCTGTCCCAACTACAACCTGATTTCATCTTCTGGCGATGCCTGCGAACGCTGCAAGGGCGGAAAGTTTTGGAATGTGGTTTCTGCGGGGTGCTATTCCGGCGGCTTGGCGGCCTCAACCGTCTTGGCCGCAGAAGCCTACTTTCATCGCTGGATTTCAACTTATCCAAAGTGCGTGGATCTGATTCTGGCCCCAAGTCAATTCGCCAAACAGAAATTGATAGAGAACGGCAACGGCTGGGCAAACCGACGAATTGAAGTTCTGCCTCACTTCCAGAATTGTCCTGCTCAGGTTGCGCCGCACCCCGGGCCAGATGCTCCGATTTTGTATTTCGGACGGTTGTCCGCTGAAAAAGGCGTTGATGATCTTCTTCAAGCCATGCAGCGCTTGCCCAATATCCAGCTGATAATTGCCGGCGACGGACCGCAGCGTCCCTTGCTGGAAGCGCTTGTCAGAAGCCTCAGGTTGAACAACGTCACGTTTGCGGGGCATCTCTCCGGGACCGCCTTAGACAACGTAATCGCGGGCTCGCAATTCACAGTGTTCCCTTCGCGGGCTTACGAAACCATGGGCAAAAGCATTTTGGAGTCTTATGCGCAGGCGCGGGCTGTGATCGCCTCCGATTTAGGCTCGCGGCGGGAGCTGGTCGGCGACGGCAGGACTGGCGTTTTGTACAAGGTCAAAGATATCGACCAACTTTCTTCCGCTATCGCGTTTTTGCATGAGCGCCCGGAACTGGCCCAAAGAATGGGAGAAGAAGGCCATCAGCTGGTGACGCGAAGGCACTCACAAGAGCAGCACTTCGAGGGGCTGGAAAGAATCTATGACGCGTTGGTGAGGCGACGGAATGCGTCAGCGCAGACAGGGGCACTCGCGCGCGCCGAAGCCGGGCCAAGCGATTTTCCGCGACTGCGCATTGCATTCATTGGCGGCCGAGGCGTAATCGGCAAATACAGCGGAATCGAAACCTGTTACGAAGAACTAGGCGCAAGGCTTGCAGAAATGGGTCATGAGGTGACCGCATATTGCAGAAGTTACTTCACCCCCGAGACCCCTGAACACCACGGCATACGAATTGTCCGACTGCCGACCATTCGGACCAAACATTTGGAAACGCTGGTTCATACTCTCCTGAGCACGATTCACGCCTGTTTCAGCACATGCGACGTAGTGCATTACTACACACTAGGTCCATCACTATTTTCTTTCTTGCCGCGTCTTTTCGGCAAAAAGACCGTGGTCAGCGTTCAGGGCCTTGATTGGAAACGAAGAAAATGGGGAAGGATTGCGCAGCGCGCGTTGAAGTTTTGCGAGTGGACTTCAGCCCGTCTGCCGAACGCCACAATAGTCGTATCGCGCACGTTGCAGGAATATTACCGGTCACGATACGCGAAGGACTGCGCATACGTGCCCAACGGCACACGAATACACGAGCGGCAAACAGGAAATTATCTGGACAGCATCGGGCTTCAACCCAACGGTTACCTGCTCTTCCTCGGTCGCTTCTCGCCGGAAAAGAATTGCGATCTTCTCATCGAGGCATTCGAGAAACTTGATACGCCGATGAAGTTGGTTCTGGCCGGCGGTTCCAGCCATACCGATGATTATGTCGCTGGCTTGCGGCAACATCAAAGCGAAAGAGTGAAAATCCTGGACTGGCTTTCCGGGGACGCGCTGGAAGAAGTTACGACCAATGCCGCACTATTCGTTCTGCCATCTGACCTGGAAGGCTTGTCTCTTGCCTTGCTGGATGCGATGGGCGCAGGGGTGTGTGCGCTCACCAGCGACACTCCCGAAAATATCGAGGCGTTGGGCGATGCCGGCTTCACATTTCGCCGGGGCGACGTCAACGACCTGCAACGAATGCTGGCGCTGCTGCTTTCCGATTCCGTCTTGCGCGAGAACATCGGTCGTCGTGCTCAGGAACGAATTTGTCGTGAGTATTTATGGGAAGGCGTCGCAAAAGAGATGGATGCTGTGTACTCGTCACTATTCAAGCGTTCACAGCGCATGCCGGCAGTGAAAAAGAAAGCGGCTGGAAAAGCTGCCTAGGGCAGGGCGGAACTCTGCTAACTGCTGAAGCTTAGCGGCTCCAGCTTTGCCGTGAAGTGCCGCAGGAAGGGAGCTTCGTACGTAAGTTTCAATCCACGGATTGCCTCACGCTTCTTCCAGACTTCAAGGATAATTTCGACCACATAATCAATGTGGCTTTGGGTGTACACTCGCCGCGGAATCGCTAGTCTCACCAGGTCCATTGTGGCGGCAGCGCCAAACATAAGCCGTCCGATTTCGACTGAACGAATTCCACCTTCCAAATACAACTCGGTCGCTAAAGCCACCGCGGGAAATTGTTCCGTAGGAACGTGAGGCAGAAAAGCCCGCGCATCCAGATAAATTGCGTGCCCGCCAGGAGGTTGGACGATAGGAACTCCGTGTTCGGCGACATGATTGCCGAGATACGCGGTCGAAGCAATGCGATACTGCAGGTAATCCTCTTCAAGCGCTTCTTGCAGTCCAACCGCGATCGCCTCCAAATCGCGCCCGGCCAATCCACCGTAAGTGGGATAACCCTCGGTCAAGATCAGCAAGTCTTTTTCCTGTTGCGCGAGTAAGTCGTCGTTGGTGCACAGGAAGCCGCCGATATTCGCCATCCCATCTTTTTTTGCGGACATGGTGCAGCCGTCCCCGTAGCTGAACATCTCCTGCGCAATCTGCTTGGGCGTTTTGGATTCATATCCCTGCTCGCGCAGCTTGATGAAATAGGAATTTTCGGCGAAGCGGCAAGCGTCGAAATAAAGCGGAATTTTGTGCCGGCGGCAAACTGCGCTCACTTGCCGGATATTTTCCATCGAAACCGGCTGGCCGCCGCCCGAATTATTAGTGACGGTGAGCATCACGAGTGGAACATGATCGCGCCCGACGCGATCGATCAGTGCTTCCAGCGCGCGCACATCCATATTGCCCTTAAACGGATATTTGGTCTGTGGCTCTCGACCTTCGGCAATCACCAGGTCGACGGCTTCGGCTCCGACGAATTCAACATTGGCGCGAGTGGTATCGAAGTGTGTGTTGTTGGGAACCACATCGCCCTTTTTGCAGGTCACGCCAAACAGAATTCTCTCGGCGGCGCGTCCCTGATGGGTGGGAATTACGTGACGGAAGCCAAATATGTCCTGCACCGACGCGCGAAAACGTTCGAAGCTCTTGCTGCCGGCGTAACTTTCATCGCCTTCCATGATCGCAGCCCATTGGTGCGTAGACATTGCGCCGGTGCCGGAGTCGGTAAGCAGATCAATCAGTACATCGTCAGCGGGAAGCAGAAATAAATTGTAATGCGCCGCGCGGAGGAGTTTTTCGCGTTGTCCGCGCGTGGTCCAGCGGATCGGCTCCACGCTCTTGATCCGAAAAGGCTCGATGATGGTGCGTGACATGCTGGGTTATTGAACCACGAAGAGCGTGAGGGTGTACAACGAAACCAAAGCCTAAACCACGAAGGGCACGCAGGAAAACAGCTTAGGGCACCTGCACTGAATCTTCGTCTTCTTCGTAGGTCACCGCCGCCGTTCGCTCGAGTTTGTCCCACGAGAAAGATTCGCCGGTGATGGCGCGCTTAATAGTTTTGAACAGTACCAGTGAAAACAGCTGTCGATAAGCGAAGCGCTGCAGCCAGACCTGACTGAGCAGCCACGGATCTTCGCGCGTATCCGGGGTGCGGCGCTCGAGTGCAAATGCAATGGCGGATGTAATGAAATCGATAATCAGAAATGCTGCAAAGAAGATCACCAGCCGCTGGAAACTCGCGGGATCGGTCGATCCGGGATGAAAATGCTTTTGTAAGAAATACCATAAAGCGCCGACTGTAAACATGATGTCGATGAATGGTGACACTAGCGGCAACAAAATCTGAAACACAACGATGTTAGGCAATGCGACCCAGCCGAGTGTGCCCTTGCGCGCAAACACTCCGCGATGCTTGTAGACGGCCTGCAATATCCCGAATGACCAGCGGAAGCGCTGGCGCATTAATCCATTAGCGTTAACCGGCGCCTCGGTATACGCCAAAGCGCGATCTTCGTACTCCACGCGATATCCAAGACGAAGCAATGCCATGGTCAAATCAGCGTCTTCCGCGACGGTGTCGGTGTGGTAAGCGCCAGCCTCACGCACTGCCGATACTCGCCACGCCCCGATTGCTCCGGGAACCACACTCACTGCGCCGAGTATATTCAGCGCGCGCCGCTCGAAGTTCTGGCTGGTAATGTACTCAAGGGCCTGCCAGCGCGTCCAAAGGTTTACCCGGTTGCCGACTTTCGCATTGCCCGCAACCGCGCCAACTTTCGGATTCAGGAAGTGCGGTACCAGTAGCGCCACCGCATCTTTTGCGATCAGCGTATCCGCATCGATCCCGACAAAAATTTCCTCATCTTCGTGAATATGCAGCAGACCGAAATTCAACGCTTCGGCTTTACCGGAATTCGGCTTGGTCAGTATCAATAACCGGCCTGAAGCTTGTTCACGGGGGAAGCTGGTGCGAGCCACTTCCAATGTTTTATCTTTCGATCCGTCGTCGATCACGATCACGCGAATATTGTGATAGCTCGAGCGCAGCGCAGCGCGAATCGTGCGCTCAATTACTTTTTCTTCGTTGTACGCAGGAATCAACAACGCGACCTGTGGGCTGTAAGCTGCGACCAAATCTTGGCTGTAGCGTCGGCGCTTAAAGCGGTCCGCGATCGCAAATGTACCTATGAACAAAAGCCGCCCGGTCATGAGCAAATCACCGATAAAAAAGATGAAGGCGATGATGCGCAGCCCGGCGCCATACATCCAGAAGCCAACCCAAGTCAGCCATGCGGACCAGAGTTCATTGCGTCCGATCGGTGGCATTACTTCGGCGCGGGTTTTGTGCCACAGCTCGCTGACCGAGACGATCTGAATTCCCTTTGCACGCGCTCCGTCAATAATCAACGGCAAAGCGCGCACCGTCTCCCGCCGGTTTCCGCCTCCGTCATGAAGCAAGATGATATTTCCGCAGCTGATATCGTTCGGTTTACAGGGCGGCAGATGCTGCAACACGAAGCTTGCAATCTGTTCGCCTGACCGATTCCCGCGCCAATCATCGGGATCGATCTTGTCGCCAATGGTGAAATACCCCATCTTCTCGGTCACTTCGAGTGGACGGACTTCGTCTTCGGTGTCTGGTTCGGCGTCGATCGAATACGGCGGGCGAAACAGGTGAGTTCGAATTCCCAGGCGGCTGGCGAACAAGCTCTCGGTGAGATTGAGTTCCAACTCCACCACGGTGTCCGAAAGATCGCTGATATCGGGATGGGTGAAGGTGTGGTTGCCGATCTCGTGGCCTTCGTTATAAATACGCGAGGTGATTGAGGCGAAGCGATCTGCCTGATTTCCGATTAAGAAGAATGTGGCGGGGGCGTGCTCGCGCTTTAGGACATCCAGGATCCTTGGGGTCCAGTCGGGATCGGGGCCGTCGTCAAAAGTGATCGCTACCTGATTCGGACTCGATCCATATCTCCCCACACGGTAGGGCTCGGGCAATGTGTCCATGGTCTCATCAGTAATGAGGCCCGCGGGATTATCCATCGACATTTTGCGTTCGCCGTTTCCCGGCGTCGCTTCCACATTCAGTATCTCGCCACTGCCTACGAGATCGACATCCTGCCCGGGCGGAACGATATTCAACTTCGAAGGCGCCGCCACGTCCATCGGAAAATCCCAAATTCTCCACAACGAGCGATCTTCCGATCCCAAGCGCCACAAAGCAAATGTACGCACGCCAAGCTGGCGCCCCGCACGCATCTGATTTAAAGCTGTAACGCCGTCTAGAAACCAAATGTCGTGTTGCAGATTATGCTCGTCAAGATAAACAATGTGCGGATTCATGCTGTCGTCGTCAAAGTTAACGTCAGCTTCAGAGTCGCGCGCGGCCAGCCAGGCTTCTTGCACAGTGACATTGATGTCGTGCTCGTCGGCGGGCAGCTTGCCGCGTTTCGGCCTTTGCACCCAGTCATATCCGTAGTTGGCAATAGCGCAAATAAGTTTGTCGATGGGAACTAATTTCTTGGCTCGCGACAAATTGTTGGTGAACCAGTCTTGCGCGGCGATCGGGCCCGCGGTGCCTCCGCCGCCGGCATAGTGCTGGTCATAATTCATCAGTACGACGCCATCGGCTGCCTGGCCTACGCTTCGGTAATCGAAGTCTGAATTTCCTGAAGGTGCGCTTACATAAAGCTTCATGTTTTTCGAATGCAGATCTGTCGCCAGTTCATTCAGCAGAGAAACGAACGCCGGCTGCGCTGCCTTGGGGAAGTCTTCAAAGTCGACCATCAAGCCGCGATATTTGTCGCTAGCGAGGAAGCTATCGATCTGCTGGCGAAAGTTAGCGCGTGCGTCAGCATTGCTCAGGAACTCAGATATATCGATCCACGCGGTACCGTCGAAGTTGTTGACCAGCGGAAAGACTTCCGTCCCCGTGTCTTCCGATTTGAGAAACGGCATGACCTTGTAATCGACCGGACGCAGAGTTCCGCCCTGCATGAGGTCAAAGAATCGGTTGGTCTCGGAATCCACTCCCTGCAGGTGACCGTCGGGGGTCAGGACATGCAGCCATTCGGGATAAAGCAAATCAATCTGACGCGCATATTCGCGAAGAGAGGAATAACTCGCAGCATCCCAGGGAACGTAGAATGCGGCGCGAATGCCTTCATCCGTATTCAGCGCCACCATCGACGGCGCGGCCTTGGTGCGGCGATGACTGCGCCGCGCCAGCAGCTTTTGTCTTTCCAGCGCCTTTTCCTTTTCGGTAGCCTTGAGCCCCTTATACGGTTCCTTCAGCGCGTGATAGGGGCGCTTTTCGAAAGGAAGCAGGAGTTTGGGAAGTGGTTCTTGCATCGCCGTATACACGAACACGACGATGACCGCGCTGACCAGAATGCCAGCGACGTCCAGCAGCCTCCGGAGACGTTTCCAGCGGCCCCTCTTGGGGTCATAAAAAACAGGATGCACCATGCGGGGAAAGACCAAAAACATCCTAGCGGGAGGATGAAGCAGGGTCAAACCTATCTATTTAGATGCGTGATCACTACGGCACGCAGGCTAATTCAGATCCTTCAAACGCGATATATTGCGAACGTGGCCGAACTGGTTCGCAGAAATCTGCGTTTTTTCCTGCTTTTTACAGCCGCTGCTTTGCTTCTGCGGCTGCTTTTCATTTTTCGCTTTCCCGCAGTTGTGACCGACTCCTTCGTTTATGGCGACATCGCCAAGAACTGGCTGCAGCATGGAATTTATGGCCTGAGCGGGCCGGACGAAATCTCTCCCACCTATATCCGCCTTCCGGGTTATCCGGCGTTTCTGGCATTTATTTTCGCGATCTTCGGGATGGAGCACTACCGGGCAGTCCTGTTCGTTCAGATGTTCATCGATCTCGGGACTTGTCTTCTGTGTGCGGATATCGCGTTGCGGTTGCTAGGGCCGAGATTCGCGAAGATCGCTTTCGTCCTCGCTTGTCTTTGTCCTTTCCTTGCGGATTACTCCGCAGCAGCGCTCACGGAAACCCTCGAAATATTCTTTACTGCGCTCGCGTTTGATCTGGCAATCCGGGCCCTGCAGCGGGATTCAATGGGTTGTTGGGCGGCCTGCGGTGCAGCCTGTGCGGCAGCTATTTTGTTACGTCCTGACGGTGCGTTACTAGTAATGACATTTGATCTTTATCTGCTGGCCCGCATCTTGAAGCCGAACCTGCGCAATGGCGTCACCGCACAACCGCGGCGGTTGTGGTGCAATTTTCAAGCCGCGACTCTCGTCACAATTATCGCGATTGCGCCCCTGGTTCCCTGGGCAATTCGAAACTGGAATGTGTTTCATCGGCTGCAGCCGCTTGCGCCCCGCTACGCCAACGAAGAAGATGAATTCGTTCCTATGGGGTTCAATCGATGGGTGAAAACCTGGATCGCGGATTACTCCTCGACTGAAGAAATATATTGGGCTCTCCCGGGCACTGAGATCGACAGTACGAAGCTTCCCTCCCGCGCATTCGATTCACCGCGACAGCAAACTGAAACGGCCGCGCTGATCAACGATTACAACCAGGATCTTCACATCTCCCCCGACTTGGACACGCGGTTCCAGGCGCTGGCGACCGAGCGCATTCACTCGCACCCAGTGCGTTATTACCTCAGTCTTCCGTTGCTGCGCATCCTCGATATGTGGTTGCGCCCGCGAACCGAAATGCTTCCCTGCGACACACGCTGGTGGGAGTTCAATGACGATGCCATCTGGTCAACTCTGGCCTTGGGGTTTGGAGCCATCAACCTCGGTTATTTCGTATGTGCGCTGGCAGGATGGATGTACGCTCGCCGGATCCCACTCATAGGATTGCTGGCGCTATTCGTGATATTGCGTTCCGGTTTTTTGGGTACGCTGGAAAACCCTGAACCTCGATACACGCTGGAGATGTATCCGGTCGTGATTGTCCTCGCCGCCTGTGCGCTCGGCAAAATGCACCGATCCACAGACCGAGCAGGGCTGATCTAGTCCAGTTTGCGAGATAAATCCTGACTTAGCTCAGCGGCGAATCGCTCATGCGGAAGCGCGTCCGCACGTGTTCGGAGAGCAGGGCAATCGCATGACGATTGGCGATCGGATCCATACGCGCGAGATACCGCATGGCTTCCACTAAGACACGCTGTCCGTCCACGTATCGCGGGTCCGAGGTCCGCTCGCGTGGTTTCTTCCGGCTGATGTCGGGGGCAACTGGGATAGTAAAAACTTTGGCCATGACGCTCCGATGTTTATTTTGCGGACAGTCTCGCTAGTCCTTGTGGATGGTCTTTTCGAGTATAACGCCGCATGTTGCAGTATGCAGCCAGAAAGTTCGCCGAAGCATCAGGCGCAAGTCACTTGTTGTTAGTGGGTTACAACTTTGGTCTTCCCTGAAGTCTTCAGTTGGAACACTTTGGCAGGAATTTTTTGCCCGAGTTTGATGCCGGAATACTTGGCTATCCGATAATCTCCATCAGTCTCCATCAGCTTTTGCTGGATCAAGATTCCGTTTTGCGGATTCATCCACAAAATGATTTGTGGAAAACGTTGTTTGACCTTGTCTGCTTTTGGGACTAGCTCAAGTCTCACAGTGTCTGTGCCGTCGATCTTCTCCTCACCGCCGTAAGTGATATCGAACGTTTTCTCCATGTCATGGCCACTGCTGCCAAATCCCAGCACCAGAAAGGTCTCGAATGCCTCCCGGTGTGCGCTAGCGTCATACACGTCTATAGTTCCGGTTCGGGATTTATACAGCTGAATCTTTCCTCGCGAAAAAATTACCTGCTGAGCGTCGGGGGGATCGATAACCGCAGACATCTCAGTTTCGTTTCCGTTGCGTTGAAAATATATCTTGCCGGTCTGGCGCCCTGACTCTTCATTGACCACGCTATTGAAGGTCGTCCAGGTGAAGTTCGCTTGGGCGGTGCGGAACTTAGCTGCGGTTTCGTCCATCGTCGCCAAGACCTTTTCCAGGCCCGAATCGGGCGCAGCCAGAGCCGGGAGAACGAGGATTAACCCAAACACCAACCGCGGGGCGATTTTCGAGCGTAAAACCGACGATCTCTTCATTTTTTTAGAGCGCTCCTACTGCCGCTGCACCCACACTTTGTAGGTGGCGACGCGGCCCTTACCATCGGTGATGGCTTCATAGTGCGAGATATGGACGCTGCCTGAAATAGGCTCAATCACTCGCAGCAATGCCGCTCGCACCGTCGAATCGTCGTTCCCAGCGACCGCCTTAGCTTCCACTTGGTAGATGAATTCACCCTTGCCGTCCGGATATACGACGACGCCGGTTGCGTGCGGATTGCGTTCCACCGGACGATCGTTGAAGCTGATCACCAGCGGCGAGAAGAACACGAAAATCAGAATGAGTGTCACCATGATGTCGTACTGCACCGTGCCACGCTCATAAGACCAAAAGATAAAACCTTTGATGGTGCGCCACACCGGGTTGACGGATGTGGATGGCGTCTGCGGCTCTGCGGTTTGTAGTTCAGTATGCAAAGAATGAACTCGATTGAATCATTGCGGCATCGGATCATTGAATCATTGAAATCCAAGGAACTTCAGGCTTTTAATGATTCAATCGCTCAATGCCTCAATGATTCAATTCTTTCCCAGTGTAGATCGTTTTGGCGCGCCGCGAGTTGCTTTAATGCAGCTTTCGCGGCAGGATGCGATCGGCTCCCATATACGGCTGCAGGGCCTTGGGGACCAGCACACTACCATCCGCCTGCTGGTAGTTCTCGAGAATCGCCAGCCAGGTCCGCCCCACCGCCAAACCGCTGCCGTTCAAGGTGTGCACGAATTCAGATTTCCCCTTGCCATCCGGTCGGTAACGAATACGTGCTCTCCGCGCCTGGAATGACTCGAAGTTGGAGCACGACGAAATTTCGCGATACAGTTTCTGTCCCGGGAGCCACACTTCCAGATCATAGGTCTTGGCCGACGAGAAACCCATATCCGCAGTGCACAAGAGCATTACCCGATACGGCAATTCCAGCTTCTGCAGAATTTCTTCGGCGTCGTGGGTAAGCCTTTCCAGATTGTCATAGGACTGCTCAGGCCGGGCAAACTTCACCAACTCTACTTTTTGAAACTGATGCTGGCGAATGATGCCGCGCACATCTTTGCCATACGATCCGGCTTCGCTGCGGAAACACGGGGTGTAGGCAGTGAGCGAAATCGGAAGATGCGAGCCGTCAAGCGTCTCGTCACGATAAAGATTCGTTACCGGAACTTCGGCGGTTGGAATCAACCACAGGTCTTTGTCTCCATGCGGCACCCGGAACAGATCGGCAGCGAACTTCGGCAGTTGCCCGGTGCCGTACATCGAGTCGGAATTCACCAAATAGGGCGGCAGGACTTCGGTATAACCATGCTCGCGGGTATGAACGTCGAGCATAAAGTTTGCCAGCGCACGTTCCAGCCGGGCGCCCGCGTCCCAGTAAACCGCAAACCGCGCACCTGTGAGCTTAGCGGCGCGCTCCAGGTCGAGAATTCCCAGCTGCTCTCCCAACTCCCAGTGCGGCTTGGGCGTGAAATCGAACTTGGGAAGCGTGCCCCACTTGCGCACCTCAACATTGTCTTCCGCCGATTTTCCGACCGGAACCGACGTGTGCGGCAGGTTAGGAATCCCCGCCAGCAACTCCGCCATGTGCGCGTCGTACTCTTCGGCGGCTTTCTCCAGCTCCTGAATCTGGGCGCGCATTTCTTTGGTTTCTGAGACCAGCTGGGTCGTGTCCTCTCCGGATTTTTTCATCTCCGGAATTTTGGCTGAGAGCCGATTGCGCTCCGCTTTGAGCGTCTCAGCAGACTTGATGGCCTGCCGCCGCTGCGCCTCCACATTGGAAAAGTCGCTGAGCACGACTTTGGGATCCATGCCGCGGTTGCGCAGCATTTCTTCGATCGCGGGCAGGTTATTACGGACAAATGAAAGATCAAGCATGGGAAACAATACTGTAATGGAATCGGCGCCGGATTTGCACCTGCGACGCTGTGCTGCGGCCGGTACAGTACAATTCGCTCATGATTCCCCAAGATCTGCTGGATATTCTGGTTTGCCCGCTCTGCAAGAAGCCGCTGGCTGTGAGTGAAAACGGCGAAAGCCTGAAATGCGGTGAGTGCCGACGAGTCTACCCCGTCCGCGATGACATTCCCATTCTGCTGGTGGATGAGGCCAAGATCGAAGTGGCCTGAGCACGCAGATTTTTGGGCCGCGCTTCCCAGCGCGAGACAAAAGGCTGACATCTCATTTTCGGCGAGTGTCTCAAAACCGAACAGCCTAGCGCCAATTTGACACTTTGTGTCAACCCGCGAAACGGAGGGGTTTCCTCAACCTTCTGGCTGGATTGCCGATGACACTAGCAACTTCACGTACATTCAAGGGTTTAAGGGACTATGGTCTTCTCCCGCCGAATGTACATGAACCCGGTAGGTTCGGCAGACGGATTGCATGCAACAAAAGCAGGTGCAGCTGAGTCTAATGGGTAGAAGCAGTGAAGGTCGGAGGTGGAAAATGCGAGAACGATTTTCAGTCACCGAACTAACAGCTCTGCGAACTGACCTGCTGCAAGGCGGACTGGCCGATTCGCGTGAGGCTGCCGAGTTGGTGCAAATTTTCCTGATGGGCCGGGGCTACGGGGTATCGCCTCAGGCTGCCCGGGATGCGGTGAGCCGGGTAGAAATGTCAGGTTGCGCGCTTCCGGTACTGGAAAAAGAGTTGGAAGGTTTGGCTCTGGTCCAGTAAGAGGTGCACGAAGCGGTCCGTAGCGGTGCGGACCCAAACAATTTGAAGAGATCCGCGGGGACAAGAGACGTAAACCAGTCGCTCCCCACAGATGAGTGACAAGGAAGCAGCCGGGCCAACCAGCCCGGCGTTCTTGTTTTTGGGGGCAGGGTTACAGAAACCCGACGGCGATGGCGCCCATTTCTGTCTGATCTTGTGAGAAGCGGGGGCCGACCACGAACGATGCCAGCGAACCCCGAGGGGCCCCTTACAACAATTTAGCCACCCCAAAGCTGGATCACTTCATTAAGATCCCGTCATTTGCTATACGGCTCACACATATTTTCCTGAAGCGTGAGTTACTGCCGTAACTCGGGCCGTCCCATATTGCTCACTTTGTCCTGATTTAGCAGGCAAACTTAGGGCAAGGCCCATATTTTTCAGGCCCGTGCGATCGATTGAATTATGCGCAAACCGCCTGTCTTGAGTTGGAGTGTGTTACTCGTCCTGTTCGCGTCGCTGTGCGCCGCACAGGCGCCCTCTTCCGCATGGCAGCAACAGGTCCGCAACTACGTGGAAAAGCGAGATTGGGATTCCGCGATGCGGGTTGTTGAGGAAGAGATTTCCCGCAACCCGCAGGACATGGATGTCCGGTCGTGGCGGGCCCGAATACTCGGCTGGTCTGGTCGGCTTGAGGAAGCCGAGCATGAATACCTTCAAATTCTAGGTGTAGTTCCAAACGATCCGGATAATTGGGCGGGACTGGGTTCTGTGTATTTGCGGCAAGGCCGAACCCAGGACGCTCTGCATGCTTTGGATCGAGCTGTTGCCCTCGATGGAAAGCGTGCCGACTTGCATCTCGCACGGGCACGGGTTCTTCGTACTCTCGATCAACCCCATGCGGCCGAGGCGGAATTTAAGTCTGCTCTGACTTTGGAGCCGGGTAATCCCGAGGCCCGCAACGGTATCGCGTCGCTCAAACCCCTGCCAAGACAGCAATTGATTTTCGGGACAGACAACGATCTCTTCAGTTTTGCAGGCGCTGAGCAGCAAGGATTCATCAACCTGATTTCTAATTTGACCAGCCGTTGGGAGACATCAGTCGGAGGGAGCTTTTATCGCTGGCAAGGGATTGATGCGCAGAAGCTGAATCTGGCTCTCACCGGCAAGTCCACTCGATGGGGCTCTCTCACCATTGGCGGAGCAGCTGCCCGCGACGGCGGCATCATTCCAAGAAACGAAATCTTCTTTGCCCACGACCGCGGTTGGCGGCTCGCCCATGCCGGGCTGCTCCGTGGCTTTGAAACCAATTTTGAGCAGCATTGGTATTGGTATTCCGCAGCGCGAGTTCTTACCTTCAGCGGGACCGGCACCGCCTATTTTCCTCGCGATTGGATGTGGTCACTTCGTCTCAGCGGAGCTAGAAGCCAGTTTCCCGGCGCTGCGACAGAGTGGCGTCCGGCTGGCCTCAGCAAACTTGCTTTCCCGCTCAAGAGCTTCGAGAGCCGGCAAATCGCAGGCAACATTTTCTTCGCTACTGGTACAGAAGACTACGCGCAGTTAAATCAGATCGGACACTTTTCCTCCCATACGTACGGCGGCGGCCTGCGCTTTCAAATGCAGCCGTCCCAGGACATTGGCGGTTTTGCAGGATACGAAACGCGAACTCAAGGCCTGAACCAAATTTCTTTTGGACTTACTTATGGCATTCGCTTTTGAAAAATTTCACAAGTTCGGTCCCGCAGCATTCGTACTCAAAGCGATTATTGCGGCGGTGATTGCTGACGTCGTTCTGCTCGGCTTCATTATGTTGCGCCGAGGCTACCGCCGCTGGTACTTCGGCAAACGTGATGCACGGGTGATCGAGATTCGTAAGCAATGGGACGCTTTGGTCCGCGGCGACGTGCCCTTTGAGGAGTGGCGAAATAATCCCCGCGACTGCCAAATCGTAGAAAGTATGGCGCTCGATGCCTTTGAACTTGCCGGCAACATCGAGTCAGCGAAAATTTTAAAATTCCTACGAACTAGTGGACTCATCGCGAAGTGCACCTTCGAAGCCCGACGATATAAAGGATGGCGGCGGCGAGAAGCGCTGGTTGCTCTGGGACGCACGCGCGCACCCGAGGCCATTCCCGTCCTCACTGAAGGTCTGAGAGATCTTGATCCGGAGACTCGCATGGCGGCCTTGCGCGGTCTGGAACGAATGGCATGTCCTGAGTCCGCCACGGGAATCTTGAACTGGATATCAGAAGCCGGACTCACGGTTCCTGCTCTGCCGGTACAAAATGCTCTGCTCCAGTGCTGTGCTGAACAACCGCAGCTCTTAATCCCTCACTTGCGACATTCTGACGCTGCGGTGCGTGAAGTGCTCGCCCGCGTGCTCGGGGAAGTCGCAACCCCGGCCCTGGCAAATGATTTACTCCAATTCGTCGATGATGATCTGGCCGAACTCAGGGCGGCTGCGGCACGCGCGCTCTCACAGTCGCAACCTCAGAGGGCCCTCAGTCCTCTCAGTCAGCTCGCCCAAGATCCGGTTTGGTTTGTAAGATTGCGGGCAATCGTGAGCTTAGGCGAGCTTCGTAATCCATCCGCGACGGCTGTCTTGTTGCGCGGCCTTACCGACTCAAAGCGCTTGGTGCGGGCGCGTGCGGCAGAAGCTCTCCTAAAAATGGATTCCGATCAGGTTGCAATTTTCCAAAGCGTGGCAGCTACCCAGGACCGTTACGGAATCGACGCGTACCTTACCGCCCTCGATAACTGCGGAGCAGTGGCTGCGCTCAAACACCGGCTCATGCAACTGCCAATTACCCCCGGGCGCGACGCGTTGCTTGAGATGCTTACCGGAAGACTGCTGCCCACCGCCATCTCCGTCCCTCAAGCGATGGCCGCCAAAGCAGCTGCAGGCATATGAGCCACTTTTTGGAATTCTCGAATCTCGCGTTTTTTTACTACTACCTGTGTTGCAACACGGCTTACATGATCATGCTGATGGTGGCGCTGCACACCAGCATCCGCCACCAGCAGCGGCTCAAAAGTCTTCATGCCAATTGGCCCAGGACCTCGCGCCTGACTCCGCCAGTCACCATTCTGATGCCCGCCCGCAATGAGGAAAAATCAGTTTGTATTGCCGTCAAGAACCTTCTTGATCTCGATTATCCGGCTCTCGAGATGATTGTGATCAACGACGGTTCAACCGACAGCACGCTTGAACTGCTGCACAAGAATTTTCTGCTTCGCCCGGTTAAGGCCGTGTACGTAGCGGAAACCATTACCGCCCCCGTCCGGCAACTCTACCGCAGCGCGGTGGCGCCGAACTTGCTGGTCATCGACAAAGATTCCGGCGGCAGTAAGGCGGATGCCGTCAACGCAGGTTTGAATGCTGCAACATCTCCCTACATTTGCGTGGTTGATGCGGACTCGGTACTGGAAAGGGATTCACTGCTGCGAATCATGATGCCCGTGCTGGCGGATCCGCAGCGAGTTGTCGCGGTCGGCGGCATCGTTCGCGTGCTAAACGGCTCGGTGATCGAAAACGGACGCATCGGCCGGGTTCGCTTACCTAGAAAAAGCATCGAGGTCCTTCAAGTCATCGAATATCTTCGCGCCTTCCTGATTGGACGTGAAGCCTGGGGACGGAAGAATATGTTGATGATCATTTCTGGCGCCTTCGGGGTTTTCAGGACCGACCTGGTGCGCGCAATCGGGGGATATCGTGCGCACGCCATCGGCGAAGACATCGATTTGGTGACGCGCTTGCATCGCTACCTGCGCGATCGCAAGAAAGATTACGAAATTCAGTTCGTTCCTGACCCAGTATGCTGGACCGAAGCCCCTTCCGATCTGAAATCTCTTCGCTTACAGCGGTCGCGGTGGCAGAAGGGTTTGCTCGATGTTTTGTGGCCGCAACGCGGCATGCTCTTCAAGTCACGTTATGGCCGCGTCGGCTGGGTTGCGTTGCCCTATTTGTGGCTGTTTGAGCTGCTGGCGCCGGTCATCGAAGTCACTGGAATGCTTACTATCCTGCTGGCGGTATGCACCGGGTCGCTAAGCCGGGAATTCTTCGCCGAATTCATCATTTTCGGTTATGCCTTCGCAACCGTAATCTCGATCGGCTCGGTGCTGTTAGAGGAGTTGACCTACAAACGTTACAACGATTGGCAGGACGTAATCCGCTTGGTGACGTACTGCTTCGTTGAACATTTTCCCTATCGCCAGATGCAAATGGTTTGGCGGCTCCAAGGCATGTGGCAATATCTGCGCGGTGACTTGGCGTGGGGCGTGTTGCGACGCGGTGGGCTTCAATCTACTGTACCCCAGCCTGAATAGCCTTCTGCTCGCAGGGGCATCTAATTCGTAAAGCGGTAATTCGAACCCGCAACGTACGCGGACGGCATATTCCCGCCCTTCGCAAACTGCGCGAAGAACCTGTCCTGAGCGGAGTCGAAGGGACGGGGCACCCACTTTCTTGGTGAGGTGAGAGAGATCAAAGGCCGGGCCACCCCGCGCAGTCACAGATGGGTCCACCTTGCTCCCCAATCGAATACGGCGGAGGATTTTGCTGACTTTGGGAAATCGCGTCTTGCATAATTTGTGCCTGCATTCCTGTCACTGGAATGTGAACCATGTTCACCAGTTTCCCGCCCTTTTGCGCCTTAATTATTCCTGGGATCACTACCGTTGCAGGATTGTGGATTAAGGTTTGCCAGGCAAATTGCTATGGATGGTTCAGGTACGAGAACCCCATGTAAATACACCAAATGCCAACTGCAATATAAATGGTTCTGCCCAGCCAGCGAGGCGTGGGTTTCTCATCGGCTTTCGTTTCGCGCATGAAGGCAGGATTAAACCGCTTCGCTGTTATGCCAACTACAATCACAACGATACCAAGCACAATCGTAATCATATATTTTCGTCGAAATTCCGGCGGCGGCGATAGTCATATCCGAAGCTGACAGAGCTGCCATCGGGATAGGTGATCCTGGTGAGCCGGTTCATGATCTCATAGGCAAACGTGGTCGGATGCGCCGCCCGGTTAATGGGATCGATCACCGCCGTCCCACGAACTCGTTCGCCGGGTGTCCCATCTTTTCGCGTTCTTTGCGAAAGGGTGGGTACCACAGAGCTCGAAGCTTAGATTTAAAGTTCCCCATCAAGTAAGCCCCGATCATTCGCGCAGGCGTCCGTGTTATATCCCCTTCGCCCCGTTCATTAAACCAAAATTTTTTTAGTGTTGCCGCGCTTGGGCTATTGAGAGGCGCCGAAAAGGACCGGACTCACCATGGTTTCAATCCGGGCTGCCATCTCTTCGGCGGGGACGCGGTTGGGGGTCTGAAACCAGCGGCGCGCGGCTCCAAAAACCGCCCAGGCTGCGGTGGTCGCCAGCAGTGCCGCATCGTCCCCGGGCGCCACCCCATGATGGGCAAGGCCTTCCTTGAACATACCCTCGACGACTGGGATGATGGAGCCTTCGAGCGACATCCGAGTCAACTGACTGGGACAACCTGTGGTCTCAGCCAAATAGTCGCAGACGCCGAGAGCAATGGCGCGCAGTGCCCCGTTGCAGTCGGTAAAGGTAATGGCGCGGCGCTCGATCAGACTGCGGAAGCGGAGTTCCGTCATGGCCTGCAGCAGGGCGTTCTTATCCGGATAGTGCAGGTAGAAGGTGGCCCGGTTCAGGGTCGCGTCATCGGCTATCTCCTGCACCGAGATGTCTTCGAACTCCTTCTTCATCAATAACTTGGCTAGGGATTCCATGAGCATGCGGCGGCTACGCAGAATGCGCGGATCCGTCGTTTCGGCCTCGGATTGAAGAAGCTGGGCCATTCCTATCTATAAAGATACCCTTTCCTTCCTTAAAGATACCTTTTCTTGGCGACTAAAGCGACACTTGTTTATTTTCTTTGAATCGACATATGTTGTTTACTAATCATATGTCGTGCAGGAGGATTTAAGCCAAATGTCAACTTTGCTGCATATCGATTCCAGTCCGCTCTACGGTCGGTCAGTCTCCCGAGAGCTGACGGCTGCGTTCGTCAACCAATGGAAGGCTTCGCACCTCGATGGAAGGGTTGTTTACCGCGACCTCAACGCGACAACGATCCCGCCTATCAACGCGGAATGGGTCGGCGCCGCCTACACGCCGGAGCAGGCCCGCACCCCGCAGCAGAAGAAAGTGCTTTCACTCTCCGATTCCCTGCTCGCCGAATTGGAGCAGGCCGATGAGTACGTCATCGGAACCCCGATGCATAACTTTGGCGTGCCTTCCGTGCTCAAGCTATGGATCGACCAGATTGCCCGTGTCGGCAAGACTTTTTCCTACGCGGACGGAAGGCCGAAGGGCCTGCTTACCGGCAAGAAGGCTACCTTCATCATCGCAACTGGCGGGATCTATGACGCCCAGACGCAGATGGCCTCGTTCAATTTCGTGGAGCCGTATCTGCGGTCGGTGTTTGGTTTTCTTGGCGTGACCGACGCGACTTTCCTCACCGCAGGGGGGACCTCTGTTCTGAACCAGGGGCATGACCGGAACACGTTTCTTGCACCACATCTTCAGGCCGTGCAGACGCACGCGCAAACTTTCCAAGGAGAACTCGTATGAAAACTACTTCAATTGTTGCTCGCTACCTGCTGGGGCTGATCTTTACCGTCTTTGGGCTGAATGGATTCCTCAACTTCATCCACCAGCCGCCCCCGGCGAATCCACTGGCAATGCAGTTCTTTGTTGCCGTCAGCGCATCGCACTTTGCCGCGTTCTTTTTCGCGATTCAAGTTCTCGGTGGGCTGCTGTTGCTTTCGGGCTACTTCATCCCGCTTGCGCTGATAGCGTTGGCGGCCGAGCTTTACAACATCCTTGCGTTTCACCTGACGCTTTCACCGGCGACCATTGCTCCGGCTCTGGTGGCCTCGGTACTGTGGGTGCTGGTCTTCCTTCAGTACCGCGAAAGCTTCAAGAGCATCTTTATAGCGAAGCCTGCGACGCAATCATGAATTGCGTTGCAGCAATCGCTGCGATTCGTTCCGCTTGATCTCGAATTGCTAAAGCCCCAACCATGCTCAGCACCCGTGCGCGATCGAGAAAGGGTGAAGCGCGGAGAACCTTGAGCGAACTGATTTCTCTATTCGAAACGGAATTTGTATATAATCCGCCGATGCCAGGAATGCGGTGGAGCACAATTGCGCTTCTTTCGCTGTTGCTCATCGCGGCCCTCTCAACCGGAGGACAGGACGTGAAATCTCAGCAAGCTGAAAAGTCGAAGCCGCCGGTCAAAGCGGAGCAGCGTGGGCGCATCCTTGGAATTGGCGGTGTCTTCTTCAAATCCGCGAATCGTGATCAGACGCGCGAATGGTATTCGAAGCATCTTGGACTGGCTGACACCGGCCATGGCGCAATGCTTCCCTGGCGCGAACACGACGACCCGCAAAAAGAACACGTTACCGTTTGGACGGTTTTTCCCGCCTCCACTAAGTACTTCGATCCCAGCCCGGCGCCGTTCATGATTAACTACATCGTGGACGATATGGATGCTTTGCTCGACCGCCTAAAACAAGAGGGCGTAAAGATCGACCCCAACCGAATGGATGAATCCTACGGTCGCTTTGCCTGGATCTATGACTCGGATGGGAATAAGATCGAGCTCTGGCAGCCACTGCCGGAAAAGCCCTAAGAGCCTCCACTGCGCTACTCAATCCGCTTTCTCTTGGGGGCCACCTAGAAAATGTTTTCTGGATTTGTGCATTTCATACAGGGCGGCGTATTGTGATGCCTAAACTGTGCAAGGGAAGGAATGGCGAAACTCGGGAAAAAAGAATGGGCTGGAATTCTGATTGGTTTGGGAGGAAGCGCATTGGTTGCGCTAATAGCAGCTCCCGAACTCCCCGCCTGGAGCATTTATGTACTCATCGTCGTGGCTGGGTTGTCCTTTACGCGAGCGGCATTTCTGTTAAAGGGGTTCGCTGCGCCGGTGCCTATTGTGGGGCCTCCGGTTAAAGTGGTCATCGTGTTGCTATTTATTTGGATACCGCTTTTCTTTCTATTGAAAAAGGAACTCCCTGGGCCAAGTTTTCCATACATAAAACCCGCTGTAGTCCTAGACCCACGCACCCCTAATTCGTTTTGGGTGTTTTTCGTCGTTGTCCGAGGGAAAAGCGAACTGTACAACACGGACATATCATTTCAGGACATGATTCGCTCAGCGCAAGTGGCCGACCTACTAAAATCTGGAAATGTATCCACTAACGACGCCGCTACGCTGATGCAGAGTGAATCGACAGCACTGCACTACGCTGAATTAGATCCAAATCCGACAGGAGCTAACGATAATGAGGTCGGGCAGTTTTATTGGCGTCCCCCTACTATGGACAATGAGCGTTACGACATAGTTTCTAAGCACAGAAAGGGAGTGCTTCACGAAGAGCTATACATAAAGAAAATTGGAAATGAGTGGCAATACGCCGTGCGCGTTACGGATGTAGGAAGTAAGGATGTACTCATCGAATGCCGCGATCCGCACTTCCCGGTAGATAAGGAATGGAAAGAAGAACTACCAAAATGTTTCCCTAACTATTAAGCAGCGATGAGTTCTTTGTACTCCATGCGCAATGAGGCGCAACATCGTATCCTGGAATAGGTAAGGGTTTGACCGGATTGCGATGGATATAACGCCCCGGGTTTGGAGCGAGGATCACAAGCTCGCGATGGCGGCGGCGATCGTCGCCGCACACAGGACTATTGCCGCCCGTGGGCATTATACTTAGAGTTAAGCTCATGCCAACGCGAATAGATATCATCGGATTGTGAGATCCCCAGTTGACTCACCGCGAGGCGCAATCGTCGGTCGTATTCACAGGCCCGTTCAACGCGGTCGAGTGCGTTGTGTCCGTGCACAGCGAGGAGATCCTTCAGTGCACCCGTCGCGATATCCTCCACAATCTCGTCTGACTTCGCGTTGTCAAGCACTAGCATGATGAGAGCGAAGCCGCGAGTTAGATCGCTCCGAACGGATAGCCACAGTTCTTGTTTTGCCCATCCGGTCTCGCTATCGCTGTCCTTCACCTCTTCTAGGTAGGCCTCGGCTAGTGTGTTGACGTCTAACTCCACAGTTTCGCCACTTACTATGGAAAGGCTGCTTGGTCCGTGACAACGGAGCACTCGCGCCGCGTTTCTTGGCGGGAACTCGTAAAATGCAACACCTTTCAGACGTTGCAACCAGTCAACCTTTCCAGTCGTTGGCGAAATGTAAGCCAAAACCCGCCATAGTCCGCCTCCGCTAACACCACCAAAGCTCTTGGGCGCGTCGGGCGCCCTAGTATCCATTACAACGTCGAAGTAGTCGTGTTCACCGCGACGCTGATATCGGGGATCAACGAAAGTGCCAACGATCTGCACGTCCGCGTGATGCGGACTGAACTTGCCAAGCTCTTTGGGCGTTCCCGTAAGCATCCAACATTGGAGACATGCTACATTCAGAGGCTTTCCCGGACTTGCAACGTCTTCGAATACTTGGAATGCCTTGATGCCTCCAACGTACTCGGGTGGAATGCGAAGCAAGGCCAAATCGGGTCCCCACTCCGTCCATTGCGAGTCATTCGGCTTAGATAAAGTGGGTACAATGGCTTTGATGTCGATCCAGGACTTGTGATCTATGTTGTCGGTCATTGTGATTCCCAACTTCAAGGCCGACTTTAATACCTCTTCCCATACATGAGCCGCCGTAAGAATGTAGTAAGCGCCCTTAACAATGACCAGCGTGCCTGAACCCGCCAGTTCGAGCCGATGATTGCCATGATCGTTTACCAAGGCGAACAAGGCTATGGACGAGCTTCCAATGCTTCGTACAATCCTTTGTCGCAGGTCACTATCTGCTTTTATGGCTGCTTCAAGATCGGCAAGCTTCTGCATGGCTTTTGAGAGACCATAACACTTCTGGCGGGTTGGCCCGTCCTTTTGGCGGGTGGTCCACTTCTTTCCGTTCTCCGTCACAAAACCTGAGGGTGCCCCGTTTCTCGCGTTCTTTGCGAGAAGTGGGAACTACTGGCCCTCAGGTGTTTACTACCCTAGCTCTGTCATCCTGAGCGTAGCGTCATTTTTCGCTTGCGAAAGATCGCGCGGAGTCGAAGGACCCCGTGCTCGCCCGCACTCTGCACAGTCATGGAAGGGAATTCTCAGCAATTGGGTGAGAATGCCTCAAGGAGTCTCGAGTTGCGCGGGCAAACGCGAGGTCCTTCGACTCCGGCAACTGATTCGCAAGCGAATCAATTGCCTGCGCTCAGGATGACAGTTTTGGGGTGGTCACAATTCAGGATGACGGTTCTGGCGGGTGGCCCATTCAAGCCTGCATTTGGCTTGAGTGGGGCAGTTCGACGGCTGCACAGGCGAGTCCCGCCCCTCGCTTGCATTTTCGTGCTCCACGCTGACTCGATCTCCACTCGATGTTCCCACTCAAGCGAAAAGCGCGCTTGAATGGGCCACCCACCCGACATGGGTTCGCAGCGACAGCAAATCACATTACCGCGGAATTATCATAGGCTCATACCTTTCGAGGACTCATGGCTGCACTCATCGACGCAATCGACATCAAGCGCAAAAACTTTTTTGAATTTGAAAACACTCCGTACCTGTGCCTGGAAGCGGTGGTGAACACTCCCACGGCTCGCGGCGGACAGACCCTGGTGCGCCTGAAGATGCGCAACCTGCTCACCAACGCGGTGTTCGAAAAATCGTTCAAGGCGAATGACAAATTCAAGGAGCCCGACCTGCAGTCGGTGCCGGCGTCATATCTTTACAGCGATGGCGACGGCTCGCATTTTCTCGATCAGGAAACATTCGAAACCCTGACCCTTTCTGAACAGATGGTCGGCGATGCCCTGGATTTTCTGGTCGAGGGCGCAATCGTTGAACTGCGCAAGTACAACGGGAACCCCATTGGGCTGGATCTGCCAATCTTCGTCGAGCTGAAGATTTCTGACACCGGGCCAGGAATTAAGGGCGACACATCGAGCGGGAGCGTCACTAAATCAGCCAGGCTGGAAACCGGCCTGGAGATTCGGGTTCCGCTGTTTCTGAAAGAGGGAGAAAAAGTGAAAGTCTCGACCGAGACTCGCGAATTTGGCGGCCGCGCCTAAATTCATCTTCGAAACCCGTGGAGTGGCGGGTTGGCCCATCCCTTCGATTACTTTTGTGGGATTTCGCGATCTTACTTTACCAGCTCATCTGCATAGCGGATGGGAACCGCCAAGTTTGAACCGCCGAAATCAGTGAGAATGGCAAAGTTCACACCGATGACCTTGCCTTCACGATTGAAGAGTGGGCCGCCGGAGCCGCCGGAGGTGGTGGCGGCATCGTAAACAATTTTGTCGGTCAACACGTCGCCAATGTGTCCCTGAGTGGTGGTTGGCCGAATGAGGTGCTGCGCCGCCAACTGCGAAACAATCTGGCTCACTTCGTGGGCATTTTTCACCAGTTCTTGGGTTGTATCGCTTCCCGCGCGGGCGAGGATGCCGTCGATTCCCGTAGGGTATCCAATCAGGACGACTGGATCGCCCGACACGCTGGCTTGCTTTCGATCATCGAGTTCCAGGAGCGCGGAGTGCGGCGGAGCTGAGCTCTCTAACTTAAGGGTGGCCACGTCGGCCTTGGCTGAAATGCGGTCGAGCTTGGCCGTGATGCCTGCAGCGCCAGGGAAATACGCCGTATAAGACGCCGCGAACGCACTGGCGCCCCGGTCGAGAAGCGGCTTCAGTTCGTCATTACTCCACCACGGCTCGGCGACGTGATGATTGGTGAGAAGACGCCCATCGCGCGATACCAGAAATCCTGTCCCGAAAACGTCTACCTGCAAGAACGGGCCGGTCCCTTCGGTATCGAGAGACACCATCCCTTTGTCGTCCACTTCCGGCTTACCCGCTGCATCGGTGAGGATACGAATTAACTTTCCAGAGTCATTGTCTCGAAACTGCATGACCACGTGTAGCAGGCAGATGCTGGGCCCATACGTGTGAACGATTGTCTCTGCGACTCGGCCTTCATTCTCAAGCCGTCTCAGGCGAGTTTGAGTCTCCTGAAGCTGGGTCTTGAGGGAGTCGGCGTTGGCGTCGCCGTCTGCGGCCATCTTCTTTCGGATTTCTGCGGCTTGCGTTTTCAGACCCTCGCGAGTTCCCGCCGCGTCACTTGAAGCAAAGGAAGCACGAGCCTGGTCTGTGCGGCGCAGGAGTTCGTCCTGCTCCAGGAGTCCGCCATTCAGTCGCGCAATCTCCGCTTTGAGTTGCAGGGTGCCTTGGCGGCTGTGCCGGTTCGAAATCACCAAAGCGAGTGCGGCCAGAATCACTGCACCGGCGAGAAGGACGATCGCCTGTGTTAAGCCAAAGCGTCGTTTCCCATTCGCGCCACTCATGGCTTCCATAGCGCTCTCCGCCAGGTGCTCTTTCTTAAGCGCGTCGTTCAGCTTTGCTTCGAGCTCAAGCTCCGGCTGTCGCTCACGAAACTGAGTCCTGATCCTGGCTCCGAATTCCAGCGGCTCGAAGGGAGCGGAAATGACGTCATCGGCGCCCAAGTCCAAGGCGCGGGCACGTTCGAGCGCGCCACCGTGAACAACCATCACAATCCTGGGCGTTCGCGGATCAGGACTCGCCTTGATTTGGCTGATGACGCCACAGCAACTGAGGTCCGATGGGGTTGCTTCGGTGATCACAACACCTGGAGAATCAGCGAGGATATCCTCAACCGTCAGGCTGCTACCTGTGGTGATTTCGTAGCCCTGGCCCGATAGTGCCTGCTCCGCCTTTTGGGCAGAATCCGAATCGAGGTTCAGCAGAAGAATGCGCATCATTTTCAACTAAATACTAGCAGCACAGAATGGTGAACGCTTCTCCCCCAGCACTGAACTCCTTGGCAACAGCTGGCGCAACCGGGGACGGGTTGCCCACTTAAATCCGATTTTGGCTTGAGTGGGGCCGGGTGCCCCGTCCTTATCGTGTACTGTGCGAAAGGATGCGGCACCCAGCCCATTCGAAGTTCTCGCAAGATCAAACTAATCCGCCGGAGTCCACTCATCGCCACAGCGCATCTAACGCACCAGTCATATGTCCGTAATTCGAACTTGCAAAGTATGTGGAAGACAAAACCGGGTGCCTGCGGCGCACCTTGCCGATACTGGCCGCTGCGGCGCCTGCAAGAATCCGCTCTCGCCAGTGAATGAGCCTCTGGAAGCCGATCCCGAACTTTTCAATGAAGTCGTCCAGACTGCCCGTGTCCCCGTGCTGGTAGATTTCTGGGCCGCGTGGTGTGGGCCGTGCCGGATGGCAGCTCCAGAAGTTTCGCGAACTGCCGCCGATATGGCCGGGCACGCCATCGTCCTCAAGGTCGACACCGAGCGATATCCGGAATTGGCTGCACGCTTCAATGTGCGCGGGATCCCTAACTTTGTCGTCTTGTCGGGAGGCCGTCCGGTCATGCAGCAAGCGGGCGTGGTAAACCACCAACAAATGGAAGCTTGGTTGAAATCAGCTGCTCCGACTGTAGCCGCCTAGTTCTTCGAGCGCCGTGTCCGCCGGGCGTCAGTCATCCAGCCACGAAAATTTTAGCGGGCACGCCTTTGTGGCCCGGCATTAAGATCTGGAACTCCTTCGCCAAGTGCGGTGGCTAAATCAATTTGGTGGTCCTGTTCCTGTACCAGGATTTGGCGAATCTGTTCCGCCATCGCATACTCACCCAACGCCTCACACTGCCGGATGCGGTCGCGGTAATTGCGAACGGTTTCATTTTCATTATCGAGATCGAATCGAAGCATTTCCTTCGCATCTTTCGATGTGCGCACCGGCTTGGGAGTGACTGCCGGCATTTTGCCGAGGTAGTCTATCTGACGTGAGAGGGTAAGGGCGTGATCGAGCTCCTGCTTGGCGTGAATCTCAAGTTGGGCGGCGATGTCCATGTATTGCGCGCCGCTGAGTACCTGCGAATAGACCACGTAGGCAATAATCGCTTGATATTCGCGGGAAAGGTCTTCGTTTAATAATTCTGCGAGGCGGTCGCGCGAAATTTCGATTTCGGCGGCAGCGGACTTAGCTTCGGCCATTTGATCTCTCCTTGCAATCAAAAGATAAAGTTAGGATGCTTCGAGCGTACCAGTAGTTTCGTGATTCTCCGTAACGCAGAGTGGACTTTAGCAGAGAAATTGAGACGAGGCACTTTGTGATCTAATCATGGGCATGGAACAGGCTGGAATACACCCACGATCCGTAGTCGCGGCAATCATCGTAGTGAGTGGGGCGGCAATTTCGTTCCTGTTGTGGCTTGTCTACGTTCACCACGCATCGGCTGATTTCGCCGGACGCTGGATGTTTTTGCCCGCCCTGAATGCCCTGCTGAACGGACTTTGCGCGGTCACGCTATGCGTAGGCTTTTACTTTATTAAGCAGCGGAATATCGCGGCCCACCGCGCCAGCATGGTTACGGCTTTTGCGTTCTCGTCCGCGTTTCTTGTCAGCTACATCGCGAACCACGCCCTGCACGGCGACACGATTTTTCCCGGCCACGGTCCGGTGCGCACGCTATATCTTTCGATTCTGGCGAGTCACATAGTTCTGTCGATGGTTGCGCTGCCGATGGTTCTGACCACGTTCTTTTTTTCTTTGACTGGCCGGTTCGCAATCCACCGCCGGATCGCACGGATAACTTTTCCAATCTGGCTTTATGTTTCGATTACGGGAGTGGTGGTTTTTCTTTTTCTCAGAGCGTACGCAAACTAGAGCGTCGCGAACGACGGCCTAACGTCTGAATACTCATTACTCGTAGCGCAAACTTTCAACCGGGTCCAGCTTCGCCGCTCGTGCCGCCGGCACAGTGCCAAATAAAATTCCCACCAGCGACGAAACCACAATCGCCACGATCGCTGACAATCCTGAAATAGGCACGCGGTACTCGGTTAGAAAGCGAATGGAGTAAGGTAACGCCAGGCCTAGAACGACTCCGATCAATCCACCGCCTACGGAGATCACAATTGCCTCCGACAAGAACTGGAAGCGAATCTCGCGGTTGGTCGCGCCCAGAGCTTTGCGGATGCCGATTTCGCGTATTCGCGAGCTCACCGTCGCCAGCATGATATTCATGATTCCGATTCCGCTGACCAGCAAAACGATCGCGGCCACGGCCAGCAGCACCATGGTCAGCGCGTTCGCGGTTTTGTCGGCGACGGTCACCAGCTGCGTGAGGTTGGTGACGTTATAAACCGATTCTGCGCGGTGGCGTGACTGGATCACCTGTTTAATCTGGTTGGTCACCGGTTCGATCATGGATGGATCGGACACCGAGAAGTAAATGAGTTTGACGGTCCCGTTCTCGGTGAAATAACGGGCTACGGTGTAAGGAATAAGGAACGTGCTGGTGGTCACTTCCGATTCGCCAAACGTATTCACGCGCTCGCGGAAAGTGCCAATCACGGTGAACGGCAAATGGCTGAGCGCAATAATTTTTCCCACTGCCGCTTCGGACGAGCCGTAGAGCTGGTTGGCCAGGGTCTCGGTTATCAGGCCGACTTTATTGTGGGCCTGCGAATCCTGGGCGTCAAAAAATCTGCCGGAAACTACCACCAGATTTCGTACGTTTCTATATTCCGGATACACGCCGAGAATCTGGAGATCGCGTTCTTTGCCGTTGCCAACTGGGACGCGCTCATTCAGATCGAGCACCGGTGAAGCGCTCACAATGCCCGGAATGCCTTCTTGGGCGGCCTTCATGTCCTCGACGGTCAGGGCGTCGGGAGCGGTGTTGGTGATGCGCTGCGCCCCGCCTTCATATTCCGCATAAATCAGATTCGCGCCAATTCCCTGAATCAGGTTCAAGACGTATTGCTTGCCGGTCATCCCGATAGTGACCACGAGAATCAGCGACGCTGTCCCGATCACCATCCCCAGCCCGGTCAGCAGAAATCTGACCTTATTGGCGCAGAAAGTCTCGAAGGCGAAGCTCATGATCTCGCTGAACGCGAGCTTCGGGGTCAACTCCGATACGGTGGCGGTTACGGGCATGTGAAATTAGATGCTACGCGTTGCACCGGAGAGTCGCAAAGTAGCAGGAGGCATTCAGCAGTCGGCACTCAGCATTCGGCACTCAGTTCAGGGCCCCTCGTTAAATGAAGGTCTATTGTGACGAACAAACATGCTGGATGTGATGAATATCACCGACCCGCTTCTTGCGTTCGGGTAACGTCTTGGGAGATCTCTCCTGGAGCCGGACTGCCCATGAAAAATTTTCGCGATCTTCACGTTTGGCACAAATCGCACGCTCTCACGCTAAGCTGCTACAAGTGCACCGCGGACTTTCCGAGGCATGAACTCTATGGTCTCACGAGTCAGATTCGCCGCTGTGCCGCGTCCATAGGCGCCAATATTGCCGAGGGATGCGGCAAGCGTGGTAATGCAGAATTCCAGCGATTCCTGGGAATTGCGGCCGGTTCGGCGAGCGAACTTGAGTACCACTTTCTTTTGGCCCGCGATCTAAATCTGCTGCGTAGCGATGAGTATGAAGCGCTCAACTTCGCGGTAATCGAAGTCAAACGTATGTTAGCAGCGCTAATTCTCAAAGTTGAACGGGAACGCCAGGCCAGCTGAAGGCTGACTGCTGGGTGCTGACTGCTGCAGTTCAGGCGCTTTTCACCTGCGACTCCGAGACCAGGGCTTCGTGGATCTTCTTGACCTGTTTTTGGGTATCTTCGACGCTGCCGCTGTTGTCGACCACGAAATCCGCCGCCTGAATTTTCGCTTCATCCGGGGCTTGGGCCATCATCCGTCGAGTGACTTCGCGCTTCGCGGTTTCGGGATCGACGTGCAAGCGTTTCTCCCAGCGCTCGATTCGCTGCTGCGGCTTGCAACTCACCACAATGACTTTATCGAAGCTCCTTCGCAGTCCAGCTTCGAGGAGCAATGCAGCTTCGAGCATTGCAATCGCATCTGGCTCGCGCCGACCGATTTCTTCCATCCACTGCTGGTATCGCTCAATAACGCCGGGGTGTATAAGGCTGTTGAGTTCGTAAATGCGAGGGCGTTTCTGATCGAATGCGAGTTCAGCCAGGCGGGCGCGATCGACGGTTTTGTCCGGATTCAGAATGTCCGGTCCGAAGCGGCGTACCACTTCGTCATAAACTCTTTCGCCGGGGCGCATCAGGTCGTGCGCAATTTCATCTGCATCGATGGTGTGCACGCCGAGTTCGGCAAACATGCGGCCGACGAGCGATTTTCCGGTAGCGATCCCGCCAGTTAATCCAATCTTGAGCATCGAGTGATTATTTCACCACGGAGACACGGAGGCACGGAGAAAAAGTTTGAAACGGCCACTTTGAAACAATTTCGATAAAATTTAGCTCTAGCTGGATGCTTCCCCGGTGCCGCTATCTTCATCGGTGTAATCTCCGTATCTCAGTGTCTCCGTGGTGAAAGCGCTTAAGCGCGCGATAGCTCTGCTATCCGGCTTCCCCTGCGCATCTTAGCTGCTTTTACCGTGTTCGCCATCAGCATAGCAATGGTAAGCGGCCCAACTCCACCGGGCACCGGCGTGATGGCTCCAGCGATTTCCGCAACTTCGGGATGGACGTCTCCTACCAGCACCGATCCCTTGCTGCGAAATGCTTCGGCGCGCTTGGCGTTGGCCGGGAACAGCCGCGCGAATTCTTGAGCGTCGGTTACGCGATTCATGCCGACGTCAATCACCGTCGCGCCGGGTCGGACAAAATCTTTGGTGATCATTCCGGCGCGGCCGATGGCTGCCACAAGAATATCCGCGCGGCGGCAAACCCCAGGCAGATCGCGGGTTTTCGAATGACACACAGTGACGGTGGCATTCGCATTCAGCAGCAGCATGGCCATCGGTTTGCCGACAATATCGCTGCGACCAACGACGACTGCTTCCTGCCCGGAGATTTTGATTTTGCTTCTCTCCAGCAGTTCCATCACTCCGGCGGGTGTACACGGCACCAACCCCGGCCGCTGCGTAGAGAGAAATCCCACGTTCATGGGATGGAAGCCATCGACATCTTTTGCCGGATCGACTGCCAGCAAAACTTTTTTGGAGTCCACCTGCGGCGGTAACGGCAGCTGCACCAGAATTCCGTCAATCTCGTCACGCCGATTTAGATCAGCAATAAGATCCAGCAGCTCCTGCGTAGTAGCCCCCTCTGAAGGCGCGTGCTGCTCGCTGTAAATTCCAACTTCTCCGCTGCTCTTCACCTTGCCGCGAACGTAAATCTCCGACGCTGGATTATGGCCGACTAGTACCACCGCCAGCCCTGGCCGCATTCCAGCCGCCGACAAGGCCTTTACTTCCGCGGCGACTTCGCTGCGAATTTCAGCTGCGATCTTGTTTCCGTCCAGAATGGCTGCAGGCATGGGATTAGGGTGAAGAGAAAGTTTAGCACCGCTGACGGAGCGTCGTTGGCCGTTCGTCATTGGTCGTTGGCCAAACACCAGATCCCGGCGCGTAGGTGCTCCTTCGTCGTTGACCGCAAGCCGACGGATTCTTTGGCGAGGCGCCGAGACGCTGGGTGTCAGTGCTTTGCCAACGACCAATGACGAACGACCAATGACGACTTCGACCAACGACCAATTCTGTTTTTTGCGATACTGAAACCGTGCCTTCTGTCGATCCAAAATCAGTCAAAGTTCACCTTACCTCCGGCGAAGGTGTGGACATCGAGTGGAAAGACGGACATCTTTCCAGCTACACATTTCCTTATCTGCGGGACGCCTGTCCCTGCGCTTTGTGCGATGAGGAACGCAGCAAAACTGGTCGCGACCCCGGACAGCCTGTCAAGTTAAAGCCGGGTGAGTTGCCGATGTTCAAGCCTGCGGCCAAGCCTGATTCTGCCGAGGGTGTCGGCAAGTATGCGATCAGGTTCAACTGGAACGACGGTCACAACCTGGGAATTTTTTCGTGGAAGTGGTTGCGAGAAATTTGTCCGTGCGAAGAGTGCACAGTCACGGCGAAGCGGGGGACACACGCGAAGCCCATGTAGATTGAGTGCCATTCGGTGATGGCTGCGCTGGGCCGTCCGATCGAGCGTGGCTCGACGAACTGGTCTCGCTAAGAATTTTGCGTCGAACCTAATTAGCTCGGTTACTGCACAGTGAAGCTGATATTTGTGCTGTGGGTTAGGGCTGTTCCGCCGCCCGTCGTTCCCATGCCCGTAACCGTGACAATGTAAGTCTGCGGACCTTTCGGTACTACGCTGCTGCTACCCCCGCCGCAGCCGATTGCGGTGAGCGCGATTGCGAGCAGCACCAGCCCAAACAGTGCGGCCCACTTGCGTCGCGAAGGAACGCCGAGAATAACCGCCGCAAATAAACCGCCAGTCACGCCAAATCCCCTGGCCAAAATTTCAACCCTGGATTTGTGCGAAGGCATATCTCGCAGATCTGCAGCCGCAGTCATACTCAGAGTCGAAGTCTGCGTGTTTCCGGTTGCTGGGAAGGTGACACTTGCCGGAGTCAACGAACAGGAAATTTTAACGGCGGCTGAACTGGCGCAGGTCAGGTTAATTGTTCCGGTGAAGCCATTGAGTTCGGTGACGGTGACCGTCGAAGTGCCAGCCTGTCCCGCAACCGCTGACGTAACCAACCCGTCTAGCGCAAAGTCTTGGGTAGGAGTTACGGCCGTCCATGCGGAAATGAGATTCGTCACATCGAGCGATCCCAGCCCGGTGACTTGATCGTACCCCGCGCCCGCGGAGAAACCGAAGCTGGTGGTGCCCGCCGGGCAGTCTTTGCTGCCGGCCGTGCACGGAACACTGTTGTTTCCCGAAGTGATGTCGTGAAACGCAGTCGGAGAACTCGCGGCAAGAGCGTAGAGCATAGGGTTCACATTGCCCAAGCCGCTCGAACCTGTTGCCTGATTAATTAGCGCGAGGATTCCAGCGAAAGTAGGAGCGCCAGCCGAAGTGCCGCCGACTGCATCGAGAAGGTTATTGTTGCTAGTGTTCGCGCTACTCGACCGGAAACCGTTTGCGCAACTCGTGACCCCGGCTGTGCCGGTAAAAAAATCCTGCGAACAGAACAAATAAGAATCGTGAGCGTTCGAAGCATTCAATGCGATATCCGGCACGTCGCGCTTGCCATCACCCGGAACACCGGTTCCAGCCTGCCATGAAGGTTTAGAGAAGATCGTGCTCGCGCCACCGCCGCCGGCGCTCAAACTGGTCGCACCTGTTCCCAGCGGATCGTTCCAGGTTTTTTCTGTGATGTAATGTAAGGCGGTCCCAGTGGAACTGGTCGCAACACAGGATTGGGCCCAGTCGGGGGTAGCCAATCCACAGCCGCCACTGACCGTTGCCGCCGCGTCCCCCGTAAACTCACTGCCACCTACACCTGTTACTTCTGGGATCGCTGCTGGAACATCCACGGCAAAGCCCTGGGTCGCGGAGGTTCCGGTGTCACAATCGGCCGCACCCTCGTCGCCAGCGGGGCCGCTGATCGTCTGACCCTGCGCGTTAGCTTGTTGTGCCCATTGCTGCATGGTGAGCACGAAAGATGTGCCGAGATTGGCTTCGCAGTTTCCGTAGCTGATGCTGATGATTGGAGCAACGTTATTTGTGATTGAGTATTGCAGCGCGTCGAATACGTTCGAGGTCCGATTGTTGCAATTGGTTCCGGAGCCGTTTCCGGCATAAACGAACGTGACAGTCGCGTTTTTGGCGACGCCCTCTGTCCATTCCAGATCAAGGTCAGTTTCGGTCTGATCGCCGGTGCATGCGGTGGCAGTGCCTGTGCCCGGGACCTGTATAAGTTTGAAATTTGTGCTGGTCGTGGCCGGCAGACCTGCTGCGCTGCGGAAGGCATCAAGGTCGGAAGTGCTGTTGCTGGCGTTAAGCAAAGTCTGCCCCATCACCGCAATCGTCTGGCCGGTGCCATCGAAACTCAAAGGCAGGTTGTACAGCGTCGCAAAATCGGCAGGATTGACGAAGTGATTTCCCGAAATGTTCGAAGTGAATCTCGCCGACGGCTTGCGAAATCTCGGTTTGGGATGAAAGTCGTTCAGCCCACGCACGCCCAGCACTTCCCCGGCAAATGCGTCGGGAAGCGACACATCACCCGCGTTCGCCATGTGCTGCTCACCGTTAATCAAATATCGATGGAGCTCTGTCCGGAGCGCGTACTCCACCTGACCCACGCTTCCGCTGAACGAAATCTCATTGCGGCTACGCGATAGGCCGTTGACTGTGAGCCCCTGTGATCGCAGCCACGAAGTGACCTTTGCCAAATCATTCGGTGTCATTCCGAACCGGGCAGCGTACTGCTCAGGCGTAAGCCATCTGTGGTAGTTGGGGGACGAGCGGTCCTGCTGTTCACGCAGCAGTTCCTGCAAGTCTGCTTGCTGCGAAGCGGAGAGCCGGAAGGTCAAAGCTACTCCGGTGAGCTGTTGTTCGGGGCTGACGCGACCTTGGTCAAACTGCGGCTGGGCTAAGGGATGGGCAGATCCCCGCACCGGGGCAGTCCGGGCGGAATCAACCGCGTACATAATTCGATCTCTTGAACCTTTTTGTGTGCTCCCGGACGCTGCCAGGAAAAAGACCGCGCAACCTATTAGGAACACGGTCAGAGTTGCGGAACCCAAAAGTTTTTTGAGCATAAAGTATTTCCCACGTCCACCCTGCCCAAACATATGCCGATTGCAGAATAGATTCAGGGTACCCCGGCCGGGGATGTATTCCCAAGTGACTGAGGCTGTAAAAATTCCTTTACAACCGCCGGAGCCAGTTACTATTACCGCAACCAAATTCCTTGTGGGGCGTCGGGCGTCCCCGCCCGACCGGAAGGCGCGACGCCCGTCCTTCCATAGTCTTTCCTTGTCCATTGTCCATTCCCACGCGAATGTTCGGCTAAATGCCTTACACTGTTGCTCGTTGATTTCGAGCCGCGTATGAAACTCTCAGTCGTCATGCCGGTGTATAACGAGCGCGCCACCGTGGGCGCCGTTGTCGAGCGTGTGCTCGCGGTACCGCTTGAGATCGAGCTGCTGTGCGTAGATGACGGATCAAGCGACGGCTCACGGGAAATCCTGCAGGAAGTGGCTTCGGCCAAGCCACAGGTTAAGGTCTTCTTGCAGCCACAAAATATGGGCAAGGGCGCAGCTCTGCGCCGCGGCATTCAGGAGGCGACCGGGGATTTCGTAATTATTCAGGACGCCGACCTGGAATACGATCCGGCCGAATATCCGTCACTGCTCAGGCCGTTGTTGGAAGACAAGGCGGATGTTGTTTACGGCTCACGTTTTCTGGGTGGCGGCCCGCACCGGGTACTTTATTTCTGGCATTCTGTCGGTAACTGGCTTCTGACCCTGCTCTCAAATTGCCTGACCAACATCAACCTCAGCGACATGGAGACCTGCTACAAGGTTTTTCGCCGAGAGATAATCCAGTCGATCCCGATTGAAGAAGACCGCTTCGGTTTTGAGCCAGAGATCACCGTCAAAGTGGCCAAACGCCGCCTGCGCATCTACGAGGTGGGCATCAGCTATCAGGGGCGTACTTATGAGGAAGGCAAAAAGATCGGGTGGAAAGACGGAGTCCGCGCCTTGTGGTGCCTCCTGAAGTATTCAGTGAAAGACGGGGCCGTAGCGGCGCGGGTCCCAGCCACAAAATCCATTGCGTCAGGCAAAGACGCTCGACTATAGCGCGAGCACGGAAGTAACCTGCAACGTCCAGAGGTACCCTCCCTCTCCTGCTATCATTCGCTGAACCAACGAAAATATTTAGGACCAGAATGGACGTCCAAGTCACGTACTTGTCCCCATCAGCGTCCGATGTCCAGAAGTCTGTGCGCCTGTCGTAAGTCATTATGAAGAAGAATCGGCGCAAATTTCTGCTCCGCAAATGACGCCTGCCATGCCCTGTACAGCCAGGGTCGCTCAAGCAAGCGTTCAGTCAATCTGTTCACAATCTCAACTCCTGCCACTACGGATTAGTTTGAAACCGGTGATCCTCAATGCTTTGTTAATTCCATGAGCCATCCGGGATTGATTGGAATAGGGACTTTTGTTCCCGGAGCAACAGTTTGGAATTTTTGCGCGAACAACTTGAACTCGAAATCGATAAACGGCGCATAGCGGAAGTCCCGGCACATGCCGATGGGCAACAAAGCCAGCAATAGCGCCGCAAAACAACGCAACATCCTGGGCGATTTCTTACGAATGGCTACAAATGAGACGGACGCCAAAAACGCAAGCATGGGAATGAAATAGTAGCGGTTGCCGCAGCCGGGAACGTTAAGCCAGTACCACTGCGGGTGATCGGGCGATCCGGCAAGCGGATTGAGGAGCTCAAGCGCGAGCACTGCGTATGCAAACAAGATGAACAGTTTCAGCTCAATCGGTGCAGTCCGAAGTGCGTAAAAAAGGAATCCAAATCCGACAGCGCACGAGAGGGCTTCAATCGCGAAAATCCAGTGGAACTGGAGTAGCCAATTCTGCGAGTTCAACCCCAGCAAGGAAGAAACAAAAATCTGTCGTCCGAAGATGCCGGCAAAGTAGTGGAAATTTGCGCCCACCGGGCCGCCGTTCAAAACAGGCCCTCCGGTAAATCCGTAATGAGGCACCTGCCGTGCATGCCAATGCAGCAGTACAGAGATTGATTGGATCGCCGTTCCCGGAAGCAAGAAGCCGCAACAAGCGGCGGACCAAATTTCCTGTCGATACCACCACATTAGGGCGCCGACCGGAAGGAGCAAGATTCCCGCTGGGCTGCTGAGCGACGTCAAGACAATCGTGATTCCATCGAAGAATTTCCAGAATCTGTTTTTCGCGGGTTGCGCCAGAAGAAGCAAGCAGGTCAACAGCGCCTGGTGTGACTGTAGATTCGTAGCGGTTACGTGGATCTCAAAGCAGTTGGGCAGGGCAAGGTACGCGAAGCCCGCTAGCAATCGAATAGGAAGCCGTATATTAGAGAAGCGCGACGAGAGAAATATATTTACCGGCAGCACTTGCAGGGTCATGCCGGCCAAATTCATTAGTAGCGGTGCCCATGCAAACGGAAAGAGCAAGGTCAGGAGAGCAGTCAACCGTAGCAGGACATGAAGGTAGCCGCCATAAGTCAGCAATAACGAATGCAGTCCGAGCTGATATGCGTCACGGTAGAAGAATGCGCCGTCTTCGGCGAAAAATTGCGGATTGAGTAGGGCATCGGGGCGGCGGGAAAAAATTATAAGGAATGCCGTCGCGAAGACCGCCAGCTGGAACCAGATGCCTTCGATATGCCAGCGTTGTTGAGTCTGATCAACGCGTGCAGGTACCAGGACTGGGGCGGCTGCGCTCATACCATGTTGAGTGAACCCGTGGACTGTTTTGCGAACAGTTGAACACTACCGACAGAACCACACGCTTAAGCCCCGGGGTACGTTTCGATTTTTGCATCGAGGCGCGCGCTAGGCCAGTTTTGAATGGTGGCCGAAAGTAACTTTAGTTTCGTAGTCGCGTACAGAAGATCAGGTACAGAGTGACGGGGAACATGACTCATAACGATTCAGGCGTTAGCCTTAGTGAGGGACTGCCGAAATTGTAGCCCGAAGGCAGAGGTGGTGATGAATGTCGTGCAATCGAAGGTAACTAATGCAAAGAAGAGCGAAGCGGACGCGACCTGCCGTCGAAAGGAACAATTGGCGCGCTAAACCACACAACGATACAGACCTAAATTACGACGGAGTCTCTCGGGGGGACGTCAGTGCATTCCTTGGCCTGATCGAATCGGAGGTGGCGGAGGGTTTTTGGCAGGACTCTTACCCGCAGCCTTAGGCGGGTGGTAGGAAAACTTCATCGGCTTGCTTTTGGTTTGAGGTTGCGTTGCGGCCACAACCGAGGCGCCGGGCTTCGAACCGGCGTTCGTTTTGTGAGCGGTCTTCATCTGTTGAACGCTGCTTCGCTCGACTTTTGCCAGGTCCCGCGCGGATGACGACCCAGAATTGGGGCCGCTGGTTGGCTCGGGCTGAGACCGGTGCGTTTGAACCGACTTGGTAGGCCGAGCTGGTGCAACGGAGACCGCGCGCTTGTTGCGTAGTTCGGGATCCTGCGGTTTTTGCGCAAATGCTGCCGCGTGCAGGACCACAGCCAGGATAAGGAAAAAGGTGACTCTCACCGCTCCATCTTACCCCCAAATCTACCCGAGTCATACCTGATTCCTGGCCGACAAATGTCAGAATTTGCGCGCCGAATGAGTGCCGTGGCGTTACCTTTGATAAGATCAATGGGCACAAGTTTCTGCTAAATTTGGGATGACCTCAAGGACGCCGTTTTCTTTTCCCTCTAATTTATGAGTGCTCTGGCTGGACAGGCCAGAATCTTCCAGGGAGGTTTAGCATTTGACGAATTCGACCAGCCATCTTGTTCCGCCGCACGGCGGTGAACTTGTACAACTCATTGCCACGCAGGAACGTAGCGCGGAATTAAAGGCCCAATCCAAGGAGTGGCCCTCCTGGGACCTGACGCCCCGGCAATTATGTGATCTGGAATTACTTTTGAGTGGCGGGTTTTCGCCCTTGCGCGGATTTATGCGGCGCGCCGATTACGAGCGCGTTTGCCACAACATGCTGCTCACCAGCGGCCTTCTCTGGCCGATGCCTATTACCCTTGACGTCCCCGAGGATTTCGCAAAGAAGTTGACGCCGGGCACCAGCAAAATTGCGCTGCGTGATCCCGAAGGGGTGATGTTGGCGGTGCTCGACGTTGAGGAAGTTTGGCGACCCGAGCGCAAAGATGAAGCCCAATCGGTTTTCGGCACCACCAGTGCCGTGCATCCTGGGGTCGACTATCTTCTGAACAAATCCAATCCCTGGTATGTAGGTGGCAAGCTCGAAGGCCTGCAATTGCCCTCGCATTATGATTTCAAGACGTTGCGATTGACGCCGGCCGAATTGCGCTCTGAATTTTCGCGACTGGGATGGCGGCGGGTAGTGGCTTTCCAAACCCGAAATCCCATGCACCGCGCTCACGTCGAGCTGACTTTCCGCGCGGCGAAAACCGTCGAAGCGAATTTGTTGATCCATCCATCGGTCGGAATGACCAAGCCCGGCGATGTGGATTACTTCACCCGGGTGCGCTGTTATCAACTGCTGCTTGCGAAGTATCCTCCGGGAACGGTGAAGCTCTCGCTGCTGCCGCTGGCAATGCGTATGGGTGGGCCGCGTGAAGCAATCTGGCACGCGCTGATCCGCAAGAACCACGGCGTAACTCATCTGATTGTTGGCCGGGACCACGCTGGTCCGGGCAAAGACTCTGACGGTAAGCCCTTCTACGGGCCTTACGAAGCGCAAGAACTATTTGCGAAACACGAGAAAGATATCGGCGTCACCATGGTTCCCTTCAGCATGATGGTTTATCTGGAGAACCAGGACTGCTACGTGCCCGACAATGAAGTGCCAACTGGCGCGCGTGTGCTCAACATTTCTGGAACAGAACTACGCGATCGCCTGAACGAAGGCCGCGATATTCCGGCTTGGTTCACTTATCCAGAAGTCGTGCGTGAATTGCGCCGCAGCTTTCCGCCACGGCACAAGCAGGGTTTCACTGTTTTCTTCACGGGACTCTCAGGGTCCGGCAAGTCAACCATTGCAAATATTCTGCTCACCAAGTTTTTGGAAACGGGCGGACGTCCAGTCACCATCCTGGATGGCGACCTGGTGCGAAAGAATCTGTCGTCCGAGCTTGGATTTTCTAAAGAGCACCGCGATATCAATATTCGCCGCATCGGTTACGTAGCCTCTGAGATCACGAAGAACGGCGGCATCGCCATCTGTGCCCCGATCGCGCCTTATGATTCCGTACGCAGTCAGGTGCGGCAGATGATTGAGCCTTACGGAGGCTTCATTCTCGTCCACATAGCGACGCCCATCGAAACCTGCGAACAGCGTGATCGCAAGGGTCTCTATGCCAAGGCGCGGGCGGGAATCGTGAAGGAGTTTACTGGCGTCTCCGATCCCTACGAAGCGCCCACTAACGCCGAGGTAGTGATCAATACCGCGGAGTTGAGCGCCGAAGAAGCGGCACAGGAAATTATTCTTCACCTGGAGCAACAGGGATTTATCGGAGTCAGTCCCGAGCCCGCGCTTACGGCGGGAGCGTAGACAAAGCAACACAACACCCGGCGGTTTAAGTATCCGGCACGATTACGATGGAATTGATCGCGGCTAAAGTCCTGATCGGACTTGTAGTTGGTTTCCTGATTGGCCTTACCGGGCTGGGCGGGGGTGTACTGCTGCTGCCGATTCTGATCTTTGGCCTCAAGGTCCCCGCCATTGTGGCCGTGGGTTCTGACGCGGCATTCAACTTCCTCACCAAGATCCCTTCCAGCGTCGTGCACTTGATGAAGGAGACGGTCCGTCGCAGGGTTGTGGCGGCCCTTGCCGCGGGGAGCGTCCCTGGCTCCATTTTAGGTGTTCGCCTATTACAACACCTTCGGGTTGTGCACGGCGCCGGCGTCAATGACTTCATCAAAGTGGCCGTGGGCATCCTGCTGGTTGTGGTTTCGTCGCTGCTGTTGATGCAGCGACGGATCGAGCAGGAAGTCGCGGGACGTCATCCCACGGCGAAATCTTTTACCGGAATGGCGATCATCGGCCTGGTCGCGGGATTTCTGGTGGGAATGACTTCGGTGGGGTCGGGAAGCATCATCATGATGCTTCTCTTGATGTTTTACAGTTATCCGCCAAAAGTGATGGTCGGAACGGATATCGTGCATGCAGTCATCCTCACCGGCGTAACCAGTTTTCTGCATTTTCGTTTGGGCAACGTTGACCCTTCGCTAGTCGCGTATCTTCTGATCGGGTCAATTCCAGGTGGAATTCTCGGGTCTAACCTCAGCACGCGGGTTCCGGTGTTGTGGTTGCGCCGGATTCTGTGCGCGATTCTGCTGACCACCGGCATCAGAATGTTGTGGACGCCAGTGCATTTCCTCGGCAGATGAAAGAATCTTCCTATTCCAGCGTGCTTGAGAGAATCGACGCTGCTCTTGCAGATGCCCGGGAAATTTTTGCCCGCTTCACTCCCGGGAAAATTGAAACCGAATACAAGTCGGGACATGATCCGGTCACGGAAGCCGATCGCGCTCTCGACGCCGCTCTGCGAAAAAATTTGTTGTGTGAAGGCGAAGGCTGGCTCTCCGAAGAAAGCGCCGACGATCTTTCGCGCCTGGATCGTGAGCGGGTGTGGGTTGTCGACCCTCTGGATGGGACGCGCGAGTTCGTGCAGGGCATTCCCGAGTTCTGTGTGTCGATTGCGATGGTGGAACGCGGGAGGCCGGTAGCGGCGGGCATTTGCAATCCCGCGACGAACGAAATATTTGTGGGCGCGATCGACTGCGGACTTACTTACAACGGCGTGCCCGCCCGGGCCAGCCAGCGAAGCGAATTGCAGGGTGCGGTGGTTCTTGCCAGCCGCAGCGAAACTAAACGCGGCGAATGGCAGCAATTTCAGAACGCCCCGTTCAAGATCCAGCCCATGGGTTCTGTCGCCTACAAATTAGCTCGGGTGTCTGCCGGCCTCGAGGACATCACTTTTACGCTTACACCAAAGAACGAATGGGACGTTGCCGGAGGCGCCGCGCTTATCGCGAGCGCCGGGGGTTTCGTACAAACGCTGCAAGAGCCATTAACCTGCAATCGCAAAAATCCGTTGATCGACGGCCTGGTCGCTTGCGGCCCATTTCTGAAAGATGAACTGCTGCAGTTCCTGGCGCCAAATCTCCAGTCGATGGGTAAGAAATAGGCATAGCCGTCGACTGCATCGATTCGGCACGATCAACTATTCGATGGCTTATAAAAATGTTTCCCGTAAAAAAAACCAAACAAGTCAAAAACCTTTAGTTCGTTCCCGAACAGCTCCGCAGGATCTTTCTTGAATCCCGCCATCCTCGGCAGCATGTGTAAAAATCCGCGCGCCGCACTTCCGCACAGATAACGGGGAACCCCTAGCATATACGGTGTCGGCTGTGGTTGCCTGCGATCCAATAGCCCGGAAGATACGCCGCGCCAAAAATGCCAGCGCCGGAAATAACGTTTGGTCAGTCTGTCCGGGTGGATGTAGTGGTAGATGATGAGATCCGGGACATACATTCCCCTTGCCCCTGCCGCAAGTAAGCGGTGATACATATCGGTGTCCTCGTCGGCAAGAGGGCGCTTTCCACTGCGTCCCAAGTCGGTGGAATACAGACCGACCTTTGTCAACATCGCGCGCGAGATGACAGCGTTTCCGCCCATCAACTCGGCTTCACTGGTGCCGTAGACATGCTGCGATCCTCCATCGACAACTCCAATCACTCCAGCGTGATTACGGGGCAGCCAAGGGGGAGGATCTCCTGACCAATGCGGCACGTAGGGTCCGCCTATGAAATCGACTTCGCCACTGGCAAACATTTCGTAAATACGCCGAAACCATTGACCATCGATCTGCTCATCGTCATCAATCATGCCGACAAGATCGCCGCAAGTAGAGTTAATGCCGGCGTTCAAAGCGTGCGACCTTCCTTGCTTCTTCTCAAACACATAGTAAAGCCGCCCGGAAAATCTTGGCCGGTAGCTTTCCACCGTGTCACGGGTCGCATCACTGCTGTTGTTATCTACAACCGTCACGGACACGCTTAAGTCGGGAGGAGTATCCGCGACCAGCAAGCTTTCTAAGGTAAGTTTCAGTAGGTCTTGCCGATTGAAAGTAGGCAGAATGACATCTAATCTCATGCTGAGCTTACCTGGGGAAGGTAATCTCATCGGAGGGCCTGAAGAATTTCTTGTGTTTTACACCTGAATACCAGCGATTGCGCGTCCGGTAGAAGAGTCGAACCGTCCTCGGCATAAGGCGGATAATCCACTCTATGCTTCTCAATTTTCTGCTCTGAAAGTAATTGTTGGCGAAGCGCACTGCCGTGGCGGCTTCGGTGTACTTTCCTGCCATCAAGTCCGCTTTGCTGCGGTGTAACTGAATCTCCGCCATGCAGCGTGCAATCTGTTTCTGGACGATTGCTTGGTGAACGGGTGTTAGCCGTAAAGACTTACCTAATTTCATGAATACTGCTACCTGCGAATCGATCACGTAGCTTGGGTCCGCGGTTATGGCTTGGGGATGAATGCGGCGCAACGCCAGAACTTTGTGTTGATACGCCATGCGTCCGCCGCGATCGGCAATTCGGACCCACATGTCGTAGTCTTCGCAGCAGCGGCGGTCCTCGTCGAAAAGGCCTACATCCAGCAAACACTGCCGCCTCACGACTGTGCAGGAAGTAATCACGCTGCAATCGAGTTTTAATAGGCTCTCAAGGGTCACAGCACCGCGCGAGGGATTGATCTCCATCACCGTCTTGCCGGCGTCTGGAGATGTACCGATCAGTAAGGCATCGCAATAGATCAAATCGAGTTCGGGATCAGCCCGAAGTAGAGCGAGTTGTTCCCCTAGGTAGCTTGGATGCCAGGCATCGTCGCAGTCCAGAAAAGCAACGTACTCACCTTTGGCCTGGAGTATGCCGGCGTTCCGAGCCGAACTGGGGCCGCCATTCTCTTGTTTGATGTAGGTAATCTGCTGCGCGTAAGGGTGCAGCTCCCTTTCAACTTGCTCTGTTTCGGGAGATCCATCGTTGACTACGATAATTTCGTAGGCCGTAAACCTCTGCGCGAAAACAGATGTCAGAGCCTGCGCAATGTATTGCGAACCGCGATGAACAGGAATTATGACGCTTACGTCAGGGATGCCATCGCAGTGCTTCTCCCACTCCTGAACGGTCACAGCACCTTCGCCTGGTAAATTCTGTTTACCCACATAACTCCCGCCGTTTGCAACAAGGCTTCTGGATCCCGAGTCGAACCCGGCATCTGGTTTTCTAACATGAAAGGGGGAGAATTGCGAGTCTTCGCCGAACGTTAAGTATCTAGAGAGAGACTTTGCAATTGTACTCACGATAGCCATTCTGTGCCACATTTTTAGCGTCGAGTCTGGGTACTGGCCCGAGAAGACCCAAACAGGAATGATGCTCGATTCAGGGGCCCCCTGCTCTCGCGGGGCAGCTTCGGCGAGGATCAAGCTTTGGTACGGGTCCGGGGGTTTGCCAGTTCACCCACCCAATTTCCGCTCTTTGTGTCACCCACTTTCTGCGATGTTTTAATTCAGCACTCTTCTCCTTTCTGCTATTGCACCGTCAAGATCGTGGTTCCATTCACCCCATTCAGACTTGCTTTAATTGTGGTTGTGCCGGTCGAAGCGCTGCTCGCAAGTCCGTTAGATTTGATGGTTGCTACCGCGACATCAGATGAGGTCCAAGAGACCTGAACTGTGATATTCACCACTGAGTTGTCGGTGAACGTTCCCTGTGCCGCGAACAGCTGCGACGATCCCAGGGGAATTGACGGGTTGCTGGGTGTTACGGCGATCGAAGTCAAGGTCGCAGTAGTGACCGTAAGGTTCGTTGTGCCGCTGATTCCGGCGAACGCCGCGGAGACGGTGGTGCTACCTGTCGCTACACCCGTAGCTACACCGGCGGTGTCAGCCGAATTGCTGACTGTTGCTACCGACGGAGTTGACGAAGTCCACGTAACCGCAGACGTCAGGTCCAGTTGTTGCCCATCGCTGAATGTTCCAATTGCATTCAGTTGGGTCTCAATCGTTGCGGGAAGTTTAAGATTTTGTTGAGTTATCTTGATCGAAACCAGACTCGACCCTTCAACTACAAGCGACTCCGAGGCACTATTTGTTCCCAAAGTTGCCGTAATTGTGGCTGTTCCCGCCGATTGACCGGTGGCGACGCCGGAAACCCCAACGGTCGCAACATTGGCGTCTGATGAAGACCAAGTCGCGTACACGTTCACGTTCTGCGTACTTCCATCGGTCCAAAGTCCCTTGGCATTGAAGGCCATAGTCGATCCCGGGGCCAGGATTGGGTTTGTCTTAGCAGCTGAGAGTGTGATCGACTTAAGTGTGGCTGAACTCACCGTCACGGAGGTCGTTTTCGTGACGCTACTGAAAGCAGCCGTAACATTTGCGGTGCCTTGGCTGACTCCCAGCGCAACTCCGATGCTGCTGCCCGGCGCCCCGAACTCTGCCACGCCGGAATTGTCGGAGCTCCACGTCACCGACGTGCTGATGTCCTGAGTAGAAGAATCACTGAACGTTCCCGTGGCCGAGAATTGCAAGTGCCATCCGGTCGGGATCGTTTGATTAACCGGAGTGATGGTGATCGATTGAATGGTCGCATTGGTTATGCTGAATGGAATCGAAGCGGTAACCGAACCGAGCGTAGCGGTTATGGTGACGTTGCCGGGCTTCAATCCGGATAATTGATTGACCGATACAAACTGAGCGACCGTCGGGTCTGAGGATGACCAATTTACGATCGTGCTGAGATTGCTGGTGCTTCCGTTGTTGAAATGACCGGTCGCGGTCATTACGATTTTCGTGCCTTGCGCGATGAAAGTCTTATTTTGTGCGGCTGTAATATCAATACTGGTCAGGTTGCTGGCGTCTACCGTTAGCGGACTGCTGGCATTCACCGACTCGAAAGCGGCCGAAATATTCGCTGTGCCCAGGTTCTTGGCGGTGACCAGGCCACTGACAGTGACGGTCGCTATTGAACTTGATGACGAGCTCCAGGTTGCTACATTGGTGACATCCTGGGTTGAATTATCGGAAAAGGTCGCTGTCACCGTAAATTGCTGACTTACATTCAGAGCCAGACTGGATGGGCCCGTGATCGCGAGCGACGTTGCGCTAGCCGTAGTCACAGTCAAAACAGCTGCGGGTGATGTAATTGAGCCAGATGTTGCCGTGATGTTGGTTGTCCCTCCAGTCACTCCTAGAGCTAATCCTGAGGTTGGCGAAGTGGTACTGATGGTGGCAACGGCAGGGTTCAACGAACTCCAGCTCACGCTGCCGGTGATGACTTGCGTGCTGTTGTCGCTATAAGTGCCGGTAGCAACGAACTGCTGTTTGGTCGATGCCGCGATAGTTTTACTGGCGGGCGTAATCGCAATAGAAACTAGCTTCGGGGCGATGGTCACGCTGGCCGAACCGCTGATTGCACCCATGCTTGCGGTTACCGATACCGCGCCGCTTGCTTGCGCGGTAAGCACTCCACCTGCGCCAACTGTCGCAAGACCCGCCGGAGATGTGGTCCAGGTCACTGTCGAGGTCAGGTCCTGAGTGCTGCCATCGCTGTATTTGCCGGTGGCGGTCAATTGATCGGTGTCGCCAACGGTCGGATTTGCGTTGACCGCGCTGACCTTGATGGAAGCCAGTTTTGGATTGCCCCCGCCACTTCCAGAGGCACCACCGGCGCAGCCAAAGGTGGTCAGCAGGCAGCTAAGTACGATGGCGAACAATGCGTTACGAGTGTAGACGATGCGTAAAGAGTTCATTTCACCGAGAGTAGAAGCAAGGGAAGAACCAAAGTGGTGGCCGTAACCCTATCATTCTGAGTAGCTGGAACCACTGGATGGGAAGCAGTTTCGGGCGAAAAAGGAAAACTTTTGCCGCGCCGGAGGCGAAACTTTTCCCAGTTGTGCCCAAAAACGGCTGGCGGGCCGCAAACCAGACGGGACCGGACGGCGGCGACAGGGATTCGACCTCCATTCTCTGGGACGATGTTCCACGATAAGCGTTCGGGATTTGCGCTCAAGTTGATCGGCTTGGGCGAAGGCTTGGCGGCTGGTCATTGTCATGTCATCGAACTATGCCGTTTCCCGCGACCCGAGGACGGCCTCGCTGATATCGTTAAATGTGCGTGCTATTCTGAGCTTTTACTCGTTTGTCGCATGCGGTATGCAAGCCAATCTGAGGGTGATATCCAGCCGTGAGCCTGGCATGGCTTGAAAAATGGTCGCGAATTAAGCGCCTGACTTGGGATGAAGTGCACACCCGTGTGCGCCAGGAATTAGGCAAGCGCCTGGATGCGATCCTTCCCCGGTACACATTCTGCCCCGCACAAATTGATGGTGTCGAAACCGCTCGCCGCGGCAATTTCTTTTTCGCACAAACAGATTTACCTGAACGCGTTCGCCTGCTGCGCGAGCGCTTGCCAGCCGAAGTCGATGCAACCCTCAGCGAAGCCGATGAAATCTGCCGGCATCGGTTCCGATTGCTCGGGTATGTCGATCTTGACTACGGCGCCGAAATCGACTGGCATCTCGATGCCGTGCACGGCAAGCGTTCGCCGCCCAAGCCCTCGTACAAAATCAACTTCTTTGACTTCGCGCAGATTGGCGATCACAAAGTTACGTGGGAGCTAAACCGGCATCAGCATTTAGTTACTCTTGCCAAGGCCTGGCTCTTAACGCACGATTCCCGCTACTCGAATGAATTGATTTCGCAGTGGTACGCGTGGCAGCGCGCAAACCCATATCCCCTCGGCATCAATTGGGTAAGCAGCCTGGAAGTCGCCTTCCGAAGCCTGTCTTGGATTTGGGTCAGTCAGCTTCTTGTGGACTGTCCTGAACTGAACGCCCAGTTCAACGCGGACCTTCTTCGCGGTCTTGCGCTAAACGGGCGTTACATCGAGCGATATCTTTCCACATATTTTTCTCCCAACACTCATCTCTTGGGCGAGGCTGCTGCGCTCTTTTTCATCGGTGTGTTGTACCCGCAAATTGCATCGGCGGACCGTTGGAAGAAAAAGGGATGGGAAATCTTGTTGCAGGAAGCTGAACGGCAAGTGCACCCGGATGGCGTTTACTTCGAGCAATCTCTGTACTATCACGTGTACGCGCTGGATTTGTTTCTTCATGCCAGGCTGCTGGCATCGCGAAATCAAATCGACGTCCCCGCGAATTTCGACGAAGTTCTGAAGAAAATGTTGGCGGTGGTCGAAGCCATGTCGCAGAACGGGCCGCCACAGGGTTTCGGGGATGACGACGGTGGCCGGCTGTTCAACTCCAGACGCAATCGCGGCCAGCATATGACCGATCCGCTAGCCATCGGCGCGACTCTTTTCCAAGACGGGCAGCTTCGCGCCGCGGCCACGCTGACCGAGGAAGCGATCTGGCTCTTCGGAGATCAAGCCGCATCTTTTTTTTCTGGCGTTTCTGCTTCCGTACCTTCGCGCTCGCACTCATTTCCAATCGGCGGAATTTACATTTCGGCTGGTCCCGAAAAGTCTTCGCAACAGCTCGTGATCGATGCTGGCCCGCTGGGTGCAATGCGCGCCGGACACGGGCACGCGGATGCTCTGAGCGTGAAGTATTCGGCGCATGGGCAGCCTTGCCTGATTGATTCCGGCACCTTTTGCTACATGAACTCGGGCGACGAACGCAATTCATTTCGCGGAACTGGCGCTCATAACACTTTGCGGGTCGACGAGCTTGATCAAGCCGTGCCCGATGGCCCGTTCGCGTGGAGAGACCTGCCAGCGGTTCGCGCTGACTCCTGGATTACCGGTGAGACGTTCACGTATTTCAGCGGCAGCCATAACGGCTATCTGCGACTGAGCGATCCTGTCCTCCATCGAAGATTCGTCTTCCATCTTTATGAGGGCTTCTGGATGGTGCGCGATACCGCGGAAGGGAAGACAGCGCATGTGCTGGAGACGTTCTGGCACTTTGATCCGAGTTTGGTTGCTCATCAAGTCGACAGTAGCTTTGTTGTTGCGAATGCAACCGACGACGAACTGTCCAAGGGCATAGCATTCGTTCCGGTGAACGACAACGAATGGGATTGCCGGATAACTTCAGGTCACGTCTCGCCAATGTATGGAGTGGCAGAGCCGGCCCAGGTCCTGCGCTGCCGGGCGGAGATACGACTTCCATCGGAACATGCAATGGTGGTTCGGGCGCTCACCGCGAAAGGCGAAGCTCCAGGAGAATTGGTCCGCTTAAAGACGCAATCGGCCGAGGCGAAGGCTATTACCGCCTACGAATACCGCGAGAGTGGGCGCACCCACTTTTTGATTTTTCCTGCCCCCGAGGTTGGAAACTGGAAGTTCGGGGACTGGGAGAGCGACGGCAAGTTTTTTTATTATTGCGCTGAAGGCCAGCGCATTTCGCACATCGCGGTCTGTCAAGCGTCCTTTATTAAGTATCACGGTGAAGCCCTCCTATCTGCCTCGTGCCTGGTGGAGCGCTTTGAATATTGGGAGACCGACGGCAAGCGGCATGTATCTTCGTCGGACGAGAAAGTTCTGCTCGGCTTCTCAGACGCGACTCTGGCATCGTGGGACGCGGGCGTTGTAGGCTGATCGCGGGATGAGGTAAGTAAAATTTATGTGTGGCATTGCCGGTGTCGTTAAATTCGGATGCGACGAGCGGGTGGAGGGCGACACGATTCGCCAGATGTGCGCGATCATGTTCCATCGCGGCCCGGACGACGCCGGGTTCTACGTTTCTGGTCCCGTCGGATTAGGCATGCGGCGGTTGAGCATTGTGGATCTGGCAAGAGGGCATCAGCCGATCAGCAACGAAGACGAAACTGCGTGGATCGTATTCAACGGCGAAATCTATAATCACGCGGCATTGCGCGAGCAGTTGCAGACGCGCGGGCATCGTTACCGCACCAACAGCGACACCGAAACCATAATTCATCTTTACGAAGAGTACGGCCGCGATTGTGTGCGCCATCTGCGCGGCATGTTCGCGTTCGCCATCTGGGATGTTAAAAAGCAGCGGCTGTTCATCGCGCGCGATCGCATGGGCATCAAGCCGCTTTATTATCGGCTGACTTCACAGTCGCTGGTGTTCGGTTCGGAGATCAAAGTAGTTCTCGCCGAAGGTGCCCAACCAAAGTTCAATCGCCAAGTGCTGCCTGAATACCTGGCCTTTGGATATGTTTCGGGCAGTGAGAGTTTTTACGACGGCATAGTGAAGTTAATGCCCGGACATACGATGGAGGTAGGTCTCGACGGCCGAGTGAGTATTGAGTCCTATTGGGACTTACCGGTCGCTGACGAGGATTCTTCGCACGGCGAAACCTTCTACATCGAGAAATACCGCGATCTGCTGGAACAAGCCGTCCAAAGCCACTTGATGAGCGATGTTCCTCTCGGGGTGTTTCTCAGCGGAGGAATAGATTCGAGCGCCGTGGCCGCGTTGATGACTAAGCTTCGGCGCGCGCCAGTCGAAACATTTTCTGTCGGCTACGCTGAGGACACTTATAGCGAGCTGCCGTATGCCCGCATGGTCGCCGAACATCTGAAATCGGTTCATCACGAAGTGCTGGTCAGCCGAGAGCAGTTTTTCGATTCTCTGCCGCGACTCATCTGGCATGAAGACGAGCCCATCGCATGGCCGTCGAGCGTACCGCTTTATTTTGTGGCACGACTAGCGCAGGAGCGGGTAAAGGTAGTGCTGACCGGCGAAGGCAGCGACGAGACTCTGGGCGGCTATGCGCGCTACGCATTCACTCTAAAAAATGCCGCGCTCGACCGCTATTACCGCGGTCTGGTACCTGGGGCAGTTCGCAGGCAAATTCGCGGTGCCATCCAAAATTCATCATGGATCAGTGCTACCCTCAGGCGAAAGTTGGCGCACACTCCGCTCGCCCGCGACGGAAATTCCTGGGCGTCGTTGTACTTCGATAATTTTCTGTGCGCCTTCAGCGAAAGAGACCAAAGCTCTCTACTGTCAAACGAAATCGCTGCTGAATTCAGAACCGGTGCGGCTTACAAAAGTTCTCTGGAGTATTGGGACCGGTCCTCGGGCGACACGCTGCATCGTCTTCTTTATACCGACATAAAAACCTACCTGGTCGAGTTGCTCATGAAACAGGACAACATGAGCATGGCCGCCTCCATTGAGAGCCGCGTGCCTTTTCTCGATCATGTGCTGGTGGAATTTGGCACCAATATCCCCCGCAAGTTTCAATTGAAGGGACTGAGCGGCAAACGAATCTTGAAGAAAGCCGTGCAGGACTTGCTGCCGCACGAAATTCTTTATCGCAAGAAACTCGGATTTCCTACCCCATGGAGCCGCTGGCTGAAAGGCCCGCAATTACAGGAAATCCGCGATCTCCTATTGGAACCACGCAGCGTGGACCGGAAGCTTTTCCAGCGCGCGGCGATCGAACGGCTGTTCGATGAGCACGTGGCAGGTCATATTGATCACTGCGATCGCATCTGGCGATTGTTGAATCTCGAACTCTGGCATCGGGTTTGCATTGAGGGAGAAGGACGGGCCATGAGCTCATCGGCAGTTGAACCCGAAGAATCTGTCGCGAAAAATAACTGATCTTCCTGAATACCTTGTTTGTTCAAGGCAATTGATTTTCCCCTGCATGTCCTTTCGTGTGCATGGCAAAATCTCTGTTTTCCACACCTATTCCAACGGTCTCGCCACGCGCGAATTTTTGTCCGACAGCACACTTCGCGCGCCAATCGACAAGTTCTAAAGCAATCGAAAGACAGTCCCTTGTTACTGGCACCGTTCCTAAAGGAGATGACCTTTTGAGGTGTCCCTTGGTTATCTGTCTTCCGAGTACCCGAAAAGCTAGAGTTTCCCAAGCAGGTCGATTTCGGGCCTGGCATCTTCTTTCGAGGGAATTATGTCCCCCATCGCCTTGGCCGATGCACGAACCACAACTCGGGGTTTTCGCTTCTGTTTGGCAGTTGTTGTAGTAATGTGCGTCTCTGCTTTTGCTGTCGCGCAAGTTCGTTATTCGATGGAAGATTTCAGTCGCCCGGCCCGCATTTCACAATTGGTACACCCAGTTGCAGTTGTGGCAAATTTTCCCCCGGCGACCCAGGGTCAGGCGTTCGCTTCAACCCTGCAGGTGGCAGGTGGCATGCCGCCGTTCAGATTCTGGATTGTGCAAGGCGCACTTCCTTCCGGATTATCACTGAATTCGAGCACGGGTGTGATCTCCGGCGTGCCTGCAGTGAGTGGAACATACGCCTTCATGGTAGCCGCAAGCTCGCAGAACGGATCAGGCAGCAAGTCGTCGAAGATCGATGTGGGGCACAAAACACATAGTCAGATTTCGGTATCGCTCAGCCCACAAACGGCTCAACTGAGCCCCGGCGCAAAGCTGCAGTTCACAGCTGCAGTCAGCAACACGTCAGACACGTCGGTTACATGGTCCGCCAATACCGGATCAATTTCTTCCTCCGGGCTGTACACAGCGCCCATGAGCGGAGGAACGGCAGTCATCACCGCAACCTCGGCTGCAGACAGCCAGATAAATGCATCTGCTACTATTTCAGTGCAAGGCGTGTCGCCGTTGACCATTGCGACGTCGTCGCTTACCAGCGCGCAAGTGAATGTGCCTTATAGCGCTACTCTCACGGCGCAGGGGGGATCTTCTCCGTACGTTTGGTCGATTTCGTCTGGAGCCCTGCCTGGCGGACTAAGTTTGGATTCCAATACCGGTGTGCTTGCCGGAACCGTCAGTCAGGCTGGTGCTTTTACTTTCACCGTGACGGTGACCGACTCATCTTCACAGAGCAACAGCCAGCAACTCACTCTAGACGCTACAGTGGTAAATTCCGGTAACTTCGACGGGCCCGCAGAATTGCCGCGCACGACCGTTCAAAGCACCATGGCCGACACGCCTGCACCAGGGAACACTATCAATGTGGCTGCGGGCGCCAATCTTCAAACCGTATTAAACAACGCGAACTGCGGGGACACGATCCAGTTGCAGGCCGGAGCGACGTTCAACGGCTTCTTTACCTTGCCAGCAAAGAGTTGCGATGACAGTAACTGGATCATTATTCGCAGCAGCGCGCCAGATGCTTCGTTGCCGCCGGAAGGAACCCGTATCAATCCGTGCTATGCCGGTGTCGCGTCATTGCCCGGCCGTCCCGCATTGAATTGCACTTCCACGCAGAAAGTTGTGGCTACGTTGATGGGCAGCAAATCGGGCGGACCGCTGGTGTTGGCTTCCGGCGCCAATCATTACCGGATCGGACCGGGGCTGGAGATCACCCGCACCGTCGGTACCGGCATTAGTTACAACCTGATCGCGCCTGAGGCCGCTTCGCCAGCCAACCACATTATCGTGGACCGGGACTGGGTTCATGGCACCGCGCAGGACGACACCACCCGGGGCCTTTATCTAAGCGGCGTCACGTATGCGGCTGTGGTCGATTCTTATTTCAACGACTTCCACTGCGCCGCCGTCATAGGCAGTTGCACCGATTCGCAAACTATCGCCGGAGGCTTAGGGAACTTGCCGCAGGGCACATGGAAGATCGAAAACAATTTTCTCGAAGCGGCGTCGGAAAATATTTTGTTCGGCGGCGGAGTAGGAACCACGATTCCGACCGACATCGAAATCCGCCGCAATCACATGTTCAAACCGCTAACCTGGATGGCTGGCCAGCCCGGATTCGTCGGGGCAGTTAACCTCGATCCGACGAAGTGCGTGAAACTAAATACTCCAGGCTACTGCCCCTTCGTTGTGAAGAATCTGTTTGAGCTCAAGAATGCCCAGCGTCTTCTGTTCGAGGGCAACGTTCTCGAACATACCTGGCCGGGCTTCACTCAGCACGGCGTGGCCGTCGTTCTCACCGCGCTCAGCCAAGGGGGAACTACAGGCAACCCGAACGCCACCGTGGCCGATATTACGATCCGTTACAACCATATATCCCACGCAGCCAGCGGAGTCGTTATGGGAGAAGCGAACTACGGCTCCGGACCGCCGAGGTTGGAGGCGCGCATCAGCATTCATGATGACCTGTTTGACGACCTTAGTCCGGCTTACTACAACGGCGATACCAGCGTCGTGGCCGGAATGGCTTTTCAGTTGAGTTTCTGTTCCACCTGCACACCGCTCCAGGACGTTCTGATCGACCATGTGACTATGCTATTGACGTCGCCCAGAATGTTCATGGTTCTCGGCGCTCCGCTTGGCAGTCATATCCAGAACCTTACGTTCACTAACAATGTTGTGTCCTCGCCCTCCGGGTTGGCAGTCACCGGCACTGGGGCGGGTGCCCCCTGCGCATTCAGCGGCGCCACTAATCTGGCGCGCATCAACAGTTGTATGAGCTCTTACAATTTCACGGCGAATGCTTTGATCGGCGCTACAACTGCCTGGCCTACTGGAAATGTGTACCCGTATTCGACGGCTGATCTCACTCTTGGCTTTCCGAGTCCGGGGGCGGACATGAGCGCTGTAAATCAAGCAACTTCAGGCGTCCTGTAACCGAAAAGCCCAGCACCGACAAATGGTCCCAGCACAAGCTGGGACCATTTGTTTTAGAGGCGAATGAACATCGCTCTGGCGCCGCTTCATCTCATTGACTGCATTGCGGTGCCGTTAGGAGTTAATTGTTGGTCAGCGCTGGTCCCAAGAAGGACGAATGCGCTTTTATGAGACTTGGTCGGGTTGAGAGCGGGCTTGTTCTCTGCGACACTTATTGTGTGCACAGCCCGCGACCCAGGAGATATAGAACGCTATGGCGCGCCTCTCAGCGTTGTGTGCTCGTAGAGCTAATATTACTTCTTGCCAGCACCGCATTGGTGTCCGCGTCTAATGGAAGTCCTACTGGAGCGGACGCATCTCGTTTCGATGGGCCAGCGGACCTACCCCACGTCTTCGTTCGCAGCTCGCTTTCTGACACCCCCGCTTCGGGCAAGACCTGGAAAGTACAACCCAACGATGATCTGCACGCAATTCTGAAACAGGCCAATTGCGGGGACACGATCCAGTTGCAGGCAGGCGCGACTTTTGACGGCCTTTTTACCTTGCCGGCAAAGAATTGCGATGACAGTAACTGGATCATCATTCGAACCGGCGCGTCGGATGCTTCTCTGCCGCCGGAAGGAACCCGCATCAATCCGTGCTACGCCGGAGTCACGTCATTGCCCGGCCGTCCCGCGTTGAATTGCGCTTCCACGCAGAAAGTTATGGCCACGCTGATGGGCAGTAAATCGGGCGGACCATTGGTGCTGGCTCCCGGGGCCAATCATTATCGGATCGGACCGGGGCTGGAGATTACCCGCACCGCCGGTACCGGCATTAGTTACAACCTGATCGCGCCCCAGGGATCTACGCCTGCCGACCACATTATCGTGGACCGTGACTGGGTGCACGGGACCGCGCAGGATGACACCACGCGTGGCCTTTATCTCAGTGGTGTAACCTACGCGGCCGTCATTGACTCGTATTTCAACGACTTCCACTGCGCCGCCGCCATTGGCGCTTGCACCGATTCTCAAGCCATCGCGGGCGGCCTGGGCAATTTGCCCCAGGGCACATGGAAGATTGAAAACAATTTTCTGGAGGCAGGGGCGGAAACCATCTTATTTGGCGGCGGAGCAGGCAGCACCATTCCCACCGACATCGAGATCCGCCATAATTACATGTTCAAGCCTCTGACCTGGATGCCGGGGCAGCCGGGATTTATCGGTGGTGCGAACAGTGATCCCACAAAGTGCGTGCGCTTCAATGTCCCTGGGTTCTGTCCCTTCATCGTCAAAAATCTCTTCGAGCTGAAAAATGCCCAGCGGCTGCTGTTCGAAGGCAACGTCCTCGAACATACCTGGCCAGGCTTTACCCAGCATGGTGCGGCCATTCTTCTTACCGCTCTCAGCCAAGGAGGCAAAACCGGTAATCCAAATGCGACCGTGGCCGACATCACCATTCGCTACAACCAGATCTCCCATGCTGCTGGCGGTGTCACCATTGCCGAGGCGGCATACGAACAGGGACCGCCAAAGCTGGAAGCGCGTATCAGCATCCATGATGATGTGTTCAGTGACCTTGGTTCGGCTTACTACAACGGCGATACCAGCGTCGTGGCTGGAACGGCTTTCCAGATCAGCTTTTGCCCTACTTGCGCGCCGATCCAGGATGTCGTGATCGATCACGTGACCATGCTGATGACGTCGCCAAGAATGTTCATGGTTCTCGGAGCCCCGCTCGGCAGCCATATCCAGAACTTTACCTTCACCAACAATATCGTGTCATCGCCTTCCGGATTGCCAATTACCGGGACGGGAGCAAAAGCGCCGTGTGGGTTTCAAGGCAATACTGCTCGTGAGCGGCTGGAGAGCTGTGCTGCTCCATTTCGTTTCGAGGGGAACGCGCTGGTAGGAACCGACGACAATTGGCCGCGAGGAAATTTCTTCCCTCGAGATCTTAAAAAAGTGAAGTTCTTGAGTTACGACTCAGGAAGCGACGCAGATTATCGGCTATCCCCGGATAGTCCACACAAAAACCGGGGCACCGATGGCAAAGATTTGGGGGCAGATATCGATGCAGTGATAAAGCAGACCGCCAACGTTCGCGCCGCTGTTCCGGCGACTCCGCAAGTCAAGTGACCTTGAGAGCTTCAGGCGCCGGGAGTCGGCTAAACTTGGTCAACTGCCGAGGCCTCGCCGGCGGCGCCTGCTCCTGGCAGGCGTTGTAAAGCACTCCCGTAAAGGCTACCAGGGCATAGATGAAAAGTTCATAGGCGTAGCTGGCAAAGAACGCGCCTACCAAATAGCCAGCAAAACTGGCGCGCAATGCGCCGGCAAATATTTCCACTTGCGGATCGCTTCGGAATCGTTCCGTCGTGGAAACGTCCTTCAAGTTTCGAAACACTCGCCGCAAAATTAAGATAAACAATATGAATCCCGGGATGCCAACTTCCGAGCTCAATTGCGTGTAAGTGTTATGGGTCAGGAACCAGGTCTGTGTGACACTTTCAAAATCTCCCGGCCCGACCCCGAAAATTGGGTGTGTTGCCGTCAGCTTCAGGCTCATGATCAGTAGCTCACGACGGGCCGCAGCCGAGCCTCTGTCCAGAGGATCGATGCTGGGATTGAAAATGCCTTCCAACCTAGTTCCGTAATGCGATGGAATCAGAACTGGCAGGAGCAAAAGAGCTAGGACCGCCGCGCCAATTACGACATGTTTTCGCTTGCCCCTAATGCCGAACTCCCAGAATGAAGCAATGACTGCCACGGCAGTAGCTATAAAGCCGCTGCGTGAATACGTGAGCGTTACCGCGTACAGCATGAAGATTAGTCCGAGGCCCCAAGCAACCTTTTTGAACGGATTGCGGGTTGCCAGCATGAAACCCATGCAGATCGGCCAGTTCAGGGCGATCATGATCGCGAAATCGTTTGCGTTGCCATAAAGCCCATTTCCGATTTCCAACCGTGTCATGTCGCGATAGAAAACGCACCCGATAGCCGCCACCAGCGCTGTGGCGCTGGCTTGGATGAACAGTAGCCGACGGAGCCGGTCAACCGAGTTGACAGCGATTCCGATCATGATGGTCATGACGATGCACTTGCCGTAGTCGCCGAACACTGTCCAGAAGGCTCCGCCCTTCCAGGATGCGAACGGCACGCACAGAACACACCAGGCATAGAGCATCAACACCAGTTTGGCTTCCGGGCTGAGTTTCACGCTTCTGCCTTGCCCGACCGTCCCCAGAATCAATGCGATGAGAGCAATAACCCCCAGAATTTTGCCTAGCGGAAGGACATATAGCGCCGTGATGATGTCCTCGGGACGGAAATAGTAAAAAGCCCAAAAAACGACGATTGTGACGTAGGCGGCGGTCAGGCGATTCTGTGGCGTGTCGACCGCTGCTATGGCTTTCCAATGACTGGTCACAGTTTTTTCCATACATCAACCGCTTACTATTATGGCTTCGATGGATTGAGCAATTCGGTCTCCACCTTAAATACTTGTCCCAATAATCAATTGCACGCAAAATGAAGGCAATGAATCTTCGCCAATACACAACCACTTGCCTGCAAAAAGCACTTCCTTCCGGTCGGTGCGCCCAATGGCAATCGTGGTAAAAAAATGCCCGATATTTCCCTGCTTTGCCCAGAAGCGCAAAAGATTGCACAGCTCACAATTCTGGTTTGGCGGGACGATTGTAACCCATTGTGAATACAAGTGCTATCGCCTGCACAGTATCGGCTTTGGCAGCTTGGATGCGACAATGGACGGGGTCAACATCCGAATGGCTGTCTGCGGTTCTCGATGCGGCGGGTTGATTCGCAGGGCAACCGAATCTCAAAAATGGGGACGACAAAATTGACCAACCGCGGAGCTAAAACGTGGATACTGGGCGGGGGAATGACAGGTCTGGCAGCCGGCATGGCATCAGGATGGCCTGTCTTTGAGGCGTGCGAAACCCCCGGCGGCATATGCTCCTCTTATTACGTCACTCCTAAAGGCCAAAAGCGGGAGACTTCTCCGGAAGACGGCGAGGCTTACCGGTTCGAGATCGGCGGCGGACATTGGATTTTTGGCGGCGATCCCGCGATCATTCGCTTAATTCGATCGATCACGCCGGTGAAAGAGTACTCCCGAAGTTCGGCCGTGTTCTTTCCTTCGGACAATGTATTCGTTCCATATCCTCTGCAGAACAATCTGTCTTATTTGCCGGAAGATGTCCGTCTGAAGGCTCTCACCGAGATGTTGACCAGCCCCAAAGGTCGTCCCGGCACAATGTCAGAGTGGATTGAGCAGAGCTTCGGCGCCACGCTGACCGAAAAGTTCTTCGGCCCGTTTCATCGGCTCTACACCGCTGGCCTGTGGGAACAGATCACGCCGCAAGACGGCTACAAATCTCCCATAGACGCTGCCCTGGTGTTGCGCGGAGCATCGGGTAACACGCCCGCAGTCGGTTACAACACCGGGTATCTTTACCCGCAGGAAGGCTTGGGGATGCTGGCTCAAAGGCTTGCAACCAGGACGAAGATTGACTACTGCAAGCGCGCGAGCCGTATTCATCTGGATAAGAAGGAAGTGGAGTTTAGCGATGGTTCCGGTATGCACTACGACTCCTTGGTGGTAACCCTGCCGTTGGACAAAACTCTTGAAATGGCCCAGGTCCAGCTGGACGAACGCCCAGACCCGTATTCGTCGGTGTTGGTGCTCAATATCGGAGCCAAGCGCGGACCACGCTGCCCTGATGAACATTGGTTGTATCTTCCGGACACCAAGTCCGGCTTTCACCGGGTTGGTTTTTACAGCAACGTCGATCCGAGTTTCCTGCCGGCTTCCTCGCGAGCCAGTCAGGACCGTGTCAGTATTTATATCGAGCGGGCATATGCTGCCGGGAAAAAACCGTCGAGCGAGCAGATCGCAACATATATCGCGGCAACCATCGCCGAACTCACGGAATGGGGCTTCATTGGTCAGGTTGAAGTGGCTGACCCCACCTGGGTGGAAGTCGCTTACACGTGGTCATGGCCCGGGTCGCGGTGGCGGAACAAGGCCCTACAATTTTTGGAGAAGCGCGACGTATTGATGGTCGGCCGTTATGGCCGTTGGATTTTTCAAGGCATCGCCGATTCTTTGCGCGATGGCCTTTTCGTTGGCGCGGCTTTACGGTCCTGATTCAGCGATGAACAACACCATGCCCAAAGTTAGCGTCATTATGCCGAGCTACAACACGGCCACCTTGATTGGCGAGGCGCTCGACTCCGTGTTCGCTCAAAGCTATCGGGATTTTGAAGTGATCGTTATCAACGATGGCTCGCCGGATACTCCGGATCTGGAGCGTGTACTCGAGCCCTACGGAGAGCGCATTGTTTATTTGAAGCAGGAGAACCGCCGCGCTTGCGGAGCGCGCAATAACGGGATCTCGCGCGCCAAGGGAGAATACCTCGCATTCCTGGACAGCGATGACAGTTGGACTCCGGGATACCTGCAGTCCCAGATCGAACACCTCGAAGCCGATACTTTGCTGGATATGGTCTATTGCGACTGCCTGATCTATGGCGACGCCCCGCAAGCCGGCAAGACCTTTATGCAGGGTTGCCCCTCCGTTGGACCGGTCACCTTCGAGAGCGTGCTGGCAGAGCAAAGTCAGATTCCAATCTCAGGGACGGTCGTGCGCCGGCAGGTGCTGTTAAATGCCGGAGGCTTCGACGAAAGATTAGCCATGTGTGATGACTATGAGATGTGGCTTCGATTGGCCTTTCATGGCGCGCGGATTACTTACTATTCGGATGTCCTGTCGCGTATTCGCATCGGGCGGCCCAGTAGTCTCTCGTCGTCTAAGTCCAAAATGGTGGCAGCATTTGTAACGATTTTGTTGAACGTGCAGGCCGAGTGGAATTTGTCGGTCGAACAGCAAGCACTGTTGGCCGAAAAGCTCCGCCTGGTTCAGGCTCTATTGGCGTTAGAGCTTGGAAAGGAACTGTTGAGAAAGGGTGAGTTCGGGCAGGCTCGGATACAGCTGGAACAAGCCAACTTGCATCTACGACGGGGCAAGCTGAGACTCGCATTGTTTGGGCTGCGCTTCGCCCCCGCGCTGACGGCCCTCACGGTCCGAAATTGGGAAAAACTTACAGAGTCTTTGACGTAAATCTGGCAACTCAAAGGCAAGCATAAAGGCAGGGTAACTGAATGTTCGAACGCATCACCGCTGGAGCCAAACTTTTCTTTCGACTGCACTGTCCGGGTCGGACTTTGCAAATTCTTCCCGACGACGTCTTTCTAGTTTCATTCCCTAAATCAGGCAATACCTGGACGCGTTTTCTCATCGCCAATCTTGCTCACCCTGAAACCCCGGCAACTTTCGGCAACATCCATGAATTGGTTCCCGATCCGGACGGCACTCCGAAGAAGATCTTTGACCGGATGCCGCGTCCACGCATCATCAAGAGCCATGAATGCTTCGACCCAACCTACCCCCGTGTCATTTACATTGTTCGCGATCCCCGGGACGTAGTTCTTTCTCAGTATCACTATCATCGGAAGCGCCTCAAATTTGGCGATGAATACCCGATCGAGCAATTTGTAAACCGTTTCCTTAGGGGTGAGACATGTCCCCACGGATCCTGGGGAGAGAATGTGTCGACTTGGCTGATGACGCGCCGCAAAGATCCTAGATTTCTATTACTGCGCTACGAGGATATGATTTCCGATACGCCGCGCGAGCTAGCCAAGATCTCTGAATTCCTCGGGATTCGCCCTACTCCACAGCAGATCCTGCAGGCGGTAGAACGAAGTTCCGCAGACAGAATGCGAGCACTCGAGAAGACTCAAGGTCATCGTTTCTCCCTGACCAATTCGCGTCCAGATCTGCCTTTTGTAAGAGTCGCCAAGCCGGGCGACTGGAGGTCCGGTTTATCGGATGGCCTAACCGCTAAAGTTGAGGCTGCCTGGGGTCCGTTGATGCACTCTCTTGGATACGACTTGATTTCCCCGGAAACTTCTCAGAGCTATGAACTCAAGTGGGATGACCCACTCCTAAGTACTTAATCCAATGAGTCTGAAAACCCAGACGATCAAAAATGTCTCCTCGAGTTGGATGTCGCTGCTCGTAAATGGCATCGTCGGCTTTTTCCTCGCTCCCTTCATCATTCACCACCTGGGAGACGACGCGTATGGGCTTTGGATCTTAATTTATTCCATTACCGGGTCGTACGGTCTCTTTGACTTGGGCATTCGTTCCTCTGTGGTTCGCTACGTTTCCAAATTTCATGCGCTTGGGGACCGCGCGGAATTATCCCGCCTGCTTAGTACGACGTTGTTCGCATACTCCATTGTTGGCTTGATAGCGACGGCGGTCACTGTGTTCGGGGCGATCTATCTGGATCGAATTTTTCATATTCCGCCAGGCTTTGTTCACACCGCCCGGCTGCTTTTTTTGATGGTTGGGCTGTCCTTGGCGCTAGATTTTCCCCTTGGAATCGGGGGAGGTGTATTGGATGCCCTGCAGAAATTCTACCTTGCTAATCTCACGCGTCTTGCGAGTAGTGTCCTACGCGCAATCTTGATTGTGATAGCTCTGTCGAGGGGCAAGGGGTTGATCACCTTAGGCCTCATCACTGTGGTTCTACCCCTGATCGCGTCGGGTGTGCGTGTTTTTATGGCGGTCAGAGCTCTGCCTGTACCAATAAGCGCTCGGTACATAAATCGGAATACCTTGCGTCAAATGGCTGGCTACAGCTCCGCTACGCTAATCATCATGGTTGCGGCGCGCCTGCGTTTCAGAACCGATGCAATGGTGATCGGGGCTTTTCTGTCTGCTGCCGCCATAACTATGTTTTCGATTGGTTCAAGGCTGGTCTCCTTCGCGACCGACATCGTCGTCAGTTTGGCGGAAGTGTTTACTCCGATGGCCAGTCAATTCGAGGCCCGCAAGGACTTGCAAGCGTTACAACGAATGTTTGTATTGGGGAGCCGGGCTTGCGGGATGGTCATGTTCCCGTGCACAGTGATCCTGGTTGTGCTTGGCAAGTCAGTGATCCGTGTGTGGGTCGGGCAAAGATATGTAGCAGATGCCTATCCCGTGCTGCTGATCCTGGTTCTCGCTACGACTCTATGGACCAGCCAAGCCACTTCCGGACGCGTGCTTATGGGAACGGGTCGCCATAAGACGATGGCTCTGGTTGTATTGATTGAAGGAATTGCCAATCTGGTGCTTAGCATTGTGCTGGTTAAGCCTTACGGAATTGTGGGCGATGCGCTGGGAACGGCCATTCCCTTGGCTATCACCAGTATCTTCTTCTTGCCTCAATATCTCTGTAGCACTCTAGGAGTGCCCGTCCTTCAGTTCCTCAGGCAAGCGTATTTGGCGCCGTTGCTTTGCTCTTTCCCGCTGGCGCTGACTCTTGCGGTTTTAAACAGTCTGTTTCCAACTCCTTCGTATCCTACCCTGGTACTTGAGATGGCTATCGGAATTATCGCGTATGGCCTTTGCCTACTTGCGATGCTTGCAATCCGGCGGCCTCCGGTAACTGGTTTCGGGACACGGGTTTTGCAGTTACTCAGCAGGTCAGAATTCTGAATATCATCGCTTCGTGAGGTAAGTGAGGTCGTGGCACGCAATAGGCGAGGGGGACTTCACGGCTTCTACGTGCCGGAATCATTTCTGTTCGGCGTCAGCAGAATGTGCAGTAGAACGTCTGTCCCAGCGCGATATTGCCCAGCGTGTCCAACGCGGAGCCCAGCGCAATCCGAGGATGGCCAAGGTGATTTTTTTTGAAGGTAGGGCTGCGTGCGCTCTTTCCAGGCAGCCTTTGCTCCCCTCGTAGTCTCGCTCCAGCAATCGACGTCGGCCCTCGGTTAATGCTAATTGTGCCGTGGTGAAAGCGATTTCCTTCCTCACCAGGGATGCTTCTTCGCCTGCCGGATCGAGGATGTTTTGCAGTTTCAGAAGCGCAATGACCGCATGAGGGATTACCACCTCTCGGTTGAAGGTCAGGCTTTCAGAGTGAACTCGTCGTTTACCCAAGACCTTGTGCAGATATGCCAGCTTACCACCCCGATACAACAGCCTGAGCCAATACTCATAGTCTTCCAGCAGCCGCAATTCCTCTTCAAAAAAACCCACTTTTAAAACTATCTCGCGCCTCAAGAGGGCAAAGGATGCGAAGGCCCCTCCGTGAGTGGGCAGCAGTTTCTTAAAGGTCGCTGGATTGTCAAGGGGGTCCAGGACCTGCCAGGTCGCACCAGCCAACTCGGTGTTGCCAAAATAGACACAATCCGTGCAGACCATATCGAACGATGGATTGTCTGCAAAAAACTTTAGTTGCTCGGTCAAAAATCCCGGCAGCCAAATGTCATCGCTGTCCAAGAAGGCGAGAAACTGACCTCGTGCATTGCGGATGCCTGTATTCCGGGCGCCTGCAATCCCGCGATTCTCCTGTTTTAGGTAGTGGATTCGGTTTTGATGTTTCCGCAGTACACTTTCGAGTTGCGGAGTGTCCGGCGATCCGTCGTTTACGACGATGACTTCATAATCTCGAAAAGTCTGGGCAAAAACGGATTCCAGCGTATCTCCGATGTACTGGGCAGTGTTATACGACGGAATTATGACGCTTATGACAGGAGGAGAATCTTTGCTGGACGTATCTGAAAATGGCGATGACATAATCCACAGAATTAATTGTTACAGGAGACGAACGAAAAACCCGCATGCGGCGTAACAGAGAACTCCGCATCCGCCGTCACACATCGCTGAGCCTTGAGCCAACTAAATATTTACACTCTGCTGCGATTCACGGTGACAGGATATCCAAGCAGAACCATCAACTCGCCCCAAGCCGCCTCTATCATGTTCACGCTAGAACTCGGCAAAGCTTTTTCCCACTGCCCGGGTTGAGACGGCCAGTCGCTGGTTTGGAAGGCGCGACTAACGGCAACTGCAGGTCGAATCTTCTTGCCTGAAAATCGAAGATCCAGAAAATCGGAGATTGTCTCCAGAACCCTTTCTGGTCGTTCGAAAAGATCTTCGTATCGAACCGTCAGCAAGCTCCCCGAATTTACTTCGTGAGCTCCCAACCAACTCATGACATTCTCACCCCAAGAAGCGGGCGTTCCCAAAAATTCTTCTTTTAAGCGACTCAAGTACGTAAATCCGCCGTTTTGTTCTATCGCGCCGGAAAAGTCTTCTGCCCATCCGCCCTGGTGCCGTTCTGTCGCCATGAATTCGGTCGAGATAAATTGCTCGATCGTCAACGGTGCAGTTATATCCCTACGCCTGCGTTCCTGTCCGTAAATCGACACCGCTACGTCCCGCGGATCTCGAACGAGGTAAACCACTCGCCCGTGGCAATCCGTGTCGAAGCATTCATGGCTGAAAATAACCCTGGGGCGGGCCATGCTGTTAAACCTTCGCCGCGACAAGTGATAAAGATCTGGAACCCGCTGAAAGATGTTCGTGTCGGTCGCCGGATGCTCAGGATCCATCACATTTGCGATAAGCCTTCGCAGCCATTGACCACCAGACCCCGGGTACGCGACCAGGAAAGTGTCGTCAGGGAACTTCGCCACGGTTCGGCCAGCGATGTCCCGGGACAGCGTGTAATTCAGAACATAAGCAATCCTGGTCAGCATGCTCATCGGGTTTACGATGCAATCTAAACAACTGGTGTTCAGGATGTGGCTGCGGTGCATTTTATCAAATGCATTTAAGCGGGCCGCGAATTTCAGAAATTAGCTTTATGACGAATTCAATGCTGGTGCAGATCGCTTTTATCAGGGGAAAGGAAGACGGCTCGTGAATTGAAGCTGCCAGCACAGGAAGCTTTCTGCGAACTCTAAACATGTGCTATCCTTCGAGTCGCCCGGTTGAAAAGGCATTCGGCGGCACCCGCACCGGCGCTCGGTCGTATGCGAACTCGGAGCTGAGCGGATTTGAGATGTAAGGGTTCGGCTTGTAACGCATCCCGATAGGCTTGCCGCGGTTGTGTGCCTCCAGTTTTCCAGATGATCAAAGAGCTCGCTTATGTTGTGCGCTACGTGCTCGGAAAAGATGCCGCCCGAAGGTCGGTGTCGGTATTTCCGGATGACACATTCATAGTTTCCTTCCCTCGCTCAGGCAACACATGGATGAGGTTCCTTGTGAGCAATGTTGTCCACCCCACTGAGGAGATCGGCTTCGACAACATAGACAAATTCGTCCCTGAGATCATCCAAGAGTCAAAGAGATACCTCAATTCGTTGCCGCGTCCTCGGGTTCTCAAAAGCCACGAATATTTGGATCTGCGCTACCCACGAGTCATATACATAGTTCGAGACCCAAGGGATGTTGTGGTATCAAACTATTATTTCCTGCTGAAACGAAAAAATATCGACGAAACATTGAGTCTAAACGCTTTTGTGGATGGAATGCTGCGTCGGAGGTTCTGGCAGGATTTCGGAACTTGGTCAGAAAACGTAGGTGGCTGGCTTGGATCTCGTCTTGGAACAGAGGGCTTCCTTCTCATTCGGTACGAAGACATGTTAAGCCAACCACAGATTGAGCTTGCGAAAGTTGCGGATCTCTTGGATGTTGCGGCGGGGCCTGACGTCATCGCTCGCGCACTTGAGAAGAGCAACTTCGGCGAGATGCAAAAACTGGAGAAGCTTCAGTCCGACAATTGGTTCTTGACTAAGGAAGGCCGAAAAGACATTTCTTTCATTCGCGGCGGTGTTTCTGGCGGGTGGACAAAAGCCTTGTCCTCCGAATCGGTGGGGGCCATCGAGCGGGAATGGGGACACTGGATGTCTTTTCTGGGATATGAGCTGGCGAGCGGCGAGGCGCCTCGGTCGCCTCTTGCCGCCGCTTGTCTGTCGTCCGGGGCTCAAGGTGACTTTCGCAGATAATGAGCCGCGGTCTCTCTGACTCGGCAGATGTGCCGGTAATTTTCCCGTTATCAAAAAAATGCCCAACCGAAAACTTATGGGCAAGGCATGTTTAGGAGTGACTCTCCGTCATATTTTGCGAGTCGATGTAAGCTCGTATCCAAGGGCCTCCATGAGATAACCCCAAGCGGACTCAATTTCTGCGACTGACGTAGCCGACAAACTCTTTTTCCATTGACCGGATTTACCCTCACGGACAAAGCTAATATCCTTGCGGCCTTCCTTGGTGCCTCCCCACAGGTGACTTTGCTTTTGTTCCAGTTGCTTCATTTTGTCTACCGAACTTAATTTCACAGCCCTGGTAATTTGTTCTGATGAAGTGTTAAGGCCCATAAATTCGGCGACCTTCGCCAACTCGTGCTCAGTATTGTCGAGTAGATCTTCATATCGCAGCAGCGTAAATCGTCGGCCGAAAGGTCCGATGTCAGCGATGTGTCGCGTAGAGAAATTCTGGCGCCGAAGCATTTGCGAGATATTGGATTGATTGACCAACCAGCTTCTGAGGTGCTCCCCCCAACTCCCGTAGGTGTGCCCTCGTCTTAAGAAAATTGTTGAAACGTAAGTTTCGAGCGGGAGCGAGTCAGCAATGTGCCGGCCCTTCCTGGCGAAATGGTACGAGGACACCGCGACGTCACGGGGATCGCGAGCGATATAGATGACCCGTCGATATCTTGGGTCGAAGGATTCATGACTCTTGAAGACGCGTGGAGGCAGAACCGTTCCGAGATCTCTGACTGCCGTACCGTGGATATCGGGCACAATTCGGTCGACGTTGGCAAAAGTTACCGGTTCATCCGGATGCGTCAGATTACCAATTAGGAAGCGAGTCCAAGTATTACCGGATTTAGGAAAGGAGACGAGGAAAGTTGCATCCGGCGGTACTTCAATTAGCCTGTCTGGAACCACTCTTCCGAGGATGTACTTGGCTGAGAAAACAAGATTATTCAGCATCCGTGATCATTTCCCCTACTATTGCTCACTACTTTTCTTTGAGAAGCAGCTACATGGCGGCGAGAGTTTTATTTGTTTACCGAAGAATATTCCACCTCGGACGGCTCCGCGATAGTCTGCTGCTGACGCTTTCGTCTTCTTCTCCGCGGCAGTAGGGATGCAGCCCCGCTTAACCAACCCTCAAATTCCAAATTGCTGACATGGGTTGTGTCGATAAATCGCGGCAACAACAGCGGATTGCTGGCGCGGGAGGCCATTCCGGGATCGCACGTGGTGGCAGATATGACGTCTTCGGCCTCCAGCCAGGGCAGGAATTCGGGTTCATAGACTCCGCTGGGATAACAAAAATGCCTTGTGGGGCGGCCGCTCAACATGGATTGCAAGCTATAACGATTGTCACGAATTTCCTGACGGAACGGGGCCTCGCTTAAAGGTGTGCGATGGCGGTGGGTGTGCAGTTGAAAATCCACACCCTCTTTCGCTAGTTTAGTAATTTCCTGCGGCCGCAAAAGTTGCAGAATCCGCTTGCGTACTAGTTGAGCGTAGTCAATCCCAACTGCGCCGGCTAATTCTTCCGCGAGTTCGTTCTTCTTTTGCTCCGTCAGTTTTTGATCTTGAGTATGTTTCACCAATTGATCGAGAAGTACTTGCCGCGACCTTTCAGTCCTCAAGTCCAGGCTCGCAGGCAGGCCAAAGCGCCCCCCGATATTCAGCACGTCTCCTCGTCGTTTCCACAAGATATAAGAACAAATCAGGTGAAAGACAGGACGATCGTAATCGCAGTAATAGGTGGTCTGATAAACGGTGGCCGGGAACCCGTATTTTTTTAAAGCAGGAGACGCGTGTTCGAGGAAATCATAGGTGCCGTCGTCGAAGGTGATCACCGCACTGCGCGACGGCAAATCTCCACGGTATAGGCGCTCTACCGCGTCCCCCAGGGGCAAAACCTCATATCGACCGCGCGAAAGCAGTTCCAAACGCTTCTCGAAAAGCGAGGGATGAATATACGTGGCGGGACGCCACAAGTGCTCTTCTTCGATGGAAATACCGTGAAAGCAAAGTATCAGCAGCCGCTGATCTCGCCAGCGGCTGTCGCGCACCCAGTTAAGCGCTCCGCAGCCCTTGAGTAAGGCCAATGAAGCCAAGCGCAGAGGTCGAACTATGGATGCCAGCATCGTTCAGGGCCCAGAACGCGGACACGACTAATTTAACAGGTATTCATGGCTGATCATGTAGCACTATCGTCACCTCCTGCGCCTAAGATCGGCCCAAGTTGCATGCTAACATCGTCTTGCAGTTGAGAGCCGCAGCAGTAACTGGTGCCGAGGCGTTATCAAACGCAATTCACTGGACCTCTCGCCAAAGTGCCCAGACATCCCGCGTTCGTTGAAGAAAAGTAAGAGTCGAGGATGAAGATCCTTCAACTTGGGCCTTACCCGCCACCACATGGCGGCGTGCAAACACATGTCGTGGCTCTTGTGGACTTCCTCCGACAGCGGGGAATCCCTTGCGACGTTGTGAATCTTACGCGTTTCAAGCGGGCGTCAGAGAATGGGATTTACTATCCGCCCAACGCACTGGCAGTGGCTTGGCATCTCCTGTCACACCGTTACGACATCATTCACCTACACGTCGGCGGCCGGATCTGGGCGCGACAACTGGCCCTCGCTCTGGCCTGCTCTGTTCTGCCGGATACCCGGTGCGTTTTCACTTTTCATTCTGGCGGTTATCCGTCTTCTCCTGAAGGCCGTTCAGCTCACTCGCGTACGCTGCGTGCGTTCGTCCTGCGACGGTTCGACGCGCTCATCGCCGTCAACGAAGAGATTGCACAGTTCTTCCGAACTATGGGAGTAGAGGCTCAACGAATTCACGTGATTTCGCCTTATCTGGGTTTCGGCACCAGCGCTCTCGGGCAAAACTCTCTTCCCGCGCAAGTATCAGACTTCCTGGCCGCCCACAATCCTGTACTGATCTCGGTTGGAGGTCTGGAACCGGAATACGACGTAGCGTTGCAGATGAAAGCGCTCGGCATTATTCGCACACGGCACCCGAAGGCGGGATTGCTGGTTGCAGGATCGGGAAGTCTCGATGAAGTAGTTCGGCAGGAATGTAGCCTGCTTCCTTATGCAGAGCATATTTTGCTAAACGGAGATTTGGCTCACGGCGCCACCTTGCAGGCAATGCAGTCCAGCGACATCATGCTGCGCACAACCTGGTACGACGGTGACGCTATCTCAGTGCGTGAGGCTCTGCAGTTAGGAGTGCCGGTCATAGCGAGCGACAACGGCATGCGCCCGGAGGGGACTCACCTCATTCCAGCGCGCAATCTTGAGGTTCTGGTCGCCGCGGTTGAGAAAATTCTGAACAATCCCCCAGTGCGGGTTCCCATCGTTTCTGAGAGTGAGCAGAATTTGGAGGAAGTCTTACAGGTTTATCAACAGCTGACCCCGGTAAGGTAAAACGCCGGCCGCCAGCAAAACAAAGCCCTTATTTGCGCGAATCGGGCTAGCAGCCTCCCGAAAGATGCTAGAGCAAGGGCACTGACACGGTGTGCAAATATTTGCACCTAGGTTGACGGGAAGGGTGGGAACTATTGCAGTAGTATGCGGTTAAGTTGTTGATAATAAACACATTACTTTGATACCGAGGCTGAATTAACGTCCGGCAGCTCACGTGCGGTTTTTTACAGGTGAATCCTCGCGTGGCGGATGTTTTAATTGAGATCGTAGGACAGTGGAACCTATCCTAAATGAAGATTCTTTGGGTTAAAGCCGGGGGGTTGGTGCCTCCAGACATAGGGGGCAAGATCCGAAGCTATTCCATCCTCAAAGAGCTGGCCAAGACCCACGAAGTGACCGTGTTTAACTTCTACGCGGTACACAACGGTGACGTTCATTCCGGGCTGAACGGCATGTTCGAGCGGGTGGTAAACCTGTCGTTGCCTATCGCGACAAACCAGGGGCTCGGGGAACTGGCCAGTTTCGCAGGAAATATCTTCTCATCCTGGCCGCATACGGTTTCCAAGTATTGTCGTCCGGAAGTCAAAGCCCGCATGCGCGAGTTGTTGGCGAGCCAGAACTTTGACGTCATCATCTGCGATTTCGTGGTAGCGGCGGCGGCAATTCCTTGGGAAGTCGCTTGTCCCAAGGTGATTTTCACTCACAATGTCGAAGCACTGATCTGGAAAAGACATTTTGAAGTTAGCCGCAATCCTGTCTGGAAAATGGCCAGCTGGGGCGAATACCAGAAGATGATTCGTTTCGAGAAATATTTCCTGAATAAGTCAGAGCACGTGCTCACAGTCTCCGAAGCGGACAGAGACTTTTTCAGCGATTTTATTGACCGCTCGAAGATGACGGTTATTTCAACCGGGGTAGATACGGACTATTTTCGTCCGGACAGCGGGAAAGAGCAGCCTAACTCGCTGGTATTTACGGGATCTATGGACTGGATGCCCAACGAGGATGGGGTTCTTTACTTTCTGCGTTCCATACTGCCTTTGATCCGGCGAGAGATACCTGAGGTTAGTTTCACGATTGTTGGGCGTAAGCCATCTGAGAAATTGCGCGTCGCGGCTGCTTCCGAACCCGGGGTTCACGTTACCGGGACGGTCGACGACATCCGCCCTTATGTTCGCGAGGGGTTGGTTTATGTTGTGCCATTGCGCATCGGCAGCGGCACTCGACTAAAGATTTTCGAGGCCATGGCCATGGGCAAGGCAATTGTTTCTACCACCCTGGGCGCTGAAGGTTTGCCGATTTGTGATGGTGGGGACATATCGATAGCCGACAGCCCCGAGGAATTCTCTCGAAAGGTTTGCCTTTTGCTTCGCGACCCAGAGGAACGTCGGCGCTTAGGCTCAGCCGCACGGCAGTTGGTGGAACAGCACTATAGCTGGTCTTCGGTAGCCGCCGAATTCGATGCCGTGTTGCGCCGCGTTGCACCAGTGAGCAGCGACCGCGATATGAAGCTGCCGGTCAGTGAAACGGTTTCACCGATGAGAGCGTGATTTTATGAAGAGCATAATGTCGGTAGATGTTGAAGATTGGTTCCATATTCTGGAGGCCGCGTCCGCACCGGACATCTCCAAGTGGGATTCTTTGCCATCTTGCGTAGAGCGGAATTTCCGCAAGCTTCTCGATCTATTCAGCGAAAAAAATGTGCGCGTAACCTGTTTTTTCCTTGGCTATGTCGCCGAGAGATATCCCCAGCTGGTTAAAGAAGCTTTAGATCGCGGACACGAAATCGCTTCTCACGGCTACGCGCATCGCCTGATTTACACGATGACGCCGCAAGCATTCCTGGAGGATGCGAAGAAGAGCAAAGAAATCCTGGAGAACATAAGCGGGAAAGCCGTTAACGGATATCGTGCGCCGGGATTTTCAGTGACCGTGGACACGCCATGGTTTTTTGAAAAGCTTGTCGAAGCCGGATATCAATACGATTCTTCGGTATTTCCCGCGCCGCGGCAGCACGGTGGGTTAAACACTAATAAATATTCTCCGCACCTGATTGCGGACAAGCTCATGGAATTTCCGATCTCTGTGACCGATGTTGTAGGGAAGCGTTTTTGTTTTTTTGGCGGAGGTTATCTTCGCTTGTTTCCCTATGCGGTGGTCCGCCAGATGTGCCGTAAAGTTCTGGGCGAGAATCGGCCAGTGGTTTTCTACATTCATCCGCGGGAAATCGATCCAGAACATCCTCGCCTGAGCTTGGGCCTTACACGGACATTCAAGTCCTATGTAAATCTCAAGACCACGGAACCGAAGCTCCGAAATATTCTGGACGAATTCCAGGTCACGACATTTGCTGAATTTATCGCCGAAAATCCATCGTTCTTCACCGATCAGGCGAGCTCCAGACGAAAGCCGACAAGTGTAACCACCGATGACCGAGTAGCGGAGACCGCATGAACGCATCCAGCAATCGCACTTCTGAATTTTTTCACGCCTATGCGCACGACTTCAACGCTATTTACGGAAACAGTAATACCTTTGTAAATCGGCTGATTAACCGGCATTTTCGGGCCAGCATGCGGCTCCGATATGAGAAGACCATTGAGGGATGCTCTCCCATAGCCGGCAAGACCGTGCTCGACATTGGCTGCGGACCGGGCCACTATAGCGTCACACTGGCGAAAAACGGGGCGGCAGAAGTTTTCGGCATAGATTTCGCCGACGAGATGATCAGCCTGGCGAGCCAGAATGCACAATCCGCCGGGGTGGGGAACCGGTGCCATTTTGCCCGCAAGGATTTTTTGGTCGATCCCATCGACAATAGATACGACTACACCATTGCCATGGGCTTTATGGATTACATGGCCGATCCTCGCCAGACAATCGAAAAAGTTTTGAGCGTCACCAAATCAAAAGCATTCTTCAGTTTTCCGGCTGATGGCGGAATTCTCGCCTGGCAACGCAAGCTTCGTTACAAGAGCCGCTGCCCGCTTTACATGTACAACCTTCCCCAGCTCCAGCAACTATTTTCAAGCGTCGCGCCGGACCAGGTTCGTATTGAGCCAATCGCACGGGATTATTTTGTGACGGTGCGAATGTAGGCGGTGCAAGCAGAGCTTAGTTGTCTCTGGCTGCCGAGAGGTTCGCGCCTTCGTTCCGCCAGCGATGCTTAAGGACTAAGGCGCCGTTCCATGGCACTTTACCGGTGCCGTAATAATCAGACTCGATAATTCGAAGCCGCACGGCATCGTTGATCAAATCTGCTTCGGTATCGCTGATCTCAAGCCAGACCCGTAAGCTGTATTCCCCGGGTGTCAGTGTCAGGCTGGGAATATCGCAGATATAAGCTTGCAGACCCACGCGAGCTTGTGCATGGCGATCAGGTTGGAATTGGCTTTGCGCGGTGAAGACTCGCTGGCCGTAAGAATTGTCGAAGCCGATGCCGACGTTGAAGTCTGCAGTCAGTTCAGGCAAATCAAAATGCACTCGCACCTGCAGGCGCGCGCCGATCTGCAGGTCATTAGCCAGGGGCCGATTGTCATCGGTATAAAATTCCAACCGCTTCAGTAAAGGCACGCGCGCAAAACGGCGATCTGAAGCTGCGCTCAGATCAACAATGTGACCCGTGGAATCACGCGAGCCGGAAACCCGGCCAAGGTAATCGACCACCGCTTCTTTGGATGTACCTTCAAACGCAATCTTTCCACCGTCGAGCACAACTCCGCGCCGGCACAGATTTTCAACCGCGGCCATGTTGTGGGAGACAAATAGCACAGTCCTGCCGACACGGCTCACTTCGCTCATCTTGCCCAGGCATTTTTTCTGAAATGCCATGTCACCTACCGCCAGTACTTCATCCACGATCAGAATTTCGCGATTCAAATGTGCAGCGACCGCGAAGCCTAATCTGACGTGCATCCCGCTGGAATAGTGCTTTACCGGAGTGTCCAGGAACTTTTCCAATTCGGCGAATGCCACAATTTCGTCGAACTGGGAAACGATCTCAGCTTTGCGCATGCCGAGGATTGCGCCATTAAGAAAAATGTTTTCGCGACCGGTCAACTCGGGATGAAATCCGGTTCCGACTTCCAGCAGACTCGCCATACGCGCGCGCACCACAACTCGTCCTTCAGTCGGATCAGTGATGCGCGACACTATTTTCAGCAGCGTGCTCTTGCCGGCCCCATTGCGGCCAATGATTCCAACGACGTCTCCTTCATTGACATTAAAAGAAACGTCTTTCAGCGCCCAGAAATGTTCAGCGGAATCTTCATCCTGCGAGGTTTGCGCGCTGAACCGCCGAAGTGCGGCCCATCTCCGCGCCAGTCCCGCACGCAGTCCGCTCTGCTCGAATGAATCGCGGTTGAGCACGTACTCCTTCGACAAATGCTCGATTTGGAGGATCGGCTGCACGGTCAGATAATGTCGGCGAAACGCCTTTCCATTCGGCGAAAGATCAGCAATCCGGAAATAAACAATACGACGCTTACCGCGAGAGATAACCCCATCACCGGCCATGGAGAGGGGCTGCCCAGTATGGCGTAGCGAAATCCCAAGACCACTCCCGTCATCGGATTAAGGCCCATGAGGATTTTCCAGTGTCCGGGAATATAGCGAATGGGATAAATCACGGGTGTTACAAAGATGCCCATCTGAATGAGAAATGGGACCGCATATTTCACGTCACGAAAGCTGACGTTGAAAGCTGAAAGGGTAAGCCCTACACCGGAGGCTGCCAGCACCGCAGCCACGATAAAAACCGGTAGCCATAGTAGGTTGAGCGAGACCGGCCAGTGATAGTGGACCATCAGCAATGCCAGCAAAATTAAGCTCAGACCAAGATCCAGTAGCAGCGCGCCGACCGAGCCAAGCGGAATGAACACGCGCGGAAAATAAATTTTCGAGACTAGTTGCTGATTGCTCACCAGACTGTTGCTGGATTGCGAAACTGCGGTAGAAAAAAAAGTCCAAGGCGCGAGTCCAGCCAAGGCAAACAACGGGTAAGGCGGGCCGTCGCTCTTAACACCCGCGAGCCGATTGAAGATAAAAGTGAAAATCAGCATGGCGATGAGCGGCTGCAGCACCGCCCACAGTGCGCCGAGCAGCGTTTGGCGGTAACGAATCTTGATATCGCGCCAGACCAGAAAGGCCAGCAACTCGCGATAGAGCCAGATCTCCCGTAGATCTATCGGCTGCCAACCCCGGTGGGGGCGAATCGTCACCTCGAAAGAAGATGGCATCAGGCTCCTCGCACCCAACAGCTGGCAGCATGCGGAAAGATCTTTGCTCTGAGGAGAGTGGTTGTCATCGAATTCAAGAGCCCAGTGACCAGCGCTGATCGAGAACAAACATTCCATCGCTGCGCAGCATACCGCTGCCGTAGAAGTCGGATTCAAGAACCGTAATTCGCGCCGCTGAGTCGATGAGATCGGCTTCCGTATTTCCCACATCGAGCCAGACCCGCAAAACGTAATCTCCGGGAACGAGCGTCAGGCTGGGGATTTCGCACACCATCACTTGCGGTCCCGAAACCAAAGAGGGGTCGCGGTCCTGCTCGAACAGGGTATGCGCCGTAAATACACGCTGCCCGACCGTGTTATTGAATCCCAGGCCCACATCAAAGACTGATGTCGCGAACGGCAGATTGAAATGAACTCGTACTTTCAGTCGCCCACCCACGAAAAGTCCCTGCACCAGCGGTTCGTCGTGACCGGTGTATAGCTCGATTGCCTGGAGGAACTTGCCCTGTGGGGAGCGGCGATCGAGCGCGCCGCGCAAATCGATGAGGTGGTTGGGAGTGCCGTGCTTCTGAAACATCATGCCGATGTAAAGGTGAATCGCCTCCTTCGCGGAACCGTCGAAGGTCAATTTGCCTGCGTCTAGCACGATGCCACGGCTGCATAAGTCCGCGACCGCGGCCATGTTGTGCGACACGAAAAGAACGGTGCGACCCTGGCGCGCGACTTCGCTCATTTTGCGCAGGCATTTTCTTTGAAAGGCAATGTCGCCGACGGCCAGCACTTCGTCCGCAATCAGAATCTCGGTATTCAGATGGGCAGCCACGGCGAATGCCAGCCTCAAATACATTCCGCTGGAGTAACGCTTAACCGGGATATCCAAAAACCTTCCGATCTCGGAAAAGTCGACGATCGCGTCAAAGCACCCGTCGATTTCGGACTTGGTCATGCCTAGTATCGCGCCATTGAGATAAACATTTTCTCGCCCCGTAAGCTCGGGATGGAACCCGGTGCCAATTTCGAGCAGGCTGCCCAGTCGTCCGCGAAGCGTAATGCTGCCTTTGGTGGGATCGGTGACCTTGGAAATAACTTTCAGCAAGGTACTTTTGCCGGCGCCATTGCGGCCGAGAATTCCGACAACGTCGCCTCGCGCAACTTCGAAGCTGACGTCATCGAGCGCCCAAAATTTCCGTGATTGCTTCGACTTCTTCTCAGGCGTCTTTCCCCATTCCGAGGGGTTCAGATTACGCATAACCAGTTCGCGTAAGTTCTCGCGATTAATGGATCGCCCTAGCTCGTACTCCTTCGAAAGGTGATTAACGTCGATGATGGGCGGCATGAAAAACTTGGCGGATCAACACTCAAATATCGAAATCGCAAGGCCCTGCGCGACGACTGCGCTAGAATACTACAGCCAAAAAGTAGTGAATTGAAGTTCTGCCAGATGCTTCGCGTATTTCACACCGCGGGGTCAACCGCTAACGAATGCAATTCTCGGTAGTTATACCTACTTATAATCGCGCGGACGAACTTGAGCAGACCTTAGCCAGCCTGGCTAACATCGACCATCCTGGAAGTTGGGAAGTGATTGTAGTGGACAACAATTCCCGCGATGCTACTCCTCAAGTTGTCGCCGCCGCTGCACCGAAATTCCCTACCGCGTTGCGCTACGTACTGGAGCCGCAAGTTGGGAGGAGTGCTGCGCTGAATGCGGGGATTAAGGCGGCCGCGGGCGAAATCATTGCTAATACTGACGATGATGTGCGCTTCGAGCCGGACTGGCTGCAGCAGGCCGCGGAGGCGCTGAGTCGCGAACAGTGTGATTACGTCGGCGGCAAGGTCCTGCCGATCTGGCGCGGCCCGAGGCCCCCATGGCTTTCCGACAAAGGAGGGCAGCACTGGGCGGTGATCGCGCTGCTCGATTTCGGTCCCGAGCCGCTCGAACTCGGGAAACGCCACGCCCCACTAGGGGTGAACCTCGCATTTAAGCGGGAGGCGTTTGATCGCGCCGGTTTGTGGGACCCGGCCCTCGGCCGTAAAGCTGGAACGCTATTGGGCCAGGAGGTCCGCGAGTGGATGCTGCGTGCTCGCGATGCCGGACTCAGAGGGATGTATGCTCCGAAGATGGTAGTGCACCATGTGATCCCTGCGGATCGCCTGCATAAGCGCTATTTTCGAAAATGGTCGTACTGGCACGGAGTCAGCCGAGCCATTCTTTACCGGCAGCACCCGATCGATATGCAGGCTCCCGAAGAAACCAATCTTGATTTTTCCAAGGTTCGAATGATTCTTGGGGTGCCGCGTTACATGTACCGCTCATGCCTGGAATCAACTATTAGCATGGTGAAACAGCGACTCAAGGGCCAGCCAGTTGCTAGCTTCGAGCATGAGATGGATTTGTGGTTCTTCCTGGGGGTTCTGCGGCAACGTTGGAAGGACCGCAACAAGGCGGTCTCAACCGGGAACTCCCTCTGATAAGTTTGATGAGCTATAGCTCTGCATTGATGGCAGGTAACGATTCACGAGGACTCATTTGAGGGCGATCATACTTGCGGCTGGCAAAGGTTCGCGTCTGGAGCCGGTTTCAGGCGAATCTGTAAAGTGCCTGGTTGAATTGGGGGGAATCACGCTGATCGAGCGCCAGCTCAGCTATTTGCGGGCTTGCGGAATTACTCAGATCGCGGTCGTCGTCGGTTTTCAGGCGGAGCGTATACGGCGCACCTGCGGCCCGGAAGTCGAGTACGTGGAGAACCCGATCTTTGCCGAGACGAATAGTCTTTATTCCCTCTGGCTGGCGCGGCACTTGCTTGGGAACGGATTCGTGGTCATGAATTCCGATGTATTTTTCCATCCTCAACTTCTGCGAGACCTGCTCACCGCGAAATATGAAGACGCGATCCTGGTTTCCTGGCGCAACCAGACCAAATATGGCGACGAAGAGATGAAGGTCAAGGTGCGCGGCGGACAGTTGCTAGACATTTCTAAAACCATGGACGCAGAAGAAGCGGATGGCGAGAATGTTGGAATCGTGAAATTCGGCGCGACTGGCGCGAATGTACTGGCGAAAGAGTTAGAGAAGCTCATTGCCGATGGCGCAAAAAAAAGCTGGGCCCCGCGAGCTTTTTTGGAGTTTTCCAAGACCCGGCCATTACACGCAGTGAGCACTCGCGGTTTCCCCTGGATCGAAGTCGATTTCCCTGACGATCTGCGGCGAGCGCAGGACGAAATCTTGCCGCGAATTCCTCTCAATGTCAGCGATCCAAGCTTCTACCACCCGGAGAAGTGAGATGAAGGCCAGGCAAATCGTCTCGCGGCTGCGGGCCCTGGACACGCGATTTCAACGATCATTACACCCCGAGCGGCGGCGCATTCTGATCAATGCCGGACTACCCATGGAGTACAGCATGATCGCGCCTATTCATCGCCGTTTATCGCGGGATCCACGGGTCGAATTCCTTTTCACTTCCAGCGTTCACCCTGATAACGCGCGTCGCATCTTCGCTGACGCCGGGGACGCCATTGAGATCATCAGTCCGGCGTGGGCGGCACTGATGAAATTTGATACATACCTGGCGGCTGATTTTATCTGGGCGAAACTGCCGCGCGGCGCCGTGCGCATTCAAACTTTTCATGGTGTCGCCGGCAAGTATGGCAATGTCTACGATCGCCCTGACCATTCTTTGCGCGAGTGGGACCGCCTGTTTTTCATCAATAAGCGGCGGCTGAATAATTTTATTTCCGCGAACGCCATCGACGCTGATAGTCCAGCCATTTGTTTGATCGGCATGCCCAAGGCGGACTGCCTGGTGGATGGCTCGCTGCAACGCAATGACATTCTGCAATCGCTGGGAATTGATCCTTCGCGGCGCACAGTTTTGTATGCTCCAACTTGGACGCCCTATGCATCGCTGAATGTTATGGGCGAAGAATTAGTCGCGCAATTGGGGCATGCCGGATTTTGCGTGATCGTGAAATTGCATGACAATTCGCGAGATTCTGATCCGCGAAATTCCGGCGGCATAAATTGGGTTGAGCGTTTGACGCCGATTTTGCAACACCACGGCGGGCATTTGGCTGCGCGCGGCACAATTGCGCCCTATCTTGTGGCCGCCGACGTCATGATCAGCGATCATAGTTCGGCTGGCTTTGAATATCTTCTACTTGATCGGCCACTGATCAGAATTGAAATGCCGGAGCTGATAGCCCAGACCAACATTCACCCCGATTACGTAGACCTTCTGGTGAAAGCATCGACCACGGTCCGGAACGTGGAAGAAACGGTGCGAGCCGTTCAGGCGGCTTATACTGATCCAGCTCAACTTTCAACGCAGCGGAATGTGGTAGCCGAGGACTTGTTCTACAAACCTGGAACAGCCACAAACCGTGCAGTTACAGAACTTTACAAAGTGATGGAATTGTCTCCTCCGAACTAAAAATCAGAGTGAAAATATTTCCACTTTTGCGCAATGCCATGAACCGCACCTGCGTCAACGCCGGACAATGAGCGCTGCGTTGGCGGAAATCCCTTACTAGAAGCTGAGTTTGGGCAACTGAGCCGCGGCTTAGGGCGTCCAAAAAAGCTGGCACTCTGCTTGCAGTGCTTTTATCAGAATCATTAGGTTTGCCAAGTCGGACAAATCTGGTCCGGGGTTGTATGCTGTGTGAGTCCGGAAGTGCCGGTGTCTCTCCCAGGCCGCGACATTTTCCGCTCGCGCAAAAAACTCCTTTAGGTGCATATGAATTACAAAAATCTGTGGAATCTCGTACTGGTTTTGGTCTTCATCTTGGGTGGTTGTATCCTTCCGGCGTCCGCTTCCGAACGCCTGTGTGACGTTTCGTTTGAAGACTGCCGCGCACAGTTAATCCAGCTGATTCAGAACGAAAACGTCGAAATCGATGCCGCATTTTGGTTCATGGACGACCCGGATATTTCGGGTCCGCTCACGAAAAGGATACAGGCTGGCGTTAAGGTGCGAATGCTGGTGGATCCACGCTCGGATGGTACGCAACCGACCAATGAGCAAATTCTCCAGATGTTCGCGACCATGACGCCGCCGGTTCCAATGCGACAACGAATTGCCAATGGAATCTTGCACTGGAAAACGATGCTGTTCGCGGGCCAAGGAGTAGTGGAGTTTAGCGGGGCTAATTTTAGTTCATCCGAAATGGTGGCAGTGTCGCCATACAAAACTTACGTCGATGAAGCGATCCACTATTCGGATGATCCCAAGATCGTCAATAGTTTTCGCACCATGTATGACAACTGGTGGGTCGATACCACCAGCTACTCCGATTATGCGAACACGTCGGGGATGCCGCTCGTACGCTCTTATGCAATCTACCCGATTGAATCCGAGGTTTGCGCGGCTGTGAGCGACGGATGCGGAATGAATTTTCTGCCTTCATCCAACGGCAAGGATGACTACGGCAATAAGAGCATGAGCGCCATCAATGCCGAGAAGGTGAAACTTGATATTGATATGTTCCGCATTACCAATGCGGCCATTACTGACGCCACCATCGCGGCATTCCGTCGCGGCCTCCCAATTCGCCTGATCGTGGATTCCTCGGAATATTCAAACCCAGTAAGAGTGTGGGACCGCTATAACGTCGATCGCCTTTTCGCAGCCGGCGTTCCGCTGAAGATCACCCAGCACGGTGGCGAAAACCATGAAAAGTCGATGATCTTCTATGGTCAGAATCTCGCCGTTTGGGGTTCGTCTAACTGGACTTTACCTTCATTTAACATCCAACAGGAGCACAATTTTTTCAGCACGGCGGCAGTCAAGCCGTGGTTTTTCGATTGGTTTGTGAATCAGTTTGAACGGCGATGGAATTCACCGTTTGAATACCGGGCATTTGTTCCAATCGGACCCGGTGCGCCTATAAACAAGACACCGGCCAATGGTGCGACGTCTGTCAAGCAGAGCATACCCCTCACTTGGGATGGCGGTCCATGGGGGCAGATGTACGATATTTACCTGGGCGTGGGTTCAACTGGGCCACTTGTCCTCATCGCTTCGAACGTGGCCACTGGCGCTCCCGATCCACCTCCCAATCACGCTTTAGGCAACTTTAAGCTTTCTGCCTTGGCGCCAGCCACCACGTATCGGTGGAAGATTGTGTCCAAAACCATGGCCAATTTGACCGCAACCGGGCCAATCTGGAGCTTTACCACCGGAGGCACTGCCCCGACATCAGGTGCAACTGTCACATCCGTCAGTCCGGCTACCGGCAATTCCGGTGGTGGATCGCCGGTGACAATAGCGGGAACGAATTTCGCTACAGGCGCGACGGTCTCGTTCGGTGTTGCCACGGCGTCGAAAATCGTAGTCGTGAATAATACGACGATCACGGCAGTCACCCCGCCGCACGTAGCAGGATCCGCCAATGTCGTCGTTACAAATGCAGCCGGTGATCAAGGATCATTGCCTAATGGGTTCGTTTACACATCGACTCCGCCTTCCACTCAGCCGCAGTTGAACGTGATAGTGCCAAACACGGGTTCGCCGGCCGGTGGGGATACTGTCACCATCACGGGAAGCAATCTAACGGGCTCCACAGCAACTCTGGGCGGCGCACCCTTAACCATCGTCAGCCATGGCCCAGTATCGATTACTGCCACAACACCCGCTGGAAGCGCGGGCCCGCCAGTGGATGTCGTGGTAACAAACGCGAAAGGCCAGTCGGCTACCTTGAAATCGGTCTTTACTTACGCCGATCCGCCGGCGCCTCCTAGCATAGCGGGGATCTCAGTGTCCGCCGGTTCGATGAATGGTGGAACCCCCATCGTGATCTCGGGTAGCGGCTTCCGCTACGGTGCTGTTGTCAGCTTCGGCGGCCCACCCGCGCCAGTGGGTACCGGTATTGAGGCCAAGACCATGGCGGTCACCAATGACCCTGTAGTCTGCGGTTCTTCGGTGCCTTTGCCGTGCATCATTGCTACTACCCCACCCCACGCTGTAAGCGCTGTCGATTTGGTGGTAACGAACATGGATTTTGCTACAGGAGTGATTGACACGGGCAGCGGTAGCAGCACATTGACGCAAGGCTACACGTTCGTTGTCGCGCCACTGATGAGCAGTGTGACCCCCGCCTCAGGCACAGTTTCGGGCGGGACTACGGTTACCATCAAGGGGACAAACTTCGAATCAGGGGCACAAGTCCTGGTAGCAGGTCAGCAAGCGGTGGTTCAAAGCCTGACTAGTACCAGCATCACTGCCGTGGTCCCAGCCAATTCGGCCGGTACGGCGGCTGTTGCGGTTGTGAACCCCGACAATCAGAGCAGCAACACTTTGATCTACACGTATCAGTAAGGGTTCCGAATAACCGGGAAAGGGCAACCCTCGCGGTTGCCCTTGGTTTTTGTGCGAACATCCCTACTCTCATTTCCCTCGCTGGGATGTCAGGAAAATGTATGCCTGGGCTGAAATGGACATCATGGGTGGGGGCGGGCCGTAGCTCCATGAACATCGGTACGCAGGTGCTGAGGGAACTCTGGAAATGCCCAGCCAGGATGGCGTTCCGATCAGGTGACTGTATTGCCGGCGTTTATGATGGGCGATTGATCCAGGCGGTCGTTCCGACCGCCGACTCGAAACCGAGCCTAGTTAGTGACGATCAGATCTGCAACGTCACGGACGCAGACCGTAAGTTGCATGCGTCCGTGAGTCGCGGTTAAAGGCTTATCTTTCTGCCGGCAGCCTAATTTATATTGAGAGTAGACTCAATAAAATTGTGGTCCGAGGGGCGTACGCCTTCGTCGTCAGTGGTACCGATTTTTACGACCACCAAAGCGGCTGTTCCTGGGGCCCGTTGATCAGGAACTTCTGCCCCCGCTACTGAAACGCCAGTCGCAGCCTTAGCATAGAAAATATGGTCGATGCGGCTTCGTCGAGTCCGGGTCGTTGCGCTAGGTGGGTTGTCAGGATAAGAGGTCGCTAGTCCTTTGCTGACCGCCTCATCCCAAGCTCCGTAGTACTGCTGGAGGATGGTTTCGACTTCCGTGGTGTATACCTGCGCGTTTAGGTCGCCAGCAATGATTCGCGGTTCCGCAAATTTTGAAGCAAAGGCCACCAGTTGGTTCGCCTCCACTTGCCGTTCCGCGCTGGCCCCTTCCGGCCACTGAAAATGGGTTGAAAAGAAGCTGATCAGCTTGCCATTTACGTTGATTGTGGCCTCGGCTACGGGCATCTGGTAGCTCATGTAAAGGGGCGCCGAGCTGACAATGGGCCACTTCGAAAGCACCATCACTCCCTCAGGGCAGCCAGGGTATTTCGGCACGTAATAGCTGTACCAGGTAAGGCCAGTCTTCTGCTTCATCAAACCGGTGATGAGTGTCGGATCGTCGTAGCCTCCGATGGTTTCAACCAGCGACGCCACATCCGGATTGAGTTTCACCAGCCAGTCGGTAGTCCGATTCAGGTTAATAATGTTATCGGTGCCGTGACCACCGTAAGAAATATTGGCTTGCACCACTCGAAGTTTGCTTTCGCTTGTAGTTCCATTGACTGCAACAACGGTGGAGGAACTGGCGGTTCCGCCGCTGCTATCAGTTACCGTGACCTTGGCAGTGTAATTTCCGGCGACATTGTAAGTGTGAGAGGGCAGAGCCGCAGTCGACGTCGTCCCATCGCCGAAACTCCAGCTGTACGTCGAAGCTGTCGCACCTGAAACATTGGCAGTAAAATCGACGTTCAAAGGCACCGACCCTGATGAGGGGTCCAAAGACATGCTGACGGTGGGGGTCGAACCACTCAGGGTAGGCAGGTTGGCGGCGAGAATCGTGCTGTTGTTTTCCCGCGAGCCTGGCGCTGCAGTCAAATAAGTTTGGGGAGAAAGCACAATCTGGTCGATCTCAAAACCAGATTCGCGTTGCTGAAGCCGAATCGTGTGAGTACCGGTGGTTTGGAAGTGGATGTTCGTGCCAGTTCCGCACCATCCGTTGTCCTCCCAGCCCCATCCCTGCTCGGGATTGCCGGTGCAGCCTTGCAGAACGACGGCGGCGGCCGACGTGGTGCCGATCCGATCAACCCGGGCTCCCGTGCTGGTTACGCTGTCTGAAAATTGCACAAACACCGAGTCGTGGCTGTAAGAATTATTCGCCGCCTTGCCCCGAATCCACAAGTGATACGACTGGCCTCCATTGGCCGGAAATGTCATCTGGAAATAATTCGCCGGCGAGGCGATTGGGGTGGAAATTTTAGTTGTGGACACCGGGGTCGTAATTGCGGATCCGCCAGCCGCAGTTGAATCGGAGACTATAATCCACGATCCAGCGCGTACTGGCGCTTTTGACGCGTACAACACGACGTTGGTATCAGCCGCCTGCGCCGAAACGACAGGCATGACAATGCAAGCCGCAATGATGACGGCAAACAAAAATGTGGGGAAAGAAGGCTCTCGGCGAATCGCCATTTTGATCTCCAGCAAAGTTGAGGATTTGGCGTGTGCGCAGGCTTACAATTCTTGTCCGCTAGCCGGCGTCACCCCAGCCAATCTTGTGTACTCAGTGTGCGAGGAGCAGCCCAGGAGTGTATAGATCACTACGGTACATCTGGTTTTTGGGCTTCTGGGCTAGACGGAAATAACGATGGCACATCCTCACCTCGTCCGTTTACCGAACTCTCTTTAGGCCAGAGCAAACCGGGCGATGTAGGATTGCGGAACATGCTAAACGGGGTTTCCTCCGCCAGGCAAGGGCAATGGCGGTGTTTTATAAAAAATAATTGCCGTCAGGATCCTTTTGGAAGCAGTGGTGACGGATACATCCAGGTCTAAATGGACGTCTCGATAGTCATTAGCACGTATAACCGATGCGGGCTGCTGGAGGGTGCCCTGCGAGCGCTTCTGTCTCAAACTGAGCAGCCAGTCAACTATGAGATTCTTGTGGTAGACAATAATTCCACCGATCAGACGCGTCCACTCGTCGAAGCCCTGGCAAAGCAGAATCAAGAAAAATTGAAATATCTTTTCGAACCGAAACAGGGATTGTCCTATGGTCGTAATACAGGAATTGTCGCGGCGAAGGCGTCCATTATCGCCTTCACGGACGATGATGTTCGGGTGGCTGCGGACTGGGTCTGGCGGATCAAAGCCGGTTTTGCGGCAAACCCCGATATTGATTTTCTAGGGGGAAAGGTGGTCCCAAGGTGGCCTGCGGAGCCTCCGCGATGGCTGACCAAGGCGAACTGGTCTCCTCTGGCCTTGCTCGATTATGGCGATCGCCCGTTCTTGGTAGATTCACAAAAGCAGCTTTGCTTAATCGGCGCCAATTTCGCTTTCCGGAGGCGGGCTTTTGAGAAGGTAGGACTGTTTAAGACTGACTTCCAGCGGGTGAAGGACGGAATCGGGTCGCTTGAAGACCACGAAATCCTGCTGCGTCTGTGGCGGGTGGGTAGCCGGGGACTTTATTTACCAGAGCTAGTTGTCACCGCCGAGATCGAACCTGAGCGTATGGAAAAGCAATATCACCGGAAATGGCACGCCAGCCACGGACGCTTCTATGCCGCTCTGCATTCGGAGGAAGTGGAACAATCAAAGCTGGGCAAGTTGTTTGGAGTTCCCGCCCATTTCTACCGCCAAGCTTTGAGTGACTCGGCGGCATGGATCCGTGCGCGTATTCGCCGTCAGCCGGCGGAAACTTTTACGAGCGAGTTGGGACTGCGGTACTTCGGCGGTTTCGCCATACGACGCTGGCGAGAGTTCTTTGGCTTTCAGGCGGGGAAAAAGGAAAATGAGGGAGCGCGCAGCTAGATGGAATGTGTCAAATAAGGTTGCACAAACCCTAAACCCTTTAGCCCCCTTGCTTTTCCGTTTTTCGTATCCCCGAAAACAATCCAAAAACGGCTAGTTTTGGTGACGAATTGGTGACGAGTCTTGTGATGCGGTCCAATAACTTGTCAAGTGGCGCCGTTCTGCCGACCGCGCATTCCAGCGCTGAGAGGTCGAACTCGGTTATCTGGAAAATCCTTCCTCCTTGCCAGAGACGAAGATTCGGTTTCAGGTTTGCGCGATTCAATTCGTTTTTTTCTTATTTACAGTGTGAGAAAATCTCTCACCGATGAAAAGGTTGGCATCTACCACTCGCCACTATGTGAAGGGTTTTCGTCCCGATATCGAAGGCCTGCGTGGTATTGCCGTGCTGCTAGTTGTGCTGTTTCATAGCGGGGTACCGGGCTTTCGGGGTGGATATATCGGTGTAGACGTATTCTTCGTCGTTTCCGGGTATCTAATTACGCAACTTATCGTTGCAGAGATTAGAAAGACGTCGGAATTCAGCTTTAAAAATTTTTATGCACGGCGTGTGCGCCGCTTGCTTCCAGCCTCCGGGTTTATGGTGATCGGGGTTCTATTGGCGGAACGCATTCTGTATTCCCCATTGGAGCTCTCGCGGTATGCCATGTGGGGAACATACACGTCCCTTTATTCCAGTAACTTCATGTTTATGAGAGAAGCGACGAGGTACTTTGCCGGGAAGGCCGTGAACAATCCCTTCCTGCATACCTGGTCGCTGGCCGTTGAGGAACAGTTTTACCTGTTCTGGCCCGCTCTGATCGCGACTATGGTCCTAAATCCCCGATTTCGCAGAAGAATGCCATTGTGCTTGTTAGGGGTTACGCTGCTATCGCTCGCGGCGAGCGTGTGGGTGACACATTTTCGGCAGCCATGGGCATTTTTTAGTTTGCCTACCCGCGCATGGGAATTTGGGGCAGGCGGTCTGGCATGTTTGCTGCCGCAGGAGTTTCTCGCTGGCAAAGAGAAATGGATTACGTTTACAAGTTGGGCGGGGTTCTTGGTGCTCTTAGCAAGCGGACATTTTTTCTCTTCTGTAGAGGGAATCTTTCCGGGATATGTCGCGATACTCCCGGTCGCGGGAACGCTGGCAATATTACTGGAGGGTGCAGCGGGTGCTCCGTCGATTACACAGCACATTCTGGCGTGGTCGGTAATGCAGTGGCTAGGGAAGCTCTCCTATTCATGGTACCTGTGGCATTGGCCCTTTCTGATTTTCGCCAAGACTTGTGTTCCCGATCTGACTTGGATCAGCCGTTTAGTCGTTGCCATCGGTGCGCTCTTGATGGCGCAAATCACATACTGGATAGTAGAAAACCCCGTTCGCTTTCATCCACGCCTAATAATGCGTCCTGCACTTTCGCTGTCCCTGGCGGTATGGGTGCCAGCGGTAAGTATATCCGTAGCTCTGTTCATGAACCATGCGGCATCTAAGGCTCTATTCACCGGAGAACAACAAAGAATTGAAAGTGCGGCCAACAGTAAACGGCCCTGGCACGCTTGTTTAGTGCCCTTCGGAGAGGAGCGTCTTAGGGAATGCGTGTTTGGCGACAAGACATCGAACACCGATGTAGTTCTACTCGGCGACTCCCATGCAGGTCAGTGGTACCCAGCGATGGAGTCCATTGCTGAGGAGAAACACTGGCGTCTGGTCACACTACTGAAAACAAATTGTCAGATTGCGGCTCTGGAGGCTTACCCGGACGGGCGTGCCCTTGATCCCGCATGCCAGGCATGGCGGAAAAAGGCGCTTGATCGGATCACAGTTCTGCATCCCGCTCTCTTGGTGCTAGGAGAATCTGCGGCTGGAGTTGCCAATCCGCAGATGAGTGCGCGACCGGTGTCTCCACAGGAATGGGAAGACGGGCTTCGTTACGAACTGAGCACATGGGGAGCAATGAAAATTAAAACTCTGGTTATTGCCGATATTCCATACGCACCTTACGATGTGCCAGTATGCTTGTCGCGCCTTGCAGCAGAGGACTGGGGCGCAAAAGCGTGTGTTATTGACAGAACCATAGGGCTTAACGAAAAGGTCCGAAAGGCCGAAGTCGAGGCTGTTGGCGGTGATACCGACGCGCGTTGGGCCGATATGAGTAGTCTTTTCTGTTCCGCGACAGAGTGTAAGACCGTGGTAGACGGATTTGTCGCTTACCGCGACGACAACCATATCAGCGAGCAGCTGGCACGCCACTTGGCACAACGTTTGGACCGCGAGATCGAATTGCTTGAGCAGGGAGACAAGACGAGCAAGACGCCTCATTCGTAGCCTCTAAATCATCGAAGCTAAGCGTAACTTCCTTGAGCCTCGATAGAATCCGCAAAGTATGACCAGCGAGATTCGGGTCGAACAGGCTTATTACCGGGGACTGATCGGCTCACCCAAAACCAAAGACGACAAACGTACCCTTGCGATCCCAGAGCCACTCGCCGCAGCGCTCTTGCGCCGCCGTAGGCTGGCACTTCCACAAACCGAAGAGGAACTCGTTTTCCAGACCCGCAACCACACCCGGTTCAGCGATACCAACCTTGCTACGCAAGAACCTGAAACCGGCAGGTCGAAAAATGGGGCTACCCTGGCTCAGCTAGCACACTTTGGGCCGGACTCAGGCTACGCTCTTGCAACACGCAAGAGCTACGGTGAGGGAAGCGCAAGCGTAGTTCGGTCACACCAAGATGCCCGCTACGCTCGAAATCTACACCGTCTCGATTCCGCAAGCCCCCAGCGGCAGGCACGTGGGGACTCGAACCCCAGACCTCTACCGTGTCAATTCGCTGTCTTGGGTGCCCTCGAACGGCGGGCCTGCAACAATTCGGTGTAGAGAGCGTCTACGTTGAAGATCAGGTGGGCGAAATCGAAGTAGCGGCGAACTCGCTCTCGCGCGGCAGCCCCCCACTGAGACGCGAAATGCGGATTCTCCACCAGAGATGAAATTGCGTCGGCCAAAGCCGCAGGATCGTTTGGTTTCACCAAAAGACCACTGAGCCGATTCTCTATAACCTCGGAGTTCCCTCCGACATCCGTTGCAACGGTCGGCAGACCCATCGCCATGTATTCCAATAGGGCGTTGGAAAACCCTTCTGCCTGTGATGGCAAGACCGCCATGTCGCAGCAAGCCAATATTTGTGGAACATCCTGCTGCGAACCTAAAAACAAGAAGTTGCGTTGAAGCCCAAGTTCTGAAACCTTTGACTCAAACTCGGCCCTCTTCTCGCCATCGCCAATCAGTACGAATTTGACTTGATGAAACTTGGCGCATAGGTGTCGGGCCGCCTCAATCAACGTGGGGTGGCCTTTTATATCGCTATGCATGTTCCCCGTGCAGACTATCAATGTGCAATTTTCCAGCCCGGGGAAGATCCGCTCGCGATCTGGAGCGAGATGGCTGAAGCGATCAAGGTCGATGCCGTTGTGAACAACGCGAATAAACTCCGGCCGGAATCCATCTTCGCGAACCAACTGTTCGCTAATCTGGCTGGAATTCACCAGCACCGCCGAAGACAGCGATTGCAGGTGACGGAGGAATTTTCGCCGCCGTGGCGTGTACCACGCGAGGTGGGCGAGATCTCTTCGGCTGGAAATAATCACCGGCACGCGAGCCAGCCGCGCGGCGGGAATTGCCAGCAAGTTCGACCACAGATCGTGAGCGTGGACGACATCAAAACATCCGTGGCGTAGAAACCGGGCCAGACGAAGGATCTGGTAGATACCACGGGGCGAGTTCACGCCTCCCTGCACGTTCCACTCCATGACCGAAACCGTTGAGCCTTTGAGCTTCGCCAGCAGTGGCCCAGCCATCCGCAGACATCCCAAGGTTACGGCGTAACGTGCTGGATCGAGCCGCAGAGCCAATTCGACCGCTTGCGTTTCCGTGCCCCCGATCTCAAGCGAATCAACCAGGAAGAAGACGCGCCTGCGATCGCCGGATCCTGATGTGGAAACCTGTTGGCCGTCGCCGGAACCCGTAGGCAAGGATGAAGACACCGTTTGCATGTCAGGTGGCGCTGAGCACTGAGATTGCAGTGGACTGCAGCCGATTTCCGGCGCGAGCCTCGAGAAAGTTGCGATGCCATAGTTCGAGCATTAGCAGCAGCCACAGCTCGTGCGAACGGTCGCGCCGTCTGCTGGTGTGTTCTTCTACCAGTCGGCGAAGCGCCGGCTTTGAATAATATCCGCGTTCGAGAGTGCGCGGTTCGAGCAATATCTCCACCAGATCGCGTTTCAGTTCCTGGCGCATCCAGTGCACCAGGGGCATAGCAAAGCCCCGCTTGGGGCGATGCAGTACCTCGGAAGGAACTCCAATCCGTTCCGCCAGTTTTTTCAAGATGTATTTGCCGCTCATGTCGCGAAGCTTCAACGATACCGGCAGGCTCGTGACCCACTCCAGGAAAATATGGTCCAGCATAGGTACCCGCACTTCGAGCGAAGTCGCCATGCTCATGCGGTCAACTTTGGTCAAAATGTCGAACGGAAGATAGGTCTTTGTATCGAGATACAGCAGCCGCGAAACGAAGTCCTTCGCCGGAGCCTCGTCAAAGTAGCGGCGGAACAAATTGAGCGGAGATTCCACCGCATCAGACCAAGCCAGAAAATCTTTACTAAACAGTTCGCGCTCGCGCCCCCAAGCGGGGAAGTGCGAGACGCTGTCGATGTAGCGGTCGCGCAACGGCAGAGAAATATTGAACAGAAAACGTCTCCCGTAAAAGCTTGGAGTCCGATGGAAAATCTGCTCACGATAAACGCGGCCAAGCCATTGCGGAAGATGATCAAACTGACTTCTGCGCAAGAGGCGCGTGTAGCGATCGTATCCGGCAAACAACTCATCGCCGCCATCGCCGGAGAGCGCAACGGTCACATGCTCCCTCGCCAGACGTGAAACATAGTACGTAGGCAGGATCGATGAGTCGGCGAACGGCTCTTCTAGGCCGGGAGTCAGTTTTTCTAACGTGCCGACGACATCCGGCTTGAGGACCAGCTCATGGTGATCGGTGGCGAAGCGCGTTGCGACCTGACGGGCGTAATGAGTTTCGTCGAACTCGCTGTGGTCGAATCCGATGGTGAAAGTCTTCACCGGACGCGACGTGGCTTTTGCCATCAAACCGACAACGATCGACGAATCGACGCCGCCGCTCAGCATCGCGCCCAAGGGCACATCGCTGACCAGCCGCATACGGACCGCTTCCGACAAACGCCGCGCCAACTCTTCCAGGCATTCTTCTTCCGAGATCGATTGGCGTGTGCCGTAGGCGGGAACATCCCAGTACTGCCTTACATCGAGGCGACCGTTGCGAAATTCGAGCAGATGTCCGGGCGGCAGTTTGTGAATCTTGCGAAACGCCGATTGCGGATCAGGAATATATCCGAAGTAAAAATAATTGAGGATGCCCTCGCGATTGACTTCAGCCAAACCGGGCGCAGCTTCGAGCAATGATTTGATCTCGGAGCCAAATACTAGCCAGTCTCCGTCGAGTGCATAATGCAGCGGCTTCTTGCCGAGGCGATCACGAGCCAAAAGCAGCGAACGATTCCGCGAATCGTAAATCGCGAATGCGAACATGCCGCGCAGGCGCTTGACGCAGTCGCTGCCAAACTCCTCGTACAGATGGACAATGGCTTCAGTATCAGTGTTGGTGCGGAAAACGTGTCCGCGGGCGCGAAGTTCGTCGCGCAGCTCGATGAAGTTATAAACTTCGCCGTTATAGACAATCCAGATGGTTTCGTCTTCGTTGGCGATGGGCTGGTGGCCAGTGGAGAGGTCGATGATGCTGAGGCGGCGCATGCCCAGTCCGACCGGGCCATTGACGTAAGAACCGTAATCGTCGGGTCCGCGGTGGGTAATCACATCGCACATGCGACGCACCACAGCCGGATCGGCTACGCACTCGCGTTCTGTGCCCATCATTCCGGCAATGCCGCACATAGTGGTTGGTGAACCCTCCGGCCAAATCTCGCTGCCCGCTTAACTGGTGCGGCTCTGTAGTGGCTTCGTGCCACGGACCGCGATGGGCCGGTATAAAACGTGCAGGTCCTCAAGACCGCAATCTTCAAACCAGCGGAAGACTTCTTCGTAGGTGTGCTTCGACTGATACACCGGCGAGTACCAATCGAACGTATCCAGCAGTCGCCACTCGCGCACGGGATTCATGTTTATCGGTACTGCATAGGCGAGCATGCCACTGAAAAAGGAACCGATGCCCGGAATCCAGCGCAGCCCGCGATGCACGTAATAAAGTGGATCGGTGGCTACACACAGCGCGTGCAGAGATTTCGGCGAAAGCTTGGTGGTGAACTTACGATAAATGTCGCTCATGCGGTACCAGCGCATGTACGCGCTGTACAGCCAGATGGCCACGCTTCCACCCGGCTTGAGCAACTTGGGCAGGCACTTGAACGACTGCTCGCAGTCGGGGGTGTGGTGCAAGACCCCAATGCTGTAAACGTAATCAAAGCTTTGCTCGCGGAATGGCAAGTTCAAAACACTGGCCTGACAGATCCAAACATTGTCCCGCGAACGCAGATTCCTGGCGGCGACATCGGCTGCTAGACTCAGGTCGATGCCCACAACATTCGCGCCCCAGCGGCTGGCGACTTCGGCGAAGCGCCCCATACCGCAACCAATGTCTAGTATCCACTTGCCTCTTAATTCTTCGGGACTGAAACCGGTTGACTCAATGAACTGCCGCTCCGATAAATCTGATATCTCACTATCGAGCTGAGTGCGTGCGTATTTTCCCCACTCGAAGCCGAAATTCTCGGCGTAACCCTGCGATTCGACAAAGCGTAGCACGCCGCTAGTGATCGGGAAAATGGTGGCGCAGTTTCGACATTGAACTCCGTTGTCATGAAGCCCAAGCTCTCCCTTGCAGCGCAAGCACCGCAGCATGGGTAGCAGCTGTTCAAAATGTCCAGCGCCAGAATCTTTGATATTTTGTGTCTGAGATACGGGTTCTTCAGCCGGGACTGTCGTGTTCGAGGCCATCTATTTTTATCCATACGCGGGCGCTAAAAGCCTTCCCGCTTCGATTACTAACTGACTTTTTGCCAGACCGCTCGGTCCGAGCCCACCAGACAACGAAAGAATCCCACGATAAATGCCAGGTGCATGGCAAATAAAAAGTACGGAACCAGGCCGTAACGCACGCGCCGCATGTGCTGGTAGAAAAAGAAGCCCAGCCCGGCCCAACAGTAGAAGAGGACTTGCGCCACCAGCGCCACGCGATAAGACGGGCTATGCATTACGAAGACATTGCTTATGAGCAGCGTGATCGCGAAGAACGGCACCAGCCAGCGCAGCAGCTTGTGTGAGATCAGGGCAAAGGGAGTGAACCCGCGCCAGGGAACGCGTACCAGATCTCCGAGTGCGCGGAAGCTTCCCACCGCCAGGCGCACGCGGCGGGTAAATTCTCCAGAGACCGTGCTCGCCGGAAACTCGATCGCCACCGCCTCAGGATCGTAAAGCACGGAAAATCCCAGCCTGCGGGCGCGCATGGGAATTACAAAATCTTCGAGAATTGTGCTTTGCGGGACCGGCGAAAAACATTCACGCCGCAACGCATAAATCGCGCCGCTGGCGTTAAGGATTGCTCCTAATCGTGCTTCCATCATCCGTAGGCCGCTCTCGTATTTCCAATAGGCGCCTTCGGTCTGCTGCGCGTCAGTGCCGGCCTGGTAACGCACAGCGCCACAAACTGCGCCCACTTCGGGGTCCGCAAAATGCCGCACCAGCTTCTTGATTGCATCAGGTTCGAACAATGTGCTGGCGTCACAGAAAACCAAAATCTCATTGCTTGCGCGCTCCACGGCATGATTCAGGGCGTTGGCTTTACCTTTGCGCTCATTCAATAGAATGCACTGGTAATTTGGTTCGCGGAGATTTTGGAGGATCTGATTCGTGCCGTCCTCCGAGCCGTCGGAGACAAAGACGACCTGCAGCCGCTCGCGAGGAAAATCCAGGTCGCGCAAATTCTCAATCTTCGGCGGCAAAACTTTCTCTTCGTTGTAGGCGGGCACGATGATGCTCACGCCCGGCAGGGCCGCCAAAGAAGGGGTATCTGTGCGGCGGTTGCGCGGCGACCCCAGATAGCGCAAATCGCGCCACGCCTGAGTTACTGAATAAGTAAGAAAAAGCACGAGCGGGTACAAAACGTATGGGTACACGACCAGCCCCAGGCTGAACCAGAAAACCACTTTCGCAATAAGAGTAGTTTCCGGGTTCATCGCCCTCCCCGTCCGAGCAACAAAATCTTCATTGTCTTAAACATAATCAGCAGATCCAGAGAGAGCGACATATTCTTGATGTAGAACAGATCGTAGGCCAGTTTTTCTGCGTTATCGGCGAGGGTCGCGCAGTAGCCACGATTGATCTGCGCCCATCCGGTCGCGCCCGGCTTCACGTTCCAGCGCTGGTTGTACAGCGGAATGGTCTTCACCAGTTCGTGCTCCTGGTCAGGCACAAAGGGTCGCGGTCCCACGAAATGCATGTCTCCGCGCAGGATGTTATAAAGCTGTGGCAGCTCATCCAGCCGACTCTTGCGCAGGAAACGTCCCAGCCGGGTGATCCGAGGATCATCTTCTTCCGCGGGAGGATTAATCTTGCATTCGTCAATGGCGTGATACATCGAACGAAACTTATACAGGGTGAAATTCTTGCCGCCTTTACCCACCCGTTTTTGCAGGAACACCGCTGGTCCGGGCGAATCAAGCCGAATGGCAAGCGCCACCAGCAGCATGACGGGCAAACACAGAATTAACAGAAAGAGCGAAATAATGAAGGAGAAAACCGTCTTCCAAGCCGATGCCCACTGTGAGGTTTGCAATCCGGACGAGAACAAAAGCCAACTCACCCGCAACGATTCTAAAGGGAGCTTCCCGGTGAGTTTCTCGTAAATCTCCGCCCCGTCTTGTACCCGCGCATATTGCGACTTGATGGCGAGCAACTCCTCCATCGGGAGCTTCCCCCGCTGGTCTGACATGGCTACGAGAACGCGACGGACCTCGCGGGTCCGCACCACCTCCGAAAGTTGATCAGGGGTCCCCAGGTGAGGCAAATTGCTTTGTGCTTGCGCGGTTGAAGCGCTCACGTAACCCAGGAGCTGGAGGCCCAGGTCCGGCCGAGTCATGATCTCTTCCGCCAGTTTTCTGGCCAGTGGCCCATCACCTAGAAGGACGGCGCGTTCTAGAAGATGTTTCGAACGAAACATCCACAGAAACAGTTCTCTCCAGAACCACACCAGAAACATCACCAGCACCAGTCCCAGCGCAAAATTTTTCGCTCCCAGCCTGGCTTTCGGATACGCGGAGTAGAGTACCGCCATCACCAGGGTGCCAACGCCGGAGACCTGAATGAGGCGGATGATCACCTCGCGCCGGTTGCTCAGAATGAGGGAATCGTAGAGGTCGCCGTAATACATGCACAAAACAAACACGACCGTGATGAGAGCGATATTGGCGAAGCCACCGTCATAATTCAGGAAAATATCGGCGTCTCTGCCCATCAGAACGACGCATGACACGGTAAACGCAAACACTACGACGCAGGCTTCTGACAAAGCCAACAGCAAAGTGCGACTCGGAAAGTAGGCGTTGAATATGCGGATTACCATCTCGACCGTTTTCTGCTACTGGCAAGCACTGCAAGTACCTGTTAGTTATCTCAACAAATCATGGATAGTGCGAGATGCCGGAGGTAAGCTGCGGCGGTCCCGGTTCTTTACTTCATCTTCATGGCCTGTCCATGTCCATTCGGTCTCCCATAAGCGTTGTAGTAATACTGCGAATATGCAGGTAAAGTGTTAATCCCGTTCAGCACGACTCCAATTAAGTTGTCGCCGAATTCCTGCCGCGCTCTTTGTGCGATATCGAACGGGGTCGCATTCGAGCGCACAACCATGAGTACGCCATCGCAATAGTTGGCGATCAGTGCCGCGTCAGAAACCGCAGCCGCCGGGGGCGAATCGACGATGATCCAGTCAAACAGCGGTTGCAGGCGATTCAGCAAAGTGTTCATTCGTCCGTTCGCGACTAACTCCGCTGGATTCTCATTTTGGCTGCCCGCTGGTATCAGGAAAAGGTTATCCATGGGGCCGCCTTGAATTATCGAGAACTCGTCGGTTTCGGAACGCAGGTAATCGGAAAGTCCAGGCCCGGGTTCAGCGCCGAGCGTCAAGTGCAGGTGCGGGTTACGCAGATCAGCATCTACCAGCAGAACGCGTCTGCCTTGCTGCTGCACCAGGACCTGGCCCAGATTGGCGGTCACAAAAGATTTACCCTCCTTGGGCAGAGGACTGGTGATCAACACTTTCGAAAGCGGGTGTTTTTCGCGCGCCTGATACAAGCGGCTGCGCAGGGTGCGGAATTCCTCCATGCCGTAAAGGTGTTCCTGGCCGCTGAAGAAAAGCATGGTCTTCGGATCGGGTTTCCAGTTTGTGCGGCGGGTGCGGGCGAGCAAGGTGTCGCCGTTCGTGGCGGCTGGAGCGGCGGTCGAAATCGCCGACATCGTGGAAATGGCCGCATCTGAACTGGCCATCGCGTCCATTTGCGCCGGATCAGGCGTCATTTGCGGAACGCTTTCCGATGTCGCTCGTTCTTGCTCGGCTTTTTTTAAGGCTTCATGAATTCGGCTCATAGTTTCCCTTCTTTGCTCACTTCACTTGCTTCGCGGTGCGATTCTTTCAGTCGCTCGGTTAGATTCGAAATTGTCTTCAGCGCGTCCATCAGGTCGAACTTGTCTGGGACTACCTGCGAAGCCGGCCCTACGTTATGGTTGCCCTCGAGGTCAAAGTCCCGGGCTACTGCATCCACCACGGCTACGCTTACCGTTTTCTGCTGGTCTACGAACGCGCTCACCAGGCAGTGCTCGCACAGCAAGTTCACCACGCGCGGTATGCCGCCCGAATAACGGTGGATCGCCGCCAGGGCTTCAGGATCAAAAATCTGCTGGCCGTTCGATCCCGCAATTCGCAGCCGCTGATGAATGTACGACCGGCTCTCCTCCGCGGTAAGCGGATGAGTTTTCGCTCGGAGCGTCAATCGTTGCCGCAACTGGCGCAGGTTCGGGTGCTTCAGCCGCTGCTCCAATTCGGTTTGACCCACGAGAACAATTTGCAGGAGTTTCTCAGTGAAGGTCTCGAGATTGGTCATCATGCGAATTTCTTCGAGCACTTCGTCGGGCAGGTTCTGCGCTTCATCGACGATCAACACCGCGGTCTCGCCCGCGCGATAGCGCTCCAGCAACCAGTTGTATAGCTTCATCAATATCTGGCTTTTCGAGAGCGTCTCCGAAGGCAGACCGAAATCGGCCATCATGTAGTCGAGGAATTGCGGCACGTTCATTCGCGAATTGAAGACGAATGCCGTAGGGACCTGTTGCGCGCGCAACCATTCCAGAAGCTTGTTGATCAGCGTGGTCTTGCCCGTACCAACTTCACCGGTCAACAGCACGAAACCCTTACGGCTCTGGATGCCATAAGTGAGGCAAGCCAAGGCTTCTTCCGTATGCCGCGTCAGAAACAGATAACGCGGGTCGGGATTGACGTTGAACGGGTTTGCGCGCAGCCCAAAAAATTCTTTGTACATGAACGATTAAACCTCGACTCTGTCCGCACGATCGCCGAAACGCGATTTAAGGCCGAACGCTCCCTTGCCATCGCCGTTCAGACCCGCGGGCGGATTTCCCACCCACGGCACTTGTGAAAGCACCGGAAGGTCGAGAGCTGCGATCACATCGGTTTCACTGCGCAGGGATTTGTCGCGCAACTCAAGTAACAGTCCGAGGCCAATTCCCAAGACCAGTCCGCCCCCCAGTCCGCCGGCGGCAAAGAGCAGGCGGTTGGGAAAGCTGGGTGAATCGGGTAAGTCGGCCGGAATCTGCAGCCGCATTTGCTCGCCCTGCTGTTCGCGCTCCATGGCCGTCTGCATCTCGGACTGGCTTTTCTTATCAAGCAAGTCGTTGTAAAACTTCTGCGCGGTGTCGTAGTCGCGAGTCAGCTGCTTGTACTGCTCTTCCACTCCGGGGCTGAGCGCTACCCGTCCCTGCAGGACCCTGATCTGGTTTTGTAGGGTCGTTTGCTGGCGCGTAGCCTGCGCGATCACTTCGGAGTATTGATGGATTTGCATCCGCAGTTGCTGAATCTCCGGTGGTTCAGCGGCATTAGCCTGGGCGCCCGATACCGCAGAGTTACTGGGCGCAGCTGAATTAATCTGATCCAGTTGTTTCTGCAGGTCCGCAATCTGCTTTTTCGTCTTCACCACATCCGGAAAATCGTCGGTGTAACGTCCCTGCAACGCAATCAGCTGGGTCTGTGCCAGCGCAAGTTGCTGCTGCAAGGTTTGCGGACTACTGGCGGACTGGGAAGATCTCCAGTTCGCCAATTGTTGGGCAAGCAAAGACTCGCTATACGTTTTGTCCTGTTGTGCGCGACTTAGCGTTTGCGTGGTCGCGTCTAACTGCGAATTCATTCCCGACAGGATCTTCAAATTGCTGTCTTCGTCACCAGGCAGCTGGCCCATGTACTGTCTTTTGAAAACAGCCAGCTTGGCATCTAGGTCATTCAGATTGCTCTTGGCATCATCCACCTGACGTGACAGGAAATCAGTCGTGTTCTGGGCAACCTGCTCACGGTCCCGCAAATTTTCCTGCAGCATGATGTCGGTTACACCCGCGCACACTGCCTGCGCCTCGTGGGGGTTACTGGCTGTGTAATCCAGATTGAAGCCGGGAACCTGTGGAGGTTTTGAAGGGCCACCGCTGAGGCCGCCGTGGGGGCCGACCGCTTTATCATTCGGGTTGGCGACCACCACCATCTGCACCGGCTCGATGGCAACTCCGCTGCGGATCTCTTCGATCACTTCGTCAACATTTCCGTTATGCAACAAACCCTGCTGGTTCAACTTTTGAATAAGCGGTCGCAAACGGTCTGAGCCCAGGGCCTTCTGCTCTAAGGTCGCAACGCGCTGAGTAAGGTCCTCAGTCACCACCGGCGCAACATAACCCTGCGGCACTTTTTGTGGCTCCGCCAGCACCAGCGCCTGCGAGGTGTATTTGGCCGGAAAGGCATACGAGATCAGAAAACCGACTAGCGGCGCCAAAAGTGTGGGGATCAGGATCATCTTAAGGCGGCGGCGCAGCATCGCACCGTAGTCGTCCATGGTCAGTACGCGGTTCTCAATCATATTTGTTCCCATTCTGCCAGCCTGAGCTGGCCCTAAATCAATCGAGCCGGATCGGCTGTGGTATCCAATTCAGACCGATCAGTAAAATATTTCGTCCATAAGAGGCGCCACAGTTGGACCCCGAAGCGTTGCAGCCACCGGAACTGAAAGCGAAAGCGTTGTATTGATAGCTTCCGAAAACTGCGAAGTGTCGTCCCAGCCGCCGGTGAGCCCCTCCCCCGAAATACCAGTCGTTGTAACTGGTGGCCACACCGGCTGCCGTCGAAGTTGTACTCAAGAGGGCCGAATTATGCGTGTAACCCGTATCCAGCAAAATATTCCACTGGCGGCCAAGCGCGTGGTTGACCGACAAGCGGGCAGTATCAGTCTTGGCGCCGCCGAAAAACCCCGATCCCGAGCTGACGAACCTTAGATAACTGACCGAGAAGTTGGTGAGCGCCGACGCGCGGTAACGTAGCGACACTTGAGCCGAACCGGTGAGGAAAGCGCTCTTGACGTTAACGCAGGTGAGCAGACCGCCGGTGTTCAGGCAAGGTAGTCCCGTGGGTATGGTCAGCAATTCCTCTTCGGGCTGGCTACGATGGATCCACTCCGGGCCACCACCGATCAGAAAATCCAGCTTGCCCGATATGCGATGGCCGTACTCGATTTGCCACAGATTTACATTCAAGCTGCCGGCTGACGTTCCCGGAAAGTGTAGTTGCTCGTAAGCATAAACAAACGCAATCTGATCGTGCCGGGAAATTTGGTGGTTATACGCTACCTGTCCTATCGCCTGCTGGCTGTTGAAATAACAGTTTGTGTTCACAGGACAGAAGGACGTTTTCGGAGTGCTCAGGAAGTCGGTGAAGCCGTAGCCTCCGGTTACAACCACCGAGCTTCGCGGGCTCAGATATTGCGTGGCGTCGACCACTGTCATGTTCGAAACCTGGGTGCCAATGACTCCATATGAGCTGTTGGAGAAAATCCCGCCTGAGACGCCGCCCAATCCTTGTCCGCCCAGCCCGCCTGCGCCGAATGCTCCTGCCCCGCCAAATGAACCGAACCCAAATGAACCCTCAGGTAGGTAGCTGAAGGAGTCGCGTACGGCCAGTTGACCGGTGCGCCACAGAAAACGCTGGATGGCGGCCAGCGAATGAACCTGGTAGACGCCTCCGTTTGCCCGGTTGTACCAATCGACTCCACCGATGTAGTCCACGTCGAGCGGGTGTAGCTTCCACAATTTTTGCAGTTCAAGCGACCCTAGCGCGCGGGTGCTCTCCTCGTAATTCCCTTTAGAAAAATTACCCAAGCTGTTCGAATCCAGCGATTCGCTAAGCTCCACCCTGGGCGCCAGGTAGCTCCGGGTGCCGAACCCAGGCTCAAAGCTAGGCTGATCTAATCCCGAAAGCGGCGGGTTCTCACTCATCTGCGTGGTGGTATCGAGCCCGGTAGCCGCAGGGGGCGCGCCGCCAGTGTTCTGGTCACTGGGAGTTTGCGCCCATGTGTTGGGGACGCATAGCGCCAGCAACAACAGCGTGAGCACGGGTTGGGTTGCCGCTCTTTTCATAGCCAGCTTACGGGATAACAATCGTGTCTCCAGGCTTCAGGGCGATGTTTTGGCCACCTTCGCCCTTAATCAGCTTCTTATAGTTCACCGGCAACTTGGTTTCGCCGCCACGTTCGTTGCGGAGAACGTAAATTCCTTTGGTATTGGCAAACTGCGTAAAGCCCGCCGCCGACAAAGCTTGCAGCACGGTCATGTTCGGGGTAAGGTTCATCGCCCCTGGGTGCAGCACTTCGCCGGTCACATACACCCGTTGACTGTTCATCTGCGTAACCACGATGGTCACGTGAGGATCAGAGACGTATTTCTTCAGCTTGTCGGTGAGTGCGGAACCCAACTGCATGGGAGTGAGTCCGGCAGCTTGAACATCATTCAAAAGCGGCATGGAAATCTTCCCGTCAGCCCGCACCGGTAGAGTCTCGGTCAGGTCCGGTTCTTTCCACACCGAAATGTAAAGGGTGTCGTCCGGACCGATTACGTAGGTAGGACCGGCTTGCGACGCCGGTGCCGGATCTTTGGCTTGGGTTGAGTCCTGCCCTGCTGCGAGTGCCGGCAAACCTGCCAGCCCGAGGGCGAGGAAAATCCACATTGCAGTTCTGCGTCTCATTGGTTCTCCACTTTCACGGCTTCTCCAGTTTCAAGCAATGTCATGAGGCCTCGTATTCTCCGTAACCAATTTGCTTCAGCTTGTAGAGCAGGGCCTTGTAACTGATCTGCAACTCCTGTGCCGCGCGGCGCCGGTTCCAGCGAGTTCGGGTCAATGCTTTCAAGATCAACTCTTTTTCAGCTTCGCGGGACGCCGCTCGCGCCACTTCTTTCAGCGATACCCGTCCGCCGTTGGTCCCGTTATCCGAACGCACCAGCATCGATCGCAGTCCGCCCATTGCCACAGATTCGTCACCTACAGCCACGATCGCGCGCGCTGCTGCTTCGAGTTCCCTGAGGTTGCCTGGCCAGGAATAGTCGAGAAAGAGTTGCCGGGTAGGAGCGGTCAACTCCGGTGCTGGACGATGGAAAACTGCAGAGTACCGCGCCAGGAAGAAAGTCATCAATGCCGGAATGTCTTCCTTGCGCTGCCGCAGAGGAGGGATGCGAAGGCAGACTCCGCTGAGCCGGTAATACAAATCCTCGCGAAAGATTCCATTGCGCACGTCGCGTTCGAGGTCGCGGGAACTGCCGCCGATCACCCGCGCGCCCTTGGTTCCTTCGGAGGTTTGCGCGGAAAGCCCCTGCATCAGGCTTTCCTGGCACTCACCACTCAGATCGCCCACCTCGTCCATATATAAGGTGGTTCCGTGCAGCTGCAAATTCGACGCCATGGAAGAGGTACTGAGGTCAGAGCAGCTCAGAATCTGAAAATCGCCACCGGGTTGGATGGAGCTTGTCTGTATTCTTTTCGCGATGGTCCGCTTTCCTGTCCCGCGCTCGCCTATCAACAAGACTGGCACCGCATTGTGCGCCAGTTCCTTGATCACCGCTTCCATACCTTTCATGGTGGGGTTCACCGCATCCAAAAAGGGAACGGCGTTGGCGAGGTCTTGTGCAGAGGCTGGCAAACTGGGATTCCGCTCCTTCAATTCTGTAAAGGCTACGCGTCACAATAAGAAACAAACCACAGAAGTAGCCAGCCGCATAAGAGCACGGCTGGGGCCACAGTAGCTGGTCCTAACGGGGCCAACGCCTTGCTCCGGCGATAGCCTATTTTCAGCCACTTACAAATATGATCCACGACAGGAGTAGATCGTAACCTACATCAACTCGGATAAAAGAGAAAATCTTTTCCCATTTTTCCATCACAACCAGGAAAATAAAGGATACTGGTGGAAGGACTGTTTCGCCCGTAAGCTGCTGACATTTAAAGCCGTGGCGGCTGGAGGGGACGGTTCCGGCAAATCCAGAACTTCGGTGGAAAGAAATTGTCTCTTTTGGCCGTAGGCCGGTTTCTAGGCCCCGGTGGTCTGAAATCAAGCTGGTCGGTGGTATGGAGACCAGGGGCGGCACAGTGGGTTGAGATTACTAGCTAACTCGTTGCTAACCCTTGCAATTTAAGGAACTAACGCCGAGGCGCTTAGACCCGGCAGCGGGTCTGAAAAGCGTCAAACGGCGGTCGGTCGGCCTGGTCACGGCCTTATCTCGGCCCTGCAATTGCAAACAGGGTAAGGGTTGGAATATGTTTGGGCATTCCCGACAGCTAGATCTATAAGGAGCGATTTGGCACAGGCGGTTTCAGTTCCGGAGCCGATCACGAGCCGTCCCATGAATAGGTTGGCCAATGGGTATATGGCCACCCTTCTGGTTTTGGGAGTCTGGCTCTACGCTCCAGTCCTTCTTCGACTTGCCCATCAGTGGTGGACGGATCCAAATTTCTCGCACGGCTTTTTTGTCCCTGTTTTTTCCGCTTTCGTTGTCTGGCAAAATCGCACGCGTCTACGGGCAATCCAGCCGAAGCCGTCAATATGGGGATTGCCTGTCATCGTGATCTCGCTGACCATGTTGCTGGTCGGAACGTTTGGTGCTGAACTCTTTCTTTCGCGCGTGTCATTCATCCTGCTTATTGCCGGCGCAGTCGTATTTTTCATGGGATGGTCAATGCTTCGCGCGGTCCTCTTCCCGTTATGTTTCCTGGTGCTAATGGTCCCCATTCCGGCGATCGTGTTCAGTCAGATTACTTTGCCGTTGCAGATACTGGCCTCGAAGCTCGCAGCCGGAACGTTGCCAATTTGCGGGGTGCCGGTTCTTCGCGAGGGAAACATCATTAACTTGCCAGCGATGCCTTTGGAGGTCGCGCAAGCCTGCAGCGGCATTCGGTCGCTGATGTCATTAACGACTCTGGCAATTATGTATGGCTATCTCGTCGAGGGGCGGGTCTGGGTTCGGGTCGCATTAGCACTGGCTTCGATCCCCATTGCGGTGGCAGCCAATGGGTTGCGAATTGTAGGTACAGGATTGATCGTCCAGTACTGGGACCCGGAAAAAGCCGAAGGTTTTTTCCATCTTTTCTCGGGATGGCTAGTTTTCGTCTTTTCATTACTCATGCTGTTCGCCGTGCATCGCGCTTTCATGTTTTTGCAGGGCAGACGCGAGCGTGCAGCGTGAAATGGCGCTTCTTCACCGTGCTAGTGCTGTTGGGAGCAACCGCGTTGCTGTTGCGTGCACGCAACGCTTCGGAGATCATTCCCCCTCACCAGCCACTACAGTCTTTTCCACAAACTTTCGATGGATGGTCGTCGACCGATCTGCCGTTAAGCAAAGATGTGCTGGAGGTTCTAGGGCCGGGCGATTTCCTGACTCGCGACTACCAGCGCGATTCGAATACGCCCGCGGTCGGCTTGTTCATAGCCTATTTCCCTAGCCAGCGTTCAGGGGACACTATCCACTCGCCTAAGAATTGCCTTCCAGGTGCAGGTTGGGTTCCTCTGCGATCAGACCGAGTCTTTTTGAACCTGCCGGGCAAGACTCCGTTTCAGGCAAACCGCTATCTAATTGCGCTCGGACAGGACCGGCAACTGGTTTTGTACTGGTACTGGGCGCATGAGCGAGCGGTGGCCAGTGAGTATTGGGCCAAGTACTACCTGGTGGCGGACTCGATTCGTATGCGCCGTTCTGACGGCTCGTTAATTCGACTTACGACTAAGTTTATGCCGGGAGAAAGTATTGATTCGGCACAGCAACGCTTACTCGGGCTTGCCGACAATATTTCTCCCGTCATTGACGACTATGTCCCCCGCTGATTGTTGATGCAACGGGCAACGCATTTTTCGACGCAGTAGTTTTGGAGTGACTGAAATTCATGATCGGACGCGTTGAGCGCCGACTGGGGAGTCTGGAATGAGAAGTTCTGCCTACTTGCGGTTGATCCTGGTCCTGGGTTTGTCAGTGGCCGTGTTGACTGGCTGTTCGCGCGATCCTAACGTGCGAAAGCAGAAGTACTTCGAGAGCGGGCAGCGATATTACGCTGAGGGAAAATATCGCGAGGCCATAATCCAGTTTCTCAATGCTACCCAGGTAGATAGCACCTTTGCCGCTGCACACTATCAGTTGGCTCAGAGCTATATCAAGTTGCAGGATTGGCAGCATGCCTATCTGGAAATCGGACGCACCCTGGAACTGCAGCCGGACAATTACAAAGCGCACGCCGATATGGCGAATATGCTGGCCGCAGATTACGGTTCCACCGCCAATCCCTCGGATCTTTCTACCGCTGAGGAGCACACCGACTTGCTGCTCCAAAAGCAGCCCAATGATCCCGACACTCACATCGCGGTAGCAAATTTATTGAACGCTGAACGAAAGTTTCCGGAGGCGATTGCGGAAATTCAGAAGGCGATCGCGCTGGCCCCTACCCGAGGCGAGTTCTATTTGAACCTGGCGCTTGTCCAGACCAAGGCCGGGCAATTTGATTCCGCAGAAGCAAACTACAAAAAGGCCATCGAGCTCAGCGCACAGGGCGAAAATGCCCATATGGCGTTGGCCGCCTTCTATCAAACACGAGGTCGTTATCCCGAAGCCGAACAACAGGCGCAACTGGTCATTGCCGCGGATCCTAAAGATGTCAATGCTCGTGCTTCGCTCGCCAAGCTGTACATGTCAGAGGGCAAGCGCGCTGAAGCGGAACAATTTCTCAGCCAAGTTAAGCGGGATTTTCCTAAAGACTCCGTGGCTTACCGGATGCTGGGGGACTACTATTTTGCAGAAGGCGATCTCGATAAAGCTACGACAGAGTACGGATCTCTTCACCAGGAACATCCCAAGGACGCGGAAGTCTCGAGAAATTACGTTCAGCTGTTGATTCTAAAAAACCGATTGACCGAAGCCGACCCGCTGAACGAGTCCATGTTGAAGTCCAACGCAAAGGACGACGAAGCCCTTACCTTCCGCGGCGAGATCCAACTGCAGCGAGGTCAGGTCAATGAGGCAGTTCAGACTTTGCAGGATGTGGTCACACGAAATCCGGACATGGCAGCAGCGCATTATCAGCTTGGCCTGGCCCTGAATCGGATGGGCGAACCTGACCGAGCCGGAACAGAATGGCAGCAGGCGATTCATTTGCGGCCGAACATGGTCGAAGCCGATCGTGCGCTGGCCGGACTTGCTCTCCAAAAATCTGACATGGCCGGGCTTGAGCGGTATTCCAGCGAGATAATTCAGTTACAGCCCGCTTCTCCCGACGGGTACGCGCTGCGGTCGATTTCTCTGATGGCCCGCAGGCGCTATCTCGCTGCGGAATTAGACGCACGCAAAGCCATCGAAGTCGCTCCTCAGTCGCCGGCTGGTTATCTTGAGATGGGCAATTTGAGCACCCTCGATCAGAAAAATTCACAGGCCATCAATTGGTACGAACAGGCCCTAAATCGCGATCCCAATTCGATCGACGCGTTGCGCGGATTGGCGAATGTTTACGTTTCGCAGAAGCAAGCCGACAAAGCGATTTCAGCGATCAACTCTCACATTTCGACATCCCCTAACAACACCAGTTTCTACGACCTGCTTGGCTCGGTGATGTTAACCAAGAAAGATTATCCGGCAGCGGAGACCGCACTAAAGAAGGCGGTGCAACTGGATAAAAATAATGTCGACGCGTATGTGAAACTTGGCCAGTCTCAGATCGCGCGAGGCGCCGTAGATGAAACTCTAAGCACCTATGCCGAAGCCACCGCCGCAAATCCGAAAGAGCCCGCGCTTTACATTCTCACTGGCGTAGCTTACGAGCATAAGCATGAGTTGGATAAGGCCAAGGCTGCGTATCAGACTGCGCTTCAGCTAAAGCCGAACAATCCGCAGGCGTCGAACAATCTCGCTTACGTGCTGCTCGAAACCGATGGCAACCTGGATCAGGCCTTGCAGTTGGCGCAAACTGCGCGGCGCAATTTGCCAGAGTCCTCCAATGTCGCGGACACCTTGGGTTGGGCCTTCTATAAGAAGGGCGTATACGAGTCCGCAATCAGCATGTTCCAGGAAGCCATCAAGTTGGCCGCTAAGAACAAAGAGACCGACAACCCGACCTACCACTATCACCTGGGATTGGCGTACGCCCGGACCGAGCGCCCGGGGTTAGCACGTCAACATCTGGAGCGCGTTCTCAAGATCGACCCGAAGTATAGCGGCGCCGATGATGTGAGGAAAGAACTGGCGGACCTGAAGTCATAGCTATGAATTTGCACCACGCAGCGACGCTAAATTTACGAATCTGTACCTGCCGAGTAATCCAAGGTGAGATGCTAGAATCCTTCAACTAATTATGAACAACCTCGTTGTTACCGCCACTCGTTTTTCGGAACTAAAGAGCAAGATTGAGCAGCGCCAGGCGCGGGTCGCAGTTATTGGCCTGGGTTATGTCGGGCTTCCGCTCGCGCTGCTTTACAGCGAGCAGGGATTTCCAGTCACCGGTTTCGATATCGACGAACGGAAAGTTTCGACGATCTCCGCCGGTGGTTCATACATCTTTCGGATACCAGCTCCGGAAATTCAAAAGGCCCGCAGCCAGGGGTTTTCTGCAACATCCGACTACTCAGAACTGGAGCAGATGGACGCGATTATTATCTGCGTTCCCACTCCGCTGAATGAATATCACGAGCCCGATCTTAGTTACATAACCGGTACGGCAGAAGCGCTAGCTCCTCACCTACAACCGGGTCAATTAGTGGTCCTGGAAAGCACGACCTATCCCGGAACTACCGAAGAAGTGCTGGTGCCAATTTTAGAAAAGGGTAATCGGCAGGGTTTGAAAGCCGCGCGCAAAGGAGAGCCTGACGACAAGGTGTTTTTCGTCGCCTTTTCTCCGGAGCGCGAGGATCCCGGAAACCAAACTGTTGCCCGTTGTGACATTCCCAAGGTAATTGGGGGAATGGAGCCGAAAGCTTCGGAACTGGCCGGGGCGATGTACGGCGCTATCTTCAATCGCACCGTTCCCGTGTCATCACCGGCTGTAGCCGAAATGACGAAACTACTGGAGAACATTTATCGCTGCGTCAATATTGCGCTGGTCAATGAGCTCAAGCTACTGTGTTTGAGAATGGGGATTGATATTTGGGAAGTAATCGAAGCTGCGAAAACCAAGCCGTTTGGATTTCACCCTTTTTATCCTGGGCCCGGGCTTGGTGGTCACTGCATTCCAGTCGATCCGTTTTATCTTTCCTGGAAAGCTAAGGAGTGGGACTTTCACACCCGTTTCATCGAGCTGGCTGGCGAAATTAATACCAACATGCCGTATCACGTTCTGGATTCTGTTGCCCGCGCATTGAACCAACGAAAGAAGGCAGTCAACGGATCCAAAGTATTGATTCTCGGAGTGGCCTACAAAAAAGATATTGACGATCTTCGCGAATCCCCCGCTTTAACCATTATTGAGTTGCTTAAGAACTCAGGCGCCGACGTGAGTTACAACGATCCCTATTTTCCCACCGTTGGTCGGGGCCGTAAGTACGACCTGCAGATGAAATGCACGCCGCTAGATAATCTCGGCCAGTATGATTGCGTGCTCATCGTGACTGACCATTCCGACTACGACTACGAGCGAATTGTTCGGGAGTCGAGGTTAGTGGTGGACACGCGCAAAGCCACACGTGGCATCGATAGTCCTAAAGTCGTGCACTGTTAGGTGATGCGAAACGATCAAGTGATCGGCTTAAAAGGCAGGGACTGATTTACTGCAAAGAGAGCCAGTTCCAGCCGGCTCGAGACCCCAACTTTGTCGAAGATATTGCTCAAGTGATGTTTGACCGTATCTTCACTGATCTTGAAGTGTTGCGCGATTTCCTTGTTGGCGAAGCCCGCGACCACTGCCGCGATAATCTCCAGTTCGCGGGGCGTCAGGCGATATTTATTTCTTTGCGGAGATGCTGTGGCCGGTGAAACCAGCGTCCTTAGGTATTGCACCAGATTCGAGACGCTCTCCCGCCCAACCCAGTACTCGCCATTCATTACAGCGCGGATACTCTTGAGCAAAATCTGGGTGGCGGAATCTTTCAGCACTACTCCGCGGGCGCCCAGTTGCAGCGCTTCCACGATCTGCTCTTTCTCGGCAGCGGCCGTTAACAGAATTACGCGGACCGACCTGGCATCCGATGCTAACTCGCGAAGCGTCTCCAGTCCTTGCCGGCGCGGCATAGCTAAGTCGAGTAGCATCACCTCAGGAATGAGTTGGCGGGCCATCGAGACCGCTTCGACTCCATCGCAAGCTTCGCCAATGACCTTGAACTCGCCCTCCAATTCCAGAAGGCGCTTCAGACCGTCCCGGAAGATTGGGTGATCGTCGGCGATCAAAATGCGCACGGGTTGAGGCCTACGATTATCCATCTCGCCTTTTCGGATTTGCTGCGGGGACGACGGGAACCCAAGAAACCAACTATGTTCTTACTAAATCAGGACAGATTTCAAGACGGTCATGTGAATAAGTTCCGGACGCCGGTGCCTACCTCGACCGGTTGGGTCAGCGGCACGAAGACCTCTATTCGCGAACCCTTGCCCGGCTTAGATTCTATCGTGAGATCAGCCTGGATGAGATGCACACGTTCCCGGATGATGGCCGGCGCCTTTCCCGAGGCTTCGAGTTCCGATTGTGAAATTCGCCCGGAGAAGGGAAACCCGGCCCCGTCATCTTCGACAACCAGTTGCCAGCCGCCTTCCTCCTGCACCAGTTGAACAATCACCTGCTTGGCGCCGCTGTGCTTGCGCACGTTCACCAGCGCTTCTTGCGCTATGCGTGCAAGCTCACGGCAGACAGCCGAGGGCAAAACAATCTCGTCTCCGTCCATTACAAATTGCGCAGCAATGCCGGTCTCGCGTTGAAATCTCTGCACAGTGTCGCGCAAGAATCCCGCCAGACGGCGCGCGTCCACTTCCGTCGATTTCATCTCCTGCATCAGCTCACGAAGTTTCAACACTTCTTCGCGAAGCAAACCTTGGATCCTCTCCAACTCGTTTGTCATGGACTTGGCTTCCGGCGCATGTCGGCGCAATACGTCCACCTGCATTTCGACGCCGATGAGCGACTGCACCGCGCCATCGTGGAGCTCGCGCACCAGCCGTGCGCGCTCGGCTGCGCCTGCCCGGCTCCTCAAACGTCGCAAAAGATAAAGATTGTAGACCGCGGGAGTGATCTGCCGCACCAGGTCCTGCAGGAATCCAAGTTCTTCGGTTCGGGAACGGAAATTCAGATCGAACAAGAATATCCGCCCCGTTAGCTCCTGAGAGAATGAGAAGGACGCTGCGGCCAACGACTGAAACTGGTGCAGGTCCGCAAACCCGCGTACCACGACAGCATCGACATCTCGGAGAAGGGAACCCGAGGAACCCAGTCCCGTTACGCTAATTTCATCTTTTTCGCCACGGCTTGCATACCAGGTTTCCGCGTCGCTCTCCCTCAAATACGCCTCGGAAGCCGGAGGGCTTGCATCGCTCCATCGCAGTTCGGAAAATGCGCTGTTCGATTCAAGTTCGCCGATATGCACGCGATGACTTCCGCTCTCGCGGGTGACGATCAACACCCGCTTGGCTCCGTAAAGCCGCGCCAACTCACTCAAGATGTGCGACAACGAACCGGCAAGGCCAATATCGATCCGTACCAGCCGCAGCATTCTGGCGGCAATGTCCTTCTCCGCGCTCAGCTTTTTTTGACGCTCTGCCAGGTAACCCAGTAGCAGCCCCATCACGATCAGGTACACCGATTCCATGAAAAGCTCTTTTGGCTCGATACCGAGGATGTTCACTTGAATGACCGGCATGCGATGGTGAGTGGCCCAGGTATTCAGTGCGCGCAGAATTCCTTCTTTGAATGACACACTCTCCAGCCAGAGTAGTGAGACCGAGGCGACGGCGGTCATCACAGTTTCCCAAAGGCCCCACCGATAGGCCGCAGCCGCCAGTACGAAAACGAAGAACAGGAAGAAGGGATTGTTCTGCCCGACGGTATAAGCGGAAATCAAAGCCGGCCACAGCACATCGACGCAGTGCACCATCAAACGTACCGGCGACGAGGACTGTTGGGGCGACCTCAGCAGGATCAGAATGGCCATGGCATGCGCAATATAAAAACCCAACAAAGCGTAGGCCCACGGTGAACGCACCTCTTCCGGATCAAGCCACAGAGCGATCAGCGCCCAGAGAGCTAGAAACACCCTGGCTGTCGCAAGCCAGCGCTCAGTTCTGAGGTTTTCTTCGGGACTCAAGGGCGCCTTCCGCCAGAGTGACTGGGGTCGGAAGCGCAGTAGCCAAGTTCGGGTAATGACAGCCAAAGCAGTGTTCTTGGTGGATATTATGGGCTGGAATATACCCATGGCAAGCAGAAATCCGCCTGAAAAGCCCAAACCAGCCGCTCGACGAGCAAAATTACGAAGCGGTAGCTACGGTCTTACCAAGGTAGTTACCGACGTAACATCCCGGAAACCACGCAATCATCCTAAAATCGGTTGGGGCGAGGTAGATGTCTTCGCGCGTCAAAATTTGGGGTATCGGACTGGCGTGTCTGGTATTGGTACAGACTGCCGCCGTCTTGCAGTTTGGCCGCAGCTTTGGCCTGATTGCGCTCAGCGACATTTTACAGTCCCTGGTTCTACTATCGGCAGTTCTCTCTTGTATTCCGAGCATTTTCCGGCATCGTGGTCGTACCCGGCTGTTCTGGACGTTCATGGCTGTGGGGCTGGCCTCGTGGCTAAGCTATCAACTCGTTTGGACTTACGTCGAAGTTATACAGCGGAAAGAAGTACCTGACCTTTTCAGCTGGGACGCCCTGTTGTTCCTGCACTTTGTTCCAATGATGGCGGCGCTCGCCTTGCAGCCGAACGTCGAGGCGCCTGATCGTGATTGGCGCTCCGGATCCCTTGATTTTGCTCTCCTGCTGCTCTGGTGGGTCTATGTGTATGTTTACTCAGTTCTACCCTGGCAGCTCTCTTACATCAACCCAGTGGCTTATCAGCTGAACCTCAACACTTCGTATTTGGTCGAGAAGGTTGCATTGTTGGGCGGGCTCGCGCTTCTGTGGTACCGGAGCTCTGGCGGCTGGAAGACCATTTATGGACATTGGTTTGTCGCTAGTTTGCTTTATTCGACAAGCTCTTACATAGCCAATTGGGCGCTGGCGCGGCACACCTACTATTCCGGGAGCTTGTACGACGTTGCACTAGTGATCTCCATGGCATGGATGAGCTTGCCCGGACTGCTTGCCCTCGACATGCCGGTGGCAGAAACCAAATCGGCAAAGTCCTTGCCGCGAGGCGTATGGGCAGGGCGGCTCGGCATGGTGGCTGTATTTTCGCTGCCGGTGTTTGCCTGGTTCTCTGAGTTCGACGCTGCCATTCCTCAATCCGTGCGCAATTTTCGTTTGCTTTTGACCCTGGCCGCAATGCTGATCATGGGCGCCATCGTTTTTATCAAACAACATTTTCTTGATGTCGAGTTGATTCGCCTATTGCGGGCCTCGCGACAATCTTTCCAGGAACTACAGGTCTTGCAAGCTCAGCTCGTGCAGTCGGAAAAATTGGCTTCGATGGGACAGTTAGTTGGCGGAGCAGCCCACGAATTAAACAATCCGCTCACTGCTATGCTGGGCTATGCCGAGCTGCTTACTGCGACTGAGCTCACAACAGAACAGCGCAGTCTGGCCGCGAAAATTTCGCAGCAGACCAAACGCGTTCGCTCGCTAGTTTCAAGCTTGCTGAGTTTTGCTAAACAGGTGCCCTCGAGCAAAACGCCTGTTGACGTGAATGCCATCCTGCAAACCTGCCTCAAAATGAGTCAGCCGCAGATGGAAGTCGCTCGCGTGGCCTCCTCAATCGAGATGGCGAATCCGTTGCCGCGAGTCCAGGCTGATTCGAATCAACTTCTGCAAGTCTTCTCTCACATCATCAATAACGCCGTGAACGCCATGTCTGAACGAGGCGGGACCATCACCGTTTCCACGCGGTCCGAGGGAGACCTAGTCATTATTCAATTCGCCGATACCGGCCCGGGGATGGTCGAGCCCGAACGCGTTTTCGATCCCTTCTATACGACTCGTCCCGTGGGACAAGGCATTGGCCTGGGGTTAAGCGCGTGCTATGGCATCATCCAGCAGCACGGTGGGAAAATCAGCGGCAGCAATGGCGAGAGCGGCGGGGCAATCTTCCAGATCGACCTGCCGGCGCTGTCACAAATCGCGGGAACGGAATTGGCCCACGCAGCCAGCACGCCTTCCTAGGTCGTCATCTCCAAAGTGCGTTTTAATTGGCCGCAGGCGGCATAAATATCCCGACCGCGAGGCCGCCTGATAAATGCCGGCACACCAGCCTCCGTCAGAATCTTCTGGAAGTTGAGCACGGCTTCGTCTGTCGGTGTGTGAAACGCGACTCCCGGACCTGGATTCAGAGCAATCAAGTTGATCTTCGCTTTTATGCCGCGCACTAGCTCCGCCAATTTTCGCGCGTGCTGAGGAGAGTCATTCGTGTTCCTCAGCAGCACGTATTCGAAGGTAAGCTTCTCTCGATTGCGCAGCGGAAACTCGCGCGCCGCGGTCATCAGGTGATCCAGGTTCCACTTTTTATTGATCGGCATGAGCTGCATTCGTAGCTCGTCATTTGCGGCATTCAATGAAATTGCCAATTTCGGACGCACGCTTGCCTCGCCGAGATCGTAGATTCGCGGCACGATTCCGGCGGTCGAAACCGTCATCCTGGACTCCGGAATTCCCACGCCCTTAGCCAGCAGCTTTACCGCCTTAATGAAATTTTCGAAATTTAAAAACGGCTCGCCCATTCCCATGAAAACCAGGTTCACGCGATCATTCGGTGGAGAAACATTTTGCTTGCGCAAAACCGCGATCACCTGCCCGACGATTTCCCCAGCGGTCAGGTTTCGTTTCACTCCTAAAAGCGCCGTGAGACAGAACTGGCAATTGACCGCGCAGCCCACCTGGCTGGAAATGCAGATCGTTGCCCGGCTCCACCTTCGCGCAGTGTCTGTTGAGCCGGCCTCGCTTCCGTCGCCCGATTCGCCCTCGTCGCCTTCCGGCATCCAGACGGTTTCGACGGTCTCCCCGTCCGCCAGCTTCATCAGGTAACGCACCGTGCCGTCAACGGAAATAAATTGCTTGGCAATTTCCGGCAGGCCCAGCGTGAATCCTTCGCTTCGCAACCTGGAGCGAAAGTCCTTTGGCAGATTGGACACCTCGTCTATCGAGCTGGCGCGCTCCACGTACAGGGCATGAAACAGCTGCCGGGCGCGGTAGGCGGGCTCGTCGGTCTCTTCAGTCAACCGCGTAAGTTCTTGAAGCTCAAGCCCCAAAAGATTGGCATTTAATCCTTTGTTCATGCATCTAATCCCTTGCCTGAGCTAATTTCCGTCGCGACCCATTTTAGACCGATCGCAGGCTGGAAACGACCTACTCAGCACTAACTAATTATTATTCAGCATGTTAGCGTGATTTCCCGCAATCCCGCCCGGTGTGTAAGAATTGATATACAGAAAACACCATGGATGAAGATCGCAATATTCAGCGCGCGGTTTTGCCAAATGGCTTGACCGTTATCACCGAAGAGATGAAACACATTCGCTCGGTGTCGATTGGTATTTGGCTAAAGACTGGTTCGCGCGATGAAGACCTCCCGTGGAATGGCATTTCCCATTTCATCGAGCACATGGTCTTCAAGGGCACACAGCACCGCACAGCTGAAGAAATCGCCCGGCAGGTGGATTCCATCGGTGGAAACATGGATGCGTTTACCGCCAAGGAATGCATCAGCTTCAGCATCAAGGTACTCAATGAACATGTTCCCATCGCGTTAGATGTCCTTAGCGACCTGGTGTTGAACCCAGTCTTCGACGCGCAGGACATCAGCCGCGAGCGGGGCGTGATTCTCGAAGAAATCAAGATGGACGAAGACAATCCCGATTACCTCGTCCATGAGATCTTCACCCAGAATTTCTGGAAAGATCATCCGCTGGGCAGGCCAATCCTTGGCACTCGCGACACCGTCAAAAAGTTCGACCGTACCCCGGTGTTTGATTTTTATAGCCAGCGATTTTCGCCGGGGAACATGATCATCACCGCGGCCGGGTATCTCAATCATGACCGCTTTGTCGAACTCGTGGCCAAGCATTTCGAGAGCATGAAACCGATGAGCAACGGCTTCCACAGTTCTCCGCCCAAGATCGTTCCTAAAATTATCCTGCGAAACAAGAAGTCGTTGGAGCAGGTTCAAATCTGTGTGGGCGTGCCTTCATACCCAATTACCCACGAGGGCCGGCATATCTCTTACATCCTGAATACACTGCTGGGCGGAGGGATGAGCTCGCGATTATTTCAGAACATTCGCGAGCGGCAAGGCTTGGCCTACGCGATTTACAGCGACCTGAACCCTTATCGCGACACTGGCTGCATGTCGATTTATGCCGGAACTTCGCGCGCCTCCGCCGGCAAAGTGGTGGAGTCCATTGTCTCGGAGTTTCGCAAGCTCAAGACCGAGATGGTCGCCCCAGACGAGCTTCGCCGCTCCAAAGACCAGCTTAAGGGCAGTCTGATGCTATCGCTCGAGTCGTCGAATGCACGCATGTCAAACCTGGCGCGACAGGAAATGTACTTCGATCATTTCTACGGATTGGACGAGTTGATCGCGAAGATTGAGGCGGTCACCGCGGAAGAGCTACAAGAACTGGCCAACCAGTTTTTTGAGACCGACAACATCGCAGTCACAGTTCTTGGAAACCTGAACGGCTTGAAGCTGACGCGCGAACAGTTGGCCTGCTAGCGCAACGTTCAGATGTGCCAAGATTCGATAGTTACTTGGGCAAAGTGTCTTTCTTTGAGGCCTGCATGGCCTGCTGTAGATCGGGGTGTTCCTGCAGCACCTCGATCATGGATTCCCTCCCAATACCTTCACCCCATTTGCGGCCTCGCTCGCCGCATTCGCTCATTAGCTGAGGAAGGAGCTGGACCATTTTCTTGCCGAGAGGAGTTGAATAAAAATCGATCATCCCTTTCACGTCCGCGTCGGATAGGTATTTGTCGTAGACGGGTATTGCGAGGTCCACCATCACCTGTGGATCCAATTTGGATTGGAACTTCTCGAAGAAAAGCTGGACAAGCCTATCGCGGTACTCCCCAGGAGGAAGAGAGCTCGTGAGCAAAGGCTTAATGCTTTTCTCCATGTCTCCCATCATTTGGGTTGCCGCAACCCGAGAACCCATTACGTCCAACAGTCGGCGAATGTCCGCCTCTTTTTGAGGGTCGATTTTGGGATGTCTATTTGCGCGAGCGGCGTCGGCCAAGCTTTGATTTGGCTCGGTATCCGCGGCAGGGGAAGCGTCCTGAGCAGAGCAGAACACTCCCAGTAAAAATACGCTGACCAGAGCAGCGCCAAAAGCTTTCATAAAACGCTCCTACACGAAGGGTTGAAACGATAGTACCCCTCATTAATAGTCTTGCGAGAGCACGTTGGACGCTGCACCTTGGGCGGCATTGCCGATCAAGATTCCGCACGTCCTGTAAAATTTGATTAAGGAAATTCCTGGAGCAGTCCTTTTAATTGTCTTTTCTCTCCCAACTCAATCCGCAGCAACGCGAGGCTGTGGAAACCACTGAAGGGCCGGTGCTCATTCTTGCCGGCGCGGGCAGCGGCAAAACGCGTGTCATCACCTACCGCATTGCGCATTTGATCGAAAATGCAGGCGTGATGCCGGAGTCCGTGTTGGCTATGACCTTTACCAACAAGGCTGCCGCCGAAATGGGAGAGCGTGTCGACAAACTGGTCGGCGGACTGTCCATAGCCAAACCAGTCATTTCGACTTTCCATTCTTTCTGTGTGCGACTGTTACGCCGCGACATTGAGGCCATGAGGATTCCGTCGTCCGTTCCGGGCAAGCCGCCTATCGGCCATTCAAAAAGCTTCGTGATTTACGACGAATCTGACCAGCAGCAGATCACCAAGTCGATCATGAAGCGGCTGGGAATCGACGACAAGCAGCTCACGCCGCGCGCCGTGCTCGGCCAGATTTCGTGGGCCAAGAACCATATGCTTGATCCGCAGGAGGTCTATCTCAACTCCGCCGATCCGAAAACGGAGCGGGTTGCACAGATTTATGCGGAATACCGCAAAGAGCTGCTGCGCGCCAATGCGTTGGACTTCGACGACCTGCTGCTCGAAGCAGTGCGGCTGCTGAAGTCGGCGTCGGAAGTTCGCGACTACTACAATCGGCGTTTTCAATACATCCTGATTGATGAATACCAGGACACCAACCGCCCGCAATACGAGCTGATGCGAATGCTCGCCGGCACACGTCACAATGTGTGCGCTGTGGGTGACGAAGACCAGTCGATCTACTCGTGGCGCGGCGCCGACATCCGCAACATTCTGGAATTTGAAAAAGATTTTCCTGAGGCCAAGATCATAAGGTTGGAACAGAACTACCGCTCGACCCAGAACATTCTGCAGGCCGCGTCGGCCGTGGTGTCGAACAACTTGCGTCGCAAAGGCAAGAACCTGTGGACCTCGCGCCAGGGCGGAACCAAGATTGGATACTACGAAGCGCCTGATGGCGAAAATGAAGCGTTGTTTGCTGCCGACGCAATCGCCCGTTACGTACGCGAAGCGACCGAGCGCGGCGATGACGCGCGGGCGGCGGTGCTGTACCGCACGAATTCGCAATCGCGGTTATTCGAAGAGGGGATGCGGCGCTATCAGCTGAAATATCACGTGGTCGGCGGGTTCTCGTTTTACGAGCGCGCCGAGATCAAGGATCTAATTTCGTATTTGAAAGTCATTCACAATCCTGATGATTCGGTTTCGCTGTTGCGAGTAATTAATACTCCAGTCCGCGGTATTGGGAAGACGACCGTGGAAGTCGTCGAACGTATTGCGCTTGAGACCGGATTGTCGCTATGGGGAGCGATTGGAGAATGCATTCGGCGCGCACTGCTACCGGCGCGGGCCCAGCAGTCGCTGAAATCATTTCGCGATTTGATTGAAGATGCGCGGGCCATGGCAGCAGGAACGTATGGAGAGAGGTTGCAGGAAACTGCCTCGGTCCCGGCAGAAGAAGAGCGGAGCGAAGCTCCGCTGGACGGGCGAGGGCGCCCGTCTCCACATGGTCTGGATGAGGGTTCCTCTTTCGATGATCCGACCGAATTCGATCCCACTGCCTTTGATTTCGGCGGAGGAGAATTTATTCACGCCGGAAACTCAGCTCCGACTGATATGCAGGCCGAAGCCGATGCTTCACAAGCCCCGGCTGCAATCGAAGGCTTCCGCTCGCCCGGTGACGCAGCGCACACTGCCGAACTGTTGAAGTTCCTGATCGACCGCACCGACTACATCAAAATTCTGGAAGCCGAGGACTCCCCCGAAGCCTATTCGCGAATCGAAAATATTCGTGAACTGGTCAACGCCGCCATGGACTCGAAAGACCGTGGCGAGACCCTCGATCAATTTCTTGACCATGCCGCGTTGGTCAGCGATGCCGACGCGTACGACGAACGTGCACAGATCACATTAATGACACTGCATGCCGCCAAGGGCCTGGAATTTCCGTTGGTATTTTTATGTGGGCTTGAAGAAGGTCTTTTTCCGCACTCGCGCACATTTCTGAATCCCGATGACATCGAGGAAGAGCGGCGGCTGTGTTACGTCGGCATGACTCGAGCCATGGATCAACTGGTTATCACGCGCGCGGTGTATCGCCGGCGTTACGGGACCGATATGCCGGAGGCCAGTGTGCCTTCGCGCTTTCTGGATGAAATTCCGGCGGAGTTGGTGGAGGAGTTGGGGAAATCTCGTGTGGGGCGGGCGCCTTCGCCCGCCAGGAGTTCGACATCTGCGGGAGGGACGGGATCATGGAGCTCGAATCGAGATCGGCGGCCGGGGGCAGGCTCGCCACACAAATCTGAGCCTCACTACGCCTACGAAGATGAAGATCAATCAGCTGCGTGGAGCGAGAAAGCCGAGGCCGCCCGCAAGCCTGCTGCCCCCAAATACAATTCCATCGACAACATTGCCGAGTTCTTTGCTTCGCGCGGCAAGAAGTTCAGCGTAGCAAAAGTTCCGGTTGAAGATCCCAAAGGACGCCGCGGTTTCCGCCCTGGGCAGAAGGTCCGGCATCCTAAATATGGAGAGGGAACCGTCTATCATCGCGAGGGAGAAGGCGAAGAGGCCAAGATTACGGTACAATTTCCTCGCTTCGGAATGAAGAAGTTGGTGGAGAAGTACGCGCAACTGGAAAAAGGATGAGCAAAATTTGGTAAGTTGGTAATTGAGTAATTTGGTAATTGAAAGCCCTAAGTGCGGCGCGCGGGAAGTTTGGTTTTTAAATTACAAAATTACTCAATTACCCAATTACAAACTAAGGAATTCATGGCCAATACAACTGCACTGAGCAAAGACGAACGCAAGAAATCAAAACGGGCGGCCCGCAAAAAGCGGAAGACCGAAAATCCTTTAAAGCCCCGCGATTACGCTCGCGGATCGAAGAAACCGAAAGTCAAGAAGCTGGCCCGCGGACAGGCGAAGCGATAAGAATCCGGTGTGGGGCGGGCGCCCTCGCCCGCCTCCCACAAACGAGGACTTTTGGGACCATCGTCATCCACGACCGACCCTGCCGCACAATCCAATGGCAGCCAGCTCCTGTGCTGTAAATCCATCGACAAACTCATCACCGAGTCCGAGCAGCCCGAACATCGTCTTCGCAAGACGCTGGGGCCGTGGTCGCTGACCGCGCTCGGCATCGGCGCCATCATCGGGTCGGGGATATTCGTTCTTACCGGGACAGCGGCGGCGGGTGAGCACTTTGAAGTGCCTTCCATCCTCCACGCTCAGGTCCTCGATCTACTCATCAACTTTTTGCGCACCGGAAGCACTGCAGGGGCGCTGATGCATGGGCGACCGCCGGCGGGGCCTTCGATTGCGATTTCATTTCTCCTGGTTGCGGTTGCCTGCAGCTTTGCCGGACTTTGCTACGCCGAACTGGCCTCGATGATCCCTATTGCGGGCAGCGCCTACACCTATTCCTACGCCACCCTTGGCGAGATCTTTGCCTGGGTGATTGGTTGGGACTTGATTCTGGAATACGTGGTCAGCAACGTCGCGGTGGCTGTGGGCTTCAGCGGCTATTCGAAAGCGCAACTGGCAGTCTTCGGGGTTCACCTTCCCGATAAATGGTCGAGTCCGGTCTGGGCCTCTGGCGGATGGACGGGCGCTTATTTCAACCTGCCCGGATTTTTGATTGTTTTTATTCTTACGCTGCTTCTGGTGCGCGGAGTGCGCGAGTCCGCCGAAGCCAACAATGTGATGGTGCTGATTAAGATCGGCGCCATTCTTACTTTTCTGGTGGTGGGCGGAATGCTGGTTCATAAGTCCAACTGGGTGCCGTTTGCGCCGTCGGGATTCGCCGGCGTCCTGACCGGCGGCGCAATCGTGTTCTTCACCTACATCGGTTTTGATTCTGTCTCGACCGCAGCCGAGGAATGCGAAAAGCCGCAGCGCGATTTGCCGTTTGGCATTATCGCATCGCTGGTGGTGTGTACGGTGTTGTATGTGGGTGTGGCGGTTGTGCTGCTTGGAATGCTCAAATACACGACATTCGTCTCCGGCGAGGCCGCGGAAGCGCCGGTTGCGTACGCGTTGAAAGTCCTGGGCGCGCACCCGATATTTCGCTCGGTCATCGTACTGGGCGCGCTGATGGGAATGATTTCTTCGATCCTCGTGTTTCAGTATGGCCAGGCGCGAATCTGGTATGCCATGTCGCGCGACGGGCTTCTGCCCAAGCTCTTTTCCGCAGTGCATCCCAAATTCAAGACGCCGCACTGGTCGACGTGGATCGCTTGCTTTGCGGTCGGAATTCCAGCCGGGCTAGTGGATATCGGTGACGCGGCCGATCTGTCGAATATTGGCACGTTATTCGCATTTGTTCTGGTCTCACTCGGAGTGATCTTCCTGCGACGCAAGCAACCCGATCGCCCACGCGCTTTCCGTGTACCGCTCGTTCCCTGGTTCCCGCTCATTTCCGTAGTTCTTTGCGGCGGCTTGATGATGGGACTGACGCTGATTACGTGGCTGCGGTTTGTGATCTGGCTGGCGGTAGGCCTGTTGATCTACGTTTTCTACAGCCGCAAGCACAGCGAGTTCGCAAAGGCGAAATGAGAGACTGAAGGCGTCGGGCCTTCAGCCAAGTGAGTCACAAAGGCTCCAGTTTCTCGCCACATCGACTACTCGAGAACCTGACTCTCCTCAATGCGCGTTGTCTGATCTGCTTCGCTGTGAAACACCCGTTGCAACAACGAGACTAATTTGTAGACGGCAAAGAACAGCAAGAAGCCGAGAAGGGCGGCTCCTCTGCCCGCACCGCGACTAAGATTGGGAACTCGTTGCGTTAAAGCGTGGACAACGAAAAGGTGGATGGCAGAAGATATTATCAACGATAGCCAGAATGCAAAACTTCGCCGGAAGACGCTCTGACTAGCGATGGCGATTAGAACCGACGTCATCATTACAATAAATGCGGCTTCCTGCCACTCAGATCTCATATGGTAACGACTAGGTAGCGCGATATATGTGAACGAGATCACGGCAATCATCGAAAATGCCCACAGCAATTCACGCCACGACATTTGGTTTCTGAAGGTGCCGAATGTCTTCTGTCGGCGCCTCTGTGTCTCATGCTGCTCCTGCCGCTTGACGAATCTCTGATGTTCGATTCGATCAGCCTCAGTGAGATTGCGGCGGCACAGTTCAGCGTCCAGAGCGGACGCCGCCTCCGTTGTTAAGTAATGCCGTTGAGATGCCAGATGTAAAAGTTCGTCATCACTCCGTTCCGAGTACTCGGTAGAGAAGTCGATATGCATCTTCGTTGTCCGAACTTACACGCCAACATCCTACTCCAGAGGCCGATCCAAACAAGGAGTTTGCACGTACTGTCGAGCCTTGCCCCGCTAATCCAGTTCTGCCTTCTGCCGTCTGCATTCTCCTGATCTACAATTTGAACTGATGAAGTCCGCACTTATTCGCTCTCTTCCCAAGGCTGAGTTACACCTGCATCTCGAGGGATCGGTCACGCCGCAGACCGTAGTCGAATTGCGGGACAGGCACGGGAAGCACAGCAGCCTCGCCGAAGCAGAATCGCTGTATCAATACAAAGACTTCATCGGTTTTCTGATGGCCTTCAAGACCCTCACCGAAGACCTGCGAACTCCGGAAGATTATGAGCTCATTACCTATCGGCTCATGGGACAGCTCAAAGGCGAGAACGTGTTTCATGCCGAAGTGTATGTGTCGGTGGGTGTCTGCCTGTGGCGCAAGCAGGATTTCGAAGCGATCTTTGAAGGCTTGGAACGCGGTCGTCAACGGGGCGAGAAAGATTTTGGAGTTTCATTGCTGTGGATATTTGACGCGGTGCGCCATTTCGGTCCGGGCGCAGCCCAGGATGTCTTCGAACTGGCGGCGAAATATCACGAGAGAAATGTAATCGGCATTGGCATTGGCGGCGACGAACAAAAAGCCCCGCCGGAGTTGTTTCGCGAACAATACAAGTATGCTGCCGGCGAGGGGCTGAGGCTCACCGCTCACGCCGGCGAGAGCGCTGGCCCAGAATCTATTTGGGGCGCACTGAATTTAGGTGCTGAGCGTATTGGCCACGGACTGACCGCTGGTCGCGATCCCGAGCTGATCGAAGAACTGGCCCAGCGTCAGATTCCGGTCGAGATCTGTTTGACCAGCAACCTGCGAACCGGTTGTTGCGCGAAAATTGCGGAGCATCCCGTCCGCAGTTATTTCGATCACGGACTTATGCTGACACTAAACACGGACGACCCTGCGATGTTCGGAACAACGCTTACACACGAGTACGAGCTGGCGCAAACCGAGTTCGCTTTTAGCGATGACCATCTGCGCGAGCTGGCGCGGAATTCGTTCGAAGCCTCGTTTCTTCCTGCCGAAAAGAAACTGGCGTTTCTAAATCTTCTTGATGCCGCCCCGGTACGTGCGTAAGCGTGCTACATTTCACTTCAATGGCTGAACCCAGAACGCCCGCTTCGCCGCCGAAGTCTGAATTGTATTGCCCGAAGTGCGCCGTCGAGATTACCGACCCTCTCACTTGCGGAGATTGTGGTGCGGTAATTTGCCGGCGCTGTGGCACTCCGCTTGAAGCTGCGGATGAACTCGGGATGGGATAGTTGTGGATTCCCGCTTCAACCCTTCGCGTGTCCAGGCCAGTTTGGTTTGCGGGTTTGCCGGTTGGTTTCCACCCAACTCTCGACCGCTGCTGAATGTGAGCCTCGCCTTGCCAGGCGCGCCCGTTCCGCCAACAGCCAGCCTTGAAAGCGGGGAAGGTTCGATTTGAACTCACGAAGTAGATGTTGATACTCGGCGAGAGCTGCCGCCACTTCCGGCGCCCCGATATTGCCATTCTGGAGAATCTTCTGCGCCTGCGCTATTTCCGTAAATGCGAGGTTCATGGCGGAGAGGCTTATCGGCAAGGACGTATTTGCGGTGCCACGCAGAGCTATATCGCTGCCATAGAGCACAGAACGCAGCGCCGCTGCAGCGGTTGAAAGCTGCGCCATGATTTGCCCGGAAATCGCACTGCCGTTGGCTGGGACTCCGCGGTCCGAGATTTTCACTTTACTGCTCCGCTGGGACGGTTTCCGCCTCGACTTTGACCCACGCCTCGCGCACCTCCGCGAGTTGCTGCCGCAAGTCGGCCAGAATGGGGATCGAGGAGCGCACCTGGGCCTCCATTAGCTTCTCGCGCAGCATGGTGTAAAAGTGCCCAAGATTACGGGCGACACCACGGCCACCGTCATGGCGCAAAGTGGCCTGCAGATATCCAATCACCGCAACTGCATGTCCGACTTCCTGCGCACACTGTTCGATGTGGCTGGTCGCCAAGGCCTCGCCAGCGCGGGAAACATCCTGAATGAGCTGGTCGTAAAGCAGTATGGTAAGCCGCACGGGGTTCGCGCCCCGAACCGCAGTTTCCTGGTATGAGCGTTTGGGATTCATGATTTCAGCAATTAGCCGCCTGCGGTCGGGGCGGTATTGCTCGATCCGCTTGGCTGGATTCCGAGTTGCAGGTCAATCGCCTGAACCAGAAATGGGTACTCTTCGATAAGCGCATTGACCTGACTGAACTCGGTGATCAATTGTGTCTGCTGAGACGCGATTTGGTCTTGAAGATTAAGGACGGTATTGCTGAGGTCGGTTTGCTCCTGCTGATTTTGCGACAAGTCAATATTCAACAATCCCGCGGTTGGGTCGGTGAGGTTTTGCAGATCTCCGGCAAAGTTGTTGGCAAAGCCGGTGGAGGCAACGTTTTGAAAAAACCCCGCCACTCCCGAAGGATCGGAGGTAAGTGCCGTCTGCAGGGTGGTGGGGTCCACGCTGAGCGTGCCATCGTCGTTAGTAGTAATGCCGAGCGAAGTGAGGTTGCCGAAGACGCTCTCAACCGGAGGATTGAAAGTCAGGCTGCTGGTGTTGGTGACCACATTTACGGCGCCGATGGCAGTGCTGTTGTTAGTCACCGCCAGGCGTGCTCCAGTCGGGCTGTTCAGCACCGTGGCAGCCAGTCCCCAGCTTTGGCTGTTGATGTAGCTGGCCAGTGAATTCAAGGTGTCATTGCTTCCCGGCGACACGGGGACATCGAAAGTAGGGCCGCTGGTGCCTATCTGAAGCTGGATGTCAGCGCTGGGCGCGCCATTGGGGAGAATTGACGTGTTTGCATCCGTCACCGCATTGGCAAACAGCGTTCCGTTCGCCGGGGTATAGGCCGCATCTGTTAACAGACTCGACTGCAGCAGGCGCAGAGAGTTGTCACCGCCCAGGGGCCCCTCCGAATTCGTACTCGGGTCAACGGTGAACTGCTGGTTAATATCACCGACGACGGTGTTGTATGCTGACACGAAATTGTTGATCGCCTGCGTCGCCTGGTTTACGTCGGGACCGATCGAGACTTGAACGGGGACAGTAGGAATGGCAGCTTGCAGGTTCAGTGTGACTCCGGAAATCGCCCCAGCAAAGGTGTTAGTAGTGCTGTCGAACGGAACGCCATCCACGGTGAAGGTGGCGTCAGTTCCGCCGACTGGAGTATTAAAAGTGAGATTGGTGGTGTTGTTTAAAACTGAAACTGCGCCCGTGGCACCGGTACTCTGGCTATATATCGCCAGCCGCGCGCCGCTGGCATCATTGAGCACTGTCCCGGTCACGCCCCATTGCTGCGCTGTGATGTAGTTGGCCAGGGTCGTCAGCGTGTCGTTGCTTCCTTGAGTGATGGGGATATCGCGCGTTTGCCCTGTCAATCCTCCAATCTGAATCTTCAGATCGCCAGTCGTTTGGCCGGACGGAAGTATGGAGGTATTCGCGTCGGTAATTGGCTGAGTGTACAGCGTGCCTTGAGTCGCTAGCGTGCTCACCACAATCGTGTGATTGCCTGGAGTGGCCGTGGATTGGGCTGTCCCGGTCAGAATGCTGGGCTGCGAAGAATTCACGGTTTGCGAGGTCAAGGGGCCAAGCACATCGCTCAGTGAGTTCACCGCCGACGATAAATTGCTGAGATCATTATTGAGGCTGGTCAGCAGGCCGGCCTGGGTCTGTAACCCCGTCTGTTGTTGCTGATAAAGCTGGATCTCACTCTGAAGCGGCGCTTGTACCTCCGCCACCAGAGAATTGACATCGATACCGTTGCCAGACAGAAGCGTAGCGGAATTGAGGCTGATCATGACAGCTTTCTAATGGTTCGGCGAGCTAATCTATGACCTGCAACTACCCTCGCACTAGCGTCGATACCGAGCAATTTCTAATTCGCAACGCGTCCTTCCGTGCGGAGTGCGATGGTCACAGGCCAAAATGAGTGAGGAGGACGCGGTTACGTCCTCCCCACTCCTTGCCGCTTACTTAATCAGCGAGAGCACGAGCTGTTGCGCCTGGTTGGCCTGGGCCAGAGCGGCGATGCCGGTCTGTTCCAGGATGGAAAACTTGGTCAGGTTAGCCACCGTGGAGGGAATGTCGGCGGCGCGAATCCCATCCTCGGCGGTGGTCAGGTTTTGTACCTGGTTGTTGATGACGTTGCTTGCGCTTTGCAGCCGGTTGATACCTGCGCCCAATGTGCCTCGGGTGCTGGCTACGTTCTGAATCGCCTGGTTGATCGAGTTCAAGGCGCTTTGCGAGCCGGCTTGCGTGGAAAGGTTTGTGATTGCAAGGTTCACCGCGCTGCCGCCGCTACCATTGGTGATGCTGGTGGTGGCGAGGGCGCCGATGCCAACATCAATTGGGCTCGACCCGGCGGTTGTGGAGTCGCTGAGGTAGATGGCAGTCTGGGCTGCGCCAGTGGAGGTGCTGAATCCTCCCAACACACCACCCGCAGTAGCGGTGCCGGTGACGGTTGGAGATTGCGTGCTAAAACCATCGGTGATTACCAGCGCGCCATTGACTAGTTCGCCCGAAAATCCCTGGTTCGCGTTGCCGATATCAGTGATTAACTGTTGGACGGTGAGTCCACCGTTATCGGTGACGGTTACAGCGCGCGTGGCGTCTGCTGAGGTGACGGTAACGGCCTTTCCAGTTCCAGCGGTGGTCGCAAATGTGCCGATCGCGGTGTTGGCGTCGGTGGTGAGACTTCCGGCAACCGTAGGAGCGGTGGTATTGCCGATGGCGCTGATTACCAGGTGTCCGCCGGTGACTGTCGCGGTGAACTGATTGGTTGCGTCGACTGCGGTTATCAGGTTCTGCACCGTATCGGTGGCTGCGGCGGTGTAGACCAGGTTGCCGTTGACGGTCAGAGTTTCGCCTGCGGGAGAGCCGCTGGTAAGCAGGGCTGAACCTGTGGTCAAGGCTGTTCCCGTGCCGGTGGCGAACCCGCCGATGCCGCCTAGGGTCGTGGTCGGCGTAAGCGTGGTGGTGGCGCCGGTGGCATCGCCCTGGTTTTGAAAAATCGTGGTTCCGTTATAAGTAGTGGTGCCGCCGATGCGGTTAATTTCTGCCAAGATGGAAGAATACTCAGCCTGGATGGCGGTTCGCTGCGGGTCAGAAACTGTGCCGTTGGATGATTCGGTGGCCAGGGTGATAGCGCGGTTCAGCAGGCTGGTTACCTGCGATAGCGCGCCGTCTGCCACTTGCAATTTGCCTACGCCATCATTCGCGTTTCGCGCCGATTGGGTAAGGGCTGTAATATTGGCCTGCAATCCGTCGGCAATAGCCAAACCGGCAGCGTCATCGGCGCCGCTATTGATGCGCGAACCCGAAGACAATTGGAACAGAGTATTTTGCAAGCTGCTGTTGGTGATTCCCAGCTCGCCTTGTGCGGCAAGTGACGCCGGATTGTTCAAAATGCTGAGCGACATTGTTGGCTCCTATTGGCTAGGTTGGTCCCGTCGTTCCGGAATCGCCCCGCCTTTACCTGCAGAGGCCGTCAAGAGTTTGGGAACCTTGCTGCTTTCTTCTCACATCGACCGATCAGTTGCTGCCTTTAGCCTGTATCTGTGGCGAGGTGCGAACTTCGGTAACGGCCGTACATGGCCTACTGTGAACTCCTTATTGCTGTCGCCGATATTTCCCAATGGCGGCAACCATGATTCAACTCACCCGGCTTAATAACTCAAAAGTGTCGGTTAACTCGGACCTTATTAAATGGGTCGAACAAAACCCGGATACTGTCATCACCCTGCTGAACGGCGAAAAACTTTTGGTGCAGGAAACCGTGGATCAGGTGGTCGATCGGGTGATCGAGTTCCGGCGGCAACTGCTCTCTGCCGTTGTGAGCTGGACGGGGATGCGTGCCGGAGCGCTTCCGGTCCTGTATTTATCCCCGGAAGGCCACAAGGAAAGCGAAGGATAGTGAGAGTGGACAAAGCCAGCGTGGGGGGAGTGCTGTTGGGACTGGTGGGCATCATTGGAGGCCTGCTGCTTGAGGGCGGCACAGTCTCCCAGATATTGCAACCCACCGCGGCCATGATCGTTTTTGGAGGCACCGCCGGTGCGGTACTGGTCCAGTTTCCATTTTCTGTTGTCCTGACCGCGCTCGGCCGCCTCGCAGGGATTTTTTCCGAACCCCATGCCGGCCTTGAGGCCGCCATCGAACGGCTGGTCAACTTTGCGAACATCGCCCGTCGTCGTGGAATAGCCTCACTCGATGACGAACTGCCCGATGTCCACGATCCTTTCATGAAAAAAGTCCTTAGCTTGGCGGTTGACGGCACAGAACCGCAGGAACTGCGCAAAATCGCCGAGCTTGAGCTCGACAACGAACTGGAGCGCGAAGAGCGATTTCCTCAAGTATTTGAGTCCGCCGGAGGCTTCTCGCCAACCATGGGAATTATCGGTGCAGTGCTCGGGCTGATCCAAGTCATGCAGCATCTCGACAAACTCGATGAAGTCGGACGCGGGATCGCCGTAGCTTTCGTGGCAACAATTTATGGGGTCGGCGCCGCGAACCTGCTCCTATTGCCCGTCGCGGGCAAACTGCGAATTCGTCTGCGCGAAGAGCAGGTGCGGAAAGAGATGGTGTTGGAAGGAGTGATCGCAATTCTAGGCGGAATGAATCCTCGTATGCTGCGCAATTCGTTGCGCAGCTTCGTAGGGGACTCGACCAGCGAGCGAGAGGAGATCAGCATCGCCAGGGCCGCGGGCGCATGAGACGCAAGCGCCGTCAGGAAGCCCCTCACCATCGTGACCGCTGGATGGTCTCTTATGCCGACTTCATTACCTTGTTGTTTGCCTTTTTTGTGGTCTTGTATTCAGCTGCCCAAGTCGACAAACACCGCGCCGCACAGGTAGCCTCCGCAATTCAAACCGCATTTCATCAGAACGGATCTTTGCCGCCCCCCGTTGCTAACGGTGGGAGCCCCCAATTACCAAATGCGCCTCCAAGTTCCGATGAACAAGAAGCGGCGCTCAAAAAACAGATCGAGCAGACGCTAGCAGCGGAGATCAGCGACGGCGATGTGGCCGTCCGTAGTTCCCCCGAGGGATTGGTTATCAGTCTGCGCGAGGTCGGGTTTTTTGATAGTGGGTCAGCCGAAATCAAGGCCAGCTCGGCGGACGCGTTTGCTCAGCTGGCTGAGATCTTGCGGCAGAACGTTTCGGATATTCGAATCGAAGGCCACACCGATAACGTGCCCATTCACAATTCGCAATTCTCATCCAACTGGGACCTGTCGACCGCCAGGGCCACCGCAACCATACGTTTGCTGATCCGCTATAAACTCAAGCCCGAGCGCATGTCCGCAGCCGGCTACGCGGAATTTCATCCCATTGCCGGCAATGACACCCCGGAAGGCAGGGCCAACAACCGCCGGGTGGATATTGTTGTTCCCCGCAAGCCATCGCCATAGCCCGCATTTGCTCGATTACAATAGCGCCGTGGTCAAAGCATTGCGCCACGGCAAGCACAAGAGCGCGGGAGGTCCGCCGGCGCCACACAAATGGCTGGAGAATCTCGGGCTCATCGTAATCGTAATTCTCATTCTCGCCATCACCATCACTCGCTACTGGCATAACATCCATTGGAGCGCGCGTTAATTGGCTCGCGATCCCCTGCTGGTTGTAATTCTCGGCCCCACCGCCAGCGGCAAGACTGCGCTCTCGCTTGAACTCGCGACTCGTTTCAACGGCGAGATCGTCAATTGCGATTCGGTTGCAATGTATCGCGAGTTTCGCATCGGTACCGCCAAGCCAACTCCAGAAGAACAACGGCGCGCACCGCATTATTTGTTTGATGTGATCGACCCCACTGGCTACACAACCGCCGGCGAATATGCGCATAAAGCACGGGAAGTTCTACGAGAGATTCAGCAGCGCGGTGCATTACCCATCGTCGTCGGCGGAACTGGTCTTTATCTGAAGGCGCTTTTGGAAGGGCTGTTCGCGGGCCCGGAGCGTTCGGAAGAGTTACGCGAACGGCTACGCGCCCGGGCGCACGAAAAAGGGCCATATTACTTGCACCGCGTGCTGCTACGGATGGATCGTCCGGCTGCCTCGCGAATTCACGCGAATGATGTTCCCAAGATGATTCGCGCCATCGAAGTCTGTCTCAGCGCTAAGCAACCAATGAGCGAGCAATGGAAGTCCGGCAGAGATCCGCTCACCGGCTTCGAGATCCTGCGGATCGGCCTCGATCCGAATCGCGCAGCTCTTTACCGGCGCATTCACGAGCGGGTGCTGGCCATGTTCGACGCCGGATTAGTAGAAGAGACGGAACAATTACTCGAAAAATATGGCGATGCCGCTCGTCCTCTGGGCTCGATCGGATACAAGCAGATCGTGCAATTGCTCAAGGGGGTAATTGACCGCGAAACCGCCGTAGACGCCGTCCAGCAGGCCCACCGCAATTACGCCAAGCGGCAGATGACTTGGTTTCGCCGGGAGCCGAACGTGACCTGGCTTCGGGCTTTCGGTGACGAGGACGGCGCGATCGCGCAAGCGGTTGCCGCAGTGCAAAACAATCTGCAGCACGCGTCGTGATATCTTCCTCTCGATGATCCAATCTTTCGCTCGGCCCGTGCTGCTCCTACTCGCACTGTTCACAGTTTCCGCTTCCGCTAAAACGAAATACCAGCCGCTGCCATTTCGACTTGATCACGACGGCGAAAAGTGGGCCGAGAAAACTCTGCATAAGATGTCGGTGGAAGAAAAAGTCGGCCAGCTGTTCATGATTTGGACGCGCGCCGAATTTCTGAACGCCAATAGCGCCGTCTATCTGCAGCTCCGCGACAGCATGAACAAATACCACGTCGGCTCATTCGCCATGACTGTGCCCTACGAGCCGCCATTCCTCTACAAGAGCGGACCGTACGAGGCGGCTGAACTTCTAAATCGGCTGCAAAGTGATTCCAAACTCCCGCTTCTGATTGCCGCCGATTTCGAGTTGGGCGTCAGCAATCGCCTGCGCGGGACCACCGGCTTCCCCAATGCAATGGCCATCGGCGCCAGCGGTCAAACCAAATATGCGGAAGATTTCGGCCGCATCACTGCTGAAGAAGCCCGCGCCATCGGGGTGCACTGGAATTTCTTTCCGGTCGCCGACGTCAATTCCAACCCCGACAATCCCATTATCAACACGCGCTCTTTCGGGGAAGATCCGCAGCAGGTCAGTGATTTCGTTTCCGCTTACATCCGTGGTGCGCACTCTGCCGGAATGCTGGTCACTGCCAAACACTTTCCCGGACACGGCGACACCGCAACCGATTCGCACCTCGGGACGGCGCAAGTCACCGGCAATCGTGCGCGCCTCAACGCGGTCGAGCTGCCGCCGTTCCGCCAAGCCATTGACTCGGGCGTGGATTCAATCATGGTTGCGCACGTCACTGTGCCCGCTCTCGATCCCAATCCCAATGCCGTGGCGACGGTTTCCCCGGCCATCGTCAGCGGCTTGCTTAAAGAGCAGCTTCATTTTCAGGGACTCGTGATCACCGATGCGCTCGACATGGGTGCTCTCACACGTCTCTACTCCGCCAACCTTGGTCAGGAAGCGGTCGACGCATTCAAGGCCGGCAATGACATGTTGCTGATCCCTCCCGATCTCGACGCCGCTTACCGCAGCGTGCTCGCCGCGGTGCGCAGCGGCGAAATTTCCCAGGCACGGCTGGATGAATCCGTTCTCAAAATCTTGAAGATCAAAGCGTCTTTGGGATTGCATAAGGCCAAACTGGTCGATGTTTCAGCCTTGGATCGAACCGTGGGAACTCCGGAGCACATTGCCGACGGTCAACAGATTGCCGATGCCGGTGTCACCCTGGTGCGGCAAAACCACGCCGTATTGCCGCTGAAAAAGACCGGAACAAATCCCGCCGGTCTTCCGTATCAAGGCGGTGTAGAGGTACGCAATCGCCTGGTCGTGGTGATTTTTTCAGATGACGTCCGCCTCGACGCCGGCCGCGTGCTGGAACGACAGATCAAATCTCGAGTTCCGGATGCGAACGTTATCTATATCGACCCGGATATTGCTTCGGTGATGTCGCCGACCATACTTAGCGCCGTCCAGCAAGCCGAGAAAGTCGTAGTGGCCGTGTATGTTGCGCCGGTCGCGGGCAAAGTGGTGCAGTCCAACGGCGGCGCAAGAAATTCAGTGGCACTGCCGGAGGCCAGCGCGGACCTGCTGCACCGTATGTTAACCAGCGGCGGACAAAAGACGGTTGTAATGGCTATGGGCAATCCCTACCTGGCGCGAGATTTTCCCGAGGTGCAGAATTATGTCTGCACTTTTTCCGCCGCGCCGGTTTCCGAGGTAAGCGCTGTCAAAGCGCTCTTTGGCGAGATGGAAATTCATGGCCGCTTGCCGGTCACGATTCCGGGAATTGCGGCCCGGGGAACGGGAACCACGGAGTTGGCAAGAAAGATGGCCCGCCGATAGCCCTGCCAGAATTGGAGGATATATGCGAAACCGCTTGCAATTTTCTATCGTCTTCACGCTCACCGCAGCTTTTGTCTTTTTTGTCGGGTGCAGTATCAACGTAAAAAAGAACGACAATAACCAGGACAAGAACGTGGACATCGATACGCCATTCGGCGGGATCCACGTAAGCAAGGGCGCAGACGTGCGCGACACGGGAATTCCGGCTTACCCCGGTGCCCAGCCGAAAAAGAAGGGCGATTCCGATGACGACGAAAAGAGCGCGAATGTGGATATCTCTACGTCAGCCTTCGGCGTGAAGGTGGTTGCGATCGATTATGAAACCCACGACGCGCCCAGCAAAGTGGTGGCATTCTACAAAGACAAGCTAAAACAGTACGGCAATGTTCTTGAATGCCATACCTCCGGGACAAACTACACTCGGGAAGGAAATTCCGAAGAACTGAAGTGCGAAGGCAACAACAACGGCAAGACCATCGAACTGAAAGCCGGTACCAGAAGCAATCAGCACATCGTCGCCATTAATCCTGAGGATAAGGGCTCTGAGTTTTCTTTGGTCTACGTACGCCTGCGGGGTAAAGAAGGCACGATCTAGTTTGTAGCGCTGCGCGTATCGATTTTTCGCTGTGGCAGTTTTTGTCTTGGCCAACGACAAGTGGCCAACGACCAACGACCAACGACCCTTTATAATCCCCTCCCATGGACCTTGAGCAAAAACTGCAGGAGATGAAGCGCCGCGACCAACTGGCACAGGAAGGCGGCGGACGCGAACGCCGCGAGCGCCAGCATAAAGAGGGCAAGATGTCGGCCCGTGAGCGCGTCGATTTCCTTCTCGATGAAGGCACTTTCGAAGAGACCGACCGTCTCGTCACCCATCGCGCCAACGAATTCGGGATGGCCGAGCAGAAATACTACGGCGACGGCTTCATCACCGGATATGGACGAATCGAGGGGCGGCTTGTATTTGTTTTCGCGCAGGATTTTACCGTCTTTGGTGGATCACTCTCCGAGACCAACGCCGCGAAGATCGTCAAAATCATGGATACCGCTGCCCGCGTAGGCGCGCCACTTATTGGCCTCAACGATTCCGGTGGCGCGCGCATTCAGGAGGGCGTCGTCTCGCTTGCCGGCTACGCGGACATTTTTCTGCGCAACACGCTTTACAGCGGGGTGGTGCCGCAGCTTTCCGCGATTATGGGCCCGTGCGCCGGCGGCGCGGTGTATTCACCGGCCATCACTGATTTCATTGCCATGGTGAATCACACTTCCTACATGTTCATCACCGGTCCCGACGTAATTAAGACCGTGATGCACGAGGACGTAACCAAAGAGCAACTCGGCGGCGCTCAGACGCACAACGAAACCTCCGGCGTGGCGCATTTTCTGGCGCATGATGACGCCGAGTGCCTTTCCATGTTGCGCGAGCTGTTGAGCTTTATTCCGTCTAATAACCTCGATGACCCGCCGCGCAAGCCATGCACCGATCCGATTGACCGCGCCGATGCCGCACTCGATGCCATTGTTCCAGCGCAATCAAATCTTCCATACGACGTGAAAGACGTGATTCGCGCCGTGGTCGACGACGGATATTTCTTCGAAGTCCACGAGCACTACGCGAAAAATATTGTCGTGGGATTTGCTCGCATGAACGGGCGTTCGGTGGGGATCGTCGCCAACCAGCCGGCGTTCCTGGCCGGCACCCTCGACATCAATGCATCAGTCAAAGGCGCGCGCTTTGTGCGCTTCTGCGACTGCTTCAATATTCCGCTGATTACCTTCGAAGACGTTCCCGGATTTCTGCCCGGCACAACCCAGGAATATGGCGGCATCATTCGCCACGGCGCCAAACTGCTCTTCGCCTATGCCGAAGCCACTGTGCCCAAGCTTACAGTAATTACCCGCAAGGCTTACGGCGGTGCCTATTGCGTCATGGCGTCCAAGCACATTCGCACTGACGTGAATTACGCCTGGCCGACCGCGGAGATTGCCGTCATGGGCCCGGAGGGCGCCGTGGATATTGTTTATCGCCGCGAGCTGGAACGTGCCGCCAATCGCGACGAGTTGCGCAAACAAAAAATTGAAGAGTTCAGCGAGCGCTTCGCCAATCCCTATGTCGCCGCCGAACGCGGATACGTGGACGCCGTCATTCAGCCGCGCGACACTCGAAAGAAGTTGATCCACTCCCTCGAAATGCTCGAAACCAAGCGCGACAAAAACTCGCCTAAGAAACATGGAAATATGCCGTTGTGAGGGAAGCTCGGCGCAAAGCGTGACCTTTTAGATATCGGCCGGTTTGCAACGGTGAATACTGCGGGCTAATCCTCAGTCCTACGGCAATTTCTTCCGAACTTCCGGGAGAAAGTTCCTGGTTTTTCACCCATTTCCCCGGTCGTTCTAAAGTAGCTGATTTCACTTCGGTTACTTGCCCCACTGCGCTCCGGTAGAGAAAATGCATTCATAATCTAGGTGAGCTGGGACCAGTGTGGTAACACGGCGGAAGTGTTACCGACCTTCTCCCGCTAGGAAAGCTTCAATCCAAATACTGAGAGCGATAAATATCAAATGATGTTTAAACGGCTCGTGTCAGTTTCTTTGACCGTGATCTTTGCACTACTTCTATCTGTATTGTCGGTTGCGCAGTCCAAGGATGAATCGGCTGCGTCTGGCGATATTGGCTGGACGTCCTATATTCAGTTCGCCGGCTCAAGCAATGCCGATGGCCAGATACTTCAGCTCAATTCCAGTGTCGGATACACATTCACAAGACACTTTGGCGCCGACATCGGAATACCGGTTTATTTCGTACATGCATCCAGTTCGAACACCAGCGGCATTTCCGGGAACGGGGTTGGCAACCCATTCGCTGATCTGCGCTGGAAAGTGCTCAACCCAGCGGTGAATTACCTCTCAGTCTTGACCGGATCTGCACCCCTCGGTGACAGCAAGCTAGGCTTGAGCACCGGCCGCGCGACATTTGATTGGACCAACCACTTTGATCATTCGTTTGCCATGGTCACGCCGTTTGTCGAAGCCGGGCTTTCGAATACAACTGCGGACTCGGCGCTCTTCGTGCGGCCCTACACCACGCTCGGTATGAATGGCCATTTCCTGGGTGGGGCGAGGATTGCCATTTGGAATCGAGTCAACGTGGGCGGCTCGTTGTATGACATCGCTCCCTTCGGCAACCAGACAGTTTTCAGTCGAGTGTCAGGGACCCCTGCCAATTCCGCTGGCTCGCACGGGCGCAGTTTTCAGACTGCTCAACAGACAACCGGGACTGCAGTGATCGCACGCGACAATGGTTTCTCGGCATTCGCCATTTACAGCCCAAGCCCGATCATAGACGCGGAGCTGGGCTACACCCGCAGTGTTCATTACGACTTAAATACGGTTTCTTTTTCGCTCGGATTTAATGTGGGACGTCTGCTCCGCGACAGCAAATGACCACGGTTCGGACAGACGGCAATACGCAACATAGGAGACAAAAGATGAAAACCATGAAGTTCGCAACCCTGAGTTTCACAGTTCTTCTGTGCTCGACCATCGCTCTTGCCCAACATGGCCACGCCGGCGGAATGGGCGTTGGCGCAGGCAGCGGGATGGGTAACGGCGACGCGGCAGCCCACGGGTCCGCCTCGGCCGATCATGCAATCGGGAATGGCAGCTCGGGCACACTCGCTTCAGCTCACGGCAAGACGGTTAACAACATTCTGAACAACAACACTCAGCTTGCTGACAAAATTTCGAAGCTTACCAATGAGCCCGCGACAACCGCTTGCGCCAACTTCAAGAATCTCGGCCAATGTGTCGCCGCTGCGCATGTGGCCAAGAACCTGGGCATCACATTCGATTGCTTAAAGGATGACATGTTGGGTGTGGCCCCCACTAACGCGACCTCATGCCCGGCCGGTACTGGAACCAAGGGAACGTTGAGTCTTGGCAAGTCTATCCAGGCCCTGGAGCCTTCTGTGGATTCGGGTGCCGCGAGCAAAAAAGGTCAGAGTCAAGCCGCACAAGACTTGAAAGGCGCATAGCGTCTCACTTCCGGCAAGAGATAATCGCTAACGAGAGATTCCACTGGCGAGGACTAATGCAGTCCATCGCAAGTGGAATCTTTCTCTTACCTCCCAAGCGTCCTTTACCGTCTAACTATTTTTCTCGCAGGATAAGTTCGGGCTGCAGCAGCTCCGACAGCACTTATCACCGGAATCTCGCTAGCCGAACTGTTCTTCGCCTCGGCTGCGGCCACGTTAAATCCCGTCTGCGTGGTGTAGATCGCCTCATTGAACGTTGCACCGGACTTTGCTTTGGCCACAGCGAAGAAACCGTACGCGTTTCCGCCGGCGAACGAAGTCGCGATATAGTCGCCGACCATCTGCCCGGAGTCGGTTGAGGGAAGCCAACTGAGGGCCATCGGCCCGGCAATTGGAAGAACTTCATCGCGAAGTCAACATTCTTCGTATCCAGAGAGGACGGCGAGTGTCGTCGAGAAGTGTGCAGGAGCGTCACTGCAGATGAAATCTTTCTCGCATGAGCCTTTGTAGTCGCGGCTTATAGAGGATGTCGTAGGTGAACTCTTTGTCAGGAAACATGGCGAGAGCAGCGCGTTTGGCCCCGGCGGCCAACTCTGAAGCTTCTTCAACCGTGAGGTTCGGGTCCTGACTGATAACCGACATCACCATGCTGATCATGAGCTGAAGGCGGCGAATCTTCTGCGCTTCCTGTTGCACTTCGTTGGCATGCGCTTCTTCCAAAAGACCCCTCTTTCCGTTGTTCCGCGCGGGATGCGCCCACCCGCTGACCAATTAGATGTGCCGCCGGAAAGCAACGTTGCGCTATTGTGGTCAGGAAGGGTGGCAGGAATCAACGCACTTCGGTCACTACTTAGGTTCGGCCCGGGTGTGCGTGCGAAAGAGCGCTCCCGCCTGAATCCCGCATCTATAATCCTTCAGGAGGAAAACACATGGCGGCTAATCCAAATCCTTTGCCCGATCCCAACGAAAAGCTGGTGCGCGTGTTCGATGCGGAACAAGAATCCGAAGCCATGGTCGTGAGTGGGCTTCTCGAATCGCAAGGCATCGATTGCGAAGTTACCGCGCTCGATGCCCCGCAGGATGTACTGCCCATTGGCGGAACCGTAATTCTTGTCCGCGAAGAAGATGCTGCCAAGGCGATCCAGATTATTGAACAATATCGGCGCACGCCTGCCGAGCAGCTTGAGGAAGAAGCCGACGCGTCCGCCGCGGGAACGGACGGGGAACTCAGCGAATAGTGGCGACCTGAGGTGTCACCGTCGATCCGTCGAGAAAAAAACTGGTGGCGCCGTCGGTGTCAGTGCGATAGGTGGTCACGTGGGACTGTTGCAAACGCTGCAAGACCTCGGGGCGGGGATGATGGTAGACATTTCGCGCTCCCACTGAAATTACGGCGAAGCGCGGGCGCACAGCGGCAAGTAACGCCACGGAGGTTGAACTTGCACTGCCATGGTGGGCGACTTTCAACACGTCGGCTGACGGATCTTCAGTGGTGATAAATTTCTCCGAGGGCTTTTCTGCGTCGGCTTCAAGCAAGGCTGATGTCTTGCCGTAAGCCACTTTCATCACCAGAGATTCGTCGTTCCGATGGGAATCGCTGCCGGAGTTACGCGTTGCAGATTCCGCAGCCGGCGCGAGCACCCGAAACGTTGTTCCACCATAAGAAAAAATGTCGCCGGCTTTACGGTAACAAATCGCAGCCCCATATTCGTGGGCGTCAGCCAGCAGCTTGCCGATCTCAGCCGATGGAATGCCTTCGGGAAGCCACAACTGTTGCGGGCGAAAGTTCTCTATGACGGCAAACATTCCGCCCATATGATCGGCGTGCGCGTGGGTGAGCACTACGGCGTCAATACGTGAAATTCCGCGCGACCACAAATATGGTGATACCACGTCCTCGCCAATGTCGAGTTGCGAGTGCGTCCAAAAAGGCAGTCCCCCGGCGTCAACCAGCAACTTGCGGCCTTCAGGTGTGATCAGCAAAATCGAATCACCCTGGCCGACGTCGATTGCAGTCATCTCCAAAATTTTACGGTGAATGTCCTGATGCGGCGGTATCAGCCAAATCCATAAAGCGCTGGCAGCCAGAAGCGTGATTCCAGATAGAGCAAATGCAGTTTTTCGGCGTACGAGAATTGCGCAAATAAAAATAGTCAAGCCGGAAAATAAAATTACACCGGCGCTTGGAGTGGGAACGCGAATGTCCGCGAGCCGCATCCCGCCAAGCCATTTCACGGTTCCGGCGATGCCTTGCAACGCGAATCCGGCAACCAGCGCTGGAACCTTCGCGACTGTCAACGAAACGTAACTCAAGCAGATTGCGCACACCGCCGCCGGCATCAACAACTGCAGAAATGGGATCACGAACAAATTTGCCGGCATTGCCACTGAAGTAGCGCGATGAAAGTAGTACGCCATGGGTAAGGCGAGTCCAAGTTGCAGAATGGCCGACATCGTCGTCAATGCGAGAAATCCAAAGGTGATTCGAAACGCCGCAAGGGCGGCCATTCGAGGAAAGCGGCCGGGCAGAATCATCCCCAACCGATCCAAAAGCAGTCGCAGATCCAGCCGGAACTGAGCGATCTGCGGCGGCAGCGCGCGATCGTAGGCAAGCGCATTCAGGTTTCGTAATCCCTGCGAATAGGGCTGAATGGTCCGCTCCAGCACGGGAACGCCGATGCCTGCGACCAGCGCAACACACAGGAATGTCATCTGGAAGCTGGCGCCGAACAACACTCGCGGATCCGCGATCAACAAGATGAGTGCGGCCGCACCAAGCGCATTCAGCATGGCGCGATCGCGATAAAGTAAACGCGCACACAAATAACCTGCGAACATCAAGGCCGCCCGCCAGACTGGCGAGCCTTCTTTCGTCAAAACGGCATATGCGAGGATCAATGCGATTGCGCAAACACTGGCCGCGACCTGTCCTAACCCGAGTCGGCGCAAACTCCACAGCGCGAACATCGCCAGGATACTGACGTTCATACCTGAGACAACCAGTACGTGATAAGTTCCGGAACGCTGGAAATCCACGCGCGTGTGGCGTTCGACGAATGTTTCTTCGCCCAGCACGATCGCATCCATTAGACCCGCCGTCCGCTCTGGCCACAGAGCGTGAATTTTGCCGATGATGCTGCGATGCATGCGTGCGCGCCAGCGCTCGATGCTGCTACCGAAGAATCCGGGGAGGATTTCTACGGTCGCGTTCTTCACCGACGCTGTCGCCACGATGCCGGTTTCGCGAAGGTATCCAGCGTAGTCGAAGGCGCCGGGGTTGCGGTAGTTGCGCGGCGGCACCAGGGTGGTCCGAAATCGAATGCGCTGGCCGTAAGAAAACAAACGCATGTGATCACGAGAACTTCCTCGATCATTCTCGTAAATGGTGAGCCTGATTCCTTCGGCAATCGCCTTGGTTTGAGAGTCGGAGGCTATGGTCTGAGTTTCAATGTCAATTCGCTGGCGAATTGAGTCGCCTTCGGATTGAATATCACCTTCCGAGATGACGTGCGCAGTAACCAGCACTTCGCCGTCGCCGAACCAAAGGGATTGGTTCGAGGCATTGCTTCTGCGCAGTTGAATTGATAACGCGCCCACCGCAATCAGGGCTGCAAGACCCAGGACCCTCGGTAAGAGAGTGCTTTTTCTGGCGATGCAAATCGCCGAAGCAATAAAAACAATTCCGGCTACGACCCACCAACTCGGCGGACGCCATGCGTAGTTGCCGACCACAATCCCAACAGAAAAAAACAGCGCGGCCCAGAAGAGTGGCTGCCGCGCGGAGAGTTGCTTTCTACTTCGCGCTCTCAGATTTCCAGGCGGAACCGGACGCATCGGGGCATCAATGCTTGCCGTGCCAAGAGAGGTTGCGATGTTTGCCGATGCCAACTTTAAGCGACAGTTTTATCGGGCCAGAAGGAACACGCTTTCGATGTGGAAAGTCTGGGGAAATAGATCAATCAAGTGGGCGTCTGTGATCCGATATCCCAAGCCGGTCATCAATCGTAGATCGCGGGCCAGCGTAGAGGGATCGCACGACACATACGTGATCCTCGGTGCTTCAAGTTTCGCCAGACTGCGAATAACGCCTTCTCCTAATCCACCTCGCGGCGGGTCAACTACGATCAGGTCCGGACGCAGGCCAGAGACCTGCCCCAGATATTGTTCAGTCGTGGCCAGAACTGCCTTTACCTCCGAGGGCGCATTGTGCCGCAAGTCGGCGAGTGAAGTCTGTGACGACTCCACAGCGATCACCTGTGCAAAACTCCTGGCCAGGACGGTCGAGAAAAGCCCGACTCCGGCATAAAGATCGAGCGCCAGTTTTCCTGAGACGGCGGCGGTCACGATTTCTACAAGGCCATCGATTAAAAACCGATTCACTTGGAAGAAGGCCCCGGCGCTTACCCGGTAGCGCGCCGACTTTGTTTCGTAAACCAGCGCCGATTCCCCAAAGCTGGCCAGCCGTTTCGGCTCGATCAACTGGTTTACTGGAGGCTGTTCGAAAACCGTGACCCCGATCGCGTTCGACAAAGTTTGTCCCACCGTGTCGGCAATTGTCTGGCCACCTGTTTTTGCGGTTCGTGGCTCACAGTAGACTTCGACCAGCAGCCGCTTGTCCGCGTGATCGGCAAACAACTCGATCTCCCTGATTTCTGCAGGAATAGCTCCTGCCCGCCCCACGGCCCATATCTCCGATATCGCGCGGTTGATCAGAGGCGAACTGATGGGGCACTTCTCAATCGGCAAAAGCTCGTGCGATCGAAACTTGTAATAGCCCAGCGCAAATTCGGGTGCCGTCTGCACCTTCAACCGCGTGCGGTTGCGATAATTCCATTCCGGCGAGGGATGAAGCTGCAGCTCGCAAGGCAATTCGATCTTGGCTATGCGCTTGAGTGTCTCAAGCAGAATCGCTGATTTAATTTTCAGTTGCCGTGCGTAGTTTGTATGTTGATATTGACAACCACCACATTTCGAAAAGTATGGGCAACCAGGCTCAACCCGATCAGGTGAAGGATCGATCACTCGTTCCAGACGTGCCCGTGCGAACCCCGGTTTGCGCTCGACAATCTGGACCTCTATCTGCTCGCCATCGATCGAAAACGGCACAAAGACAGTTTTGCCGGTTCCATGTTCGTCTGGAGGCAGTCGTGCAAGTCCGTCTCCGCCATACACAAGTTTGTCAATCTTCAGTTGCATTCGTTTACGATCTTCATTCGAGAATACGAAATCGAAGTTATCCGTGTGATGACTTCTCGGCTGAAACCACTTCGGGTATAAGGGATCAAGCGCTTCATTATGCTCTGGTATTTCGTTTTCTTCCTGATCTCGGGCTTCTGCGGAATATTGTATGAGCTAGTTTGGCTGCGCCTGGCGATGGCCCAGTACGGGGTAACTACTCCGATCGTCTCAATAGTTCTCTCTGCGTTTATGGGTGGCTTAGGGGTCGGCTCTCTTGGCGCCGGGCTGCTTATCCGGCGTTATGCTCAAAAAATTTCTTTCCCGCCTTTATGGCTATATGCCGGATCGGAACTACTGATTGGAATTTCTGCCCTGGCTGTTCCCTCCGAGTTAATTATTGGGCACCGCATCCTCTCTCATCTTGCGAGTTCCACCGAGTTCTCGTCGGTTACGTATTCATTGATTTCTGGAATATGCATTGCCGTGGCCTTGGTGCCGTGGTGCGCTCTGATGGGCGCGACCATTCCTCTGGCAATGTTTGCGGTCCGCAGCGATCCCCGATTGCAGTCGCGCCGTTCTTTTAGCTTCCTATACGTATCAAATTTGCTGGGAGCGGTGCTCGGCGCGATCGTGCCGCTGGCCATCATCGAGTTCCGCGGCTTCCACTTCACCCTGCTAGTCGGCATGCTGCTTAATTTCATCATTGCCTTTTCCGCCTTCGCATTAGCGCAGGCACGAAGAATCGGCTCGAAGATTGCACCAGAGCTGAACATGCCCATGAGAAGCGGCAGTGATCAGGGAATTCTTGCTGTGCTGTTTATGACTGGACTTACAAGCATGGGAATGGAGGTCGTCTGGATTCGGTTATACACGCCGTTTATCGGCGTCATGGTCTATTCATTCGCGTTAATCCTGGTTACATATCTCGGCGCCACCTTTTTGGGGTCGTTCGCGTACCGCAGTTTTGGCCGGAATCCGGAATCGAAGACTTGGGTTCCTCTGGCTGCCCTTTCTCTGTTTGCCGTCTTGCCAGTGTTCGCCTGCCAGCCCGGCCAAATAAATTTTTTGGTGCGAGTGCTGTTGGGAATAGCGCCTTTTTCCATGGCAGTTGGCTATCTCACGCCGCAATTAGTCGACTTGTGGTCCGAAGGCGATGCTGATCGGGCGGCTCATGCCTATGCTGTCAATATCTTGGGGTGCATTCTGGGGCCGCTCGTCGCGGGATTCATCTTGCTTCCCAGGATTAGCGAACGCTGGAGCCTATTTTTCTTCGCTGCTCCGTGGATCTTGTTCGGGTCGTCAAACTTCGTTCGACACTACTCCAGTGCCGCGGTCTGGACAAAACGGATTGCGGCGATTTGTTTCCTGGCGCTCACTCTGGTCGCGACTCTGAAGCCCAAAGCTTTCGAAAGCATCTATCCACGACACATCCTTCTCAGGGATAACACAGCCACCGTGATCGCGGCGGGCAAGGGCCTGACCAGGGTTTTGCTGGTGAATGGAGTCGGAATCACAACCTTGACTCCCACGACAAAAGCGATGGCTCATCTGCCCTTGGCTTCTCTGGACCACGCACCTGACAGTGCACTCGTGATTTGCTTCGGCATGGGGACTACTTTCCGTTCCGCTCTCTCTTGGGGAATCCACGTAACTGCGGTGGACCTGGACCCGAGTGTGCCGAAACTATTTTGGTATTACCATGGGGATGCGCCAGAATTACTGCGCTCTCCGCTCTCCCGTGTGATCGTTGACGATGGCAGAAGATATCTGGATCGCACTCCAGACAAGTTTGATGTGATCACTATCGATCCCCCTCCACCGATTTCGGCTGCCGGATCCAGCCTCTTGTATTCCACGGAATTTTATGAAGTGGCCAAAAAACACCTCAAGCCGCACGGGATTCTGGAACAATGGCTGCCAGCCTATGGCGACCCGTTCCTGCGCTCGTCAATAGCCCAAGCAATCAAGCTTTCATTCAATCATGTCAGAGTCTTCCGTCCTATCGACGGGTGGGGTGTTCATTTTATGGTCAGTGATTGGCCGATTCCGGAACGCACCGCAGAGGTTTTGGCTGGACGGCTTGGCGTGAATGCAGCAACGGATTTCGTCGAATGGGGCCCTCAGGCGACGCCAATCGACCAATTCAATAGTTTGCTGAATAAGGAATTCAGTGTGGATAGCATAATTGCTGCCTCGCCGACCGCCCCGGTGCTGCGGGATGATCGCCCGACCAATGAATACTTCGCGACCCGGTATCTGAGATATCTCGCTGCGCAACAATAGGTTGCACGGTGCAGTCCATTGCCCGGCGAGACTGCGATCCCAACGCCGCGGTAGACTAATTGCCTCGTGGACCCCACATCCAGTTCCGGTCTTCGCGGCTCGGCCGTAGGCTTGTTTCTCTTCGACGTATGCGAAGAAGTAAAGCTGGATGAACTACGCACCATACTTGGCGCGCGTCGCCTGGGCGAAGGATTGAAACACGCCGCCGCCGAGCAACTTTTCTTCGAGCGACCGCCGGTGGTTGAGAGTGTTCAGATTCCTGGCGATTCTCAAACTCAAGTGCGGGTGAAATATTATGACTACGGCGTCGTCAGCGTGCTTTTTGAGTTTCCTTTTGCCGGCGATTGGCCCGACCTGATTGCGCTTTCGTCGCGATGGATTTCAGGATCTGACCTGCCAACTCGCGCCGAGCAAATTGCCAAAGAACGGGTGGCTCGCACGCGTTCAGCGCTGGTAAAACCTTATGAGACCTGGCTGAATGAAGACTACTTTATTTTTTTTATGCGCGAGATAGGCGGCAATCCTTCGGCATCGCAACTTTTGAATTCGTGCGGACAACAAATTTCACAAGTGGTACGCGGCGAGAACCTGGTCCTCTCCGATGACGAGCGCCGTGAAGTTTTGCAGTCTGCAATGTCGTACTACCCCAATGATCTCGCGGTGCTGGGATGGAATGCGGCTTTCGTTTACGATTCCGTGGCCGGTTCGGAAACCACCATGCAATTACTGGAGTACGCGAATTCGCAGCTGCTCGAATTCCGTCACTACGACGATCTGCTGACCCATGAACTAGCGGCGGTTTACGATTCGCTGGAAAAGAATTCAAACTTCATCGGACGGTGGCGCCTGCCGCGCGAAGCGTCTCGCCTGCAGACTGTCTTGCTCGACGTCACCGAACTGACCGAACGCGCCGACAACGCCATCAAGTTTCTCAGCGACATGTTCTCTGCGCGCCTCTATCGCCTGGCAGCCAACAAAGTCGGCGTCCCCGACTACAAGAGTCTGGCAAAAGAAAAGCTGCGCACCGCGGAAGACCTGTACCGCTTCCTCATCGATGAATTCCATCAATCACGGACCTTCTGGCTGGAGGCAATGGTGGTGCTGATTCTGCTAATTGAGCTGGTCTACGTGTTCCATGGAAAGATGTGAGTTGGCCGTCATTAGGCCGGTCTCGTCAAAGCTACATGTAAAACAAACTCAGCCGCGGCAGGCCGTAGCGCTCCAGCAGCTTCTTGTGCGCATATTGTTTTTGCAGTTGTTCGATTTGTGCGGCGGGCATTTTGCTGCGGTAAGGAGCGAGATCGCGGTCGGCTTGCGCGCGTACGGTTACTACTTCGTCGTCAGGGATGGCGGCCAGAAGGATTGCGAGGAGTTTTTCTTCGAGCACGGTAAGCTTTCGTTCTAAGTCTTCGAGCCGGGACGGCGAGACTTGCGATTCTATTTCAAGAGCTAACTGCCTCAGCGCTGCGGAAATTTCTTGCGCCACAGCTTCCGGCGAAATACCGGGCCGCGAAGGCAGTTTGGCCGATGCAAGTCCGTCCGCGTTGCGACGTAGGAAATTAGTAATGTCAGAAGAATCGAAGCCTTTCTCGGAGTTCAGTTCCTTCGATGTGCCAACGGCTGCTTCTTTCATGTCTTCCGCGGCCGCCAGCACTTCCTGTGAGCAATACGCGAGGCCGTTGACCTTTCTGCTCTTTGACGGCCGCGCGTTGTATTTTTCGAAGGTCGCGTCAATCCCGCGCAGCACCGCCGCCAGGGGGATGCCGGCGTCTTTCCAGGTTTCAATCAGCGCCCAGTCGAGCGTCGAGAGCATCAGAATGGTCCCGCGTCCACGCTGAAAGTGTTCCTCAATTTCTGTGAAATAGTTGAAGTAATTTTGCAATGGAAATCTCTTGGCTCTTGGCTTTTAGCTTAAAACAAGACCGCGGAATTCACTCTGTTGCTTTTCTTTGTGTACCTCAGTGTCCTCTGTGGTTGATGGTTTTACAGTCGGCGGAAGGTATAGAAGCCTGCGGAGAATAATTTCGAGGCCACTAACTTAAAAGCTGCCTTTCGACCGGTTGAGATTTGTGGATCGAGGTTTCGCCGCGCGGTCGTTACCCTTCGCATCGGGAGCATTCCGCTCCCACAAGATTCGCAAGCCGTCGAGTGTCAAAAACTCATCGACATTCTGAATGTATTTCGATCCCGACCCAATCAATGGCGCCAGCCCGCCGGTCGCAATCACCTTGGTCGATTTCCCGAGTTCGGTGAGCAGTCGTTCTAAGATCCCGTCCACCAAACCGAGATAGCCATAATAGAGACCGGACTGCATGCTTCCGACCGTGGTCGTCCCAATGACGCGGGCAGGCTTACGAATGTCGACCCGCTGCAGTCGCGCGGTGCGGGTGAAGAGCGCATCGGCAGAAATTCCGATCCCCGGACTTATGACGCCACCCTGATATTCGCCCTTGGCGGTGACACAATCGAATGTTGTCGCAGTTCCGAAATCCACGACGATGCACGGTCCACCGTGCTTCTCGAATGCGGCCACTGAATTCACGATCCGGTCAGCGCCGACTTCGGCCGGATTGTCGTAAAGCACGGGCATGCCGGTCTTCACTCCCGGCTCGATGAACAGGGCCTTACGTTCGAAATAGCGCTCGCAAACCCGGCGCAACGTTGAATCCAGCGGCGGGACAACTGACGAAATCACGATCCCACCAATGTCCTTCGGCTCCAGGCCTTCCATCGAGAACAGATTGCGGAAAAGCACTCCATACTCGTCAATAGTCTGTGCGGCACGCGTGGTCACTCGCCAGTTGGCCGCCAGGGTTTCATACTTGGCGCGCTGGTCTGATGAAGCAGCGCGGGTGAAGACCCCAAGCACTGTATTCGTATTGCCAACATCGAGAACAAGCAGCATAAAGTGATTAGTGACTTGTGGTCAGTCTCACGGTTCCACTGTACACAATTCGCAATCCATCACTGGTGCGGACCTGCAGAAACCCGCGCGCATCCAGCCCTTCCGTCACTCCTTCAAATCCGCCATTTTCCTCGACGCGCACCGGTCGGCCCCGCACCATGGAAGATTGCTGTTCAAAGCGGCGCAAAATGTCGTCGTGAGCTTGGGGATTCGAAGTCAAATTCTGATATTCGCGGTCGAGCGATTTTAGCAAAGCCGCGCACAAGTCGACTCGGGACCATTTGTTTCCCGTCGCGATGCACAGCGATGTTGCAGTCTCCTGTAAATCGTCCGGAAACACAGCCTGGTTCACATTGATACCGATCCCCACCACGATATGCCGCACGCGGGTGGCTTCAGCGTTCATCTCCGTCAAGATTCCGCAAAACTTCTTCCCGTTGATCAGCAGATCATTCGGCCACTTCAGATCCGGCATCACCTTCGAATCAAGTTCCTGCACTGCCGCTCGAACCGCCAATCCCGCCGCCAGCGACAAAACCAGAACCTCGGATGGCGGCAGAGCAGGGCGTACGATCACTGAACAATAAATTCCGGCCGACTCCGCTGAGTGCCATCGGTTATTGCCGCGGCCACGCCCGGCAGTCTGTTGCTCGGCCAGGAATACGCTGCCTTCGGAAGCGCCTAAAGTTGCCGCTTCCATGGCAATCGTATTCGTCGACCCAGCCCGATAATAGTGATAAAGCTGGTCGGAGAAAATCGTTCCCCTCACCAGCGGCTGTAGCAATTCAGGCGAAAGCAGATCGGGAACTGCAGTCAGCTGATATCCGCTTGATGGATGCCCGGCGATTTCGACGCCAAAAGTCCGCAACTGCTGCACCAGCCGCCACACTTCAGAACGGGTTGTGCCGATCTCCTGCGCCAGCTTGGTCCCGCTGACCACCGTCATCGAGTAGTTCATCAGCACGCGAATGATTCGTCCCAAACGAACATCGGTCTGATGTTCGTTGCCCTGCTGGACCGACGCTCTGCGCGGGCTTCGGATTGAGCTTGTCTTGGCGATGCTGGAATTATGCGGGACAGAAGCTGCTACCGCAAATCGGCTGAGCTTACGCTGTGACCATACGCAGGCTCATGTCCACGGCGGGAGCCGAATGCGTGAGCGCGCCTACAGAGATAAAATTCACGCCGGTTTCGGCGTAAGCTCGGACATTCTCCAGATTGATTCCACCCGAACTCTCAAGTGGAATGTGTCGCTCCGACGTCGAACAGCGCTCAACCGCGGCGCGCGTTTCCGCGACCGGCATGTTGTCGAGGAGGATGGCCTCTGCGCCGTTCGCAAGCGCTTCTTCCAACTCTGCCAGATTGCGAACTTCGACTTCAATGATCTGCGTGCCACGGCGGTTACGGTGCGCGCGTTCAAGCGCTGTCTTTATTCCACCCGCCAGCGCGATGTGATTGTTTTTGATCAACACGCCGTCTGACAAATCAAGCCGATGGTTCTGGCCACCGCCACAGCGCACAGCATATTTATCCAGGGGACGCAGGCCGGGAGCGGTTTTTCGGGTGTCGAGAATCTTGGCTTTGGTGCCGGAGACCGCATCAACAAATTGGCGCGTAAGCGTGGCGATCCCGCTCAGTCGCTGCAACAGATTCAGAATGACGCGCTCGCAGGAGAGCAGCACGCGCGCATTGTGACGGATAACCGCAATCGGCTGCGCTTTGTGCAATCGCACGCTGTCAAAAATTTCAGGATGGCTGGTGACCTCATAATGCGATACCACCGCGCCATCCAGCATGGCATACACATCGAGAATGCGAGCCACTGCGCCCAGTCCCGAAAGAATGCAATCCTGTTTGGCCAGAATCGTCCCGGCCGCGCGCTGGTTGGGATCGATGCACGCATAGCTGGTGGAATCACGGGTGGCTCGGTCTTCGAGCAGTGCGTTTTCGATGATCGCGGTAATGCGCCGACTATTGAAGTCCATAGTTTCGCGTGGAACAGTTATTGCGTGGGGCGGGCGCCCTCGCCCGCCATGCTAAAAACTACCGCCCCACTTCAAATACACCCTAATTCGTGCAGCTTGCTCTGGGTTTTTTGATGCAATACCGCCAGCTCTTGCTGCTGTTTTCGCAGGTTCTCCACCACTTGCGGCGGAGCTTTCGCGAGATATTGCTCATTGCCCAACTGGCGCTGCCCACTGGCGATGCCCTTCTCGATCTTTTCCATTTCCTTCTTCAATCGTTGGCACTCGGCGCCAACATCGATCTTCTGTTCATAGACTAAGCGGACATCAAACCGGGCGGTGTGTCGCGCCCCGGTCAACTTTGCCAACGACTCATGCATGAAACGAACTTGCTCAACATTCGCCAGCCGTTCCAGCGCGCCGGCATTTTTCTGAAGCAATTCCCGGACTACCGGATCTTCCGCGAAGAGTTCGACCGGCACCCGCTGTTTCGCCTCGACTTTAAGCTCAGACCGCAGATTCCGCACGCTAGCTATCAAGTCCTGCAGGATCGCCATCTCTGTTTCAGCGGTCAGGTCGACCTGCTTTTCATCCGCCTGCGGATAAGCCGCCAGCGCCAGCGACTTCATAGGCGGGTTACCGTCATACATCGCATGCCAAATCTCCTCCGTGATGAACGGCATCACCGGATGCAGCAGTCGTAATGACGCTTCGAACAACGCAACCAGGTTGCCGCACGTTGCGCGCGCATTTTCAGATTCCGGAGACAGGCGAGGTTTGATCAGTTCAAGATACCAGTCGCAAAGCTCGCCCCAAAAGAAATCGTAGATGGCATTGGCGGCTTCGTCGAACCGATAACCCGCGAGCGACTCATTCACATTTTTCGTGACGCTGTTGAAGCGCGAAAGAATCCAGCAATCTTCAAGGGTCGTGACCTGGAAGTCAGCAATACCAGTTTGGGGATGGGCACCGCCGCCCGTCCTTGGGGGTCGTATGCTGGCATCGATACGCTCGATGTTCATGAACATAAAGCGGGCGGCATTCCAGATTTTATTGGCGAAGGCGCGATACCCTTCTGTACGCTTCTCGTTGAACGCAATGTCGGTCCCTGGCGAAGACATGGCTGCAAGCGTGAAGCGAGTCGCATCCGTGCCGTATTTCTCGATCACTTCAATGGGATCCAGCACGTTGCCTTTGGTCTTCGACATCTTCTGGCGATCGGCGTCGCGGACGAGCGCATGGATGTAGACCTCGCGGAAGGGAACGCTCGCGCGAAGTTCATCCGGACTGAGCATGGACGGGCGAGACGCCCGGCTCTCCAAACCTTGAGAAGTGGGGCGACGGGCGCCTGTCCTGAGCGAAGCCGAAGGATCTCGCCCGTCGGAACTAGACCTCGACGAATCGGGCTTCTCTGGCGGTGCCATGAACCAGCAGCCCAGCATGATCATGCGGGCAACCCAGAAAAATAAAATGTCGAAGCCCGTAATCAGCAGCGACGTGGGATAAAACACCTCCAGATCCCGCGTCGCTTCCGGCCAGCCCAGGGATGTGAAAGGCAGCAGGCCAGAAGAGAACCACGTATCCAAAACATCGCTGTCCTGATTTAATTTCGAGCCGCCGCATTTCGGACACGAACTCGGCGCCTCGCGCGCAACGATGATTTCGCCACAATCGCAGTACCACGCCGGAATCTGGTGTCCCCACCACAACTGGCGCGAAATGGTCCAGTCATGAATGTTGCGCATCCAGTTGAGGTAAATCTGTCGATAATTCGCCGGCGTGAAACGAATGTAGTCTTTCTCGACCGCTTCGATCGCGCGCTCAGCCAGCGGCTGAATTTTCACAAACCACTGCGTCGAAAGCCTGGGCTCAACCACCGCCCCACAGCGGTCGCACTTTCCGAGCGCCAGCATGTAGTCTTTTTCGCCGACAAGAAATCCCTGCTCGCGCAAATCCTCAAGCACGCGCTTTCGCGCTTCCTCACGCTTAAGTCCAGCATAAGGTCCGGCGTTCTCATTCATCCGCGCATGCTCGTCCATGACTTCGATCTGCGGCAGGTTATGTCGAAGCCCCGCTTGAAAGTCATTCGCATCGTGCGCAGGTGTCACCTTTACCGCGCCGGTGCCGAATTCCGGCTGCGCCAGTTCATCCGTGATGATCGGGATCTCGCGATTCATCAGCGGCAGCAGAACTTTCTTCCCATGCAGGTGCGTGTAGCGTTCGTCGCGCTCATTCACCGCGACCGCGGTATCGCCAAGCATGGTTTCGGGCCGCGTCGTCGCGACGGTAATAAATTCATTCGTGCCAACCACTGGGTATCGAATCTCCCACAGCTTGCCCGGAACTTCCTCGTGTTTAACCTCGAGATCCGAAATCGCGGTCACGCAGCGCGGACACCAGTTCACGATGTATTTGCCGCGATAGATCAGTCCTTGTTCGTACAAGCGGACGAATACCTCGCGCACCGCGCGCGAAAGATTTTCGTCCATAGTGAAGTATTCGCGGTCCCAATCGACCGATGCGCCCAGCCGCCGCATCTGGTCTTGAATGGCCCCGCCGTAAAGCTTCTTCCACTCCCAGACGCGCTCAGTGAACTTTTCTCGCCCAAAGTCGGTCCGCCGCTTGCCCTCACTGGCCAACTGGCGCTCGACCATGATTTGGGTGGCGATCCCGGCGTGATCAGTTCCGGGAATCCAGAGAGTGAGAAATCCGCACATGCGGCGCCAGCGGATGGTAATGTCCATCTGCGTTTGTTCCATCATGTGGCCCATGTGCAGGCGTCCAGTCACATTCGGCGGAGGCAGAAGCAAACTGAACACGGGACGCATGTCGCCTTGGGGCGGCGTGGGAACGCAAAAGAGCTTTTCCTTGACCCAAAATTCCGCCCATCGCGCCTCAATGGCGCCGGGTTCGTAAGCTTTGGGCAATTCGGTTTTTGTCAGGTTCTCAGGCATGAAAAACATTCAGCACTCAGTCATCAGCTTTCGGCAAGCCAAACGGCGCGGCTCATTGAGAGCCTGCTTTGGCTGACTGCTGAATGCTGAATGTTGAGTGCTGCTTTGATCTTACAGTCCGACGAAAAAGCGGGCAAACGGAAGGCGGGTATATGTGTATGTGATGTCGAGATGTACACACTTTCGATGATGTGGTTGTGGGGTGTATTCAGGTCGGATCATCCTCTGCCACTGTTGCTTGGACGGTCGTAGTGCTAGGAGGTGGTTAATGTAGGGGATTCTGGAACGAGGGTGTTTAGCTGAGGTTCTCCGCTGCTACTATTCCGCCATGATAAGTAAAAACCAAAGCGAGCCCCAATCTGTGCAACAGAACAACGATCCTAGTCCGCAGCGAAGCCTGAGCGAGAGCGATATTAAGGAGCTCATCGGCTTCTTTCAGCTGCTCGTCAAGTGGGATTGTGCTGGACATCCATGCGAAAGGCGATTATGACCTTTTCTTAATCAAAGTTCTGATGCGGCGATTGACACGTAATCTGATCTCCTGTCCATCAGCGGTGCGAAATACTTCACGACGCGGTTCATAGACCAGATCGCGGCTCCCTATATGGCAGGGCAAAAACTTGGTAGCTAGTGTGTGCCCGAGATCAGACTTTTGATTATCCGGTATGGTTGTCCACTTTCCGTCGGCCGCTGCGACGACCCTCGCCTCGCATGATGTGAGACCTCGTTCCGAAAAGGACACGATCAGTCCACCACCCGGCAGTTTGGTTAGACGCTTGGCTTGGTCTGCGAGAATTCGGGTGCTGTAAATCCTCTCCTTTTTGTTTTGGATTGGAATGATTTTGCTCGCGATCATTTCGTCGGACTCATCTCGCAAAACGATCTCGATGACGGCATCGGCACCGTATTCCGTTTCAGGACTATTTGGTCCTTTGCCGCGAATCGGCCAAGTGGTTGTAGTCCATCGATAAATGCTGCCATCAATCTTTGCTTGACCCTTGACTAACTCTTCCATCGTGCCGCCGAGTGCCCCCGTCGCGTACTCCTCATCACCAGACCAATTTGGATAGCGCAGCTGTGCTCGCGCAACCGCTCTCTCGTAGGCGGCACCAATTCTATCGAGGACTGATCTGGGAACTATGTCGTACATGCTCCGAATCGAGGTAAGAAAATAAATACATCTGTAGGCGACATCAATACGGGCACAATGGCCCAATCTCTTTCATTAGTTCCGAAGGCGTTCGCACTCTGAGCGGTGGGAATTGCGCTTCGATCCAGCGCCGGTGCGGCTTGATAATTGTGCCTTCATCGCGCGTGAGAAATACATCGCATTCATTGCAGACCGCCTGAGTAATGTGCTGCGCATCAGGCTTGGATAATTTTCTTTGCACGAGCTTCTCAAAGAGATCTTCGTCCTGCACGTCGGCAACCAAGGGATTTCTTATGCGCCCCCCGTACGGATCTGTAATCATTTCATCGGTGCCGTAGAACCTCTCATCCTTCGGAATTGCCGGTAGTTCGTCATAATCGGATCTCAGCTTCCCAAGCTGCTCCGAACTCTTGGTTCTTTCGATTTCGCGCAAATTGACAAGTGACCGAAACATCAAGATCGTCCCAGCTCGCCAACAATCCAACAATTTCTGGAGAGCCAAGAGCTCATTCTTTGTCTTGGGCTCCTCCTCCTGACGTTTCACGTTGTGAAACAAAGTATCGGTATCGCAATAGATCTTCATGAATATTTGGAGATACTCATCGCAGCTGCCAAACTAGTTGTATCCCGCGACGACAATCAATGGGGCCGGGGTTGGCAATGTAGGTAGAGGAACCGGCGCGGCTGCTGGTGGCGGGGGCGCTGCGAGAGATGAATCGTAGAAAAAGACATTGTTTTGCTTTAGAAAACTAAAGTTAACATCATTCGCGACGTGATCAGTTCCGCCACTGTTTGGCAACCAACCTTTGACGTTTGCTTCGTACGCCAAGAGCCAGTGTTTCTCATATAGAGCGTCTCCGTTCATGTGCGAACTCCAAAGAGACTTGTCCAGCGCCTTCGAGAGCAGGCCATGCTTCTCACAATCTAATGCCAGAAGTGCCACGACCGAGTCGTCACAATGTGAAATGGCATCGACTGCGGCGTCCCGCAGCGTCAAGTGCAATGCGAGACACGCCCAAGCTGCATTAGCGACCTCGCTTGAATGCCGGAGTGCAGAGTGCCTCACAACTAACTCATTCACAATTTCCTCTAATTCCGGCACTAGCACTGCAGCACCTGCATTTTTTCTTGTAATGATTTGTTCTAGTACGTAGGGAAAGCTGGCTGGCTCTGGTATCGCGCACAATAGGAGCAGTTTCTGGAAAAGTGCCCAGTTTCCTTGGTCAATATTGATTCTCCGAAGTTTTGCGATCGCAAAATTGATGACTGATTCGCCAGGATTACTGGAATGAAGCTCAAAGACCTTGCTGAAGTAGTTATTCAAGTCGGCAGCTTGACCGGGTTGGGAACCTCGTGCAAATTTGAATTCTTTTAACTCTGTTGCCCAAGGATAGTCGAGCTGTAGAGGAAGCTCCAGAACCTTCGTTTTCTTCGGATTTAGCGCGAGTTCAAAATCGGCCAAGCACGCATCCAACAGATGAAAGGCATCCTCAGCCTCAGTGCGTGTTTGAAAACTGAGCTCGTAGTCATCGATGAATCGGTGCCCTCTCAAATGCGGGAGGGTAGCCAATAGTGTCTCATCACACCGCTGCATAATGAGTTCAGCCATCAACAATGAGGTATCTGGACCAATCGGAATACCAACGGTCTGTTGATCCTGTCCCATTCGTATCCAATAATCGAGCTTATTCCCTGCAAGCGCCATCGAACGGTTTGCTTTTGCAGTCACCTTGGAGTGCAGTGCCCATGAAATAGAGTGAGTGTAGATGCTGTGATAAAAGCGGTTAATGTCTGTTTGCAGGATATAGCGCCGCCCTAATCGCGTGCTCAGTGCGAGCTCCTGGCGGGCTGCTTGCGGCCACTTCCCATCGATCGCCCTACCGGCAGCTTTGAATTCCGGGGCCGTCGCAGACAATGAGGTTCCCGCGACTCGCGGGTTGATCGTCGCCCAATTCTGAATTATTTCCTTGCAAAGGAGAAAGTAGTGCAGCGGATTACAAATGCTTAGTGGCCGCCTGAGAAGACCTCCCCGCGCCAGCGAATAGCTGCCCGTCTGAGCGCTCGGCAATCTGTTGTTTTTTGCCGCTGCCTTTGCGAAATCGCCAGGTAATACTGCTGCGGCGCTAACACATGCAGAAAAAGACGACGTGACGAACGGACGCGGCAATTCCTTCGGAAAATATCCTCGGCTTAGCAGATCGCGAAGTGACATACTGGTCCCCGCATTCTAGCTTGGCAATAATGCCTGTGATTAAGGGACTGACAGTTCAGCTTCCAAAACTTGGCAAGACGCTTCTGATAACTTCAACTGTATCTTCTGGTAGACCTAGCGACAGCATCCAGTCCAGATAAGTGGGGTCCAATTCCTCTACCTCTCGAATCAGCTTTCCCTGATACTTGCCCCGCGAGAATGCAGGTTTTCCCGAGCGAGTTATGAACCAGCCACCCGAATCAAGTGCCCGTTTCCTCCTGTGCTCTGCGACGTAATCGCTTACTGCATCTACCGTGTTGGGCATGTCTCTATATTTCTTGATCTGCCCCCGCAGCACCTGCCAGCAGGCGCGTGCGTCCGCCGAAGCTAGATGGGCACGGTCAAGCTCCTTGCCGCAATAGAAACGGTATGCAGTCTTCAAATCTCGTGGTTCGTTACGAACAAAGATATCCATCACATCGATGATCTTCCGTCCTTTCATCGTGAATGGAATTCCCACTCGACGCAGTTCCGATTGGAGCATGGGCAGGTCAAAATTCAGTATGTTGTATCCTGCGAGATCGCTGCCAGCCAAGAATTCAACCAGCTTCGGTGCGACAGCCACAAAAGTGGGCGCATTTTGAACGTCTGTGTTTGTGAGGCCGTGTTTTCCAGTCGCCTCGGAGGTGATCTTCATTTCGGGGTTGACGCGAGTTTCAAACTCCAACTCACGGGCGTCCGAGGATATTTTGAGAGCTCCGACTTCGATGATTCGGTCAAGACCCAAAGTGCCTCCTGTGGTCTCCAAATCAATAAAAGTCAGTGGTTTTGTAATCAGGAGATTACGGAACTCACGAGCAGAACTGGATGGAGTCTTCATCTTACGTCTTGAGATTGACTGAAAGTACTCCGGCGTGTCAATGGAGTCAAAACAGGCCGAATGATCGCAATTTCAGTCAAACTTGATGTCGCAGGCCAAAACTTTACTGACCTTAGCTTGTTCTAGTCCTGAAACACTTTGCCCGCTACATCGCTATAGAGAGTGCTTCAGCCGTCGCCGTTTTCGCGAATATTCCTCGATGCGTTGTTCGTATTCGCGATAGGTCGAGGGCTTTACAAGTTCGCGACGGCTGATTTTTTCGATGATGCGTCTGCCAAATCCCTGCCGGATTAGTTTCCTAATACCGATCTTCTTAATCAATTGGCTAAGAGAAAGACTCGGCTGGATCAGTGGTTCGCGCGCGCGGCTTGCCCTACGCGTGTACTCGATGGGGGTCCGATGCATTGCATCAAGATCGTCGCCCTCCTCCCAGCGCCGGTCAACTTCCTTCCCGATGCGATGACGCTTGCCTCCAATTACATGAGGCCTCAGGAGGCGGCCGCGTGTCTTCGGTTGGCACGGTTCGCCGTCCGGACCAAGGCTCTTTGACTCCGGGTGATGGAAGTATCGCTGTAGAAGTTCCTCGAACGTCTCGACTATCGGTCGCTCGCCAAAGTGGGCCGAATCAAAGGTGGTTCCGAGCTTATATTCTCTCTCGTCGTTCGGGTCATCAATATTGAAGCAGACCGCATTCATCCACTTACTCTGGTTGGGTTCAAACCGCGTGACGAGCATGTAACGCTGCGGATCGACATTGGCTGGTTGTCCGCAGTTCGCAAGAACAGGAACAAAAAAGAGGTCAAACGGGCGGAACCGTTTCCACCGGTGCATACGTTTTAGCAAGCTGTTCGTGGTCACTGCCATACGCATCATTTGCGGGCGTTTGAACCACAATGGTGAACGGTTCGGCGTAAGGCTGCACCCACGTCTAACGAGCCATTCCCATGCTTCATAGATCCACATCGCGATTTCTTGATCGGCATCCAGAAGTGGCGGGGAATCGGCTGGGGGGTATAGATATCCGAGCCCGTGCGCCTTGGGATCGATGATGTTGATCTTTTTGCCGTCTCGTTCATAGGTCGTGTACCGTTTCGCAGAGATGCAGAATGCGAGCAATTCCCTCCGGAATTCTTTCTCCGGATTGGAATCCGTGTAATTGCAGTCGAGGAAGCGGAGAATTGAGCCACCGAAGTCGTATGGATTGAGTTCCGCAAAGCGGTCGATGATCTCCTGCACCTGTGAACGAGGCATTATGCGGCGGGTCTTACATCCGGGCACGTCCATCAGGGTGCCGCCCTCGGCATTGCTCACGACTGCCAGCGCGTCCGTATCGGCCCAGGCGTACGTCCCACCCCAGCCCTCAACACATCTCTCAAGCATGCCGAGTAGCAACCTTCCGCCGGAGGTGATGAGCGCAGCGAGATATGGCGCGTACCACTTTCCGGGTCTTTCAACGATTGTTCTCTTATTCGTGGTGTAGGGCTTCTCGCCGGAATAAACGCGGACCCGGGCTGCGTTGCGCCTGGACAAGGTCTCAGGATTGAGCTCGACAAAGCAGCCGTAGATCGAATTCGCGAAGAGTTTTAGCCAGCGGTAGAGGTCTTTGTCATCCCTGTGCCGCCTGCGCTCCTGGATAACCTTCCGGAATATGTCGTCCCGACCCGGGTGAATGCGGACGGCACCTCGCAGGCGAACAGACTTCAGTCCCTTTTGTTTTCCATGGGGAACGACCCTGAACGCGCGCAGCACCTTCGGGACTTTGTCGGTCTGAAGGACGGAATTGACAACGTCTGGGCCAGCGAACCAAATCGGCTTTTCATCAGTCAGATAGTCGTTCCCGACGCTTTGGGTAAAGCCGCCGTGCATGGTGCGAACTGGGAAAACATCACTGTTCGGTATGACGAGCGCAAAGAATCGGAAGTCTCGCCATTGCCGACGTTTGAAACACCTGTTGAGCGCCATTGATTCGAGGAGGGTCTGAACCTCGCTCGTGGCATCCTCGAAGCTGAGTTTCTTGGCTCGAAGAATTTCCATCAGGTCCATTAGTGCGGCGACCGTCGGGTACTCGGAGAGAAAGTCCAGCGGTGCGACGGGTACCTCGAGATGACGAATCTTCGTTTCCGCGCGCCCGGCACTGAACGATTCCATGGCGAACCCCAGAATTTCGTTCGCCACATTGAACTTTTCCGCAGGCGGAATAAGACCCATTTCATCGAAGTATCCCTTCACGAAAGACGCCGGCGAAAACACGGTATATGCTGGGCGAGTGATCGGATGTAAATCGAACTCGTGCATGGCTGCATTGAGCAGAGCTGCAATGCACCGAGCGTTTTGTCGACCGTTCTCGATTTCGGCGATTGTCACCCCACCGGTTGGCGTGTAGTTGCTCTTTCGGGGAAGCTCAAAGTTTGCGAACGCCATCAACTCACAGGCAGCTTTCAGGGAGACGGGCTGGCCGAACTCCGCACCGACTAGAGTCCTCAGATCAAGAAATCTGGATTTATAGATGTCCGTGCGGATCGCTTTGCCGTCTTTCGGTACCCACTCCTGCCGGAACCGGATGAACGCCTTCTTACTGTCGAGCGGTGTGATTAGCACACGCGGGTCGTGCGCGTTCTCGTTGCCGTCCGGGTAGACCGACAATACCAGTGACCATTCCTCCTGCTCTCCGGGTGTCCATCGCCGGGCCAGCCTTCCGAGCGCATAGCATAGGTCGAAGCCGACCAAAAGTGCGCCTTGCCGCGCATACTTGTAGAACACGCTTCTGATGAAATCCGAGCGCGAGAGAAGTGGGAAGTTGGGCGGGAACGACGTTGTATCGGAAACCGCAGTGCGAAAGTATGCTTCCAACACTTCGCGCTCCGCCAATGGCAGGCCGTCGTCAAAGAATGCGCCCTCTTCGACGAGCACGTACGTACCACTATTCAACTTCAGAATGCGATAGAAGCCGAATGTCAGATCATGGGTAAGCTCTCTGCGCGACTCACAGCAGAAAACAACAACGTAATCGGGCCACTTCGGAAGCTTGGTGGCACTCGTCGTGTCGCTTGGCGAATCTGTTTTTGATGGATCGAGCACAACGGTGTGCGCGCGGAGGTAGAGATCAGCCCTTTGATTCATTTGTCTCCTTAGTCGCCTTCAAGGCGTGCTGCAATCCCTCCAGTACCATCCACGCAAACACCAATATCGTTTTGAGCACTCGTATAGCGCGCTCGACTGGCTCGGATGTGTATCGAAGGTCTAGTCGCATTTGGCGCAGCAAGACATGAAACCTGTCATGATGCTCGCCACAGAGTGGGCTGGTGAACCATGCGATGTGATTACGGCCGCCCACGTGATTTGCTTCGACTCTGCTAGTGCTGCCGCAGATTACACATCTGCGGTTTTTCTCTTCTGACCCGCTCATGACCGTCTCACGATCGTGCGATAGAGACCTTCGAACGGGGATTCTTGCTCGACGAGGCTTACAAGAATCTGCTGAACTTCGGCCCTTTTAGTGGGAAGCAGAACACCGCCAATCCTTTTGTTTTTTGGGAATTTGTCGATTTTCGAGAAATCCCCGCGCCCGGCCGTATTTAACGCGGCCATCCATCGGCCGAGCATCAGCCGCTCCTGCTTGCTCTTGGTTGGAATTGGAATCACTTCACCGGGCTCAAACCACGGGATGTAAAGAGTCTTCTGCCTTAGGCGGACGGCGTAGGCTTTGATTCGTCCAGAGGGGTCCTTTCGAAACCAGCTTGGGTTGTATTTGCGTACCGTGCGGGGGTCAATTCGGCGCCTGCGGGATGCGCGTGTGAGGCTTAGGGATTGGTTTTTGAGCATATCCTGATGCACCTGAAGAACGCGTGTCTTTATGGAGGATGTGCGAGAAGAGCGCGGTCTTTTGTGTGACCCACTGCACTGCTTTGCTGCCTTGCGAGAACGTTGAGTCATGGCTTTCACAGGTATAGGCGCAATGCGTTCCGGAGTCCGTAGCTTTTGCTGAGTGCCTCCTGTAATGTCGGCGTTACACTTGGCGGGCGCGAAATGAAACGAAAAGATGATTGGCGGAATAAGTTGGACCCTTGGGCGCTGCAATTCCTGGAGGGCTACAGGAAGGCATCAGCAGAACGCAGAAGCATGGGTGATCCTGCCAAATGGCACAAGAAAATGGAGGAAATTGCGGCTAAGCATCCGCAGATTCGCGAGCTTGGAAAAGTTGAGGTACTCCCTGAATTTCTAGATCGGCTACTTCAAAATGAAGAACTTGCCAAGCACTTGTCCGTTTTCAACCCTAGTCCTGGCACAAAGACTTTGTCTGCTCCGGTCGCCACATTCATCAATGTTGCGCAGACGGTTACTCTCGCTCTGGATGATCCGGAGATGCGGGTCTTTGCGGGGTTCGGAATCGGTTTTGTTGCGCTCATATTTGGGAGCATTTACAGCGACATCAGCAAGATGTATTTCGGGGATGCTGGGCCTAAGCCCGATGATTTGATGTGGACGGTCGGAAAAACTTTGGAGGGGATGGGAAAGGCACTCAGAACTGGCAAGGCTCCAGACATGAAAGGCAAGGTTAACGTTAAACTTCTCCAGCTCATTAAGGTACTGCGTAAACATGAGAAAGTACGGCTGACGTACCGCGAACTCCGAGAGGCCATCGCGTACGCAGGCGTCCATGTGGAAGACGAAGGCGCGCTACGCCAATTTATATTTCGCGCTAAGAAGAAGGGCTGGTTGCGCGAAGACGATGTGGATTGACATACATTGACATACATAATATAATCATAGTGTGAAGAGACGCACGACGGTATGGCTTCCGGAAAATTTAATCGTTAAGCTCAAGAAATTGTCTGCTAAGACAGGAGCGCCGATGTCTGAACTATTCCGACGTGCGGTTGAGGCATATATAAAAAGGCATTAGAAAGCGGGCTGCTCGCCTGTTGACGCAGGCGAACAACCCTAACCGCCCAAGGAGAATCAGCTCCATGACGGCTTCGCAAAAACTACCGCAATTTACAGTCTCCCGCAAACCTCCCATCGATCGAAGCGGCGTACTCACTTTGTCCGGTTTTGGTATTAAGGTTTGGGTTCAAGCCGGGCATCTCCAAATAGAGGATGGTGTCGGTATGGAACGCCGCAAGATCATACTAGCCCGCGTGAACCACGGGTTGAAGCGGCTCGTTTGTATCGGCTCTGACGGCTTCGTTTCTCTTCCTGCGCTGCGCTGGCTGGCAGACCAGGATGTTGCCTTCACCATGTTGGAACGCAGCGGCAAGATCCTCTTAGTGACAGGCCCCGTCCGCTCATCCGACTCAAAGCTCCGTCGAGCGCAGGCTTTGTCGCATTCATTCGGAAGCGCTCTACGAATATCACGTGAATTGATCCGTCAGAAGCTTGCTGCCCAAGAGCAGGTTGCCCGACTCAAACTGCTCGACTCCAAAACCGCCGATGATATTTCGCGATTTAAGGACGAACTTCCACGGGCGGAATCCATCAGTTCAATTCGGCTGATCGAGTCGCAAGCCGCCCGCGCGTACTGGTCAGCATGGAGCACGCTGCCAATCAATTTCCCAAAGAACCAACTGTGCCGTTTGCCTGCACATTGGTTGAGCTTTGGCATGCGTGTTTCGCCTCTGACCGGATCACCTCGGCTTGCATGCAATCCATCAAATGGAATTCTGAACTTTCTCTATACACTCCTTGAGTCCGAAGCTCGATTGGCCGCAGCTGCGTTGGGACTTGATCCCGGCCTTGGCGTTCTGCACGTCGATACAACCGCACGTGATTCCTTGGCTTGCGACATCATGGAGCCGATCCGAGCACAAGTTGACTCGTATGTGCTTGATCTGATCACGCGCGAGTACCTGAGCCGCAGTTGGTTCATCGAACAACGTGACGGAAATTGTCGAATTTCTGCCGAGTTCGTGTCGAGGCTGGCGCAGACCGCTCCGATGTGGAGTCGTGCCGTCGCCCCAGTCGCTGAGTGGGTAGCGCGCGAATTCTGGAAAACGATACGCAGACCCGACATTCCATTCGCGACAAGGCTCACTCAGAGTCATCGGCGACAAGCAAAAGGCGCGGCGCTAGCACTGCCCCCAATTAAACCACCGCGCCCAAATAACCTTTGTTCCGAGTGCGGAGAGACTATTCGTCCCGAGAGCACAAAGTGCCTGTCTTGTGCTGTAGACGATGCGACCAAACATATGCTCGATGCCGCGCAGATAGGACGCCAGACCGCAAACGGCCCTGCAGCTCAGGTAAAGCGTTCAATAAAAGCGCGTGAGAACGCGCTAGCACAGCATTCGTGGAATCCGTCGCAGCAGCCCACATGGCTCACAGACACGTTCTATTCCGAAAAGGTCCAGCCTGTGATCGCCATGATTTCAGCCTCAACAATTGCGCGACAAATCTCGGTCTCGCGCTGGTACGCCGGACGCATCCGAGAGGGCTACCGACCACATAAGAGGCACTGGCAAGCTCTAGCAAAGTTGGCTGATTTCGGCAGAGAGTGAAGCGTCTTACCCCGGCACGGGATGATATGACGTTTCTTTTCGTCAAGAATTAATGCGAACAAAAGGCGAAGCTGCTAGCATGGACTAAATGAGATCGTAGGAATTCTCTCACCGTGGCAGACTTCGAGCATTAACCAATGTTGGACTTCGTCAAGGGGTTTGACTTGCTGTAGGAGGGAAGGCGCAGATAAATTTGGAACTGCTCCGGACGAATCTTCGCGCTCGACCTCGAATGCCAATTTGGCAGGAGCTCCTGTGCGCAATCGAGGATCAACGGCCCGTAACGGGCTTGACACACAATTTCTATAAGTACCCTGCCCGTTTCTCTCCTTCCTTCGCACGGCAAATCGTACTTGCATTTTCAAGTCCGGGTGACTTGGTGTTTGATCCGTTCATGGGCGGGGGCACAACGCTAGTGGAGGCACGCGCGCTCGGTCGTCGGGGTGCAGGCACCGACATCAGTAGTCTCGCTGTTTTCCTGGCGGAAACTAAGACTTCAATTTTTTCGCCAGGTGATCTGCGACGGATCGAATTGTGGGCAAAGCGGCTTGTTCCCAAACTCAACCTGCATAAACCTTCCTCGCGCCATCACGAATGGGAAGATTCGGGGTACCTCCGAAACATCAGCGGCAGGAAAACATGGGCTGTGCGAAAAATGCTGGAGATGGCTCTGAGTGCTGTTTCCCAATTCGACAATGACCGTGAGCAGAAGTTTGCGAGATGTGCGCTCCTTCGCACGGCACAATGGGCACTCGACTGTCGCGAAGACATTCCACCAGTTCGTGAAGTTCGCGCCCGATTGATGGTTGTTTTGGACGAGATGCTTGAGGGTGCCCGGCAATTTTCCAAGGAGACACGGAAAGCTGGATGCGCCGCTGTACTCTGTTTGCACCGATCAGCAGTTGGAATTGAAGACGATTCGCGCATAACGGAACTCGGCCGTCCTGCGCTTATCCTGACGTCCCCTCCTTATCCTGGCGTCCACATGCTATATCACCGCTGGCAAGTTCTCGGAAGGCGCGAAACGCCGGCACCATTCTGGATTGCAGGAACCCTCGATGGAGCTGGAGCGTCGTACTACACGTTCGGTGATCGTAAGAATGTTCCCCGTTATTACGAAGTCGCGCGAGACGCCTTCACTTCTGTCGCCAGGTTGTGCAGCCGGAAAACGATAATTGCCCAAATGGTCGCCTTCTCCAAACCTGAGTGGCAATTGCCCAGCTACCTGGAGGTCATGCAAGACTCCGGTTTCAAGGAAATATCCTTCCCCGAACTGGCAAATCGCCGTGACGGTCGCGTTTGGCGGTCAGTTCCGAATCGCAAATGGTACGCCGATAAAATGGGTGCGACGGCTGGGAGCAAAGAAGTCGTTCTCTTCCACCAGCTCGCCTAAATACCTGAGTCTATTGAATTATTAACGAAGATGGCGAAGCGCGGGATCGGTGCGCCGATCCGTCTAATGCTACAGCTCTCCGCATTAACAAATAGGAGCTGTAAAAAAATTATTAAAGAGGGGTTGACAAATTTTAAAACCTGCTGAATATTTGTATGACAGCTCCTGCATTTAACACTAGGAGCTGCAATAGGGGGCACCAAATGAAGGTAAGTTTTCCTGCAATGAGAGGAATTATCGGCAAGAAGCAGTATTTCGCGACAATGATGGCCCTGTCGGAAATACCTCACCTGTTCAAATTCAACGACTGGCAACAATTCACCCCAGAATTGAGGGCACAGCGGGTCTTAGTGAAGTCACGCGTCCCCGAGATCGTCAAGTACATAGTGGACAACGAGGACAGCTACTTATTTTCGTCCATCACCGCCGCTTACGACACCGAAGTGAAGTTCAACCCTGTTGAGGACGGTGCTGAGATTGGACACCTCCACATGGATCTAGAGGACGCCAAGTTCCTCATCAACGACGGCCAGCATAGATGCGCGGCTATCACCGCAGCACTGAACGAGAATCCCGCGATCGGCAAAGAAAAGATCAGTGTGCTGCTTTTCCCGTGGGAGAGCCTGGAACGTGCTCAGCAGATGTTCACTGACCTGAACCGCTTCGTCCAGAAAACCTCGAAGTCGCTCAACATTCTTTATGACCATCGCGACGCGCTGTCGGGTTTCACGATGGAAGTAACCGAGCGTGTTCCCGTCTTTCGCGGAATGGTTGACAAAGAAAAGCTCACAATCCCGATTCGCTCAGAAAAACTGTTCACGCTTTCTACACTGTACGACGCCAATGAAGAATTGATCGGGAGCAAGCTAGAGAAGCCAGACACTCCTGAGTACAAGGAAAAGCTTGAGCGGGCTGTGTCGTACTGGAATGCGGTTACTCGCGTCATTCCCGATTGGCAGAAAGTTAAGGACGGCACGATCAAAGCACCAATGCTGCGTCAGGAGAAGATCAACACTCACGGCGTAATGCTGAGGGCATTAGGCGGCCTCGGGAAAGCCGTGCTGGAAGCATATCCCGACTCATGGGAGCAGAAGCTCGAAGTACTTAGCGAACTCGACTGGAGAAAATCGGTTGGAAACAAGGTGAATCCGGAGTGGGAGAACGTCTGCATCACGGCTGGATCAGTGCTTTCAAATCGTCAGGCACGGGTTGCCACACTGTCGGTCTTGAAGCACAAAGTGGGACTTGATCTGAGTAACCAGGAAACACAATTCAAAATCAAGCGCGACGCCGTAGGCGTGGCCTAAAAGGACAACCATAGATGAGTAACTACGAGCTTTGCGATCAATTGCTCAAGGCCGAAGGCGAAGCCGATGTTGACCAGGTTCTGAAAGAAGCTGGTTTTCTCAATGACGATACCGCCAACTGGATACCATTTGGCGGTTTTGGGATGAACTTGAACCAGATTAACAACCAGCAGTCCGACGCCACCGGAGCGTTAGTTGAGAAGCTGATCAATTCAATTGATGCTGTCCTGATGGCAGAGTGCTATCGAGGTGGCATCGATCCGAAAGGGAAGGACGCCCCTCGCACAATGGCCGAGGCAGCCGAACGATTGTTCTCCATCAAGGATGGACGACTCGAAAACCTTTCGCCGTCGCAAAGAACCGCGCTCGCAGAGAGAATTCACTTCGTTGCCGTCGGGACTAAGAAGGAGCCCTCTTATCTGGTCATAGACAAGGGCGAAGGCCAGACCCCGAATGCATTCAAAGACACGTTCCTATCGCTGACAAAGCAGAATAAGGACGACATCCCATTCGTGCAGGGTCGGTTCAATTGCGGTGGCACTGGCGTGCTTCCGTTTTGCGGCGAGCACAAGTATCAACTCATTATTTCTCGCCGCGATCCGAGCGCACCTGCGGGAGCCAACGACGCGACGAAAGACCTGTGGGGTTTCACGCTAGTTCGTCGTCAGAAACCGGCAGCAGGTCGGAAATCCTCGATGTATGTGTATCTCGCGCCAGGAGGATCGATCCTGACTTTCTCTCGGCCCAGCGTCAATGCTCTACCTGGGTCTTCCAGCAAAAACAAACCCGCCACGGCATATTCGGGAGCACTTACCAGTGGCACCTGCATCAAGCTTTACAGCTATCGTTGGAAAAAGAAGACCATGGTCACAACCGATGGTCGTTATGAGCTGGAGCGTTTCCTGCATTCGGTACCGCTGCCACTCCGCATCTCTGAGACTCGCGAATACAAAGCCAACTATTACAGCACTACACTTTCTGGCATTCTCGCCCACGTCAGCCAAGAAGGGGACGAAGACGAAGCAGCGTCGAAGTTCGAGAGCGGTTTGAATCCTGCCTATGGTGAGCTGAACTTGACCGGCATCGGACGGCTGCCTTATCGACTGTTCTTGTTGAAAGAGGAATACGAATCTAGCAATTTTCCGCACGGTGTGTACTTCACGCTGAACGGCCAAGTGCATGGCGATCTGCCGGCCAACTTCATTACGACCACGTTGAAGTTCGACTTTCTCGGAAAGCACCTGCTGGTATCGGTGGACTGCACCGAAATGGATCAGGCAGTGCGCGAAGACTTCCTCATGGCGTCGCGTGATAGGGTCAGGCGCAACGAGGCTTACGACGAGATTTACGGGACGTTACGTGAGGAACTCAGAGAGCATCCTGCCCTTCGACAGCACAACGCTCAGCGCAAAAAGAAGCGTCTGGACGAGACTCTGTCGAAAGAGGAAAACGCCAGCGATTATTTGCAAGAACTACTGAAGAGCGATCCAACACTGGCAAGCATTCTCGGGATTGGCGGGAATGTCATTTCTACCACTGGGCCTTCAAGCAATCCTGTCCCGTTCACAGGCAAGCAATTTCCTACGTTTTTTCGAATCGCGAAGGAACCCAAGAACGGGCTTGTCAAAAATTGTCCACTGAATCGAACGATTCGAGTGGATTTCGACACCGATGCGGCCAATGGTTATTTCGAAAGACCTAATTGTCCAGGCTCGATTCTCTTCGATCCACCGAACCTTAGCATTAGCAATCATCTCTGGGACGGAAAATACACCGTGAAGTTTCAGATGCCCTACGACGCGGGAGTTGGTGACAAAGTCCAAATGCGCGTCACAGTGAGCGACATCGAGCGCGAAACCAAAGGCGAGCCGTTTATCTCCGAATTTACGATGGTTGGAAGCAACGAAGCAGAGGAAGTGCCGCCACCGCCGCCGGGAATTCGTCCTCCAGGGAGCAAACCCAATGGAAACGGGAAGCATTCCACTCCGGTGTATGCGGCTCCCGACATTCGGGAAGTCAGACGATCTCAGTGGGACGATCCACAATTCAAGTTCGACGAATATAGTTCCCTGAAAATTGTGAGTGCTGACGAAGGGAAGGGCTACATATTCTTCGTCAACATGGACAATCAGTTCCTGATTCACGAGCTCCACAAAGCAAAAGATGAAGGTGGGTTAGTGAAGCACTGGTTCAAGTATGGCGTGGTGCTCTCGGCTCTTGGAATTCTGAAGGAGCTGCAGCGACTCCAGCAAGAAGGAGCGAAGGACGAAGAGAACGGCGAAGAGGATATCGATCTGCAAAAGGTTGGGAAGTTTTGTGCTGGTCTGGCTCGTGTGGTGGTTCCAATGATTCGCGCACTCTACAAGGGGCCGGCAATGCTGGCTTCTGTTGCAACTGGAGCGTAAAGGACTATGTCAGACTGGGCACGATATTTGAGTTCTCTTGCTCCTCCACCACCACCGCCAGCACCTATAAAGCGGAAAGTGTTCATTTCCTACTGCCACTCGGACCAGCAGGAAGCAGAGTGGTTTGTCTGGAATTGGCGCAATGTGTTCACCCATCGCGCACTGGGCATGTCGTTCACGAACGACATAGTCAACAGTGACAATGCTGCCTACGTTATGTCTCGGATTCGCTCCGAGTATCTCGGCGATTCGAGTGTTACAGTCGTTCTGATGGGCAACTGCACGCACTCGCGCAGATTCATCGATTGGGAGATCAAGGCTTCTCTACAGTGCGGGACTGGTACCCCGAACGGACTGGTAGCGTTCCTGCTTCCATCGGCGCACAATCGTCCCGGTCGGCTGTACCCACACTTACCTACGCGATTCGCTCCGAACTATCGGTACAACGACAACACTTCGTATGCTCGCTATTGGTTCATGCCTGATAACGAAAATTCGATGCGCCAGTGCATCGAGACTGCTTTCGAAAGCCGAACGAACAAGACGCTCGTAGATGACATACGCAATCCGAACGAAATGATGAGGAATAACGGACTCTGCTATGCGTGTGGAGTCAACCACGGCGTATGAATCTTCTTCGCATCTATCTCACCGACAAGTATTCTCTCGGGTTTGAGGTTTCAATCATCGTCTGGGTGGCTTTGTTCCTGCTGGCTCTTCTTCTGTTCTTCTGGCGTCGTTGGGACAAACAAATCCACACGGTTGAGGTCAACGTCAATTTTGGTGGCCTGGGCTGTATGAAGATTTGTCCCACATGGGAGGACGTGCAGATCGCTCATCAGATTTGGACGGAGCTTGTCACCCGCAAGGCCGCCATCCCGCTCGATCCAGAAAACGATGTCATCGCGGAGATTTACGATTCGTGGTATGCGCTGTTCCAGCGGACAAGACAACTAATCGGTGACATACCCGGCAAGTGCATCAGGCGAGAAAAGAGCACTCAGCAACTTGTGAAGATAGCGACCGATAGCCTCAACCTTGGCCTCCGACCTCATCTTACAAAATGGCAGGCCCGTTATCGGAACTGGTGGCGCAACGCCGACGAGGCACTCAAGACCTCCACTCCCCAGGAACACCAGAAGAAGTTCCCACAGTACGATCAGTTGGTGACAGAGATGCTGGAAGTCAACAAGCAGATGATCGACTACGCCTCGCAACTCCAGAAGCTTGTAAAGGGCAAATAAAAACCCAGCCCGTCTTCCTAGTAAGGAAGGCACTTTTTTTTTTCACAGGCATCGTCTCTGCAATAAGACGGAAGGTGATTCGTTCGGAATAATGGCCAAAAAAATGCCATTCCTGAGCAGTTTCCAACACGTCGTACTTTACAGGTCTCGCACATCGGTTATTATCGGGACTGTCTGAACAACCGTTTAGATGGTCGGGAAACCCAGCAATATAGAAGTGTGTACATCTCGACATCACATACACATATACCCCGGCAAACGGAAGGCGGATCACACGCCGAATTGCTGTCCGGGAAACTTCGATGTGATGAGATTCACGTGGAACGTCAATTGATATGCGGTGCGTTGTTGTGGCAAAAATGCCCTTTTCCCCGTTCTCCAGATAGGTGAAGTTTAGAAGTACACACTGAGTCGGGCCGTACTAGAATAGTGAAGCTCGTTTTTTGGAGGTTCTAGGATGCATCCCTCCCCGAAAACATTGCTGATAGCAGCGATTCTTCTAGTTGCTTGCGCTTCAATAGCTCAGGAGGCAAAGTCTTCCGCTCATGCCGCCTTAATGGCTCGACTTTCCTATGACAATTCCGGATTTGCGCAACCGGGAAGCGTAATGCACGTGTGCCTCGCCGTTTCTAAGGATGGAGACTATCGAATTGTGCGGTCGACGGATGAGGGCCATACCCAGAGGCTGCATGGCAATATGGCGAGGGAAGAATTTAGTCAGTTGTCCAATCTGCTGGAAGCGGCTGACTTCCGAAATCTATCGAGGAATACTGGCGGTCTGGTTCGCCAGAAAGCTGAGACCTTTGCGGCGGAGATTGCGGTGCGTGGCCGATGGCACGATGATGGACACGGTACGAAATGGCTTGAACCTGAAAGTTGGCGTCTGCAGTGGTTGAACGCAGACGGCGAGTCGCCATTTCCAAGTCCAGTTGCTAAGGTGGTTGACTGGCTGAAGAGATTTGAGCCCAAGAATGCGAACCGGTTTGAAAACACTGAATTCCCGGATGTGTGTCCGTCGGGCGGACTAAGACTTGTCCAGCCGTCGATTTCTGAAAACCTGCGTCCCTGAAAGGGATCGGACTTCATGTCGAGAAGCTTCGCGCATCGGGTTAGCGAGTTAAATCAGGACTCGCGGATTCGAGTTGTATTGCCCTTCCTCTGTATGTATTCGTGAAGCGCACTCGAAGTAGCCAGAAAATCAGCAAAATCAGTGGGAGTACGCTGAGAATTGAATACAACGTCGTGCTGAACAGGGCCGGGGGTAGATATTGCCCAATCCCGACTTTTGAAAGCAATCTCAATGGGCGGTTCGACGGTCCGAGAAAAAAAGACCCGGCCGCGATGAATAGGCCAAAGCACATGCGCCATAGGTGCCGCGAGATCCGCGTCGCTCCAGCAACACCGCCGCGCAACAACATGCGAACGTCCCCCGCGGCCGCTAGCAGCATCACCGAACCCATGAAAAACGTCATCCCGACGGGAACTCCATCTTGTGAACTCGCCCCGCTATGCACGAGCTTAAGACCATTGATCCACGTGAGGGTACCGAGCACCAATGGAATGAGGAGCGCAACCCAATCAAAACGGCTCGTTTCCCAATCTCTGCGCCTGGCGGTCAACCACGCCGTCCCGATCAGATAGAAGGTTAGAATGCCGCCGCCGATGTTGTTTGGCTGATGCCTCACGATGGCAAGATATACCGCACCTACGGCCATGGTGAGCATGGCGGCGACAAAGACTCTTCCCGCCAGCACATGGCGGCGGGAGCCTTTGCGAAAAGACATCGCGGCGGCCCCGGACAGCAACCCCAAGGTCCCTGCGCAAATATGGACCAGTAATATGGGCGAATAGGACATTAATCTGCTCGGAGTAATATACGTTGATTCGATCCCGAGTATTCCGCCAAAAGGTCAATTAGCAAAGCTAAGCCACACGACTCCCACCGCCAGGGTCGCCAAGGTGACCGGAACACCCACTCGCACATAATCCTTGAACGTGATTTCGACCTCCGGGCGGGCTTTTTCGATCACGATAATGTTTGCGATGGATCCGGTCACGGTCAGATTTCCTGCCAGCGTGCTTGCCATTGCCAGCAGTAGCCAGAACTGCGTTGCGTTGTGAAACTGCGGCACCAAGCCCTTGAGCAACATTACCGCGGGAACATTGCTCACGACGTTCGAGAGCAGAGCAACAACTCCAGCGAAAATCCAGGGATTGTGCAGATTCATTCGCTCTGCCAGCGCCAGCATTTGTTGCGCAATGCCGACCTGCTCGGCCGCGCCGACGATCAGAAACAAGCCGATGAAAAACACCAGCAGCGGCCAATCAATGTCTTTGTAAATTTCTTCCGGGTGGACTGAACGTCGGACCAACAGCAATGCCCCGCCGATTGCCGCCACCAGTGCGGGCGATAATCCTGCAAGAAATCCCGCCAACACGAAGGCCAGAATTATGAACGGGAGGGCGAGTCGTCCATGATTGACGAAACCAGCACGGAACGACTTGCTCGCCGGACTCCCAGTAAGTCCGTCGCGATTCGGATACAGCCAATGCAGCACCATCCAATCGATAAACAAACCGATCACTGCTACCGGCGCAAGCGCAGCCAGAAAGTGACGATAGCTGATTCCGGAAATCGACCCGATCAAAATATTCTGCGGGTTGCCTGTGATCGTCGCTGTGCTGCCAATGTTTGACGCAGTCGCAAGCGCAAGCAGATAAGGCATGGGACGTTTCGAAAACTGCTGGCAAATCTTCAGCAGCAGTGGCGTCATCACCAGGCACACCACGTCATTCACCAGGAACGCGGAGAGGATTCCGCTGGTAAAAATAACGCCCGGCAGCAAATGCGATGGCGAGACAAATTTCACCACCAGCCCGGCGACCCACTCGAAGAAGCCCGCGAGATGCAGGCTGGACACTATAAGCATCATGGATGCGAGCAGAACAATGGTTGCGAAATCAATGCTGCGAATGCCATCACTCGGGCTAATCACCCGAAACGCGAACATCAGTGCGGCGCCGATAACGGCGGCCGCTGGGCGGTCAATCTTCGTCCCAGGAAAACGCCCAATCGCGAACACCAGGTAGCTCGCGAGAAATATCGCGTAGGCGATCAGAAGATGAATGCCAGGACTAACGGCGAAGGCAACGATCACGCAATTAACTCCCGCGCGGCCGTTGATATCAGGAGAAATCGCGACATTCGGTCACGTTGCCGAGTTACTCCTGGTAACCATGTGGGGGCGAATGTGGCCACGAGCATGACAGAATTTGTCATCTTCGAAGTGGGAAATGATGCGAGGTCCGACCTCCGCCCTTTGAAATCAGGCACTTGTTTCATTCGTCGTTCTGGCAGAACACATGCTACTACCAGAAGTGAACTGTACCAGTAGCCAGCAGGCAAGTGAACCAAGGAGTCGGTTATGGGATGGAAAACCCGACAGCACGCAAGGTTCAAAGCGGCAGTTCCAATCGAGCTCCGTCCCAAGGGTGTACCCACGCCCTTGCGTGGACAGACGGCTGATATCTGCCTTGGCGGATGCTACGTCGAAATGATTTTCACCCAGGAAGTTTCAAGCTTGGTGGATATTTCGTTATGGCTTGGGGATTCGAAAATTTACGTTAAGGCCGAGGTGGTCAGCAAGCATCCGTCGTTCGGCAACGGATTTAGATTCGTTCACCTCACCAAAGAAGGCGCCACCAAGTTGAACGACTATCTGGAATCGCTAAAACCGCAAGGCGCCATGGCAAATGACTCGCCTTTCGCTGGTCCGCCTCAGACCTCGTCATAAGAGGAGTCGAGCGAACCGCACTGGCAGAAATTTGGCCATGGGTTCAAAGAATTACTCGCTCATCCCCGATTCTCTTAGTTACACGCTCGCGATCGAGATACTCCAGCAGTGGGATCGCATATTTCCGGCTAACTCCAGTTAAATCTTTAAATCGCCCAACATCAATTTTCGACGATCGCGTCTTTTCTGCGGTGAGGTTCTTCCGCAGCTCGTTCAATGCTCCCTGATGGAATACCAGGTCCTCGGAGACTTTGATCAGCACCTTGTCGCGCAGCAGCAAGGTCACAAGTTTTTGCGCGCGGGTCTTGTCGATCTTCAGACCCGCTAGTACGTCCTTGAGGGCCGGTACTTTGAGCCCCGCCGACGAAAATGCCTGCTCAATAATTTTTCGCGACTCGGCTTCTTCGTCTTTCATCACCACGCCCCGGCCGCGAAGATGAATGATGTCGCCGACGGTTTCCACTTTGCCTTCTTTGATAAGCAGCGCAATGACAGCCGAGAAAACGTCAGGATCCAGAGCGAACTTTTCTCGCAACGTTTGCTGGTTCATGCCTGGCGCCAACGGGTTCTGGGTTTGAAAAACTTCCAGCGTAGCTAGCAGCGAAGTTGTGAGACTCGCCACTGCGCCCGAGTCTAAAAATCGAGCGCCGAATTGCGCGATCGCACGGCTCTTTATTAATGCCGCGATTTCTGCGCGGATCACATTTGCCAGCCAACCAGTTTCGGCCACGAGCCGCTCGAGTGAAATTCCCGAGGTTGCGCGTCTCGCGATCCGCGTCATCAAAATCTGCTCGTGATCTCCCTTTGCGCTGGCTGCTAACAGGCGCTCACGAGCATTCACTTTCTGTTTCGCAATAGGAAAAGCGTCCAGCGCCACACCTCCGCCGATCGTGATGACGGGAGAGAACTGCCGGATGATGAAGCGGTCTCCAGGAACCAGTAGAAGAGGAGCGCTCAATCGAAGTTGCGCAAAGCCTTCCGCTCCCGGCTTGAGTTGCTTGTTCTCGTACAGATTCACCGCCGCGATTGCTTCCGACGCGAAGGCATATAAGTGCACGCGCGCGCCGTTCTTTAACGGTTTCGCTGAAGGAAGCAGCGAAAGCTGTACGTCGATTCGCGACGAAGTTTGAAGCATCCCCGGCGAAGCCAGCACCATGCCACGCTCGAGTTCAGCTTTATCAACTCCCGCCAGATTGAGCGCGGTGCGTTCCCCCGCGACCGCTTTTTCAGTCGACGCCCCGTGTACCTGAACTCCCCGCACCCGAACGTTCTTTCCTTTCGGGAAGAGCTCCAGCTCGTCTTCTTTATGAATCGTGCCGGCAACCAGCGTGCCCGTGACCACGGTGCCGAATCCCTTCATGGTGAATACGCGATCTATCGGCAGTCGCGCAATCGCGTTTGAATCACGCGCCGGCAGCTCAGAAGCGATGCGAACCAGTTGACGATTGAGTTCATCCAGGCCGGTTGATTTCAGAGCGCTCACCGGGACGATGGGCGAGTTTTCCAGAAACGAACCGGTCAGAAAATCGGCCACTTCCAGACGCACCACCTCAATCGTCTCCGAGTCGACGATGTCGGATTTTGTGAGAACGGTTATCCCGTGCCGAATCGCAAGCAGGCGACAAATATCGAAGTGCTCGCGGGTCTGCGGCTTAATGCCTTCATCGGCTGCGATCACCAGCAGCACTAGGTCAATGCCGCCAACTCCTGCCAGCATGTTGCGCACGAAGCGTTCATGTCCGGGTACATCGACAAAACCAAATCGCAGCCGTTCGCCGGGCGGACCAGGCAGCTCGATGTGGGCGAATCCCAAGTCAATAGTGATTCCGCGGCGTTTTTCTTCTTCAAGACGATCGGCATCAATGCCGGTAAGCGCCTTGACCAGCGCGGTCTTCCCGTGATCGATGTGGCCAGCCGTGCCGACAATAATGGACTTCATGGACGTTCCAGTATATGTGGGGACAGACGCCCTCGGCTTCCCCGCGCAAACCAGCTTCTGCTTTGGCTATAGGTTGGTTTTCTCAGCGTTCTCTCCTGGAATTCCTCTGCGATCTCTGCGGTTAAAAGCTTCTGAAACCCGTGCGGTTAAATGCTTTTGAAATTTCCCTAGAAATGCGACAATAGAGCTTCCCCAAATGTCCACGGCGACTTTAGCCATTACACCCGAAGTCCTGCGCGACCACGGACTGACCGCGGAAGAATACGACCGCATCAAATCGCTGCTAGGCGGACGTGAACCGACCTTCACTGAACTTGGTATTTTCAGCGTGATGTGGAGCGAGCACTGCTCCTACAAGTCTTCGCGCGTGCACTTAAAGCGCCTGCCGACCCGCAGCCGCCGCGTGCTGCAGGGGCCAGGAGAGAACGCCGGCATCGTTGACATTGGCGAGGGCTGGGCCTGCGCCTTCAAAATCGAATCACACAATCATCCTTCGTTCATTGAGCCGTTCCAGGGCGCGACCACCGGCGTCGGCGGAATTTTGCGCGACATTTTTACTATGGGCGCACGTCCGGTCGCAGTAATGGATTCCCTCCGCTTCGGCCCGATCTCATCACCGAACCATGTAGCTCCAAATGAAAATGTGGGAACGGCCGCCCCCGGCCGTTCAGCCGAGCGCAGCTCGGTAATCTCCAACCAGGAAATTCACAAGAATCACTCCATCCTCGAGGGCGTCGTCAGCGGCATCGCTTCTTATGGCAACTGCTTCGGAGTTCCCAATCTTGGCGGTGAAACCAAGTTTGAACCCTGCTACTCGGGCAATCCTCTGGTGAATGCCTTTGCCCTTGGCCTGGTCCGCAAAGATCAAATTTTTTACGCCAAGGCCTCCGGCGAAGGCAACCCCGTGATTTATGTCGGCGCAAAAACCGGACGCGATGGCATCCACGGCGCCACCATGGCTAGCGAGGAATTCAGCGAAGCTTCAGAAGCCAAGCGGCCGAACGTACAGGTCGGAGATCCATTTTTAGAGAAGCTCCTGCTCGAAGCCTGCCTCGAAGCCATGCAGACCGGCGCGGTCATTGGCATTCAGGACATGGGTGCTGCCGGGCTCACCTGCTCCACCTGCGAGATGGGCGCGCGCGGCAACGTGGGAATTGAAATTGAAATGGACCGCGTGCCGCAACGTGAAACCGGCATGAGCGCATACGAAATCTTGCTGAGCGAATCGCAAGAGCGCATGTTGCTGGTCGCGCAAAAGGGCCGCGAGGAAGAAGTCTACAAAGTGTTCCGCAAGTGGGGACTCGATGCGGTCGAGGTCGGCCGCGTCATCAGCGAGAACCGCATGCGGGTGCTGGAGCACGGCGAAGTTGTTGCGGAAATCCCCAATACCGCGCTGACTGACGAGGCCCCGGTTTATCAACGTCCACTGAAGCGCTGGCAGCCTCCGGTTCCAGCCGAAATGCCGGAGCATATTAAGCTCGGCGAAAAAACCGACTTCACCGATGACTTGAAGCGCCTGCTCTCGAGTGCCAACATCTGCAGCAAGCGCTGGATCTATCAGCAATACGATTCCATGGTGCAGACCAACACCGTGGAAGGCCCCGGTGCGGGCGATGGCGGTGTGATTCGCATAAAGGGTTCGCAACGCGCGCTGTCGATGGCGCTCGATGGTAATGGCCGCTGGTGCTATCTCGATCCCAAGCTGGGTGCCATGCACGCGGTGGCCGAAGCCGCGCGGAATGTGGCGTGTTCGGGCGCAACTGCGGTGGGAGCGACCAACTGTCTGAACTTCGGTAATCCTGAAAAGCCGCGGATCATGTGGCAGTTTTCGCAGGCGATTGATGGCATCACCAAAGCCTGCGAGGAACTTGAGATTCCCATCACCGGGGGCAACGTCAGCTTTTACAACGAGACCCTCGGCGAAGGAATTTATCCCACACCGGTTTTGGGAGTGGTTGGAATTCTGGACGACGTGAATAAAGCCACGTTCCCGCACTTCCGCGAGGTCGGCCGCGCCGTCGTGTTGCTACGATCGTCAGAATCGGGAGACGCGATTGATGCCCAGGTTGAGTTTGGATCGTCCGAATATGCGGAAGAAATTCTCGGAGAGCTGTGGGGATTTCCTCCTGCGCTGGAGCTTGAAAAAGAAGCTGCGCTGCAGAAGGCCATCGTCGAACTGATCGGCGCGGGATTGATCGATTCGGCCCACGACTGCTCGGATGGCGGTCTGGCGGTCGCTTTGGCAAAGTGCTCTTTCGCCAACGGGATTGGATGCAGCGCCGAGCTTCGCTCGGCATGGACGGGCGAGGGCGCCCGTCCCCACACGGACATTGCTTCTGACGGCTTAGCGCCTGAGTTTGTTCTCTTTGGCGAAGATGCTGGACGGATCGTGATCTCCTGCGACCCCGCCAACCTGGCGCGAATCAAACAAGTGGCGAAGAAACATGGCATTTCTGCCGATGAACTAGGCGAGACAGTGCTCGGCACTTTGGAAATCAAAATTGATGGACAGCTCGCGATTTCAGGTTCGATTTCAGGTTTCAACGAAAGTTACGAAGGGGCGCTGGAAAGAGCATTGCGTAGCGATCCAGCGGCAGTGGCTGCGGACTAAATAATGTGTAGCAGCGGGCGTCCACATCCGCGTAAAGTTGCCGAGCTTTGCTCGGTAGGACAGCCGGGGGCGGCTGTCCTCACAAAGTCTTAAGTTGTGAATGGGCTTCCTGAAAGCTGAAAGCAGAGGGCAGACGGCTGATGGCTAAAAGCGACAAATTTCGAGATGAGTGTGGCGTAGTAGCGGTCTACTCCCATCCTGAGGCGGAGACGCTCGCCTACCTCGGCCTTCATGCCTTGCAGCATCGCGGCCAGGAATCTGCCGGTATCGTGACCTCCAATGGCATGGCTCTGCACATCCACAAAGCCATGGGCTTGGTTGCCGACATTTTCACCGAGAAGAAGCTGGCGAAATTGCGCGGAACGCTCGCCATCGGCCACACACGTTATTCGACTACCGGCGATTCTGCTTTGTTGAACGCCCAGCCGATCATGGTGCAATCCAATAAGGGAATGATTGCGCTGGCCCACAATGGCAACCTAACAAATGCACAGGAAATCCGCAGCCGGATGGAAGCCCAGGGCTCGATTTTCCAGACCAGCAGTGACACCGAAGTCATCGTGCACCTGATTGCGCAATCGCGCGAGCACACGTTGCCCGAAGCAATAGCAGACGCGCTGCGCCGGGTTGAAGGCGCTTTCTCTCTGGTAATGATCAGCCCCGACCGGATCTTCGCTGCCCGCGACCCACGAGGTTTTCGCCCGCTGGCCATGGGACGCATTCCTGCGCAAGGCGACCGCCACCAGGACACAATTGTTTTCGCTTCTGAAACCAGCGCCTTTGACCTGATCGGCGCAACCTATGAGCGCGAAGTGAAGCCGGGGGAGCTGGTGATCGTTGGGCCGGAAGGCGTCAGTTCGCGGTTTTATGCGCCCGCACTGGCGCAATCCAGCTGCATCTTCGAGCACGTTTATTTCTCGCGTCCCGACAGCCGCGTCTTCGGGCGTCCGGTGCAGGAGAGCCGCGAAGAACTCGGCCGCCAGCTCGCGATTGAAGCTCCTGCCGATGCTGACCTCGTGGTGCCAGTGCCCGACTCAGGCGTGACCGCCGCCATGGGTTACGCCGCCGAGAGCGGAATTCCGCTGCGCTTCGGCCTGATTCGCAATCACTACGTTGGCCGTACGTTCATCGAGCCGCAGCAATCGGTGCGCGACTTCGGCGTGAGGCTCAAGCTGAACCCGGTTCGCAGCCTGCTCGAAGGCAAGCGCGTTGTCCTGATCGACGACTCCATCGTGCGCGGCACCACCAGCAAGAAAATTGTGCGCATGGTGCGTGGCGCCGGCGCGACCGAAGTTCACCTGCGCATCTCATGTCCGCCGACCATCTCTCCGTGCTTTTATGGCGTTGACACTCCGCGCAAGAAAGAACTCATCGCCGCCAACAACACCGTCGAAGAGATTCGTAAATACATTGGCGCAGATTCACTGTCGTATCTTTCGCTTGAGGGAATGAAGAAAGCCTGCCACGACGGCGAGAAGACCACTTACTGTACCGCCTGTTACACCGGAAACTATCCCACGTTAATCGATGTAGAAGAAATTCAACCGGCGGTGGCTGAGAAACTGTAAAACAACGAACTTCTGATGTGGAGGTACGGGCGTCCTCGCCCGTACAAGTCCAAAATTTCTATTATGGCTTCTGCGCCGCCGCAACCCGCTCGATCCCCTGCAGATCATTTGTGATCTGAACATTCTTCCAGTCGGCCAGCATCTCGCGAACACCCGAGGCAATCGTCCCACTGATCTCCATCACCAGCCAGCCGCTGGGTTTCAATACATCACGCGCCTGCGGAATTAGTCGCTCAATCACTTCCAGGCCAGTCGGCCCTGCAAATACCGCATTTCTCGGCTCGAACTTGCGGACATCAAGCTGCACCGACTCTTCCTCGGATTCGCCTAGATACGGAGGGTTAGAAACGACAAAATCGAAAGAGTTTTTTTCTACTCCGTCCAGCAAATCGCCTTCTTGAAATTGAATTCGAGAGTCAAGCTGCAGCCGCGCAGCATTGGAGCGAGCAATTTCCAAAGCCGCGGACGAAATCTCAGAGGCATGAATCTTGGCTTGCGGCAGTTCTTTGGCCAGCGCCAAGGCAATGCAGCCCGAGCCGGTGCCGACGTCAATAATTTTGACGGGCGAGACGCCCGTCACCCCACTTTCAACCTTCCATTGTGGGGGGCGCGCGTCCTCGCCCGCCACTTTCCATTCGGACAAAGCCTGCCCTGAGCTTACCGAAGGGAATGTCCGCCCCAGGCGAGCTAACACTGTTTCGATTACATGCTCTGTCTCCGGCCGGGGAATCAGCACCCCCGGGGACACGATAAAATCCATGCCCCAAAATTCCTGATGCCCGGTTATGTACTGCGCGGGGATGCCGCGGGTTCGTTGAGCGAGCGCATCATCGTATCGTGCTTGCTCCTCAGCGGTGAGTTCGTGCTCCGGGTGTCCGTACAGATACGCCCGGTCGCGGCCCAAGGTGAACATGAGCAGCAGCTCGGCGTTCATTCGTGGAGAAGGCACCTGAGCGGACGTCAGGCGCAGGATTGCAGAGCTGAGCGCGTTACCAAGAAGCACCCAGCTATTTCATCATAAGCGCAAGAAAGGACGCGAAGCAGGAAGCCGAAGATTTACTGGGGTGGTTGCCCCGGCGCTCCCGGCGGACCACTTTGATTTTGCTGTTGCTGCTGCAGTTCTCGCAACAACTGCTCGGGAGTTTTCACCACCGGTCCGTTCTGCTGGTCCTGCGATTGATCGCCTTGGTCAGCCTGCGGTTCTTCTTGTGGCTGCTCCTGCATATTGGGAGTCGCTTCGCCCCCATTTTCCACGGGATTCTCGCTCTCTACCTCGGGCACCGCCTGCAGGTTTTCATTATCTCCCTGCGGCTGATTGGCTTGCGCTGTAGGCGCAGGCTCAGGGCCGTTGGACTTTGCCATCAGCACGATCTTGTTCAACGCGTGCGGATCGGCCGCCGATCCCAACAGCACATAGTCGTAGTGCGATCCGTTCAGCAGTTGCGCCATTACATCGCGGGGAGCGCCTGGCCCGAATTGTCCGACGACGCGTTCGCCCGAGCCGGCCGGCATGTCAACGTTCGCGCCGGTCTTTTGTCTGACCGCATTCAACACATCGCTCATAGTGGAATTTCTGGCCAGGATGGTGAGCTGTCCACCTTGCAAACTTACCTGGGGCGGCGAAGACGGCCCATGCTCAGGGGTGATGGCGGGTGCAGGTGGCGCGGCTGGTGTTGGTTGCGGTTGCGTCGGCGACGGTTTTGCCGCAGTCTTCTGCGGTTTCAAGCGGTGCGGGGTCTGGGCCGACGCCGACACGGCACCGCACAACAGAAGCATCGCAAGGAAGTGAATCGAGGCCCGCAACATATACACATGAGATTTTAGCACCAAGGCAGAACGGGCTTGGATTACTGCTGGGGAGCGAAGTAACCCTTGCGTGCTCGGACCTGTAAGTCCTTCTTAAGAGAGGTGATTTCTATCGAGCGGAAGCGTCCATCGGTGTCGAAATCCGCAGGGTGGTACGAGATTACGTATTGGCTACGCAATTCATCTTCGATAGCCGAAAACGAAGTTTTGATGTCCTTCATTTTGAAGGGAAAGAAGGCGCGACCGCCGGTGGCATCAGAAATCTGTTCAAGAATTTTGTCGCCGCGAAGAATCAATCCGCTATCGTCCGTCGAAATCGTATAAATGATGACCTGCGCGCGCTCCGCCATGTAAATGGCCTGCCCCAGCGTGTGTTCGCTCTGGTTGTCCTCGCCATCGCTAATGACGATCAATGCCCGCCGCACCGGGCGGTCCGAATCATCCCTTAACATCTTTTCTTTGCAGGACGTATAAATGGCGTCGTACATCGCTGTTCCTCCGCCATCCTGCATTTTTTGGATCCCCGCGCCAAGCAAGCTCACGTTGTCCGTGAAGTCCTGCACAACCTTGTTCTTTGCGCTGAATGCCATGGCAAAGGCGTGGTCATAATGCGGGCGAAGCGTGTGCTGCAGGAATCCGATGGCCGCATCCTGCTCGAACTGGAAGCGCCCGTGCACCGATCCGCTGGTATCGATGAGTAAGCCAATCTGCAATGGCAGATCAGTCTGCTGAGAGAACCTCACGATCTGTTGCGGCGGTTTGTGATCATCCAGAATGCTGAAGTCATTCTTATTCAGGTCGCGCACGAACTTGCCGTGCTTGTTCATAGCGATGAACAGCACGTTCACTTCGTTGACTCGCGATTTTATGGTGACAATGGAATTCGGTTCAGTGGATCCAATGTCCGGCGAGGAAGCGGCGACGTCGATGCTCGGCTTCACATAAGAATTCTGCCCGTGCAATGGCAACGAGGTCAGGAACATCACTGCGAGACAACAGGCCCAATGTGTGTACTTCATTCCCAGTCCGCCTAAAATTTGCACGAATAGCCACGGCCAGAGGCTACCTCAGTTAATTAGATGCAAGTCCCTTGCCGAAGGCACTTCTGATGTAACTCGACCGTTGGCTTGACTTTAGGCCACAGGCGCGGGATCTCCAAGTTACAAAAGGAGCACTCAAAGGGTCACTCCCCGGCAACATTTGCTCAACCCCAAACGTTGCCTCCGGAAGGTAAAATGCTGAGTATCCACTCTCAACTGAGGTCAAAGCATGAAAAAGCTGACTGCATTTTTTCTGGCACTTGCCTGTACTCCTCTAGCCTTTGGTGCAGGAAATGAAAAGGAAACCGATCGCGTGAAAGACGCGGGTGTCGTTCTCAAAGAGATTCTCGACATTCCCGATGACATTCCGAAGGATTTACTGGACGACGCCGAGTGCGTCATCGTTCTTCCCTCAGTCAAGAAAATCGCCATCGGAATCGGCGGAGCTTTTGGACGGGGTGTCATGGTTTGCCGCACTGGCGAACACTTCACCGGATCCTGGGGCGCGCCTGCAATGTATGCCCTTGAAGGCGGGAACTTCGGCTTTCAACTCGGAGCCCAAGCCACCGATTTTGTTTTGCTGGTGGTCAATCCGCGCGGAGCTGAATCGCTGATGGGCAGCAAGATCAAACTCGGCGCCGACGCCTCTGCGGCAGCTGGCCCCAAGGGGCGTACCGCCGCCGCCGCTACGGACATTGCTATGCGAGCAGAAATTCTGTCATATTCCCGTTCGCGTGGCCTGTTCGCGGGCATCTCTCTCGAGGGCTCGACCCTCCGTCCCGACAATGGAGCCAATGAGAAGCTCTATGGCCGAAAGCTGACCGCCAAAGAAATCTTGCGCGAAGGCAGGGTGTCGACCCCCGCTGCCGCTCACCTGCTCGATGCCGAGTTGCAGAAGGCTTCGCCCAAGAACCGTTCAGATCCAAAGTCTCTGCAGTAGCGATCACGGTCACGTGGGGACAGCCGGGCCGTTCGACAAGCTCAGGGCAAGCTGGCGGCTGTCCTCTCAAGCCTTGTTCTGCATTTTCGGGCATGTCACAAGCACTCCGCCAAACAGGTCGCTGAACTGCGACGGCACATCTTCCGCGATCTTCTAGTCTGTCCTTGTTCACGTTAAAACCACCTACAATTCACGCGATATTCAAAATTCATTCATCAGTTCTTAACGAACCTGACGCTAGCATGAAGTACTCAACACCCACCGAGGATCTCGGCAGGTCTCGGTTCATTGTTTTCGCAGTTCTATTTTTTTTGTCAGGAGAAGATGAAAATGAAGCGAGTCACGGCTTTCGCGCTTACGCTTATGCTCGGGGCATCGGCGGCGCAGGCTCAGCAGAGCACGACAACGAAGACTGCTCCGACTACTAGGAGAAAGACGACGGCCACGCGGACCGACCCAGCCCTCGCAGATCAGCTAAATCAGCTGAAGCAGGCCATCGACGCTCAGCAGCAACAGATTCGGCAGCTGAGCCAGCAGATCCAGAGCCGCGACCAGCAAGTGCAAGACCTGCAGCAGAAGCTGGACCAGAGCCAGGCGGCGACCTCTCAGGCAGAGTCCAAAGCCGACGCCGCAGCTTCCCAGTCGGCGGCCCAGCAGGATACGGTTACGTCTCTCAAGAGCGATGTTTCGGATTTGAAGAACAACACCACCAATTCCGCGCTCGCTTTGCAGGAGACGCAAAAGCTGATTCATGATGCTGAGAGCCCCTTGGCTATCCACTACAAGGGCATCAATATTACTCCCGGAGGCTTCCTGGCCGCTGAAAGCGTATGGCGTGCTCATGCTCTCGGGTCCGATATCAACACTCCGTTCAATTCAATCCCTATGCCCGGCGCAGAGGCCGACAAATTGAGCGAGTTTTTTGGTTCGGGACGTCAATCGCGAGTTTCGATGTTGGCAGAAGGCAAGTTGAGCAATGCCAAACTCAGTGGCTATGTCGAAGCCGATTTCCTTTCAGCCGGCATTACCTCGAACAATAACCAGAGCAACAGCTACAGCTTGCGGCAGCGCCAAATGTGGGGTCAGGCGGCACTCGACAACGGTCTCAGTTTTACTGGCGGACAAATGTGGAGCCTGGTTACCGAGACCAAAAAAGGTATGGACAACCGCACCGAAGCTCTGCCGATGACCATCGACCCGCAATATAACGTGGGATTCAGCTGGGCGCGGCAATATGGATTCCGCGTTGTGCAAAACTTCGGCAACAAGTTCTGGCTTGGCGCCTCCGTTGAAAATGCCCAGGCAATTTTCTCTGCCAGCGGCAATGCGCAGAATTTTGTATTGGGTTCCGCCGGCACCGGTGGGGGTTTGTACAACGCCTCCGCAACCTATAGCTTTAATCCCTCGCCGGATTTCGTGTTCAAGGCAGCGGCTGAACCGGGCTTCGGACACTTCGAAGTCTTTGGTGTGGTACGCCGCTTCCGCGATCGGGTATATCCCGGCGCGACCGCTACCACCCCGTCAGCAGCGGAAGCCTACGATTTCTCGACCACCGCTGGCGGTATTGGCGCCAATGCTCGTGTCTCCCTGGTGCATAAGCACATCGACATTGGCGGCCACTTCCTCGGCGGAGATGGTATGGGTCGCTACGGCAGTTCCGGCCTTCCGGATGTGACCGTCAACCCCAATGGCACGCTTGCGCTACTTAAAAGCGCTCAGGGGCTCGGTACCCTGGAGTTTCACGCTGCCAAGCTCGATGTTTACTTCAACGCGGGCGGAGAGTTCGTCGGCCGGCACTATCAGTTCAACTCCGCTGGCAAGACCGTCGGATATGGCTCGCCGACCGCCAACAACCTGGGCTGCTATGTCGAGACGGTTCCGGGGTCGACCCCAACTGCTGGTCAGGTTCCGGTTTCTTCAAGCGGATTTCTGCCCAGCAACCCAGCCAATTGCACCGCGAACACACGGAACGTGCTGGAAGGCACCGCGGGCTTCTGGTATCGCTTCTACAAGGGACCAAAGGGCACCATTCAGGTGGGGCCGCAGTATTCGTACTTCATGCGTAACGCTTGGGAAGCCTGCGGCGCCTCAGCGCTTATTGGTCCTTGCGGGAATTCCCATTTAACTGCCCCGCATGGCAACGAGAACATCTTCGAAACCTCGTTCCGTTATTACCTACCCTGACGTGACGTTAGTCGCAAAAACTTATGGCTTCGGCGCATCGCGCCGAAGCCATTTCCTCTTGTGGGAACTTATACTCGCCCTAATCAACTAAGCCTTGGCAGAGCCAACCTGCCTCAGCGTCATTACTTTCGTTCGTGCAGATTTAGTTAACCATTCGATGAACAGTTGGTTAATTCGCCGGCTGCGGTGAACCATCCTCTGTACCTTTCTACTTTATTGTTCCCGCACCCACTAACCCGATTGCGATCTTCGCTTAAACCCTGCCAATACTTTTCCACCACTTTCGTGCCAAGACCTTCGTGACCTGATATTCACAACCCACTAAGGTATTCGTCTGATTGTTCATCTCAGGAGATATTTGTAGTTTGACCCTAAGGGCCCTTCTAAATTTTGCACTTCCCTGTGGTAGGGAGACGCGTTCGCGCAGAAACAAAATATAGGAGGACGGATGAAGTTCGCAGCGTTGGGGTTATTGTTACTAAGTACTGTCACGTGGGCTCAAGTCCCACAATCAAAGCATATTTGGGTTCTTACGGAAGAGAACCATAGCTATGAGGCGACGATCGGCAATTCGAGCATGCCTTATTTCAATTCGCTGGCATCCAAATATGGTTTGGCCACCCAGTACTACTCGGAACAGCACAACTCTATCTCGGCGCTGATGTGGCTGGTTTCAGGGCAGCCAATTACTGGCGATAACTCGACTACCACCTGCTATAACGTAAATAACCTCGGCCGCCAGTTGATCGCACAAGGTTATAAGTGGCGTTCCTACCAGGAAGATTTGCCGTACGCCGGGTTCGAGGGGATCAGTAACCTTAACTACGTCCGGCGGCACAATCCCATCATCGACTTCACCGATACTTGCGCCTCGAGTCAGAAATTCAACTCGGTCCCGTACACGCAACTCGTGACCGATATAGCTAACCACGCCACTCCTAATTACGCCTACATCACCCCGAGCCTGGCTAACGATGCCCATAACGGTTCGCTCGCGACGGCCGACGGCTGGATGGCGCAACATGTTCCTGCCATTCTGGCCTTACCGGAATTCCAGCCCGGCGGCGATGGCATTCTGTTCATCGTATGGGATGAAGCCGATCTCTCTAGCGATGGGGTTACGCAAGACAATCGTTGCGCCTCGAACATTTCCAGTGGCTGCGGAGGACGCGTGGCGACACTAGTTATCGGTCCTCAGGTGAAACCTGGATACAAGTCTTCAACCCGATACGACCACGCGAACTTGTTGAGTACGGTGTGCGCCGCGATGGGACTTTCCTTGTGTCCCGCGGCCGGCAGAGTTGAACTCCCCATGAGCGATTTCTTCAACACCGTCAATATTGCAACCCCATTTCCGAATGCGGCCGTAGCTTCGCCGGTCCGTATTCAAGCGATTACCTCGAACAGCTCCCCCGTATATGCAATGCAACTTTATGTCGATAACGCTTTGAAGTATCAGGTAGGCGCCAATTCGATAGATACCACTCTTCCCATACCCGCAGGTCAGCACTTCATTGTTGCCCAGTCATGGGACACCGCGGGCGGAATCCACAAGCGCGGTATCCATATAAATGTGCAATCCCAGGCGGTTGTTGTGACCAACCCCGCTCCTCAGGCTGTAGTTGGATCGCAGGTTCAGGTCGGAGCAATCGCAGGTGGGGAAAATAAAGTCAGCAAAATGCAGCTTTATGTCGATGGCAATTCACAATTTCAAAGCAGCGGTAATACGCTGAATACGTCCATCGCGCTTTCCACGGGCAATCACATACTCAAAGTGGAAGCGGCCGACAGCGCCGGAAACCTTGCGACCAATAAGTTTTCGGTGACCTCGGCCAGACCATCGATAAATATCGTTTCGCCAGCCCCAGCCACTACCGTTCTATCGCCGATATTCGTGTCGGCGAGGTCGATGGATCCCACCCCCGTCAAGACCATACAGATTTACGAGGACCATAATTTGGTCTATCAGGTGACCGGGACCGGAGTTCAGGCGACCATTCCGATGTCAGTTGGACCGCACTTGTTGGCTGTGCAGGCCTGGAATGCCGCGGGCCAGACTTATAAGCAAGCAGTCAATCTGAATGTAATCGGCGTTCCGATAACCATTTCTTCGCCAAAGCCGAATGCTACGGTAGGTTCACCGGTAGCCATAACAGCGTCGGCTCCGAGCACCAGCGCCGTGCAGACTATGCAGATTTACATTGATGACGCTATGGTCTACCAAGTGTCCGGCAAATCAATAAGCCATTCGTTCGCCTTGTCATCGGGCCAGCACAAAATTGTAGCCAAGGGTTGGGACGCCTATGGAGTCGACTGGTTCTCAACTGAATACATCACCATCAACTGAGTTGTTAAAAGACAGAAATACCTCCCGCCGCCGGAGATGTTCCTGTCTTTTTATTTGCCGGCGTTCTGACTACTATCACTGAAAACCGCAACCCACAGGCTCTGACGACTGTCACATGACATGGCGGGGAAGTGTGGAACCTCGTCAAGATTGCATGAGACTTCCAGATTTTTCCTCCAGCCACTACCGGCTCCCACCCGTCACATATTCTTCTCGGAATGATGGGCTGAACCATCCAACCCACGCCAAACCGCGATTGTGGTGGATTAGAATACATCCATTGCGGCTTAACCTGCATTCTTATCATAAAGATGGTAAGGGACGATAAGCCCGGGCACAGCGTGATTGGGTCAGGCGTCCTTTAGGAATCTTTCGGCTGCAAGCAGTTCGCTTTAATCCCAATTTCTATGCACTTTCGGCACTTTCGATCATTCGCCCTGGCTGCGATGTTTTTCCTGCTAGAGGGTGCAGGCGTTGGACAAACTCCAACGCTCATAAATCTCGACCAGGCCATTGATCTGGCGCTGGCCCACAACCACGCCCTTCAGGCCGCCCGTACCACGATCCTGCAAAACCAGGCCCAGGAGATTACGGCCAATCTGCGCCCCAATCCGACCCTCGGGGCCGATACCCAGTTCGTGCCGATTTTCAGTCCGCAAGATTTTTCCGGCGACAATCTGAACAACGTCCAGCAATTCGATATCGGCATCGGCTACCTCTTCGAACGTGGCCACAAGCGTCAACGACGGTTGCAGGCGGCCCGCGATCAAACCGCAGTCACTCGCGCCCAGGTCACCGACGCCGAACGGACTCTGGCGTTCAACGTGGGTCAGCAGTTTGTCAGTGTTTTATTGGCGGAATCCACTCTTCAGTTCGCATTGCAAGACCTGCAGGGCTTCCAGCAAGTGGTGGATATAAGCGAAGCGCAACTGAAGGCGGGCTACATCGGGGAAGGCGACTACCTCAAGATCAAACTGCAACTGTTGCAATTTCAGACCGACGTTTCTTCAGCCCGTCTTGCCAAGACTCAAGCTCTTGTCGCCTTGCGCGAATTTTTGGGCTATAACGCGGTGCCGGCGAACTATGACGTCGTGGGAGATTTAGCCTACCAGCCGCTTAAGGCAAATGTGGACGATTTACAGTTGCGAGCGATGCGCGAACGTCCCGATTTTCGCGCTGCGGAACTGGGAATCACCGCCGCCCAAAGCCAGATTCGTCTCGCCCAGGCAAATGCCAAAGTCGACGTAACCGGCACTTACGACTTCACCCATGTTTCCGGCGAGAACACGGCTTCGATCTTCGCCAATTTTCCCCTGCCGATCTTTGACCGCAATCAGGGAGAAATTGCGCGTACCCGCTATGCTCTCACCCAGGCACAACAGCAACAGCAAGCGGCAAGTGATATCGTTCTCTCCGACGTTGCCAACGCCTTCGAAGCAGTTAGAAGCAATGACGAGGTGGTGCAGCTCTACACTTCCGGATATCTTAAGCAGGCGCAGGATTCGCGCGACATCAGCGAATATGCCTACAAGCGCGGCGCCGCCAGCCTGCTGGATTATCTCGATGCCGAGCGCAGTTATCGGTCAATTCAATTAGCCTATCGGCAAGCTCTGGCTGCATACATGACTGCCTTAGAACAGCTGAAGGAAGCGGTGGGAACGAGAAACCTGCCATGAAGGTCGACACGAATCATTTACTACGACTGGTCGCGGTCGCCGCATTGTCGGCGATCATTTTGCTCCCCGTCGGCTGCGAAAGCTCGGGACCCAATCCCTCCGCCGACTCGAGGAGCGGGAGCGATCCGAATAATCCCGTGTTGTTTGACATCCCGCAGAATCAGATGTCCCACGTGCAGGTTTTGACGGTTGAACCCACGACCCTGACGCGGTCGCTGAGGCTAACGGGCGCCGTGGCCTACAACGGATTTCACACCACTCCGGTGATCACTCAGGTTAGCGGCCCGGTGAGCCGCGTAGTCGTAGTGCCGGGCGAACGCGTTACCCAATCTCAGCCCATGCTCTACGTGGCGAGCCCGGACTACTCACAACTCCGGACTAACTATTTGAAAGCCAAAGATGCGTATGCACTTGCCCAGAAGGCCTATGCCCGCGCCCAGGATCTGTATCAGCATCACGCCATTGCCGAACAGAATCTGGAGCAGGCGGAGTCGACCGAGGTACAGGCAGGCGGCGACTTAGTAGCAGCCCAGGCGGCGTTGAAAGTCATGGGAATAACCGATCCTGACGCGCTGGTGAAAGCCCCGCCATCCTTTGAAGTTCCGGTGAAAGCGCCGATTGGCGGCCTCGTCGTCGAGCAGGATGTGGCGGTGGGGCAACTGCTTCAGCCCGGGACCACGCAGTGTTTCATGATTTCGAACACCAGCACAGTGTGGGTCCTGGTTAATGTCTATCAGAAGGATTTGCCCTATGTGCGCGTGGGTGACTCGGTCAGCATTCAGACCGATTCTTATCCTGATGTGTTCCACGGGAAAATCGCATATGTCGCGGCGTCATTAGATCCAAGCACGCGCACATTGCAGGCGCGAATCGAAACCCCCAATCCCGGCGACAAGCTCAAGAAAGATATGTACGTAGTCGCTACCGTGAACGCGGGAACGATTAAGAATGCCATTGCGCTGCCGGATGCAGCGGTCCTGCGTGACAACGAGAATCAGCCCTTTGTGTACATCGCATCCGCGTCGAACCAGTTCTCCAGACGCTCAGTCACACTAGGCGAAAGCTTGAATGGACAAACGGAAATCACCAGCGGGTTGAAAGCTGGAGAGCGCGTTATCGGGAATGGCAGCTTGTTCCTGCAGTTTGCGAACTCGCTACAACGCTAGGTGGGATCGTGGAGCGACGGGCGTCCCGCCCGTCCACTTCAAAACGTGGGAGAAAATGTTTTCTAAGACAGGTCCGGTACGAGCGGAGAAAGTTGAATGACCAGGTTCACCACCCCTGAATGATCCACCGAATCGTCCAAGCCGCCCTGCGGCAGAAGTTCCTGGTGCTGATGTTGACCGCGTTCATCACGGTCGGCGGCATCATCTCGTTTCAGAAAATGCCGGTGGACGCTTATCCCGACCTCGCCCCGCCGCAGGTCGAAATCATCACACAGTGGCCCGATCACGCCGCCGAAGAAGTCGAACGGCTGGTTACGCTTCCCCTTGAATTGGAGATGAACGGCGTTCCGCACATGGTGGTAATGCGGTCGATTTCGCTATACGGACTCTCCGATCTAATCCTGACTTTCGAAGAAAGCACCGACGATTACTTTGCGCGCCAGATTGTTTTTGAGCGTCTGGCGCAAGCCACGCTGCCGACGGGAGTCACTCCCAGCATGGCGCCGTTGTTCAGCCCGAGTGGCCTGGTGTACCGCTATGTCCTCGAGAGTCCCGACCGCAGCCCGCAGGAATTGAAGACTATCGAGGACTGGGTCATTGAGCGGGCTTACCGATCAGTTCACGGTGTGGCTGACGATTCTGGCTTCGGCGGCACCGTGATGCAATATCAGGTGTTGCTCGACCCGGCGCGCATTTATGGATACCACTTAACCATTCCGCAGGTGACGACAGCGCTGACTGCCAACAACGCCAATGCCGGCGGCGGTTTTTATTCGCAAGGAGGGCAGTTCTATTACGTCCGTGGCATCGGATTGGTCCAAAATACCGATGACATTGGAAACGTCGTAGTAGGCGCCAACAAAGGCGTTCCCATCCGGGTACGGGATGTCGGTGAAGTGACCATCGGCCACGCCCCGCGCCTGGGCGAATTCGGGTTTCAGAAAAGTGATGACTCGGTCGAGGGCGTCATTCTCATGCTCCGCGGCGAGCAGACGCAAAATGTTTTGAAAGACGTTGAGGCCAAGACTGACGAACTCAATCGTCACATCCTGCCTCCCGATGTAAAGATCAGACCTTTTTACGATCGCAGCCAACTTGTGGATTTGACTACCGACACGGTCGAGGCCAATCTCCTTCGCGGCATGGTGCTGGTTTTGATTGTGCTGATCTTTTTCCTGGTCAGCTTCCGCGCCGCGATAATTGTTGCTCTCACCGTCCCGCTATCGCTGTTGTTCGCCTTCATCGTGCTGCACGCGCATGACGTCGCCGCAAACCTGCTTTCTATCGGAGCAATCGATTTTGGGATCATCATCGATGGCACTGTCGTGATGATTGAAAACATCTATCGCGAATTGGCGCTTCGCGAGGGACAGCAGTACAAGCTGCACGAAGTCATTTTGGCTGCCGCGAAAGACGTTGATCGCCCCATCTTCTATTCGGTGGCCGTCATCCTGGCTGGTTATCTTCCGATTTATGCCTTAAGCGGCCCTTCTGGAAAACTCTTTCATCCCATGGCCGAGACCATGGCCTTTGCTCTGGTTGGCGCGCTCATTCTGACCCTCACTCTCGTCCCGGTGCTGGCTTCGTACTGGTTCAGAAGTGGGGTCCACGAAACGCCAAACCGCGCATTCGAGTGGATGAAACGGAAATACACGGGTCAGCTGGATTGGGCGCTGGCACGTCCCAAGATTACTCTGCTGATCGCGACCCTGATTTTCGCTTCTACGCTGCTGCTAATTCCTTTCATTGGCGGCGAGTTTATGCCGCACCTCGATGAAGGCGCGCTCTGGGTGCGGGCCACCATGCCTTACACCATTTCGTTCGAGGAAGCCAGCAGCATTGCTCCGCAAATCCGCGCCATTCTGATGTCCTATCCGCAGGTCACAGTGGTGGGATCAGAATTAGGGCGTCCCGACGACGGCACCGATCCCACCGGCTTTTTTAATTGTGAATTCTATGTCGGATTGAAGCCGTACAAAGACAAAGCCTGGCGCGGCGAGGTAAGCGACAAAAGCCAGCTCATCGAATCCATCAACAAAAAACTCAGCGCCTTCCCCGGGATCATTTTCAACTACACCCAGCCCGCCGAGGATGCCGTCGATGAAGCGCTCACCGGCCTCAAGAGTTCGCTCGCAGTGAAAATCTACGGCGAAGATCTGAACGTCTTGCAGGACAAAGCCATTCAGATCAAAAATGCCCTGGCTAAAGTACCGGGGTTCACTGAGCTTACCGTGGTGCGAGAACTTGGCCAGCCCAGCCTGCTGGTCGATGTTGATCGCGACAAGATCGCGCGCTACGGAATCAACGTTGCCGATGTCGAAGCCGTCATCGCCGCCGCAGTCGGCGGACAGGCGGTCACGCAAGTAATTCAAGGCGAAAAGTTGTTCGACCTAGTTGTGCGCATGCAGCCGCAGTTCCGCAGCAGCGCCAACGCGATTGGAAATCTATTGGTAGGCACTCCCGATGGGCAGCAGATCCCCCTCAGCCAGCTTGCCAATATTCGGCAGGGGAACGGCGCGTCTTTTATTTATCGCGAAAACAATTCGCGCTACATCGGAGTGCAGTACAGCATTGAAGGCCGGGACCTCGAGCGCGCGGTGCGAGACGGACAGGCGGCGGTCAGCAAAGCCGTTACCCTGCCACAGGGCTACACCATGCAGTGGGGCGGAGAATACAGCCAGTTTCTCGAAGCCAAATCGCAGATGTACTTTATTGGGCCGCTGGCGATCGGCCTGATCTTCATGATCCTGTTTGCGCTGTACGGAAATTTCAAATTCCCCGTGACCATTGCTCTGGGCGTAATCATGACCGAACCCGTGGGTGCGCTCGTGGCTCTGAAACTGACGCACACTCCGTTCAGCGTTTCATCCGTGTTGGGCCTTCTTGCACTGCTTGGGGTGTCGGTGGAGACCGCCGTCATTCTGGTTTCCTATATCAACAAACTAAGGCAGGAAGGAATGGACATTCGCACCGCCACGCGAGAAGCCTCGTTGCTTCGGCTCCGTCCTATCATGATGACCGCCCTAGTTGCTTGTCTGGGATTGTTGCCTGCCGCGCTGTCCACCGGCATCGGATCAGATACTCAAAAGCCATTCGCCATCGTCATCGTCGCTGGCCTGATCTCCCGCCTGTTCATCGGATTCTTCGTTAATCCAGTGCTGTACGAGATGGTCGCGCGCGAAGGCGATGTGCTGCAGGTGTAACCACCGCATACCGCAGCGGGAGCTCTGTCAACGCAACGGAGCGACAAGCGCCACGTCCAGCTTCGAATAATATTTCTTCACGTCGCCCGCGCCGTACTTCTCTTTGAATTTCTCGACCACAGATGCCACCTGCTTGGCGTCACTGACGGGCGTGACCTTTAATTCAGTCTCCGCGCTGCCGGCCTTGACCCGAATCGACGGTTTCTTGAGCACATTTTTATACCACTGGGTGTCCGACCCCTTCACCGGGAGCAGGTAGAGCTTGTCTTCGTCCGAAGCAAACCAGACCGGATTTGAAATCGTCTTGCCCGATTTTCTTCCGGTCACGCTGATATGAATTTCACTGGCCCGGGAAAGGGCGTTCTTTAAAGAATCGTTTCGTGTTGCCATAAAAGACTCCTTGCTAACTACTAGCCTACAATTTTCGGAGAACAGGATGGTAGCGGATAGGTCTTTATGGTTTTGCCTTATTCATCGACTAAAAAATCATCCGTGCGCATAGTTTCCGAATCAGTAAAAGAAATTACCTGCTTCTCCGAGGTGGTCGCATGCAGCTCAAGCCCTTTCTGCTCGATGTCTGGCTCGACCAGTACGAACACAACATAGAATTCAACCTCGGCGCGAGCACCGGACCGACTTGGACTGTAAATGACATCCTTGCGCTCGCCGACGAGGAAACCCGTCACCGCTTTCTGAATCACAACCTGGTGTACGATCGCCCCGCCGGCGCCGACAGTCTACGTGAGGCGATTCGCCGAAACGCAGGGCGTTCCTGTGGAGGCGGTCCAGATTGCGACCGGCGCCTCCGAAGCGGTCGTGGCCGCGTGTCCGAATCGGAGTGATCAAACAATGAGCCGCTGCGTCCTTTATATATTCCCACTTGGACTGATGTTGCTGTGGCATCCGGTCATGCTTGGCGCGGAAACCGCAGGAAAGACATCGCCGATCCCGCAATCCAACGAAGAGATCACGGGATTCAACATGGATTCCAAAACCGGCAAAATACATATATTTCTTGCGAACGGAAAAATCGTTATCCCCCCCGATGAAAAGGATCAAGTTGACGTGAGCGATCCTGCCTTATCGGCAGGAGGTTTAAACCTCGGCTGGGTTGTCGATGTCGATGGCGGGATTTGCTGCGGGTCCATCCCCACAATGCTGGTTGTATACCAACATGACGGCAAAATACGGACTTTCCAATCGAAGGATCAAATGATCTGGGGTTGGGCTTTTCGCAAAGGGGGGCATCAAGTGGCGATCGCGTCGGGAGCCGTTCACGGCTCGGATGTTGCACATTACGAACTCTACGATATCAGGACAGGCCGTAAAATCGGCGAGGCGGATGACGCCATAGATGACAGCAAGGGTATGTCTTATGTCCATCGAAAAGCTGATTCTCCACTGCCCAAATGGGCGCAGGGATTAACAGATGCTACAGGACAATAAACCTCTTAACCGTTGGCCTTATATTTGGATATTTGGAAGCGGCTGGTGGCCCACCTTCAATGATTTCCTGTGCACCATTTCCACAGAGGGTGCCCCCATCCTTGCGTTTTTTGCCAGAGCCTGCCCTGAGCTTGCCGAAGGGGTGGGCTGTGATGCTGCCTCCACGATGTGACAGATTGTGCGGCGTGATCAAAACATCTGCGAAGGCATCCCCGATTCCCGCCCTTCGCCAAGAAGGCGAAGAACGGAGCACCCAATGTCTCGGTGATGTAAGCGAGATCAAAAGCCTGGGCCACCCGCCCGAGGGCGAAGACTTGGATCGATGACAATGTTCAGACCGAATCGTATCAATAACTGAGAGTTAGTTTGCGGACGTTGTGCGATTGTTCGCGGCGCATAAGCGCAGAAGGAGGTGATGTGAAAAACGAAGGTTCGGAAGGGTAGAGCTCACAAAACCTGTTCCGCTTTCGTAACAAAGCGCGATAAATGTTTCCGCCTCTTACCGCAGGCGTACAGTCGCGTCCGTTCGGGTTGTGAGCGCGGACCGCAGGCGCTACCGTCGCCAGAGCGGATATCGAAGGAGGCGGACCCGAAACTTGCTACAACACTGTCGAAGGGCCAATTCAAAACTGTGGCCCGACCGCAACCGGATGCCGAGGAGAATTCGTGACTGATATCTGCAGTGCGAACGGCGGCGACGGGAGTTATTGCAACAACAGTTATGGTTCGTGTTGCGGAACGGAAAACTATACCACTCAGTATGCCTCGGGCACCTGCCAAAATTACGCGCTTCTGCAGTCTCCCCAATCGACGAAGATCTTCCCGAAGGAGCCTATTACGTGCCGGATCGCTGCCACGGTTCTTACCGTATCTTCGATTCGCAGATGATCGCCTTGAGAAAGAGAGGGTAAGCCAATGCGCGGGTGTATCATTTTGTTCGCTATTTGCCTGACCACGTTCGCATCCCAAGCACAGTCCAAGACGCACCTAGTTCCTATCGGAGATTCAGAAGTGAAAGCAATGCAGGCCGAACCTTTCACTATGCCAATTGTTTGTGACCGCGATAGAAACCTCTATTTTCTGACAATGAAAGATCGCATCCTTGGTATCCACAAACTCAATTCAAGCGGGCAACAGTCAGCAGTGATGGTTGCCAGTGCTCTGCCTAACTTGGACATAGATTTTGGCAACTATTTTTCCGTTAGCCTCAACGGAGAGATCTACCAGCTGGCGTTCCTGCGAACAAAAGCGGACCGTCTCGTTGTGGTCTGGAACAAAGATGGTTCTTTCAAATCTGCCATCAGGTTAGAACCTGGCTTCGATTCAAGATTTTGGACCCCAGCACAAGTGGCGGCGTTTTCCTCTGGAGATGTGCTAGTGACTGGACGCCACCGAAAGGGGAAAGATCTGTTCTCTTCGCCGTTCACAGGCATCTTTTCCCCTGACGGAACTCTTCGCAAGGAAGTTGTGTTCTCGGATGATGAAGAACTTCGGCATATGTCTGAGACCGGAGATAATCGCGTAGTTCCGGCAGTCGGAGACCGATTTATGAACTACGCGGTTGATCGCGGCCTGATGCAAACGGGTGACGACGGCAACATTTACCTGATGCGCCGATTGTCTCCCGCGATAATATACGCGGTTTCGCCCGGTGGCGAAGTAGTGAAGCGGTTTACGGTTGATGCTGGCGACGATTTTCTTCCCGATTCCATGCATATCGCGGGAAACAAAATCGCCATGCAGTTTACCGAGCCCCAGAACTTCGAGATTAAGGTTAAAGTTGTGGACTTGAATGGACACGAACTCGGAACTTACGAAGAGGGCAAGGGGCCGGATGGGAAAAGACTTATCAATAGCCTAGCTTTCGCTTGCTATTCGGAAAAGCCTGAGCGCTTCCTCTACCTGTACACCCCAAAGGATGGATATCTCGGGCTGCGTACGGCAGAACCGCGTTGAACGTTTCGGAATCGGGCGGTGCTGAGAAGTCTCTCTCTTTTGAACGAGGGAGCCTTTTTCTATCTGAAACAGAGACAGAGCGTTATCTGAAGCCGGTGGCCCACCCTTAATGATTTCCGTGTGCACCATTTCCACAGAGGGTGCCCCATCCTTGCGTTTTTTGCAAGAGCCTGCCCTGAACTTGCCGAAGGGGTGGGCTGTGATACTGCCTCCGCGATGTGACAGATTGCGCGGCGTGATCAAAACATCTGCGCAGGCATCCCCGATTCCCGCCCTTCGCCAAGAAGGCGAAGAACGGAGCACCCACTGCGTTGCTGATGCATGCGAGTCAAAAGCCTGGGCCGGGTGCCGCTATTTACGCGGGTGAAAAAATCTGGCGGAGAGAGTGGGATTCTCACCTGGCGTTTTTATACGTCTCTTGGAGGTGGCAACCATAGCCCCAGATCCAAACGTCGGTAGCACAGGGCACATGAGGGGGCGCGATCGTCAGTACTCCGCTACCAACACAAGGCCCGATGGCCACCTGGAGTCCGGTTTCTTCTTTGAATTCCCGCATAAGGCAGGCCTCCGGAGTCTCATTGACCTCTATCCTGCCACCGGGCAATTCCCATTCCTGCCGTTCATTTCGCAAAAGGAGAACCTCTGACTTGGCGTTCCTCTTCCTTAAGACAATGCCCTTAACAGATACGGGTAGTTTGCTGTCAATCATTTTTCCCCAGATCGATCTTCTAACTGGAGCGCACGCGTTTTAGCTCACAAGACAACGCCGTTGGCGATAGAGATTTCAGAAATGAATCCCCTCTCGACATAAGATGGAATTTTCCGACATTCAGAAATAACTCTTTTCCTGAATTCTCGATCCTTCCACCATTGATCGACTGGACACGTAAAATAGTTGACTCCATGGCAACAGATCTTTGTTATCTCAGGCCATTGTTTTCGGACGGTCATTATGTAGCGCCGTTTCGAACTGATCTTCCCGATTAGAAGTAGGTTGTCGATGCCGAAGTTCTTGAATTTGTCCCGAGTGAAAGTGACATTTTGCTCAGTGTTGACCGCTTTATCTTCGATAAGCATCACGTTTCCCGGAATGCCACGCGCAAGGAGCATCTGATAAAGAATCGAGGCTTCAGTCTGTTTAGTCTGACCCGTTGCGCCTCCCGATATGATCAGCTTGGTGAAGTAGGCCTGCTGATATAGGGACAGTATCTCCTTCGCAAAATCGGGTATTCCATGTCTCGTACCAAATACGAAAGCAAATTTCGTCGGAAAAAGCGACACAAACGGCGCAATGTACCCAATGATCTGCTGCCTTTTCTCAAATGTGCTCATCCGTTTCCGGACAATGTAACACGTCGCCGTTGTTCTGGAGATCTCGTTGCTTGAGCGTATGGCGGGTGGCCCATTCAAGCCTGCCTTTGGCTTGAGTGGGAGAATCCACAGCGCTATTCAGGCAGGCTACCCCCCTTTGCCGTTTTCCGAAGGGTGGAATCTCCGACCTCCCTAATTTTGGGTTATTGCATACTCGATTTTGGAGAACGCAGAACCGGGAACCGTCACCGTTTCGCCAGATTCGAGCCTCACCTTGAATTGCGTCATTTCAATTGAACGCTGAAGGTCGTCAGCAATGGCGGGTGCGACAATCTGCTCGATGACGCCGCTGACTTCGCCAAGCTCTTGCAGCTTGACAATGACTTTAATCCGTAGAAGTTCAGTCAACCTGGTCATGACCGTTGCTTGCTTGTTGAGCTGAAATTGGGCCATTTGCAGCCTCCTTCGTGAGTCTCAGCATAGCCGGGTGCCCCATCCTTCGCGTTTTTTGCGAAGGGGGAATCACTGCGGTATGCAGTCGGGTTTTAAGTCGAGTCGGACTAATAAAATCTGGCGGAGAGAGTGGGATTCGAACCCGCTTTGAAACGTAAACTCAACAACATGCAAGGGCACGGATGGCAGTTTTTAGACACAAAAAGCAGTGCAAACTACCCTTAACGGATTGTGAATGGATTGTGACTATTTCTCAGCTCTCCAGGGGCACAGCCTTGGATTGAGATACACCGCTTGCAATTGAAATCAGAGAAGGGTTGCTAAACCGAAATTTCAGCAGTGTCCATAATGCGTGAAATCCGTCTCTTGGCCGGATTTTCTTGCCTTCACCAATTGTTCGAGCTTTATACGTGATCGGCACCTCGTGAATCTTGTAGCCTCGCCTCCTGGCTTTCGCAGTCACTTCTGAGCAAAACTCAAATCGTTCCGATTGCAAATCGAAGCTTTTCAACAATTCCGCCCGAAACGCCTTGTAGGCCGTGCCTTGATCGGTAATGTTTGCGGCGTAAAGCAAATTCGCCGTTGCGGTAAGAATCCAATTTGCCAGCCGGTTCCGCCATTTCATTGCTTCGCACGTGCCAAGGAAACGCGACCCATAAATCACGTCCGCGACGCCTTCCACCAAAGGAGTTAACACTCGCTTGTAATCTCTGGGATCGTATTCCAAATCGGCGTCCTGAATGAGGATGACATCGCCGGTAGCGACAGCGATCCCGGCGCGAATCGCCGCACCCTTTCCTCGGTTCCTTGGCAAGTGCACCGCAACCATGTTGCTATGTCCGGCGAATGACCTCAGAATCGCGTTGATGTGATCGGTTGACCCGTCGTCAATAATGACAATTTCTTTTTCGCATCCGCCGGGAAGCTCGGCAGCCTGCACTTGGTTTAGAAGTGCGGGTAGTGTTCCTGCTTCGTTATAAGTCGGAATTAAGATTGAGATTTTCATCGGCTCACTCACTCACCAATTTAGCTGGATATCGTCGGTACTGGGCGCTGTTTGTGCAACCGAAGCCGCGTTCGCAGATGGACCGCTCCAGTCGGGATAAGGAACCAGTTGTGGGTTGCGAGCATCCGCTTCCAGAAGCCACACATTTCTATCGGGGACCAGGTTCAGCAGCAGTTTGTTGTGCTCGGAGCCTAAGTCGCGTGCCCACATAACATGCGAGTGCATGATGTCGGCGTGGTTGTACACCCACTCAAAATTGACGTTGTGGTTAGGTGAATATCTTACAAACACAAGTTGTAGCGACGGCTGTTGCTGCAGCCAGTGTTCCAGATCTGCTCGACGAACGCTCCAATCGTCCAGCATAAGGACGTGGTGAGTTGGGCCGCCTTCATCGGACCACCAATTGTTCAGTCTGCCCATGACCTGTATCGCTAAAGCTACCGCACACGCAAAGGGCAGGAGGAAGACAAAGCTCTTCCAGGGAAGGATGCGTGGCTGTGATTTAGCATTGGCGCGAGTTATTCTACGACGCTCGGTACGCGTCATTTCTGCTGAACCTTTTTCTGGTTCCCAGTTCCAGATTCGCCGCAGCCCGTCCACCTGAAGAAACAATACGAGGCAAGCCGCAGGCGCAAAATAATGAGGCCTACTCCACTTAACAAACCATGACTCAAAAATAATCAATATACTCGTTCCCAAAGCCAGCCAGGGCCAGAATCCATCGAATACAGACCACAAAAGCCCTATTTGCGCGAATGCCAGCAGATCAATTGTGAAGCGCAAGAGTTCCGATCGTGGGTCAAAAAACATTGCTGCCAGGATGAAACCCGTCAACAAAGCGATCTGCCAACAACGAGTTCTCCGCTGCAACAAGGCCGGGAGCACAAGCGGTGCGCTCAACAGGATCCCGCAGTAAAATTCCCACCACTCCGCAAACTTCATGGCGCCTGCTAACAACAAATTCCTGGGTGTGCGCTGCGAGACATACAGCTTCATTTCGTTTACCTCGTAGTAGACCTGCACCCAATAACTGCTGTATGTGATTTTTGGCCGGAGCGGCAAGAAAGTGAACTGGGGGCTTTCCTGATACTGCTCCTCATGGAGCACATAAGGCGGCTTCCACAATGATCCGGTAATGGCACGGTTATACATGCCCATCGCAGCCGCCGCGGGCAGTAGGACGAGCCCGGCTGGCAGAACTACATTCCGCCAAAGCGCAGCCTGTTTCCATCTTCCAGTTCTCAAGATCCGCCATAAAAGCAAGATCAACATCGGTAGCACGGCAATAAAGCCTTCGCTTGGACGGCTATTCGCAATTATCACCAGCCCAAGCGCCAGCCAGACCGCGTTTTGCCATGAGAGGTGGTCCCAGAGCCTGCGCGCTGCCCCAAAGAAAAGGGCTCCCCCCAGCGCAGCCACCATGCCTCCCCAGTAGCTCTGGCTCCAGTAGCTAAAAACGCCGTAATAAAGCGCGATCAAAATTCCGCCCAGCAAGGCCCAGCCTAGACCAGTCCAAGCCTGAAGCATCCATACTGCCGCCCCGCTCGCGAGGGCTGAACTCAGCCAGAGTCCAGCAGCTTGGTGGCCGGTGAGCCTTTCGCCAAGCGCGAGAAAAGCTCCTTGGGCGGGAAAATATTTCGAGGCATAAACCGGTCGCATCAACACGTGAAACGTGTCAAAGAATTCCGGCGGGGGCGGCGAGGGATTGGCGGCGCGTCCATGCGCGAACGTATCTCCCAGAAGCGTGTAGCTGAATTCATCGTGGACGCGAGGAATCGGCTCATGCAGGATTAGACCGACAAGCATGCAACCGGCCAACGTCAAAGCGGCAGTTCCCGTTACAGAGATCCAAGGTCTGGGTAAAGTTGGCCGAGAAGCCCATGGCTGAGAAAGGCCTGGCGCAGCCAGGGACAAACCCAAAACGGCGAAGATCAATGAGAGATCTACAAATTCTAACATCTGGCGTTTCCGACGAATCGGATCAAGAGTGGGACGGCCTAACAGGATCATTGCTCTGCTGCACCGCCGAGACCGGTCAAATACCCGTTACCGGCGCGAAACGCTACCGCGTGTCTTGTCATACGACTCGGGGGCTATCAACCGCGAGCTGCTCTGCGGCTAGACCCCACCCTTTGAAAACCGCAAAGGGCGGCTCATGCCCCAAGTTGATATGCGTCGATAGCGTGGGCCAGCCCGCGCAGACCTTCATCTGTGGTATGACGTACCTGGATGCGACGTTTCATCAAGGGTAGGTTCCTCGCACTCAGATCAAGGAAACGCGAGCTTCGTCGATGCAAGTAGTGCAATCACTCCAGCTGCAATGGTTAACGTGCTGTTCTTCTCCCTCAACATATAGAACCAGAGCAAGAGAAACATACCGATTAATGCAATTGCCCAAAAATGAGAATCGGCCGCCAACCTATGCCACCGTCTTGCGGTGAGTACCGATAGAAATATCCAACACAACAAGAACGCGCAATTGGCGATGACATACCAAAGTTTTCTATATCTCATTGCCTCTCTCCAGACAGCCTCACGGTTTGCTTCGCCACTAAAGGAATATACAACCAATTCCTTCATGGGCCGCAGAAGAATGTCGTATAGGCTTCCTCCCCAACCGCAAAGAGGCCTTCGGCTGCAGCAATAGGTTCCGTAACGGGTGCTGTCACCGGGGCAAGAAATCCTATAGCAGCGGATGCACCAGCCACAAGCGCGTCAACTTTAGCTTTTTTGTCTATGGCTGAGCAAGTCGCTTTCGATGGGTGAAAAAAAGATGTGGCCTGAGGAGTCTGAGAGTGATTGCTGCTGGCGTTTCCGCCCCCTCCCCCGACACCACCGGAATATGTGATGGTGTAAGTACCCGGCTGCGGGCCTCCGGCATATCCGGCTGGCGGAGGAGAACCCGCACATGTATTGGTAACACTCGCAACAGTTTGTCCAGTAGTTTTATCGACGACATCAACTTGGCTTCCGCAAGGAACATCGACCGTAATTTGTATCCCGTTCGGAAGCGTAATGCCTATAGCGCTGGCAAGCGCTTCAGAGAAGTCCGTCCCCGTCCCAGCGAAGTACGTCTCAGTCCCGGCCCCGGGATCCCCTCCGGCATCGCAGGAAACACCGTCCTCGTCATAGCAACTACCGTCCAGGCCCAGTGGATCGGTCAACAATAAAGGGTTATTTCTAACGTACGCATACCTGTTCCAAGTCTGTGGATCGCTCCCATTCACAGACCCCAACCCTGACGGATCGGGAGAAATCCAGCGTCCGTGAGCCGTTCGGTACTCGCGGAACATGAAATCGTAAAGGTTTGTGGACCAGCCGCCTTTCACCGTATCCTGGTTTTCATCGGTGAACGCCAAGTCCTGCGTCCCCGAGCCATTGTAGTCCTCACCGTAAGGTGCATACGCCACATCGTAGTATTTGGTGCGAGTCGGGGTGGTTGCCAGACGGGAACTGCCCAGGTGATCAGCATGGCGATAGTATGCCAAGCCGCTGCTGCCGTACACTGCTCGTGCACCTCCGGGCAGCTTCACGAATGCGTTTACCAGGGACTGGCCGTTCATCAGGGCTAATTTCATTCCGTTTGGCCCGTAAACGATTTGCGTATGCGCAGAACCACGCGCCTGCTCGACCATACGATCCAATGCATCATAAGTCATCGCTACTGTGGAGCCATCAACACTAAGCATGTTCGCGTCGGTATCCCAGGTGTAGCTGTGGGTCACGTCATTGAGTAGGTTTCCGTTAGCGTCGTAGTAGTTGCTGGTTCCAGCCGCTCCGCCAGTAATCTGGTAATACTGGTTGGTAGGGGAACCTGCACCCGATGCCCCAGTATAAGTTGGCAGGAACTGCGCCGAGCCGGTCTTGCTTAAATTTCCGAAAGCATCAAAGCCAAAAGTCTGCGACCATGCGGTCCCGCAGTTTGCGCTCGTAATCCGCACCAGATCGTCGTAACCAAATGTGCATGTCTGGCTATTTGCGGTATTTACGTTATCGGTGATCTGTAATTGTTGCAAGGTGCCGTTGGGGTTCCAGGTGAGCGCGCCAACGTCAGTCGTCGGCCCCGGCCCCATATTGAATGTGTACTGAGTCATGCGTCCGGTATTCGGATCGTACTGGTAGGAATCGCTATCCGCCGAACCAAACGTCAGACCCGTAATCTGGCTCGCAACGTTGTACGTTGCAGCTGTCACTGGGTTCTGTCCACTGGCGGCTGACACGGTCGAAGGCCGGCCTTCCCCGTCGGTTCCATACGTTATGGTTGGCAGCCCGCTCAGTCCGCTGATGGTGTTCAGCTTCTTATTGGCCCAATATTGGGAAGTTATGTGGTAGTACCCGCCGGAGTTTGGCGTCGACTCCCACACATCTGTAACTTCACCACGAGCATCGTAGCTGAAGAATTCGTCGGTGATAGGAGTGCGAGGCGCCGAGCCGGCACAATTGTCAGTTTCAGCTTCCGACAAACGTCCTTTGCCGTTGTTCAAAGTCACGCCGGACGGAAGGGAGCCGTTAACGGTTGAATTATCGTACGCAAAACGCCTACAAACATTTGTGCCGCTTTGTTTGTTGTTGCCTATTGCTGCGAGACGGTGTAGTGCATCGTAGTAGTAGCAAAGGTGAGTTCCATCCGCATTGGACCTTGCAACTAAATCGCCGGTCGAAGTGTAAGCCCCCGTAGATGCTGCACAATATGCAGCCCCCACGGAATCGTATGTGTATGTGATAGCGGTTGATCCGGTTTCCGGGTTCAGTTCGGAAGTCAAGCGTCCCAACATGTCATAGGTGTAGGTGCGAGTTTGCTGGCTTCCGGATGCGGCCTGCGCATTTTGTGCGACCCCAGTGATGTCACCAAGCAAGTCATAGGTATACGTGGTCAGGAAGCCGGCCCCAGCATTGTTTTGCATGCAGCCGCCGCTCCCGGTAGCGCCTGTAATTTCACACACGGATGTAAGCCAGCCGAGGGCGTTATACTCAAGCTGCTTTCTCTTCGCGCTCTCTCCGGTCGGGATTGGCGTAACCCTCTGGTACCGATCATTAAAATAGTAGGTGTAAGCGACAGACCCTCCGCCAGCGTCGGTCGCGAATGTCAATCGGCCCATTGGGTCATACTGGTCGATTAGCTTGGGACATGTTCCCGAGCAGAGCGTATCGACCGCAGCGCTGTACGGGCGAAGAACATTGTCAACAAAGCCTGATACGTTGTAATCCGTTTGAACGGAGTCGTAACTCGTAGCGGTCGGGCCTTGCTTTGTCTCACTGACAATGACCCGCCCAAACCCATCAGTCTTTGTGCGTTGATCAGAAACCGAATTGTTTCCGTTAAACAACAAAGAGCTTTCGACAGCCGTCGTGCTTGGATAAGTGAAACTTGTACCTGAACTGGTACCAAACATGGTTTGGTCTTGCGCAGCGAAAGGCCGCCAATATGCTGGGTCGGGCGAACCCAACGGACTGCCCGTGGTGGTATAGAGGGTGGCAGAGGTCTGACCGTTTTCGTCCTTTAGAGTTGTCATCACTCCGCCGTTGCAATCCCATGTGAGTACCGGTGACGTGCTCATCAGCGGCTCGGTAATGCTGCCGGGAAACGTGTTTCCGCAGGTTGCAGTCGCATTAGAATAGTTGTATGCGGTGGTGTTCGGTCCGCCACTCGTTGTAGTGCCCTGGTCAGTCATGCTCAGGACATTCCCGGTATCGTAGTACGCTATTTTACGGTAAAGAGTAACCGTGCCCGACGCCTTTGTGGCGATGGTGGTTACATTGCCACGGGTCGAAGCAACTGAAGTATGTTGTGGGGTACCGGTTGTTCCCGTCGGGGTGGTTTGATCGAAGGAGTATGAGGTTGAAGCTTTGATGTTATTGCCACTGTCTTCGATGGTTACACTGGATAGCAGCAACGCACCCTGATTGAATGTCCCATATGTCATTATGTTCTTGCGAATCAAGGCCCCGACGGCTCCGCTAGCTTTGGTACCCCAGTCATAGTTATCCACTTCCACAGGATATCCATCAGGGTTTGGTGTCGGCCCGGTCGCCCCACCGACGTTGTACTGAAAATCTGTTTCAGAAGCGACGCCGGTACTTGAACTTGGCAAGTACGTAAAAACAGTTTTTCTCCAGATTGGGGAACCGACGGCGGCCGTTTGGCAGCCGGTGGGAGTAGGGGTAGTTTCGTTCCAGCAGGTAATGGTGTTCTTGAGCAAAGTGCCACCGACGGAACCAGTGTACTGGCTGCGTTCCGTCTCGAAAAAAGAGCTGCTGTTTCCGTCTTTTTCAAAATCGATGGCTGTTTGGTTTCCTGCGCCCGTTGGATCTGTGATGGTTGTCGTCCAGTGCGTGCTCTGGTTGGGATCTTGGGCGCGAGAATAGCCCCAGATACTAGTAACTGGTAACAAGCCTTTAGAATTTAAAGTCCTGGTAAAACTCATTGGCATGCCATCAGTGCAGTTGGGAGCCGCACCCGGCTGTGCTCCGTATGCATAGCTAATAGTTCCTCCCGTCGGCAGCGTAATTATCGCAATTCGCCCGGTTACACTGGTGCTCGTAGGTGTCGTTTTTTCATACGTGAACTTATAGGTCGAGGTATCGGGCATCGTAATTGTGTCTACGAGATTCTGACCTGCCAGGTTATAATCGGTCACATTCGTGCACACTGAGGAAAAGGCCGTGGCTACGGTGTAGGATTTGTAGCTGACCACAATCTGCGCCGTCGCTCCCGAAGGGGCGGTATAGCTCAGCGTAGTATTGTTAGGCGCTCCCCCGAGTATAGTTAGAACTGAAGTATTAAGTGTATCGGTCCATATCCCATTGGTTTCAGAGATGATGTTCCCGTTACGATCGGTCCAGCTTTGTGAAGCCGCGGTTGGTGGAGTAGTAGATATAGGTACACTAATATTATTTCCTTTTGAATCAGTTAACGTGACGCTGGTACCATATCCCGTTAGAGTGTATCCATCAACAGTGGACGACGGTGTCGTCGGTGGCTCCCAGCCATTCGGGGGACACTGAGAACCTCCTGGCGACTGAATATCTGTACTACCAAGGCCAAAGTAATGGCTCGTTCCAGTTAAGTCGTGGTAAACATAATTGCTGTAATTCTGTCCGGTCCAGCTGTCTTGACCCATATAACCACATGCACCCCCGCTTGTATAATAGTAGTACTGTATCCATGCCACTCCTGCTGGGCTCAGGCCAGCCCAGCCCCAGTTACCTGCCGGTGCCCATGTAAGTTGCCCGTTCACAGTCGTTGGCGCCCAAATGGAGCTGTTGTATACGAGATCATTGTGCGTGAACGGTGTCCCGCGACCAGCCTTGTGCCGTGTTTGGATCGTGAAGTTTACATTCAAGTTTCCAAGGTTCACACTGTCGAATGGCCCTCCTCCAAAGCTGCCAAACGGTTGCGCACCATTCGCAACTTGGGCTGAGGAGAAGGCTGCAAGTGTGAAGATGGCGGCAGCAAGGCTGAGACCGTAGGCGGCAATTCGCTTCATGGCTTCCTCTCGTTCGCGCTTTACTGAAGAGTGAATGTGCTGTCCAGCAAGCCCGTGTTAAAAGTGGCGCTAGTGACGGTAGCGTCCAGAATAAGGCTGCCGTTCATTAATTGCTGAAAATGAAATGGGACTTGGATTCCGTTAACGGCTTGATAATTTGCAAACCGAATTTCTATCGGGATGTTGATGCCGATATTTTTATCTGCGTGCAGGTTGAAACCGATTGCAAGGGGTAGATAAGAATTCGGATCGAGATAAAAATCCATCGCGCTTAGGCTCGGAATAGGAGAATTGGTCACAGCCGCAGCAGGAACTTGATACGTGCGGATATGCTGGACAGACAATCCACCGTGCTGTTCCTGGCCAACATACGCGAAGACAAATTGTGGGTTAGCTGTCTGCGAGAGAGACGACAGCGGCGGGAAAAACCAGGCGGCATCAACCCACGCATTGTGCTGCGCCATCGCAGTGGAGGCGTTCCCGTTTGTTGACCAAGCACCGGCAGGGACTCCGTTCGCAGTGTCACGTACTTCCGAACGACTCCCATTGGTCAAGCTAAGATCAATGCGGCTCTCGGCGATTCCTTTGGCGCGAAGCGTCCCTGTGCCAGTTTCGTTGTCGGAGCCAAGGAGTGAAGTGACGTTTGCACTAATCGTCACGTCAGTGATGGCAGTCGCACTGGATAGTGCCGCCATTGACTTTTGGGCCAGAGAGAGTGCTTGCGGATCGCTGGTTGGGACTGGCTGTGAAACGATCTGTGCTAGAGAGCAAATGGCGAGCTGAGAAAACAGAACCACACCTATCAGGCGATTCATACACGTCTCCCGGAGTCTAATTGTTTAGGTACCCAGATTTGTACAAATGGCCCGATTGCCCGGATGATCCGCGAACTTCGGGGAAGTGAAGTCTGCTGACAGTAGCTCTTGCAGTGCTACTAAAGATCATCTACTCAGAATGGGGCAAACTATAGGCGCACTTTCCTGTGGAAATCAATAAAATATTTCTATTTTGTTTCCTGTGACACTCCCAGCCAAAAGAGGGTACGCCGTCGGCGTGCCGACCACGGAATCAGCCTGGGCGCTGTCGGCCATATTCCGACATTGTGAAGTCACTTGCCAGTTGAATTAGTGAGCTGTGGCGCACCATTCTTTAGAGGGCGTGAGTCGGCACTCCTCCTCTTCGTATGGTTTCCGAGGCATCCACGTTACGTACGTACGTTACGTTACGTGTTCCGTGAAAGGGTTTGAAAAATGAAGCTGTTGTCCAACGGCGAACCTGTTGATAGAGGAATCTCTGCTTCGCATTTAGGGCAAGCATGATTTAACGATCGACCTTTATAGCCGCAAGAGCACTCAATCCAGTATTCATAGGAAATAATGTGGTGAATTCGCTTAATCCGTGCGCGTTGCTTTTCGCACATGTCGCGGGACGAACGCGGCGAGACTACGCCCTGTGCAGCAATTGAGTCTGCAATAAAATTGATTTGTGCCGTACGTTGTCGTTTGGGGAATTTCCGTTCGCGCAAAGCCTGAAGAATAAGGTCCGCTGAAATCGCGAATTCGAGCGCGTATCCGCCAACGTTCGCGTCTTGAAAGGACTTCAGCACATCCTCTCGCGCTTTAGCCTTTAGAAGATGTGGCGCAACACGGTCCCAGACCGTATCTAAAATACCTCGGTAGTTGTCGGCTCTGCCCCGTACCCAGGATGCGATGATCTTGGGCGGACGGCCCCTTTTTCGCTCGTTTTCTGAAAACCTGTCAAGTGGATTTTTTTCGTCTTTTTGCTTTCTACGTCGGTTGCCGGTTTCTGCGGAAGTTTTCCTCATAGTTGGTTCTGAATTTTACGGGAGTTTCCAAACAAACGCTGCTAATTAAGCGGAAAGACTAAGTTCGCTCTTCGCCACTGTCATCGGGCGAAACACAGTAAATCCGGAAACCTGGCTCTACACTTGGTTTGCGGCAGCAACTCTTGGGTCGCTTTTTTGAGCGAGCCACACTGGGAGCTTACAGATGCTGACACTTAACACGAAACTGATGTTCCCTTGTCCTGTATGTACGGGACCAAGGGAAGTGCTGATGACGAAGAAAGACAAACCTTACATAACATGCGATCCATGCGGAGTCCAGGTGTTCGTTCGCGGCCCTGCTGGAATCAAGGAATTCAGTCGCTTGCTCCAAAGCACGAGCGAAGAGAGTTTGCTTGCGCGGCTGAACCACATGGAGCAGAGATATCGCGTCACGTGTCCGCATTGCGGAAATAAGTTCTGGATTGCTCCGAAACTGATAAAGACGAGCATCATGGACGGCAGCTTGAAGGGATTCCGCTGCCCGGAGAGAGGATGCGAGGGCGTAGTGCCCTGGAGCGAGAGATCGAAATGAAAATCACCGTGATGGGAGTTGTGATTTTGATTGGCAGCATTTTGCTGCTTGCCATTGCTGTGGAGCATTTGAATAGAAAGTTGAATGAAAACAGCAAACCGACGCAAGACAGAGGAAGCGATGAGCAAACAACACTGCAAGCGAGTGATTGGCTCACGGCCTCAGAAGCCGCCGCATATCTCCGCGTCAAGGTACGGACACTTCTGCTTTGGACACGGCAGGGCAAAGTGAAAGCCTACACGCTGTCCGGCACCCAGCGCCATGTTTGGCGGTTTCGCACTTGCGATCTGGATGCTATGCTGGTCGGGCCATCCGTGCCCTGCTCGAAAGGGGCACAATGAAAAAACGAGTACGACAGCAATCTGGAAGTGTAGTGTTCGATAAGCGCAGCAAGACTTGGCATTTCATTTGGTGGGACAACAGCAAGAGGCGCTCCAAGCGAATTGGCTCACGCCGCGAGTTCCACACCAAAGCATCAGCGTGGAAGGCCGCACAGCCTCTTGTTAGTGCAATGGAAAGCCAAGTCAGCGGTGTAAGCGAGGAAGTCCTTGTGAGTGAGTTAATCAAACTCTATCGGGAGGAGAAGATACCACAGCGCTATAGCACAAGACGCAGCTATGAGTCGTGGCTGAAGAATTACATTCTCCCGCGATGGGGCGCACTGTCTATTACAGAGATGCAGGCACGGCCGGTTGAATTGTGGTTGCAATCTCTGTCAGTTTCGCCAAAAAGCAAGGCTCATATTCGCGGGATGTTGCGAATTCTGTGGGACTATGCCATGTGGCGCGGTGAAGTGTCCACGCAACGGAATCCCATCGAACTGGTTACGGTCAAAGGTGCATCGAAACGCACACAGCAGCCGCGCAGTCTTACCGTGGAAGAGTTCCGCAAGTTCGTTCAAAGACTTGGCGAACCGGTCCGCACGATTGCTCTGCTCTGCGTGTGCTTCGGGCTGCGAATCAGCGAATGCCTAGGTCTCAAGTGGAAAGACGTGAATTGGCTTGAGGGGAAACTCGGAGTCGAACGGGCCATTGTTCAACAACGAGTGGACAGCGTCAAAACCATCCATTCGCAGCGAATGATCTCCATAGACCCGGAGATTCTGGATGTATTGAAATCCTGGAGGCAAATCGCGCAGTTCTCATCTGATGAGGACTGGGTGTTTGCCAGCCCGGTTAAACTTGGCCGCTTGCCGGTTTCTTATCCTTGGGTTTGGAGCATGTTCCAGAAGGCTGGTGCCAAATCGGGAATCGGAAAATTGGGCACTCACTCTCTACGGCACAGCTATCGTTCGTGGCTCGACGCGGTAGGGACTGCAATTGCGGTTCAGCAGAAATTGATGAGGCACTCAGATATTCGTACGACTCTGAACATCTATGGGGATGTTGTGACGGACGAAATGAGTCAAGCCAACTCGAAAATTGCAGAACTCGCGCTTAACGGATTGTAAAACGGATTGTGCGGGTCCGTAACTGATTGAAAAACTGGCGGAGAGAGTGGGATTCGAACCCACGTTAGAGTTTCCCCTAAACACGCTTTCCAAGCGTGCGCCTTCAGCCACTCGGCCATCTCTCCGGCACTTTTGCCCTCAACGAGTGCGTCACACGCTGGGCAAGAAGGAAGCTACTTCGATCGGCAGAACCGCAAGAACCTAGTCTGCCTCTCGATTCTATGGGGACGCGACGGCGGTCGCAACTGTGGGCAGCACACAGCATTCAGCACCGATTGCGAATCACTATTTCAGCCACACTTCAGCACAGCTGAGAGCTGATCGCTGAGAGCCGACAGCTGATCGCTGATCGCTGAATGCTGATAGCTGAGAGCTGAGAGCTGAATGCTGAATGCTGCTAGGAGTGGTTATTCGTCTCAGCCGGTTCCACTTCAGCAGGCTGGTCTTTGGTTTGATTTGCAGTCTGTGCTGGCTGAACTGCAGCGGCTTTGGGTTCGAGGATGACCCGATTGTTCAAGCAATAGAGCGCCAACTCAAGCCGGTCAGCGACGCCCAACTTGTCGTAAACCTTGCGGAGATAATTTTTGACTACCTGTTCAGTCGTACCTACGCGCGCCGCAATTTCTTTGTTCTTCATTCCCTGAGTCACGCAGGAAACGATCAGCGACTCTTTCGGCGTGAGCTGAACTTTCGAGCGTCCGCCGTGCGGCCGGCTGCTCTGGCTGCGGTAGGCTTCCATCACCCACTTCATGGCATGAGGTTCCAGCCAGGCTTCGCCTTTGGCAACGCTCCGCAGGCACTCCACAAAAACTTCCGAATCGATTTCGCGCGAAACAATGGCATGCGCGCCGCGACGGAAAAGCTCAAGCGTAAGCTCCTGGTCCGGCGATTCAGTCACCACCACCAGACGCAGTGCCGGCGCGCTCTTCATGATTTCCTGCACCGAGTCGATGGGGCTTTCCGCCAAAGCCGACTCGAAGATCAAAATCTCAGCGGAAAATTTCTTTGCGGCAGAAACTGCCTGGGACAAGGTCTCCGCCTGGCCGACTACGCGAATGTCGTCTTCTACTGCGAAAATTTTGCGCAGCCCGGCGCGGAAGATCGCCTGCGAGTCAGCCACGATCACACGAATAAATTGTTCTGTGCTCTCCATTGCCGGAGGGGCCACTCTTGCTTCTCCCGTGCTCAAACCAGCACTTGCCATGAGTTACCTTTTCCTGCCGCTAATCAGCGACGTTCAAAGCGATACTCGTCAATCACCACGCCAACTCCGCGCCGTCCGCCTTCTTCGCTGGTGCGCGCCACTCGTCCGCGGCACCGCACCTTCACGTCCTCGTCGGAGCCGACTACGTCAGCCGGAAATGAAATGGTGAAGTCAACCGTCGAGCCGATGGGCATATCCACTTCGTGGTGGAACAACACACCATTAGCGGAGATGTTGTCGCTCTCAGTGTCAGACTCTCCCGCTTGCGACTTAATGTGCATGGGGAGCTTGACGGGGAAACGCGCCGCGCTCTGGACTTCTGAGTAGCGCGACCGCACGGCCTTCGAAGCGCCTGATGACTTGCCCGATTCGTGAGACATCACTGGCAGATTACATGGCAAAGTAAGGCGGCGAAAGTTACCGAAGTCATTGGCCCTTGAGTTGTAAAGTATTGTGGTACATGGACTTGCGGGTGCAAAAATAGGAAGGGCATGGCCGAAGTGGTTAAAGTAACAGGAGTTCGTGCGTTAAGGTTCAGCCCAGAACACTTACCAGTCAACCTCCTTAGAGTTTTAATTCCTTGAGATCGGCGCGCGACCCGATCCCAGCACGCTTTTCAGATGTCGGCGCACAAAAATCCGTGGACTAACTGAGATGGTTCCATGCTTAGGGGCAAGATGCAGAACATGAAGATTGCGTGGGCAGGCATTGTTGCCCGCCCTGAGAGAGCAAGCCCCGCAATCGCCGTCCATGTGCGTACCGGCGGGCGTTGCTGGCTGTGGCTTGCGTGCTGCTTCTAGAACTTGGTCACTTCGGTGAAGTTGAAATCCCGAACCTTCATTGCCGGCACTACCATGTCGAACGATTCTTCGCCGCTGGTGCGCACCGCAGTGCTCATCTGCTCCACGTTTGAGAGCATCTCGATGAGGCTTTGATTGAAACGGAAATTACGGACGCCGCAGACTACCTTTCCATTTTCAACGAGGAATGTTCCGTCGCGGGTCATACCAGTGAGAATTTTCTCGTACGGATCAACTTCGCGGATGTACCACAGACGCGTAACCAGAATGCCGCGTTCAGTCGACGCGATCATATGGTCGACGGTCTTGGGATCGCGCGGCGGCTCGAAAACAATATTCATCGGGCCTTCGCCCATTTCGTTGGGAATGGGAAAGCCGTGGCCGGTGGCTTCGATGGGTCCGACTTTGCCGGCGTATTCGGACTTGCGCATTTTCTCCGCACTGGCCCGCGCGTAAACCAGCCGTTTCACCACCCCCCGTTCGACAAGCTGGACTTTTTGCCGGCGCAGGCCTTCGCCGTCGAATGACGGTCCGGACTGCAGAGGATGAGCGGCGTCGTCCCAAACAGAAATGTTCTCGCCGAAGAGATTCTTGCCGATTCGATTATTGAGAAATGAACGTTGATCAAGGATCGCCAGTCCACCGAAATCGAAGAACATGAACCCGGTCGTGTCGAGCACCGCCGAGGGTTCGAGAATCACCGTGTATTTTCCCGCAGCGATCTCGTGCGGGCCAGCCGATTCGACCGCCTTCTTCGCCGCAATCTCTGCCAGGGCTTGCGGATCCAAATTAGCCACATTGGGCGAATTCGATTTTTGCCATCCTGAAGAATCGGGCGCCAGCATCGTAATCGAAATTTCAGCAGACGTTTGCGTATGCCAGTTGCTCAGTCCGCGAGAATTAAAAATGCCTTCGATGCTTTCCGAGCTGGAGAAAATTCCCGCGGTGGTCAGTTTGTGCCTGTGCGCGATTGAAACGATCTTGCCCACACCTCCCGCTCGCTGCTCCGGCGTTACTGCGGCGGTCTCGGCGAAATGCCGTGACGGCTCAACCTGTGTGGGGCGGGCGCCCTCGCCCGTGCCGGGCATTGGTAGAAGGTCCGCATCCGGCTCCTGCACCCTTGCCAAATCTTCGGAAGCTTTCACGACATCTTTCAAGCTTTGATCGTCGAATCGGTTCGTGGTAGCGCGAGCGGTGCGCCCGCCGAAAACCGTGCGCACAGAAACGCCGTAATTTTCTTCCGCGACATTCTGATGGATGGTATTGTTCGCGAAACGCGTAAGCGCAGAACGTCCGCCATAAAACAGGCCTTCGACCTCATCCGCAGTCGAGAACTTCTTTATGCGGGAAAAAATATTGGCGGCTTGATCTTCAGTGAGCATCTACCAGTTGGCATTGCTAAATGCTAATTGCCCTTATACGCGCTCCCGACCTTCACTTTTTTAAATCTCGCCGGTGCCGCCCCGTGCCCCGTGCCCATGACTTGCTGCGGTTGTCCCTTGCCACAGTTGGGCGTACCCCATAACGTCCATTCATCACGCGAGCAGATCGCATCCATCGAATTCCAGAATTCCGTCGTGATCCCCGAGTACGAGGGATTTTTCAACATACGCGCCCGCTTGCCGTTCTTGATCTCCCAACCGATTTCGGTGCCGAACTGAAAGTTGTAACGCTTGTCGTCGATCGACCAGGAGCGGTTGGTCTGAAATAAAATTCCATGATCGGTCGATGAAATCAATTGCTCGCCGGTTAAAGGCTTCTCTCCGGGCAAGATGCTGATATTAGTCATGCGGATCATCGGCAAGCGGTTCCAGCTCTCCGCGCGCAAAGTTCCCCCCGAGCGCTGTAATCCGATCAACGCCGCGGTTTCACGCGAACTCAGGTAGCCGGTGAACAGGCCATTGCTGATGATCGGCGTACATTGCGCGGGAACGCCCTCGTCATCGAAAGCAAACGTGCCCAGCCCAGGGCCATGCTCCTGACGGGCGTCGGCAACCACGTTTACCAGTTCGCTCCCGTATTTAAGAGTGCGCAATTTGTCCAACGTTAAGAATGAAGTGCCGGCGAAATTCGCTTCCATGCCCAGGACTCGGTCGAGCTCAATCGGATGTCCGACCGATTCGTGAATCTGCAGGCCGAGTTGAGAGCTTTCGAGAATTATGTCGAACGCGCCTTCCGGACATTGATCGGCGCTGTGCAGTGCAACTGCCTCTTCGCCGATCCGGCGAGCGTTCTCCAGCAGTTCCAATTCGTCAATCAGTTCGTAGCCTTTGTTCTGCCACTGGCCGCCGAAAGAATTTGGATACGATCTCTTCTGAATTTCGCTGCCCGCAAAACTATAGGCCACGTATCCCGCGCCGGTTGTGACTTTGGTCTGGTGAATATCCGCACCTGCCGAGGAAAAGAACCACAGTTCCTCGCGACGGAAATTCATGTTGGTTTCGGCCAGGGTGATGCCCTTGACTGATCGGAGTTCCGAATCGATCTTCTGCAACAGCGCCAGGTTTTGTTCTATGGAAATCGTGAAGGGATCGATTTTATGCGGCGTGGTCCATTCAGCGACGGCCGCTTTTTCGGATACCAACTGCACGTCTTTCTGTTTGACTTGCGCGGAAGCTCTGGCAATGGCGACTGCCTGTGCAGCCGTGGCATCTATCGACCCTCGGCTTAAATCTGCTGAGGACGCAAATCCCCACGCTCCATCCACCAATACCCGAACATTGAACCCCTGCGATCGCGAATCCGAAGCGTTGCCGATTTTGCCATTTTTGGTAGCCAAGGCCCGGCCGCGTTCGTCAACCACACGCACGTCTGCGTAAGTGGCTCCGCGTTGATTGGCAGTATCGAGGGCCCAAGAGGCGAGGTCTTTCATGGCGGAGACTAAAATCTATCACACGAACTCGGGGCGGAGTTTCGGGTTTACGACGTGGGAGATGCTACTGTTTTTACTTTGGTCGCGCGGGCAAGCAAAGTTTCTATTGCATCGAGTAATAGACGGGAGCCGTTGTCCACGCTTACGAGAGACTTCTCAAAATATAAGCTGGCGCCTTCGCTCAACAGTTTTTGGCGGTTGGACTCAGAAAGGCTGGTCAACACTATTACGGGAGTGGATGTCGATGAAGGATTCAGCCGCAGACGTTGCAGGACTTCCTGGCCCGAAAGCTTCGGCAGCATCATATCCAGGACTACCAGGTCAGGTTTACTCTCCACGGCAAGCCGAAGTCCCTGCTCTCCATCGACAGCGGTAATCACTTCGTAGCCTGCCCTAATGAGCATTCGCTCAGTTGTGGTACGAAGCAGTCGACTGTCCTCGATTATCAGGATTTTCATGTGAACTCGCTGGCACGAGCAGTCAGTAGACTTGTCCGCTTAGCTGAGAGGTACCGCATTCGTGGCTGGTAGTTTGGCGCGCCGGGTACTCTCGTAACGCTTTTTATGACAAATACCACGAGCATTGCCCCGGGTGCATTGGAGCGCACGTCGCATTATCGGCGGCAGCTAACAATGCTTCATTCCTTAAAGCCGCGTCCCATTGGATGCCGCCGGGTAGGGACTTTTATCCTCGAAAAGGGTTCTAAATATTCAGAGAACCAATCCGGCGCGGGGGAGAAGTATGGCAAAAGTAATTGAGTTCTATGTGCCTCAAGACTTTACGAGACCCCCTAAGGCCTCAGGAAAGCGTGGTCAGGCGATTGGATTCGTGATCCAGCGGAAGAAATCTGCCTGATGTTTCAAAGCTGGCACATTGGGAGCCGGAGAAATCGTCGGGCTCAGTCGCCGCTAACTTGGTTGTGGGTAGGGACAAAAATCACCGCGGGTCGCGGTTTTTGCGATTGGGTGGCGAAGGCATGCAGCAGGGCGATAACGCTGACGTAAGCGGCTGTAACTCCAAGAGCAACTGACCCGGCGACGGTGAAAGTGACTACAAAAGCAACCAGCAAACTTCCCAAGTTCGGCCTGCCTTCCCGTCGCTCCAGCAGCAAGAAAAGGAACGGTTTAAGTCCGATCTCCACTGCTGAAACCACGATCAGGTGGCACCCAGGTGGCTGGACCGGTGCGCCTCTACTTTACTCGCGTTGACGCTTGCCGCTGTTTACAAATAAGATACGTAAGTAAAGCCGCGCACCTTCACTTTCCAACATTTCTGTGAACCCGTCCACGTTACCAAAGACCGGTAATCAGTCGAACAATGGCCATTAAGGAAATCTCGATCCGGGGCGCCCGGCAGCACAACCTGAAGAACATCAATGTGGATATCCCGCGGAATACGTTGACTGTGATTACAGGTCTGAGCGGATCCGGCAAGTCGTCGCTAGCATTCGACACGATTTATGCCGAGGGGCAGCGACGCTACGTGGAAACGCTCTCTGCCTACGCGCGGCAGTTTCTCGATCAGATGGAGCGTCCGGACGTGGACGCCATCGATGGCCTCAGTCCGGCGATTTCGATCGAGCAAAAAACTACCAGCCGCAGCCCGCGCTCGACCGTGGGAACGATAACCGAAATCTACGACTATCTGCGATTGCTGTATGCCTCGATCGGCATACCCCATTGCCCCAAATGTGGGCGCGCAATTTCTCGTCAGACGGCGGCGCAGATAGTGCAACGCGTCATGGCGCTGACCCCCGAAGACCGCGTCATGGTATTGGCGCCGATTGTGCGCGGGCGCAAAGGCGAGTTTAAGAAAGAGCTGGAGAAGCTGGCCGAGCATGGCTTCACCCGAGCGCGCATCGACGGTGAACTGGTTAACCTGCAAGAGGACGCGGAGATCCAGCTCGATAAGCGCAAGAACCACACGATCGAGGTGGTCGTTGACCGCCTTCTGGTGAAGCCTGGAATTGAACAACGTCTCGAGATGTCTGTTGGATTGGCCATGAAGTTGGCTGGCGGGTTGGTGCTGGTCGCGGTTGTGGGCGGAGAGGAGCAACTCTACTCCGAGCGGCTGGCTTGCCCGGATTGCGGAATTGACGTGCCGAAACTCGAGCCGCGATCATTCTCGTTCAACAGCACCTACGGCGCGTGTCCAGAGTGCCACGGGTTAGGAAGCACTTATGATTTCGATCCTGCGAAAGTAATCAATGATTGGTCGAAGCCCTTGCTGGACGGCGCACTAGGGCCGGGCTCGGCGTCGCAGAACTTAATCAATCAGATCAAGATTGTGGGTGCCGCGTATGGCATCGACTTGAGCACGCCATTCGAGAAACTCCCGGACAAAATTCAAAATTTGTTTTTGTATGGCGAGCCGGAGAAGCGCGGCAAAACCGGCTACCTCGGAATCTTCGGATATCTGAAGAACGCGATGGATGAGTCGAGTTCGGAAACCTATCGCGACTGGCTGATGGAACACATGTCGCCCACGCAATGCCCGGCCTGTCACGGCAAGCGGCTTCGTCCGGAGAGCCTGGCGGTGCAGCTAGAAGGCATGTCGATCGCCGACTTCACCGCGATGCCGGTTTCGCGTTCGCTGGAGAAAGCCAGCGGTATCAAGCTGGCGGGACGCGAGCTGCAGATTGCCGGTCGCATCATGAGCGAGATCGTTGAACGCCTGCAATTTTTGAATGCAGTTGGGCTAGGCTACATTTCTCTCGACAGATCGGCCGCGACACTTTCCGGCGGCGAAGGACAGCGCATACGACTGGCCACGCAGATCGGATCCAAGCTGCGCGGCGTTTTATATGTGTTGGATGAGCCTTCGATCGGCCTGCATCATCGAGACAACGGTCGTCTGCTCAACGCACTTGAGGAATTGCGCGATCTGGGGAACACCGTCCTGGTGGTGGAACACGATGAAGAAACCATTCGCCGCGCAGATTACGTTGTGGACCTTGGCCCGGGTGCGGGACGTCATGGTGGCGAAATTGTGGCGCGCGGCACACCTGGCGAAATCATGCAGGTGCCGGAATCGCTGACCGGCGCGTATATGGCAGGAGAGAAGCGGATTGAGACGCGTCCCGAGCGGCGAAAAGTAAATGGCGTTGCGATCACGGTTTTGGGAGCACGCGAAAACAATTTGAAAAGTGTGGATGCGACCTTTCCTCTGGGACTGATTAATGTCGTGACCGGCGTTTCAGGCTCGGGAAAGTCCACTTTGGTGAATGACATTCTCTACCGCGCTCTGGCGAAGGCGCTGTATCGCTCGCGCGAACAGCCGGGTGAGCACAAGACGATCTCGGGTACTGAGAATATCGACAAGGTCATTCGCATTGATCAGTCGCCCATCGGACGGACACCGCGCTCGAATCCTGCGACCTACACCCAGGTGTTCACGCACATTCGCGATCTGTACGCCATGCTGCCGGAGTCTCGCGAACGCGGTTACAAGCCGGGGCGATTTTCCTTCAATGTGACCGGGGGAAGATGCGAGGCGTGCCAGGGCGAAGGCCAGCGGCGCATCGAAATGAATTTTCTGCCTGACGTATACGTTGTTTGTGAGGTGTGCGGCGGCCGGCGATACAACCAGGAAACGCTGGCGGTGAAATACAAAGGTTATTCGATCGCCGATCTGCTGGAAACACCGGTTTCAGAAGCCCTGCCGATTCTGGAAAACATTCCGCAGGTGCGGCAGCGGTTACAGACGCTGGTTGATGTCGGTCTCGGATATCTGCACTTGGGTCAATCCGCGGTCACACTTTCTGGCGGCGAGGCCCAACGCATCAAGCTGGCCCGCGAGTTGAGCAAACGCCAGACCGGACGAACGCTTTACCTGTTGGACGAACCGACTACCGGACTCCATTTTGACGATGTGCGAAAGCTGCTCGATGTTCTTCACCGGCTCACCGATCTCGGGAATACGATCATCATCATCGAGCACAATCTGGATGTAATCAGAAATGCCGACTGGATCATTGATCTTGGTCCGGAAGGCGGGGAAGAAGGCGGAAGGCTTGTGGCGCAGGGAACGCCGGAACAAGTTGCGCGGAACAAGAAGTCCTACACCGGGCAAGCGTTGGCAGAGTATGCAAATGCCGCACTTAGCCATCCGCAAACTGCAGTGAGCTAGTTACATTCGGCGGACGAGGCGTCCGCCCCACACGGGCTTTCGTGTAAATTCAAGTTATGACGTTGAATTCAGGATGGAGCGCGTCCAGCGCTGAGAACGGCCCTGATCCTCTCACACCTGGCACTCCGGGGAATTTGAGCGTTCCACCTGTGGAGAATCCGCCGTTCGGAGGCCTCGAAGTATTGCAGGTCGGACTGCTGATGTTTGTGGCCCCGATCATCGCCGCGCCGTTTGTTATTGTGCTCGTACAGAAATTCCGCTATCCACATCTGTCGTTTATGCAAGTGGGGGCCAAGCCCTGGGTGCTTCTCGCTCCGCAATTTATTTGGTTCGCGGTGGTGACATTGTTTTTGCTCGACTACACGAAATGGAAATTTCACCAGACCCTGTGGCAAGCGATTCGCTGGAACTGGCCGGCACATCGCTGGCCGGTGCTAGTGGGAATCGGATTGCTGACCTTGGTGGTGCTGCAGGGACTGGAGCGCTTGCTGCCGCTGCCAAAAAATGGTCCCTTTGATCAATTCTTCGACCGGCCACTCGATGCGTACGCTTTCGCTTTTCTCGCGATTGCATTTGCGCCCTTCATGGAAGAATTGTTCTTCAGAGGCTTTCTTTATCCAGTGCTGGCGCGACGGCTAGGAGTTTCAGCGGGAGTTGTACTGACCGCGCTCCCATTTGCGCTGATTCATGAGCCTGAATACAAAGCCTGGGGTCCGGTGCTCATAATCTTTCTGGTCGGCTTGGTCTTGACCCTGGTTCGCGCGAAGATGAAATCAGTTGCGGCGAGCTTCATCGTGCACTGCGTCTACAACGGTGTGCCGGTTGTGGCCGCAATGGTTGCCAGTCACGGCTTTCAACACCTGCAGAAGCTGGCCCAATAACTCTGCTATCTTAGAAACTAATGTCATCTGCACGCCAGGAACTGCTGCGCCTACTCGCCACCAAGTCATTTGCCCTCGGCGATTTTAAGCTTTCGTCCGGTGGCCGCAGTGACTATTACATCGATTGCCGGACGACCACGCTTGACGCGCGAGGCGCGCAACTGACGGGACAAGTTTTTCTGGAGGAGATTCAGCGCCGCGGCTGGAACCCCGAAGCGATTGGCGGTCTGACCATGGGAGCTGATCCAATCGTGGTCGCCGTCTCTGTGACCAGCGGGACCTTGAACGGTTTCCTGGTGCGCAAGGCAGAGAAGCAGCACGGGACCGGTCAGCGGATCGAAGGGTTTCGCGGCAAGGGCGCGAGGGCCGTTATCGTCGATGATGTTTGCACCACCGGGGCGTCGACTATTCAAGCGATCGAGGCCGCACGCGAATTCGGATTCGAAGTAGCCGGCGTGATGTGCCTGGTAGAACGCGAAGAAGCTCATGGCCGGGCTGATGTGGAGAAGGCCGCCGCGCCTGCGCCTTTTGTATCGGTATTTACGGCGGGCGATGTGAGGAAGGAGCATTTAGCTCTCAGCCGTCAGCCATCAGCCGTCAGCTAAGTCAAAATCCCCACCCTGTCGCCAAGAGCGCGACAAGGGTGGGGCGCACGGTAATGGCTCGGTTCAATGATTCAATGTTCCGATGATTTAATGACTCAATTCTTATGATCCAGACTCTTGAATGGACCGACCGCGGCGTGCGCTTCATCGATCAGACGAAGCTGCCGACCGAAGAAGTTTACGTAAATTGCACGACCTATCAGGAAGTTGCAGACGTGATCCGCAACATGGTTGTCCGTGGCGCTCCGGCCATTGGGGTCGCGGCCGGAATGGGCATTGCACTGGGAGTGAAAAAGTCCAAAGCTACAAGCGTCGCCGAACTGAAACGCGACTTCGACGAAATTTGTGATGTCATCGGCAAAACCCGGCCGACCGCAGTGAATCTTTTCTGGGCCATCCGTCGCATGCAACAAAAGTTCGAAGAGCTTCGCACGCGTACGCCACAGGAGATCAAACAAGCGGTGATCGAAGAAGCCCGACGCATGCACGCGGAGGACATCGCCATTAACCGCGCCATGGGCCAACATGGTTCAGCCTTAATGCCGGCCAGCGGCGGAGTTCTCACTCACTGCAATGCGGGTGCGCTGGCCACAGCTGGATATGGGACCGCGCTGGGCGTGATCCGCGCCGCGATCGAGAACGGGAAAAAAATCCACGTTTACGCCGACGAAACCCGCCCGTTTCTTCAGGGCTCCCGGCTTACCGCGTGGGAGCTGATGAAAGATGGCATCCCAACCACAGTGATCTCTGACAACATGTCGGGCGCGATGATGCGACAGGGAAAAATCGGTGCTGTAATCGTTGGCGCAGACCGCATCGCCGCCAACGGAGACGTCGCCAACAAGATTGGCACCTATACTGTGGCGGTCCTGGCGAAAGAGCACGGTATCCCGTTTTATGTGGCTGCCCCGATTTCTACCATCGATCTGGCGACCCCCGACGGCAGCAAGATTCCCATCGAGCATAGAAATCGCGCTGAGGTCACACACATCGCCGGCAGATTGATTACGCCTGAAGGTGTCGGCATAGAAAATCCCGCATTCGACGTTACGCCAGCGAAGTATGTCACTGCGATAGTGACGGAGCGGGGCATCGCCCGATCTCCGTACAATGAGTCTTTAGCCGCTCTCACGCATGACCGTGCCCAGTTGAGTACCACTGGAAGCTCAAGAAAATAGCAACTTTAGCCTTTCGAGTCCCGAGCTGCTTACGAAGGTAATTGCCGTAACCAGCTTTTACACGACTTTGTTGGCCAAACGCGGTAAAACGTACGAAGCTGCTGGAAGTGTCCTTCGCGAGGATAGAGATGTCGCAAGTCAGACAAGAACAGCCGTCGATGCTGGCTCGGGCAGAAGCCATTCAGCGGCAGATCCACGAGCTGACCAGCCGAGACACGCAATTGTGGTCGATCGTCACCCTGGTCATTCTAGTGCTAACTGCCGGATTTCTTACCCTGGTGGTGCCGAACCTGGCCGTCAAGCAGCGCATGATCCGCATTGAGGAAGGTTATTTACCGCAACTTTTCTTCGGCCTCATCTGTCTGGTCGTGCTGTTCAACATTTATTTACTCTCGCAGCGCGTAAACTTGAACTCCACGCGGAAGGCCCTCATCAGCGAGCTGGTATTAAACGAGCGGCTGGAAAGCCTTTCGCTGATCGATCCTCTTACCCAGCTGTTTAACCGCCGGGCCCTGAACGAGCTGATTTCGCACCAGGTGGCGCGCGCCAACCGTAACGGCGGACCGCTGACCTTCCTCATTATGGACATCAACGGTTTCCGCGAGTTGAATACCAGGCTGGGCAGCATGGAAGGCAACCGCGTACTTACTGATTTTGGGCGCATATTGAAAAAAGTATTTCGCGGCGGCGATTTGATCTTCAGGCAGGGCGGAGATGAATTCTTAGTAGTGATGCCGGACACGACCGAACAGCAGGCTGAGCCGCCACTGAAGCGGTTGTTGGGCCTGGTTGAGCAGTGGAACCTGGATAACGGAAGCCGGTTTCAACTGTCCTTTACGTGGGGACTCGCGGAATATGTGACTGGAACGAGCCTCGAAGACGTGCTCCGTACCGTTGACCGGAAGCTTTACCAGAAGATGCACAACCTCGCGCCAGTATTTTGAAACTGGCAGTCAGCACTCACTCAGAATCAGTCAAAAACACTGCAATGTCATTCCGAGGACCTTCAGGTCCGAGGAATCTGCATTCATAAAAGCAAGTCCTTCGCCGTTAAAAGCAGTTCGGAATGACAGAGGTTAAGCAATGGTTTGGCTGACTGCCAAGTGCTGCCTGCGCTTCACAGCTTCAGCGCCGCACCCTTATCCAAATACCACAGCAGTTCGCCATCTACGGGGAGAACCTTTTGGCAAGGCAAATTCGCGGTTGGATCCTTGAGCGCTCGCCGTACCATTTCCCCCTTTTCGTCCCCGCTAACCAGAAACATCACACAGGCACCGTTGTTCAGTACTGGGTAAGTGAAGGTGATGCGAAATGTGTTCAGCTTATCAACCCAATTAGCAACCACGAGATGATCTTTCTCTTGCAATGCCGCTGTGCCGGGGAATAGTGAGGCCGTGTGGCCGTCCGGGCCCATGCCAAGCAATATGAAATCGAATCTGGGGAACGCATCAGGCTTTAGATGGAAGAACTGTTGCAGCTTCTGCTCGTACCTTGCAGCCGCTTGTCGAGCGTCCGGCAACTCGGACGGAACGCGGAAGATATTTTCAGGCGGAATTGGCAGCTTCGAGAGCAAAGTTTCCTTCGCCATACGATAGTTGCTTTCCGGACTGTCAGGCGGAACATGACGCTCGTCGCCCCAAAAGAAAAACACTTTGCTCCAGTCCAACCGCGAAGCAAAGTGGGTGGCCAGTTCCTGATGCAGGCCACGGGGAGTCGATCCGCCGGAGAGGGCGACGGTGAACTTTCCCTGATCTTTGATAGCGCTTGACCCGAGGCCGCAGAATTTTTCTGCAGCCGCGTGAAACAATTCCTGAGGCGAGCCGAAAATTTCTACATGTGGCTTTGCAGCCATGCTCAGGCCGCCATTTCAACCAGCGCGCAGCGGGCGGCGCCGAGCAGAGCGAGTTTGTCGTCGGTGATCACTTTCAGGGGCATTATTTCCAGGAGCCGCCGCAATCGGCCTTTGTTTAAGAACGGTTGCAGGAAGTTCGAAGTGGCCAGCTTGGGCAGAATTTTCGGCGCAATTCCACCTGCCAGAAATACTCCTCCAACCGCCTTCATTTTTAGCGCGAGATTTCCCGCTTCCGCTCCAAATACTGCAACAAAGATATCCAGGGCATGTTCGCACATAGCACACTTGCCGGTAAGCCCAGCCTCAGAAATCGCAGCCGCTGCGTCGGCTTCGACCATCTCATTGACCAGCCAATCCGGAGGCTTGCCTTTTCCGGTGTCGCTCAGGAAATCGAAAACATTGACCAGCCCTGGCCCTGAGAGAACGCGCTCATAGCTGACGTGATCGAAACGCCCGCGCAGGTACTGAAACAGCTCGACCTGAATGTCATCCAGCGGCGCAAAATCGCAATGCCCGCCTTCGGATGCGAACACATGGTGCCGCTTGCCGTCCCAGTAAAGGCCTGCCTCGCCCAATCCGGTGCCGGCGGCAATCACTGCCTGATTGCCGGGCGTAATACTGACTTGATTAAGAGAAACCAGATGCTCCGGCGGCAGAGCGCCTACGCCCCAGCCGGTGGCCTCGAGATCATTGATCAACAATGCTTTGTCGATTTGGAGTTCGTCGGCCAGACGACGGGACTCGATGACCCACGGTAGATTGGACGCTTCGACGCGCCCGTTGGTGACCGGACCGGCGATGCCAAAACATGCCTGCGCGGGGTGCGCGCCTGAGCTATCGACGAATTCTTTTACGATTTCGTCAAGTCCGGAATAATGTCGACTGGGAAAAACGGTGGATGAAATCAGGTTAAACTTTCCGTTCTTCACATCATAGAGGGCCAGCCTTGCGTTGGTGCCTCCGATGTCGCCCGCAAGAATCATCGATCGAAATTCCTCCAGTGGCGGCCGTCCCGCTCCATCAACTCGTCGGCCTCTTTCGGTCCCCAGCTTCCGCCCGGATAATTCGGGAAGTTGCGCGGCGGCAGCGCCTTCCATACATCGAGTACCGGGCTTACTACACACCATCCAGCCTCCACCATGTCAGCACGCTGGAACAATGTAGCATCGCCGATCATGCAATCGTGCAGCAGGCGCTCATAGCCGGTGCTGGGCTGAGTACCGAAATAATCAGCGTAATTGAAATTCATGTCCACTGCACCCAGCCGCATGATGGGACCGGGGACTTTCGCGGCAAATTGCAATGAAATGCCTTCCTGCGGTTGAATGTGTAGAACCAGTTGATTCGGCATCAGGTTTTCCACTGGCGTATCCCGGAACAAAACAAAAGGCGCGCGACGGAATTGAATGACGATCTCCGTAGTCTGTGCCGCCAGCCGTTTGCCGGTGCGTAAATAAAACGGAACGTCAGCCCATCGCCAGTTGTCGATGGCCAGCTTCATGGCGACGAAAGTTTCCGCCCTCGAATCCGGCGGGACGTCTTCCTCCTGCCGGTATCCAGGGACGCGATGGCCTTCTTCTACGCCCGGCCCATATTGGCCGCGCACCGTGCGGGTCAGTACCTCTTCAGAACTGAGTGGCTGGACCGCATGCAGAATCTTTGCCTGCTCGTCGCGAACCGCATCCGGCCGAAACGAAATCGGAGGCTCCATCGAGGTCAGGCTGATGAGCTGCATGATGTGGTTAGGCACCATGTCGCGCAGCGCACCGGCAGTATCGTAATAACTGCCGCGCGATTCGACGCCCACCGTTTCGGCCACGGTGATTTGTACGTGGTCGATGTAGCGGCGGTTCCAGATAGGCTCGAAAATTCCATTGGCAAAGCGAAAAGCCAGAATGTTCTGGACAGTTTCCTTTCCCAGGTAGTGATCAATGCGGTAGATCTGGTGCTCGCTGACGCAGCTCAGCAGTTGCTGGTTCAGCGTCTTGGCCGATTCAAGATCGTGGCCAAAGGGCTTTTCTATAATTACCCGCCGCCAATGCTGGCCGCCCGCCTCATCCATTAAACCACCGGCGGAAAGTTGCTCGACGATCTGGCCGAAGAAGCCCGGCGCGGTGGCGAGATAAAAAAAGTAGTTCTGGTGGGTGGAATGATCTTTATCCAGCTTCTCGAGCTTGGCCTTTAGTTGCGGATACAGATTTTTGTCGTCAAACTCTGCAGTGACGTAATACAGCCGGCGGGTGAACCACTCCCATATGTCGGGATCCACGTCATCGCCCGCGTAGTGATGGATATCGTCGCCAAGCTTGTTACGAAATTCGTCATCGGACATCTTGGTGTGCGAAATCCCGACGATAGCGAACTCGCGCGACAGCAACTGTGCCTTGGCCAGATTGTAGAGAGCGGGAATCAGCTTACGGCGGGTGAGATCTCCGGCCGCGCCAAAAATTACCATGATGCAGGGGTCGGCCGGACGGCCCGGCGTGCGCTGCTGAGTTTGCGGAGGCGTTTCCACTTGTGCCATTGGCAATTTTCCTTTGAATCGCCATCGCGGCGCGAACGTCACCGGACGGAGTGGTTTGGTCTCAGGCGGTCTTTTTCTCGGTCACAGGCTCAACGTGTCCGCCAAATTTCTGCCGCATTGCAGAGAGCATTTTCTCGGCGAAGGTGTGCCCCTGCCGCGAACGGAAGCGCACGAACAGTGCCGCCGACAAAACGTCCACCGGAACAGCTTCGTCGATTGCCGCCTCAATTGTCCAGCGGCCCTCGCCGGAGTCCTGCACAAAGCCGCTGTATTCGGCGAGCGTCGGATTCTCGGTCAACGCCATCGCGGTTAGGTCAAGCAGCCAGGAACTGACAACGCTTCCGCGCCGCCAGACTTCGGCTATGTCGGGAAGGTTGAAGTCATACTGCTGGTCTTTCGGCAGTTCAGGCTTGTTCGCATTGCGGAAAATATCAAAGCCTTCGGCGTACGCCTGCATGATCCCGTATTCGATTCCGTTGTGCACCATCTTCACGAAGTGGCCTGCGCCCGACGGCCCACAGTGGATATATCCTTCTTCAGCCGTGCCGCCTAACTTTTCGCGGCCTGGAGTGCGCGAGATATCGCCTTTTCCGGGGGCGAGTGTTTTGAAGATGGGATCAAGTTTCGCGACGACTTCCTTCGGGCCGCCGATCATCATGCAGTAACCGCGCTCTAGCCCCCAAACGCCTCCGCTGGTGCCGACGTCCACATAATGAATGCCTTTGTCACTTAACATTTTGGAGCGGCGAATATCGTCCTTGAAATAGGAGTTGCCGCCGTCGATCAGGACGTCGCCGGCTTTCATTTTCTGGGCCAGAGCTTGGACGGTAGACTCTGTGGCCTCGCCAGCCGGAATCATCAGCCATGCAATCCTTGGAGAGCCAAGCTTGGAGCAAAAGTCATCAAGCGATGACGACGCAATCGCTCCTTCCGACGCCAAGCCCTTCACTGCATCGGCGCTGCGATCCGTGACCACAACTTCGTGCCCGCCGCGCATGAGGCGGCGCGCCATGTTGGCGCCCATTCTCCCCAGCCCTACCATTCCCAGACGCATGCTTCCTCCGTGCTGTTCGTCCTCACGTATTCCTCTGTGTAACTTTGTGCCCTCTGTGGTTTGCTTTTCTAGCAGCCAATTTAGCTCAATGCTTCGCCAATCGCTTTCGCCAAATTCGCAAGTCCGGCGTTGACATCTTTACCCAAGTGCACTCGCAGCGCACGCCGTCCACGATCGGCTAAGACCTGGAAATCACCCCGCGCCTGCGCGGCTTTCACGATGCCGAATGTGTATTTCGCTCCCGGCACCGGAACATCGACCGCGTCATCGCAGGTGATTTGCAAGAATACGCCGGAATTTGGTCCGCCTTTATAAGCTTGCCCGGTTGAGTGCAGAAATCGTGGCCCGAAACCAAGGCATGTCGCGACATGTTTGGAATCGCGCACTGCATGACGGATCTGCTGCAGTGTCGCTTCGTGCGCATCGTTCATTTCGACGTAACCGAGTACCGCGAAATAATCGCCGCTTTTGATTCGTCCCAGATGTGCGCGCAGATATTCGACGACCGAACTCTTGCTTCCAAGAGCGCCGGCGTTCTTGGGGTCGCTAAAAAGCTTTACGCCATTCTGCTCGAAGATCGGCTTCTCGGACGGCAGCGAGCCGGTCTTCTCGTATTCACTGGTCAGCTTGCGGGTTTCGATTTTGCTAGCTTCAACATCGGGCTGGTTGAATGCATTGATGCCGATGATCGAGCCGGCAACGGCGGTGGCGATCTCCCAGCGGAAAAATTCCTGGCCCAGATCGTAGGTATCGCCAACTGAAATCCGAATGACAGGATGGCCGGCTTTTTCGATGGCGGCAACCTTGGCGTCCTGATCGGCGTCAGGCGCTTTTTCAGCGCGAACGTAGGCAAAGATGCGGTCGTTGCCGTAGGTTTCGGGCGCGGCAAGTTTTTCGCGATCCACCGGAATAATTCCTTTGCCCAGTTTGCCAGTCGATTCCGCAATCAACTGCTCGAGCCATGCCCCAAGATCAGAAATCGCGGGCGAAGTCACCAGCGTGATTTTGTCGCGCCCCGCTTTTGCCGCGGTACCCATGACGATTCCGAGCATTACACCGGGATTTTTCTCCACCGGGACTGATGCCGCACAAGCCTGCACCATTTCTTCCGTGCGATCGAGGAACTTGGCAACATCGAGTCCCATGACGGCAGCCGGCACGATTCCGAAATTAGACAGGGCTGAGTAGCGCCCACCAATGGTCGGGTCACCATTAAAGATGTGGCGGAACTTGTCGCCCTCCGCTTCCTTTTGGAGTTTGGAACCGGGATCGGTGACCGCGATGAAGCGGCTGCCGACTTTTTCCGCTCCGATTGTCTGCTTCACGCGCTCGAAGAAATACTGCTTGAAGATGTTCGGTTCTAAAGTTGTGCCCGATTTGCTCGACACGATAAACAGCGTTTTTTCCAGATTAACTTTCTTTTCAAACGCCTTCACCTCCGCCGGATCGGTCGAATCCAGCACGTGCATCTGCGGGAAGCCTTTGATGTGGCCGTAGGTCTTTTCCAGGACCTCCGGGCACAGGCTGGAACCGCCCATGCCGAGCAAAAGGATGTCGCTGAAATTCTCTTTGCGGATTTCGTCTGCCAGCCGCTGAAATTGGTCTTTCTTCTCCAGTTGCTTTTCGGTAATGTCCAACCAACCCAGCCATTGCGACTCATCGGAATTCGTCCACAAGGACGCGTCGCGCTGCCACAGACGCCGAACTTTTCCGGCCGCGCGCCAGTCGTTCAGGTTTTCCGTAACGTCTTTAGCCAGCGCATCGGGCAGTTTGTAACTCTGCTGGCTGATCTTAGGCGTGGTCTCCCCTTGGGTGCTCTTTTCCACTGCGGCGAGCAGCTTGTCGAAAGCTTCTTCAAACAACCTGACACCGTCGTCGGTGAGTTTGTCTGTGACCTGATCGATTGAGATCCCGACCGAAACCAGGTCCTGCATCACTTGCTTCGCTTCATCCACGCCCTCGGTCAGAGTCTCGCGCGGCTGCCCGTGATCACGGAAGGCATCAAAGGTGGCCGGCGGAATGGTGTTGACCGTGTCCGGACCAATCATCTCCTGCACATAAAGAATGTCGGGGTAAGCGGGATTTTTCGTGCTGGTGCTGGCCCAGAGCACACGCTGCGTCTGCCCGCCTTTGGCGCGAAGCTTGTCCCACTGTGCACCCGAGAAAATATTCAGATAACGCTGATACGCCAGTTTTCCGTTGGCGATCGCGACTTTGCCTAGCAGTCCCTTGAGCTTTTGCTCTTCCTGCGGATTCTTGGCAGATTTCAGGCGTGCGGAAATGTCCGCGTCGATGGCGTTGTCGATTCGGCTGATGAAGAAGCTGGCTACGCTGGCAACGCGTTTTACGTCTCCACCACCGGCGGCAAACTTTTCCAGACCGCGAACGTAGGCCTCGGCAACCTTCTGGTATACCTCCTGCGAAAAGAGTAGGGTCACATTGACGTTGATGCCTTCGCTGATCAGTTGCTCGAATGCGGGAATGCCCTCGGCCGTGCCGGGAACCTTGATCATGATGTTGGGGCGGTCGACGGCTTTCCACAACCGGCGGGCTTCTTCGAGGGTGCCTTGCGTGTCTCGCGCAAGATACGGAGACACTTCCAGGCTGATGTAGCCGTCGCGCATTTTGGATTCGTCATAAACCGGACGAAGCAGATCGGCGGCATCCTGGATGTCACGAATGGCGATAAGTTCGTAACGGGCCTTGGCGTCGAGATCGGACCGATTTTTTAGCGAAGTGAGGATGTCGGCATAATCGGTGCTGCCGGCAATGGCTTTTTCAAAAATCGCCGGATTCGAGGTCATGCCGCGCAGGCCGTCTTCCTGGATCAGGCGTTTAAGCTCGCCCTTGGTGATGAGGTCGCGGCGGATGTAGTCAAGCCAGACCGACTGGCCAAACTTCAAAAGATCTTTCAAAGGATTGGTGGCTTTTGCGGTGTCGAGAACGCCGGTCGGCTGCATACGATACCTCGCTTATGATTTGCTGGAACTCTGTCCTTCGGCTGGCTGGCGCGAAGGTCGGGTCATTTGTTTTTCGCCAGAGCTTGCTTGGCGGCTTGGATAACATGATCGACGGTAAATCCAAATTTCTTGAACAAGTCCTTTGCCGGGGCCGATGCCCCGAACCTCGTCATTCCAATAATCACTCCATCAAGGCCCACATACCGCTCCCAGCCGAAAGTCGATGCGGCTTCGACCGAGACGCGAGCCCTAATGCTCGGCGGCAAAACCGAGTTCTTATAAGCATCATCTTGCATGTCGAAAAGGTCGGTCGACGGCATGCTGACCACGCGGGCGCGAACACCTTCAGCAGTCAATTTTTCGTAAGCACTCACGCATAACGAAAGCTCGCTGCCAGTGCCAATGAGAATCACTTCCGGTTTGCCGCCTTGCGCATCGCCGAGAATGTATCCGCCTTTGGCCACGCCCGAAGCCGCGGCGTATTTTGTGCGATCGATCGTGGGGAGCGCCTGCCTGCTCAATACCATCGCCACCGGATTGTGCTTCATGGGCATGACCGCTTTCCATGCCTCTACAACTTCATTGGCGTCGCCGGGGCGCATGACGATCATGTGCGGCATGGCGCGCAATGACGCCAGTTGTTCTATCGGCTGATGCGTCGGCCCGTCTTCGCCAAGTCCTATAGAGTCGTGAGTCAGGATGTAAATCGTCGGGATCTCAGTGATCGCGGCCAGGCGCATCGCCGGACGCATGTAGTCGGTGAAGTTGAAAAAAGTGCCGCCGAAGGGGCGTACCTTGATCATCGCCATCCCATTCAGCGCGGAACCCATGGCGTGTTCGCGGACCCCAAAGTGAATGTTCCGTCCACCATAGTTTTTGGGACTGAAAACCCCGGCGCCCTCGAATTTCAGGTCAGTCTTGTTGGACGTTGCCAAGTCGGCGGCTCCGCCAATCAGCCACGGAACATTTTGCGCAATCGCATTCAGCACTTTGCCCGAGCTTTCGCGAGTGGCGACGCCCTTGGCATCTGCGGGAAACGTGGGAAGATTTTTGTCCCATCCATCTGGAAGCTCGCGGCGCTGCATGCGATTGATGTGGTCTGCGAGTTCGGGAAATTGTTGTCGATATTTTCCGAAAAGGTCATACCACTTGGAGCTGAGATCACGCCCGCGCTTGCCGATACCGTCGCGAAAATTCTCCAGCACTCCATTCGGCACCAGGAAGTGCGCGTCTTCCGGCCAGCCGTAGAACTTCTTGGCCAGCTTGACTTCATCTTCGCCCAGCGGCTCGCCATGAGCGGCGTTGGTATCCTGTTTATGCGGGGAACCGTAGCCAATGTGGCTGTTAACGATAATGATGGTTGGCCGGTCTTTGGTTGCCAGGAATTCGTTGAACGCTTTCGACAGCGACCCCAGGTCGTTGGCATCGCCTACGTGGGTGACGTTCCAACCGTAGGCAGTAAAACGCATGGCGACATCTTCGGTGAATGACCAGTCGGCGGGCCCGTCGAGCGTGATCTGGTTGGAGTCATAAATCCAACACAAATTGGGCAGCTTAAGATGGCCGGCGAGCGACGCGGCTTCGCTGCCCACGCCCTCCATCAGGTCGCCATCGCTGCAGAACGCGTAAATGTTGTAATCGAAAATTTCAAACCCGGGCCGGTTATAGCGGGCCTTCAACCAGTTGCTCGCCATCGACATTCCGACGCTGTTGCCAATGCCCTGACCGAGCGGCCCGGTAGTGGTCTCGACTCCAGAAGTGACGCGATATTCCGGGTGTCCCGGGGTTCTGCTATCCAGCTGGCGAAAATGTTGAAGGTCGTCAAGTGTGAGCGAAGGGCGATCCAGGACCTTGTACTCGGAATCGACCGACTTCACCTCGGTGAGATACAACATCGAATACAGCAGCGCCGAGGCGTGCCCATTGGACAGAATGAATCGATCGCGATCCGGCCACAGTGGATTCGCAGGGTTGTAACGCAAAAACTGCTGCCACAGGACGTAAGCCACTGGGGCAAATGCCATGGGCGCACCGGGATGCCCGGAGTTGGCTTTTTGTACCGCATCGATTGACAGAGTGCGGATGGTATTAATGCTGAGGGTGTCCAGTTGTTTGCCGGTGAGTATTGCTTGATCGCTGACTGCCATAAAGTGTTCTCCCTAGCTTGGATCGATCTAAGTCCGAGAAGGATTCACCAGTGAGGCCTTCCAGTTTATCAATTTCAGACGGATATTGGCTGCTCTGCTGGACGTACCGTCTTTTACGTTGGGCTTAGGCAGGCTTTTGTCCAACTCGGGTCTCGCCGAAAAACAGTAGAATGCATCTTCTGCCGGAATTGCCTTGAAAAGAAAAATTGCAGTGGTGACCTCCTCGCGCGCCGACTACGCACACTTACGTTGGCTGCTGCACGATCTCAAGGCCCGTCCGGCGGTCGATCTCCAGGTCATTACTCTTGGCCCCCATCTGTCCCCGGCCTTCGGACACACGGCAAGGGGCATTCGGGGCCTCAAACCACGCCACATCGAGTGCCTGCTCGATTCTGACACCGACGTCGGCATGGCGAAGACAATTGGCGTGGCGACGCTGGGGCTAGCGGACGCGCTGGGGCGCATGCGTCCCGACATTCTGCTTCTAGTGGCGGACCGGTACGAAATGCTCGCGCCGGCCTCAGTTGCGCTCGCCTTGCGAATTCCCATTGCCCATGTTGAAGGCGGTGAGGTGACATTTGGCGCCATCGACGATGCGGTTCGCAATGCCCTGACTAAGATGAGCCATTTGCACTTCGCCTGCACTCGTCGAGCCGCGGAACGCATTGCCGCACTCGGCGAGGAGCCCTGGCGAATTAAGTTCACCGGGAGCTTGTCGCTGGACTTCTTAAAGAGAGAGCGCTTACTGACTCAAGCGCAGGTAGAGAAGAAAATCGGCGCCAGGATAAAGAAAGATGCAGTGCTGTGCATTTACCATCCGGTCACGCTGCTGAACAACACAGTCGAAGAAGCCGCAGAAGTTTTTGCTGCCCTCAATGACCTCGGCCAGCAACTTATTTTTATTTACCCGAATGCCGATGCTGGCAGCCGCGAATTGGTGCGCCGCGCGGAGAAATTTGCCAGCGAACATAGTGATTCACGAGTTCTGATGAATCTCGATCACCTGACCTATCTCAGTTTGCTGCGGCATGTGGGCCTGCTGGTGGGAAATTCCAGCAGCGGAATCATCGAATCCACTTCGCTTGAAGTTCCCGCGGTAAATATCGGGATTCGCCAACAAGGGCGCGAACACGCCGCGAACGTGATCAATGTGCCCGCCAACAGAAAGGCCATTCGCAATGCGATTGCCCGCGCGCTTTCAGCGAAATTCCTGCGGGACGTCCGGGGTCTCGAAAGTCCTTACGGCGACGGCGAAGCTTCGCGGATTATTTGTGAAACGCTTTTGAAAGCGCCATTGGGGCCGAAGCTCCTCTTCAAGCGGGCTGTCTAGTAATGAAGATCCGCATTCCGCTGGCGAAACCAGAAATCACCGACGCCGATCGCGATTCTGTTCTTGACGTCCTGCGAACGCCTTATCTGAGCATGGGGCCGAAGCTCGCGGAATTTGAGCAAGCCATTTGCGACTACACCGGATGCAGGTACGCGATCGCGGTGAACTCCGGAACTTCGGCATTGCAAATCGCGGTTCGTGCTCTCGGCTTGCAGCGCGGCGCGGAAGTCGTCCTGCCGTCATTTACTTTCTCGGCGTTGCTCAATGTCGTTCTCCAAGAAGGGCTGCGGCCCAAATTCGTTGACATCGATCCAAATACTTACAACGTCACACCGGAACTTGTCGCGGCGGCGACTACAAAGCGTACACGGCTGGTGCTGGCGGTCCACACGTTTGGATTTCCGCTCGATGTGAAATCAGTTCGTGAAGTCACGGAGAATGAGCTCAATTCGCGGGCGGAGTCCAATTCGACTTCGCTCAGGACACGTCAGCACCACACGGTCCACGTCATCGAGGACGCTTGCGAGGCTCTCGGCGCAGAATTGCAGGGCGGGAAAGTCGGAACTTTCGGGGACGCGGGAGTGTTTGCGTTTTACCCCAACAAACAAATCACGACCGGCGAAGGCGGCGTTATGGTCACGTCATCGGAGAAGATCGCTTCGCAGGCTCGGAAACTTCGTAACCAGGGTCGCGATCCTGACCTCGACTGGCTGCAGCACGCGGAGATCGGATTCAGTTACCGCTTGTCTGACATCAACTGCGCCTTAGGAATTTCCCAACTGAAACGAATTGAAGAAATAATCGCTCGCCGGCAGAAACTGGCCGAGATGTACGATCGCGAACTGGCAGCTGTTGCCGGTGTTTATCGACCGCCGCTGAAAAGCGATGTGGGACGAATCAGTTGGTTCGTGTATCCCATCCAGCTGACAAAAGAATTCACCCGCGCCGATCGCGACGCGGTTTGCAGTTCGATGCTGCGCAAGGGCATTGCTCCCAGCCGTTATTTTGCGCCGTTGCATTTGCAGCCAATATTCGTTTCCGCGACGTGGCGCGGAGCGCCCAAAGTCGGGCTAACCAACACCGAATCCGTCGCCGAGCGAGTTATTATTCTGCCATTCTTTAATGACCTCACCGAAAACGAAATTCAGGAAGTTTGCGGCGCGCTCGCCGAATCGATTATCGATCGTCGCCGCAAAACGTAAAGCAGATTTCCCGCGAACGCAAAACGGCGAATTTTCCCGCTGTCATAATCCACAACGATTCGTTCTTCGACTTCCAGGCCAGCTGAACGTGCAAGTCGCCGGATTTCGCGATCAGTAAAAACGTGCCCGTAAGTGCGGATCGACTCGCTCCCAATGTTCCATGAGGCGACCACGTCGGCGTTAATGTCCTTATATGAGACTGCATCGCGGAGAAATCGCGCAGCTGTAGGGAATACGCCATACGAGCGCAAATTGTAACGATGGGTGACGTCCACGAAGCACCTGCCCGTAGGCGCAAGCAGGTCATTCATCGCCCGCATTGCTCGCACCCGGTTCTCAATTCCCCGAACATGCCCCAGCACATTCCACAGGCAGGTGATCACATCAAAGTGACTCGCTTGCCCATCTCGACCAATACGCCAGTGATCGCCCATTTCTTCCGCACGCACGTTCCAGACTTCCGCCGAGCCTTGCGCTGCTGCGGACATTTCTTTGCTCGGTTCGACCAGCACTACATCTGGGACCCCGGCCTCGGAGGCAATTCGCATGGCGCGCGAACCATCGCCTGCCCCCACATCCAGGAGCGCTTTGGCATTACTAGAAATCCGCGAGACGATAAGTCTCTCGATGCCCCGCAAGTAAGGTTCCCGGCGGCAACTAAGGTCAGCGAAGTGCTGCCCCAAACGGCTGTAAGCCGCGACCGGATCGTCGAAATATTGATTCGAGTTACGCTTCATTCCGGATGTTGCTGTGATCAGCGTTTGCCACACGTCGTCTTCAACAATTTGCGCACCAAAGTAATCCTCACGTTAACCTCAAAGGTACAGAGTTCATTCTCGCCACGAAAGTAATCTGTGCGGCGAAGGTTTACCGTTCTAGACTTGAGCAAAGCTTTTGGCTCGGGCCAAAAGGTGTGCTTGCCATGAAATTTTCGAAGTTGCAGATCGCGATTGCGGCCGGTGCTGGGTGCCTGATTATCTTTGGCTTTTTCGGCTACCTGATGTGGTTGAACAGTCAACCGCCGGTTCTGGAAAAATCGGCCGATCTCGATCCTCTAACCAAGATTCCCCTGTCCATTAGCCTGAACCCGTTGCGGGACCGTTCCTCCGAACGGGCCGCCAGTGAGTTCCTGCGGGCGATGCGAGATGGGCATTGCAAAGCTCAACTCACCGACTGGGAAAAAGATTATCGCAAACGCTACGCAGCTTTCATCTGTGACTCGGAGGCAAAACACCCATTGATTTCGTGGAAAGTTGCGGATTGGGACGATCGCCCGCCGCTGAGAATTCTTGAGTACAAAGCCAAACGGCAAGGCGACGGGGCAAGCTATGAAGAACTACTCTCGGTAACACTCGACAGCCGCAGCGGTGACTGGGTGGTCACGAAGTACGATTCGCTGTACTAGGGCTGCGGCGCAATTCACTCTGCCGCATAGTTCGGCGCTTCGCGAGTGATCATCACATCGTGAACATGGCTTTCACGCAGGCCAGCGCCGCTGATGCGCACAAAGCGGGTCTTCTGGTGCAACTCAGCAAGCGTCGCGCAACCGCAGTAGCCCATTCCAGACTTCAGCCCGCCCACCATCTGATAGAGAATCATCGAGACCGACCCACGATATGGAACTCGGCCCTCGATACCTTCAGGCACAAGCTTGGCAAGCCGATTCGGATCTCCACCCATGTTCGGGATAGCTGCAGAGGCTTCGCCCGACGCCACTTGAAAATACCTCTCGCTTGATCCTGCAGCCATAGCCCCCAGCGATCCCATACCGCGATACGACTTGAAAGTCCGGCCTTGATAAAGGATCAATTCGCCTGGGCTTTCATCGGTCCCAGCGAACATGGATCCGATCATGACCGCGCTCGCTCCAGCCGCGATTGCCTTGGTGATATCGCCCGAGTACTTGATGCCACCGTCGGCGATGATCGGAATGCCGGCATCTTTGGTCGCGCGGTAGGCTTCGGCGATAGCCGTGATCTGCGGCACACCGGCCCCAGTGACTACACGCGTAGTGCAGATCGATCCCGGCCCGATACCCACTTTGATTGCGTCAGCTCCGGCGCGGGCCAGTTCACAGGCCCCGTCGAAAGTCGCCACGTTGCCGGCGATCACCTGCACCTCAGGAAACTTCGCCTTCACCTTCTTTACCGCTTCCAAAACCCGCGATGAGTGGCCGTGCGCGCTGTCGATGGCCAGAAGGTCGACGTTCTCCTTCACCAGTTCTTCCGACCGTTCCAAGTAGTCTCCGGTGGCTCCAATCGCAGCTCCCACCCGCAATCGTCCTTGACTATCTTTCGCGGCGCCCGGATATTTCAGCTTCTTCTGAATATCTTTAACCGTGATCAGGCCCTTCAGGTTGTAGCGATCGTCCACCACCAGCAGCTTCTCCACCCGATGCTTGTGGAGAATTTGCTCCGCATCCTCAAGCGTGGTTCCCACCGGCACCGTGATCAGATTTTCCTTGGTCATCACCTTGCTGATGGGAATATCGAAGCGGGTCTCAAAACGAAGATCACGATTGGTTAGGATGCCGACCAGCTTTTTATTTTTCGTGATGGGAACGCCGGAAATCTTGTACTTGCGCATGACCTCAAGCGCATCCGAAACTTTGTCGTCAGGCGACATGGTCACCGGATCGACGATCATCCCGCTTTCCGAGCGCTTCACCTTGTCAACCTCTTCCGCTTGCTGTTCGAGCGTCAGATTGCGGTGAATGATTCCCAATCCACCCTGCTGCGCCAGCGCAATTGCCATGTGGGATTCGGTGACCGTGTCCATGGCAGCGCTCAGGACGGGAATGTTCAAGCGAATAGTTCGAGTGAGGTGGGTTTGGGTATTAGCTTCTGCCGGAATCACGTCCGAGCGAGCCGGCAGCAGCAACACGTCATCAAAAGTGAGGGCTTCAGGAACTGGAAAATGAATCATAAATTGCGGGGTAAAGCACTATTGTAGAGACGCGTGAACTCGGAGGCAAATGCAACCGCGGCGCCTCGCATTTATAATTCGCCGCTGATTGGTTTCCCTGGCACTTTTCAAAATGAGCGCCGACAATCAGGGCAAATATTACAATCCGAAGTTTTATCGTGAACTGGCATCCGCTCAGGAATCTGCCCGCGAGATTCTCCCTCTGGTTCTCAACGCTGTTAAACCCGCGAGCGTAATTGACATCGGCTGTGGCACCGGCAACTGGTTGGTAATGGCGCAGGAACTAGGGGTGCACGACGTCCTCGGCATTGATGGGCCGTGGGTCAAAGCGCAATTGGCAATTCCCCCAGATAAGTTTGTCGAGCACGACCTTTCCGCGCCGTTAAAGCTTGATCGTCGATTCGACCTGGCGCTCTCTCTCGAAGTAGCCGAACATCTGCCAGCCTCGGCGGCACAAATTTTCGTGCAAAGCCTGTGCGACGCGGCAGACGTAGTGCTGTTTTCGGCCGCTATTCCCGGGCAGGGTGGTCGACGTCATGTGAACGAACAATGGCCAGCCTATTGGGCAGAGCTGTTTGCGGACTTCCAGTATGAGTGCTATGACTTCTTGCGTCCGAAAATCTGGAACAATCCGCGCGTGACCTGGCACTACGCCCAGAATTCCTTGATCTTCGCCCATGCAGGATCTCGACATTTCTTCGGTGAACCGACCACGCCGCTTTCTCTCGTACACCCTGTCCTATGGTCGTCGCAAGTCGCCCGCATGAAGAATCCAGGAAAACTGCTGGAAAGCCTGCCAAAGGCAATCGTCGCCTCCCTCAAGCCAAAGAAAACACGGCTCTAGGTATTCCCGACTGCCATAACGTTACGTCGCGTGGTTACCAAAGTTCGGGAATGAGCGCCAGCCACGTCGGAAAATGAAACCCGCGATGTTAATGTAAGGCCGATGTGCTGATACGTGCTTCAGGGGGCGAATCGCTTTAGGCCGGAGGCACACTGTCCGCAAAACTTCCCAGTGGATGATTACAAGCGTAGCCCTGCGGAAAATATGGGCAACTGCGTAAGTCGGTTCGCCGCAACGCTATATGACGATCCGTAAAAGAATTCTGCTGTACTCCGCGCTCGCGCTGGGCGCCTTCCTGGCGGTCGTCTACTTTGTTTCGCGCTTTTCTTTGATGAACGGGTTCTCCCGCCTGGAAAGTAGTTACGCATTTGAGAGTGTCCGCCGGCTACAGAATCATCTGGAAAGCGAGCAAACCCAGCTTTCTACCATGGCGCGGGATTATGCCCAATGGGACCGTACCTACGAATTCATGGCCGGTCGCGACAAAAATTACGTCCACTCGGAACTGACCGACGATACTTTTAACATCATTAACATCAATTTATTTTTGTTGCTCGATCGATCTGGGAGGCCCACATTAAGCCGCGAGGCGGGAACCTGGCCCATCGGAAAGAGCGACCTCGTCGCGATTGCTGCAGCTTATCGTTCCAGCCCGGCCTCTAAGCTAAACGGACCTTTGCGAGGCATTATTGAGATCAACGGCCGGCTCTTCCTGCTCGCCTATGAGCCGATTCTGACCAGCCGGGGTGTCGGCACGCCTCGAGGTACGCTAGTGATGGGCAAGGGGCTGAGTGAGAGTCTGCTATCGAATTTGTCACACTCCATGGGACTGCCGCTTTGGTTGGAACCACCCGACAATGCACCTTCTGCTAAAAATCGCCAGACGTTGTGGAGCAATGGGACAAACTCGGTGTTTCTGGAGAGCGATTCGACCATGCTCGCCTACGTTCCATTAAAAGATATGTCCGGAACCCCCAAACGCCTTCTGGTTGCACGCATCCCCTCGAATTTGCATTCAGAGGGCCAAAAAGTTACCGATTATCTGCTGCTCCTTCTAATGTTGGCCGGGGTCGTACACAGCGCAGTACTCCTGATCGTGCTGGAACAAAACCTGCTGTCCAGAGTTGAGTCTTTGAACCACAAGATCACGCAGGTTACCGTGAGCGGTGACTTGTCCCTGCGCCTTGATGCCCATGGCAAAGATGAATTGAGCGCCCTTGCCGGCACCGTGAATGCCATGCTCGCCGCCATTCAGAAGGCAAAATTTGAGTTGCTGCAGGCGCAGGAATCATTGCGGTTTCACGCCGAGCACGACTCGCTCACTGGGGTTTTGAACCGTCGCGCCATCCGCGATGTTCTGCGCCGCGAACTTGCGCGTTGCCGCCGTGAAAATCAAAGTTTGGGAATTATGCTGGCGGACGTGGACCACTTCAAGCGTATCAACGACCGTTACGGGCATGGCGCCGGGGACGCCGCTCTTCTCACCGTGGTCCAGCGCATTTCATCTACCTTGCGTCCTTACGACTTGATCGGCCGTTACGGCGGGGAAGAGTTTCTCGTCATCGCTCCTAATTGCGATCTCGGGCTAACGCAAAGGCTTGCAGAACGCATACGCGACGCGGTCAGTAGCGAAGGCGTGGAACTTGGGAACGACAGCATCCCTCTGACGGTAAGTGTCGGAATAACTCTCGGCACCGCCGATAGTGATCCGGAATTCCTGGTCACGGTTGCCGATTCCGCCATGTATCAGGCCAAGCGTAACGGCCGCAACCGGGTGGAACTCAGCATGGACCTGCCCAATTCGGAAACCTGGGAAGCTTCTTTCATCGACCACAGTTAGCCGCTCTTGCCTATCCGCATTTGCGCCTGTGTAATGGGTGCTGTTTCGAGTTTCAGCTGACCCTACCTATGGCGCCATCCGAAAATCTGGTTTTCTGCGGAACTCCGCAGTTTGCCGTTCCAACTCTCGAGAAGCTTATCGAGGCTGGATTCAATGTGCGCCTCGTCATCACTCAACCTGACCGGCCAAAGGGGCGAGGGCTGGGATTAGTGGCTTCTCCGGTTAAGCAATCGGCGTTGCGCCTGGGATTGCCAATTTATCAACCGGAAAAAATCAAGCAAAACGAAGAGCTGCGTGCCAAGCTAGACCAGATTGCGCCGGCGGCGATCCTCGTTGTCGGTTACGGGCGAATTATCCCCAAGTGGATGCTTGAGCTTCCTGAGCACGGAAATATTAATCTTCATGCGTCGTTGCTGCCAAAATATCGCGGGGCTGCGCCCATCCAGTGGGCGATAGCAAACGGCGAGCAGGTCACCGGCGTGACTACCATGCGCATCGACGAAGGTCTTGATACGGGAGACATCCTGCTGCAGAAAGAATTGGCGATTGTGGATGAAGACACCGCTGAGACGCTCTCGCCGCGATTGGCAGCAATTGGCGCGGAATTGATGATCGAGACATTGCGAGGACTGGCCAGGTCCACCATCAGCCCCGTGCCGCAAAAAGATGACGAGGCCACGTTAGCGCCGCTACTGAAAAAAGAAGACGGCCGGATCGACTTCAATCGCAGCGCCCACGAAATCTACAACCGTCTGCGCGGATTTCAGCCCTGGCCAGGAGCATTCACCACTTTTCGCGGGAAGGCGTTGAATGTGACAGCTGCGAAACCGGCCTCGGGAAAAGTTTCTCAGGCGCAGCTTCTGGTTAAGGACAATCGCCTGTTTGTGGGCTGCGGGAATGCCACTGTGCTGGAATTGCTCGAAGTGCAGCCTGAAGGCAAGAAACGAATTTCAGCCGATGACTTTGTGCATGGATACCGGCCTGAGGTGGGAGAGAAAGCCGGACAATAGTGCGGGTGCCCCATCCTTGTCGCGTTCTTTGCGACAGGGTGGGGCTTTGACTTTTTGGTCTAATCTTCATTCAAATTCAAAATTCTCGCCCTGTCTTGCAAAAAACCGCGCGACGCGAGCCTGCCCAGAGCGCAGTCCAAGGGACGGGGCACCCGGAGACGGTTTCTTGTGTTCACAACGAACACGCTTAAAGCCAATCCAGACGTTGCGCGCGTAGTCATTCATCAGTTCCCTCTACAATCTCCACATGACCATCTCTCCCGCTCGCGCCGCGGCTTTCGAAGTTTTGTTGCGGATTGATACGACCGATGCGTACGCGCCCGAGCTGCTGCATTCATCTCGCTTCGCGAAGCTCTCCCCGGCAGATCACGGATTGCTGACCGAGATCGTCATGGGCGTCCTACGTTGGCGAGGTCTGTTGGATAAACATATTACGGAGCACTCGACCCAACCACTCGTCAAACTCGACAGAGAAGTGCTTACCGCGCTTCGCCTGGGAGCGTATCAGCTTTTATTTCTCGATCGCATTCCCAGACATGCAGCCGTAAACGAAAGCGTCGAACTGGTGAAGCAGGCGCGCAAACGTTCCGCCGCCGGAATGGTTAATGCGGTATTGCGAAAAATCGCTAACGGACCGGATGACCGGAATGACGTTTCACATCCGGATTGGCTGGTCGAGCGCTGGACGAGGACTTACGGCGCGGATGTAGCGCGCAAGATTTGTGATTACGACAACACTGCGCCCAAGCAGGCAGTTCGCATGTCTTCCCTCACTCTCCCTTCGAAAACCGCGAAGGGTGGGGCGCCCTCAAATTCAGGAAGCAATCTCGAGTTGAACGAATTAATGGCTGACGGTATTCGCCTCGAGCCCGGCAATCTGCTGGCGACGGCATTCACCGTCAACTCCGGCGACATAACTCAAACTAAAGCCTTCCGCGAACGCCGGTTATTCATCCAGGACGAGGCATCGCAACTGGTCGCATTGTTAGTCGGTAAGGGGAACACGATCCTGGATTGTTGCGCTGCGCCCGGTGGCAAAACACGGATCATGGCCGAGCAGAATCCTGGCTCGATGATAGTCGCGCTCGAACTTCATCCCCATCGCGCAACGCTTTTGAAGAAACTCGTCTCATCCGACCACGTTCGTGTGATCGCCGCCGATACCCGTCGGCTCCCACTGGATAAGAAGTTCGACCGTATTCTGGTGGACGCGCCGTGTTCAGGCACCGGCACACTGGCGCGAAATCCTGAGATCAAGTGGCGGCTCAAGGCAGAGGACATTTCACGGCTGCAGGCTTATCAAGTAGAAATCCTCTCGTCCGCGATGAATCACATCGCGCCACACGGGAGACTGATTTACTCGACCTGTTCGCTCGAAACCGAAGAGAACGAGAGGGTCGTAGAAAATGCCCTCGCCGCAAATCCAAAATTCCGACTCATCGACAGCCGCGCCGAATTACAACAGTTGAAAGAAAATCGCGAACTTGTCGTCGATAACATTGATTCGTTGTTAAGCGGTCCTTACTTGCGCACCATCCCCGGAGTTCACCCCAGCGACGGTTTTTTCGCCGCTATCCTCGAAAAGAATTAGGTCACTTGACCACAAAATTAATGGCCGCGCCAGCCGGCACTTTCTGTCCTGGCGCCGGCTCCTGAGAAACCACAATGGACGCGGGCGAAGGAACTTGAGTCGGGGCCGCCGAGGCAACGGGAGCCACGACCTGAGGCGCGACAGCTATCGCGTTTCCGACTGCGGGAACAGAGACCGGCGGCGTAACCGTCACCTTGCCGACTGAAAATCCTGCATTCTGCAAAATGATCGTCACGCTTCCCAGAGTCTGCCCAATGAAACTGGGCATCACAAACGTTTGTGGCGAGGGAGATTGTGCCACCAGCAAGCTGATCTTTGGAGCAGAAACGTCAGTAGCATTTGCGGGAGGGTCTTGCGCAATGACCTGACCGTCTTCAAGTCCGGACAGTTGTATGTTGTCCGTGGAACTGAGTTGCAACCCGCGTTCAGCAATGCTGATGGCTGCAGCGCGATCGCTTTTGCCGACGACCTGTGGAATGGTGACGCGTTGCGGGCCCAAACTTAGCGCAAGTCGCACTTCCCAGCCGCGGCGGACTAAAGTACCAACTGCAGGAGTCTGTGACAGAACTCGCCCCTCCGGAACAGTCGCGCTGTAATAATTGCTGTCCACCTGCGCGGCCAGGCCGTCCAACTCAGCCAGGCGCATCGCCTCGGCGGGGGTTTTGGTGCGCAAATCGGGTACTTTAACTTCACGCACCTGAATCGCCAGCCGCATCGTGGTCAGTGCGGAAACCAGCGCAACCACAAGCAGCAATAATGTCATCAGGAAATAGCGAAGCAGATTGCGCATGCGGCGATTATAATTTGCGGTCGCTGAAGTTCGGTTTTCAACACATTTCAAGGAGAGTGTTGCGTGAAAGCATTTCTCGCTGGCATCGTTATTGGAATTCTTTTGATCGGAATTGGAGCTGGTTATTACTTTGTGTCTGGGACGGCGCCGGCCGCGGTGGAAGATAAGCAGATGCCCATGGAGAAGTTCTTCGCCCACAGGGCCCTCAACGCGCACATTCAAAAAGATATGCCAAAGTCGATTCCGATTGCGGCCGACGAGACCGCATATCTTGCCGGAGCTCAGGTTTATCAGGATAGCTGCGCCATCTGTCATGGGCTGCCGAATGTCGACCAGACACCGATGGCAAAAGGAATGTTTCCCAAGCCGCCAGCGCTTTTCAAAGGCAAGGGCGTGACCGATGATCCTGCCGGCGAAACTTATTGGAAGGTAGCGAATGGCATCCGGTTGACCGGCATGCCGGAATTCAAGCACTCGCTGAACGATACCCAGATGTGGCAGGTAAGTTTGCTTCTGGCCAATGCCGACAAGATTTCTGATGCCGTTAAAGAGAAGTTGAAGCCGCCGCCTCTGCCTGGAGCTCCTGGCGCGGCCGCGCCGCCTGCGTCGCATATGCCGACGAAGCCCGGGCGAGTGCCCATCAGTCCACACTCCACCCCAACGATGTAGCGAGTTGCTGCTCGATCAGATCGGTGACATCAACGACTTCTCGCTTCTTATGCGTTTTGACCGAAAGCCGAGTCATTGCGAGTTGTCGTTCTGCGCGGCCTTATGATTTCCAGGCGGCGGGTACGGGATGCCTGGATTCGTAAGCGGAAATTTCAGCTTGATACTGAAGCGTGAGCCCGATGTCATCCAGCCCTTCAAGCAAGCAGTGGCGGGTGAATTCGTCGATCTGGAAGTTCGTGGTCAAGCCTCGATCGTCTCGAACGGTGCGGCCTTCTAGATCCACAGTAAGCTGGTAATCAGAAATCTCCGTAGCCCGGCGCGCGATCTCTTCAGACTCTTGTTCTTTCAGGACTACAGTCAGCACGCCATTCTTTACGCAGTTGTTGGCGAAAATGTCGGCGAACGAAGGAGCGACCACGACGCGGAATCCGTAATCTGCGAGCGCCCAGACTGCATGCTCACGCGAAGATCCGCAGCCGAAATTCTTTGCCGCAACCAGAATGCTGGCCCCGGAGTATAGCGGTTGGTTGAGCACGAATGACTCGTCTGGCTTCCCCTGCGCCGAACGTCGCCAGTCGTTAAAAAGAAATTCCCCGAAACCGGTCTTCTCAATTTTCTTCAGAAACTGCTTGGGGATGATCTGGTCAGTGTCAACGTTCGCGCGGTAGAGCGGGGCGACCTTGCCTTTATGTTTGCGGAATGGCTGCATTATTCTTGTCGAATCCTCATGTCCCTCTGTGTTTTTCCTCTGTGAAACTCTGTGTCCTCTGTGGTAAAGATTTTCAAACCCTAACCACAGAGGGCAATGAGGTACACGGAGAAAAGCCACAGAGGAAAATCACAATCATTCACCGTGAAACTTCCAGTTGCGGATATCCGTGAAATGGCCTTCGATCGCCGCCGCTGCGGCCATCATGGGGCTCAGTAGATGCGTGCGACCGTCGCGGCCCTGCCGACCTTCGAAGTTGCGATTGCTGGTAGATGCGCAACGCTCTCCGGGATTCAGGATGTCCGGATTCATGCCCAGGCACATCGAGCATCCTGACTCGCGCCATTCGAATCCTGCTTCCTGGAAAACCCTGTCCAAGCCTTCCTGCTCGGCCGCGTGCTTCACCTTCTGCGATCCCGGAACCACCATGGCGCGAACGCCATTTGCCACCTTGTAGCCACGGGCAACTCGGGCTGCCGCGCGCAAGTCTTCGAGCCGCGAATTGGTGCAAGACCCAATGAACACACGATCAATGCGAATCTGCTCGATCGGCGTACCCGGCTCGAGGCCCATGTACTCGAGCATGCGTTGCGCATTCGGTCGGTCGTTTCCATTTGGCGGAAGATCAGGCACTCGTCCCGTGATGGGCACGACCATGCCGGGATTAGTCCCCCAGGTCACAAATGGCGCCAAATCGGCCGCGTTAATCTCGACGACTGTGTCGTATTTCGCTCCGGGATCAGAAGTCAATTGCCGCCATCGCGCCAGCGCGGCATCCCAGTCTTTTCCATTTGGCGCAAACGCCCGTCCCTTTATATAGGCAAAAGTGGTTTGGTCCGGCGCAATCATTCCTGCGCGAGCACCCGCCTCAATGCTCATGTTGCAAACCGTCATCCGGCCTTCCATCGAAAGAGCGCGCACGGCCTCGCCTGCGTACTCGATCACATGTCCGGTCGCGCCATCGGTCCCAATTCTTCCCAGAATGCCGAGCACAAGATCTTTTGCGGTCACGCCCTCCGCCAGCTTGCCTTTCACCTGAATCAGCATGGTTTTCGGCTTGCGCTGCGGAAGGCATTGGGTGGCCAGCACATGTTCGACCTCAGAAGTGCCAATGCCGAACGCCAGTGCGCCGAAAGCCCCGTGAGTGCTGGTGTGACTGTCGCCGCAAACGATGGTCATTCCCGGCTGCGTGTAGCCCAGCTCGGGACCAATCACGTGCACGATGCCCTGGTCGGGCGAATCCATGTCGAACAAGTGGACGCCGAAGTCGCGGCAGTTCTGTTGTAGCGCTTCAATCTGCCGCCTAGCGATCTCATCCGTGATAGGGGTTCCGCGCGGCTCGGTGGGAATGTTGTGGTCGACCGTCGCTATGGTTCGCAGCGGCTCGCGAACTTTGCGTCCGGCAGCGCGCAATCCGTCAAAAGCCTGGGGCGATGTGACCTCGTGGACCAAATGCAAATCCACGTACAAAAGTGGGAGCTGGCCAGCCGGAGCGGCCACAATGTGCTCATCCCACAATTTTTCGAATAATGTGCGAGGCATGTTGCTGGCTTACTAGTTTAGCAATAAATCCGTGGCCTCGATCCTGCGGCGCCCGGTCGCTGCTCTGTTCATCAGGTAAAAAATCAGCATTGCCGATACACCTAACAAGGGGACTAGAAACGCCACCCGCAGCCCGGCAGCATGGGTTGAGAGTTCGCCCACGAACCAGGGCATGACAGCCCCGCCGATATTTCCGCTGGCGAAAACCGCGCCACTCGCGCGTCTGGCAGACGGGCCAAACCACCCGGGCAGCAGCGAAACGCTGATGGGAAATATCGAGGCCAGGCCCAGCCCGGCCAACAGCGCCCCAACCACAACTAACTTCATTTCATGCGCGGCGATTAGGGCCAGCCCTCCCAACATCGCTATGGCTAAACCCGCCCGGGCGATGGTGATCGCGGAACGGAACCTTAAGAAGACCGGAGCAAGAGCCCTTCCCACCAGCAGCGCTCCCCAATAAAAAGATGGCGTCACCGTCGCGAGCGCATGGGCCCGTGAGTCGACCCGGCGTGCATAAGTCGCGATCCATGCTCCGAACGAGGTTTCCGTGCCCACATACACGAAGAACAGCGCACAGATCAGTGGCAGCGCGCTGTCGCTCCAGAAACTCTTGTCTCCCAGCGGCGATTCGACGTGCGCGTGCGTGTCCGGAACAAACCTTGTAAGCAGGAGCGCGAGTAAGAGTACGAGTAACGCCCCCGCCGTCCCATACAGGAAATATGCCGGACGATGTTCACGTTGGGCGATAGCGACCAGAAATGGTGAACTCATGGCCCCGATCCCCCAAACCGCGTTGATCACATTGAGGGCGGAGGCGCTGCTCTCCGGATTGATCTCTGCCGTGCGGAGGTTACCGGCGGGAGTGGTGATCCCGTAGCCAATCCCAAGAATGCAGACCGCCACGACCCCCAATCCCCACGATCCTGAGGCGAGCAGCGCCATGCCCGAAGCCATCAGCAACGAACCGAGGATTAGCGTAAAGCGGTAGCCCTGACGCTGCACCGACACCCCGGAAACCAGCATTCCGAACATCGAGCTGAAGAACTGAACAAAGATCAGAGATCCCGACTGGGCGTCAGTGAGCGACCAGCGGGCCGCCAGAATTGGCAGCATCGGGCCGATAAAGGTCATGACGATCCCGGTGATCAGGAAATCAACATGGATCAGCACTATGCCGTTGGTGGCTACTGGAAGCCTTTTGGGGACGGAAACGCTTGAGGCCATGATTTATAATTGCAGTGTATCTGAGAGGTCGGTTTTTCGAATCCAGACGCTCAGTTACAAGCCAAATCCGCATGCTTAATGGAAAGCGCATAGCCGTCGTAATGCCCGCATATAATGCGGAGAAAACGCTGCCCGCGACCGTTCAGGAGCTACCTGATATCGTCGACATCCGGATCCTGGTCGACGACAACAGTGCCGACCGCACCGTCGAGGTAGCGCGAGAATTGGGGCTGGTGCACTTCGTCCATGACCGTAATTACGGTTACGGGCGTAATCAGCAGACCTGCTACCGCGAAGCCTTGGCCGAGGGTGCCGACGTGATCATCATGGTCCACCCGGACTACCAGTACACCCCGCTCCTGGTCACTGCAATGGCCAGCATGGTGGCGTATGGAATCTACGACGTTGTGCTGGGATCGAGAATTATTGGCGGGCAGGCGCTACGCGGCGGGATGCCGCTTTATAAGTACGTATTCAACCGCTTGCTTACCGCCGTCGAGAACTTATTCCTGGGGATCAAAGTATCGGAATACCACACCGGATATCGCGCTTTCAGCCGTCAAGTGCTGACCCAGCTGCCGCTCCTGGAAAACTCTGATGACTTCGTCTTCGACAACCAGATGTTGGCGCAGTGCGCCTATTTCGGTTTCAAGATCGGCGAAGTGTCCTGCCCCACCAAGTATTTTCCGGAAGCCTCATCCATCAACTTCCGGCGCAGCGTGAAGTACGGATTGGGTGTGCTGGGGACCACCTTGCAGTTCGCTCTGCAGAGATGGGGATTGGCAAAGTTTCCCATCTTCAGCGAGCAGGGACGAAAGATCGAGCCTCAGTCAGCCGACTACTATGAGCGCGGCGTGCTACAGGCCAGAGCGGGATACTAAAACTCTTCGATCTCGCTCTTCCTAAACCTTCACCACAGAGGGCACTGAGGTTCACAGAGAAATGCCACAGAGGAAAATCTTCTTAATTTATTCTTTCGGAAACTGCGAAACCGCACCGTAACTTTTGGGAATTCCTCTGTGTCTTTCCTCTGTGTAACTCTGTGCCCTCTGTGGTTACGCTTTTAGAACCTCAAGGTTCGACTCGACAAACTGTCACGGTCTGATTTGTATACGGGCAAGACAAACCCAGAGTCGCCGGTGTCTGCAACAGTGTCCAACTGACCCCGTATTTTTCTCCCAGCCGCGAAAAGTCTGCCCGCGTGAAATGCTGCCAGTTCTTTTGCGCCTGAAACTGTTCCCACCACTCCTCGGCCAAAGGCGGAAACATGGCGACGGCGCCGCTGTCTTTATTGGCATCGGCCAGGCGGCTGCGTTCGGCGAGCGCTCGGAAGCCGATCCTGTCTTCGCCCGGGGCTTCCATGTAAAAGGGATCAAGCGCGAATCGCGCATCAGTCGGAGTGTTCTGTCGAATCCACAGAAAGGCTTGCTCCCATTGATTTTTCGGCGCAGCCCACGGCCATTCGGTGTGCGCCGTCGAAGGAAACAGCTGGCGTTGGGCAACGAACATGCCCGCGCATAGCGGCAGAAACAGTAATAACCATCGCCACACCCGGTCTTTCAAAATATATTCGGCGACGAAGCCTCCGATCGCCATCAGCATGAAAATGTAGACGAGAAGCAGGCTGCGGAGCGGTTGCAGTCGCGCCAGAGCCTCGAAGCGTTGTGGGACCGCAATGATCAGCGCGATCGCAAAGTAGACAAGCTCGAATAACACCGCAGCGTGGCACACGCGCTCAAGATTTCTGAGATTTCGCGATCGCCCTATCCGGCCGAGCCAGATAAGCACTGCGAAAGGCGCAATAAGTCCCACCCATTCATACCACTGCCACTGCGGCAGAAAGTGCGAAATATGAAAGCGCATGGCCTCGCGATAAGCGGGCGATGGCTGCGCAAAAAAATTCGCAAACGGCAGCATCGCAGCAATTACGGGCGCTGGCTTTCGCAACCTCTCCATCAAGATCAGTACCGCGCAGAAAGCAACCGCGAACGATGCCATCAGCGGATGCACCGCCGCCGCGAAAATGATCCACGCGGCTGCTCGCGCATACTTCTTTTGCAGCACCCTCGTTACCGCAAACACCGCAGAGAATGCGGCCAGGTTCCGAGGATTCAAATACTGGTCTATTAAATACAGTGCCGTCCCTGCCACCGGTAATGTCAGTAGCGAAGCGATCAGCGCAACCGCGCCCCACCGCGCTCGTGTTGTGTCGAAACAAACTCCGCTGAATTCCCAGCACGCCAGCAGCAACAGAAAAATCGACGCCAGATACCAGATGAAAATTGCGCATTCGAATGGAATATGGGTCAGGCGCACCGATGCCGCAATCAGGTTGGGGAAAAGCGTCAGGCTGGCGTGCGATTCGAAAAATTCCGTTCCCGAAGGGTAGAGCGCGGGATGCAGGAGTTTCTTGATTCCCGGCAAATAGATTTCTGCGTCTTCCGCATACGGATGATAGCCATGCACCGCCAACGCCCCCAGCGTGAGCAGCAGCAAGCCAAATGTAGTGGTTCGCTTGGACAAGGGGTCAGACGGGCAGGCGCGCCGGAAGTAGTAACGTAATGAGAGGGGATTCAATTGTCAAACGCTCGCACATTTAAGTAATGGGTCAGTTTCCGGTTAGCGCGTCATCTGACCGGAATCGTAAGGGTTCTTGGCTAATTGCCTATCAGAAGTTCGGCATAAGTGGGAGCACTGAACGTCGCCTCTATTTCGGCCTCGTTCGCTTGTTTGGGGCTTCGAGCGCGGCAACCCATGTTCTCGGGGTCATTCCAAGAGTCTGCCGGAAAAGTTCGACGAAAGCGCTCGGCTGGCGATAGCCTACCTCGGCGGCAACCGTTTTTACGGAACGCCCTGCAACCAGCAACTCTATTCCTTTCATCAGACGCACCTGCCTTCGCCAAAACTCGAAACTCGTTCCAACTTCTCTGCGGAAAGTTCTTTGGATTGTCCTGACACCTGCACCGACTTTGCTACAAAGCGCATCCAGCGATGGAGCATCCGCTTGGTTTGCGATGAAAGCCTCAGCAACCCCAAGCGCTCTTGAATCCTCCGGGAGCCTCACGAATGTTGGAACCGGCGAGGCGTTTCGCAATTGAGACAAGATGAGGTCCCGCAGAGCACAGTGAAGATGATTTGTCGTCCGCAACCGCCCGATTCGTACCGCCTCTAACACAAGTTCGCGAAAAAGCGGAGAGACGTGCTGCACGGTACAGATCTCCGGTGCATGTGGGAGAAGACCTCGTCTTAGATAGAGTGTCCGCATCGAGACTGCACTTGGCATCCGAATTCGGTGTCGCGTTCCCGCGGGAATCCAAACGGCAAGATTAGGAGGCGTCAGCCAAAGACTTTGACCCGCCGAGATCTCCATGACTCCCCGCGTTGCGTAAATTAGTTGGTCAGAGCCGTGAGCGTGTTCAGGAACACTGTGTCCAGCAGGATATTCATAGGCAAGCGTGGAAATCGAAACGCCCGTCTTGGGGTCATATTCCCTCAAGATGCTTTGTCGCATGGGAGATATATTACGTCATAACAGCGGTGTAGCGACAGGAAAGCGATTAGGTAGATACTACGAGTATGACAAAACAAAAATCGGGTAATGCTCAGGAGAAACCGAGTCTGGCGGGGCCAGGAAAATCTATTCTGGGATCTCAAAAGCTTGTGGCTTTTGTGGCCACACGCGACCCGAGTCGCGCCAAAAAGTTCTATCGTGACACCCTTGGTCTGCGGCTGGTTAACGAGGACGAATTTGCAGTCGTGTTCGATGTCGCTGGAACGATGTTACGAGTTACACGAGTTCAGGAGTTAGCAGCAGCAAAATACACGGTATTAGGATGGCACATCCATGACATCGTTCAGACCGCAAAGGACCTCCAGAAGGCTCACGTCGCCTTAGAACGCTACGCGGGAATACAGCAAGATGAGCTTGGTATTTGGAACTCGCCTAGTGGCGCGAGGGTAGCGTGGTTCAAAGACCCGGACGGAAACACATTGAGCATCACGCAGTTTTGAGCTGAAGGATCGCCGCCATGAACCTGGCTCATCGCTGGCTCTGTCGTTCCTCTTATTGGCGAAATGCGGTAGAGACCTATATCTTTCCGTGGGTGCTCGACAGCCTCGACATAGGCGCGAACGTCCTCGAAGTTGGCCCCGGCCCTGGCATAACTACGGAGCTACTTCGGAGACGCGTGGAGCGCCTCACCTGCGTGGAAATTGATCCCGCGTTTGCCGATTCTCTCTCACGCCGGATAAACGGCCACAATGTCACCGTAGTCCGCCAAGATGCGACGGCCATGTCCTTCCCCGATGCGACATTCGATGGCGCGGTATGTTTCACTATGCTGCACCATGTCCCTTCCGAAGCACTGCAGAATCGATTGCTGGCCGAAGTCGCTCGCGTCTTGCGCCCCGGCGGCGTTTTTGCGGGTACGGACAGCCTCTACAGTCGTTCATTTCGTCTGCTACACCTCCTCGACACCATGGTGGTAGTGGACCCCAGTACATTTCCAGAGCGCCTCAGGAAAGCGGGTTTTGCTGATGTGCAGCTTGATGTCTTGAAACCCTACGCGTTCCGATTCCGCGCACGAAAGGCCACGATCAAGCCTCCGGCATGAGACGAGGTTGTGGGTGTGTAGTCGGCAAACCGAAAACTGAACTCACAACCCACATTTATACTGGTAAAGCTGTTGCCGTCTGTTCCCTTGGGTGAAAACGCAAAATAAAATACTGCTTGGTAAGTACCTCATCATCAAATGAAGGCAGGCTGTTCTAGACGATGAAGCTGATCCGTCCCATTGCGATTGCGGTCGTTTTAGTCGGCGGGTTCTTTTATTTCACCACCTACCGGTCGGGGACCTTCCGCACCATCAACTCGCCGGCGGCCAAGGTTGAAATCACCCAAGCTGCCAGCAACGAAGCTCTCGACGCGGACGAGCAGAACAATATTTCCGTTTACCACAAGAACATCGGCTCGGTGGTGAACGTTACATCGAAGGCCGTGGCGTTCGATTTTTTTTATGGGCTGGTTCCGCAGGAGGGGCAAGGCTCAGGCTTCATCATCGATCACGACGGTCACGTGCTGACTAATTACCATGTAGTCGCTGACGCCCGGCAGGTCGAGATTACACTGCATAATCGTAAAAAATATCGCGCGACGATTGTGGGCACGGACCGCTCACACGACCTGGCAATTGTGCAGATCAAGGCCCCGGATTTGACGCCCATGGTGCTTGGCGATTCCAAAAATCTGCAAGTGGGGCAGAAGGTGTATGCCATCGGGAATCCGTTTGGTCTGGCGGGGACGCTTACCAGTGGGATCGTGAGTTCCATACGCTCGGTGCAAGAGCCGAGCGGCATCAACATCGACGAAGCCATTCAGACTGATGCGGCCATCAATCCCGGTAACTCAGGTGGACCGCTACTGAATTCGCATGGTGAAGTGATCGGCATCAACACCATGATCGCTTCCAGCGTCGGACAGAACGCTGGCATTGGATTCGCAATACCCATCAATACCGCCAAAGCTGTGCTCAACGACCTGCTCACGCTCGGACGCGTGCGGCGCCCGGTGCTGGGGGTGATCACCCTGGCAATCGGCCCGGATATTGCCGACCAACTTGGCTTGCCATCGGATTCCGGGTTGCTCGTTCAACGCGTGCTGCCCGGCGGCGCAGCTGAACGCGCCGGCCTAAAAGGTGGCACCGAGCGCGCATATTTGGGGAACACCCCGATCATGGTTGGCGGTGACTTGATCGTCGCCATCGATGGCCAGGATATCCAGGACCAGCAGCAACTCGCGCAGGCGATGAATAATCACCGTGCCGGAGACACAGTGCGGGTGACCATCTATCGCGGTAAGCGCCGGATCGATTTGAACTTAACCTTAGGGGAAGCGCGAGAGCAGGTTTGAGCGGCGCTTCTTAGAACTAACAAGAAACTTTTAAGCATGAATTTCGATGCATTGAGAGATTTGTGTCTCTCGCTTCCTGATGCTGCCGAGAACCTGCAATGGGAGGATGAACTGTGCTTCAAGGTCCGCGGGAAGATATTTGCCATGGTCAGTCTGGGCAGCGTTCCTCAGCGGCTCATATTCAAGGCCGATCCCGAAGAATTTCTTGAACTGATCGAGAATGAGGGAGTTGGTCCCGCCCCGTACGTCGGACGTTACAAGTGGGTGATGCTTGAGAGCTTAGCGGTCCTGCCTGACTCCGAAATCGGCAACTGCATCAAGAAGTCCTACGCGATGGTAGCCGCAAAAGCCAAGCCATCACGCTCCAGAATCAAAAAGATAAAGCAAAGTCGCGAACCACGAAATTGATGATTTGACTCGCGCGCGCGCACTACGCTAGCCTCAACCGTCCGAATATTTTCAGGTATTTGGGGTGAATGCCCCACAACGAAATATGCTGAGAGCGGTTTCTACTTACATTATCGTCAAGGAGCGGCTGCATCCTGGCCTGCTCGATAAGCTGGTCAGCGGCGGGGCCCAAGCCATTGAGATCTTTGGTGCGCGCCAGCACCTTGACTACGCCAACCGCAAGCAGCATATCCGTGAAATCGCGGACTGGTTCCGTACCAGCGGAATACCGCTACATTCGGTGCACGCTCCGCTTTATGCCGACTACGAGTGGGGACGTAGTGGTTCCCCGCCGATTAATATTGCGTCCACAGATCGCGCCGCCCGGATCGAGGCCATGGACGAAATCAAACGTGCCATAGAAGTGGCGGAGCATATTCCGTTCAGGTTTCTGATCCAGCACATTGGGCTGCCCAACGAGTCTTTCAATGACCGCAAGTTTGAAGCGGCAATGACTTCGGTCGAGCATTTGCGGGCGTTCGCCAAGCCTCTCGGCGTGCGCATTCTGTTGGAGAACATTCCGAACGAACTGTCCATGCCGGATCGTCTGGTCGAATTCATACGCACCAGCCATATGGACGATGTTGGCGTTTGCTTCGATACTGGCCACGCGCACATGATGGGCGATGTCGCTTCGGCATTCGAGATTGTTAAGAGTCACGTTCACTCGACGCATGTGCATGACAACGATAAAGACCGCGATTCGCACTTGTGGCCGGGCGATGGAACTATTGATTGGAAGTCCACGCTGGAACTGCTGAACCAGGCGCCGCACAAGCCGCCGCTTCTGCTGGAAATTGAGGATAACGAAAAGATCAATTCGGTCGAGAAGATGGGCGAGATTTTCGGCAACCTGGTCCCCGCATAATTTTTAGGATTGCACGGGCGAAGACGCCTATGTCTCCACAAAATCGATAGATGGGGCACGGGCGTCCTCGCCCGTGTTCGCGTAGAGAGCAAGCACAGTTTCAATGAATCCCATATCCACTATCGCTGAAATCGGCAAACACGAAGGCCAGAGCGTCACTATTCGCGGCTGGCTCTATAACCTGCGCGAAAGCGGAAAGCTTCTCTTTCCGATTTTTCGTGACGGGAGTGGGACTATTCAAGGGGTGGTCCCGAAGAACGCGGTCGCTCCGGAAGTCTTCGACGCAATAAAGGGTCTTACGCAAGAATCAAGCGTAATCGTCGAAGGGAAAGTGCGAGCCGATAAGCGCGCTCCCGGCGGGTTCGAGCTCGACGTTTCGAACGTACAGGTACTGCAGCGAGTATCGGAAACCGAACCTTTCCCGATTTCCTTGAAAGAGCACGGGGTTGACTTCCTAATGGATAACCGCCATCTCTGGATTCGAACTCCGCGCCAAGCGGCCATTCTGCGGACTCGCGCTGAAATCATCAAAGCCGCTCGCGATTTTTTTGACGACCGCGGCTTCGTGTTGACCGATCCGCCGATTCTTACTCCGGCGGCGTGTGAGGGAACGTCAACCCTGTTCCCAGTTGATTACTTCGACGAGCAGGCGTACCTCACGCAGTCCGGCCAGTTGTATATCGAAGCCACGGCGATGGCACTCGGCAAAGTTTATTCTTTCGGTCCGACATTTCGGGCAGAGAAATCGAAGACGCGCCGCCACCTGACCGAATTCTGGATGGTCGAACCCGAAGTCGCCTATGCCACGCTGGACGATTTAATGGATTTGGCCGAAGGCCTGATCAGCTTTCTGGTGAAGAGATGTCTCGATAAACGCCGTGCCGATCTGCAAACCATGGGGCGCGACGTGGCGAAGCTGGAAAAAATCGCAGCGCCGTTTCCGCGAATCACCTATGACGAAGCGGTGAAGATGCTGCACGAAGGCCACACGAAAGGTGCGCTGGAAACTAAATTTGAATGGGGCGGAGACTTCGGTTCGCCTGACGAGACCTATTTATCTGCACAGTTTGAAAAGCCGGTTATGATTCACCGCTATCCCGCACAGGTGAAGGCTTTCTACATGGAGCCCGATCCGCAGCGGCCGGAGCTGGCTTTGTGCGTGGATGTGCTGGCACCCGAAGGTTATGGCGAGATCATCGGCGGCTCGCAGCGCATGGCTTCGTATGATCTGTTGCTGCAGCGCATTCGCGAGCATGGGTTGCCGGAAGAATCGTTCAAGTGGTATCTCGATCTACGGAAATATGGCGGCGTGCCGCACGGCGGCTTCGGCATGGGAATCGAACGCGCCGTGGCTTGGATTTGCGGTCTGGAGCACGTCAGAGAGACAATCCCATTCGCCCGGACGTTGCATCGACTCTATCCGTAGCGCATTGAATTGATTTGAAGGAATTGAATCATTGAATCATCTGCCATTGAATCATTAAAAAACCACTGTGCAGTCCGGGTGGGCGGTTAAATGATTCAATCCCTCGATGACTCAATGATTCAATTGTGGCCAGCATGACTGCTTACCTCACCACTAACACGAACATTGCGCCCAAGAAGATACGCGTTATTGGTGTGCCGCTTGATCTTGGCCAGTCGCGGCGCGGGGTGGACATGGGCCCATCTGCTGTCCGGGTGGCTGGGCTTGAGGCTCGGCTTGAGGAGTTGGGACACGTCGTCGAAGATGCGGGAAACATTGTCGTCGCCATTGCCGAGCAGAAAAAAGAGGGTGATCCCCACGCGAAATACTTAAAAGAGATCACTGCGACCTGCATCAAGCAAGCCGACCTTGTGCTGAAGACGCTCGAAGCCGGCAAGGTGCCGATCGTTTTGGGCGGAGATCATTCCGTGGCCGCGGGAACGGTTTCTGGCGTGGCGGAATTTTATCGCCGGCAAAATCAGAAGATCGGCCTCATCTGGATCGACGCCCACACCGACATCAACACGCCTGACAGTTCCCCCAGCGGGAACGTTCATGGCATGCCCCTGGCCGCGATCATGGGATTGGGGCCGCCGGAGCTGGCCAACATCCTGAATTTTTCTCCCAAAGTTCCGCCGGAAAACTGCGTGCTAGTTGGTGTTCGCGACATTGATGCGGTTGAAAAAGAAAACGTCCGCAGGGCCGGCATCGACGTTTTTACCATGCGCGACATCGACGAACGAGGCATGCGCACGGTGATGGAAGAGGCGCTACGCATAGCCGGACGCGGCACCGCTGGCTATCACGTTTCGCTAGATATGGATTGGGTCGATCCTGAAGATGCGCCGGGAGTGGGCACTCCCGTCCGGGGTGGCGCAACTTACCGCGAGGCTCATCTGGCAATGGAAATCATCGCCGACCACGGCCGCATGTTGAGCTTCGAAATCGTCGAAGTGAATCCAGTGATAGACGAACACAATCGCACCGCCGATCTGGCAGTCGAGTTGGCTCTATCAGCGTTCGGCAAGAAGATTCTGTAGGCCTTCGTCCGTGAACGCTGATCCGTTGTCTACGCTTCCAACTTATTCCCCGAGTCGTCCACTCGCTTATCTCTTCACTTCGTCGCGCTCGACAACTCCGTCCTTAATATTGACGACGCGGTGGGCGTAGGCGGCGATATCGTTTTCGTGGGTGACCAGAACGATGGTATTGCCTTCGGAATGAAGGCGGTCGAAGAGGGCCATAATCTCGTTGCCGGTTTGCGAGTCCAGGTTTCCCGTCGGTTCGTCAGCGAGGATGATCGAAGGCCGGTTCACTAGTGCGCGCGCGATTGCGACCCTTTGCCGCTGACCGCCGGACAGCTCGTTCGGCTTGTGGCTCATACGTGCTTCCATGCCCACTGCCGACAGTGCTTCTTTCGCTCGGTGGGCGCGTTCGCCAGCGGCCACGCCCCCATAAATTAACGGTAGTTCGACGTTGTGCAAGGCAGTGGCGCGAGCCAGCAGGTTGAAGGTCTGGAAGACGAATCCAATTTCTTTGTTGCGAATGCGGGCCAGTTCGTCGTCATCCAGTTCGCTAACCTGTTGGTTGTTGAGCCAGTACTGGCCGCGGCTGGGGCTGTCGAGGCAGCCGATCAGGTTCATCAGCGTCGATTTTCCCGATCCGCTCGGCCCCATAATCGCGACGTATTCGTTGCGGCGAATCTGCAGGTTGACGCCGCGCAGAGCGTGCACCTGCTGCTCGGAACCCATGTCGTATGTCTTCCAGAGGTCCGAGGTGAGGATCATGCATGATTCCGGCGGGGTGGACACTTGTGGCTGGGGAATGCCGATTACTTCTGCCGTTGCCATTCTATTCTCCTGCTTCGACTGGGGCACGGGTGGTCTCAGTCCCTTGCCATTGGACGAACTTGCGGCCCTTTAGTTACTAAAACCTGGGTTGGCGCTGTCCTGGCACTCAAAAGGTACGAATCCCAGGAAAGAAAAGTTCCCCCCGGAAATTTGTGACTTTTGCTGGCTCCCGTCGATTATAGCCTGCCTCTATGAAAGTTGGATGCGGGGTTGCTGGAAAGTAAGGGGGCGGGTTTGAGTTTTACAAACGAGGGACAACCAATGTGGCTGGTGGTGGAATCAGGGTTAAGCAGGGGTTTCTACGCCCATGTCGTCGCATTTCTCGCGGCTCAACGGCTTGTATTCCCATTGCCAAAGACTTAAAATGTTGACGCCCAGAGTGCGTCTGAAGGAGTACTCTTCCTCTATGTCCCGGTTTCGGTTTTCGCGCGTAGTTCCGTCTTTCGTGCTTTTGTTTGTCGTGGGCTCCTTCTCAGGGGCCTTTGCCAGTCCGCGCTCGGCTGACGGCCAGGCGAGCTCTGATCAACCTCAAGCCGATCAGACCCAAAATAAGAATGGGGCAACCGACAAGTCTTCCGGCGATCCTCTCAAGCGAGAGCTCACAGAAAAACAAAAGAAGCAAAACGCGAAGTCCCTGCGAAAAGAACTAGGAACCTCGTATAAGAAGTGGCTGGATCAGGACGTTCGCTGGATCATCACTGATGACGAACGCAAAGCGTTCATGCAGCTCTCTAACAACGAAGAGCGCGACCAGTTTATTGAGGCTTTCTGGCAGCGGCGCAATCCGAATCCGGACAGCGAAGACAACGAATTTAAAGACGAGCACTATCGCCGAATCGAGTATGCCAACGAGCATTTCCCAGCAGGCAAGCCCGGTTGGATGACTGACCGCGGTCGCATTTACATCGTCTACGGTCCGGCGGACGAGATCGACTCGCATCCTTCCGGCGGGACTTACGAGCGCCCGATGGAAGAAGGCGGCGGCGAGACGTCGACGTTTCCTTTTGAAGACTGGCGATACCGCTACATCGAAGGCATCGGACAGGAAGTCATCATTGAATTCGTTGATACATGCATGTGCGGCGACTATCACATGACGTTAGATCGTAGCGAGAAGGATGCGCTGAAGAATGTTCCCGGTGCAGGCCTGACGCTATACGAACAGATGGGAATGTCGTCGAAGGCAGACCGGTTTAACGGGAGCGGTCTGGAGCAGTTAGGCGCGGGGCCGATGTCCACCGACTTACAGACGAAGGAATTCGATCGTCTGGAACAATTTGCGAAGTTGAACCAGGCTCCCACGGTCAAGTTTAAGGACTTGGAAGAGGTTGTACAGCACAAGATCAGCTATAACACGATGCCTTTCGACGTGCGTACTGATTTTGTGAAGATTACCAGCGACACCGTCCTGGTGCCGGTGACGGTACAATTGAAAAACCGCGACATCACATTTACTAATAAAGATGGTGTGCAGCACGGAGTGGTCAATATTTTTGGACGCCTAACCACCTTATCCGGGAAAGTAGCGCAAACTTTCGAGGATACCGTGGTTGCGGATGTTCCTGCGGAGTTATTGCCGCGGGAAGTAGAGAACTCGAAAATATATTGGAAAGCGGTTCCGTTGAAATCCGGACGATATCGCCTTGACCTGGTGGTCAAAGACGTGAACGGCGACCGCATGGGCACCTGGAGCCGCAGTATCATTGTGCCGGATTTTTCTGATGAGAAATTGGCTAGCTCGTCATTGATCGTAGCCGATGACGTTGAGGCGGTGCCTTCCAAAAGTGTGGGTACGGGCATGTTCGTGATCGGCACCACCAAGGTCCGTCCCCGGGTTGCGCCCTCGGACGGCAAACCGATGTCATTCAAACGCGGCCAGAAAGTGAATTTCTGGATGCAGGTTTATAATCTCAGCGTTGATGAGAAGACGCACAAACCGTCGGCAACGTTTGAGTACGACATTGTGAATGCGGCCACCAATAAGGAAGTAGTGCACGCGGTGGACTCATCCGAAAAAATGGGCAACATTGGCGACCAGGTCACTTTGGAAAAAACCGTACAAGCGGCCAATCTGGAACCCGGCGTGTATCACATTCAGATTAAGGTTAACGACAATATCTCCAAGCAGACTCTGGGACCCTCGGCAACGTTTGCGGTCGAATAGCGGTTCTGAGAACTCATGAATCGAAGACTCGGCTATCTCGTGGTTGCGTTGAGTTTGGCGTTGCCGTCGTGGAGCGCGGACAAGTCCGCCTCAATAGCCGGCTACGTTCATAATGCCTCGGGCGCGCCGCAGATCGGTGCAGTAGTTGAGGTGATGGGATCAGCGGCCGAGGTTTTAAACCTGGTTACCGATGATAAGGGCGCCTTTCGGGCAGCAGGCCTGATTCCTGGAACTTACAGCGTGAAAGTTTCTGCGCCGGCGTTCCTTCCGACTCTTCGCGAAAAGATCAGCCTGAAGGCCGGAGCCAGCATTTTGTTGAATTTGACCTTGTCCACCGTCTTCGACGCGCTGCAGTTCACGCCGCGCCAAGGAACTTCCGAAGATGGAGATTGGGATTGGGTGCTGCGCTCTACCGCCAATCGTCCGGTTCTACGCATCCTGCCTGACGGTTCTCCAGTGACGGTGGCCGACAAATCGACCTCAAGTGATTTGAAAGGCACGCTCTCCTTTGTCGCTGGCGCGCCCTCCGAAGGCTTCGGTTCGATCTCCGACATGAGCACCGGCTTTTCCGTGCAGAAGTCGGTTTTTGCTTCCGGAACTTTGACTGTCAATGGCGACGTGGGATACGGTTCGGCGCTACCTAATGCGGTGCTGCGTAGCTCATATAAGCACCGTATGGCGAATGGATCGACGCCAGAAATCGCATTCACCATGCGGCGGTTGTCTTCGCCGGATCTGAGTATTCGCAACGCCCAACTTGAGGCGCTTGCGATGACGACTTCGGATGAAATCAACCTCGGAAATGTGCTCGAACTTAAGTTTGGCAGCGAATTACAGACCATCCAGTTCATGGGCAGGGTAACAGCATTTCGCCCATTCGGCACGGTTGCGGCGCATCTCTCGCCAGACACGGTGGTGGAATATCGCTATTCGAGCTCGCGTCCTGACAGCCGAGAGGAAAAAGGTTTCGAAAGTGCCCCGGCCGATCTTAGTGAGTCTGACCCGCGGGTAAGCATGACTCGGTATTCTTCGGCTATCGAAAGAGCCCACCACCAGGAACTCGCGCTATCGCATCGCGAGGGTAAAACCAACATGCAGGTGGCGTTCTACTCTGATCGGCTGATTGATCCTGCACTTACAGGGGTGGGAGAGTTTTCATCGAGCACAGGCGACGTATTGCCGGATGTTTATTCGGGCACCTTTACCTACGAGGGCCGAAATCTGGATACTCATGGAGTGAGGCTGGTATTGGAACGCAAGCTGACCTCTGACGTGACGGCTACCGCGAACTATAGCTACGGTGGCGTGCTTGATCTGAAAGGCGGCGATCCCACGCTGCAGGACGCCCGGGAGCAGAGCGTGACGCGAAACCGACATGCATTGTCTGGAAAACTGAGCGGAACCACCCCTCATAGCAAGACACAATGGATTGCCTCGTACGGGTTGGAGAGTGGCCGTTCGCTGACGCCAGTGGATATGTTCAACGCCTCGGCAGGACAGACGGACCCCTTCTTCAATGTTTTCTTGCGTCAACCAGTCCGGTGCAGCAAAGCGCTGGCTGGACATATGGATGTAGTCGTTGAAATCCGTAATCTGCTTGCCCAGGGATATGTTCCGGTCTTCGGGCAGGACGGACGAACTGTCTATCTGGTGCAATCCGCGCGTGCCGTGCGTGGCGGATTGGCGTTTAACTTCTAACTTTTTCCCTTCTGCTTTTCCACTGCCTAATCCATTTTCTGCGTTCCTGAATTTTGTTGCTGGAAGACCTATGCTCGCTTGATCTACAATCCCTGCCATCCAACGTAATCAATCGCAAGGGGGCTTTATGAGGGTCAGATCGTGTCTTGGCTTTTTAATGCTGCTAATCTCCGCTTCGCTGGCCGCGCAAACTTTTCGCGGAACAATTTTAGGGACAATTACCGATCCCCAGGGTGCAGTGATCTCGGGCGCCAAGGTCACAGTGCGCAATGTGAACACCGGCCTGGAGCGCACGACGCAGACCAACGCGGACGGGAGTTACGCCATCCCCGAGTTGCCGATCGGAACTTATAACGTCACCGTCACCCAGAGTGGATTTCAGACCTCCGCGATTACCGGGATTGCAATTGATGTGGCTGCGGAAAAGCGAGTTGACGTTGCCTTGAAAGCCGGCCAGGTGGCGACTACGGTTGAGGTGTCCGGCGACTCATTGCCGCAAATTGAGACCTCCACAGACACCTTGGGAGGGCAGTTCGAGGACAAGCAAATCGTCGACTTGCCCATTAACGGCGGCGATTACACCAAGATGCTGATCATGGTGCCCGGCGCCGCAGGCGAACCGAATGGCGGCGGTGATTCGCCCGGCTCCTATGGACTTTTCAGCGCGAACGGAAACCGCGGACGCGCTAATAATTTTCTTCTCGACGGCACAGATATGAATGACGGTTATCGCAACCTGCCGGCGATCAACCAGGGCGGCGTTTTCGGTACGCCAGGGACCGTATTGCCGCTCAATGCGGTTGCCGAACTGAAGGTGCTTTCGAATTTCGAGGCCGAGTACGGGCGGAATTCTGGCGCGGTGGTGAATATTGTTACTAAGAGTGGCACCAATGCGTTTCATGGGGCGGCTTATGAGGATTTTCGCAACGCGGTGCTCGATTCGCGCAATTATTTCAACTCCTCAGGTCCGAAAGATGCGTTTCGCAATAATCAGTACGGCGGCGCAATAGGCGGCCCCATCGTGAAGGACAAGACTTTTTTCTATCTGGCATACGAGGGCCAAAGGGAAGGTCTTGCGATTACCTCTCTCAATGTTGTCCCGACCCTGAACAGCAGTTCGTCGAACGCGAGCGCTGCGAATGATTACGCTCAAGCTATCACCGCCATCGGAGGTAATCCTGCCCTCTGCACCACAACCATCATTGCGTGTATTCAGAACCAGCCTGCGGGGGTGATCAATCCTGTAACTCTCAATTTTTTCAATTTTTGCAATTCAACGGGCAAGTGTTCGGGCGGAAGCAATATTTGGCCGCTGGCGAACATTGCGAGCGCATCAGCGGGGTCTCCGAACTCAGCCGATGCTGCGGCCGCGTACAACGACGTCGATAGCATGATTGTTAAGCTGGATCAAACTCTCAGCCATAATAGTCAGCTTAGCGGGCGCTACTTTTTTGGCAACAGCAATCAGAGTTTCCCGCTCGGCTTGGCCGGCGGGAATAATTTGCCGGGAACCAACACTTATGCACCGATAAGGACACAGCTGGTTTCCATCAGCCTGGTGACGGTGGTCAAGCCGAATCAGACCAATGAAGCGCGCCTCGGCTGGAACCGCTATCGCAATGGCTTCTTTGCGGCCGACGCGAGTGTGTTTGGCAATCCTGAACAGACGCTGCACATGGATACGGGCGTTACTAGCTCGAACGACTACGGACTGCCGACAATCCGTTTCGGAGAACTGTCTAACCTCGGGTCGTCGCCATTTTCCAATCCACGCAACCGTGTGGATACCAATTGGCAGCTGTTTGACAATTACACCTGGGTCGCGGGGAAACACAATGTGAAGGCAGGATTCGAATTTCGCAGAACTGCGGTTACGTCATTCAATGACTTCAGCGGACGGGGCGTACTGGTTTTTAACAATCTCTCCGACTTCCTTCAGGGCGCATTTGCCAACACTGTGCTGTTTTCGTCGCGACAGCAGGTGGGTAATACGGACCGTCACGCGATGCAGGATAGCGAAGGCTTCTACGTTCAGGATTCGATTCGCCTGAGCAATCGCCTCACGGTCAATGCGGGGCTACGCTGGGATTATTTCGGCGTGATCCATGAGAAGGATGGGCTGATGACCGCATATGACCCGGCCATAGGTCTGGTCGCCAGAAATCCGCTTTACAACAAAGATTTGAACAATTTCGCTCCGCGAATGAGCGTTGCCTGGGATGTGACCGGCAAGGGCAAGACGGTGGTGCGTTCAGGCTTCGGGGTTTTCTACGACGACTTTTCGCAAGATGCTTTTACCGGTCAAATCTACGAGAACTCGTTTAACGCGGGCGTTGCCTACAATCCAATTAATGCGGCTCCGGTGCAGATTTTAAAACCCGCCAGCGGAAACCCGGTGCTGGTGTCGGATACGCCGATCTTCGTTAGAGACGTGACCAGCGATGCATCAACAGTTCCGAAAAACATGCGGACGCCTTATGTTTACAACTACAACCTGAATGTTCAGCAGGAGCTCTTTCACAACGGCGTTTTGCAAGTGGGATATGTTGGGTCGTCCGGTCGCAAGCTGCTGCGCCTACGGGATTTGAATGAGCCTACGCAAGCGCAGATCACGGCTGCGGATTTGGCAAATGGTGTAGCTGCGGACGATGGCACTTTGCGCAAGTTCTCCAACTTAGCTCCGATGAGCCCGCTCGAGCCGTTCGGTCCATTTTATTTGAATGAACTCGAGGCTTCGGCAACGTCTAATTACAATTCCATGCAGGTCTCGTTCACCCAACAGAATTTCCACGGATTGAACGAGCAGGTTGCTTACACCTGGGCGCACTCGATCGACACTGCCAGCGACAGCCAGGATTTTGTCCCGAATGCATCGATGCCGCAGAACAGCAATAACGTCCAGGCGGACAAGGGGCCCTCAAACTTCGATGTCCGGAATCGATTTGTATGGTCGAGCACCTACGATTTACCGAAGTGGGGATCGCACGAGAAGTTAGGTGCAGGTTGGTCAGTAAGCGGCATTCTGACGCTGATGAGCGGCCACCCCTTCTCGATGAATTACAACTTTATCGATGACTACAGCGGTAGCGGAGAATTCTACGATCGTCCGGATGTAGTTGGACCGATTCAGTACAACTTCAGCAATCCGGCGCAGTTCCTAAACCTAAACTCGTTCTCAGTGCCGTGCAACTATGCTTGGCCAGGGAATCTGCAAGACGGTTTCGCTGATTCATGCCAGCCGGGTACTCGCCACTACGGCACCATGGGACGAAATTCGCTAATCGGGCCGAACTACCGGAACTTTGACTTCGCCTTCAGCAAAACCACATCGCTGAACGAGCGTTGGCAATTGTTACTGCGGGCTGACTTTTTCAATCTGACAAATCATCCGAATTTCGCCAATCCTCTTGCAGTTTCATTTTTTGCTGATGCGGCTCCGAACCGTGGAGCCATTTTGCCCAATAATGTAGTCGCAACCACCGGGATTAATCCCGCCACGGGCCGCAGCGTCGGGTATATGCCCATCACAGCCACATCGGATGTGGGGCTAGGTAATCCGGTTCTCGGAGGCGGAGGACAGCGAAGTATTCAGCTTTCAATGAAACTGCAGTTCTGAGCTGCACGGCAGCGGGCAGAGTTATTTCTTCGCTCTGCCGAGGCATCCGGCGCGGAATGAACGATCGTCGAGCCGGTGGAGCTGCTTCGCCATCTTCGGCTGCAGGAGCCGGAAGTGGCGGATGGTGAACAGATACTCGGCGATGAACCATAGCGGTTGGTCGGTAATCATCCAGTTGAGACGGTCGAAGCGCGCGAGGTTCACGGGATTGGAAAAAGTTCGCAGCGTGCGCTCGCGTCGCTGGTTGAAGTACACATCGAAATAGCTCATCGCGAGTTCGCGCAGCGTGCGATACGCCGGCTCGCGATAACGGCAGCCGGTGTAATTCGAATTCGCAATTGCTCCCCAGTGGCCGTTCTGTTTGTATACCGCAATCACATGGTCAGTGTCGTGTTCGGCCTCAAGATCGATGATCAGCGGCGGATACCCATTCACTCTCAACGCGGCGGCAGCGAATAAAGCTCCTTCAAAACAATGCGAAGTGTTCTCGCGAAGAACGCGGCGCGGGGACCAAGCGGTGTCTGCGAGGTGATAGGGGTGGGCGTCTAAAAACTTTTGGATTCCGTGGGGATCTTTCAGGCTGCGTAGTTTACGAAGTTCGGCCGGGGTGAAGGTTTCTTTCGAATCGTTCATTCCTGACTGAGTTTAAAGGAAGGCTGAGGCAAAAAGCGTTTACCACAGAGGCGACTCATCTCGGCATTGTGATTACACTGATCTCGTGTTACACTAAATAAGTGTCATGCGCGTTCCCTTAAAAAATGTGACTGTAACTCTCGAGAAAGACGTCGCCCGCTGGGCCCGACTGGAAGCGGCGCGGAGGGAGACCAGCGTTTCCCGTCTGCTTGGGGAAATCTTGAAGCAGCGAATGTTGGAAGAGGCGGGATATGACTCTGCCATGCGTCGGGCGCTTGCTCGTAAGCCGTTTTTGAAGGGCGATGGTCGTTACATGTCTCGCGAGGAGGCGCATGAGCGCTCTGGTGTTCGTTGACACCAACGTTTTCATCTACGCCTTGGACCAGGCCGACCTTAAGAAACAGCAGGCGGCGAATGCCTGGAGGTCGGCGCTTTGGAAGAGCCGCAGCGGACGCACCAGTTTTCAGGTCCTGCAGGAATTTTACGTAAAAGCCACTCATAAGTGGCCGGCCACGCGCACTGACGTGCGTGCGGAAGTGCGCGACCTGCTGGCGTGGCGCCCTTTACCCGTTGGCCCCGAGGTGCTTCAGCGAAGTTGGAAGATACAGGACCGATATCAACTGTCTTTTTGGGATTCTCTAATTGTCGCCAGCGCGCATGCTTCAGGTTGCGAATATCTTTTGACGGAAGACTTGCAAGCTGACCAGGACCTGGATGGAGTAGTGGTGGTAAATCCTTTCCGGCGACAACCTTTCCTATCCGAATAGTTCTCCCACTTCTTGTGGTGCTTCCACGGTTACGTCGGGCGGTACCTCGCACAAAGTGTGGGGCGCGAAGCCATAGGTGACTCCGCAGGTGGCGATGCCGGCATTCCGCCCCGTGAGGATGTCGATGGACGAATCACCGACAATTACTGCGTTTGTCGGCGAAGTCCCGGTTTCTTTTAGCAGGACATTTACACCCAGCGGGTCCGGCTTCTTGGTATCGAAGCTGTTGCCGCCATACACATTCACGAAAAAATCCGCCAGGCCCAACGCTTCGACGATGGCCCGCGAAGGATTCACCGGCTTATTCGACAACACCGCCATCTTTCGGTGAGTGCTGTTTGATCGGATTTGCTCCAGTGCTTCCGGAATTCCAGGATACACGTGGGTGTAATCCAGTTTGTGTTTGCGATAGTAGGCGAGAAAAAATTCGAGTCCAGCTTTAAAGAATTTCTCGTCCTCGGGATCGCCGAGGGCACGACGCACCAGTATGGGTGCGCCATCTCCCACATAAGAAGCGACGACATCTCCCGGCAGCTCGGGGCGATCGAAGTGCCGCAACATGGCGTTGACCGAGTGAATCAAGTCGAGTCGCGAGTCTATGAGCGTTCCGTCCAGATCGAAGATCACGAGTCTAATTGAATGTGGATCGAAGGGGCGGCTGAATCGGGGCATAGGAAAAGGATATCAATCAAGCGCTCAGCCGTCAGTTGGAGTCGTTGGTCATTCGTCGTTGGCAAAGGCGCTAAGACCTAAGAAAGTTCAGTTCACTGCTCGCAGCTCACCGGTCTCAGCGGTCTTGCCAAGGACCAACGACAAACGACCAACCGATAGCTCAACCAAATACAGAGTTGCTGGAAGCTGAAAGCGCGTACCTGATTTACAATAATTGTGGCGCCCGACTGCACGCGCCGATGCTGACCATGCCTTCCCGGGGCCACGGAAAATCCGGCGCTGTTGCTGAGGCCAACAAGGCAGGCAAGACCTACGAAGGCTTGTCGCGGCAGCAACTCATCGACCTGTACCGGGTGATGTACACCTCGCGTCGCCTCGACGATCGCGAGATCATGCTGAAGCGCCAGCAAAAGACCTTCTTCCAGATCTCCGGTGCGGGCCATGAGGCCGTGACTGCAGCCGCTGGCTTTGCGATGAAGCCCGGTTACGACTGGTTTTTCCCTTATTATCGCGATCGCGCGCTCTGCCTGGCGCTCGGCACCACGCCGGATGAAATGCTGCTGCAGGCAGTAGGCGCGGCGGATGATCCGAGCTCCGGCGGTCGTCAGATGCCGTCGCACTGGGGATACAAGCGGCTGAATGTAGTCACGCAGTCGTCGTGCACCGGCACGCAAATTCTTCACGCTGTCGGATGCGCCGAGGCCAGCCGCTATTTCATGATGCATCCCAACGCCGGCCAGAAGGCGAGCGGCGACTACCGCGAGTTCAAAGATGTTCAGTTCCACGGCGACGAGGTCACCTACGTTTCACTCGGTGACGGCACTACGAGCGAAGGCGAATTCTGGGAGTCGATGAATGCCGCTGCCAACCTGCGACTGCCGATCGTGTTCCTGATTGAAGACAATGGTTACGCGATTTCCGTGCCGGTCGAAGTGCAGACCGCGGGGGGAAATATTTCCCGCTTGGTTTCGGGCTTCCCGAATTTTCATTTTGAGGAGATTGACGGGACCGACCCTGTCGTCAGCTATGGCGCGCTGTCACGCGCAGTAGCCCATTGTCGCGCAGGAGTCGGGCCGTCGTTCGTTCACGCGCATGTGATTCGCCCATATTCGCATTCGCTTTCAGATGACGAGAAGCTCTACCGGCCCGACATAGAACGTGAGCGCGATGCAGCCCGCGATCCGATTTCGCGCATGCAGTTGTTTTTGATTCGTGACGGTATTCTCGACGAGAAGGGAATCAACAAGCTCGAGAAAGAAGTCGACGACGGTTTGCAGGTTGCGGTCGACCGCGTGCTGGCCGCGCCTTTGCCGCGACCGGAAACCATAAAGCAATTTCTGTATTCGCCGGATTTGGATCCCACGTCGAGTGCGTTCGATACGCAAGTGAGTACGAGCGGGGATGCTTCGGCTTCGCTCAGCACAGGCGCCCGAGCTTCCACTGAGCAGGGCGCACAAGAGAAGAAGCCCGCGGCGAAGACGATGGCCGATCTCATCAATGCCACCCTGCGCGATGAAATGAAACGCGACGAGCGGGTTGTGATCTTTGGCGAAGATGTTGCTGATTGCAGCCGTGAAGAATACCTACGCCAGAAGATGGTCAAGGGGAAGGGCGGCGTCTTTAAGCTAACCTCCGGATTGCAGTGCGACTTCGGTTCGGACCGGGTTTTTAACTCACCAATTGCCGAAGCCAGCATTGCTGGGCGTGCGGTGGGTATGGCGGTACGTGGGTTGAAGCCGGTGGCTGAAATCCAGTTTTTCGACTACATCTGGCCGGCGATGATGCAACTGCGCAACGAGCTTCCAGTCATGCGCTGGCGCTCTAATGGAGATTTCTCGGCGCCCTGCGTGATTCGCGTGGCGATCGGCGGATATCTTACCGGCGGCGCCATCTATCACTCGCAATGTGGCGAGAGCATCTTCACCCACACCCCAGGGATGCGGGTGATCTTTCCATCGAATGCGCTCGATGCCGCGGGTCTGTTGCGAACAGCAATCCGTTGCGATGATCCGGTGATGTTCCTGGAGCACAAGCGGCTCTATCGCGAAAGCTACGGCCGCGCGGCCTATCCCGGGCCGGATTACATGATTCCCTTCGGCAAAGCGAAGATCGTCCATCCCGGCGCAGATCTGACAGTGGTCACCTATGGCGCGGTAGTTCCACGCGCATTGCAGGCGGTGCAGAAGCTGGATCGTGAAGCCGGACTCAAAATCGAGTTGATCGATTTGCGATCGTTGAATCCCTACGACTGGGAGACGATTGCGGCTTCAGTTAAAAAAACAAATCGCGTGATCGTCGCCTACGAAGACACGTTGAGCTGGGGTTATGGCGCCGAGATTGCCGCGCGCATTGCCGATGAGCTATTCGAAAACCTTGACGCGCCGGTGAAGCGCGTTGCCGCGAAAGATACCTTCATCGCTTACCAGCCGGTTCTTGAAAGCGCCATTCTGCCGCAGGTGCAGGATCTATATTTGGCGATGAAAGAGTTGGCGGAATACTAGTCCTCAATTTTTTCTCTCAAAAACTTTGTCATTCCGCTTCGCTCAGGATGACAGGCGGGAGGGGAAATCTGCGGCGGGATCTTTGTGCTATCGGATCTTCCGCTGAATCTCGTCGCGATTAAATTTCCATCCACGAGAGTCGCCCTTTGATTCGCGAGAAAGCCGCTCAAACTGCTCGACTTGGTCCTCGCCATTGCCCTGACTAACTTGATCGAACTGTGCGGCTTGGCCGGCCAGTCGGATGAATTCGTCAATGGTACTGAGCTGCTCGATAGTGAAATATGCGCATACCCGATCACGCAACATTTTGGATAACTCGGACCACTGTTCTCTTGAGATTTTGTGTTCCATTCCCAAATCCCTCCATCTCACATTTGGCAAAGCGAGGCCCACGTGATCCTCGGGGGCCTCTCTAGAGTTAATATCGGGCTATTGGCCGTTCAAAGCTGCGGCAAGTTCCCCCGCCTCGATGGCCATGTCGGCGGTCTCGGCGGCGAGGTCGTCCGTTTTTTTCACGAGTTCAGCGAGCAAGGCCGGGAGCTTTTTCACTGCCAGCAGACGAATCTCCCGCGGCGACTCCCGCAAGAGTTTCTCCTGCCAAGTAACCTCCGGGTCTTCGTTGACGTACGAAACCCAAACTAGCGCCCACTTTCCTTGATGCTTCCGGTAGCGAAGTTCGTCGACCGCGGTAATGGGTTGGGTGTCAGTACTTGCGTCCACCGTGCGAAGGATCACGTCCGCAGTGACTCCGAGGTTGAATCGATTTATGGAGTTCTCGATCTCCACTAACTGTTGGGAAAGCTGATCAGAAACTTCATTGAGGAGGCGGGAAGACGAGGCGAGTTGCAGCAAGGCAGACTTTGTCTGCGTCATATCTGATTCCTTTCTGGCTTACGCCACTGTTACTCGATCAGTCGGACCGAGATTGGTTGATTGTTGCCGGGTAGTTCACCCCGGAATCGATTAAAGCGAGCCAGTCTTCCGACCGGCTTATATCAATTTTGAATGTACTCGCTTCGATAAGGCGTAGTCAATTTTAGCGTCCGACTCTTTTTCCACAGGCCCATCTACTCTGTTCATTGGAGTTATTCCCGCGCGAACCAGAGCTCTAAACACCATCCCTAGTAGTCGCCAAAGCGGTAATCCGCGATTTGTTGTGTTTTTCAGAATGAGACAAATCACCCGTACCATACCCACTAATTTCCTATTGACAGTAAAGCGGTTAGGCGTAAGATGTGGACAAAAGTGGTAGAAAGTGGTTAAGTCAGTAGAGGTCGTGGTCGTTAGTGAGCAAAAGCGGAGCGCAGGTGGATTTCATAGCTGATCTCCCCAAAAATGGCCGGAATGAAATTGAAACAGCCCAACTCGTCACCGTTTTTGCCTCCCTGGTAGCCAACCATGTTTCGCGGCAATCACCCAACTCGCGTGGACGAAAAAGGACGGCTCAAGGTCCCCGCGGAATTCAAGCGCGTGCTCGACGAGAAGTACGGTCAGCAATTCTACATCACGAGCTTCGACGGGAAGGTTGCACAAGTGTATCCCTTCGAGGAATGGGAGCGGATCGAGCAGAAGCTGGCAGGGCTCTCCACTTTCAATCCTACGAAGAAGAAGTTTCTCGACAGAACGAACTACTGGGGTCAGCAGGTAGAAATGGACGGTCAGGGTCGGTTACTGATTCCGCAGTTGCTGCGCGAGTCGGCGCAGATCAAGGGCGAAGTGGCCGTGACCGGGCAGCTGACGTATCTAGTGGTTCGCAACCTGGAGCAGTACCGCAGGGAGATCGAGGAAGACAAGTTCACGCCTGAGGATGAGAAGACGCTCGACGAATTGGGCATCTAGTGGGCGAGGGTTCAACAGACACCCCTCAGGGGGTTGGGCATGGGCAGGGTGGCCATGTTCCGGTTCTTTTAAAAGAAGCGATCGACTTTTTAGCCGTCCGGCGTGGAGGGATTTATATCGACGCAACGGTGGGCTTGGGCGGACACAGCTTAGAAATCGCAAAACGCCTAGGCGCAGCGGGTCGTTTGATTGGCTTAGATAAGGATCCCAAGGCGCTGGAAATCGCAAGGCAGGTCGTTGGTCGTCAGTCGTTGGTCGTTGGCCAAGACCAAGAACATGACTGGCCATCGGTGGAACTGAGGCACGGATCATTTGCGAACCTAGCGAACGACGAACGACGAACGGCGTACGACGGGATCCTGGCAGATCTGGGAGTAAGCAGCTTGCAATTTTCAGACGCCGCGCGAGGCTTTAGTTTTCAGGCGGAAGGGTCGCTCGACATGCGGATGAATCCGATGTCTGAGCCCACCGCCGAACAAGTGGTAAACCAGTTCGACGAGCGTCAGCTTGCCGATCTGATTTACGAATTCGGTGAGGAAAGGAGGTCGCGGAGAATCGCCAGAGCCATTGTCCGGTCGCGGCCGATATTGACGACTGCCCAATTAGCAGCCGTGATTTCGACCGCGGCCCGGTCAATGAAACACGAGCGTATTCATCCGGCGACCAGAACTTTTCAAGCTCTCCGAATATTCGTAAACCGTGAACTGGACGATCTGCGGAAGCTGTTGCAGGCGGCGCCGCAGTTGCTGAAACCGGGAGGAAGGCTGGTAGTGATCAGCTTCCATTCGCTGGAAGACCGCATTGTGAAAGATGCAATGCGCGAGGGCGCGAAGCTAGGGCAGTACAAGTTGCTGACCAAAAAGCCGGTGACGGCAAGTGAAGAAGAGGTCGATCGCAACCCGAGGTCCCGCAGTGCGAAATTGCGGGCAGCGGAGAAGGTTTAGAAAAGCAGGTCCCTCGACTCAAATCTTCGTTCGCCAGCGAACTAAGATTTCTCGCTCGGGATGACAAAGTTTGGGTAGTGCGCAGTTCAAGTCAAAAGAGTGCCGCAACGCACCGATACGGACTGAAAACGAGGGCAAAGGCGGGCGAGGCGCCCGCCCCACATAGAGCAGTTCTGCAAGGTAGGAATTCAGCAAACGGAGAACTTCGATGTATACAGGAAACCTGATTAACGATCTGATGGCCACGGTTGAACGCGCGGAAACCAGCATCCGCACCCAGCCGGAGCCGGAATTCCAACTTGCCTACAGGTACGTCATTTCACTGAATGAACTGGCGAACCTTGATGCTCCTTCACAGCTTGCCGGGGTGGCCTAATCATGGCGGCCGCGGCGGTCCAGGTTCGGGTTGCACCTCGACGGCGTTCCTGCTGGGCAGGCACGCCGGAGATCTATTTCGCCAAGGCGATCGATAATTCGCGATTGGTGAAAGTCGAAGATCCGCAACGCTCGCGCGAAATGCGGCAATTCGGTTTTGCGTTGGCCTGCCTGTTTCTCTTCGTGATGGCCTATGCTTTCCAGCATTTCAAGGCCATCGAGTACGGGTACAAGATCGAGGCGCTCAAGTCTCAACGCGGAAGCCTGGTTGAGATGAATCGTGCGCTGCGCCTGGAAGAAGCCTCGCTGCGCGATCCGGAGCGAATCGACCGCATGGCCCGCGAGCTGGGGTTGCAATCGCCACAAGCCGGACAAGTAATTCGCCTGGACACCGCGATGCCTGAGACTTCAACTTCAGTGGTGGCGAGCTTGACGCCGGTTTCAGTGGTGTCAGTGCGCTAGAGTTTTTGAAAGGGCGCGGCTTACAGCCGCGCCGTAGCAGTGAAAGAAAACTTTACGGTGCGGCTTTAAGCCGCACCCTTTCAAAGAGGGCGGCTAACCGGCCGCCATATTTGTCTTGAGGGATTCAGTGTCCGCCAGCACAGCGCGCAATAGTACGAATCGTCGCTTGTACATTCTGGCGGGCGTATTCGTTCTCTGGTGCGCGGTAATTTCTGTCCGCCTGGTTTATCTGCAAATCTTCCGCTACGGTAACTTCGAACACCGCGCACAACATCAACAGCAACGCACAGAAGAAGTCTCTGCACGCCGCGGAATAATCTACGATCGCCAGGGCCGCGAGTTGGCTATGTCGATCAATGTGGATTCGGTGTTCGCTGTGCCCGCCGAAATGCCGAAGCCGGCCAGCACCATCTCTTTGATTGCGCGCATCACCAAGCAGGACCCGCGTGAGCTGCTGGCAAAATGTGAAGCCGCAAAGACTTTTTGCTGGCTGGCGCGAAAGCCTGATCCTGAAATCTCCGCCCGCATTCGATCATTGAATCTGCGCGGTGTCTATTTTCAAAAAGAATCGAAGCGCTACTATCCAAAAAATGAGCTGGCCGCGCAGGTGCTCGGCTATGTGGGCATGGACGACTCCGGCCTAAGCGGAATCGAACGCGAATACGAAAGCCAGTTGCATGGGCGTCCAGGACAGATGCTGATTTCGGTTGACGCGCGCAAGCAGTGGTTCGGCAGTGTCGAGAAGCAGCCGGAGCCGGGCGAAAATATTGTTCTCACTATCGACGAGAAGATCCAATACATCGCTGAGCGGGAGCTCGAAGTTGCGATGGAGCAGACGAAGGCGATCGCTGGGACCGTTGTTGTCGAGAATACGCGGACTGGCGAAATTCTGGCGCTGGCGAATCGGCCAACTTTCAATCCAAATTTGTCAAAGGAAATCAGGCCCGAACGGCTGAAAAACCACGCGGTGAGCGATGTCTATGAGCCGGGCTCGACCTTCAAGCTGGTGACGATAGCCGGCGCACTGGAGGAGAAAGTCACTCGCCCGGACGAAGTGTTCGACTGCCAGATGGGATCCATCCTTTTCAACGGCATGAGAATTCACGACAGCCGTCCGCATGGATTGCTGACGGTGTCGGACGTGCTGGCCGAGTCGAGCGACGTCGGTTCGATCAAAATTGGCATGAGGCTTGGCGACGACCGTTTCTATAAGTACATCCGCGGGTTCGGATTCGGACAGCAGACGGGAATCGAACTACCCGGAGAAACTCGCGGCCTAACCAAACCCGTGAGCCGCTGGTCGAAAGTTTCCATCGCTGCCATCTCCATGGGTCAGGAGATCGGCATCACCCCGCTACAACTGGTGGGACTGATTTCTACTATGGCGAATGACGGTATTTATGTCGCGCCGCGCATCGTCGCCGCGACCACCCAGCCACAGAGTGCGCCACAGCAGATTGCGTTTCATTCGGTGAATGAACATCGCGTAATTTCGTCGCTCACGGCGGCCGAAATGCGGCAGATGATGCAGGGAGTGGTACTGCATGGAACAGGAACAAAGGCGAGGCTGATCGGTTACAGTTCGGCAGGAAAAACCGGCACGGCGCAGAAAGTAGATCCCGCCACTCGCGCGTATTCGCATACAAAATATGTCGCGACTTTTGCAGGATTTGCGCCGGTGAACAATCCCGCGATAACGGTTGCGGTCGTACTCGACTCTGCAGTCGGATTGCATCAGGGTGGGCAGGTTTCGGCGCCGGTGTTCACTCGGATCACGCAGCAGGTGCTCGAATATCTGCATACGCCTCATGATCTCGAGATTGCTCCCAGCAGACAGGTGTTGCTAGCACAGGCAAGAGCAAGCGAGAAGGATTTGGAAGAAGGGTCTCCAGATCATCCCGGGGACGCGATCGATGTAGCAGAGGTGCCGACGGCAGATACTCTGTTTTCACTTGCACGTGGCACGACAGAGGTTCCTACTCGCCCGGAACCCTCGACTGCGCTCAGGGCGGACGGGCGAGACACCCGTCCCTCCACAATCAGCAATGCAATTGTTCCCGCCGCAATGCACGAGCAGATCGTTGTAGGCAGTCCGGCTTCGCCAAACGCCTCGAGATCAGGTGGCATGAACTCGCCAGCTTTAAGCCCCAACGGCACGGTAGTTCTGGATGTGGAGCAGGGTGGGATCGCAGTGCCGTCATTCGTGGGAAAGTCGGTGCGGTCGGCAATTGAGATTGCGGAGGCGAACGGACTCGATCTGGAAATTGTCGGTAGCGGCATAGCCCAGGACCAGTCGCCAGTGGCGGGATCGCACGTCCCGTCGGGAGCGAGGATCACGGTACGCTTCGGGCGCTAATTTCCGTGCCAACTCTGTGCGTCTAGATGCCAACTCCCCTTGATACATCGTCCAACCGGCGGATTCTTCGTGGTTGAGATACCTTGCAATACAATGAAAATCAATGACTTTCCGTGATCTCCTTAAGGGAGCGGAGATTCTCGCGAGCAACGGGAACCCGCACGTCACCGGTGTCGAATACGACTCGCGCCAGGTGAAGCCGGGAGACGTGTTTGTGGCAATGAAAGGCGAATCGAGCGACGGCAACCGATTCGTGGAGCAGGCGATCGCAGCCGGCGCGGTGGCCGTGATCACAGATTCAGACCGCGCACCTGCGAACGTTGCCTGGGCAAGAGTAGCGCATGGGCGGCGGGCGCTGGCGGTTGTGAGCTCAAACTTTCACGAACATCCAACAGAAAAGATCGCGGTGACCGGAATTACCGGGACTAATGGTAAGAGCACGACAGCGTTCCTGCTGGAAGCGATTTTTCACGCCGCGGGCCGACAGAGTGCTCTCATCGGAACGATTGAATACCACGTTGCCGGCAAAGTTCTTCCCGCGCCGCATACCACGCCGGAATCTCTCGAATTGCAACGGCTGTTTCACGAGTCGGCGGCTGCGGGAGAAACCGAAGCGGTGATGGAAGTTTCGTCTCACGCGCTGGCGCAGGAGCGAACTTACGGTATTCCCTTCGATGTCGGGGTATTTACCAACCTGACCCGCGACCACCTCGATTATCACGGAACCATGGATGAGTACTTTGCCGCCAAGCGGATTCTGTTTTCCGGCTGCGGAACCGACAATCCGCGAGTTGCGGTGCTCAATGCGGACGACGACTATGGATTGGAGCTCAAGAAATTTAGCCAGAATGCAGGTTCCGATGTAATCACCTATGCCATTTCAGGCGCCGATTTCCACACCTCTAAGTTGGAAGTCACTGCGTATGGAACCCGCTTCCAACTGATCACTCCCGACGACACGGTTCCGTTGGTCTCGCCTCTTATCGGGCGCGTGAATGTCTTCAACATCCTGGCTGCGAGTGCGGCCGCCTACGCCCGAGGATGTCCCGCTGAGGCAATCGCCGACGGAATTGCCAAATTAGCGCGAGTTCCAGGCCGCTTTGAGCGGGTCGATTGCGGGCAGCCATTCACGGTAGTCGTCGATTATGCGCACACAGACGACGCCTTGCGGAACCTGACTTCGCTCGCGCGGGAATTCGTGAAACACGATGGCGGGCGGGTGATCACGGTGTTCGGTTGCGGAGGGAACCGGGACCGCAGCAAGCGTCCGCTGATGGGCGAAGCGGCTGGACGGGGCAGCGATTTCGTGGTCCTGACCTCCGACAATCCTCGCAACGAAAGCCCGCTGGCAATCATTAATGATGCGGTGGTCGGCGTGCAGCGGTCGGGAGTGAAGTACACGATTGAAGCCGATCGACGCGCCGCGATTCAAATCGCGCTCGGGGCGGCACGTTCGCCGGACATAGTTCTACTTGCCGGCAAAGGGCATGAAAAGGTTCAAATCGTGGGAAGCGGAAGCGTTGTTTTCGACGACCGTCAGGTTGCGACAGAGATTTTGCGAGAACTTGGTTATGATTGCGGTGGGGTAGTGAAGAGCGCATGAAGCTGCCGTTGGGGCGAATCGCTGAATACTTGGGTGTTCCAGCCGACGAACTGGGCCCGAATTTTAATCGCGATGCGGTTGCAACCGGCTACTCCATCGATTCCCGGACGATTAAAGCGGGCGAAGTCTTTTTCGCGGTGCGTGGCGAGCGTATGGACGGGCATGACTTTCTCGATCAGGTTTTCGAGAAAGGTGCGATTGCCGCAGTTGTCAGCCGGGAGAAGTTTGCCGCTTTAAGTGCGAGGGTAGGGGCGGGCGTCCACGCCCGCCCACCCTTGCTCTCCGGCGCCACACCACTCGTGGTCATCCCCGTCGAAGACACTCTAGTAGGACTGCAGCTTCTTGCCCAAGCGGTACGACGTTTGTGGGCGCGGCCACTAATCGCTGTAACCGGATCGGCAGGCAAGACGACTACTAAGGAAGCGATCGCTCACGTCCTGGCCTCGCGGTTTCGTGTCCACAAGTCAGAGGGCAACTTCAATAATCATTTTGGATTGCCCCTCATGCTGCTGAAGCTTGAGCCGGAGCACGATTGCGCAGTGGTTGAACTGGGCATGTCGCACCTCGGAGAAATCACAGCGCTCGCCCAAATTGCACGACCTGATACTGGAGTTGTCACCAATGTTGCCCCAGTCCACCTGGAATTTTTCAAGGACATTTCTGAGATTGCTCGCGCAAAATATGAGCTCATCGAATCTCTGCCGGAAACCGGTACCGCTGTGTTGAATGCTGATGATGAGTTTGTTTCGCAATTTGGAAAAGAGTTCAAGGGGAAAGTGGTTACTTATGGTTTGGCGGCGAACGCGAATGTCCGCGCTGAAAATGTGGAATCCAAAGGGGAGCAGGGCTCGGTGTTTGATGTGGTTGCCGGAAACCGGCGCGAGCGTGCCGCGCTGCCACTGGTTGGATCGCACAACATAAACAATGCTCTGGCGGCTGTCGCGGTCGCTCTGGAACGGGGAATTTCGCTCCCTGAAGCTGTGGCTTCCCTTGCCACCATGGCCGCGGCGGAAAAGCGCGGGCAGGTTGTCCGCATCGGCAACATTACCGTCATCAATGATTGCTACAATTCAAATCCGAAAGCTTTGGCCGCGATGGTCAACGCGCTGGCCGACATGCCGGCAAAGCGTCGCATTGTAGTTGCGGGTGAAATGCTGGAACTCGGGCCGCAAGGTGCGGAAATGCACCGTGAATCAGGGCAACATATCGCGCAAAAGCGAATCGACGTTCTGGTGGGAGTGCGAGGCCTAGCGGCGGAGATGGTGAACGCGGCAAAAAAGGCAGGCACACGCGCCGAATTCCTCCCCAACGCGGATGCAGCCGGGGAATGGCTGGCCCGCGAGAGACGAGAAGGAGACGTTGTCCTGCTGAAAGCGTCGCGCGGAGTGAAATTGGAAAAGGCGCTGGAGAAGCTGTCAGCGATCAGCTCTCAACCCGCGGCGGAATCAAGGCCAACGACGGACGAACCACGACCAACGACCGATAACTAACCGGAGGCGGATTGCTCTACTGGCTGCTGTACCTGAAGTTGTTCCATTATTTTCCGCCGTTTCGAATTTTTCGATATCTGACTTTTCGCACCGCTTTCGCCAGCCTTACCGCGCTCTTTACGGGTTTGATCATCGGCCCGCTGGTCATTAACCGCCTTCGCGAATTTCAAATCGGTCAGTACATTCGCGAAGAAGGTCCAAAAGCCCATCAGAAGAAGGCCGGAACGCCGACTATGGGCGGCGTTTTGATCGCCATCTCAATCATCGTTCCGACGCTTTTGTGGGCCGACCTCACCAATCCTTTTGTATGGATCGCCGTCATTTCCACCGCCGCCTTTGCTGCCATCGGGTTCGCTGACGACTACACCAAGGTGGTTCAGAAAAGAAATCTGGGATTGACCGCCAAAGCGAAACTTGGATTTCAATTCCTGGTCAGCGTTTTGATTGCAGTGGCCCTTATTGCCATGCAGAACCGCGGGATGTATTCCACTCGCCTGGTAGTCCCATTCATCAAACAATTTCATCCGGATCTGGTCGTAGATCGGCTAGTGCACAATCCCAACCTTTGGCCGTTGGCGTTTCTGCCATTCATCATTTTTGTCGTGCTGATGATTGTCGGCGCTAGCAACGCTGTCAATCTTACCGATGGCTTGGATGGACTGGCCATTGGCTGCACTGTGATCGCTGCCGGAGCGCTTACCGTGCTCACCTACGTCAGCGGCCACGCGACCTTTTCGACTTACCTTGAGCTTCCACGAATGCCGCAAGTCGGGGAGCTGACGATTTTTTGTGGCGCCATGGTCGGGGCATCAATCGGCTTTCTCTGGTATAACGCCCATCCGGCTGAGGTTTTCATGGGCGACGTGGGATCGCTAGCACTCGGCGGCGCGATTGGCACGATTGCAGTCATGATTAAACAGGAACTGCTGTTGCCGTTCATCGGCGGCGTTTTCGTGATCGAGGCGCTCTCGGTGATTTTGCAGGTCGCATCCTACAAGCTGCGCAAGAAGCGTATTTTCAAGATGGCGCCAATCCATCACCACTTTGAGTTGATGGGGTGGTCGGAGTCCAAAATCATCGTGCGTTTCTGGATCGCATCGCTGGTGTTTGCGCTGTTCGCGCTGACCACGCTGAAACTGAGATAATTCCCTCCACCGAGAAACTGAGTCACAGAGAACCGCTTCTCGAATCTGGAGACAATGACACTCAATATCCGGATAATTCTCAAAGGTTGCTCCGTGTCTCCGTGCCTCCGTGGTGAATGGTATTGATGGAACTCAACGGCAAACGTGTGCTGGTAGTCGGACTGGGGCGCTCGGGCGTAGCCTCGGCATTGTTCCTGCAATCGCGCGGAGCCCGGGTCACTGTCTCCGACGCCAAATCGGAAGACCAACTGCGTGAGCAGATTCCCACCCTGCTCGATGCCGGAATTGCGGTTGAGACTGGCGCGCACGGCGAGCGCACATTTCGCAATCAGGACCTCATCGTTGTAAGCCCCGGTGTGCCGGTGGACGCCGAGCCGCTGGTGCAGGCACGGGCTTTGGGGCAACCGGTCATTGGCGAGATTGAACTTGCTTCTCAGTTTCTTCCCGGCCCGATTGTTGCAATCACGGGTTCGAACGGCAAGACCACAACTACAACACTGGTTGGCGAAATTATTGTGGCCAGCGGATTTAAAACTTTAGTCGGCGGCAACATTGGCACGGCGGCGATTTCGCTGGCCGAGAAGGCCACGCCAGAAACTGCAATTGTTCTTGAAGTTTCGAGTTTTCAGCTGGAGACGATTCGCACCTTCCGGCCCAAAGTCGCGGTTGTGCTCAACGTCACTCCCGACCACCTGGATCGGCATAGAACATTTGCGGCTTACGTCGACGCCAAGGCCCGCATTTTCGAAAATCAACAGGGCGACGACTTTGCCGTATTAAATGCGGACGATCCCACCTGCATTGACCTTGCCAAGCGTACTCGCGCTCAGGTGTTCTGGTTCAGCCGCGAGCTTGATGTGGAATCGGGCGCCTTCGTTCGCGACGGCCAAGTCGTGTTTCGGCGCAACGGATCGCCGCAGACTATGCTCGCTATTTCTGAGATTCCGCTCAAGGGATCCCATAATCTGGAAAATGTTCTGGCTGCAGTTTGTGCTGGCAGGCTGATGGGATGCGAGCCTGAAAAGATCCGTGGAGCGGTCATTAACTTTAAAGCCGTCGAACACAGGCTGGAGTACGTAGCCACAATAGGCGGTGTGGAATATTACAATGACTCAAAGGCCACGAACGTCGACGCGACCATTAAGGCGCTGCAATCGTTTCCCGCCAACATTCATTTGATCCTGGGCGGAAAAGACAAGGGCAGCGACTACACTCTGCTGAACAATTTGCTGCGTGAGCGGGTTAAGTCGGTGTATAGCATCGGGGCCGCGGCGGAAAAGATTCAATCGCATATCAAGGGGACAACCCAGATTGTTTCTTCCGGGACGATCGAAGCTGCGGTGAAGCAAGCATCTGCCGCCGCACAGCCAGGAGACGTGGTGTTGCTGGCGCCAGCCTGCGCCAGCTTCGACCAGTTCCAAAGTTACGAGCACCGCGGACGCGTGTTCAAGGAGTTGGTTGGCCAACTGGCGGCTCGCGAACACGCCTCTCCAGCCCCCGAACCACAGAAGTAAACCTTTCGCGGAGATTCTGGCTCAAAGAATTCACCGGCCCACAATGCGCCCGTGGTGAAATGAAATTCGCATGGCAAAACGAGTAAGTGTAGACCGCTGGCTGTTCATCGTCACTTTGCTGTTGGTTTTTGTGGGGCTGGTGATGGTGTTCAGCGCTTCGGCGGTGATCGCCAAGGAACGGTACCACTCGGGATATTTCTTTTTGTTAAGGCAGATGGGATGGGCGGTCGCCGGGTTTGCCGCCATGATGGTCGGCATGAGAATCGATTACAAACGTCTCAAGCATCCGGCGGTGGTTTTTTCGTTATTGGGATTGACCACGCTGATGCTGATCTCGGTTTTCTTTCTCGACCGAGCGCACCATACTCACCGCTGGATCCACTTCAGCGGCCTTTCTTTTCAGCCTTCGGAATTGGCCAAGCCGGCACTCATCTTGTTCTTGGCGTTTTTTCTTGAGACCCGTAGCAGATCTATGGACGACTGGCGCAACACGCTGCTACCCGCGGTACTGCCCACGTTCGCCTTCATCGGGTTAATTGTTTTTCAGCCTGACTTGGGTACCGCGATTGCGTGTGCCGCGATCACGATTTGTATCTTATTTGTTGCGGGACTGGAAATTAAGTACGTTGCCTACTCTTTCGTTGGGTCGTTGCTGCCGCTCTACTTTCTGATTTTCCACGTGGCTTATCGCCGTGACCGCATTCTCGCATTCCTCGATCCATATTCCGATCCGCAGGGCCGCGGCTTTCACATCATTCAATCGCTGATCGCGGTTTCCACTGGCGGCTTGACCGGCGTGGGACTGATGGAAGGTAAAGAAAAACTTTTCTATCTTCCCGAGCCGCACACCGATTTTATTTTCTCCGTGCTCGGCGAAGAGCTTGGTCTGCTTGGCTGCATGGCGGTCGTGTCTCTGTTTGCGCTGTTCCTGTGGCGTGGCGTGCGGACTGCATTGCACACCCAGGATCTGTTCGGACGATTTCTCGCGGTCGGAATTACCAGCATGGTGGTAGTGCAGGCATTCATTAATATCAGCGTAGTTCTCGGGCTGATGCCGACTAAAGGCATTCCGCTGCCGCTGATTTCCTACGGCGGTTCGTCGCTGTTTATTACGCTGGCATGTATCGGCGTTCTGCTCAACATCACCAAGCAGGCGGAATGAACGCGGCTCGGATATAGTTTGCTTTCATGAGAGCCATTCTGGCGGGCGGTGGCACTGGCGGCCACGTGATCCCCGCTCTCGCCATTGCCCAGGAATTGCAGCGCTGCTACCAGGCCGAGGTGCTGTTTATCGGTACCGCGCGAGGCCTCGAAAACCGTCTGGTTCCTGCGGCAGGATTTCCTCTTCAACTGGTCAAAGTGGGGGCACTGAATCGGGTGAGCCTCGCGACGCGGATTCGCACCGCTCTCGATCTCCCGCGCGCGATTTTTACTGCAGCCGGAATGCTGAACGAGTTTCAGCCAGATGTCGTGATCGGAGTGGGCGGATACGCCTCCGGGCCGGCGATGCTGGCGGCTATCTTGAAACACACGCCCACCTTGGCGTTTGAGCCGAATCTGGTACCTGGATTCGCCAATCGCATGGTAGCTCACTTTGTATCAGCTGCGGCAGTCCACTTCGAGCAGACGGCCGATCATTTCCGCAATGCATTCGTCACTGGTGTTCCGGTGCGGCCAGCATTTTTTCAAATTCCCAAGAAACCATATTCGCCAGGCTCACCAACGCTGCTAGTGTTTGGCGGAAGCCAGGGAGCGCGCGCCATCAATCAGGCGGTGATTCGCGCTTTGCCAGAGCTGATGCGGCGTTTGCCCGGACTGCATGTAATTCATCAGACCGGAGAGCGTGAATATAATGAGGTGCAAGCCGCTTACGCCGAGATTGGAATTTCTTCAGAGGTGCATAAATTCATCGACGATATGCCGGCGTTTTTCGCGCGCGCCGATCTGATTCTGTGCCGCTCGGGGGCCAGCACGGTCGCGGAAATTGCGGCCGCAGGCAAGCCTGCCATTTTTGTTCCATTTCCGCGCGCGGCCGACGATCATCAGCGCCGCAACGCTGAAGCCATGGAGCAGGCCAATGCGGCGGTAGTTCTTGAGGAAACTCGGCTGGACGAAGTTTGGCTGGTGGATACGATTTGCGCGCTTTTCGATTTCCCGGAGAGGCTTAGGAAAATGGGCGACGCCGCGCGAGCGATGGCGCATCCCGACGCCGCAAAGGAAATTGCGGAGCTGGCGGCGAAAGTAGCCGGACTGGAAAATCAGGCCGCGGATTAACACGGATTCTCACGGTTTTGTTTCGAAATGTTGTTTTGTGGTTTTGATCCGCAGGAATCCGCGTAAATCTGTGGCCCAGTAATTGACCTATGTTTGCCAAGATTCAACGAATTCATTTTGTCGGCATCGGCGGCATCGGCATGAGCGGCATCGCCGAGGTTCTGCTGAATCTCGGCTACAGAATTTCTGGCTCTGACTTGAAGCGGTCTTCAGTGACAGATCGTTTGAAGTCGCTTGGCGCAACTATTTTCGAAGGCCATCGCCCGGAGAACGCATCGGGCGCCGAAGTTGTGGTCACCAGCTCGGCAATTCAGTCAGGTAATCCCGAGGTCGAAGAAGCGCATCGCTTGCATGTTCCGGTCATTCGGCGCGCTGAAATGCTGGCCGAATTGATGCGATTGAAATACGGCATCGCGATCGGCGGCATGCATGGCAAGACCACTACCACTTCCATGATTGCCGCTGTCCTCGCGGGGGGCGGACTCGATCCAACGGTTATTGTCGGCGGCCGCGTCGATGCTATGGGCTCGAATGCGCGCCTCGGACGGTCGCAATATCTCGTGGCCGAGGCCGACGAAAGTGACCGTTCGTTTCTGAAACTCTCGCCGATCATTGCGGTCGTCACCAACATCGACCGCGAGCACATGGATTGCTACCGCAACCTGCAGGACATCAAACGTGCCTTCCTGGATTTCATGGACCGGGTGCCGTTTTACGGAATTGTGGTGGCGTGCAATGACGATGCCATGCTGCGAAGCGTTCTGCCTAAGCTCAAGCGGCGCATGGTGAGCTATGGCACGCGCGAGGGTTCGGATTTTCGGATTGTACTGAAGAAAGATTCGTGGGGTGCCGGGCGTCCCCGCCCGGCTGACCTTGCACGGGCGAGGACGCCCGCGCCTCCACAAGTGAGTTCGTTTTCAGTCACATTCCGCGACAAGAATCTGGGCGAATTCCGTCTGCACGTGCCCGGCCTGCACAATGTGCTGAATGCAACTGCGGCGATTGCGGTCGGAGTGGGATTAGATATTCCTGTAGCGAATATTCAGGAAGCGCTGGAGAATTTTCGTGGCGTCGACCGACGCTTTCATGTGCGCGGACGAGTCGGTGGAATTACCGTGATCGATGACTACGGCCATCACCCAACGGAAATTCGCGCGACGCTGGCCGCAGCCAAGCAATGCGGGTATCGCAAGATTCACGTCATCTTTCAGCCGCATCGCTACACCCGCACCCGCGATTTGATGGATGAATTCGCGACCGCTTTTGAAGATGCCGACTCACTCCATGTTCTTGATATCTACGCGGCGAGCGAACAGCAGATCGAAGGCATCACGGGAGAAGCGTTGGCGCAAAGAATTTCTGCGGCCGGAAATGCGCCAGCCAAATACGCTGGTTCGTTTGATGACGCCATTGCTGCCGCAGTCGCGAATGCGCAGGAAGGCGACATGATTCTGACCCTGGGTGCAGGATCAGTGTCGCAGCTAGCACCGATGCTGCTGGAGAAGCTGCATGCGGTGCCGGTGGGGACGAGGTACTAAGCGGGAGGGGGCATGCTGACTTTCAACGCGATCCTAGAACACGAGCATATTGATCCTAAAAGAGTCCGCCTCGTGCGGCACCAAGACAACCGCGCTTCAGTGAATTGCACCCCTTACAACCTCTGGCGGGCGGGGGACGGCCGCCTTGAGACGTATCAGCGGATACAAAAACGCGAGGTTTTTGAGGTCGGAGGACTTCTCGCGAGTTTCGTTGTGACGCCTAACAACGAAACTCTATTTGTCGGGCTCTACCGGGTAGACGGCATTGGTGTCGCCCCTCCGGGTACGATTGATCCGGTCCTGCAGGCCGACAGAAGGGGGTTGCATCTCTATGATATTTCCCTGGAAGAAAAGATTTCTGATTATGCAGGACATTTGATCGTCGAGTGGGGAGACGGACACAGAGCTTGGGTGCAACTCGCCCACCGACAAGACAAGCCGGTAGTTGAGATCAGGAAGGAACTCCGAGAGCAACCGTTTCCTGGATTCACCAGTTTTTGTTGGGATGTCGATGAGATAGCCGCCGTTCCCCTCACTTGGCAATCCGTGTTGAAGTCTGTAAAAGGCGTGTATCTGCTAGTCTGCAAGGAGACTGGCAAACTATACGTTGGGTCAGCCAAAGGGGAGGATAGTCTTTGGGCACGCTTTCAAGACTACAAAATCACGGGACATGGTGGGAATATTGAGCTCAAGTCTCGCGGCCGAAAACAGTATCAGGTGACGGTTCTTGAAGTCGTAAACTCGGATGAAGGAATCGAAAAGGTTGAGAGCGCATGGAAGCGAAAACTCATGAGCAGGAAGTTTGGGTTGAATCGCAACTAACAGGCTGGCGACTTTGACCTCCTAACGAATCATTGAATCACCCCGAGTGCCTGATGTGCATCACATCGCCATCTTTCACGATGTAGTCTTTGCCTTCGAGACGAAGAGTACCTTTGGCGCGAGCGTTGGCTTCTGAGCCGGCCTCTAGCAATTGGTTCCAAGCAATCGTTTCAGCGCGGATGAAGTGCTTTTCAAGATCAGAGTGAATGGCGCCGGCGGCCTGCACCGCGCGAGTATTGACCGGGATAGTCCAGGCACGGCATTCGTCTTCGCCAACGGTGAAAAAAGAAACCATGCCAAGGAGCTCATAAGTTTTTCGGATGAGACGGGCCAGGCCGCTCTCCTGAAGTCCGTAACTGGCAAGAAATTCGGCGGCATCTGCGTCGCTCATCTCGGCCAACTCGGCTTCGACTTTGCCGCAGATGGCCGTGGCTCCGGCATTTGGCCGCGAGGCAACTTCGCCCAGCTTGTATTTTTCAACTGCATTCTCCAAATCTTTTCCCAGCTCCGTGCTCTCGCCAATGTTCAGCACGTAAAGAATCGGCTTCTCGCTCAGGAACATAAAACCGCGAAAACGTTTTTTGTCTTCCGGCGTCATCTCCATTTCGCGCAGTGGACGTTCGGCTTCGATCTGGGATTTGGCTCGCTTGAGCAATTCGAACTCTTTCTCTAGATCGGCCGAGCGCATCTTCTTTAAATCTTTTTCAACCCGCTCCAGGCGTTTTTCGATTTGGCCCAGGTCGCTAACCATCAGGTCGAATTCGACGTTCTTAATGTCGCGCAAGGGATCAATCGGCCCGGCGTGAGGGATAGAGTCGTCCTCGAAAGCACGCACCACGTGGGCGATGGCATCCACGTTGCGAAGATGGGTGATGTAGCCAGACTCTTTGAGCGCGTCCTGACCAATGGCACCAAGATCGACGTATTCAACCGCCGCGTGAGTCAGCTTCTTGGGATTGCACTGCGCCGCCAGACGGTCGAGGCGATCGTCGGGAACTTTAGCGACGCCGATGTGGGCCTCGCGAGGATTGGCACGCGCCGGCGAAAGCGAAGCCTTAGTTAGAATTCGGAAGAGAGATGTCTTGCCTACCTGGGGCAGGCCAATGATGCCGGTTTTCATAATGCAGCTTTTAGCTGTTAGCTCCTAGCGGTTAGCTTTTTGGGGGATACTCTCGGTGTTCGAGGTGAACTCACAGGATAAATGATTTTTGAGGTTTCTTGGGTTGACCTTGCCCTCCAGCTTTTTAAGGGATGGACTTAACTACTCCGTGATTCCTCTGTGAAACTCAGTGTTCTCTGTGGTTCAAGCTTTTGACTTAACCGCAGAAGTCACCCTTCGACTTCGCTCAGGGCAGGCACGTTTCAAAGAGGAACGCCACAGAGAGTCTAGACTGCTTTACTAGCACAGAGCTGGTGTTCAATTATGCTCTCGACTTCGAAAAACGACGCGCGACCGAGTAGAGCACAAGGAGTCCGAATAGCAGCACCATCGTCTCGATGCGAGTGGACCAGGCGTGCAGAGAATCGAATTCGGCGCGAATGGGATTACTCGCAGGAAGCGCTGAAACTTCGCCTGCTGATATGCGAAGAACGTCCATGCGCGGAATGATTTTGAACTGCGAAATCGCGGTCAGGGCCAGCATGAGGATCACGAGAATGTGACTGGTAGAAAAAACGCGAAATCTTCCGATAGCTACGCGGTTGTAAACCACCGAACAGGCCAAAAAAATAATTCCGGCAAAGATGCCCATCCAGTGCAGATCAATCAGCGTATTGCGCACGACCAGCCCCGCGAGATGGGACGTAGGCAGCACGGTGAACGATGTCTGGGCAACCACTGGAAAAAAGATCAGGGCACCGATCCAGATCGTCAGCGAGAGCAGAATTAGGAAGCGCAGGATGGTCATGTGGTGAATAGTAGACCAGAATTGGCAGATTCAGATTGCAGATCGAAAAGCAGCTTCCCTTGGACTCGGCTCAGGGCAAGCTCTTATCGCTAAGGCAATTCGGAATGACGTTGATCTTTGGCTTTGGTTTGATCTGAAATCGTCAATCTGAAATCTGAAATCAGGTTTCTAGACCGGCACCGGCACTGAATCGACAATTTCCTGGATCACTTCTTCAGCCCGAACAGATTTTTTCAGACCTGACGAATTCATGCCGTGAATAGCGACTCTGTGGGCGAACACCGGGACGGCGAGCGGCTTAATGTCTTCCGGAACGCAGAAACTGCGACCATCAAGAAAAGCCATGGCTTGGGCGGCGCGATAGATCATTTGCGATCCACGTGGCGAAACACCCAGAGTAAGCTTTTCATGTTTACGGGTGCGAGCGACAATTTCGAGCGCGTAGCCTACCAGCGAATCGTCTACTTCTACCTGGGTGACGATATGCTGCATTTCCAGGATGTCACCTCCGGTGAGTACTGGTTCAAGATTTTCCAGTTGGGCGGTACCCGCTTCCGCGCGCAGAATTTCACGTTCCGACTTGCGGTCGGGATATCCCATTTGCACGCGCATCAAAAAGCGGTCCAGCTGCGACTCGGGTAATGGATAAGTTCCATGATGCTCAACCGGATTCTGGGTCGCGATCACCAAAAACGGCTGCGGCAACGGATGACAATTGGCATCGACAGTTACCTGGCCCTCGTTCATGGCCTCGAGCAGCGCCGACTGAGTTTTGGGCGTGGTGCGATTGATTTCGTCAGCCAGCAGAATATTGGTAAAAACCGGCCCTCGTTTGAATTCAAATTTCTGCTCGGTGGCGGAATAAATCGAGATTCCGATAATGTCCGAGGGCAGCATGTCGCTGGTGAACTGTACCCGTTGAAAGCTGCAACCGAGCAACCGCGCCAGGGCCTGCGCCAGGGTGGTTTTGCCGACGCCGGGGACACCTTCAATCAGCAAATGGCCGTGTGCCAGCACCGAAACCAGGGCCAGGCGGACGATTTCATCCTTACCACGAATGACCTTTTTCAGCTCATTTTCCAGGCGGGAAGCGCGATCTGAGGCGGCAATCACAGTGTCCGGGGACATGAAGGCGATTCTACTATGCGGAGATGAGAGAGCATTGGTTACCTTAGTGACGCGAGCTGAAGCTCGCTTGCTTAATTTCAACGTTCTACGCGGCCATGAATGGCCGCTCTTCCACGTTCGTTCTGGTTATCGTTTTATCCTTGCATTGTGAACTCTGCGGAACGACCCGTCAGCCGCTCGATTCGCTTCGCGATTGGCGGGTGAGTCGAGAACAGGTTCCCCAGGCTCATACCTAAGAACGGCTGAACTATGAAAAGGTGCGCAGTAGATGGAGTGGCCTGCAAGGGCAGGCGCTTGGAGTAGGCGTCGAGCTTGGCCAGTGCATTGGCGAGAGCGTAGGGATTACCTGTGAAATGGGCGCCAGTTTCGTCGGCCTGATATTCCCGTGAACGCGAAACCGCAAGCTGAATGAGCGCAGCGGCGACCGGGGCAAGGAGCAACATTAGCAACGCGCCAAATCCTCCTCCCCCACGACTGTCACGATCGCGCTCATAGCCGCCGAAGATCATTCCCCAGCGCGCGATCTGCGCGAGGTAAGTAATTGCGCCCGCGATGGTGGCGGCAATAGAACTGATCAGGATGTCGCGATTGCGCACGTGGCCGAGTTCGTGGGCCAGAACGCCCTCAAGCTCTTCGTCGTTTAGTAGATTCAGAATTCCTTGGGTGACGGCCACCGACGCATGATTCGGGTTGCGTCCGGTGGCGAAAGCGTTCGGCGAGTCGCTGGGGATCACGTAAATCTTCGGCATTGGTATGCCGATCTTCTGAGTCAGCCGCTCGACCACTTGATAGACGCGGGGAAGTTCCTCGCGCGTGACCGGCTTGGCGCGATACATGGCCAGCGCAATCTTGTCCGAGTAGAAGTATGAGACGAAATTCAGCACCGCGGCGAAGACGAGTGCGAGCAGCATTCCGTTTTGGCCGCCGAAAACTCGCCCAACGAACATCAACAGCAGAGTCAGCGCGGTCAGCAGAAATGCGGTCTTAAATGTGTTGCCCATAAGATTGCCCCTAACAGAATAGATGCAGCGGAGTGGTAGCACGGTTCAGAGGGCATGTGTCTGTATGAGTGACTGGTCTTCGATTTGCGGCGGCATCGCCGTCTGTTTACGACTAAAGTTGGAGCTTTAGCTCTTACGTTTGATGGCTCGGGCGAGTGTTTGATCGAGGGCCGATTTCGCCTTGGCGTATTCCTGGTCGGATATCTGGCCTTGCTGGTGTTCCATTTCAAGCTGAAAGAGTTCTTCTTTCAAAGCGTCGAGTAGTGCGGCAGAATTACCGACGGTGCCTGAAGTCGTAGGAACCGATGCCACAGCGACCGCCGCCGGAATCTGTGTCTTGGAACGCGAAGTGATATAAACCGCGCCTCCGGCCAGAGCAGCGCCTAAGCCTGCGAGTAGCCACCAACGATATTGATCGAGGGGATCGGGATCTTCGCCGGGCCTTCCTAGTCCGCCACCGGGACGATTGTCGGCCGTTGCGGCGGGTGCACCGCTCTGAGCGTCATTCGAAGCACTCTGATTTTGGTCTTGCAGCATGCCTTCGCCTGACACGTCGAAGGTGAGGTTCTGCCCCGGCTTGGTATTGCTGGCGACCTCGGCGATCGCATCCTGAAGATCAGGCGGCTGCTTGTCCTGATAGACACCAGACTGGCTGGGAGTGAACCCAAGACTGCGCGGCATGATCACGACAAAATGCTGCAGGGGGTAAACCTCGCTGGGATTCACCGTATATTTTCCGGCATATGTCAGGTGATAGGTAACGCGAAACTGCGTTTGCCCCGGGCGCAGCGGAAAGACGAAGGCGTAGCGGCCCTTTATTTTCTGCGGGACAGGCGTGGTGTTCACCCATTGTCCGCCGGCAGTCTGGGCCTGACCCTCGTCGATCTCGGCATTTTCAGGCGCGTTGAACTCGAAGGCGGCATCGCTCATCTGAGTGCGCGGTGGCTGCGAACTATTATCGACGGCAAAGAGTCGCATGATCGCAAGATCGCTCTTGCCCGCCTGGAGATACATGAGATCAGCGACAGCATTGACGCCATCGACTTTTTTGGCGGCATCGTAAACCTTCACGTCGACGGACTGCGTTCCCGGAGGCGCGGGCTGATGGTAGGTAACTCCTTGATGAATCACGCGCACAAGGTGAGGCGCGTTCTCGTCGTCGCCAGACAAAGACAAAGTGAATTTGCCCTGGGAGTCGCTCTTGGCGTGCGCCGCTTCTTCCATTCCGGCGGCCAGCTTGATCAGGATGACTTCGTCTCCGGCAGAAGGCTTGCTGGTTGTGCCGTTAGTGACAGTGCCGGTGAGGGTGGCGGCGTGGGCGCAGCAGGCAACCAGCACCGTCGCAAGCGCAATGCTGACCAGATGTAGCGGGTTATGTTTCGTGTGCAACTTGCCCTTTCCGGCTTTTTGTCGCAGAGGTATTCTGACGAGCGGGATTCTGCTTGTTTTCCTCTGTGGCTCTTCCTCTGTGTAACTCAGCGCCCTCTGTGGTTGAATTTTTCTAAAGATCTTAACCACAGAGGCCACTGAGTTCCACACAGGAAACCCTCACAGAGGTCTACAAACTCTTCATAGGGAAACTCGTGCCCGCGTTCCCGACTCCAATCGCGAAATTTCTGCCAGGATTGCCGCGGCCTCTTCTTCCAGCGAATTTTTCATCGACACATAATCGGCTTCGGGAATTTTGCCCGCCTTGTGCTCAAAGTTCAGGTCGCGCAAATTTTCGTAGACCACTTCTTTACGCTCGCGCAAATACATGGCCCGGGTTTTCTCCGGGCCGGAAATCGTCATCTCCGGCACGTGAAAAACATAGAAGAACGCGGCTGCGGCAAAGGCGAGGCAAAGCACCGGGATCACAGTTGCGTCTCCCTTCGGGCCTGATCGCGAAAACGATCAAGCTCCACGCCCCGCACTGCTGTGGGCACGCTGGCGTGGACAACCAGAGGCCGCTTCTTCCACACCGCGACAATAAATACGACCAGCCCTATTCCCAGCACCAGCGCCAGATACGGCATGATCCATGCAATCCGATTGAAGCCGTGATCGGTCGGGACCGTCAGCACCGTCGTCCCATAAGTTTGAATGAACCATTGCAGCACGTTGTTGTCGCTGTCCCCGCGGGTGACGGCCGCCGTCAATTCGTCTCGCATGCGCGTCGAATAAGAGCACCCAACATGATTACACTCCAGCAGAACCTGGTTGCATCCGCAGACGCACATCAGTTGATGGCCGATGCGGTCGACGCGGGCAGAATCGTCCCCCGCGCCCAGCAAGAGAAGCACTCCCACCAGCACCGTCGGGATCAGGTGCAGCCGTCGATCTCGGAAATTCCTGCGCACAAAAGAAAACAGCATCAATCGCCGGCTCCCACCGGAGCAGCATGCGCGGGCACTCGCGCCTCGCTATTGTCGCGGACGGTCGCGCGCATTGGGGCGGCGTTCGGGACCAGCGACAGAATCGTGCCAAATACCATCACGATCAAACCAATCCAGATCCACGACACCATTGGGTTCAGGTGCGCCTTGATAATCGGTCGCCCAGTGTCCTGATTCTGCCCTTCGTAGACGACATAGAGATCTTCCTTCAAGGTCGAGCGGATCGCCGGCACATGCTGCTGCTGCTGACTCGCAGTGTAGAAGCGGCTTTCGGGATAGAGCGTGTCAACCTGCTTGTCGCCTTTGAAAATCTGAATGATTGCGAGATCGGTGCCGTAGTTGGCGTTTTCTTCTTGCGTATAAGAGCGGCACAGCAGCGTGTAAGGACCGAGTGCCAGCTTGTCTCCAAACGCCATTTCTTTTTCCGCTTCGCGATTGAATGGCGTGCCCAGAATTCCGATGAAGACCAGCGCGACACCGAAGTGGACGATATAGCCTCCGTAGCGGCGAGTGTTGCGGTGCCAGAGGCGGACCATCGAAGCCGCCAGGTTCTCCCCGGTGTGACCTGAAATTACACGGCCGCCGCGAATGAACTCTGAGATCACGGTAAACGCAACCAGGGCAGCCAACATGGCGGCCACCAGCGCGTAAAAATAAGAAACGTCATTCCACGGCTTGACGCCCAGAGCCACCAGTGCGATTCCAACTGCCAGCGCTCCCAGGCTTGGCCACAGGAAGTTGCGCCTCAAGCTTTCGAATGAAGTCTTGCGCCAGGCCAGCAGCGGACCGACCGCGGTCAGCAAAAGCAGCAGTAGGGCGACGGGAATTGTGACCTTGTTATAAAAGGCCGCGCCGACAGTGACTTTTTTGCCCTGAGCCAGTTCAGAAATTTTCGGGAACCATGTGCCCCACAGAACCGTGAAGCAGGCCAGGACGAAGAGCAAGTTGTTGAACAAAAAACTCGACTCACGGGAAATCAGCGATTCCAGTTTGTGCTCGCTGCGCAGATGCGAGCGGTTCTTGATGAAGAAGAAAGTGAACGTGGCCAGGGTGACGATGAGAAACCAGAAGAACCAGTCGCCAATAGAGGACTGCGCGAAAGCGTGCACCGAGCTGATGATCCCGCTGCGCGTGAGGAACGTGCCTAGAATCGCCAGCCAGAACGTCCCGAAGACCAGCCACATGTTCCATGTCTTCAACATGCCGCGCTTCTCCTGCATCATGACCGAGTGCAGGAAGGCAGTGCCGACCAGCCATGGCATCAGGGACGCATTCTCTACCGGGTCCCAGCCCCAGTATCCTCCCCAGCCGAGCACTGAATACGCCCAATGCGCGCCGAGAAAAACGCCGCAAGTCAGAAAGCCCCAGGTCACCATGGTCCATCGACGGGTAATGTGGATCCATTTCTCGCCGGGATACTTCATGGCGAGTGCGCCCAATGCGAATGCAAAGGGCACGGTAAAGCCGACGTATCCCAAATACAGCATGGGAGGGTGAATCACCATCTCGGGATATTGAAGGAGCGGGTTCAGGCCATTGCCGTCAGGCGGCACGGTGGTTTGAATGACCGCGAACGGCTTGGCGGCGAAATTCAGCAACAGCAGGAAGAAGACCTGCACCGCAGCAATGACCACCGATGCATGAGCAAACAGGCGGACATCAGTTTTGTGTCGCAGCCTTAATACCAGCCCGTACCCCGAAAGCAGCAGAGACCAGAAAAGCAGCGAGCCTTCCTGGCCCGACCATAGGGTCGCAAACTTATAAGGCAGCGGCAGGTCGCGGTTGCTGTGATGAAGAATGTATGAGATGGAAAAATCGTTGCGGAAGGCAGAGGTCACCAGGACCACGGCGCCCACAAACACTGCGCCGAAACTGGCAATGCCGGCGCGGCGGGCAGTTTCGCTCAAGCGCTCAGAATCCGGTCGCTTGCGAATGAGCGCGACCAGTCCGGCTAGAAAAGAATAGGCACTCAGGGCCAGCGCGAGCAGGAGAACAAAACTACCGAGTTCCGCCATGATAGGAATTCATTTTTTCAGAATTGCAGGGCGGACGCAACGCCCCTTCGGCAGGGGACGCTACACTCCTGCGTGATGCCAGTCGCAAGTCAAGACGCTTGAGCGCTCGCGAAACAGCTCAACACTCAAGGTCAGGCGCGTCACTGGCGCCAACTGACCACAGTTCTTTCCGATTACGCGCTATGGGCGCGGCGGGCGAGCACTTCGCGTTCCGCCGTGAGCCAGTCTTCTTCTTCGAAGCCTTCAACGTATCCGCGCTGCGCATATAGTTCATAGGCGCGAAGGCGGATTGCAGATTCGAGATCGGACGGCGAAGACCCGTTGCGCGAGGATCCGTTCTGTGAGTTGCCGTTGCTGTTTTCAGGCATCTGCAAAACTTTGTTGTCAACTGCCGGTTTCGTCGTGGGCTTGGGGGTGCGGGGGGATTTTGCTCTTGGCATTTCTTTACTCCTTGCTCGTCAAATGGTGATTTTGGACCCACACACTGACGCAACAACCGAACGGCTGACACATCGTTTTGGCGGGGTATGTCCTAATGATAAACCTGACTGGCTGTGGAAGGGCCACTTTTAGGCATAAAAAATTCTTCTCGCGAGGAGAAGAATTCCGTATTGTTCGCTGCTCACAGAAGGCAGGAACTTAGATGAATTAATGGCCGTGAGTTCGAGTGCGGCAGGCTCAGGCGCAGGCGTCGCGCCAACCCGGAACTTCCTTAAGTCCTTCGGCGCGGGTCTGTTCGAAGAGGCGGATGCAATGCCGGGAGTGCTCGAATTCGTGAATGTCCGCCCACACCTCGGCCTGCCAGCCGTAATCATGGACGGCGCAGGCACCGCAGGTGGCGCAGCGGGTGTGCAGCTTCTCGGCGACATAACGTGGCCGGGCCTGCTCGGGTTGCAGTTCGATGAAGATGCAGCGCACCTCTTGAATGTCGTCCTTGTCCCCGATCACATGTTCGTAACGCAGCAGGTAACCAAAGCCCAATTTGCAAGCCTCATGCTCGGCCTCGGACCGGGTGTGGAACGGGCCATATTCGGCCCGCAGTTGTTCGGTTGAATCGCAAGCCATCCAAAACGTCTCTTTGTAACCCATGCCCCGCTGCTTTTCCCCAGAAGTAGTTGCGCCAAACGTTTTGCCGGCGCTGCAAATCGGGAACAGACCATTTCCCTAGCCAGACTTCAAGCAATTCGAGGGCCGTAGTTTTGCGCCAAGCCCTTTGTTTCTATAGAGAATTCCGACTCATGCCGATTGGGTTTCTGCAAGCAATTGCAATCCTGTGCTCAATTTTTCCGCACTCAGACTGAGCCTTCCGTTTTGTGTGCCCTCTAGATAACCGGGCGAGATTCTGAGTACGATGGCGCAGCCTGGAGCAGGCCTATGGGCATTAGCAACGAACCGCGAAAGGCGGTTGAAGTCCCGGTTCGAGTCTTCGGCACCGACTGCGATGGTAAGCCGTTCTCCGAGAATCTGAGGACCGTCGACGTCAGCTTGGGCGGGGCGAAGTTGCGGGGATTGAAGGCGGAGCTGCAGGTGGGTGAAATCATTGGGCTGACCTACGGCAAAAACAAGGCACACTTTCGCGTGAAGTGGATAGGGACGCCGGGAACCGCGACCGAAGGCGTCATGGGCCTGCTGAACCTGAACCCAATCAAACCGCTGTGGGATTTCCCCGTGTCCGAACTTGAGGCGGAGACGGCCAACATCCAGCCAAGCGGGGAGCGCCGGCGCTGGCCCCGGGTGAAATGTTCCGTTTCGGCAGAACTGCGTCCCCCAGGACAGGCCGTGATCTGGGGCAAAGCCTCGGACCTGAGCCAATGTGGATGTTTTGTTGAGATGGCGATCCCGTTACACAACGGTACCAGTTTTGACATCGCGCTTTGGCTGGATGAAGCCAAGCTGCACTTACAAGGGCAGGTGGTTGGCGTACAGCCCGGCTTCGGGAACAGCGTTCGATTCCAGGGTCTTACTTCAGAACACCAGGAGCACCTGCGCCGTTTCATCGCAACCATTGCTGCATCCGAAGCCGCCGGAATCGCCCTTGCCAAAGGTTCCGGACTTTAGGGCGGATCAAGCGCTTCGCCCAACCGCCAAGGGCCGGCGGCTGGGTTCGACACGCGCGCTCTCGTCACGGTCGACCCATGACGCCCCGCCATGAGAAGCCACATACAAAGCGAGTTCCAGCCGGCTCCAAACGCCAAGTTTGTCAAACACGCTACGCAACTGGTTCTTGATGACCTGCTCCGTACACCCCACCATGGCCGCGATTTCCGGGTTGGTTTTTCCCTCCCACACTAGGGTTGCCACTTCAATTTCTTTCGGGCTTAACTGTTCACGAGGCGACATGATTCATTTGCTCCTTTTCGAATATGGCGGTGGCCAGGATTACGCGTTTGCGCCCTTGCTTGATTCCCGCGCGCAAAAAGAGAGTGCGCAGGTGTTGCTTAACCGTTCGTGGACTGATGCTGAGCTCGGCAGCGATCTCTTTATTGCTGCAGCCTTGGACAAGCAATCGAAGAACCTGCTGGTCGCGGCTCGTAATTTTGATTTGATCGAGGTCCAACATTTTTTTGCCTTTTCTTTTTGCTGAAATGCCGACGCCTTTTACAGAAGCATGTCCTTCGCCAAACCTTCGCCATAATGAGCAACCTACCAAGTCGAAACAAATGCAGCACTTAAGGATTCTGACCGCCGCATGAACGAGCGGCTCAAACTCTGAGGGCGCCCTTTCCGGGATTAAGTTGTGCCACAATGAAACTCGACATCTCAGATAAAGGGTTGACGACCGATGAACACTAACCAGCGATCAGGTTTTGCAAAGTTCCCGGCTGCAATTACAACCGCAGTTTTCACCATCCTGATTTGTGCTGTCGCCGAAGCCCAGGCCCAGCAAGCTACGCCCTCAACCACCGCGGCGCCAACAACCATCACGTTGCAGGATGCTTTAGCTCGCGCCCAGAAGAACGAGCCCCAGTACCGCAACGCGCTTACGCAATACGGCGTGGCTCGGGCCAACACCGTGCAGGGCCGGGCCGCGTTGCTGCCCAACGTCAGCTACGCAGGATCGTTTGTTTACACCGAAGGTACGGGCACCGGCGCTGCTCGCTTCATCGCGAACAACGGAGTGCACGAGTACATCAGTGAAGGCAATGCTCACGAGGCGCTGTCCTGGCAGGCGCTGGCAGAGTACCGCCGGGCGCGAGCGCAGGAGGCCCTGGCCAAGGCGCAAGCCGAGATTGCGACTCGCGGATTAGTTGTGACCGTGACGCAGGCCTATTACGGGTCGATTGTCGCGCAGCGGAAATTTTCCGTTGCCCAGCGGGCCACTGCCGAAGCCCAGAACTTCTTTGACGTCACCCAGAAACTAGAACGCGGAGGAGAGGTCGCGCACTCGGACACCATCAAAGCTCAGCTGCAATTTCAGCAACAGCAGCGCGCCCTGCAGGACGCGCAACTGGCGATGGATCGCGCCCGTCTCGATCTGGCGGTGTTGATTTTCCCGAACTTCAATGAGAACTTTACCACCGTGGACGATCTCGAAAATCTCGGAGCGCTGCCGTCATTCTCAGAAGTTGAAATCCTGGCGGGTAAGGCCAATCCGCAACTGCAGGCGGCCCTGGCTTCCATGAAGGTCGCGAATCAGGAAGTCGCAGTAGCGTGGAATGGTTTTCTTCCAACCCTGAGCATGGACTACTTCTACGGCATCGATGCCAATCAATATGCGGTCAACGGGCTCGACCAGACGGTGTTTCCGCCGCGGCCCGTCCGCAACCTGGGTTACTCGGCGGTTGCGACCCTCGACATTCCCATATGGAATTGGGGCGCGACCCGCAGCAAAGTGAAGAGCGCGGAACTGCAACGCGATCAAGCCAAAGTGGAATTAAGCTTTGCGCAACGTAAAATGGCAGCCGACTTGAAAGACTTCTTCAGCGAAGCTCAAACTTCCCGGTCGGAGCTTGAGTCGTTGCGGCAGTCGGCGGATCTGGCGGCAGAGAGCCTGCGCCTGACGACGTTGCGATATCAGGCCGGCGAGGCAACCGCTCTCGAAGTTGTAGATTCACAGAACACTCTCACCCAGGCGCAGAACGCGCTGGGCGACGGTCAGGTGCGGTACCGGGTAGCAGTTGCTAGTCTGCAAACCCTTACAGGTAAATTCTGAATGCCAATGTCCCATGTGGAGTTGACACAGAAGTCCAGCCGCGCCCTGCCGCTGCTCGCACTGTCAGCAGCCCTGGCGCTATTGGCCGCGTGTTCCGACAAAAGTAAAGAGACGGAGCCAGCGGTCCCGGTCCAGATTGTGCAGGTGGAGAAGACCGCGCTGCAGCAGAAGGTCAGCGCGGAGGCTGTGTTGTTTCCGATTGCTCAATCGGCGATCGTCCCCAAGATCAGCGCCCCGGTGCAGAAATTCCTGGTAAATCGCGGCACCCACGTCCGCAAAGGCGAACTGTTGGCGGTGCTTGAGAATCGCGACCTCGCCGCTGCCGCCCAGGAAAATAAGGGCGCTTACACTCAAGCCGAAGCCACCTACGCGATCACCACCGCCGCGGATTTGCCGCAGCAGATGCAGAAAGCCGAGCTGGATAGTCAAGCGGCGAAGCAGGCACTCGACGCACAACAGAAAATTTATGACAGCCGGCAGCAGCTCTTCCGCGAAGGTGCGCTGCCGCGCAAAGAACTCGACCAGTCGAGCGTGGACCTTACCAACGCGCGCAATCAATATGAAATCGCGCAGCGGCACCTGGACTCGCTCAAAGGAATGGGCGAGGCGCAATTGTCAAAATCGGCGAAGGGTCAGCTCGAATCCGCGCAGGGAAAGTTTCAAGGCGCCGAAGCCCAGCTGCAGTATTCGGAAATACGAAGCCCGATCAATGGAGTAATCACCGACCGCCCGCTTTATCCGGGAGAGATGGCTGCGGCCGGAACGCCGCTGTTGACCATCATGGACATTTCGCAGGTTGTTGCGCGCGCTCACATTCCACAAACCGAGGCCGTGCTACTGAAGCGCGGAGATGACGCAACTCTCAGCGCTCCGGGCCTTGATCAGCCGATACCTGGCAAGGTGGTGCTGGTCAGCCCAGCGCTCGATCCCAATAGCACCACTGTCGAAATCTGGGTGCAGTGCAAGAATCCGAGAGAAGTGTTGCGTCCGGGCACCAGCGCGGAGATGACCATGATCGCGCGCACGGTGCCGGATGCATTGGCAATTCCGGCGGCATCCCTGCTTACTGCGCAGGACGGAATGACCTCAGTGATGGTTGCCGGGAGTGACGGCAAGGCGCACCAGCAGACAGTGAAGGCCGGTTTTCATGACGGCGACAAGGTGCAGATTCTCGAAGGCCTGCAAGCCGGCCAGAAGATTGTAGGCAACGGCGCATACGGCCTGCCCGACAACAGCAAAATCACCGCCGCAGAAGCGAATAAGCCTGAAGCAGAAAACAAAAAGGAGTAGCGAGGGGAACACGTTGGACAAGTCTCACTGGTTTGCGCGCCACTCCAAGCCGCTTATCTTCCTGATTATCACGCTGGCAGCGCTCGGCGTTTATCTGGCGTACACCATTCCAGTCGCGGTTTTTCCGACCACAAACTTTCCGCGCATTCTGATCGCTGTCGATAACGGCGTCATGCCCATCGATCAGATGATGGTTACAGTCACTCGTCCCATTGAAGAAGCGGTCAATAGCGTGCCTGGGCTGCAGGAGGTCAGGTCAAATACCAGCCGCGGCTCGGCCGAGATCGATTTATTTTTTGACTGGAACAGCGACATGTTCCAGACGCTGCAGTACGTTAACTCCGCCATCTCGCGCGTGCAGTCCGAACTTCCGCCGACCGCCACCATCGTAGCCAACCGCATGACGTTTGCCAGCTTCCCCATCATCGGCTACAGCATGACCTCGGACAAGGTCCCGCAAACCGAGCTTTGGGAACTGGCAACCTACGAACTGAAGCCCAGGCTGAACCGGCTGGACGGTGTGGCTACGGTGTTGGTTCAGGGAGGGCAGGAGCCGGAATTCCACATAGTGCCGGATACCGCGAAGCTGCTGGCCGCGGGTGCGACCGTCACCGACATTCTGGACGCGATGAAGCGCACCAATCTGATCGACTCGCCGGGACTATTCGAGCGCAATCACGAACTGGTGCTCGGGCTGATCAGCGGGCAGGTGCAAACTCCCGAGCAGATTGCGGCTGTGGTGGTCAAGACCACGCCGGGCGGCGTTCCCGTCCGCATAGGCAATCTGGCCCGGGTGGCCGCCGGAGTGAAGCCGGTTTACACCATCATCACCGCTAACGGAAAGCCAGCGGTGCTGCTCAACATTAACCGCCAGCCGCAATCGAACACCATGCAGGTGGCGACTGAAGTCCATGACTCGCTCGATCAGATCCGCAAGACCCTGCCGCCTGGAATTGACATTCAGCCCTTCTACGATCAGTCGCTGCTGGTGAGCCAGTCAATCAAAAGCGTGCGCGATGCGATTCTGCTCGGTCTTCTGCTGGCTTCGATCATTCTGATTGTGTTCCTGCACGATTGGGGAAGTTCGGTGGTCGCGGGTCTGGTCATTCCGGTCACGATTGTGATCACTTTCATCGTGCTCAAGCTTTTGGGACAGACTTTCAATTTAATGACGCTGGGCGGTCTGGCGGCGGCGGTCGGGTTGGTGATCGACGATGCAATCGTCGTCGTAGAAAACATCGTTCTGCACCGCGATGCCGGACAGGGGCGGATGCAGGCGATCCGCAGCGCGCTCGCGGAGATTACCGTGCCCCTGATCGGTTCAACGGTGACCCCGGTCGTAGTGCTGCTGCCGCTGATTTCGATCACCGGAGTTTATGGAACGTTCTTTCAAGCGCTGGCGCTGACTCTCGGAGTCTCACTTTTTACCTCGCTGGCGCTGGCCTTGACCTGGACTCCAACGTTAAGCAGTTTTCTCATTCGTAGAAGCAAAGACGAAAAAGAGGGCGCTGACGATAACCAGGACGAGAATGAAGATCACCAGGAATCGTTCGAAGATCTGCTTAAAGCCGAAGAGGCCTCCACCGGAATTTTCTTTCGTCGCATCATTGAGTTTCATCAACGCTGGCTCAAGCGTGCCCTGGAGAAGCCTTTGTGGCTGGCGGGTCTTACCTTGCTCCTGGTAGTGGCGTCCTACTTTTGTTTCCGCTTCACCGGCACAGACCTGTTGCCGGAGATGGACGAAGGCGGTTTCACCCTCGATTACTGGACTCCCGCCGGAGCGTCGCTCTCCGAAACCAATCGCATGATCCTGCACATTGAGCAGATCGTGAAGTCGATTCCTGAAGTCGAGAGCACTTCTCGGCGTACCGGGTCAGAACTCGGGCTGGCCGCAGTTACCGAAGCCAATCGCGGTGACGTGTTAGTGAAGTTGAAACAAAAGCGCAGCCGCGCTATTGACGACGTTATGGAGGATATCCGGCAGCAGGTAAATGCGCAGGAGCCGGCGGTGCGCACGGAATTTGTTCAAGTGCTGCAGGACATGATCGGGGACCTCACCGGCGAGCCGGAGCCGGTGACCATAAAGCTTTTCGCCCAGGATCCGGCGCTTCTGAACACCTGGGCGCCGAAGATTGCGGATGCGATTAACTACGACGAAAAGACCCACAAAGGGGTTGAAGGCGTGGTCGATGTGCTGGACGGCCTCGAGAACACCATCAGTGGCCCGGCAGTGAATTTCCAGATCGATCCCGCAGTGGCGGCGCGCGCGGGCTTCACGCCCGAGGAAATAGCCACCGATGCGGCCGCAATCGTTGAAGGCGAACCGGCCGCGGCCCCGGTGGTTTCAAACGACCGGCTTTACGCCGTCCGTGTGCGTTTTCCTGAGAATGCCCGCGCATCGCTCGATGCTATTTCAAATACTTTGCTCACCAGCGCCAGCGGGCACACTGCGACGTTGGGGTCACTGGCGACTGTCACCGAGCTTCCGCCCCAGACCGAAATCCATCGCGAAAATCTGCAGCGCGAGGTCTCAGTCACGGCGCGCACCGAGGGCACCGATCTCGGCAGCGCCATTCAGGGAGTCCAGAAAGCGGTCAGTGCGCTGCACGTTCCGCCCAGCATTCGCGTGGAATATGGTGGCACCTATCAGCAGGAGCAGAAATCGTTCCGCGATTTCGTGTTCGTTCTGGCGCTGGCAATTGTGCTGGTGTTCATCGTGCTGCTGTTCGAGTTCCGAACATTCGCCGCGCCGCTGGCGATTTTGGCGTCGGCGCTGCTCTCGACCTCGGGTGTCTTCATCGCGTTGTTAGTTACCAACACGACCTTCAACGTGTCGTCATTTATGGGGCTGGTGATGGTGGTGGGGATCGTCGCCAAAAACGGTATTCTGCTGCTCGACGCTGACGAAAAAATCCGGCTCACCGGGGCGTCAGCCGAAACCGCTATGCTGCAGGCCAGCCGCCGCCGCTTGCGCCCTATTGCCATGACCGCGCTTGCCACCATGGCGGGAATGCTGCCGTTGGCCTTTGCCTTAGGGGCCGGCTCGCAGATGCTGCAGCCCCTGGCCATCGCGGTGATCGGCGGAATTTTGATCTCGATGGTGCTTTCACTGATCATCACCCCGGCGGTGCACTTCTATCTCAGCCACGACAAGAAGAGCGACAGAGTCGTGGAGCACGATGCACCGGTGATGAGATAGAAAAACATGCGAGCGTCGCCGCTTCCCAGGATATTGCAAGAACTGGGTTTAATTTTTGATCGTCATCCCGACCCGCGGTCCGAAGAAGCGCAGGACCTTACGATGGGTGTGGAGAGGCATGGACGTGGCGAGGATAGGGCAAGACTCGAAGTCACCATAGATCAAGCGGTGGAGGAATTCCCTGTTTGCGTCCTCAATAGTACAAGCGCATCGTAAGGTCCCTCCCTCGCCGCCCTTGGCGAGCGGCCTCGGGATGACACCGGTGCGCAAGAACGGGTAGCGATCAAATCGGCGGGTGACACACGTTCCCCCGATAAGAACTTTTTACAAGAGCCAACCCTCTCATTAATAATCACTTACGCCTCCCTGCACTTCTGTGTGCTATAACCCCTGGTGGTGTTCTAGAATGTCCAAACGGAGCCCCCAGCCTGTGACTTTTCCCCCTTCAACCGCCCGGAACCTGGCGCTCGACGAAGATTCCTTCCAGCAGTTGCTGGCCGCTGCCTATACGCTGCAAGAGAATAAAGACGTCTTGCGGACGGGCAGTTCGGAGCACGACTCGGCTTCGGTACTCTCTGAGATCACCGCCCTGCGGGTGCAAATTCTTGCGCACAGCGACGCGGTTGAATCGGACGCAGTTAATCCCAAAGACGCTAAAGCGAAACCTAAGACGCCAGCTGAGGCTGCAGCCCTGGTTGCGGACTGTCTGCGGCGCCTGACCAAAGCGGATGGCGCCAGCGTCTGCCTGATCGTCGATTGGTATTTAAGACCCACGGCGTGTTCGGGCACCGCCGCCAAAGTGTCGGGCGGTTCGGTGGCCTCGAACTCACTGGTAGCGACGGAACGCCTGCGCAATGGGCGCGCCTTCCAGTCGGCGAATGCCTGCAGTGATATTCGGCTGGCGCCGACGGTATGTGTCGAATTACAGATTGGGTCGCTACTGGCGTTTCCCGTCGAGCGACAAAACCAGGTGGCGGGGATAATCGAGGTCCGATGGAAGAAGGCCGACGCATTTAGCGGCGGGGATGAACGCATCTGCCAGCTCATGGCTGACCTAATGGGCGAGGTGCTGGAACGTGAAGGTGGCCAAAAAAATGCCTCAGTGCCGGCTGCTCCTCAGAATGCCGTTTCCGAAATTGTTACGCCGCCGTTGTCGACAACCAAGAACACTCAAGACGGAACTTCTTCACTCGATGTGGTCGATGGGCAGGCCTGCCGGGTGTGCGGCAAACCGATTATTGCCAAGGACAGTTTTTGCGGGAGCTGTGGGATGCTGATAGAAACCACTGACAACAGCATGCAGGGCAAATGGGCTTCGATGTGGTTTATGCAGCAGGCCCAGAAGGTCGTGGAGACTGGAGAGCGCCGAGCCGACCGCCTGTGGCCGCTTCATGGAGCGAATGCCCAAACTACCGGCGCGCCTTCGCCGTCCAAAAATCAGTCGGACGCTACAGAAACAGACGAAACCGGGGAACCCCCGGCAAACGGCGAGAGAAACCACCGCAGCGTGTTGGCGGTTTTGAAATCGCGCTTCCGGGTGCGCGCTATGGGGCAATAGCTCCGCCGTTCACTTACTACCCTTAAGAAGAGTTGTTCGAAAGCTAGCGAGCATTCCAGGCGCCGCGCTCCCAGAACATCATCAGCGATGTTCTGGGTACGCGACCCATCGGTAAAGGTTGGATTTATTAGTTCGCGGGTGCCAGAAACATCCCTTCAAACCGCCGCGCCTCATACCACAAGGCCAGCTCTACGCGGTTCCAGAGCCCCAGTTTGTCGTAGATGGTCCGGAGATAATTCTTGACGACGTGTTCGGTCGTTCCGATTTCGCTGGCGACTTCTTTGTTCTTGAGTCCTTGTGCGACGAGGGCGATGACTCGTTGCTCTCGCTCGTTGGGGTAGCTTCTTCCGTTTTCTCCGCGGACCATAGTTGCCTCCTATATAAGAGTGTTGCTAGTTTTACTCGTTTGACTCCGCCATCAATTCCAAAACGCGAGAACAGCCGATTGAAATGCGCCTTCACCGTTCTCCGCGCCATATTCAGTTGCTTGGAAATCTCATCGTTATCGCAGCCTTGTAGGAGCAGTTCCACGACCTGCTGCTCCCGTGGCCGCAGCTCTTTTTCCTTCATCAAGTCACCTTCCTACTGGAATGACCTCACCTTGGTGCCTAGTCGGAAGAAGCCAGCCTTGCGGGGCTGTAACTTTGTTTGCACATGGTGTGCCAGCACAGCTCTCTAAATCACAGGAAAATGACCGCGCAAAATCACTCAAACTGAGGTTTTTTTGCCACACTATTAGTTTTATAAGTAGGCATGAAATCCAGCTATGTTCGCAGATCTAAAGCAGCTACTTACCTCTGCAAGCGGCACAAAATGAACTAAATATTCGCATCCTCCGCCACACTGGAGGTCAATTCTAAGGCCGCAACTCGGAGCGACTATTCACGGTTCGCAGACATCTGAGTTGAACTCACTCATGCCCCGATCAGGTAAGTTGTGGATTCTTGGGATTCCTAGGTGAAAGACCTTAGGACAAATTTTACCGGCGTCCTGCATCCCTATGGAACTAATTACACTTTAGTGCCATGTCGTCTTTACACCGTGTAGTCCTAGTGGGTTTTCAGCTCGGAAAAGGCTGTACCCGAAGGTAAGGTGCGCTAGCGCACATAACCCCATACGCCAACTAGCGGATAGCTGGATGCTACGATTCAATCTCCTACTCTTCCAATGCCTGAATTTTGCGATGTCGCGGTGCCCGTTCCCCTGCACATGGTGCTTACCTATCGGGTGCCAGAGGGGGCAAACGCGGCTGTCGGCAGCCGGGTAATTGTGCCGTTCCGTCGGCAGCGATTGGCAGGGGTTGTCACCGAGCTGCACGACCGCGCGCCCAAGGTCACCATAAAAACTGTTCTCGAAATTCTGGATGAGACGCCGGCGCTCTCGGAAGAATTGTTGCGGCTGGGAAAATGGATCAGCGACTACTATCTGGCCCCCATCGGCGAAGTTTTCCGCTCCATGCTGCCCTTGAATGCAGAGTTCCGCCGCGCCGTCGTGTATCGCATCACCGAAGAAGGACACATGGCGCTTCATCTGGCGGGCAGCAGCGGGTCGTCGTCGCGGTCGAAGAAAAACCCAGATGAACAAGATGCCGAGTACAGAGCGCTGAACTATCTCGCCATGCGCGATGAAACGCGAGAGGGAACGCTGCGTTCGGCGGCGGGCGTTTCAAGAGCGCTGCTCGCAGGCATGGTGCGAAAGAACTGGATTGATCGCGAAGATGTATCGCACGTGACCGATGCGACGCGGACGCGGCAAATTGTGGTGCTCAGTAACGGGCCAGGTGGTGGCGGACGTCCACGTCCGCTGGAAAGAGTTGATACGCCTGAAGCGTCCTCGCAAACAAAACTGAATTCCAATCAGCGGGTGATTATCGATGCGCTCACAACTGCTGGCGGCACACTTGACGTTGAAACATTGCGCGAACTCAACGTCCCCCGCAGCACGCTTGCAACGTTGGTAAAACGTGGGCTGGTCGAATTGATTGACGAGGCGATGGAGCTGCCGAAATCCACAGTCAATCCGCGCGGCATTCCTGCCGGAATGGAATTCAATTCGGCGCAGCGGGCAGCTCTGGGCCGGATTTGCTCGCTGGTCGACGCGCGGAAGTTCGCAGGGATTTTATTGCACGGCGTCACCGGATCCGGCAAAACCGCCGTCTACCTGGCCGCTATGAAATCTGTGCTGGACGCAGGCCGCTCTGCCATTCTGCTGGTGCCCGAGATCGGACTCACGCCCGCAGTAGCTGCTGACGTTCACGACGTTTTCGGAAATGAAGTCGCAATTCTGCATTCTGGCCTTTCCGACAAAGAGCGCGCTGAACATTGGCACCGCATTCGGCGGGGCGAAGCGCGAGCAATTGTTGGAACTCGCTCGGCGGTGTTCGCTCCGGTCTCGAATCTCGCGCTGATCATCGTCGACGAAGAACAGGACTCTTCTTACAAGCAAGAAGAGACGCCGCGTTACCATGCGCGTGATGTCGCAGTGATGCGGGCAAAATTTTCCGACGCGGTCGTGGTGCTGGGATCGGCGACGCCGTCGCTCGAGTCGTATTTCAACGCGAGGAAAAATCGCTATGCGCTGGTGGAGATGCCGGACCGAGTGGAGAAGCGTCCGCTGCCCGAAGTTGAACTCATTGACATGCGGCAGGAATTTCAGGAAACCGGCAGCGAGCAGGTGATCTCGCGCAAGATGATCGAAGAAATCCGGCTGCGCGTGCAGCGAAACGAGCAGGCCATGGTGCTGCTGAACCGCCGCGGATATTCCCCCGTCGTTCTGTGCCGGACATGCGGCAAGAAACTTGAGTGCAACAATTGCGCGATTGCGCTCACCCACCACAAATCGCGGCGGCGAATGGAATGCCACTACTGTGGATTTATAGCGCCGGTGCCGAAGCATTGTGCGGCGTGCGGCAGCGAGTACGTATATTTTCTGGGAACGGGATCAGAAAAATTAGAAGAACTGCTGCACGGATTTTTTCCGCAAGCTCGAATCGCGCGGCTCGATCGGGACACAGTCCGCAGCCATGCCGATTTTGAACGCGTACTTAACGCGCTGAACGCCGGCGAACTCGACCTGCTGGTGGGTACGCAGATGATCGCCAAGGGTCACGACATCCACGGCGTGACGCTAGTCGGCGTAGTGGGCGCGGACATGGCGCTGGGACTGCCGGATTTTCGCGCTGCCGAGCGTACATTTCAGTTGCTGACGCAGGTTGCGGGACGGGCGGGAAGGGGTGAAGCCCCGGGAAAAGTTGTCCTGCAAACTTATTTTCCCGATCATTATGCCGTGCAATATGCGGCGCATCATGACTTCGCCGGATTCTATGAAAAAGAACTACGCTTTCGCAGCTGGATGCACTATCCGCCCTACAGTTCTCTGGCCAACGTGATGGTACGCAGCGCGAAACTCGATGACACCTTGCGCTGGTCAGGCACGCTCGGCCGCTGGTTTCAAAAAAATCGGCATGAAGGCGTACGCGTACTCGGCCCGGCGGCCGCGCCCATTGAGCGGCTAAAATGCGATTACAGATATCACTTTATATTGAAATCCCCGAGCCGCCAGAAGCTGAACGAGGTGCTGCGCGCCATGCTGACCCAGGCAGAAAAAGAAAAAATTCCGCGAACCAATGTGATTGTAGATGTGGACGCGCTGTGGTTGATGTGACCCAACGCTGAATTGGTGCGTCACTGCTTTAGTGGCTCGCGCCGGCCATGGCGGACATGTAGGACATAGACCGATTCGCCTTCTATCGTGAAAAGGATCCGATAGACATGTGGCTTGTGGCCGTAAAGTAAATGCCGAATCTCAACCGGAAACGCGGCGGTCTCGGCAGCCAATGGGCACCTTTGGGGGAATTTCGAGAGTGAATCGATCGCTTCCTCTAATGCTTTGAACCAGCGTATTCCTGCATCCCCGGCATGGTGCGCTAACAGCCATTCGATGATCGAATCGGCATCATGCTCAGCCTCGGCCGTAACTTCAACGCGGAATGTCATGCTTTCTGCGCAGGTCGTCCAGCACAGCATCGGCGGATCTTGTACGACCAGCTTTTACGTCTTGCAACCCTTTGCGAATCCCTTCGACCGATTCAGCGAAATCTCTACGCTCCCAATCGAGATATGCGGCAAGGGCTTCGTCGAGTGCGGTAACCGGATCCAGACCGCGGCGTTTTGCGTATTCCTCAATCTGTGCTTTACGTTCAGGTTTGAGGGGCATCATCTCCATAGAAAACCTCGACTACTCGTCGATTCTATCGCAGGTGCTCGCCGTCGATGTTTGCGAGCTTCAGGAGAATGAGTAATTCTGACCTGACCTGGAGCGTCTTTCGTGGAAACCAAAGTTGAATGCAAAACATCCATAAGAGTGAAAATCCAGACTGTCTAGCGGTGACGCATGCATTTCACCCAGCGCAACCGGCACAAAATTCGCTCGTGCATTAGATATGGTTATCTGTTTGTGCTGATCGGGTCGGTCCTGTTTTCGACGGCACTTAGCGCTCAGCAAACAATTCCGGCCGGCACCATCATTCCCGTCCGCCTGAACACATCATTGGACTCGGCGAAAGCCCAGCCAGGCCAGGCATTCACCGCCACTGTCATGCAGGATGTGCCTTCGTCTGGCTTAAGAATCCGCCGCGGAAGCAAAGTCTTTGGTCATGTCGTGAGCGCAAAAAAAGCCACTAATGGCTATGGCGGACAACTATCTTTGCGATTCGATTCCATAGAAGTTTCCAAACGTCGCATTCCCATCGTTGCAAACCTTAGAGCCATTGCCTCGATGCTGGAAGTTGCCGACGCGCAAGTGCCAGCCAACGGCCCGGACCGAGGAACATCGCAAGCCGATTGGACTACCGTTCAAATCGGCGGTGAAGTCGTCTATCGCGGTGGTGGCCCGGTTGCTAATGGACTCCGTCCCGTCGGAATACCCACGGCTAACGGCGTACTCGCGCACGTTTCTGCTCCGCCAGGCGAAAAATGTAGAGGCGAGGTTGACGATAACGACCAGGTCCAGGCCTTGTGGCTTTTCTCTTCCGATGCTTGCGGCGCCTATGGTCTCCCCGACCTCGAAATCGCTCATGCCGGTCGTAGCGCACCCGCTGGCGTTATCGTACTCACTTCAAGCAAACATGAGGTGCATCTACGAAGCGGCAGCGGTATGCTGCTGCGAATCAATAATTCCGGACCTGACGCCCCTCATCACTCGGAATAATGCCGGTCAGAAGTCAGAAAGGAAATTAAATGAAAAACCGCTGGTTCGCATTTGCCATTTTTGTGACTCTCGCCTCGATTACATGCCGACTCTCAGCGCAGGAGCCACCTGCTGCAGGCGGTCCGCCGGTGAATATGGTGGTCACGGTGGAAGCCCGCCACGGCATGAATCCGGGGCCGGTCGATAAGCAAGACGTAATGGTTTACGAGGGCAAGGCGCGGGATACCGTCACCTCCTGGCTGCCAGCGAAGGCCGACCACGCCGATCTCGAATTCTTTATTCTTATCGACGACTCTGCGAACGCAACTCTGGCTTCGCAATTCGACGACATTCGCCAGTTCATCAACTCGCAGTCGGCTACAACTAAGGTTGGGGTCGCTTATATGCGGAACGGGACCGCCGAGGTCGCTCAGAACCTCACAGCTGACCACGCGCAGGCGGCAAAGTCCTTACGTATTCCAATGGGAATTGGAGGAGCGAGCGCCAGTCCATATTTTTCTCTCACGGATCTGATCAAGCGTTGGCCGGCAGGAAGCCCACGGCGCGAGGTCCTGATGATCAGCGACGGTATTGATCTCTATTACGGAACCGGTGATTTACAAGACCCTTACGTCGACGATGCCATCGAGCAGGCGCAGCGCGCCGGCGTAATCGTTTTTGCGATTTACAATCCCGGTACTGGTCATTACGCCCGCAGTTATTGGCGCACCAACTTTGGACAGCTTTACCTCTCGCGGGTCGCTGATGAGACCGGAGGCGAGTCCTACTACATCGGGTTCACCGGTCCAGCTGTCACTTTCGTCCCATATCTGGACGATGTGGAACATCGCCTGGACGATCAGTACCTACTGACTTTCATCGCCAAGCCTGAAAAGAAGAGCGGCATGCAGCGAGTGAAACTTACGACTGAGTTGCCGAACATGGAGTTGGTCGGTGCGGACCGGATTTACGTTCCTGCAAGCGAGCAGTGATTTCCGTCGATCACCCTGGAGGTGCAAGACCGCCAGTGCCGCCTGGGCTCAGCCACTCTAGTACCCCAGCACTTGACCTATGGCTGAGAAGGCAATAAATATACAAACGTGCAATCATAAAACCAGGGGACGCGAACGGAGGGCTTATGCTGTACTGTCCAGAGTGTGAGACCAGCTTCGATATTGAGGACGACGAGGTAGACGAGGGCGAGGTCATCACCTGCACCGAGTGTGGGACCGACTTCGAGGTGACCACGATTAATCCGGTCGAACTCAAACCCGTGGAGGAAGAGTACGTTGAAGATGAAGAGGAAGAAGAAACCGAAGACGGCGATTACTCTTAGCAATACCTCCGCGTTCGTTCTCCGCCCGCTAATTCTGGCTTGCCTTACACTTTTCCTGACAATCAACGATCCATTGCACGGACGGGAGCAACCCAAACCCCCCGATTATGCGCTGATCTTCGGGACCGTATGGGGCCCGGATGATCGCCCGGTGTATGGCGTAGAGGTGAAGATTCGTGTCGCCGGAGAAAAGAAGACGCGCTGGAGAGTCTCGTCCAATCATCTAGGAGAGTTTGAGCAGCGAGTGCCGGTTGGAAAACGGGACTACGTGCTGTGGACGGACCTGAAAGGCTACAAGAACCCCGCTTACAAGCACTTGCAGCCTGGGCCGGAAGTCACGGTGCACATTGAAAGTGACGAGCGAGTCGATACTGGGGTGCATCTAAAATAGCAACGGTTCAGGCTTAGACTGGAGAGGTGATGACGAGGACTCCGATGCGGGTGAAAAGATTCCAAACTATCGCACTTTGTTCCTTTGTTTTGGCGCTGCTTGCCGTTCCAAGTACATTTGCCAAGAAGAAGGACACCACTCCCGGACGCCTGCTCACCGGCAAAGTTCTCGATAAGCAGGATAATGCCGTAGTCAACGCTGTTGTTTATGTGACCGATACGCGCACTCGTGCGGTGAAAACTTACATCGTGGGGCCCGACGGAACTTATCGTTTTCCTGCGCTGGCTACGAATGTGGATTATGAGATTTATGCCCAGTCCAATGGCAAGACCAGCGACACCAAACGGATGAGCCAGTTTGATGACCGCAAAGTAGTTGATATTGTTCTGCGGATCGATATCAGGTAAGAGCTACTGTCTTAATCCCATCCACTTTTCTGAGACCACAATCGAGTTTCCCGGATTCTGCGGATCATACCGAACGGATGTCGGCAGGCCGAGCCGGCAGGAGTGCAGGTTGATGAGCTGGCGCAGATGGGTCACGTCCTGCGAGGCTTCGTAGGAAACGCCGCCCACGTCGTACTGAAAAATCAGCAAGGTTGCGGGCGCATGACCATTCTGGGCAAGCTCCTGAACATCGATCACGGTGCCGTCAGTGATGCGGCCAATCTGGTTCAGCCAATCGCGACGCTGGCGCTCGATCTCCGCCGAGCTTTTTTTCCTGCGGCCGAACATCAGGTATGCAGCGCCCGCAGCACTCGCTCCGCCCACGATCAGGGTGTAAAGACGAAAGGGAAACATAATTTTTTGGCTGAGAGCCCAGCAGGCCCTTCTCTTGAATCAAGAATAAGCCTCGAAGCTCTGTGGGAAAAGATACTGATTGGTTACGAAGGTTGCATCGAAGGTGAAGGATCAGCTGACTGAGAAAATCACAGTTGAATTCTGTCTGGCTGAGAGCTGATGGCTGATAGGTGGCGGCTGCTTCTAGCTTCCTGCCGCAAATCCGCCGACATGCGCGTAGGTGGTGCGCAGATATTTGTGCGGATTGACCGGAGTGTCGTTGATGCGAACTTCGTAGTGGAGGTGAGGCCCGGTGCTGCGGCCAGTATCACCGACATAGCCGATAGTGTCGCCGCGATGAATGTGCTCGCCGGCGAATACCGCGACACTCTTCATATGCCCGTAACGGGTGGTAATGCCGTGGCCGTGATCAAGCACGACCGCGCGTCCGTATCCACCCATGAAGTCGGCAAACACCACAATCGCGTCTGCAGGCGCGATGATTTGCTGTCCGATCACCGCACCAATATCAATTCCTGAATGGAAAGCACCCTCGCCGTTGAACGGATCGATGCGTTCGCCGAAAGCGGCCGTAATCGGCCCTTCGACCGGCCAAATGTTCGGCGCGGAATTGGCGCGGACCCAGTCGGCTGTGGTCACGTTGCGGGTAAGGCCAAGTGTCAGGCCAGCCGTAGTAGCGCCGCTCAATGCGGTGGTCTTCAATGTGGCCAGACGGTCCAAGGAAGAGTTCACCCGCTCATCTTCCACCTGGTCGGAAGCTCCCGCCATCAGAGTCGAATCGGGTTTTAGGCCGTACAGGGATGAGACTTCATTAGCGAGAGATCCCAGAGATGCAACCTGCTGGTCGCGCACTTTTGCAACCTGCTCAAGATGGGTGTATCGGTTTCTGAGGTCGTCTTTCTCGGCGCGGAGTTCGTTATATTGCGAGGTCTTCAACAGCATTCGCATGTATGACTGCGCTAGACCGGTAAGCCCGAAAAGTCCAACCGCTGCGCCGGCGATAAATACGTACAGATAATGAATGGGAATGGGGATCTTGCGGAGCTGGCCATCCTCTCCGCGAGTGACAAACAGAATGTAAAAGCGTTTACGCAATTTAATCTTAATTCCTTATGGCCAGAATAGGAGCGCCCGGCGATCGGCTCCGGCCCAACATGCTTTGTCTTGCACCTTGAAGGCCTAAGTACCGCCTTTGGTGCTGGACTGGGGATCCGGAACAGATTAGCCCAAATCAATGTTTCCGCTAACTCAATGCGGATTCAACACTTAGCTCGACCACAGGTTTTCGGGAGACTGCTTGGAGTAACGGTAGCAAAGCACCTCCAGCCTGTCAACGACGCTGGGCCGATTTCTTTAGTTACAAACGGCAGGTAACCGCACTTGACCCGAAGGCCAGTTACCATTCCGGGGCGAGAGTGACGAAGGTACTCAACTGCTTATTTTGGCCACCCGAGAGGCGCTCGGCTGGTATTAAACCTGCGAACCGGTTTGTAGATGTTCAGGTAAAACCCCAGGTTGTCCTACTTTTCCCTAAGCTCCTCGAATACGCGGCTTGGGCCGATCTGCAATTCCGCTTATGATGTCCTCGCCTTGCCTTTATCAGAAAGAGCTCTTATTTCGAAGATCAAATTTGCCGCCGGGTCCCGTGTCGGACAGGGGCATAGTTACCGCCGATCGCCGTTGCCAAAAAATGGCAGAGTGGTGACCGGAATTGGCGATGACTGCGCGGTCGTGCGGCTTCGCGCGAGACACGATCTGCTCACCACGACTGATTTCAGCCTTGAAACCGTGCACTTTAGACGAGCGTGGCATCCGGCGGAATCAGTCGGCCATCGCTGCCTGGCGCGGGGTTTGAGCGATATTGCCGCCATGGGGGGAGAGCCAGTGGCGTGTTTTCTTTCATTGGCTCTTCCGAAGAAATTGCCGCAGGGGTGGGTCGACGATTTCACGACAGGTCTGATGAAACTCGCGGGTGAATTCGGCGTAACCCTCGCCGGCGGCGACACCGCGCAGTCTCCAGCGGGAATTCTGGCGGACATCCTTGTTCTGGGCTCAGTACCCAAAGGCAAAGCAGTGTTGCGGTCCGGGGCAAGCCCGGGAGATCGAATTTACGTGACCGGATCACTGGGAGGATCTGCGGCGGCGCTGGAGCTATTGTTTTCAAAACAGAAGCTGGCGCCAAAACGGTATCCCACACATTTTTTTCCGCAGCCGAGAATTCCGCAGGGAGAATTTCTCCGCGCCAAAAATCTTGCCTCTTCCATGATCGATATCAGCGATGGCCTTTCCACTGATCTGAATCACATTTGCGAAGAGAGTGGCATGGGGGCCGAGATTTGGGCGAAAGCGATTCCGCGTGCGACCATCGGCAAAGATCGTGAGCCGGTTGATTTGAAGTTTGCTCTTCACGGCGGCGATGACTATGAGCTGATCTTCACCTCTCCAGCGGGCCGCGTTGTGCCGTCGAAGATTGCCGGAATCCCGATCACCTGCATTGGCGAGATCACACCCGGCAGAAGAATGTCGATCCTCTCACAGACCGGGACTCGATCAGAGCTCAAGCCTGGCGGTTGGCAGCACTTCAGGCGTCGGTAAAGTTCCCCATCACCAGATCAACAATACCTGAGAAACCAGCCTCGGGTGCGGTCTTCAGCCAACTGCGGCTCGCACACCGGCGCTTTGATTGCAGTGCCGAACTCGTTTCTTCTGCTCACTAATACTGAAGTTGAAAGCGTGGACAGCCTGGCAATTACGACGTAGCGCGTGACTTTGGTTACCCGCCTACTCTAGCTAACGTCACAATGCCGGACTACATTAAGGTCATGTCGTCCCGCGTGGCTTTATTTCTTCTCTTCATCTCATTATTGTCGCTTGCCGCTGCGCAAGACACTGCGTCTGCTTCCGCCCCGGCTCGAGTGGACAACAATTTTGTACATCAGCAGTTCGGAGACAGCTGCTCTCTCGAACCGAATTTTGCTCCGATGGTGGCCGACTTGAACGCGGATGGAGTCGACGATCTTGTCCTGGTAGCGCGCTGCAAAAATGCGCTGATCGACCAAGGCGAGAAGAATTATAAGGTCATCGATCCTATGAACTCCTTTTTCGGATATGGCAATCCGGCTATCACGACCAGCTTTGCCCCTGATGATCCCAAGCTGCGCGGAGTTTCACTGTTGGTGATTCATGGCGCCGGGCCCCAGGCCTGGCGATCGACGACTCCACTGGCGAAGTTCGTCATTATCAACATGCCGGTTAAAACGCTTTCGGTGAAAAGAATGAAAGTCTCCCGCAAGAAGTTAACCAACGCCATCTACGTGGAAGAAGCGACGAGTGATCAAATGACCGCCGCCGTTTTTTGGGATGGTAAGAAGTATCGTTACGAGCCGCTGGGCTCGAGTATGGAATAGTTTTATGGCTATTGCCGCCTGATTGCGGGCTGTTATCCTAGCCTGCGATGAAGAGCAAAATTCAGATCATTCTTCTTCTTGGCATCATTGTGACCAGCATCCGCCTGGGCATAATCCTTTACGAACGTCACGAAGACAATGCCAAGGTCGTGAAGAAGGAAGCGCCGCCGCTTAATCCTGATTTCTACGTCAGCCCGAGGAAACTTTATCCCTACGATGTGAACTCAGCGAAGCAGTTAACCCGGCAGCCGGCTTGGGTCAAAGTGGGATACTTTTATCCGTTTTATCCGTACGACGCGGCGGCCCATCACACGGATTTTTCTCATGAGGCAGGTAAGCTGTTGCCCTTGCAGAGACTCGACATTAAGGATGTGGTCAGCAGCGTATCCCCAAAAACCGGGGGGCTGCAGGTGTTGGCGGTTTTCAAGGACGGCAGAAAGTCTTATGCCACGCCAATCGCGACGGACCGCGGTGGCGGAGATCTCAAATTCTATTCTGACGACATGTTCTTCATTGAGGATCCTCACCAGCTCTACAAGCACTGGCCCGCAAATATTTGGCAAGCCATCGATCGGCACCAGGTTAAACAAGGGATGAATGAAATGCAGGCGGATTTCGCTATTGGCATTGGCCTGCTTGATCCCAGCAGCGATTCGATCGACAAGAAGTTGAACTATCCAAATGGTGGAAAGTCGATCACGATCACTTTTCATGACGGCAAAGCGATGGATATTCGTCCGGGGCCGGCGAGTTAGTTTTGGCCGATTTGCGGACGGGCGAGGGCACCCATCTCTCCAAACCCAGTGTAGATTGTGGGGTGACGGGCGTCCTCGCCCGTCATGAACAGACCAATTGAAGCCTAGCTTGCGTCCGGCTTCAGTATCGGCGAATGCTCATCGGCTTCCTTCTGATCATCGGCGCGAATCACGCCGTCGTCCCTGCGTGTCGTCCCCTCATTTTTCGCATAAAACGACCGATGAGTTGAGTCGACCTGCCGCGGGGTCATCAGAATTTCGAAAGTATCTTTTTCTTTATGCGGGGTGAATTTCACCGTGTAATCGCCACGTTCGGTTGAGACCATGCGCCGGGTAAACGAGCCGGTTTTCGCCAGATCCATCAGAGAAGTCGCGAAGTGATCGTTTTTCTTTTTGTAGATTTTCTGCGCCCGCAGGAAGGTTCGCAGGTAGCCGAGGGCCGCGGCTTCTGAATCCGAACGCGCCGGGTCGCCTTTGAATTTCGGTTGATAGGTGGTCGGCGTCTGCGCTCCCGCAAGGATTGCGGCCAGCAGGACAGAAGCGACAACGGGAAGAATTCGCACCATTTTCATCAATTTGAAGTCCAGGCCTCGCACAAAATTGGACTCAACCTATGTTACTCCCGTAATTCAGCAAACGTTACGGAACCTTGCAACCCCACGCGATACAGATATGCTAACCATACCTTAAGTCCAAAGGACAGGCATAGCTATGAAAGCTGCAACCGCCATGAAGACAACCTCCAGCAAGAACGCGATTCGCATCGCGGTAGTGGAGAGCGATCCGCTTCGTTTTGTTGGGTTCCGCGCGCTGTTTGATTCTGAGCCGGACTTCGAGTTGGTATCGGCCAGTCTGGCGGAGCTTGCCAACATGCCGGAAATCGACCTGGTCCTTTTGGGAAACCGCAACGGGCAAAATCTCTTCGACGTGATGGCCAGCATAAAAGCATCGCGGCCCGACATCCGAATCATCGTCACTGGCGCCGGCATGGACGAAGAAACCATTCTGAAAGCCATCGCTGCCGGATCCAAAGGCTATGTCGATGAAGCCGCTTCGGCTTCTGAATTCGTTCAGGCTCTACGCATCGTGCATCAGGGATCAGTCTGGGCGCCACGCCGCGTGTTGTCTTTATTTATCGAGCGGGTCAGCACTTCCCCGGGAAGAATTTTCCCCGCCGGGCGCGTCACCTTTACTGATCGCGAAAAAGAAGTTTTGGAGATGCTGGTCGCCGGCCGTTCCAACAAAGAAATCGGATCGGCGCTGGGCATTGAAGAGCGTACGGTGAAAGCTCACGTCGCAAAATTAATGCGCAAAGTCGGCGTGCAGAACCGCATCGCGCTCTCAGTGCATGCCATCACGCATTCGCTGGTGACGGCGAAATAAGCTTTTCGCTATAAGCTCTTAACCTTTAGCTAAATCATCCTGGCACTCTGCCTCATTCAAGAATTGACAACCCTTAGCGTCGTGAATATCTAGAGATTCACCTAAGAGCCAAAGGCGATCTTCTCCGGCGCGTAGGCCTACCCTGACGAAGTCCAGCGCCCCTGCCGCCTCGCCACTACGGCATCACATCTCTCGGGAAAGATTTGAATTCCACCCGCCGTGAATCCTGGCTGGTGTTCTTCTTGTCGGCATCGCTACGAAAGCGGACCAAGGTTCCACGGATCATGTAATAGCCTTCTTCTTCTGGCTTCTTGCCCGCGCCTCGTCCTACCGTTCCATCAAACGTGAACCAGGTCCCGTGGACATTCTTGGTGGTGAAGGTGAGATGGCTGGAGTCGAGCTTTCCCGACTCGAAGAATTGGTCGAGGAATTCGTTCTTGTCGGTATCGGAATCGCCAAAGCGGGAGATGAAGCCGCTGACCTTGCCTTCTTCCTCAACCGTGACCTGGACGAATTCACCTTCACGCAGGAAGGTATACATGCCGGAGTAGTCCTCGGTTGCCGGAGATGCGGATTGCGGCGCGGCCGAAAGCAGGGGTAGGAGCAGAAGGGAAAGAACCAGCGGAAATCGCATGCCCAACCAGAGTACACCATGCTGCCCTTGCACTTGGCTGGAGTGTCCGCCAAAGACACTGTGCGCTCATATACATAGGACATCAGTGCCAGTTTTCCCCTTATTTCTTGACAAATTTCGCTGGGCTGCATAAAGTTCGATCAAAGGTTTTGGCTGTAGTTTCTCTCACAGGTGCCCAAATATGAAGAATGTTTACGAGGTTCTCCGGCAGAAGGAACTGGAAATGGCCCGGCTAGAAAAGGAAGTCGAGGCTTTGCGGGTAGCCGCTCCGCTTCTGTCCGACGATAAAGACATCGGTGCTGAAACCGGTGCCAAGCCAACGCTTGCTCCGGCTGTTGCTTCCGCCCCGCAACAACCCATCCGCATTCCGCAACCGGCTGTCAACCAGTCTCAGCCGGCCGCCCGCGCTGCCGGATGGGAAGACAATGCCAAGCGCTGGCCATAGACGGTTTCACTGCAAATCTAGTCTTCTGCCCTGGGCTAGTCTTCAGGGCAGTTTTGTTTTTTGATCCCGTCTTCGTACTAAAGTCACTCAAGAATCAAGCACGCATTCCGCGGCATCCTTTATTCTAGTAATAGTTCTTATGCCTACCCGACAATCCAAAACCGGCAACGGTGCCGGTACCGCATTAATGGAATCCCCTAACGGCGAGCGCGAACGGGTGTTCGACCTCTACCGCCAATGGGGATATCTGGAAGCCGATCTTGATCCCCTGGGGTTTTTGCAGCCCGTACCTCACCCCGACCTGCCTCACGAGAGCGAATATGCCGAAGAGTCCCGCCGTTTTTATTGCAGCACGGTTGGTGTTGAGTTCATGCATATTACTGATGGCGAGCGCCGCCGCTGGATACAGGAGCGCATAGAAGCTGCAGCGCCTTCAGTCGATCAGAATCGCGCGCTCGATTTGTTGATTCGCGCCGATCTGTTCGAACTGGTACTGCAGCAGCGTTATCTGGGAACCAAGCGCTTTTCGCTCGAAGGCGTGACTGCACTGATCCCTCTGGTGGATGAAATTCTCGATGGCGCCGGGCAGCATGGCGCGGTGGAACTGGTGATGGGCATGAGCCACCGCGGACGCCTGAACGTGATCACGCACATCGCGAGGCGGGCGCCGGAAGAGGTGTTTGCCGGCTTTGAAGACGTTGATCCGCGCAGCGTTCTGGGCAGCGGTGACGTGAAATATCACATGGGCGCGACCGGAGAATACGAGACCCGAGGCGGCGCCAAGGTTCACATTCACCTGGTGTCGAACCCCAGCCATCTTGAGGCCGTCGATCCGGTCACTGTAGGCCGCACGCGCGCCAAACAAGACCGCGCCGGTGACGGCGGGGAAAAACAATTTCTTCCGCTGCTGGTTCATGGTGATGGAGCATTCGCCGGGCAGGGCGTATTCGCAGAAACCTTGAACCTGGCTGAGATCAAGGGTTACAGCGTGGGCGGTACGGTGCACGTGATCGTCAACAACTTGATTGGATTCACTACGGTTCCCAGCGAGCTGCACTCATCGCGATTCGCGGCGCAGTTGGCTCGCCGCCAGAATGTGCCGATTTTTCACGTCAATGCTGAAGACGTCGACGCGGTGATTCGCATGGGCCGGCTCGCGCTCGAGTATCGCTACAAATTCGGCAGCGACGTTGTCGTCGATCTGATCGGATACCGCCGTCACGGGCACAGCGAAGTTGATGATCCTACCATCACCCAGCCGCTGCTGTATAAGGCGATCAAGGAGCATCCGCCGCTGTGGGAAATCTACGCCGAAGACGCGGGAATTGAAGATGCAAAATCACGGGCCGAGGCGATCAAAGCCGAGCTTGAAGCAGCGCAAAAACGCGCCGGGCACATCCGCAAGAAGCCAATGCTGCGGCAGTTGCCCAACTACTGGGACAAATACCAGGGTAAGCGCTACAAGCCGGAATACGAAGTAGACACCGCGTTGCCTGCCGACGAGTTGCAAAACCTGACCGAGAGGCTCACGACTTACCCGGAAGACTTTCACATTCACCCCAAAGTCGGCAAATTGCTGGAACAGCGCGCCGAGATGGGTAAGGGAAAGCGCGCCGTCGATTACGGCATGGCGGAAGCGTTGGCCTTTGCCAGCTTGGTGAAAGCGGGCACGCCGGTGCGTCTCAGCGGGCAGGACAGCCGCCGCGGAACGTTCAATCAGCGGCACTCGGTGCTGGTCGATATTGAGAACGAGCAGGAGTATGTTCCGCTACAGCACGTCGCGGAAAATCAGGCCGCGTGCGCAATCTACAACTCGACTCTGTCTGAAGCCGGAGTGCTCGGGTTTGAGTACGGCTACAGCCGTGATTATCCGGAGACGCTGGTGCTATGGGAGGCGCAGTTTGGCGATTTTGCCAACGTAGCGCAAGCCATCATCGACCAGTTCATCGTGGCCGGAGAGTTCAAGTGGGACCTGCTGTCGGGGCTGGTGCTGCTGCTGCCACACGGTTATGAAGGCCAGGGCCCGGAGCACTCAAGCGCTCGCATCGAGCGGTTCCTGCAGCTCGCTGCCGCCGACAATTTCCAAATCTGCCAGCCCTCCAATGCCGCGCAATATTTTCATCTATTGCGACGCCAGGCTCTGAGGTCGTGGCGAAAGCCGCTGGTCGTGTTCACGCCCAAGAGCATGTTGCGGCATCCGGACGCTTCTTCCTCGATCGAGGACTTTTCCGGCGGCAGCTTTCTGAAAGTCCGGCCTGATCTTGAAGCCGTGGACACACGCCGCATTCTGCTTTGCACCGGGAAAATTGGCCACGAGCTTCGAATGGAGCGGAAGAAGAAAAAAGACTTTGGGATCGCTATTACTTTTGTCGAGCAGCTCTATCCTTTCCCCGAAGCTGAGATTGCGGCCGAATTGCAGCGCCATGCCGGCGCGCATGAAATCGTCTGGGTGCAGGAAGAGCCGGCGAACATGGGAGCGCTTAATTACATGCTGCCGCGCTTGAAGCACCTGGCCGGGGATCGCCCGGTGATGTCGGTGAAACGTTCCGCCAGCCCGAGTCCGGCTACGGGATCATCGAAGGCGCACGATGTCGAGCAGAAGGCATTGCTCTCTCTGGCCCTTACGGCAAACGGCCACTGATTCCGTAGAATCAATGGCCGCCTAGTCTTCCTATCTGAAATTGCGTTTTACGCCACAGTGCGCAGCTTGCCCGGCATGAAATGGTATGGTGGCCACGGCCCGCTGACCGATATCTCACAATCCTTGAATTGTTTAGCGGCGTTGGTATAGCGGTTCTGGTATTTTTCGACCGATTTCGAATCAATCAGGTGGGCGATATCGATCAGCATTCCGTCGGTATTAACTCGCTTGCAACTGACCTCTTCCTCGAGCGGGCTGAAGAGCCGGTGGACCTGAACTGAAAGTGCCTTGGCTTTGGTCTGTCGTTCGCGATCAGCCACCGCTTTTTCGCGTAGCTTAATTAGATACTCCCCGCCGACCGTATCGGGAATCTGAATGTCCTGGAACGGTTTCAGCGTGCCATTGCGGACCAGCAGCTTCACATGCATCTCGGCTTTGCCCTTCAAGCGTGCAACACTCTCTCCAAAGGCGCGCCGGTTATTGCGCACGGCCTGTCGCAAAGATTCGTCGCTGTCAAAGATCGTTCCAAAACGGAACGGCAGCACGGTTCCCTGGCGGAAGCAGACGCTTACCACGCGAGCGTGCTCGAGCACGTGTTTGTCATCGAGGTTGGCGGTGCTTCGGTCAAATTCACTGACAATTACCGAAAATTCGCCGCTGGGATAGCTCAAGATGGTCGCGCCGTTCACTCCCTGAATACCCTCGAGGATGAATGGACGTCGTGTGCGGGTTCCATTAGTTTGATTCTGGTGCTCAGTAAGGCAATACGCGTACCAGGACATAAGAGGTCTCTCCATGCTGGTCGAGAAGCAACCGGCCGCTTCTCTTTCTTTGAGACAGCTCGTTAATTGAACCTAGGAAGTAAGGGCAGCTTGTCCAACAGACGTCGAAGGGCGCGTCCAGCTTCATCTTACGCTGGGGGAATCAAAAAATGCAACAATTTCGTTGCAGTATGCATCGGGAAAGCTTCTTTTAGGTGATTTCAGCCGTTGGACAGCGACCCGATGGTTCAAAATCCCCGGCAGTGTTTACAATGTCTTTTCCCTTAATTGAGTTGCACTTATGAATCTTGCTTCAATTCAATCTGCCCTTCGCGAGCGCAACCTCGATGCCTGGTTGTTCTGCGATCACCACCATCGCGATTCCATTGCCTACCGCGTGCTCGGGTTGCCGGACAAGCTGATGGTCACACGCCGATGGTTTTATCTCATACCAGCCGAAGGAGATCCGCAAAAGCTGGTGCATAAAATCGAAGCCGGGCATCTCGACTCTCTGCCCGGCACTAAGCGGTCTTACGCAGCATGGCAGGAGTTATTTGAGGGTCTGAAGCAGATGCTGGCGGGGCACCGCGACGTGGCGATGCAATACTCACCGAACAACAGCATTTTTACGATATCCCTGGTCGACGGCGGGACTCTGGAGTTGATACGTGGGCTGGGGAAGAACGTCGTCAGCTCGGGAGACCTGGTCGCGCTTTTCGAGGCCACCCTGACCGAAGAACAGATTAAAACCCACTTCGCCGCCCGCGACGCGCTGGATAAGATTACCGCCGCCGCCTTCCAGGAAATTGGCCGCCGGGTTCGCAAAGGTGGCACGAGTGAATTCGAAATCCAGCAGTGGATTGTGGAAGCTTTCCGGCGTGAGAATCTGGTGAGTTCCGATGCGCCAGTGGTCGCGGTAAATAAAAACAGCGGCGATCCCCATTATGGCCCCAGCAGTGCGAACTCAGCCCCAATCCGCGAGGGCGATTTTGTCCTGCTCGACATTTGGGCGAAGCAGGATGTTGCTGACGCAGTGTATTACGACATTACCTGGACCGGATTCGTCGGCGAGGCGCCGTCCGACCGCATCCAGGAAGTTTTTCATGCCGTGCGCGACGCGCGTGATGCCGGTGCGAAATTCGTCGAGCAGTCGATTGCAGGTGGAAAGACCATAGCTGGATATCAAGTGGACCAGGTGGTCCGCAATCAGATAAAGAAAGCCGGCTTCGGCAATTATTTTGTTCATCGCACCGGACACTCGATCGGCACCGAGGTGCACGCCAACGGCGCCAATATGGACGACCTCGAAATGCACGACGAGCGCCGCATTCTGCCTAACAGCCTGTTTTCGATTGAGCCGGGAGCATATTTTCCAGAGTTCGGCGTGCGCAGCGAAATCAACATGCTGGTGCGCAGCAAGAGCGCTGAAGTAACTGGTAGAATTCAGAGTGAGCTCGTACTCATCTGAACTTTAATCATGCGAGAGGCCGCAACTCTGGCCCGTTCTGAACGGAATATGGCAACCACCCCCACGAGAAGAGATCCTGTTTTGGCAAAAAACCCGTCCGCCGCGTCGCCGAGCACTATGTCGGTGGTGGCCCCGGCTGTAGGCTGGCTCATTCCCGGCGCGGGACATCTTATTCAGAAGCGCTGGATTCGAGGTCTGCTGTTGATGACGTCGATCGTCCTGATGTTTGTTCTCGGGCTGCTCATGGACGGCCGTATTTACCGTCCCAATGGCGGGGACATTCTCGACATCCTCGGCTTCATCGGCGACTTGGGCGCAGGCGGAATGTACATCGTGAGTCGCGCCATGGATCTAGGTCACACCATCGTTCCGCACACCACCGCGGATTATGGGACCAAGTACCTCATTGTGGCCGGCCTTTTGAACTTCATCAGCGTGGCTGATGCCTACCACATCGCGATCGGTAAGAAATCTTAATGGTTCTCTCTCACTTCAATGCCGCCCTGCTGTTTTCCGTCTTTGCGTCCGTGGTTTTTGGTATCACGGTGCGCGACACCTCTCGCGAACAGATCCGCTACGGCCTTTATTGCTTCGCCATGTTCATGGGCGGGCTTATTGTTGCGGGCTGGGTGATGTGGGCGCTAAGGCACTAGACAGCGATTAACTGTTAGCTTCAGCATCAAATCCAACGCGAGCTCTTTACTCGTCAACTTTCTTCTAGCTGCTCGGCTGTATCAGGGCACGTCTTCAGACGTGCCGACCGATGGCGTCAAGGATCTTGGGCTTTAGCCCTTGAGGTATTTCATCGAGGTCAAATTCGCTACTCGCAGACGAATATTCGTACCTTGCCGAAGTGATCGCCAGGCCGAGCTTTACCGGATTTTGCGCGATATATTCGCGAACACGCGCAAAACCGGCCGCATCAAAAATTCTCACTTCGGAAAATCCCCTCTGCCAGACTGGTGGGTTGAATCCCAGTTCCTTTCCTGCTCGGAAAGCAAACCCACCCTTGATGAATTGGACCGCGCGCTCGACACTGATTTCTTGTCCGAGGGTAATCAAGACGTGAAAATGGTCGGGCATTATCACGAAATCATGAAGGAGAAATTTGTGTTGGGATCGGTAATGATAGATGACCTCAGCAAATAATTGTGCGGAGCGGCGCGATTGCAGCAAATTGCGCTTGCCGGCAATCGATGAGCTAACGAAGAAAGTGCGATTTGGGGCAGCGATGTTCACTGGCGAAGAGTGGCGGACAGGAATAGCCATAGCAGCGGCTAAAGCCGGATTCTCCGTGGGAGAAATTTCGGCACGTCTAAAGACGTGCCCTGATACAGAGTATCCGCGATCCACGTGGAGGAATATGTGACGGATGTCACATTGGATTGTCCCGAACCGGGCATCTTTGGCACTGCTCATGTGGATTCCGCGATCTGGTTGAAGTGACAGCGTAGCCACGGCACGATTCAAGCCAATTGCTAAACGCGTCCTACCCTTCCCACACAAACGCGTCGAACACTCGCTTAGTTTCGAATCCCAAGTGGAGATACAACTCGACCGCACGTTTGTTAGCCTCGGTTACGGTCAGCGAAAGCGTCGAGAATTTTCTGTGCTTCAGATTGCGGATTGTCGCCGCCATCAGCAACCGTCCCAACCCGTGCGCGCGATAGTCCGGCAACACGCAGACCTGAGTCACGTGGCCAACATCGTGGCGCACGCGTGAGCACAAAATGACACCCGCGAGCGAGTGGGTTTCTCGATCAACCGCTACAAACGAAGACTCCGGATCGAATGTACCGCAGCCGGGAAAGCGAATGATGTTGTTCAGGAAGCGAAGCGAGCCGCTGAGGGTGCGGTATTGATCGTTAATTTCGGAATCTACGTGATTGCGGTAGGCGGCGGTGATGACGCCCGCCGAGGATTGGTAATCGTGCTCTGTCCAGCGGCGAATTTCAAATTGTGCTGAGAGTTTGCTTTCGGAATTTTGTGTCCCGGTCAGAGGCAAGGTCATGAAAAGCCGAGCATGGCGGCTGAATCCCTGGTCGACGAACGGCTTCGACTCAGAGCCGGTTTCATGCGCCAGCAGTTGCGCCTCAATGCGATGCACACCCGGCGATTGCTGCAAGGTTTCGATGACGTGCGTTAAAAGGCGGCGCTCGACTTCACCGCGATTCATTCCGTTCTCGCCTTCGCGCACGAACAGGTCGCCAATGACGCCCTTATTATTTTCGTAAACGAAGAACGAGTAACCGAAAACGTTCCCGCGCGAGACGGCCGCGTATCCGGGCAGAAACTTGGCATCCATGTAGCGCAGAATCATCTCCGCCGATCCGCTGTAGTCCCAGCAAAGCAGGTTGGCCCACACCTTGATTTCGTCGTCCAATAACGGACGCAGATCAGCCGAAGAAAAATGCCTGAGGTCGAGAATCTCCACCCTAATCCTGCGAGACCACCGTCGGGAAACCGGGTGATGCTCCGCGCGACAACCCATGAGTTTAGTAGCAGGGACGGGCAGTATCAAACCGTGGGAACAAGGAAGGGCAATGCGTTTCGCGCGGTGAGATGAAATCGAGTCCTGAAGGGACGGCACCAGTCAATGCCCGGCGACGTAAAAATATTCCAATTTTTGCGGCGCAAAATTTCCCAAATATGTAACTTTTCTGCCGCTCTCTTTCGCGATGCTTCTCTGGAACCCTTGGGCGGCAACTACGATATGCTCGCCTAGTGGAATATGTCGCATCTGATAATTGAAAATGATCTGATCGCGATAGAACGCCAGACCGAATTCGGTCTCACGCGGCACCAGAAACACCGCGACTGGAAGATGGTGTGAATCGAAGTTTGCCAGTTCGTTTGCGACCGGCCGAGCAGAAAGCGATTCGTCCAACGGCATCGCGCCGAAGCGCAGAGCTATGGCGAGCGCCAGGATGGTGGGCACGAGAGTGGCCAGACGCAAGGCGCGCAAAGCAGACTTGCTCAGCAGCCCAAAAATCGCTATGGCAATAAAACTGGCGACGGTCAGAGGGACCGCAGCCGCGTCCCAGGGCACGCGATGTTCGAGCACCAAATATTGAACGACCAATGCTGCAAAAACCATCGCTCCCGCCAGCAGCGCGTGACCGGCAGCAAGTACGGATCGCAGCCAGGTTGCGATTTTTTGGGAAGACTGCGCGAAAATAAAATTAGTTGCCAGAATCGATCCGGCGGGGATAGCGGGCAGCGCATATCCGGGGAGTTTGGATTGTGAAAGCGAAAAAAAGATTACAACCACGCCGATCCAGATCAAAAGAAAGGATCGCAGAGTGTCACTGGCCGGGTTGCGCAACTGCCGCAATGCGGCCACCAGCGCGGCGATTGCGACAATAGACCAGGGCACCCATCCCAAAAATATAACCGGGATGTAATACCAGAACGGCTCCGGATGATGGTAAAGATTGGACCCAAAGCGCGCGAGATTGTGCTCCACAATGAATTCGTGAAAAAACTGCGGATTGCGCAATTGCACCAGGCCATACCAGGGCAGGGCGATTGCCAGGCCGAGCAAAACGCCGGGGACCCAGAGCGTCTTTAATGCAATCTTCGCGCTTTTCTGCAGCGCGGCAAAAGTTACGATCACTGCCCCGGCGAGGAACGGCGCCACCGGGCCCTTGGCCAGTGTTGCCAGCCCGAGGAAGCCATAAAAAGCGGCGAGATATTTTTTGTCGCCACTCTCGAACCAGGCGTACCACGCCAACACCGCGATCGTGAACGTTGCCGTCAAAGGCATGTCGGTCGAGGCGGCGCGCGCGAATCCGACTATGCCTGCCGATGTTGCAGGGACTAGTGCGCCGTCGAGTTCCGATCCCGAACGAAAGCGCCGCAAGAACCAGTAGCCGGCAAGCACCATCAGAAATGCATCGAACACCGACGGTAGCCGCGCCGCCCAATCGCTCACACCGAAAAAACGAAACGCAATCATCGCCTGCCAGTAGTAAAGCGGAGGCTTCTCCAGCCAAGGAACACCGCCAAGGGTTGGAGTGATCCAGTCGTGCCGCGCCAGCATTTCACGCGCGACCTGAGCGTAACGAGGCTCATCGGCCCCGATCAGTCCAAACGCGGCAAGTTTCCAAAGAAAGAAAAAGGCGGGAACCGCCAGCAGCAGGATCCAGTCAGTAAAACGTGAGCGATTATTCACTCGGCGTGAGTCCCTCTGTGGCGTTCCTCTGTGTAACTCTGTGCTCTCTGTGGTTGGAGTTTTTGAAAAGGTGGGCCACAGAGAATCCTACTGGAAATTTTGTGTCGCCCTGATTCTACCCAGAATGCTCTCTACCGCCGCGTGTAACGGCCCATCGACCGCGCAGCCGCTGGCGCAGATATGGCCCCCGCCGCCGAATTCCGCGGCGATCCGCGAAACGTCCATTTTGCCTTTGCTGCGGAGGCTCACGCGGAAGCGTCCATCGGGCAGCTCACGGAAGAAAGCTGCGACCTCAACATCGCCGATGGCGAGAGCGTAATTCACCAGGCCTTCGCAATCTTCCTCTTTGGCGCCCACGCGGTCCATCTGCTCCTGAGTAACCCAGATCCAGGCGAGCGGCCCTTCTCGTTGCAGCGCGGAAAGCGCGGCGCCGAGTAGCCGCATCTTTGCCGTAGAGTGTCCGAAATAAACGTGACGGGCGCTTCGTGCCGGGTCAGCCCCGGCCAGAACCAGCTCACGCGCGAGCTCAAACGTGTGCTCGTTAGTACCTTCGAACATGAACGCACCGGTGTCGGTGAGCACCGCAGTGTAAAGACAAGTTGCGATTTCAGGGGTAATTTTCACCCCGGCTTGCTTTGCCAGCCGATAAACCATCTCCGCGGTGGCTACGGCTTTCGGATCGATCCAGTTAACGTGGGCAAAGGTGCGGCCGCTCTTGTGATGATCGATGTTGATCAGAAACTGGTTTTCGAGGCCGTGCAAACGGGCGCGCTGAATACTGTCGCACTCAAGAAGAATGGCGGCGTCGTAATCTCCATTTACGCGTTCCGACTGAATAACCGTCGAAGCAAACGGCAACTGCTGATACACGCGGGGCACGCCGTGACGCAGCACGACTTCCGCCTGCTTGCCCATGCAGCGCAGGATTTCCTGGCATGCAAGACTCGACCCTACGGCGTCGCCATCGGCGCGGTCGTGCGACGTAAGCACAAACCGCTGGCGGCGTTTGATCTCGGTCAGGACCTGGTCAAGCATGGGAATTCTGCTTTCGCTTTGAAAGGGCACGGCCTTTAGCCGTGCCATACAGAATCAAGATGACTCTACGGATCGGCTAAACGCCGGTCCCTTTCAAAGCCTCATCAACTCTTCTTCGTTCGCTTCAACAACTGGTCGACTCGGGCGTTGAATTTATCCGAACGGTCAAGAATGAAAAGTAATTCGGGAGCACGCCGCAGATGCAGGCGGTCGGCCACTTCGTGCCGAATGAATGCCGCCGCGGCGGCCAGGCCTTCCATACTGCGCTGGCACTCTTCGTCGCTGCCGTGCACCATGACCAGCACTCTTGCCGATCGCCCGTCGCTGGCGAGTTCGACCGCAGTGACAGTCGCTAGCCCAATTCGTGGATCGGCCAACTCACCTTCGACAATGGTTTCAATCTCTTCCTTCAGGGCCTCGCCCAGGCGCTCCCGATGATATTTCTGTCCGCGCCGCTCCACAGGATCACCTCGGAATAAAACCGATGAGCATATCAGAAATCAGTGTTCACGGCTTGTCAAAGGTGTGATGGGGAGGATCGGAATTTTTGGGCGTCAGTGATTTCAGGGTACTTTTGCGATAACTCCACAGGACGCCGAAAGACCTGAAAACTTGGGATCAATTTTCTTCAGAGCATCGAGAATGGCGATCTCCTCCGGTTGTTCATAACCGGAATGATAGTATGCGACCGTACCCTCCGGATCAATGATCGCCAATAGTGGTACCCCATTCAGCATCCACGATTTTGCGGTGTCGCCCTTCACGTCACGAAGGTTCAGCCAGCGATAGTTGTTCTTCCTCAAAAACTCAAGTGCTGCGTTCCGATCGTCCAAGCGGTTAATTCCGATAATGATCAAACCGTACTCACGATATTTTCCGGCGATCTTCGCGACGCTTCTCATTTCCTGGACGCACGGCACGCACCACGACGCCCAAAATTCCAGAAGAACTGGATGACCTATTAACGACTTGGCGTCAAATGGTTTCCCGTCAAATGTTTGCAGATCCAACGGAGGAGCCGGTAGTCCACTGAGGTCGACCTGACGGTCTGAGATAAACAGTCGTGGAACCATGCGAGCACCGGCCGGAGGAACAAAGTTGAAGAGGTTGTCGAGAATATTCCCTTCCAGCACGACCTTGGAGTAGGAGGTAGTCACAGTCATAGTCGGCTGCCGCAAAGGCTGAAGTGTTGAAAACCTGATGTGAGTTACTGTACTCAACTTGCGGATTATTCCTCGTTGTTTCTCAATCCAGAAAGTAGCCCGCGCGGGAAAGTCAGGCGTGGGCGTGTCGTCATTGTCTTGGTAAGTAGCTCCAACTACGCGGCACGGTATCTGCTCGCCCGCAATTGTAATTACTTCATCCGGCAAGAATTCCTCCGCCTGGAATTTCTCACGGGCGATGTCTTCCACATAATTTTGTGCATATCGCGCAGCCCCAGCCCGAATTACATCGTCTGGCCCACTTGCCTTCCCACGCAATTCTGGCGCCGCACGTTTCATATATTCATTTTTCCACGGCTGGAACGACCACTCACTAGTCCCGTTGCTGACGACGACATACCACAGATCGGGCATCTTTACGTCGTAGTGGTAGCGCTTCCCAGAAGCACTGGCGAGGGTGAAAATTTCTTCATGCCAGTCACGCTGCACTTCATCTGCGACTGTTGACTCACGAGTACCCTCAATATTGTAGGAAGTGAGTCCAACATATTTTTGGAGAGACGTTTGCAGGAACGTGTGCGCATCCTGGGCACTGGAAGCTAGAGTCCAAGCGAAGAAACAAAAAGTCAAAATTGGATGTTTGTAGGACATTGCGGAACCTCGCCGGCGCAGAGGGCATCCATTCTAATGCCGCATGATGTTTACAGAAACTCCACCCATGAATCTACAACCTCGGCCCCCGCGTTGTTCGCAATCCGCAGCGCCTGGCGCTCTACGTTCTTCATCAGTCCATCAAGATAATCGCAAGAGTCGGAAACGCTGACCACGCCAATGGTCGCGCGGTTCCACAGGCCGGAGGCATCCAGCTCAGCAGTTGCCACGTTGAAGTGCACGCGCAGCTTATCTTTCAGGCTTCGCACCACTTGGCGTTTGTCTTTGAGGGATTGCGCGTGCTCGATCTGGAGTTCGAGGGTGAGAAGAGCGACCATATTAGCCGTCAGCCTTCAGCCATCAGGTAAATCAGAGCACCGCTAGCGATTGCTTCCGTCTCGATCTATCAATCTGAAATCAGCGATGCCCAAGCTGACGGCTGATGGCTGAAAGCTGACGGCTTCTTACGCCATCACTTCCGCCGCGACCTTTTCCGTCACGAAGGCTTCGATCACGTCGTTGACTTTGATGTCGCCGTAATTAGCGATGGAAATTCCGCACTCCATGCCATTGGTGACCTGGCTGGCATCGTCTTTGAAGCGGCGCAGCGAACTGACCTTGCCTTTGAAGACAACGATGTTGTCCCGCAGCAGGCGCACTTCGGAGTCGCGCTTGATCAAGCCATCGGTCACGCGGCAACCGGCAACCGTTCCAACTTTCGGGATGCGGAAGGTCTCGAGCACCTGCGCGCGGCCCTGATAAGTTTCCTTGATCGTGGGCTCAAGCAGGCCGCTCATGGCGCGTTTGATCTCGTCTTGCAATTCGTAAATGATCGAGTGCAGGCGAATATCGACTTCTTCCTGTTCCGCGAGTTCCTGCGCCTTGCGCTCCGGCCGAACATTGAAGCCGATGATGATCGCGTTCGAGGCCGATGCCAGCAGCACGTCGCTTTCGGTGATCGCACCCACGCCCGAGCGCAGAACTTTCAGGCGGACTTTGTCGTTCGACATCTTGCCCAGCAGATCGCCTAACACTTCGATCGAGCCATGAACGTCGCCCTTCAAAATGATGTTCAGTTCTTTCGTGCCGGCGCTCTTGACTTGTTCAGCCAGCCCTTCCAGCGAGACGCGAGAAGTCTTGGCCAGCGTGGCTTCGCGGGCTTTTTGTTCGCGATAGTCGGAGATGCCGCGGGCTTTATCGCGATCGGCGACGACCACGAACTGATCACCGGCTTGCGGCAAACCTTCCATACCGAGAATCTCAACCGGGGTGGACGGAGGCGCAGCGGTGAGCTGCTGGCCGCGATCGTCAAACATGGCGCGAACCTTGCCGTAAACATTTCCGACGACGAAATTGTCGCCGGTGTGCAGCGTGCCGTTTTGCGCGAGCACGGTCGCAACGGGGCCGCGTCCGCGATCCAGTTTCGCTTCGAGAACCACGCCAGTCGCGGGGCGATCGGGATTCGCCTTCAGCTCTTGCAGGTCCGCCACCAGGCAAATCATTTCGAGCAATAGGTTCAAGTTAGTTTTCTGTTTCGCCGATACATCGACGAACACTGTTTTGCCGCCCCAGTCTTCCGGCATCAGGCCGCGATCGGCAAGTTGTTTCTTCACGCGATCTGGCAATGCGCCGGGTTTGTCGATCTTGTTGACCGCAACAATGATCGGCACTTCGGCGGCGTGAGCGTGATCGATGGCTTCAAGAGTTTGCGGCATCACGCCATCATCGGCGGCGACGACCAGCACAACGATGTCGGTTGCCTTCGCTCCGCGCGAACGCATGCGGGTAAACGCTTCGTGACCGGGCGTATCCAGGAACACAATCTCGCGGCCATATGCCGGAGAGCTCTTATCTTGGATCGAAACTTTGTAAGCGCCGATGTGCTGTGTGATTCCGCCGGCCTCGCCTTCGGCGACGCTGGTGGAGCGGATCGAGTCCAGCAGCGTCGTTTTGCCGTGGTCGACGTGGCCCATAATGGTGACCACGGGTGGACGGGTGACAGCTTCGGCGCCGCCTTCTTCAGTCGAAGTGGTTTCAGCGGCTTCTTTCGCCGCCTGCTCTTCAAAGCTGATGACATTGGTTTCAGCTCCGAAGAAGCGCGCCATTTCGCTAGCCAGCTCGGTATCGAGGTTCTGGTTAATAGTTGCGAACACGCCCTTCGCCAACAGACGCGCGATCAAATCTTTTGCGCGAATCTCCAGCTTCTCGGCGAGGTCTTTAACGCTGATTCCTTCTGTGATGGTGATATTCCGCGTGATCGGCAGCGGCTCATTCGACAGCGAAAGCCGCGGCGGCGGAACAAAGCCCTTCATTGGGCCTTCTTTTATCCCGCGCGGAACGTACCGCTGACCTGGCCGGCGAGAAGGTCCACCGGGACGGCTGCCGGGACGCGTTGGCCCGGGCGGCGGTAACCCTGGACCGACGCCGATTGGGCGGGGACCAGAAGAACCCTGCCGTGTGGGGTGCATTGGGCGTCGTTCGCCGGGACGCGCCAGCGGACGGGTGCCTGGAGCTCCCGCGGCTGGGCGCGGGCGCTGAAAAATTGGCTGTCCTGGAACCGGCCTGCCTGGTGCCGGACGCCCTGACATCGGACGTATTGGTTGACCCGGCTGCGGCCCTGTAGCTCTTGGCGGAGCCGACGCTGGCCTTGGGGGAGCTTGATAAACCGGGCGCGGCCCAGTCTGCGGCACTATCATGCGCGGCGCAGGCGGTTGCGGGCGCGTCGGCGGATTTGCGGCCCCCGGCCGTTGAACTGGGGCGGCTGGTGTCTGGCTTTGAGCGCTAGTTGGTTGCGTGGTGCCGACAGCTGGAGGCGAAGGTATGCGAGCTGCCGGAGGAGCTGCGGGCGCTACGCTTGCAGGCGGCGCAACCGCTGTAGGCGGAGCAGCCGACCTTGGCGGCGCTGCGGGAGTAACCATTCGCGGAGGCACGCTGGCGGGTACACTCGGCGCGGAAGACTTTATCGCAGGCGCAGCCGGCTTGGCTTCCTGCGCGGTTGGCGGTGCGGGTCGCGGAGATGGCGCGCTCGGGGCCGACGCTGTGCCTTGCTGCTTCGCGAGAATCGCCTTCAACACATCGCCGGGTTTGGAGATGTGAGACAGGTCGATCTTCGGCTTTACGCCGTCGGCGTCGTGACGAGCAGCGCGGCTTGATTTCGCGCTCTGGCCATTGCCCGAGCCCTGCAAAGCGGCGCGGACCTTCTCGGCTTCATGGTCCTCAAGTGAACTGGAATGCGTTTTCTTCTCGGTGACACCGACTTCGGTCAACACGTCGAGAATCGCTTTGCTTTTGACTTCCAGCTCCCTTGCCAGATCGTTAATTCGAATCTTACTCATCCGCCTCTTTGTCCCCCCGGACTGTGCCGCTAAGCCTTCATATCAACCTCACGAGACTGCAGAACGTAGGGCTTTTGCTAAGACGTTGCAAGCAACGTCTCTACAATATTTTTTATTCTTTCTGTTCTGCAGGCTCGGGCGATCCCTCGCTCTCTACAGCCTGCTCGGGTTCTGGCTCGGCCCCCTCGGCGTGCTCAGCGGCAACTTCGGGGCTGAGTTCTTCCAATCCATCGTCGCTTGCCGGTTCCTCGATTTGCTCAGCGGCCACGGCTTCGCCTTCATTCTCCGGCAGAGCCATCGCCTCGCCACCTTCTAGCGCAGCGAAGTAATTATTGACCGCAATGCTGATTTTTTCCACCGTTTTAGGGCCGATTCCTTCAATTGCTTCTAATTGTTCCGGCGTCATGTCGGCCAGGGCCTCGACCGTCGAAATGCCGGCTTCCTTCAGCTTTTCAACCAAACCCTCGCCCAATCCCTCGACGCTCTCAAGCGGGGTGGCCGTCGAGCTGGTGAGCTCGGCCATTTGCGCTTCCACTTCCTGGCGCTTTTCTTCTTCGCTCTTGATGTCGATCTTCCAGCCCAACAACTTTGCGGCCAATCGGACGTTCTGCCCTTTCTTGCCAATGGCAAGCGACAACTGGCTGTCGTCCACCACCACTTCAAGATGCTTGTCGGCAGAATCAACCACAGTAACGCGGCTGACTTTCGCCGGCTGCAGCGCCTTTTCAGCGAAGGTCACCGAATCCTCGTGATATTCGATAATGTCGATCTTCTCGCCGCGCAACTCGCGGATGATCGACTGCACACGCATGCCCTTCATGCCGACACATGCACCAACTGCGTCCACTTCTTTGTCTTTGGACATCACGGCAATCTTGGTACGCTCGCCGGCTTCGCGGGCAATGGCACGGATCACCACGGTGCCGTCATAGATTTCTGGGACTTCGGTCTGGAACAGGTGCTGCACCAATTCCGGGGCAGCACGCGAAACCACCACTCCAGGACCTTTGGAAGCTTTTTCTACCCGCGCGATCACCACGCGAACGCGTTCACCCATCGCGAAAGATTCCAGCCGCGATTGCTCTTTGCGTGGCATGCGCGATTCGGCTTTACCCAGATCAAAGATTACATCCGGGCCTTCGATTCTTTTGACCGTCGCGTTTACGATTTCGCCCACGCGATTAATGTATTCGTTGTAAACCGTGTCACGCTCGGCTTCGCGGACCTTTTGGAAAATGACTTGTTTCGCCAGTTGCGCGGCAATGCGTCCCAGGATGCCTTCTGTTTCTTTCGGAATCTGCAACTCACCGCCGACTTCGGCACTGGTGTCAGACTTACGCGCGTCATCGATTGTGACCTGGAGATTCGGGTCTTCAATTTGCTCGGGAGTTTCGACAATAGTTTTGACCGCATACGCGCGAATCTTGCCGGTGTCCTTGTCGAGGTGCGCGCGCAGGTTTTCCTGTGACTTGTAATACTTGCGGGTGGCCACAACAATAGCGTCTTCCACCGCGCTGACTACAATCTGCGGATCAATCCCTTTTTCCTTGCTGAGTGCGTCGATCGTGTTGTAAAGCTCGCTAGCCATAAACGAAATCTGTAATTGCGTAATTTTGTAATTGGGAAATTTGAAAACCAAACACCAGCTTCAAATTGCCCGATTACCCGATTACCAAATTACTCAATCTCTCTATATTTCCGGCACCAGATTGGCCTTCTCCACGTTGGCCAATTCGATTTCCAGCTTCTCGAACGTACCTTCCTTCGGGCGAAACTTTTTGCGTGCCTCTGCCAAATCCAGAGTTAATCTGCCGGCGCCGAAGCGCTCAAGCCGTCCTTCAAAGTGCCGGTTGCCGTTCACCGGGTCTTTGGTCGTGAGCTTCACCCGGCTGCCCTGAAATCGCTCGAAATCCGCGGCCCGCGACAACTTGCGGTCAAGCCCGGGCGATGAAACTTCCAGCACGTAAGGGCCGCCGGGCATTGCGTCCTCGACGTCGAATATCGTGCTTACTTCACGGCTCAGAGTGGCGCAATCTTCATGCGTCACGCCTGCCGGCTTGTCAATGAAGATTCGCAGCATGCGTGACTTGCCGCCGCTGCGCAGTTCGACTTCCACCACTTCCACGCCCAGCGAGGCCGCCACGCGCTCCACGATCGCGCGTACGTGATCCAAGTCAACTGCCATAAAAACAGCGGCTTAGATGCCTCCCAAGCCGCAAGAAACCACCCGCAAGTAAAAAGTGGGCTTGCGCCCACTGGTGTGTTTCGCCAATCCTGGTACTACACAGCAGTTCCAGTACCTAATATACGCCCGTGATGTTTAAAAGACAAACCGCCGCGAGCAGGTTTGGAGGAGCTTAATTCAGGGAAACGTCCGCTTTTAGCCCGGCTATGCTGACCTCACCAAAGCCAGCGCGGTAACGTCATTGTGAGTTGGAGCAGTATGCATGAACTGTCGCAGCCGGTCCAGCAGACCGACGCAAACCTCGTGAGCGCTCTCGACCCGCGAGTGATCCAGGTACTCTATAGCCCGCTGCAATCCGTACTCTTCTCCACGATAGTTTGCTTCTACGACGCCTTTAGAAACCAGCAGGAGCGCATCGCCGGGATTCAATGCCACCAGCGAAACGTCGGGAACTACTTCGGGAAAAAGCCCTAAGGGCAAAGCCGTAGCTTCGAGTTGGCGAATACTTTGTTTGTGCCGCACCATCCCCGGAGTGTGGCCGGCGTTCACATAACTGGCGATGCCCGACTGCTTGTCATAACAACCAAAGAATGCCGCGCAAGCGTGCACCCCGCCGGCGGATTTCATTGTCGTGCGATTCATCAGGGTCCAAAGCTTGATCAGGGAGTCGGTCTCGTTTCCAGGCTCATGGTTGAGCAACTTTGCTCCCCAATTCCGGAAGTTCCGTTGTAAGTCCACCATAATCCCGCGGGTCTGCTGTAGCTCTCCAGCTACGTCAAACAACCCGAAAAGCAGTCTCTGCGGGGGGACCGAAACAAAGTCATAGAAGTCACCGCTGCGGCGCTGGCCATAGTAAACCGCGCTTAAAGAACCGTTGCGAATTTCCGGGACTGTCGCCTGGAGAGGGTCTTTCCACGGCATGAGCGCAGTGCGCCCGTTTGATGCGGTAGTCACAATTTCACGTCGAACTCTAGCACCGGCCGGGGTTGCGACTCACCCTTTAACGAGTCAATTTGCGCACCGAGGTGCAGGATTGAAGCCCATAATGGAACATTCAGCTGCCAAACTGGTGAATCAATGCGGCTCCGGTCTCTTCCTGGAGCTGCCGGTAATCGCAATGGATCGTCGATCGCAGCGCCGCTTCCACCGACTCACCCTGACCAAGCCGATCCAGAATTCTCAGCACATCGCTCATCCCGTAGCGGTCACGAATGTAAGACACGGTCGCTAATGACTCGGCGTAGGCGAGGGTCGCCTGCCCGCCGGAAAGATTGGAAAAGCCGCTTTCCATCGAGTTCAGCGGAATCGCGCGATCGCTTTTGAACAATTGGGCCAAGGTTGCCCCCCCATTGAGCGCTCGGGGTTCGAGCATTTGGGCAATGCCTTCGTTAAGCCATTGCGGGCATCTGCCCATGGTGATTTGGTCGACAAAAGAATGAGTGAGCTCGTGTCTCAGCACACGGGCAAGCAAAGGAGTCACGGTTGTCATCCCGTGCAGAGGGATACGGATCTTGCCGTCGTTTAAGGCTCCCATCCAGGAACGCGCATGGGTGACATCGAAGAAAGCCTGGTTGGTATACAAGACGACGGGAACACTGGAGCGGGGCTCATTTCCAAACTCGCGCGCCAGATCCCGATATGCCGACTCCAGAGTTTCCAGAATTTGCGCGCGCAGGTCGTCGGAGCTCTCTGCTCCTTCATAGCGAAGCACAAAATGTCCGGTTTCACGCTCCGAGTAATCGCTCTCGACCCGACTCTCCCTGAGTGCGCGGGACAGAACTTGCCGAATGGAAGAATCCGGTCGCAATGCCAGCGATTTCTTCCAGCTTTGAATTGCTTCTTTAGGATGGTCGGCGGAGTATTGCGCATAGCCGAGTACCGCGTAAGCATCGGCTGAATCCGGCGCCTGTGCGACGGCCTGTTCAGCGTAGATAATCGCCTGCCGCCCATTTCCAGTCTTCACCAACAACGAGGCATAGAAATTTAGGATCGCAGGATTTTCTGGATCGTTCCGCAGCGCATTCTCAAAATCGCGGCGTGCGGAGCCGTAATCTCCCGACTGAAACTCCTGCTTGCCTGCAATGTAGAAGGCGATGGCGGTTTCATCGCGGTTACCGTGCGAATCGATTTCGATGAGGGCATTGCGATCTACCTTCCCGCCGTGCAGTATCTCATCGAGAAAATGTTCTTCGCCGCGCGCTGGTGTCTCAGGCGTGTACGCGGGGAGCGCTTGCACTGAGACCGTAGGAGTAGGCGCCGCTGGTGGCACAGTTTTTTCTATGCTCTCGACCACCGAATTCGGAATGGTATAAGAATCGTCTCCCTTTTGATATTCAATCCCCGCCCCCGTTTGTTTCGATTGATCGGCGTAGATGGCCTCTCCATTTTTCAGGTGGATGATGTCGGCTTGAGCAGGCCGGATGAGCCCGCCAACCAGCAGGACGAGGCAATAGTATGGCGTGACAAATGTGCGCACTTAGGCGCATTCTATGGGTGCGGGAGCCTGGATCGAAGGTGACCAAGGTCACGCAGAAACACTGGCCTCTGGGTCAATGCAAGTCCCGCAAGACCATGTGTAGGGTTGTCAAAGTAATTTCGCTCTCAATCTTTCTCTCTGCCATCGCCGTTCTCGGGCGCGCGCAATTACCCCGCACCGCAGCAGCTGCAGATGCTGACGCCAAAAACCCAGGGCAGGCCTTCTACCTGAAGCTTCGATCCGTGGGGCTGGATAAGTCTCAGATCTATAAGATTCGAGAAGCTTCGCTCGATCGCGCCCAGCTCCACATTTCGCTCGACGACGGAACCATCGCTTTTACCGAAGCGGTCGACGGGCACATTACGGGAGCGTTTTACCAGGGATACGGTGAGGTGTTGTTGATGCCGCCGAATCAGGCAGAACGCGCCTCCATGTCGCTGTTTACCGGCAGCGCGATTCTGGAAGAAACTTTTTCACAGGCCTATTTTCGTTTTAACGACGATGTGTTCGCCGAGTTGCAGCCCTACTTGCGCCCGGCGGATGATCCAGATGGGTTCGTCACATTGTGGGGCAGTACCGCGCGCAATCTTTCCACAGAAGATGCGCTCCGCCTGCTGTTGAGTTACAGCGAATGCTTACCTGGAACCCAGCCCCCGACAGCGAAACCAACGGATCGCATGCTGCACGCTCATGTGCAAGGCAACAAGCTCGGGGCTTTCGATGTTCGATATGACTCGCTGCTGCAAGAGCAGGTTGTGGCCGGACAACACCGGCACGCAGAGGGCGAGGATTATTACGACGTGTGGGCCTCATTCGCGGTCCCGGCACCCGCAGGTTCGGCTCCGATTTCCGAGCGCAGCAAAGATGACGAACCCTCCGCGGTTGATTTCGACATCACCAATTTCAAGATCGATGTTCGTATCAAACCGGTCAAGGAACTGGATGCGAAGGCGACTCTTAGCGTAGTAGCACGCCAGAGAACCAGGCGAGTCCTGTTCTTCGAGTTGTCACGTTTTCTGCGCGTCAGCGAAGTGCTCGCCGATGGCAACCCCGTGGAGTTTATTCACAATCAGGCAATCGAAGGCTCGCACCTGGCTAAGCAGGGCAACGATGCTATCGCGGTAATTTTGCCGGACTCGCTTGACAAGGGTCACAAACTGGAGTTGACGTTCAAATATTCCGGCTCGGTGCTTTCGGAAGCAGCCAATGGGTTGCTGTATGTGGGAGAGCACGGCACATGGTATCCCAATCGCGGCTTTGCCATGGCTTCATTCAACTTGGAATTTCATTATCCAGTGGCATGGACGCTGGTGGCCACTGGACATCGAACGCAAATCAACTCTGCCGGGGGTGAGCAAACTTCGAAGTGGGTGACCGATCGACCAGTGCCGGTCGCAGGTTTTAATTTGGGCAAGTATTCACAGAACGTGAATCGTACCGGCGCTGTGACCATATCGACCTATGCCACGGTTAATGTGGAACGCGGGTTCCCGGGAACCACTAATCTTGCCGACTCAGTCATTCCATCCACGCCTCGTCCGGGGAGTGCGGTGCCGAGTGGCGGGCTGCGTTCCTTCCCCATGATTACTGCTCCGGAAATCCCGTCGCCGGCTGTGAATACGCAGGCGGTAGGGGCCGCGTCGGCCAAAGCGATCGAGTTTTATGAACGCTACTTCGGCCCGTATCCGTATGACGAACTGAATATCACCCAGATGCCGGGAACCGTCAGCCAGGGCTGGCCCGGGCTAATTTTTCTTTCCACTTATTCTTTTCTCACTCCGCCGGAAAAAACTAAATTACAACCCGATCCAGTGCAGAGAATTCTTTCCGATCAGGTGATTGCGCACGAGACAGCGCACCAGTGGTGGGGCGACCTGGTGAATTGGAGCGGCTATCGCGATCAGTGGATGATGGAAGCGTTGGCAAACTACAGCTCCTTGATGCTATTGGAGTCGCAAGATCCAGCGAACTTCCGGCGTGTGATGACGAGTTACCGCGATGATTTGCTGGCCAAGGGTGCGAATGCAATGCCACTGATGGATGCTGGACCGGTGACGCTTGGCTTCCGGCTTTCGTCGTCGCAATTTCCCGGAGCCTACCAGCCCATCTGCTATGGACGCGGCACGTGGATGTTACACATGTTGCGCACCATGATGCGCGACGCCCACGGCAGAGGCTCGTCCGGCACCGTCAGCTCGCGAAAAATAGAAGATGAGCCGTTCTTGCGTGCTCTTCGCAAGCTTAGAAAAGACTATGAGGACAAGGCGGTGAGCACCGCTGACCTAATGCGCATTTTTGAATCTGAACTACCGCCCTCGCTTTGGTATGAAGGGCATAAATCGCTCGACTGGTTCTACGAAGGCTGGATCAATGGCAATGCCATTCCGACTTTTGATGTTCGCGACGTGAAATTTATCGAAAAAGAAAAAGGTAAAACCACTCTGGTCACCGGTACTTTGGTTCAAGGGCAGGCGCCGGATACCCTGGTCACTGCGGTTCCCATCTACGCTTCAATTGGCGGAAAGAATATTTTCCTAAAACGAATTTTCGCGGAAGGTGAAGAGACTCAGTTCAGGATCTCGGCGCCGACCGGGACCCGCAGGCTGGTCATTGATCCGGAGCAGACGCTGTTATCGCGCGCCAAGTGATTTCGCGCTTCCTTCCTGCTCAACTTTTTCTGTGTAACGGAGCGCCTGCAGAATCTGTGCCGTCATCTGTGAAAGGGGAAGGACGCCTTGCAGGATTCCGCTCTCAGCGCAGGCTCGGGGCATTCCATATACTGCGCTGCTGGCTTCGTCCTGACCGATGGTAATTCCGCCCGCGTCGCGGATTGCTGTCATGCCCTTTAGTCCGTCGTTCCCCATGCCGGTGAGAATAATGCCACAGCAGTTCGGTCCGAACACTTCCGCAACCGAGGCCATCATTACATCAGCTGAAGGCCGGTGCAGAGTTGCGAGCGGATGCTCCGACAGGCAAATCTTGGTTTTCATCTCACTCTTCGTGCCATGATGCACGACGGTGATGTGTCGACCCGCAGGCGCGATATAAACTTTCCCCGGTGCGACGATGTCGCCGGGTTCGGCCTCGCGCACCTCGATCGTCGAAATCGTGTTCAATCGTTTAGCCAAAGGGCCTGTAAATCCGTGAGGCATATGCTGGACTACGATGATTCCAACCGGCAAATCGTTGGGTAGCTGCGGCAAAAGATCTTGCAGCGCCTGGGGGCCTCCCGTAGAAGTTCCGATCGCGATAATTTCGGGAACAACTCGGAAGTAGGTTAGGCGAAGGGAAGATAAGTGTGTGGCCGCGGGGTTCATCAGTGGGTCACGTATATCCGCGCTACCATGGTGCGGACTTCATCGAGCATGCACTCCATCTCAAAGGTGAAACGAGCAAGATCGAATGGCCGAAGCGCCGGATACCTGGCCGCCAAAATGGCAAATGCGGGCTCCTCCGCGAAGTTGGTTTGCTTGTCTTCGCTATAGCCGTATCCCAGACCGCTGATCCGGCATAGCAGATCGCTGACGCACACAATGCTGGTGAGCACTGGGTTGCCGTGCAAATTGACCGGCGAATGATGGCTGGCGATGACCTGCGTGATCTCCTCTGGCAGGTGCCAGTTGCGGGCGATAATTCTTCCGCTCTCACAATGCGTAATTCCTATGACCAATTGTTCGGCCTCGTGCAATGGAATGCGTCTGCAGCTGGCTTCTTCGAAACAGCGCCTGAACTCGTGCGGCGCAACCCAAAGCAGAGCGACGATGCCGATATCGTGCAGCAGGCCGGCCGCATATGCCTTGGCAACATCGGGAAAGCCGATCCGCGACGCGAACTCGTGACACACCAACGCGCAGCCCAGTGCGTGCGACCAGAAAACTGCGGGATTCACACCGAACGAAACGCTTGGCATTAGCTTGAGCAGGGAACAGGAGACGGCGATTTGCTGGATGCGATCAAGCCCCAGCGCGACCACCGCAGCTTGAATGGTTTCTACTTCGTGACAGCTGCCGAAGAGCGGTGAATTGGCCACCTGCAGGCAGCGCCCCGCCAGCGATTTGTCCTGCGAAATCAGACTTACCACATGGTGCACGTCGACCTCTTCTAACGGCTTTTCCATATACCGCAGCAACGGCAGCAGAACTGGCGGAATGGTGGGCAAGTCACGGGTTGATTCCAATCTTTCGACGATATGATTTGCAGTGGCGACGCTCATGACTCACCTCAGCGCATTGATTCCTGGATTCTCCGATTTGACGTAAGCAGTGGCTGATGGCATGTGCACCAGTCGGAAATCTTCATCGATCCCGTAAAGCGATTCGGAGTGCCCCAGGAACAGGTACCCGTGCGGCAGCAGGGTGCGATAGAAATGCTGGATTACGCGTTTCTTGGAGCCGGTATCGAAATAAATCAGCACATTGCAGCAAAGGATCAGGTCGATATTCTGGGCAAACAGCGTGGGAGAATCGTCCAGTAAATTCAGCCGGCTGAAGATCACATTGGCTTTGACCTCGGGCTTGACCTGCAATTTGTCGCCGTCGATGCGGAAATATTTATTTCGAAAATCCGGTTCAAGGTTGCGGGTGCTGTAGTCACCGTAGCAGCCAACTTTGGCGTGAGCGATGGCGCGCTCGTTCAAATCGGTGGCGAGGATCTCTGTAGTCCATCCTTTCAATTGACCCTGCAATTCGTCGAGCAGCATCATCGCGATCGTGAACGGCTCTTCTCCCGTGGAGCAGCCTGCGCTCCAGATTCGAAGCCGCGTCTGGCCCATTTTCAATTTGGCTTCAATGATTGCGGGCAGCACGATTTCGCGGATGGTGTCCAGTTGCGGCCGATTGCGAAAGAAGTACGTTTCGCCAATGGTGATTTCGTTCAGCAGGCTTATCATTTCCGCCTGGCGCATGGAATTCACGGTGAGGCAGCCGTAGTAATCACGCAACGTAGGCACACCCAAAGCTTTCATGCGCCTGCGGCAGCGGTCCTCGAGCAGTTGCAATTTATTGTCAGCCTGATAAATTCCGGCGGTGTTGTAGATCAGGTCACGAATCTGAACCAGAGGATCAAATTTTGAGTTTGCGCTGCCGCCGTCTGGGTGCATGGCCGCAGAAGTGCCGGTCATTGTCGCACCCGATGCGGGTATGAGTCAGAGACCCGGATTCCCGCACCGCGGGCAAGATGGTGCTGCATAGAGCGTTACATCGGCAGGCAGGGGAATGGCCTTTAGGAGGGATTTGGAGATGGAGGACGGGCACCATCGCCCGTCCATTCAGCTAGGCCGGTAGCAGCATACCCTTTTCCAGATGCCGGGTCACGTGTGCGTAAGAAGCGGCGTGTGGATCGTGGGTCACCATGACCACGGTCTTGTGAAAGTCTTCGTTCAGCCGCTTCAGGATTTCGAGGACTTCGGTCGCCGATTGACTGTCGAGATCGCCAGTCGGCTCATCGGCGAGCAGCAAGGTTGGATCGCTAACGATGGCGCGTGCAATGGCCACGCGTTGTTCCTGTCCCCCTGAAAGCTGCTTCGGAAGATGATGCACACGGTCCTGCAGCCCAACCAGCTTCAGCGCCGTCATGACGTGATCTTTTCTTTGCTGTGAATTCAGCTTGGTCAATAGCAGCGGCAGTTCGACATTTTCGAATGCGGTGAGCACGGGGATCAGGTTGAACGTCTGGAACACATAGCCGATATGCTCGTTTCGCCATTTCGCCGATTGCGCGTCGCTGAAACTGAAAATATTCTGGCCCAGCACGAGCAACTCTCCCGCGGTTGGCCGATCAATCGCGGCAATCATATTTAGCAGCGTGGTTTTTCCCGAGCCCGAAGGTCCCATCAGCGCGAGAAACTCTCCACCGGCAATCTCGATGGAGACGTTGTCGAGCGCCTTCACTTCAAACGCATCGCGTTTGAAAATCTTGCTGACGTTTCTCGCCTGTACAACTTTTGTTCCTGTAGCAACTTTGTTTACAGTAGCAGTGCTCATGATTGTTCCTTAATCTTGATTTTGTCCCCGTCTTTTAAACTCTCAGGCGCGGTGGTGATGATGGTCTCTCCCCCGTTCAACCCACTGACCAGCGCTCCGCCGCTGCGCTGCGAAAGCACCTTCACTTCCCGCTTCATGGCCTTGTCATTGAATGCGATCAATACATATTTCTTTCCGTCTGCGTCCCGCAGCGCGGCAGTCGGAACATAGGCGCCCGCAGACTGCGTGTTAGCGCTTTTGTTCTCTTCCGCGATGAAATGAACCGTGGTATTCATTTCCGGGCGCAAATGCGAATCCGGGTTCAGGATCTGTACCTTTACTTCGATGGTTGCCTTTTGCCGATTGGCTTCCGGCGAAACTTCCGCAATCACTCCATCCCATTTGAGATCCGGGAAAGCGTCCACCGTCACCACCGCTTTCTGCTTTGGCGTTAGCTTTGCGAAATCATCCTGCGCAATGTCCAGATCGGCCTGAATGTCTTCGAGATTTGCCAGCGAGAATACCGGACGTGCCGCGCTGGCAAACTGGCCAGTCAGCAACTCACCCTTTTCCACACTACGATCCAGGATTGTCCCGCTGATGGGTGCTCGAATCACGGTTGCATCGAGCTGCGACTTGGCATAAGCCGCCTGGCCTTCAGCCTGGGTGAGCGCACCCTTAGCCCGCTCAATTTCTTCAGCACGCGGCCCGATCTTGGCCAATGTGTGGCTCTGTTCGAGAGAGTGTGCGCGCTGCTGGCTGGCTTCATATTTTGCCGTGGCATCATCCAGAGCTTGTTGCGAGAGTACACCCTGCGCGACGAGGGTCTTCGTACGATCAAGAGTTATTTTGTCATTGGCGGCAGTGGCTCGTGCCTCACTGAGATTATTCTCTGCCTGCACAATTTCTTCCGGCCGGGACCCGTGCTGTAATTGCTCCAGTTGGGCGCGGGCGCTGTCCGCTGCCCCCCGTGCTTGATCGTATTGCGCTCTGAATTCCTGATCTTCTAAACGGACGAGTACCTGTCCTTCTTTGACCTTGTCGCCTTTCTCGACCCCAATCCAGGCCACCCGGCCAGTCACTTTAGAATTAGCTTCGATCTTGTGATGAGGAATTATGTATCCGGTGGCAGTGAGGACCACTCCGCCAATGTCGCCGCCTTCGGCGGTAGCACGAATGACTTCCACTTCCGGCGTATTACCCATGAATCGGTATGCCAGTGCTGCAACACCGAGTAGCACGATCACGACGATTCCGCCAACAATGATGCTCCTCGCCCACGGCGAACCGCTGGATTCTGTGGCTACGGCCGACCGGTCTATGCGCAGACCCTCCAGCTCTTTATGTTTGGTATCGGTTGCCATCTTCTTCTCTTAGTCTCTCAAGGCCGCCAGAATTTCCCGGCGTGCAGCGCCCCAAGCCGGAGCGACGCCGCCGATCAGTCCCATGGCGACGGCGAACACTACCGCCGTGATCACCACTTGGAGCGTGATCCGCATGCTGAATTCGACCTCGCTGAACGTGACCTGGTTCGAAGTGGATGTGCTCATGCCGTTAAAAGGCAACATCAAAACAATTCCAATCGCGGCCCCTAATAAAGCGAGCAACATAGATTCGAAAATGAACGATGTCACAATGCTTCCGCGGCGGAAACCCATGACGCGCAGAGTAGCGATTTCGCGCGAACGATAAGCCACTGCGGCGTACATCGTATTCGCGGCTGCAAAGATTGAGCCGATCGCCATAGTCAGCCCGACAATAAAGCCCATCAGTCGAATCCCGCCGCCATTAGCGGTTTGCTTGTCGTAGTACTCGGTTTCGAGCATGCCATCTAGCTGAAGTTGCTGATCATCGGCGACGCGATGCTTTAAAGAATCCGCAGCGAGCGCGTCGGTCGCCCTGAGATACGCGTTGCCCACGGCACCTTGCCGATTGAACTGATTTGCTACCTGGTTAATGTCGGTCCAGATTTCGGAGTCATAGGCAGAGCCGCCGCCATCGAAAATGCCGGTGACCTTCCATGCTCCTTTTCCGAAATCAATCATGTCGCCAACGTTCGTGTGTGAAAAACGGTCATGAATGGAACGGCTGACCACGACCTCGCGCTGGCCTGAAGCGAACCAGCTTCCTTCCACCAGCTTGGCCTTCTTATTACGCAGCTCCAGTCCGTCCTGCTCCATGCCGCGCAACGTAACATTGACCTCACCGGTCCCGTCTCTATGTGGGAGCACAACTACCACCACCCACTCGCCGGAAACCATCGGCTGCCCGTGACTGTCCGTGGCAATTCCTGGAAGCTGTCGCAGGATGGGCATCTTGTCTTTGGTGAACCCTCCAGTGAGTTCCGAGGTCGAGCCCTTTCGTAAAACTAGCACGTTCAGGGGATCGCCACTCGAAACAAAGGCCTTACGCATGCCCGCCAGGAGCATCATCAAGAACACCGTAGTAGTGACGGTAAGCGCTATTCCCAGCGCCGTCATTAGAGTGAGGCGCTTACGAAGAATCATGTTGCGGACGTTGTAGCTGAACGGTACGCCGAAACGGATGAAACGTACGATCTCCCAACAAATCCACACCACGAGGGCAAGAACCAAAATCAAGATAGCAATTACGAATGGTACGTGGCTCATATTCGACCCTTATCCGATGTGCCTCAATCCGTCCACGATGCCGGTGCGCGAGGCGCCGTAGGCTGGAATTGCCGAACTCAAGAATCCCGCCAAAATTGCTACACCCCACGCAGCTGGAGCCGTGAATTTCCACTCTCGTAATGCAATCACGAAGAGGTTGGCGCCCTGCGGAGCGTGTGTCCCGCCGGAAAGAAATAAAAGGGCAATCAGCGTTCCCAGGACGCCACCAACGGCGGCGATGGCCACGGCTTCTCCGACAAACAGTCCAAGTATTGTTCCTCGAGTGAACCCGAGCGTCTTCAACACTGCCACTTCGCGAGTACGCTCGCGAATGGACATGGCCATGGTGTTGCCGGTCACCAGCAAAATGGTGAACACGGCCGCTGATGAGATGATCAGAATGAAGGCTTTTATATTTCCGAGCATGGCAAGGAAACTAAGCCCAAAAGCTTTTTCCGTCTCCGTCCTTGTAGGTTCGGGCGCATTAGCGAATGCCGCGTCTATGTCGTGAGAAACACGGTTCACGTTCTGCGGCGAATCCACCAGAATTGCGTAAAAGCCTGCCACTCCCTTGGCAAATGGCACCCCCTCTTCAACGTACTTTTCGTTGAAGTACAGCGAATTGTTTGGAATTTGTGCGGTAAAGAGTCCGCGCAAGGTCAGTTCCAGGGTGATGGGATAGATATCGCCTGTCAACACGATCCGGTCGCCTATCTTCCAGCCGTACTTCTTTGCCAGTTCCGCATCTGCGATACAACCGGCGCGGTCTTTCTTCCAGGCCTCTCCCTGATCTTTGGGAATAGATAGCTCGGTATAAACGTCGAAGAACTCGTCGGGATCGGTCCCAAAACGAGCAAAGAAGTTCTCTGGTTTTGCGTCTTTATAGACCCCACCGAACCAATTCATCGGCAGGGCGCGGGTGACGCCCGGGATATGGCGAATCTTGTCCCGATAAGAGCTCGGGATTAGATTGGTGAGCGATACCTTGTGCCGCGTAATCAGGCGTTGGTTCGACTGTTCGCTCCGCAGGTCGTCCCCGTAGAACGCTCTCCAAATCGACATTAGAAATGAGAGCAGCAGCAACGGAAAGGCAATGCTCAGCATTGTCAAGAGAGTGCGCCGCTTATTGCGGAACGCGTTCTTGCGGACGAATCGCGCCAGCGTCATGTTCGAACTCCTGGGAAACTTACGCAAAACCTATCTGTATGCCTGGGAGCAGGCCAACAGCATAGCCGATCAATTGCTGCCCTAACAACCAATTCCAGAATGATTTATCCCGCTTTAACCTGCCAGTGCAGATCGTCAGCGACGCTACCTGACATTTGTCACCAAGCTTCTAGCTACTAGCTCTTAAGCTTCTAGCCAAATCAGCCGTCTCCTGATACGCAAGACTCAGTGTCTAAGTTTCAGTTGAGTTTGAGCCTGATCTTTCCTAGCGGCGGGCCTTGGGACGCTCGGGGGCTTAGGTACTTCGGTAATTCCCGCTTGGAGCAGGTTAGAACTTATTATTTGAAGTACTCGCTCTAACTGTATGTCTTCAGCTGGAGTTTGAGGCGGAAAATGCCTACCAAGATCGGACGTTTCGAGATCCAAGGCCAGCTTTCACGGTCTGCCTTTGCGACCGTGTACAAAGCGCTTGATACTGAGACTAAGCAGATTATTGCGCTGAAAGCGGTGGCGTTGAATAATCTGCCGGACCGCGACGATCTGGTCAAGGCAGTTTTCGAAGAGGCCGACCGCTCGAAGCCTCTGAACAGCCATAACATTGCTGCGCTTTACGGCGTGGGCGATGAAGAGGGGCAACTGCTGGCAGGCGCCGAGTATGTACAGGGAAATTCTGTAGCCACCACACTGGCCCGCAAAGATGGATTTTCCATCTGGGACCTACAAGACATCGCACGGCAAATCTGCCACGCGCTCGATCACGCCCAGGTCCACAAAGTGGTTCACCACTCGCTGGAACCGGCGAAGATCATGGTGCAGTGGGACGGTATGGTGAAAGTACTCGGCTTTGGCATTTCGTCGATGAATGCTCTCGCCGGGGCATCGTCGGGCGTTCCCGAAGTTCTGAACTACACTTCGCCGGAACAATTGCGTGGTGAGGCCTGTGATCATCGTTCCGCACTTTTCAGTTTGGGCGCGATTCTTTATGAAATGGCCACCGAACGCAAGGCATTCGCGGGAGAGACTGCCGAGCAAATTCGGACTGCCATTCTGGATACGGTTCCGCCGCTGCCACATCGGCTGAAAGCCAATCTAAGCCCCGGTCTGAGCGCGCTGATCATGAAGGCGATTTCGAAGTCGCCGGACAATCGTTTTCAAAGCGGCCAGGAATTAGTGCGTGAGCTCGAGCAGAGTAACGTGAGCGCGACCAAGGTTGCGGCTCCCGTAGCCGCGGTAAGGCCCAAAGTTCAAGCCGCAGGCGCTGCTGCCGGCGTCGGCGTAAAGCTTGCGTCCAAGCCGAGCGTCCCAGCTCAACCGAGTATGACCGCGAAACCCAGCCCGGCCGCCAAGCCAACGCCGAAAGCAGTGGCGTCGGCTGCCGCGCCCGCCACCCCGAAGCCTGCCTCCAAGCCCGGATTCAGCGTCGATCCGATGATGGCTGAGCCGGATGAAGCAAGTGAGGGTGTCGCTAAGACCAGCTTCTCAGAACTTGAAGAACTTCCGCCGTTGAAAGAAGCATTTGTTCCGTCCATATCGCCCGAGCCGGCGGCTGAAGATGTTCCGCCGATGTTCCCTCCACTCCCCGGCAAAGAGGTCGTGGAGAAGCAGTCGATTCCGGTCCGTGAAGCGGCCCATAAGGCGGTCGCCGAACTTCGCAAAACTCCGCCCAAGCTTTATCTGTATGGAGTGGGCGCGGCGGTGCTGCTCATTGTCGTCATTGTTAGCGCCATGGCGATGCACAATTACCTGGCCGATCATGATGGCGACACTTCGAGGGCCGCCGCTGCTCCGGCGCAGACTGCTCCTCCAAAACAAACAACGCCGCCACCAGCAGCGCCGGCGCCGCCTCAGCCGCAAACCGAAATTACGCCGCCGCCAGCGCAGCCGGAGACTCTTACCGTTGACGAGCAACCGCAAACTCCGGAGACAGGCCGTCGCGGGCACACCCAGACTCATACCGCCGCACCGGTCGTGGTGCAGCTGACCGTTTCCTCAGTGCCCGCGGGCGCGCAGATTACGTTTGACGGCAGCCCGCTTTGCCAGAGCCCCTGCACGCTCACGGACATCGCTCCCGGCGAACACGTAGTGGCCGCGGCCAAGGCAGGCTTTACCTCCCAGAGCCGGACCATTCATTTGAAGGCAGGTACCTCGACGGTAGCCTTACAACTCAATGCAGTCGCCGCGACCACGCTGATGGTCTCGAGCACGCCAGCCGGCGGAGCCATTGTGATCGATGGGCGCGATACCGGCCGGCTTACTCCGACGTTGTTTTCTTTCGACAGGCCTGGTACGCACACCGTCGTGGTAAAGCGCTCAGGTTATCTGGAAGAGACGAGCACGGTGAATGTCCAGTCCGGGCAGGCGGCGAATGCGAACGTCACGCTCAAGCGATTGGGTGAAACTGAGGACATACGCGGGGCAGGCGGAAAATTCAAAAAGGTGTTTGGCCGCGGCGAGTCCGCCAGCATGGGAATCGTGAGCGTGAAGACCCAGCCCAAAGGCGCTCAGATCACGGTCAACAACCGCACGCTCGATAAAACCGCTCCGTTTGATTTCTATCTGAACCCCGGAACTTATGAGATCAACGTCTCCATGTCGGGCTACCGCACGCTGCATCGCGTGATCAACGTTGAACAGGGCGAGAAGGTCACAATAGAGGATAGCCTGTCGCCGCAATAGAATCTACGTTTGCCTTCGTATGCTCCCATCTCTCACAGTACCCAAAACAATCAGAAGGTGGTGGATGCTTGTTGGCATTGTGGCGGTGTCACTGCCCACGGGTCTCTACCTCCTCAAGAGGCCTTTATTGGATCAGCTCTTGGGTCAGCAGCCACGATCGCGTCTCAGCGAAACTAAACGTGCCGGCATGATCGCTTCATTGGGGGAGTCTGAGCGCGCGGAGCCCACTCTTCACGTCACTTCGATTGTTCAACATGGACGTATCGTTGAGATCCAAGGAACGACTGACCCCGGAGCTATCGTGATGATCAACGGACAGCCGGCGGCCACCATCTTCGACGGAAACCAGTTCCGCCACTTTGTTGGGCCGCTGCCACCAGGCACAAGCATTGTCAGCATCACTTCCCAGAATGATCAAGGCGGCGTAAATACGCAACAAATGGCTGTAACGGTGGAGTAGCGAACGTGCCGCCGACGATTTACTAGTCCGTTCCGGTTTGACGGATACCGGATCCCCCGTCCGGCTTAGAAGTTGAACTTGAACCCCAGTTGCACCTCGCGCGGTTGAACCGACGTATTGGTAATGGCCCCGAAGTTCCCATCGTCAACCGAGGTGTCCGGCGTGCCAAACGCGGGATGATTGAACGCGTTCCTGGCCTCTACGCGGAACTCGAAGTTCATCTCCTCACGTATCTGGAATTGCTTCCCTACCGACAGATCGGTCGTGAAGTGCGACGGGCTGCGGAGGCTGCTCATCGTCCGCGGAGCATCGCCCAGAGTGTAATCGGCAGGACGCAGGAAATTCGGATGAACCAAGGCGGTGTTTCCCGCGAAATAATTGTCCACCCAATCCGAGCCGTGGTTGCGCTCGGGCGTCCCCGCGATATTGGGCCGCAGCGTACCGCTTCCGCCGCCATAAGTTGGAATCAGCGTGCCATCTGCAACCGTGAAGGCCAGCGGACGTCCATCAGAAATGCGCCAGATGCCGTTCGTCTTCCATCCACCAATGATCAAATCCGCCCAGCGCGGCATGTTTCCCAGGAATGCCCGTCCGCGCCCCAACGGCAGATCATAGCTGTAGCTGAATTGAAACACATAAGGAATGTCGAAGGTTGACAAACTCCGCTCCAGCCACGGTTTGTTGGGATCTTGCAAGCTGTCGAAGCTGCCTAGCCAGGAGACATTGGTGTCAGCCTGCGAAGAGTTGTCGATCGACTTCGACCAGGTGAAGGTTGCCAGTAATTGCAAGCCATTGGAATACTTTTTCTCGGTGGTCAATTGCAGGCCGTGGTAAATGGAACTCCCCGCCAACTGCGGTTCCGTCGAAACACCCGTGAATTGCGGATAGGGACGCAGCAATTGGTAATAGGGAATCTGCGGGAAGCTGCTGCCTATGGTGCTGTTCGGGTCGGTGATGAGCCCGGCGAAAGGATTGGACACGGCGCTGTTAAGGCATGCTATTGACAGGCCGGCTTGGCACGGGTTGGCTGCGTTGGGGTTTCCGATCGGCAGTTTCTCCACCCAAGGCCCCAGAAAGTTGCGCTCCACCGAGTTGTCGAAAGGTAGGTGGGTGCCCTTCTTTCCGATGTATTCTGCGTTGATCAGGATATGGCTCGGCAATTCGCGCTCGATCCCGAAACTCCAGCTCTGCTCATACGGGGTCTGGTTCGCACCTGGTGTACGCAGAGGACCGTTGGCGCCGAAACCAACATCGTTCAGCAATCCAAGCGAACTCCCTGGAGGTTGCGTCAACCCGAACTTGAATGGGTTGCTCAGGTTTACAAACGGAGTTGCAAGATCAAGTGGGTTAACAGTGATAACGTTTGTGTACTGATTGAAACCTGCGCCACCGTAGGGGACTACACCAGTGACCCCCGAACGCGACTGCCCATAGTAGATGCCGTAGCCTCCGCGTACCACCATCTTTTGAGCGAACTGATACGCGAAGCCGAACCGCGGCTGAATGTCATGCCAATCTGTTACGTAGTTAGTGCGCTGATTTGACGAGGCAAAGACCTCGCCGCCCTTTAAGGCAAGGTTCGCGGGCTGACCGGTAACGGGGTTGGTGTAGGTCAAGCTTCCACCATTCAATGGGCTGGTGGCATTGGGATCAAACCAATCCTGGTGGTTAAACCGATCCGTGCGCGGCAAGGTAAAGTCGTAGCGCAAGCCCAGATTCAATGTCAGTTTGGGAGTAACCTTCCAGTTGTCTTGCGCGAAAAACCCGTACTGGTAGCTCGTGGTGGCTGGCCGGAACTGTATCTCCTCATACGAGCCACAGCCATTACTGGCGCAGCCCTGCGTCATCTGGCCCATCAGAAAGCTCGCCATGGAATCGCCGCCGCAGGCGGCCAATCCGTCGGCACATTGATCGCTGGTATCGGTGTTGAAGCTGAAGAACCCCACAGGGGCGTTGGTCTGAATGTAATTGATCTGATGGATCCTGCCGTCAAACCCAAACTTAATGTCGTGCAGGCCATGTATCTTGTCGAGCGTGGCCGTTAGTTGGCCTGTGTCCTGACCCAGGCGGTAATTGCCGTAGGGATCGGTGCCGATATTGGGGTAGCCGGCAGGGGCATACTGGTCGATAAAGATCGCGGGTACACCCGTAAACCCGTTGGCCTCTAAATAGGAGGGAAACCCCAGCGTCCCGAGCGGATCGTTCACGCCGTGCGGGTTGTAGGAGTCGATATGCCAGACTCCTCGCGTGAAGCCCAGAGTTGTATTCAGCAACAAAGTGGGGCTGAAAGTATGGGTTTCGTTGATGGCAAATGCGTGGGCGTTTGTCCAGCCGGGGCCGCCCTGGCACGGATCGGTGAAGTTCTTGAAACAATCGAGGCCCGTGCCGGAGGGGGTGTATTGGTACGAGAACTTCCCAGTGATTAGATCGTCCTGTGTGAAGCGATGGTCGATTCTGATATCGAACTGCTTATTGGAGCTGTGGCTTGAGCCAGACCCAACCCAGTTCTGGTAGATGCCTCCGCTGACAAAGTTGGGTTCTGGAAAATAGCTCATCAGCTTTTGCGCCACGGGGTCAATTAGATTCCCTGCAGCCTGCTTGGCCGGGCCCGGACTGGTATAAGTGGCGAGGTTATTGAACGGGATAAACGTGCTACGCGTTATCGTGCCATTAAACGTTCCCGAATATGGATCCCAGATTTGGCCGGCAGGCACGCTGCACAGCCCGGTATTATCGAATGTCCCTCCTTGTGCCCCACACACCTCGCCAAAATTACCACCCCGCATGGCGTCGCTGGGAACGGCTCCAGTAGCTGTGCTCAAGCCCGTTTGGCGCGTGTAGTCATAGTCGAAAAAGAAGAAGGTTTTATTCTTGATTATGGGACCGCCAATAGTTCCGCCCAAATTGTTGCGGCGTAGCGGCGGAATGGGATTTCCGGCCCGATTGGCGAACCAGTCATTCGCATCCAGGCTGGCATCGCGAAAAAACTCATAGCCGCTCCCATGAAATTTATTGGTGCCGGAGCGCCCGATTACATTGACCACCGACCCACCCGAAAATCCGTATTCCGCGCTGAAATTGGTCTGCTCAACCTTGAACTCTTCCACAGCTTCTGGTGAGGGCAAGTACGTCACCGATGTAATTCCCCCGTTGGGCTCGGAGTTCGTGACCGATGCGCCATCCAGCAGAATGTCGGCCTGAGCGCCACGGCTACCGTTGGAAACAAAGTTGGTGCCCAGACAGGGCTCCGGGCATTGATCGTCCATCTCTGTGACGCCCGGCGCCAACGAGGTTAGTGATTCGATATTGCGGTCAATCAATGGCAGATCATTGATGAACCGCCGATTGACAACCTGCCCGGTTTCGGCGTCTTCGGTCTGGATTGCCTGCGCTGCCGCCTCCACTTGGACGCTTTGAGCGGCAGCAGCCACTTTCAGGATCAGGTTGGCGGTCGCGTTCTCGTTTATGTCGACCTTGAACCCAGCGCTTTCCGTCTTGCCAAAGCCCGAGGCTTGCACGCTGACCACGTATGCACCGGGAGGAATCGAGCGGAACAGATATCGACCACTATTGTCGGAGATCGTCTCGAAGTGGAATCCTTTCTGCTGATCCATGAGAACCACCTTCGCGCTTGTCACTACAGCGCCGGTGGTGTCCTTAAGCTCACCACTTACGGTTCCAAAGTAAGCTTGGCCGAACAGAGCCGGGGCCAGCGTCAGCGCCAATGCGATGACCACTAGCACCACTAAAAGAGAACCAAAAGTAGGTTTGCGGAGAAATCTGACGGCTGCTTGCATGTAACCCTCCGTGGAGCGCGGACGAACGGAGTAACGAGAGCACAGCTGGCCGTCGACTTTCAAGGAAAAAACGCAATTGAATCGATTTAATTATGAACCTTTGCCCTTCGATCTGGCCTGGGTTCCTCGATTGTCTAAGGGCGGCGCGAGCCACATCTTCCCAGGAAACGAGTTAATGCAACAATGAATTCAGCTCAGGACCGTTTCTTGTCATGCCGAGAAGGAAATCGCCACCTGGCGGCAGTTGGGTATTGAAACATCGCCATATCCCTTACAATCGGATCGTTGTGGGATGTCTGGTTTCAAATCATTCAATTTTCGCCTGATTTGCGGGATGTGACCTAATATTCCGGTTTGACCGTATTCCTGTCATCACGTTAAACTAACTAAGTTTGCCTGTACTTGCGGCTCTGTTCTTCCACCTCAGCGCAAAAATGCGTTTCAGGACCTCGGGTTAGGGCCGTCCGTTATTGTCGGAATAAACTTAAGACGGCGCGGAAAACAGCAAGCGCACAAAATTTAGAATTGCTCCCGGGGCGGAACTCCGGACAAGTATGTCTACCGGGTCAGTGAGTCCTATCGAGCAATTGGAGGCATGAGTATGTACGCGGTGATCCGCGCTGGCGGTAAGCAATATCGGGTGGCGCCCGGGGATGTGCTTCGCCTGGAAACCCAGGCTGCGGCCAGCAATGGCGCGGTGGAATTCAACGACGTTTTGGCTGTGTCGGCGAGCGAAGGGCAGATTGCGCGGCCTGAGTCGAATGCAGTTGTGACTGGCGAAATCCTTAACGAAGGCCGTGCGAAAAAAATTCTGGTTTTCCACTTCAAGAAAAAGAAGCAGTACAAGAAGATCGCTGGACATCGGCAGCCCTTCAGTAATGTTCGCATCACGGAGATCGCCTTCGACGGCCAGAAGTTCAGCGCTCCTGCTCTGCCTAAGAAGGAGGCCAAGCCTAAGAAAGTAGCCAAAGCGCACACTGAAGAAAAGGCTGAGGCCAAGGCAGCCAAACCGGCAGCCAAGAAGAAGGCTGCCGCTCCGAAAAAGAGCGTGGCGAAGAAGGGTACCGGTAAGAAGAAGTAGGTTTCGCCTTGCCCCTACTTTTCGAATTTGTGTAACGCCCGAGAAAAGCAGGTTCCTCATCGCTAAAGCGATTCGGAATGACAGCGCAAGGTTTGAATTTGATTTTGCTGAGAGCTGACGGCTGAAAGCTGACAGCTTAAGCTTAAGAGCTAGAAGCTAACAGCTAGGAGCTGATTTTCAATGGCACACAAAAAAGGATTAGGCAGTTCACGAAACGGGCGCGACTCTAACGCGCAGCGCCTTGGGTTCAAAGCGTTCGGCGGGCAGACGGTCCCCGGGGGCACCATCATCGTTCGCCAGCGCGGAACCCGTGTAAAACCTGGGCTGAATGTGGGCCGCGGCAAAGACGATACCTTGTTCGCCAAGATCAGCGGCAAGATCGTATTCAAGGATCGCGGCTCGATGGGTAAGTTCGTGATGATCGAACCCCTGGAAGCGAAGTAGCTTTCAGCTCTCAGCCATCAGCCTCTAAGCTCTGATTTGTGAGCATACGCCAGTGCTCCGGAACTTTATCCGGAGCATTTTTATGTTTGAATAAGTTGTACGCAAAGCGGGTCGCGAACGACCAACGACGAACGACCAACGACGTTTTCTGTGACAGCTGTGACAGCTATGTTTATCGACGAGGCCATAATCCGAATAAAAGCTGGCGATGGCGGCAACGGCTGCCTCGCGTTCCGCAGGGAGAAGTTTGTTCCGCGCGGCGGGCCGTCCGGCGGCGATGGCGGTAAGGGCGGCGACGTCATCATGGAATCAAGCGAGCGTCACAACACGTTAGTGCATTTTCGTTTCAATCCCGAATATAAGGCACAACGCGGCCGTCACGGCGAGGGCTCCAACAAAACCGGACGTGAAGGCGTAGACGTTCTTCTCAAAGTTCCCGTGGGGACGATTGTTTATGACGCCGACTCGGGCGAGCTTGTGCATGATTTTTCCTCGCCTGACGATCGCCTGGTGATCGCTCGCGGCGGACGTGGCGGTCGCGGCAATGCGCAGTTCAAGACTTCAGTCCACCAGGCCCCGCGTGAGCATGAAGACGGGCGTCCCGGTGAAGAGCGTACCTTGCGGCTGGAACTCAAGCTGCTGGCTGATGTAGGGCTGGTCGGTTATCCCAATGCCGGCAAGTCCACTTTGATTTCGCGCATTTCCGCAGCCCGGCCTAAGATCGCGGATTATCCTTTTACAACTCTCGAACCGAATTTGGGAGTTGTGGTGGTTGGTGACGCGGCCCACGAAATCAGTTTCCTGGTTGCCGACATTCCAGGCCTGATCGAAGGAGCACACGAAGGCGCTGGCCTCGGCACTCAGTTTTTGCGCCACATTGAGCGCACGCGGTTGCTGGTGCACCTCGTCGATGTCTCCGACGCCAGCGGGCGACCTGATCCGGTAAAGGATTTCGAAGTCATCATGGGTGAGCTCAGCAGCTTCGGCGCAGGTTTAGAAAATAAGCCGATGATAGTAGTAGCCTCCAAAATCGACGTCGCGAACAAAACCAAGCTGGCGAAATTAAAGCGCTATGCGAAGTCGCATGCTCTCGAGTTTTTTCAGATTTCGGCAGTCACCGGCGAGGGCATCGATAAACTGAAATACGCCATGGCAGAGAAGGTGGAGGAAGTAAGAAGCGAGAGCGACCACAAGGGGGAGCAGCAAGAAGTGTCATGAATGGATAATAGTGACACTTACGTCCTAACGTGACATTGTGTTAAAATAGGTCATGGAGATGGAAGAAGCGCGTCTGGTGGTAAATGAAAATGGCCGTGTGGTTATTCCCGCCCAGTTTCGCAAGGCACTCGGCATAAATCCCGGCGACGAAATTGTGCTGCGGCTCCAGGAAGACGAGCTCAGGATCACTACCCCAAAACATCGGCTGGAGCGGGCTCGTCGATTAGTGCGGAAGTATGTAAATCCTCGCCGCTCTCTGGCTGACGAGCTGATCAAGGACCGTCGCGAAGCTGCTCGGAAAGAACGATGACCACCGTCGTCCTGGATGCATCCGCGATTCTGGTGGCGCTCAACAGCGAACCCGGCAGCGAGCAGCTCACGCCTGCAATCATGGAAGCCGCTGTCAGCAGCGCGGTGAATCTGGCCGAAGTGCAAACTAAGCTCGTGGACTACGGCATGGATGCAGCAGAAGCCTGGGAAGCAGCCATGAGTTCCATAAACGAAGCCGTCGATTTCACTGTGTCCCACGCTGAAATCACCGGAAATTTAGTCTCCCAAACGCGGCCGTTGGGGTTGTCTCTCGGCGATCGAGCGTGTCTGGCGCTCGGGATTTCACTGAAAGCGCCGGTTTACACCGCAGACAAGTCTTGGAAGAGTCTGAAGCTGCCAATTAAAGTGCACGTAATCCGCTAACAGTTTTTTCGGCCAACGACCAATGACGCACGACCAATGACGATATGAACATCGGCCTTTTCGGCGGCACTTTCGATCCCATACACAAGGGCCACCTGGTGCTCGCCCACGCGGCCCGCGAACGCTGCCAGTTGGGACGGATTTATTTTGTTCCTACTAACGTTCCGCCGCACAAGACGGCGCAGCCCGCTGCTTCTTATTTTCATCGTTACGCGATGACTGCGCTGGCTACGCAGGGTCAGAAAACATTTGTGCCGTCTCTGCTGGAGGGGCCGAGTGAATCTGTTTTCCATGACAAGAAAAATGCGAGGGGAAGCGTGGCTTCGGCTCCGAATTACAGCATTGATACCATTCGCAAAGTAAAGCAGTCGCTGAAAAAAACCGACCGCCTTTTTTTCTTGATCGGAGTGGACGCATTCAAAGAGATCGCTAAGTGGCGCGAGGCTGAAGCGTTGTTCTCGGAATGCGACTTCATCGTAGCCAGCCGTCCGGGATTTTCGCTGGCTGATGTCGCCGCCTCGCTTCCCGAGAAACTACGCCCGCGCGCCGAAGTTACCAAGCCTTTTGCGCGCCAGCCGGCGGCAGGAGATCTCGTCCTCTCTGGACTCACTCTGCATTTGCTCGACAATGTGAATCAGAACATATCCGCGACTGCCATACGTCAGGCCGTCGCCGCCAAACGCCCAATCAAGAAGTTTGTTCCTGAAAGTGTGGAAGAATACATCAAGAAAGAGGGATTGTATGGTGGTTAGCTGGCCAACTCTCGAATTTGTTGGCCTGCGGCCGACGACGCGCATGAAGAAGACTTATTCCAAGAAGACCGATCTCAAGAAGAAAAACGAACTGAAGGCCCAGGTTTCCGCTGCACTTGCTGCGTGCGAAGACAAGAAAGCCGAGCAGATCAGCGTGCTCGAAATGGACCAGAACTCCGGCGCCTTCACTGATTATTTTCTGATCTGTAGCGGCACCAATTCGCGCCAGGTGCAGGCGATCTCGGATGAAGTTGAGTTGCGCCTGAAACGCGCCGGGCTTTATCCCAACAACATTGAAGGCCATCGCCAGGCGGAGTGGGTGCTGATCGACTACGTGGATTTCGTCGTCCACATTTTTTCTGAGACGGCGCGCAAGTATTACGATCTTGAGCGATTGTGGAAGTCAGCTAAAAAGATCGAGCCCGCGGCTTTCGTCGTCAAGCCACGCAAGCGCATAGCTGCGCGTCCGCGGACAAAGAAGCCGGCCTGATTAGTGTGTCCCAACTCTCGTGAAACTCATCGTCGCATGGATCGGCAAGACTAAAAACCCCGCAATCCAATCGCTGAGCGACGAATACCTGAAACGTCTCAGACAGTACGCCGAAGTCGATGGGGTTTCGCTCAAAGATGAAGGGGCGTTGCTAAAACTCGCCGGCCGTGAAGGGAAAAATCCCCGCCGCTATCTCATCCTGCTCGATTCCCACGGCAAGCAGCTCTCTTCAGAAGATCTGGCGCAATTCGTTCGCTCCCACCAAGACCGAAATCCTACGCCGCTCTTATTTGCGATTGGCCCCGCCGACGGCTTTGCCGAAAACACCCGCAATCATGCCGATTTCACCCTGTCCCTTGGAAAAATGACCATCGCCCATGAACTGGCGCGCGTGGTTTTGCTCGAACAACTCTATCGGGCGTTCACCATATTGAAGGGGCATCCGTACCATCTTGGCCACTGAACCGCCAAACTCAGGCCTGTACTTCTGTGATGTTTCCCGCACGCCCGTCAGACCGTAGAGTGCTCACCTAGGCCCTCCCCTAGAGGATGCCCATGAAAAACCCCGTCGAAGTGCTTCGTCGCAAAGAAGTCGAGCTGCAGCGTCTGCAGGAGGAAGTGCAGGCGCTGCGTCAGGTTTGCACCTTTGTAAACGAACAAAAGCAGACTGGCGGGTCGACTGGTACGCTGATGCAGGTGCCGCAGATCTACACCGCGTAGTCGGGAGCAAGAATTTCTGCCCGTGTAGTTTCCTGCCTATCACTGGCGAATTGAATTTCGATAAACTCCAGTGAGTGGCTTCCGCCGACCAACTCGGTCTAACTTTCTCCGCGCCGGAACGGAAAGTCTGGGTTGTCCGCGACCTGGTTGCGGCGGTTCGCACCCGCGTCGAGCGTGAATATAGCGACATCTGGGTGGAAGGCGAGATCTCGAATTTTCGCGCCCACGACTCCGGCCATGTTTATTTCACCCTGAAAGACCAAAACTCGCAGATTCGCGCGGTGATGTTTCGTTCCCAAGCCCGATTACTGCGCTTTCGACCGGAAGATGGAATGCAAATCGTCCTGCGCGGCCGGGTTACCGTTTTCGAAGGCCGTGGCGAGTTACAACTATCGGCGGAATATCTGGAGCCTAAAGGCGCAGGCGCCCTGCAGATCGCATTCGAACAACTGAAGGCCAAGCTCGAGTCAGAAGGTCTTTTCGACGCGTCCCGCAAAAAACCGATTCCGGCGTTGCCGCGTTGCATCGGAATTGTGACCTCGCCGCAAGCCGCCGCGCTGCGCGACATTCTGAACATCCTGCGCCGCCGGCATCACAGCGCCAGCATTCTCATATACCCGGCGCAGGTGCAGGGTGAAAGCGCGGCTTCTGACGTGAGTAATGGGGTGAAGTATTTCAATCGCGTAAAGCATGTTGACGTGATCATCGTGGCCCGGGGCGGAGGATCCGCCGAAGACTTGGCTGCCTTCAATCATGAGGGCTTGGCGCGGGTCATCGCCGGATCGGGCATTCCGATCATTTCCGCGATTGGCCACGAGACCGATTTCACGATCGTAGATTTCGTTGCCGATCTACGCGCGCCTACGCCATCTGCCGCAGCCGAACTGGTCATTCGTTCGCGTCAGGAAATTGAGGAGCAAGCCGAGGCTCTGCGCTTGAGGCTTACGCGCGCCATGCGCTATCGCCTGTTGATGGCAAAGCAGGCGTTGACCGAGGTTGCCCAGCACGGCGCGTTCGCCCGCATGATGGAAGGAATCAATCAGCGCCAGCAGCGGCTCGACGATCTGCGCTATCGTCTGGAAAAAGCCGAACGCAAATTGATTGAAAAACATCGACGCAGATGGGAGCAGGTGTCGGCGGCAGTGCGGCACTATGATGCCCGACGTGTTTTGGCAGGCATGCGGCGCGATCTGGCATCGTACACAACGGCGATTAGCTCCGCAATGAGCACCCTCCTGCTCCGTCTCCGCTCGCGCCTTGAGCAGATCGAGCATCAGTTGAAGGCGCTCTCTCCAGTTGCGATTTTGGAGCGTGGCTACGCTCTCGTCTTTGACTCGTCGGGAGAGCTGGTGAAGAACTCTGCACAGGTCGAAGTGGGAGAGGAAATCTCCGCCCGGCTTTCCCACGGATCGCTGACGGCAAAGGTCGAAAAGAAAAGTGATTAGTGGCTAGTAGCTGGTGGTCAGTGAGCTGTACTCAGTCACTCTTATCTTTTAATCAGCTAACCACTTAACACTGTGCACTGATCACTAATCACTGACCGCTAGCCCCTACCTCCTGCATTACAATATTTCTGCAAGCCTGCCTGCACGGTCTGAAAGGGGCATTCATTGGGTCACGTTGCCGGAGCATGGGCGCACCTGACGGTGATTTCGGTCATCGACATTCTGCTCGTGGCCATCGTGATCTATGAGTTTCTGGCGCTCATTCGCGGCACCCGCGCCGCCCTCATCCTAATCGGCCTTTCCATCGTTGCCCTTGCCTTTTACGTGTCGCGCATGGGCGAACTGGTCACGCTAAACTGGCTGATTTCTCGGGCCCTGCCTTACGCAGTTTTCGCGTTAATCGTGATTTTTGTGCCTGAAATTCGCCAAGCCTTGGCCCGGTTGGGGCGACGCATGACCCTGACTCGTTCGGCGGCGGCCGAAGCCGATGCTTATGATGACATCGCTCTGGCCGCGAATTTATTTTCTCAGAACCAGACCGGCGCTCTTATCGTGATCCAACGCGAGATCGGATTGCGTACTTACATCGAAAGCGGTGTCGCCCTCGATGCTCAGCTTTCTTATGATCTGCTGGCTACTTTATTTCGGCCCAGCGCTCCGCTGCACGACGGAGCCGTGATTATTCAGGGAGACCGGGTCGCCGCCGCTGCCTGCTTTCTGCCGCTTTCCATGAACCCGGTACTCTCTACCCAACTGGGCACGCGCCACCGGGCTGCGATTGGAATCACTGAGGAAACCGACGCGATTTCGATCATCGTCTCGGAAGAAACTGGCAGCATCAGCCTGGCGGTTGCGGGCACGATCGATCGCGATCTCACCGTCGAACAACTACGCGAACGCATGAGCAAACTGCTCCGCCGTTACGTACCACCAACTCCGCTGCCCACGCCGATTTCAGACGGGGTCGAAATGCTGGACGAGGCCGAGACTGAAATACCCTCGCGCTCTGACCTACACCAAGGTGGAGGAGAACGATGAGCGCTCGCGACTTTGCCCGAAGGCACATCTTTCACAATCTCGGGTTGAAGATCATTTCTCTCCTCATCGCTACTGGCTTATGGCTAGCGGTGTCGAGCGAGCCGCCGTCCGAAGCGGCGTTCAACGTGGCCATCGTTTTCCAAAATATGCCCGAAGATCTGGAAATAAGTTCGGAAAATATCCCGTCTGCACAAGTACGGGTGCGCGGGCCCGAACAATTGGTGCGGCAGCTCCAGGCGTCGGAGGTCCATGAAGAAATTGACTTGACGGGAATGAAGCCGGGCGAGCGCACTTTCGATCTCAATAAAAATCAGGTGAGCCTGCCCGACAAACTGGAGGCGGTGCAAATCGTGCCCAGCCAGGTACATCTTTCATTCGACAGGAGGGCTATCAGGACAATTCCTGTCCGTCCGCGGGTAGTGGGAACATTTGTCAGCGGATATTCAATCGCGCAGATAATTTCCGATCCCGAGACCGTCGAGATCGTCGGTCCCAAGAAATCAGTCGATGGCGTCGAGAGTGCGATTACCGATCCCATCGATGTCAGCGGCCTCATTAGCCGTACGACTTACTCCCGGCACGCTTACGTGTCTGATCCACTTATCCAAGTGACTAATGCCCGTCCGGTGCGGATTACGATTATCATGGAACGGGCGCCGCTTCCGTCCGCTCCAACCCAATCCCAATGACATCTCAAATCCGGCAGCTTTTCGGAACCGACGGTATTCGCGGCGTGGCAGGAGAATTTCCGCTCAGCGCCGAGAGCACTTTTTTAATTGGACGCGCGCTCGGCCACGATTTGATTAAGACCAAGCCAACACCACATGTCGTTATCGGACAGGACACCCGTGAGTCGAGTCGCTGGATTGCGGACCGGATTGCGCTGGGGTTGACCTCAGCGCAGGTCGAAGTTCGCAGCGCCGGCGTGATTACTACGCCCGGAGTCGCCTACCTGGCGCGTTCGCAAGAATTCGACGCTGGCGTGGTCATTTCGGCATCGCACAATCCGTGGATGGATAACGGAATCAAAGTCTTTTCCGGCAATGGATTCAAGCTTCCGGACTCCCATGAGCTGGCGATCGAACAGGAGATCTTTGCGATTCTGCAATCGCCGGGGGAGCATCCTGAGCCCACATCCAAACCCTCGCCGAGCCTCCCGGGAGAGCATTCGCTCAGGGCCGATTACATCCAGTGGCTGGCAAAAAATATTTCTACCGACTTGAGCCGCATGCGCGTGCTGGTGGATTGTGCGAACGGGGCTGCCGCCGCCGAGGCTCCGGAACTCTTTCGTGCCTGTCGCATTCAAGCCGAGTTCATCCATTGCTCGCCGGATGGGAAAAATATTAACGAAGGCTGCGGCGCGCTCTATGCGGGGACGGTGGCGGAAAAAATTTCAGAGTCGAATGGGAAATTTGATCTAGGTGTGACCTTTGATGGCGATGCTGATCGCGCGCTGTTCAGCGATGCTAACGGCCGAGTGGTAAACGGCGATGGCGTGCTGCTGCTGGCTGCACGCGATATGCATAAGCGCGGGACGCTTCGCGGCAACACTGTAGTTGCGACCACCATGTCGAATATGGGGCTGGAAATCGCGCTGCGAAATTCTGGCATTCGTATGTTGCGGGCCAATGTCGGTGACAAATACGTTCTCGAAGAGATGATGAAAACCGGGGCGTCGCTGGGCGGAGAACAATCCGGCCATATTATTTTTCGCGACGGAGACGCCACCACCGGCGATGGCTTGCTGACTGCATTACGGGTGATGGAAATCATGGCGCGCAGCGGGCGGCCTTTGGCGGAACTGATCTCAGACCTGAAAGTGCTTCCCCAGCGCATTCAAAACATTCGCGTGCGCGAGAAAATACCATTCGACCAGGTTCCGGACGTCAACCGCGCAATCGAGTCCGCGCAGCGCGAACTCAATGGCGATGGCCGTATCGTGGTGCGCTATTCCGGCACCGAGGCATTAGCGCGCGTGATGGTCGAAGCCGAGTCAGAAGAGAAGATGAATGCGCTTACGGATGAGATTGCGGGCGCGATTAAGAAAGCGCTGGGAGTGTAACGCGTAAAAAAAGCTCTGTCATTCCGAGCGAAGCAGAATCATTCGCTCGCGAATGATTCTCAAGTCGAGGGAAACTGTTTTTTTACTTTAAAATCACTCCAAATCCCGCCAATTTCTCCCCACGCCAATCTCTACCATCAGCGGTACCGAAAGTGACGGGTGCACATTCTCCATTTGATCTCGCACCAGGCTTCGCATCTCGTCAACTTCGCTTTCGGGAACCTCGAACACCAGTTCGTCGTGCACCTGTAACGTCATTCTTGATTTCAAACTGCGCTCAATGATCATCGCGTCAATTCGAATCATTGCCAGCTTGATCAGATCAGCCGCTGTACCTTGCAGAGGCGTATTTACGGCGGTCCGTTCGGCGAATCCGCGTAGGTTGAAGTTCTTGCTGTTGATGTCTGGAATTGGGCGCACGCGGCCAAACAGAGTTTTGACCCGCCCATCGCGCCGGGTCTCATCGAGAGTGCGATCAATGAACTTTCGCACGCCGTGATATTTCTCGAAGTAAGCCTCGATAAACTTCTTCGCCTCCGAAGGCTCGATCCCCAGGTTTTGCGAAAGGCCAAACGCCGACAATCCATAAACGATTCCGAAGTTCACGACCTTCGCCTGTCGCCGATGATCGGCCGTGACCATCAACGGAGGCACTCCAAACACTTGGGACGCGGTGAGAGTATGAATGTCGTCGCCGCGTCGAAATGCCTCGACCAGCAACGGGTCTTTTGAATAGTGCGCCAGCAGCCGCAATTCGATTTGCGAATAATCCGCGGCTAGCAACAGGCATCCGGGCGCTGCCGTGAACGCTGCGCGAATCTCCCGCCCAAGTTCCGTGCGAATCGGAATGTTCTGCAAATTCGGATTCGCCGACGACAGCCGCCCTGTCGCCGTCCCAGTCTGGTCGAACGTCGTGTGCAGACGCCCGGTTTCCCGGTTCAGTAGCGCAGGCAGCGCATCTACGTAAGTCGATTTCAACTTGGTGAGCTGGCGATATTCAAGCACCAGCTTCGGCGCTCGATGGCTGGACGCGAGTTCTTCCAGCACGTCAACCGCAGTCGAAATAGTTTTGCCTTTGCCGTATTTGACCGGCTTTGGCAAATTCAGTTTGTTGAACAGCACATCGCCCAGTTGCTTCGGAGAACTGATGTTGAACTCCGAGCCGCAGCAGTCGTAGATCTCCTTCGCCTTGACGCTAATTTCGCCTTCGAGTCGCGTCGACATATTCGCCAACGCCCCGCGATCGATAGCGACTCCTGCTCGCTCCATGCGCGTGAGTACCGGGACCAGCGGCAGGTCGATTTCGTCGTACAGCTTCACCAACTTTTCTTGTTCGATTTCCTTGCACAGTGTGCTCGCCAACCGTCCGGTCAAATCTGCGGCCTCGGCCAACGAACCACCGAGCTTCAGGTTGAACCGCCGCAGCGCAACTTCCGGCAAACTGTGCGACGAGTAGGTCGGATCGAGAAGGTAGGAATATAAGCGCGTGTCGTGCTGAACTCCGGCCAGCGCGGTTTCGCCGAGCGCATGCGCCGCTGTCTTCCAGTCGTGAATGGCTTTGGGGATTGCTGCATCCGAGAGGGCCGCGCTTAAATTTACCTGTGCTTCCGATTCCGAAGAAAATGTTAAAGCCGAGCCTGATTCGACTGAAACCGCAAGTTGTGTGGCGCGGGCGCCCTCGCCCGCGACGGAGCTCACATTCATTTTGAGCGGCAACAGATTTTCTTCGGCTTCGTCCTCTTCCCCAGTTTCTGGCATGGCAAGAACTGTACTCACCGCAACCGCAAGCGGAACATCTTTCGCTCGCGATTTCAGCAGCCGCTCCACCTCTGCCGCTGACTTCGCCTCGCGATAATTTCCTTCCGGTGCTTCCACTACGGGCAGCAGTTCTTTCAGCAGGGAAGTGAATTCCAGTTCGGTAAATAAGTTTCGCAAAGCCTCGATATCAGGCTCGCCGGCGTGCATCTTCTCGACATCGAGCTCGATGTCCACGTCGCACTTGATGGTCACCAGCTCTTTGCTCAAAAGGATCTGTTCGCGATTGTTCTGCAGGGACTCGCGGTATGTTTTTCTCTCGACTTCAGCGGCGTGGTCGAGAGTGGCCTCCAGGCTGCCAAAGCGCCGAATAAGATCCACCGAGCCTTTGTCGCCGATTCCTGGCGCGCCCGGAATGTTGTCGATCGAATCGCCACGCAGGGCCATCACGTCGATCACTCGTGCCGGAGGCACACCCAGAATTTCTTCTACTTTCGCAGCGTCACAAATCAAATTGTCTTTCGGCGGATTCAGCACCAGCACGCGGTCGTTCACCAACTGCAACATGTCCTTGTCGCTGGATACGACATAAACGTGCCGGCCCTCGGCCACCGCCTTGGTAGCCAGCGTCCCGATCACGTCGTCGGCCTCAAAGCCCGGCATCTCAAGAATCGGAATGCGATACGCCTCAAGAGCCTGGCGGATATAAGGGATCTGCTGCGCCAGGTCGCCGGGCATCTCGCTGCGGTTAGCTTTGTACTCTTTGTACTGTTGGTCGCGAAATGTGGGAGCGGCAACATCGAACACTGCCGCCAGATATTGCGGCGAAAAATCATCCCGCAGCTTCCGCAGCATATTCACGAAAACGTAAATCGCCGCCGTGGGCAAGCCTTTGCGCGTAGACATTCCCCGCTGCCGCGCCATGGCGTGATAGGCGCGAAAGATAAAGGACATGGCATCGATCAGAAAAAGCGTGTTCGCATCGTGCCGCGGAACCAGCTCTGGCTTTACGTCGCCGGAGCGCGGAGCGCCGATAGAAGAAGCATCTTCAGTCCGGGCGGTCGAGGATTTGCTAGAGGCGGGCAAGAAACAAGTTTAACAATTGAACGATGAACCGTGTGGGACGGCCGCCCCTTCGACAAGCCCAGGGCAAGCTCTCGGCTGTCCATGAAGCAGCTATGCCGGTTTCCCAAAAACCGTCGTGTAATGCAGCTTGATGACGCCGCACGTGCCCTGCTCCGGCGAATAAACCACGCAGCTATCGAACGGCCGCGAATAGATATGCAGGCTCACGGCGCGCTCCCCGAACTTTTTTGGATTGACGACGCGATGCACGGGATCGGCCGGATCCACTGCGCAGGGATGTGTGGGATTCATCTCCACGGTATCGGTGGGGACAAGCTGCGAACTTCCATGCTCAACATCTTGCGAAACAAGATGGAAGTTTTCCACCTCTAATCTTCCAATCGGCACCGACATCCAGCAATTCTGGTCGCGGTGATTGTGCACCGAGCTCACCTGCCCGACTTCCCAGCAGATTGCGATCAGTTCATACAGCGGGGTCTTGTCGATCAGATTGCGGGTGTAATGCTGGCGGTCCCAGTTGAGATACGGTGCAAGCGATTCCGGTACAACCGATGTGCGTTCAAGAAACGTAAGAATCTTGGCGGTTTGCACAAACGACTTTTCTGGAAACTTGTGCAGCTCAGAGATGAAACCCTGAATGGAAAGTTGCTTAGAAATGACGTGAGTCGACATAACTTATCTTCGCCAAGTATAACGCCTAAAAACGGGCGTGGACGCTTCGGACGGGCGTGAACGCGGCTCCTACACGGACATAAATCCCCCTCCCTACGACTGTGCTCGTGTAGCCCCGGACGTCCACGCGCGGGGTCACTCAACCAACATGCAATCGCCATATGAATAGAACCGGTATCGTTCGGCGATCGCATGTTCGTACGCACGCAGCACATTTTCGTTGCCGCCGAATGCGCAGACCAGCATCAACAGCGTCGATTGCGGCAAGTGGAAATTCGTCAGCATCGCACTTACGACCCGGAAATTGAATCCCGGATAAATGAACAGGTTGGCATCGCCCGATCCCGCCTGAACACGGCCACAATCCCTCGCCGCGAATTCCAGGGTTCGCACCGTCGTCGTTCCTACTGCAATCACTCGGCGTGACTCATCCAGCGCCCGGTTTATCTTCTGCGCAGCCTGTGCGGAGATCGAGTAACTTTCAGCGCGCAGTGTGTGCTCCTCGACTTTTTCAACCCGCACCGGTTGAAACGTCCCCAAACCTACGTGGAGCGTGATCTCAGCAGTCTCGACTTCCCGCCGCTTCATCTGCGCCAAAATCTCTGAGGTGAAATGCAGCCCCGCAGTGGGCGCCGCCACGGAGCCGCGTTCCCGCGCATAAATCGTCTGGTAACGGTCGCGATCTGCTCCTCGATCCTCGCGAGAAATATAGGGCGGAAGAGGCACGTGGCCAAACTTTTCAATCAGATCAAGGAAGTTCGCAACCGGCGCAAAGCGAATCCGCCGCTCGCCGAATTTACCCCCGTCCACAGCCTCGGCTACAAGCTCCTTCTGATCGCCAAAAAAAATCCGCTCTCCCACCCCAATCTTCCGCCCCGGACGCACCAGGCACTCCCACTCATTTGGCTGCTGCGAGATCTGTTTGGTGAGCAACACTTCCACGTGTCCTTGCAGAAAATCGCGTGACGCCGGATTGCGCGCACTCAGCGGCTGAGATTTGGCCCCACTTCTTCGTCCATACAATCTCGCCGGGAAAACTCGCGTGTTGTTAAAGACCACCAAGTCGCCAGGACGCAACAACTCGGGAAAATCTCGAAAGCTCGCATCATGGGTCTCACCCGAACCGCGGTCCATCCGAAGCATGCGCGAAGCAGCCCGGTCCGCAAGCGGCTCCTGCGCAATCAACTCATCCGGAAGGTAATAATTAAAGTCTGAGACCAGCACTTTTGCATTATATGAACCGGGCGCTAGCAGTTGATCAGGTGCTGACAAGATCAAAAGCTAAACCACAGAGCACACAGAGAAAACCCACGGAAGAAATGTACCGCCCGCTCATCCCCCTGTATCTCTGCTCTGTGAAACTCTGTGCCCTCTGTGGTTGCTTTCCTGTTCTTATCCCCTGGCGCTCGCCTAGCAGGCCCTGAAAAATTACACTCTTTGACAGAAATTCCGATTGTTTCCGTTCGAGACCTGCGCTACCATACGCGGGCTGATAACTTTGGGGATGCCCAGCCAACTTCAATCACGGGCTGAGATTGTCAAAATAGGCAAAATGTTGCACCAGTGCGGCTACATCGCTGCCTGTGACGGCAACTTATCCATCCGCCTAAATCGCAACGAAGTCCTGGTCACTCCTACCGCGATGTCGAAAGGTGGCATGAAGGCACGGGACCTCGTTATCGTTGACATGACTGGCCGCAAATTGAAGGGTCGTCGCGACGTGACTAGCGAGATCGGCATGCACCTCCTGATTTACCGCATGCGCTCTGACGTCAACGGGATTGTGCACGCGCATCCTCGGACGGCTACCGGATTCGCTGCTGCCGGCATCGCTCTCGACCAGCCCCTCGCCTGCGAAGTAGTGATCGGACTCGGCCAGATTCCGCTTGCCCCCTATGGAACGCCCGGAACTCCCGAGCTCGCAAGGACCCTCGAGCCGCTGGTGCCGCAATACGACGCTATTCTTATGGCCAATCATGGAGTGGTGACCTACGGCTCGGACTTGCAATCGGCTTACATGAAAATGGAAACTGTTGAACACTTCGCGCAGATTGCGCTGGTCACGCATATTCTTGGCAAGCAGCAGCTTCTCGACTCCGCCGAGCTGGACAAATTGATTGCAGCGCGGAATAAATATTTGGCCGTGAACTCTGCGGCGCCCATGCCGGTGCACTCCTCGAACGGCAACGGCAACGGTGGAGCCCGGCGGCAAAAGAAATCGACGTTCGCCGACGAGTCGCGGGATAGAGAATCTACTCTCCTCCGATCCTGAACCGCACGGGGTGCTTCACGTTGGACTGTGCGGCCGGACGGAACACATCAACTCTTCAGTAAGTTCACGCTCAAGTGCTACAAGATCGGATTCCGAGTCCCGCAATTTTCCACCAGGCTGCATGAATGCTTGCGTCCCTCGTTTGCGAACCAGCAAGACGCGGCCGTATTCGTCTTGCACCAACGCGGCAACAATCCGGATAATCGTCGGTCGTGATCCGCCCGACGCGGGTCGCCATTTCGAAAATGGTGGGGAGTACTTGCGAAACGCTTCGATCAGGGTGGCTGGTCTCGCATCGAAGACGACCATCGACGCATACTGGGGTTGCAAGAATCCCTGAACGACCATCTGGTCAATCATTCTTCGTAACGGACCGAAATAAGCATTGGTGTCCAGGAAGCCACATGGCTTGCGATGGATGCCGAGTTGCGCCCACGTCCATTGTTCAAATATCTCTTCGAGTGTTCCAACGCCGCCAGGTAAAGCAATAAACCCATCAGCCAACTCCGCCATTTTTGCTTTGCGCTCATGCATTGTAGTGACGACGTGAAGCTCAGTCAGTTTATTGTGATGAATTTCAACCTCGACGAGCGATCGCGGAATCACACCGATCGCCATGCCCCCGGCGTTCAAGGTTGCATCCGCAACGATACCCATCAAGCCGACTCGCCCGCCGCCGTAGATCAGTTCAATGCTTTGTGCTGCGAGGGTCTGACCCAGTTCCCGGGCAGCCTCCGAGTAGATCGGGTTGTGTCCGATATTTGAGCCGCAAAATACGCAGATTCGCATGAAGTTTATCCGGCAGCTAATCGCCGGGCCGCATTTCTCATTGGCCGATGCTTGAACTGCTCGTCATCGCCGAGCCAACTGGAACCAAATCCGCAAAGGCGAATTGCTCTCGGACCACCGTCTCTCCCGGGACGACTGCGATCTCGGACCCGAACATTGGGCCGGCGTACACAAAGGAGTGAAACTCGCCGTTTTCCCCGCACGGATCAGCCCCGTCTGGTAAGCCCGATAAGAACTCCATGTCAAAACGGCGACCGGCGAGACTAGCATCCAGTTTGCGTGTATCAATACACGTCAGTATTGCTTTCAGACCAGAAACGATCATTTTCCGCGCCAACTCTTCCGTTGGCGTGCTCCATATTGGAAACAGCGGTTCAAGTCCGGTTCCCGCCATTTGTTTAATGCGATAAGCCCGCACATCTTCCAGAAAAAGATCGCCAAACGCGATTCCTTCAACTTTCTCAGTAACTGCTTTAGCACAAGTCTCCGCCATTAACGACTCGTATTGTTCGTTTGAGCAAGGCCAGGGCAAGGGAACCGACCAGAGAGGAAGACCAGCCGCTGCCGCCTGTTGTTCAACCAGACTCCGCCGCACTCCATGCATGGCGACCCGGTCAGCGGCTTGATTGAATGTGGTTAGCAGGCCAACGATTTCATATTCTGGGTGTTGCCGCAGCACGTAAAGGCTCCAGGCACTGTCCTTACCGCTGCTCCACGAAAGCAGAATGCGTTTCATCTCCGCTCGCTGACTCGCGGCGCGGCGGCGACGGGTACGGCCCCTCGCACGCGCTTTCTTGGCTCCTGTTTGAGACGAGCAAACAACTCCTCTAGCTCGATAATTCCGTCAAGGATCCTGGGGCCCGGCCGCGAGAAGTGGCTGCTGGAATCCATGGCGAACACCTTCCCATTGCGAACTGCGCGCAAGGAATGCCATTGACTCGGAAACGGAACCGTCTTGAGCTCCGTCTGGACTTCATGCCTGTGATAGCCACAAGGCATAGCCAAAATAATATCGGGATCCGAAGCAACAATTGTGTCCCAATCAACTGCATACCCCGGCTGGCCGTCTCTGCCCAGGACGTCAACCCCGCCGGCTAACTTAACCATCTCCGGGACCCAATGTCCGCCGACGAATGGCGGATCGAGCCATTCCAGGCACAGCACCCGCGGAACGTTAGCCGGATCAGGCTTCATCTCGGCAACCCGCTGCTTAATACGGCTGACAAGTTGCCGCGCCTCATCCGAGCGCTCGCATTCATCGCCTACAGTTTGAATATTGCTCCACACGTCATCGATGGTGTGCGGACTCAGGGCCAGCACTCGCGGAACATTAACAAAGCTCGAAAGCACCGCGCCTAAATCGTTCGGCGAGGCCGCGCAAACATGGCATAGGTCCTGCGTAACCACGACGTCAGGCTGTATCTCTCTTAACTTCTCTGCATCGAGACGATAGAGACTGGCGCCCCCGGCCGAGAATTCATTGACCTGCCGGTCAATTTCATTCTCCGTCAGGCCATGTGGCAGTTTGCTATAGACGACGACCGGCTTCGAGCGTGCCTCGAAAGGGTAATCGCACTCGAAGGTCACACCACAAACTGAATCGCCCAGGCCAAGAGCAAACAGGATTTCGGTGGCTGAGGGCAGAAAGGAACAAATTCTCATCTCTTTTTCGCCTTTCTATCCGGCTAGTTCCTGCGAATGCTTTTTATGGTTCACGTGCCAGGCGTAAATTTGTTGCGCGCCAAAAAGGATCACCGCAAACAGGGCTGTGCTGGCGGTTATGCGGCCCTGATACGGGATTGCGGCCACGTAGCAGGCCAGCAGACCATTCCAAGTGTGGGGGTAGGTGTTGAACCCGAGCCACACGCCGAAATCGCTTATCAGATAAAACGAGAGTGGGGCCGCCAAACAGACGAAAGCAAGACGTGTAACTGTAAAGCGACCGCGCAACATCCAGCCGATCATCGCGATCGAGGCAAATGCGGCCATTTGGATCAGCTCCCCCCAACCCAAGTTCATGTGATAAACGAAATTGGTGAGCACGATGTCACTTGCTCCCAGGAGCAACACTGGGAACCAGACAGAGTCGCGCTTGTTGAGATTCGCTCCCCCAAAGAGCAACGCGCCGTACACCGGAGAGAAATTCCATGCGTGGGGAACGAACCGCGATAGTACCGACAAAACGATAATCAGGTAAGCCATAATTTTCTCCTTATCAAAACTCCTTAAGCAGAGATTCCACAACACGCGTCAGAACGTAAAGCGCCCTCCTGTCCGGAACGCGATTGGTAACGCGGGGAAACCCAACGCTTCCATATAACTGCGGTCGAGAGCATTGGTGATTGCCCCGACATAAGAAAACTTCTTTGACAAGCGGTACGTCCAGGCAAGGTCCCATCGGCTAAACGAAGTATCTCTGGTCAACGGCGGGACCAGCCCCTCGAAGTCGCTGTCCGCGCGGCGACCCACATAAGTCAGAGTGGAACTGGCGGTCAGTTTTCGCCAATTCCAGATTGCACCCAGGCTTCCGGAATGCCGAGGACGCCTGAACAATTCATGGCCAACACCGAAGACTTGGTCGGTAGGCGTGGAACTTTTGGTGATCAGCGTGTTCACGTACGTGTAGGCCGCTGTCAGCTTAAGACCGTTCCTTGGCGCCGTTTCCAGAACGACTTCTGCACCATCGGCTTTAGCGGCGTTCACGTTGAGGAAGCTTGCCGTGAAGGGCGAGAAACTCAGAGTGTTGAATTCCACCAGGTCGCGAAAGCGGTTATCAAACCAGTTGATCTCGATTTTGGCCCGGTCATTCCATAGCCGTTGCTCGACTCCGAAATCGAAGCTGCGATTACGCTCGGGGCGTAAATGTGGGTTCCCCATAAATGTCGGGTCAGGGCTGAACAATTGAACGAGCGACGGTTCTTTGAAGGCAAGGCCAAAATTGAATTTCAACTTGGTGGCGCCGAAATCGCCGCTGCTTTCCCGCAGCAAGTAGGCGGCAGAGCTACGAGGAATCACTGTTTTTCCGAACAGGTCGTGATCTTCGACGCGAAATCCATTCGTCAGTGAGAGCCGGCCAACAATCGCCTGATATTGAAATACGCCGCCGAAATCATCCAGGCCGTGGTGCGTTGGCAGACTGCCAGTAGAACGATCGCCAATCGCGCCGAGTTCCCGGTCCCAGGAAAATGCCAGCGTAAAGGTATGCAGTCCCCAACCGCGACTTCCTGGTCCCAGGCTTACGTTGCTCTGGTAGTCGAGCTGGTGCCGGCGAACATCTTCGAGGAAGTTCGAGGGCAGATCGAAGAACTCAAACGGCGAAGTGTGCCCGTCGAAGGTGGGAACGTAGGGCGGATCGAGTCCTAAATCCCGAGACACCAGGCGTGAGCGGTCGAATGTGTAAGTCAGGCGCTGATTCCAAAGTTCTGTCGTCTGGTTATCGACGCTGACGCCGGTATAGCCGTCTCCCCGATGGGTGAACGCGTCGTCAATCGCAGGTTCAAAAGCGCTCTGGCCGGGATTCCCCACACGGGACAAGTCATCGCGCAATATCCAACGGATCTTGGTCTTCCCCAAATCCAACCCCAGGTTGGTGCCGGCGGTTGAATCGGTGAAAGCAGCATTGACGCCTTCATTGTCGGTGCTGAAGCGCGACCAGAACGCGTCATAATCGAAGCGGCCAGCTTGGCCGTTCAAGTCAGCTCCGGCATTTAGCGTGCTCAGATTGCCGCCATCCAAATTCAAAGAAATCTGCGGGCGGCCATTTTCGGATTCGCCGTGCCGGCTAAAAAGCTGCACCACTCCGGTCATAGCGTCAGAGCCGAACAAGGCCGACTGCGGCCCGCGCACAATTTCGATGTGATCTAAATTTGCGGCGACAAGGCTGCCGAAATCAAACCGGCCACCGGGTTCGTTCAGCGGTATCCCATCCAGCAAAACCTTGGTGTAGTCACTGTCCCCGCCTCGCATGAACAGGGACGTTACCGCACCATAGCCTCCGCTGCGATTGATTGTTACCCCAGGAACCGTCTGCAAAAGATCGCTCACCATCGGTTCCTGCCGGGCGTCGATCTCCCCCTTGGTAATCACGCTGATCGTACTTCCGACGAGACTGGCCGGGGTTTCGCTTCGATTAGGCGTGACTACGATACTTTCCCGAACCGGCGCCAATTGCAATTGAATCTCGATCGCTTCCCGCGACACTGGAACTCGTTTCGTTTTAAATCCGGTGAGCTCGACTTCGAGAGAACAGTCAGAGCAGCGCTGCTCGAAAGAAAACCTGCCTTGCTGATCGGTGAGGGTGTGCGCGGTCTCCGTTCCATCCGACGCGAGAAGATGTACGAATGCTTTCGGAACAGCAGCCCGATCAGGATCTCTGACGGCCCCGCGAATCGTCTCAGATGATTGTGAGTACAAAAGGGCGTTGAAAAACAGTAAGACTACCCAGGTAAACGAAATGCGCATCACTCCTCCTTTAATCGCGAAAGGGGTTAGTGTTGTAAGTTCGCGCCGGTCTCCTGGCTCGCGAGTAAGAATTGGTGACAGTGTGGGGCGAGCGCCTTGCCCGCCGGTTTGTCACTAACTCAACTTTGCCTCGGGCCTTCCCAGAGAAATCTCCAGTGGCCCGGTGCCATGTCCTCGCTTACAGTTGCGCGGCAGCGCGGGATTTGCACCCGCTTCCCAAATCCTCCTCAAGGCGAGGAGGACGCGCGAACCTCATTTCAAAACACGATGACTGTAAATGCCGGGGGCGGGAGAAGTCAATGCGACGCTCCCGAAATCCGCGGCAGCTGGCTGATGTCATCCCGAAGGGACGCGCTGGCGCGTCCGGGAGGGACCTTACGACTGCGTCTGGTTGCACTGGCGTACAGAGGATCTCAACCACTACATGCGACAGGTACTCACCCGAAAATGCCACACACGCTGCAAGCCGACGTAAGGTCCCTCTCCTCCGTTCCTTCGGACCGCAGATTCGGGATGACAAAGTTTAAGAGTGCAGCGGCACTCGAACCCAATTTAGTTTTTCTCTCGCGTGTAAACTATCTCGCAGCCATGCTTTCGACATCGCACTCGAGTTCAACCGCATGACTGCCGACCTCACAGTCAGCTTTGCCGGAATCGAACTCAAGAATCCCGTGATCGCCGCCAGCGGCACTTTTGCTTACGGCGTCGAGTTCGAAGACGTCGTGCATCTCGACCAGCTCGGCGGCTTTGTGGTCAAAGGTCTTTCGCGCGAGCCCATCATTGGCAATCCGCCGCCCCGTTTGTATGAAACTGCCGCCGGAATGCTGAACGCGATCGGCCTGCAGAACATCGGCGCCCGGGCTTTTGTGGACGATAAACTTCCCAAACTGCGCGAGATTAAAGACATCGTCGTCATCGCCAACGTCTTCGGATACACCCGCGAAGACTATGAACACACTATTCAAATCCTCAACGAGGGCGAAGGTATTGCCGCCTACGAGCTCAATGTCTCCTGCCCCAACACTCAACACGGCGGCATCCAGTTTGGCAGCGATCCCCGCAGTCTCGACGAAGTGGTCGCCACTGCAAAACATTTTTCGCAGCGGCCGCTGATCGTTAAGCTTTCACCCAACGTGACCAGCATCGGCCAGATGGCATACGTCGCTCAGGAAGCCGGCGCCGACGCAGTTTCGCTGGTTAATACATTCGTTGCTATGTCTATCGACGTGAAGACGCGCAAGCCGCGCATCGCCAACATCACGGCAGGATTGTCCGGCCCCGCCATTAAACCCATAGCCGTGCGCATGGTGTATGAGGCGTCAAAATCAGTGCAGATTCCGGTGATCGGCATGGGCGGAATTTCGACCGGCGAGGACGTGATTGAGTTCATGCTGGCGGGTGCGACCGCAGTTCAAGTCGGCACCGCCAATTACTGGGACCCGCGCGCCACCGAGAAAATAGTCAGCGAACTGCGCGAGTGGTGCGAACACCACGAGATCACCCGGCTCGCCGAACTCACCGGCGGGATGACGATCTAGCTGTCACTTTTACGGTCCTAGCGCATCGAATTGTAGTTAATCAGATCGGAGAAACCCAATGGCCAAAGCTACATTTGCCGCAGGATGTTTTTGGGGCGTCGAAGCCAATTTCCGCCAAATCGATGGTGTGAGTTCAACCCAAGTCGGCTACACCGGTGGAGAACTGAAAAATCCTACTTATAAGGATGTTTGCAGTGATCGCACTGGGCACGCCGAAGCCGTCGAAGTCGAATACGATCCCGCCAAGGTCAAATATGACGACCTGCTGCAGGTTTTCTGGGAGAACCATGATCCGACACAGTTAAATCGGCAGGGCCCGGATTTCGGCTCGCAATACCGTTCCGCGATCTTCTATCACTCGCCGGAACAGGAACAGGCAGCCCGCGCCTCAAAAGAAAAGCTGGAAAAGTCCGGACGATTCCCTCGTCCGATTGTCACCCAGATCGTGCCGGCAGTCACTTTTTACGAGGCGGAAGACTATCACCAGCAGTATCTGGAAAAGCGCGGCCTCGCGACCTGCCACATAAATAACTAAGCCGCAGTCAGCAGAATCGGTTCGCCTTTGGTGATTACCAGGGTGTGCTCGTAATGTGCGGATGGCCGCCAGTCGGCCGTTCGCACCGTCCACCCATCATCCGAGAGAAATGACCTGCCGGAGCCCGCGGCAATAATCGGTTCCACGGTGATGACCAGCCCTTCGGTCAAAATCTCCCGCGCCTCGGGGTCGGGATAATTCGGCACACGCGGCGCTTCATGAATAGTGCGGCCGATGCCGTGTCCACCCAGATCTCGAATCACTGAAAAACCGCAGCGCCTAACTTCGCGCTCGACTATCCGGCCAATTTCATTCACCCGAAACCCGGCGCGTGCCACCAGCAAGGACTTAGTGAAGGCGCGCTCCGCGCATTCAATCAGCTCTTGCACCGGTCCTGCAACCGCGCCTACGGCAATACTTTCGGCGGCGTCTGCCATGAACCCATCTTTTTCGATGGTTACATCGAGTTTGACTACATCGCCATCTACCAGCGAGCGATTGGCAGGAATCCCATGCACCGCCTCATCGTTGACGCTGATGCAGTTCACCCCGGGAAACTTGTATACCAGCTGCGGCCCCGACTGCGCGCCATGTTCACGCATGACCTTGGCGCCCACTTCATCAAGTTCGCCAGTAGTAATGCCAACCCGTACTGCTGCCCGCATGGCGTTGAGCATGCGCCGCACCACGGCCCCCGCGGCACGCAAGCCAGCCAACTCTTTAGGATCTGTGATGGACATGACTTGGCCCGCTACGAGCCGGTCAGCTTGACCCGCAGCTCTTCGCCCAGGCGTTGTCGGATTTCGGCGGGCAGGCGGTCATGCACGCGGCGCGCGCCCACGCGGGCCACATCGACGACGGTCGCCGGCGCCGGAGTGGCAACCGCTACGATCAGCCAGATCAGTGCAGACAGCGCAAAGCCGCCGAGGGCCACTAGTTCGAAAATCAAAGTATGCCGGGGCGCGAAGTGGTGAATCACTCCAAAGGCCAGGAGAAATACGCCGGCAGAAACCGATGCCAGCACAATCAGTCCCACATCGATTGCGCGATGAATTTGTTGGTGCGAGCGGCAATGTGCACACTCGGCAAAGTGCGCTTCGTAGTCGGCACGCATCTCGGCCGCGATGCCGGAAATGTCATATCGCCAGCCCGCCAGAATTTTTCCAATGACCGGGTCAACGCATTCATTCATACATCAGCCGCCGTTTCGAAGAACTATTTACTCCCAAGTATCGCTTGGGAATAGCCGCCCGTTTAAAGCAAACTCGCTCACCTGGGGACAGCCACACCGGTTGTCCTACGCAGTCCCTAAAGCTGAATTCTTTCCGTAGGCGCATTCTGCGCCGCCAGCATCACCCGGTTGCGGATTAACGTCATCTGCGGTCCCAGGGCATTTTCCGCCGCCCGCAACGCTATTTGCGGATGGTTATTCTGTTCCGACAGGTGCGCCAACACTATGTATGATGCGCCCCCATCATAGTATTCTGCAAAAAATTGGGCCAGCGATTCATTTGACAGGTGCCCGACCCGGCTCATAACCCGTTGTTTTACAGACCATGGGTAGGGCCCCACCCGCAGCATTTCGAGGTCATGGTTGGATTCGATCATCAACACATCACAGCCTCGCAGGTGGTCGCGGACGCTCGGTGGCATGTAGCCTAGGTCAGTAGCGATGCCAATTTTTGTGCCTTCGGCGCAGAAGGCGAAACCCACCGGGTCAGCCGCATCATGTGGAATGGTGAATGGCGTGACCGTAATGTCGCCGATCTGAAATGACCTTCCCGACGAAAAAAGTTCCAGCTTGGCCATTTCTGGCAACTCGCCCGCCTCGTCGCGCGATGCCCGCGCCCATGCCTGATGGGTGGCTCCGGTCATGAACACCGGCACAGCCAGTTTTTTGGCCAGTACAGCCAGCCCGTAAACGTGGTCAGAATGCTCGTGGGTGATCAGGATCGCGGAGATTTCACGCGGATTGCGGCCCAGCGACTTCAGCCGCTTGAAAGTCTCGCGACAGGAAATTCCGGCATCGACCAGAATGCAGGCGCATGAGCTTTCGACCAGCGCGCTATTTCCTCGGCTCCCGCTGGCCAACACCGAAACCGAAACACTCATGCTCGCAGCATACATTCATCTACTGTGGAAACGGGAGTAACTTCCTGGTTAAGCCGCTACCTTCGAGTGAGAATTCAAGAGTGGGCCACGGATTTTCACCGATCAGCACCGATCTTTGTGATCAAGATTTATCAGCGAGGGACGCGGGAATTGCTGGCCGCTAGATTTAACTGGTCCAGCGGGGACAGCCGCTCTCTGCCGTCCAAATAACGGGGGTACTTTGGATTTTGCTAAAGGATGGTTTTATCGGTGGGAATCCGTGAAAATCCGTGGCTAGTATTTATAAAATCCATGTCCGGATTTTTTACCGAGCCAGCCTGCGTCCACCATCTTTACGAGCAGCGGGCACGGACGGTATTTAGGATCACCGAGCCCGTTATGCAGCACTCGCATGATGTCAAGGCAAACATCGAGGCCAATAAAATCTGCCAGCGTCAGCGGGCCCATGGGATGGTTCATGCCTAGCTTGAAAACTTCATCGACAGCTTCTGGGGTGGCCACGCCTTCCATCACCGTGTACATAGCTTCATTCAACAGCGGCATCAGCACCCGGTTAGAAACAAATCCGGGAGCATCGTTCACTTCAACTGGCGTCTTCTCCAACTTCAGCGCCAGTTCGCGGACCTTTTGAAAAGTCTCGTCTGAAGTTGCCAGGCCGCGCACGATTTCGATCAACTTCATGACCGGTACCGGATTGAAGAAGTGCATCCCGATAATTTTTTGCGGACGCTTGGTGACCGCCGCCAGCTTGGTAATTGAAATCGACGAAGTATTGGACGCCAGAGTCACCTCCGGACGGCACATGCGGTCGAGATCGCGGAATAGTTCTGATTTAATCTCCAGCTTCTCTGAAGCCGCCTCGACGATGAAGTCGCATTCCGCAAGGCGAGAGCGATCGACGGTCGATTCGATTCGCTTCAGCGTCTCCGACTTTTGCGTCTCCGTGATTTTGTTTTTTGCGACTTCGCGGTCGAGATTCTTGCTTATGGTCTCAAGTCCGCGCTGCAGGAATTTTTGTTCGATGTCGCACAAAATCACTCTGTACCCGCTGCGCGCAAACACATGCGCAATCCCGTTCCCCATGGTGCCTGCACCAATCACTCCCACACGCTTGATTCCCATTGTGCGTTCCTGAGGTAAAACTCTGAAGTGAGACCCAAAAGTCTAACACCGGCAGAAGCGTGGACTGCGAAAGTATTGTGGCTTGCCTGTCTTCCTGCGATACAATCCCCGCTGTCTAGGAGGCACGAAAATGAGATCTTTGAACCTCGTGCTGTCAATTTGTACGGTAATAGCGGCCTTGAATTTCCCGGCCCCGGCACAAAGTATGTCCGACACGAAGGCCGGAGTCGATAAAGCCTACATGCAGAAAATCTGGGATGGCTGGGCCACACTCGATCCCGGCAATGTTGCGCAGTTCTACGCTTCCGGCTCGCACACTTTTTTCGACATTGCGCCCCTCAAGTACTCCAGCTGGGATGAATACCAGAAAGGCGTGCGTCAGGTTCTGGCGGACTTTACAAGCGCAAAGTTTACAGTCAATGATGATGCCGAGCTTCATCCTGCCGGGAAGTATGTGTGGGGAACCGCAACCGTGAAGGAGGAGATGACGCACAAGGACGGCAAAGTTGACACCGGGACTTTTCGCTGGACGATGGTGTTTGAGCAGCAGGGCGGAAAGTGGCTGGTAGTGCACGAGCACATATCGGCTCCCCTGCAATAGAAATCGCAGCTCAGTAAGCGCGGAGAAAAAAATAACTGGTCATGCCCGCGCCTATGGCAATCACAAACCAGCGCACCCATGCCCGCGGCAGGCGCAGCGAATAGTGCGCCCCAAAGTAGCCGCCCAGCGCCGCGCCTAAGATCATTAGCAAAGCCTGCGGCCAGTAAACTGCGTGCCGCACAATAAAAATGACTACCGCGATGCCGTTAGTCGCGCTGCTCAGCACGATTTTGAAGGCGTTCATCTCGTGAATGTCGGCCATGCCGAAAGCGGTCAACATGGCCAGGATGACGAACCCCATACCGCCGCCGAAGTAGCCTCCGTATATCGCCACTAGAAGCTGAAAGAATGACGCGGCCAGAACTGCCTTGCCGGTCGGCTCTTGTACTACTCGCACCTTGCGGGTGAGCCTTGGACCAAAGATGAAGAGTATTACCGCGAAAAGCATCAGCCAGGGTAATACTTTTAGAAATGTCTGTCCGGGAGTGTGCAGCAGCAGTAGCGCGCCGATGACTCCACCCGCCAGGCTTACAGCGACCAGCGACCAAAGCACCCGGCGTTGCACTTTCAGGTGATGGCGAAAGGCTCCGCCGCTGAATGTGAGCCCGGTCCAGAGCGCAACCGTGTTAGTGGCGTTGGCCGGAACCGGGGGAACTCCGGTAAACAGCAATGCCGGAAAAGCGACAAAGCTGCCGCCTCCGGCAACGGCGTTTAGAGCGCCCCCGAGCAGGGCCGCAAAAAACAGCAGAAAAGCATTATGAGGATTAAAGTTGGCCGGGTTCAAACCTGAGTTGTATCAGAGCTGGAAAGGTTGCGGCAAACGGGGCTGTCCGTCGTGTTAAAGATCCCTCTGCGAACTCCACGCGGGCTCAGGGATCGCTGCGGTTAAGATCTGGGTGCCGTAAGGAATTAAACAAGAAAGGTCGTCCAGAAAACGCGGACGACCTTTTGTTGAATTATGTTCCGTAGCTGGCGCTGCCGGCTTCGTGTTTCTGCTCGTTGAACTTATCGCGCACGCGATCGCCAAACTCCTGCACTTTATTGCTGATGGTGCCACGGGTCTCTTCGCCGCTGGCCGGCGCCAACAGTAACCCCACCCCTACTCCTACGCCAACCCCAATCAAGAGGGCCGCCGTCGTGCTTAGGTAATGGGTATCCTCTCCCCGAAGCGCTTCTGTTGCTCGGCCTGCCCTCCGCGACGCCTCGCTGTAAGTTTCACGCGCGCGACCGCTCAGGTCTTCCAAGGTATCACCAGCCCGCTCTCGAAGCGATTCGAGCAGGTACACCCCAGTTCCAATTAGTAAATTCCACAACATCTTCTCTTTACGCTGCCTCATTAGATCCTCCGCCGAATTAGTTTTTAACTTTTTGTACGTAGTGAAGATGCGAATATCCTAGGCTGCGGTTGGAAGAAATTCCAGCAGCTCACGCCTAAAGGCAATCAGCTCTGATTGTTGGTCGGTGCCCAACGCACCTGGCAATCGGCAAACTGTGGAAAACGTCGCACTTGGTCTGGTCTCGGACAGCCTGTTTTCATTTTCAGTGCTCGTGGTACTATCCGGCCAGTGGCTGCCAAAGCCAATCCGGATCTCAAAGATCGTCTAGTTTCGGCCGCGCCGGTTGAGGACGATTCGTCCTTTGAACTCAAGTTGCGTCCGCAGCGCCTTGGCGAGTTTATCGGCCAGTCCAAGGTCAAAGAGAACCTGGCGGTAGCTATCGAAGCGGCCAAATCACGCGGCGAGGCGCTCGATCATGTGCTGCTCTACGGGCCTCCCGGCCTCGGCAAAACCACGCTGGCCACCATCATCGCCAATGAGCTGGGCGTGGCCTTTCAGCAGACATCCGGGCCGACCCTGCAAATCAAAGGCGACCTGACCGCGATTTTGACCAACCTGCGCGACAAGCAGGTGTTGTTCATCGACGAAGTCCATCGCCTCCAGCCCGCGCTGGAAGAGATTCTTTATTCCGCGCTCGAAGATTACAAACTTGACATCCTGATTGGCCAAGGTCCAGCTGCCCGTACTCACACCATGGATGTGAAGCCGTTCACTTTCGTGGCCGCGACCACTCGCGCGGGACTGCTTTCCGCCCCGCTGCGCTCGCGCTTCGGCATTGTGCTGCGCCTGGAGTTTTATAGTCACGACGAACTGCGGATCATCATCGAGCGTTCGGCGGAAATCCTCGGTGTCGAAATCAACCGCGAGGGCGCGACGGAACTTGCGAGCCGGTCGAGAGGAACTCCGCGAATTGCCAATCGATTGCTCCGGCGGGTGCGAGATTATGCGCAGGTGCGCAGCGCTGGCAAGATCGACCTGCCGACTGCTCAAGCCGCGCTCCAAATGCTCGAGGTGGACCGGTATGGATTCGATGAAGTCGATCGCAGGTTGCTGCTGGCGATCATTGAGAAGTACCAAGGGGGGCCGGTCGGGGTGAACACGCTGGCGGCCGCGCTTGCCGAAGAACCCGACGCGATTGAAGAAATTTACGAGCCATTTCTAATTCAAATCGGCTTCCTGAACCGTACCCCGCGAGGCCGTGTGGCAACGTCATTGGCCTACGAGCATTTCGGGATCACGCCCAACCGGCGGCAGAGTTCGTTGTTTTAGTTGGCATTGACCTTATGTTGTTCGTCTAGAATTGAAGCATGAAGCATTTACAGCAACTCACCGCGATCATCGAGCGCGAAGGTGACAGATATGTCGCCCTCTGCCCCGAACTGGACGTCGCCAGCCAAGGGGACAGCATCGAGTCGGCACGGCAGAATCTGCAGGAAGCGGTGGAACTTTTTCTCGAGAGCGCCGATCCTGGCGAGGTGGAGCAACGCAGGCATTCTGAGATTTTCGTTACTCGCATCGAGGTAGAGGTTGGGTAAGCTGCGCGTTCTATCCGGACGCGAGGCCTGTAAAATTCTCGCCCAGAATGGCTTTCAAGAGGTTCGTCGTCGCGGCAGTCATATTGTGATGCAAAGGCGTCTTCCGGTCTCAACAATCACCGTGCCTGTCCCCGACCATGCCGAACTCCGGACCGGGACATTGATGTCGATCATCCGCCAGTCGCAATTACCACGTTCCATGTTCGAGCGATCATGATTGCCCATCTTCGCGGAAAGCTCATTGCGCGCCATCCTAATCAGGTGATTGTCGATGCCATGGGTGTCGGTTATGACGTTACGATTTCCGTTCCAACTTTTTCCGAGTTACCGCCTGCTGGCGGCGAAGTTTCCCTGCACATTCATACTCACGTGCGTGAGGATCAGATCGCGTTATACGGATTCCTGCGTCCAGAGGAAAAAAATCTCTTCGAAAAGCTTATCGGCGTTAGCGGCATTGGACCTAAGCTGGCAATCACGATCCTGAGCGGAATGCCCGCTGACGAGATGACGGCGGCCATTCGCGGAAACGACGTTGCGCGCCTCACGAAAATTCCCGGCATCGGCAGAAAGACCGCGGAGCGCATGGTGCTCGAACTGCGTGACAAATTGCCGCCGGTTGGTACCGATCAGGTGCACGTCATTCCATCGCTCAGCGCAATACAGGAAGATGTTTTATCGGCGCTCATGAATCTGGGATACCAGCGCGCAGGCGCGGAAAAGGCGCTGCTCTCGATTGAGAAAAACGGCTCGTTCGATACCATGTTCCGAGCGGCGCTGGCGGTGATGTCCAAGTAAGGCCGCTTCCTCCTGACGATGCTCGAATTAGCGCCTTGCATTTGCGCAAAATCCTCCTGTGAACCTCTGTAAGTCCTCGGTACCCTCTGTGGTAAAAAGTTTTCGTTTTTATGTAGACAGAACCAGCAACTTAGGTTTTAATCCTGCGCATGCAAACCCTGGGCTTGGCGGATGCCGGCGAGCGCAGCGACAGTCGACTCAAAAGCCTGTTTTGGCCATCGGTCCAAAGCGGCGCGGATGTAGATTACCTCGGCGCTCAGGGATATTGGATTTGCACGTTCATCGGCGTCGTCTCGTTTGTTTTTTCATTGCTGCAGGGAAGGCCTTTTCTGGCTATCACCTTTCTGCTGTTTTTCTATTTCGGGGGCGTCGGAGTCCGGCAGCTTGATCCGTTGGCCGCAGGCATGGTTTTTCTCTTTTACGCGGTCGATACGGTGACCACGGTCATCTTCATGGTGTTCGCATCACCCTGGGGAATGATCGTTTTCAGGATATTCGTGACCGCACTACTGCTCTCTAACGTCCGCGCGACCTGGATTGCTTCGAAGTGGAAGACCGATTCTGAAGAGGCAGCCCTGCCACCTCGCCTTAACGAAACCTGGTCAGATAAGTTCGCCGACCAGCTGCCCGCCATTCTGTGGCCAAAGGCACGAATCGCGTATTACATATTCGGCGGGTGTGTCCTGATACTGGTTTCGGTCGGTCTGGCGCGCATGCTGGCAAATGTAGTGATTCGCCACATGGGGTAATGGTCGATAAGTCATTTTCCGATACAAAACCTGCTGAAAATCAAACTAAGAATGTCATCGTTTGTGGTGGCGCCGGTGATTTCGTCCAGAGGACGCAACGCACCATAAAGATCCAGCAAAAGCATTTCATGTGGAACTTTATTCTGCACGGCGACTTCTGCGCGGTCCAGGCCCGTCAGTGAATCACGCACCAGCGACTGATGACGTGCATTCGTCAGGAATCCAGATTCAGCGCCGGATGCGGAGTCTCCGGTCACGTGCTGAAGAATTGCAGCGCGCAATTCAGAAATACCTTCTCCGGTGAGGGCGGAGGTACGCAGACGCGAGGTCGAGCCTGGAGTCACCAAGTCCGAACTCGCCAGGTCCGCTTTGTTCTCGACCACGATCGCCGTCCGTTGCTCCACTTGCGTCAACAAAGGTTTGTCTTCGTCACTGTGCGGCCCGGAAGCATCGAGCACCACTAAGACGATGTCCGCATCCGCCAGCGCTTCCATGGATTTTTGAATGCCGATACTTTCGGCTTCGTCGAGCGCGCGGCGAATGCCTGCTGTATCCACCAGCTTTACCGGTATGCCGCCGATCGCAACCGTTTCCGTGACCAGATCGCGTGTAGTCCCTGGCGTGGCCGTAACAATGGCGCGTTCCTGTTCAACGAGACGGTTGAACAAGCTTGACTTGCCGACGTTGGGGCGGCCGACAATTGCCAGCGTTAGCCCTTCGTGCACCAGCTTCCCGTACGCAAAAGACAGGGCCAGTTCTTCGAGTGGAGCACGTACTTCTGCAATGTGCTGAAGAATCTGCCCACCCGAGATCACCGAAACGTCGTCTTCTGCGAAATCAATTCCGGCCTCGAGCACCGCGATCAACTCGACTAGTTTTTGTTTGATCGGTTGCAAGCGTCGTGACAGAGCGCCTTCCAGTTGCTGGGCCGCGATCTTTGCCTGATACAAAGTTTGCGAGTCGATCAGGTCGCGAACCGCTTCGGCCTGCGTGAGATCAATGCGTCCGTTCAAAAAAGCCCGCATGGTGAACTCACCTGGCTCGGCGAGCCGTGCCCCTCGGCTCAGCGCAATTTCAACAATGTGTCTCAGCACCACCGGCGATCCGTGCGCGGAGATTTCGACGATGTCGTCGGTGGTATATGAATGCGGCTTTGCAAAGTAAGTAACGACCACTTCGTCAATCCTTTGTTCGTGTGGGGACGGGCGTCCTCGCCCGTCCGGCTGAGTCGCAGACTCAGCAACGCCGTCGCTGGCCGATGCATGTCGGACAAAAGACTCTTCTCCACACAGTTCGATCACTTCCCCAAACACTGCCCGCCCTGCCTCTAATTCATGCTTCAACCGAAGCATAGGCAGTGCGATGGCCCTGGCTTCCGTCCCGGCCAGGCGAACTACGCCGATTCCTCCCCGTCCCGGCGGAGTCGCGATCGCAACAATGGTGTCGTCGAGATTCAACAGGTGAATTGTATTTGAGCAGGACCGGCGAGACGCCCGTCTCCCCACAATCTCGATCGCGCAAGCCTCTCTGGTGAAAACCTTAGTCCATCAGTACAATCAACACTTCCGCTTATGGCCGACGTCCGCCGAGGTCTGATCATTGTCAACACCGGGCCGGGCAAGGGCAAGACAACTGCCGCCATGGGCACGGCTTTGCGCGCGGTCGGCAACGGCATGCGCGTGCTGATGCTGCAATTTCTGAAAGGCTCGTGGCATTATGGCGAGCTCGACGCCGTTCAGGCGTTCGGCGATAAGTTCATCATGAAGCAGATGGGCCGTGGCTTCGTGAAAGTTGGCGCCGAGAAGCCCGACCCCGAAGATGTACGCATGGTTGAAGAAGCCTGGGCGGAAGCCGAGCGTGCGATCCAATCCGGCGAGTGGGACCTGGTGATTCTTGACGAGATCAATTACGCCATCAGTTATGGCATGCTTGATCCCGCGAAGGTCGCCGGCGCTTTGCAGCAAAAGCCTGAAATGGTGCATGTTATCTTGACGGGACGCAACGCGCATCCGACAATTGTCGAACTTGCCGACACCGTCACCGAAATGCGCCAGGTAAAGCACGCCTACGAAAAGGGCGTGATCGCACAGAGAGGGATTGAATATTAAGTCATTGAGAGATTGAATCATTCAGTCATTGAAAAATATGCAGATCGCCGCAGTGTTCGTGAAATGATTCAATGACTAAATGATTCAATGATTGACTGCTGTTATGGCTTGGTTTAAACGACAATCCGGCGAGTTGGATTCTTCGGGTGAAAAGAAAATTCGCACCGAAGGGTTGTGGGTGAAGTGTGAAGGCTGCCGGCAGATCATTTGGAAAAAGGACCTCGAAGATAACCTGAATGTTTGCCCGAAGTGTGGCAAGCACTTCCGCATCGATGCCCGCACTCGTCTCGCGAACCTCTTCGACAACGGCGAGTACGAAACTTTCAGCGACAACCTGAGCTCCACCGATCCTCTTAAATTCGTCGATCTTAAGCCTTATTCCGAGCGGCTCAAGCGCGCCCAGGAAGATACTGGCTTAACTGACGCTGTTATCAACGGCCGCGGCAAGCTGAATGGCCGCCCGATCATCATCAGCGCCATGGAATACAGCTTCATCGGCGGCAGCATGGGATCGGTGGTCGGCGAAGTTATTACTCGTGCCGTCGAGCTGGCCCTTGAAAGCAGGGATCCGCTCATTATTATCTCTGCTTCCGGCGGCGCGCGCATGATGGAAGGCGTGCTGAGCCTGATGCAGCTGGCAAAAATTTCTGCCGCGCTGGCCAAGCTCGACGAGGCCCGCGTGCCTTACATTTCCGTGCTCACCGATCCGACTACCGGAGGCGTGACCGCGTCATTCGCCATGCTTGGCGATCTCAACATCGCCGAACCTGGCGCCCTGATTGGCTTTGCCGGCCCGCGCGTGATCGAGCAAACCATTCGCCAGAAACTTCCGCCCGGATTTCAACGCAGTGAATTTCTCCTTGAGCACGGGATGCTCGATGCGGTCGTCCACCGCAAAGAGATGAAACCCTACATCGCGCGCGCGCTGGATTTCATGATGCCGGCTGTCAGCTGAATAAAAACGTCGTTGGTCGTGCGTCGTTGGTCGTTCGCCAGTGGCCGGAATCTGCTGATCACGCAGACCGGCTCGCCAGCCTGCCATTCAATACTTAACAGGAAGACACACTGTCAGTCCAGAGTTCCTGCCGAAGCTGGTACCCTAATATGTGGTCGAAGACCAAAGACCGACGACGTTCTTTGGCCAACGACCAACGACGCACGACCAATGACGTTTTTTTAAACCCATGCCTGCTTCATACCAAACCGCTGTCGCCCGCATGTACGCGCTCGGACACGAACTTGCCGACATGCCTTCGCACAAGTTTGATCTGGCGCACATGCGCGTGCTGCTCAACGCGCTCGATCACCCCGAGCGGCGTTTTCCCAGCGTGCTGATCGCGGGAACCAATGGCAAGGGTTCGACGGCAGCCACTTTGGCTTCAATTCTGCAGGCTTCGGGTTTGCGCACCGGGCTGTACACCTCGCCTCACCTCGTCCGAATCAATGAACGCATCCGCATCAGCGGCGAAGCCATCGACGACGAAAAATTTGCGTTGGTGCACGACATGGTTGAGCGCACCGCCGAGCGCCTCATCGAAGATGGCGAACTGCCATGGCATCCAAGTTTCTTCGAAATGCTGACCGCCATGGCTTTCGAACATTTCGCCACCAGCAGGCTGGATATCGCGGTTCTCGAAGTTGGGATGGGCGGACGTCTCGACGCGACCAATGTTGTCAATCCCCGGGTCAGTGTGATCACCGACATTTCTCTCGACCACGAAAAGTTTCTGGGAAATACCATCGCCGAAATTGCGCGCGAGAAGGCTGGCATTATTCGACCCGGCGGGGTCGTGGTTGCTCTGCCCCAGACTCCGGCCGCGAACGATGTCATCGGCAATGCCATTCTCGATCAAAACGCCACTGCGGTGAGCGCCGTGCCGTATGTGCCACCTGTCTCGCCGGCGGCTCCAAATTATGCGGCGACGGGCGCTGCCGACGCGAGAATCCTGTCACGATACCCGCTGCAGATTATGGGCAAGCAGATTTTGGTCGAGACGCCGCTGATCGGACGCCATCAACTGCGCAACATCGCTCTGGCGATAGCGGCCGCCGAAGAATTGAGCAAGCAAGGAGTCCCGGTTACAGCCGAATCCATAGAACAGGGAATTCGCGAAACCCGCTGGCCCGCCAGATTTCATGTCGTTGCTGCATCGGACTCCGCCCCGGAGTACGTTTTCGATGTTGCTCATAATCCTGCAGGAGCCTGGGCGCTGCGCTCCACACTGTCTAACTGTTATGAAAATCGCCGCCTGATTTTTGTTTTCGGAGCTATGCGCGACAAAGCCATCGCCGAAATGTGTGAAATTCTCTTTCCGTTGGCAGAACGCGTCATTGCTACGCAAGCCGGCAATCCTCGCTCGGCGACGCCACAAGAAATTCGCGATGCCGCAAGTCGCATGCAGCAAGACATAGAACTTTCATCCGACATACCTTCCGCACTAGAGCGGGCGCGAGAGATTGTCACCAAAGATGGAGTTATCGTAATCACCGGATCGATCTACGTTATAGGGGAAGCCATGCGCGTCCTGGGAGTCTCGGCCGATGGACGATAAGACCGTGTGGAGCGAGCGCCCTCGCCCGCTGACCAGCGAAACCGGGGCGTCGCAAATGGTGGAAGCCGAGCGTGACCACGGATCATTTTCGGCAAGCCGGAACTACGGCCTGCTCAGCCGGCTTCGCTCCTACTTTTTTTATGATCCCCTGATCTGGCTTTACACGGTGGTTTTCGGAATCACTTCCTTTCCCTTCGGATTTTTCGACAAAAACGGCACGATCCTTCACGGGTTTGCGCGCGAATGGTCGAAGCTGATTATGAAGACGATTTTTTCTCCCGTGCACATCAGCGGACTGGAGAAGATCGACACAACGCGCACCTACGTATACGCAGTGAACCACGCCTCTGCTCTCGATATTCCCGTCCTCTACGCGTCGCTGCCTTTTCAGTTCCGCATCGTCCACAAAAAAGAATTGCTGTCTTACCCCGTTATCGGCTGGCATTTGAAGAGGTCAGGGCAGGTCTGTGTGGACCAGCAGAATCCCTCGCATTCCGTCGGTCAAATCAAATCTGCCGTACGCACGCTCAAGAACGGCATGCCTCTGGTCATTTTTCCTGAAGGCGGCCGCACCTCCGATGGCAACATTCAGTCGTTTCTTGCCGGAGCATTTTTCATGGCCATCAAAGCTAACGTCGACATTGTTCCCATCGCGTTGATCGGCACCTACGAACTCCTGCCCATGGACACTTTCCACATCAAGAGCCGCCCGCTGGAGATGCGCGTCGGCAATCCGATTCCCACCAGCGAATGGACCGTGCGCAATCTTCAGGGCCTTTCGGCAAAGGTGCAGCAGGAAATTCAAGGCCTATACGACGGGTCCGCGAAAGAAGCTTTGCTAAAAACAGATGGCCGTATCAACCCCTAGGCCCACTTCTGCTGCACGAGCAAGGGGCATAGCTCATTTACAGAAACACTTGAGGGTTCCATTTCTCGCCGATTTTGCGAGAAGGGGGAACACGACAGTATGGGCTGAGCAATTGGGTTTGAGGATTGACAACGCTGGTGCAAAGCGCATTAATCAGCCCACTTCTCCCAACACCAGGAAGAAATGGGACACCTGCGATTTCAATCGCAACTTATGATGGGACCTCCATCCCTCCAAATAACAAAAACGGCAGGGCCGACCCCCTGCCGTTTCTAGTTTTCAAATCGTACTTATTTGCCGCGGTTGACGGCCTTTTTGAGGTCCGCGCCGGCGGTAAACTTCGCTACGCGGCGGGCAGCAATTTTGAGAGTGGCCCCGGTCTGCGGATTGCGGCCATTGCGGGCCTTCCGCTGCGAGACGGAGAATGTACCAAACCCGATCAAAGCGACGCGATCGCCTTTTTTCAGGGCACTGGTAATGCTATCTACGGTGGTGTCGATTGCGGTGGCGGCTTGGGTCTTGCTTACTCCGCAGCCCGATGCGATCCGGTCAATGAGATCAGCTTTATTCATGTTAGCTCCTGGGGAGGTTTCCTTTTTCTCAGCGACTTTCAGCCCCGCGGCCGAACGCTCTGCAATTCGTTGAGCGTGGAAACTCGCCGAAAGCTATTTAGCTCCTCGATTTCAGAGTTGTCAACTGTGGAAATCCGCGCCAGATGCCGGATTTGATCACCCCTGCGCACAAACCCGGCGTCGGCTGGTGTTTTGGCGACCACTGGACATGTCCGACAGTGAGACCCGCGCCATTGTGAAGAACGGCGCTGGACGCGGTGTGTTGCGCCGTCGACGCTGTGGAAGAGCGGCCATTTATGGCCGCGTTAGCGTTGAGGATTTAGAAAAGCGAGCTTTAGCTCGACGAGTTAAAGCGGCGCAACAACCCGCCTCAATCTCCCGAAGGAAGAAGTATCTCCTCGCGCGGCATTTCAATGGCGGCCGGCATGGGAAAGAACTGCTCGGCCTCGGTCGATCCTTCGAGCGCAGTGACGGACGACGCGCCTCCGCCCACGACTTTCGCGACTAGATCGAAATATCCCGTGCCCACGAAGCGCTGGTGTTTTGCGCCCTCGTATCCGATTGCCTCGCAGGCAAATTCTCTTTGCTGCAATTGCGAGTAGGCCTGCATGCCAATTTCTTTGTAGCCTTGCGCCAGGTCGAACATGCTCAAGTTCAGCGAATGGAATCCGGCGAGCGTCACGAACTGGAACTTGTAACCCATCGCCCCCAGCTCTTTCTGGAAGCGCGCAATCGTGGCCTCGTCGAGCTTCTTCTTCCAGTTGAATGATGGCGAGCAGTTGTAAGCCAGCATTTTGCCTGGAAATTTTTCATGGACGGCTTCGGCAAAGCGGCGCGCTTCGTCAAGATTCGGTTCCGAAGTTTCGCACCAGATCAGGTCGGCATAGGGCGCGTACGCAATTGCGCGAGCGATGGCTGAATCGAGTCCGCCATGAATGCAGAAGAATCCCTCGCTGGTTCTTTCTCCGGTCAGGAACACGCGGTCGCGAGGATCGATGTCGCTGGTCAGCAGGTGAGCGCTGTTCGCATCAGTGCGGGCGAGCACCAGCGTGGGCAAATCCATCACGTCTGCGGCCAGGCGCGCCGCCACCAATTTCTGAATTGCCTCTGACGTCGGCACCAGGACCTTGCCGCCGAGGTGTCCGCATTTTTTTGCGGAAGACAGCTGGTCTTCAAAGTGAACGCACGCCGCGCCCGCTTCGATCATGGCCTTCATCAGTTCGAAAGCATTCAGGTTTCCGCCGAATCCGGCCTCCGCATCCGCCACCAGCGGTGCAAACCAGTTGACGCCATTCTTTCCTTCGCTGTGGTGGACCTGATCGGCGCGCTGCAGGGCGCGATTGATTCGCCGCACCATCGCCGGAACACTGTCGCTCGGATACAAGCTCTGGTCGGGATACATTTCGCCGGCGTTATTGGCATCGGCGGCGACTTGCCACCCGCTTACGTAGACTGCCTTCAATCCGGCGCGCACCTGCTGGATCGCCTGGTTCCCGGTCATCGCGCCCAGGGCCGCGACGTAAGGCTCAGTCTGCAACAGGTTCCACAGGGTTTCCGCGCCGTGGCGAGCCAGCGAGTGCTCAATCCGCATCGACCCGCGAAGGCTCTCAACATCCGCCCAGGTATAAGGCCGGGTAATGCCTTTCCAACGCGGATCAGATTCCCAATTCATTTTTCCATTTCGAATTGTGGTTTTTCCGTTGCTGCTCATAGTGGTCTCTCTTTTTAAAATTTCTCGAGCTTCCGAATCTGTGCGCTCTCCGAATTTCTCTGTGTTCCTCTGTGCCCTCTGTGGTAAAGCTTTTCGCGACCTTTAAATCGGATCAAACTCCTGATTCATCACCATCGTCTCGGCAATTCGCCGCGCTTCACGCAATGTCTCTTCATTGCCTTCGTCCTTGCGATTCGAATCCGCAAGAAGTTTTTCCAGTTCCTCGTCGAACAACCGATGAACAAACTGCGCGGTGTGCGGGGTCTCTTCCCCAGCCTCATCCGTCACCCCGCCGTGGCGCATGCGTTGCGCAATCATCAGCCGGTAAATGCGGTCGGTCGCGAGATCTTCCATGTAACCATCCAGCAGGCTCGCGCCTTTACCGTTCAAAACGCCATTGCGATAGCGAATGATGGTCCGCACCGCTGCCCGCGTGCCCGCCACCGTCTTCTTGCCAACGCCATTCAGCGTCGGCCGCAAATTCGGATAGCGTTCGCTTTGCGGCGTCCGCGCATTCAGTTGGTTGGGGAAAGGGAACTGGTCTATCGCAATCTGGTTCTGGTCAGGGTGGCCCGTCCAGGCGCCATCCATGCCGCATATGGCCTCGTTCTTCTTATCTTTCTTAAGAACATCGAGGGCCCGCGTGTTCAGCTCGGCATCAGTCCTGCTGGGATAGAGCGCCGTCATTCCGCCGATCGCCAGCATGCCGCGCTTATGGCAAATCTCCGGCATCAGTTCGCGCAAGTTTTGAAAAAAAGGAACGTCGTGGGGAATTGTGTTGCGGTCAGGAAAAACCCAATCGGGATCGTTCAGATTGAAATGGATCAGGCTGGCCATGTAATCCCAACGGCCCAGGTTCAACCCGAGGATGTGATCGCGCAGGTTGTAGAGAAACTCTTCCATCTGGAACGCCAGCGGATGCGACTCGACCAGCGCCATGCACTTTATGTAATTCCGCGGCCAGCCTCGCGCCTCGCCGATTGCCTGGAACACATCGCGCCACCACAGCGCTTCTTCGGCCGATTCCGACTTCGGAATGTAGAAGCACATAGGATGCTTCAGTTCGCTTGGGTCAATACGAAATGCAATGCGCGCCACATCGAACAAGGAAGCCGACGTTGGTTCGTTGAAAACGCCAGCCTGCTGAATGTGTAATCCTCGCGGACGGATCCAGATCACGGTCGCACTGGGCTGAATTCCGGCCACGCGGTCGCGTTTTTTGTCCGCATAAGTCAGGGTGCCGCGCAATGCCGCGAGCACATTTTCCACGCCCAGCCGCTGGTGCTCCCACTCATTGACCGTGGAATCTTCGAGATCGAGCATGACTCCAGGCGCGCCCGAGTTCAGCATCTTGACTACGAGCTCAGCATCGTCCGCCGGCCCGGTCATCTGATTGCGCTGGTCCTGGCACCATTCGGGCAACTCGATATGCCAGCCGTTCCGCACCGCGTGCCCCGGATATCTATGAACCGGCTTATTCCCGGCATGTGAATCGGCCAGGACGATGCCGCGGTCGGCAACTAATTCATCGCGCCGGGCAGAAAATTTCTGGTGCAGCGGCCTGAGAAACTCGAGAAAACCCTCGGGCAGATCGCGGTCGGCATTGAAATCCACCGGAACGGTGTTTACTTGAAATCCGCTAATCTCCGCGCTTACGCTCGAACCTGTCGCCATCATCATCTCCTCGATAGACCGTCAAAAGCCGCTCTGGACGCCAGAACCGCCGTTGTCGAATCGTCCGCCCATCGTGCCAGACTCATTGTTTGGCCATCCGACGCTTCGGTCAAACGGAACCTTTGGATTAGGCTGATAAACAAAGCTTATCGTACAGGCTTTACTTGATAAAAATATGTTGTCAGCCTTAGGCAGGGTAGCTATATTGGGATAGTTACGGGGTGACGGGCGTCCTCGCCCGTCAGGTGCAATCTAATGATCGACGGGCGAGACCCGTCGCCCATAACCTTTAAGTTGAAACTATGGAGATTACCCAAATTGAGACCTTCCTGGCGGTTGCCAGCTTCGGCGGATTCCACCGCGCGGCAGAAGCTTTGCGCCTCTCTCAGCCCGCTATCAGCTCGCGTATCAAAGCGCTCGAAGAATCTCTGGGTGTGCCGCTTTTTGTGCGCTCCCGCAACACGCTGACGCTTTCGAGCGCCGGCCGCATTCTGCGTCCATACGCCGAGCAGTTGCTGAAAACCGCGTCAGTCGCGCGGCAGGCTGTGCACCAACTGGATCCCAGCACCGACACGCCTCTGCAGATCGCAGCCGGACTTTCGATTTCGGTTTATTTTCTGCCGGAGGTCTTGCAGAAATTTCAGAAAGCATTTCCCAAAGTCAGCATCAGCATTCGCCCGGGCCACTCCAAAGAAGTCCTCGAAATGGTGTTGGGCGAAGAGGCCGAAATCGGCTTGGCGCGCTCATTGCAGCATCCCGAAGTTGAAACCATTCCTTTGCGCGATGATCCGCTCCTGCTGGTCTCGAATCCCGATCAGCTTCCCAACAAATCAGGGCGCGCCCGCCTCGGCGAAGCCGCCGGTTGGCCTTTAATTTTTTACGAGCGAGGATCGAGCGACTGGACTTTGACCCGCGGCTTATTTCGCCATGCCGGTCTCGTCCCCAACGTCGCATTGGAAGTAGACACCATCGAAACCGCGAAGCGCATGGTCGAACGCGGTCTTGGCATGTCGTTTCTTCCCCTGATGGCGGTAGCCCCCGAAATCCGCCGCGGCGAACTGTGTACCATCAAACTCATGGACGCCGAACCTCTGCATCGCAGCCTCGACATCATTCATCCTCGCCATCGCCCACTGCGTGCCCAGGCCCAGTCGTTCCTGCAGGTGGTGCGCGATCTTGTGAAACAACGCGCAACCGGCAAAAATAAAAAATAATTCGGTGTTCGAGCAGATCGCAAAAAATTCTCGCCAACTCCGCACTACCTTCCGGGTTCTCCACAAACTTTCCATAACTCCACAGGTTGTGCACAGCCATTCCACCTCTGTGCACTTGCGCAAACCCATTCTGCCAGTGCACATTCAAAGTAGAGACCGTTCATGAAAGTTGCTGCGGAAATTTGTCCCGTTTGTGGGGGAAGTGGGTGGAAGTCTTCGGATTCGAACCGCCGGGTGGTGCGCTGCGACTGCCGCCTGAAGTCACGCGCCGATTCGTTGCTGGCGTCGGCCCGCATTCCTAAACGCTATGAGCACTGCGAACTTTCGAATTTCGAATTCGATGGTCCGCATGCGCATCTGGCGCGAGCGCGCATGGCGGCTTGTCGCTTCGTCGAAGAGTATGGATTGGAGAATGACAGCAGCGGGCTTTTGATTATCGGCAGCATCGGCGTGGGTAAAACTCATCTTGCTGTTGGGATAATCAAAGAGCTGATTCTCAGCAAGGGCACTGCGTGTCTGTTTTACGATTACCGCGAGCTGCTCAAGCAGATCCAGAACTCATACAACGAGTCGGTCAAGGCGACCGAGCTAGACGTTCTACGGCCCGTTTTCGATGCCGAAGTTTTGGTGCTCGACGAACTTGGCGCGGTCAAGCCTACGGAATGGGTCTGGGATACGGTCAGCCTCATCCTGAACACCCGCTATAACGACAATCGCACCACCATCATCACCACCAACTACCCCGACGAATCAGCGCGGGAGACGAACGGGACTTCAGATTTTTCCCGCGCGCAAAGGGCGGTTCGCGGCGAGACCCTCGGCGATCGCATCGGTGAGCGTATGCGTTCCCGCCTTCACGAAATGTGCCGCATCGTGAAAATGGAAGGCGCCGACTTCCGCCAGACTTTCAAAAGCGCCAGCTTCCGGTAAGTTATGTGCCGCTTGGGCGGGCGTGGACGCCCGCCCCTACACGTGACCATGCAGCCCCGGACGTCCACGTCCGGGATGACAGGTTGGGTCGGACACTCTTGTCCGACAATTCCCGAGTCGTGATATCTCAATACAATCTGAAACTCACCTCAATGTTGACTCGCACGGCTACTGGAATTCCGTCCTTCATGCCCGGAGAAAATTTCCACATTCTGACCGCGCCCATAGCTTTTTCATCCAGCCCCATACCCAGCGAACGCGCCACATGTATGTCGCGAGCCCGTCCTTGCTGATCCACGACCAGCGAAAGTATGACTACTCCCTGGTGTTTGACTCTGCGAGCCTCGTCCGAGTATTCCGGCTCAGGATCGTAGATCGCCCTCGGGGCCGTAATTCCGCGGCCCATGGTGAACACTCCGCCGCCTACTCCGATGTCCGAACCAGCTCCATAGCCCAATCCCGTGCCGCTGCCTAGACCCGTGTCTGAACCATTTCCCACCCCGCCGCCGCCTGACCCATTAGACGGAACCACCAAATTCGACGAAATCAGGTCTCCGATGTGGTCCGACTGCGGGAGCTTCACATCAGGCGGTCCGACCACCGTAGGCTGCACCGGTAACATCGGATCCGATCTGCGCACAACGATTGTGGCCGGAGCAAGTTGCTGATCGCTCATCTTCGGAGGCGTTCCTTTTGTGGCCGGAATAGGACTGTGATCGCCTGAACCTCCTCCGCCTCTATTCGAAGGCAGATAGGTCACCTCCGAAGGTATCGGCGTCGACTTCGACACGGTGCCGCGTCCCACCCAGATGCCCGACGCAATAAGAACGATTAACACCGTGTGCGAAATGAAGGAAACCATGAAACTGCGATGATCAGTTGGGAAAATGCGGAAATTACTGCCACCAAGACTAGGCAGCATCCCCGCGAATGCAGCTGCGCCACTGACCTGTTCAAAGGACGCTCCCCGGACCGCGCTAGCGGGAAACTCTTCCAGCAGTTCGGCCTTTAGCCGGCTCTTGAACTCGGGATGTGGAAGTTCGCGTACTTCGGCGGCGATTGCGGCTAGATGACACCACTTTCCCCGGATCTCAACCTTGCCGCCCGCAAGCAACGTTTCCATCTCGATATTCAGTTCATCGGCATCAGCTTGTCGATTCATATCTTCCTCCCCATTTTTTCGCGGAGATTCTCGAGAGCTCGGAGCTGAAGCTGCTTGATAGCGCCTTCGCTGCGCCCAAGCTCGGTGGCCACTTCTCGAATGCTGCGCTGCTCCATGAATCGCCGTACGATGACCATTCGCTGGTCCGGCATCAACGATTCCACTAGTTCAGCCAGGATCGCCCTTCGTTCGATCTCCTCAGACCCGCTCTCGTCCCAGTCTTCCTCCAACTGCGCTGGATTTCGTCCCAACTTCTGCCAGTGCGCCGCGAGTACGTTGGCTGCAATTCCGTACAACCACGAGATAAACGGCGCGCCTTGCCAGCGGAAGCTTCCAATAGAAGCCAGGGCCTGATGAAAAACCTCAGCGGTTAAGTCCTGGGCGTGATCTCGCGAGCAGACGCGGCGAGCAATGAACGCATAGATACGATCGAAGTTTTGTTCATACAGCTCGGCAAAACCGATTGGCTCACTTTGCGCCGCCCTGATCTGAAGGCGGTCGTCGTCTTCACGCTCAACAGTTTTCACTGCAATCTCCGCGGTTGCTCTTTCCAACTAGTTAATGAGCCAGGACGCAAGAAAAGTTACGCGGCTTACTACAATTTTGTGAGATGCCGGAGTTGGCGTGAGAAGAGGGTTATTTTTGCTGCAGAGCGTCCGCCCGGCTGAGGGTGAGGACCACCGTCTGTGCCAGACGTTCCACTACCGCGACATCGCCCTCATCAAAGGCGCAGGGTTGGGTGGAAAAGACTTCCAGAAGACCGACAATATCTCGCTCGTAAAGCACCGGGGCGGCGAGGATGGAACGAATATCCAGCTGGCGGCAGGCGCGGGCATCGACCCGCGGATCGAATTCCGAGTCATCGCAGCGCATGGGTTTTCCCAACCGGATGCATTCGCCGCTGAAACCTCTGGTGACGTCAACCAGCGTTCCGATCGGGAGAACTGTGCCCCCAGCGACTGCGCGGCAGACCATGCCGGTTTCGTTGCACAATGCCACTGCCGCCCCGGTCCCGCGAGTGATGGAACACGCCCGGCTCACGATCAGTGTCAGCGCGGCATTCAGGTCACCGCCCAGTGATTTGAACTCATACTGCACACTGGTGGAAACGGATTCATTTCCGTTATGTCCATTTCCTGTGTGCCCATTTCCCGACTGTGCTTCCAGGCTCAACGCTACTCCCTGGCCATTCTTCGGTCGTCCGTTGTCACGAAAAGAAGACTGCTCCCGTACCACCCATCGCGGGGCTTTCCAACTCGGCGCCGACGCATGACTGGTGAGCCACTCGCGCAAGCGAATCCGAGATTCCTCGGGAAGATCGGCGAAGCGTACTCCCGCCCGCCCCAGCGCATCCGCCCACGCGACGTAGCCAGTTGTCTCCAGATACACCGCAGGCTCGCCGAGAGAAATGTGCAGTGGCACGCGACTATGCTCTTCGAGCGGGGCCATGGTCTGCATGGCCATGCCTTCCTCGCTCAAATCAAGGATCATGCCGCCAGTCACACCATCAAAACTGGCGAACGCCGGCGTATTGACCTTATGGCGGAGCGAGTGGCGCCTCTCGATTGCAAGGTTATGGTTCACAGCAGGCCTTTACTTCTTACGAGCCGAATTAGTGGGCGGCTGGCCAAGTGCAGTAAACCATATGATGGGTTCAAGTCAGAGAAATGAGAAGTACACGCGCAGGTACACAGTTGAAAGGGGAAAGAAAAAAATCGGGAACGCCCGGAAGGTACATCGCTATGTTTTGAATACCTACACAGGCCACCGCCATGATACTTATTTACTTATGGCTGCTTCGGCAGTTGCTGATCAAGAGCAAATTAAAGCGCAGGTAGGGGGCGTGAAATACAGCCTGCACTTGGCGGAGTGTCTCGAATGGATGCATTCCCGGCCTCCGAACTCGGTTCATGCTATCGTCACCGACCCTCCTTACGGATTGAAAGAATTTACTGCCAGCGAAAAGAACAAACTAAGGATCGGCAAAGGTGGCGTGTGGCGCATCCCACCCTCATTTGATGGATGCAAACGAAGCCCCGTTCCTCGCTTTACTATCCTCTCGGAAGATGAACGTGCGCAATTGAAGGTTTTTTTTGCTGACTTCGCTAGGCGCGCCCTACGCGTTCTGGTTCCGGGTGGTCACGTATTCATCGCCACAAATCCCTTGCTCTCGCATCTGGTTTATCTTCCATTGATGGAAGTTGGCTTTGAGAAGCGTGGAGAAATCATCCGATTAGTTCAGACTCTTCGTGGCGGAGACCGACCCAAGAACGCCCACCAGGAATTTTCTGACGTCACCGTCATGCCTCGGTCTGGATGGGAGCCGTGGGGCCTTTTTCGGAAACCGTGTGAAGGGCGTGTGCAGGACAATCTTCGCAAATGGAAAACTGGTGGTCTCCGCCGGATTTCCATGGACCTACCCTTTTCGGATGTGATACCTTCCGCTCCTACTCAGTCGGAAGACCGCGAGGTCAGCCCACACCCTTCGTTGAAGCCTCAAGCCTTCATGCGTCAGATTGTCAGGGCGTCCCTGCCCCTTGGCGAGGGAGTGGTTCTCGATCCATTTATGGGCGGCGGTTCAACCATCGCGGCCGCGGTCGCAGTCGGCTACGAAAGCATTGGGGTTGAAATTGATAGGAGCTTCTTTCGCACCGCCGTGAAAGCTATCCCCATACTTGCAAAGTTAAGTGCCAAGGGAGCCAGGAGGAACAATAATGGTACCGAACTCCAGCACCGGCTTGCACTTCTGCAATAATCGTGAGACTTTGCTGTTGCTATGTCTTTAGCAGCAGATGGTTTTGATCGATCCGTTTCCCTTCCTCCGGAACTAAAGATCGCGCACATCCGCGAGGCAATCGAACACGTAGAAGAGAAGGCCAGCGAGTTGGTGGATATTTATTTCGAACAGGCCAATGTCTTTAGCGGAATCGTCGGGATTCTCGGTATACAAGCCCTTCACTCGCTCAGCCCTTACAAAAAGCACAAGCATCCGGACGTTGCGCAGCAACGTTTCCCAGATTTGTCCTTAAGAGGGAAACTCAATCCACCGCCGGAGCAGGCGTTGGAATCTAAAGGCTCGTTGCGAGCTTGGGCGCTGCAATCTCATTACAACCATCCGGGCTGGTATATCGTTTGGCGGTACGCGGTTGATCAGACACGCCGCCTCAAGCCGGGAAAAATTGCGGCGATTTGGCGCGTTGATGCCGCGTTTCTTCGGCAAGAAGACTGGAAGTACGAAGGTAGCAAGGCTGCCGAAGGCCTCGGAGGACGCACGCATACGTTCGGAATAAAACTCCCGGCAACGCTTCTCCGCAAGAGCATCGCCTATCAAAATCCCAGAGTTATCGTTCGCCAAGGCGGTCCCGTTCTCACGGATTTGGATCACTAAAAAACTATCGGTAGCCGTGCTCACCGTCTACCTTCGCTTTTTTCTTCCATTTCCTCCACTCGGCGAGCTCTCGCACTATTCACCGCACCAGCCGGTTATACTTCTTCAAAATCGCCCGCAGCTGATCGTGGGGCAGCGCGATCACTTTGTGATTATTGATTCCGGTCATGGTTTCAGCGGCGACCATGGCGTTGACGACAGCTTCCTCCGTGGCTTGCACCGTGGCAAGGAATATCGAATCAAGCTCGCCATTCGGCATCATGGCGATTTGGTGAAGGCCCTTGGGCCCGATCGACCCCGGATTCGCCGTCGAAAATGCAATGAACAAATCGCCTGAGCCATCGCCCGAGTAGCTGCCATCGCGTCCGACGCCCAGCGCAACCCTCCGCGCCACTCGCTTCAACTGCGTGGGAATCAGTGGCGCATCGGTGGCCACGACCACGATGATCGATCCGGTGTCATCGTCCCAGATTTTGGCCGCCGGAATTTCGCGACCGACGTTTACTCCGGCAATGCGCAACTGCTCCCGCTCTCCGTAATTGCATTGCACCAGAACTCCCACGGTGAAGGTGCCTTCCTTGGTGGTCACAACCCGCGACGATGTCCCAATTCCGCCTTTAAACTCATTGCAGATCATCCCGGTCCCGCCGCCGACATTGCCTTCTTCTACCGCACCGCCATGCGCCGAGTCGAGCGCGTGGATCGCGTCATCCGCAGTCACGTGGAATCCATTGATGTCGTTCAAATATCCGTCCCAGGTTTCGGCCACCACCGGCAGCGACCACCAGTAGCCTTCCATGTCGGCCTCGCCGCGCTTTACTTTCCAGCGGATCACCGCGTCGCGGACGACTCCCACGCTGTGGGTATTCGTGATCATCACCGGGCCATCGAGAAAGCCCGAATCTTCGACCCAATGCGTGCCCGTCATTTCGCCGTTGCCGTTCAGGTTGAACCAACCGGCAAAAACCGCATCGCGCGAATCTTTGCCGCGCGGCAAGATCGCGGTTACCCCCGTTCTCACCGGCCCAACCCCAACCTTCAAGACGCCTTCGCCGGAGATCAAAGTGGTATGCCCAACCTCGACGCCCTTCACGTCCGTGATCGCATTCAACTGCCCGGGCTTTCCATCGAAAGGCACTCCGAGATCGCGCGCCCGCGGCTTATTTTGTGCCGCAACTGATAAAGTCCAAAAAAGCAGAGCTGACAGCCACACCGTGCGGTTGACTTTGCGCATCCAAATCCTCCAGAGTTGCAATACGAAGACTCGAAGTATACGAGACACTTATGACTAGAACATACGAACGCGAGCGGACACGGCGACGAAACGTTCGAGCGGAGCGGAGAAAGAAAATGGAAACCTGGAAAAAGGCAGTATTGGCGGGTTCGGCTGGACTGGCTGCAATCCTTCTATTGAAAGGTAACCGCACCGCCGGACTTCTGTTCAGCGGTGTGGCCCTGGCGGCGCTGGCCTCGGAATATCCGGATACGTTCGCCGAAATTCGCACTCAGCTGCCGTACTACATTGATCGCGGCACCGCTGTGCTCGAAGTGGCAACGCGGATCGGCGAGCGCTTCGCGGATGTTGATGAGAGCCGAGGCAGCGCCTGGTATGAAGTGCTGTTGAGCAGCTAGTTCGCAGTCCCCTCACTAAGATCGTCCGCCTTCGATCCGAATGAGGCGGCGGAAACAATTGAGGCAACAAAAAGGCTGCCCAGGTTATGCCAAACTCTTGGGCAGCCTTTCATTTCGGAACCAAACACCAAAATCAAAACCGGTAAACATCCAGTACCAGAAACGTCCTGCGGTTCACCAAGGCGATATTGCCGCCAATCACTGCGTGAATATATCCCGGAGGCGCGGCCGGCAAGTGTGCCTCAACCTCGACTGGGCATGGGTGCATCCTGCGCTGTAATCCCGGTGGCAGGGTTCCGCGCACTACAAGTTGGCGCTGAAGTCCCGGAGGCAACGCATCCCGCTTTGCCAGTCCTGGCGGCAGATGGCCTTCGTGCTCGTGATACCACTGGTGCAATTCTCGGTCATGATCGCGGTAGTGCCCGCGATTTTCGTGTTCGTCGTGGTCGCGATCGTGCTTTTCGTGACCGTTCGCGTGCCCGTGACCCTGTCCATGATCTTCATCGCCGTGATCGTGGTCGCGGTCAGCAAAAGCAGCGTTCTGCCACAGGCACAAAAACAAAGCCATGCTCCCAAGCAGGAGCCAATTTTTTCGAAACATTTCTCTCCCTCGTCGGTGGAAAGTACGACCTACACACTAAGGGCGCACTCGCCGAAGGGCAAGTAACCGGAGTACCGTGCACCACCGCCTTGCTGAATTCCTGCCTATGATGGCGCGGGTTGCTGGCGAGCAGATGCTCAGTCCGTTCCAAAGGGAGAAAGGTCGCGAATTGCGCGGGAAACTAAGCGACGCGCTTTTTCGGCCGCTTTCGCGCGACCTGCACCACAGACAATGGCAAGCGCATGGTGCGCGTGCCCGATTCGCTGCTTCCCGCCACTTCGATGGCGATTCCGCCTTCGTTGTGCGGGAAAGGATCCGACACAATTTGCAGTTCCTGACCGTACAGGCGTACGCGTTTGGAACGGGCGTACCCAAGGTTGATTAACTTCCGACAAGTATCGTTATCTACGGAGTGGTCAACCTCAATCGTCATGTGTTTTACCTTGGCCGCTGGGGCGGCAAACCCTCACACCCGTTTATTCTAGCTCTTAATTGGTCAGATAACGAGCATGGTGTTGCCAGTACTTGTAAGTCTATGAAATTGCAGCATTTTTTATTATTTCAGCCAGTTTTTCCACAGTAGTTGGGCGGGGCGTGGACGCCAGCCCCGCCACGGCACGTGATCGTGTAGCTCCGGACGTCCACGTCCGGGGTGCGGGTGATCCCGATTCCTTGCCGTTGCTACACTGATCATCATGGACCACAATTCCCGCCTGCAGCGCACGCAGGCTGCGATCGAACAGCGCCGCCTTGACGCGTTGCTGGTCTCCTATCTTCCCAACATCCGCTATTTGTGCGGATTCACCGGCAGTGCGGGCGTGCTGCTGGTCACCTCCGGCGACAAAGTGTTGCTGACTGATGGCCGCTACACCGAGCAGGCGACGCAGGAAGTCAAAGGCGCGAAAGTAAAGATCGTTAAGAAGTCGGGGCTGGCAGCTGCCGCAGAGTGGTTTCAAAAACACCTGCGTCTGACCCAGATCGGGATCGAAGCCGCTCATATGACCGTCGCCGAACGGGATTCCCTCGTCAAGGCCATTGGGAAAAGAACAAAGATCATTGCAACTCCGCCGATCATTGAGCCTTTGCGGATGATAAAAAATGCGCACGAAATCGCCGCCATTCGCGCCGCATGCCGATTAGTCGTCGACTTATTTCGCACCCTGACGTCAAAGCTGCGACCCGAAATTACCGAATCGCAACTTGCGGGCGAACTCGAGTTTGCCGCCCGGCAGGCAGGCGCCGAGCAGATGGCATTTCCCACGATCATAGCGAGCGGCCAGCGCTCGGCGCTTCCCCATGGCCGCGCATCAAGTGTGCCCATCCCGGCTGAGGGATTCGTGGTCTGCGATTTCGGTGTTATACTCGCGGGCTATTGTTCTGATATGACGCGTACAGTACACGTGGGTCGTCCGCAAAACGAGGCGCGTTCGGCATATAAGGCAGTCCAGGAAGCCCAGCAGGCGGCAGTTGAAGCCATAAAGCCGGGGGCGGCCGCGGGCGAGGTTGATCATGCTGCCCGCAAGCTGCTTTATAATCATGGATTGGGAAAGTTCTTTACCCATTCGACAGGCCACGGGTTGGGCCTGGAGATCCACGAGGCGCCAAAAATTGCCGCCGCACAAAAAGAAGTACTGCGGCCGGGCATGATCATCACCGTCGAGCCCGGAGTTTATCTCCCCGGCAAATGGGGGATACGCATCGAAGATACGGTTGTGGTTACCGAGACAGGCAGCGAAATTTTGACTCCCTGTCCCAAAGATCTACTGACACTCTGAATTCGTTTTCCTCGAGTGCGCGGACGGCGAACCGCGCATTTTCTGCGCTCTGAATCGAAAGAAGGGCATTGCTCTTTGCCGATTTCGCAGGGTGGGAACCACTAACGCATGAACCAGAAAGAGCTCAAAGAACTCGTCGAGTTCCTCATCGAGAAAGACATCACCGAGTTCGAACTCGAACGCGGCGACGTCAAAGTGCGTATCAAGCGCGGAACGCCCCCGGCGGCACAAGCCTCGGAGAGGATCATTGCGGTCTCTACGCCGCATCCGGCGGTGCAGGTTCCTGTCGCTACGGCGCCTGTCGTCTCGGGCGCTGCGTCTGAGGTTCCAGCGCCTCCGGCCGCCCCTGTTCCTCCGCCCGCAGAAGAATTGCACATGGTGAAGTCGCCGATAGTGGGCACTTACTACGAGTCGCCGTCTCCGGGATCGCCGCCCTTTGTGAAGCCCGGCGACTCGGTCGAAGTGGGCCAGGTGCTTTGTATCGTCGAGGCCATGAAATTAATGAATGAAATTGAGGCCGACGTCGCGGGCGAAATCGTCAAGTCTCTTATGAAAAATGGCCAGCCCATCGAGTACAACCAGGAGCTGTTCGCGATCCGGCCAAAAAAATAGACAGGCAGCCGGGAAATCGCGAGGCTCAAGTACCACCGTGGTAGAGCGGCCATTTATGGCCGCGTTAGTGCCGAGATAGGACCAAGCGAGCTTTAGCTCGGAGAGCGGAAACGATTCCTTCCCTTCCGAATGAGCCTGCCCGAATCCGCAACCCAATGTTCAAAAAGATCCTTATTGCCAATCGCGGTGAAATTGCTCTTAGGGTGATCTGTGCCTGCAAAGAGCTTGGAATCAAGACCGTCGCGATCTACAGCGAAGCCGACCGAAATTCTCTGCCGGTACGCTTCGCCGATGAGGCCATCTGCATCGGTCCGCCGCAGTTGTCGCAAAGTTATTTGAACATTCCGGCCGTCATCAGCGCGGCCGAAATTGCCAATGTCGACGCCATCCATCCCGGCTATGGCCTGCTTTCCGAGAACGCGAACTTCGCCGAGGTGTGCGAGACCTGCAACATCAAATTCATCGGACCGCCGCCCGAAGTCACTCGCCTGATGGGAGAGAAGGAAAAAGCCCGCGGCGCCATGAAGAAAGCCGGTGTCCCGATTCTCCCGGGATCAGAAGGCGTTCTTGGCGGCGAAGGTGAGGCCATGGAATGGGCGCGAACTGTCGGCTTTCCGGTGATCATCAAAGCGTCCGCCGGCGGAGGCGGACGCGGTATGCGCATCGTGCGCTCGGAAGAAGAGCTTCCGGCTTTGTTCCATGCGGCACAATCCGAGGCTGCGGCTGCCTTCGGAAACGGCGATCTCTACATGGAAAAATATGTCGAGCACCCGCGCCACATAGAATTCCAAATCCTTGCCGACCAGTATGGAACCGTGGCCAGCCTCGGCGAACGCGAATGCAGCATCCAACGCCGTCACCAGAAGCTTCTCGAAGAATCGCCGTCCACCCAGGTCACGCCACAACTTCGCGAAGAAATCGGCCAGATGCTTTGCAAGACACTATCCGAGATCGGCTACGTAAACGCCGGCACAATAGAATTCCTCATGGACAGCGATCGCAAGCTGTACTTCATCGAGATGAATACCCGCATTCAAGTCGAACACCCGGTCACGGAAATGGTCACCGATGTGGATCTGGTAAAGAGTCAAATATTGCTTGCGTCGGGCGAGACCCTTGAGACCGTGCTACATGGGCCTATTCAGCCCCGTGGGCACGCCATCGAATGTCGAATTAATGCCGAGCACCCCGAGAAATTTACCCCGTCAGCAGGGAAAATAACCGCTTTCAACCCTCCGGGCGGCACCGGAGTGCGTATCGACACGGCGGCATACGCCGAAGGCGTGATTCCGCCCTATTACGACTCGCTCATCGCCAAACTCGTAGTTCGCGGCAAAGACCGCTCCGAAGCTATTTCGCGCATGTCGCGCGCTCTCGAGATGTTCATCGTTGAGGGTATTTACACCACGATCCCTCTGCACCGCAAAATTCTCGCCGATCCCGAATTCCGTTCCGGACACACCGACACCAATTTCATCGAGCGCTTCTTCGCCCGCAACGCCAAAGAAAAAGAAAAAGCCGCCAGCTAGCTTGGCCCGTGTGGCGCGGACACTCTTGTCCGCGTCTTGGTGTCAGGAACGTAACACAGCGGTTCTTTGCTAGTAGCTGAGAGCTGACAGCTGATAGCTGAAAGCTGAAAGCTGAAAGCTTCTCTGCATTTCCTGTGCTTGACATGTGGATAATCAGCCGTGGGAAAGTTTTTCGCAATTCTCCCCACAGTACCATGCGATAGCGTTATCCGTCTAAAAGCCGCATCACGAGCGGTGTTCACGCGGATCGTGTCACGCTTTGGCGTCTTAAAAAATATCGGGTTACCGCCGTTCCACTGCACCACTAATGGATAATTGACCTCTCATTACTCAACGCGTAAATTCACATTCACTCGAAACAAAATTCCAGCCGGATTTTGATTCCAAAAATACAGCCCACTGTCCGGAGTGAATAATCAATGTCCGACGTTTGGAGCACCTATCGCACTCGCTTTCTGGTGCGGGCCCAACAACTCACTGAGCCTATGACCTTCACTGATGTTCTTGGACGCGAACACCACGGCGATCCCGGCGACTATCTGGTGCAATCTCCGCACGGGTTGCGAGTCGCGCCCCGCGAGGTTTTTGAGGACGTTTATGTTCTCCTGAAGGGAGAAGAGGTCGAACTTCCCACCCCTTCCTCCACCGGTTCAAAGCTCGAAAGTGTAACCATCTAAAGCTCAATGTGGAAAAAGCGTCCTCGACCAGGAATTCATCCAGTTAATTCAATGCGATACAATATATGGTGATTAGTTGTTGACAGGCACAACATACAGCAGTACTGTTGCTATCCCAGAGGCAGTAATTGCGGCCCGAAAGGACCGCGATTCGTAACAGAAATGGGACGCAGCTTGCGGCCGAGGTGACCCAGCGCGTTCTGCAAAATCAATCGCGGCGACCGTTCCCCGGCTGAATTTAGGCCCGTCGGAACGCAACCTCAACCGGAACCGATTAACGAGGAGCGCGTAAATGGAAAGCATTTCGCAATTGGTCGAAAGTTCGTTGGCCCGGCATGGTGTTCCAGCGAACTTCGACCATCTCCGGCTGCAATGGACGAGTTGGTTCCGCTGTGAGTCCAGCTTCAGTGTGTTGCTGGCTCCCGCCAAGCCGGGGATTTTCGCTTTGGGAGAAGAGATTATTCCTCCAGCTCCGGCGGACTTAGCTGCAACTGAGGGAGAAATAACTAAGGTTATGGGGCCGCGGGCGTCCTCGCCCGCAGAACTCATCGATGGACATAATCGCCCGGTAAGCAAGCGCATGCTGGCGCTGTTTCAAATTTCCGAGGCGGACGACCTGGGTATGGCGCTGGGCCGGTTGTTTCTCCCAGGCAATCCGCTGCGTGAACGCCTGACTGCAGGGCGGTGTTTCGCTCGCTATGCCATGGTCGAAGATCCGGACCAGCGCCGAATCGCAACCGAAGTTTTTCAGCGCTGGATGCAGGAGTCAGCCGAAACTGCCTCGGGCATTGGCCAACAAGATCCGTGTGGCGCGGGCGCCCTCGCCCGCGAATCTATAAATAAGCCTTCCACTTCATTCGCGTGGGGTATGGAAGTTCAAGAACGGGAAGTAGAAAAATTAAAACGTCAACAACCGCTGCCTTCCGGCTTTTGAAAGAGCAAACTGGATTGCGGACAGAAAGACTGATGTGCGGACAGCCGCCACTTCGACAAGCTCAGGGCAGGCTCTCGGTTGTCCGGTCGAGCATAGCTCGACTTGATTTTAGCTGGATAGCAATTTCAGGAGAGAGAACGACATGGCCGAAACCCAAACCCAACACATCACCACCACCGCCACCACCCCAACCTCTTCGCCCGCGAAGAAAGCCTCCGGCTTGACTCTCCGCCGCTTTTTCACCAAGCCCGGCATCTCTCCCTATGACGAAGTCGAATGGGAAAAGCGCCTGGCGCAAATTACCGACTCGAAGGGCGGAATCATCTTCGAGCAAAAAGACGTCGAGGTCCCGAAAGACTGGTCGATGACCGCGACCAACATCGTGGCGTCGAAATATTTGCACGGCGAAGTCGGCACGTCCCAGCGCGAGACGGGAGTTCGCCAGCTCGTCGGCCGCGTAGCTGAAACCATTCGCGACTGGGGATTGGCGCAAGGCTACTTCCGCACTCCCGAAGACGGCGCCACGTTTCACGACGAACTCGTGCACCTGCTGATTCGCCAGTATGCCGCCTTCAATTCGCCGGTCTGGTTCAACGTCGGCTGCGACCGCATTGAGCCCAACTCCGACGGCCAGAATTGGCACTGGAATGCCGCTCTCGGCCGCGTCGAATTCGGCGTGACCGGATACAAGAAGCCGCAGTGCTCGGCATGCTTTATCAACTCAGTGCACGATTCACTCGACTCGATTCTCACCCTTGCCAAGACCGAAGGCATGCTCTTCAAGTGGGGATCAGGCACCGGCACCAATCTTTCTCCGCTGCGTTCGGCGACTGAAACTCTTAGCGGCGGCGGCACCGCAAGCGGTCCGCTCAGCTTCATGAAAGGTTTTGACGCCTTCGCTGGCGTCATCAAGTCGGGCGGCAAAACCCGCCGCGCCGCTAAGATGGTCATCCTCAATGTCGACCATCCGGACATCGTGGATTTCATCGAGTGCAAATCCAAAGAAGAAGCCAAGGCCCACGCGCTGGTCGAAGCCGGATACGACGGCTCTTCTCCTGATTCCGAAGCTTATTCGTCCATCTTCTTCCAGAACGCCAACAACTCCGTGCGTGTGACCGACGACTTCATGTACGCGGTTCTGCGCGACACCGACTTCTCGACTCGCGCGGTGAAAGATGGCCGCCCAATGAACACCTTCAAAGCCAAAGACCTGCTCTACAAGATTTCCGAAGCCACATGGCGCTGCGGCGATCCCGGCATGCAATACGACTCGACCGTCAACCGTTGGCACACTTCGAAGAATACGGCCCGCATCAACGCCTCGAATCCGTGCAGCGAGTACATGTTTCTCGACGACTCTGCCTGCAACCTGGCCAGCTTGAATCTGCTGAAGTTCGCGCCCAACGGCACCTTTGACGTTGAAGCCTATCGCCACGCCGTGGACATCCTGATTACGGCGCAGGAAATTCTCGTCGACAACGCCGGTTACCCGACGGAAATGATCATGAAAAATTCGCATGATTATCGTCCGCTAGGTTTGGGATATGCGAACCTCGGCGCGCTGCTCATGGCTTGCGGCTTGCCGTACGACTCCGACGGCGGACGCGACTACGCTGCCTGCGTGACCGCAATCATGTGCGGCGAAGCCTATCTGCAATCTTCAAAGATTGCCGAGCTCTGCCCGGCCCTGGTCCCCGCGACCGAGCCCACTAAGAAAGGCTTGGCTGATACTAATTTAGGAAATGCTGTTGGGGGAACGGGCGTCTCGCCCGTTCTGCCCGGCGGCGCCTGCCCCGGCTTCTACATCAACCGTGAGCCATTCCTCGACGTCATCCGTATGCACCGCGCTTCCGTCAACAACATCAACAAAAACAATATCCCCAGCGCGCTCTACGAAGGCTCAAAAGCTTGCTGGGACGAAGCCCTCGCCCACGGCGAAAAGCACGGCTATCGCAACTCCCAGGTAACGGTCCTCGCACCCACCGGCACCATCGGGTTTTTTATGGATTGCGACACCACCGGCATCGAGCCCGACCTGGCGCTGGTGAAATACAAGAAGCTGGTTGGCGGCGGCATGATCAAGATTGTGAACAACACTGTGCCGACGGCGTTGTTCAAGCTGGGTTATACGCATGAGCAGACGGATGCGATTGTTTCGTACATCGACGCGACCGGCACCATCGAAGGCGCGCCGCTCGTCAAGGACGATCACCTTGCGGTGTTCGACTGCTCGTTCAAGCCGGCGAAGGGCACGCGCTCCATCGCTTACATGGGGCACCTGAAGATGATGGCGGCGGCGCAGCCCTTCATCTCCGGCGCGATCTCGAAGACGGTCAATCTGCCCGAGCTCGCTTCCGTCGAAGACATCATGGAAGCCTACCTTCAGGCTTGGAAGCTGGGCCTGAAAGCTGTGGCAGTCTATCGCGATGGATGCAAGAAGTCGCAGCCACTCTCCGCCGCCGGAACGAAAACCGCTCAAGCGGCGGGCGAGGGCGCCCGCCCCACACAGATCGTGCCTGAAGAAGATATGCACGCGCCGCCGCGCGCCATCCGCCACCGGCTCGACGACGAGCGCATGTCCATCACGCACAAATTCAACGTCGGCGGACACGAGGGCTACATCACCGTCGGCCTCTATCGCGACGGCAGCCCCGGCGAACTCTTCATCACCATGGCGAAGGAAGGCTCCACGGTCTCCGGCCTGATGGACAGCTTTGCCTGCGCCGTCTCGCTGGCGCTGCAACACGGCGTGCCACTCAAGTTGCTGTGCGAAAAATTCGCGCACACCCGCTTCGAGCCCAGCGGCTGGACCAACAACGCCGACATCGGCTTCGCCAAATCAATCATGGACTACATCTTCCGCTGGCTGCAGTTCCGCTTCCTCACCGGCCAGCAGCAGCTGCTGTTTGAGAACCTGCGGCCCAAGCTGTCAGCTGTCAGCTCTCAGCCATCAGCTGAAGAATCGGCTTCGCCTTTGCCGACGACCGAAGACCGACGACTGACGACTAGCAAGATCCACGCGGCCGACGCCCTCTCCGAACTAGTCGACCTCGGAGACGCGCCCAGTTGCCACGTCTGCGGCTCGATCATGGTCCGAAACGGCAGTTGCTACAAGTGCATGAGTTGCGGTTCAACCTCGGGATGCAGTTAGAAGGGCCTTTGATTTTGGGTGGAGCAGGGCTTGCAGCCCTGCATTTAGGGTGCTGTTTTGAATTCGGCTTTATCCGCTGAGTATCTCAGCGGATAAAGCCGGGGAATCCGGGACCAGCTCTTATGCAGGACTGAAAGGCCTGCTCCACCCAAAATCCCTCGAGATTCAAAATCCCCACCCTCTTCGCAAACTACGCGAAGAAGGATGGGGCACCTATGAGCGAACGGATATTGCTTTACACATCTCCATGTGTAACAATCTACACATGGCGACGAACCTGGCCCTAGATGACAAGCTGATCGAGGAAGCGCAAAAAGCCGGAGGCCATCGCACGAAAAAAGATGCGGTCACGGCCGCTCTCGCCGAATACGTCAAGCGGCACAAGCAGCAGCGCATCCTCGACGCGTTCGGGACCTTCGATTTTGATCCCGCTTACGATTACAAATCCGAGCGGCGCCGTTCCCGCTGATGCTGGTTCTGGTCGACACTCCGGTATGGTCTCTGGCCTTGCGGCGCAAGTCGCGAGACTTGAGCGAGCGGGAGCGGTCGATCACGCAGGCGCTCGAGGAACTGGTCCGCGATGGTCGAGCACAATTGATCGGCGTTGTCCGGCAGGAGCTGCTGTCGGGTATTCGCGACCAACAGCGCTTCGAGAAGCTTCGCAACTACCTGCGCGCTTTCGATGATCCTGCACTCGGTACCCGTGATTATGAAACTGCCGCCCACATGCATAACCGCTGCCGGAGCCGTGGCATCACCGGCTCGGCGATTGAGTTTCTGCTTTGCGCAGCAGCAGAGCTCCGGCAATGGCAGATTTTCACCACCGATAAAGACTTTGAGCACTATGGCCGGGTGCTTGGACTGAAGATGTATGTGGTGACGTAGCAAAGACTGTGTAGGGCGGACACTCTTGTCCGCCAGCCTAAGCGAACCAACTTACTGCCTTGCCTGCGTGGCAGTACACAATCGGCGGAGGAATGATGAAGAGGAAAATACTTGTCACAGTGTCTGGCGGATGTGCGTATGTGATTGACGATACCGTCCCCGAAGGGTTCGAGGTAGAAATCGTCGACTTCGATAACATCGAAGCAGGTGACAGTTTCCCGTCCATTCAGGCTCTGAACTACTGCCTGAACCATGGCTTGTACCAACCCCCCGCGTATAACGTGAGGAACCTACCGAATTTCACGCGACGTTGTAATTTCCCTTCGCGCCAAAACGAAGTAAGCCCATATCGCGGAGCACTTGAAGCTGCTGGCGAATCTTGGGACGCACGTTCTCATTTTTTGGATGTAGTGTCTTGAGCTCCGGCTCAAACGCGTACATCTCCTGCAACGTGAATTCCGGCTTTCCCAGTTGGCGCACCACTCGGAGAACGTCCAGTGCCCATCCGCGTAGCGAAGGTGGAAGCTCCGCAAGCTGCTTCACGCGCGAGTACTCTTCGCGCACGCGCTCTTTTCTAACCGGCATCCCGGCCGAAATCATGGGGATTTTGCCGTCGAGTGGTATCTCGCTAAGCAGGATATTGCAGCCGACCCATCCAGCGCGACGGGCATTCGGGCCCAAAGGCTTTCGCTTTTCAACCACGCTCTCTGAGAAGAACATCCGCGGAATCAGCAGCAGATTCTGAACCAGCCAGGTGCTGGAGTACTGAAGCACGAGCAGGTTGGGTGTTCTGTCAGCACGAATGGCGCGAAGCATCGCCTCATAGCCCGCGTCAACAACCTTCCGAGGGTTCCAATGGCGAAGGCTCTTAAGCTGAAATGGCTGATCACATTTCGCGCATTCGAAGTCAACAGCAGGGCTATTGGGCTTTGATCCCATGAGGCGGTTGGAATCACACGCGGGACAGTACAGTTCACGCGTGCACCAGTCCTCGCTCAGCACCCGCGCGATCTGCGAAGCAGCCTTGTATCTGGCGGCGAGATCGACTCTGCACTGAAGGTCCATGGAGGCTAAGCGGTTGCCTCAACATCTTCACTGAAGTACGGCTCGGTTTCCGTGTCGCAGCTTGGGCAGCGATCATTACACATGCACGTCCATTCGTCGTGCCATTTGCTCTCGTCATCGCTGCATTCATAGTAATTTTGGAAACGCATGACAGGGATAGGTAACGGATCGACGACGTTAATAGTAATTGTGATTTGCACGCACCAATTGTGACGGGCTATCGCCCCGAGCGCAACACATAAACGACTCGGTCAGGTGGGCCCAGCCGACAGCAATCTCAACTGAGAAGGTGTCCCGTTCGAGCTTTACCCCTTCGACTGCGCTCAGGGCAGGCCTTGGGCGGGTATCTTCTGTCAGTGAGCGCACCTTAATTTTAGGAAAGACTCCAGCCCACTCGCGTTTCCTCGCCGTCCATTGCGATTCTATTTCCACGACACCCACTCCACCGTTCGCATAGTGACGATAGCTGCTCCACTGCCAGTAATCGGGTCGTGTCACCAATCCACGCTTCACTGGATTCCGATGAATGTATCGCAGCTTCTCCACAAACTTCGCGGCGGGTGGGCCATTCAGTCCCGGTTTTGCCTTGAGTGGGGCAACTCAGTCGCGATATAAGGGAGTGGCAAATGGATGATGTGACGCTCATCAGAATTGTTTCAGGGATGATGGCTGCTTCCGTCTTCCTTCTGCCCTTGTATGTCTTACCTACGATACTGGCGTGGAAGAAAACGCACAGGACGCCGATTCTTTTGCTGAACCTGTTTCTCGGATGGACTCTGCTCGCCTGGATCGGAGCGTTGGTATGGGCATTGAATGACACGCCGGCTAATCCGAGTCAATTTGGCGCAGCTGCGTTTTGTTCAAAATGCGGAAAAGACACGCCAGCCCTGGCGCAGTTCTGTTCTAGTTGCGGTCATCCTTTGGTGCAAAATGCCATGTCGGCCACGAGCGCGAACCGTGCTTAAGTGAGTTACTTTAATCCCAGCGAAATAAAAGAAGCGCCGCCCGGCTTCGCCTAATAATTTGGGAAGTTGCAATTCCTGGCAAGGCTGCATACAACAGGAAAGCAAACCAATGAGAAACCTAATCTTCGATATCAACATTACGCTGGACGGTTGCTGCGACCACACGAAACCCATTGCTGATGAGGAAATGCATGAATACTTTACCGACCTCATAAGAGGTGCTGACCTGCTCGTCTTTGGGCGTAAAACCTACGAATTGATGGTCCCATTTTGGCCGGATGTCGCAAAAAGCCAATCGATGACAAAAGCGGAGAACGAATTTGCTCGAGCCTTTGACTCCATCAACAAAATTGTTTTTTCTCGATCATTAGAGAGCGTTGAAGATCGAAAGACGAGAATTGTTCGCACCAACCTTCGCGACGAAATAATTAAATTGAAACAGCAACCAGGCAAAAATATTTTAGTCGGCGGTGTAAACCTTCCTTCACAACTGATCGCGCTTGGCCTGGTTGATGAATATCGTTTTGTCGTTCATCCAATAGTGGCAGGAGAAGGCACACGCTTGTTAGAAGGTTTTAGCCTGCAGGAGCGACCACCATTAAAACTGGTTGAGTCAAAGACTTTTAAATCAGGAGTTATCGCGCTTCGCTACGTGAAAGCGTGATGACATCGAAGGTTAGGGTCACGGTCAGACTCGCGGGATAGGAAGGCGTCTGCTCGGCTTCGCCTACGCGTTCACGCAGGATGCGCTGTTTCGGCACGGCTGAAAGCCGTGCCCTCCCGTTTGTGCCAGCTGCTCATGGCACGAGTGACCTCGTGCCTTTCCCGTACGTGGTCGTGAGTGGAAGTCAAAATCCCCACCCTCTCGCAAAATGCGCGAGAAGGACGGGGGCACCCTGGCGGAAAGGATGGGACACCCCGGGCACGATCAGTTCGGTCTGCCGTCCCCACTCAAGCGACAGGCGCGCTTGAATGGGCCACGGTTAAATCTTCGTTTCTCGTCGGCGTTCATTTTTTTATCCAGCTTGCGACATTGGTTACGCTAGCTGTCGTAAGGTCCCTCTCTCCGGCTTTCGCCGGAGTTCGGGATGACGATCGTGAGTAAGCTGATCTATCGGCCTTCGTCGCCGCGGAGGAGGTGCCAGGCTTCGATGTATTGGGCGAATTTGTGGCCGTCGTAAGGAGTGAGATTGAGCGACTTGTTGTTCGCGGCGACCTCGAAAGGAATGATGTACCAGAGGTCGATCGGCACGAGATAGACGGCGAAGATGTCGAGCTTGTTTTGTGCGTAGCGCACGCCGGTTTTACTGATGATGTTGCAGGTATAGGAACCACGGCGCTCAAAGGTGGTGGATTTGACCTGCACGCGAACATAGCGTCCGTTGTGCTCGATGCCAACGTCGTAGCTGGCTGAGTCGCCGTGAGGACGGGTGACGCTGAGACCGCGTCCGGCGGCGCGGGCCATGAAACATAATTCGGCCCATTCGCCGCGTTGCTTGCAGCCGCTGATTGCACACCTTTCCTTGCTTTTGAGTTCCTTAGTTTTCATGGGATCACCGTTGGTTCTTGGGATTGGGTTCAAGACAAGAAAAAGGCGCAGCTTGGGGGCTGCGCCTTAGCTAACCTTCTACTTTCAATTATATCAATTTGAAATAGGCGATTGTGCCATGTTTTACAAATTTATATTTGGCGCGGAAGCAATAGGTTAGCTGGAAATGGATGCTCGCGGGCCCTTGACAAAGTTTTCCACAGATTGCCAAGTGCAAGGGCCGACGCACCCGGCACGTAACGGTGGGCTTCGGGTGAGTATTGCATCTTTCTGATTGCAACCTTCCCGATTTCTCCGCATTCCAAGGTGGATGAACACTATGACATGCAAAGATCTGAGCGGTCCGTGTGATCAGAAATTATCAGCCGACTCTTGGGATGAGATGGTGCAGACGATGGTGAAGCATGTTACGAGCAACCATCCGGAAACGGCCGAAGCCATGAAGAAGATGCACGAGCAGGACCCGAAAAAGTGGGGATGCGAAACGAAGCCGAAATGGGATGCGGCTCTGGCAGCGTGATTCCGATTGCGTCAGCGGGCTGCGAGCGCCGCTGACGGTTGCGTAGCGTTGGTCACAAACTCCAGTTCCTGCGGCGACAGGCTATGGTAACGACCAGAGTTCAGTTGTCGCTGCCGAGCGTCGGGCGGCATTGCGCGTAGCGCCTGAATCACATTCCTCACAGCGGGGCGTAGTCCCGCGGGAAGTTGCCAGGTGGCGGAATCCCGGAGCTGGTGGTTGCTCGCGACAGAGGCGGTTCCAGCGGCCCGGTTAGTTGAAGCCGTAGGCCTGTATTCCGCGAGCGAAAACGCAGACCCATTCGCTGCGGGATTCGTGGTCACATAATTATGCTCGGGAGAGCTTTCGGGAACGTCTGTGCTCGAAGGCTTTGCCGGAGCATTTTCGTTATTTGGTTTGCACGGATGATCGTCTTCATGGCGATAATCGCAGCCGCCGCGATTGTCGCGAGGATAGGGATTATCTCGAGGGTAATCAGGACCATCCGGATAGTAGTAGGAATCGTACGGGTCGTAGTAAGCATAAGGATTCCCCCACGGACCATATCCGTAGTAATACGGATATCCCCAATAGGGGCCGAAACCAAAGCCGAATCCAAATCCGTAACCAAAGCCGTAACCGTAACCAGGGAAACCAAATCCACGTCCGCGAAACCCGCCAAAGCCTCGGCCACGAAAACCGTCGAAGCCTCCACCACGAAAGCCACCAAAGCCTCCGCCCCCATGGAATCCTCCGACTCCGCCGCGGAATCCACCAAAATTTCCGCCGCTGTGAAATCCGCCGCCTCCCCCGTGAAAGCCTCCACCTCCGCTGTGTCCGCCACGTTGAGCTGAAGCGGACCGCGGAATGCCGATCAGTGCGACGGATACCGCGATCAGAACAAGAATTCGTAACCAAACGATCCTGGTCATTTTAGTTTCCCCTAATACAAATTAGATGCGTTGACCCGCACATTTGTTTATCTACTCAGGGCACTCCAGCGGTGAAGCTTACCTTTTCAACATTGTAGTTGCGGTTTTGTCCGCGATGGAAAAATTTTCGAATCATGCGGCGCAATTCCTTCAAAACTCTAGGTTTGGAGGGTCATTCTGCTACAACCCGTTTGGGTTGCGGGGAATCGAACCTCCGGGTAATCAGGAAAATTTCTACAGGAGGAACAACTATGAGAAATCTGTTTTTGTGCCTGGTGCTGGCATGTATGGCTTCGGTGTGGGTGATGGCCGACGATTCTGCTGACATGAAGGGCAAATCGGACACGCGAACCATTACGGGATGCTTGTCACAAGGCGATAACGCCAAGGAGTTTAATTTGGCGGCAAATGACGGCAGCACGTGGGAAGTGCGCAGCAGCAATGTGGCGCTCGCAAAGCACGTTGGACACACCGTAGAGGTGACGGGTGTTGTGCGAAACGCAATGGCGCACAACATGAAAGAAGACACCAAAGACATGGCGCACGATACCGGAGCGACCAAGGAAAACAACGAACACGGGCATCTGAAAGTGACTCACCTGAAACACGTGAGCGATTCATGCTCGAAATAATTTGATTGAATTGAAGATAAAATCAGGCGCGGCCGCCACGTGGCTGCGCCTTTTATTTTTGTGAGTCCGTCCGTTATATCTTCCTGATAAAAAAAGAAGATCATGCCTCTGACAAAACTCGATACTGTCGCTGCTCTGATTGTGATTGATCTGCAAAAAGGAATCGTCGGCTTGCCGACCGTTCATCCTGCGAGCGAGATTATTGGCCGCGCATCACAACTGGCGCGCGCTTTCCGCGAACGAGGTCTGCCGGTAGTCCTTGTCAACGTGACCGGCGGAGCTCCACGTCGCACCGATGCTGGACCGCCGAAAATTGCGCGTCCGGCGGATTGGGCGGAGCTCGTACCCGAGTTGGATCAGCAACCCGGCGATCATCTGGTTACAAAAAAGACTTGGGGCTCGTTTCTGGGGACGGACCTTCACACCTATTTGAGCGAACGAGGCGTGACCCAGATTGTGCTAGCGGGGATCGCGACCAGCATCGGTGTGGAATCAACGGCGCGCAGCGCTTACGATTTGGGATACAGCGTGGTATTGGTAACGGATGCGATGACCGACCGCGATGCCGACGCACACCGCAATAGCGTCGAGAAGATTTTTCCGCGACTCGGCGAGATCGCCAAGACTGAAGAAGTGTTGCAGATGTTGAAGTCGCCGGTTGCGGATTAGGGACTAGTTTTTTCGGCCTTTTCTTCGGCTTCGATTCCGGCGTTCGCCAACAGCCGGCGCAAGGCACGTTCGCCGGCAGCTCCGCGCTGCTCTCCAGCAATATTCCCGTCGCGATCAATCACCACATAAATCGGGTAAACATTCGCTTGATACATGGCCGCGAGATTGGTGTCTTCGGTGAGGACGATGCGACAAGAGCGAGGATGCTGCTCCAGATATTTTCTCACCGCCTTTTTTGATTCGGCCACGTCGATCGCCAGGACGATCAAGCCCTTAGCAGCGAACTCTTTGTTGACCTCCTCGATCAGCGCTTCTTCATCATGGCAATACTGGCACCAAGTAGTCCAAAATTCCAGCAGAACAACTTTGCCTTTGACGGATTCGTTGTTGAAGCTTTCGCCAGATGTAGTTTTTGCACGGAAACGTGGGGCGGGCGCTCCGTCCTCATCGGCTGCGAAGACGCTGGCTGAGAAAAGCAGGCAAAGGCAGATCGCGAAGTGAGCGCCAAAGCGCATGGCGGCGGAATAATAGCACAGCGGAGTTGACGCCGCGCAAATTTTTTGTGAGCCAAAACGCTCTCCGGAATTGCGACCGCAAATGGAGAGAATTGGGGCGCCTGCACCTTTTTGTTCACGGTTTTCTTCCGGTTTTGCCGGAAATTTTTGTCGTTACCCGTAACGCGTCAATGGTCATCCGGGTAATGGCACCTTTGTACTGCGTAGTGTCCCAATGCACGGTTGCACTGGCCGACTTCCCGCGCCAGAATGGGGTTTCGGCAGACGACGTGGATGGGCGCACGGCAAAAAGCAAATTAGCATGGCAAGCCAGTGATAGTAAATCCGCGCCAGCCGATAGAACTATTTAGCTATTCAGCCAAAACAACCAATGGAGAATACCTTGGGAAACTCTCTTGTAGCCCCTTCCCCCACTCGAAAGTTTTCGGCGCGCGCAGCACTGGTAGATTTGCACGAAACTTCACGCAGCCTGCTCACAGAGTGTTTCCGGCAATTCGGCATTGACAGCGTGGCCATGACCGGCGAAAGAGCCGAGCGACTGGCCAGCGAAAAATTTGAAGCCTGCGTGGTGCGCGTGGGCAGCAAAGCGGCGCCGGTGCTGGAATCAGCGCGACGGTCGCGCTCCAACAGCCGTATGGTGATTTATGGGCTGGGGGGCACGATCAAGGAAGCGCTCAACCTTTCGCAATTCGGCATCAACGCAATTTTCCACGAACCTCTGGAGCGTCCGGCGGCAATGAAGCTGGTGCGCTCGACGCAGATGCTGGTGCTGCATGAATTCCGGCGCTACGCGCGGGTCCCGGTGATCACCCAGGTTTCGGTGCTGGCAGGATCGAACCACCGCCAGTTTGAAGCCAGCAGCGTCGAGGTCAGCAGTGGCGGCATGTCACTGAAGTGTGCGCAGGAGGTCGCGCCGGGCTTGCCCGTGGAAGTTTCTTTCGCGCTGCTTACGCTGCCCAGAGTTTGGGTGCGCGCAAATGTGAGTTGGACAAAAGCTGCTGACAAATCCTTCGGGATTCGGTTTGATCACACTGACGCTCGCCGACTGAAAGTTAAAGAATGGGTGGAGTCGTATTTAGAAAGCTGAGTAGCGGTCAACTATCAACCATCAGCTGAACATACGAGATCTGTTGTTCGCTGGCGACTTTTTCAACCTTTCAAAAGTTAGCACCTACTCTGCCCAGAGACTCCCGCCAGCTCTGCTTTAATCCCTATCTTCAGCTCTGTTAATGGAGTGTTCGCTGTATTGCCACGGTTCATTGTGGGCGGCTAGGCTTTCACCTGGGCACAAAATATCAGGAGGGACTCATGAATTGGGACCAGGTTGAAGGAAAATGGAAGCAGATGAAGGGCGAAGCGAAAACGCGCTGGGGCAAGCTGACCGACGATGATTTAGACATGGTCGCAGGACAGCGCGATAAGCTGGTCGGCAGAGTTCAGGAGCGATACGGAATCGCCAAAGATCAAGCGCAGCGGGAGGTGGAAGACTGGAACAAGTCCCTTCGCGACGAAAACAACGCCCTACGGGAGCGCGGCGCTGAATCACAAAAAGACCGCGATCTGAATCGCAAAGCCAGCTAAGAGAAAACCGCGAACGTTGACTACCCACCCTCGAGCTCACGAGGGTGGGTTTATTTTTTGCGAGGCATTCTCAGACAATATGCTCGGTTCCCACTCGCACGGGCGCCGGGTGATCAACACCCAGCGGAATGCTGGCTTGCACCGTGGTGCCACGATCATTCGATGACACAACGAACTTTCCGCCGAGTTCGTGAATTCGTTCGCGCATGCCAGCCAGACCAACTCCTAATTTGCTGGTTTCGGCTTCGATCTGCCGGATGATGTGGGCAGGCATGCCACGCCCGTGATCGCGAATCTCAATTGTGACCTGCTCGGCATCTGCATCAACGCTAATCTCCGCGGACTTGGCGCGCGAGTGGCGATGCACATTGGTGAGGCTTTCCTGAAGGACGCGAAACAGGGCGATCTCAATTACGTCCGGAAGGCGCTGCAGATCAGGAGGCAAATCAAGGGAGACAGGTATTCCGCTGCGCTGCGAAAATCCGGATACAAACCAACTGGCCGCGGAAGCGAAGCCAGCTTCGTCGAGCAGAGGGGGATGAAGCAGATGAGATAAAGTTCGAGTTTCAGCAATCGCCCGTTCGAGAATATCGGCACATTCCACCAGCAGCGGGTCTTTTTGCGAGGAACGAGAACTTAGCATGTCGATGGCTATTTTCAGACCCGCCAAATATTGCCCGAGGCTGTCATGAAGTTCCCGGGCTATCCTTCTGCGTTCCTGGTCCTGAATTCCGAGAAGTCTGCCGCTCAGCGTTCTTAACGCGTCCTCCGCGTTGCGCCGCGCGGTTACGTCCACCGCCGTCACACCAACTTGAGTGACTGCGCCCCCATCTTCGCGAATGGGGAAGTAATTTATCAGCCAGTGGCGCGGATCGCCTGGCGTGCCAGGCAACTTTGCCGATACTTCGCGGTCCAAAACCGATTGGCCACTCTGGATCACTTCTCGCAGCACGGTTTCCGCCCGCACACCAGTCTCCCCGAAAACCTCTGAGACGGGTGTGCCTATGAGATCGTCCGGCTTCAGTCCGGCCATACGCGGCAGGACGTCATTAACCCGGGTGTACCGAAATTGCGAGTCCAGAATGCCGAAACCGATAGCAGAGGACGAGAAAAATGCATTGACGATTTCCTGGCTCTGGCGGGCCGTATACTCGGTCTGGCGATGGCGGGTGAATTCATAGCTGAGCAGGAACATCTCTGCCACCAGCAACATGAGAGCAATGATGAAAGAGGCAAAGATAAGGCGCAGGGTGTGCCGGTAATTGGTCCGAGAGGCAATCTGGCGCTCTGCTAGCAGTTGATCTTCTTCGTTCCGCATTCTCTGCAGAGTCGCCTCAATGCGGTTGGCCAAGGTCGCGGTCTGACGCGTGATCTGAATTTCCAATTCGCTGGTGAAGGTACCTGTGATACGCGTATTCAGGGAACGGTTGATAAGAGCCAGAAGCACATTGATGTCCGCAGCTACTTGGTTGAGTTCCTGCTGGCGGTCTTGCCGGTCGGCAGTGAGATGACGCAGGCGGTCGAGATCCCCCGGAATCAACGCGACCGCGGCATGATAATCATCGAGAAAGGACTCGTCATTTGCGATCATGAACCCGCGGCGGGAGTTGGTGAGCTGAAAAACCTGGGAACTTAGGTTCTCAAGAGCAGTTTGAACTTCGCGAGTGTGGGAGACTAGAGCTTCGCTGTCAAATAAGCCGTGGGTCGCTCGAAGCAGAAAAATGCTGCTGCCTACCAGCAAAACCACAGCGACGGCAAAAGCCGTCCAGGCAACACCTCGAAGCGAGAAGGTCATCGCGGCTACTTGGATGCGTAAATCGGCTTGGTCCCAGAGTAAAAGTTATTTGAGCAGTGCACAACGGATCGCCGCCCGACGGTAGATAACGGCATAACACTAACAATTTATAAGAGAGCAGTGGATTTCGACAGGATCGAGGTGACTTGCACTCTGTCCGCGAACCGCCCCGATGTGAATCAGTATATACAGTTTCGCTTTACCCGAAGAACAAGGCGGGGACTCAGGCTCCTGTAGAATATTGACATGGGCAGTTCCTCGGAGCTGGTGCAGATTGAGCTTGGGCCGGTGGTTCGGCAACCCAAGCCGTCCTGGCTGAGGGCCAAAGCTCCCGCCGGCGAGAATTTTCACGAGCTGAAAAAGTTGGCGCGCGGGCTTGGGCTGCACACCGTGTGCGAGTCTGCACAATGTCCGAATATCGGCGAATGCTGGAACCATCGTACCGCGACATTCATGTTGCTCGGGGATATATGCACACGCCGATGCGGCTTTTGCGCGGTGCCAAAAGGCCGGCCGCTGACTATCGATTGGGACGAGCCGCGGCGGGTGGCGGAGGCAGTTGCGACCCTGGGCCTGAAGCACGCTGTGATCACCAGCGTGAACCGCGATGATGACAATCTTGGCGGGGCCAAAATCTTCGCCGAAACCATACGTGAAGTTCGGCGGGTAGCTCCAGAATGCCGGGTAGAAGTGCTGATTCCGGATTTCCAGGGATTGGATGAAGCTCTGCGCATTGTTCTGGACGCAAAGCCGAATGTGCTGAATCACAATACCGAATCTGTGCCCCGGCTTTACCGGGCAGTGCGCTCGGGAGCGCGCTATGAGCGCACCCTGAGGTTGCTGGAAAATGCCAAGAAGTTTTCTCCCGGCATGGTGACGAAATCCGGGGTGATGGTCGGGCTGGGCGAAAGCATGACCGAGTTGGTTGACGTGTTCCGCGACCTGGCGGAGAGGCAAGTTGACATTCTGACCGTGGGGCAGTATTTGCGTCCCTCTCGCGATCATTTGCCGATTGCGCGATTCTATACTCCGCAGGAATTTCAGTATCTGAAAGACGAGGCGTTGCGGCTGGGGTTCCGCCATGTGGAATCGGGACCGCTGGTGCGATCAAGCTACCACGCGCACGAACAAGCAGACGCGACTTGCAGCTAAGTCAAGAACCTCTTCATCAACCGACCAATTCTAACGCCGCGATATAGCACGAAATAGGCGTCGGGAATTTGTATGGCCTGCCACTCTTGAACGCTCGGAGTGGTTAACAGCCGCCAGACGAATCGTGCTCGGTCCCGCCATCGTTCACGGGTCTGAAGTTGAGTGCTGAAGTAGCGAGTTGATTGCGTGTCAGGTTCGTAATCGCCCTGAAGTCGGGCCACTACTGCGGAAGCTAATTCGGCCGCGCCTTGGGTCGCTGATGGCAATTGCGTCCGTACAGAGGCATGGAATAGATCACCCACCGCCAGCAGCGATACCTGCAAAATTTTTAGGATGCCGAGCTGCCGGGCTTCGGAAAATATCCAATTCCAATCAAGCTGGAACTGAGCCAGCGTCGCGATGTCACGCAGCATCCCGAGTTCCGCCCATTCATGCTTGGCGGCGTGAACGCAGAGCACGAGTAGCATGTCGTCATGCCCCATAGTTCGCAGAGACAGGCCATCCAAGTCGATCTGCACGGAGCGACTGAATAATGCGTCGACGTCGAAGTCGATTGAGTAAAACCTCGGCACGATTTGCCATTGCAGCTCAAGCAGGTTGCGTTCTGAATTCAGGCCGAACGAGCACTCGTAACCGGAGCGCAAAAGGGATTTCTCCTGCCGCGGAGAAAGCTGCAGGCCGGGGTCATAACCTGATTCCATCAGCGCGTCTTTTGCCCGGGCGAAGTCTCGCGATCTGACGATAACATCGAGGTCGCCGAACTGCCGCATAGCCGGGTTGCCATACAGCAGTTGCGCCAGAGCCGGGCCTTTGTGCGCGAGAAATTCGATTCCCCGCTGCTCGAAACATCGTGCAATCTTCATTAATTCAACTGTGAAATGCAGAACTCGCCAGGCATGTTTGTGAGCACGCACACGAACTATAGAGGGCACTCCATTCTTCCCAGACAAGGCCGAGTGCATGGCCGGGATCAGCCGATGATGTTCGGCGGATTCGAAAACGCGCTGCCAATCGAGGTCAGGCGTGAGCAGCGAAGTTATGTCGACCTGGCCTGCGTGACCGCAGCATGCCAAAATGAGCTCAAACTCCGGATCAAAACGCCGTGGATGCGCCGAGATATGTCGTGCTTCAATCTGCGTTGCTGCGGCCAAACCAGTTTCCTTGTGGACTAAGTATGTCCCTGGGCGAATTCTCTTTCCGTAAATTGCGCTCCGCGTCCATAGAATCTTCTAACAGTGATGCACGATGCGATAGTGCCTGCGCTTGAACCTGCCATGAACACGATTGTTTTTGAGTCCGTTCACAAAATTTTCCGGCAACGAGAGTTTTTCTTTGTGCGAAAAGAAGGGACTGAGACGCACGCGCTGAAGGGAATCTCATTGAAGGTGTCGGCCGGGGAAGTGCTTGGCCTCTTGGGGCCCAATGGGAGCGGCAAGAGCACAACCCTGAAGCTGATTTCTACGATGCTGCTGCCGGATCGGGGAGAAGTTCTGGTGCAGGGCTGGAATACGCACCGCCAGGGGCAGGAAGTGCGCCGTAATGTAGGATTCGCGGTGGCGTCAGAACGGTCTTTCTTTCCGCGCCTGACGGTCCGAGAAAATCTGGAGTTCTTTGCCGCACTCGAGAATGTTCGCCGGCGGGACGTTTCGGATCGGATCGAGTCAGTGCTCTCCTTTATTTCGCTCAATGATGTGGCCGGCAAACAGGTGATGAAGCTTTCGTCGGGGATGTATCAGCGGATGGGAATTGCCAGGGCGATGATTAAACAGCCTGCGATCCTGTTGCTCGACGAACCCACCCGCAGCCTGGATGCGGCTGCCGCTGACGAACTCTGGAGTCTGATCCGGAATTTATCGGTCACAGGAACTACGGTCCTGCTGGCGACGCATAACTTCGAAGAAGCTACTGCAGTCTGTGATCGAGTCGCGCTGCTGAAACAAGGCGAACTGATAGCCGTCGAGAAAACTTGGAATTTTGCTGCCCAAGAGCTCCGCGATTTCTATCTGGAAATGACGGGCGATTCCGTGGCTGAGAAATTTCAGATGGGTGTCCCGGCATGATTGTTGGAAAAATAATCGCTATACTGAAGAAAGACGCGATCACTGCGGTGCGCTATCGCAACGGGTTCGTGCTCTCAAGTCTGGCACAGGCCGCGCAGCTGGCGGCCTTCTATTATCTGGCTCGGGCGATCGGGCCACAGTTTCGTCCCGAGGGCATGCCGTATTTCCTGTTTCTGCTGATCGGCACCGGCTTCTACACGTTTCTATTGTCGGGGACTCACAGCTTTCTCAAAACAATTCAGGAATCCCAGCAGACGGGAACGCTGGAAGTGTTGCTGACGACGGCCACGCCGGCGGCGGTGCTGGTCTCCTTGGGTGCGCTTTCGGCATTCGGCGAGAGCCTGCTGCAATTCGTGGTCTATATCGGGGCCGGAGTTTTCCTTTTCGCGCCGATTCTGCACATAAGCGTAGCTGGATGCGTGCTGGCGTTTGGGTTTTCAATCTTGAGTGCATTCGCGATTGGCCTGTTCGCGGCTGGAATCCAAATTTCCATGCACAAAGGCTCGGCGGTGCTCTGGGTCCTAGGGTCGGGCGCGTGGCTCATGTCCGGAACACTGTTTCCTGTGACGGCTTTGCCCAAGCCGGTGCAGATGGTTTCGTATGTCATTCCATTCACTCACTCATTGGCAGCAATGCGGCTGGCTGTGCTGGGTGGCAGTTTCACGGCGGTTTCCCGCGAAGTCGGGATCCTGGCACTGTTCGCCCTGTTTCTTGTTCCCGCGGGTGTCATGTTCTTCTCGTGGATGGTACGCCAGGCAAGACAAAACGGGACGCTGTCCTTTTATTGAGGGTGGCCCCGTTACTTCGGTTTGATCCGACATCGCATTTGCGAAGCCGCAGGTAGGCTTGTACCGATAGAATCCGCATACCAGCATGGCTTCTTCCGCAATCAACCAGCCGCAACGCCGCCTTGGAACACGCGTCCGCGCGCAAATTCCGGTACGGATCACCAGCGTTGCGGGGGAGATTTTTTCTCTAAGCTGTCACACGTTGATGGTGAACCCGCAAGGTTGTGGGGTTCGCTCTCCGCGGCCGCTGGAGAAGGGCCTGCAGTTGCGAATTGAGGACCTGCCCGGTAGAGGAGTTACGGCGGCGACAGTGGCCTGTACCCGTCCAATGGAAGAGGGAAGCAAGTATTGGATAGTAGGAATCGCGCTAGAAGCTCCGGGCAATTTGTGGTGCATGGCTCCGGTGCCTTCTGACTGGGGAACATACACTGCGCCTCCAAAATTTTTCCCGATGTCGGTCAAATATCTCGGGGAAGATTCGCTGTCCGGCAAGTCCGCTTCGTAACCATCCTCACCTTCGCGGTCCATCCCAAAATATTGTTTGTGCGAATTACTTGCCGGTACCGGTCAAGGCAATGAAGTGCGGGCTGGTTGGATCGGACCCCATTACATCAAGGTTTCCGATTCGCGGTCCGGAAATTGCCGGTTTGAAAAAGACTTGAATTGTGCATTGCGCGCCGGGAGCAAGTGTTTCCCCGCAGTCATTTTTCTGAGAGAAATCGATGCCTGACGTAATGATCTGCTCCATGACGATATTAGATTTCGTGGGGTTGATAAGGGTGAGGAGGCGCATCGGGCTGTCAGAATCGACTGCCGCCTCGCCGAAATCGATTTGGGTGGCAGAAATTTGTAGTCCCGCGGGAGTTGTTTGGGAGTGAACCCGAGCCAGAAGCGAGAGCATGCAAACGCCGCAGATGACCGCCATTCCAACATGCCGGACTTTCAAGTCTCGCTCCTCAGTGGCGGCCTCTCCCCGAAAATTGCGGTGCCCAGGCGCACGCAGGTTGCGCCTTCCTCAATGGCAATTTCGAAGTCGTGTGACATGCCCATAGAGAGAACTTCCATGTGAACGCCTGGAAAGTTTCGGCCGGCGATTTGTTCAAATTGTGCGCGCATCGTGCGGAAATATGGCCGTGACTGTTCGGGATTTTCATTGTATGGCGGCACGGTCATCAGTCCTCGGATTTCGAGCGATGAAACTTGCGGTGCAGCTTTGAGTAATTCTTCCAATTCCGCGGAATCCGGCGCCAGGCCACTCTTTGCAGGTTCTCCGGCGATATTGATCTCGATGAGGACGGAGAGCTTTTTGTTTAGCTCCTTGGCGGCTGAGTTCAGTTTTTGTGCGAGACGAAGCGAGTCAACCGAGTCGATGTGCGCGAAAAATTCTCCGGCTTTCGCAGCCTTGTTAGTTTGGAGATGGCCGATCATGTGCCATTCTGCGCCTTGCAAATCTTGCAGGGCGTCAGCTTTTGTCGCGAACTCCTGAACGCGGTTCTCGCCAAAAACGCGAAGCCCCGCTTCGTAAGCTTCACGGATTTGGGGTGGCGCAACGGTTTTGGTCACGCCCATCAGAATGATATCGTTGGGATTGCGGCCCGCGCGGCGCGCGGCGGCAGCGATATGCTCCTGCAGGCGCGTAATGTTCACGGCGATTGACATAAAGCCTAAAAAGCACCAAGGACACTAAGGTATACGAAAAGGGAACCGCCCGAGGGGCCCGGGCGAAGAGTATGTCTGATGGAAAGTTCGGCTCTGGTGGGGACGCCCCGCGACCCTGCAAACAAATAGTCACTGCCACCAAGCACCAAGCACTCTGCCTTACATCATTGCTAACGGCGGTGCAGGCTCTTTTGGATCACCGGCGGCATTCAGAGGCGAGACAATCATTAAGGCCGCGAGCAGTGCCAAAACGACCATTCCGCCGAAGAGATATGAGGGGTTAGCCAGAATCTGAGGAGGCTTGTGCGGAGCCGCCCAAATGCTCGCCTTCAGCCCAGCCCACAGCAAGCCCATGAGAGCTTCGCCCGCGATAAGCCCGGACGCGGTGAGCACACCAGCGTTTTCTACACGCGCGGTTTGAGCTTGATTCAATCCGCGGCGTTTTGCGACCCAGTCGGCGACCGACCGAATGATGCCGCCGACAAAAATCGCGCAGGTGGTCTCGAAGGGAAGATACATTCCGACCGCGACCAGCATGGGACTTCGGACCTGCATCATGATCATCGCGATGCCAAAAAATATACCAACCCCGACTAATGCCCAAGGCATGTTGTGGCCGACAATGCCCTGAGCTAAAGTCGCCATTAATCCCGCCTGAGGGGCGGGAAGTTCTTTGCTGCCGAATCCGAAGCCCTTGTGAAGCAGCATCAGCGGGAAGTACATGACCAGACTTGCGACAACTACGGCGATCAATTCCGCCATTTGAATTTTGCGCGGGGTACCGCCGATGATGTACCCGACTTTGAAATCCTGCAGCAGCTCGCCCGCGACCGAAGAGGAAACGCAGACTACTGCAGCCACACTCAGCACGGCTGCGACTCCAGACTTGCCTACAACTCCCAGCGCGACCATTAGAAGGGCGGCGATCAGCAAAGTGGAAAGGGTGATTCCCGATACCGGATTGTTCGATGAGCCGATAGTTCCGCACAGGCTGCCTGAAACCGTAGCGAAAAAAAATCCGACGATCAGCATTACAACCGCGGCCAATATTGCCGGCCATAACAGACCTGAAACATGGATATAAAGAAGACACATGAGAATGAACATGATTCCGATCAGTGCGAAGACGACCTTAAAGCTCATGTAGCGGTCAGTGCGAGCCAGTTGCGGCGGTTCTCCGGACGTTTTGCGGAAATCGGCGAAAGCCCTGCTGAGACCGAGTGTAAGGCTAGCGCGCATTCGGTACAGCGTATAAGCAGAACCGACCAACATTCCGCCTACAGCGATGGGCCGGACAATAAATCTCCACACGGCGGCCGCGGTGTCGGCCCAGTCGTTGGGCGAGTCTGCAGGCAAGTATTGTTTGAGCTGAGGGCCGAGAAAGAACATCATGAGCGGGACCAATAATCCCCAGGCCAGAACGCTGCCGGAAAACTGGATTGCAGCTAGCCGCAACCCTATGATGTAGCCGACGCCTAGATACGCCGGACTGACGCTGGGAGCGGCCACCGTGCTGGCGCCACCCGCTGCGAGGGTATTGGCGTCTGGAGTCGTGCCAAGGCGCACCTGGCTTCGGCCAAGAATTCCTAGCCCGAATTGGAAGGTCTTGTCGACAGCAAACAGGCCGAAGGCGCCGAGAAGATAGACAACGCCACCGATACCAATGTTCCAGAAAAGATATTTGGCGGCTTGAGCTCCCCTGCGGCCAGCTTTGTGAATTTCAGCGGCGGCGACTGACTCAGGGAAAGGCAGTTCCGGATCTTCGACCATGCCTTTTCGCACCAGCGAAATGAAGAGCACGCCGATCACGCTGCCCACCATGATCAGGGCGGTAGTTTTCCAGTATGCATCGACGAAGCTGAAGGACGGCCAGACTCCGGCCATCAAGAAAGCGGGAATGGTAAAGATTGCGCCGGCTGCGATGCCCTCGCCAATGGTTCCCGAGGTGCGGGCGATGTTTTCTTCGAGGATCGTGCCCTTCCACATTCGAAGGACGGCCATTCCAATTACGGCAGCGGGGTAAGTTGCGGCAATCGTGATGCCGGCGCGGAGGCCGAGATATGCGTTGGCGGCGCCGAGAATGACTGTCATCAGCAGGCCGAGAAGAACGGCGCGCAGGGTGAACTCCTTCATCTGCATGTTCTCGGGTACGAAAGGCTGGTGCTTTCTCGGTATCACTTTTGCGGGGTCACTCATGCGGGTCTCTTCATTTTTGGATACGCCCTTTCGTTCCTAGCGGGCAAAACAAGCCGCAATAATACCGGCTCTTAATCAAGTTGCATTCGCAAACAAACCGCGCCGCACCTTAGCATGCCGGATGGGGGATTTACAAGTGCGCCATTGTACGATCCACACTTGCACGGGCGCGTTATAATGAGAAAAGCACGCCGCGCTGTTTCGCCTCTAGTAAGTTTGGGAGGTTATCATGTTGTCGAAGCAGTACAAATGTCCCGACTGTGGCGGGTTCGATGGCTATCGTTCGCGTCGCCGCAATCTCCTTGAGAAGTACCTTCTTCCGGTATTGATGCTGCAGCCTGTGCGCTGCATGAGCTGTTATCGGCGGACGCACGTTTCCATCTTCATGCATCTGCCGGAGCGAGTGAACAAGCTCTCGACCCGAGCCGCCTGATAGTGTGCGGACTGGTGCGTGCAGAAATTCCGGCAATTGCGTGTGTCTGAAGTCCTAGCTATACTGAGTTCAATTCGTCCGGCTGGAGCCTGACCAGGCGCCGAACGAGGGAGGCTCTGTCTTCAGCAGTAGCGGAGACTTAATTCGCAAGGGCGCTTTCTCACCCGAAGAGGCGAAGTTCGGGCGTTCCACCGGTCATGGCGCGAGAAATTTCCTGCACTCGACGGCTTCCGGCGTGACGCTGATCGCCCAGGGCGTTTTTACTGCATTTTTTCCCTCTGATTGCCGTCTCTGCAGCACTCCTCTCACAAATATTTCCCGGCTACCAGTGTGCCCAAATTGCTTGCTGGCGATGGCGCCGCTCGCGGGATCGACTTGTGAAATTTGCGGGGAGAGGGTTTCAGACCTTTCGGTTTCGAAAAGCCAGATTTGTTCAGCCTGCCAGGAGTCACGCCCCCATTTTGTTAAAGCCGCTGCTTACGGAGCTTACGATGGCGAACTGCGGGAGCTGATCCACTTGCTGAAGTATGAGCAGGTCGAGCCGGCTGCCGGCGTGCTCGGACGGATGCTGGCCCAGGCGATTCACAAGCTGGGACCGATTGCCGATTCTATTCTTGTGGTTCCGGTCCCGCTGTACCGCTCTAAGCGACGTAAGCGCGGATTTAATCAGGCGGAATTGATTGCGCTGGCGGCGCTGAAACGCGCGGCGTACCCCTGCGAACTGCGTACCGATGTACTTGAGCGTACACGGCCGACGGTTTCACAGATCGGCCTGACTCGAGCGCAGAGGATTGAAAACATTCGTGGGGCATTTCGGGTCCCGCCTCTAAACAGAGCAGATGGTCGCGCGGTGCTCCTGATCGATGACGTTTTAACCACGGGGACGACCGCATCAGAGTGCGCGCGAGTTTTGCGCAAAGCGGGTGCAGAAAAAGTTTTGGTTGCTACCGTAGCGCGTACGCTGAAAGAGAGCGGTTTTGAGAGCGGGAAATTTGTAACGCGAGGCGCAACCATCGCGAAGGCATCATGAGCATGTCGCACAGGCACAATTCGGGGGACAACAGTCGACATACTGTCACCGCAGCTGTCTTTGGCGTGGGCATCGGCATTCATCAGGAAAGCGACGTGCACGCACTGCACGCGCCCGTGCTAGTGCTTAATGCCTCGTATGAGCCGATCAATGTGTGCGCCGCGCGACGAGCGATCGTTCTGGTGCTGAAGGGAGTTGCGATGACCGAGGAAGAGAACGGTCATTTCCTTCACGCGGCGCGTTTGGCGCTGCGCGTGCCGTCAGTGATCCGGCTGCTGGAATATCGGCGGATCCCGCACCAGACGCGGGCTTTGTCGCGAAAGAATATTTTGTTGCGCGACCGGAACACCTGCCAATACTGCGGCGAACTTTTGTCCTCCGGCGAGTTGACTCTGGACCATGTGGTACCGCGTTCGCGCGGCGGCGCGTCCAGTTGGGAAAATCTCGTTGCTTGCTGCCATCCCTGCAACCGCAGCAAGGGAAATCAGATGCCGACTGAGGCCGGAATGAAGTTGATGCGGGAGCCGCACGCCTTCAATCTGCACACCAGCCGGCACATCATGCGCTTGATGGGACGCTCGGACGACCGCTGGCGTAAATATTTGTTTTATTAGCAAGCTTCCCTACGCCGCCGTTCGCAATGCCCTTCTTATTTTGACACCAGCTGCTCACTCACTGAGAATTGCTGCACATTTACGGCGCATTTTTTATTGACCGCTGCCGCAAGGACAATGAGTTGCCACAAAGGAGTAAGTCGTGAGCACCCAGGCGTCACAAGTATTTTCTAACACTCCATTTATTCGACGGGCAGTCACCTTCATCGGCCTAACCGCAGCTTTAACATTGAGCGTCGGTGCCGCTGCATCTGCAACAACGGACGGGCCGGCGGAGTTACCGCGTGTGTATGTGAATTCATCCATGGCAGGCACGCCTGCGCCCGGGGCAAGAACGCTGGTGCCAGTGGGAGCTAATTTACAGCAGGCGTTCAATAATGCTCACTGTGGTGACACGCTGCTGCTGCAGGCTGGCGCAACATTCACCGGGAACTATACTCTGCCGGCCAAACCATGTGATGATCAGCACTGGATTGTCATAAGAACGAGCGCTCCTGACTCAGCCCTGCCGCCCGAGGGAACGAGAATTTCACCCTGCTACGCTGGAGTGGCTTCGCTGCCGGGACGTCCCAGCTTTCGTTGCGTCACACCTACAAAGGCGATGGCGAAACTTGTGGCGACCACTGCTGGGCCTCTAACTCTAGCTAGCGGCTCCAGTCATTACCGCATCGGTCCCGGGTTAGAGATAACCAGGCCACTAACCTCATCGATGTATGTGGATCTCGTCGTCGCAAGCGGAGCTGCCAACCACATAGTCATAGATCGCGATTGGATCCACGGAGTTCCCATATACGACACGGTGCGAGGAGTCATCCTCAGTGGGGTCACTTATGCGGCTGTAGTTGAGTCTTACCTGAATGATTTTCACTGCGCTGCACAGATAAGCGTATGTGTAGATTCGCAAGCCATCGCCGGCGGCACAGGCAGCATTTCACAAGGGATTTGGAAGATTCACGACAACTTTCTAGAAGCCGCGGCCGAAACTATATTGTTTGGGGGTGTTACTACTAACTCAGTCACTCCGGCAGATATAGAGATCAGCAACAATCATATGTTTAAGCCATTGACGTGGATGCCCGGACAGCCCGGCTTTGTTGGTCGTCCCAATAGTGATGCCACAAAGTGCATAGCAACCCCTGGATACTGCCGGTTTGTCGTGAAGAACTTGATCGAACTCAAGAATGCACAACGACTGCTGTTGGAAGGCAATATTCTAGAGAACTGCTGGCCTGGATTTACTCAGTATGGCGCTGCTATCGTGGTCAACGGGATGAATCCAGCAAACAGGACGCTCTCCTACATGTCGGTCATGGACTTCACCGTCAGATATAACCATACGTCTCACACCGCATCGGTGTTTTCCCTTGCCAATCCGGGGCCGGATAACTTACCAATTGGAAGAATCTCCATCCACGATAATATTTTCGATGATGTAAGTCCGAAGTATCAGTATGGAGGCACGTCAGCGGTTTTTGCAGGTGTATACACTTACTGCTCAGAGAGCATGTGTGGCAATGGAAATGTTTCGGTGAATCACAATACTGAACTCATAACCCAGCCAATCAAATGGTTTGCTGCGGTAGGAGCGGTTAACGGCCCTATTCCGAACTGGACGTACACCAATAACATCGTGAGTATTGATGCGGGCCTAGCGGTCTTTAATACAGGATCCACGGGATGTACAGATAACAAGACGAGTAATGCAGCAAAGTTGGCGGCGTGCTTCAGCCCGTACGCCATGAGTCATAATGCGCTGATCGGTGGAAGCGGAACTTGGCCGGCGGGCAATTATCTTCCCGCAACCCCGGCGGCTGTGCGGTTTGTGAACTATAACAACGCGAATGGCGGAAATTACACCTTGCTCAGTACGAGTCCGTATCACAATGCCGGCACAGACGGCAAAGATTTAGGTGCAGACATTAGTGCTGTGAGTTCGCACACTAGCGGAGTTCAGTAGCATTTCTGCGAAGCCCAGCCGCTTAACCTACGTTCACGCTAATTTGACTCAAGTCGTACGTGTGTGCGAAGTCATTTCTTGGCGGATCAGTTTTAGCTCGATGCTGTCAGTCATTTCGTAGTCAGGGCTCTTTGAAGAGGCTCGGCCTAAATGCAGTTCGCTTCCCATTACTTCGGCTGCGGCTTCTCTTCTCCCTGGAACGTGACCTTTGACTTGCTGCCGAAGCGCTTGTAATCGGCGTACTTCACGATTTCGCGGATGTGGACATCTTGATAGGCACCCTTGCGGAAGTGGAGGGTGTCATCGGCCATGGTGTAAGCCGGGAACCAATACTGCCCATCTACCTGCTCGCGCCAGGTGCTGAATTTGGGAAACAGATTCTCATTGTCTTTCTTGCGGATGTCGGGAACGCTCTTGCCTGAGGTCTTTACGATTTGCAGGTCCTGGTTGTCCACCCAAATGCGCCCCTGGAAGTAGCGCTTGTTCTTCTCGATTTTTTTCGGCGCGACATCGAACACGTAGCAATGCAGTTCGTCTTCCTGCTGCTGTCCTACATAGAGAATGTCGTACTCGGGTATTTCGTCGGAGGTGAGCACAAAGGGCAGCAGGTGGCGGATGTCCTGCAAATCTTCGGGAGACATTAGGATTTCGGTAAGCGTGTTCTGTGGCGCGAATACGACATTTTCAAGGTGGTGTCCTTGGTTGTCATAGGTGACGTCGAAAACTTCGCGGTATTCGCCGGTGACGGTATCGCCGTCGAGGGTCTGGACTTTCACGTCCTGACGGAAGGTGTAGTTATCGCGGGCTTCCTTGAATTGTTTTTCCTTGGCCGCGAACTTCTGGATGATTTGGTCGGAAGTCAGCCCCTTTGGCGGATCGTTGCTTAGAGCGCCTTCTTGCGAAAACGAAGGGATGGCTAGAACAATAACGGCTGCGATCGCCGGGAGCAAGATGCGAATTGATTTCATAGATGGGGAGAAAGGCCTGGTTCAACCTTACTCTAAAGTTAGATGCGGTGAAACCAGCCAAGTTGCCGAAATCAGTCAGAGTGAAAACCCCCTTCGACTGGGCTTGAGACAGGCTCTCTCGCAGAGAGCGCGAGAAGGGTGGGGGCACGGACCCATCGGTCTGGGGCCCGATAATATTTGCGATTGGTTGTAATATGAACAATTCCATGATCCAGGTAGCGCGCCCTTTGACTGCTGATCCATCTTCCCTCGTGCCGAACGAAATTCCGCGATTGGCTGCCATGCCAGAGGTGCAATCGGCATTGCGGTGGTTTCGCGACCAGGAGGCGGAATTCGCGCGCTGGCAGATGGAACTGGCGCGTATCCCGGCGCCGCCATTCGGCGAGGCCGCCCGGGCTGCATGGGTAGGGGAACAATTTCGGGCGCTCGGGATCAAGGAAATCAGCAAAGATAAGATTGGAAATGTTTGCGGCTTTCGCAAGGGCCGGCGAGATTCAATTGTGTCGATCAGCGCACATATGGACACAGTTTTTCCGGCGAACACACCGCTGAATATCCGCCAGCAGGGGGCCAAACTCTACGGCCCGGGAATTTCGGACAATGCGGCTGGAGTGACAGCGCTGCTGGCGATTGTGGCCGCCATCGAAAATTTCAACCTTCCGCATGAAGATTCGCTGCTGTTCATAGGCAACGTGGGCGAAGAGGGCGAAGGCGACCTGCGCGGCATGCGTTATATTTTTTCGGAATCCGAATGGAAGGATTCGATCGTTTCCAGTTTGGTGCTCGATGGCGCTGGCACTGACACGATCGTCGCCGAAGCCCTGGGCAGCCGACGCTTTGAGGTGATTGTGCGCGGGCCGGGCGGGCACTCATGGAGCGACTTTGGCGCGCCCAATCCAATCGTGGCTCTGGGACGGGCGATCTTCCTTTTTTCGCAGACGCGAGTGTCATCGTCGCCTAAGACAACTTTCAATATTGGTGTAATTCGCGGAGGAACGTCGGTCAATTCGATTCCGGAGTCGGCCAGCATGCGCGTAGATATTCGATCGAGTTCGGCGGCGGAGATCGACCGGATCGATCTGGAGTTACGGCGCGCGATTGATCAGTCCATTGAGGAAGAGCAAGCTCGCACTCCGCAGCGCCGCGATCCGCTGCATTACCGGGCGAGTTTGTCGGCGGAGATGGTGCCGATCGGAAACCGGCCGGGCGGTGAACTGGATCAGAACGCTCGCGCCATCCAAGTTGCGCGAGCCGTGGATTTCCACTTGGGCAATAGCGCGCAAATCCAGCGGGCGTCGACCGATGCCAACATCCCGATATCCATGGGGCGCGAAGCGATTGCCATCGGCGCCGGCGGCAATGGCGGCGGCGCTCATACACTGCAAGAGTGGTTCGATCCCACAGGTAGAGCGCTCGGACTTACGCGAGTCCTGCTTATTAGCCTGGCGCTCGCCGGGGCGGGAAAATGAATCTGCGGCAATCCTTGGCCTTTTTCTTTTTTGCAGCAAACATTTCCGGAACCAACCTGATGTCGCAAACGACAGCGCGACCAACCGCCGATACCATTTACATTCACGCGAACATCTACACCGGCGTAGTCGGGGATTCCTCTTTTCATGCAGTGCCGCGTACCGAAGCAATGGGCGTTCGCGGGGACAAATTGGTTGCGGTCGGCAGTGAATCGGATGTGATGGCAAGGAGAGGGCCGCAGACGAAGGTGATCGACCTGCACGGACATTTTGTGATGCCCGGCTTCAACGATGCGCACATGCACTTGACGGAGGCCGGCTTTAAAAAGTTGAGAGTTGATCTGACCGGAACGCGCTCGTTGCAGGAGTTTCAAGACCGCCTTCGCAAACGGCTGGAGACAACTCAGCCGCAGGAGTGGATCACCGGTTCGGGATGGGATGAAACGTTATGGCATGCTAGCCAGCTGCCGACGCGCTGGGACATCGACGAAGTTGTATCCGACCATCCGGTTTTTCTGGTTCGCATCGATGGGCACGTGGCTGTGGCCAATACTCTGGCGCTGAAAATGGCGCACGTGACCCTGGCCAGCAAGGACCCCGATGGGGGCGAGATTGCTCGCGATCTGAGCGGCGCCCCCAATGGAATTCTTCGTGAGACGGCGCAGACATTGGTTGCGTCATTAATTCCTTTGCCGACTCCAGAGAAGCATCGGCAAGCCATCGAAGCGGCATTACAGGACATTGCACGCTCGGGCGTGACTTCGGCGCAGGATTTTTCTGGCGATGATGGCGCAAGCAGTCGCGCGAATTTCAAGATTCTCGAACAACTCGAGCGCGAGGGAAAACTGTCTGTACGCATCTCCGAGTGGCTGCCGTTCAACGAGTCGGTAGAGAGTCTGAAGCAACTGCGCGACTCGCATCCTGTGTCTGACCCCATGTTGCACACCGGAATGCTGAAAGCGTTTATGGATGGTTCGCTGGGCTCGCACACAGCGGCGATGCTCGCGCCGTTCAGTGATGACCCAAAAAATTCAGGCCTGCCCCAGTATGAACAAGCCAAACTTAACCAGATGGCGAAGGAGCGGGTGGAAGCTGGCTTCCAGTTGGGATTTCATGCCATTGGGGACAAGGCTGTCGAAATGGCGCTGGACGCGTTTGCCGAGGCGGAGAAAGCGGCGCGCGCCAATGGCGTAAAAGCGCAAGATGGAAGCGAAAATTTTCGTTTGCGCGTGGAGCATGCGCAGGTGACAAACCCGGCGCAGGTCGAAAGATTCCGCGAGCTGAACGTGATTGCTTCGATGCAGCCGAGCCATTTGCTTACCGACATGCATTGGGCAATGTCGCGCCTGGGTCCGCAGCGCGCGGCGCATTCTTATGCCTGGGCTGAATTCGAAAACCACGGCGTGAGACTGGCGTTTGGCACTGATTATCCAGTTGAGCCGGTTGCGCCGTTTCGCGGGATTTACGCGGCGGTAACTCGCAAGAGTGAAGATGGCAAACAGGAATATTTTCCAGAGCAGAAGCTGAGCATCGAACAGGCGATTGCCGCGTACACGACTGGATCGGCCTATGCCGAGTTTGCCGAAAAGCAAAAGGGAACACTGGCTCCCGGCATGCTGGCCGATTTTGTGGTCCTCGACCGCGACCTGACGGCAATTCTCCCGGCAAAGATTCTCGGCACTCGAGTGTTACAGACGGTGGTGGGCGGAAAGACAGTTTACGTGACGGAGTGAGCTTAGTTCTGAGACATGTCATAGAGCGGTGCTACACTACCCAGCGTGTCGTCGCCGTCTCCTGAGATCGGCAGAAAAACTCGAATCGCCCGCTTTGGAGTGTTCGAAGTCGATCTTGATGCGTGCGAACTTCGCAAGCAAGGCCACAGGATTCGTCTGCAAGACCAGCCATTCGCGGTGCTCGCAATTCTGCTTGAGCGCCCAGGAGTAGTGGTTTCGAGAGAAGACATCCGACAAAAATTGTGGCCTGCCGATACGTTTGTTGACTTCGACCACAGCCTGAACACTGCGGTGAACAAGATTCGCGAAACGCTTGGCGACTCGGCCGGCAGTCCGCGTTTTGCGGAGACGGTCGCACGCCGCGGATATCGCTTCGTGGGCGAAGTGAGTTGGGAAGACTCCCGCGTGCCGCAAGCGGTCAATATTCAGTCCAAAAATCCCGCGCCTGGTCTACCAACAGCGCACCGTGAGATTACGCGTTCACTCTTTGCCCTGATCCAGATCATGTATTTGGTTTTTTACGTCGAGGCACTGTTTCACTGGCGCGGGGTAGAGCAGGCTTCGTGGGCGGATGGGAATTCGCCACTGATTTTAATTATGGTGCTGGTCACTGCCGGTGTCGGAATCCCGGTGCGGTTTTATCTACTCTCAGCGGCGAGTTTCGATTACATGCTGTTAGGCGACAAGTTCCGGAAGATTTTCATTCCTTTGCTTGCACTGGATGAACTTTGGGCGATTGCGCCATTTTTGATCCTGGATCGAATAGGTTTTGGCGCGGCATTCGCGGCAACCGCGGCTTTGCTCTATGTACCTTTTGCCGAGCGGACCCTGGTGCGGATGGCTTATCCACGAAGGTAACGAGCGAAGTAACCAGACAAACAAATTACATTCGCAAGAAAAAGCAGCGACTGATTCTCTTCGCCCAAGCAGGTACAATAAGCCTAAATGGCGAATCCGACCCCGATTGCCGCATTTCTGGCGGGCCTGGTTTCATTCCTTTCGCCATGCGTCTTGCCGCTGGTGCCGGGCTATGTTTCCCTGATTTCCGGCGTGGGCGTAGAGGAACTTAAAGAACAGAACACTGCCCTGTTCGGCAAAGTAATGCTGAATTCGCTGGCGTTCGTCGCGGGATTCAGCATAGTGTTCGTCACCCTGGGCGCGCTGTCAACCGAAGTCGGCCAGCTCGCGGCGCGCTACAAATCAGTGTTGGCGCAGGTTGCGGGCGTGATCATCATACTGTTTGGATTGCACCTCACCGGGATTCTCAAGATCAAGGCGCTGTACTCCGACCGGCGCATGCACAACGTCAAGGGGGGCAGCACCGCCTGGGGGGCATTTGTAATCGGCTTCGCATTCGCCTTTGGCTGGACCCCCTGTGTTGGCCCGATTCTCTCGGCAATTCTGTATCTGGCTGCGGAGCAGAACTCGGTCAGTAAGGGTATCTTCCTGCTGACCATCTATTCTCTTGGATTGGCGGTACCATTCCTACTGACCTCGCTGGGCATCGAGCGCTTTTTGAAGTTCTATGGCAGGTTCCGCCGCCATATGCATGCGGTGGAGGTTGCCAGCGGGGGCTTGCTGATAGCGCTGGGAGTGTTGCTGGTGTTCGGCAGATTCACTCTATTGGCGCACTATTTTTCGTACTTCAACCGTTTTGTTCTGTAAAGGAGTTTTGTGAAACGTGATCCCATTATTCTGATTGTGGTTGCAATGGTGATCTCGATCATGCTGGTCTTTGGCATTCAGAGAGTGCACCATGCGGGCATCGTTCCTCCGGGAAAGTTGCAAGGGAAAGCTGCCCCGGATTTTTCTTTACCTACAACCACAGGGCAGACGATGAAACTGTCCGACTTCCAGGGTAAAGCGGTACTGCTAAATTTTTGGGCGACCTGGTGCGAACCCTGCAAAGTCGAGATGCCGTGGTTTGTTGACCTGCAAAAAAAATACGGGCCCCAGGGTTTGCAGGTGATCGGCGTGGCTATGGACGATGCCAGCCCAAAGGACATTTCTGCTTTCGCGCAAAAGATGGGAGTGAATTATCCGATCTTGATCGGGAAGGAAGAAGTCGGCGCTCAATATGGCGGGATTGAATACTTGCCGTCGACTTTTTACATCAGCCGCAATGGAAAAGTGATTGAGCATGCCTTTGGGCTAGTCAGTCGCTCCGAGATCGAGGCAAACATTGAAAAGGCCCTGGGCCAGCAGGTGGCCACGAAGTGACGAACCGTGTACTCTGCGCTGGCGTCATCTTGCTGATGTCGATCGCGGCACACCCCCAAGATATTGAAAGAACCAAAGCCTGGGTGAGCATGGTTCCGGCGGAGCTGACCAGCATCGACCGCGGAAAGCCCGGGACTGTGGATCTGCAATTTCGCGTTGCGCGTGGCTTCCACATCAATTCCAACCAACCCAAGCAAGATTATTTGAAAAAAACAGAACTGAAGCTGGACGCACCGACCGACATCGTGATCGGACGAATCACTTATCCCGCGGGCCAGGACCGGAGCTTTCCATTTGCGCCCAACGATAAGCTCAGCGTTTACAGTGGAGACTTTGAAGTGGGAGTAACGGTGCGGCCGCTGCACAACGTGCTGCCCGCCAAGTACGCCATTCATGGATTTCTGAAATACCAGGCCTGCGACAATGCCGCCTGCTATCCACCCAAGCAACTGCCGGTTACTTTCGAGGTCAAAGTATTGAAAGGCCAAGGACCGAGAAAGAAAAATCCCGCCCAAAGTCCGCACGCCCACAGCTGATCAGATTTTTGCTGGCGTCGCGCGGGTAATTATGTCCTCGACATTTTTCAAGCGGACGATTACGGTATCGCGCCCTAAAGCGGTCATCACCGCAAACAAGCTTGGGGCCACTGCTTGGCCGGTTAATGCCACCCGCGCGCCGTTGATCAGGGCGCCAGCTTTCATGCCTTTTTCGGCGGCGAAATCGCGCAGGATCTTTTCCGTTTCCCGTTCGCTGAAGTTTTCAGATCCGGCATAGCGCCCGCCCAGTTCAATCAAGAGTCTGCGGACATTTTCGACCTGAAGAAATTTGTCTACCGCCGCAGGGTCGGGATCAAAATCGTCGACGAAGAATGCGCGGAATGATCCAGCAAAATCTTTGAGACTTCGTGCTCGCGGCTTCAATAATTCAATCGTCGAAAGCAGCCGGTCGCGATCGTGGCGTGCGGGATTGAGACCCGCTTTCTTCCATTCTTCCTCAATGAGCGGCAACAACTTTTCAGCGGAATAGGCGCGGATATATTCCGTGTTGAACCAGTCCAGCTTGGCGCGATCAAAGACGGCGTTCGAGCGCGAAATGCCGTCAAGGCTGAACAGGCGGATCAGTTCCGAATCGCCAAGAACTTCCGGAGTGCCTTCTGGCGGGATCCAGCCGAGTAGCGCGAGAAAATTGCGGAATGCTTCCGGCACGATGCCTTCGTCGCGATAAGACATGACGCTGGTAGCGCCGTGGCGCTTGCTGAGCCGCGTTTTATCGGGACCGAGAATCAACGGAACGTGAGCAAACACCGGCATGGTCGCGCCGAGCGCCTGGTACAGCAGCACCTGCTTGGGGGTATTTGAAATGTGATCGGCGCCGCGAATGACGTGTGTGATCTTCAAATCAATGTCATCCGCGACCACGCTGAGGTGATAGGTAGGGCTGCCGTCGGAACGCAGAAGGACGAAATCCTCAAGCTCGTTGTTGGCGAATTCGACCTCGCCGAACACTGCGTCATCGAACGAAGTACTGCCAACGTCTGGAATAGCGAACCTCACCACCGCAGCTTGGCCGGCTGATTTTCTGCGTAGAGCTTCGGCAGCGTTCAGCTTGCGGCAAGTACCTTCATACCTCGGAGGGCGGCCTTCCTCGGCGGCTTTGGCGCGACGGCGCTCCAGTTCGTCTTTGCTACAGAAACAATAGTAGCCAGCACCCGACTCGATCAGTTTAGCGGCGGCTGCGCGATAAAGATCGGTTCTCTGGGTCTGGTAGTAAGGGCCTTCGTCCCAGTTAATGCCGAGCCACTGCATTCCCTGGAGGATGCCATCGACCATTTCGGTGGTCGAGCGCTCGAGATCGGTGTCTTCGATCCTGAGGACCAGCGTGCCCCCGAAATGCCGGGCAAACAGCCAGTTGAAGAGGGCGGTACGGGCTCCGCCCACATGCAAATAACCCGTCGGAGAAGGCGCAAAACGGACCCGGGGTGTTGCGGATTGGAGTGCAACTGAAAACGGCGGTGAAGGCATTCCTTTAGTAACCAATCTGGATGTTAAGGGGCATGGCGAACCAGCGTCAAGTTACACAAAAGACTAGGGTCTGTCGCATCCATGGACATTACCGGGGGAGGCCAAAACTGTTGTTTTCAAAGACAACATATGAAAGCATAGAGGCCGGCGTTTCCCCACGCAGACTGACCCAGAGGCTCGTTTGTCGGTCAAAGAATGAACAGTATTCTTATCAGTACCGCGATTTTGCCGGGATTAGTGGCCTGTCTGCTTTTTTTGCTCTTCACGTATCTGCATGAGCAGAGCAGGCAGCCGTATTTCCGTGCCTGGCAAATGGCGTGGGCGGCATACACGCTGCATTTTCTGCTGGATGCGTGGTCTGCGGTTTCGGGCCTGCGCGCACCCATTGTGTTCCTGTCGTCATTGCTGTTGGTCACAATGGCCCTTGCCATTCTGGTTTCAACCCGTCTAACCAAACGGCTGACTACGTCGGAGCGGCGTGAAGCATTCAGGCTGCGCTGGTACGAAATTGTTGTGGCGGCAGTGGGGGTGGGTTTTTGCGTGGTGCGAGCGGTGCGTCCGCTGATGGCGCAGTCTTCCTTGCTCGGGCTCACGTTCGATCCCTTCGAGCTGGTGGTGGCGCTCATACTCGGCTACAGTTCTCTTGATTTTTACCGGACCGCACGGCGGAGAGGCTCAATCGCCTTCCGGTTGCTTTCGTTCTCACTGGCGCTGTGGGCAGTACTGACCACTTTCGGCCAGCTGAAGTCAATCCACATGTTCGGCGGCGATCTTCTCGGCCCCATTCCCCAGATGATGCTTGGACTGGCGATGGTAATGGTCCTGTTCGAAAACGAGCGCAACGCGGTGCAGGAGAATGCGCTGGCATTTTCGAAGCTCGACGTAGATCCGATGCGCCTGCTTTCGGCAAGCGATTTGGCGCCGAGTATGCAGAGGATCCTGGACCGGCTGGTTGCGCCGCTACCCACTACCCGAGCGGCGATTTGCATTTCAGAACGCTGGCGGGGAGTGTTGCCTTCGGTACAACTTGGATTTTCGCCTGATTTCGCGGCGAAGTTAGACGCCACCGGAGCTGGGGAGTATGTATGCGAACTAGCCTACCGGCGCGGGGGATTTGTTTCGTTCCGCAATCTTCCTGAGATGCCGGAGCCGCTGCCGGCCTTCCCGGGCGGGCGGTTTGAACAGTTTCGCGAATCGGTGGTGGCGGAAAACATCCGCAATGCGACTGCCGTGAGCCTGCAAACCCGGGAACACAACTTCGGCGTAATACTTTTCCCCCACACTGAGCGGCGCTTGTTCGGCGATTCCAATTTGCGGCTTTTGATCGGACTGGCTTTGCAAATTGGCCTGACGCTGGAAAATTACGTTGTGATGCACGACGCGCAACGTCGCACAAAGGAATACCAGCTGCTAACCCAAATCGGCCAGGCGATCAGCTCGCGATTGAATCAGGCCGAGGTGCTGCGCACGGTTCAAAAAGAATTGGGACAGATTTTTGACACCTCTAACTTTCAGGTCACCTTTCAGGATGGCGATCGGATTGTGTACGAACTGGAAGTTGAAGCAGGCCAGGTGCTGCCCAAGCGTCAGCGCAAATCTGACAACGGTTTGACTGAGTACATTCTTCGCACCGGACAGCCGTTACTGATCCGTTCGGACATGGAGCGGGCGCTGGAGCGCTTGGGAGTGACCCTGGTTCCGCAGGGTCCGGCGAAGTCGTTTTGCGGGGCGCCGATTCTGGTGAATGGAAAAGCTACCGGCGTGATGTCCGCCACCAGCACCAGCCGCGAATACGTCTTTGAACAACGCGATCTGGAGGTTTTAAAAACTGCAGCGGGCCAAGTATCTGTGGCAATTGAAAACGCCCGCCTGTTCGCCGAAGAACAACGCCGCTCGCGCCAATTCGCGTTTCTGAATAGCGTTTCAAAGACCGCGATTTCCAGCGAAGACGCCGAGCAGATGCTGGCGGAAATTGTCGGCCATATCCAGAGGAACTTCCGCTTCGATCACATTGGCATTGGCATTTTGGATTATGCGACCAAAGAAATAGAGATCAGGGCCGAAGCCGGCACCACCGCGCACGAGAAGGGCAAAAAGATCGCGTTGGGGACGGGTATCATCGGCCGAGTCGCACGCACCGGGGAGACCGCACTGCTGCACACGGCGGAGCCCGGCCAATTGCAGTCGTTGCTGGCGACGTCACGAACTGTGCTTTGCATGCCGATTACTTACGGCGACACGCTGATGGGGATTCTCAACGTGGAGAGCGAATCGGAGCGCGCAGTTGCCGATGACGACGTCCTAGTGATGAACACGCTGGCCGACCTGCTGGCGACGGCATTGCACAATTCCTTCGTGTTCCAGAAATTGCAGCAGCAATCGATCACTGACGGCTTAACTGGAATCAAGACGCGGCGATTTTTCTGGGAGGCATTGTCTTCCGAATGGAAGCGGGCTTCGCGCTCCGGCCGGCCATTCTCAGTAGTGCTGGTCGATCTCGATAAGTTCAAGGAAGTGAACGACACCACTGGCCACCTGGAAGGCGATCTGGTGCTAGCTCGCGTGGGGCGGTTGCTGGAGAACAAGTGCCGCCAATCGAATGTGGTTGCACGCTATGGCGGCGACGAATTTATCATCCTGATGCCGGAAACCGGCGTGGAACAGGCGCAAATTTTGGCCGAGAGACTGCGCTTGTGGCTGGCTACTGATCCCATGCTGAACGAACACAAAATTACCGGCAGTTTCGGCGTCGCCAGTTTTCCGGTGCATGGATTTTCTGCGGAAAGCATTATTCGGGTCGCTGACATGGGGATGTATATCTCGAAGAAAGCGGGCGGGGACCGGGTATCAACGGCGGAAGAGTTCGAGCACGAGGAAGGCGGAGCCCTGCAGCGGCAACTGGTATCCGGTTACATCGAAGGATTTTTGCAACGCGAACGCACCGGCCCGGAGCACCTGGAAGAGTTGGTCGGTACGCTGCGTAAACTCTCAGTGAATCCAGAAGATAAAGAAGGCATTGCGTTGCGGGATTCTATTGAGACCCTGGCCCGGGCCGCCGAATCGAGAGAGCTGCACGCGTCAGGTCACGGCGAAGCGGTCGCGCAATATTGCGAAATGATTGGGCGCGCCCTAAACCTGCCGCCTGAGGATATTCGGGAGCTCAGTTTTGCCGGGCGAGTGCATGACCTGGGCAAAATGTTTGTGCCCGAGCGCGTGTTAAACAAACAAGGCTCGCTCACCCAGGAAGAATTCGATCTGCTGAAGAACCACCCCCTGTTCGCCGGCGAAGTGCTGGCTACAATGCCGGGCGCTGACCGCATCAAGAGGGCGGTCGAGTGTCATCACGAGCATTTAGACGGCACCGGCTTTCCCGGGGAACTCAAGGGAGATGATGTTCCCTTGTGGGGACGGATTATTACGGTAGCAAACACTTATGTGAACCTGACCAGCGACCGCACGCTGACGCCGGCAAAGACCAGCGAACAAGCCATCACCGAGCTGGAACGCGGCAGCGGGACAAAGTACGACGGCATGCTGGTGCGCATTCTGGCGCGCGAGTTGAAGTCCGAGCGCAGCTTTCCGAATATTGGTTAGCTGTGGCGACGCGTTTCCTTCCCGCGACTTGCTAAATTCGCGGTCCTTACCCGAAACTATTTCCCTATGCCTGTATCCCTTTCTCTGGATGGAAAAGTTGCGCTCATCACCGGCGGGTCACGAGGAATTGGCGCGGCCACGGTGCGGATGTTTGTCGAAGCGGGCGCGCGCGTGCTGTTCAACTACGAAAAGGCTCAGGTTGCGGCCGAGAAGCTGGTTCGCGAATGTGGCGAGAAACAGTGTGCAGCGGTCGCCTGCAATCTAGAAGGAACTAAAAGCGCGTCAGAGTTAGTGGCCGCAACTGTGAAACGATTCGGACGGCTCGACATTCTAGTCGCCAACCATGGCATATGGCCGGCCGACGATATTCCAATCGACAAAATCAGCGACGAGCACTGGCGCAGAACTTTAGCGATTAATCTGGATTCGGTGTTTGCGGTAGTAAAGCATTCGGTGGCCGAGATGAAAAAACACGCCAGTGCGAAATCGCCGGCGCACATTGTGCTGATTAGCTCAACTTCTGGGCAACGGGGAGAGGCATTCCATTGCGATTACTCGGCAAGCAAAGGGGCTTTAATCAGCCTGACCAAAAGCCTTGCCTTGGAGTTGGCTCGCCAGCACATTTATGTGAACTCCGTGGCGCCGGGGTGGGTCGATACTGACATGTCGCGCCCGTCGCTTGATGACCCGGCGATCGCGAAGGAAGTGCTGCGCCCGATTCCCATGGGACGGGTTGGCAAGCCGGAAGAAATTGCAGGTCCGATATTGTTCTTGTGCACTCCACATGCCGGATTTATCACTGGCGAGATTTTTAACGTCAATGGCGGTGCGGTATTGGTCGGCTGATGCTGCTCGGGGCAGCTTAGGCGGGCTTGAGCGCGTCTAATATAACTAGAGAATGAAATATGCACTCATTGCACTACTGCTGATCGCGTTTGCTTTCGGGCAGGACGTACCTACCCATGTCCCGAGCGACGCGAACTCTGCTGCCACTTCACCGCCGGCGCAGTCGATTCCAACCGACCAGGCGAACTCACAAAAAGCCAAGCAGGTTATCGATCAGGCCATTCAAGCGCTTGGCGGGCAAGCGTACTTGAACGTCACCGATATGAAATTGGAGGGCCGCGGTTACAGCTTTCATCACGGCGAGCCTAACAGTTTGGGAACTGTGTTCTGGCGTTTCAGAAAATTTCCCGACAAAGATCGCGTGGAGCTCACGAAGAAGCGCGACATCATTCAGATCTATACCGGCGATAAAGGTTTTGAGATCACCTACAAAGGCGTGCGCCCGTTAGAGCAAAAAGAAGAACTGGACCCTTATCTCCGCCGCCGTCATTACGCTTTGGATATGGTTTTGCGGCAGTGGCTGAATCAACCCGGCGTCGCGCTTTTTTATGAAGGACAGACGGTGGCTTCGCAGAAAGAGACCGAACAGGTGACGATCATGAATAACAAAAACGAGGCAGTCACCTTGAACATCGATATCAACACTCACCTGCCGGTAAAGAAGAGCTTCTCCTGGCGCGATCCTGCCGACAAAGAGCGGAACGTGGAAGATGAGATTTTCGACAATTACCGGCCGGTTCAAAGCATCATGACGCCGTTCGATACGACCCGAGTTTTCAACGGGGAAATGTCAGCCCAGACTTTTCTGACCAATGCGAGTTACAACCAGGGACTCAGCGATACATTGTTTGATCCGCAAGCCGCAAATTCATCCAGAAGGCACTGAACTTCGGAGTTGCTGACGACTTTGCGGCACCAGATTTATCTTTGTAAACATATGTAAACAAGCTTGTTGCGTTGCTATACTTATGCCATTCCCGCCACAGACTGTGGCTAAATTGCCACATGCGGATTAGCTACCTGGCTGTTAGCTTGGAAGACGGAAACCCATCTGATAACCGAGCAAACAGTTCGCGTGGCAGCCAGCTGCCAAGGTGTCGGCTTGCATTCAGGAGCGCCGGTGAGTCTGCAAATTCTGCCAGCTCCGGCGGGCACCGGAATCATCTTCCGCCGAATAGACCTGGATGGCTTCGAAATTGAAGCCGTGGGGAAGAATGTCGCTCGGGTGAGTTACGCCACCAGCTTGATGAAAAAAGGCGTGTTGATTTCGACCACGGAGCATTTGCTTTCTGCGTTTGTGGGAATGGGCATCGACAATGCAATCGTGCAGCTCGATAACCTGGAGCTGCCCATTCTTGATGGAAGCGCCAAACCTTTCATCGATCTGATCAAGAAAGCCGGGGTCCGAAAGCAGCGACGACCGCGGACCTATATTAGAATCCGTCGCCCGCTGGAATTTCGCGAAGGCAACAAGTTTATCGGTGTCTACCCCGCGGAGACCTATTCGGTCTCCTACAAGATTAATTTTCCCCATCCATTGATCGGCCGCGAGATTTTCTCACTTGAGCTGACGAATGGGCAGTACGTTTCGAAAATTGCTCCGGCACGCACGTTCGGTTTCCTGCATGAGGCCGAAGCCATGCGCCAGCAAGGTTTGATCCGCGGCGCTTCCAGCGAAAACGCCTTGGTATTGACGCGCGATGGCCTGGTGAATCCGCCGCTGCGGTTTGACGACGAATTTGTGCGGCATAAGATTCTGGATTTGATCGGCGATCTGGCCTTGATCGGAAGGCGAATATTGGGCAGGGTAGTCGCAGACCGCGCCGGACACGCCATGCACACTGCGTTGGTTTCGCGCCTGCTGCGCGATCGCACGTTGTGGGAAGAGACTACCTTGGCAGAAGAGCCCGCGGGAGATTACACCCACCTTGAACTGCGGGCAGAGATGCAGGGCGCGAACTAGTCGGCGGCTTGCGGTACCAGGTCGCTCGATTCGGTGACGGCCTTTTCATTCATGAGCCGTTGAAGTTCTTTGCGGGTCAACGCAGCCAGGCTTTTGGCGTGGGACATGGCCGATTCCTGGCATTCCCGCGACAGTGGGGCTACGCGGACGGCCAATAGCGGCGCATCCTGTTCGATCATCCGAAGCAGGCGCTGGGCGCGATCGATTTTAGTTTCGACTGGAAGCATAAAAGTACGTGTAAGTAGCATGGCTTGAACCCAACCGTCAGCCAAGTTGCAAACTGGGTTCCCTCGGAAGCGCTTTTTTTCTGGAAACCAATCCGCGAAAACCGCAAACTAAATCAGGATGCATAAAGTCGTTTATCTCTCGCTGGGTTCGAATGTGGGTGATCGCGCGGCGAACCTTAATGCGGCCATTGAAAAGCTGGGAGAACTGGGAAACGTGGTGGCGGTGTCCGCATTTTATGAGACCGAGCCAGTCGAAACCAGTCCGCAGCCCTGGTTTTTGAATTGCGCGGTGAAACTCGATACAGAGAAGATGCCTCGGCAGCTGATTGCGGCAATTCTGAACATCGAACAGGCCATGGGACGGCAACGCCGGCAGCCAAAGGCCCCGCGGACTATCGATATAGATATTTTGCTGTTCGGAAGCTCGGTGATAGAACTTCCTTCGTTGACGATCCCGCATCCGCGGATGCATGAACGGCGTTTCGTGCTGGAGCCGCTGGCGGAGATCGCGCCGGATGCCAGGCATCCGGTATTTAAACGTACGGTTCGTGAGTTGCGGGACGCCTTGCCAGCGGGGCAGTTGGTGAAAAAGCTGGCGACCGGGTGAGCGATCTATCTCTGTGAAAAACCTCTGTGTAACCCCGTGACTTTTGTTGTTAGATCTTGATTCTACGGAACGATAATGCGGCTGCTCTCCTGCGGGGCCGCAATTGCGGATTGCGGCTCCGGAAACTGACGGAAAAGAAAATCTACAAACGCGCGGGACTTGGGACGACCTGACGTGCGGGCATATCCCATTCGCAGCAGGAAGACCAGGGCACGCAGGACATCGGAATCGTGCAGACGGCTGTAGCCCAAATGTTTCTGCTCGGCTTCGCGATACTCCTTCACCATCTTCTGAACTTCGGACGCGACCGACTGGTGCGCGAGGTTGGTCACGGGCGTTTCGTAATGCAGGCCCGATCCCGCCAGAGTTTCGTAATTACGGGCCAACGTGCTTAACACCGAAATCAAATCCGAGTCGCGGATGCCGCGGTCGGCTTGCGCGCTCTTCGCCAGCGCATAACTCAAGCCGAGAATCAGGTGCTCCTGTTCATAGAGAAATTGCTGGCCAATTTCAATCTTGGGAAAAAGCGCGTCCTGGTCCAATTCTTCGATTGGACGCGGCTTCTCATGTTCGCGGGCCTGGTGCAGGTAGATGCACTCGCTCGGACAGTCGAGCGTGACTTCACGCTGTTCTCCGCAGCATTGCGGGCAGATGCGCCCGTGGACCGCCGGACAGAATCGTTTCTCTTTGCGTTTGTTGCAAATCGCACAACTCAAAATTTCGTGATCTCCGGTGTTCATTATGGCATGGTAAGGAGAAGGGGGTTTCGAGGGTGTCGCTCGGATAGTTTGCGAAGTCGAGCTTGAGTTTATGCTGGAACAGAATTGCTGAAACAAAACCTTGCTTCAAAGAAGGAATGACTTCGACATGAAATCGACGCTTCGGGCGCTTCCGCGCAATTTTTACGATCGCGATCCGCGGGTGGTGGGGCCAGACTTGCTGGGCAAAATTCTCGTCCGCCGCGATAGGCGCAAGCTGCTGACGGGACGCATTGTCGAGGTCGAAGCTTATCTTGGCGCTGACGACGCGGCGGCTCATTCGTTCATTGGCAAGACATTGCGCAACGCTGTGCTGTTTGGGCCGCCCGGACACGCATACGTGTATTTCATTTACGGCAATCATTACTGCCTGAACGTCTCGTGTCTTCCGGATGGAATTCCTGGCGGAATTCTGTTTCGCGCAGTGGAGCCGATTCGGGGAATGGAAGCCATGTTTAAGCTGCGTGGGATTGACGAGAGCTCTGATCTGCGCAGGCTGACTCGCGGGCCGGGCAGGCTGGCTGCAGCTTTCGGGATCACACGCGAGCGCGACAACGCCAAAGACCTGACTGATTCACGATCTGATCTTTACATTGCCGATGACGGCGCGCCGCCGCCGGAAGTGCTAATCACAAAAAGGATCGGGATCAAGAAGGCGGCGGATATGCCGCTGCGTTATATCGTGCCGGGGAATAAGTTCGTGTCAGGATGAGGGAAGGGCACGAGTTGCTCGTGCCAACAGATCAGCGATTTGGCTTAAGCCCCTGAGTCAAGGCCCAACAGCACTCCTCAGCGGCTAAAGCCGTCATTATGCAGCGGCCTTGCGGCACGACTGAAGTCGTGCCCTTCCCGTTGTTGGTGCCCTACAAGGGAATTAAGTCTTACTGCTCGGCTGCTTCCTTCTCGATTACGACCTTCAAATGCGCGGTCACGTCTTTGTGCAGCTTTACTGGAACAGTGAAATCGCCAACCGTCTTCAGCGGTTCGTGCAACTGGATCTTGCGGCGATCGATATTGAACCCTTTCTTGGCCAATGCGTCAGCTAAGTCGCCGGATGTGACTGATCCGAACAGTTGATCGTGCTCGCCCGAGCGGCGCTGGAATTGTAGCGACACGCCTTCGAGCTGCTTAGAGAGTTCTTCGGACTGGGCTTTCTCCTTGGCGGAGCGGCGCACCGAGGCGGCGCGCATTTGCTCGATGACTTTTTTGTTACCCTCGTTAGCTTCGATGGCCAGCCGGTGCGGCAGCAGGAAATTGCGCCCATATCCCTCGGCGACTTTAACCACGTCTCCGCGCGAGCCGAGCTTTGCGACATCTTCTTTGAGAATGACTTCCATGATTGACTCCGTTCAGAAAATTCATTTCGCTGCCACGGATCCTCACGGATTTACGTGGATGAAGAATAAAAAACAAATCCGCGCGATCCGGAAAATCTGTGGCGAGCTCTTATGCTGCTCTGCCGGCAAATGGCAGCAATGCGATATTGCGCGCCTGCTTGATCGCCAAACTGAGACGGCGCTGATGCGGCGTGCATACGCCCGACAGACGACGGGGTACGATTTTGCCGCTTTCCGCGACAAATTGCGCCAGCAGGCGAACGTCTTTGTAGTTGATCGAGTCGATTTTCTCGACACAGAATTTGCAAACTTTCTTGCGACGGAAAAATTTCCGTCCGCCGGGTCCGCCTTCACGTCCACCGGGGCGGGGTGGACGCCGCTCTCCGCTGTGTGAATCGGATCCGGATGATGTTCTAGTTTCGTCAGCCATGATGCTCCTTAAAAATTCAACAACGTCGTTGGTCGTTCGTCGTTGGTCTTTGGCCACTCGGCCATCAAGTCATCGGTTGCCCGTCAACTCGTCGCTAAGGCTCTTGCCAATGACGCATGACGAGCGACCAACGACAGTTCTTATGCCGTGACAGCCGGGGCTTCTCCCGCAGCTTCCGAAGTAGCGGTTGCCGTTGCCGGCGGGGCCTTACGCTTAGAATCGCGTATGGCCTTGATCTTGTTCAAACGTTTTTGTTCCTCATCAATGCGCACGCTGAGAAACTTGATCACCGGCTCACTTACGCGCAGGCGGCGTTCGAGTTCGTGGACGAGCCCGCCGCTGCCCTCAAATGTGAGCAGCATATACATGCCGTCATGGAACCTGCGAACGGTGTAAGCGAGACGGCGCTTGCCCATCTTTTCCATGTTCTTGACTTGCCCGCCAGAAGAAGTGACGGCCGTCTCCAGCGTCGAAATCAGTTTGTCCTGGTCTTCTTCCGTCATGTCAGGCCGGACAATAAACATCAGTTCGTAAGTACGATTCATTGCACTCTCCAAAATCTTTGTAGAGATGTTGCTTGCAACGTCTCTACGTATTCGTTTCTTCTGGCAGCTCTGGCTTCCGATTAAACCGGTTCATGGCCGCCGCCCTGCCTTCAGTCAATATCACTTTCACTGCTTCTGCCGCGGTGTCGAGCGCGGCATCAACGTGTTTCAACTGCGCCTTGCGAAACGGTTTCAAAATCTTCTTCTCCGGCGCGATGCCGATTCTTATCCGCAGAAATTCCTGCGTGCCCAGCGAACCGATAATCGACTTCATGCCATTGTGCCCGGCCGAACTGCCGCGCTCACGAATCCGGAGCGTGCCCAACGGCAGATCAAGCTCGTCATAAATCACGATCAAGTCCGTTTCCGGCTTGAGCTCCAACTTTGCCAACAGCTCGCCGACCGACACACCACTCAAGTTCATGAATGTTTCGGGTTTGGCCAGGATGACCTGCTCATCCCCGACGGTCGTGCGCGCTGTCAACGCCCGGCACTGCCTGTTCCGGACTTCCACGCCCTGATCATTCGCAATCCGATCAATGGCGAGAAAACCCAAATTGTGCGGCGTGAACTGATATTCGATTCCCGGATTGCCAAGTCCTACAATCAGCTTCACGCTTTCTCAATCCGTCGTCGGTCGTCGGTCGTTGGTCGTTGGTCAAAGCCAAAAAAGAGCCAACGGCGAAGGGCCAAAGCTGACGGCAGTTCTCGCTACTTCTTTTCTTTCCTCTCGGCCTTCTCGGCCTTTTCCGGCTTCGCAGGCTCGGCAGCGCCCTCTTCGGTCGTCTCCTGCTTACCCTTCTTTATGACTTCCGGTTCAGCAGGAGCAGCAGCAGCCTCGCCAGCCACAGCGTCCGCAGTCGGAACTTCTTCTTCCTTGATGGTGATGATGTGCGCCACCGGCTGCTCGGGATCGCTGAGGTACTTGACCTTGTCATTCTTTGGCAGGTCCGAAACGCGTAGCACTGTACCGAACACTAGTTCGCCAACATTCAGTTCGATGGCGTGCGGAATGTCGCCCGGCAAGCATTCGACTTCCACTTCACGCGTAATCTGTTCGAGAATGCCGCCTTGCGTCTTCACCCCCGCAGGCTCGCCGACCAGTTCGATGGGCACATTGACCTTCAGCTTCTGGTCCATGGCGATACGCTTCAGATCGATATGCAGAAGCGACCCCTTGATGGGCTCGTATTGCCAATCGACAATCATGGCCTTGGTGCGTTCGCCGTCGAGAGCGAGATCGAAAACGGTATTGTGGCCGGTCTCCGAATGCAGAATGCGCGAGACCTGGCGTGGATCGACGCTGACCGGCATCGCTTGCTTGCCCGCGCCGTATACCACAGCGGGAATCTTGCCTTCGCGACGCACACGACGGGCATCGTTCTTAGTTCCCGCGTCGCGGGGTTGCGCTTCTAAAAGACTTTTATCAGGCGTTGCTGTAGGCATATGTGTAATTCCTATAAGAACAATTTGCTCACGGACGTCTCTTCGTGAATCGACTGGATCGCGCGTCCGATCAAACCAGCGATGGAAAGAACAGTAATCTTGCCGCCGCGCTGCGTGGTCGCCTTCTGTGCTTCCTCTGACAAAGGAATCGTGTTGGTGACCACCACTTCGCGAATGCACGACTCTAAAATGTTTGTCACCGCCGGCCCGGAAAATACCGGATGCGAGCAGCATGCATAGACTGCAGTGGCGCCATTATCCATGAGGGCGCTTGCGGTTTTTACCAGCGTGCCCGCTGTATCGATCAAGTCGTCTATCACCAGGCAAGTGCGGCCGCGCACATCGCCAATCACGTGCATGACTTCGGCCACGTTGGCCTCGACCCGGCGTTTATCGACGATGGCGAGCGCGGCATCGACCTTCTTCGCAAAAAACCGGGCCCGCTCCACGCCGCCTGCATCCGGCGAAACCACGGTTAGATTGGGCAGGCTCAACTTCCTGAAATGATCGACCAGCACCGGTGACGCGAACAGGTGGTCCACCGGAATATTAAAAAAACCCTGCAACTGCGGCGCATGCAAGTCGACGATCAATGCGCGGTGCGCACCCGCCGTGGTCAGCAAATCCGCCACCAGTTTTGATGAAATCGGCGCCCGCGGCCGGTCTTTGCGGTCCTGCCGGGCATAACCGTAATACGGAATGACCGCGGTGATTCTGCGAGCGGACGCACGCTTCAGGGCGTCCATCATCAGCAGCAGTTCCATCAAATGCTGATCCACCGGACGGCAAGTCGGCTGCAGCACGAAAACGTCGGCGCCGCGAACATTCTCCTGGATCTGGACGTAGGCCTCACCGTCGGCAAACCGCGTTACTAAAGCCTGGCCACGCGTCATCCCGAGAAAAGCGCAGACCTCGTCCGCGAGCGGCTGGTTGGCCGTACCGCAGAAGACCTTGAATTTGTCGTCGACACGCGCGCGATGTGGCTTGCGATCGTGCTTCTCGTCTGGGCTCATCTTCTTTTCGGTCGCGGTAGCGAGAGTAGCCATAAATAAGCCTTTAGCCTTCAGCTATCAGCCGTCAGCTTGGACACCGCTGACGAAATCCTTGTGCTCCAGCTGAGAGCTGATGGCTAATAGCTGAGAGCTTGCTTCTTGGCTGGGCCGCTAGGATTCGAACCTAGACAAAGTGCTCCAAAGGCACTTGACCTACCATTAGTCGACGGCCCAGTGAGCTGCTAGCTTCGAGCAATGAGCTTTGAGCAATCTTTGCCCGCTTGCTCGCAGCTAATAACTCGCCGCTCACAGCTTCTTCCAATACTGCCGCCGGGTCAAGGTGCTCGTTACCAGCGCCCGGGTTCCTTGGCGGATCAGTTTTTTCGCTGCGGCCGCCGCTTTCTGCTGGGAATCGAACAACCCGTAAATCGCGGACCCTGAGCCGGAGAGCGACGCATACCTCGCCCCAGTCCGTTCGAGCACACGCTTGACCTCAAGCAATTCGGGATACTTTGGGAAGACGACTCTTTCGAAGTCGTTTTCAATCCCGGTTCGGACAAGGTCGAGCAGTGGGTTCTCGGCCCGGCCTCCGCCTCTAGCGGAGACACCGGATCTGCGGCCACCGGTAATCGGCACCGCATTCAGCCACGCAGAAATCTCACGGCTGAACTTCAACATTCTATCGGAGTGAGTTGAGTGCGTCAATTTCGGATCGGCCATACTGCTTGGATTTCCAGCGGCCATGTGGGGAGAACCGGCGATGTGGGGACGGGCGCCCTCGGCCGTCCGGGCCGAGCTATGCTCGACGGGTTCGCGGGCGGGGGCACCCGCGCCACACGCCAGGTCCCAATCGGCGAAGGCTCGCGACGTGGATATTGCGACTTCGGGCAGGGCAATGACGCACGAGATCGCCGGCAGATCGGGCAAGGGGTAAACTTCTTCGCCGCGTCCGACCCCGAGAACAGTTCCGCCAATCAAAAAGAGCGGGATGTCGGAACCGACTTCCGCGCCAATTCGCAATCGCTCGGCTGCAGGTAACTTCTTTCGCAACGCTTGCTCCAGCGCCAGGAGAGCGGTGATCGCGTTCCCGGACGCACCGCCCAGGCCACCTTGAACCGGAAGCCGCTTATCTATTTCGATCACAACCCGACCGCGAGCTTTAAGCGTTTGCATCGCGCGTTCGACGATGCGGAAGCAGGTGTTGGTCGAGTCGGTTGGGACGCCTGGATCGTCACAACGAATTTCGATTCCTGAGCCGCGCTCGACGGAAACGCTGACAATGTCGTGCAAGGCAATCGTCTGATACACGGTGCGCAGTTCATGAAAGCCGTCTTCCCGCAAGGGGCCAATGCGCAGGCCGAGATTGATCTTGGCGAAGGATGGGAGGGAGATAGCCATGGACGGATGATTGTAAGGTCTTAAGGGCGAGTTTTCGATTGATTTCTGTTGATCCCTGACGGACAGGAATCGGTGGATGTTGCGGCTTGGTGAGAGAATTTTCACCCTGTTCAAAATTGATCGGATAGAATCCTTCTGTTGACGCTCGCATCCAGCCAGCCCTTGACCTCGTCTGAGCACGCGCCAAGATCCCCTTTGATGCGGAAGGCCGCACTTTTCTACAACCCTCTTTCTGGACGACGAAAAAAACACCGGGTGAAAGACGTGGAAGCTGCCGCTGCGATCCTGAGTGCGGCCGGAGTCGAGGTGGAAGTTGCACCCACGCGCGCCGCATCGGACGCTGCCGCCCAGGTTCGAATGGCGGTGCGCGAAGGTTTCGATACGATCGTCGCATGCGGCGGCGATGGCACCATTCACGATGTGCTGCAGGGATTGGCTGGAAAACCAGCGCAGCTCGGAATTATCCCGCTAGGTACGGCCAATGCGTTGGCGCACGATTTGCGGCTGCCAATCTCGGCGGAGGCTGCGGCCCGCGCATTGCTCACAGCGACCCCAAAGCGAATCGCGCTGGGCAAGATCGAGTTCCGCAATTTTAATAATATTCCGAGCTCGCGATATTTCACTGTCGCCGCCGGCGTCGGCGTGGACGCTCACCTGTTTTACAAACTCAATCGCTTGATTAAAGATCGCATGGGCATGCTGGCTTACTACACCAAGGCGACGCATCTCTGGTTAACTCACCGCATGCGTTACTTCGAAGCAGAGTTTTCCAAGAACGGTGGCGGCAGCCAGCGCGAGGCGCGGCTCTCGGAAATGCTCGCGGTGCGTATTAACCACTTCGGCGGAGTGCTGCGCGAACTGGCGCCTGGCGCGTCTCTCGCGCGTAATGACATGCGGCTGGTGCTATGCCGGACGGGTAATCGCGCGCTTTATTTGGCATATGTGTTTCGCGGCATGCTTGGCCTGTCGAATGGCGTGCCCGGCATTGAGCTGGTGCATGCGGACGAAATCACTTGCCGTCACGCGTCGGGCGAGAAGGATGAAGACATTTATGTTGAAGCCGACGGGGAACTCCTGGGACGGCTGCCGATCACGCTGTCGGTGGTCCCTGACGCACTGACGGTACTGGTGCCGAAAGATCATCCGATGTATTAGATCGGCACAACCGATCGGACAGCCGGGGGCGGCTGTCCCTGTGCTGTGTTACAAACTTCACTTGGAACCAATCACCCATTTTTTGACCGGCGCAGTTCTTGCGCGCGCGGGATTCAACCGCAAAACCGCGCTGGCCACCGCGACCATGACATTGGCCGCCGAAGCTCCCGACCTCGATGTGTTTTGGGGATTTAAGGGGCCGGTCGTCGGGTTCGCGCATCATCGCGGATTTACGCATTCTTTTCTAGGCCTGATCCTCGTCTCCGGTGTCGTTACCGGCTTCATGTATTTGGTCTGGCGATTGCGCGGACGACGGACGAACATTCCGAACCTGCCGCCACGGTGGGGACTGCTATTTCTTTTCGCGTATGTTGCAGGACTGAGCCACATCCTGCTCGACTACACCAACAACTATGGCGTGCGACCATTCTGGCCTTTCTGGGAGAAGTGGTTTTCATGGGACATCGTTTTCATCGTCGAGCCGGCGCTTTATGCGATTCTGATCGCAGGACTGGTGCTTCCCGCAATTTTTTCGCGGCGCCAGCCCTCGCCTCGTGGAAGAATGGCCGCCGTCATTGCGCTTGTTGGTGTTGCTGGGTTGTATGCGGCGCGCGATTATGAACATCGGAAGGCTGTGCATGCTGTGCGAGGTCAGGAATTCAACTCGGCTACGCCATTGCGAGTTTCGGCTTATCCGTACTATTGGCATTTGTTTCGGTGGTATGCGGTAGCTGAAACACCTGACTTCATTGCCACTTCCGATATCAACTCACGAACTGGCGAAATGAATCGTAGCGAACTCGAGTTTGTTCCGAAGCTTTCAGAAACTGCGGTCACTCTTGCGGCCAAGAAGTCTTATTTAGGGCAGGTATATCTCGATTGGGCGCAATATCCGTTGGTGACGCAAACCTCTTCTGGCGACAACTGGGTAGTTCATTTCAAAGATTTGCGGTACGACTATCCGCCACTGCGGGGTGGGAGTACGTTGTCGGCAACGGTGGAACTGGATAATCATTTACACGTGGTTGGCGAAAAATTCGGGAAGCGGTCGCAGGTGCCGCCGATTGACTGAGATACCGGGCTGAAAGGCCGACCCGCAACTTGACGTTCTGGCCTATACCCTCCAGAATCAATAAATGCCGAGGTGATTCATGCTGGCTTATATTTTTGTCGTGCTGGCCGTAGCTGTTCGCTTTATGCCGCATCCGTGGCACTTTACCCCGGTTGCAGCTTCGCTGTTGTTCTTTGGAGCGTACAGATCGCGCCGCGAGCTCTGGTTTCCCGTGGTTTTGCTGGCCGCCTCGGACGTGCTGCTGAACAGGTTCGTTTATCATTATCCCGTTACCTGGGACCTTTTGGTGACATGGGCGTGGTATGCCGCGGCGCTCGCCTTGGGCGCAGGTCTGCGCGGACGCATTAAGCCCTTGTGGATCATGGGTTCGGCCGCAGCCACTTCGGTTTCTTTTTACCTGCTTAGCAATTTTGCGGTTTGGGCCGCATATGACATGTACCCGAAGACCTTGTCGGGACTGATGACCTGCTATGCCGTGGCGATACCGTTCTTCCGCGGCACGCTGGCAGGGGACCTGGTATTTACCGCTGTCCTATTCGCGGTTCCGGTGGCGATGAAGCAGTTCTCAGAACGTGACACTCACAGTCGCGGAACTGCCGCAGCGTAGTCTCGCCGGTTAGTCGCTGACCAGGTCAGCGAGTTCTTGAAGGCTCGCTAGCTCAACGTCCGGCTTTGCCTGGGCTGGTTTTGCCGCGCCGGAGTTGGGCAGAGGCGACGGCCTATTCACCCAAACTGTAGCGATCCCCAACGACTGCGCTGGAATCACGTCGTGGTAAATGCTTTGCCCGGCATGCAGCCATTGCGTGACCGGCAACTCGATCTTCTTCTGAGCCAGGCGAAAAATATCCAGCGAAGGCTTGTAAGCGCGGGACTGGGCGGCGGTCACCACGTGATCAAAGTCAACTTCGAGCTGAGGCGCGGTTGCCGAGAAAAGATCGTCGTCGATGTTGGAGAGAATGCCGAGCTTGAAGCCTTGCTTAAGTTGACGAAGCGCGGCGACGGTATCGGGGAACGGCTTCCAATTTGCCAAGGAATTTGGCAGTGACTCTTGTTCCTTCTCCGACGAAACAAATCCCAATCGGGTGCCGAAGCGGCGAACTACGGCTCGCAAAATTTCTCTGTACGGCTGGTATTCCCCGGATTCTTCGTCGGCTTCAATCTCGCCATACATACGAAGAACCTCCACATCGCTCAAATGGGCGCCATGCGCGGAGATGATGGGGCGGATCGCGCCCAGGATGCCGGACTCCCAATCAATGAGAGTGCCATAGCAGTCGAAAGTGATTATGCTGAATCGAGAGAAGTCGAGAGCCAAGCAGTAAGCCATCGCTCGCCAGCCACCGGCAATCTCAATGGCTGGCAGAAATGAAAGTTCAGACTACCTTCTGATTGTTAATGGCGCCTTCAGCGTGAAAGCTACGGCTGATTCAGCTGGAAGAACGATTTCTTTATTGCCGGTATAAGCCGAACCGGCTGTCCCTGCTCCTCCACCGGCCAATGCGCCGATGGCTGCTCCTTTACCTCCGCCCGCAAGAGCGCCAATTGCCGCGCCGACGCCTGCGCCGCCACCAATTAATAATCCTGTGCGTTTGCCCTTACCTTTGGTGGTCTGGGTCAGAACCGCGGTGTCGACCGGAAGTTGTCTCCCGTCGACGGTGATGGAATCCAGTTTCAATTCGAGAAGCGCGCCGCCTTTGAAGTGTCCCATGGCCTTGGCGTCCACAACTTCGCCACGAACTCGGGCGCCCGAGGGGATGACTTCTTCCCCGCTTACCGTTACTGGGCGTGCAAGGCTTCCACCGAAAGTCTGGCCAGGCTGGCTGATCTTCGACCCAACTTCATCTGCAAGCTGGATGGTCAGAACTTTGCCAGCGGGAATCGTGATGGTGACCGGAGCCGGTGGCTGAGAGTTGTCGGCAGCGGGCGAGCTGTTATTGGCTTGCGAATTGTTATTGGCCTGCGAGTTATCTGGGCTCTGGGAATTATTACTCTGGCTGGGTTTGTTGCAACCGACAGCGAACAGCAAGGTCAGGCTCAATATCCACGTTCCGACGCGCACTCTCATAACACCTCCGGTGTTACTGATGAATATCAGAATCAGAACTGAACCGGCAACTCACAAGAGTACAGGTACATACGGCTCGGCTCGATCAACCCAGGTCGTCGACGAGCGGCAACGCAGGTTCGATTGCCTGCGAGCCATTACCGTTGCTCGTATTTTTTACGGTCACCGCGTTCTCAGTTGAGGAAGCTGCTGCAGCCACTGCGACGGGCTCATCGGTCCGAAGAAATTTAGCGGTGTTCAAGAGAGTTCGGCCAAGCGAAGCGTTATAGGTGGTCCAGCTGGAATCGTTTTCCGCCTCGCGCTCGAAGTGCGCGCGCATGCTCTCCATTTTCGAATCGAGGTCATCGAGATAGTGCAGCATGAGGGCTTCGGGAAACATAGGAAGCTTGGGCGATCCAAACTCGTACTCGCCGTGATGGCTGATGATCAGGTGCTCAAGTAAGGTCTTGAGCTTGTCAGGAAAATTCGGCATCTGGGCAATCTTGGCCTGCAGCATTTCGAGCTCGATGATCATGTGCCCGAGCAGCTGGCCCCGGCTGGTGTAAGAAAACGATCGCGAATAGCTGAGCTCGTGGATCTTGCCGATGTCATGCAGAAAAGCTCCCGCCAGCAGCAGATCGCGATTGACTTGCGGGTAGTTGCGGGAGAGCAGATCGCAGGAGCGAAACAGCGAGACCACGTGATCTAAAAGGCCACCGATATAGGCGTGGTGCAGCGTTTTCGCCGCCGGCGCATTGCGGTAGGCAGCGGCGATGACTGGGTCTGACATGAAAGACTCAATCAGAGTTTTCAGGTGCGGATCGCGAATTGAGCTGACGAATTCTTCGAGCGCCTGCCACAGATCGTCTACATTCTTTGTGGTCTTGGGGAGATAATCAGCGAAATCGACTTCGGAATCGCCGAGTTTACGAAGCTTGTGGATGGTGAGCTGGAAGCGGTTCTTGTACTTGTTCAGCAGGCCTTTGATCTTAAGAAAATCTTCCTGCTCGAACGAATCGATCGCATCCTCGACGTTGTCCCACATCTTGGCTTCGATCTGCCCGCAGCGGTCGGCCAGGGTAAGCGCGAGGTAAGGCTCGCCCGATTTTTTGGGCTTGACCTGCTTGGTGGTGACAACAAAGCTGGAGACGATGACTTTGTTCTCAAAGCGGGCACAATCGGAGAGGAAAAAATCTTTCATAGCTGATTGCCAGCCCGCAGGCGCTGTGCGGACCGACTCCTGTTGCCGCAAGCGTAAATTAAAACACGCCTAATTTCTTTTTCTTTTTGAGCTCTTTCGCCGATGCTTCTTTGGCAGCAGTGGTCACAATGGGCTTGCTCTGGTTGGGGCTCGCGCCAGTGTCCACGTACCCCGGCTTAATATCGATGAACGCCTCTTCGCGAAGCTTCTTCAAATATTCGCGCAGCGCTGGCTGCAATCGCTGCATATACACGGCTTCCTGCAGCCGCGGCTCGATTTCGGCGAAAGAAGGAATGCCAGCGTTCTGGTGCTCCGTGACCTTCAGAATGACGAAGCCCTGCTTGGTGCGGATCACGTCGGAAACGTCATCCTTTTTCATGCCGAAGGTCAGATCTTCAAGCTGCTTGGCAAGTTTTCCGCGCTCGAATAAACCGAGATCGCCACCTTGGGCCGCCGACGGTCCCTGCGATTCTTTCTTGGCTACGTCTTCAAAGTTCGCACCCGCCTTGATCTGTTTCAACAGGTCATCCGCTTTGGCCTGAGCGGCAGCAATTTTGGCTTGGTCATCGCCGGCCTGTTCAGTCGAAACCAGAATCTCGCTGAGCTTCACTTCCTCGGGCCGCGCGAGCTCTGACTTGTGCTGTTCGTAAAACGAGTGTTCATCATCTTTACCGATGTTGATATGCGAACCCACCTCGCGCTGGATCACCTGCTGAGTGATGATCTCGGTGCGCATGTTCTGTTTGAAATCTTCAAACGACACGCCCTGCGAAGTCGCCGCCTTTTCCAGGTCTTCCATGGTGTCGAGCTTCATCTGCTTGCGCATTTCGTCGAGGCGCTTGATCAGTTCGGTGTCGGCGGAGATATCGAGGTCTTTGCCCTTTTCGAGCAGAAGCTCACGATCGATCAGGCCCCGAAGCACGTCTTTCTGGCCCTCGGCGACCACTTTTGCGGCGTTGGCGGGATCTTGCTGCTGCGCTTCGTCTTTGAGCTGCTGTTGCTCGCGCTCGTAATCGGTACGAGTGACGATCTGGTTGTTTACCCTGGCGATGATCTCCTCAACCACGGTATCGGCGGAGAGCATCGCGGGCAGTAAAACGGCTCCGGCAAGAATGAAGCGAAAAAAGACTCTTAACATGAAACATCCAGAAAAACGAGGTAATTAGCTTTGCTTATTGTACCTCGCGCCCCAGGTTATGAGAGTGGAGGTTTTCACCTCTCGGCCAAAAACAAGGCACCAGAGGGAATGTTGTGGCGCATCCTATAATGCACGATACACATACCATATGACACAGTTGCATCGACTCCGACTTTGGGCTGCTTTAGCGCTGGCTGTGGCTGCGCCAGTGGTATGCCTAGCCGCGAAGGAATTCTCCATGCCGAAGGCTCAGCCCGCCTTCAGCTTTCCCGCGCACGACCATCACTCCAACGAGAATGTCACCGTGGCTGTGGATCCTTACGACACGCCCGCCAAAGAAGGCATTTTCGTAGTCAAGTACCGCGAACACGAATTGCTTCCGGTACTGCTTATTATCACGAACGATTCTGATGGTCCAATACAGCTCGCCGATATGAAAGCGGAGCTTGTAACCTCGGACCGTACCAAGCTGACCCCCGACAACGAGGACGATATCGTAAGGCGAATTTCTCACCCCAACGCCTCGGGCACTCGTTACCCGATCCCTTTCCCTACGAAGAAAGCTAAGGGCGGGGTGAGTTCGAGAGAGATGGTTGAAATCCAGAGCGCCCAGTTCCGAGCCAAGGCCGTAGAGCCGCGCGGCTCACAAATTGGATTTCTGTTCTTTGATATCTCCGATGTTCCCAATCCCCTGGCGGGCGCTCGATTCTATCTGACCGGTGTGCGCAACTCCACGGGAAGTGATCTGATGTACTTCGAAGTGCCGCTGGATAAATATCTGGACAATCAAAAGCCGCACTAGCCTGTCTGCGCGGGACTGTCCGGCAACTGCGCCTGTTCCCTGATAGATAGGCGTTTTAGCTCGGCGCGTGCGGTGCGTATGGCCGCGTTGAGAGTACGGTGCTGAGTCCAGCGAAGAATGTCAGTCGTCCCCTCGCGTTGTATTACGCAGTGATAAACCTCGGGATCCAAGCGCTTGTCGCGTCGAAAGTCGGCGAAGAACGCGCCGTTCTGCAACCGGTCATAGCGAATTACGTTCGATACTTCGGATTCAGTGTTTGTGTCAGGCATTGGCACGATCATTCCGCGGATCGCCGGGCATACCCGATCGCCTCGGCGTCCAGGACATAAGCGACTTCCGCATCACAAAACTCGCAGCGCGAAGTGCGTGCAAGGTTGTCTTCGAGATTTTTGGGCGTCGGCAATGAAAACGAACGCAAGCAATTAGGGCAAGTCAGGACGAAGTACTGTTTCCCGTTCAGCGGTATCCACACGGGGGCGTTGGAAGGCTTCACAATATTGCCGCGCAAGGGCGAATGCTCCAGCAACTCGCGGATCTTCTCCACCAAAACTTCCGGAGAATGCTCGCCGCCCTTCTGCAGGTAGGCGTCTGCTATGACGCCGATAGGCAAATCCGTTCCCACGTATTCGCCGCTCATAGCGATGACTGGAATTTGTGGAAACCTTCGACGGATAATCGACAGCAGTTCAAAGCCGGACATCTTGGGAAGGTTGAGATCGCAGATGATAATGTCAGGTAGCGCTTCCTTCATCATGGCCAGGGCCTCGAAACCGTCGTCCGCGCACCGCACGGTATAGCCAAGGGTGCTGAAAAGTTCATCCGCAATCTCGCAAAAAACAGCGTCGTCGTCGACGATCAGCATTCTGTAGTCGAACTGTCGCGGCATAGTACGACTCTCCAGGTTAGGCACCTACTTACTTAACCATCGATTCGCCGACATTTTGACGCGCGACAGCTTTTGTTCGTTGCAAGACAAAAATGGCAAGGGTATCTCATTTTATGGGTAGCTTTCGGTTATGTTCGATACAGTTCGTTATGTACCGAGGGGTAAGTAAAATACTGTACGCGCGTTAGCGTAAGCGCAATTTGTTCAATAACTTGCGGGGTATATCCAGTGCTGATTCAGCTTCGGCTTGCGCGCGGCACTTTACGAGTGCGAGACGCGTTTGCCGAGTATTCATGGCCGGCGTGTGAATCCCTTGTACCAGCAACAAAGGCTTTTACCGAAATCTCCAATTCGCTCGCGACCGTCTCCCAAACGTTGACCATGTCCGGGATGAGATAGCTGACTTGGATTGCTAGAAGGTTCTGCTGCACGCAATCCGCTAGCACGCGCAACAGTATTTTGGCCTCTCTCACCACCAGTGGAATGCTATATCCCTGCTTGCGGCGAACCGCCCCATGAAGCTTGGCGGCGTCCGTATCTTCCGGAGTAAGCTGCCTTCCCCGAGCTCTTTCCAAGGATTGCTGCAACAGTAGGGGAACATGGTCCTCCCGGTCGGAGTCGGAGAGGGGAATTGCGCTAATCTCTTCATCTTTTTTTACTGCCGTCAACCATTGCTTGACGATCGAGTCGAGGTCCCGCTCGATGATGTCAGGCAAGCGCTTCGGTTGAATTCCGTGAGTTGGCTTTCTGTCAGTGAGTTTTGACTGGATGGCCTGTACCAGGGACTCGATCTCCGTGGGTTTGATCAGGTAATCATCTACTTGCTGACGAATGGCTTCGAGGGCGGTCTCGAAGGCTGGAAATCCAGTAAGGATGAAATTCACAGCTGTCGGCTGGGTGCGGCGCATGGCGCTGACCACGGTGAACCCGTCGCCGGCATTGCCGACGTTTAAGTCGGCGATAAGCACGTCAAACTTCTCATGAGAGATGAGGCGAAGAGCATCCGGAACTGTTCCGCTGGACGTGACACTAAAGCCGTAGGCTTCCAACATTAGCGGCAGCGTCGCCCGGATACTTTCTTCGTCGTCGAGAAATAGCACTCGTGGTTTGTGGGGCATGGCTCAAAGCCTCCCATTCGATTCAGCCGGACGCGAGCCGTTTAGATGCGTTATGAGGCAGCAGAAACCCTGTAGTTGTCATAGATGCATTGTGTATTGCTTTAGAATTTATCCGTATTTCGGTCAACCTGTGGAATGAAGCGCTTATGAAGTGGCGATCATTAGAAGAGTCCGCGAGAGGAATCGAAACGCGATCGCTGGCTGAAGTCTTTGCCGAACGCAAGCAACTGATTGCAAAATACGTTGCGTCGGAGATTCAGACCATCCATGCACGCGCAATTACGGAGGTCAGGAATTCGGGAATTGCCGAGCGAGCGCTGTGGGCTGGCGATAAGACTCCCGACTTTGAGCTTGCCGATCAAAACCGAACTCTGGTTCGAGCGGAGGATTTATTGCGAAAGGGTAGGCTGGTTGTGTGTTTTTTCCGCGGCCGATGGTGTCCGTTTTGCGTCGGGCAACTGGAGGCGATGGATGCAATTTTTCCGCAAGTTCAGTGGCTAGGGGCAACGCTGGTTGCCATTTCGCCGCAAACTAGGCACCAGTCTTACCTTATGGCGGACCAGCACCGTTTACGATTTCCGCTTCTCAGCGACGCAGGAAATAAAGTCGCCAGGCAATTTCAACTGCTCTATCGGGTTCCGGACTATCAGCAGGAAATATATCAACGGGCTTTTGTGAACTTGCCGTTTGCGAACGGCGATAGCAGTTGGGAGTTGCCCATCCCGGCCACGTACGTAGTAGATCAAGACTCCACAATTCTGTACGCAACTGCGAATCCCGATTACACCGAGCGGCCAGAGCCGAGCGAAATTTTGCGGATTCTTTCGGCTGTGAACCGAGCATGAATTTCGCAAATTTCTCTGCGTTTTCCTCTGCGAAACTCTGTGTGATTTGTGGTTAAGGTTTTTAAAAGCTTTCACCACAGAGGGCCACTGAGTATCACAGAGCTTGCCACAGAGGGAAGGCTGCCTGGTAGTTTTTGCACAGCCTACGGATCAGGCAGCGGTTCATATGTCACCATCGACCTGTCCAACGGTCCTAAACAGGAAACACATAACTTCCTAGAATTCCCAAATCAGGGATGTTTTTCCAATTTTGAACTCGAACGGGTTCACTCAGGGAAAGCGCTCCCGGAATTGAGAAACCTTATGACCGCTGCCATTGCGCCCACTTCATTCGCTCACCCGATATCCCGGCCGGTTGAAAATCTTGCATTGTTGAACCTCCTCATTGTTGACGACGAACGCGCCGTGCGGGAGGCGGCACGCGAGGCTGCTCTGGTCCTCGGATATCGTGCCGCGGCATCGGACTCAGCCGACCAAGCGATGCGTCTGCTGGAATCGCAGAGCATCGACGTGGTCCTGCTGGACATGAAGCTGCCAGGAGCCGGCGGCCTCGAGATACTGCGCCAGATCAAGAGCCGACGGCCAGACATTGAGGTGATTGTGATCACCGGGCACGGCACCGTGGAGTCGGCGGTCCAGGCAATGAAAGCCGGAGCTTACGACTTCATGACCAAGCCGTTCAGCTTAGACGAATTAAAGCTGTTGTTGGAGCGCGTGGCGTCACACCTGAAGTTGAAGACCGAGAACCGAATTCTGCGCGAGAAAATAAAGTCGAAGCAGGGCTTTGGAAGCATCATCGGGCGCGCTCCCGAAATGGATAAGCTTTACCGGATCATTGCTAAAGCCGCCCACAGCGCGCATCCGGTGCTGATCCTGGGCGAAAGCGGCACTGGGAAAGAGATGGTGGCGAGAGCGATCCATTATTCCGGCCCGTATCGCGATAAACCTTTTATTCCGGTGGACTGCGGATCGCTGGTGCCAACGCTCATCGAGAGTGAACTCTTCGGCTATGTGAAGGGAGCGTTCACGGGCGCCACGCAATCCAAGGCAGGGTTGCTGGCGATTGCGGAGGGTGGGACGGTTTTTCTGGACGAAGTCGGCGAACTGCCGGTTGACCTGCAGGCGAAGATGTTGCGCGCCCTCCAGGAAAAAGAAATTCGCCCGGTCGGAAGCACAAAGACGGCTCCGATCAATATAAGAATACTGGCGGCGACCAACCGCGACCTGGAAAATGCGGTAGCCCACGGTTCGTTTCGGCGTGACCTCTACTTTCGTTTGAACGTTTTGTCTCTGCGTATTCCGCCGTTACGCGAACGGCGGCAAGACATTCCGCTGTTGGCGGGACATGTCCTAGAGCGCCTCTCGCAGAACTCTGGCAGAACGCACGAAGTCAGCGACGACGCCATGCGGGCATTGCTGGCCTACGATTGGCCGGGTAATGTGCGGGAGCTGGAAAATTGCCTGGAACGATGTTGCGCCATCACGTCGGGCGCGGTAATTCACGTAGTTGATTTGCCAAGTGCGATTACGGGTGCGCCCGCCCGGTTGGTGGCGGAAGCTGCGGAGAGCAGAATCCTTCCCCTTGTCGATCTGGAGAAGCAAACGATTTTGAGTGCAATCGCACAATTGAATGGCGACAAACTCATGGCGGCGAGGATGCTGGGTATCGGTAAAACTACGCTCTACCGCAAGCTGAAGGAATATGGAGCAGAATTGTAATCAAAACGGGACGGCTTTCCCGAAGTGGAGAGCTGCATCAGATCGCAGCCGTGCGAAGTGCTTTATTTTCATAAGAGATATGTTGGCCACCCAGTTGCCACAGGAAGAGGCATGATTCTCATCATTTGGAATTCCGGCAAAGCCAAGGAATGCGCCCGCGCCATTGAACATGCCATGCAGGAACCTGTGCAAGTGGCGTCGAGCCTGCACGAAGGTGTGGAGAATTTGCGGGCGGGAGAATTTTCGGCGGTCGTAGTTGATCAGTGGATTACTGAAGCCGAGCCCGAACCGACCAGCGTTGTGTTTGATCATCTGGGAATGGCCGTACCGGTGTTTGTGAACTTCGGTATCAGCGGGGTGGAAAGAATTTTGCGTGAATTACGTGCGGCGTTGTCCCGGCGCGGGCTGGAGACTGTATTGGCGCGTCACGGCGCCCGGCAGGCTTTACGGGACGAACTCAAGGATGATGTGACAGTGTTGCTGCTTTCCTGTGGGGTGGCGATGGAAGAGCCGGAATTAAAGGAGTCCACGCGAACGCGACTGCAAAAAATTGAAGATTTGGCAAAACACATCAGCGAGAAATTAGCGATGTCGCACCAGGAACATGCGGCTGCGGCGAGTGCGTAGGAGGATACGCGACCAGGTTAAGCGGTCTGCTCCGCGGGAATCTCGTGGTCTTGCAGCATGAATTCCAGCACCTCTTGCGGGACGGGCGCGTTCCACACCGGAGCGAATGACTGCCGATGCAGCGGTGACGGTCCGTGTTCACGCAATGCCGCGAGGTGTCTGGGGGTGCTGTAGCCCTTGTTCGAAGCCAAGCCGTAAACCGGGAAGACCGGGTCCCACTTACTGATCATGCGGTCGCGATGGACTTTTGCGATGATCGATGCGGCGGCGATTGAAACTGACAAAGCGTCGCCATGAATGATGCGCTGTTGCGGGACTTCGCAGTCCAGTCGCATAGCGTCGATCAGCAGATGGTCGGCGGCTGGACTAAGTAGAGACACCGCCTCATGCATGGCCAAGCGTGAGGCGTGGTAGATATTGATCTGATCGATACGTGCGGCATCCACCGCTGCGATCGCCCAAGCCACGGCATGTTCGCGAATGCGCTCGGCTAGTACTTCGCGACGCTCGGCGAGCAATAGTTTCGAATCGCGCAGGCCGCGAATTCGGTAACACGGATCCAAAACAACCGCCGCCGCTACGACCGGGCCAAACAGTGACCCGCGGCCTACCTCGTCGACGCCTGCAACCAGTTTCGCTCCTGATCCCCAAGCTTGTTTTTCGTACTTCAAGGTGCAGCGCAGCCGCTTGAGCAGCTGCAACTTTAACGCCGAAGCGGAGAGCGGTTTGCCAGTGCGGGACGTGGTGGCAGAGAGCATTTTCGCGAAGGTGGAAACCTTTCAGCCATGTTCACGCAGTCTGGCTTGTGAGTGCAAGAGGAAAACTGCGGAGGGTATATTCGTGGCGAAACAGAGGCATGGGCCACTTACATTATGATTGCTGAAAATGCGTAATGGATCTAGTGGGCGCGATCCCCGATTGTTGCTGTGCCTTGCAGCCGGTCTTTTAGCATTCATCGTGCAATCTGGCGAATTAGGGTCAGCGGACACCATGCACCGGCTGCAGACGGCGCACTCCTTCTGGACCTCGCAGCCTGCAGTATTTCCCAACGAATATCCAGAATTTGGCGTGCACGGACGTGGAGGCAGGCTCTACGACTGGTACGGCATCGGCCAGCCACTGCTGATGTTGCCCTTCGATGTAGTGGGCACGGGAATCGCGAAGCTGCCCATCTTTGCTGATTACGGCGACAACGATCCGACGGTGCGAAATATTTTCGTCACGTATTCGGTCAATGCGCTCGTTAATGTTCTAACCGCGCTGGTCTGTTTGCGTTTTCTTCTTTTGCTTGGATTCGACGTACGGCAGTCCATTGCTGGAGTTCTCACTCTTCTCTTCTGCACCACTCACCTGCACTACACGCAGAACATGATGGAGAACAATTACATCCTGCTGCTCACGTTGGCTGGATTTTGTTACCAGTACGAATGGTTGCGGTCAGGAAGCACGAGGGCATTGCTGATTGGATCGGGTGCGCTGGGATTGAACCTGCTGACGCGACTGACGACAGGTTTGGATTTAATTGCCGTTGCCGTGTTCCTGCTCTTGGCTCATTGGTTTGCCGAGAGGTTGGAACTCAACAACGAACATGTGGGGACGAGCGTCCACGCCCGTCCGGGGGAGCTCGGCTCGACGAGTGTTACGCTGGGCGGGCATTTTTCGGAACGCTGCATTACATATTTAAAAACGGCAGTTCCTACCTATTTCGTTTTTCTATTTCTCGATCGCCTTTATCAGTTCTACCGGTTTGGAAACTGGACGACGACTTATGTCCACTACTTCACTGTTGAGCACCGGTTGCAAGACCCAACGCTGCCGGCGAATTATCCGTGGGAGACGCCTTTCCATGTGGGATTTTTAGGGCCGCTGATTTCACCGGAAAAGTCGATTTTCCTCTTTGATCCGCTGGTTGTATTGACGATTATCGTGGCCGCTTTCGGCTGGAAATACTTGTGCCCTGTCATCAAGAGTTATGTGATCGCGGCGTTGCTGCTGGTGCTGGGGTATATCTTCCTGTACGCGCGCTATACCGTTTGGAGTGGCAACTTTGCCTGGGGAGATCGTTACGTTTCGACAGCGGCTGAGATGGCTGCGTTCATCTCGGTTCCGCTGCTGGTGAAATTCCGAGCGCAGCTGGGCAAGCCTGTGTGGATCATTGGAATGGTCCTCATGGTGACCAGCTTGATTATTCAGTTGGCCTCGCTGGCGTTCTGGCTCCCACTCGAAATTTATCAGGGCGACGATTTCGGCCATCCGCAATGGGTCATTTGGCTACGCTTCAAGAACATTGTCGCGTTCGCGCTCGGAAAGATGGACACATGGAGTCTGAATACGGATTCCATGGGCTACGACCAATGGGATTATCAGCACATCACCTGCTGGAATTTTCTGCCGTTTGTGCTCAGAAGGATTGGTGCGGCGCCGAGGTGGGTAGTGGATCTGGCGTTCGCTGTCTGGTACGCGGGAATCGCGGGATTGTTATATGTGCTTTTCAAAATGGTAGAAATCCACCGTTATATGGTAGAATTCTACCATGAGCCTGAACATCAAGAATGAAGAAACCCATCGCCTGGCGCAGGAACTTGCAGCTATGACGGGAGAAAGTCTGACCGCTGCAGTTACTGAGGCAGTGCGGGAGCGCCTGGAACGGGTGAAAAGCAAGGGTATGGCGGAGCGGATCATGAAGATTGCAAGGGAGTCAGCGGCGCTCCTCAAGGGAAAACCTTTGCCTGATCACGCTGAACTCCTCTACGACGAGAATGGCCTACCAAAGTGATCGTTGATAGTTCTGTTGTTGTGGCGATCCTAGCCTTAGAAAGTGGTGCGCGAGAGTTCGCCGAGGCTATCGAAAAAGCGCGGGATGGCCGAATGTCGGTGGTCAGCTACGTCGAGGCGGCAATTGTCCTCGATTCCCGTGGGAACCCAGCTCTGGGCCGGCGCTTAGATGATTTCATACGAGAGGCACGGCTCGTACTCGAACCCGTGACAGTTGAGCAAGCCCGGCGTGCCCGTGAGGCATATCGCGAATTCGGCAAAGGGCGACATCGTGCGGGATTGAATTTCGGTGACTGTTTTGCCTACGCATTGGCAAAAGATAAAGACGAGCCGCTGCTCTTCAAGGGGGATGATTTCAGAAGAACGGATATTGAAGCGGCGGAGTGGAAGTAAATTTCCGCGGAGAATACCGATCGCAAAGCCTGTCGCAAACCACAGCCGCATCCGCAGGTCTTCCCGCCCCACGCGCGAATGCGCTACTCCACCGTCACCGATTTCGCCAGGTTTCTTGGTTGGTCAACGTCACAGCCGCGACGCACAGCAATGTGATACGCCAACAACTGCAACGGAACAATTTCTAGAATCGGTAACAATTCTTCAGGCGCCGCGGGAATGTAGATCACGTGGTCCGCGGCCTCTTTAATTTCTTCATCGCCTTCGGTGGCGAGCGCGATTACTTGGCCGGAACGGGCCTTTACTTCTTTGAGGTTCGACAGCGTCTTCTCGTATCTCACCATTGAAAGCGCGTCTTTGGGATCGCGGGTAGCGATGATTACAACCGGAAGATTCTCGTCAATCAGGGCGTTGGGGCCATGCTTCATTTCGCCAGCAGGATAACCTTCGGCGTGAATATAAGAGATTTCCTTTAACTTCAACGCGCCCTCGAGTGCGATGGGATAGTGAATTCCCCGACCGAGAAACAGGAAATCCTGAGAGCGGACATACTGCTTGGCAAGGTCTTCGCAGTCTTCTTCATGGGTGAGCAGATGCTCGAGTTTGCCGGGAATCCGAGTCAGTTCCTGGACGGCATCTTTGGCCTGGTCAGCCGAAATTACTCCCCGCACTTGGCCGATATAGAGAGCGAACAAATAGAGCGCCGTCAGTTGGGCGGTAAAGGCCTTGGTCGAAGCTACGCCGATCTCTGGACCCGCGTGAGTATAGATGGTACCCGCAGCTTCACGCGTGATCATCGACCCGACTACATTGCAGATGGCGAGAGTCTTCGATCCTTTGGCTTTGGCCTCGCGTTGGGCGGCGATAGTGTCGGCGGTTTCGCCGGATTGCGAAATCACCAGAGTGATAGTGTCGCCAGGCACGATGGGATCGCGATAGCGCCATTCGCTGGCATAATCCACTTCGACCGGGATGCGCGCCAGTCGCTCGATCATGAATTTGCCAGCCTGCGCGGCGTGCCAACTAGTGCCGCAGGCCGCGATGTTGATTTTTTTGGCGGCGCGGAACTCGGCTTCGGTGATTTCCATTTCGTCAAGAAACACGTGACCGGTTTCCTGGGAGACCCTTCCCAAAGTGGTGTCGCGAACCGAGCGGGGTTGCTCATAAATTTCTTTGAGCATGAAGTGCTTGAAGCCGCCCTTTTCCGCCATGATCGGGTCCCAGGTGACGTGCTGCACCTGGCGAATAATGGGCTGACCATTGAAGTCGGTAAGGCGCACACCTTCCGGTGTGATGACAGCAAGGTCGCCATCGGCAAGGAAAAACAAATCGCGTGTATGGTACAGAATCGCGGGCACATCTGAGGCGACGAAGTATTCGTCTTTCCCCAGGCCGATTACGGCCGGCGGCCCGTTGCGGGCGGCGACGATCTTATTCGGCTCATCCACCGAGATCACCGCTAAGGCGAAAACCCCGGTAAGCTGGGTGACCGTCTTGCGCACGGCTTCCTCGAGCGACGGGCGATGTCCGTTGTCTGTCGGCACGTAATACTTCTCAATCATGTGTGCGATAATTTCGGTGTCGGTTTCAGTGGTGAAGCGATGGCCCTCTTCGGCAAGCTTCTTCTTGAGCGATACGTAGTTCTCTATGATCCCGTTGTGCACAACGACGACGCGGCCGCTGCAGTCGCGGTGAGGGTGAGCGTTCTCTTCGGTTGGACGGCCGTGGGTGGCCCAGCGAGTGTGGCCAATACCGTAAGTTCCGTCGAGTGGTTTAAGGCGGATGACTTCTTCCAGATTCCGCAGTTTGCCCTCGGCGCGGCGAATCTGCAGACCTTCACCGTTGCCGCAAACCGCGATCCCGGCAGAATCATAGCCACGGTATTCCAGCCGCCGCAGTCCATCCAGAATGACGGGAACGACCCGTTTCTTGCCAACATACCCGACAATTCCGCACATGCTGCCGACTCCTACCTAATTTGTGGGGAGGAACTGAACGCGAACTTGCGACGCCTATTCTTCAATTGAATACCGGAACTCTTCGATTACGGGATTGGTCAGTACTTCGCGGGCGATACGGCCGACGGCGCTTTCCGCCCGGGATTTGTCGAGGCCGCCATCCAGCGTCAGCTCGAAAAACTTGCCCTGTCTCACGTCCTGCAATCCCTGGTAACCCAGCTTTTGGAGCGCACCCTGGATGGTCTTGCCTTGAGGATCCAGAACACTCCGCTTCAACGAAACGTACACGTAAGCTTTCATGGGGGATGCGTCGATTATACGGCAACCCCACGACTTGGCTATTGAAACCAAAGTTTCCAGTTAGATAAATCGATTCAGGGTGGTGGCAGATCGGGTGGGTGAGAAGTTGCGCATGCTACCGCATGTCCGCGGTGGCGACAACCGCCAGAAAGTGCTATACCTTTTTTTCGAAAAATGCTGCGCCATCGTGCTTCCACCGTAGTTTATGTATTAGTATCCACCTACTAACAAGACGACCTTTGCATCGAGGGGAGAAGGTGTCCGATGCAACAGGTTCCTGAGCGCCATTTAGATAGTGCCACTCAACTCAGTTTCGACGAGTTTTCTCGTCGATATAAAGTCCTGCTGCACGCCACCGACGTGGCGGCGCGCCGCGGCTTTGCTGATCTTCTTCAAGAACTTTCTCAGCTCCTGCGCGAGCTTTTCGATTTCAATTTCCTGAATTACGCGATTCGTGACGACCAGGCAGATTTGATGCGAGTGCATATGGTCGATGAAGAGCTGCGGGTTCCCGACGCGACCGGGTCTTCGAGCAACGAGTCTTGCGCGGGATGGGTCTGGTCCCAACAACAGCCACTTGTAATTTCAGATGCGCAGCCAGATGGCCGCTTCGGGCCGGTGCTGAACCTTTACGCCGGCAGGGGATTTCACTCGCTGGTGATTCTGCCGATGAGCACGGCCCGGCGCCGTTTGGGAACGCTGTGTTTAGGAAGCGTGAAGGTTACGCACTACGACGACGAAGTTCTGTACTTCCTGGAACGGCTCGCGAGCCTGGTCGGACTCGCACTGGAGACCACTTTATCGATGGACGTTTCCGTGATCAAACAGGCGCTCATAAGCGAAGAAGAACATATGCGGGACATTGCGACTCTCCGCCTGCAGCTTTCGGAGCGGAGCGCCGCAGCTCATGAAGCGCTGCGTAGAGAGCAGGAACAACTGGAGACGATCCTGCAAATACAGGGTGCGTTAGCAGCATCGCGGATTGACCTGCATCAGATGTTCCCAGCCATCACAGCCCCTCTGCAGACGCGCGATCAACCTGCCGGGGCTTCGTATTTCGTCGGATCGACCAAGAACACAACAGAAATAGAGCGCACTCCCGGAAAACGGCCTAACGAGGAGGGGATACCTGTCAAAAACGGACAATCCCTCCAAACCGCAAAGCTTGAGAAGGAGCGACTGCGAACGCTCTTGGAAATGAGCCGAACCCTCACCTTCGGTGAGGATTCGAAAAAATTATTGCACGACGTATCAGCCTGCGTGCGGCGACTGACGGCGCAGGATTGCACCTATTTGACGCTGTATGACGTGAGTACCGAAACCATGCGAATTCAGGCGCTGGATTTTCCTGGGGGACGAGGACTGATTACGGTTGAGAGCGCCCCGCGAGTCTCAGAGTGTCCCGCGGGGATTGTATTCCAGGCGGCACAAACCAGGTTTTTCAGCACGAAGGATCTCGAGGAAATAGGCTCCGACTTTACCAAGAAGATGCTGGCAGAAGATCTTCGCTGGGTCTGTTGCTTGCCGCTGATCAGTGGCAGAGGTCCACGGGGGGGCTTGACTATAGCCAGCAAAAAAGAAGGCGGATTGAGCGAACCCGAAATCGAGCTGCTGCAACAGGTAGCCGCGCAAGTAGCAATCGCTATAGATAACTTTCGCGTCCGTGACGAGATTTCTAACCTGAAAGGGAAAATAGCCAAACAGACAATATCCCTTCAGCAAGATGTTCAGGGTGCGTTTGATCTCCAGGAAATTGTCGGCAAGAGTCGATCCCTGGCCAACGTGCTACAGGAAGTAAAGACGGTTGCGCCGAGTACGGCAACAGTCCTGATCCTCGGAGAAACCGGCACTGGAAAAGAGTTAGTGGCGCGTGCGATTCACAAGTTGAGTCCGCGATCTGGCGGCAATTTTGTGAAACTTAACTGTGCCGCCATTCCTACTGGGCTGTTGGAAAGCGAGCTTTTTGGCCACGAAAAAGGCGCCTTTACTGGAGCAATCAGCCAAAAGATCGGGCGGCTTGAGTTGGCCCACAAGGGCACGCTGTTTCTGGACGAAGTCGGCGAGATCCCGTTGGAGTTGCAGCCGAAGTTGCTTCGCGTGCTGCAAGACCAGGAGTTCGAACGTCTAGGAGGAACGCGAACCATCCGCGTGGACGTGCGAATTTTGGCTGCTACAAACCGGGATGTTTCGAAAGCGGTGGCCAACCATGAATTTCGCAGCGACCTGTACTACCGGCTGCATGTTTTTCCGATTCGGCTACCTGCGTTGCGGCAGCGGGCTGAAGACATTCCCATGCTGGTGCACTATTTTGTGCAAAAGTTCGCGCGCCGTATGAACAAAAGGATCGAGAGCATTCCATCAGAGACAATGCGGGCTTTAGAACAATGGCAGTGGCCGGGCAACATTCGCGAGCTGGAAAACTTTATGGAACGCTCCGTGATCTTAACCGACGGGCCGAGCCTGCGGGTGCCGGTTGATGAATTGGGCGCCATATTCGAACAACAGCGCCCAGAAGCCCACGTCGCCGTGGCGTCAAGTATAAGTTCGCGTGGGACGCTCGAAGAACTGGAACGGCAATATATCGTGCAGGTCTTGCGGCAGTCCGGGGGCGTTGTCTCCGGTTCACACGGTGCGGCCGCTCGACTGGGCATGAAGCGGACTACTCTGCAATCCAAAATGCAGCGATTGGGAATTAGGCGCGAAGAATACGCGAGCTAAGGCGTCAAGGTTTTCATGGTTTCAAGGCTTCAAATCTGCGATCGAAGCTCACAACTTGAAATCTTGAAATCTCAAAACCGAATCCTTGAAATCTGAAATCTCCCTTGGTGCTGCCGACCGAATTCGGCGACTCTGCCGTTAGATCGGCAACGAACGTCAGTAAGTGCGGTATAGAACCAAGAAAGGTGCGATCGTGCGCTATTGTTTTTGGGTACTTGCGAAGATAGTCGCCTTTGGTATCCAGAGTGCTTTAGTCAAGGCATTCGCGAGATTCATGGGAGTGCGAAATGCCACTACAGGAGCCGTTGGGGCTTTCCTCCGGCAGTTACACCCAGGTTCCGATTGCTGCGCTCACCGGCTTTGCGGTCAAGAAGCCCTGTCGGTCGATTTCGACGCCGCTCCTGCCGGTTTATCCCCCGGCGGGTCGCCGTCCAAACGTTGCGCGAGCTCCGGCGAAACTCGATCCTCTCTATCTCTTTTATTGCGGGCTTCGGTGGCATAAGCACGCAGAAACCTCATCGGGCTGGGAGCTGGTGCAGGCCATGCGCTCGAATAATCGTGGAGCGCGGGCGTTAGCTGCCGAACTCCTTGCCGAAACTGAGGATGGTCGTTTGCTGGTACGTGACCTGCGTCGCACGCGCAACGGATTAAGAATGCTGGCCGGAACTGCCCCGGTTGAGATGGGTCAGGCAACGAAGGGTGAGGAAATGATCACGCCATATGGGCTACCGATTGTTGAGGACTGCATGCATTGCTCACTGAGAAAAAAGAGTTGGTACTGTCAACTGTCGAGCGACCTGCTTAAGTCCTTCAGCGCGTCCAGCCACCTGGCTACTTATCCCGGAGGAGCAATCCTCTTTATTGAGGGCCAGATGCCGCGAGGCGCTTTCGTCCTCTGCTCGGGGAAGGTGAAACTTTCAACCACATCGAGGGAAGGGAAAGTTCTGATCTTAAAGATAGTAGAACCTGGCGAAGTAATGGGATTAAGTGCGGTGATCTCTGCCGAGGCGTACGAGATTACCGCTGAGACGTTGGAGCCCTCCTTGGTCAACTTTGTTGACGGGGACGGGCTGCTCCGGCTTATGGAGCGGAGCGGAGAACTGGGACTCCGCTCCGCGCAAGCCGTCAGCCGCGAGTTTCAGTACGCGTATCGCGAAATTCATGAACTTGTACTTGCCCGATCCTCCTCCGGAAAACTGGCCCGGCTGTTGTTGTCGTGGATGACTGGCGTTGAAAAAGAAAATCGCGAGTTTCGAGTTCAAACACCAGTCACCCACGAAGAGATGGCGCAACGGATCGGCGCATCGCGCGAAACCGTTACGCGTTTATTGAGTGAACTGAGAAAAAAAGATCTGATCAGGCTGGATGGCGCAGTCCTGGTAATTAAGAACCGGACGGCGCTTGAAGCATTGGCTGTGTGAAGGGCTGCTTGCAGCCAACTTGGGCGGCCGGAGACTCCTCCCCGGCCGCTTTTTTGCGTGCGAGCAACGAACTGTGAGCTAAGAGCGGTGAGCTCAAAGCCCAGAGCTCAAAGCCCAGAGCTCATAGCTGCTTCACAATCCAAACAACTCTCTCAACCTTTTCGTCTGTGCGCGGCTGACGGGAATCTCAGTTTGCTTTTTGTCGTCCATGCGCAACTGATAGGAGCTTTTGAACCATGGGACAACTTCCTTGATCCGGTTGATGTTCACCAGGTAAGAGCGGTGGGCGCGCCAGAACAAATCCGGATCGAGGCTGTCGAGCAATTCTTCGAGGGTTCGGCAGTTCGACTGACCCTCCATGCCATTCGGACCACTGGTCACGACGCTAATGATTCCGTCTTCAATTGAGGCGAAACAGATATCTTTCTGATTGACCAGGAAAAGCCGGCCCACCGCCTTTAAAAGAATTTTGGAAGTTTGCGGTTTCTGCGATTCCAGCATGCGAACCAGCGCATCCAGCTTGTCTGCCGGGCCGTTGGCTCCCGCCATCGAGCGTGCCCGTTCCACCGACTCCGCCACGCGCTTGCGATCGAAAGGTTTCAGCAGGTAATCGACCGCGTTTACTTCGAAGGCGCGTACCGCGTACTGATCAAAAGCAGTAGAGAACACGATCTTGGGTAAGGTAATTTTCTTGTCGAGGAGTTTCTTGATAACGCCGAAGCCGTCAAGGCCCGGCATTTGCACATCGAGGAAGACCAGATCGGGGTTGTGCTCGCGGATGAGGGTTACGGCTTCTAAGCCATTCTTCCCTTGTGCCACAACTTCGACATCGCCGATATTTTTCAGCAGATAGGCGAGCTCATCGCGTGCAAGCTGCTCGTCATCTACGATCAAGGTCGAGAGTGCCACAGTCCTCTCCTGGATCATAAGTATAGTCGATGAGCAGCACTCGCTTGAGAACGTAGGCAGTCCTTCGTAGGTATCGGGAGAGTTCCAGCATCGCCAGCATTTACACTAACTTCAATGAACGTCATCTTCGGGATAAATTCGGTTGCGGAGGCGCTGAAGTCACGCGGTCGGGCGTTCGAGTGGGTGGGAGTCGCTAAGGAGCGAAACGATCTGCGGCTGCAGAAGCTCATTCAAGACTGTCGCAACGCCGGCATCGCGGTACGGTTTCTGCCGCGCATCGAACTCGATCGTATGGCGCACACAGCTTCGAATCAGGGCGTAGTGGCGGTGACCTCATCGAAGGCGTATGTGGACCTTGATGACGTCATCGCAGCAAAACGAGGTGAGCATTCGCTGGTGATTGTGCTTGATGGCGTAGAAGATCCGCATAATCTGGGAGCGATCCTGCGCACCGCGGATGCTTCAGGAGCTGACGGCGTCGTAATCCCGGAGCGGCGTGCTGCAGGAATTACGGGCACGGTGGCAAAATCTTCAGCTGGCGCTAGCGCGCACCTTCCTGTTGCCAAGGTCACGAATATCGCGCGAACGCTCGAGGATCTCAAAAGCCGAGGACTGTGGATTGTGGGCCTGGACGAGCGCGGTAAGCAGAGCTACGACGAAGTGGATTACAAGATGGATTGCGCTCTCGTGCTGGGCGCCGAAGGCAAAGGCCTCCACGATCTGGTAAGCAGAAAATGCGATTTTCTGGTTTCGATTCCGATGCTGGGGCAAGTGCCGTCCCTGAATGTTTCGGTCGCGGCGGGCGTGGTGCTGTTTGAAATCGTAAAACAGCGGCGGAAGAAGTCGGGATGAAGGCGAAGATTGTTTGCCTATTCTGTGTGATTTGCAGTTCGCTGTGGGCCCGCGCGTTCGATCGCGACGCATTCACTTTCACCAAGTACGAGCTGGATCTGCGTGTCGAACCGACGCAGCAGCGACTCGGGGTTCGCGGCAAGATCGGCTTGCGGAATGACTCGACTATTCCTCAGAGAAGTCTATCGCTGCAGATTTCTTCATCGCTCAACTGGAGTTCCATTCAACTTCAAGGCGAGCCGGTAGAATTCGTTTCACAACTCTACACATCTGACATCGATCACACTGGCGCAGTTTCCGAAGCCATCGTAGTGCTGCCGCAGGCGGTCGCGCCCAAACAAACCATCGAAATCGACATCGGATATGAAGGTGTAATTCCGCAGGACACGACCCGGCTAACGCGGATCGGTGTTCCGGCGGATGCGGCGAAACGTTCAGATTGGGATGAAATTGGGCAGTCGTTTTCTGTGGTGCGTGGAATTGGGCATGTCGCATGGTATCCAGTAGCGATGGAAGCGGTGAGTTTGTCTGACGGTGATGCGCTTCCCGAAGCGGTGGCGAAGTGGAAGCGGCGGGAAACCGGCACGAACTTTAATGTTAATTTGTGTGTAGCTCAGAAATCATCCGAGTCAGTGCTGGCGCTGATGAACGGCTCGACCCACTCGGATGCGAAGGACGCCGTCGATGGAGAGACCTGTACTGCTCACAAATTCAATCCGCTAGAAGGAATTCTGCCCGTCTTAGTGATGGGTGGGTACGCCGTCTTGGATAGCCCTGTTGTTAGAGTCTATTACCTGCCTGACCACAAAAGCGGCGCCGACGACTACGCATCTGCGGTCGAGGAAGTCTCGCCGCCAGTCAGCAAATGGTTCGGCGATCATCGCCAATCGCGTGATGCGAAGCCCGAGGTTGTGGAACTTCCTGATCCAAACGACGCGTCATTCGAAAGCGACAACATGTTGCTGACTTCGCTGTCAGGGAACGATACCAAACTGTTGCTTTCTGCGACGCAGCAACTGACGCATGCTTTCTTTCCATCACCGCGCGCCTGGATCCACGACGGCTTGGCGAGTTATGCGCAAGTACGCTTGTTCGAAGAAAAGGAGGGACGTAAGGCAGCCATTGACTATCTACAAGGTCATCGCACCGCACTGGTGGAATTGGAGAAAGTTTCCAGCGAGAATAAACCGAAAGACAATTCGCTCATCACTTCGCTTGATGACTTTCGTGTTCAGACTAAATCAATGTATGTGTGGTGGATGCTGCGTGACATGGTTGGCGAGAATGAGCTGTATGCTGCATTGCACAATTACAAAGCTGCGGATGATAACGATCCCAAATATATGCAAAAAATGATTGAAGCCCAAGCCCACCGCGATCTGCAATGGTTCTTCGACGACTGGGTTTATCACGACCGCGGGTTGCCGGAGTTTCGTGTGGCATCGGTCTACCCGAGCCCGCTGCCGACGGGTGGATATATGGTCACGGTGATGGTGGAAAATCGCGGGGAATCGAGCGCGGAAATACCAGTGACATTGCATACGCAAGGCAGCGAGGCATCCGGTAAGGTAGTGGTCGCAGGAAAATCGAAGGCGTCAGTTCGAATTCAAACCCCGTCGCTTCCGCGGGATGTGACCCTGAATGACGGCAGCGTACCGGAGCGCGATATCAGCAACGACGTATACAAGATCGAATCAGCGAATCATTAATGGAGGTTGTTTGGCCTACGTTCAATTTCTTGGCGCAGCCGGTACCGTGACCGGATCGAAACACCTGATAAACACTTCCGGAGACCTTTCCGGCAAAAACGGTACGCAGGCGCTAGTGGACTGCGGACTGTTTCAGGGGCCAAAAGAATGGCGTGAACGCAACTGGCAAAATTTGCCGGTGGCGGCCGCTGACATCGAAGTTGTGATTCTGACCCACGCCCACCTCGATCATTGTGGTTGGATTCCGCGGCTGGTGAAGAACGGATTTCGCGGACCGATTTATGCCACCCAGGCCACGATAGACCTGTGCGGTATTTTGCTGCCTGATTCTGGCCACCTACAGGAAGAGGATGCCGCATTTCACAATCGGCATAAGACTTCGCGTCACGACCCCGCGCTGCCTCTCTATACCGAGGCGGAAGCGCTGGCGTGTCTGGCGAACTTCAAGCCGGTGAATTTTGGCGAGACCAAGCAGCTTTCTTCTGAGCTGTCGTTTCGCTTTGTGCACGCGGCACACATTCTGGGTTCGTCGATGGCGGAGATCTCTCTTACATTGGCCGGGAGCGCTCGCCCGATGCGGTTACTGTTCACCGGCGACATTGGACGGGTGCACGATCAGGATGTTGCGCCGGGGAAAGTAGTGTATTCCGGCCCACAGTCGGGAGAGAGCGCTGACATCCTGGTGATGGAATCGACTTACGGGAATCGCAGCCATCCGACGGATGATCCCCGGCCAGAACTTGCAGACCTAATCCGCAAGACGGTGGCGCGCGGTGGAAGCGTGGTAGTACCGTCGTTCGCAGTCGAGCGGACGCAGAAGTTTGTTTTTATGCTGAAAGAATTGATGGAGTCAGGGCAAGCGCCGCGCGTGCCAGTGTATTGCGATAGTCCGATGGCGATCAAGGCGGTGGAAGTATTTCTGAAACACACCGAGGAGTACAGCGATGCGACCAAGCAATTGATTAAACGCTACGGCTCTCCGCTGAAATGGCAGGGCTTTACTTTTGCGCAGACTGCCGAGGAATCGAAACGGATCAACGAGGTCATATCTCCCTGCATCATCATTTCTTCCAGTGGCATGGTGACCGGAGGCCGCATTCAGCACCATTTAGCGCAGCGGCTGCCTGATCCAAAAAACACCGTGATCTTTATCGGCTTTCAATCGCCGGGTACCCGCGGGTTCACCATCAAGAGCGGGGCGACTGAAGTGAAAATGCTCGGGCAGACGGTGCCGATTCGAGCGCAGGTCGCGGCCCTCGAACAATTCAGTGATCATGCGGACACCCCGGAACTGCTGGAATGGCTGCACACGTTCACCAATAAACCAGCGGCTACTTATCTGGTGCATGGAGAACCGGCGGCCGCTTCTCAGTTGCGAGATGCCATGACGAAAGAGCTGGGGTGGAATGTGCAGGTGGCGCGATGGATGGAAAAGGTGGAGCTGCAGTAGGTGTATTCAAGCAAACTGGAACCGAGGCAGAAGTTGTGCCTCGACGAAAGAGTAACATTAGCGCCCCGCCTTTGCATTGTTAATAGGCGCCATTGCAACAACATTAGACGAGATCACCAAGTAATTGTGTCGCAAACGAGCAAAGCTATCTGCAGCATCGCGGCAGCGGTGCTCCTCACGCCGGTGGGTATTCTGCTCACCGTTGTTGGGACGCATTCATCGGACCTATATGGGTATATGGGCGCTGCTCTCCTGCTTCCCTCTTTTCTCATTTCACATGTCAGCCACTCGGTTTCAATTCCGGGCTTGACTACGATGTCGCCATTTAGCCTTTTTATTTTTGTAGCACTACAGGTCGCGTATTTTTACGCCGTCATCAGCGCGGGGGCGTTGACCATTCGCCGAGTTCGAATGCACGCGCGGTCCTCTCCCAAGCCTTGAACCCGAAGAGTCTGTGCGGATATTGTGACCCCCGTTCTGCAGCGATGATCAGGAATGCTGGTATGTTTTTGTGAAATTCACCAGGCGGTCCAGCTTTTCCGCGGCTTTGCCTGAGTCGATCGATTGAGCCGCCACCGGCACCGCAGCGCTCAAATGCTCGGCTTTTCCTGAAGCGACAAGTGCTGCCGCCGCATTCATCAGGACTACGTCGCGCCTGGGAGATTTCTCACCGCGCAGGATATTTCGCACGATGGCAGCATTCTCGGCAGCATCGGCTCCGCCGGCAATTTCTTCCAGAGGCGCGCGCGACATGCCGAATTCCTCGGGAGTGATTTCGTAAGTGTGGACTGAACCTTCGCGGACTTCGGCAACACGAGTGGCGTCAGTAATGGTGATCTCATCGAGACCATCCAGTCCGTGCACAACAAAGGCCCGATGGGTGCCCAACATGCTGAGCGCCTCAGCTAGCTTCTCCACCAAATCAAGCGAATAAACCCCGACAACTTGCGCCGACGCTCCTGCGGGATTAGTTAGTGGGCCGAGAAGGTTAAATACTGTGGGCAGGCGTGTTTCACGGCGGGCATTCTGAACATGTTTGGCGGCGGAATGAAGCGCCGGTGCGAACAGAAAGGCTATACCGACCTTTTCTAAACACTCACCCAGCAGCGCTGGAGGCAACTGGATATTCACGCCCAGCGCTTCCATTACATCGGCAGCGCCGCATTTTGCGCTCATGCCTTTTGCATTCAGCTTGGGAGTAGAACTGCGGTTGCCGTGCTTGGCCACGCGAATTCCAGCCCCCGCAACCACGAATGCTGTAGCAGTTGAGATGTTGAAAGTTCCCGCGGCATCGCCGCCAGTGCCGCAAGTGTCGACCAGAGATTCACGGCCAGTGCCACTGGTGTCCAGTAGGGAACCGTGCGCAGAAATCGGAGCTGCCACAGCGCGAACGGCTTCCGCAAAGCCGACAATTTCTTCGACCGTCTCGCCCTTCATGTGCAGGCCGACCAGCAAAGCCGCAATTTGTGCGTCAGTACACTTGCCGGAGAGCACTTCGCCCATGACCAGACGAGCGTCTTGGCGCGAGAGTGACTCGCGATGATTCACTATTTGATGGAGGGCTTCGATGATCATTTCGCAAAAGCAGTGCTGTAAGAGCAGTAACAGAACCGGGGATGGCCGCGCAACTTTGTTGTGTTAGCGGGGTCGCGAACTACGGATTTACAAGCTCGCGAGAGTCTTCCGGATCGCCTGCCTCAATATGGCGATGGGCGCGACGGTGAGTTTTAAATCGCGGTTCCATGGCGGCGATTGTACAGAGCGAATAGAAGAGCGCGGCGTTTGCCGGGACCTGCATGTTGAAATCGACCAGGCTATGCACGAGGATGCCGCTGATCCCGAGAATGGCAACAACCGAGATTGCGCCATTCAGGTTTGAGGTCCATTTAGTAGCTTTGCGCAGAGCATGTCGTAGTGTGACCACCAGGAACCAGATCATGATGCCGAAGCCGATAATTCCGGTCTCTGCCAACACCTGCAGGAAATCATTATGTGCGGCGTTGACCAGGGAGTCAGTGTAGAAGCTGCGGAATCGGGGATAAACATCGGCAAACGTGCCTTGCCCCCAACCCAATGCGGGGCGCTGTCTTAACATGTGCAGAATGTCTCGATCGATCTGTAGGCGGATATCGGTTGCAATGTCGGAGTGTTTATCAGACGCGAAAGTGGCAATTCGAGATTTGACCTCGTGTCCTCCAGTCCAGACAATCATCGCAAGCGCAATGAGAAGAAACGCGCTGAGAAGGATAGCGATATTTTGCTTTTGACGCTCGCGAAAAACCAGCGCCAGAAAGATCGCGATCTCAACCGCAAAGGCAATCATGCCTCCTCGGGACCCTGACAGAAAAATCGTAGCTGCCATGAAAGCCGCAGCTGAGGCCGCAATCCATCGCTCGCGCTGGTTACCAAAGCGGCTGAAGGCGAAGACCAGCGGCACCGGAATCAACATTTCCATCAGTCCGGCATAGTGATTGTGGTTTACGTATGGACCGTAGATCCATCCACCGAAACGTGGAGTCCTAAGCCAGTACAGTTTGGTCGGAGCGCTCAGATTTTGCAGGACGGCGAACAAGGCCACGGCAGAACCATAGATCGCCAGCGCGGTGCCCAACGTGCGAACTTCGCGACTCCGGGTAAGAGTTTGTACCAGCAGGAAGCAGAGAATTCCGTACGATACATATAAGAGCAATTGCGAAAACGTGGTGTGCCAGTAGGCGGAAATGCCGGGCAGCAACTGGATACACATCAATCCTGCAAGAGCGATCATTGCCGGAAATAGAGGGCTCCAGCGGATGTTGACCCTAGACGATCGCATTTGGTCGAGAGCCCAATCGACTAGAAGTACCGTCGAGGCAGCTTGCAGAATGAAATGCCCCCCCGCATCAACCGCGCCAAATGCCAAAGGGCAAAACATTAAAAGCCCTGCCACACTGAATAAAGTCCGACTGCGGCGCGGGGAGTGGGCAAGATCGGCGGCGACCGGACTGAGTGGCAGTTCGGGCAAAGGCAGCGGCGCGGTCATGGCTGTTCCTTCTTCGGTTCGGCCGAAGCGATGTGATCGGCGGACACCAACTTCAGTCCGTCGATCCACAACTTGCCCCGAATTGGTCTATCGGCGGGTACTCGGGCAACTCGCAGCACGATCAGGTGGGTTTCGTGCCCGGTAGTGAAACTGCTATTCACCCTCGTCCACGATCCGGTATCGCGAAGGCCGTCGCTCATGAAAAGCTTGGCCCCAGTATAGACATCCTGAATCGCGAACTCCGGCGCTCCTGCGCCGTCCATTTCGGCCGCTTTGTAGTAGCCCGAAAAAACGTACTCAGTATCCGGATCAACGGAAACGAGCTGGCGAATGCCCGCGTCTTCGATGCCGGCCCCCTGAAACAAAATGCGAAGTGACCGCGAGCCAGAGTGGCTCTGGTCAGGGTCGATCGCAAGCGACACCGCAGAAGACTTCTGATAAATCCAGTCAAAGCCGTTGTTGAGAATGGCAAGGCTGAAGTCGCCGTTCACCAGAAGATTCGCCTCCGTCGGTTGATACGCAGCCAGGTCGGAAACAGTCGCTGCTTCCTGCCACACGCGCGATGCCTGCACTGGATCATGGTGGGTAAACAGGTAGCGCAGATAATCGAACAAATGCCGCCGCTCGACCGGCTGTTGCAACGAAACGATTCTTTCCCATATCCTGGCGGCCGCGTCAGATTCGTTGCTTGAAACTAGAAAGCTCAAAAATGGTTCGTCGGCGCTGGCGGGCACCACATTCTGAAGCAAGAAGTTGATGTCAGGACGAACTTTCCAGCAAATCTGGAGGGCTTGGGGACTGAGCACAGGATCGCTCTCCAGAACTTTTCGGTATTCGCGAAGGGCCGGTTCGACCGCGCCTTGTGACAGATAGAGATTGGCCACCTGCCAGGCAACAGCCGAGGAACGGGGATTGGTTGCGACGGCTTTGTCCAGCGACTTGCGTTCGCTGTCAAAGCTGCCAATCAGATGTTCGGCGATAGCGCGGTCAAGCCAATAGCCTGAATCGCTCGGATTTGACGCGATCGCGGCTTGCAGCCAGGGCAGCGCGTTGACGGGGGACTGCTGAACCAGAAGTTCAAATCGGCCCATACTGTCGCGGTATTCAGCGTTTGCCGGGTCGAGTTTTATTGCTTTTCGCAGATAAGAAGCACGTGGAATTTCAGAAAACTGCGCGGCGAGAAATTGAGTTGCCGTCAGCGAGAGGTAGGCTGCTGTTCCTAAGAAAAACAGAAACCCGACAGCTAATCGTTTTCTTGCGTGGCCAATTTCAAAATCCATTCTGGTGGCGCAGACTACGCGCCCGATGACGCCGCACGTACCGAATCCGTTTCAGATTCCATGTCTTCGTCGTAGTAGCGATGACCGTACTTTCCCTGATATTCGTAGTAGTAGTAATAGTCCGGCGAATCCAGATTGACGGCATTCAGCAGCACGCCCGCAACCCGGGCATTGACCTGCGCGAGAATTTCGCGCGACCGGCGCAGCGCGGGCTTCGTGGTTTGCCCACAGCGAATCACCAGCACTACAGCGTCGGCACGAGTCGAGAGCACAACTGCGTCGGTAACCGAGAGGGTCGGCGGAGTGTCGAGCACGATGTGATCGTAGTGCTGCCGCAGTTCGGCAAGTACTTCGACCATCTGCGAAGAAGCCAGCAACTCCGCAGGATTTGGGGGCGGTGTTCCAGCCGGCAACACGAATAAATTGGGCATCACCGATGATCGCAAAATCGCGTCCGGAAGAGATATTCCGCCGGTGAGTACGTTGCTAAGGCCGCTTCTGGGGCCCAAACCAAGAGCCTTGTGAATGCTAGGGCGTCGAAGGTCAGCATCGACCAATAGAACGCGCGTCCCTTTTTGTGCGAGGACAGTCGCGGTGTTGACGCTGGTGGTTGTCTTTCCCTCTTGAGGCAACGCGCTGGTGATCAGAATAATTTTCGGCGGAGCTCCAACTGAGGTAAGTAGGAGCGACGTGCGGAGCGCTCGATAGGCCTCGGACATCTGGGATTGGGGCCGGGACTGGGTGATCAACTCTACTGCTTCTTTCGATGCCGCCACCGTCAGACCACGCGAAGCCGCTTCTGAGCTGTTTCTGGATCCGAGTGGAATCATGCCCAGAGAAGGTAGTCCAGAGATCGCTTGCGCCTGCTCGGGCGTGCGCACCGTGTTGTCCATTCCCTCGAGCAAGAACGCCAGGCCGATGCCGGTGGTGAGTCCCAGGCAGAAACCAAAGCCAAGGTTACGCGGGATGTTTGGCTCAGTGGGACCGCCGGGAGTGCGCGCCATATCGATTTGGCGAATGTTGTTTGAGCGAAGGCCGGCGGAGACGCCAGCTTCTTTCAGCTTTTGCAGCAGGCCTTCGTAGAGAGTGCGGTCGGCTTCAAAGTCACGCTTTAAAAAACTGTACTCGATAGCGCTTTCGTTGAGTTTGTTTTCCTGTTGCTTTTGTTGTTCGAGCGCAGCCCGCAGCATATTTTCCCGTTGCAATGACGCCAGGTAATCGCCGCGTAGACGGCCGGCCACTTTTTTTATTTCTGCCTGGAGTTGCGAATCGATTTCTTGTATCTGATTGTTCAACTGCGCGAGCTTCGGATAGGCGGGGCCGAACTGCGTGCTCAATTGAGCAACTTGAATTTTCAGATCAGCCTTTTGCTCCTGCAGTTTTTCGAGCAGCGCAGATGTGCTCTCGGAAGTCTTGTCCTGCGAAACTCCGGCGGCAACAGCAGCGGCAGATTCCGCGTCGCCGGCTTCGGCGAGGCGGTACACAGATTCCTTTTGCATTCGTTCCGACTCCGCCGCAGTGAGCTCCTTATTCAGTTCATCCAGCTTCGCGGTGGTAATGTTTTGCTTGTCGTCTATTCCCAGGATCTGATGGTCTTTCTGATATTTGACCAGCTTCTCCTGCGAGGTTTCGACCTTCATCTGCAAGTCCACCAGTTGCTTCGAGAGCCAGTCTGACGCCTGCATCGTGGACTCGAAGCGGGTCTTGAAATTCTGCTCGATGTAAGTGCTGGCCAGCGTATTCACTACCTTGGCCGCGAGCTCTTTGTCAGGGCTGAGGTAGTGAATATCAATGATGCGAGTGTTGGGCTCCAGCATGACGCGAAGATTTCCCTTAAAGCCGGCCAGCAGGGAGTTTGCCCGAGGGGAATCCGGCTGCAGCGCCTCGGTGGTCAGTTCGAGCGAAGACGAGGGTTTCGCACCTGTGCCGCCGAACTCTGGCAATTGATCCAGATTCAATTGCTTGATCACTTGCAGCGCCAGCAAATCGCTGCGCAGGATCCTGACTTCAGTATCAAGATCGGTAGGATCGTAGTAGTCCGCGCCTGAGTTGGTAGCGTCGCGCAGGCCTTGCAGGATCGGGTCTGGCTTGTTGATGGCAATGCTTCCGACGGCGTCGTAAATGGGAGTCGTGCGCAGAGTCGCGATCAGGGACGCACCAAAAACAATTCCCACACTCCCCAAAATGGTCCATTTTCGTTTGATGAGGACGCGCAGATAGTCGCGCAGTATGGAATCGTGGGTGCCTAAGGCAGCGTGATTCATCATCACATTCCTGCCGGTGTGCATGGAGATGGGAGTTAATTCCCGCGGGCTAGGATTTGTCTGCAGTAGCGGGACGTCCATCGGCTCCCCTGTCGATCGTTGCAAACCATTGGTCGCGCGAAAGATGCGCGATGCTGCCTGCGTTAGCAAGTATGGCAGACAAAATCAGGGCGGGGCTTAATCGAAATGGTTCGGCGCGCTGAAAGAGTGGAGATTCACAGCGGCGGGTCTCAAACAGTGACTATACTCGGCACCATAGGCTGTTCGCGCGTGCATGAGGAACTTCAAGGGGAAGATCGCGAATGATTTGGACTGAGCAGGTAGTGCTCATTACCGGGGGAACGGGGTCGTTTGGTAGAAAGTTCGTAGAGATCATGCTGCACGAGTACCGCCCGCAGAAGCTCATAATCTTCAGCCGCGACGAATTGAAGCAGCATGAGATGCGCACCGCCGGGTTGGACCATCCCAGTCTGCGCTACTTTTTAGGCGATGTTCGCGATCAGCAACGATTGGAGCGAGCTTTTTCCGGGGTGTCCGTGGTGGTACACGCGGCGGCGCTGAAACAGGTACCGGCTTGTGAGTACAACCCATTTGAAGCCATCCAGACCAATATCAATGGCGGCAAAAACGTAATTGAAGCGGCAATCAACTGCGGTGTTCGCCGAATCATAGCTCTTAGCACTGATAAGGCCGTCAACCCCATCAATCTTTACGGAGCTACCAAGCTGTGCGCGGAAAAAATGTTTGTGCAGGCCAATGCGTATGCAGGCGCGCAGGACACGCGATTCAGTTGCGCGCGCTATGGTAACGTTGTCGGCAGCCGCGGAAGCGTGATCCCGATTTTCATGGAGCAACGCGTGCGAGGACGAGTCACCATCACCGATCCGCGAATGACGCGGTTTTGGATCACGCTGGATCAGGGAGTGCGGTTTGTCATCCGGAACATCGAGCAAATGCATGGCGGTGAGATTTTTGTACCCAAAATCCCCAGCATGAAGTTACTCGACATGGCGCAGGCGATCGCGCCCGATTGCCAGATTGATTGCGTAGGCATCAGGCCAGGGGAAAAGCTCCACGAAGTTTTGCTCTCCGAGGACGAAGCTCGCAACGCAATCGAGCGCCACGAAATGTTTGTGATCCAGCCCGCCCAAACCTGGTGGCGGAAAGAAAATTGGAAAAGTGATGCGTCGTTACCCGAAGGATTCCGTTATTCGAGCGACTCCAATTCTCAGTGGTTGACGGCTGAAGACCTTTACAAGTTGGTGGAAGGCAGCGCACCGCCAGTGTCCCTGGATGGGGAAACTCCGGTTCGGGCGAGCGCCTGATCTATGACTCCAATTGCCCCACCCAAAGAAAGTCTTGCGCTTCATGGCGGATCGCCTGTGCGGGTCCAGCTTCTTCCGTATGGAAGGCAGTCGATTGATGAAGAGGATATTGCGGCGGTCGTCGAAACGCTTCGTTCCGACTGGCTGACCACCGGACCCAAGGTAGGTGAGTTTGAAGAGGCCTTCGCCGCGTGGGTTGGCGCTCGTTATGCTGTGAGTTTCAGCAGCGGGACTGCAGCGCTGCATGGCGCCGCTTTTGCCGCTGGATTTGGACCTGGCGATGAGGCGATCACGTCTCCATTAACGTTTGCGGCAACGGCGAACTGCGTGCTTTACCAGGGCGGAAAGCCTGTCTTCGCCGACGTCCGGGCAGGCACTCTGAATATTGACCCTGAATGTGTATCGAAGTGCATTACGCCACGTACCAAAGCGCTATTGCCAGTCGACTACGCAGGGCACCCCGCCGATCTAGATGAATTACGCGCGATTGCCGACCGCAACGGCCTCACCATCATTGAAGACGCATGCCACGCACTGGGCGCTGAGTATCGCGGCCGCCGCGTTGGAAGCATTTCGCACATGACCGTTTTCAGTTTTCATCCGGTGAAGCATTTAACGACGGGTGAAGGAGGAATGGTCACCACTGACAATCCACGTTTTGCCGATGTGCTGCGAAAATTTCGAAATCATGGAATCAGCAGCGAGGCCCGTGATCGCCAAGCTCAGGGCCAATGGCATTACGAGATGGTCCTGCTCGGCTTCAATTATCGGTTGACTGATATCGCGTGCGCGCTGGGCTTGCGGCAACTCTCGAAGCTGGAGAGTAATTTGGCGCAGCGCAGAGAGATTGCGGCAAGGTATAACGACGGGCTCCGTGGTCTTTCGGGGCTTATGGTACCGGTCGTGCGAGAAGATGTGTTGCCGGCATGGCACCTGTATCCACTGCGGCTCGATCTAGCGTCACTTTCAGCGGGTAGGGCTGAAATTTTTCGGGCGCTGCGGGCGGAAAACATCGGCGTCAACGTCCACTACATTCCGGTGCACCTCCATCCGTATTACCGCGATCGGTTTGGCTATAAGCCGGGAGATTATCTGGTAGCAGAATCTGCCTATGAGCGCCTGATCAGTTTGCCAATGTTTCACGGAATGACTGATCAAGATGTGGACGACGTTGTTTGCGCACTCGAAAAAGTGACGGACTTTTATCGAAATTAGACCGCAACCATGAAAATCAGCGCAATCGTTCAGGCTCGGATGGGCAGCACGCGCCTTCCCGGCAAGGTGTTGATGGACCTCGGGGGCCAGACGGTGCTAGCGCGCGTGTTGCGGCGGTTGGGTCGTGCATCACGGATTCATGAAGTGGTGGTCGCTACTACCTGTGGCGCGGGAGATGATGCCATCGCACAAGAGTGCGATTGCCTCCGTGTTTCCTGTTTTCGCGGCTCGGAGGGCGACGTCCTTGACCGATACTTGAGAGCTGCCGAAAAGTTCCGCAGCGATCTGATTGTTCGAATCACGGCTGATTGTCCGCTGATCGATCCTGAAGTGGTGGACGAAGTTGTTGCCGCTTGCATTACAAGAGGTGTTGACCTGTCATGCAACGACGTGCCGCATACTTTTCCACGCGGCCTTGACGTTGAGGCTTTCACCCTCGAGACGCTTCATAGAATCCACCAGATGGCTAATCAGGCTTATCAGCGCGAACATGTCACGTCGCTCGTCTATGAGCGCCCAGATATTTTTCGAACTTATCTAGTAAAAGGCAACCGAGATCTGAACCATCTTCGCTGGACGGTCGATACTCTCGAAGACTTGCAACTCATTCGCGTCATTTACGCTCGCTTTGGAAACCGAGATGACTTTGGTTGGCGGGAGGCGCTCGAATTGGTCGACTGTCATCCTGAGCTCGCAGAGATCAATGCTCACATCGCGCAGAAGCCGGCGACTGAGATTACCAATGTCTCTTGATCGCATGCGCGTGCTGCTACTGCATCCGGAGGACGACCCCGAGGGCGGCCCTTGGAGCGAGGAGCGCTGGGACCGGGTTGTGGATCTCGGCATGACGGGAGAGCAGACCCGTGCACGCTGGAGCGGAAAGTTTGGTTGCTCTGTCGAACCAATCCCTAAATTCGAGATGGAGGGTTTTGCGGTCGTCCGGCGGGCGTTGTCTTCAGGCTTTGGTTGTGTCGTAGACGAATATGGACTCGATTGGTGGGAGTTGATTTCGATCCGTTTCCACGAACAGATCGCGCTGATTATTCGGTTAAAAAAACTAGCCGCACAACTCAGCACGAAGTATGAAGTGTTTGTAACTCGCCCAGGATTTCACGCTGATGTGCTAGGTCTGCTTTTGGAATCGCGTGTCGAGTGCTTCCGCGAACGGGCGCCCTTTTTTAGAAGGGCGCGTGGGATGATTGAAACTATCCGCAAATTTAATTTACCCCAGTTGCTGCAAATCCTTGGAGATAAATACGACGCCGGTTATCGAGTGCGTCGCTGGGTGGCGCATCATAAGCCAAAACTTGAAAATGCAATCGTTCTACTTCCGGTAGCCCAGGGGAACGCGGCGAGAACTGCGCTTTCGTATGCGGCGCTGCTTCCTGATCGCAAGTTCCTGCTGGTGGCGACACGGCCTAGCGGATGGGTTGCTGACACCGGGCCAAATGTCGCTGCGGCGAAGCTCGCGTCCTATGCCAGCAGCAAGTCTAGTCAAGGTCGTGACACGGAATTGCGGCGTCTGTTGAAGCGCTGGCGACAACTAGGGTTGCAGGGCGTACGAAATTCGGAAATTTCGTTGCTCGCACGTGCTGGCGCCTTTTCAGACATAACGAAAATTCTTCGCGACGGACTCGCGATTCGAGATGCCTGGCTTGGAGTTTTCGAGCGAGAGCGAGTCAGCGCCGTTCTCTGCACCGACGACACAAATCCATACACACATATGCCACTTCTAATTGCGCGACAGCGCGGACTGCCCACGATGGCGTGCCATCACGGAGCGCTCGACGGCGGCCACCTGGTTAAGAGAAGTCACGCCGATGTGACGCTGGCAAAAGGCGCCATGGAAAAGGATTATCTGGTGGATAGGTGTGGCTTACCAGAAGAAAAAACAGAGGTTGGCGCACCGTTGCTGCGACGGCGAATAAATGTAGCAGCGCGGCATTCGAAAAGTTCGATCGTTTTCTTCTCGGAGCCCTACGCGTTGGACGGTGGACGTTGTCGCGAGTTCTACCGTGAGTTATTGCCGCCATTGGCGGATCTCGCTTCTCGAATGAATCTCAAACTGGTGGTGAAGTTGCACCCAATGGAGAGTGCGAGAGAAAGGCGAAAGTTGGTGAACGCGGCCTTCTCTTCCACGCAGCAGAGAAAGGTTTCGGTCATCCAAGGAGTGTTGTCCGAAGAATTACTCGACAGTGCTTCGTTCGCGGTGACAGTGCAGTCGACTGCTGCTGTGGACTGTGCAATTCGCGGAGTCCCAGTTTTTCTGTGTAAGTGGCTGGACTACTCGTATTACGGCTACGTTGCTCAGTTCATTCGATATCGCGCGGGGATGCCTCTGCACTCACCGGCTGAGATCCCGAAGATACCCCACATGCTGGAAAACTTTCCTGCCCCGGTTCGTACTGATTTCTGGCAGACGATTTCTGGCGAAAAGCTGGAACAATTATTCACTGGACAGCCGAAAATGGCGTTGGCGGTTTGAATTTTGGCACTGACATGAGTCCAGGCAACATACTGATCCGAGCTGACGTGAGCCCCGAGATTGGCACCGGTCACGTCATGCGATGCCTCGCGCTGGCGCAGAGCTGGCAAGATGCCGGAGGAGCGGCCACTTTTTTGATGGCACAGTCAACGCCGTCCATTCAGGCGAGGTTGGCAGCAGAGAACTGCGAAGTTGCTTCCCTCCCGACGGTCCCGGGTAGCAAAGAAGACGCCGATCTCACTAATGAATGCGCCTCTAGGATTGAGGCAGAGTGGGTAGTAGTCGACGGGTATGCTTTCGGCGCCGAATATCAGGAACAGATACGAAATCGTGAGCGAATGCTCTTGTGCGTCGATGATGCCGGCAAATGTGATCGCTACGTGGCCGATATCGTGATGAACCAGAACCTGACCGCCGCGGAAGACTTTTACATCAATTGTCTGCCAGGCACCCAACTTTTGCTGGGTCCTTCCTTCTGCTTGTTGCGGCGGGAGTTCACTCCGTGGCGAAAGTGGCAGCGAGAAATTATTACCCGAGGGCGCAACATACTCGTAACGCTTGGCGGCAGCACTCCAGTAGATACCGGTGTCCGCGTAATTGAATCCCTTGGCCGCGCGAGGGTTGAGTGCCTCCATGCCGTTTTCGTTGCGGGTGGCAGCTCTCCGGATGTAGCAGCGCTGGAAAGTTGCGCGGCAAAATTCCCCGAAAAGATTTCGATTCGACGAGATGTCTCGAACATGGCCGAGCTTATGGCGCACGCTGACGTAGCCATTTCTGCCGCGGGTTCGACATGCTGGGAATTGTGTCTGCTTGGCCTGTCATCGATATTGCTCGATGTGGCAGACAACCAGATTCCTATCGCGATCGAGATGGAACGCCGCGGATGTGCGTTCTATGCGGGACACGGAAATATTGTTTCCCCGCATGAACTCGCCCACAGACTCGAGAGCCTTCTTGCGTCATCAGAGGTCCGCGAATCCATGTCTTGCAGTTCTCGCAAACTTGTGGATGGCCTGGGTGCCGAGCGAGTGGTTTCTGCGATGCGCGAACTCGCGGGCGAGTCGTTTGCGACCGATGTGAGGGGTGCACGCGCTTGAAGATCGCAATCAACCAACCAACATATCTTCCGTGGATGGGATATTTCGATCTTGTCGACCAGGTGGACTTGTTCGTCATCCTCGACAATGTTCAATTCGTCAAACAATCGTGGCAGCAGCGTAACCGCATCAGGACCGGCAACGGACTACAGTGGCTGACGGTGCCGGTTGTATTTCGCGGGAGGCTTGGCCAACTCATCAAAGATGTAGAAATTCGGGATCCCAAGTTTGCAAGCGATCATATTCGAGCGATCGAACTTGCTTACCGTCGTGCGCCATTTTTCTCGCAATATTTTCCGGCGCTAAAGCAGCAACTTGAGCAGCTGCGCGGCGGGTTGCTACTAAGTCTGAATTTGGGATTGATTGGCTGGGCGTTAGAAATCCTCAGAATAAAAACGCCGCTGGTACCCGCCTCCACTCTAGGTGTAGATGGCAAACGCACGGAGTTGCTGGCAAATATTTGTGAGTCAGTCGGAGCTACTGAATATTTTTCTCCCCTGGGATCGGCAGAGTACCTGCTAGCCGAGCAGAACGTATTGCGCGAGCGCGGAGTAGATATTTGGTTTCAGAATTATGAACACCCACAATACCGGCAGGTTTTCGCGCCTTTTGAGCCATTTGCGTCGGTCATTGATCTGATCTTCAATCATGGCGATGCGGCGGCGGCAGTTATGCGCGGCGGCCGTAAGCAGCCTTACTCGGTCGACCAGCTCTCGTTGCTGCGGGGAACAGCGGAGGAGAACCAAGCCAGCAGCGTGGCCTGATTTCCAATATCCGGCTCCCATTCACGTTATCGCGAAAGATACCGAAAGCAAAAGCTGTTGTTGCGGATGAGATGGCGTGTAACTAAGATTCGGACATCGTGCAAAGCGCAGTGAAATTAGGATCTTTCGCTGAAACTCGCGACAAAGGATACATCCAAATCTGCGACCGCAGAATTGGGCCAGGGCAGCCGGTGTATGTCATTGCCGAGCTTTCGGCTAATCATCATCAAGATTTCGAAAGGGCTGCTCGGCTCATCGACGCGGCTAAGGACGCCGGCACCGATGCTATCAAACTGCAAACCTACACTCCGGACACGATCACGATCCGCAGCGATCGCAGCGAATTCCGTATAGGCGGCGGGACGCTTTGGGACGGCCGCTCACTCTACGAACTTTATGGCGAAGCGTTCACTCCTTGGGATTGGCAGCCGAAATTGAAACAGATGGCAAATGATGCTGGACTGGCTTTGTTCTCTTCGCCGTTTGACGAAACTGCCGTTGATTTTCTCGAGGAAATGGATGTTCCGGCATACAAGGTCGCTTCGTTCGAGTTAGTTGACATTCCCCTCATTCAAAAGATGGCGCGAACTGGTAAGCCATTGATCATGTCCACGGGAATGGCGACCGCTGAAGAAATTGAAGAGGCGATGGCGGCGGCACGGCAAGAGGGGGCAACCCAAATAGCACTGCTCAAGTGCACCAGCGCGTATCCATCGCCGGCTGATGAGATGAATTTGCGGACGATCCCAGAGTTGGCACGGAAATTTGGCGTGCCCGCAGGATTGTCCGACCACACCGTGGGCATTGCGGTGCCGGTTGCGGCGGCAGCGCTGGGGGCATGCATTATCGAAAAGCACCTGACGCTAGCGAGAGCAGACCACGGGCCCGACAGTGCGTTCTCACTCGAGCCGGATGAATTCAGGGCTATGGTGGATGCGGTGCGATTTACAGAAAAGGCATTGGGCGTTGCTCAGTTCGGACCGAGCGCACCCGAGCAAGCCAGCTTGGCATTCCGCCGATCTCTGTTCGTAGTAGAAGATGTAAAAACCGGCGAGACGTTCACCATCAAGAACGTGCGATCCATCCGGCCGGCCCACGGTTTGCATACCCGAAATTTGTGCGCGATTCTTGGACGCCGTGCAGTATGCGACATTGAGCGCGGCACGCCGTTGAGCTGGGATCTGGTAAGCGGCTAGCCGTTCCTCACCTCTCACTAATTTGAGCGAACCCATCTTGGCATATCGCCGGGGTATAGGCTGCACTATTCTCGACGCAGAAGCTGAGCCTTCGAAATAACCGTCCATGAGCGCTGCCACACACATTCCTCCGCAGGAACTTGCAGTGCTGGCACCGGTTGTGGTGGCGGATGGCGCGGAATTTCGCAACCGCATGGGCAGCATATCGCGCCAATCGTTTGTCTATTTTGCCGGAACCATTTTCACCGCGGCGGCGGGATATTTCTTCAAAATATATTTGGCGCGCACCTTGGGTGCGGAAGCGCTAGGTCTGTATGCGCTGGGGATGACCATCATCGGATTTGTTGGACTATTCAATTCCCTTGGCTTACCGATGGCGGCAGCGCGCTTTGTCGCGGCCTACTGTGCGCGAGGCGATTACTCGCAACTCGGAAGTTTTTTGCGCGGTAGTTTGGGGCTGCTGACCGCGGTAAACGTGTTGCTGGTCGGGATGGTGCTGCTAGTCGGTCCGTGGCTGGCGGTGCATTTCTATCATGCGCCCAAGCTGAGCCCTTATCTGTGGGCTTTTGCCGCAATCATGCTGCTTGGCGTTTTAAATATGTTCCTGGGACAAGTGATGGCCGGATACCGTGACGTTGCGCGGCGTACCTTGATCACCCATTTCACGGGTACTCCGGCGAACATCGTTATCGCAGTGTTGCTAATCGGCCTCGGGTTCGGATTAACGGGGTATCTAGCGGCGCAAGTCGTGAGCGCGTTGCTGGTTCTTTGTCTGCTGGGCGCCTCGGTGTGGAAGATGAGCCCGGTCGAAGCACGAAGCGCATCGAGCCTGAGCATTAAGCGAGAAGTGGTGGCATTTTCGACTGTGGCTTACGGAATCGCGGCACTGCAGTTCTTGCTCGCGCAAACTGACAAGATAGTACTGGGTTATTACCTTGACGCCAAGCGCGTGGGGATCTATGCAGTCGCGATGGCGTTGGTGGGCTTTGTACCCATCGCGCTGGATTCGGTGAACCAGATTTTCTCTCCGATCATTTCCGAACTGCATGCGGCCGAGAACCACGCTGTTCTGCAACAGCTCTATGCCACGCTGACGAAATGGGTTATGGTCCTGACCATTCCTCTAGCACTGAGCATGATCGTTTTCGCGCGCAGTCTGATGTCAATTTTTGGCCCCAGTTTTCAGTCTGGCGGTGCGGTAGTCATGATCGGAGCGGTCGGGCAGGTCTTCAACTGTGCCGTGGGCTCAGTGGGTTTCCTCCTGCTGATGTCGGGAAATCAGGCGCAGCTGATGAAGATTCAAGTGGTCAATGCTGTGCTGATGATTTGCCTGAACGTGTTGCTCGTGCCGCGTTTCGGGATCGCTGGCGCGGCGATCGCAACCACTATTACTACTGTCACGACCAACCTGTGGGCATTGACCTCAGTGCGGCGCATTCTGAATGTATTTCCGTATAACGCTGGCTATCTTAAGTTGGCGTGGCCGAGCGCATTCGCGACAGCGGGCACCCTTGCACTGGCTCGGGTCATGGGCGGAGTTCACGCACAGTGGAAGATCGCCGGTGCGGGCCTCCTCTTTGCTTACATGATTTTTATTGGACTGATTTTTCTTTTTGGCTTGGAGCAGGATGATCTCGACCTTGCGAAAATTGCGTGGGCGAGAGTAGGGCAAGGTTTTCGAAAAACGGCATTTACTTAACCATGAATGAGATGCGAAAAATTATTTTGCCCGAGGAGTTGTGCCGTGCCGCCGAGGAAAGGTTTTCACACCGGTTCGGCACGTTGGAAGAGTTTCTGACGGCAGCACTGAACGAATTACTTCGCGATGATGCGCGGAGAATGGACGAACAGGAGCAGCAGATCATTGAAGCGCGTTTGAAGGCGCTTGGTTACGTTTAGTTGCGTTCACATACAGAGGAGATGATTGAGTTGTTAGATTTTGCGCGTAACTTATTTCGGCAGGAATTGGAGCCGCCGCCGGGGTTTATCTTCTCGCGACCACTGGTCGCAATCCAAAGCGACGACTGGGGGCGGTTAGGCTTGCGTGACCGTGAGGGATACGAGTGGCTGCGGGCACACGGAGTAAAACTTGGCGAACATCCTTACGACCTATATTCCTTCGAGACTGCTGAAGATGTCACCGCTATCGCGTCTCTATTTTCTCGGCATCGCGATTCGTCGGGTAGGGCGCCATGCATGGTCATGACTTTTTGCACTTCCAACCTCGACTTCAAGAAGATGAAAGCGCAGGGATACAAAGGAATTGAACTGCTTCCGTTATCCGAAGGATTGCCAGGATCATGGTCTCGACCTGGATTGCTTGAGGCGTATCGGGCCGGAATCCAAACCGGAGTTTTTTATCCGGCTATGCATGGCCTGACGCATTTCTGCCCGGTTGGAGTTGAAACTGCACTTGCGAAACGGGGGGAACGCGCCGATCTTCTGCGGCTCTTTTGGGAAGCCGAGACTCCCTATATTTACTGGCGAATGCCATGGATCGGATATGAGTACTGGAACCCAGAAAAGCCGCATGCAGGTTTTTTGCCGGCGGACATGCAGCGGTCGCAGATCAGCAAGGCGCGCCAGTCTTTCACAGCTTTGTTTGGCACGCCGCCGGTGTCCGCTTGCGCGCCTGGGTACTTTGCAAATCGCGACACGCGCCGCATGTGGGCTGAGATGGGAATTCGCGTAGCGCAGAACGGTACAGGAAGCGGACTGAATGCCCCTTATATCGATGGCACAGGCATACTCCATCTTCACCGCACCATCGATCTTGAGCCTAGTCAACGAGAGCTTGAAGTTGATAAATACCTGCAGATTGCAGGCAATTGTTTTGCGCGTGGCCTTCCCCTCATCATCTCGACTCACTCCATCAACTTTCATTCCACGCTGAAAGATTTTCGAACGTCGACGTTGGCTGCGCTCGATTTGTTGCTGACCGCGCTGGAATCGAAATATCCGGACCTGCTGTATGTGCACGATCAGGATCTTTACGCCATCGTGACCGAAGGAGCATTCGAAAGCCGAGACACGCGGGTCACGGTATCAGCCAGGCGGCAGGACTGGAAGGCGCGAGTTGCGCATCAAGGGGCAATGTGAAGGCAGGACCTCGTTCGTTGGTATTGATCACGGTGGATTGCCTGCGTGCTGATCGCGTGGCGCCTTCAGGCAATCAGAGAGCTACCACACTTTTTTTGAATTCACTCGCCGACGAGAGCTTCGTTTTTAGGAATGCGTACGCTTCGGGCATTCCGACCTACCACTCCTTGCCGGCACTATTGGCTTCGCGATATCCGCTGGCGCTGGGCCGGGATGTCATGGGTATTGCGCCGGGCGAGAGCACGATTGCGACTGAGTTGAAAGAATGCGGATTCCAAACTGCCGCATTCGTTGCTGGCAACCCTTACGTTTGTTCTGCGGACGGTTACGGCGCTGGTTTCGACGTGTTCCGGAATTTTTTGAGCGCTGACCAAATTGAATTCGGACAAGATGAGGATTCGTCGTCGCAGCAACCCTGGCGAGGGCAGGCGAACCGCTTGCTTTCGCAAGCTTGCCACAGCCTTCCCGGGCTTGGCGCCGCTTACGATGAAATTTATTTTCAGTATTGCCAGAGATCGATCCGCAACGATAATGCGTCTTTCGACAACCTGCGAAGATTTCCGTCCGCTGATGTGATCGTGGATTGTGCGATTGCTTGGCTGCAGCAAAATTCCGCAGGCCCATTCTTCCTCTGGCTTCACCTTATGGACCCGCACGCTCCTTATTACCCAAAAGCTGAGGCACTGCGAGAGATAGGGAGTGAACTCGATTCGTCTGCAGCTCGGCGTTTGAATTCTTTTTGGGCCAGAGAAGGCCTGAGTTCCCGGCGCTTGCTCAAAAGCCGCGAGTCGGTTGAATCCCTGTACGATGCAGGCGTTCGATGGGCGGACCGGCAAATCGGCCGGCTAGCCAACAGATTAGTTGAGTTGAATCTATGGGACCAGTGCGCACTAGCAGTTACTGCCGATCATGGGGAAGAGTTCCTGGATCACGGTGGCAGGTTTCATCCGCCCCTCAATCTGCATGAGGAGCTCATACGCGTGCCTTTGCTGATGCGGGTTCCCGGTCATCTGCAAGGTCTAGACGTGAAGCGCCCGATCGGGTTGATCGATCTGGCGCCGACTTTGTTCGATACGCTCGATATTCCCGCGCCAGCAAGTTTTCGAGGCCGCAGTTGCTGGCGAAAATTAAAAAACGATGAAGACTGGGACTGGCCGGTGCCCACGGAGTGCGCTTACGGGTGTACAAATCCGTTTCGCGCTGAGACGCGATTGGCTTCGCGCGTGCTGTCGGTGCGCAAGGGCCAGTACAAGCTGGTGATGAATTTTGCCACAGGCATTGATCACTTATTCAAACTCAGTTCCGATCCAGGAGAAACGAGCCCGCTACCAGTAGGAGCGGGGAGCGATGCGCGAAAGCAGCTGCTTGAGTGCGCGAAAAAACACGTGGCGGAATCTCTCAAGTCACGGGATTTGGATTTGCGCTTCGCTACCCAGGCGCGAGAGCTTCGCAGCAAGTGGACGCAGACCGCTGCAGCCAGGCCTAACTGACGTGACGAGGAGCATGGAGTTTCGAACCAATTGAAACCGATTCGCATTCTTGTGGATAGCTTTGCCGATGCGGATTTGCCCAATGCACAGATGGGGAATGCGCGCGAGATCGTCAGCCGGCTTGATCCTGCGCGTTTTCACGTGAGTATGTTTGTGGTGGGCAAGCCTGATCTACGAGTTGCCGCTCGCGAAAATACGCGCTTGATTCAGCTGCCTGAGCGGCGGCAGACCGTCCGAATCTTGCGCGAATTTTTGTGGGGAGCGCATCAGATTATCTTCTATATGAAGGCATCGCCGGCCAGCCGATGGTATTTGAGCCTGAGAAAAAAGTGGAACGATTGCAGGACGACGATTGGGACGTTGGAGTCGCAGTCAGATCTGTGGAATGAACCCTTCATTGCTCCCGAGGCTATCCGTCTTTGGGAGCAAACCGTCTTGCGGTGCGACCGGCTGTACAGTAACTCGGAGTCAGTGCAGAAGAGTCTCGATCGCGAATATGGATTGCAAAGCGAAATTATTCCGACCGGCGTCGACACAAAATTCTTTGTTCCTGCTTGGGCACGGCCCCGGAATTCGCGCCCGCGAGTGTTGTTCGTCGGATCGCTGCGGACCTACAAGCAGCCACACATTGTCGTGGACGCCGCTGCGCGATTTCCGCAGGCTGATTTCCGTATTGCTGGAGACGGACCGCTAGCTGGGGAATTGCGTCGCCACGCTACGACTGAGAAATTGAAAAACGTCGAATTTCTCGGTTTGCTTACGGCGGGTAGCTTGCGCGTTGAATACCAGAGCGCAGACATCTTTTTGTTTCCTTCCGACTGGGAGGGTTCGCCGAAGGTGATTTTGGAAGCCGCTGCGTGTGGCTTGCCTGTTGTTGTCCGGCGCGATTACTCTCCCGAGACCGTATTGCATGGAGTGAGCGGCTACCAGGCTGTATCGGATGAAAGCATCTTCTCACACCTGGAAGGACTGCTGAATAATCCGGCGCGGCGGCAAGAACTTGGGAGGAACGGCCGCCGGCTCAGCGAGAAATACGATTGGGACGTGATTACTGCGCAATGGGAAGAAGCTTTCACGCAGTTGGCGATGCAACCCGAACTGAGGCAAGCGTCGTGAGCAGCGCCTGTGTTTTCATTTCCCCTGCAGGGGAAGAAGTTCGGAAGACATCTGACAGCGCTCTAACCCGGCCGCTTCGGATTCTAACGTTAACGCCCTTCTTTCCATCCGAGGAAGATCCCGGGCAGGGTGGGTTCATTGCCGAACCGCTTGCGATGATGAAATCTTTCGGTATCTCGAACGAAGTCATCGCAGCTCAACCGTTCTACCAGCGTGCCCGCTTTGGGGGGAACACAGCTGTGACCGGGGAAAAGTATTTCTCCATTCCCGGGAATGCCGGCCTTCCGGTGGCGGGGGCGTTTCTTGCTGCTCGCATTCTGCCAACCATTCTTAGGAAGCATCGCCAAACGCCATTTGATGTAATTCACGCCCACGCAGCGCTGCCTTGCGGGCATGCTGCTGCGATCGTTGGTAATCGCTTGTCGATTCCTTTCGTCGTGTCAGTGCACGGGCTGGACGCATTCTTCACGCGACAGGCCGGAGGAGTCTTCGGGACCTGGTGCGGACGTGTGGCGGAGAGAGTTTATCGATCAGCAAGTAACGCAATCTGCATCAGCGAAAAAGTCCGCGACCAGGTCATTTCTAAAACGCACGCGAATGCAACCGTCATTTACAACGGTGTCGATGCAGAGAAGTTCTTTCCGGAGACTGAGCCCGGCCCGCAGCTGCAGCTACTGAGCGTCGGAAATCTAATCGCAATCAAAGGGCATGCATTGCTGCTGCGCGCTTTCGCGCGGCTGCTGAGGGATGTGCCAGATTGCTCTCTCGAAATTATCGGCGATGGACCGGAGCGGGAAAAACTTGGTCAGCTTGCTACAGAACTTGGGGTTGCGAACAGTGTTCATTTTAGTGGTCGGCAGAGTCGTGAGTATGTCGCCGAAGCCATGCGGCAGTGCGCGTTATTTGTGTTGCCCAGTACATATGAAGGGTTGGGTTGCGTTTACCTCGAGGCGATGGCTTGCGCGAAACCGGCAATTGGCTGCCGCGGGCAGGGCATCGAGGAAGTCATCGAGCACGGCAAGACTGGCATGCTCGTGGCACCGGAAAATGAACACGAATTGACTGATTCGATGCTGACGCTCCTTCGGGATAAAGAACTGCGCCAGGGAGTGGGGAAGAACGCTCGCGCGAAGATTCTCGCTCGGCTGACGCTGAGTCATCAGGTGCAACAACTGGCGGCAGTGTATCGCAGGTGCGCACGATGAAGCATCGGCTGGTAATCATCACCGAGATCATCGCGCCGTACCGCATTCCAGTATTCAATGCGCTTGCGCAACATCCGGAAATTGACCTAAAAGTCATCTTTCTTGCGAAAACCGACCCCTCAACCCGGCAGTGGCGGATTTATGCGGAGGAAATACGATTCGCGTACGAAATTTTGCCTTCGTGGAGAACGAGAATCAGGAAATATAGCCTGCTGCTGAATCAAAAGGTGGTGGGCGCTTTACGAAGGGCAAATCCTGATGCGATCGCCTGTGGTGGATATAACTATTTAGCTTCGTGGCAGGCGTTGCGCTGGGCCAAGCGAAACCACGTGCGATTCCTGCTTTGGTGTGAAAGCACCGCCAACGACGATCGTGCCGGTCACCGGATGGTCGAATCGCTCAAAAAGAATTTCTTCGATAAATGCGATGGCTGCATTGTTCCCGGAACAGCGGCAGGGGAGTACGCACGCCAAATGGGAGTCTCTCCTGAGCACATTTTCATAGCGCCCAACGCAGTCGACAGCATTCTGTTTGGGTCTCGGGCGGACGACGCGCGGCGAAATGCGCCTCGCGTAAGAGCCGAACTCGATTTGCCTGCGCGTTATTTTCTTTTCGCAGGCCGACTTGTGAAATCAAAAGGTGTTTTCGAATTATTGGAAGCCTACGGCATCCTCAACGACAATCTGCGATCGCAGGTCGGGTTAGTGTTTGCGGGCGACGGTCCATTGCGGTCGGAACTGGAAAGTATTGCAAAGTCGATTTGTCCGCGAACTATACGTTTCGCGGGCTTTGTGCATCGCGACGAACTCGCCAGCTACTACGGTCTGGCGGATTGCCTGGTTTTCCCCACCCTCAGCGACCCCTGGGGACTGGTGGTGAACGAAGCTCTGGCCTGCGGCCTGCCGGTAATTTGTGGTCAGTCCGCGGGGTGTGCCGCAGACCTGGTGAAGTCGAATGGCCGCGTGATTGATCCTCGAAATGTGGGCCAACTTTCACGCGCGATGGAAGAACTAGCAACCGACGCGGATTTGCGCCGGGAAATGTCGCGCGAGAGCTTAAAGATCATTCGGAACTATTCCCCTGAGATATGCGCAGCGGGGATCGCCCAAGCGGCATTGACATGCAGTCACACAAGGCGGTCCAGTTCCGCCGAACTGCTATCAATTTCGCGTGCGGCGTCGAAAAGCGCCGGTGCTTTCGACTGAAACCCACAACCGCACGAACCTCACTCAATAACCGCGCCGCTCACGAGGATCAGTATCATCGAAATACAGTCGATGCAGTGCTGAGACGCTTTCTCACATGCGCCAATCAGGTTCACGAGCGGTCATTATGTTGGTGGCCGGCCTTGTCTTGTTCGGGTTGCTTCTGTACGTTTGCCCACAGTATCTCGCCAATCCTCAGGTGCTGGGCGCAGCCATCGCCGCGCAAATCCTGCTGTTCTCACTTGCCAGATATAAAGAGTCGTTCTTCGTTGTCTTGATGGCCGCATTTCTTTGGGCCGGAATCGACCTTCCGTTGAGCGGTTCATGGCTTCAGGGTCGCTGGATCGTGCTGGCGATCGGCGCGGTAGCCGGACTCGCGATTTATATGCGAGATCCGAATCATCGCTTCGGCTTGATTCACTTGCTGGCGTTTTCGTGTGTGCTGTCAGCAGTAGTGTCCGCGTCGGTATCCGCGTATCCACAAGAAGCGCTCTTGAAATCATTGAGTCTATTCTTGCTCTTTCTGTATGGAGTGACGGGCGCCCGGCTCGCGGTACCGTTGTTCGACCCGCAGAAGTTCTTTCGTAATCTGCTGGTCGCATGCGAAGTCATCACCTACGTAACGACTGTCGCGTACTTCCTGCTGCGATGGTCGATCTTCGGAAATCCCAACTCGCTGGGCGCAATTATGGGCGTGGTGGTGGTGCCGGTCTTGCTTTGGGGATTCTTGTGCGCGGAATCGATTATGACTAAGCGCCGCCTCGGGTTCTGCCTGGCGTTGGCCACAGCGCTGTTAATGAGTACATATGCGCGGGCTGGAATTGCCGGTGCTGCGGTCGCATGCTTTATGGTTTGCATCGCAATGCGGCAGTATCGCCTTCTGATCGGCGGAATGGCTGCGTCGCTTGTGATCGCGTCCCTTACCGCCGTATTAATTCCGCAACCTACGGGGATGATCGAGGATGGCGGTCCCAAGTCCGTCAGTTCGCTGTTCTTGTACAAGGGCAAGCCGGGGGAAGATTTGATGGCATCGCGCAGAGGCCCATGGGACCAGACTGTAGCCGTGATCAAACAGCATCCCTGGTTCGGCAGCGGCTTCGGAACCAGTGTCACTGAACGGAGCGCAACCTATTTTGAACTTACGCGTGCCCGCTTTGTCGATTCAAGGATGATTCGCGAACATGGAAATAGTTATCTGGCAATCGCGGAGTGGTCAGGACTGCTGGGAGTGTTTCCTTTTTATCTCTTGATTGGTGCGACGGCTGCACAAGCCAAAACCGCGCTCATGCGACTGCGACGTTCTGGGAATATTCTTGCTCCCGCCGTTCCTGCAGCCGCAATCCTTGTCGCCGGATTGATCGACGCCGGCTTTGAAGATTGGCTTTTCGCTGCGGGCTACTACCTCTCGGTGTTTTTGTGGGCAATAGCGTTCATTCTGGCCGATCTCCTGCATTCGCCGGGCGCGGAGCCTTCCGACACCAAGCTGGTAGCGATGCCCGAATCGCAATTTGCGCATTCGGCGGTGGGGCAAATTCCCCGGGCTGCATTCCAATGATCCGGATCTTCGTGAACGGCCTTGCTGCCAGCGCCGGCGCGGGACTTACTTACCTGCATAATGTCGTTCCCCACTTATCGTCATTGCCTGGGGTGCATACAACGTTGGCGGTGCAACCAACCCTGCGCCAGAACTTTGAGCGACTCAGCCACATTAATGTGATTTGCCCAGAAGGTATTTTGGGGACCGGACGGCGGTTTGTTTTTGAGCAATGGAAACTTCCGCATCTGATTCGGGAATCTCGCGCCGACATTCTGATTTCTACGGGAAATTTTGCCTTGCGTAAGTCACCGGTGCCGCAAATTCTGTTGAGCGGAAATTCGCTCTATACGTCTGCTGATTTTTCTCGCGACCTGCGTTCGCGCCGCGAGTACGCCATGCTTGCAGATAACTTTGTGAAGCGCGTGCTGGCCAGAAGATCCGTACAGTGGGCAGACCAGACGGTCGCGCCCAGTAAGGCTTTTGCCGATGAGTTGCAACGTTGGACGGGAAGAGAAGTTGCCGTAATTCATCACGGCTTTGATCACACAGCGTTTTTTGCTGACCAAACGCCGCTCGCCGATGACATTCAAAGAAAGCTTGGCGAAGCTGAAGGCTGTTTGCGGCTTCTGTTTGTCAGTCATTACAACTACTACCGAAATTTCGAGACGTTGCTTCGAGCGCTACCGCTTATACAAAATCTCGTCCCGCAGAAACCAGTCAAGCTGTTCCTTACCTGCAGGTTGGAACGCGACGCGAATCCTGGAACGTACGACGGCAGTTCCGCAGACAGACTGGTTCAAAAATTGGGCATCGCGGATAACGTCGTGCAGTTGGGTGCTGTACCCTATGGCGCCTTGCATCATCTTTACCGCGCTTGCGATCTTTACGTGACCCCTGCGTATGCCGAGACCTTTGCCCATCCGCTGGTCGAAGCCGTGGCGAGTGGATTGCCGGTGGTGGCTTCTGACCTGCCGGCGCATAAGGAAGTTTGCGGAGACGCGGCGCAGTACTTTCCATGTTTTTCCCCTGAAGCACTTGCGAATGCGGTGCGCAAGACCCTAGAACCTGATATCAGGTCGAAGCTGGTGATCGCAGGTAAGGCACGAGCAATTCAGTTCAGTTGGTCGAAACACGTGGATAGCTTGCTGAACACGGCAGCTGAGTTACACCAAGATGTACGCACGGTTTCAAGTCACTGTGATTTGCTACCGCGTTCGGATACACACTTAGCATATAAGAATAAGTTCAACTTACTTCTTTATGCGATGTTTGCCTTTGGGCTGGCTCTCGGCTGTTATCTGCGACCTACGCCGGATGACTTTGACCGATATATTTACGAAGCAGTGATCCGCTCCGAGAGGCAGCCGATCCAGGAGGTTTACAGGATTGTCAAACATGAGAATCCGCGTGCCGAATCTAGTAGTGTGCTAGATAGTCCCGAACACCTCGCTCAACTTGAGCCTTTGTATGCGATTCGTCCGCTGTACATACGAATCGTGAGCTTAGTGAACAGGATCATCAGCCCCAATCCGCAAAATGCCATTAATATAGTTTCCGCAGGCTCTTTGTTCAGTTGCGCAATCTTGGTGTGGGTTGCGACCCAAAGATATCTCTACTCCGCCCTGCTTGTGCTTGCTCCGGGCATTGTTGCCGCGGGGAGAATGGGAACCCCGGACTGCCTGTCGGCTGTCGCAGTGCTTGCTGCTTACGTAGCTCTGGTGAGAGACAAGATTACTCTCGCGGTGTTGTTGCTTGTAATGTCGGTCTGGATTCGTACCGACAATGTGCTATTCGTAATAACTGCACTCGGTTGGCTGATATGGCAAGGAAAACTAAAAGCGATCTACGGTTCTGTGCTGGCCCTAGTGGCGGGCGCCAGCGTTCAGTGCATCAATATGTATTCAGGAAACTACGGGTGGAGGATTTTGTTCCACTATAGTTTTATCGGCGGAAGGTATCCTGCGGAGATAACACCAGACATTCGAATCGTTACTTATGCCCACGTTGCGGTGACAAATGCAATATCGATCGGACCGCAGGTCGCGCCGTGGCTGTTGCTAGGTGTCGCCGCATGGGGGTTAAGATCTCGGGAGAGTAGGGGCCTTATACCAATCTTGATTGCATCGATTTTACATTTCGCTTTGTTCCCATCGGCGGAGGGCCGATATTTCGTGTGGGCTTATCTTTTGACTGGAGTTATATTTATCCGGGCTATGTCGTTCCGGCTAAACCTGTACGGAGTTGCCTCTAAATGGTCTCGGCCTTCTCACTTTCCTGCGAGTGCTGCGTAAAAAATCACTGCTGATTGATTTCTGAAAATCTCCGTTGCGAAGCCCGTTTCCGCTAACCGCCTGAGTTGAGGCTCCTCATTTTTGGCAATTAAGACGAACTGAATTGCATTTTGCTTCAGCAATTGTTTCCTGAATTCATCCGTGGCACTCTGCGAAAAAAACAAGTCAACCGCTGTGGACTTTTCTGCAAAGTTCACTGCATTGTCGTATCCGCAAAACACTCGGTTGTGCGCGTATTGAGGAAGCTGATTCGAGTTTTTATAGTCAGCCAAAACTAGTTGATCGGACTGTGAATGATCATTCAGCCACGTATACGCTGCCAGCAAATTGGCGTCTATCTGGAAATCCTGATTCTTCGCCAGCATCACGGCATGGGCAGTAAGGGCCAGAGGAGTAAAGGTGTTTAGGAGCAGAGCTCCCGTCACCAAAATTCGTCTCCTGCGGTTCTGCTTCCTAAATTGCAGAACAAATTGTTCCGCGGAAATGAATATTATGATGACGGCCCATATCAGAATGTTGGTAGCGAACTGAAAAGCAAAATGAAAAAAATGATGGGAGTAAGTTAAAAGAATGGCGGTCAACAACGCGCACACTGGAAACACCATGGCGTGATTGAATGTGCGTCGACCGAGTTTCGAAACGGTCGTAATCAGGCCGATAGAGGTCAGTCCAAAGCCAAGAATCAGTAACCACGGGGAAGGAGCAGGTCTACCCGGCAGACTCCACCACTTAAAGACGGGATTTATCTTGAATATCCAGTAGTAATAGCCCAGCAAAGGGATGCATATTAAAAAGGGAAGAAAGCGCTTGAGTTTGATTACTGAGTCTTTCCGAAAGCACTCCCAAGTGAGATATAGAGCGGTTGTCGCCATGACATAAAGCATGTCGTATGGACGGCAAGTGCCCGCCAATAAGTAAAACAATCCTGCCGCCCAGTAATGACGAGTGCTGCCACGGGCTTCAGCTCGATGAAAACAGCAGAGCCCAAGAACAGCGAATGTCTCAGAAATCAAAAAATGTGGTAACTTCAAGGCCCAATAAAATGGAAATAGGTTGCCGTTGCTTAGATCTATGAAATAGGAAGAATCGATCTTCAGGTGAAGAAGATGTACCGCCGCGACCCATCCGAAGCCTCCGCTGGCCAGAATGGCGACGAGTGCGGCCCGTCGCATAAACCTGCTATGCAGAAAGTGTGACGAAAGCCAGTACACGCCGTAGCACATCAATGCGATCGACGCCACGCGAAGCACGTTCATCGCGGCTGGGAGAGATATGTGCATCAGCCATGCCAATTTGCCGATTGCAAGCCACTCGATGTTGAAAAAGACATTGGCGTGAGGTTCCCCGGTCATCGGATTGTGAAAAAGCCATTGTCCAGATTGCGCTTGACGTGCGTACGCCAGGTAGTTGTTTGAATCAGCGCTGTGTTGCAGTACGCCACTGAAAACGCGTTCGGCGGAGGAAGTCCACCAACCGACGAAATACGGAATGCTCGTCAGAAACGAGACAGCTATGGCTGTAAGGGCAATAAATTTTGTTTCCGAAGACGTAACGGTGCCAGTTGGAAGCAATTCTTCTGGCCATTCAATCGGCTTAACCCGAGGATCGAAGGCTTCCGTTGCCGTGACCGCAGCAGCGCTCATTGTTCTGTCAACATCTGGACACTTATTTTTTTCCTGGCGCTGATCAGCAGAAACAGTCCCCATCGCTTTCCGATCATGCGTATCAGCGTTCGCGGAAAGACCTTCCAGAGGAGGCGGTATCCTGCGCCGCGAAATCTTGAAGACGGCTCGTGGAGCAGCAGGTCGCCGGGGCTGAAGACCTGATCGATACTGACGTTTTCAAAATCGCGCATCAACCCAAAAACCTCACTGCGGGTGAAGGTTTTGGTGCCTGGACTTTCCAGATATTCGTGAACGCATTGCCGAATCGATTGTGCGCGCCATATGCCATAGCGCAGCCACAGCATGATTCCTGTGAGCGAGACGTGATGATAAAGCATGATGCGCGCCTCGCCTCCGGGCTTAAGCACACGCCAGGCTTCGATCAGACACTTCGCGGTGTTCGGACTGTGGTGCATCACGCCATAGGAATACACGACATCGAACGAATTGGAGGCGAAGGGAAGATTCTCGGCGTCGGCGAGATGAAGGTCGGGCACAAATCCCGCAAGTTTGCATCTGCGGCGCGAACGTTCCAAAGAAGGTGCTGACAGGTCAACTCCGCTGGCAATGGCCCCCGCCTTTAGCCATTGCTCGTAATCGGCGCCTATCCCCACACCGATCTCGAGGACGCGCAGACCGCGGGCCGAAGTGAATCCCGCGAAATCGAAAATATACGGTTCAAGCTGATAACGAGCGCGGGAGTGTGCCTCGAATTCAGATTTCTCGCCCAGGTATCGAGAGCCGCACGGCTCGGCATTCCAGAAATCTGCAACGGCGTTTTTTGACGGGGGAGGGCTTACGGAACACGCCACGCGCCAAGAATAGTTGAGACGCCCGCGGCTGTAGAGTACAAACTTGTGCACCCCCGCGACGTTTTCCGCCCACCTCATTCCAGTAAGATGTGCGCAGTACCTACATCCAAAAATGCAGGAAATGGCGGCACGTGTGTGGAGTGAGCCGGAGTCGACGGTTCTAGCCGCCGATTCGCCGCGAGTCTTGCCTGCAGTTAATCTTCCTGTCAGCGTGATTGTTCCGGTGCGAAATGAAGGCCGCAATCTGCGCCGATGCCTTGAATCGTTGCGCGGCGCGGGCGAAGTGTACGTCATCGATTCGCAAAGTACGGACGACTCGGCAGAGATCGCACGAAGCTGCGGATCGCGGGTGATCCAGTTTTATTACCGCGGTGGGTGGCCGAAGAAACGGCAGTGGGCGCTCGATATGCTGCCATTGCAATACGAGTGGATCTTGTTGCTGGATGCCGACGAGGCACTGACTCCAGCTTTGGCTGATGAAATTAAAGACGCCATCGGTAATCCAGGGGTCGACGGTTATTACATCGGCTTGGATATGTTTTTTCTGGGGCGCCGCTTGCGGCATTGTGGTGCCAGCTTTTACAAGCTGTCATTGTTCCGCCACGGCAGGGGTGGTTTTGAATGCCGCGCGCAGGACCAGGATGGTTCCATGTGCGATATGGAAGTGCACGAGCACGTAATGGTGAACGGCCCAACCCAAAAATTAAACGAGCGGCTTGTCCACCGCAATGTCGAGAGTCTTTCCCGTTACATTCAAAAACACAATGAGTACTCGAATTGGGAAGCGCAGGTCTGGAGAGAATCGGGAAGAGGCCACGCTGAATTGCAAGCAAGATTGTTCGGCACGCAAGCCGAGCGGCGCCGCTGGATCCGTAAGAAGTTCTTCGCTGTGCCGGGCTCCTCTCTACTTTTCATGTTCTACAAGTACGTGCTGTGCCTGGGATTTCTTGATGGCGCTCCGGGGCTGATCTATTGCGCGCTGCAAGGCATTCAATTTTTTCACATCAAGGCGAAACTGTATGAGGCGAAAATTCCAGCGCGAGAAGCCGTTGGGCGCGGGTTACACGCACTTAGTATCGTAAAGGAGTTCAATGTGCGGCATTAGCGGCCTGGTGAATTGGGGAAACCGTGAAACCCTTGCGCGCATGACCACGGTGCAGCAGCATCGCGGGCCCAACCACAGTGGATTGTGGGACCATCGCTCGCCCGACGGTTCGTACATTGGGCTGGGCAGCAGACGTTTGTCCATTCTTGATCTCTCCGACAGCGGCCACATGCCGATGTCCGATGAAGACGGTAATGTGTGGATCACTTACAACGGGGAAATTTATAACGCCCGCACGCTCCGCCGCGAATTGGAAGCAAAAGGCCACCGGTTCAAGTCCTTCGCTGATACAGAAGTCGTCATTCACTTGTACGAAGAAGAGGGCGTCGATTGTGTGCGGCGCTTGAATGGCATGTTCGCGTTTGCAATTTGCGACCTGCGGGAGTCACGTCCGCACCTGTTCATGGCGCGTGACCATTTCGGCATCAAGCCGTTTTATTACGTTTGCCGCAATGGCAGGCTGGCTTTCGCATCGGAAGCAAAAGCGCTGCTCGAAGTCCCCGGCGTTGAAGCAGAAATTGATTTGCAGTCGCTTAATCAGTATCTGACTTTCTTGTGGGTGCCCGACCCGAAGACGCTCTTCGATGGCATTTTGAAATTACCTGCCGGTCACTGCGCAATTTTTCGCGACCGAGAATTGAAAATTTCCCAGTATTGGGATTTGACCTTTCCCTCTGCCGGCCATGAGTTTCGATTTTCCGAGGAGATGCTGGCCCACGAGATTCGGGAACGCTTCCAGTACTCGGTTGAACAGCAAATGATCAGCGACGTGCCGGTGGGTGCATTTCTCAGCGCGGGCCTGGATTCGTCGAGCATCGTGGCCATGATGGCTCGGACCGCAAAAAAGCCGCTGCGTACTTACACCGCCACGTTTCCAGGAAAATATCGCAGAGGCGAGAACACATTGGACGACCCCGCGGTTCCGGCACGTCTGGCACGACAGCTGGGCTGCGAAAATCAGCAAATCGTGATTGATCCCGATGTAGCGTCCCTTATGCCTAAACTTTGCTGGCATATGGACGAGCCCACAGCGGACCCAGCGATCATTGCAGCATATTTAGTTTGCCGCGAAGCCAGTCGTGATGTGACCGTGCTGCTCTCAGGCGTCGGGGGCGACGAACTGTTCGCTGGCTACCGCAAACATGCCGCGCACTACTGGGCGCAGGTGTACGGAAAAATTCCAGCGACAATGCGAGGCCTGGCAGAATCGGCAATCAATCGCATCCCAAACCTGCGGGGAAGCAAGTTCAAGGGACCGCTGCGTCTGGCTAAAAAGATGCTTCGCTCGGCTGCTTTCCCGTCCAGAGAGCGATTCGTTGGCAATTGTACCTATCTGGACTTCGCTCAAAAATCCAGCCTCTATTCACAGGACATGCGAATTGCGATGGCGGATTATGAAGCCGGGTGTGAGCACGCGGCAGCGTTCGAGAAAATGAGTCATGCCGATTTTCTCAACCAGATGCTCTATCTGGACACGAAGATCTTCATGGCGGGTCTAAACCTTAATTACACCGATAAGATGAGCATGGCGTGTTCGGTCGAAGCGCGGGTGCCATTTCTCGACCATGAGTTTGCGGAATTTGTGGCCTGGAATGTCCCGCCGAACTTAAAACTCAAAGGGTTTTTGTCGCCCATCACCAAAGATATTTTCCGCAAAGCAATGAGGGGCGTTCTTCCCGCTGAGGTACTTCGTCAGCCCAAGGCAGGATTTGCAGCGCCAACAGACTATTGGCTGGCTAACGACCTCAAAGAGATGACTGACGATTTACTTTCTGCATCGAGTATCAAAAGCCGCGGACTGTTTCGTCCTGAGTCTATTCAGAAACTTGTCCGGGAACACCGCAGCGGCGCGCATGACTGGTCGATGCAAATCTGGCAATTCTTGACCCTGGAATTGTGGATGCAGAGCTTCGTTGATGACGCTGCGGATTTCTCCCCACAAGAATCCATGCGGGCGGCGATCGCATGAAGCAGATTTTGCAGAACCCGCGCAACGGGAAAATTGAAGTGAGAGATGTCCCCGCGCCGCACGCCGTAAAAGGATGTGTGCTGGTCAGGGTGGCTGCGTCGTTGGTTTCCGCAGGAACGGAGCGAGCGTCGGCGGAATTCGCGTCGAAGAATTTGATCCAGAAAGCACAGGCGCGTCCAGACCTGGTGCGGGATGTGGTGAGCAAGATGCGTCGCGAGGGGCTGCTTTCCGCTTTTTCTGCAGTTCGCAACCGGCTCGATCAGCCATCCAGTCTCGGATACAGCTGCGCCGGGACAGTGATTGAAGTGGGGGAGGGGATCACCGATATTCGAGTTGGAGATCGGGTCACTTGTGCGGGCGCGGGTTTCGCGGTTCATGCTGAATTTTCCTGCGTTCCAAGAATGCTGGTGGCGAGGATTGCATCTTCGGCGGTTGACTTTGAAAGCGCAACTTTCACCACAGTTGGTGCGGTCGCGATGCATGCAGTGCGCACCGCCGAAGCCAACCTTGCCGAAGTTGTGGCTGTGATCGGATTGGGATTGCTAGGACAGCTTGCCGTTCAAATACTTCGCGCTGCGGGTTGTATCGTGATCGGCTTAGACCTCGTACAAGAGCGCGCTGCTCTTGCTGTCAGTATGGGAGCGACTGCCGCCACGACTTCCGAAGAGGAGTATCGCGATTTATGTTTCCGCCACTCTAACGGCTACGGCGCGGACTCGGTCTTGATTACCGCAGAAACTTCGAGCAGCGGGCCCGTCAATCTGGCGGCACAAATCGCGCGCGATCGCGGAATTGTGGTCGCCGTGGGTGCAGTCGGTATGGAGCTTGAACGGCGCCGCTATTACGAGAAGGAACTCGACTTCAGAGTGTCGCGCTCGTATGGGCCGGGACGCTACGACGCTACTTTTGAGCAGAAGGGAATCGATTATCCCATCGGACATGTTCGCTGGACAGAAACGCGCAACATGGAAGCCTTCTTGCATTTGCTGGCGGATGAGAAGCTAAATGTGAGGCCACTGATTACGCACCGCTATGAGATTGAGAATGCCGCATCCGCCTACGAACTGATCGCGGGCAAAGCGCGGCAGCCTTATCTCGGAGTGCTCATTCAATATCCAGCAAACCAGCAGAATGAGTCACAACGAGTTGAGCTGGTCGCACCTCAATCGCAGATTTCATCCGAAAATCGGGTTCGAATCGGCTTGTTGGGCGCGGGCAATTTTGCGCGCGGGGTATTGATACCCGCAATGCGGCAAGCTGGTACGCACCTGATCGGAGTTTGCTCGGCCAATGGCGTGAGCGCACAATCAGCCGCAAAGAAATTTGGATTCGTGTTCTGCACTACCGATGAAGATCAAATTTACTCTGACGATTCGATTAATGCTGTGGTCATTGCCACGCGCCACAACTTGCACGCGGCACAGGTTATCCGGGCGCTGAAGCGCGGCAAGCACGTTTTTTGCGAGAAGCCGCTTTGCCTGACTGAAGAAGAACTTGATGCGATCCAGATCGCGTACGCGAGTGCCGCGAGCTGTCGGCTGATGGTCGGATTCAATCGGAGATTTGCGCCGATGATCCAGCAGGTGAGGGCGTTTCTTGCGCAGGCTGACGGCCCGTTCACTATGCATTACCGCGTTAACGCAGGCCCGCTTCCGCCGGACCATTGGGTGAATGATCCGGACCAAGGTGGTGGACGAATTCTGGGCGAGATGTGCCACTTCGTGGACCTGCTCTCTTTTATTTGTGCGTCAAACCCGATTTCAGTACGAGCAAAAGGCGCGTCTTCCCCGAGGGGTCAAGACGTAACTGCAATCATCGAATTCGCAAATGGATCGATCGGAACGATTACCTATGTCTGCAATGGCGACCGCGCATTCTCTAAGGAGCGAATCGAAGTATTCAGAGGCGGCGCGGTTGCGGCGCTGGATGACTTCTGCAGGCTTGATTTAATCCGTCACGGAAAGAAGAAAACATTTCATTCACGCTTACGGCAGGATAAAGGTCACAAATCTGAATGGCGCGCTTTTTCCGAATGCATTACATCAGGCGACCCGGCCCCAATTGCATTCGAAGAAATTGTGGCGTCTACGCTGGCGACTATTCGGATCACTGAATCGCTACGTTCAGGGTTAGAGCAGCAAATCGGAGGGACGCAGCCCTGTCCTGTCCCGGTCACACTCGTCTCTTGATATCCCCAACTAAAAGGCGTTCCAAATGAAAGCGCATTATCCGGGCCTTGATGGTTTAGGTACCGCTTCGAAGCAAGCCAGCGATTCGATGCTATAGTCGCGTCAGTTTCCTTCGCACACTTCAAAATTTTGATGGCACTGAGCTATTATCGCCGGATTTTCCGTGCATACTTGTGGCCCGGCGCCAGCCAGTTGGGTTTTTGGCACGACCGTGCCGAGATTAATTCCCAGGCTCCTGCACACGCACTCGGCGAGTACCACATGACGTTTGAGGAAAAGGCGAAATATGCCGGCCCTCACGATGCCCAGGGAATTCCATTGCTTAACTATCACGGGGCCGTCGGACTACAGTACAACCCGATCGCCATTGCTCAATGGGGCCTCGGGAATTACAACCTCTTCTCGCGAACCAGTAGCTTCGAGGCGCAGGGAAAATTCGTAAAGGCTAGCGATTGGTTATGCGAACGGCTGGAGCAAAACTCCCATGGTTTGCATGTGTGGAACCATTATTTTGACTGGGAGTATCGTCAAACACTCAAGGCTCCCTGGTATTCAGGATTGGCGCAGGGCCAGGCGATTTCGCTGCTGGTGCGCGCGCATGCCGAAAGCGGCGAAAGAAAGTATTTGAATTGTGCGGCGCTGGTCTTTCGCAGTTTTCTCGCAGATGTAGCATCGGGAGGCGTGAGGTTCGTAGACACCGAGAAGAATATCTGGTTCGAAGAGTATCTGGTTTCACCTCCGACGCACATTCTGAATGGTTTCATTTGGGCCGCTTGGGGTGTTTATGACTATTTTCTGGCGACGGGATCTCGCGAGGCCATGGGCTTATTCGCGGCCGCAGTCAAGACACTGGACGCGAATCTTGGCCGGTATGATTTGGGATTCTGGTCGCGCTACGAACTATCCGGAACGCTATTGCCGATGATCGCAAGCCGGTTTTATCACCGGCTACACGTGACCCAGTTGCGCGTGATGCACCGAATCACTTCCGAAAAAATTTTCGACATGTACGCCGGGCGTTGGGAAAGTTTTGCCCAGAGCCGGTCAAAGCGAAGCCGCGCGCTTTTTTACAAAGGGGCTTTCAAACTTTGCTATTACTGAGGCCAGACTGAAGATTCTTTACATCTCGCAATATTTTCCGCCGGAGATGGGAGCTCCTTCGGCGCGGGTGTCAGAACTGGCGCAACGCTGGGCGCAATCCGGCCACGATGTGACCGTGCTTACTGGATTCCCGAACCATCCGGATGGAATTATCCGGCCAGAGTATCGCAAGAGCTTTCGCCGTATGATATTTCGCGAGCGAGTTCGCGACGTCAATGTGGTGCGGTCTTGGCTGTTGCCTTTGCCGAACCGCAGACCACTCGAGCGCATGTTGAACTACAGTTCTTTTCTGGTGTCAGCGGCAATCACCGGATCGTTTTTGGGCGCTCCGAACGCGGTGATTGCGAGCTCGCCGCAGTTGTTGGTAGGCCTGGCGGGATGGTGGATCTCAAGGCTGAAGCACGTGCCGTTCATCTTCGAGGTGCGCGACCTTTGGCCGGAGTCGCTAGTGGCCGTGGGAGTTGGTAATGCGAAGTCCGTGCTGCATCGTGCGCTGACCAGGATTGCGGCATTCCTATACCGGAAGGCTGATCACATCGTGGTTGTTACCCCGGCATTCCGGGAATTCTTGGTCGCCAGGTGGCAGGTGCCGGCGGAAAAAATTTCAGTCGTTCGAAATGGCGTCGAGACCAAAGTTTTCAGCCCGCGATTCCCCGGTCATGATTTGCGCAAGAGTCTCGGTGGCGACGGGAAATTTATAGCCTCGTTCATCGGGACCATGGGGCTGGCCCACGGTCTGAACACTTTAGTTGCGGCGGCAGAGCGCTTTCAAAAAACCGAACCGGACGTACTGTTCATGTTGGTGGGCGAGGGTGCCGATCGCGAGCGGATTACCGCAATCGCGCAAGCCAAAGGTCTTGCCAATATTCGATTTGTATCGCAGCAACTCAGAGAGAAGGTTCCTGACTACATCGCCGCTTCAGACGTTTGCCTGGTTCTATTGAAGAAATCTGAAGTATTTGAAACCGTGATCCCCACAAAGATGCTGGAGTTTATGTCTTGTGCCAAGCCTGTGATTCTGGGCGTTGGCGGCCAAGCACGAGAGATTATCGAGCGCAGCCGAGCGGGCATTTGCATTGAGCCGGAGAATTCTGACCAGCTTTGCGACGCCATCCTTAAGTTGCGAAAGGAAGACTGGCTACGCGAATCGCTGGGCCGAAATGGGCGCGAGTACATCATCCGCAACCTTTCACGCGAGCGCACCGCGGACGAATATCTGCAAGTGTTGAACCAAGTAATACCGGGAGTGCGCGGTTCCGAAGCGGCTGTGGCTGCTTAGGGTCTAATCGCTATGATTCCGGCGGCAGTTGCCATCTGCACTGCAGCCTCGGCGGTGCGGGCTTGCATCAGCTTGCGGGCGCTGGTGGGTACAAACAAGATATCGTCTGCTTCCATCGGCAGGTCGCTGATCTTTGCTTCCATCAGTTTCTTCAATTGAACCGGCACGATGATCAGCCCTGATGGACCTTTGCGAACGATTCGAGTGGCGTTGAGCTTAGCTGTAGAGTTTGTACCGCCCGCCAGGGCAATCGCCTGCAGCACGCTGATGTGACCGCTGTCCATGAGAAATCCGCTTGGTCGATTGACCTCCCCGACCACGTAAACAATGTCGGCGCGGCGAATGGTAACAACGTCCCCCGGGAGGACGGTGATATTGCTTTCCGGGTGGTCTTCAATGTTGTGCGAGATGGGAACCGTGACTGGGGGCTGATCGCGATGAGTGACGGTGATGCTTTTGCCCGCGCGATCAGTGAGTCCGCCGGCAGTTGAGATCAAGCTGAACAGCTTCTGATCGCCAAGCATCGGATAAACGCCCGGCTTGCTGACCTCGCCGAGAACGCTGGCACCAGCTGAGTTGTACTCCTGCACGAAAATCTGAACATGCGGGTTCTTCACGAATCCACCGCGGTCCAGGCGGCGCTCAATCACTGCTTCAGCTTCATCGAGGGTGAGTCCTGAGACATGGACGTTGTCAATCAGCGGCAGATAGATTTCGCCGGTGGTACTCACCCGCAACTTAGTATCGAGATCAGGAACGTTGTAAACGCTGACTTGGATCAGATCGCCGGCGCCAAGGCGCACCGCTGAATCGCCAGCTGGACCAACTGCCGCTGGATCATGGGCGGCGACTGTGGGTCCATCCGGGGCCGCGGGTGCTGGCTGACTGATTGGAACCGCGGTTTGCGCAAAACCCGCGATCCCGAAAGTTATAAGCGCATAAAAAGCACACAATCGAGAACCGCGCAATTCCGAGATAATTCGCATTTTCTGCTGGAGTCTAGCACGGCGGAATCTCAACTCAGCTTGCATTTCGTCGGTGTACACACATCGGAAACATCTGGTCGTACCTACAAAGAGAATGGTTCCTCGCACGCGGCGACGCTATAGTGAAGGAACAGTTGTCGTCCAAAATGGGGTTTGCAGCCGGCCGCAGGTGAGGGGAACTGATTGTCGTTATTATTCCTGGGAACTTTCATAAGTTCGCTGTTGCTTTCGTTCGTCCTAACGAAGGTTGTCCGAGACATTGCAGTTCGCAAGCGATGGCTTTCGGCGCCCGCTGGCCATCGTCACCTGCACAATGAGGCCGTACCGAGACTAGGTGGAGTTGCGATCGTGTTTTCATTTTTGATCGCAACCGCGATGGCGCTTTTTGCCGACAAATTCATGATCCACTCGGCAAGGACCCTTTCTCTGGCGCCCCTGGCGACCATCCTTCCGCCAGCGATTCTGATTTTCTTGCTCGGAATCTACGACGATCGTCGCAATGCGAGTCCGCTCTTAAAATTTTCGGTACAGGCCATTGCGGGCACCATGTTATTTGCTGGAGGCTTGCGAATTTTTGCCTTGCCCGTCCTGTTCGGCACGCACCGGTTTTCCTGGGTCACCGGTCTAGCCTTGACCATTGTGTGGGTGATCGCCATCACCAACGCGTTTAATTTGATCGACGGACTGGACGGGCTGGCGGCTGGCTCGGCGCTGTTCTCTACGCTGGTCGTCTTCGTGGTCGCGCTGCTGGGGAATATGTCGCTGATTTCCCTGGTTGCGCTCGCATTGGCGGGCGCGATCGTAGGTTTTCTGCGCTACAACTTCAATCCCGCCACCATTTTTCTTGGTGACTGCGGCAGTCTCTTTATTGGCTTCATGCTAAGCGCACTTGCGCTCTACGGCTCCCAGAAAACGCCCACTATCGTGGCCGTTGCAATCCCTATGGTTTCTTTTGGATTGCCGATCCTCGAAACTTCGCTTTCGGTACTGCGCAGATTGATCAACGGACATCCGGTGTTCAGCGCTGACCGTGAGCATATTCATCACAAGCTTCTGCAACTCGGAATGTCGCACCGCCAAGTCGTGATCGTTCTCTACGGTGTGTCTGCAATCTTTGCCTTGTTGAGTTTGTTTTTGTTGTGGCCGACGGGCAGCACGCTTGGACTGGTTCTGGCCGTGCTGGGGACGGGAATTTGGATGGGCGTACAGCATCTCGGATATCTGGAATTCGACGAACTGCGGAGAGTGGCGCAAAGGACTGTGATCCAGCGCCAGGTTTTTGTGAACAATCTGGCGATTCGGCGGGCTGCAGAGGAATTAAAGACGGCAGTGGACTTTCAGGACTTGCGCCGAATTCTTGGCGCAGCCTTCGAAGGAAATGATTTTGACGGATTCGAGTTGCGGGCGGAGTTTCGTTCAGGCGCCGAAGAGTTGGCCATAGCTCAGGCGTCGTCTCCGCATTTACGCTGGCGAAAACCGGGTAGCCACGCGATCCCAGGATTTGGAAACAACTGGAGCCTGCACCTTAATTTGGTGAGTGCGGGCGATCATTATTGCGGCACGCTTATTGTGTTTCGACGTTACGTACAGAGTGACCTGCAAACGGACGTCAATCTTCTCACGTCCGTTTTCGCGAGCAGCTTGGCCAACGCTCTGCATCGCATCATCAGTGCGAACCAAGACATTCCGATCACGACTGAAGATTCCGCGTTCTTGCAAGCCCGAGCCGGATGATTTCCACAGACCGAACCTACTCCGCTACTGTTTCTCAATCATGTCGATCTTTAAATTTAATTCTTTTCTCGTTCGGAGGAAGCTTGCCCGATGGCCGCTCGACTGCTGCGTACTCAGATACATTTTCTCTCCTTGCCAACTGCAATTTTTTGCGTGCAATGCGAATTAATCGGCGCCAACACTACCACCGCGTGCCTGGCTTGCGGGAGTAAAGCTGTTCTAAGCCTGTCGCGTTTATTTGGCGGCTCTCTGCGCGCACAGCCGCTGGCGCGGCTGATCGAGGACGACGAACTGAACCGCCTGGTGCGCGAGCTGCTTTCAACTGTTCCAGATATGGAATATTCTCCTCCGGATGCGTGTAACGTTTCCGATTGGCATCATGCTCCGTCTTTTGCTACCGCGTCGAATGCACGCGGCCTTTATGGTTCGAAGATTGATCTTGAGCCGGCGATCGGTGTAATCACTGAGCGCGCTCAGGCACTGACCGGTGCAACCGGCGCCGCTCTTGCGCTTCGCAGCGGGAGCGAAGTTATTTGCCGGGCGCGTGCAGGACGGACTGCACCCGATGTTGGAATCAGGCTGCAGACAGACTCCGGTATTTCAGCCGAGTGCTTGCGCAGCGGCGAAACTGTGCTTTGCAATGATGCTGAAGACGATCCCCAAGTCGACCTGGCGAGTTGCCGGCGACTGGGTGTGCGCTCCATTCTGGCGGCGCCACTACGGCAATTCCATAGGACTCTGGGCATTTTCGAGGTGCTCTCGGCATCACCCAAAGCGTTCACTCAGCAGCACGCGACTACCATGCAACTGCTTGCAAGCATGATGGTTGCAGCCATCTCGCGGATTTCGAACTTGGGCGAAACGCCAGCGCGCGATTGAGTTGCGGCAGCGCACGCAGCAATTAATACCTTGAGAGTGCCTCCTATGCTGGGATAAGATGGGTAAGCTGTTTTGCTTGTCCCGGAGCCAGACCGGTGGATAGTGTCTCGCAGCACCCAATTCATGGCCGGGAACGGCGCCGCGCAGTTCGCAATGCGGTGAACACTCCTGCTTACGTCAGCCTGAACGGCAGCTCACAAACCGTAGCGGATGAGCTCTGCGAAATTCTCAACATCAGTGAATCCGGTACATGCATCCAGGCCCCTGGACTCATGAAAGTGAACCGGCTCCTGCCGCTGGTGCTCGATCTGTCTGAAACTGGCGATCGCATTCATACCACCGGACATGTGGTGTGGTCAGAGATTTCGGGAAGAACCGGTATTCGCTTTCCGGAGTTGCCGGAAGCCTCGCTGCTCCAACTAAGGCGATGGCTGACTGCGAATGGCACCGCAGGCGGCGAGAGTTCGGTGTCGGAACCTGAATCTCACTTAAAGAACGGAAGCGGTGTCTTCATGCCGCAAAGAGTGCGCGTCCGCCCGGGTTCAGCCGCGGGCTACAGTTCCTTGGTGGCTGAGTGGGCCCAAATCGAAAAGGAAGTAGACCTCTTCGGCCCCAACTTGGATGAGGCGTTGCAACTTATCGCGGAACGCGCGCTGGTGTTGACTTGGGCAACCGGCGCGGCAATTGCGTTACGAGACGACGTCAAGGCCGCAAAGCTGATCTGTAAGGCGCGAGCAGGAAATGATTCTCCTGAATTGGGCGTTTGCCTGGATGCCAACTTCGGTTTTTCTGGCGAGTGCGTTCGCAGCGGGAGCACACTTATTTGCGACGACACGGAGTTGGACCGACGGGTGGATCGCGAAAGCTGCCGCGCACTTGGAATTAGTTCAGTAATTGCGTGCCCAATCATCACGCGCGAAGGTGAAACCGTAGGCATTCTGGAAGTGTTTTCCCCCGAAAGCACGGCTTTCTGGGGCAACGACGCGCGCATCATGGAACGGCTGGCTCGCATCGTCGCCAAAGCGATGGACGCGGCAAAACGGCCCAGAAACAAAGTCCTTTCGGTTAGCAATTCAGAAGAACAGAAACTTCAGCTGAACGCTGACACTTCAGAAGGTAGGGCCTTTCGTGCCAGACCCTTGCCGCGCGGGGGAAGGGCGGTATTACTTGCGTGCGGGATTGCAGCGGCCGCAGTTGGCATTTGGTTGAGTGCGCCCTGGATATCAGACGCAATGACCACGTTTACTAAGCCTTCCGCCTCGCCGGCGGCAGAAGTGACGCCTACAAGTGCCGAATATGTGGGAATGGGCATTGTTGATTTAAAGAAAATGGCGCTGCAAAACAATTCGGCGGCGCAATATTCGCTGGCAATGAAATATGCGAGCGGCGATGGAACCGTGCAGAATTATCATGAAGCGCTGAACTGGTTTCTGAAAGCTGCGGACAACGGCAACACTCGTGCTGCGGTAAAAATTGCAAGCTGTTTCTGGGCAGGAAAGGGGACCCAGCAAGATTTCGGCAGAGCCTATTTCTGGGGACTTCTGGCACAAGCCGCGGGAGACGAAACTGGCCGCGTAATCGTCATCAACAGCGCTCCGCATTTGACCGATCATCACCGAGCTGCAGAGCAGCAGGAAGCCGATACATGGCTCCGGTCACACCACATGGGTTCCTCCGATACCCGCGCCGCGCGGTAGCCAGCCTCACTCGATCTATCTAAAATAGAGGCAGAGGTTTCCGTTGTCATCCCTCCGCGAAGTTCTGAATCAACATGTCCGCGAAGGCGAACTGTTCGAACCCATTGAGCGCAATCGGCTGCGCTGCTACGCCTGTGGACACTGCTGCCCAATCGCAGAAGGCCAGGCGGGAGTGTGCAAGGTTCGCTTCAACAAAGGTGCAAAGCTCTACGTTCCCTGGGGCTATGTGGGCGGAGTGCAGTGCGATCCCATCGAGAAGAAGCCGTTCTTCCACGCTTACCCAGGAGCGTTGGCTTACAGCTTCGGTATGTTGGGCTGCGACCTGCACTGCTCCTATTGCCAGAATTGGGTGACCTCGCAAGCATTGCGCGATCCCCACGCGGTTTCGTCCCCGTTGCAGGCCTCACCCGAATTGCTGGTACGCGATGCTTTTCGGCAAGGCGCGAAGGTTTTGGTCAGCACCTACAACGAGCCACTGATCACGGCCGAGTGGGCTGTTGAAATCTTCAAGGAAGCCAAGAACGCGGGCCTGAAGACTGCGTTTGTCTCGAACGGCAATGGAACTCCGCAGGTGCTCGAATACATCCGGCCATGGATTGATTTCTACAAGGTCGATCTCAAGAGCTTCGATGATCAGCACTATCGTCAGCTTGGTGGGCGCATTGGGCCGATTCTCGACACGATACGATGGCTGTACGAGAACGGCGTGTGGCTGGAGATCGTGACCTTGTTGATCCGTGGCTTCAACGATTCTGACGAAGAGTTGCGCAAACTCGCGGAATTTCTGGCGAGTGTTTCCACCGAGATTCCGTGGCACGTGACCGCCTTCCATAGCGATTACAAAATGGCGGATACGCCAGATACGCGTTCGGAGGACTTGCTGCGTGCGGCAGAAATCGGCAAAGCCGCCGGATTGCAGTTTGTGTATGCGGGAAATCTTCCGGGCAGAGTGGGCGATCTCGAAGATACGTTTTGCCGGCGCTGCAAGTCGAGGCTGATTCACCGCTACGGCTACTTCATCGAGGAGTACCGGGTGACAGCGAACGGTTGCTGTCCGGATTGCGGAGATAAAGTGTCCGGAAGATGGGCGGAAAAATTCGAAGGGCAGATTGCGGATCGCCCGTTCATTCCGGGGCGAAGAGCGAACTTCGTTAGTCTGAGCTAGACACTTTGGGATTGCTCGCCATCTTGGCGTGCTTTTGCTTTTCTTCCTCACGATATTTGGCGACGCCGAGATAAAGCGCTTCGGCGATCTGCTGCCGGTATTCGGCGCTTTGCAGGTTATCTTCATCAGCCGGGCTGCTGACGAATGAAATTTCCGCCAAGATCGCAGGCATTTGGGTTCCGGTCAAAACAACGTATTGCGCTTCTTTCACGCCACGATTTCGAATCTCGGGATTGCGCTCGGCCAATCCACCATATAAAGCATGTTGTACGTCATCGGCCAGGCGATGCGAGTTGGTGACCTTTTCGCGAATGTCCACCCCCGTCCAATTCACATCTTTCAGTGCCGGATCGTCTTCCGCGGTGCGGGCTTTGACCGAGGAATACGTGGTCGTGTAATAAGTTTCGACGCCGCGGGCCGTCGCCAGATCGCTGTAATTTGCATGCACCGAGAGGAACAGGTTGGCACCGGCGACGTTCGCGATTTCTGCACGCTTTTCGAGCGCCAGATACTCATCATCCTGCCGCGTATAAATCACATCCGCCCCCAACTTCTGCTCGATGAGTTTTCCCAGGCGCTCCACCACGTCGAGCACCAGGTCTTTCTCCAAAAGGCCTTTGCGGCCGACGGTGCCAAGGTCCCAACCTCCATGGCCCGCATCAAGCACGACGCGAAACTCGGAACCGGCGGCAGATCCAAGATGAGATGTTCTCGCCTTCGGCAAAGGCGTAAGCGACGGGGAAGGCTTACTCAGGGTCGCGGGAGGCGGACTGGTGGGCACTTTGTGAACATCAATCGTGAGGCGGTATGGATTCGATTCTAATTTGACTGAGACTTCTGAGACGGTTTTGATATCAAGCACGACTCGCGTTATGCCGGATTTAGGCTGCGCCATCCGCACCCTTTTCACAAAAAAATCTTCCACCGCAATACTCTGGTTCAACAGGCCCGGCGACATCTTCGTGTCAAACAAATCGAAGTAAATTCGTGGTGGTCGATCGAGCGTGTGCGCCTCATATTGGACTTGGTCTTGTAGATCGACTACGACGGTGCTCGAATCCGTTGATGACCAGTGCCGGATGCCAGTAACTTCAGGAATCGCGCCCGGCGTTGCTGTAGCTTGGGTCGGGAGTTCTGGTTCGCCGTTCTGATTGAATGGGCTTTTGAGCGGCCGGGTGCTGGCGCTGGTCGTGAGTTGCACCGCATGGTGAAACCATGCCCACCCGAGTCCAACGGCCACAAGTAATAAAGCTGCGACCAGCAGAATGCTTTTTCTGGATTGCTTTTCCTCCGGAAACGTGAGGCGAGGTTGGGGGATTGGTACGAGCTCAGGTGCCTCTCGCTCAGCCAAATTAGGCTGGATTGTGGGATGTTGCTTCTCGATAGTTGCGCGCCTAGCAAGCACTGGATCCGCAGTTACCGAGGTTGACGCAGGGCTTGTGATCGGAGTGGGCGCGACTGGAGTTGAAATCGGGGAAAGTTTCGGAGCGGGTTGAGTCACGACCACGTGAGCATCAGCCACCTTCGGCACCACAGCAACCGTGATTTTTTCCACATCGCGCGGATGTGAGACTGCTGCAGGCGGTTGCGGCAGAATTTTTTCCGCTAACTGCGCCAGACGGTCTTCCTCTGCAGGATGGATTGCGGCAAGAATCAACTCGGCCAGCAAGTTGAGACTCTTTACGTCATGGTCGTTAAAACCATGAGTTTTGGACGAAAACGCCTCAATGAGGCCGACCACCCGTCCCTTGGCTGTGAGTGGTACGGCTACCATGGACCGGGCGCCGAGCGCGCGGCAAGCCTGTGCATTGACTCGCGAGTCAGAATCCGAATCGTCGCAACGGACGGTCTGCCCGTTACGCAGGCAGGTGCCGGAAAATCCAGAATTTGGGTCAAGGCGGATGCCTGGGTCGGGCGCAATTTTGCCGGCCGATGCCCGGCAAACGATAGCGTTTTCTTTCACTAGGGCTATCGCGACCCCATTGGCACCTGTAATGGAAATGGCGCGCATGGCCACCAGGCGTAATACTTCATCGAGCCCGAAGTACTCGTCGGCGGAGGCTTCCGCGCTCAGTCCTGTAGAACGCCGTTTAGCTGTCTGTTCGTGGATGCAAGCGAATGCCAGCAGCACTTGGAGGGCGTCCTGACCAGCTCGAGCCGGTGTTTCCGCCTCAGACGCATACGGCACCGACTGGGGAGGTCCCCATTTCGATCCAGCATTGTTGGGAGTTGCACTCATTTTTAAGTTGAACGCACCTCTTGACTGCCATTGTCCTGGTCGAGTCGGCTGGGCTGGTCCCAACTGCGGCTGGATATGCCTTACCAGTAAGTTACAGCGGTTTGGCTGCAATCGCAATATCTCTCTATGGTACCAATGCCGACTTTGGTGTTGTTCTTTAGTAAGCATCCACAAGCAGGCGCTGGTAGAATATTTATCTCGGGTTCTAATGGCTCAGGAAAAGAAGTCTCGGTGGAAGGTTCCTCTAGGTTTAATGGCCACAGGGGTTGCCGGCGCTGCGGTCCTGGTATTGCGTGGCTGCTGGCACCGCAAGATGAGCTGGCCAGTCCGCTACCAGCAGCATTCCTACCAGGTGTGTCTCGGTTGCGGAATTAAACGGCTATTCGATGAGAAGTCGTTTTGCGCTTATGGCCCTTACAGCTACGACCTGAACAAGCTGATTTCCTGGGACTTGGATCAGCAAGCCAAAGAAGCCGGCGACGAATCAGTTCGCCAGCGGCCTGCGTAAAAATTTAATCAATCTGCGAGTTCTACTTCCGTGGCGCGGGCTCACCAATGAAAGAGTATTCATTCAAGGGCCCAAATCGGCGCCGTTCCGCATACATGCGCCAGCGTCTCCACACGATCCGCAAGCTCGCCATGACTGGGATGGAAAGATAAACACCGAGGACGCCAGCAATTTCTCCTCCGGCAAGCACTCCAAAAATTGCCGCGAGGGGATGCAACTCCATGCTTCTGCCCATAACGCGGGGACTGACCACGTAATCCTGAATCAATCGCCAGGCAATTAAAAAGATCAGAAGAAATAGCCAGTGTGAAAACCCGGTCAACAATGCAACGCCGAGAATGAGTGCGGCCGCGACCAGCGGTCCCACGACTGGAATAAATTCGAGTATTCCGCCCGCGGTACCGAGCATGAGCGCATAAGGAACACGCATTCCGCCAAGAACTGAAGCGTAAGCTACCCACGTAAGAGCAGCTAGCGTGAGTTGGGCACGGATGAAATCCGCCAGCATCTGATTCATGTCGCTGATCACGCCTTGCATGAATTCTCGCTGTGGCTTGGTGTGGACCACCGAAAGCGCCAACTGGCTGAAAGTTTGCGCGTCCTTAAGGAAGAATGCCGCAAGAATAGGGACAAGAATTAGAAGCCAGGAATCTTGTGCCAGCTCGGCGACGTGCAATCCAACTTTTTGCGCCACTCGCAACAAGTCCCCCCGGTGAGAAGCCAGGAACGCACTCAATTGCCGGCTGGTGTTGGCGCTAAGGTGATGTTCGACACCGATATCTTCCGCGATCTGGCCGCTGCTGACTTTTTCGAGAAGCGAGGGGAGGGAGTCGGTGAGTTTTTGTGTCTCCCGCCCTATATTCGGACCGACAAAGAAAAAGAAAGTCGCCAACAAAATGACAATCAGCGCATAGATTACAGCGATCGCAATTCCGCGACTCTTGGTCCATTTTTGAATGCGCGAAACGGCGGGATCAACCAGATACGCAAAGAAGACTGCAAACAAGAATGCAATCAGGGTGCGGCGGGCGACGTAGAGAAAGCCCAGGCCAAGAGCGAACAGGAGCACCGTAAACAGCACGCGGGTCGTACGACCGTCAATGAGTGCCATAGGTGCCTGACTTCTGCGCGCCGGTGATTATTTTTCAAATACAGCGTAAGCCCTCGGGACGAGATCGCCGGCGGCGCTCCCGACCTAGTCGCGTACCACTTCGATGCCGTTATCGCCCAGCAAGCGAACAATTTTGAAACTATCGTCGAGCCACATGGTCCAATCACCGGTCTCAGACCTCAGCATAAAACGGCTCAGATCGCGTGCTGAGCCGCGCACCGTAACTTTGTCTTTACCAGTGAACTCGATGCTAACCAGCATGGAACTGCGGGCATGTGGGTTCAACGTCCCGAATTGCGCTTTCTGATTCGGAGGACAGCCCAGTCCGGCCTTACCCTGTTTACATACCGTCGCCAGGAATTTCCAGGCTAGGACTTCACGCTGAATAAAGAAATAATCGTCCAGAATGGAAGTCGAAGCCGGTAACAGAAAATTCTGATCATGCGGCTTTCCATCGGCGCCAATGGTGAAATGCTCGATAAGAAAAGTATCGTTGGGCTCAACCGTTGCTTGTAACTTCTCAGGGATGATTTCTTTCCACTCGTAATGGCGCAGGTCAACCGAACCCGTCAAATCCAGCTCAGAAGACTGGACTGCCTTTTGTTCGCCTTGCTCGGCCTTGAACTCCGACGATACAACGCTGCCGTCGGCATCCTGCTTGATGGAGAATGTCTCGGTGGCCACGCGATGCGCTCCATTGAACACGCCAAACGATCCGGAATCTACAATTTTGCCGGCGTCGTCTTTTTCTTTGGCAAAAAGCGGCGTCATCGCTGCCTGGGTTCCAAACAGCGCGAGAGCAATTATGTAAGACGATGCTGACGAGGAAAACTTCACTTGGAGGCTCCTGAATACGGACCCAGCCCGAGCCGGGTCATGATCTCATCGACAATGGAGGCAATTTCCCGTCCAGCAGTTTGAATGCAAATTGCAGCATTCATGTATGCGGGCCTGCGTCGTTCATACAGCGCCGAAAAACCATCGCGGTCGTTCAGCAGCGGCCGTTCGACTCCCGGTTGCTGACAACGGCGAAACAGCTCTTCTGCGGACGCATCAAGAAACACCGCCGGAATCTCATTTTCGCGCAGAACCTGCTGGTTTGTATTGTCGATGAATGCTCCCCCACCTAACGAAAGTACTGAGGCGCTGCCCCGAGAGGAGCTTACGAGTTCCTGCAAAACCTGCCGTTCGAGGTCACGAAACGCCTTTTCCCCGCTTTTTTGGAATATCTCGGGTACGGCGCGGCCATCTCGGGCTTGGATAAGATCGTCGAGGTCGACAAACTCCCAACCTAGCTTGGCGGCCAGTGCGCGCCCAACCGTGGTTTTGCCGGCCCCCATGAAGCCGACTAACGATATCGCGGCCAAGGCCTGACGTGGCGTATGAGGACCTGGAGACGAAGGAGTTTCATCCGTCATTTGCGGCAATTTAGCCTGCTTAAAACTGGACTAGTTCTGGCGCTTCTTGAGACGGATTTTACCACTGAAGGAAAAGAGATTTACCGAAGAAGCGGCTTTGCCGATTGTACCGGAAAGCGAATTCGCGCCCCGAATCAGGAAAGGCGCGTGCTTAGGCTCGAGCGAAAAATCACTCTGCACTATGCCATTGGTCGATCGGGCAAGTACCTCGATGGAAGCGTATGCCGGCGCAACCGCCTCAATGTTACCGGTGTGGCTGGTGAAGGCGTATTCGCCTTCGCCGCTGAAATCGCCGTCATATTGAATTTTGCCGCTGTTGGAGTTCACAGCGACCAAAGTACCAGTGACTCCGTTCATCAGCACATCGCCGCCAACAGACATGATTTCGATATGTCCATGAACGTTTTTAAGGCTTACCCCTCCATTCAACGTTCGCACGTGAACATGGCCTCCGGCACAATCAACTACTTCGATAGGCCCATCATTACCGGTGAGAGTTACGTCGCCGTTCAACTTTTCCGCGTGCATGCGGCCGTTATCAGAGTGCAGGGTCACATTGGCGGAAGGCGGCACAGCAATTTCGTATTCAACCATTCCGCTGGTGGGATTGGCCCCAGGCAGAAGATGGGAGATGATTTCCACTCGGTTATGGCTTTTGCTTTGGTCCAGTTCAACCTTGTCGGAATGAAGAATTGCAGTGACTACGACCTCGTGGGGAGCGCCGGCCCTTACCACCACTGGGCCGTAAGGATTATTGATTGAAATAGTAGGGCGCTTGCCGACTTTGAAATGCAGGTCCTTGCGGACGTTTTCGGCGCAGAGCGAAACCCCTACGAGCATCAACACGATTCCAGCGGTGGCAGCACATTTTCCCCACGACATAATTGTCTCCCGACTACTGCTCGTCTTCATTGTCCTGGTCCACAGCCAGACGATATACCATCTGCTTTTGTTCGTAAGCATTCATCAGCAACTGCTGGGAATAAATATCATTCGGGTCGTTCCTGACTGCTTCCTGCGCGTCACGGATAAATGAGTTGGCCTGGGCCAGATCATTACGGTAAGCAGCTACTTGCGCGGGAGGCCGCGAAGCGACCGTACTCAGGATGGCTTTGTCCTCGGCGGAAACTACCGGGGCAGCCGGGACAGCGGGCGTAATAACCTTCACCACTGGCTGGTTGTCGCCGATTTTTGCAGGTTGGTATAGCTTGATACCCGCCGCGATCAGCAACGCCGCGGCAACCGGCACCAGCCATGCGGTGCGCCAACGATGAAAGAAATCGAGCTGCGAAGAGCGCGCCGGTTGCTTGATGATCCCCTCCCGCCGCAACTGCGCCTCTAGTGAATTCCAAATTCTGACACTCGGTTCATCCAACTCTCGCAGCGATGATGCTTCGGAGGAGATCAGGTTCAAATCCGCCAACAGCCCGGAACATGCAGAGCACGAGTTCAAATGCGCTCTTTGCTCAGAGGTGCCGTCGCCTTCCAAGTAATCTGGCAGGGCGTTTTCAAACTGCAGGCAATTCATACAGCCTCTCCCCGAACCATGTGCCTATTCATGATCTCTTCGCAACCTTTTCAGCTCTGTTTACGCGAAGCAGATCACGCAACTTTATGCGCGCCTTATGCAATTGCGACTTGCTGTTGCCAATCGAGCAGCCGATCATCTCGGCAATCTCGTTATGCTCGTAGCCCTCTACATCGTGCAGTACAAAGATCGTACGATAACCCGGAGGTAGCTCGTCAACCGCTCTTTGCAAATGCAGGCGGTCGATCGAGCCTGCCAGGCGCGAGTCGGGAGCGCCCAGCTCCTTTCGGATTATGCCCTCTTCCTCGCCTTCGGTGGTTTCGTCAATCGGCACCACCGGCAGGTTCTTCTTGCGCAGTTGCATCAGAACGACATTTACTGCCATCCGGTGCAACCAGGTCGAAAACGCCGATTCTCCGCGAAACGTGCTGATCTTACGAAACAACTGCAGAAAAGCTTCCTGCGTCAGGTCCTCCGCCGAAGCGGTGTTCCCAGTCATCCGTAAACACAGCGAATACACACGGCGTTTGTGGAGGTCGTACAGCAGCTCGAAGGCCCCTGCATCCCCCTGCTTTGCCCGCTCGATGGCATCTTGCTCATTGAGCTTGTTGCGCTGTGGTCGTTTCGCGTCCGTCAAATCGCTTTTTCCGGCCGCAATAGATGTGATGCGGCATAAAGTTCTTTTCGTTGTACTGGTTGCAGCGGTCTAACCCAGGGTGAAGTTACTCTAGTCCGCAGCCTAAAGGGTACCGGAGGTTGGGTCAACTGCGCTAATAAGTCGGGAATCAAGGCGGATTTTCTGGTCTCGAAGCTCTACGATACGCCGGACATCAGACGTTTGGTTGGCTTTATCAGCAATGCCAAAATCACCGCCGCGATTACTGGGACAACCCCGCTGATGCCGAACAACCTTGGCAAAGGCATCGATTCGAAGAGCGAACCGGCACGACCCGCCATCCAGTCTCCGATACTTAGGGATAGAAACCAGACGCCCATTACGAATCCGGCAGCCCGCACGGGCGCCAGCTTGGTCATGGCGCTCAGTCCCACCGGACTCAGACACATTTCGCCGACTACGCTAAGGAAGTAGGAAAGATTCAGCCAGTTGGGCGAGACTCCCATGTGCGCGGCCGCCGGAACCAGTACTAAAAAACTCAGTCCAACAAATAACAAGCCCACCGAAAACTTCGAAGGGCTGGACGGCTCCCGTTTTCCCAGCCGAAGCCATAGCCAGGCAAATAGCGGGGCTAGCATCAGAACAAACAGCGGCTGCACCCACTGAAACCAACTGGCGGGGAATTCATAACCCAAAACATGGCGGTTGGTGTTCCGTTCCGCAAACAAATTAAGCGACGATCCGGCCTGCTCATACGCTCCCCAAAAAACGCAGGAGGCGACGAAGAGCACAAAAATTGCAGCCGCCCGTTTTCGTTCTTCTGTCGACCATCCTTTGCCGAAGATCATCCATGCGAACACGCCAACTGAGACGGCAAGCAAGAACCACCCCAAGGCGTCCGATAGCGACTCGGCAGTGATCTTAATAACGCCTCTCGAATTCAGCGCGCCCAGGACGACCAGTGCGAGAACCGCCGAGCCGGTGAGGAATCCAGCGTTGCGTTTCTGAGCGCTGGCTTTTTCAGGGCTTCCAGAGCGAGTGGGATGACGGCCAGCTTTGCCGAGATATTTGCTGGTGATCAGATATTGGACAACCCCGATCAGCATGCCGACTGCAGACGTCGCGAAACCCAAGCGCCAATTTACCTTTTCGCCTACCCAGCCCACGATCAAAGGCGAAAAAGCTCCGAGATTGATACCCATGTAAAAAATTGAAAAGCCGGCGTCGCGGCGGTTATCACCCGAACCATAAAGTTGTCCGACAATCGTGCTGACGTTGGGCTTTAACAGCCCGGTCCCAAAAATCAGCAGGGCTAAGCCGCTGTAGAAGGCAGCCATACTGGGCGAAGCCAGACAGAAATTTCCGGCGGCGATCAGAATGCCTCCGAAGAGCACCGCCCGTTGTTGCCCGATGACGCGGTCTGCCACCCAGCCGCCAGGCAAGCTAAATAAATAAACCATCGCCGTGTAAAAGCCGTAGATTGCGCCTGACTTCATCACCGAGAAGTTAAGGCCTCCGGTTTGAAGGCCTGCGGTCATGTAGAGAATGAGCAGAGCGCGGGTCCCGTAGTAGCTATAGCGTTCCCACATTTCGGTGAAGAAAAGTGTGGCTAAACCACGGGGATGGCCGAAGAAACTGGTGTCAGAATGTTGCGGCAGGGTGTCGGCGACGATTTGTGCCATTCGCGAGTCCGTCTGCAGGAAGATATCAGAGATGCGGAGGTTGCGCATTCTCTTTGGAATCATCAGCGGCTACAGGGATTTCCGGATTACCTAAGGGAATCGTACGCCAGCAATCTTTTTGCCCGTTTTAAATGCAGGCAGAATATTGACTGGGGCGAAAATCGGCGAGGAGATTGACCATGCGCTTGAGAGTTTTCTTGGCTGTGCTTGTGCTGGCGACGATGGTGCAGGCTAAAGAGCCGAAGCACTATCAAAGCGGCAAGCTGGTGAGAATGGAGTCTGTGAAGTGCGGAACCGATGAGAAGAATGGGAAAAGTCTCGCAGGCGAGATGATTGGAACGGATTCTGCTCACATGAAGACGCACGAGCTTCTCTGCCAGCAATACACGTTGGAGACCAGCAGTCTGGTGTACACCGTCCGTCCAAAGGACGATAAGCATCCGGCATTGCTCCCCATCGGAGAGAATGCCCAGTTCCGCTTGGAAAAAGACAAGATGCTGCTTCGGGTTGAGGATATGGATGACAAAGAACGCGAGTACATCGTAGTTTCGATCCTGCCAAAGGGACAAGCGGAAACCGCCCATAATTTGACTCCGGGCCGGTGACGGAACGCTTGCGCATTGAGATTGAAGCGGCAGAGTGGCTGTTTCAGCCACTCTGCCTGGCCTAACCCCAGACAACCTTAAAGTGCAATACCCTTAACAACCTAGGGTAAGACCGCTGTCCAAAAGCCCAACCACCACAAGCTACGCCGCATCCTACCAACGACCTGCTGCCCTGTTCGGGAGCTGGGGAAAGGGTGCGAGGAGAACTAATACTAATTTCTGACAAGGAGAAGGTAACGATGAATAAGATCATGTGGTTGGCGATGTTGGGGCTGCTGATCGCAGCTCCTTCATGGCTCGCTGCGCAGGAAGGTGCGTCGGATTATGACCATGGCAGCGTGGGAATTTTTGCGGACTATATGCGTTTCTCGCCAGGGGCCAGGACGACAAACTTTGTTGGCTTTGGTGCGCGTGCTGGTGTCCACGTAAGCCACCATGTTGCGCTCGAAGGCGAAATGAATTATGACTTCGAACGCAACTACACCACTATTTGCGACAACTGCGCGAGCACAACTTTCACGACGACCCGACTGCGCCCGCTGACCGGCTTGTTTGGGCCGAAATTCGAAACTCCGGGACCATTCAAATTCTTCGTGACCGGAAAAGTTGGGTTCATTAACTTCACCACGACCGGAGCTGCCGTGACACCTGGCACGGTGGGCAACGCGATCACTGGCGTCGGCGGCGGGGGTACACATTTCGCCATGTATCCTGGCGCTGGAGTTGAAGGGTTTTGGGGTCCGTTCGGTCTTCGGCTCGAAGCCGGCGACGAGGTCTACTTGAACAATGGCACTTTCAACAACCTGAGAGTGACCTTCGGACCGCAAATCCGGTTCTAGTTGTTTCCCGAGAGCGGAAGAAAATGAGAGCAGCCCGTAAGGGCTGCTTTTTTTTATTCCAATGTCACCAGCATTTTGCGCTTGCTGCAGTTAACCGACAGCACGCGTTCCGAGTTGGGAGCGAGGTCGACATCGAGCGTTTCGATCTGGTCATAGTTATTATTGGGAGAGAGAACACGAATCTGAAGGGAGTGTTTCCCAGGTAGAAACTGGAAACTCGTCACCTGGTTAATTTCCACCGTTCGCAATAACGAGTGTTTTTGATCACCGCCACGCAAATGCTGATCGAGGATCAGTTTGTCATCCAACCAGAGAGAGGCTGTGGCCCCATTGAACTGGTGCTGGATCTCGACTTGTACTTTGGCGGACGCGACTGGACCGGTTGCGGAGGGTGATGCCAGTGCGCTCTTGGCGTGTACGCTCGTTCTCCGCGGCGTCACTCTTTCCAACACCGCGCGCATTTGGGTTTGGGCGGCGGCCAGCGGATGCGGACGAATGGGGTGCAGGCGCAGTTCTGCGATGACATCTGCAGGCAGCGGCACGTTGCGCACTTTAGCCATTCTCCACGCAAAGAGTACACCGGCGATCGCGACAAAGAGAATCGCTGCCAGCAGCGAGTACCGCATGTAAGGTGTCGAAGCGGAGGCGTTTTTTTTGCTTCTGAGCGCCGCGTCCTTATGCAGCGACGGAGTCATGAACGATGCAGTATCCGTCGGATCCGAGCCGGACTCGCGAAACTTCTCGATTGCACGCGCTAGTGCGGCGCCGCTGGGATAGCGTTCTTCAGGATCTTTTGCGATGGCGCGAGAGACGATTGCATCCAGTTCCGGCGATACCTCGGTCTGAAAACTGGTGACCGGAACTGGCTCGATATTCATCACCTTAAAAACGACCGTCTTGGCGCTGTTCCCTTGAAATGGACGAAAGCCCGTAATCATGCTGTAGAGCACGACACCGAGTGAGAACAGGTCGGAACGGGCGTCACCCTGCTTGCCGCTCATCTGCTCCGGCGCCATGTAAGCAGGGCTGCCTACAACCTCACCAACCTGGGTAATTTCGTGGCGAAGCCAGGCAACGCCGAAGTCCGCGATCTTGGCGTGGCCGTCTTCGGTAATGAGAATATTTGCCGGCTTAATGTCGCGGTGCACGACCCCCTGGTTATGAGCGTAGTCGAGCGCTTCTGCGATCTCCTGTGCGTATTGCAGTGCCAGAGGCAGGCTTAGCTTGCGATTGCGGCCCAAAACCTTACTAAGAGGTTCGCCGGTGACGTATTCCATTACCAAGTATGGTTCTTGGGTTTCGGGATCTTGACCCGCGTCGAAGATGGTCACAACACCGGGATGCGAGAGACGTCCCGCAGCCCGGACTTCACGCAGGAATCGTGCGCGATATTCCTGTTCGTACGCAAATTCCTGGCCGGTCAGTGAAATCGTTTTAATTGCGACCTGGCGTCCGATTTGAGGGTCATAGGCGCGATACACCACGCCCATGGCGCCACGACCAATCTCGGCTTCGATAAGATAGCGGCCCAGGCTTTGGTGAAGAGTGCTCACACGTAGCTGAATCTTAGAATTCTCAGCTCATAGAGTCAGCATGGAATCAGGCCGATGGAGATTACATCAGTAACTAAACAGGGAAGTGACTTAGGGTTACTTGGGAACTTTTTTGGCAAATGCTTAGAGAAAATGGCTATTGAGATGTCTCTGGCGTCCTGCGTCGGAGCTCGATTCCGCCGCTTTGGGGAGGCAGCGAGAACGGGAACTCAACCATCAGGTCCGCTACTCGCAGCCGCAAAATGAATTGCTCGGGTTTTCGCCAGGGGCCGATCCAACGATCTTTTACGCTGAAGAATACCCAACCACTAATCGCAGGTTTTGCCGGGGTCAGAACGGAGTAGCGCAACGACTGAGTGCTTACGAAATCCATCATCTCGGTATAATCTTTCAGCCGGGCTTGTAATTCCGCTTCCTTCTGCTCTTTTTGTTCAGGGTGCTTTCGCACGTCGTGACGCTCGACCTGGTCAGTGAGGCTGTCCACATCCTCCTGCAGGTGCTGGACGATGTCATTGGGGTCTAGCGATGTCTTCACCACCTGCCTATGCTTTGAAAATTCCAAAGCGAAGCTCCGCTGGTGAATTTCAAACTGGCCCTTGCCTTTGTAAGTAAAAGCCAGGGAAACCGTCAGCATCGGGGTGGCGCGGTGCGGGATTTTTTCCAGTTCCTTCGGATCGACCGCCAGGGTAATTTCGAAAGCAGGCGAGGATAACGTGTAATAGGTGCGACCGTCGTCTCCTTGACGGATGCTGCAGTTCGGCGTGTTTTCGGTCCAGCGCACAACCGGAACCGATGTTTGAGCGGCGGCAAATACAAGGGGACTGAGAAGAACGATGATCGTTACCAGAGCCGTGAAACGCACCTCGGAAGTATAGAAGAAGGTGGCGGAACTTACGCGCCGGCAACATACCCGGCGATGCAAAGTCTTGAAACCGCTCTGGTAGCGAGTTTCAGCCTCGTACGCAGAAAATTGCAATCCGTTAAATCGAACCTTGGAGAGCAACCCATCGTAGAAACCGCCTCTCTTATTCCAGTGCGGTCACCCTTGCCTCGTCTGATCTTCTCTGGCCGGAGTTGATATGCGATCCTCTTTCGTTCGGCTGCTGGCCTGTGTCTTGATGCCAATGGCTACAGTTATTTCTGCCTACGCTGTTCCTTGTCCACTGAGCCAGACCAATCCTTCGGTAACGGTGTGCACTCCCACTCCCAATGCTCTGATGCAGAGTCAGGTGAACGTGGTCGCAGGCAGCGCCGACTCAAACACGGTAACGACGATGCAGCTTTATGTTGACAACAAACTTGTGTACCAGGTGCATGCGTCGACGTTGAACACGTTTGTAAGTATTCCGGTCGGATATCACCTCATTACCGTTCAAGGTTGGGACAGCACGGGAGCAACGTTTAAAAGCAATGTTCCGGTGGCAATGCAGCCGCCCTGCGCCTTGAATTCCATCAACCAGACAGTAACCATCTGCTCGCTCGCGAACGGCTCGGTGGTGAGCCAGCCCTTTCACGTGGTGGCGGCAGCTACTGATTCCAGTCCCGTGAAGTCGATGACACTATTCATCGACGGCGTAAGCAAAGGCGCAATTTCAAACTCGGCGATGCTCGACCTGTATGTGAAAAACCTGACAATGGGCACGCACGCGATTGCCGTTCAAGCTCAGGACAGCACTGGAGCCTTATTCAAACAGAGGTTCAATATCACGGTGACAGCGCCTGCAAATGGCTTAACGAACCTCAAGCACATCATCTTCTTCCTCCAGGAGAACCGTTCGTTTGACAGCTACTTTGGGATGCTTGGTCCTTACAAAGCTTCAGAGGGATTGGCAAACGATGTAGACGGATTGGACCTGAACACGACCCTGCCCAATACACAAGGGCAGGCGGTTCATCCGTTTCACTACCAGACCGTGTGTACCGAAAACCTGAGCCCGGCGTGGAACGAATCTCACGTAGACGTGGATGGAGGGTTGATGGATGGATTCATGCGCACGTCGACATCGGTTTCTTCAACTATCGATCCAACCGGGACTCGGGCGATGGGTTACTACGACCAGAGCGATCTGCCGTACTATTACGAAGCTGCGGCCAGGTTTGCCACTAGCGATCGATTTTTTTCTCCGGCACTCGCGAATACTGTGCCGAACCGGTTTTATTTGTTCACTGCGACTTCGTTTGGCAATGCCTTTCCGCCAACCCCGCCTTCAGGGGGATTTACCGAGCCCACAATTTTTGCGCACCTTGACCAGGCGGGCGTGAGCTGGCGCTACTACTATCAGGACGCCGCATCATCGGCGTTGATTCAGCAGTTTTCGATCTACAACAGCGATGCAGCAAAAGTCGTACCGATCGCCAACTGGTTCAATGACGTGCTGAACGACAGCACTTTGCCTGCGGTGGTTTTTATCGAGCGGGCTTCGCAATCCTCACGCGATGAGCACCCTGGCGCGAATGTCCAGACCGGGGCGGCGGATGTAGCGAACATCATTAATGCTCTGATAAGCAGTCCGTCATGGCAAGATAGCGCCCTCATCCTGGCATATGACGAGGGTGGCGGATTGTACGATCACGTACGCCCAGCTCGTGAAATCCGGCCGGATTCACTGGCGCCGAAATTGAAGTCAACCGACAAGCCAGGCGCGTTCAACCAAACTGGGTTTCGCGTGCCCCTCATCATCTTCTCGCCGTGGGCGAGACCGAGTTTCGTTTCCCATACCACGCGCGACTACACATCCATTCTTCGCTTGATTGAAGACCGCTTCAATGTGGCGCCGCTTACCCTGCGCGACGCTAATGCGGATGACATGATGGAGTTCTTTGATTTTTCGGGAGCGCCTCCGTTGCTTACGCCTCCGACGTTGCCGCCCCAGCCAACTGACGGAAATTGCCAGCAGAACATGGAGAAAGCTCCCGGATTCTAGATCCACATTCTCAAAATCAATTCGGCTGGTGGTATCAGCCAAACAGAACCCATCTTGCCAACAGCGAGCAGATACTCCTCTGCTAAGGTTGAATCAATCGTCTCAGAATCAGATTGAGACTTGGGTGTTTGGGGGGGGACAAATGGAGCTGTATGTCCGTTCGGACACAGTTGTTTCCCGGATAATCGGCGGCGAAACGCTGATTGTGCCGATCAGCAAGGGAGTTGGTGACCTCGCTTCCATTTACAGTTTGAATCCGGTTGCGACCACAATCTGGGAGGCGATTTCGCGTCCTCGCAGCAAAGACGAAATTGTTCAGTTGATCGCGCGCGAGTTCGAAGGCGAAAGCAAACAGATTGAACGTGACCTAGAGGCTTTTTTGCTTGAAATGGAGTCGGTGGGCCTGGTCGCGGAAGTCGGAGTGGCTGCGACCTCATGAACACGGCCTCATACGGCGAATTCAGCCTCGTACTGCATAAGCATTTTGGGAATAAACGCACCCCGCTCGAAGTCTCTCTTGAAGTCACCCGACGATGTCCGCTGGATTGCCAGCACTGCTACAACAATCTGGCTATGGGCGACCTGGCCGCGCGCAACCAGGAGTTGAGCAAAGAAGAATATTTTGCGATCCTCACCGATCTCGCCGATATGGGAGTGATTTGGCTGCTGTTCACCGGCGGTGAAATTTTCGCGCGCAAAGATTTTCTCGAGATCTACTCCTTTGCCAACCGCAAGGGCTTCTTGATCACGCTGTTCACCAATGGAATTCTGATCAATGAAAAGATCGCTGATTACCTCCGACAGTTCCCGCCCTTTGAAATCGAGATTACGCTCTATGGGCGCACTCGCGAAACCTATGAGAAGCTGACCCAGCTGCCGGGGAGCTACGACCGCTGCATGCGCGGGATTGGCCTGCTGCTCGAGCGCGGGCTGCCCCTGAAGCTGAAGACGGTAGCAACTTCGGTGAACCGGCACGAAATCGCAGAAATGAAAGCGTTCGCGGAGCAGGAACTCGGCGTGGATTTCAAATTCGATGGTGTGATTAATCCGCGAATCGATTGTTCGGCCGCACCGCTGGCGGTCCGGCTATTGCCCGAGGAAGTAGTAGCCCTGGAATTGCACTGGCCGAAGATTGCTGCGGAGCATAAGAAAGGCCTGGCTGCCTCGATGGCTTCGCCTCATGTGCCGAGCGATACGGTTTATTCCTGTGGCGGCGGAGTCACTGCGTTTACCCTTGATCCTACCGGCAAGATGAGCATCTGTGTGCTCTCCCACCGGGACACATACGATGTTCGCAGCGGAAGCATCCGCGAAGGCTGGGAGGAGTTCTTGCTGAAGGTACGGCAACGCAAACGGCAGCAAATTTCGAAATGCGTGAACTGCCGAATTCGTAGCGTATGCGGCATGTGCCCTGCCAATGGAGAGCTGGAAAATGGCGACGCCGAAGCCCCGGTGGATTTTTTATGCGAAGTCGCTCATTTGCGGGCGATGACTGCCGGCTTTGAGGTTCCAGAGCACGGAGAATGTGGGTTTTGCCCAGGCGGAGGGCGCCACGCAACCCTGGCTGAATCAGCGCGGAGAATCGCGTCGTTGGAACTGAACCCGCTAGATTGGACGGGGCCGAAAGAGCTTCTGCCGGTGTTGAACGACGCAGCAGCCGGTCGGGGATGCGGCGGCGGCTGTGGCTCTTTTCACTAAAGTGCTTCGCGGAAGCGAAGCGCCATGGAGGCAAATACGAAGCCAGAAAAAAAACAATATGAGCCTCCCCAGGTGACCGCGATCCAGCTTCGTCCCGAAGAAGCAGTGCTGTCGTTCTGCAAGAGCGCCAGTTCGGCTGGTCAGTTCAGTTCATGCCACCACAGTGGCGGCAGCTGTCATGGAATCGGCTCTTAGCTCGCCCCACCCGAGGGGCCTTGTACTGGCGCGATGGCCGAACCTGGACTCGTCGCCTGGCAAAACCGCCTTTCATCAGAACTTCAGCTTTGGCGGCATTTCTCTGCAACTTCGCGGTGACTCGGCAGGCGACGTTCACGGCGGAAACGAAATGCTGGCGTTTCGATCAACGCGCGACTCCGACAAGGCACTCGAGATCGATGTCGAGGTGCGGTGGACGGATGAATTACACACGAGCGGCACAAATGCAACCTTCGAATCGGGCGCAATATGGCGTGTGTACGAGTCAGGTGACGAATTTGTGTTCGACTTCGCCAGCCCGCTATTCGGAAATCAGCCCTATAAGCGGATGCGCATTGAACGCGACTTCAGCCATGTAGCAGTGATGTTGAGCGGTGCGGCGAGCGAGCGCTGCGGAAAAATCTCTCCTCTCGAATACCCCGCATGTGAGCTGCTGATCACAAACTATTTGGCGTGTCATGGCCTCGGTGTCGAGGTCCATGGTTGCGGATTAATCGACCGTGATGCTGGTGGTCATTTGTTCCTGGGGCATTCGGGAGCCGGCAAGAGTACGACAGCGCGCCTGTGGGAGTCGCTGCGTGCGCCGGAAATCTTGAGCGACGACCGCATTATTCTGCGACTTCACGATGGGGAACTCTGGATGTATGGAACTCCATGGCACGGTGAAGCTGCATTCGCTTCGCCGGGAAGTGCGAAACTCAATCGCATTTATATCCTGCGGCATGGGAGGGAGAATAAATTTTCCGTCCTTCCACAGGCGCGTGCGGTAGGAGAAGTCTTCGCGCGGTGCTTTCCGCCTTTTTACAGCTCGGGCGGGCTAGTCGGCACGGTTGATTTTATAAAGAGTTCCCTCGACGTTGTGCCGTGCTACGAATTCAATTTTCTACCTGACCCTAGTTCCCTGGAGGCCGTGCTTGGTTTCCATGATTCATGATTAAAGATCGCGCAGAATCTTCAGCATTTCATCTGCTCACCAGCGAACTAATCGCCGGCGGCTATGGACTTCGCTTCCAGGCGGTAGGCCGGAGCATGCTGCCCACGATCCTCGATGGAGAGATCGTGCATGTCAAGCCGGTCGCCTCTGCCATGCTCAGAATCGGCGACATTGTTTTGCTCAGAACTGGCGAGCGATTCAAGGCACACAGAATTATTCGCAAGCGTGGCCAGTGCTTCATCACCCGAGGCGACTCAGGGGTGGAAACCGACGGGGAGATCCGGTGCGATCAGATACTTGGCCGCATCAGTGCAAAAGAAGCTGTTAACTCACGGCGACTGGTCCGGCTGGATGGGATGAAGGCGCGCCTTGGTTTCTTTGTCTCCGAGGCGAGGCGACGGGCTGCAAGTTTCGCGATGTCTCGGAGTGATAAGCGCCGTTAGCGCTATTTCACTGCTGGCAGAGCCTGCTTACCAGTGATGCCTTCGCCTTCGGTGATGGTGTAAATGAAATCCGCGGGAACGTCTTTCAGAATCTCTTTTTCGCCCATCGGCCACCGAATTTCGACCTGCGACATTCGCGTTTCACCGCCAAGCCCGAAGTGCAGACGAGGGTCGTTACTCGACAGGTAGCTGCCGCCAGCGTGTAGTTCGCTGCTTTGGGAAATCTTGCCGGTGGTCACTGTGACCTTTGCGCCAACCGCCATTTTGTTGCTCTTAACACCCACCAGTTTGAACAGAACGCGATGATTGTGGCTCGCGGTTAGGTTCAAGAGAAGTTGCGGTGGTCCGTCCATGTCGAGCACAACTACGTCGACGTTACCGTCGTTGTTCAGATCACCGAATGCGGCGCCCCGACGGGAAGCGCTCGGAACTTCGGCAAGCGCACTCGATATGTCGTCAAAAGTTCCATCACCCTTGTTGCGGAAAAGCTGCATCGGCTCGGCGTAGCGAGCGGCCCCCGCGATCTGGTCCATTTGCGGGTACACGTGCCCGTTGGCGATGAAAATATCCAGCAGGCCAGAGTTCATGAAATCGATGAATCCCGTTCCCCATCCCACGTTCATATAAGTCGGTTGTGCAAGCTTCGCCGGCCAGGTCACGTCGCTGAACTCACCCTTGCCCAGATTGCGATAGAGCGTGTCCGGCTGCTCAGTGAAATTTGTGACAAACATTCCCATGCGTCCGTCGCGCAGGTAGTCTCCCCAATCCACACCCATCGAGCCTTGCTGCAGCCCGTCACCGCTGACCGCGATGCCGGCCAACATGCTCACGTCTTCAAACGTGCCGTCATGTTTATTGTGGTAAAGATAATTTGGGCCCGAATCATTGGCCACGTATAGATCAGGCCAGCCGTCGTCGTCGTAATCGCCCCATTCAACGCCGAGTCCGTAATAGCGGTCGGGGTCGTCAACTCCAGCCTTCTTCGAAACTTCCTCGAATGTCCCGTCGCCACGATTGTGAAATAGCAAATCGCTTTCACCCTGCATTCCCCAAGGCCCGCATTGCACGCGGATTCCCTTGAAGCGGCAGGTCTTTTCGTCGCTGCCAAATGTCGGAAGCTTGTTAATGTCGAAATGCACGTACCGCGAAACAAAAAGATCGACGTGACCGTCGCGATCATAATCCGCCCAGGCAGCGCCCGTACTGAAACCTTCGGCTGCGACCCCAGCTTTATCAGTTACATCTTCGAATTTGCAGTTGCCCAGATTGTGATAAAGCGCGTTGCCGCCGTACCCGGTTACGTAAATATCTGGCAGGCCGTCGTTGTCATAATCAGCGACTGCGACGCCCATGCCCCAGCCTTTGCGAGTGAGCCCGGCAGCTTGCGTAATATTGGAAAATTTGAAACCGGCGTCCTGATGGTAAAGGGTGATCATGGGATCACCGCCCGCTCGAAAGTGATCGATGGTCGAGCCGTTCGCCACGATGATGTCGAGCTTGCCATCATTGTCGCAATCGATCAGGCCTACGCCCCCGCTCATGGATTCAACGATGTACTGTTTATCAGGAGTGGAGATATGAGGGACCGTAAGGCCAGCTTCGCGTGCGACGTCTTTGAACTGCGGCAATTGAGCCCAGAGGCCCGTGGTGAGAATAAGAAGCAGCAGGATGATCCGAATCACAGTGGATGAATAGATTATAGAGCGTGCCTGAGGAACAACTCAGAGCAGAGATGCGTACCGACTAATACCAAATGGGTTGAGATACGTCTTTCCAAAGTAATTAGGAGAATCGGGCGACGTTCCCAGCGCGGAACTTGTATTCTGACTTTGCGAATGTAGAATATCGTTTTTCTAGGCAAAATCTTGGAATGAAGTAAGGTGGAGGATCTGGTGAGAATTTCAGCGCGTCTGGTGTCGGCAGGAATGTTGCTTGCTTGTTTGATGGCTTTCAAACCTTTGGTTTTCGCCGGAGACAACATTCCTAAAGCGGCGTGGAAACGCGGCATTGGGCAGCCCTTGGAAAATCCAGGCGGACGCAAGCCGGCACTGGATCCCGCCAGCATGATCGATGATGGCTACTGGCAGGGCGCTCCCGTCGGGGGGTTCGGCTCGGGCACATTTTCACGAACCTATCGCGGAGACTTCGCGCGCTGGCACATCAAGGCTGGAGTCCATAAATATGAAACCGTCTGGGCAAACCAGTTCGCGATGTATCAGAAGTCCGAAGGTGGAGACAGTGTTGCGCAGGTATTGACCGCGGGGCATCCGGAGCATGGAGAGTTGAGCTCCTGGAAGTGGGACTATCCGGCTGGCGCGGGCGATTATTATTCGCTTTACCCAAAATCCTGGTACGACTACAAATGGGAAAAATTTCCCGCCCACGTGGTGCTTGAACAATTCTCTCCGGTGCTGCCGAACAACTACCGCGAGAGCAGCTATCCGGTCGCAGTCTACCGCTGGCATGCTGAAAATCCCACCGACAAGCCGGTGACGGTTTCGGTGCTGGTCTCATGGGCAAACATGCAAGGCTGGTTCCGCGACTTTCGACACGACATGAATGCTGCCATCAATACCGGAAATCACAACCG